>Ga0208271_100002_pt1 | contig 1470025 bp, 1401 predicted proteins | sample LakWasM111_LOW13_2_FD_183927 | JGI IMG/M metagenome (GOLD analysis project Ga0208271, IMG submission 183927) | Freshwater sediment methanotrophic microbial communities from Lake Washington under simulated oxygen tension - Sediment Metagenome... | ecosystem: Environmental > Aquatic >...
GCTACTCGCAGCTCCAGCTCAACGCGATTGCACGACAATTGAACGAGAGGCCGCGCAAAACGCTCGGCTTCCATACACCCGCTGAGATGTTCAGCGAATGTGTTGCATCGACCGGTTGAATCCGCCGTCGAAAGCAGGCTCTGGCTCAACAAGCTCTCGTAGAGCTAGTTCGTGCGAATCCAATCCGCTGGCAACACGGCGTCCCAAGCCACCAGCCGACTGGTATCCACCGCCACCGCACACGCCCGTTCCTCCTGCGTCAACGGCTCGCGCGCCTTGAGCTGCCCTTCCAGCACCGCCACATCCGCCTCTGACGGATCACCCCCTTTTGAAGCCCGCTGCAACACGCGCTGGCGCAGCACGTCCACCGGCGCGTCCAGAGACAGGATGCGGCAGGGCACACCGAGCGCCTGCGCCAACGCCATGAAGGGCTGGCGCTGCGCCACCTTCAGGCAGGTGGCATCCACCAGCACCGGCAGGCCGGCGTGCAGGATGGCACGCGCCAGTTCAGCCAGGTGCGCATAGGTGCGTTGGCCGGCCTCGGCGGTGTAGATGCCACCGGGCACATGGTCGGCACTGCGTGCCAGGGCGGGCAGGCCGAACAGGCGCTTGCGCTCCACGTCCGCCTTCACGCGCAAGACGCCTTGCGACTCAATGAGTGATTGCGTCTGGCTGCTCTTGCCAGAGCCGGAAACGCCGGTGGCGAGCCACAGCGCCAGCGAACGTGGCTTGATCAAGTCAGCCGCCAGCTGCAGGTAACGCGCCACCTCCTGCTGCGCGGCCGCTTGCACGTCTGCCTGCCCCTGCAGTTGCGCCCAGCGCAGCGCGGCCACCTTGGCGCGTACCATGGCGCGGTAGCACTGGTAGTAGGGCAGCAGCTGCAGGGCGAAGTAGTCGCCGGTCTGCTCCAGGTAGGCGTTGAGCAGGCGCCACGCATAGTCGGCGCGGCCATGGGCCTGCAGGTCCATCAGCACGAAGGCCAGGTCGGCCAGCACGTCGGTCCAGCGGAAGGCGGGGTTGAATTCGATGGCATCAAACAGCTCCGGCACGCCGTCAATCAGCACCAGGTTGTTGAGGTGCAGGTCACCATGGCATTCGCGCACCCAGCCCTGGGCTCGGCGCCGTTGCATGAGCGGCGCCAATGCCGCGCCTTGCGCCAGGCCCCACGCCTGCACCGTCTGCAAGGTGCCCTGCCAAGGCGTACCCGCCACCACGGCCAACACGTCAGCGAAGTTGTGCGCCACCGCGTCATGCATGGCCTCGGGCTGGCCCCAGGGGCTGCTGGCATCTGCCACCGCAGCGCCGGCATGGAAAGCGGCGATGTGCTGCGCCAGCTGGTCGATGTGCGCCGGCAGCAAGGCACCCTGCGCTGCCAGGTGGCTCAGCAGGCCGTCTTGCGCAAAACGGCGCATGTGCACGGCCCACTCCAGCACCGGGGTGTCCGTGGGCAGCGCATCCACGGGGACGATGCGCGGCGCCTGCAGCGTACCGGTGACGGCCACCACGCCCAGGTAGATACCGGGCGCGGTGCGGCGGTTGATGCGCAGCTCTTCCTCGCAGGCGGCGCGGCGCAGCGCCAGCGTGCTGTAGTCGAGAAAGTCCAGCGCCAGCGGCTTCTTGAACTTGTAGACGTGCTCGCCGGCCAGCAGCACCCAGGAGATGTGGGTCTCGATGCATTCAATGCCCGGCACCGCATGCGCAAAGGCCGCGGGGGTGCGCTGCAGTTGGGTGATGAGGGGGGCCGGCATGCGAAGTGGCTGGGGGTAGATGGGTCTGCCGGATATTAGCGCGCCCACCGCGATGACATGCCTCGATTCATTGTCGACATTGTGTTGACATTGTCGACACAGCCCAGCCTCAGCGGCCAGGCATGTCGCCCAAAACGCTCCTGTTTTGATAGCTGCTGGCGCATATTTCACAAGGCCTGCAGCCCAGTTTTTTATAAATTCCCGCGGTATGGCATTACCTGGCACGAGGGTTGCGATAAGCACTCCAGGCATCTGCCTTTCAACCCCAGGAGAGAGCACCATGAGCACAGCCCCTACCGCGGATTCCACCGTCCTGATTTCTCCCGCCGAGCTGCAGGCCTTGCTGGCCAGCGAGCCAGTGGTCCTCATCGACACACGCGACGCCGACACCTATGCGCAAGGCCACATTGCCGGCGCCGTCAACCTGCGCGAAACCTTCACCTACCTGGCCACCTCCACGCCCGAAGGGCTGAAGGAGCTCAAGGACACCTTTGCTGCCCACCTGGGCGCCATCGGCCTCTCCGGCAAGGAGACGGCAGTGTTTTACGAAGACGCCATGAACAGCGGTTACGGGCAGTCCTGCCGCGGTTATTACCTGCTGACCTGGCTGGGTTACCCCAAGGTGAAGGTACTCAACGGCGGTTTCTCGGCCTGGAAGGCGGCGGACCTGCCGGTTTCCACCGCAGCGGTGACGCCGGTGCCGGCCACCTTCCCCACCCACCTCAAGACCGCCGACGTGATGCTGACCAAGGAAGACGTGGCCGCGGCCCTGGGCACCGACACCGTGCTGCTGGACGTGCGCGACGTGGACGAATGGATTGGTGACAGTTCCAGCCCCTACGGCAAGGACTTCGCACCGCGCAAGGGCCGCCTGCCGGGTGCCAAGTGGGTGGAGTGGTACCGCTTCATGAAGCCCTCGCCACAGGGCCCGGTGTTCAAGTCGCCGGACGAGGTGCGCGCCGAATGCGCCACCGCCGGCATCAGCCCGAGCGACACGGTTTACCTCTACTGCTTCAAGGGCGCACGCGCCTCCAACACCTTCCTGGCGCTCAAGCAGGCCGGCTTCCAGGACGTGCGCATGTACTTCGGCTCGTGGAACGAGTGGTCGCGCGACAACGCGCTGCCGATCGAGTCCGGCCTGCCCTTCAAGAGCGCCGCACCGGCGCTGGCCTTGGCGGCCTGACGCCTGCACCCCATTTTCAACACGCAACTGCACTTTAGGAAACACCATGTCCTCCACCGACCTGCTCGAACCCACTGCCCCCGTGACCACCGTGAAGGCCTACCTGCGCCCGATCGACCGCGACGGCCTGATGGCCTTTGCCGAGAAAGGCCGCAACAACCCGGCCAGCCGCGGCACCAACAAGGTCCACACCGTGATGGAAGGCCAGTACCGCTCGCTCAGTTATGTGGGCAACCATGCGCCGGTGGTGGTGGACGAGCCGCTGCACCTGTTCGGCCAGGACACCGCGCCGGCACCGGGCGAGATCGTGCTCTCGGGCCTGGGCGGCTGCTTGGCGGTGGGCATCACCGCCGTGGCCACCTGGAAGCGCGTCAAGCTCACCAAGCTCGAAGTGTTTCTGGAAGGCGACATCGGCAACCCGGCCGCCTGGGGTGCCGACGGCGCGCTGCAGAAGACACCGCCCGAGATGGGCTTCCAGGCCATCCGCGTCAAGGTGCTGGTGGAAGGCGATGCGCCGCGTGAGGTGCTGGACGAGATCGTGCAGCACGCCAACTACTACTCGCCGGTGGCCAACACGATGCGCAACCCGATCCCGTTCACCATCGGCCTGGCCGACTGAACCTTCACCCCGACATTCCACCCGCTGCCAACCGAGGAGCCCCGCATGAACGCCGCCGACCTGCCCCGTGAAGTCACCAGCCTGCCGCCACTGTCCGGCGACGCCCTGCTGGCCGCCGTGCGTGCGGTGGCACAGGGCCCGCTGCAGCAGCAGGTGGAAGCGATCGACCGCCAGGGCCACTACCCGGCTGCGGTGCTGCGCCAGCTCGCTGCCGTGGGCGCCATGAGCGCGCACCTGGACGCGCACGCCGGCCCAGGCAGCTACGCACTGGCCATTCAGGCCATGGCCGAGGTGTCGCGTGTGTGCGGTGCCACCGGCTTCATGATGTGGTGCCAGGCAGTGTGCGGCCTGTACATGCAGCAGTCGGGCAACCCGGCGCTGATGGGTGAGGCGCTGATGGAACACGCCAGCGGCGTGGGCCTGGGCGGTACCGCGCTGTCCAACCCGATGAAGAGCTACGCGCAGATCGAGGGCCTGCTGCTCAAGGCCACCCCGGTGGAAGGCGGCTACCGCATCAACGGCACGCTGCCCTGGGTGAGCAACCTGGGGCCGGACCATTACTGCGGCGCCATTGCCGCGGTGGTGGACGAAGCACAACAGCCGTTGGACAAGGAAGTGATGTTCCTGCTGCGCTGCAACGCGCCCGGTGTGGAGCTGCGCGAATGCCCGAGCTTCTCGGCCATGGAGGGCACGGGCACCTATGCCCTGCGCGTGAAAGACCTGTTCATCGGTGCCGACGAGCTGATCGCCGACCCGGCCAAGCCGACCATTGCACGCATCCGCGCCGCCTTTGTCATGCTCCAGTGCGGCATGGCGGTGGGCATCACGCAGGGCGCCATCGACAGCATGTGGGCGGTGGAGCCGCAACTCGGCCACGTGAACCAGTTCCTGGAAGACCGGCCCGCCGAACTGCAGGCCGAGCTGGATGCGCTCACCGCGCGCGTGATGAAGATGGCCGAGACGCCGTTCGACAGCAGCACCGAGTTTTTCATTGACGTGCTCGATGCGCGGGCGCATGGTGCCGAGCTGTGTCTGCGTGCCGCGCAGTCGGCCCTGATGCACCAGGGCGCGCGTGGTTACCTGATGAGCTCGGACGTGCAGCGCCGTGTGCGCGAGTCGCATTTCGTGGCCATCGTCACGCCGGCCATCAAGCACCTGCGCAAGGAGATGGCGCGCCTGAGCGCCGAGGAGTTGCCGGCATGAACACACGCACCCCGATTGCCGAGGCGGTCCAAGGTTTGAGTGCCGCACGGCAGCCCGAAGGCACGAAGCCCCCCTCGGAGGGCAGCGCAGCACACGCAGTGGCAAGCGTGGGGGCCACACTCGCTCCGTTTGAGCAGTACATCTGCAACGCCTGCGGCTACATCTACAACGAAGCCGACGGCGACCCCGACAGCGGCCTGCCCGCCGGCACCCGCTTCGCCGACATCCCGGACGACTGGGCCTGCCCGCTGTGCGGTGTGACCAAAGCCGACTTTGCGCCCTACACGCCGCCAGACCTGGCCGCGCTGCAGGCGCAAGCTGCTTGCACCCCAACGCTGGCCGTGCGCCAGACACTGGGCGTGGTGATCGTCGGTGCCGGCCGCGCCGGCTGGCAACTGGCCGAAACGCTGCGCGCCCTGGATGCGGCTCTGCCCATCACGCTGGTGACCGCCTGCGCCGGCGACGTGTACGACAAGCCGCTGCTGTCGGTGGCGGTGGCGCGTCAACTCGACGCGGACAAGCTGGTGCGCGAGACCGGTGCCGCCGCCGCGCAGCGCCTGAACGTGCGCCTGCTGGCGCACACCCATGCCATCCGCATCTGTGCCGACACGCAGCAGTTGCGCACCACACGCGGCACGCTGCCTTACGCACATCTGGTGCTGGCGCACGGCGCGCAACCGGCGCTGCCGCCCAGCCTGCCGGCCGCGCTGTGCTGGCGCGTCAATCATCTGGGCGCCTACCTGCAATTGCGTGCGGCACTCGGAGACACACCCAAGGACGTGCTGATCGTCGGCGCCGGCCTGGTGGGCAGCGAACTGGCCAACGATCTGGCGCTGGGCGGCCACCGCGTCACCCTGCTGGACACACAGCCCGAACCGCTGGCACGCTGGCACGACGCGCAGGCCGGCGCACAGGTGTTGCAGGCCTGGCAGGATCTGCCGATCCGTTTTGTTGGCGGCGTAGCCGTGGCCCGTGTGGAGAAGATCCAGGGGCGCTACCGCGTGAGCACCGAGTGCGGCCAACGTTTTGCCGCCGACCAGGTGATTGCCGCTACCGGCCTGCAGACACCGAGCCGACTGGCCCAGGGCGCCGGGCTGGCATGGCAAAACGGCATTGCGGTGGCGCCCGACACATTGCGCACCAGCGACCCGCACATCCACGCCCTGGGCGACTGCATCACGGTGAACGGGCAGGCCAGCCGTTACATCGAACCGATCGCGCGCCAGGCCCGCACCATTGCGGCGGACATCTGCGGCTGCACACCGCAACCCTACGAAAGCCGGCCAGCCATGGTGCGGGTGAAGACGACCTCACTGCCGTTGACGCTGCATTGAACGCATGACGACACCCGCCACCCCTGCGTTCGATCTGTACGGTTTCTGGCGCACCTCGGCCACCTACCGGGTGCGCGTGGCGCTGGCGATGAAGGGGCTGACGGTGCATGAGCACATCGTCAACCTCGACGCCGGCGAGCAGCACAGTCCGGCCTACCGCGCGCTCAACCCCCTGGGCGGCATCCCGACGCTGGTGGAACCGGGCCATGCGCCCATCACCCAGTCGCTGGCCATTCTGGAGTTTCTGGAAGAGACCCAGCCCGAGCCGCCGCTGTTGCCCAGCGAGCGCCACGCGCGGGCGCGGGTGCGCTCGCTGGCAGGCATGCTGGCGGCGGACACGCATCCGCTGATCACACCGCGGGTGAGGAAATACCTCAATGCCTCCCATGGCTTTGACGATGCCGCCTGGCGCGCCTGGCAGACGCACTGGTTCGGCACCGGGCTGCGCGCCGTGGAGCAGCGCCTGGCCAGTGAGGCCGAAACCGGCGTCTTCTGCCACGGCGACCAGCCTGGCATGGCCGACATCTGCCTGGCCAGCGTGCTGGCGGTGATGCAGGTGTTCCAGATCGAGGTGCGTGACATCCCGACCATCGAGCGCATCGTGGCGCGTTGCCAGACGCTGGCGCCCTTCGCCCGTGCCCACCCGCGCCGCCAGCTGGGTGCGCCGGCGGCCTGAGCGGCCCCGGCTGCGAACGCTCAGACCAGCAGCTTGCGGATGCGGGCCGACACCAGGTCGATCGCGCTGACGGTGACGATGATGATCAGCATCACCGCGCTGGTTTCGGCGTACTGGAAGCCGCGGATGATTTCCCACAGCACCACGCCGATGCCACCGGCACCGACCATGCCCACCACCGAGGCCGAACGCACGTTGGATTCGAAGCGGTAGAGCGTGAACGAAATCCAGAGCGGCATGACTTGCGGGATAACGCCGTAGATGATTTCGTGCAACGCGCTGGCACCCGTGGCACGGATGCCCTCCACCGGCTGCGGGTCGATGGATTCCACCGCTTCGGAAAACAGCTTGGCCAGGATGCCGGTGGTGTGGATCCACAAGGCCAGCACACCGGCGAACGGCCCCAGGCCGACGGCGACGACAAACAGCATGGCGAACACCATCTCGTTGATGGCACGGCAGGCGTCCATCAGACGGCGCATGGGCTGGTAGACCCACCACGGCACGATGTTCGACGAGGCCAGCAGCCCCATGGGCACGGCGGTGATGACCGCCAGTGCCGTGCCCCAGAGCGCGATCTGCAGCGTGACCACCATTTCCTTCACATACAGCGGCCACTGGCTGAAGTTGGGCGGGAAAAACTCGGCCGCGTAGGTGGCCATGTTGCCGCCGTCGCGCCAGAGCTCGAGCGGGCGCATGTCGGCGCCGCGCCACGAGGCCGCGAGCAGGACCAGCAGCAGGCCCCAGACGAGGTAGGCACCCAGGCTGCGCTTGAGCGCCGGCGGTGCCGGCGCCAGGGCCGACAAGGGAGCGGCGGTACTCATTTCAGGGCGGCCAGCTTCTTGTCGATCTCGGCCAGGCGGCTCTTCTTGTCGGCGTCGCCCAGGGTGGCGTCGGCCTCGACCTTGTTGCGCTGGCCGAACAGGTCCAGCTGGCGGATCGGGGTCAGCTGGGCATTGCTCGACTCGCGGAACTGCGACCAGTTCATGCGGGCCATGATGTCCTTCTCGGCCGGATTGGTCTTGGCGTAGTTGAGGAAGAAGGCCTTGATCTTGGCCTTGGTGGCCTCCGGCAGGTCCTTGCGCATGACCAGCGGATCGGACGGGATGAGCGGCGAGGTCCAGATCACGCGCAGTTCCTTGGCCTTCTCCGGCAGGTTCTTCTCCAGCTTGGCCATGTTTTCGCTGTTGAAGGTGGCCACATCCACCTGCTTGTTGGCCACGGCCATGGCATTGGTTTCATGGTTGGCCGAACGCACGACCTTGAAATGGGTCTTGGCGTCGATCTTGTTCTGCGCGAACACGTAATAACCCGGCACCAGGAAGCCGGAGGTGGAGTTGGGGTCGCCGTTGCCGAAGCTGTAGCTCTTGCCGTTCTTCAGCACGTCGTCGAGCGACTTGATCGGGCTGTCCTTGTGCACGATCATCTGCGAGTAGTAGCCCTCGGTGCCGTCAACGTTGACGACCTTGGCGAAGATTTCGCCGTTGGCGCGGTCCACCGCCTCCATGGCCGACTTGTTGCCGAACCAGCCCAGCTGCACCTTGTTGAAGCGCATGCCTTCGATGATGCCGGCGTAGTCCGGTGCGAAGAAAGCGTTGACCTTCAGCCCGGTCTGTTTGGCCATCTCGTCGAGCACGGGTTGCCAGGCGGTCTTGAGGTTCTGCGTCGAATCGGTGGAGATGATGCCGAAGTTGATGCTGTCCTGCGCCCAGGCGCAAGTCAGGGACAGGCCCAGCGCCAGGCCGGCCAGTGCTTTTTTGAACATGGAAGGAACTCCCGTAGAGGTTGAAGGAGGGGTGGAGGATCAGGCGGCTTGCGCCACCGGGACTTGCCAGCCGGAGGCCGGCGCATGGGACACAGGCAGGGGGGATGCCTGCGGTGCGGTGGGTTCCGCCAACAGCTCGTCGGCCTGCATGCCGTAGAGCTCGCGCAACAGCCGCGGCGTGAGCGCGGCGGACGGGCCGTCGTAGACCACCTGCCCCTGGTGCAGCGCCACCACACGCGGGCAGTACTTCATGGCCATCTCCACCTGGTGCAGCGAGACGATGACGGTGCAGCCGTCTTCACGGTTGATGCGGGCCAGCGTCTCCATCACCTTGCGTGAGGACTCGGGGTCGAGCGAGGCGATCGGCTCGTCGGCCAGCACTACCCGGGCGCCCTGCACCAGCGTGCGGGCGATGGCGGCACGCTGCTGCTGGCCGCCGGAGAGGGTGGAGGCACGCTGGGCATGGCACTCGGCAATGCCCACGCGGGCCAGGGCGTCCAGCGCTACGCTGCGTTCGTGGGCATTGAACCAGCGCAGCCAGCTGCGCCAGCCGGGCGTGCGGTGCAGCAAGCCGACCAGCACGTTCATCAGCACCGGCAGGCGGTCCACTAGGTTGAACTGCTGGAACACAAAGCCGATCTGCGAACGCACCCTGCGGATGTTGCGGTGGATGCGGCCACCCTGCTGCACGCAGCAGCCATGGATTTCGATCAGGGAGTCGCTGGCGCCGTCGGCCGCCACCAGGCCGGCCACATGGCGCAGCAAGGTGGACTTGCCGGAACCGGAAGCGCCGATGAGCGCCACCATCTCGCCCTGCTGCACGCTCAGGTTGATGTCACGCAGGGCATGCTTGCCGTTGGCGAAATGCTTGTTGAGTTGTCGGATATGCAATGCAGTGTTCATGGTTGTCCTCAAGTCGTCTAGACATCCTGCTCAGTGTGAAAGCGTGTTGTGACAGCGGTTTGACAGCCCGGCGGCATTTGCGTGTCAGCGCATGGGGCAGCAGCGGCCGGGGTCAGCGTCCGTCCCGCGCGCCGTACAGCGCCAGGAAGTGCCGCACATCGCCCATGGCCGGCAGGCGTTCAACCAGCGTGGCGTGGTCCCAGTCCCACCAGGCGGTGGCCTCGATGGCGCGGGCGATGGCGGGCGCAAAACGCATGCGCAGCACACGCGCCGGCGCCCCGGCCACGATGGCGTAGGCTGGCACGTCCTTGGTCACCACCGAATTGCTGCCCACCACCGCACCGTTGCCGATGCGCACGCCGGGCATGATCACCACGCCGTGGCCGATCCAGGTGTCGTGACCGATGTGCACGCGCTGGCGGCGGCGCCAGGCGAAGAACTCGGCATCGTCCTGCGCATGCGCGCCGTAGCGCTGGCGGCGGTAGGTGATGTGGTGCAGCGTGACGCGCTCCATCGGATGGAAGCCGGGGTTGATGCGCACCATGGCAGCGATGTTGGAGAACTTGCCAATGTCGGTCGAGATCAGCTCACAGCCGCGGCTCAGGTAGCTGTAGTCGTCGAGCAGGCTGTCGGCCATGTGCACGCCCTGCCCGACCTCGGTGTAGCGGCCGAAGCGGCAGTCGGCAATCACGGCATCGGGTGCGATCACCGGCTCGCGGCCCAGTTCGACATCGGGCGGCAGGTTGCGTGCGGCGATATGGGTGTAGTGCATCGCGTGTCCCTGCGTCACAGCACGCGGCGGCCTTCGCGCCAGACCGCGCGCACCACCGCCTGGCGGGTACCGCCCGGCATCTCGGCCAGCCGCACCTGCACCAGGTCGGCACGCTGGCCGGGCACGAGTTCGCCGCGGTCGTGCAGGCCGGTGGCGCGCGCCGGGTTACGCGTCACCGTGGCCACGGCCTGCGGCAGTGTCATCAGGCCGTCGTCCACCAGGCGCATGACGCTGCTGAGCAGGCTGCCCGGCACGTAGTCGGAAGAAAGAATGTCGAGCAGGCCGTGGCGTGCCAGCTCGGCCGCTGCCACGTTGCCGGAGTGCGAGCCGCCGCGCACGACGTTGGGGCCGCCCATGACAGTCAGCAGGCCCAGTTCGTGCGCGGTGCGTGCCGCGGCCACCGTGGTGGGGAACTCCGACATGCTGGCGCCTTCGGCATGGGCCTGCTGCACGTGGGCCGGCGTGGTGTCGTCGTGACTGGCCAGCGCGATGCCGTGTGTGCGGCAGTAGTCCACGAAGTAGGCGCGGTGCGGCTCGGCGTACTGTGCCTGCAACTCCGCGGCGTGGGCCACCTGGCGCTCGAACTTCTCGGCACTCCAGCCCTTCTTGCCGGTGTAGTAGATGCGCGCCTGCTCGATGTCTTCCCACTGGCGCTGGCCCGGGGTGTGGTCCATCAGCGAGATCAGCGACAGGCGCGGATGGTCGTGGAAGGGCTGGAACAGATCGATGGTGTTGGGTGCCGGCAGCTCGCAACGCACATGCAGGTGATGGTCGGCACGCAGCAGGCCCTGTGCCGTGCAGCTGTCCAGCGTGGCCAGCACGCCGTTCCAGGCGCTGCCGCGCAGGCTCTCGGGGTCGGCCTCGCCCACGCCCAGCGCATCGAACACGGTGGTGATGCCGGCGGCGGCGATCTCGGCGTCGTGCGCCAGCAGCGCCGGCAGCTCGGCCCAGTGCACCTTGGGCCGTGGCATCAGGTGGCGCTCGAAGTTGTCGGTGTGCATTTCCACCAGGCCGGGCAGCAGGTAGTCACCCTCGAGGTCGATGGCCTGCGGCGCGGCGCTGCTGACGCTGTCGATGGCGGCGATGCGGCCCTCGGTGGCGGCCAGCGTACCGAGCAGCACCTCGTCGGGCAGCACGAGGCGGGCATTCTTGAAGACGGTGGCGGTGTTCATGCGCTTCTCCGGAAGTCGACGACGTTGACGCGGCGGGTAGCGACCTCGGCCCCGACGGCGGTGTCATGGAAGATGCCCACCAGGGCGGCGCCGCGTGCCACCGCTTCGTGGATGAGTTCGATCACGGTGCGCGTATTGGCGGCATCGAGCGAGGCAGTGGGCTCGTCGAGCAGCAGCAGTGGCCGCGGTTTGATCATGTTGCGGGCAATGTTGATGCGCTGCTGCTCGCCGCCGGAAAAAGTGGCCGGCGGCAGGTGCCACAGGCGCTCGGGGATGCGCAGCCGCGTCAACCACTGGCGGGCCTGCTCGCGCGCGGCCTCCAGCGCGACCGCGTCGCCCGCGGCGTCCTCGGCCAGTGGCTCGGCCACCACATCGAGCGCCGAGACGCGGGGAATCACGCGCAGGAACTGGCTGACGTAGCCGATGGTGTGGCGGCGCAGCTCCACCAGCGTGCGCGGTGTGGCCTCGGTGATCTCCACCGCCGCGCCGCCGGGCGGCTGCAGCGTGATGCGGCCGGCACTGGCGCGGTAGTTGGCGTAGATGAGCTTGAGCAGGGTGCTCTTGCCCATGCCGGAGGGGCCGTCGAGCACGATGCACTCGCCGGGCGCGACGCTGAGGTCGACCTGGTCGAGCACCGGCAGTTCGGCGCCGTGCTGGTGGTGCAGGGTGAAGCGCTTGGCCACCCCTTTCATCTGGAGCAGGGGTGCGGTCATGGTTGAAGTACCGAAGAGACGAGAAGCTGGGTGTAGGGGTGCTGCGGGTCATCGAGCACCTGGTCGGTCAGGCCCGACTCGACCACGCAACCGCGCTGCATGACCATCATGCGGTGCGCCAGCAGGCGCGCCACCGCGAGGTCGTGTGTGACGATGATGACGGCCAGCTGCATCTGACGCGTGAGCTGGCGCAGCAGGTCGAGCAGGCGGGCCTGCACCGAGACGTCGAGCCCGGAGGTGGGCTCGTCCATGAACACCAGGCGCGGCTGCGTCACCAGGTTGCGTGCGATCTGCAGGCGCTGGCGCATGCCGCCGGAGAAGGCCCGCGGCGCCTCGTCGATGCGCGCCGGATCGATCTCCACGCGTTGCAGCCAGTCCTGCGCGGTGGTGCGCAGGCGGCCGTAGTGGCGCTCGCCCAGGCCCATCAGGCGTTCGCCGACGTTGGCGCCGGCCGAGACGTCCATGCGCAGGCCGTCGGCCGCGTTCTGGTGCACGAAGCCCCAGTCGGTACGGGCCAGCAGGCGGCGCTCGGCCTCGCTCATGGCGTAGACCTCCTGCAGGGTACCGGTGCGGTTCTGGAACTGCACACTGCCGGCGTCGGGCAGGCTGCGTGCGGCCACAGCGTTGAGCAGGGTGGACTTGCCCGAGCCGGACTCGCCCACCACGGCCAGCACCTCGCCAGGCCAGAGATCAAAGGAGGCGTCGTGCAGCGCCACGCGCTCGCCATAGCTTTTCTGGATGCCGCGGACCTGCAGGAGCGGTGTAGTGGTTGTTGTCATGTCAAGGCTCAATGACAAAGCTCAAGCCGTGTTGGGCAAAGCCGAGCGATTCATAGAAGGCATGCGCCGCGTGGCGCTTGCGGTTGGAGGAGAGGGCCAGCTTGTAGCAACCGGCCTGGCGCGCCTGCTCGACGGCGTGGGCCATCATGCGGCGACCAATGCCCTGGCCCTGACAGTCGGGTAACACCACCACGTCTTCGGCAATGGCCGAGGGCGTGCCGCGGTGCGCGAGGTTGTGCATCACCAGCAAGGCATAGCTGCCGACGACGCGGCCGGACGATTCGTCACAGGCCGCGAACAGGCGGTAGTTGGGGTAGCGGGCGAACTCGGCGAAGAGACCTTGCGCTTCTTCTTCGCTCAGCACGCGCCCGTCGTCCATGCCCGGCTGGGCGTACAGAGCCAGCACGGCGGGGATGTCGGTCGCCTGGGCCTGGCGCATGACGATGTTCATGCCACCTCCCGGTCGGCGGCGCTGGCAACATCGGCAGCCGCCTGCTGGCGTTCCTGGCAATAGTCCGAATCGGAGCAGACGTGCATGCGGCCGCCGGCGTCGTCGGTGATGACTTCGTCGAGGAAGCTGTCGGTGGCACCGCACAGCGCGCAGGCCGCGTCCCAGCGCTGCACCTCGAACGGGTGGTCGTCGAAGGCCAGGCTTTCCACCCGGGTGTAGGGCGGCACGGCGTAGATGCGTTTTTCACGTCCGGCGCCGAACAGCTGCAGCGCCGGGTTCATGTGCATCTTGGGGTTGTCGAACTTCGGGATCGGCGACGGTGCCATGACGTAGCGGTCGTTCACCAGCACCGGGTAGTCGTAGGTGGTGGCGATGTGGCCGTAGCGCGCGATGTCCTCGTACAGCTTGACGTGCATCAAGCCGTACTCGGCCAGGCCGTGCAGCATGCGCGTCTCGGCCTCGCGCGGCTCCAGGCGCTGCATGGGCTCGGGCACCGGCACCTGGTAGACGATGACCTGGCCCTCGCGCAGCGGCGTCTCGGGGATGCGGTGGCGCGTCTGGATCAGCGTGGCCTCCGTGGTGTGGGTGGTGGTGGCCACATCGGTGGTGCGCGCAAAGAAGCGCCGGATGTTGACCGCGTTGACGGTGTCATCCGAGCCCTGGTCGATGACCTTGAGCACGTCCTGCGGTCCGATGACGGAGGCCGTGACCTGGATGCCACCGGTGCCCCAGCCGTAGGGCAGCGGCATCTCGCGCGAGCCGAACGGCACCTGGTAGCCGGGGATGGCCACGGCCTTGAGGATAGCGCGGCGGATCATGCGCTTGGTGCGCTCGTCGAGGTAGGCAAAATTGACTTGCGCGGCGCTCATGCCTCATCTCCTTCTGTCGTAGGTGACCTGTGGTCAGCTCGCATGCGACGCACCAGCTCCAGCTCGGACTGGAAGTCCACGTAATGCGGCAGCTTCAGGTGCTGCACAAAACCCGAGGCTTCCAGGCTGTCGGAATGCGAGAGCACGAACTCCTGCATCTGCGCCGGCGACTCAATGCTCTCGCCCAGTTCATCGGCGCGCAGCGCGCGGTCCACCAGGCTCATGGCCATGGCCTTGCGCTCGCTGTGACCGAAGGCCAGGCCGTAACCGCGCGTGAACTGCGGCGGCTCGCTCTTGCTGCCAGCGAACTGGTTGACCATCTCGCACTCGGTGATTTCCAGGTCGCCGATGGAAATGGCAAAGCCCAGCTCCTCGGGTTCGACCTCCAGCGCCACCTCGCCGAAGCGGATCTCACCCACAAAGGGGTGGCTGTGCGAGTAACCGCGCTGGGTTGAATAGGCCATGGAAAGCAGGAAGCCCTCGTCGCCGCGCGCCAGGTTTTGCAGACGGGTGGCGCGGTCGGCCGGAAAGCGCAGCGGCTCGCGCGTCAGGTCCATCGGGTCCGGGTCGCCCGGTGGCATGGGCCGGGTTTCGATCAGGCCTTCCTGGTTCAGCAGGTCAACCACGCGCGGCGTGGCCGGCTCGGGCGCGGCGGGCACCGCGCCAGACGCTGCAGGCTCCTCTTGCGCGTTGGCCAGCAGCGTGAAATCGAGCAGACGCTGGGTGTAGTCGTAAGTCGGGCCCAGCACCTGGCCGCCCGGCAAGTCCTTGAAGGTGGCAGAGATGCGCCGCTGCAGCGTCATGCGCGCGGTATCCAGCGCACAGCTGGTGCCCAGGCGCGGCAGCGTGGCACGGTAGGCGCGCAAGAGGAAGATGGCTTCCACCAGATCGCCGGCGGCCTGCTTGATGGCCAGCGCGGCGAGCTCGGGGTCGTAGACCGAGCCCTCGGTCATGACACGGTCCACCGCCAGCTTGAGCTGCGCGCGGATCTGCGCCACCGAGAGTTCCGGCAGCGCGGTGTCGCCGCGGCGCTGCGCCGCCAGCAACCGGTAGCTGTTGAGGATGGCGGCTTCCCCGCCCTTGACGGCCACGTACATGCTCAGGCCTCCTTCTGCTGTTCGATGCGGGTGGTGCGTGGCAGGCCGACGATCTGCCGGCCGGTGGCCAGCAGCACGTCCACACCCCGAGGGAAGAGGGTGTGGTTGGCTTGCCACTGCGTCACGAAGCCGCGGTCCAGCCCTTCCACCTGCAGGCCCGCCACATCCTGGATGCCGGGACCGCTCAGGCGCCACGGTGCGGTGGCCGCCGGCACGGCGTGCAATGCCGCCACGTCGATGACACAGGTGGTCGACTGGTCGGGGTAGCCGTCACTGCCCAGGCTGAAACTGTCCAGCGGTTGCAGCACATCCGCCGCGGCCAGCCAGGCAAAGTGCGCCTGCGCCGGCTGCGCTGTCAGGCGGCAACCGGTATGGAAGCGCAGCCAGGCCGCAGCGTCGCTGTTGCGCAGGGCGGGCGACAACCAGAGCTTGCAATCGGCATCCAGCAAGGCCAGCAGCACGGTGGCCGAGGCCGCATGACCGCTGGGCGGCACCTCGGCATCGTGCTCGACCGTCACCGGCCGGCCGGGATGCGACAACGCCTGCAGCGCGGCACGGAAGACCGATTGACTGCCATGCGCCTCGTGGGAGAAGCCGGCACCCAAGGTGGCGAGTGCATCCGCGTTCATGCGCCCTCCTCCTCGTCGTCGTTGTCGGCGCCGCTCTCGCGCGCCAGCGTGAAGAAGTCCACCTTGGTACTCTGCGTGCGGGCGGCCTGCTCGGCGCGCCGGCGCGCCAAGTGTTGACGCACGGGGGTCAGCAGCGCGGCATCGAGCCCGTCCTGCTGCGCCGGGTCCTGCAGCAGCGCATCCGCCAGCGCGGCCAGCTGCGCCTGGCGGTGCGAGCGGCCCAACACGTAGGCCACGCCCACCGCAGCCTGTTCGGCCACACCCACGCGCAGGGCGCAACGCGTGACCGTGACCTCGCCCAGGTTGAAGCGCTCGCCGGTGCCACCGACGCGGCCCTGCACCATCATCAGGCCGGTCTCCGGGCGACGCAGCCAGCGCGACTCGGCCGCCTGCGGGTCGAGCGCGGACTCCAGCAGCGGCAGCGGCGCGCGCGCCAGCAGGGCCATCCAGTCCGGGCGCTGCAGCGGCCGGTTGGGGCCGGGGTTGTCAAATGCATGAAACATGTCCGTGGTACCCTAAAGTTGTATAGACAAGTTGATTGATGGCGTCAGCTTAAAGATCAAAGATGTAGGTTTCATGACAACACTCAGCACCACGGCAACAACATCACCGGCCACGGCCCGCGGCAACCGCGACAGCTTCTGGACCCGCATCGCCAGCGAACTGGCCGAGGCCATCGGCAACGGCGTCTACGCACCCGGCCAGCGCCTGCCCTCGGAGCACACCCTGGCCGAGCAGTACGGCGTGAACCGCCACACCATCCGGCGCTCCCTGGCCAGCCTGTGCACGCAGGGCCTGGTGCGCATCAGCCAGGGCAGCGGCACCTATGTGGAGGAGTTCGCCGTGGACCTGGCGCTGGGCAAACGTACGCGCCACCAGCAGAACCTGGCGCAATCCGGCCTGCGCGGCGGCCTGCAGGTGCTGCAGGCGCGCACGGTACGTGCCACAGCCGCGCAGGCGAAGGCGCTGCAGGTGCCGACGCGCAGCCCGCTGCTGTGGCTGCGTGTGCTGGGCGAGGCCGAACAGCAGCCGCTGCAGGTGAGCGAACGACTCTTTCCGCTGCCGCGCTTCGAGGGACTGGCCGAGGTGGTGCGCAGCACCGGCTCGATCACGGCCGGCTTTGCCGCCTGCGGTGTGGCGGACTACACGCGGCGCGAGAGTCGCATCACCGCCGTGCTGCCCGAGGCCGAGGTGGCCGCGCTGCTCAAGCAGTCGCCGAACCGGCCGGTGCTGCAGGTGGAGAGCATCAACGTCGATCGCGCAGGGCAGCCGATCGAATACGCCACGGCCTGCTTTGCCGGCGACCGCGTCAAGCTCACGGTGAACCACGATGAACGCTGACACCCCCGCTTACCGCTACGCGGTTTATTACGCGCCGCGGCCCGACAGTGCCTGGTGGCAGGCCGGTAGCCAGTGGCTCGGGCGCTGCGCTGCGCGCCACACGCCGCTGCCCCAGCCTGAGGTTGCACATGTGCCGCCGCAGGCGTTGCAGCGCCTGACGGCCGCGCCGCGCCGCTATGGCTGGCACGCGACCCTGAAGGCTCCGTTCGCACTCGCCGCCGGCGTGACGCCCGCACAGTTGCGCGCCGCGCTGCAAGCCTTGGCCCGCGAACTGAAGCCCTTCGACATGCCTCGACTGCAGGTGACACGGCTGGACGATTTTCTGGCGCTGGTCCCGCAGGGAGACCACCGTGCCATTGATGCTGTGGCTGCCGCCTGCGTGACGCAGTTGCATCCGCTGGCTGCCCCACTGTCGCCAGCCGAACTGCAGCGCCGGCGCGCCGCCGGCCTCAGCCCGGAGGAAGATGCGCTGCTGCTGCGCTGGGGTTACCCCTTCGTGCTGGAGCGCTTCCGCTTCCATCTGTCGCTGACCGGCCCGCTGCAGCACGAAGCGCCGGCGCTCGTGCACGCGCTGCAACACGCGGCGCAGCAGCACTTCGACCCATTGCCACCCTGTCGCTTCGACACCCTGGCTCTGTTTGCCGAACCGACCCCGGGCGCGGACTTCGTGCTGGTGGCGCATGAGGAGATGGGCGCATGAGCAGCACGGAGGTTTCCCGATGAACCGACGTCTGGTGTATGTGATCGGCCCCTCCGGCGCCGGCAAGGACAGCCTGCTGGCCTGGCTGCGGGCGCGGCTCGACCCTGCGCTGCCGATCCACTGGGCGCGCCGCACCATCAGCCGGCCGGCGCAGGCCGGCGGCGAGGCGCACGAAAGCGTGGACGTTGCCGCTTTTGAGCAATTGCGCGACCAACAGGCCTTCGCCCTGCACTGGAAAGCCAACGGTCTGCATTACGGCATTCGACATGCCGAACTGGCCGCTTTCACTGCAGGCAGCTGGGTGATGGTCAACGGCTCGCGGGCCTACCTGCCGCAGGCGCAGGCCATCTGCCCCGGCCTGACCGTGCTGCACATCACCGCCAGCGCCGACATCCTGCGGCAGCGGCTGCTGGCACGGGGCCGCGAGACACCCGAGATGATCGAAGCACGCGTGCAAAGAGCGGTCGATCTCCGGCTGCCATCCCAGGGGGCTGTACTCGAAGTTCGCAATGACGGCGCCTTGGACGCCGCCGGCGAAAGATTGCTGCAGGCCTTGGAACAGCTGGCAGAGTGGCCCCGGCTCGCTGCCAGCCCGGTCGCAACGATGGACAGCCCGGCGCCATAACCCCCAGCCCTGGCGCTGACTCATGCCAACGACGACAGCCATGCCAACAGCGCAGTCTGTCGTCGGCATCGCCACGGCAGACCTGTTTTCAGGTCCAATACAGGCCATGAACCAAGCGCACGACACCGACGCCCGCCTGACCGAACTGGAGATCAAGGCCAGCTACGCCGAAGACCTGCTGGACCAGTTGAACCAGACCATCTTCCGCCAGCAGCAGCAGATTGACGCCCTGCTGCGCGAGGTGGCCGAGTTGCGCCGCCAGCAGCCCGAAGGCGGCCAGCCTGTGCAGCGCAACCTGCGCGACGAACTGCCGCCGCACTACTGAGCCCATGGGAGAGAAGTCCTGCGCGTTGAGGGCAAACGTGTTACATTAGCCCATCGCTTGTTGCGACTGTGTGCGTCCATCCTGCCAGGCATGACGCGTGCGCCCCCGGCAGAGGGGTAGCCAGTCCAGCCCCGCATGAGCGAACCGGCCCCCTTCTCACGACGCGGCAGGTTTTTCCTCCCTTCTGTTCTTCACGTCGTCCCTGCTGTGACGCGTGCCCTGCCCCGATGCATCAGCACGGGCGACCAGGGTGATCAGGCGGAACCCACCGGCACAGGTGCGTGCCAACTGGTTATTCGTCCGTCAGGCGCCTGGCGCCCGGACCGGTTTGCTTTTTGATGATTCAACACACGACAATTTCTCAAACTTCGCCCATCACGATGGGCAAATACCGGGTGGCAGCCTGCCCCCGGCCTCTGACCGGTGGCCGCTTTGCGGCCCAGGTGTCGATTGCCAGCGGGCGCGGCAGCGCCTCGACCGACAGGGTGATGCGCTTCATCCCCGATTTCCCCACTTACCAGGAAGCCGCGCACTACGCGATCGAGCAAGGCCTGAACTGGGTGCGCGAAACCACGCGTACCCCGACCCATTAACCCAAGCAACACAGGAGTACCCACATGGCAAAGGAAGAACTGATTGAGATGGCCGGCGTCGTCAAGGAAGTCCTGCCCGACACGCGTTTTCGTGTGGTGCTGGACAACGGCCATGAGCTGATCGCCTATTCCGCCGGCAAGATGCGCAAGAACCACATCCGCATCCTGGCCGGCGACAAGGTGTCGCTCGAACTGTCGCCTTATGACCTGAGCAAGGGCCGCATCAAGTTCCGCCACCTGGAAGGCCGCGGCCCCGCCATGGCGCCGCGCCGTCCGCCGGCACGCTAAGCCAGCGCCCCAACGCCAAGGCCTGACGGCAACCCTTGCGTTTGCAAGCGGTGCCGCCAGGCCTTTTCTTTTTCAGGCCGGCCTCACAGCCCCAGATCGCTCAGGCCCGGATGGTCGTCCGGGCGGCGGCCCAGCGGCCAGAAGAACTTGCGCTCTTCCGCCTTGATCGGCAGGTCGTTGATGCTGGCAAAGCGCCGCTGCATGAAACCCTGCTCGTTGAACTCCCAGTTCTCGTTGCCGTAGGAACGGAACCACTGGCCGGCATCATCGCGCCACTCGTAGGCAAAACGCACCCCAATGCGGTTGCCGCTATGGGCCCACAGCTCCTTGATGAGGCGGTAGTCCAGTTCGCGCACCCACTTGCGCGCCAGGAACTCGCGCACCTGCGCACGCCCGACCGGGAACTCTCCACGGTTGCGCCAGCGCGTGTCTTCGGTATAGACCTGCACCACCCGGTCCGGGTCGCGCGAGTTCCAGGCGTCTTCGGCCAGGCGCACCTTCAGTGCAGCGGTCTCAAGGGTAAAGGGTGGCAGCGGCGGTTTGGTTTCCATCATGCAGTCCTCAGGTCAGGTTGATGTAGACAGACCTGTCTACATGCCACAGTCTACCCAAAGTAGACAGATCTGTCTACAATGAACCCATGCACCTCACAGAACCCGCCGACACCCGGAACCTCTCCGCCCGCGAACGCATCCTGCTGACCGCACATGAGTTGTTCTACCGCGAAGGCATCCGCGCGACGGGCATCGACCGTGTGATCGCGGCGTCCGGCGTGACAAAAGTCACCTTCTACCGGCACTTCCCGAGCAAGAACGACCTCATCCTGGCCTTTCTGGAATACCGGCACCAGCGCTGGATGGACTGGTTCACCGATGCCTTGCAGCGCAAGGGCCCAGGCCTGAAGGCGCTGGTGCCGGCGCTGGCGGAGTGGTTCGGCGATGCGGATTTCCGCGGCTGCGCCTTCATCAACAGCGTCAGCGAACTGGGTGGCACGCAGCCCGAGGTGGTGGCGATCGCACAACGCCACAAACAGGACATGGTGGCGGCCATCGCGACGTTGCTGCCGCCGTCGAAACAGCGTGCGCGCGACGCCCAGGCCATTGCGCTCGCGGTGGACGGCGCCATCATCCGGGCGCAGTTCGACCAGGCAGCCGATGCAGCGCTGCAGGCGCTGGAACGGATTTTGAAGTCGCTGCAGGCCAGCGCACCCCACCACCCCATGCCGGCGAAACGCACGGCACACTGAGGCCGCGAACCGTTCGGGGCCAGCATGGCCTGGCCCCGAACGTGCCGCTCAGTACTGCTTGTACGGCAGGAACTTGCCCGACAGCACCACGTTGACACGGTCACCCTTCGGGTCAGGCTCGCGCACGATGTCCATGCTGAAGTCGATGGCGCTCATGATGCCGTCGCCGAACTCCTCGTGGATCAGTTCCTTGATGGTGCTGCCGTAGACGCTGACGATCTCGTACCAGCGGTAGATCAGCGGGTCGGTGGGCACCGGCGTGGGCAGTGAGCCCTTGTAGGGCACGACCTGCAGCCATTTCTGCTCTTCGACGCTGAGGCCGAAGATCTTGCCCAGGATCTTGGCCTGCTTGGCGTCGAAAGTCATCTGGCCCAGGCAACCGGCGGTGACCCACTCCTTGGAGAGGCCGACCTTCTTGGCCACATCGTCCCACTTCAGGCCCTTGGACACTTTGGTGGCGATGATTTTTTCGGTGACGTCGTTGCGGTTCATGATGGACTCCGTTGTTGAGTTGAAGGTTGAAAGAGACAAGGTCAATGCGCCACAGCGCGTGTGACCAGGAAATCGACGATGTGGTTGCGCAGTTCGTAGTAACCGTCCAGGTGGTGCAGACCGGCGCGCGTGCGTTCACGCGGCAGCGGGTTGACCACCACTTCGGCAATGCCGCCGGGCACGTAGCCGGTGGCGGTCTCGCTGCCATTGCTCATGAGCAGGATGCGGTCGGCCAGCAGGATGGCTTCGTCCACGTCGTGCGTGATCATGAACACCGTCTGCTGCGTCTGGCGCACGATGGTCATCAGCTCGTCCTGGATGGTGCCGCGCGTGAGCGCATCGAGGGCACCGAAAGGCTCGTCGAGCAGCAGCATCTTGGGCTGGATGGAAAAGGCGCGCGCAATGCCGACGCGTTGTTTCATGCCGCCCGAGAGCTGGCTGGGTTTCTTGTCGATGGCATGGCTCAGCCCCACCATGGCGACGAACTTCTCCACCTGCACGTTGACCTTGGCGGCCGGCCACTCCGGCCAGCGCGACTTGACGGCAAAGGCAATGTTCTGGCGCACCGTGAGCCAGGGCATGAGCGCATGGCCCTGGAACACCACACCACGCTCCAGGCTGGGGCCGGCCACCTCGCGCCCGTCCATGAAAACGTGGCCGCTGCTGGCGGTGTCGAGCCCGGCCAGCACGTTGAGGATGGTGGTCTTGCCGCAGCCGGAATGGCCGATGATGCAGACGAACTCGCCGCGCTCCAGCGTGAATGAGACGTCGGCGAACACCGGCTTGGCCGCCTGGTAAGCCTTGCTGAGCTGTTCGATTTTGAGGAAACCGTCCACGGTAGGAACCTTTCGTTGCAGCGAGGTGGGTGCAATGGCCACGGGTGTGGCAACGCGCGAGGGGACTTCACTCCACATAGGTCACCGCCTTCTGCAATTGGCCGAACGCCAGGTCAAGCAGCATGCCAACCACGCCGATGACCAGGATGGCAAAAATCACGTTGGTGAGCGACAGGTTGTTCCACTCGTTCCAGACGAAGTAGCCAACGCCGGTGCCGCCCACCAGCATCTCGGCCGCCACAATCACCAGCCAGGCAATGCCCATGCTGATGCGCATGCCGGTCAGGATGGTGGGTGCCGCCGCCGGCAGGATGACGAGGAAGGCCTTGCGCAGCGGGTTGACTTCCAGCGTGCTGGCCACGTTGAGCCAGTCGCGCTTGACCGAGGCCACGCCGAAGGCGGTGTTGACCAGCATCGGCCAGACCGAGCAGATGAAGATGACAAAGATGCCCGAGATGGAGGAGTCCTTGATGGTGTAGAGCGCCAGCGGCATCCACGCCAGCGGGCTGATGGGCTTGAGCACCTGGATGAAGGGGTCAAAGGCGCGGCGCAGCAGCGGCGACATGCCGATGATGAAACCGAGCGGAATCGCCACCAGGCAGGCCAGCCCGAAACCCAACCCGACCCGGCCCAGCGAATGCGCCAGCTGGATGGCAATGCCCTTGTCGTTGGGACCGTTGTCGTAGAACGGGTTGGCCAGATGGCCCCAGACGGTGCTGCCCATCTGGCCCAGCGTCGGGAAGCCGCCGCTCTTGGCCGAGCCGACTTCCTTGCCCATCATCTTGGCGTACTCGATCTGCTCGGGGGTGAGCCCGGCGGCCGCGCCGCCCGCGCCCGAAGACGCGGTGGCGACGTACCAGACACCCAGCACCAGCAGCAGGATCAGCACCGACAGCAGGGCCGCCTTGAGTTGGAGTGTGCGTGCGGCGTTCATGTCATGCCTTTCGGATCGGGAAGCTCTTGGCGTACTCGGCGGCCTTGGCGGCGTCGAACTCGCGGCCCATGATCTTGAACTTCGGGTAAGCCCCGTCGGGCACCTTCTGGTCCAGCGCCTTCATGTGCTTCTTGGCGTCGGTGATCAGGAACACCTTCTCGGCGATCTGCTTGTAGTTGACCTCACCCTTGATGTAACCCCAGCGCTGCATCTGCGTGAGCATCCACACCGCCATGCTCTGCCAGGGCATGGGGTCGAAGTCAGCACGGTCGGGCACGTTCTGGATGTTGCCCAGGCCATCGGCGAACTTGCCGGTCAGCACCTGGTTGAGCACCACCTCGGGCTGGTTGAGATATTGCGCCGGCGCAATCACCTTGGCGATCAGCTCGCGGTTTTTCGGGTCGCGCGCCATGGCGGCCGAGGTCAGCACGGCGCGATACAACGCCGCGAAGGTGTTGGGGTTCTTCTGGATGAACTCGGTGCTGGTGCCGAAGGCGCAGCAGGGGTGGCCGTTCCACAGGTCCTTGGTCAAGAGGTGGATGAAACCCACCTCCTCGTACACCGCGCGCTGGTTGAACGGATCGGGGCCGAGGAAACCGTCGATGTTGCCGGCCCGCAGGTTGGCCACCATCTCGGCCGGCGGCACGACGCGGATCTGCACGTCGGTATCGGGGTTGATGCCGGCTTCGGCCAGGTAGTAGCGCAACAGGAAGTTGTGCATGCTGAACTCGAAGGGAATGGCAAACTTGAAGCCCTTCCAGTTCTTCGGATCGCGGTTGGCCTTGTGCTTGAGCGCCAGCGTGATGGCCTGGCCGTTGATGTTCTGGATCGTGGCCACATTCATCGGCGTGGCATTGGAGCCCAGGCCCATGGAGATGGCCAGCGGCATGGGGCTCAGGAAGTGCGTGGCGTCGTACTCCTTGTTGATCATTTTGTCACGGATCAGCGCCCAGCCGGCGGTCTTGGTCACCTCTACATTCAGGCCCTGCTGTTTGTAGAAACCCAGCGGGTGGGCCATGATCAGCGGCGTGGCGCAGGTGATCGGGATGAAGCCGATCTTCAGATCCTTCTTCTCCAGCGATCCTTTTTCCTGTGCCATGGCCTGCAGGCTGGCCACCGGCAGCACGCTGGCAATGGCGGCCATGGCCGTGCCCTTGCCGACGGCACGCAGGAAACGCCTGCGCACCGCGTCCTGCGGAAAGATGGCTTTCACCAACGTGGCTTCGATGAATTCATTGCTGTAGGCCTCGAATTCACTTGTCAGGCTGCGGCGCTTGAGTTCCTTGACAGCCTGTTCGGCTGCCAGCTCCTGCTGGTGCTCGGCCACGCTGTGGTCACGGCCGCAGCTGCACTTGAGCATCAGGGGGCGGTCGGCGTCATAGGGATCGAAGTACTGGGTCATGGCATCACCTTCTGGGTTGGGATGCCACGTCTTACGCAAAGGTCGGGCCAGTTTGTGCGGCACGCCCATGCTGGCCTGCATTTCGTGCCCGCCAGCACCACGCCCTGTAGGGGCAGCCCTACAAAGCCCTGTGCAATTCAAGCCGTCGGTGGTCGGCGGCCATGCCGTTCGGCAAACAGCGCCAGCTCCACATCGTTCTTGGTGCCGGTTTTTTCCAGGATGCGGGCGCGGTAAGTGCTGACTGTGTTGGGCGCCAGTTTGAGCTGCGCACCAATTTCGCTCACGCTCTGGCCGGCGGTGAGCAGGCGGAACACCTGGTGTTCACGGTGCGACAGGGCCTCCAGCCCGCCGGCACCTGCTGCCGCGGCACCCACGGCCGCCGCCAGTGCCTCGGCCGTGGCCGGCGTGACGTAGCGGCCGCCGGCGGCCACCTTGCGCACGGCGGCCAGCATGTCGTCGGGATCGGCACTCTTGTTGAGGTACCCACCGGCACCGAGCTTGATGCAGCGCACCGCATACTGGCTTTCCGGGTAGGTGCTGAGCATCAGCACCGGCAGCGCCGGATGGTCGCGACGCAGCGCTTGCAACACCTCCAGCCCATCCAGGCCCGGCAGGGCGATGTCGAGCAGCACCAGGTCCAGCCCGGTTGCACCGTCTTGCATCTGCACCTGATCCAGCACCTCAGGGCCGCTGGGCGCTTCGGCTACGACGCACACATCTGGTGCATCGGCCAGCACCTGCTTGAGCCCTTCGCGCACAATGCGATGGTCGTCGCCGATGAGGACGCGAATCATGCTATGCATTCCGTAGCGGCGCGCGCAAGCGGAACAAGGTCCCGCGGCCAATTTGGCTTGAAATATCGAGCTGGCCGCCAAAGTGGCGCGCCCGCTCGCGCATGCCCAGCACGCCGTAGGCCGTCGGCGCCTCGAAGGCCTGCGCGGCCGCACCGCAACCGTTGTCCCGCACCGCGATCGTCAACTCGCCGTGCTCGATGCGGATGCGCACATCCAGCGCACGGGCGCGTGCATGACGGCCGACGTTGCTGAGCATTTCCTGGAAGATGCGGAACACTGCCATCGCCATCGGCTCGGGCAGGACGACGCCCTCGGTGCCCTGCATGTCCCAGGCCAGCGCCAGTTCGGCCGACTGGGCAAACTCCTGCGCCTGCCATTCCAGCGCCGCCCACAGCCCCTGGTGGTCGAGGATGCTGGGACGCAGGTCGGTGATGATGCGCCCGACGTTGTCGACCGCGGTCTCGATCAGGCGGCTCATGTTCTGGCACTTGCAGCGCAGCCGTGTGCGCATGGCCTCGGCCTCGTGCGGTGCGCGCTGCTGCTGCTCGCCCAGGCGCTTGTCCATCCAGTTGACGTCCATCTTCAGTGCCACCAGCAGGCTGCCGAGTTCGTCGTGCACCTCGCGTGCGATGCGGGTGCGTTCGTCCTCGCGCACTTTTTCAGAATACGCGGCCAGCTCGCGCAACTGGCCCAGTGCCACTGACAACTCGCGCGTGCGCGCGGCCACGCGGTTTTCCAGTTCGTCATTGGCGCGCGCCAGTTCGGCGTTGGCACACTGCAGCGCCTCGGCCGCATGGCGGCGTTCGGTGATATCAACAAAAGTGACCACGGCGCCACGCACCACGCCGGCATCGAGCAGCGGGTAGCTGGAGTATTCGACCGGAAACGGCTGGCCGTCGCAGCGCCAGAACACCTCGGCATCGATGCGGCAGGGCAGGCCCTGGCGGAAGGCGTTGAAGATCGGGCAGTCCTGTGCCGCATAGACGCTGCCGTCGGCGTGCGAGTGGTGGGTCAGCTCGTGCATGTTGCGGCCCAGCACCTCGTCAGCCGCCCAGCCCAGCATGCGGGCACCGGCCCGGTTGATGAAGGTACAGTGGCCATCCAGGTCGATGCCGAAAATGCCCTCGCCGGTTGACTCCAGCAGCAGCTCGAGCTGGTGCTGCCACAGCGGATCGTCGCTGGCAGGCAAGGGGTTGCGGGCTTCGAACAGAGCGGCAGGCATGCCTTGTCTGCTGCAATGTTTATGCCAGCCGCTTGTCCATTGGCCGCCAATCCTGAAACAATAGCGCTGAATATCAGCTTTCATCCGCCCGTCCATGCCCCCCTCCTCCGATGACCTGCTGCTTGAGCAGCAGCTCTGCTTCCCGCTCTATGCAGCCTCGCGGTTGCTGACCCGGCTCTATCAGCCCCTGCTGGAGCCGCTCGGGCTGACCTACCCGCAGTACATCGTGCTGATGATCCTGTGGGAAGACGCCCCGTGCGCTGTGTCCCACATCGGCGAGCGGACCCAGCTTGCCAGCAACACGCTGACACCGCTGCTCAAACGCCTGGAGCAGCTCGGCCTGGTGCAGCGCGTGCGCTCCAGCGAAGACGAGCGTGTGGTCAACATCAGCCTCACGCCGGCCGGGCGCGCGCTCAAGCAGAAGTGCGCCTGCATCCCGACCCAGCTGCTCGAGCGCATGGGCTATTCCACTCAGGACGCGCTGAAACTCAAGAAACAACTCGACAGCCTGCTGGCCCATCTGCAGTCGGCCGCAGGCTGACAAATCCCCTGCTCACAACAAGGTTTCATGAATCCCGGATAATTCATCGCACACGATTTAATCTTTTAGGAGTTATTTATGAAAACCCTGTACCAAACCCGTGCCAGTGCCACCGGCGGCCGCAATGGCCATGTCGTCTCGCAAGACGGCGTGCTCGATCTGCGTCTGGCGATTCCGAAGGAAATGGGTGGCCCTGGCGGCGCGCTCAGCAACCCGGAGCAGCTGTTTGCCGCTGGCTACTCGGCGTGTTTTGATTCGGCCCTGGCGTTTGTTGCCGGCCAGCGCAAGATCAAGCTGCAGGGTACCCAGGTGGATGCCACGGTGGGCATCGGCCCGAACGGCCAGGGCGGTTTCGGCCTGGCCGTGACGCTGGAGGTCACCATTCCCGACCTGCCGCGCGAAGAAGCCCAAGCATTGATGGACGCCACCCACCTGGTCTGCCCCTACTCCAATGCGCTGCGCGGCAACGTGCCGGTGGAACTGATCCTGAAGTAAGCAGCACCTCGGCCGCCCGGCGCGTTTGCCGACTGCTGGGCGGCCCGTTCTTTAATGCCGCAGGCTGGTGTCCTGGGCCATCAGCTTGGCCAGGTCGCGCTCCAGCACGCTGTGGTCACCGGCATTGAACTCGACCAGCTGGCGCAAATGCGTGATGCTGTCGAGGTCGATGCGGTCGCAGTGCAGCCCGATATGGCGGCCATCCACATGGGCCACCGTGGCGTCCATCACGATCACGGCCCCGGGGGCCAGCTCCAGGCGCAGGTGACAGGGCTGGCCGGCCTTCGCGGGCCAGGTGTCGTCATGCTCAATCAAGGCACCCTTGAGCGAGACATCGATCAGGCGCGCCGCATGGTTGCGGCCGGCAACAGATACCAGCGCCGGCGCATCGAAGCCGGAGCGCCAGAATTGGCGACGTTCGGTGGTCGTGTTCATGAGCAACTCCTGAAGAGGGAGACGTGCTCACGGTAGCCCTGTGGCCCCGGGCTGTCAAACCAGGACGGCTAGGTGTTTACCAGGGTATCGGGCGGCAGGCGATCGATTTCACCCAGCAATTGCGCCAAGGCCCGGCCGCTGGCCTGCAGCACGGCCTGCCCCTGCGCAGCGGTGGCAGCCGCCGCATTGCCGACGGCACCGGCCGGGTTGTAGTCCTGCATCTGCCAGCCCAGCTTGGCACTTTTGCCGTTGCCGAGGATGGGGAACTTCTGCGCGCGCTGCTGCGAAGCGGAAGCAAAGTCCTGTGTCTGCCCCATGGCCACCCGCTCCGGTTTGAGCGCCAGCATCATGGCGGTCTCGATCTGGCCGGCATGGATGCCGAAGCGGTGTTCTTCCGCCGTGAACTGCTGCGCCACCTCCGGCCCCAGCGGCAGGTTGAACGAGCTCACGCTGTAGACCAGCATGCCGAGCCGGGCCCGCAGGTCACGCGCCACGATGTCCATCACGCTCACCTGGCCGCCGTGCGAATTGAGCAACACCAGCTTTTTGATGCCGGCGCGCGCCACCGATTCGCCAATCTCGGTCCACAGGCTGATGATGGTGTGCGATGACAACGTGAGCGTGCCGGGAAAGCGCTGATGCTCCGGGCTCAGGCCGACCGCCTGCGTTGGCAGAAACAGCACCGGCAGATCGGCCGGCAGGTGCGGCAACGATGCCGCCACCACGCCGTCCACCAGATCGGTGTCCACACTCACCGGCAGGTGCGGGCCATGCTGTTCGGTGGCGGCCACCGGCAGCACGGCGATGGTGCGGCTTGTGTCGAGCTGTGCGAAGTCGCGTGTGCTCAGGTCGGCCCAGTAGCGTGAAGGAACGGCGGGTGTGCTCATGCGCCTATCTTAGAGCCTCGGCCGTCACCGCGGCCGTGCTGGCCGCTGGTGTCGCTAGGTCACCGTGACGCGCCTGGCGCTCGGCCCGCACCCGGACGGCCCGCGGCACGGGCACCCCCTGGGGCGGCAGCACCTCGCGCAGGCTGCGCGGCCGTGCGCGGGCGCCGCTGGCCAGGTAATCGGCCAACAAGGCCTGGCGCACCGCCTGTTCGTCGCCACCGCGTTCGCTGACGAGGTAATCGAACAGCGCATCGACCAGCTGTTCGGGCGTCAGGTGCGCCGTCTCACCCTGGCGCTGCCACAGCCAGTCGGCAAAGGCCGCAAAGGCCGCGAACGCCGACGGCCCCTGCAACAGCAGCGGCAGACTTTGCCGGAACCGACCGGAATTGGCCACCAGATCCCAGTAGCGCGCCAAGCGGGTAAAGCGCTGCAGCGCGGCCACGTCCACCGCACCAGTCTGCAACACGGTGTAGGGCGGCGCGGGGTCGTAGACCATGCCGTAGTCGGCGGTGTGACGCGCGATCGGCGTGCCGCGCAGGCGCTTGAGAATGCCAAGCTGGATCTCATGCGGCCCCAGGGCATACAGGCGATCGAAGCCTTGGGCAAAACTTTGCAGCGTCTCACCCGGCAGGCCGAAGATCAGGTCGGCGTGCAGGTGCGCCGGGCTCTCGTCCACCAGCCAGCGCAGGTTGGCCTCGGTCTTGGCGTTGTCCTGCCGGCGCGAGATGCGCTGCTGCACCTCGACGTTGAAGCTCTGGATGCCAACCTCGAACTGCAGCACACCTTCGGGAAAGCGGACGATCATGGCTTTCAGCCGGTCGGGCAGCTGGTCCGGCACCACCTCGAAGTGCACGAACAGGTCCTCACTCATCCGGTCCAGGAAGAACTGCAGGATGCGTACCGAGGCCTCGACCTTGAGGTTGAAGGTGCGGTCGACAAACTTGAAGTGGCGCGCGCCGCGCCGGTACAACGCATCCATCTCGGCCAGAAAGGTATCGAGGTCGAAAGCCCAGGCGGTCTTGTCAAGCGAACTCAGGCAGAACTCGCACTTGAACGGGCAGCCGCGCGACGCCTCCACGTACAGCAGGCGGTGCGCCAAGTCGTCGTCGCTGTACTCGGCGTAGGGCAGCACGACCTCGTCCAGCGGTGGCTGCTCGCCTGCGATGATTTTCATCAGGGGCTGCGGGCCATGCAGCAGCGCCCGGCACAACTTGGGGAAACTGACATCGCCCCAACCCGTGATCACGTGGTCAGCCAACTGCACGATGGCCTGTTGCTCGACTTCGTGGCTGACCTCAGGCCCGCCCAACACGATTTTGATAGCCGGTCGCGCACTTTTCAGCAAACGCAGCACCTCGGTGGTCTGCGTCACATTCCAGATGTAGACACCAAAACCGACGATGGCCGGATGGAGTGCCAGCAGTTCGTCCACGATGTCCTGCGGCTTGCGCGCGATGGTGAACTCACGCAGCACACAACGCGCGCGCAAGTCCTCGCCGCCATGGCGCGCCATGTTGGCCAGCAGGTAACGCAGGCCGAGCGAGGCGTGGATGTACTTGGCGTTGAGCGTCGTCAGGACGATGGCGGCAGGCTGGTCGGGCATGCCGCCATTATCGGAGTGCGCCGTTGTCAGCGGGCGTACATCCAGCGCCGCGACCACGGCAGGCCACGCGCCGGGCGGCCTGCCTTGCGGCACAGCACCTGGTACAGCGACACCTCGTCGTGCTCGAAGGCCCATTGGCTGCCGGCGAGGTAGACACGCCAGATGCGCCAACGTTTCTCATCCACCATGGCCTTGAGTTTCTCGCCGTTGGCCTCGAAGGCTTGGCTCCACAAGCCGGTGGTGCGCGCGTAGTGGCGGCGCAGGCTCTCGATGTCGAGCGCTTCCAGCCCGCCCTCCTGCATGGTCCTGAGCACGGTGCCGATGTGCGGCAGCTCGCCGTGCGGGAAGACGTAACGGTCAATGAAACGGCCACCGCCGTGGCTGGTTTCGCCGTCATTGGCGTCGGTGGAGGTGATGCCATGGTTGAGCACCCAGCCCTCGTCCGTCAGCAGTTCGTTGATACGGCTGAAATAGCCAGGCAGGTGCTGGATACCGACGTGCTCGAACATGCCGACGCTGGTGATGCGGTCGAACTGGCCCTGCACGTCGCGGTAGTCCTGCAGACGGATCTCCACCCGGTCCTGCAAGCCGGCCTGGCGCACGCGCTCGGTGGCCAGCTCGAACTGCCGCTGCGACAGCGTGACGCCGAGGCAGCGCGCGCCGAACTTCGAGGCCGCGCGCATGACCAGCGCGCCCCAGCCGCACCCGATGTCGAGCAGGCGCTGGCCCGGCTGCAGCTGCACCTTGGTCAGGATGTGGTCGATCTTCTTGGTCTGCGCCTCGCTCAGTGTCTCGTCGCCGTTCTCGAAGTAGGCGCAGGAATAGACCATGGCCGGGTCGAGCCAGACCTGGTAGAACTCGTTGGAGACGTCGTAGTGGTACTGGATGTCTTCGCGGTCGGTGTTCTTGGTGTGCGTGAAACGGCGCACCATGCGCGACAGCCGGCCCTCGGTCTTGCTGCCGGCCTCGGCCAGCCGGTGCGCGATGTCGAGCACGTCGTCCACGCTGCCGGTCACATCGATCTGGCCTTCGACATAGGCCTCGCCCAGGCTGTCCAGGCTGGGCGACAGCAGCAGCGGGATGGCACTGGCCTTGCGCACCTGGATCACCACCTTGGGCTGGCTGAACTCGCCAAGCCGCAGGCCGGAACCCGGCGCCGGGTTGTCGCCCCACTGAATCAGGACCGGTAGATTGGTCTTGGCCTTGAGTTGCGTCACCCAAGGGCTCAGAACCGCTTCCATGCTGGGCACCATAAGCATCCTCCGCTAGATGAACGTCATGCGCAGGCTCTTCTTTGCGGCCTGTTACCGGGAAACGAAAGCATTATTCGAGCCCAAGCCGGCTCGTGGCTTTGATAGTGTCTATGACAGCCATAGCCTTTTGCAAGCCCTTTCGCATTGGCTTATATTTGGTGCTTGCACCCGGCGCGGGCCTGTGGCCTGTGCGTCGCCCGCCCGAACGGGCGGGGAACTTGTGCCGCGCCCCCTCACTCCCACCGGCTTCACTCACCGCTTGCCCTTCATGACCTTGCCCCGGCCGTCCCGACTTCTGCAGAACGCTCTTTTTTTCATAGCAGCCGCCGCTTTATCCATCGGGTCCCAGGCCCAAATAAGCTCGCAAAAAACGGTGGTCACCACCGAGCAGGTGCGCGCCGAACTGATGGCCCATGCGCCCCAGGGCGTGGCGCCGGGCCAGCCGGTCTGGCTCGGGCTGCAGATCCGGCACCAGCCCGAATGGCACACCTACTGGAAGAACTCGGGCGACTCCGGCCTGCCCACGCAGCTGGAATGGACGCTGCCACCGGGCGTGCTGGCCGGCGACATCGCCTGGCCGCTGCCGCACAAGATCTCGCTCGGCAAGCTGGTCAACTACGGTTATGAAGGCACGGTGCTGCTGCCGGTGCCGCTGACCATCACGCCCGACTTCAAACCTTCGCTGCTCAACCCGGACCTGACGGTCAAGCTCAAGGCCAGCTGGCTGGTCTGCCGCAAGGAATGCATCCCGGAAGAGGGCGAGTTCACGCTCAGCGTTCCGGTCAAGGGCTCGACCGCCCTGAACGGCGCCGCCTTTGACGCCGCGCTGGCCGCCCAGCCGCAAGCGCTGGCGGCAGCCAAGGACAGCCAGCTCCGCATCGACGGCCAGACCCTGCAGCTGACCTTGCACGGCTTGCCGGCCAGACTGCAGGGGCAGACGCTGGAGGTTTTTCCCGAGACCGCCGAAATCGTCAACCCCTCGGCCCCCTGGCAGCAGGCCTGGCAGGGGGCGGTCTGGACCGCCACCCTGCCGCTGGCTGAAGCGCGCAGTGCCAGCCCCACCGTGCTGCCGCTGGTGCTGACGCACAAGAACGCGGGCTGGCGCGTCGAGTTGCCAGTCACCGGCGAGTGGCCCAAGACGGTGGCCCCGGCGGCGCTGTCGCCCGCGCTGCAGGCGGCCCTGCAAGCCAATGCACAGGCCCCGGCTGCCCCCGCCGCCTCGCTCGGTTTCCTCGCCGCCTTGCTGGGCGCGTTGTTGGGCGGCCTGATTCTCAACCTCATGCCCTGCGTCTTTCCGGTGCTGGCCATCAAGGTGCTGAGTTTCACGCGCCATGCCGACGACCACCGCGGCCACCGCATCAGCGGCCTGGCCTACACCGCGGGTGTGGTGGTGAGTTTTGTGCTGCTGGGCCTGCTGCTGCTGGGCCTGCGCGCCGCTGGCGAAAGCCTGGGCTGGGGCTTCCAACTGCAGAACCCGGCCGTGGTGGCGGCCCTCGCCGCCCTCTTCACCCTGATCGGCCTCAACTTGGCCGGCGTGTTCGAGTTCGGCCAGTTCGCGCCCTCCTCACTGGCGGCCTTCCAGGCGCGCCACCCGGTGCTCGACGCCTTCCTCACCGGCGTGCTGGCGGTGGCGGTGGCCTCGCCCTGCACCGCGCCCTTCATGGGTGCCTCGCTCGGCCTGGCCGTCACCTTGCCGGCGCTGCAGGCGCTGCTGATCTTTGCCACCATCGGCCTCGGCCTGGCGCTGCCCTACCTGCTGGCCAGCTTCGTGCCGGCCTTTGCCCGCGCCCTGCCCAAGCCGGGCGCCTGGATGGACGCGCTGCGCAAACTGCTGGCCTTCCCGATGTTCGGCACCGTGGCCTGGCTGGTCTGGGTGCTGGGCCACCAGAGCGGCGTCGATGGCGCCGGCGCGCTGCTGGCACTGCTGGTGGTTTTCAGCGCAGTGATCTGGTCGCTCACGCTCACCGGCCTTTCACGCCTCGTGATTGCTACTATTTTGATAGCTGCTGGCGCATGGTTGACCTGGGCCATCGGCCCATTTACCTTGAAAACCTCAACCACCGCGGAAGCCCCGGTGACCGGTGAACGCTGGCAGGCCTGGGCCCCGGGCCGGGTGGAGGAACTGGTGGCCGCCAAGCAGCCCGTGTTCGTCGACTTCACCGCCGCCTGGTGCGTGACCTGCCAGTACAACAAACAGACCACGCTGGCCGACGCCTCTGTGCTGGCCGAGCTGGAAGCGAAAAAGGTGACGCTGTTGCGCGCCGACTGGACCCGGCGCGACCCGGCCATCACCGCCGCACTGGCGCAGCTCGGCCGCAACGGCGTGCCGGTTTACGTGTTCTACCAACAAGGCAGGGCGCCGATCGTCTTGTCGGAAATCCTGAGCGTGCAGGAAGTGCGCGCCGCCCTGGCGCAGCTGTGAGCTGAAAGCACGTGCATGGACCAGACCCAGGCGATCCGCACCATCCTCGACCACTGCCGCACCGTGGCGGTGGTTGGCCTGTCGCCCAAGCCGCACCGCGACAGCTACCAGGTGGCACGCTACATGCAGGCACAGGGCTGGCGCATCGTGCCGGTCAACCCGAATGCCAGTGGCGAGATCCTGGGTGAGCGGGTCTACCCCAGCCTGCGTGAAGCAGCGCAGCACGCGCGCATCGAGCTGGTGAACTGCTTTCGCAATTCGGCCGACATCCCGCCCATCGTCGAGGAGGCCATTGCCATCGGCGCGCAGGCGGTGTGGATGCAGCTCGGCGTGGAACATGCGGCTGCCGCAGACCGGGCGCGCGCCGCCGGCCTGGCCGTGGTGCAGAATCGTTGCCTGAAGATTGACCACGCCGCCCGCACCCGGGCCTGAGTACAAAATGATATGAGCGAGACAAACAGCCGCGACAGCACGGCACCGGAAACCATCGAGGTGCCCTATGACGAGTTCCGCACCGGCCTGCCGGCCGGGCGTTTCCGCGTCATCGTCAACCCGGAGCGGGCACGCAAGTACGTCAAGCACCGGCTGATGCTGACGGCGCTGATCCTGCCCATCATCGGCACCGGCATCGGTATGGCCTGGTACGGCTACCCGTGGATCGGCCTGGGCCTGGTGCTGGCCGGCATCGCGGCGCACCGGCTCGTGGCCCACCAGGCCCCCAAGATCCTGCTGCACATGGCCGGCCAGGACGCGCGCATCTACCGCGAAGCAATCGACTTCGAAATCCTCGAAGTGCGCTTGGCCCGGTAAGGCCCGCCGCCCGAGCTGCCGCCGGGCCGCCCCAAGGTAACAAGCGCCCCTTCCCCTTGGGTGGGGCAGCGAATGACACGAAGTGCGGGCGCGTGGGGGCTCCGGTACACCTGCGACAATTGGGGGTATGAGTTCTAACCCCCGCTTCGCCCCCCTGCAAAACGACACCTTCCTGCGCGCCTGCCTGCGCCAGGCCACCGACTACACGCCGCTGTGGCTGATGCGCCAGGCCGGCCGTTACCTGCCCGAGTACTGCGCCACACGCGCCAAGGCCGGCAGCTTCATGGGCCTGGCCACCAACGTGGACTACGCCACCGAGGTCACGCTGCAGCCGCTGGAGCGCTACCCGCTCGATGCCGCCATTCTGTTCAGCGACATCCTGACCGTGCCCGATGCCATGGGCCTGGGCCTGTCCTTTGCCCAGGGCGAGGGTCCGCGTTTTGCCACCGCCGTGCGCGACGAGGCGGCCGTGGCCAAGCTCGAAGTGCCGGACATGGACAAGCTGCGTTATGTGTTTGATGCCGTGACCTCGATCCGCAAGGCCCTGAACGGCCGCGTGCCGCTGATCGGTTTCTCCGGCAGCCCGTGGACGCTGGCCTGCTACATGGTCGAAGGCGCCGGCTCGGACGACTACCGCCAGGTCAAGACCATGCTCTACAGCCGCCCGGACCTGATGCACCGCATCCTGCAAGTGAACGCTGACGCCGTGGCCACCTACCTGAACGCCCAGATCGACGCCGGCGCCCAGGCGGTGATGGTCTTCGACAGCTGGGGTGGTGTGCTGGCCGACGGCGCCTTCCAGCAGTTCAGCCTGGCCTACACGGCGCGTGTGCTGGCCCAGCTCAAGCGCACCGGCGTGGACGGCCAGGTGGTACCGCGCATCGTCTTCACCAAGGGCGGTGGCCTGTGGCTGGAGGAGATGGGCCAACTCGACTGCGAGGTGCTCGGCCTGGACTGGACCGTGAACCTGGGCAAGGCGCGTGCGCAGGTTGGCGCGCACAAGGCGCTGCAGGGCAATATCGACCCCAACGTGCTGTTTGCCCCGCCGGCCGCCATCGAGGCCGAGGTGAAGAAGGTGCTGGACAGCTTCGGCGCGCCACACCGCGACCCGGCTACTCAGGGTCCGACCCACATCTTCAACCTCGGCCACGGCATCAGCCAGTACACCCCGCCCGAGCACGTGGCAGCCCTGGTGCAAGTGGTGCACGAACACTCCCGCAAGATGCGGGAATAGTGGTTTTCCCGAGTTCCGGCATGCCCCAGAACAGGTTGGTGAATCCTGACTTATGCACAAAAGCTGTGCTGCGGTGCAGAATCCGTCCCCCAAATGGGGGATGCCCGCTATCAAAGCCATAGCGGACCTAAGTGGTTGATTTATAAGGGTTTAGTACTTTGCTTTTTTTGTGGGCATTCCAAGAAAAGCCTTGATTTTCAAGGCTTCGGCCTGAATCGATACGCGATATCAACAAAGTTATCCACAGAAACTTTGAATGCTTTACAAAAGCCTTCCAGATCAAGCACTTAGCGTCTTTTTCGGAAGTCAACTTCAAGAATTCACCCCAACTCGGGCTTTTCCATGACGCACTGGCTTTCGGTTCTGGTCCAGACCCCGGCACACAGCCAGGTCGCCGGGCCGCTGAGCTACCGAAGTGAGCTGGCACTTGCCGCCGGTACCCTGGTCCGTGTCCCTTTCGGCAAACGCGAGACCCTGGGAGTGGTGTGGGACACACCCGCCGATGGCGAAGCAGCCCCGTTCGATGCCGACAAGACCCGCCCCATCACCGCCGCGTTGGACAGCCTGAGCCCGCTGACCGATGCCTGGCGGCAACTGGTCGGCTTTGCCGCCGGTTATTACCAGCGCTCACTGGGCGAGGTGGCGCTGGCCGCCCTGCCGCCGCAGTTGCGCGAACTCAGCGCCGAACAACTGGCGCGCCGGCTCAAGCGCCAAGCCAAGGCGGCCCCGGCCAGCCCCGCGCCGGCCGGCCAGGCCATTGCCCCGCTGACGCTGACGCCGGAGCAGGCCAGCGTCATCTCGCAGATCGAGCCCCAGGCCGGCCCCTTCCTGCTGTTCGGTGCCACCGGCAGCGGCAAGACCGAGGTCTACCTGCGCTGCGTGCAGCAGCTGCTGGAACGCGACCCGCATGCGCAAGTGCTGGTGATGGTGCCCGAGATCAACCTGACGCCGCAGCTGGAGGCGCGTTTCATCGAACGCTTCGGCCCCGTGTATGGCGAACAGGCGGTGGTGTCGCTGCACAGCGGCATGACCAACCCGCAGCGCCTGGCCAGCTGGCTGGCCGCGCACAGTGGTGCGGCGCGCATCGTGCTGGGCACACGCATGGCGGTGTTTGCCTCCCTGCCGCAGCTGAAACTGATCGTGGTCGACGAGGAACACGACCCGAGCTACAAGCAGCAGGAAGGCGCACGTTATTCGGCGCGCGACCTCGCCGTCTACCGCGGCCGCCTGGAGGGCGCCAAGGTCATCCTCGGCTCGGCCACGCCCTCGCTGGAGAGTTGGCACCACAGCCGCCCCGCCAGCGAAGGCGGCCGCTACCTGCGGCTGCACATGCCCAGCCGCGTGGGCGGCAACAGCGAACCCGCCGTCACCGCGGACGGCCGCCACAACCCGGCCAGCGGCCTGCCACTGGTGCGTCGTGTCGACATGAACCACCAGCCGAAACATGCGGTGTTCTCGCCGCCACTGGTGGAGGCCATCAAGGCCCGCATCGCCCGCGGCGAGCAGAGCATGATGTTCCTGAACCGCCGCGGCTACGCGCCGGTGCTGCACTGCACGGACTGCGACTGGAAGAGTGAGTGCCCCTACTGCAGCGCCTTCCGTGTCTTCCACAAGATCGACCGCACGCTGCGCTGCCACCACTGCGGTTTCACCGAGCGCGTGCCGCGCGCCTGCCCGGCCTGCGGCAACCCGGACATCCGCCCCATGGGGCGCGGCACCGAACGGCTGGAGGAACACCTGGCCGAGCTGCTGGGTGATGTGAGGCGGCCGGACGGCCAAGCCGTGCGCATCGTGCGCATTGATGCCGACACCACCAAACACAAGGGCGAACTGGAATCGCAACTGGCCCAGGTGCACGCCGGCGACGTGGATGTGCTGGTTGGCACGCAGATGATCGCCAAGGGCCACGACTTCCGCCGCATCACGCTGGTGGCGGCCGTCAACGCCGACAGCGCGCTGTTTTCCAGCGACTTCCGCGCGCCGGAGCGCCTGTTCAGCCTGCTGATGCAGGCGGCCGGCCGCGCCGGGCGTGACACCGGCGTCAGCAGCGACAGCGAGATGTGGGTGCAGACCTTCCACCCCACCCACCCGCTGTTTGAAGCCCTGAAGAAACACGACTACCCGGCCTTCGCCGCCGGGGAACTGAAAGAGCGCGAACAGGCCGGCCTGCCGCCGTTCAGCTTCCAGGCCCTGGTGCGCGCCGAGGCGCGTTCGCAGGAGACCGCACAGGGTTTCCTGCAGGCTGCCAGTGCGTCAGGCACCGAAGCCGCCGCCGCGCTGGGTGTCACGCTTTACCCGGCGGTGCCGATGAGCGTGCAGCGGGTGGCGAATGTGGAGCGCGCGCAGATGCTGATCGAAAGCCCGTCGCGCGCGGCACTGCAGCGCTTCCTGGCCGGCTGGCATGAGGTGTTGCACGAGGTGCGGCAGGGGCCCGAGGGCAAAGGGCTGATCCGCTGGGCGGTGGACGTTGACCCCCTGACGATCTGACCCGAGGTCAATTATTACCCGGGTGAAATTTTAAAATTAGTTATACCCGGGTATAATTTGATTTTTCAATTTCATCCGGGTAATTTATGGATTGGCTCCGCACACCCTGCACGGCCTTTGAAGGCAGCCACTGCATCGCCACAGGCGAACTCAAGGACGTGGCCCCGCTGGCCAAAGCCGCACTGGACCGCAGTGCCGACAAGCCCAACCCGCCACCTGTGCTGGTCTTCAACGACACGACCAGCGAGACGATCGAGCTGGACTGGCGTGGCTCGGCGCAAGACTTCGCAACCCGGCTGGGTATGCCGGCCACACCCCAACCCGGTCCCGAGCCCATCCGCGGCCCCGGCCGCCCCAAACTTGGCGTGGTGGCGCGGGAAGTGACCCTGCTGCCGCGGCACTGGGAGTGGCTGGGCCAGCAGCCTGGCGGCGCCTCGGTGGCACTGCGCAAGTTGGTGGAGGCAGCCCGCATGTCATCCGAAGGGAAGGACCGCGCCCGGCAGAGCCGGGAGGTGGGCTACAAGTTCATGGCCACCATGGCCGGGCACGAAGCGGGCTTCGAAGAGGCCAGCCGTGCCCTGTTTGCGGGTGACCAGGCCAGCCTGGAAGCCCGCATCGCCGCCTGGCCGGTGGATGTGCAAACGCACCTGAAGAAATTGCTGGCGGAGGCTTTTCAAGCATGAGTCACGCCGAACCCATCCAATCGCCGCCCGTCTTGTGGAAGGTCTACCTGGCCTTCCTGGGGCCGATGATCGTCAGCAACATCCTGCAAGCGCTTTCCGGCACGGTGAACAACATCTACCTGGGCCAGATGTTGGGCGTGAAGGCCATGGCCGCGGTGTCGGCGCTCTTTCCGGTGCTGTTCTTTTTCATCGCCTTCATGATCGGCCTGGGGGCGGGTGCCGCCATACTCATCGGCCAGGCCTGGGGTGCCAAGGAGCTGGGCCGCGTCAAGGCCATCGCTGGCACCACACTGATGGTGGGCCTGTACGCAGGCTTGGTGGTGGCGGCCTTTGGCGGCACGTTCACCGAGATGATGCTGCGTGCGCTGGAAACGCCGGCCGACATCCTGCCGGAGGCCACGGCCTATGCCCGCATCATGCTGATCGCCGCCCCCGGCCTGTTCCTGTTCCTGCTGGTCACCTCCATGCTGCGCGGCGTCGGCGACACCACCACGTCGCTGCTGACGCTGCTGATTTCCACCGGCGTCAGCCTGCTGCTCACACCGGCACTGATCCTGGGCTGGGCCGGCCTGCCGCGCCTGGGTGTGACCAGCGGTGCCTATGCCGCGGCCGTATCGTTCCTGGTTGCACTGGGCTGGACAGCCTGGTACCTCCTGCGCAAGCACCACCCGCTCGCCCCCGACGCCGCGTTCATCAGGCATCTGCGCATCGACCGCAGCATTCTGCTCAAGATCCTGTTCGTCGGCCTGCCCACGGCCTTGTCGATGATCACCATCTCGGTGGCCGAGATCGCCGTCCTGTTCCTGGTCAACCGCCATGGTTCACAGGCCACGGCGGCCTATGGCGCGGTGAACCAGATCGTTTCGTACGTGCAGTTCCCGGCCATCTCCATCGCCATCACGGCCTCCATCCTGGCGGCCCAGGCCATCGGCGCCGGACGCGGCCACACGCTGGGCAAAATCGCCCGCACCGGCATCATGATGAACCTGGTGCTGACCGGCGCGCTGGTAGGGCTGGGTTATCTGTTCTCGCGCCACATCCTGGGCCTGTTCATCACCGACATGGCAGTGGTGGACATGGCGCAGACGTTGCTGCACATCATGCTGTGGAGCAGCGTGATCATGGGCATGTCGATGGTGCTGTCGGGCCTGATGCGCGCCAGCGGCAACGTGCTGGTACCCACCGCCATCACGATGTTCGCCATTGCAGGCATCGAAATTCCAGCGGCCTGGGTCTTGAACCATTTCTATGGCCTGAACGGCATCTGGGCGGCCTACCCCATTGCCTTTCTGGCGATGCTGGCCCTGCAGACGGCGTATTACCGGCTGGTCTGGAAAAAGAAACCGCTGCGCCGACTGTGAGGCCGGGCAGCCACAAGCCCACGCATAATGAAGCAGGAGCAGCACCATGGATGACAGCAGCTCCAGCCCAGAAAAGGAAATGATGATGGCCCAGTTTTCAACGTCCCCACGTCAGCCGCGCGCTCGTTTGTATGGCGCGGCCGTGCTGGCAACCCTGCTGCTGGCCGGTTGTTCTGCCGAATGGCTGAACCGCCAGCCGGCCCAGGAAATCGCCCAGCGCAGCAAGCCGCCAGGATCGGTCTACGTCGGCTGGCGCGTTTTCCAGGCGCGCTGCGCCAGCTGCCACGGCGCCGATGCAAACGGCACGGTCAATGCCCCCGACCTGCTGCCGCGTGTGAAAGACATGGGCCCGCGTCGTTTTGCCGGCCTGGTGCTTCAACGCTACGACTGGGCACAGCCCCCAGCGCAAACCAACACCCCGGGCACTACACGGGAAACCCAGGTCGAAGTGGTCATGCAACGCAAAGACGCTCCGCTGACGATGCCCGCCTGGCAAGGGGAACCGGTCGTGAGCGCGCAGATCATGGACCTGTATGCCTACCTCGCAGCACGCGCCGAAGGCACCCAAGGCCCTGGCCGGCCCCAGCCCTGAGCGCTTTGGTCGGCGCTCACATCGCCGCCAGACGACAAAGGCCGCCCTCGGGCGGCCTTTGTTTTGTCTTTCCAGACTGCAGGCGACTCACGCCAGATCGAAACGGTCCAGGTTCATCACCTTGGTCCAGGCCGCCACGAAGTCCTGCACGAACTTCTGTTTGCCGTCGGCACTGGCATAGACCTCGGCCAGCGCACGCAGCACGGCGTTGGAGCCGAACACCAGGTCCACGCGGCTGCCCGTCCACCTGACGGCGCCGGTCTTGCGGTCCCGGCCCTCGAAGTTGTCGGCCTCTTTGGACACCGGCTTCCATTCCGTTGCCATGTCGAGCAGGTTGACGAAGAAGTCGTTCGTCAAGGTGCCAGGCTTGGCCGTGAGCACGCCCTGCTTGCTGCCATCGAAGTTGGCGCCCAGCACCCGCAGGCCGCCGAACAGTGCCGTCATCTCGGGCGCCGTCAGGGTGAGCAGCTGGGCCTTGTCCACCAGCAGGTGCTCGGCCGGGATGCCCGACTTGGCCATCTTCGCGCTGACATAGTTGCGGAAACCATCGGCCAGGGGTTCCAGGTGGCCGAAGGACGCCACATCCGTCTGCTCGATCGTGGCATCCACGCGTCCCGGTGCGAACGGCACGTCCACAGCCGTCCCGGCGGCCTTGGCGGCCATCTCGATGCCGACGCCACCGGCCAGCACGATGATGTCGGCCAACGACAGCTTGCCCGAGGCCTGCTGGATGGCTTCCAGCTTGGGCAGCACCTTGGCCGCAATCTGGTTGACCACCCAGTCCTTCTGCGGCGCCAGGCGGATGCGCGCGCCGTTGGCGCCGCCGCGCTTGTCGCCGCCCCGGAAGGTGGAGGCCGAGGCCCAGGCCGTGGCCACCAGTTCAGCCACGGACAGGCCGGAGGCAGCAATCTTCGCCTTCGCGTCGGCAATGTCGGCCGCCGTTGGTTTGTGCGTTGCGGCAGGCAATGGGTCTTGCCAGAGCAGGTCCTCCTTCGGCACCTCGGGGCCCAGGTAGCGCGCCTTCGGCCCCAGGTCGCGGTGGGTCAGCTTGAACCAGGCACGGGCATAGGCTTCGGCAAAGGCCTGCGGGTCGTTCAGGAATTTGCGCGAGATCTTTTCGTAGGCCGGGTCGAAGCGCAGCGACAGGTCGGTGGTGAGCATCGTCGGACGGCGCGGCGGCGAATCAGCTGTCGGGCCGGGAATGATGGCGTCCGCGCCCTTGGCCACCCACTGGATGGCGCCGGCCGGTGACTTGGTCTTTTCCCATTCGTACTTGAACAGGAACTGGAAGAAGTCGTTGCTCCAGCGCGCCGGGGTGCTGGTCCAGGTCACTTCCAGGCCGGAGGAGATGGTGTCCTTGCCCTTGCCGGCGCCGAATTTATTGCCCCAGCCGAAACCCTGCTGCTCCAGGGCGGCGGCTTCCGGGTCGGCGCCCACGTTGTCGGCCGGGCCGGCACCGTGGGTCTTGCCGAGGGTGTGGCCACCGGCAATCAACGCCACGGTTTCCTCGTCGTCCATCGCCATGCGCGCAAAGGTCTCGCGGATGTCTTTGGCGGCCGAGAGCGGATCGCCATTGCCGTTCGGGCCTTCGGGGTTCACGTAGATCAGACCCATCTGCACGGCAGCCAGCGGGTTCTCCAGGTCACGCTCGCCGCTGTAGCGCTGGTCACCGGCCAGCCAGGTGGTTTCCTGGCCCCAGTACACGTCCTGGTCCGGCTCCCACACATCTTCCCGGCCGGCGGCAAAACCGAAGGTGCGGAAACCCGCGTTTTCCAGTGCCACGTTGCCGGCCAGGATCATCAGGTCGGCCCAGGAAATCTTCTGGCCGTATTTCTGCTTGATCGGCCAGAGCAGGCGGCGTGCCTTGTCCAGGTTCACGTTGTCGGGCCAGGAGTTCAGGGGCGCGAAGCGCTGCTGGCCACGGCCCGCACCGCCGCGGCCGTCGCCCACGCGGTAGGTGCCGGCGCTGTGCCAGGCCATGCGGATCATCAGACCGGCATAGCTGCCGAAATCGGCCGGCCACCAGTCCTGCGACGTCGTCATCAGCTTGTTCAGATCGGCCTTGAGTGCCGCATAGTCAAGCTTCTTGAATTCCTGTGCGTAGTCGAAGTTCGCGCCCAATGGGTTGGACTTCTCCGAATGCTGGCTCAGCAGATCCAGGCGCAATTGGTTGGGCCACCAATCCTTGTTTTGCGTACCGCCACCGGCGGCACCGTGGAAAGGGCATTTGGCTTCATGGGACATGGTTTTCTCCTAGGCGTGTGAGGTTGACGTTCCGCGGCGCGACGTCTCAGCTGGCTTGCGCCAAGGTGGCCAGGCATTCAAGCCAGGACGGCTGGCGTTGGGCATGGGCTTGCAGATAGGCAGTGGTCATACGGTACTCCTTTGACTTGAAAGTGGCTCAAGTTTAGATATTAGCTATTGAATTTGCCATTTGATTTGAAATATCTATCAAATAGCGCAAACCTATCGCGGCGCCTGCAGCGGCCTCGGAGGAAAGAACGGGAATTAGGTCATCAGGGCCACGGCGGCCGAGAAGCTCAAGAAGGCCGCCGCGGTGGAGACCAGGATGATGCGGGCGATACGCCCGTTGTCGGCACCAAAGCGCTCGGCCAGCAACGACACATTGCTGGCGCTGGGCAGGGCCGCGGCCAGCACCATCACCGTCAGGGCAAAACGCGACAGCGGCACGCCGAACCAGATGGCGGCGCTGCCCGCCAGCAGCACCAGCAGCGGGTGCAAGACCAGCTTGAACAACGCCACCGGCACGTAGTCGCGCGGCGGAATGGGCGGGTGGCCGCTCTGCTCGGTCAGAATCTGCGAACGCGCCAGCACGGCACCGATGGTGAACAGCGCAACCGGGGAAGCGGCGTCGGCCAGCAGGCCCACGGTCCTGTCCAGCGGCCCAGGCAGCTGCAGCTGAAGAGAGGAAGCCACACCGCCCAGCAGGATGGCCCACGGCATGGGGTTGGTCAGCATGCCGCGCAACGCGCTCTTGAGCGCCACGGCCATGCCATGCTTGTCGGCACCGTCCAGGCGCGACAGGGCAATGCACAGCGAGGTGGTGACCACCATGTCGACCAGCATGCCGACGATGGTGGGCGCAGCCGCCAGCGGCCCCAGCAGCGCCACCAGCAGCGGCACCCCCATGAAGCCGGTGTTGGGGAAAGCCGCCACCAGCGCGCCAAACGAGGCATCGTTCCAGCTGGTGCGCTGGTTGCGCGTGACGGCAACGGTAACCCCCACCATGACCAGGCCACACAGCAGCCAGACGGCGAACACCGCGTAGTCCAATAGCTGGCCAATCGGTGTGGTGGCACCGAAGCGGTACAGCATGCAGGGCAGGGCGAAGAACAGCACAAAACCGTTCAGCCCGGGAATCGCCTCCAGCGGCAGCGCGCGCCGGCGCGCCGCCAGATAGCCGCACAGCACCAGGGCGAAGAAGGGGAAGGTGACGGAAAGAATGTTCAGCACGGACCTTATTGTCACAGCAGATGGCACGGCTTTGCGCCCCCTTCAGGATGCGGGATGCACTCTCGGTATGATTCCTCGCTTCGCCTCTGTTTTCTGCATGTCGTCCACCCCTTCCCACGGTCTGAATCTCGCGCAACAGGATGCCGTCAACTACCTGCACGGCCCCTGCCTGGTGCTGGCCGGCGCCGGTTCGGGCAAGACGCGCGTCATCACGCACAAGATCGCCCGCCTGATCCAGGCCGGGATGGACCCGAAGCGCATTGCCGCCATCACCTTCACCAACAAGGCGGCGGCCGAGATGCGCGAGCGCGCCAAGGGCCTGATCGGCAAGGCGGCCAAGGACGTGCGTATCTGCACCTTCCACGCGCTGGGCGTGCACATGCTGCGCGAAAGCGGCGAGGTGCTGGGCCTCAAGCCCCAGTTCTCCATCCTCGACAGCGATGACGTCACCAGCATCCTGAAGGACGCCGGCGGCTCGGTCGATGCCGCCACCGCCCGCCAGTGGCAGTGGACCATCAGTGCGTGGAAAAACATGGGCCTGAACGCCGAGCAGGCCGAAGCGCAGGCGGCCGACGACAACGAACGCATCATCGCGCGCATCATGGCGCGTTACGAAGAGCGCCTGACGGCCTACCAGAGCGTGGACTTCGACGACCTGATCGGCCTGCCGCTGAAACTGCTGCGCGACCACGAAGACGTGCGCAGCAAGTGGCAGCAGATGATGGGCCACATCCTGGTGGACGAGTACCAGGACACCAACGCCACCCAGTACGAGGTGCTGAAGGCGCTGGTCGGCAGCCACGACCCGCAGAATTCCCGCTTCACCGCCGTGGGTGACGACGACCAGTCGATCTATGGCTGGCGCGGCGCCACGCTGGACAACCTGAAGAAGCTGCCGGTTGACTTCCCCAACCTGAAGGTCATCAAGCTGGAGCAGAACTACCGCTCCACCAGTGCCATCCTGCGCGCCGCCAACAATGTGATCGGCCCCAACCCCAAGCTGTTCCCGAAGAACCTGTGGAGCGACCTGGGCGAAGGCGAACCGGTGCGCGTGGTGGATGCCGACAACGAGGAACACGAGGCCGAACGCACCGTGGCGCGCATCCAGAGCCTGCGCGCCAGCTCGCAGCACAAGGAGTTCCGCGACTTCGCCGTGCTCTACCGCGCCAACCACCAGGCGCGCGTGTTCGAACAGGCGCTGCGGCGCGCGCAGATTCCCTACAAGGTGTCGGGCGGCCAGAGCTTCTTTGACCGCGCCGAGATCAAGGACCTGTGCGGCTGGTTCCGCCTGTGGGTCAACAACGATGACGATCCGGCCTTCCTGCGCGCCGTCACCACGCCCAAGCGCGGCATTGGCCACCAGACGCTGCAGCAGTTGGGCGTGTTCGCCAGCAAGTACAAGCTCAGCCTGTTCGAAGCGCTGTTCTCGTCTTCGCTCGGCTCGGTGCTGAACGCCCGCGCCGTCGGCAGCCTGCACGAGTTCGGCCGTTACCTGAACGACCTTGAGTACCGGGCCCGCCACACCAACGGTGCGGAAGACGCGCGCGCCTTCCTGACCGACTGGCTCAAGGAAATCGGCTACGAGAAACATCTGTACGACAGCGAAGACAACGAAAAAGTGGCCGCCTCGCGCTGGACCAATGTGATGGAGTTCTGCGACTGGATGGCGCAGCGCTGCGGCGGCCAGATCGACGATGCCGCCGGCGTGTCGCTCACCAGCGAGAAGAAGTCACTGCTGGAAGTGGCGCAGACGATCTCGCTGCTGTCCACCATCAGCGAGCGCGAGCAGGACCAGAACGTGGTGACGCTCTCCACCCTGCACGCCTCCAAGGGCTTGGAGTGGCCGCACGTGATCCTGGCCGGTGTGACCGAAGGCATGCTGCCGTTCAAGCTCGACGAAGGCGCCGACTCGGTGGGCGGCTCCACGCGCGAGCATGAGGCGTCCAATGAAAGCATTGCGCAACGCCTGCAGGAAGAACGCCGCCTGATGTACGTGGGCATCACACGCGCACAGCGTACGCTGGCCGTGAGCTGGCCACGCCGCAAGAAAAAGGGCCGCGAGATGGTGTCGGCCCAGCCCAGCCGTTTCATCGCCGAGATGGCGCTGGACCAGGCCACGGTGAAGGAGGACCCGCGCGAAAAGCTGCGCGCCTTGCGCGCCGAATTCGCCAAGAAGGCACAGGAAACGGCGGCTGCGCAAGCGCTGGCCGGTTCGCCATGAGGTCAATTGCTATATTTTTGATAGCTATTGGCGCAATATCAACAAGCGCCACAGCCCAAAATCACCCTGAAACCCCAACACCAGACGCCGACTGGTTGGCCTGCACCCGGTTGGGTGACGCGCCGGCACGGCTGGCCTGCTTCGACCGCTGGGCCGCCCAGCAGGTGCCGGCCACGACCGTCACAGCGCCCAAAACGGCCCCGCCGGCCCTGGCCTCGGAACAGCCAACGCCCGCAGCACCTGCCGCCACCGCGGCGGCTGACAAGCCGGCACAGACCGCGACGGCCGAACCTGACTGTCACAGCGGCCAGTCGTCAACCTTGTCACGCTTCTGGGAGCTGGAAGCCAGCAGCGATTGCGGCCGTTTCAACATCCGCGGCTACCGCCCGATCAGCCTGTCACTGATCGGCGCCGACAGCGTCAACACGGCACCGAGCACGCCCACGGCCGGCCACACCGCCAGCTACCAGCCCTACCTGCAAGGCGAGACCCGCATCCAGCTCTCGGTGCGCACCAAGATCGCCTCCGGCTTCCTGACGCACGACGACCCGCTCAAGCGCGACTCGCTGTGGTTTGGCTACAGCCAGCAGTCCTACTGGCAGCTCTTCAACGAGCAGCTCTCGCGCCCGTTCCGCAACACCGACCACGAACCGGAGCTGATGTACATCGTGCCCACCGACGCCGACCTGCCCGGCGGTTGGCGCCTGCGCTACAGCGGCATCAGCCTGAACCACCAGTCCAACGGCCAGACGCTGCCGCTGTCACGCAGCTGGAACCGCATCATCCTGATGGCCGGGGCAGAAAAAGACGACCGTTTCACGCTGACCGGCCGCCTCTGGCAACGCATGCCGGAAGACGCCGCCAGTGATGACAACCCGGGCATCAGTGACTACGTGGGGCGCGCCGAAATCACCGGCATGTGGAACCTGGACAAACTCAACTCGCTGGGCATGACGGTGCGCCATTCCTTGCAGGCGGCCGGCAACGGTTCGATCCGCATCGACTGGCTGCGCGCAATAGGCACACCCGCCCGCAGCAACCTGGCCAGCGGGCTGCGCTTTCACGTGCAGCTGTTCAGCGGCTACGGCGACTCGCTGCTGGACTACAACCGCCAGCGCACGGTGCTCAGCATCGGCCTGAGCCTGGTGGACTGGTAGGCCCCAAACCGACGGACGTGGTTCAGCCCGTCTGGAGCGCGCCGCGGCGGATCTGGTCGCGCTCCAGCGACTCGAACAAGGCCTTGAAGTTGCCTTCGCCAAAACCCTCGTCGCCCTGGCGCTGGATGAACTCGAAGAACACCGGCCCGAGCAGGGTCTGCGAAAAGATCTGCAGCAGCAGGCGAGGCTTCTCCCCGGCGGTAGAACCGTCGAGCAGGATGCCGCGCGCCTGCAGCTCGGGCACCGGCTGGCCGTGGCCGGGCAGACGCTCGCCCAGCATCTCGTAATAGACGTCGTTGGGCGCCGTCATGAGCGGAATGCCGGCCAGCTGCAAGGCATCCACACTGGCCTGCAGGTCGTCGGTCAGCAGCGCCACGTGCTGGATGCCCTCGCCGTTGAACTGCATCAGGAACTCCTCGATCTGGCCAGCACCGCGCGAAGACTCCTCGTTGAGCGGGATGCGGATCTTGCCATCCGGCGCCGTCATGGCCTTGGACGTCAGGCCGGTGTATTCACCCTGGATGTCGAAGTAGCGGATCTCGCGGAAGTTGAACAGCCGTTCGTAAAACTGGCCCCAATAGGCCATGCGGCCGCGGTAGACGTTGTGCGTCAGGTGGTCGATCAGGCGCAGCCCATGGCCGCGCGGCCGGCGGTCGGCGCCCTCAACCCACTCGAAATCGATGTCGTAGATCGACTTGCCATCTTCGAAGCGGTCGATCAGGTACAACGGCGCCCCGCCGATGCCGCGGATCGCCGGCAGGCGCAGCTCCATCGGCCCGGTCGGAATCTCGACCGGCTGCGCACCCAGCTCCAGTGCACGCGCATAGGCCTGGTGGGCATCGCGCACGCGAAAGGCCAGCCCGCAGGCCGAGGGGCCGTGCTCAGCCGCGAAATACGAGGCCAGGCTGCGCGGCTCGCGGTTGACGATGAAGTTGATCTCGCCCTGGCGGTACAACAACACGTCCTTGGAGCGATGGCGTGCCACCAGGCTGAAGCCCATTTTCTCGAACAGGGGCTCCAGCAGGTTGGGGATGGGCGAGGCGAACTCGACGAATTCGAACCCCATGAGGCCCATGGGGTTCTCGAACAGATCTGACATGAATTTTCTCCGGAATGGCGTGAATGACTGAAACAAAGGCGTCATTGCCAGACCGGAGGCGCACCCGGACGCCCGCGGCAGCTGCGGGCCAGGTGATCGCCGATGAAGAGTGCGCTGCCGCTCATGAAAGATTGATGGGGGCGTGAATCTGTCTGTCCATCATATCGGCCGGCGTGGAATGCACAAGCGGACTTGCCCTCAGTACAGAATGCAGACAGGTCTGGTATCAGGAACGATGCCGGTCTCAGAACCCAGCGGGAGATCAGTGAGGTGTGGTGTGGTGCCCATGGCAGGAATCGGACCTGCGACCTCTCCCTTACCAAGGGAGTGCTCTACCACTGAGCCACATGGGCACGAATGTCTGGAGCGGGATAAGAGGCTCGAACTCTCGACCTATACCTTGGCAAGGTATCGCTCTACCAACTGAGCTAATCCCGCATTGCCACCATCGGTGGGTGACCTCAAGAAAAAGCCCACCGTGGAAGATGGGCTTTTTGAGTTTGGTGGCCTGGGGCGGAATCGAACCACCGACACGCGGATTTTCAATCCGCTGCTCTACCAACTGAGCTACCGGGCCAAGAGATGGAATTATAGCAGGACTTTGCGGTCATTCCAGCGAGCCGCCTCAAGAAGCGCCACGCTTGCCACGGGACAGGTCCACCCCGAGTTGCTTGAGTTTGCGATAGAGGTGGGTGCGCTCCAGACCGGTCTTCTCGGCCACGCGGGTCATGGAGCCGCTTTCACGCGCCAGGTGGTACTCGAAATAGGCCTTCTCGAATTCGTCGCGCGCTTCACGCAGTGGCTTGTCCAGCATGAAATTCTGTTGCGCCTGCGGGCCCAGCTCCACCATGCCGGACACCGTCAGTTGCCCGGTCAGTTCGGTCATCTCCGTCACGATCTCTGCCGGCTGGCTGAGTGCAGCCGCGGGCTTGCGCAAGCTGCCCTTGACCAGGCCTTGCTCCACCGCCTTGAGCAACTTTTGCAGGGTGATCGGTTTTTCCAGGAAAGCCAGGGCGCCGATCTTGGTCGCCTCGACTGCCGTGTCGATGGTGGCATGGCCGCTCATCATGATGACCGGCATGGTCAGCAGGCCGGTGGTGGACCATTCCTTGAGCAGGGTCACGCCATCGGTATCAGGCATCCAGATGTCAAGCAGCACCAGATCGGGCCGCTCACGCTGGCGGGCGGCACGCGCCTGGGCCGCGTTTTCGGCCACCTCGACGGTGTGCCCTTCGTCGTTCAGGATTTCCCACAGCAGATCACGAATGCCGAGTTCGTCATCCACCACCAGAATGTTTGCCATGATTTGTAAGCGCTGTGCCTCGGAAAATAACTGCCGTGCTCAGGCTGAGGTCACGGGCTCCACTGCGAATGATAACGATACTTGCGCCCCCACCACCTGGTCGTCCACGACCCGGTTGGCCAGATCGATGCGCGAGCCATGTTCATCGGCAATCTTCTTGACCACGGCCAAACCAAGTCCCGTGCCTTTGGCCTTGGTCGTGACGTAAGGCTCGAACGCGCGCTTGAGGATGTTCTCCGGGAAACCGGTGCCGTGGTCGAGCACGCTCAGACGCACCCGCCCGCTGGATTCCACCCATTGGGTACGCAGTGTCACGCTGTTGTCAGTGCCGCTGCGTGCCGCCGTTTCGGTGGCGTCCTGGGCGTTCTGCAGCAGGTTGTGCAACACCTGGCGCAACTGCTGGGCATCGCCCAGGATGCGCGGGCAACGCGGGTCCAGCTCGGCATGCACCGGCACATGGACATTCTCTCCGCCATACAGATGCAGCACTTCACCGACCAGTGCGTTGAGGTCGAGCGGTTTGAGTTCGGCGGCTGGCAGGCGCGCATAGTCGCGGAACTCATTGACCAGCCGTTTCATGGCATCGACCTGGTCGACGATGGTCTTGACCGATTTGGACAGGATCGCCTGCTCGGGGGCCTCCACCTTGCCGGAAAGCTTCATCTCCAGCCGTTCGGCTGACAGCTGGATGGGCGTGAGCGGGTTCTTGATCTCGTGCGCCAAGCGGCGGGCCACCTCGCCCCAGGCCTGCGCGCGCTGGGCCGAGACGATTTCCGAAATATCGTCGAACACCAGCAACCGGGCATGGCCCGGCAACTCGGCACCACGCGCCACCAGCGTCACAGTCCCGTCAGCCGCCTGCCCCGCCACCCCAGTTGGTCCGCCTCCCAGTTCGAAGGACTGCTGCCAGTGGTCAAGGCCGTGTTCGCGGCGCTCTCCCAGGAACGTATCGAACTGGGTCTGAACGCGGCTGCCGAACTCCTCCAGCCCCTCGATGTCGACCAGGCGTCGCCCTTCACAGGCGGCCAGCGGCACCCTCAGGATGCGCGTAGCGCCGGGATTGGCTGACTGGATGGCTCCCCGTTCATCCAGCACCATCACACCAGCGGTCAGGTTGTCCAGAATGGTCTGCAGGTTGGCACGTGCCGCATTGACCTGTTCCATGCTGTGCTCGACGGCCTGGCGGGCATCGGACAGCTGCTGCGTCATGTCGGCAAAGGAACGGGTCAGCCCCCCGAGCTCATCCTTGCCCTGCAAAACGGTTTTCGGCGTCAGGTCACCCGCCGCCACCTGGCGCACACCGTCGGCCAGCAGCAGCAGCGGGCGCGTGATCTGGTTGCCCAGCAGCACGGCCAGCAACACGGCGCCAAAGACAGCCAGGAACAGACTCAAGGTCAGGGTGCCGATGTACATGCGCCGCAGCCCCTCGCGGGCCAGCGCGCGTTCCTGGTATTCACGGTAGGCTTCGGTCACCGCCAGGGCATTGGCCACCAGCGCCTCCGGCAATTCCTGCGTCACCAGCAGGAAACGGTTTTCCCCCAGCATACCCAAACTGGATGATGGCACCAGGGCCAGGGCCTTCAGACGCACCTGGCGCGCCATTTCACCCACACCCGGCGCGGGCACATCATCGAGTCCTTCGACCCAGGTCACGACACGTTGACTGCGCGCGGCACGAAATTGCTGAGCCCCCGGCCGCTCCGGTGTCAGCTGCAGCTGGGAGGCCCCCACACTGGCAATCAACTGCCCGGTTGCCCCCCAGAGCATGACATCGCGCCCGCCCAGTTGCTCGCGCACCCGCTCCAGCACCAGCCCCGCCGTCACATCGGGCGTCTCCTGCAGTTGCTGGGCGGCACTGCGGGTCTTGCTCGACAAGTCGGCAGACAAGATGTCCAAGGTGGTTCGCCCCAGATTCAGGCCCGCTTCGAGCGCCCCCTCCACCTTGACATCGAACCAGCTTTCGATCGAACGCGATACGAACTGATAGGACACCACGTAGATCAGCATGCCGGGGGCAAAACCGGCCAGGGCGAAAACCGCCGCCAGCTTGACCAGCAACCGGCTGCCGAATCGCCCCTGGCGCAGACGCTTGGCCAGCCGAAAGGCAATCCAGCCGATCACCAGCAGCAGCAAGGCTGCCACCGTCACATTGACCGCAAAGAGGCGCGCGTAGTTGCGCTCGTACAGCTCGCGGTTATTGGTCGCCTGGGTCAGCAGGAACAGCAGCACCAGGCCGATCGCCACCATGGCCGCCAGCCCGATGCCCAGCGTCCAGCGCAAGGCGGGAGAGCTTTGCAAGCTCTGCCGTACGCTGGCCTCGATCGTCGGCTTCTTCACTTCAGGTTGTCCAAGGCCAGCCGCTGCGATGCAGCCGCAGAGAGCGCCCAGTCGTTCTGCCCCAATGCGCCGATCTGCAGGGGGCGCGGCAACTGCGACACGTCCAGCCGGAAACGGAATTCAACGCGGTGACGCCCGCCCGGGTCCAGGTCGCGCAATTCGGCGATGCGCCAGCCGGAGATGCGACGCACGGCGGCCATCGCATCCTCCAAGGTATCGAAGCTCTGGTTCAGGATCACGCCCAGGCCGTTGTTGGCAATGGTGCTGGGAGAAACCGCCAGGCGCCAACGCCGCGTCAGCGGGTGAAACACCAGCCGCATGTGCCGTTCCGCGCCCGCCACCTTCTTGTCCGCCCAGTACCAGCGTTCGCGATAGACCTCGGCTTCGGCCACGAAAAACACGGCAACTCCCTTGACCAGTGCCGACTCCACCGCCGTCGGCAAATCAAAGTTGAGCGAGGCGCTCAGCAGAATGCCCTCATTGTCCCCTTCCAGGCGCAATTGCGTTACTTCGGCCACGGGCTGCGCCCATGCCTGGCGAGGCATCCAACTGGCCAGCAGGGCGCAGGCCAGCAGCACGGCCACATCAAGCCGCGCGCTTTTCCAGCAATGCGTAATAAAAGCCGTCATGGTCACTGTCTTGATTGTCTAGGACGTCGCCATGCCCGACGGTGAAATGCGGCAATAAATGGCCTGGCGAGGGCAGTAAACGGGCCTGGGTGTTGTGTGCAAGAAACGTTTGAATCTGCTGGTCACCCTCCGCCTTGAAGACCGAACAGGTGCAGTACAGCAGCCGCCCACCGGGTTTCAGCAGCGGCCACAGGGTGGCCAGCAGACGGGCCTGGATGGCCGCCAGCTGCCCAATGTCACTCTCGCGGCGCAGCCAGCGCACGTCCGGGTGGCGCCGCACAATACCCGAAGCGGTGCAAGGCGCATCCAGCAAGATGGCGTCAAACGGCTGTCCGTCCCACCAGGCGGCGGGCTGGCCGGCATCGGCCACCTGCACCCGGGCCTGCAAGCCCAGACGCTGCAAGGTCTGCCCGATGCGTTCGGCACGCACCGGGTCGATTTCCAGCGCACTGACTTCGCCATCCGCCAGCTCCAGCAAATGGGCGGTTTTGCCGCCGGGTGCCGCACAGGCATCGAGCACACGCAAACCGGCACGCCCGCTCAGGCCCTGCAGCAACAGCGGGGCTGCCTGCTGTGCCGCCGCATCCTGCACCGAGACGAGACCCTCGGCAAAACCGGGGATCGCCTGTACCGGCAACGGGCTGGCCAACGTCACGCCAAACTCACCATTCCGCCATGCCTCAATACCCGCGCCGCGCAAGCGCGTCAGGCAGGAATCGACCGTCGTCTTGCGGACATTGACGCGCAGCGTCATGGGTGCCTGCCGGTTATTCGCCTGCAAAATGGCCTGCCATTGTTCCGGGTGGTCCTGCCGCAAACGTTCGATCCACCATGCCGGGTGATTCCAGCATGCCACGGGGTCCGTCTGCGTACGCGCCACCAAGGCAGCGCGCTCACGCAGGAACCGCCGCAGACAGCCGTTCACAAAACCGGCTTGAGCCCGAATCGCGGCCGTGTGCTTGGCCGCTTCCACCGCCTGGTTGACTAAGGTGAAGCCTTCATACGGGGCCACCGCCTCGTCCCAGACCAGTGCCAGTGCCGTGCACAGCAGGGCATCCACGGCAGCCGGCGGTTTGCGCGACGCCAGCAACCGGCGCAAAGCCTCGGCACGCCCCAGCGAGCGCAGGACCTGGTACACCAGCGCCTGCACGCCTGGCCGCAAGTTGGACGGGACGGCCTCCAGCGCCGCCGTCCCCGAAGCCCCTTGGCGGACGGCTGCCAGGACACCCGCCACGGCCTGCAACTGGCGCCACAACGGTATTTTTGAATCGCTCTCGTTCATGTGATCGTCTGTGCTGGTTTGAAGCTGAACAGCCAGGCCAGCAGATGCGCCGGGAATTGCACAATGGCGTCGTTGTAGTCCTGCACCAGACGGTTGAATTCGTGCTTGGCATTGCCTGCCTGCAGCGTGATGTGCTCCCACTGCTGCAGCAACACGGCCGGCAGCGGCTCGCCCGCCAGATCGGGCGGCTCGTCACGCAAGCGTGACCATGACTCGCAAAGCGTCTCGTGCGCCGTCTGCAGCGCTCGCATGGCCAGGGCGTCGAGCGGATGGGCCCGCGCCGCCTTGAGGGAGGATTCGAATTGCCGGGCCGCAGCCAGCACGCCGGCGCGCAGGCCGGCCTCTTCGTCATCCGACGGCAAGGCAAAGCTGCCCTGTACCAGGGTCACATACTGGATGAACTGCATCTCCAGCGGCGCAAAAGCGGCTATCGCCTGCGAGCGCAAACGCACCAGGCGGTTGTAGGCTCCCACGGCCCAGAACAACACCACCGCCCAGACGACCCAGATGGCGAGCGGAATATTCATGCCTGCGATTCCTCCAAGACAACATCAAGCCAGCCAACAGAACTTGCCCAGAAAAAAGCCCCAAGCGCCTGCAAAGGGCTTGGGGCTTGATTGTGCGACAGTCGCCGGCTTTACTCGGTGGCAGCTCCCGCATCAGCCGACGTCTCGCCGGCCAGTTCAGCCGCCTCGGCATCGGCAATGGCGCGACGCTCGGCATCGTCCATGCTCTCGCGCACCTTGCGGGCCTGGTGATAGGCCATGCCGGTACCCGCCGGGATCAGGCGGCCGACGATGACGTTCTCTTTCAGACCGCGCAGTTCGTCGCGCTTGCCCATGATGGCCGCTTCGGTCAGCACGCGAGTGGTTTCCTGGAAGGAAGCCGCGCTGATGAAGCTGTCGGTGGACAGCGATGCCTTGGTGATACCCAGCAGCAGGTTGGAGTACGTCGCGGGGATCTTGCCTTCGGCGCGCAAAGCGTCGTTGGTGTTGAGCATCTCGGAACGCTCGACCTGTTCGCCGGCGATATAGCTCGAATCACCCGCGTTCTCGACCACCACGCGGCGCAGCATCTGACGCACGATCACTTCAATGTGCTTGTCGTTGATCTTCACGCCCTGGAGTCGGTACACGTCCTGCACCTCGTCCACGATGTAGCGCGCCAGTTCTTCCATGCCCAGCAGACGCAGGATGTCCTGCGGATCGGCCGGACCGTCGACCACGCTTTCGCCCTTGTTGACCACCTGGCCTTCGTGCACCAGGACGTTCTTCTCCTTGGGCACGAGTTCGTCCCAGACCTTGCCTTCCGGATCGGTGATCTGCAGGCGGATCTTGCCTTTGGTCTCCTTGCCGAAAGACACGGTACCGGTCATCTCGGCCAGCATGCCCTTGTCCTTGGGTGAACGGGCTTCGAACAGCTCGGCCACACGCGGCAGACCGCCGGTAATGTCGCGGGTCTTCTGGCCTTCCACCGGGATACGGGCCAGCACCTCGCCGGGACCCACGTCCTGGCCGTCGCGCACCTGGATCAGGGCGCCGACCTGGAAGCCGATGGTCACCGCGTGGTCGGTGCCGGGGATCTTCACCTCAGCACCAGAGGCGTCGACCAGCTTGACCTGCGGACGCACGATCTTGGTCGAGCCACGGCGCTTCGGATCGATCACCACCAGGGTTGACAGGCCCGTGACCTCGTCCACCTGCTTGGCCACGGTCAGACCTTCCTCGATGTTCTCGAACTTCACCTGACCGGCGAATTCCGTGATGATCGGGCGGGTCAACGGGTCCCAGTTGGCCAGAATCGCACCAGCCTTGATGGATTGGTCAGCCTTGACCGTCAGCACGGCGCCGTACGGCACCTTGTGACGCTCACGCTCGCGACCATGCTCGTCATGGATGACGATTTCGCCGGAGCGGGCAATCACCACCAGCTCGCCCTTGCTGTTGGTCACATAGCGCATCGTGGCATTGAAGCCGATGATGCCGTTGGACTTGGCTTCCACGCTGGAGGCAATCGCCGCACGCGAAGCGGCACCACCGATGTGGAAGGTACGCATGGTCAGCTGGGTACCCGGCTCACCGATCGACTGGGCAGCAATCACACCAACCGCTTCACCCATGTTGACCAGACCACCTCGACCCAGATCGCGGCCATAGCACTTGGCGCACAGGCCGAAGCGGGTTTCGCAGGTCAGTGCGGTGCGAACCTTGACCTCGTCCACGCCCGCCGCCTCGAGTTCTTCGATGACGTCTTCGTCCAGCATCTCGCCGGCCTTGGCCAGTACCGAGCGGTTCTCCGGGTGCAGGACATCTTCCGCAGCGGTGCGTCCCAGGATACGGTCACGCAGCGACTCGATCACTTCACCGCCTTCGACGATGGCACGCATCAGGGAACCCTCGTGCGTGCCGCAATCGTCTTGCGTCACCACCAGATCCTGCGTCACGTCCACCAGACGACGGGTGAGATAACCGGAGTTGGCCGTCTTCAGCGCCGTGTCCGCGAGACCCTTACGGGCACCGTGGGTGGAGATGAAGTACTGCAACACGTTCAGGCCTTCGCGGAAGTTCGCGGTGATCGGCGTTTCGATGATCGAGCCGTCCGGCTTGGCCATCAGACCCCGCATACCGGCCAGCTGGCGAATCTGGGCCGCAGAACCGCGGGCACCGGAGTCGGCCATCATGTAGATGGAGTTGAAGGACTCCTGATCCACTTCCTTGCCATGGCGGTCAATGGTCTTCTGCAGACGCAGCTGGTCCATCATCACCTTGGAAACCTTGTCGCCGGCCTTGCCCCAGATGTCCACCACCTTGTTGTAGCGTTCACCCACGGTCACCAGACCGGAGACGTACTGCTGCTCGATGTCCTTGACCTCTTTCTCGGCGGCCTCGATGATCTCGTGCTTTTCCTTCGGCACCAGCATGTCGTCGATGCAGATGGAAATGCCCGACTTGGTGGCCAGACGGAAGCCGTTTTGCAGCAGCTTGTCGGCAAACACCACCGTCTCCTTCAGACCGCACTTGCGGAAGGACACGTTGATCAGCTTGGAGATTTCCTTCTTCTTCAGCGCCTTGTTCAGGTTGGAGAACGGCAGGCCCTTGGGCAGGATCTCGGACAGCAGCGCACGGCCAGCCGTGGTTTCCACCAGCTGGGTCACGGGCGTGAAGGCACCGGTTTCCTTGTCCTTGATGTACTCGGTCAGACGCACGCTGATGCGGGACGTCAGTTCGACTTCACCCGCATCCAGCGCACGCTGGACTTCCGTGGTGTCTGCAAAGATCAGGCCTTCACCCTTGCCGTTGATGCGCTCACGGGTCGTGTAGTACAGACCCAGCACCACGTCCTGCGACGGCACGATCGACGGCTCGCCGTTGGCCGGGAATAGCACATTGTTGGAGGCCAGCATCAGCGTGCGGGCTTCCATCTGGGCTTCCACCGACAGCGGGACGTGCACAGCCATCTGGTCACCGTCAAAGTCGGCGTTGAACGCGGCGCAGACCAGCGGGTGCAGCTGAATGGCCTTGCCTTCGATCAGGATCGGTTCGAACGCCTGAATGCCCAGGCGGTGCAGCGTCGGCGCACGGTTGAGCATCACGGGGTGCTCTTTGATCACCTCTTCCAGGATGTCCCACACCACCGGCGTGCCGGATTCGACTTCCTTCTTCGCCGCCTTGATGGTGGTGGCGATGCCCATGGCTTCCAGGCGCGAGAAGATGAAGGGCTTGAACAGTTCCAGCGCCATCAGCTTCGGCAAGCCGCACTGGTGCAGCTTGAGGGTCGGGCCCACGGTGATCACGGAACGACCTGAGTAGTCGACGCGCTTGCCCAGCAAGTTCTGACGGAAGCGACCGCTCTTGCCCTTGATCATGTCGGCCAGCGACTTGAGGGCACGCTTGTTGGCGCCCGTCATGGCCTTGCCGCGACGGCCGTTGTCCAGCAACGAATCCACGGCTTCCTGCAACATGCGCTTCTCGTTGCGCGCGATGATTTCCGGAGCCTTGAGCTCCAGCAGGCGACGCAGACGGCTGTTGCGGTTGATGACGCGACGGTACAGATCGTTCAGGTCGGAGGTCGCGAAGCGGCCGCCGTCCAGCGGCACCAGCGGACGCAGGTCCGGCGGCAGAACGGGCAGCACTTCGAGCACCATCCATTCCGGCTTGATGCCGGATTTCTTGAAGGCTTCCAGCACCTTCAGGCGCTTGGCATTCTTCTTGACCTTCATCTCGGAACCGGTCAGATCGCCACGCAGACGCTCGATCTCCATGTCGATGTCGATGCCCTGCAGCAGATCCTTGATGCCCTCGGCGCCCATCTTGGCGGTGAACTCGTCACCGTATTCCTTGACCTTGGCGTCGTAGTCATCCTCGGACATGATGCTGAACTTCTTCAGCGGGGTCATGCCGGGGTCGGTCACCACATAGGCTTCGAAATACAGCACGCGCTCGATGTCGCGCAGCGTCATGTCCAGGACCAGGCCCAGACGCGACGGCAACGACTTCAGGAACCAGATGTGGGCGCAGGGCGCAGCGAGGTCGATGTGACCCATGCGCTCGCGACGCACTTTGGTCTGCGTGACTTCAACACCGCACTTCTCGCAGATGACGCCGCGGTGCTTGAGGCGCTTGTACTTGCCACACAGGCATTCGTAGTCCTTGATGGGCCCGAAGATCTTGGCACAGAACAGGCCGTCACGCTCAGGCTTGAAGGTACGGTAGTTGATGGTCTCGGGTTTCTTCACCTCGCCGAAAGACCAGGAACGGATCTTCTCGGGCGAAGCCATGCCGATCTTGATGGCATCGAAATGCTCATCCGGCGTGAACTGCTTGAACAGGTCGAGTAGTGATTTCATGTGACTCTATCCCTTCAAATTAAGAGCGTTCCAGTTCAATGTCGAGGCCCAGGGAACGGATTTCCTTGACCAGCACATTGAACGATTCCGGCATGCCCGCTTCGATGGCGTGCTCGCCCTTGACAATGTTTTCGTAGACCTTGGTACGGCCTTGCACGTCGTCGGACTTGACGGTGAGCATTTCCTGCAGCGTGTAGGCGGCACCATAAGCCTCCAGTGCCCAGACCTCCATCTCGCCGAAACGCTGACCACCGAACTGCGCCTTGCCGCCCAGCGGTTGCTGGGTCACGAGCGAGTACGGACCGGTCGAACGGGCGTGCATCTTGTCGTCCACCAGGTGGTGCAGCTTCAAGAAGTGCATGTAGCCCACCGTCGTGGTGCGCTCGAAGGCGTCGCCCGTACGGCCGTCATACAGCTGCGCCTGGGTACGCGTGGCGGTCAGGCCCTTGGCCTTGGCCACGTCATCCGGATAGGCCAGCTTGAGCATGTCGCGGATTTCCTGTTCGGAAGCGCCATCAAACACGGGGGTGGCAAAGGTCATGCCGGTCGTCAGGTTGGCAGCCATTGCCAGCACCTGCTCGTCGCTCAGCGTGGACAGGTCTTCCTTGTGGCCGGAGCTGTTGTAGACCTTGTCCATGTAGGCGCGCAACTCGGCCACCTTGGCTTCGGCTTGCAGCATGTCGCCAATGCGCTGGCCGATGCCCTTGGCGGCCCAGCCCAAATGGACTTCCAGCACCTGGCCCACGTTCATGCGCGAAGGCACGCCCAGCGGGTTGAGGACGATGTCGGCCGGCGTACCGTCCGCCATGTGCGGCATGTCTTCGACCGGCACGATCTTCGACACCACACCCTTGTTGCCGTGACGGCCGGCCATCTTGTCGCCCGGCTGCAGACGGCGCTTGACGGCCAGGTAGACCTTGACCATCTTGAGCACGCCAGCAGGCAACTCGTCGCCTTGCGTCAATTTCTTGCGCTTTTCCTCGAAAGCCAGGTCGAAGCTGTGACGCTGCTGCTCGATCGAGTTCTTGATGCTCTCGAGCTGGCTGGCCACCTCGTCGTCGGCCGGACGAATGTCGAACCAGTGGAACTTCTCGACGCTGGCCAGGTAGGCCTTGTCGATCTTCGTGCCCTTGGCCAGCTTGTTCGGGCCGCCGTTGGCGACCTTGCCGTTGAGCAACTTCTCGATACGGTCGAACGCGTCGGCTTCGACAATGCGCAGCTGGTCGTTCAGGTCCAGGCGGAAACGCTTCAGCTCATCGTCGATGATCTGCTGGGCGCGCTTGTCGCGCTGGATGCCTTCGCGGGTGAACACCTGCACGTCGATCACGGTACCTTGGGAACCCTGGTCCACGCGCAGCGAGGTGTCCTTCACATCGGAAGCCTTCTCGCCGAAGATGGCGCGCAGCAGCTTCTCTTCCGGCGTCAGCGTGGTCTCGCCCTTGGGCGTCACCTTGCCCACCAGCACATCACCCGGCTGCACTTCGGCGCCAACGTAGATGATGCCGGACTCGTCCAGACGGTTGAGTTGCTGTTCGCTCAGGTTCGGAATGTCGCGCGTGATTTCCTCGGCGCCCAGCTTGGTGTCGCGCGCCATCACCACGAGCTCTTCGATATGAATCGAGGTGTAGCGGTCATCGGCCACCACGCGCTCGGAAATCAGGATCGAGTCCTCGAAGTTGTAGCCGTTCCACGGCATGAAGGCGATCAGCATGTTCTGGCCGATGGCGATTTCGCCCAGGTCAGTCGATGCGCCGTCGGCAATCACGTCACCCTTGGCCAGCTTGTCGCCCTTCTTGACGATGGGACGCTGGTGAATGTTGGTGTTCTGGTTGGAGCGCTGGTACTTGATCAGGTTGTAGATGTCCACACCCACTTCACCCGCCACGGCTTCGGCATCATTGACGCGTACCACGATACGGGTGGCATCGACATAGTCAACCACACCACCACGGTTGGCGGTCACCACGGTACCCGAGTCCACCGCAGCCACACGCTCGATACCGGTGCCGACCAGCGGCTTTTCCGGACGCAGCACAGGCACAGCCTGGCGCGACATGTTGGCGCCCATCAGCGCGCGGTTGGCGTCATCGTGCTCCAGGAACGGAACCAGCGAGGCCGCCACCGAGACGATCTGCGCCGGCGACACGTCCATGTACTGGATGCGCTCGGCACCGCACAGGATGGATTCACCCTTTTCACGCGCGGACACCAGCTCGCCGGTCAGGCGGCCTTCCTTGTCCAGCGTGGCATTGGCCTGGGCGATGACGTACTTGCCCTCCTCGATGGCGGACAGGTAATCAATCTGGTTGGTCACCTTGCCGTCCACCACGCGACGGTAGGGTGTCTCGATAAAGCCATACTCGTTCAGACGGGCGTACAGGGCCAGCGAATTGATCAGGCCGATGTTCGGGCCTTCCGGCGTTTCGATCGGGCAGACGCGGCCGTAATGCGTGACGTGCACGTCGCGCACCTCGAAGCCGGCGCGCTCGCGCGTCAGACCGCCCGGGCCCAGGGCCGAGACGCGACGCTTGTGCGTGATTTCCGCCAGCGGGTTGGTCTGGTCCATGAACTGCGACAGCTGGGACGCACCGAAGAACTCCTTGAGTGCCGCCGAAATCGGCTTGGAGTTGATCAGGTCGTGCGGCATCAGGGGTTCCTGCTCTGCCTGGCCCAGACGCTCCTTCACGGCCTTTTCGATCCGCGCCAGGCCGGCGCGGTACTGGTTTTCGGCCAGTTCACCGACGCAACGCACGCGGCGGTTGCCCAAGTGGTCGATGTCATCGACTTCGCCGCGACCATTGCGCAGATCCACCAGGATCTTGACCACGGCGAGAATGTCTTCGTTGGTCAGCACCATCGGACCGGTCGCCTCGGAGCGGCCCATCTTGGCGTTGAACTTCATGCGACCGACGCGCGACAGATCGTAGGTATCGGGGTTGTAGAACAGACGCTGGAACAAGGCCTGCACGGCGTCTTCGGTTGGCGGCTCGCCGGGACGCATCATGCGGTAGATGGCCACGCGGGCAGCAAACTCGTCGGTCGTCTCATCGGTGCGCAGGGTCTGCGAGATGTAGGCGCCTTGATCGAGTTCGTTGGTGTAGATGCATTGCAGCTCTTGCACGCCGGCGCTGCGCAGCTTCTTCAGCAGCGCTTCGGTCAGCTCGTCATTGGCCTTGGCAATGATCTCGCCGGTATCGCCATCCACGACGGCACGTGCAACCACGCGACCGATCAGGAAATCTTCCGGCACGCTGATGTGCGTCGTGCCGGATTGCTCCAATTCACGGGTATGGCGTGCCGTGATGCGCTTGTCCTTGGCTACCACGACCTTGCCGCTCTTGTCGGTGATGTCGAAACGGGCCACTTCGCCACGCAGGCGCTCAGCCACGAACTCCATCTGCGCGCCGCTGTCCATCAGGCGGAAGTTGTCGTTGACGAAGAAGTTCGCCAGGATGGACTCGGGGTTCAGGCCGATGGCCTTGAGCAGGATGGTGACCGGCATCTTGCGACGGCGGTCAACGCGGAAGTACAGCAGGTCCTTCGGATCGAACTCGAAGTCCAGCCAGGAGCCACGGTAAGGAATGATGCGGGCCGAGAACAGCAGCTTGCCCGAGCTGTGGGTCTTGCCCTTGTCGTGCTCGAAGAACACGCCCGGCGAGCGGTGCAACTGGGACACGATCACGCGTTCCGTGCCATTGATGATGAACGAACCCTTGGTCGTCATGAGCGGCACTTCGCCCATGTAGACCTCTTGCTCCTTGACTTCCTTCACGACCTTGTTGGAAGGGGTGGAGGACTCACGATCGTAAATGATGAGCTGCACCTTGGCGCGCACGGCCGAGGCAAAGGTCAGACCGCGTGTCTGGCATTCGCGCACGTCGAATGCAGGCTTGGCCAGGTTGTACTCGATGAATTTCATCTCGACAAAACCATTGTGCGAGACGATCGGGAAAGCTGCCTCGAAAGCGGCCTGAAGACCTTCCGGTGTACGTTTATTAGGGCTCACGTCAGCTTGCAAGAAGGCTGTGTAAGCGTCCTTTTGCATCTGCAGGAGGTAGGGAATTTCGAGCACGCTGTCGCGGCTGCCGAAACTTTTGCGAATCCGCTTGCGTTCGGTATAGGTGTAAGCCATGAGATCTCCGGGCTATGAGGTCTTTGGCGACTGACGCGCCAGCATCACGCTGGCAGGCTTGGTGGTTGGCCGCTACCAACCAATGGCGGACGGCCGCGCGTTGCACGCGGCCCGAACCAAGGCACCTTCTGCAGTCGGGTCAGAAGGCACTCAAAAATCGTCTTGGAGGGCTTTTCCGTCAACCTTGCGGTCTTCCGGCCAAGCCGGTCCAAGCCGGCTTTTGGGTGCGCTCTGTAAGCGCCAAAGGCTGGAGGCCTTTACAGGCACTCCAGCCTTCGAGCAAAGTCGAATTACTTGAGTTCGACCTTGGCGCCGGCTTCTTCCAGCTTCTTCTTGGCAGCTTCGGCATCAGCCTTGGACAGGCCTTCCTTGACAGCCTTGGGAGCGCCGTCCACCAGGTCCTTGGCTTCCTTCAGGCCCAGGCCGGTGATTTCACGCACTGCCTTGATGACCGACACCTTGTTGGCGCCAGCATCAGCCAGAACCACGTTGAACTCGGTCTTCTCTTCGGCAGCAGCAGCGCCACCGCCACCGCCAGCAGCAGCAGGAGCAGCCATCGCAGCAGCGCTCACACCAAATTTCTCTTCGATGGCTTTCACCAGGTCGTTGAGTTCCATGACCGTCATGCTGTCGAGCGCGGTCAAAAATGCGTCTTTATCGAATGCCATTTTGATTTCCTAACAATTGGTTAACAAGTGTGCTGCACGCTCAAGCGGCAACAGCTTCGCCTTCGCCTTTTTTGGCCGCCAGAGCACCCAGCACCACGGCGGTACGGGACATCGGCGACATCAACAAGCCACACAGCTGAGCCAGCAAAACTTCCTTAGACGGGATGCTTGCCAGCTGCTTGACGCCGTTCACGTCCAGGGCTTTACCGCCATATGCGCCACCACGGATCACCAACTTGTCATTGGTTTTCGCGAAGTCAGCCACCACTTTCGCAGCAGCCACAGCATCGACAGAGAAGCCATAGATCAGCGGACCGGTCATCTGGTCGGCCACAACCTCGAACGAACTACCGGCAACAGCACGACGGGCCAGGGTGTTCTTCAACACACTCAGGCTCACACCAGTGCTGCGAGCGGTCGCGCGCAGTTTGGTCATGTCAGCGACCGTGATACCACGGTATTCCGCCATCACGAGCGTTTGAGCTTTAGCGGCGAGGTCGGTCACTTCGGTGATGACCGCTTCTTTCTCACTGCGATTCAGACTCAAGGTCTACTCCTTCAAAATGTGCCTTCGGGACAATCCCTGAGGCACGCCTCATTGCAGCGACCAACTGTTTACGGAACTCATTCCATCTGCAGCGGGATCGCCATCTGCGTTGGCAGAGCCCTGGGGCGAACCCCACAGCTCACGGATTAAGTGCAACCTGCACACCAACGGTCTTGGATGACCCGCCCCGTCTTGCAACGGAAGCGGCCCACCACTCCAGCCGGCCGTTTCCAGCCGACCAAATCTTTGCGATTACGCCGCGATGGTCTGGGTGTCCACACGGACACCAACACCCATCGTGGACGACACCGCCACTTTGCGCAAATACACGCCCTTGCTCGAAGCCGGCTTGGCCTTGTTCAGTGCATCGACCAGAGCAGCCAGGTTGCCCTGCAGCTTCTCGGTGTCGAAGGAACGACGGCCGATGGTGCTGTGCACGATACCCGCCTTGTCGACGCGGAACTGCACCTGACCTGCCTTGGCGTTCTTCACAGCCGTGGCCACGTCGGGGGTGACGGTACCGACCTTCGGGTTCGGCATCAGGCCGCGCGGACCGAGGATCTGACCCAGCGTACCGACAACGCGCATGGCATCCGGCGCAGCAATCACCACGTCGAAAGGCATGTCGCCAGCCTTGACCTGGGCAGCCAGATCGTCCATGCCGACCACGTCAGCGCCAGCAGCCTTGGCTTCTTCAGCCTTGGCGCCCTGGGCAAACACAGCCACACGCTTGGTCTTGCCGGTACCGTTGGGCAGCACGACAGCGCCACGCACCACCTGGTCAGACTTTTTGGCATCAATTCCGAGCTGAACAGCCACGTCGATGGACTCATCGAACTTGGCGTTGGCACACTCCTTCACGATGCCCAGAGCATCGGCCAGGGCGTACAGCTTGTTGCTGTCAACCTTGCCCTGCAGTGCTTTTTGTTTCTTGGTGAGCTTGGCCATTTACACGCCCTCCACATTCACGCCCATCGAACGGGCAGAACCAGCGATGGTACGAACAGCAGCATCTAGGTCAGCTGCCGTCATGTCCTTCATTTTGGTCTTGGCGATTTCCTCGAGCTGGGCGCGAGTGATCTTGCCGACCTTGTCGGTATGCGGCTTGCTTGAGCCCTTGTCGAGCTTGATGGCCTTCTTGATCAGAACCGCTGCAGGCGGTGTCTTGATCACGAACGTGAAGCTCTTGTCCGCAAAAGCAGTGATCACCACCGGCAGCGGCAGACCCGGCTCAACGCCTTGGGTCTGGGCGTTGAACGCCTTGCAGAACTCCATGATGTTCAAACCGCGCTGGCCCAGAGCGGGACCAATCGGCGGCGACGGATTGGCCTTACCAGCCGGCACTTGCAGCTTGATAAAACCGACGATTTTTTTCGCCATGCTTTTCTCCTTGCGGGTCTAACGCCTTGGCAATCTGCCGCAGCTCCCCGGGGTTAACGACTCACTTCTTACATTCGCGCCGAGTCGAAAAGCGCGACATCCAAAATCGACGCTCAGGTCTTCTCGACCTGAGAGAACTCCAGCTCCACCGGCGTCGAACGACCAAAGATCGTGACCGCCACGCGCAGCTTGTTCTTCTCGTAATTGACCTCTTCCACCGACCCATTGAAATCGGTGAACGGACCTTCCTTGACGCGGACCAGCTCCCCAACCACGAACTCCACCTTGTGGCGCGGCTTGTCGGAACCTTCCTGCATCTGGTTGACGATCTTCATGACCTCTTCTTCAGAGATCGGTGCCGGGCGATTCTTTGCACCACCGACAAAACCGGTGACCTTGTTGGTGTGCTTCACCAAGTGCCAGCTGTCATCGTCCATGATCATCTCGACCAGCACGTAACCCGGGAAGAACTTGCGTTCCGTGGTGCGCTTCTGGCCATTCCGGATCTCGACCACTTCCTCCATCGGAACAAGAATGCGGCCAAACTTGTCCTGCATGCCGGCACGGTTGATGCGCTCGATGATGTTGCGCTCAACCGCCTTCTCCATGCCCGAATAGGCATGAACCACATACCAGCGCATGTCCGGGTTGGACGGCTTGGCCGCCAGCACCTGGGATGCCGAAGTTTCTACAACATCAGTCATTATTTCTTCCACCCCAGAATCAAATCGTAGAACACCCACTCAAGCGTCTTGTCGGTAAACCAGAGGAACAAAGCCATCAGCACGACAAAACCGAACACATAGGCCGTCATCTGGATCGCCTCTTTGCGCGCCGGCCAGACCACCTTGCCGACCTCGCGCCAGGCATCCCGCCCAAACGCCATCAACTGACGGCCCGCCTCAGCAGTGAAAAACACCACCACCGCAGCAACCACCCCCGCCAGCAGCGCCCCCCACTGCAACAGAGCGCCTTGCTTACCCAGCAGGTAGAAAGCCGCCAGACCCGCAATCAGCAGGACGACCGCTGCAGCCAGCTTGGCCTTATCAGCCCCACCGCCGACCGTTTCAACTTGTGACGTTGCCATGTTTACCCAATTCTGCGCGTTCGCATCTCAATAACACCAGCACCCTTAGACGCTGAAGCCCGCCATGGTGATGGCGGGCTTTCAACTCACCCCTGACGGATGAATCAGGTGGCAGGGGCAGTAGGAATCGAACCTACAACCTTCGGTTTTGGAGACCGACGCTCTGCCAATTGAGCTATACCCCTACAAAACCATTACGCAATGATCTTGGCAACCACGCCGGCACCCACGGTACGGCCACCTTCGCGGATAGCGAAGCGCAGACCTTCTTCCATGGCGATCGGAGCGATCAGCTTGACGGTGATCGACACGTTGTCGCCAGGCATCACCATTTCCTTGCCTTCGGGCAGCTCGATGGCGCCGGTCACGTCCGTGGTACGGAAGTAGAACTGCGGGCGGTAGTTGTTGAAGAACGGGGTGTGACGGCCGCCTTCGTCCTTGCTCAGCACGTACACTTCGCCGGTGAAGTGGGTGTGCGGCTTGATGGAGCCGGGCTTGCACAGCACTTGGCCGCGCTCGACTTCTTCACGCTTGGTGCCGCGCAGCAGGATACCGACGTTGTCGCCAGCCTGACCCTGGTCCAGCAGCTTGCGGAACATTTCCACGCCGGTGCAGGTGGTCTTCAGGGTGTCCTTGATACCGACGATTTCGATTTCTTCGCCGACCTTGATGATGCCGCGCTCGATACGGCCGGTCACCACGGTGCCGCGACCGGAGATGGAGAACACGTCTTCCACGGGCATCAGGAAGGCGCCGTCGATGGCGCGCTCAGGCGTGGGGATGTAGCTGTCCAGCGCATCAGCCAGGCGCATGATGGCTTGTTCGCCCAGATCGCCGGTGTCGCCTTCGAGGGCCAGCTTGGCCGAGCCTTTGATGATGGGGGTGTCGTCGCCGGGGAAGTCGTACTTGGAGAGCAGTTCGCGCACTTCCATTTCAACGAGTTCGAGCAGCTCGGCGTCGTCGACCATGTCGCACTTGTTCAGGAAGACGATGATGTAGGGAACACCCACCTGACGGGCCAGCAGGATGTGCTCGCGGGTCTGGGGCATCGGGCCGTCAGCGGCAGAGCACACCAGGATGGCGCCGTCCATCTGGGCAGCACCGGTAATCATGTTCTTGACGTAGTCGGCGTGGCCAGGGCAGTCAACGTGGGCGTAGTGGCGGTTGGCCGTTTCATATTCGACGTGCGCGGTGTTGATGGTAATGCCGCGGGCTTTTTCTTCCGGAGCAGCATCGATCTGGTCGTAAGCCTTGGCTTCACCACCAAACTTCTTGGACAGCACGGTCGCAATGGCCGCCGTCAGGGTCGTCTTGCCATGGTCCACGTGGCCAATGGTGCCGACGTTGACGTGCGGCTTGGTACGTTCAAATTTCTCTTTTGCCATTTTTCAAATCTCCAGAAGGATGCGAAAAGCAACTACTAATCACCAAGACACGACGGCGCAAGCCGCGCACCAGAAACTGGTGCCCTTTGCGGGAATCGGACCCGCGACCTCTCCCTTACCAAGGGAGTGCTCTACCACTGAGCCAAAAGGGCAAATTCTTTCACCAACACAACAAACCGACTGTGGAGCGGGGTAGGAGAATCGAACTCCTCGCTTTAGCTTGGAAGGCTAAGGTATTACCACTATACGAACCCCGCGCAAACCTGCCCAACAAGCATTTACGGCAGCCAGCCCGCCTCCAAAGGCTCACTCCTCAAATCGACTTATCACTGGTGGAGAGGGCTGGATTCGAACCAGCGTACTCGTAAGAGGGCAGATTTACAGTCTGCTGCCATTAACCACTCGGCCACCTCTCCAATAGGTGAGCCTTTGATTATGCCACGAAAAATCTGCTTTGCGAAACACCCGAGCAAACCAGCTTACCAAGCGATGGGCTGGCAGCCATGGTGTTGTAAAAATGCATTCGCCAGCCCGAAATGACCGCAGCCCAAAAAAGGCTGGGGGGGCCGCAGCGCCGACAACGGTGAAGGATGATTGGCAGACAGGATCAGATGGCAGCCCTGCGCGCCACCCTCCTCCGCCACACCACCCAGCTGCCGCACCAACTCCCCCTTGCGTTGCGCATGCGCACCCCACAGCATGAACACCGTTGGCTTCTTTTCGCCAGCAACAGACTTGATTACTTCATCAGTAAGCACTTCCCAACCATGGCCTGCATGACTGGCCGGCAGACCCTCTTCCACGGTCAGACAAGTATTGAGCAGCAGCACGCCCTGCTGCGCCCATCCCACCAATGAGCCTTGGGCAGGCAACGGTTGCGGCGGCATGGCCGGCTCATGCACCGCCCGCTCGCGCGCCAACTCCTTGAAGATGTTGCGCAACGAAGGCGGCAGCTTCACGCCAGGCGCGACCGAAAAGGCCAGACCTTCGGCTTGGCCCGGACCGTGGTAGGGGTCCTGCCCCAGGATCACGACACGAACCTTGGCCAAGGGCGTCAAATCCAGCGCACGCAACGGTTGCGGCGGGTAAATCGTGGCACCCGCCGCCAAACGGCCGGTGATGAACTGCGCAAGATGCTGCGCCGGTGCGCTCTCGAAGAAACGCGCCACGACCGGCTGCCAGTCGGGCGCCACCGGCCATTGCGCCGGCTCCCAGGCGGCCAGACGATCACCGCCCGCCCCTGGCACCTCGGAACACGGGAAAAAATCTGCCTGTTGCACTGAAGACGTGGCCATGAACAGCTGGTCAGCCCATCACCCGCGACATCAATCAAACAACTCGGCCAGCGCCACACCCGGATCGGGCGCGCGCATGAAGGCCTCCCCCACCAGGAAGGCATTGACGCCGGCCTCTCGCATGCGCAGCACATCGGCGCGGCCGAGGATACCGCTCTCCGTCACCAGCAGGCGGTCGGCCGGCACCCGGTCGCGCAGCGACAGAGTCGTCTCAAGCGTGACCTCGAAGGTGCGCAGATTGCGGTTGTTGATGCCCACCAGCGGCGTCTTCAACTTCAGTGCACGCTCCAGTTCGGCTGCGTCATGCACCTCGACCAGCACCGCCATGTCCAGACTGCGGGCGATCGCCTCCAGTTCGGCCATCTGCGCATCCTCCAGGCAGGCGGCAATCAGCAAAATGCAATCCGCCCCCATGGCGCGCGATTCATAGATCTGGTACGGATCGACCATGAAATCCTTACGCAGCACAGGCAGTTCGCAGGAAGCGCGCGCTTGCTTCAGATAGTCCGGTTGACCCTGAAAGAACTGGCGATCGGTCAGCACTGACAGGCAGGCCGCGCCGTGTTCGGCATAACTCTGCGCAATGTCGGCCGGCTCGAAATCCGCGCGCAGCACCCCCTTGCTCGGACTGGCTTTCTTGATCTCGGCGATCACCGCCGCCTTGCCAGCGGCCACCTTGGCACGCATGGCGCCGACGAAGTCGCGCGTCAGCACACGCGACTCGGCATCGGCACGCATGGCCGCCAACGATTTGCGCTTGGTAGCCGCCGCGATCTCCTGGCGCTTGACGTCAACAATCTGGTTCAGGATGTCACTCATGGTCTTGGGGCGGCTCGGAGCCGTTCTTCAATATCTTGACAAACACACGGTGGATCACCAAAGCGGCCACCAGAAACAGGGCCGAAACCCCGAGCGCAATCCAGGTGCCGGGATCCTGCCACATACCTCAGGCCGGCTGCCCAAGACGATGGGCGGCCACCACCAGCTGTTCCAGCTTGGCCTTGGCGGCACCGGAGGCAATGACCTCGCGCGCGCGCGCGATACCGTCGGCCATGGAATCGGCCACATTGGCCGCATACAGCGCCACACCGGCGTTGAGTGTGACGATGTCACGCGCCGCACCCGGTTGGTTGTCGAGCACCCCCAGCAGCATGGCGCGCGAAGCCTCCGGCGTTTCCACCTTGATGGCGCGCGTGCTGGCCATGGTCAGGCCGAAGTCTTCCGGATGGATTTCAAATTCGGTGATCTCACCGTTTTTCAACTCGCCCACCAGCGTGGCCGCACCCAAACTCACCTCATCCATGCCGTCCTTGCCGTAGACCACCAGGGCATGGTCAGCGCCCAGGCGCTGCAAGGCGCGCACCTGAATCCCCACCAGATCCTCGTGAAACACGCCCATCAGGATGTTGGGCGCGCCCGCCGGATTGGTCAGCGGCCCCAGGATGTTGAAGATGGTCTTGATCCCAAGCTCACGCCGCACCGGTGCGACGTTCTTCATGGCCGGATGGTGATTCGGGGCGAACATGAACCCGACGCCCACCTCGGCAATGCACTGCGCAATGGCAGCTGGCGTGAGATTGATGTTGACACCCAGCGACTCCATCACATCGGCGCTGCCACTCTTGCTGCTGACGCTGCGGCCACCGTGTTTGCTGACCTTGGCCCCCGCTGCCGCAGCCACAAACATGGCACAGGTGGAGATGTTGAACGTGTGGGCGCCGTCGCCGCCGGTGCCCACGATGTCCACCAGGTGCCTCTTGTCGGCCACCTCCACCTTGGTGGAGAACTCGCGCATCACCTGAGCGGCCGCCGTGATCTCGCCAATGGTTTCCTTCTTGACGCGCAGCCCCGTGACCAGAGCCGCCATCAGCACCGGCGACATCTCGCCGCCCATGATGAGGCGCATGATGTGCAGCATCTCGTCGTGAAAGATCTCGCGATGCTCGATCACGCGCTGCAACGCCTGCTGGGGAGTGATTTGATGGGTGTTGTGCATGCTCGACTCCTTCTTCATCAGGATTGCTGCAGGAAATTTTTCAGCATGGCATGGCCGTGCTCGGTGAGGATCGACTCCGGATGGAACTGCACCCCTTCGATCGCCAGCGTCTTGTGTTTCACGCCCATGATCTCGCCGTCTTCCGTCCAGGCCGTCACCTTGAGCTCCGGCGGGCAGCTGGCGCGCTCGATCGCCAGCGAGTGATAGCGGTTGACCGTGAACTGCTTGGGCAGACCGGCAAACACCCCCTCCTGCGTGGTGGTGATGACACTGGTCTTGCCATGCATCAGCTGCTGTGCCCGGATGATCTTGCCGCCGAAGGCCGCGCCGATGCTCTGGTGACCCAGGCATACCCCCAGGATCGGCAGCTTGCCGGCGAAGTGCCGGATCGCCGCCACCGAAATACCCGCCTCGGCCGGCGAACAGGGGCCGGGCGAAATCACCAGACGGTCCAGCTGACCCGCCTTCAACTTCACCTCGATGTCATCGACCGTGATCTCGTCGTTGCGGTGCACTTCAACCTCGGCACCGAGCTCACCGAAGTACTGAACCAGGTTGTAGGTGAACGAGTCGTAGTTGTCCACCATGAGAAGTTTGATCTTGTTGCTCATGGCGTTCACTCCAGACCTTCTTCAACCAGCTCGCTGGCGCGCAGCAAGGCACGCGCCTTGGCTTCCGTTTCTTTCCACTCCAGTTCCGGTACCGAATCCGCCACCACACCCGCCGCTGCCTGCACGTACAGGGTGTCGTCCTTGATGACGCCGGTGCGGATGGCAATCGCCACATCCATGTCGCCGGCATAACTCAAGTACCCGCAAGCGCCCCCGTACAGGCCGCGTTTGCTCGGCTCCAGCTGGTCGATCAATTCCATGGCATGCACCTTGGGCGCGCCAGTGAGCGTGCCCGCCGGGAAAGTCGCCTTGAGCACGTCCATGGCCGTCATGCCCTCATTCAGCAGGCCCTCGACATTGCTCACGATGTGCATCACGTGGCTGTAGCGCTCGACGACAAAAGCCTCCGTCACCTTGACACTGCCGGTCTGTGCAATGCGGCCGATGTCGTTGCGCGCCAGGTCGATCAGCATCACATGCTCGGCGCGCTCCTTCGGGTCATTGATCAGCTCCACTTCGGCAGCCTTGTCGAGCTCGGGCGTGGCGCCGCGCGGACGCGTGCCGGCCAAGGGGCGAATCGTGACCTTTTGCCCCTCAGGTGTTTTTTCCTGCCGCACCAGAATCTCCGGCGAGGCGCCCACCACGTGGAAGTCGCCGAAGTGGTAGTAGTACATGTAGGGCGAAGGGTTGAGCGAACGCAACGCACGGTACAGCGACAGCGGTGACTCGGTGTAGCGCTTCTTCAAACGCTGCCCCACCTGCACCTGCATGAAGTCACCGGCGGCGATCAGCTCCTTGGCGCGCAACACGGCGGTGATGTAATCGTCCTTGGCGAACTCGCGCACCACTTCATGCGTGGTGCTGGGCTTGATCTGCGGCGCCTGCACCGGCGCATTGAGCCGGGCACGCAACTCGCTCAGCCGTGCTGCCGCCTTGGCATAGGCCTGCGGCTGGCTTGGATCGGCATAAACGATCAGGTAGAGCTTGCCCGACAGGTTGTCGATGACGGCCAGCTCCTCGCATTGCAGCAGCAGAATGTCCGGGCAGCCCAACGTATCGGGCGGGCAGCTGCGCACCAGCTTCTTCTCGATGTGGCGCACCGTGTCGTAGCCGAAATAACCCGCCAGACCGCCGCAAAAGCGCGGCAGGCCCGGCTGCAGGGCCACCTTGAAGCGCTGCTGGTACTGGGCAATGAAGTCGAGTGGATTGAGCTGTGAGGTCTCAACCACCACGTCATCGGTCACCACCTCGGTCACAGCCTGGTCGCCGAAACCGCGCGAGCGCACCAGCGTGCGCGCCGGCAGGCCGATGAAGCTGTAGCGGCCAAACCGCTCGCCGCCAACCACCGACTCCAGCAGAAAGGTGTTCTTTCCCCCGGACTGGGCGTGCGCCAGTTTGAGGTAGAGCGAGAGTGGTGTTTCCAGGTCGGCAAAGGCCTGGGCCATCAGGGGAATGCGGTTGTACCCCTGCCGGGCCAACGCATCGAAATCGGATTCAGTCATCACAGGAAAACCTCCAGAACTTGGCCACAGTCGTCCAGGACTACGGCCAAGGGCACGGTGTGCCCGGTTCATTCAAGCAAACCCCGGCAAAGGGGGGCAAACAGCTCAACAGCACAAGGGCTGTGAAGCCCCGTCAGGCGCGAGCCAGCGTATGGGCAGTCTGCGGCGTGCGCCAGGGCCAGGCTCCCCGGTCGCTACAACCTGTGATGAAAAGACGATGAATGAACATGGGCAAAGTGTAGCAAACCCCGTCGCTTCCCATTTGAGACCTCGAAATGCGGAAGTGCAATCGCCGCCATGCAACGCGCTCGACCGCGGTGCGCAGCTGAAATATCGGTGCATTCCCTAGTCCCAGAAACGGCTCATGTCTGTAGAGTGGGTCAAGAAGACACAGCACCGCACCTTTGCGCGGTTTTCCTGTGGTCTGGCAACTTACGGCAGAAAGAGTCTCTCCTATGAAAACAAGCAATCTGCAGATCGGTACCCGTCTCTCGCTGGCTTTTGCCGCTGTGCTGCTGATCACGGCGGCCATCGCCACCATCGGCGTCTGGCGCATCGGCAGCCTCAAGGACACCAGCCACGAAATCGGCACGGTGGAATTGCAACGCAGTCTGCTGGCACAACGTTGGGCCTCGCAGATCGCCATCAACTGGGTGCGCGCCTCGGCCGCGCTCAAAACCAGCGACGTTGCTTATATCGACGCCCTGCAAAAGGACATGGCCGCCACCTCCAAGGCCATCAGCGACGACCAGAAGCAGCTCGAATCCATGGTGCAGGGTGATGCTGCCAATGCACTGATGGCGTCTGTTGCGAAGAGCCGCAAGATCTACGTTGACGCACGCGCGGCACTGATCAAGCGGCAAAAAGAGGGCGAAAACATTTCAGACGCGGTGGACCGCGAACTCCGCCCCTTGGCCGAGGCGTATCTGAAAGCGGTGGATCAGGTTGCCCAGCATGCCCGCGACACGCTGGGTGAGGTTCAGGCGCAAGCCGAATCTACCGCGGCCTCCAGCCAGATCGCTCTCGGCACCGGCGCCGCCATTGCGGTGGTACTGGGCATTCTGCTGGCAGGCCTGGCCACGCGTTCGATCACCCGCCCGATCCAGCAAGCGGCCGGCTCGGCAGAAGCCATCGCCAGCGGCGACCTCGGACAGGCAATCCAGGTTGAAGGCAAGGACGAAGCAGCTCGTTTGTTGCAAGCCCTGTCCACGATGCGTGAGAACCTGGCCCGCATTGTCAGCAATGTGCGCCAAAGCGCCGACAACGTGGCCACCGGTAGCGCCGAGATTTCCACCGGCAACAGCGACCTGAGCATGCGCACCGAGCAACAGGCCAGCGCCCTGCAGGAAACCGCCGCGTCGATGGAACAACTCAGCTCCACCGTCAAGCAGAACGCCGACAACGCCCGCCAGGCCAACCAGCTGGCGCAAAGTGCCTCCACCGTCGCCATCCAGGGCGGGGACGTCGTGGCCGAGGTGGTGGAAACCATGCGCGGCATCAACGACTCCAGCAAGAAGATCAGCGACATCATCAGCGTGATCGACGGCATCGCCTTCCAGACCAACATCCTGGCGCTCAACGCCGCAGTGGAAGCCGCGCGCGCCGGTGAGCAGGGCCGTGGTTTTGCCGTGGTCGCGTCAGAAGTGCGTTCGCTGGCCAGCCGCAGCGCGGAAGCCGCCAAGGAAATCAAGAACCTGATCAACGACAGCGTGAGTCGCGTCGAGCAGGGCAACACGCTGGTCGACCAGGCCGGCACCACCATGACCGAAGTGGTGAACAGCATCCGCCGCGTGACCGACATCATGGGCGAGATCAGCGCCGCCAGCTCCGAACAGAGCCAGGGCGTCTCCCAGGTGGGCGAGGCCATCACCCTGATGGACCAGGCCACCCAGCAGAATGCCGCACTGGTCGAGGAAATGGCCGCCGCCGCGGCCAGCCTGAAGACACAGGCCCAGCAGATGGTCGGGGCGGTCAGCGTCTTCAAGCTCGGCGCCCATGACACGCCGGCCACGGTGACGGCACAGCCTGCGCCCACGCGCGCCAGTCAGCCCAGCAAATTGCCGTTCAAGGGCATTGAGCGCCGCAGTACCGCCAAGACCACTACCGCGCCCCCCGTGCAGCCTGCCGCGGCCAAACCGTCCGCCGCATCCGCATCGCCCAATCCAGCCCCGGCGGGTGCAGGCCACGATGATGAATGGACCTCGTTCTGAACGACGGTGTCCGCAACAGAACCCGTCGCGCGAGCCCGCTCAGGACGGCTTACCCTGGTTCGTAATCCACTGCGCCAGGGCCGTGGCCTGCAGCGGCGTGCTGTAGAGATAGCCCTGCCCCTTGCTGCACCCCAGTGCCGCCATCAACACGGCCTGCTCCCGCGTTTCAATCCCTTCGGCCACGGTGGTCAGGCCCAACGTCTGCGCCATCCGGATGGTGGCCTCGATCATGACGCGGTGGTAGTCACTGCCCATGGCCAGGCTGACGAAGGAACGGTCGATCTTGACGATATTGACCGGCAATTCATGCAAACACGACAACGAGGAATAACCGGTGCCAAAGTCATCGAGTGAGAGCGCCACTCCGAGCGCCCGCAGGGCACGCAACTCCGCCTGCACCACGTCATCCTGCGCCGCCAGGCTTTCTGTCACCTCCAGGATCAGCTGACCTGGATTCATGCCGCTGTCGCGCAGGACCTCCTGCACCTCGGCGACCAGGCCTGGCTGGCGCAACTGGGCCCGCGACAGATTGACGGCCAGGGTAGCGGGTGCGCGCGCGCCCAGTTCGGTCTGCAGCCGCATGAACTCCGTGCAGGCCGTGCGCAGCACGAAATGGCCAATCGGCCCGATCAGGCCGCTGGCTTCCGCCACCGGAATGAAAGTCAATGGCGACACCATGCCGCGCTGCGGGTGCTGCCAGCGCACCAGCGCCTCCACCCCGGACAGGCAGCCATCCGCCAGGCGAAGCACGGGCTGGTACACCACGAACAACTCGTCCTTGTCCAGCGCCTGACGCAGATCGTTCTCCAGCGAGGCATCATCGCGCACACGTTTGCGCATGGAGGGCTCGAACATGATGTAACGGCCACGGCCTTCACGTTTGGCCTCGTACATCGCGATGTCCGCGTCGCGCAGCACGCTGTCGGCATCCTCCCCCATGTGCTCGGTCGTCACGATGCCGATGCTGACTGAAGAGCTCAGGCGATGCGGACCGAGCTGGTAGGGCTGGGCCAGCACGTCGAGCAGGCGGGAGGCCACCACCTGGGCATCCAGATTGCCCCGGATGTCGTCGAGCAACACCACGAATTCATCGCCACCGATGCGTGCCGCCATCTGGCTGAAATCGCTGGTCTGCACAAAGGCATCACCCGGACGCAGACTGTCCTCCAGGCGCATGGCAATCTGGCGCAACAGTTCATCCCCGACGCCATGGCCCAGCGTGTCATTGACCTGCTTGAACCGGTCGAAATCCATGAACAGCACGGCAAAGTGGTACCCCGGCTGCTCATGGGCACGCAGGATGCAGGCCTGAATGCGCCCCAGCACCTCGCTGCGATTGGGCAGATGCGTCAGGTGATCGGTCCGGGCCGCGTGACGCAACTGCTCTTCCAGTTCCTTCTGCGCATTGATGTCATAGGCAATGCCGGCCATGCGTACTGCGCGCCCCTCGGCATTGCGCGCCACCACGGTGCCGCTGTACATCAACCAGACCCAGCGGCCGTCGCCATGGCGGATGCGGATCTCCCAGTGCAGCGGCCGCAGGGAGTCACGCAGGTTGGTACGAATGGCCCACAGCCAGCCCGGCAGATCGTCGGGGTGGATCAGGTTGTTCCAGGCATCGGCGTTCATCGCCAGCTCGCCCGGCTGATAACCGAGCAGGGCGAACATGCGGTCATTGCAACTCATGGCACCGCTGCCGATATCCCATTGCCAGACCCCGAGCGAGGCACTTTCAAGCGCCAGTGTCAGCAACTGCTGCTGGGCACGCTGCTCCGTCACATCCACGGTGCATGAGATGACCCCGGCCAGATGGCCCGCAGCATCCTTCATCGGCTCGGTATTGACCATCAGCCAACGCACGTCGCCCTGGGGCGAGAGCAGACCGATGGATTCACCGCGCAGGCCCTGGCCGGTGCGCAAGGTGCGGCTGGTCGGACGCTCACTGACCGGGTAGGGCGACAGATCCTCCCGCACCGCCACCCCCTGGCGCGCCAGGCTTTGACGGCCGATCAGGTCATCGCGGGTCAGCCCCAGCATGTCGCTGGCGGCCTGGTTGGACTCGATCACTTCACCGCTGGGCGATTGCAGCACCACGCCCGCCGGCAGCGCATCCAGCAGGGCACGCATGCGCAGGCGCTGGTTGACCTGCTCGGTGATGTCACTGGCGACGATGGTGAAGCCGGTCAACACACCGCTGGCATCGTGAATCGGCTGGTAATCGACATCCAGCCAGATCTCATCCCCCAGGCGTGCCACCACCCGGACTTCGAACCGGACGCCCTGGCCTTGCCCCAGCGTCGCGTCCAGTCGATTCAACTCGGCCAGATCATTGTGCTCATTGGAAACGAGAACACCCGGATGCCGTCCTTGCAACTCCGTCATCGCGTAGCCGATGCCCTCCAGCAATGCCGGGTTGCACCACAGGATGTGGCGCTGGGCATCCAGCACCGCCACCCAGTTGGAGGTGCGTTCGGCCACCAAGGCCAGCTGCCTGAGCTCATTCGACTGCCGCGCCATGGCCCGGTGCTGGCGCCGCACAAATCGCGCCAGAGGCTCCGCCACGCCCAGGGTGAGGGCCAGCAAGAGCAGCACCATGAGCACGGCGGAGAGCTCGATCTGGTCAATGGCGCTGCGTGCACGCCGCTGCGCCGCACGCTGCATTTCCTCCACCAGCGTTTGCGTGGTCAGGCGAAACGGCTCGACCTCGGCTTGCAGAAAGCGGTTGGACAGGCGGCGCTTATCCGCTTCGCTGCGTTCACTCAACTGCAGCAGGTTCTGGGCGCGGTACCAGATGCGTTCGCGACGCTCCTGCCACTCGGAGATGGCGCGACGCAACGCCACGGGCGAACCCGCATCCCAGGCACCCTGGCGCACCAGCAGTTCGTCCAGTTGCACGGCCTGATCCTGCGCCTGATTGAGGGTTTCGGCCAGTGCATTGCTGATTTCTTCCTCCTGCTGCGCGTCGGTGGCCAGCAGCAAGGCGGCCTGCAGGCCCATACGTTGCGTCAACGTCCCCTGGGCCGCAGCAATGCCGATGATCTCGGCATCGGCCAGCCGAACCGCCTCGGATTGCTCCACCCGCCAGGCCTGCCAGGCCGAGACGGCACCAACGACCAGCAGCACCGCGTACATGGCCACGCGAACCCGCCGGTGCACCGGCGCATCGGCATCCACCGGCATCTTGGTCAGCCCGAACCAGGCCATGGCCCGGCGCAGCCACGACTCACCGCCTGCCTGCGGCGGTGAAGCGTGTTGCGGCTTAAGCGGTGCGGACATGAATGCGGGCGATGCTAACCGAGACACCACCTTCCGGCCGCTGTCGCAGATCAAAGGCGCGGCGTGAAAGGGCTCTTTGTTGCAAGGGATGCATCAGGCCAGCGCCTGGCGCATGGCGTCGATGACGGCCTTGTAGTCGGGCTTGCCGAAGATGGCGCTGCCGGCGACAAAGGTGTCGGCACCGGCATCGGCCACACGGCGGATGTTGTCGGCCTTGATGCCGCCGTCCACCTCGAGCCGGATGTCCTTGCCCGAGGCCTCGATGCGCCGGCGCACCGCTTCGGTCTTGCGCAGCGCCGAGTCAATGAAGCTCTGGCCACCAAAACCGGGGTTGACGCTCATGATCAGGATCAGGTCGATGTCCTCGATCACCCAGTCCAGCACATCCAGCGGCTGCGCCGGGTTGAACACCAGCCCGGCCTGGCAGCCCTTGCTCTTGATGGCCTGGATGCTGCGATGCACATGGCCCGAGGCGTCCGGATGGAAGCTGATCAGGTCGGCCCCGGCCTCGGCAAAGGCCGCGGCCAGCGCATCCACCGGCTCGATCATCAGGTGCACGTCGATCGGCACCGGCGTGCCGTCGGACCGCCTGGCGTGCGGCTTCAGGGCCTGGCACACCATGGGGCCGAAGGTCAGGTTGGGCACGTAGTGGTTGTCCATCACGTCGAAGTGGATCCAGTCGGCGCCGGCGGCAATCACGTTGCGCACCTCCTCGCCCAGACGGGCAAAGTCGGCCGAGAGGATGGAGGGGGCAATGCGGTAGGTTTTAGACATGGGGGTATTTTCGCAGGTAGCATCGGGTCATGGCCAAGTACCAGATTCTTGTCGAAGTCCAGCCCCGCTACCTGCCCGAGCAATCCGCTCCGGAGCAGGGGCTTTACGCCTTTGCCTACACCGTCACCATCAGCAACACGGGCGATGTGCCGGCCCAGCTGATCTCGCGCAGCTGGAACATCAACGATGCCAGCGGCCACACCGAGAAGGTGAGCGGCCTGGGCGTGATCGGCCAGCAGCCGCTGCTGCAGCCGGGCGAAACCTTCGAATACACCAGCGGCACACGCCTGCGCACACCCACCGGCACCATGCACGGCAGCTACTTCTTTGTTGCCGACGACGGTGAGCGCTTCGACATCGACATCCCGATGTTCGTGCTCGACGCCTTGAGCGCCAGCGGCGGCTCACGCACACTCCATTGAAAGCATGTCGGTCCCACGCGATCTTCCCAGCCTGCTGGACGCCCTCGACCCCGAAGCCACGCAAGTCGGACGCCACCTTTGGCTGATGGCACTGCTCGACTGGGTGCGCGGTGACCGCCAGTCCGTCGAGACCTCCATCAGCCGGGTCCAGCTTTTTCTCGACATCGTGGAAGAGCGTCCGGTGCTGCGCGAGCGGGTGCAAGCCTGGTGGCAGGCCCTGCTCGGCACGATTGACGGCACCACACTGCTGGCCGACCACGGTTTTGCCCAGCGCCCGGCGTTCCTGAGCGAATTCTTCAGCCGGTTGCTGCGCAAGATCCTGCCCGCCACACCGCAGACGCGCGACGCGTCGGAGCTGTTTTCCCTGCTGTTCCCGCACGCCTTTGATGCCGAATGGCTGGCCCTGCTGGACGAAGCCACCGCCCAGCGGCTGGCCCGGCTGCTGGCGCTGCCGACAGGTGCGACGCCCACGCCCTGGCAGCAGACCCTGGAAGAAGCCATCACCTACTGCGTGAGTCAGATCCGTGCCATCGGCTTCGCCCCCGAGCTGCGCCTGCGCATGAGCGCGGCAGCGCATGAGGAGCGCCCTTTCCACGCGCTGGTCGCCGATTTCGAAGCCGTGTGCCGGGCCTTGCATCAGTCGCCGCGGGACGAGGCCGCACTGGCAACGGCCGTGCAGCACTTCAAGGAACGGCTCGACGCCTGCCGCCACGCCGCCGCCAGCGTCTACGCCCACCTGGACGAGCATGGCATCTCGGTCGACATGGTGTTTCGCCTGCGCCAGCTGCGCGCGCGTGCGCTGCGCGTGCGCGAGTTGCTGGACTGCCTGCTCACCACCACGCCCGCCTTCAGCGCCGCCCAGCTGCTGGGGCGTCTGGTGCTGGTCGGCCAGCAAAGCCGCAGCCTGCGCGCCCTGATTGCCAGCAACTCCTCGCTGCTGGCGGCCAAGGTCACCGACCGCAGCGCCGAGACCGGCGAGCACTACATCACCCGCAACCGGGCCGAATACCGCGACATGCTGCATAAAGCGGCCGGCGGCGGCGCCGTGATGTCGCTCACCACGCTGCTGAAGTTCACCCTGGGCGCGCTCGGCCTGTCGGCCTTCTGGGGCGGTCTGGCTGCAGGCATGAACTACGCCCTGAGTTTCTTGCTCATCCAGCTGCTGCACTGGACGGTGGCCACCAAACAGCCAGCCATGACGGCCCCGGCCATGGCCGCCAAACTCAAGGACCTGGAGGAACCAGGCGCCGTGGCCCAGTTCGTTGACGAGGTCACCCACCTGATGCGCTCGCAGGTAGCGGCCGTGGTGGGCAATCTGGCGCTGGTCGCGCCCTGTGTACTGCTGCTGAGCGCCACATGGTGGAAGCTGACCGGCCACACACCGATCAATGCCGCGCAAGCACAGTACGTGCTGCACTCGCTCACGCTGCTCGGCCCGACACTGCTGTTTGCCGCCTTCACCGGTGTGCTGCTGTTCGTCTCCAGCCTGATTGCCGGCGCCGCGGAAAACTGGTTCGTGTTGCATCGGCTGGAGTCCGCGCTGCGCTACAACCCGCGCATCACCGCGGCGCTGGGGCCGGCGCGCGCCCAGCGCTGGGCCACCTTCCTGCGCACCAATATCTCGGGTCTGGCCGCCAACATCTCGCTCGGCCTGATGCTGGGGCTGATCCCGGCCTTCGCCGCCTTTTTCGGCCTCGGGCTGGAAGTGCGCCACGTCACGCTGTCCACCGGCCAGGTAGCGGCCGCCGGCATGGCACTGGGCACCGGCGTGCTGGCCCTGCCGGCCTTCTGGCTGTGCGTGTTGGCGCTGCCGCTGACCGGTCTGCTCAACGTGGCGGTGAGCTTCTACTTCGCCTTCCAGCTCGCGCTGCGGGCGCACAACGTCAGCGGCGTCAACCGCCGGCGCATCTATGCCGCCATCCGTGGCCGGCTGCGCCGCGCGCCGCGGAGCTTCTTCTGGCCGCCCACGGACACCACGGCCGAGGCCCCAGCGGCACCACCTGACGAACCTCCCGGCAAAGCGCCCACCGAGGAGCCCGACCACCGTGGGTGAGTTCGACCTGATCGCGCGCTTTTTCCAGCGCCCGGCACACCGGGCTGCCGGCCATGTCGCGCTGGGCGTGGGCGACGACTGCGCCCTGCTGCAGCCGGCTCCCGGCACACAGCTGGCGATTTCCTGCGACATGCTGGTCGAGGGCCGGCATTTCCTGCCCGACGTTGACTCCGCCACCCTCGGCCACAAGGCACTGGCCGTCAACCTCAGTGACCTGGCCGCCTGCGGTGCCAAGCCGCTGGCCTTCACGCTGGCGCTGGCCCTGCCGCGCGCCGACGAGGCCTGGCTGGCCGGTTTTGCGCGCGGCCTGTTCGCGCTGGCCGACGCGCATGGCTGCGAGCTCATCGGCGGCGACACCACCCAGGGGCCGCTCAACATCTGCATCACGGTGTTCGGCGAAGTGCCGGTGGTGAACGGCCGCAGCCAGGGGCTGCTGCGCTCCGGCGCCCGGCCGGGTGACGACCTCTATGTCAGCGGCATGCCGGGTCAGGCGCGGCTGGCACTCGAAGCGCTGCAAGGCCAGCGCAGCCTGCCGGCCGATGTCCTGACCGCGCTGCGCCAGCGGCTGGAACAGCCCACGCCGCGCGTGGCACTCGGCCTGGCCTTGCGCGGTGTGGCCAATGCGGCGATCGACGTCAGCGACGGCCTGCTCGGCGACCTCGGCCACATCCTCAAAGCTTCCGCTTGCGGCGCCACCATCAACACCTCGGATGCTATCAATTCAATAGCTGCCGGCGCATACAGTACAAGGCCAGAGGTGCAATTTCTCATGCAACTGCCGATTGAACAGCAACAGGCCCTGGTGCTGGCCGGCGGTGATGACTACGAGTTGCTGTTCAGCGCCCCGCCCACAGCACGCGCGGCCGTGCAGGCGGCGGCACGCGCGAGCGATACACCGGTCACGCGCATCGGCAGCATCGAGACCACGCCAGGCCTGCGCCTGGTGGACGCGCAGGGCCAGCCCGTCAGCGGCCGCTTTGCCTCCTTCGATCATTTCGCCTGAACAGGCCCGACGGCGCCAGCCACAACCCGCCCGCCGGGCACACCCGGCGTCCACCATAATCCGGCCATGTCTGCGTCTGACTCCTCTCCGCTGCCGCCCGGGTTCATGCGCCCCACCGGCCGCTTCATGCTGGCGCACCCGGCCCACCTGATTGCGCTCGGCTTCGGCTCCGGTCTCAGCCCGAAAGCGCCCGGGACCGTCGGCACGCTGTGGGCCTGGCTGGTCTTCTGGGTGCTGCAGCCGTGGATGAGCGAAGCGCGCTGGGGCCTGCTGATTGCCCTTTCACTGCCGCTGGGCTGGTGGGCCTGCAGCGTGACCGCACGCCACCTTCGCAACCCCGACCCCGGCAACATCGTGTGGGACGAGGTCATCGCTTTCTGGCTGGTGCTGTGGCTCGTCATGCCCGCCAGCTTTTATGACCAGCTGCTGGCCTTCATCCTGTTCCGCTACTTCGACGCCGTCAAACCTGGCCCGGTGCGCTGGGCCGACCGTCTGTACCACGGCATGGACCCGGGCCACGCACGCCATGGCTGGGCCAAGGCCGGCTGGGGCATCCTGTTCGATGACCTGGTGGCTGCCTTCTGCACCCTGCTGTGCCTTGCCTTGTGGAAAGCCATCTAAACATGAGCACCGCCACCCTGCCCCTGGCTGAACAACTGGCTGAACAACTGGCTGCGCGGCTGCTGCAGCGGCAATGGCTGCTGGCCACGGCCGAGAGCTGCACCGGCGGGCTGATTGCCGGCGCCTGCACGGACCTGTCGGGCTCCAGCAACTGGTTCGAGCGCGGTTTCGTCACCTACTCCAACGCCGCCAAGACGGAACTGCTGGGTGTACCAGCCGCCTTGATCGACACGCACGGTGCCGTGAGCGAAGAAGTCGCGCGCGCCATGGCCACGGGCGCGGTGCAGCAGTCGCACGCGCAGGTGGCCGTGGCCGTCACCGGCGTGGCCGGCCCCACCGGCGGCACGGCCGAGAAGCCGGTGGGCCTGGTGTGGTTCGGTTTTGCGCTGCCGAACCACGTGCTGACGGAACAGATGCATTTCACCGGCGACCGCGCCGCCGTACGTGCCGCCACGGTGCGCCACGCCCTGCAACGCCTAACGGAGATGCTGACATGAGCTGGTTCGATGGATTTGAGACCCGCCGCTTCGACGTCAATGGCGTCGAGATCTTCGCCCGCGTGCCCACCACGGCACGCGGCAGCCGCCCGGCGCTGTTGCTGCTGCATGGCTTTCCGCAGAGCCATGTGATGTGGCACCGCGTGGCACAGCAGCTGCAGCACGACTACTGGCTCGTCATGCCCGACCTGCGCGGCTACGGCGACTCGTCCAAGCTGGAGGGCCTGCCCGACCACAGTAGCTACAGCAAGCGCACCATGGCGCAGGACATGGTGGACGTGATGGACCTGCTGGGTCTGCAGCGCTTTGACCTCTGCGGCCACGACCGTGGCGCCCGCGTGGCACACCGGCTGGCGCTGGACCACCCGGAGAAAGTCGAGAAGCTGTGCGTGATCGACATCGCGCCCACACTGGACATGTACAACGCCACCGACATGGCGTTTGCGCGCGCCTACTACCACTGGTTCCACCTCATCCAGCCCTGGCCGCTGCCCGAGCGCATGATCGGCGGCAACCCCAAGGACTACCTGCACAGCAAGCTGGGCGGCTGGGGCAGTGCCGGCCTGGGCTACATCGAGCCGCAGGCGCTGGCCGAATACGAACGCTGCTTCTGCACGCCCGAAGCCATCCACAGCGCCTGCGAGGACTACCGCGCCAGTGCCGGCATCGACCTGGAACACGACCGCGAGAGCCGCACCCACCACCAGCGCATCGCCTGCGACCTGCTGGTGCTGTGGGGCGAGCGTGGTGTGGTCAACAAGCTGTTCAAACCCCTGGAACTCTGGCAGGCGCAGTGCAACGCCACCGTGACCGGCCAGGCGTTGCCGGCGGGGCACTTCATCCCGGAAGAATTGCCGAAGGAGACAGCGGCGGCGTTGCGCAGGTTTTTCGGCCAGCCCTGAACCGCTTGGTCCGTGACTAGGCGCTTTCCGGTATAGGGTTGCGCAAACTGACGTTGAGCAGGTTCCACGCGTTGATGGTCACGATGGCGAAACCGAGTTCCGCGATTTCCGCGTCCGGGAAATGCGCGCGCAGGTGTTCGAACTCTTCGTCACTCGCATCGCTGTGCGGGATCGCGGTAACGATCTCGGTCCAGCGCAACGCGGCGCGCTCGCGCTCGCTGAAGAACGGCGCTTCGCGCCAGCCGGCCACGGCATTGAGATGGCGCGGGTCGGCGCCTTGCGCCACCAGATCGCGCCAGTGCATGTCGATGCAGAAGCCGCAGCCGTTGATCTGCGACGCGCGCAGGAACACGAGATCCAGCAGGCGGCTGCCGAGTCCGCTCTTGTGAACAGTGGCAGACAGGTTGAGCAGACCCTGGAAAGGCTTGGGAGCGAGTTGAGGGTAGGGGAGACGGGCAGTGTGCGTCATGGCGCGACCTTTCGGTACAGAGTCAAGGTTCCGGACGGCCGCCCCATGCAGCCCTCCATGCACTCAAGACGCACCACGACACGCGTTTGTGACAGCGTGGCTCACTGCATCAGGGGAATGCCGGTCAGCTTGTCCGGGTTGCGCACGGCGTAGATCGCCACAATGCGCTCGCCATCGGTCACGAAGGCCTGCGCCGATTCGAGCCGGCCATCGACATAGCGCAGCAGACCGGGTTCGCCGTTGAGTTGCGCCATGCGATAGACCACCCGACCCGGGTTCTTCTTCCACAGCGCCCAGTACAGGTTGGCGATGCGGTGCGCGCCGCGCAGGATCTTCATGAACGACGGCACCTTGCCGCCGCCGTCGCCGACGAGCTGCACGTTGTCGGCCAGCAGATCCTTGATCGCTTCGCGCTCCCCGCTGCGCGCAGCGAGCATGAAACGCGCGACCAACCGTTGATGGGCATCCTTGGGCACCTCAAAGCGCGGCCGCTCCTGCTGCAGCCGCTCGGTGGCGCGATGCACCATCTGGCGGCAGGCCGCTTCGCTCTTGCCCAGCAAGACCGCGATCTCGTCATAGTCGTGATCGAACACCTGCCGCAGCAGAAAAGCGGCGCGCTCTTCAGGCGACAGGCGCTCCAGCACCCAGAGCAGCGCCACGGACAACTCCCCCGCCAGTTCGGCCGCCGCTTCCGGCGTGCGCTCGTCCAGCTCCACCAGGGGCTCCGGCAGCCACCAGCCGACGTAGGCCTCGCGCTCGGTCTTGGCGGCACGCAGCCGGTCGATGGCCAGCCGCGTCACCACGGTCACGAGCCAGGCCTCGGCCGATTGCAGCGCGGCCTGGTCGGCCTGATGCCAGCGCAGCCAGGCGTCCTGCAACACATCCTCGGCATCGGCACGCGTGCCGAGCATGCGGTAGGCAATGGCAAACAGCCGCGGCCGCAGCGTGGCGAAGGCATCGGGATCAACGGGGGAGACGTTGGAACTCATGACGGCGTGCAGGGATGGTACGTTGTCAGCCTTAGACGCGGCAAGGGTCCGGTTTGTGACAGGGTTGGTGGCAGAAAAACCATCAGGAATGCGGTGCAGCCCCCTTCGGCGTGCACCGGTCAGTGATCTGCCTTAAAGCCCTCGTGAAACGTCACCGTGCCCTGCGGCATACGTCCGTCGAAGACCAGCGCAAAAAAGGCCTCGGGCGGCACCCCCTCATGGCCCAGCCCGACCGGGTTCTGGAAACCGAAGCGCCCGTAATACGCGGGATGACCGACGAGGCAGCAGCCCCTGGCGCCCAGCGCCCGCAGGCGGCGCAGGCCTTCTTTGATCAACGCCGAGCCGATGCCCTGGCGGTGCAGTGCGGGCAACACCGAGACAGGGCCGAGGCCGTACCAGCCGGCGGTACCGTCGGACAGTGTGACCGGCGAGAAGGCGATGTGGCCGACCACGCGGCCGTCCAGTTCCGCCACCAGCGACAGGGTGAGCGCGTGCGCGGCGCGCAGCGCCGGAACGATGAAGTGCTCGGTGTGGTCGCTGATGTCCAGCGTCTGGAAGGCGGCCATCGTTACGGTGGTGATGGCCTCAATGTCGGCGGAGGTTTCGTCGCGAATGGTCAGGGTGGGATTCATCACACGCGGCCGACCAAAAGGTTCAGAGCCACATGCCGCTGTGCGGCATCTGGATGGTGTACTCCGCGCTGCCGCCGGCCACAAAGGCGCCGATGATGAAACTGAACACGGTGATGAAGATGCTGGCGAAGAAGGCCGTCCAGAAGCCGGTGACGGTGAAGCCGCGCACCAGGGCCGAGACCAGCAGCAGCACCAGCGCGTTGATGACCAGCAGGAACAGGCCGAAGGTGAGAAAGGTCAGCGGCAGCGTGAGCAGGATCAGCAGCGGCTTGACCAGCGCGTTGGCCAGGCCCAGCAGCAAGGCCGAGACGACGAGCGCGCCAGCGCTGGCGAAACGGATACCGCTGAAGAGGTGGCTGGCCACCCAGAGCGAAACGGCGGTGATGCCCCAGTGCAGCAGAAAGGGCCAGAGGTTGTGCGTCATCATCGTGCTCCTTCAGTGTCTGGGTCTTCAGGTCAGGTGGCGCCGTGGCACTTCTTGTACTTCTTGCCGCTGCCGCAGTAGCAAAGGTCGTTGCGGCCGGGTGTGGCTTCCTTGCGAATGGTTTCCACGCGCGGGCCGATGTTGCGCCAGATTTCGTACAGGTCGTACACCGCCCAGACGGCTTCGCCGAAGGCGTTGAGGCGCGCCACGCTCACCGACGGCGGGCTGTCGTCGCCGAAGGGGGAAATCGCCGGCTCCCCCGTGTCGTCCTCCGTCATGGCGACGATGGCCTGCAGCGAGGCGTCGAGCCACTTGGCGGCGTCCTTGTCGCGCGGTGCAGCCCACTCCTCGGGCCAGTTCTCCACCACGAACATGAAACCCAGCGCCCACACCTGGGCGAAAGACGGCAGCGGCTCGTCACCGTGCTCGGCCTCGAAGGCGGCGCGCTCCGCCGGCGGCAAGGCCGCTACCGCACCGCGCACGTCCATGATCTCGGGCTGGTAGGCCGCGTCGTCTTCCAGGCTCTCGACCTCGGCTTCCAGCGAGACAGCCACCTCGCGCCAGCGCTGCGCCCACAGCGCCATGAAACGCTCGCGCTGCGTCGCATCGGCAAACACCTCGGTGCCTTCGTCACCACCCAGCAGCATGGGGAAATACTCCTGCGGCGGGATGGCACGGCGGCAGCAGATCAGCGCGGCCATGGCACCTTCGCAGAATTCCCACTGCGGGATTTCGTCGTCGCGCGTGCGCAGCTCGTCGAGGATGGCTTCGAGTTCGTCGAAGGCTTCCGAGCCCAGGGGTTCAGGGTTGGTAGCGGCGGGGGTCTGGCTCATGGTCGGTCTCAGGCAATGGGTTCGGGGGTCAGATCTGCTACAAAACTAGTAGCTGTTTGCGCATATACATCAAGGGCCAACAGCCGTTTTGCCATGCAAAGCACGGCGTGGTCCTTGCTCAGCAGCGGGGTCTTGTGGGCCACGGCCAGGTCGATGAACTTCTGGTCGTCGGCGTCCTTGCAGGTCACGGGCGCCTTGGGCGCCACGTCCACCACCTTGACCAGACGGTCGAAGGTCGCCAGCACATCAACCGCGCTGCGCTGGTAGTAGGCCAGGCGCGGCACGATCTGCTTGTAGGCCAGCACGCGCGCGAGTTCTTCACGCATGGCGGGTGTGGCGATCCACTGCAACTGCTGCGTCTGCAGCGCGTCCTTCAACGGCAACACGGCCGGGTCGTCGAAGACGAACAGGTCGAGCACGATGTTGGTGTCGAGGACGATCATGTCGCGCTCGGCTTCTCGGCCAATTTTTCGCCGGCTTTCTCGCGTGCCGAGCCCTTGATCATTTCAAACTTGAACAGGCGACACTCCAGCGGGCCGTTCCACATCGGCACCCGGCGCGATTCCTTCAGGCGCATCTTGCCCGGCAGTTTCAGGTCGGGCGTCAGCACCCAGGCGGTCCAGCCGGTGTAGTTTTTCTTCCAGTGGGTGGCAAGCTTGCTGAAGAATTCAGCGCCGTCACCGCCCCCCTCACCCTCGGCTTCGGTGGCGGGCAGTTCACGGGCGCCGAAGCGGGCCGTGCCGGCAAAACCGCCAGCCTCGATCCGTTCGCCATAGGGCGGGTTGACCAGCATCACACCCGGCACATCGATGGGCGGCATGCGTTGCAGCGCGTCGCCGCCGCGGAACTCGATCACGTCGGCCACGCCGGCGCGTTCGGCGTTGCGCTGCGCGAAGTCCACCATGCGGTGCGACACATCGCTGCCGAAGATCAGCGTGGCCTGGCCCGGCTCGGGCTTGACCACCGCCTGCGCGGCCTCGGCCTTCATGGCGGCCCACTCCTGGGCACGGAATGGCCGGTATTTCTCGAAGGCGAAACGACGCAGCGAACCGGCCGCGATGTTGCAGGCAATCTGCGCGGCTTCGATCACCACGGTGCCACTGCCGCAGCAGGGGTCGTAGAGCGGCAGCAGGTCGCCGTCGCCGTCGGCCCAGCCGCTGGCGGCAATCATGGCGGCGGCCAGGGTTTCCTTCAGCGGTGCATCGCCCTTGTCCTCGCGCCAGCCGCGCTTGAACAACGGCTCGCCCGAGGTGTCGATGTAAAGCGAGCAGCTGTCGGTGGTCAGGTGGGCGTAGATGCGCACATCAGGCCACTGGGTGTTCACATCGGGGCGCACGCCGCTGGAGGTTTCGCGGAAGCGGTCACAGACCGCGTCCTTGACCTTGAGCGCGGCGAAGTTGAGTGAAGTCAGCGGGCTGTGCTGGGCCGTGATCTCGACCTTGATGCTTTCCCTGGGCGTGAACCACTGCTCCCACGGCACCGCCATGGCAGCACGGTACAGGTCCTGCTCGTTACGGTACTCGGTGTAGGACACCAGCACCAGCACGCGCTGCGCCAGCCGGCTGTAGAGGTTGAGCAGCATGGCGTGCGCAAACGAGGTGCGCACCGCCACCCCGCCGCGCTGCTTGGTGATGCAGCCCGGCGGCAGGCCCGTGATGCGCAGGATCTCGGGCGCCAGATAGTCCTCGACGCCAGCGGCACAGGGGAGAAAGAGAGTCAGTTGATTCATGCGTTGTCCTGTGCGCGGGCACCCGCGGAACCGGCTTCGCCGGGCCGCCGGGTGCGCCCCCCTGGAGGGGGGAGACGCGCAGCGTCTCGGGGGGTGTTCATCTCACAACGCCTTCCTCAAATTTGCCGGGGCGATTTTCAAAGCCTCGCGGTATTTGGCCACCGTCCGGCGCGCGCATTCAATGCCCTGTTCCTTGAGCATGTCGGAAATCTGGTTGTCGGACAAGGGTTTTTTCGGGCTCTCGGCGGCCACGAACTGTTTGATGAGCGCGCGCACTGCCGTACTCGATGCATTGCCGCCCGACTCGGTGCCCAGGCCGGAGCCGAAGAAGTACTTCAGCTCGAAGGTGCCGAAAGGCGTGGCCATGTACTTGGCGGTGGTGACGCGGCTGATGGTGGATTCATGCAGGCCGAGCTCGTCGGCGATTTCGCGCAGCACCAGCGGGCGCATGGCCAGCTCGCCGTGCATGAAGAAGTTCTTCTGCCGCTCGACGATGGCGCTGGAGACACGCAGGATGGTGTCGAAGCGCTGCTGGATGTTCTTGATGAACCAGCGCGCCTCCTGCAGGCGCTGCTGCAGGGCGGCGTAGTTGTCGGCGTCGCGGCCGGTGGCCTTGTGGCCCTTGAGCGCATTGGCGTAGATGTCGTGCACGCGCAGGCGCGGCATGACGTCGGGGTTGAGCTGGACGCGAAAGCGGGTCTGCGTTCCGCTGCCGACCTTGGTCACTAGCACATCGGGCACGATGACGTTGCGCTCCACGTTGACGAAACGCCGGCCCGGCTTGGGCTCCAGCCGCGCAATCAGCGCCAGTGCCTCGCGCACCTGCACCTCGGTGCCGCCACACAGCTGTGCCAGACGGCGCGTGTCACGCCGCGCCAGCAGCTCCATCGGCTGGGCACAGACCCGCAAGGCCAGCGCCAGCACTTCAGGCCGCGGTGCAGTTTCGCCATGAACCTGCTGCAAAGCCTGCAACTGCAGGGTCAGGCATTCCGCCAGGTTGCGCGCGCCCACACCGGTGGGCTCCAGGCTTTGCAGCAGACGCAAGGCCACGGTGAAGTGGTGCACCAGTTCCTCGACCTGCTCGGCGTCCTCGCCGGCCAGCCCCTGCGCCAGCGATTCGAGCGTGTCCTCCAGATAACCGTCGTCGTTGAGCGACTCGATCAGGAAACGCAGCGCGGCGCGGTCTTCCTCGCTCAGGCGCAGGGTCAGCGCCTGGCGGTGCAGGAAGTCCTGCAGCGACACCTGGCTGCGCGCCAGTTCGGTGGCATCAGCCTCGTCATCCTCATGCGCGCCGTTGCGCGCTGGTGCATCGCCGCCCCACTCGCTGTCGTCGGGCGACATGTCCACACTGCCGTCGCCTTCCCAATCGGGCGCCTCGTCACCCGACAGCGGTGCTGTCTCAACGTCATTTGAGGCAGTAGCGACCGAATCATATGCGTCAGCAGCTACCGAATTGATAGCAAATTCCGCCTCCTGCTCGCCCTGCGAGACCGGTGTGTCGGCCCGATCGAGGCCGAACTCCTCGCGCGGCGCCTCTTCCTGCGCGCGTTCCAGAAAGGGGTTGTCGTCGAGCATCTGCTCGACTTCCTGGCTCAGCTCCAGCGTGGACAGCTGCAGCAATCGGATCGATTGCTGCAGCTGCGGCGTGAGCGCCAGATGTTGTGAAACCCGGAGGGACAGCCCCTGTTTCATCTACATCCTGAAGTGTTCACCGAGGTAGACCCGGCGCACATCGACGTTGTCCACGATCTCGGTCGGCGTGCCTTGCGCCAGCACATGGCCGTCGCTGATGATGTAGGCGTGGTCGCAGATGCCCAGCGTCTCGCGCACGTTGTGGTCGGTGATCAGCACGCCGATGCCGCGCGACTTCAGAAAACTGATGATGCGCTGGATCTCGATCACCGCAATCGGGTCGATGCCGGCAAACGGCTCATCCAGCAGGATGAAACGCGGCTGGGTGGCCAGCGCACGGGCGATCTCGACGCGGCGCCGCTCGCCGCCCGACAGGGCCAGCGCCGGCGAGGCGCGCAGATGGTCCACCCGCAGGTCCTGCAGCAGACTGGTCAGACGGCGTTCGATCTCTTCGGTGCCCAGCGACTTGCCGCTCTCGTCCTGCTGCAGCTCGAGCACCGCACGCACGTTGTCTTCCACGTTGAGCTTGCGGAAGATCGAGGCCTCCTGCGGCAGATAACTCAGCCCCAGGCGCGCGCGGCGGTGGATCGGCATGTGCTCGACCGACTGGCCGTCGATGGTGATGTCGCCGGCGCTGACACGCACCAGCCCGACGATCATGTAGAACGAAGTCGTCTTGCCGGCACCATTGGGGCCCAGCAATCCCACCACTTCGCCCTTGCGCACCGTGAGCGAGACATCCTTGACGACCTCGCGGCTGCCGTAGAACTTCTTCAGGTGCCGCGCCTCAAGCTTGCTCTGCGTCGTGTCCTGCACTTGCGTCATGCCGCTGTCTTGCGCCGTCGCTGCCGTGTCGCTCACTTCTTCTCCTCGCCCAGCGTGGTCGTGGCGCGCAGCGTCGGGCCGCGCTCCGGCACGGCCGGTGGCGTTGCCTTGTCCTGCTTGGGCGTCAACATGGTGCGCACGCGGCCGCGGCCACCGGTCGTGCCCTTGGGTGCGCCGCCATCGACCGTGAAGACATCGGTGTTGTTGTCGTAGACGATGATGTCGCCGGTGGTCTCGTCGGCCAGTGTGGCGCCACGCAGGCGGCGCATCTCGGCCTTCTTGATGAACTTGACGATGTCGGTCTTGCCGTCGTATTCGATGGTCTCGCCTTCGCCTTCGATGTACTCGTCCACCCCCTCGCGCTTCTGCCGGAAAAAGGCCCGCTTGCCCGGCTCGGCCGTGGCCACGCCGAACTGGTAACCCTCGGGGTCCTGCCGCACATCGACCCGCGCGCCGCGGATGACGATGGTGCCCTTGGTCAGGACCACGTTGCCGGTGAACACGCTGGTCTGCTTGAGGTCGTCGTAGCGCAAGGCATCGGACTCGATGTTCATCGGCTTGTTCTTGTCAGCCTTCTCGGCGCTGGCCATGCCAGCCCCGAGTGCGCAGGCGACACAGAGCAGGAGCTGGGGAAAGGGATGGTTCATAAAGAAAGGCACGAATCTTGCTGCAAGGGCTTGCCTTGGATTGTAGCGGGCAGGGATGACTGTTCCCGCGTGTTGGCGCGAATTGCAAGCCGTGCCCATGAGGCCGGGGCCGTCCTGCGCCCTGGTTGCGACGGCGTCCGGGGCGTGTCAGCCGGCCTGATTTACTATGAATTTGATAGCGCCTTGCGCAACAAACACGGGGGCGGGATGCAAAAAAAGCCCGCAGATGCGGGCTTTTCCTCAGCCGGAAAGAAGTGGCTCAGCGGCCCTTGCGCACTTCGCCCGCCAGATATTCCACCACCTGCAGCACATGTTCCATGCCCTTGGCCATGGTGCCATCGGTGTAGAACCGGCCGGCCACGCCCATGGCCGGAACGCCTTCGACCTTGTAGGCGTTCATCAGCTGCGTGGCGCGCGTGGCCTTGGAAGCGGTGCTGAAGGCGTTGAACTGGTCGGTGAACTTGGCCTTGTCGACCCCCTGCTGGCTCACCCAGTTGATGATGGCTTCGGGCTGGTCCAGGCGCTTGCGCTCCACATGAATGGCGTAGAACACCTTGGCATGCAGCTGCTCCACCAGGCCCATGGCTTCCAGCGCGTAATACAGGCGCTGCTGCGGACCGAAGTCGCTACGGAAGGCCACCGGCACACGCCGGATCACCACATCCTTCGGTGCCCGCTTGCTCCAGGCCTCAAAGGTCGGCTCGAAGGCATTGCAGTGCGGGCAGTTGTACCAGAAGAACTCGACCACCTCGATCTTGCCGGCTGGCGCCTCCACCCCTGCCGGCTTGTCCAGCGGCAGGTATTCCTTGCCTGCCTCGGGGCGCTTGCCCTGCACCTGGGCCGGGGTGGTGGTCTGGGCCTGGGCCGCAGACATCAGCCAGGTACCGGCCGCCAAGGTGGAACCGCAGGCCAGGGAAAAATCACGACGCTTCATCTTCAGCAACTCCTTGTGAATGCGAATGAGACAGGGCCCGGCAGCAAAAGTTCAAACCGGGGTGCTGCGAACCGGGCTCAGCGCTGCACGCGCACCAGGGCCGTCTCGTAGCCGGCACCATCGAGCTTGTCCTTGGTGCGCTCGGCCTCGTCGCGCTTGTCGAACGGGCCGACACGCACGCGGTACACCATGCGGCCGGACTGCTCGCGCTCCGACACCTTGGCTTCCACGCCCGCCAGCGACAACTTGGCGCGTTGGCTCTCGGCATCTTCCGCCGTGCGGAAAGCACCCGCCTGAACGAAATAGGCAAACGGATCGGCCGCGGTCTTGGCCTTGGCCAGATCACCCAGCGGGTCAGCCGTCACGGCCGGCTTGGCCTCGGTTTTGCCTTCCACCTTGGTCTCGGCCTTGGCTGCTGCAGGCGCCGACGCAGCAGCAGCCGGTGCGGCAGCCGGCTTGGCCGGGTTCTTGCCGTACAGCGGCGCGTTGGGGTCCCAGTCCTTGTTCTTCTTGGCTTCGGCAGCATCCTGCTCCGGGCCGCGACTCTGCCCCTTGTTGAGGAAGGGCACCGGCACCTTGGTCACGTACACCGCCACCCCCAGGGCGACACCGAGACCGACGACCATGCCGATGATGAAACCCAGAATGGTTCCGCCGCGTTGCTGTTTCATGCCTAACCCTTGTCTCCGGTGTTCCATGGAACGTGTTGTCTTGTCAGCCATCTGGCTCACATCTTCTGCGGGGCGCTCACGCCCAGCACGGCCAGGCCATTGTGCAGCACCTGTGCCGTGGCCGCGACCAGCGCCAGCCGCGCGCGCTTGACCGCTTCATCATCCACCAGGATGCGCTCGGCATCGTAATAGCTGTGGTAGCTGGCAGCCAGGTCGCGCAGGTAGAAGGTCACGTCGTGCGGCGCGAAGTCGGCCGCGGCGGCGGTGAGCATCTCGGGGTACTTGGCCAGCTGCAGCATCAGGGCCTGCGCCTGCGGGCTGTCGAGTGCCGACAGGTCGGCCGTCTTCAGCGCCGCCACATCACCACCTTCCTTCTCGCGCCACGCTGCCAGCACCGAGCAGATGCGCGCATGCGCGTACTGCACGTAGTACACCGGGTTCTCGTTGTTCTGCGTGATGGCCAGGTCGACGTCGAAGGTGTATTCGGTGTCCGGCTTGCGGCTGAGCAGGAAGAAACGAACCGCGTCCTTGGAGGTCCAGTCGATCAGGTCGCGCAGCGTCACGTAGCTGCCGGCGCGCTTGGAAATCTTCACCTCTTCGCCGCCGCGCACCACACGCACCATGGTGTGCAGCACGTAGTCGGGGAAACCCTCGGGGATGCCAACGCCGGCGGCCTGCAGGCCGGCACGCACACGCGCGATGGTGCCGTGGTGGTCGGTGCCCTGGATGTTCACCACCTTCTGGAAGCCGCGCTCCCACTTGGTGATGTGGTAGGCCACGTCCGGCACGAAGTAGGTGTAGCTGCCGTCGCCCTTGCGCATGACGCGGTCCTTGTCGTCGCCGTAGTCGGTCGATTTGAGCCACAGGGCACCGTCGTGCTCGTAGGTCTTGCCGGCTTCGCGCAGGCGGCGCACCGCATCGTCCACCTTGCCGCTGGTGTACAGGCTCGACTCCAGGTAGTAGTTGTCGAACTTGACGGCGAAGGCCTTGAGGTCCAGGTCCTGCTCGTGGCGCAGGTAGGCAACGGCAAACAGGCGCATGCCGTCCAGGTCGTTCACGTCGCCGCTGGCGGTGAACTCGCGGTCATCGGAGTGCACGGTCTTCTTCGCCAGGAAGTCGGCCGCGATGTCGGCGATGTAGTCGCCGTTGTAGGCAGCTTCCGGCCACTCGGCATCACCCGGCTTGAAGCCCTTGGCGCGCAGCTGCACGCTGTTGGCCAGCGTCTGGATCTGCACGCCGGCATCGTTGTAATAGAACTCGCGGTACACGTCCCAGCCCTGGGTCTGGAACAGGTTGCAGATGGCATCACCCAGCGCCGCCTGGCGACCGTGGCCCACGTGCAGCGGGCCGGTCGGGTTGGCCGAGACGAACTCGACCATCATGCGCTGATCCCTGGCAGGCCGGTTGCCGAAGCGCTCGCCGTCGGCCAGCACCTCGCGCACCACCTGCTGCTTGGCGCTGGGCTTGAGCCTGATGTTGATGAAGCCGGGGCCGGCGATGTCGATGGCATCGACCCAGGTCTGGAACGCCGGGGTGGCCAGCATGGCACTGCGCAGGCTCTCTGCCACCTGGCGCGGCGCCTGCTTCAGGGGTTTGGCCAGCTGCATGGCGGCCGTGGTCGCCAGATCGCCGTGCGCCGCCACTTTCGGGGATTCGAAAGCGGCCTTGGCACCCGCGCCGGGCAGGGTTTGCTCCAACACGGCGGCGAGCGCCTGGAGCAGTTCATTTTTGACAGACAACATAGGGGGGTGATTTTACGAGGCGACGGCCATCCCGGCAGGAACCGCCCTGAATGCGGGCTGTTACCGTTTGTCAGCGGGTTTGCTACCCGCCCCGTTCTGTGCTGGAATGCGTCGCGTGATTGATCCGAAACCCATCCACTCCAGAGGAAACACAGCATGAAAAAACTGATGACAACACTGGCCCTTGGCCTGACCCTGGCCCTTGGTGCCGCCCATGCCGCTGACGACAAGAAGGCGCCAACCGCCCAACAAAGCAAGATGACGGTCTGCAACAAGGAAGCCGGGGACCGCAAGGGTGATGAACGCAAGAAATTCATGAGCGAGTGCCTGAGCGCCGAACACGCCGAGGCGGCCGACAAGCGGACGGCCCAGCAGGAGCGCATGAAGCAATGCAACCAGGACGCCAAGGACAAGAAAGGCGACGAGCGCAAGAAGTTCATGAGCAGTTGCCTGAGCGGCAAACCTGCCGAGCCGGCTGCCGACGACAAGAAAACCGCCCAGCAGGAACGCATGAAGCAGTGCAATCTGGACGCCAAGGACAAGAAGGGCGACGAGCGCAAGAAATTCATGAGCGAGTGCCTCAAGAGCAAATAAGCCCTTCGCTGCACCGCCCGGTGCAAAACAAAACCCCGTCAGTCATGGACTGGACGGGGTTTTTCTTTGACCGGGGAACTGGCGCCTCAGCTCTGCCAGAAGCCGCTCTGGCTGTAGTGGTGCTTGAGGAAGTCAACCCACAGCCGCACCCGCAAGGGCAGATGCTTGCGCTGCGGGAAAACGGCGTAGATGCCGTTAGGCGGCGCCGCATATTCCTGCAACACCTCCACCAGTCGGCCCGCCGCGATTTCGGCATCCACCTCCCAGGTGCTGCGCCAGGCCAGGCCATAGCCGGCCAGGCACCAGTCGTGCAACACCTGCCCGTCGGAGCAGTCCATCGGGCCGTTGGGCTTGAAATGGATCACCTCGCTGGTATCGCCTTCCTTGGGCACCCTGAAAGCCCAGCCGCGCGTTTGTGACGCATCACTGGACAGCACCAGACAGTCCAGACGGGCCAGGTCCTGCGGGTGCTGTGGTGTGCCGTGCTGTTTGAGGAACTTGGGCGTGGCCACGCACAGGCGGCGGTTGTCGGCCAGGCGCACACTCACCAGCGAGGAGTCCGGCATGTCGCCCACGCGCACCGCGCAGTCATAGCCTTCGCCGGCAATGTCCACCACCCGGTCGCTCAGGTTGAGGGAGATCGTCACGTCCGCATGCAGCTCACGGAATTTCGGGATCAGCGGTGCCACATGGCGGCGACCGAAGCCGGCCGGCGCCGTGATGCGCAGGTGGCCGCTGGCCTTGACGCCACCGGCGGAAACACTGGCTTCGGCATTGGCCACATCGGCCAGCAGACGCTGACAATCTTCCAGAAAGGCGCTACCCTCATGCGTCAGTGTGATGCGGCGGGTGGTGCGTACCAGCAGCTTGACCCCCAGGCGCCCTTCCAGCGCATCGAGCCGACGCCCCATGATGGCCGGAGCCACGCCTTCGGCGTTGGCGGCAGCTGTCAGGCTGCCGCGGGTGGCCACCGAAACAAAGGATTCCATTTGCTTGAGCTTATCCATGGCTGGCAATTATTGCCTTAATTGGGGATAATTGGGCTGTTTTTTCAAAAATTAAAACAGTTTTGGGAGCAAACCTGTCCTGCCCCGCCTCACATGTCCGCCAGCGCCACCGCCCCCAACACACCCATTGACGCCTCTGCCGAGCAGGTCCAGGTCGGCGTCATGCACGAGCTGTGCTTGCGCAACCGCGAGTCCACGGTACTGGGGCTGCTGCCCATCCTGCTGATGGTCTGGGCACACCTCGACATTCACCCTTTTACCGAACTGCTGGCCTGGGCCGGGTGCATGGCTGTCGTGCAGGTCGTGCGCTTCACACTGGCCCATCGCTACATCCGCCAGCCCGAAGCGCAGGCCGCACGGCTGCGGCGCTGGTACGCGCTTGAGTGGCTGTGTGTGCTGGGCCTGGCGCTGGGCTGGGTGGTCGGCACCGCCTTGCTGGGCACGCAGGTCATGGACCCGCTGTTCTACCTGCGCCTGATCTTCGTTGTCGGACTAATGTCGTTCCTGCTGAGTTCCACCGGCCTGGCCGTGCGCATCTATGCCAGCGTGCTGGCCGTGCTGGTGGCGGGCACGCTGACCATGCTCTACCTGCGGCATCCCGAGTTCCCCACGCAGTACCCCGTGGTGCCGGTCGGCCTGACGGCCTATGGCTTCATGCTGTTGATCCGCAGCCGGGGCGAGCACCGCCGCACGTATGAGTGGGTGCGCGCACGCCTGAACCGGCAGCGGCTGCTGGCCCAGCTCAACGCCTCGCTCGCCGAGGAACGCAACATCAAGGAACAGTTGCGCCAGCAATCGCAGGAACTGGAAAACCGTAACCGGGAGCTCAGCGAACTGGCGGTGCGCGACGGCCTGACCCGCGCCTTCCGGCGCGGCCACATCGAGGCGGAACTGCGCCGCCTCATCAAGGGCCTGCACCGTCGCCACGACAACTTCTGCGTGCTGATGATGGACATCGACTTCTTCAAGCGCGTCAACGACCAGTACGGCCATGCGGTTGGTGACGAGGTGCTGCGCCGGCTGGCCGCCGTTTCGCAGACCCAGTTGCGCGAAACCGACCTGTTCGGCCGCTGGGGTGGCGAGGAGTTCATCGTGCTCATGCCGCAGACCACGCTGGACGAAGCCATCATGGCGGCGCAGCGACTGCGCCAGGCCATTGCCGCCATGGTGTTTGATGTGGAAGGAACGACCTTCCAGATCACCATCTCCATCGGTGCTGCCCAGCTGCAGCCGATGGAAAACGCCGACGCCGTGGTGGCGCGCTCCGACGAGGCCTTGTATGCCGCCAAGCATGCCGGGCGCAACTGCGTCATGGCAGCCCCGGCCTTAATGGCCGGCGAATAGCCCCTTCCCCAAATACGAATGGCGGCATCCGCACGGATGCCGCATCATGGCGCCATGGAACCACATGCTGCGCCCCCACCCGACCTGACCCACCTGCGCGACTGGATCGGCCGCCAGGAATCCCGCGCCGACAACCTGACCGCCACACCGGTGGCCGCCCTCGCGGCCACGCTGGACCGCGACGACCCGCTGCCGCAGGCCGGCACCGCGCTGCCGCCGCTGTGGCACTGGATCTACTTCACGCCGCTGACACGTCACAGCGAACTCGGCGTTGACGGCCACGCCAAGCGCGGCGGTTTCCTGCCACCGGTGCCGCTGCCGCGGCGCATGTGGGCCGGTGGCCGGCTGGACTTCCTGCAGCCGCTGCGCGTGGGCGAAGCCGTCACGCGCACCTCCACCATCCAGGACGTGACGGTGAAACACGGCCGCAGCGGTGCACTGGTGTTCGTCTGCGTGCGCCATGCGTTCAGCAACGCGCACGGTCTGGCCCTCAGCGAAGAGCACGACATCGTCTACCGCGATGCGCCCGCGCCGGATGCACCGCAGCCTGAGCCCACGCCGGCACCGCGCGACGAGCAGTTCAGCCGCGAGATCGTGCCCGACCCGGTGCTGCTGTTCCGCTACTCGGCGTTGACCTTCAACGGCCACCGCATCCACTACGACCGCAGTTACGTCACCGGTGTCGAGGGCTATCCCGGCCTGATCGTGCACGGGCCGCTGATCGCCACCCTGCTGCTGGACCTGCTGCGCCGCCACCTGCCCGATGCCACGGTGAAGCGCTTCAGCTTCAAGGCCGTGCGCCCGACCTTCGACATCCACTCCTTCACCGTCTGCGGCAAGGTCGAAGGTCAGACCGTCACGCTCTGGGGCCGTGACCACGAGGGCTGGCTCACCATGCAGGCCACGGCAGAGATATGAAAAGCACCCCCTGAGACGCTGCGCGCCCCCCCTCTCTCGCCTACGGCGGGAGGGGGGCGCAGCCAGTGGCCCGGCTAAGCCGGTTCCACGGCTGCCCCGGATTTCTCGCCCCCTCAACATGAACCCACACCGATGAACACGACCGACAAGTACCAGGACATCCGTGACGCCGTGCGCGACCTCTGCGCGCAGTTCCCCGACGAATACCACCGCAAGGTGGACGAGCAACGTGCCTACCCCGAGGAATTCGTCGACGCCCTCACCAAGGCCGGCTGGATGGCTGCGCTGATTCCGCAGGAATACGGCGGCTCCGGCCTGTCCATGGCCGAAGCCTCGGTCATCATGGAAGAGATCAACCGCTCGGGCGGCAACTCCGGCGCCTGCCACGGCCAGATGTACGTGATGAACGCCATCGTGCGCAGCGGTTCCGAGGCGCAGAAGGAGAAGTTCCTGCCGAAGATCGCCACCGGCGAGCTGCGCATCCAGTCCATGGGCGTGACCGAACCCACCACCGGCAGTGACACCACCCAGCTGAAGACCAGCGCCGTACGCAAGGACGGCCGCTGGGTCATCAACGGCCAGAAGGTCTGGATCTCGCGCATCCAGCACAGCGACCTGATGATCCTGCTGGCGCGCACCACATCGGCAGACCAAGTGAAGAAACGCTCCGAAGGCCTGTCGTGTTTCCTGATCGACCTGCACCAGGCCATCGGCAATGGGCTTACGGTGCGCCCCATCCTGAACATGGTCAACCACGAGACCAACGAGCTGTTCTTCGACAACCTGGAAATTCCCGAGGACGCCCTGCTGGGCGAGGAGGGCAAGGGTTTCAAGACCCTGCTCGACGGCCTGAACGCCGAGCGCACGCTGATCGCCGCCGAGTGCATCGGCGACGGCTACTGGTTCATCGACCGGGCCCGCAAGTACGCGGGCGAGCGTGTGGTGTTCGGTCGCCCGATCGGACAGAACCAGGGTGTGCAGTTCCCCATCGCAGAAACCTTCATCGAACTGGAGGCCGCCAACCTGATGCGCTGGAAGGCCTGCGAGAAGATTGACGCGCACCAGAACGCCGGCGCCGAGGCCAACATGGCCAAGTACCTGGCGGCCAAGGCCAGCTGGGAAGCGGCCAATGTGTGCCTGCAGACCCACGGCGGTTTCGGCTTCGCCTGCGAATACGACATCGAGCGCAAGTTCCGCGAGACGCGCCTGTACCAGGTGGCGCCGATCTCGACCAACATGATCTTTTCCTACGTGGCCGAGCACCTCCTCGGCCTGCCCCGGAGTTATTGATGCACCCCCTGAGCGGCTGCGCCGCTCCCCCCTCAAGGGGGCGCTCCCAGCGGACTGGCAAAGCCAGCTCCGCGGGAGCCTTGGATTGAAGCCCGGCGCACGGCTGTCGTGTGTCACTGAAACCATGCAAATCAGTCTATGAAACCTCTCTCCGGAATCACCGTCGTCGCACTGGAACACGCCATCGCGGCGCCCTTCTGCTCACGCCAGCTGGCCGACCAGGGCGCACGTGTCATCAAGGTGGAGCGCCCCGAGGTGGGCGATTTTGCGCGTGGCTACGACAGCCGCGTCAACGGTCTGTCCTCGCACTTCACCTGGACCAACCGCTCCAAGGAAAGCCTGGCCCTCGACCTCAAACACGGAAAAGCCGGCGAGATCATGGACAAGCTGTTGGCGCAGGCCGACGTGCTGGTGCAGAACCTCGCGCCCGGCGCTGCCGCGCGCATGGGCCTGTCGTTCGAGGCGCTGCACGAAAAGTACCCGCGTCTCATCGTCTGCGACATCTCGGGTTATGGCGACTCCGGCCCCTACCGTGACAAAAAGGCCTACGACCTGCTGATCCAGAGCGAGGCCGGTTTCCTCTCCGTCACCGGTAGCCCGGACGAACCGGCCAAAGCCGGCTGCTCGATTGCCGACATCGCCGCCGGCATGTACGCCTACAGCAACATCCTCACCGCGCTGATCCAGCGCGGCAAGACCGGTCTGGGCCGGCGCATCGATGTGTCGATGCTGGAGAGCATGGCCGAGTGGATGAGCTTCCCGATGTACTACGCCTATGACGGTGCCAGCCCGCCGCCGCGCGCCGGCGCCTCGCACGCCACCATCTACCCCTATGGGCCGTTTGCCGCCGGCGATGGCAAGAGCATCATGTTGGGCCTGCAGAACGAGCGCGAATGGACGGTGTTCTGCGACAAGGTCTTGCTGCAGCCCGCGCTGACGAAGGACGAACGCTTTGACACCAATGCCAAGCGCTCGGCGGCACGCGCGCCGCTGCGCCAGATCATCGAAACCGAATTCGGCAAGTTGACGGCAGCGCAGGTGATCGAACGACTGGAAGAAGCCGGCATCGCCAACGCCCAGGTCAACACCATGGCCGACCTCTGGGTGCACCCGCAATTGCAGGCGCGACAGCGCTGGACCGAGGTCAGCACACCCGTGGGCCCGGTGCCGGCGCTGCTGCCGCCCGGTGCGCCTGATGAAGCGCATGTGCGCATGGACCCTATCCCTGCCGTCGGCCAGCACGGCGAGGCCATCCTGCGCGAGCTGGGTTACGGCGCGGCCGACATCCAGCAACTCCAAGCCGACAAGGCGATCTGACATCGAAGCATGAACACGCTACCTTCTTCCCAAGCACTGGCCGAATTTGCCGTCACACTGCAATTCGAGTCCATCCCCGCACCGGTGATCCGCCGCACCGAAGACCTGCTGCTCGACTGGTTCGGCTCCTGCCTCGCCGGCAAGAACGCCCGCGCGGTTGAGATTCTGGCCGCCTTCGCCGAGAGCATGGGGCCCGTGGATGGCCCGAGCGAGATCCTGATCCATCGCAAGACCAGCAGCCCGCTGCTGGCCGCCATGGCCAATGCTGCGGCTTCGCACGTGGCGGAGCAGGACGATGTGCACAACGGCTCGGTGTTCCACCCGGCGACGGTGGTGTTCCCGGCCGCACTGGCGGTGGCGCAGGCGCTGGGCCGCAGCGGCAAGGAACTGCTGACCGCCTGCGTGGCCGGTTATGAGGTCGGCATCCGCGTCGGTGAATTCCTCGGCCGTTCGCACTACAAGGTGTTCCACACCACCGGCACCGCCGGCACGCTGGCCGCCGCGGCAGCCGTGGGCCATCTGCTCAAGCTGAACCCGGAGCAGATGCTGCATGCCTTCGGCTCGGCCGGCACACAGTCGGCCGGCCTGTGGGAATTCCTGCGCGACGCGGCGGACTCCAAGCAGCTGCACACCGCGCACGCAGCGGGCGCCGGCCTCACCGCGGCGTATCTCGCGCACAAGGGTTTCACCGGCGCGCGCCGCATCCTCGAAGGACCGCAGGGCATGGCCGCCGGCATGTCGAGCGATGCCGACATCAGCAAACTCACGGACGGGCTCGGCACGCGCTGGACCGTGGCCGAGACCTCGTTCAAGTTCCACGCCTCCTGCCGCCACACACACCCGGCGGCCGATGCACTGCAGCAGGTGCTGCAGCAGCACGCGCTGAAAGCGAGCGACGTGAAGCGCGTCACCGCGCTGGTGCATCAGGGCGCCATTGACGTGCTGGGGCCGGTGACCGACCCGCAGACCGTGCATCAGAGCAAGTTCAGCATGGGCACGGTGCTCGGTCTCGTCGCCGTGCTGGGCCGCGCGGGCCTGAGTGAATTCGACGCCAGCTTCAAGGCCGGTGAGGTGGTGAGCTTCCACGACAAGGTGGTGATGGAACTCGACCCCGAAGTCGACAGCGCCTACCCGGCGCGCTGGATCGGCAAGGTGCGCGTGGAGACGATCGATGGCCGTGTGCTGCACGGCCGCGTGGACGAACCCAAGGGCGACCCGGGCAACACGCTCAGCCGCGCCGAACTGGAAGACAAGGCGCTGCGCCTGGCGCTGTACCACGGTGGCGCCAGTGAGGCGGAGATGCGTACCGCCATGACGCGGCTGTGGGCCATGGCTGACGCGCCGCAGGTCGGCCGGTTGCTGCCCTGAACCGGTGCGCTTGCGTGCCGACGGGCGTGGCCTTCATGACCTAGGGATGACCCGGCTTGCCCCCTGGCACGACCTGAACGAGGATTGAAACCACATAAAACACAAAAGACGACTGAGCACGAGGGAGTTTTCAACCGACCCATACCAAAGAGGACGACAAACCATGCCTTTCCAACGTAGAACTTTCACTCTCGCCACCATCGCCGCCAGCCTGACCCTGGCTGCCGGCATCGCCAACGCCCAGAGTTACCCGGCCAAACCGGTTTCCCTGGTGGTGCCCTTTTCCGCCGGCGGACCGACCGACATCGTGGCCCGCACCCTGGCCGCCGGCATGACCAAGACCCTGGGACAGAGCGTGGTGGTGGAGAACAAGACCGGTGCCGGCGGCACCATCGCCCCCAGCTATGTGAGCAAGGCCGCCCCTGACGGCTACACCTTCCTGATCCACCATAACGGCATGGCCACCGCGCCAGCCCTGTACCGCAAGCTGGCCTACAACCCGGTGACCGATTTCGAGCACGTGGGCAATGTGGTGGACGTGCCCATGACGCTGCTGGGCCGCAAGGATCTGCCACCGAAGAACACGGCTGAGCTGGTGCCCTTCGTCAAGGCCAACGCGGCCAAGCTCAACCTGGCCAATGCCGGCCTGGGCGCGGTGTCGCACCTGTGCGGCACGTTGTTCCAGCAGGCGCTGGGCGTGACCCTGACCACCGTACCCTTCCAGGGCACCGGCCCGGCGCTCAATGCGTTGCTGGGCGGCCAGGTCGACCTGCTGTGCGACCAGACCACCAACACCGTGCCGCACATCAAGGCCGGTACCGTGAAGATGTACGGCGTCACCACCAAGCAACGCATCAAGGCCCTGCCTGACGCGCCCACGCTGAACGAAGGTGGCATCAAGGACTTCGAGGTGATCGTCTGGCACGGTGTCTATGCCCCCAAGGGCACGCCCGCCGCCGTGATCGAGAAGTTCGGCGACGCCATGCGCACCGCCATGAAAGACCCCGCCTTCGTCAGCCGCATGGCCGACCTCGGCGGCGAGATCGCGCCTGAGTCACGCCAGACCCCGGAAGGCCAGCGCGCCTGGCTGACATCGGAAGTGCAGAAGTGGGGTACGGCCATCCGCGCCGCAGGGCAGTTCGCGGACTGATCTTCCTGCAACACCCCCATCAAAACGCCGGGCAAGCCCGGCGTTTTTTAATGCTGCAGGTCCGCGGCCCTCAGCACCGGCACATCGCTCAGGCTGATGCCAGCACCGCCTCGATTTCGGCAAAGGTCTGCGCCACCTCGTAGGTGTGGATGGGCTGGCCGAGCTGGCGTGCGATCTGGGTCACCGAGAAGATGCCGCGCAGCACCTGCCGGCCGCCATGCGTGCGGTCCAGCACCAGCGCATGGGCCCGGCCATCGGCGGTGAGCGTGGCAACGATGTTGCCGACAGTGGCCTTGCGCACCACGTCGAAGCCGAGTGCCTCCACCTTCTCCACCGGCACCATCACCTCGGCCACGCGCAGTTCGGAGTACGCCGTCTGGCGCGCCTGGGCCACCCGCATGGCCTTCTCGCCGTGGATGTCCACCGTTGTCACCAGACCGGTGATCCGGCCGTCATCGTCGGCCACGACCAGCAGCCGGACACCGCGCGCCAGCATCGAGCGGTTGGCCTCCTCCAGAGTGGCCTCGGCGCCGATGGTGGCGGCCGGGATCTTGGCCAGATCGGTCATGACATCGACCGCCGGCGACCCCATCGTCACGGGCGGCGGATTGAACGCCTCCAGCAGATGACATCCCTCGGGTGACACAAGCGCCTGCGACAAGCGCCCGTACTGCTGTTCTACCTGCATGGTCTGGCCCTCCTCGTTGTTTGAGTGGGCGGTTGGATGGCCGGTGCCGGCCTTAGTTCCGGCCCGGCCGTGCGAATCGGATGCGTGAAATTACGTAGCAGTGTCGACGCAAGGCCTCAGGCCGGCGCCTGCCGCGCATCGTCCACCAGCAGTTCCACCAGCTCGCGCGCATAAGCCGGCAACGCGTCTAGGCTGCGCACCACGATCTGCATGGCGCGTTCGGCCCAGGCATCGGCCAGCGGCACGATGGCAATGGCCATGGTCTGCGCATGGCGGCGCGCGGCGGACTCCGGCAGGATGGCCACGCCGACCGCCGCCTCCACCATGCGGCAGGCGGCCTCGAAGTTGCTGACCTGGATGCGTTGTTTCATGGGCCGCTCCAGCCCGTCGCAGATCTGCTGCAGGAAAGCGCGGATGGCGCTGCTCTCGGCCAGGCCGATGTGGTCGAAGTCCAGCGTGTCGGCAAAGGCCACGGCCGCCGCACCGGCCAGCGCATGCTCGCGCGGCAGCACCAGCACCAGGCGGTCGCGCCGGTAGGGCAGCACCTGCAGGTTTTCGGTGCGCACCAGGCCGGCGACGATGCCGATGTCGGTCTGCCCTTCGGACACGGCGCGCACGATGTCGTGGCTCAGGCGTTCCTGCAGGTCCACATTCACATCGGGGTGTGCCAGCAGGTAACGGCGCAAGACGGGCGGCAGGAACTCGCCCAGTGCCGTGGTGTTGGCAAACACGCGCAGGTGGCCCTTGATGCCGCTGGCATATTCCTGCAGGTCGCCGCGCAGGTGTTCCAGCTGGCCCAGCACCAGCCGGGCATGGTGCACAAAGGCCTGGCCGGGAGGTGTGAGCGTGACGCCCTGCGAGGTGCGGAAAAGCAGCTTGACGCCCAGGCCTTCCTCGATATTCTTGATACGGGTACTGGCCGCCGGTGCCGACATGTGGGCCGCCTCGGCTCCCCGGGTCAGGCTGTTCGATTCGGCGATACGCACCATCAGCCGGAGGTCAACCAGATCAAAAGGCAGGGACATGGCGGCGTGGGGGGGGGCAGAAGGCGAAAGTGGGAGCTTGGGCGATTATGCCCAGCCCTCCCGAGTCAGGACGATGACGGATTCCATCCTTTTTGTGCCGAATTAACGAATGTTTTGGGTATTAATGGCTGCACAAGTATCAAATACAGTTACGGCATGGAAAAAATCCGCCCCAGCCACGCCCAGCCGCAGGCCGTCCTGTTTGACGCCTATGGCACGCTGTTCGACGTCTACAGCGTCGGACTGGCGGCGGAGCAGCTGTTTCCGGGTCGGGGCGAGGCCCTGAGCCGGCTCTGGCGCGACAAGCAAATCGAATACACCCACCTGGTCACCGCCAGCAATGACGGCGCGCACTACCAGCCGTTCTGGGCGCTGACACTGGCCAGCCTGCGCTACACCTGCAAGCGCCTGAAGCTGGCGCCCACGCCGGCGCAGGAGCAGCAGTTGATGAACCAGTACCGGCACCTGAGCGCCTTCCCGGAAAACCGGGACGTGCTGCAGGCGCTGAAGGCACGCGGCATCCAGACCGGCATCCTGTCCAACGGCGACCCGGAGATGCTGGGCATCGCCGTGCGCAGCGCCGGGCTGGAAGGCCTGCTCGACCACGTGATCAGCGTCGATGCCGTGCGCAAGTACAAGACCCACCCCGAGGCGTATGCCCTGGGCGAGCAGGCCACCAGCCTGCGCGCCGGGCAGATCGCCTTTGTCAGCAGCAACAGCTGGGACGCACTGGCCGCCACCTGGTACGGCTATCAGACCCTGTGGGTCAACCGTTATGACCTGCCGTTCGAGGAGCTGGGCACCCAGCCCGTACGCACCGGCAGCACCCTGAACGATGTGCTGGGATTTTTCCCGGCTGAATGAAGCGTTGCCCAACGCGCCCAACGAGTTCGTATTTTTTGATTGAGGAGTTGAACACCATGACCCAACGCACCAAGGCCCAGCGCCTGCAAGTTGCCACCAACCTGTACCGCTTCATCGAAGACAAGGTGCTGCCCGGCACCGGCATCAGCAGCGCCGACTTCTGGAAGGGCTTCGACGCCCTGGCCCACGACCTGGGCCCGAAAAACGCCGCCCTGCTGGCCGAGCGCGACCGCCTGCAGCTGGAGATGGATGCCTGGCACAAGGCCAACCCCGGCCCGATCAAGAACATGAAGGCCTACCGCGCCTTCCTGGAAAAGACCGGCTACCTGGTGCCGGCGCCCGCTGAAGTGCGCTGCGACACCGCCAACGTGGACGCCGAACTCGCCGTGCAGGCCGGCCCGCAGCTGGTGGTGCCGATCCTGAACGCGCGCTACGCCCTGAACGCCGCCAATGCGCGCTGGGGTTCGCTGTACGACGCGCTCTATGGCACCGATGCCCTGCCGGAAGACAAGGGCGCCACCAAGATCGGCCCGGACGGCAAGAGCTACAACCCGAAACGCGGCGCCAAGGTGATCGAGTACGCCCGCCATGTGCTGGACCGCGTGGCCCCCTTGGCCAAGGGCTCGCACATCAACTCCACGGCGTACACCGTGGAAGGCGGCAAGCTGGTCGTGGCGCTCAAGGACGGCACGAAGTCCCTCCTGGCCGACAGCAACAAGTTCATCGGCTACCAGGGCAGCGCCGCCGCACCCTCGGCCGTCCTGCTGCGCAACAACGGCATCCACATCGAGATCCAGATCGACCCCAGCACCCCCATCGGCAAGAGCGACGCTGCCGGCGTGAGCGACCTGCTGGTGGAAGCCGCCCTGTCCACCATCCTGGACCTGGAAGACTCGGTGGCCGTGGTGGATGCCGACGACAAGGTGCTGGCCTATGACAACTGGCTCGGCATCCTCAAGGGCACGCTGACCGAAGAAGTGAGCAAGGGCGGCAAGACCTTTGTGCGTCGCCTGAATGCCGACCGCGTCTACAAGGGTGCCAACGGTGAAGAAATCAAGCTGCACGGCCGCTCGCTGCTGTTCGTGCGCAACGTCGGCCACCTGATGACCAACCCGGCCATCCTGTACGGCAACGGCAGCGAGATCCATGAAGGCATCATGGACGCCGTCATCACCACCACCATCGCGCTGCATGACCTGAAGGGCCTGACGCAGAACGGCGTGCGCAACTCGCGCACCGGCTCGATCTACATCGTCAAGCCCAAGATGCACGGCCCGGCCGAAGTGGCCTTTGCGGTGGAACTGTTCGACCGCGTGGAAAAGCTGCTGGGCCTGCCGGAGAACACCGTCAAGCTCGGCATCATGGACGAAGAGCGTCGCACCAGCGTCAACCTCAAGGCCTGCATTGCCGCCGCCAAGAGCCGCGTGGCCTTCATCAACACCGGCTTCCTGGACCGCACCGGCGACGAGATGCACACCGCCATGCACGCCGGCCCCATGATCCGCAAGGCCGCCATGAAGGGCAGCGAGTGGATCAACGCCTACGAGCAGGACAACGTGCTGGTCGGCCTGGCCTGCGGCCTGAAAGGCCGTGCCCAGATCGGCAAGGGCATGTGGGCCATGCCCGACCTGATGGCCGCCATGCTGCAGCAGAAGATCGTGCACCCCAAGGCCGGTGCCAACACCGCCTGGGTACCCTCGCCCACCGCCGCCACGCTGCACGCACTGCACTACCACCAGGTCAACGTGGCCGAGGTGCAGGAACAGCTGGAGAAGCAGGCCACCGCCAAGAACTTCAAGCAGGTGGAAGAGAAGCTGCTGACCGGCCTGCTGACCATTCCCGTGGCTGCCAAGCCGAACTGGACGCCGGAAGAAATCCAGCAGGAGCTGGACAACAACGCGCAGGGCATTCTGGGTTACGTGGTGCGCTGGATCGACCAGGGCGTGGGCTGCTCCAAGGTGCCCGACATCCACAACATCGGCCTGATGGAAGACCGCGCCACGCTGCGCATCTCCAGCCAGCACATCGCCAACTGGCTGCTGCACGGCATCACCAACGAAGCCCAGGTGCGCGCCACCTTCGAACGCATGGCCGCCGTGGTGGACCAGCAGAACGCCGGTGACCCGCTGTACAAGCCGATGGCCGGCCACTTCGACACCTCGTTCGCCTACAAGGCGGCGACCGATCTGGTGTTCAAGGGCCTGGAGCAACCCAGCGGTTACACCGAGCCGCTGCTGCACGCCTGGCGCCTGAAGGTGAAGGCTGCGGCTTGAAGTGAGTCGCTATTAATTTGATAGCTGCTTGCGCATAATTGGCTAGCTCCAGAGGCCAATTTGATTCATAAAAACGGCACCTTCGGGTGCCGTTTTCATTGGGATCTGGAGCGCTTGCCAAACGTCGAAACACCAACGCACGCACGCGACGTGCACGTACAGCCTCCGTCTTGGCTAAGCCGCTGAATGCGCAGCAGCTTCCGGGAGCCGCGCGATCACCTTGATCTCGAATTGAAAGCCGGAAAGCCAGGTCACACCCACGCCCGTGAGCGTGGGATGCGGGGCATCGCCCCAGTATTCGGACACGACGCCCCAAGCCTTCTCGAGGTGGGCTTCGGGGTCCACCATGAAGACGGTAACGTCAACCACGTCGTTGAAGGTACACCCTGCGGAAGACAGGATGGCATTGAGATTCTCGAACGCGAGGCGGACCTGCTTCTCCAGGTCGGGCTCCGGTGAACCATCCGGCCGGCTGCCCACTTGGCCTGAGACAAACAGAAAACCATTGGATCGGATCGCTGGTGAGTAGCGGTTCTTTTCGTACAACGCCTGGCGCCCGGCCGGGAAAACAACATCGCGCACTGTCATGGAATACCTTTTCAAGGATGGGTTGGGATGGATGAACTCAATCGCTCGACCGGACTTTAGGAGGCCAAGGCGCAGGGATAAACAGGCAAGTCGCACAATCACTATTTGAGATTTCCAAACAATCTTTGGAAAACAGGGAGTCGATATGGATCGTTTTGATGCGATGCAGGCTTTTGTGCGCGTGGTGGACTCTGGCAGTTTCACCAAGGCGGCGCAGACCTTGCACATGAGCAAGACCACGGTGACGCAGCTTGTGCAGCAGCTCGAAGCACGCCTGCGTGTCAAGTTGCTCAACCGCACCACACGCCAAGTTCACGTCACAGCCGATGGCGCGGCCTACTACGAGCGGGCGGTGCGCCTGCTGATCGACCTGGACGACGCCGAGACGAGCCTGTCCAGTGCTGCCGCCGCGCCCAGAGGACGGTTACGCGTGGATGTGCCAAGCCCGCTGGCGCGGATGCTGTTGGTGCCTGCATTCCCGGAATTCCACGCGCGTTACCCAGACATCCAGGTAGAAATGGGCGTCAGTGACCGCCTCGTTGACCTGATTGGCGAAAACGTCGATTGCGTGATTCGGGGCGGGGTGCCCACCGAGCAATCCCTCATCGCACGCCATGTGGGCGACCTTCGCCTCGGGATCTATGCGGCGCCAGGCTATCTTGAGCAGGCTGGCACCCCCTCGCACCCTTCGGAACTAGAGGCGCCTCAGCACCGTCTCGTCGGCTTCCTGTCGTCTCGCACCGGCAAACCCTTGTCTTATGCACTTCGTCGCGGCGATGAAAACATCCATGTCCAAGGGCACCATGCTCTCTCGGTGGACGATGGCAATGCCTACCTTGCGGCAGGTGTCGCTGGCATCGGCGTGCTCTGGCTCCCGGATTACATGGCCAAGCCCCATCTGGCGCGGGGTGAACTGGTGCCACTGTTTGAAGGTTGGCAGTTGGACGCCATGCCGGTGTACCTGGCATTCCCTCCAAACCGGCATGTGAGTGTGAAGCTGCGTGTCTTTATCGATTGGGTCGTTGATTTGTTGGCACAACACGCGCCCGTCGCCGGCCGAGCAGGCTGACCGCGCCAGCGCCCTGGGTCATACTTCCCACTGACGCCCCGCGGTGGGGCGCAGCGGCAACAAGGAACGAGTGTGCAATCTGCCAGTGACCAGTGGTTCGACGAGGCCTACTACCAGCGCTACTACTTCGACAAGAAAACCAGCGTGGTCGACCCCGCGCACATGGAGCGGCTGGGCGCCTTTGTGTGCAGCTACCTGCAGTACCTGCGTGTGCCCGTGCGGCGCGTGCTCGACGTGGGCTGCGGCATCGGCCTGTGGCGCGACATCATTGCCCGGCACTTCCCCGACGCGGCCTACCACGGCGTGGAGTACAGCGAGTTCCTGTGCACGCGCTACGGCTGGGAACGCGGCTCGGTGGTGGACTACCGCAGCACCGAGCCCTTCGATCTGGTGATCTGCCAGGGCGTGCTGCCCTACCTGAGTGCGGCCGACCTGAAGCGGGCGCTGCACAACCTGGGCACACTGAGCCGGGGCGCGCTGTACCTGGAAGCCGTGACGCGCGAAGACTACGAGCGCGACACCATCGACGAGACGCTGACCGACCCGCGCCTGTTCCGCCACCGCGCGCAGCTGTACCGGCGCGGTCTGGCCGAGGGGTTCAAGGCGCTGGGTGGTGGTCTGTGGCTGAGCCACCAGGCCGAAGTGCCGCTGTTTGAACTGGAGTGCCTGGACGCGCGCTGAGCCGCGCCACTGCACGCGCACCCGGAAGTCCGCACAATCCACGCATGGACGGCCTGCAACCCTTGATCGACTTCGTGCACCGGTACCCGCGCCTGCTGGTCATCACCGGCGCCGGGTGCAGCACGGCTGCCGGCATCCCCGACTACCGCGACGAACACGGCGCCTGGAAACGTCGTGAGCCGATGCGCTACCCAGTGTTTGTGGGCGACATGCTGGCACGCCAACGCTACTGGGCACGCAGCATGCTGGGCTGGCCCACCATGGCCGGTGCGCAACCCACCGCCGCGCACCACGCGCTGGCGCAGCTGGAGCGTGCCGGCCGCATCGTGCAGCTGGTGACGCAGAACGTCGACGGCCTGCACCAAGCCGCTGGCAGCAACAAGGTGGTGGACCTGCACGGCCGCATCGACACCGTCTGTTGCCTCGGCTGCGGCACCCGCAGCCCGCGCCGCGCACTGCAGGAGGAACTGATGGCGCGTAACCCAGCCTGGCTGGCGCTGGACGCACACAGCCTGCCCGATGGCGACGCCGACCTGGAGGACCTCGACTTCGCCACCTTCGACGTGCCCGCCTGCCCGCACTGCGGTGGCATGCTCAAGCCGGATGTGGTGTTCTTTGGCGAAAGCGTGCCGCGTGAGCGTGTGGCGGCGGTGCGGGAGGCACTGGCACAGGCCGACGCCGTGCTGGTGGCAGGGTCGTCGCTGATGGTGTATTCGGGTTACCGCTTTGTGGAGGAAGCGGTGAAGGCGGGCAAGCCGGTGGTCGCGGTGAACCGGGGGCGGACGCGAGCAGATTCTGTCTTGGGTCTCAAATTGGAAGCGGACGTAGGCCGCGCACTAGCCGCGCTTGCTTCGTTGCATGCCATCGAGCCTGCGGCGTAAGACTGCCTCTTGTTGTTGATCGACCGTCAGCTAGCGCTGGCGGTCTGTCAGCGTCAAGAAGAACAGACGTTCAACGTTTGAGCTAAGGTGCGAGTCGGCTCCAGCGAAGGATTAGCGATGTGCCTACTTGCGCGCTGCATCGACTTCTTTTTGATAAGCATCGTGGGACATCCCGGCGTCCTTGAGGCAACGGTCACGTGCGTCGCCATCAGCTTGTTTCATGCACTCGGTGCGCTGTGCATTGCGGCCTGTGGCGTAAAGCTGCTGTGACGAGCAGGCTGCCAAAAGTAGAGAGACAAAAGTGAGGGCGATTGGTGTGCGCATGTTGTGAGGGCGTAACGTGATATTGGCAGCAAAAATGCAGAATAGCATGGACGGATGTTCGCTAGCGCCTCCCTTGCTGCAAGCCAAGCGGTTGTTTTATTTGAAGAATTTCGTTGAATGAACATATCGGAGACCCAAGCTCATAACAACCGACGGCACCCCGCGATGTAACGGCCGGCTGGCGTTGCCAGCGCATAGCAGGTTCATTCGCCATGAGGCTCATTGAGCGACCGTTTTGGGAAGAATTGGCAATGTCGGCTAGTGGCGGCGGATTCAACCGGTCAGCGACAAACCTTTGTCACCACCAAGCAAATCCCGAAACCTCTGCGCCGCAGCCTCCGCCCCCAAGTCCAGCGTAGGGTCAGGCCGCCTTCGGCGGCACCCGATCGGCCGGATGATTGACGCCGTCGCTGGTGGGGACGTGCGGCAGCAGGTAGGGGTCGATGCCCTCCAGGCAGCCGACGTTGTAGCCGTACAGGTGGGGGTTGGAGCGCCGCTGGTGATGGGTGTAGATACCGCAGACACCGCAGAAGTAGTGCTTGGCAACCTTGGTATTGAACTGGTAAAGCCGCAGGTGCTGCTCACCCTGCACCACGCGGATGTCGTCGAGCGGCACGGAGCCGACGATGGCGCCCTTGCGGCGGCAGAGGGAACAGTTGCAGCGACGCGGATCAACAATGCCGTCCGGCAGGCTGAGTTCCAGCACGACGGCGCCGCAGTGGCAGGACAGCCGGTGCTTGGGTTGGACGGCTACGCCGCCGACGGATTTGATGGACATTGCAACTCCATGAGGGCGGATGGCCGCCCGACGTGATGCGGACCGCGAAGTACGGAACGCCTGGAACCGACGACCGTCATGCCGGCCGCCCGCTTTGTTGTCGAGTGCCTGATTTATAGCTGAGATGCCGCCGGCCTCGGGCCTTCGTGATGACATCACCGACCCTGCCGACCGCAGGAACGCGCGTACCGGCTGAATCGCGAGGCCTCATTCCCCGCCGCCAAACAGATCCCGGAACTTCTGAGCCGCATCTTCCGCACCCGTGTTCTTTCTCATCGGCGTGCCCTTCGGATACTCCTCCGCGATGCGATCTTCCCAATAGGTGGTGGGATACGGCGCGTTGCACAGGCGGCGAAACACTTCCTGCGGCACGTGCTTGTAGGCGCGCACCGTCTTGTCGTCCCAGTGCAGCTCGAGCTGCTGGGTGCTGGCGTCGTAGTCGGCGCGGCGGATGCGCCCGTTGGTGAAGGTCTTGCTCTGCATACTGGGCTCCGTGGCTGGCGTGAGGGCATGGTAGCGGGGGATGGGCTGCACCCACAAGCCAGCGCGCTAGCATGGCGCCATGACACGGCCCCTCATCCTGTTCGGTGCCTTCGACCGCCACAACTTCGGCGACCTGCTGTTGGCGCACATCGCGGCGGCGCTGCTGCCGGGGCAGGAACTGGTGTTTGCCGGTCTGGCCAACCGAGACCTGCGTGCCGTCGGCGGCCATCAGGTCCAGGCCCTGACGCAGTTGGCCGCCCACTGGGACAGAGGCCCGGCCACGCTGATGCACGTCGGGGGCGAAATCCTCAGCTGCAGCGCCTGGCAGGCGGCCGTGATGCTGCTGCCAGCGGACGAACTGCAAGCCACCCTCGCTTACCTGGAAGCCCGGCCGCTGGAGCAGGCGGCCTGGGTACAGCGCATGGTGGGCAGCGCGGCGCTGGCGCCCTACACGCTGTCGCGCTCGCTTTTTCCCGCGCTGACACGGGTGGCCTATCTCGCGGCGGGTGGCGTGCAGCTGGACACATGTGAACCAGCGCTGCGTGCCGAGGTACTGGCCAACCTGCAGGCGGCGGATGCGGTGAGCGTGCGCGATGGCCAGACCCTGGCGCATCTGGCGGCAGCGGGCATCACCGCGCATCTGCTGCCCGACCCGGCGGTGATGGTGGCCGAGCTGTTTGACGCGCGGATCCGCCAGCACGCAGCCGGTGGCGAGGTGGCGCAAATGTTGCGCGCGTTCCCGCAGGGCTATCTTGCCGTGCAGTTCAGTGCCGACTTCGGCGACGACGCCACGCTCACCACCATGGCCCAGCAACTCGACCAGGTGGCTGCGGCCACCGGTCTTGGCGTGGTGCTGTTTCGTGCCGGCGCTGCGCCCTGGCATGACGACCTGGCTTGCCTGCAGCGCGTCGCCGCGCGCATGCGCACAGCGGCGGTGCAGGTGGCCGAGTCGCTCAACATCTGGGACCTCTGCGCCCTGATCGCCTACAGCCGCGGCTATTGCGGCAGCAGCCTGCACGGCCGCATCGTGGCCATGGCCTATGCCCTGCCGCGCATCAACCTGCGCCCGCCGACATCAATGCAGCAGGCTGCCAAGCAGGCGGCCTTCGCGGCCACCTGGGAGGATACGAACGTGCCCACCACCGTGGACGTGCAGCACTTGGCGGCTGCAATGCAGCAGGCCCTGGCGCTGCCTTCCAGCGCGTTGCAGGACACGGCCGAGCGGCTGGCTGCGCAATACCGGCAAGGCTTCGAGGCACTGCGCGCCCAGTTGGCATGAACCGGTGCCGCGGCCGGCGGAGCAAGATGGGAAAATAACAGGTTGACCTCACAATGAACCTCATGACAACCAGCCCCCCTTCAGCCGAACCGACGCCAGCCAATGCCCCCATGCCAGCCCCGGCGCCGGCCACCCGTGCGGAGCGCACCCGCGCCGTGCAACCTGTTCTGGAAAAGCTGTTCGAGCTGTACCCGCATCTGTTTGGTGCCGAATTTCTGCCGCTCAAGCTCGGCATCTTTCAGGAGCTGCTGGCCAAACACCCCGAACACTTCCAGCGCGACAGCCTCAAGGCCGCGCTCGGGGTGCACACGCGCTCCACGCGTTACCTGCAAAGTGTGGCCGCCGGCAAACAGCGGCATGGCCTGGACGGCGTGGCGGTGGAGCCCGTGGCGCCGGAGCATGTCTACCTGTCATTGGTGGAGCTGTTCCGTCGCCGGCAGGCGCGCAGCAAGGACGACTTGAAACCCAAACTGCGCACGCAGCTGATCGCTGCCTTTGAAGCGTCGGGGCTGACACGCCAGGAGTACTTGGCCAAGGTGCCGGCCAACGACCCCGAGGCGCTGGCCTTGTTGGAAGACGCACTGGCCGAATGCGACGAGAAGCTGGCACGGCAGGAGGCCTTGTGCCGCGCCTTCGAAGCCAGCGGCAAGACGGTGGAGGAATTTGCCGACATGTATGGCCTGCACCCGCGCGATGTGAACGCGGCCTTGGCCCGGCGCCGCCAGCACTGAGGCGCCCCGCGGCGGCAGGGTGCGGTGCGAGAATCTGTCCATGCAAGATTCATCGCCACCGCCCAGCCCGCCTCCGGCCCAGCCACGCAACCCCTTGCATGGCATGACGCTGGAGGCCATCGTGACCGCGCTGGTGGCGCATTACGGCTGGCCCGGTCTGGCCGAGCGCATCCCGGTGCGCTGCTTCAGCCACGACCCCAGCGTCACTTCAAGCCTCAAATTCCTGCGCAAGACACCCTGGGCACGTGACAAGGTGGAGGGGCTTTACCTCTTCATGCAACGCGACCGCCAGCGCACGGCGGCACGGGAAAAACCGGGGCGCTAAAAACAACGGCCACCCGAGGGTGGCCGTCAGCAAGTCAGGGTCGCCGTGGGCTCAGCGGCCGTGCAGCAACTGCTCGATCTGCTGGTCCTTCTCTTCCCAGATGCCGGCCAGCCAACGGTGGAACTGGCCGCGGAATTCGGAGTCGCCTTCGTAATCGCCGGTGCAGAACTCGGCCGGAATGGCCAGCTGCCGCGCCTGCAGGATCACGCGCGGCGTCTTGCCGCACAGGAACTCCCAGAACGTGGGCGCCCCGTCGGGGTAGACGATGGTCACATCGATCATCGAGTGGAACTGCGTCCCCATGGCGTTGAGTGCCAGTGCCAGCGCGCCCGCCTTGGGCTTGAGCAGATGGCGGTAGGGTGAGGACTGGCTCCGGTGCTTGGCGGCAGTGAAGCGCGTGCCTTCGGCAAAGTTCATCACGCTGGTGGGCACAAGGGCAAACTTCTCGCAGGCGCGGCGGGTGGTCTCGCGGTCCTGTGCGCGCAGGCGCGGGTTCCTGCGCAAGGCGGCCTTGCCGTGCCGCTTCATGAACGGGAAGTCTAGCGCCCACCAAGCCAGGCCGATCACCGGCACGTAGATGAGCTGCTGCTTGAGGAAGAACTTCAGCAACGGGATACGCCGGTTCAGCACGTGCTGCAGCACAAAGATGTCGACCCAGGACTGGTGGTTGCAGTTCACCAGGTACCAGCCCCGGTACGGCAGCGCGTCCACACCGTGCACTTCCCAGGCCGTGTTTTGCGTGAGCCACATCCAGCCGCTGTTGCAGGCAATCCAGGCGGTGGCAATGGTGTTGAGGGCCGGGTCGATGCGCTGGCGGATTACCTTGAAAGGCAGCAGCAGTTTGACCAGCGACAACGCGAACAGCAGCACACACCAGAACAGCGTGTTGAGCACCAGCAGCAGGAAGGCAATGACGCCTTTGGCAAGAGGAGGAAGAAAACGAAGCATCGTCGGTACAGGGCGCCCAGGCAAGAACAATGTTCTATTGTGCGCCTCCCGCTGGCGGATGTCCTGCGCCAGATCAGGATTTGACGAATTACCCGGCGCCGCTCATCTGCTATGTTTTTAATAGCTGCTGGCGCATAGACAACAAGCCACAGAGGCCAATTTGGCTTAGAACCCCGGGGCTTGCTGCAGCAGGGTCAGCGTCCGGCCGTCAGGCGCGCCGGCGCAGTACTGGTCGAGCACCTGCTGGAAAACCGGCTCCTCCGGCGCCACCGCCGCAAACAGCGTGGCGCAGGACCGGAGCTTCATGGCGTCAGTCGAACCGAAGATGGCCTGCGCGCTCAGGCCCCGGTGCGCCAGCAGCAAGGCCATGCAGTGCTTCAGGCGTGGCCCGAGCACCGGATGCAACCAGTAGTCCAGCGCCTCCTGCCGCGAGGCGATGCCGTAGTGCTGCGCGGTGGCACTCAGCCCCAGGCCGCGCAGCTGCGGAAAGATGAACCACATCCAGTGGCTTTGTTTGCAGCCGGCCTGCAGTTCGGCGCAGGCTTGTCCAAAAACCGGGGCCTGCGCATCGAGAAAACGTTGCAGGCGGTCCATGCTACGGTGTGCTCTCAGGCGGCGGGCGCTTCGCGGCGGCCGGCGCCGTCGAACAGGTCGAGGCAACGCTCGAACCAGGCGTGCACCACATCGTCCTCGGCCAGCAGCTGGAACGGGCTACTAACGCGCGCCCACTGGAAGCCACCGAAGGCCAGGTAGTCGGCGTAGCCGGGCTGCTCGCCGCAAACGAACGGGCCGTGGCCGAGCGACAGGCGCATGGGCTGCAGCGACTTGCGGAAGGCGTCCACACGCTCCTCGCGCCCGGCCTGCAAGGTCTCCAGCGTCTGCTTGTACATCTTCTCGCGCGAAGCGCGGAAGTAGGGCTGGTCGGCCGGGTCCAGGCGGTCGTGCAGGTCGCGCAGGATCAGCCGCGCAATGCCGCCGTGGATGGTTGTTTGCACCCAGTACTGGAAGAACTTGAGCACCTGGCCCTCGGCGCCGGGCGCGATCAGGCGCGGCGTCTGCGGGAAGGTTTCGTCCAGGTAGCGCACGATGTCCCAGCTGTCGGTCACCAGCCGGCCGTTGTGGCCGAGGGTGGGAATGGTCAGCTTGTCGCCACCGGCGTTGATGCTGGGAATGTCGCCGAACAGCACATCGCGCACCTCGTAGGCCAGGCCCTTGTGGGCCAGCGCCATGCGCACGCGCCAGGAGTTGGGGCTGAAGTGGGTCTTGCGGGCGTTCACCAAGTCGTAGAGGATCATGCGCGGGGTCTCCGGTCGTTGTTCTTAGCGGGCCTGCAGGCTGCGGCGGGCGAACAGCGCCAGGCAGACTGCCAGGAAAGCGCCCAGCACGTACTGGTAAGGCAGGTTGATGGCGAAGCCCATCTCGTCGGTCAGCAGCACATACAGGCAATACAGACCGAACAGCGCCACGCCACGCATCAGCCAGCTCTGCGGCCGCAGCTGCCGCTCGGGAATGCGGGCCGCCAGCCAGGCACCGGTGAGGCCACTGACCAGACCAGCCACCGCCCCGATGGAAGCGTCGGCCGGCCAGTGCGCGCCCACCGCCACACGCGAGCAGGCCACACCGAAGGCCAGCGCAAACAGCCAGAGCAGGCGCCGGCGCCCTTGCGGCGCGAGCGAGAAGTAGATGGCACTGGCCGCGGCGAACGCGGTCATGCTGTGGCCGGACGGCATGGCCGCAATGTAGAGCGGCTCGCCGATCACGTTGATGCCCTGCGGCCCCAGCACTTCGAGCGGGCGCGGGTTGTCGGCCATCATCTTGCCCACGCGCGTCAGCGCCCCGGCCAGCGGCGCGGCGCACAGCCACGACAGGATGATGCGCGGCGCGCGCCACAACGAGGGCGCGGTCACGGCATACACGGCCCAGCCGGTGCCGAAGAGCGACAGCAGCGACCAGACGATGTCCGGCAACACGGCGAACTGGCGGTTCAAAAAGTAGAACACCGTGGGCTCATAGAGGCCGAGCCACAGCGGCGCCGTCACCACGGCCACCAGCAGGGGCAGCCCCCAGTGCCAGGGTGCAATACGGGGTGCGACAGTGATGGAATCTGTTGTCATGGCATCAGGCCTGGTGGGCGCTCAGGGTTCGTCAATCCGGCGCGGTGCCGGGCGGCCACCCCAGCCACGGCAATGGTAGAAGCTGAAGCGCGCCACCGGCCGGCCGGTGCGCGCCACGGCCAAGCTGTCGAGCGGCTCGCAGCGCTGGAACTGGCCCTCGCCCACTGGCAGGCGGTAGGCCATCTGCGACCAGTCCAGCAGCACGGCGTCCGCCCCCACGGGCAGCTCGCCCGACCACAGGCTGAACTGGTCAAAGCCGGGCGCGATCACATGCACCGGCAACGGCCGCGCATACCAGGCCAGGCGGCTGGCCAGCGTCCAGTTCTGCACGACCAGACGGGTGGTTTGCTGCTCGCGCGCCAGCTGTTGTGCTTTCGCGCCGGCAGCATCCCAGCCGTAGAAGTCAGTGAAGGGGTTGATGGTTTCGGCCTCGGTGCTGCCGGGCGCTTCGGCCTGCAGCCAGGTCGGCCCGGCCATCAGCATGAGCACATACAACGCCAGCGTGAAAAAGGCCTGCAAGCCGCCCAGCACCCAGATCAGGCGCTTGCGGCCTGCTGCCCACAGCGCGGCCAGGCCGACGCCGGCAAACGGCGCCAGCGCCACCCAGGCGGGTGCCGTCCAGTGCGGCAGGCTGGAGCCGCCCCCCGACAGGTAGGCCAGCACCGCAAACGGCAGGGCAAAAAAGCTCAGCAGCCAGGCCTGCGACTGCGGCAGACCGGCCCCGCCCGGCACCGCGCGGCGCAGGCCGAAGGCACCCCACAGCAACAGCGGGTAGAGCAGCACCTGCGCCAGCAGAAAGCCGGCCAGCTGCTGCCACTGCCAGTGGCTGCCGGCACCGTGGTGCAGTTGATAGGTGAAGGAGATCCAGCCGTTCTGCGCGTTCCAGATGAAAACCGGCAGCACCAGCAGCACGGCCAAGCCCAGCGCCAGCCAGGGTGCCGGCCGACGCAACAGGCGCAGACCGTGGGCGGCAAGCAGGCAGGCCGCCACCGGCAGGGCCGCGAAGATGGCGGTGTACTTGGCCAGCCCGGCCAGCCCCAGCAGGCCACCGAGCAGCAGCCAGGCCGGCAGGCGCTGCACCTCGGCCGCATCCAGCATGCGCAGGGTCTGCCACAGGATGGCGGCAGTGAAGAACATCAAGAGTGTGTCAGGCAAGAGGCCGATGCCCAACACGTGCAGCACCGGTGCCAGGCTGTAGGCCAGCACGGCCCACCAGCCGGCATCGGCGCTGGCCGCCGTGCTGCCGGCCGGCAGCGGCCCCTGCAGACGGCGCGCAATGCCGTAGATGAAAAGCGCGGTGGCCAGCCATAAGGCCTCGGGCAGCAGACGCAGCAGACCATCGGGCGCGCCCAGCGCCACCAGCGGCCATTGCACCCAGCCCACCAGCGGCGGGTGGTCGTAGTAGCTCAATGCCGGATGCGCCGCGTACAAGGCGTAGTGGGCTTCGTCGCCCGACAGCCCCAGCACCCAGCCCAGGCCGAAATGCACCAGGGCATGGCCGGACAACAAGGCCAGCAGAACAGGCGGCAGACGGGAAAAAGCGTGGGTGGGCACAGGGCAAGGCCTGCACGGCGCAGACCAGAAAAAGCAAAGAGCGCCAAGTCTAAACGAGGCGCCAATCCGGCTCCGGCCGTGAGGGCTAAACTGCTCGCCATGCCAGAACAGAGTCCCACCGCCATCGACCCCAGCCGCTGCCCGCTGTGCGGCCAGCCCAACCGCTGCGCCATGGAAGTGCAGCGCGAGACCGGCATGGCGCAGCCGCCCTGCTGGTGCACCGGTGTGACTTTCGATGCCGAACTGCTGGCACGCGTGCCAGCCGACGCACAGCAGCGCGCCTGCATCTGCCAGGCCTGCGCCGCAGCTTCCGACCAAGCTTGACGCCTATCGGGCGCCGTCGATGATCCAGCGCATCAACAGCTCGCATTCATACGGACTGATGCGTTCATGCGCCGCGATGTGGCCGAACAGGCTGCCTTCACGCAGTTTGTCGGCCAGCTTGTGCGGCGCATCGGGCTGCCCACGGTACTTGGCATAACCGGTCGCCAGTTGGGGAAAAGTGGGCGCACCGCGGCGCGGTGGCTCGCCGTGACAGCCGTAACAACCTTTTTCCAGCGCCAGCTGCGCGTTGGCCTGCGACAGCGCGGGCAGCCACATCAGGCAGGACAACAGAACCGTTGGGCACTTCATGGCGAGCCATCTTGCCAGTGCACAAAGGCAGACACAAGCGGACACCACGGCGGCAACAGTGGCACATGCCTGCTAGCATCCGTGTTCAGGCCGCCGACATGACACTTCTATGATCCGCTCGAACGAAGAACAACGACAGGCCCTGCGCTCGACCTGGGTCAGCGTCTGGGTCAATATTTTTCTGGCCTCGGCCCAGGTGACCATCGGCTTTTTTGCCCGTTCGCAGGCGCTGATTGCCGACGGCATCCACTCCCTGTCCGACCTAGTGGCCGATGGCGTGGTGCTGTTCGCCGCGCGCCACTCGCATGCCGAGGCCGACGAGACCCACCAGTACGGCCACGCCCGCTTCGAGACCGCGGCCTCGCTGGCCATCGGCCTGATCCTGCTGGCCACCGGCATCGGCATGGTGTGGAGCGCCGGCGTCAAGCTGCATGCCGGCGTCGGCATGGACGCGGTGCACCCGATCGCGCTGGCCACCGCCGCGTTGACCCTGGTCGCCAAGGAAGGGCTGTTCCGCTACATGCGCCGCATCGGCGAGCGGCTCAAGTCCTCGCTGCTGATCGCCAACGCCTGGCATGCGCGTGCCGACGCTGCCTCCTCGCTGGTGGTGGCGGTAGGCATCGGCGCCAACCTGATGGGCTACCACAGCATGGACGCCGTGGCGGCCATCATCGTCGGCTTCATGATTTCCAAGGCGGGCTGGGAGTTCTCGGTGGAGGCCTTCCACGGCCTGACCGATCACGCGCTCGACCCGGAGGAGATCGAGCGCATCCGCCAGACGATTCTGTCGGTCGACGGCGTGCGCGACCAGCATGGCCTGCGCACCCGGCGCATGGGTGACTGGGCGGTGATCGACGTGCACATCGAAGTCGACACGCACCTCTCGGTCTCCGAGGGCCACTACATTGCGGAGACCATCAGCGCACGGGTCAAGACCGAGCACCGCGTGGCCGAGTGCACGGTGCACATCGACCCCGGCACCGTGCGCCATCTGGACCGGCTGCTGGCGCTGCCGCCGCGCACGCAAGTACAGGCGCTGGTGCAACAGGTTGTGCAGACGCCGGCCACGCTGCAGCTGCACTACCTGGACAGCGGGCTGGAGGTGGAGGCCGAACTGCAGGACACCGTGCCGCCAGACCGACTGGCCCGACTGCAGCAGACCTTGTTCGACACCCTGAAGCACACGACACGCGTACGCCGCGTCACCCTGCGCTGTGCCACACCGGAAGACCACGCGTGAATCACCCCGCCACCCTGGCTGACATGCGGGCGCGTTACGGCGAGCGTTACCGTTGGCTGTTGCTGCTGGCGGTGATGATCGGCACCATGGCCTCCATCATGTCGTCCACCATCGTCAACGTGGCGATTCCCGACATGAGCCACCACTTCGCGCTGGGGCAGGAGCGGGCGCACTGGGTCAGTTCCGGCTTCATGGTGGCCTCCACCGTGGCGATGCTGACCACCCCCTGGCTACTGAACAGCTTCGGCTACCGCCAGACCTATGTGCTCTCGACGCTGATGCTGCTGGCCGGCGGCGTGGGCGGCGGCCTGGCCAACCACTTCGGCCTGGTGCTGGTCGCGCGCGTGGTGGAAGGCCTGGCCGCCGGCATCGTGCAGCCGATCCCGGCCATCATCATCATCCGCGCCTTCCAGCCGCACGAACGCGGCCGCGCCGGCGGCATCTTCGGCATGGGGGTGGTGCTGGCCCCGGCATTGGGCCCCAGCATCGGCGGCCTGCTGGTGGAATGGTTCGGCTGGCGCTCAATCTTCTTCATGGTCGCGCCCTTTTGCCTGGCCTCGCTCTGGCTGGCCTACCGCTATGTGCCGACCAATGCGCCCGGCGGCGTGGCGCCGGACCGCCGCAATTCGCGGCTGGACTGGCAAGGCCTGCTGCTGTGCACCGTGGGCACGCTGTGCCTGCTCAACGGTCTGGTCGAATTGCACGGCAACGCCCATGCCTCCGCCTTCATGCTGCTAGGGGCGGCTCTGCTGTGCGTGCTGTGGTTTGTCTGGTGGCAAAAACGCCAGGCGCACCACGGCGGCACGCCGCTGATGCACATGGATCTGTTCAAGCACCGGCCGTTTGCCATGGGCAGCCTGGTTGCCTTCATCTACGGCACCGCGCTGTTCGGCTCCACCTACCTGTTGCCGCTCTACATCCAGATGGGGCAGGGCCTGTCGCCGGCGCTGGTCGGCACCATCATGCTGCCGGCCGGCATCGTGCTGGCCGTCACCATTCCGCTGGCCGGCCGCCTGTCCGACCGCATCCCCGTCCATCTGATGATCAGCCTCGGCGTGCTGCTGCTGGCGGCCTCCTTTGCGCTGATGGCCACCATCGGCCTGCATGCCGCTCTCTGGGTGCTGGTGGCCTGGACCATCCTGGGGCGCATCGGACTCGGTTTCATCCTGCCCTCGCTCAACAACGGTGCCATGCAGGGGCTGGAGCACCGGCTGATCTCACAGGCTTCCAGCACCATCAATTTCCTGCGCATGCTGGGTGGCGCCGCGGGCGTGAGCCTGTGCGGCATCATCCTGCAGTGGCGCATGGCTGCACACGGCGCGCAGGACACCGCCGCCGCACCCAGCGCGGCACGGCTGGCCGCCTTTGACGAAACCTTTGTCCTGCTGGCGCTGGTGTGCGCCCTGGCCGTGCTGGCGGCCTGGCGCCTGCGCCAGCCTGAAAAACGCAAAGAGGAGTAGCCGCCATGTGCCAGCTGCTGGGCATGAACTGCAATGTGCCGACCGACGTGATGTTCAGCTTTGCCGGCTTTGCCGAGCGCGGCGGCCGCACCGACCACCATGGCGACGGCTGGGGCATCGCCTTTTTCGAGGACAAGGGCCTGCGCCACTTTGTCGACCACCAATCCGCCTGCGCCTCGCCGGTGGCCGAGCTGATCCGCCACTACCCGATCAAGAGCCGCAACGTCATCTCCCACATCCGCAAGGCGACGCAAGGCGCGGTGACGCTGGAAAACTGCCACCCCTTCGTGCGTGAGCTGTGGGGACGCTACTGGGTGTTCGCGCACAACGGCGACCTGAAGAACTTTGCCCCGCGGCTGCATGGCAGCTTCCATCCGGTCGGCAACACCGACAGCGAACAGGCCTTCTGCTGGCTGCTGCAGGAGCTTGCCAAGTCGCATGCCGATGTGCCCAGCGTGGCGGAGCTGACGCTGACGTTGCGCGAGCTGGCGCCACAGATCGCCAAACACGGCACCTTCAACTTCCTGCTCAGCAACGGTGAGGCACTGTGGGCCCATGCCTCCACCCAGCTCTGGCACGTGGTGCGCCAGCACCCCTTCGGCAGTGCCACGCTGCGCGACGAGGACCTGAGCGTCAACTTTGCCGAGCACGCCGCACCAGGCGATCGGGTGGCCGTGGTGGTGACGGCGCCACTGACCACGGATGAGGTGTGGACGCCCTTCGCCCCCGGCGAGCTGCGGGTGTTTGTCGACGGCGCGCCTGCAGCCTGAAGACGCTCTGACGCCGGCCCGCGGCGGGCCTCCAGGCCAATCGCTCGAATTGCGGGTGATTCACCCCGCTTTTCCTCGCGTCGCCAGGTGCCATCGGCGCAACCAGGCATCAAGTCTCATGCCCATGTGCCCGATATGGTCATAGGAGTGCTGCAGAAAGCACTTTGAACCGCGACCTCGGGAGCAGAAGAACATGAGCACATCCATCAACACCAATATTGCATCGCTGAACGCGCAACGCAACCTGTCGGCCTCGGCCAGTTCCCTTGGCGCGTCGATGCAGCGCCTGTCGTCTGGCCTGCGCGTCAACAGCGCCAAGGATGACGCCGCCGGCCTGGCGATTGCCGAACGCATGAGCGTGCAGTCCAAGGGCTTGAGCGTTGCAGCACGCAATGCCAACGACGGCATCTCGTTGGCCCAGACCGCAGAAGGCGCCCTGGGCAAGGTGGGTGACATGCTGCAACGCATGCGCGAACTGGCCGTACAGTCCGCCAACGCCTCCAACAGCGCCTCCGACCGCACGGCACTCAACGCGGAAATGAAGCAGCTGCGCAGCGAGATCGACCGCGTGGCCAAAACCACCACCTTCAACGGCCAGAAGGTTCTGGACGGCTCCTTCGCCGGTGCCGTGTTCCAGGTAGGCGCCAACTCGGGCGACAACATCACGGTCGGCGCGTTAACCAACAGCACGTCTGCCCAACTGGGCAGTGTCAATTACACCGCCCAGGGTGTCAGCACCTACGCCAGCAGCGTTAACTCGTTGGCGGCGATTGCGTCCGGCACACTGCAAATCTCTGTCACCGGCGGCCAGACCTACAGCCTGGACGCCATCGATGCAGCATCGAGCGGTGAAGAACGTCTGGGACAGGTGGTCGAGGCCGTCAACCGCAAGACGGCCGACACCGGCGTCACGGCTTATCTAGAGAAGACTGCTAACGGAGCCTACAGCCTGAACCTGATGTCGGCCGCCAAGAACAACAGTGGCGTCGTGGGCGACTTCACCTTGACTGGAAGTTGGACCGCTGCCAGTACCGGACTGGCGACGGGCACCACCGCAACGGCTGGAACGCAGGTTGGCCTGGACAGCATCGACGACGTCAACGACGTGTGGGGCCAGCAGGCCGGCGCCTGGTATGCCCTCAAGATGTTCGACTCGGCCATCGACCAGGTCAACAGCGCGCGCGCCAAGCTGGGTGCCGTGCAGAGCCGTTTCGAGAGCGCAATCGGCAACATCGGCATCATGGTGGAGAACACCAACGCGTCGCGGGGCCGCATCATGGATGCTGATTTCGCCACGGAAACCTCCAACCTGTCGCGCACGCAGATCCTGCAGCAGGCCGGCACCGCCATGGTGGCCCAGGCCAACCAGTTGCCGCAGGGCGTGCTGGCCCTGCTGCGCTAGACGGCAGAAGTCGTCGACGCGTCGGCGCTCAGGCCAGTGCCTGCTCCAGCGCATCGACAAACATCGCTGCCACATCAAAGCCGGCCTGGTCGGCGATCTCCTGGAAGCAGGTCGGGCTGGTGACGTTGATCTCGGTCAGGCAATCGCCGATCACGTCCAGCCCCACCAGCAACAGGCCGCGTGCCGCCAGCACCGGGCCGATGGCCTCGGCAATCTCACGATCGCGCGAGGAGAGTGGTTGGGCCACGCCCTTGCCGCCGGCCGCCAGGTTGCCGCGCACCTCGCCCCCTTGCGGGATGCGCGCCAGGCAGTAGGGCACCGGTTTGCCGCCGATCACCAGCACGCGCTTGTCGCCTTGGGCAATGGCCGGCAGGAACTTCTGCACCATCACGGTCTGCGCACCGTCGCGGTTCAGCGTCTCGATGATGGCACCCAGGTTCAGGCCGTCGTCCTTGACGCGGAAGATGCCCATGCCGCCCATGCCGTCGAGCGGCTTCAGAATGATGTCGCGGTGTTCGGCGTGGAAGGCACGGACGGCCAAGGCGTCGCGCGTCACCAAGGTCGGGCCGGTGAACTGCGGAAACTCCAGGATGGCGAGCTTCTCCGGGTGATCGCGCAGGGCACGCGGCTTGTTGAAAACCTGCGCACCTTCCCGCTCGGCCTGCTCCAGCAGATGGGTGGCGTAGAAATATTCGCTGTCGAAGGGCGGGTCCTTGCGCATGACGATGGCATCGAAATCACGCAAGGCCGCCAGGCGCTGCAACGGCGGCTCGGGTGTTTCATGGAACCAGCGTTCCTCATGGCCGGTGAGCGTGATGTGGCGCACATGGGCCTGCACCCCCGTGGTCGCCTGCCAGACCAGATGGCGCGGCTCGCAAGCGGCAATGCGGTGGCCGCGGCGCTGCAGCTCGCGCATCATGGCAAAGGTGCTGTCCTTGTAGGTCTTGAAGGTCTCCAGCGGATCGGCGATGAAAAGGATGTTCATGGGGCGTCGCCCTCGCAATGATTGTGGTAAATCCGTATGGGGTTGCCTGTCAAATAGGGGTACCGTAGCGGACATATTTTTGGAGTCTCTCATGAAACGCCGCGATCTTCTGCAAGCCGCCGCCATACTGGGGTTGCCCAGCCTGTCTTTCGCCCAGGACAAGTACCCGAGCAAACCCATCACCATCATCTGCCCCTACCCGGCCGGCGGCAACACCGACCAGCGCTCGCGCCAGTTCGGCCGTTTCCTGAACACGATGCTCGGCGTCCCCGTCGTGGTGGACAACAAACCCGGCGCTGGCGGCAACATCGGCACCGAAGCCATCGTGCGGGCCAAGCCCGACGGTTACACCATCGGCATGGGCAATTTCGCACCGCTGTCGGTCAACCCGACCATGTTCAAGAAAATCAATTTCGATCCGCTGAAGGACCTGGCGCCGATCTGTCTGATCGAACGCGGCCCGCTGGTGCTGATGGTGCGCCCGGACTCGCCCTTCAAGAGCGTGAAGGACATCATTGCCGCGGCCAAGGCCAAACCGGGCTACCTGACCTATGCCAATGGCGGCACTGGTGGCTCGCACCACCTGGCCGCCGAGATGTTCAAGAACATGGCGGGTGTCTTCATCACCAACATCCCCTACAAGGGCGGTGCCCCCGCAGCCATGGACCTGATGGGTGGCCAGGTCGACATGATGTTCGAGCAGATGTACGCCGCCTCGGCCAACATCCGCGCCGGCAAACTGCGCCCGCTGGCCATCACCAGCCTGAAGCGCTCGCCGCAGTTCCCTGACATTCCGACCATGGCCGAACAAGGCTTCCCAGGGTTCGAGATCAGCAACTGGCAGGGTTTCGTCGCCCCGGCTGCCACGCCCAAGCCCATCATCCAGCTGCTGAACGAGGTCACCAACAAGGCGCTGGCCGATCCCACCATCAAGGCCCAGATGCTGAGCCAGGGCAACGAACTCGGCGGCGGCACGCCCGAGCAGTTCGCCGCCCACATCAAGGCCGAGTCGGCACGCTGGAGCAAGCTGGTGAAGACAGCAGGCATCACGAACGACTGACCGCCCCGCACCAACCACAAAAAAAGCCATCTTTGCAGATGGCTTTTTCTTTTGCTTAAGGTGGATCTGCCAGGCCCCGCCAGGGCAGCCCGCTCAGATCTCGATCTTCGAGCCCAGCTCGACCACGGAATTGTTTGGGAGATTCAGGAACGCAGCCGCACCGCTGGCGTTGTGGTGCATCTGGGCAAACAGCTTTTCACGCCAGGAAGCCATGCCATGACCCAGGGTCGGGATGACGATGTCACGCGACAGGAAGTAGCTGGTGGTCATCGGCTCCAGCTCACAGCCGCGGGTGCGGATCTGCTCCAGCGCGGAAGGCAGGTCCGGGTCGTTCTTGAAACCGTAGTGCACGATGACCTGCCAGCAGTCATGCCCCAGCGGCTCGATCTGCAGCCGCTTGTCGAGGCCAATCCATGGCACCTCGTGGTTGCGCACCGTCACGAACAGGTTGTTCCGGTGCAGCACCTTGTTGTGCTTGAGGTTGTGCAGCATGGCATTGGGCACATTGCCGGGCTCGGCGGTCAGGAACACGGCCGTGCCTTCGACACGTGCGGGCGGACTGACAAACACTGCCTCCAGAAAACCGGGCAGGTCCAGCGCATCCTGGCGCAAGGCGGCGTTGAGCTGGCTGCGCCCCTGTTTCCAGGTCATCATGAGCATGAAGACGGAGCCGCCGATGAGCAGCGGGAACCAGCCGCCATCGAACAGCTTCATCAGGTTGGACGTGAAGAAGGCCAGATCCACCACAAAGAAGAAACCCGTGGCCCCGAGGCACAAGGCCAGCGGGTATTTCCAGCCATACCGGATGACGAAGAAGGTCAGCACGGTGGTGATCAGCATGTCCAGCGTGACGGCGATGCCGTAGGCAGCGGCCAGGTTGCTGGAGGACTTGAAGAGCACCACGGCCAGCACGATGGCCACGAACAGCCCCCAGTTGACGAAGGGCATGTAGATCTGCCCCGTGTCCTTGACGCTGGTGTGCAGCACCTGCAGGCGCGGCAGGTAGCCGAGCTGGATGACCTGCTTGGTCACGCTGAAGGCACCGGAGATCAAAGCCTGCGAGGCGATGACCGTTGCCATGGTCGCCAGCCCCACCAGGGGCAACAGTGCCCAGTCCGGCGCCATCATGAAAAACGGATTCTTCACGGCCTCCGGGTTCTTGAGCAACAGCGCGCCCTGGCCGAAGTAGTTGAGCGTCAGCGCCGGCATGACAACGGAAAACCAGGCCAGGCGGATCGGCTTCTTGCCGAAGTGCCCCATGTCGGCATACAGCGCCTCGCCACCGGTGACGCACAGCACCACGGCACCCAGGATGATGAAGGTGGTGCCCGGGTTGTGCACGATGAAGCCGATGGCATGGTGCGGGCTCAGTGCCCACAAGATGGCCGGGTTGCTGGCAATGTGCGCCACGCCCAGCACGGCAATGGCCACAAACCAGACCACGGTGATCGGCCCGAAGAACTTGCCGATGCCGGCGGTCCCGCGCTTCTGCACGGCAAACAGACCGAACAGGATGATCAGCGTCAGCGGAATCACCGCCTTCTTGAAGGCCGGCGAGACGACTTCCAGACCTTCGACCGCCGACAGCACCGAAATCGCCGGCGTGATGACACCGTCCCCATAGAACAGGCAGGTGCCGAAGATGCCGACCACCAGCAGCCAGCGCCGCAGTTCCGGCTTGTCCTTGACTGACTGCGAGGCCAGCGCCAGCATGGCCACCAGACCGCCCTCGCCCGCATTGTCGGCGCGCAGCACCAAGGTCACGTACTTGAGGGAGACGATGACCGTCAAGGTCCAGAAGAAGATCGACAGGATGCCGTAGACATTGGCCGGCGTGAACGGCACATGGCCGGACCCGAACACTTCCTTGACGGCATACAGGACGCTGGTGCCGATGTCACCGTAGACGACGCCGATGGCGCCCAGCGTGAGCGCAGCAAGCGAGGATTTGGAAGCTGACACAAAATTGCCCCGCCTTCACGAACGGGGCTCCATAACATGCGGAAGGCGCTATTGTGCGCCCGGCATGCCAGCCTTCCAACAGCTTCCGGCCGTCCGAGACGGCTCAGAATCGGAGATGTTGCAACGCAACAACTGTCCCTGCAGACCCGCCTTACTCGTAGACCTCGGCTTCCGGGTCGGTGGCTTCGAGTTCGTAGCTGGCCGCCAGCATGGCCAGCCGCCCGATCACGCCGTACATGTAGAAGCGGTTGGGCGCACTGGCGCCCGGCTTCATGCCCGGCTGCGGCAGGTGGGGGCTTTCGGCAAAGGCCAGCGGCACAAAACTGGCACCCGGCGCGTTGAGGTTTTCATCGACCCCGCGCTCGGCATGCACGCGGTAAAAGCCGCCCACCACATAACGGTCCATCATGTAGACCACCGGCTCGGCCACGGCATCGTTCATGCGCTCGTTGGTCAGCACGCCTTCCTGGATGATGACGTCGTTGACCTCCTGGCCATCCTTGATCACGCTCATCTTGTTGCGCGTGCGGCGGTTCAGGTCGTCCAGTTCCTTGGCGTCGCGCACCATCATGATGCCCATGCCGTAGGTGCCGTTGTCGGCCTTGACCACGACAAACGGCTTCTCCTTGATGCCGTACTCCTTGTACTTGCGCCGGATCTTGGCCAGCAGCGCATCCACATTGCTGGTCAGGCACTCCATGCCGGTGCCTTCGGCGAAGTTGACCTCGCCGCACTTGCTGAACATCGGGTTGATCAGCCAGGGATCGATGCCCAGCAGCTTGCCAAAGCGCTTGGACACCTCTTCGTAGCTCTGGAAATGCTTGCTCTTGCGCCGTGTCGACCAGCCGGCATGCAAGGGCGGCAACAGGTACTGCTCGTGGATGTCTTCCAGGATGCCGGGAATGCCGGCGCTGAGGTCATTGTTGAGCAGAATGGTGCAGGGGTCGAAATCCTTCAGGCCCAGACGCCGCTTGCTGCGGATCACCGGCTCCAGCGTCACCGCTTCGCCATTCGGCAACTCGATGGTGGTGGTCTTCTTGATCTCGGGGTTGATCGAGCCGATGCGCACATTCAGCCCGGCCATGTGGAAGATGCGCCGCAGCTGCGCCACATTGCTCAGGTAGAAGGTGTTGCGCGTGTGGTTCTCGGGAATCAGCAGCAGGTTGCGCGCCTCGGGGCAGATCTTCTCGATGGCGGCCATGGCGGCCTGCACCGCCAGCGGCAGCATTTCCGGCGTCAGGTTGTTCCAGCCGCCGGGATAGAGGTTGGTGTCCACCGGTGCCAGCTTGAAGCCGGCATTGCGCACATCGACCGAGCTGTAGAACGGCGGCGTGTGTTCCATCCACTCCAATCGGAACCAGCGCTCGATGGCCGGCATGGAGTCCAGGATGCGTTGTTCGAGTTCGTTGATCGGGCCTGTCAGTGCCGTGATGAGATGGGGAACCATGCAGCCCTCATTTGTTTTTGGTTGCGCAATTCTAGGACGTGGGGACCGTCACGCCATATTCAAGGTGACAGGCCGGGCACTGCGCCACTCCGGCCCCGCTGCCTGCGTTATTTCGCGCCTTCGAACAGCCAATGGACCAGCCGCTGGGCCGTTTCCGGGCTGAGGTGCTCATGGACCGGAATGCGCTGCAGCGGTTCACCGCGCAGCAACTCCTCGACGGCATGCTGCTCGGCCGCTGCATCACCCCGACGCTGGGCATACTTGGCCGACAGGCGCTCGAAACCCGGTGCATCGCCGCGCGGATAGGCACCATGGCAGTTGTAGCAGCCCATCTCGACGGCCAGCGAGGAGTTGGCCTGGCTGGCCAAGGGCGCCAGCAACAGCGCTGCCAACCCGATGCTCACCCAGCGTGTCACGGTGTGATGCTTCATGTCCGGCTCCTGGTGTGGGGTCAATTCCTGATTTCGCCGTCGCCCAGCACCACGTACTTGAGCGAGGTCAGGCCTTCGATACCGACCGGGCCGCGGGCATGGAACTTGTCGGTGCTGATGCCGATCTCCGCCCCCAACCCGTACTCGAACCCATCGGCAAAGCGGGTACTCGCATTCACCATGACGCTGCCAGAGTCGACTTCGCGCAGGAAGGCCTGCGCATGCATGTGGTCACGTGTGATGATGGCGTCGGTATGGTGGCTGCCGTAGTGGTTGATATGGGCAATGGCTTCGTCCAGCCCGGCCACCACCTTGACGCTGATGATGGGCGCCAGGAATTCCTCGTACCAGTCCTGCTCGGTGGCCTCCTTCAGGTTGGCACCCGGCACATTGGCCAGGATGGCCCGTCCTTCGGCGTCACAGCGCATCTCCACGCCCTTGGCCGCAAAAACCGCACCGATGCGCGGCAGGAAGGCCTTGGCCACACCGCGCGCCACCAGCAGGCTTTCACTGGCGTTGCAGGGGCTGTATTTGTTGGTCTTGGCGTTGTCCGCCACCTTGACCGCCATGTCGATGTCGCACGGATCGTCGACATAGGTGTGGCAGTTGCCGTCCAGGTGCTTGATCACCGGCACCTTGGCATCGCGGCTGATGCGCTCGATCAGCGACTTGCCGCCGCGCGGGATGATCACGTCCACGTACTGCGGCATGGTGATCAGCTGCCCCACCACCTCGCGCTCGGTGGTCTGCACCAGTTGCACGGCGTCGGCCGGCAGGCCGCTCTCCACCAGCGCCTGCTGCACGAGTTTGGCCAGCGCCTTGTTCGATTCGATCGCTTCCGAGCCGCCGCGCAGGATGCAGGCGTTGCCGCTCTTGATGCTCAGGCTGGCCGCCTCGATGGTGACGTTGGGCCGGCTCTCGAAGACCATGCCGAAAACGCCGATCGGCACGCGCATCTGGCCGACGCGGATGCCGCTGGGCTGCTGCTTCATGCCGATGATTTCGCCGATCACATCCGGCATGGCCGCCAGTTGCTCGCAGCCCTGCGCCACGGTCTCAATCACCTTGGGCGTCAGGCGCAGGCGGTCCACCATCGGCGCGGCCAGGCCGGCGGCCACGGCACGCTCGATGTCCTGTGCGTTGTCCCGTCCCAGCGATTCGACATTGGCGCGCAGCAGCGCAGCCAGACGCTTAAGCGCTACATTTTTGGTAGCAGCTGACGCTTTGGCCATGAGGGCGGAAGCCGCTTTGGCCTGCATGCCCAGGGTCTGGGTGTATTCGGCAATATTGAGCGCGTTCATGTGTTCATTTTCTCACGCCTGCAGTTTTGGCGTGCGCGCCGGCTTGCACCGCGCAATGCTGGCACAGCTGCATCGCCAGCCGGTGCAGCGCCTGCCAGCCATCAGCCGGCCAGTCCGGCTGCTTCAGGCCCTTGACGATACCGTCCACCTGGTGCGCGGCATGCAGCAGATTGGCCAGCGCCGTTTCCGTCAGGCGCGGCAGCACGCGCTCGAACAGGCGCTCCTTGAGGCCCCAGATGCGCTGCTCGCGCAGGGCCATGGGCAAGGGCCGGCCCTGGGTCACGGCGTCCTTGACGCGCTTGAGCGCACGGATGTCTTCGGCCAGTGCGTAGTGCACCAGCACCTCGGCCTCGCCCTCGGCGCGCAGACCGTCGAGCATGCGCTGCACACGCGCCGCCTGCCCGGCCAGCACGGCCTCCGACAGCTTGAAGACGTCATAACGCGCCACGTTGAGCACCGCGCCTTCGACCTGTTCAAACGTCAACTCGCCCGCCGGATGCAGCAGGGCCAGCTTCTGGATTTCCTGGTGCGCTGCCAACAGATTGCCTTCGACCCGGTCGGCAAAAAACTGCAGCGTGCGCTGGCCTTCCTCGCCGGCCACCACACGCTGGCCTTGTGCCGCCAGCCGCTGCGCAATCCATTGCGGCAGGGCATTGCGCTCCACGGGATCGAGCTGCACCGTTACACCAAAACTCTCCAGCGCACCGAACCAGGCGCCGGTTTTGGTCATCTTGTCCAGACGCGGCAGCATGACCAGCGTCAGCGTCGAATCATTGCCTTGTGAGGCTTCCGCCAGCTGCTGCAGCGCCACACTGCCGTCCTTGCCCGGTTTGCCGGAAGGAATGCGGATCTCGACGATCTGGCGCTCGGCAAACAGGCTCAAGGATCCGCCAGCGGCCAGCACCTCGCTCCAGTCGAAATGGGCGCCCGCCACGGTGTGCGAAGTCCGTTCGGTATAACCCTGCGCGCGCGCCGCAGCGCGAATGGCATCGGCCGCCTCCTGCACCAGCAACGGCTCGTCGCCATGCAGGGTGTACAGGCTTTTCAGCCCGCGCTGCAGCTGGGCTTCCAGTTGGTTGGCGGCGACTTGCATTGCTAGCCCCCCACGGGATTGAGACCGGGAGACGCCGTGGAACCGGCTTGGCCGGACCACTGGCGTTGTCCCCCCTCAGGGGGGAAGGCGCGGCAACGCCTCAGGGGGGAGTTCATATCTCTTTGACGGCCGCCAAACGCCGCATCAGCTGGTTCACGATGTCGGTCTGCATGCTGCGGTAGAGCAGCGCCTCTTCGGTTTCCTTGGCCAGCACAGCCGACTCGTTGAAGCTGATGTCGCGCTGCTGCACCATTTCGGTATCAGGAATCAATTCCTTGCCTTTCGGCGTGCGCAAGCGGAAACGGAACGTCAGGCGCAGCTGGAACTCGCGCACCTGGCCGGCCGCGTTGGTGCCGACCACGATCTTCTGCCGCAACTCCTGCAGCACATCCAGAATCACATCGGCTTTCTGCTGCTGCAATGCATCGGTGATCAGCTCGACACTGCCCATGGCCGCCAGGTTGCGCTTGAGTTCGCTGCCCAGCACCGAGGTCGGCGCAACACCGGTGTAGATTGATTTGAAGGCAAAGGTGGGCGGCTGCCGCAGCTGAAAGCCGCAGCCCGCCAGCGGAGCGAGCACCCCCAGCGCCACCAGCTGCCCCATGGCGCGACCGAAAGCACGACGACTTGGAACGGCAGCCGTATTCATCTTCAAAGCACCACGTTGACCAGGCGTCCCGGCACCACGATGACGCGCTTGATCGGCGCACCAGCCGCCTGTTTGACCACCGGCTCGCTGGCGACGGCCAAGGCCTCGATCGCCTCCTTGCTGGCCCCGGCCGGCACCAGCACCGCACCGCGGTGCTTGCCGTTGATCTGCAGCACGAGTTCGATCTCGTCCTGCTGCAGCGCGCTCTCGTCGGCCTGCGGCCAGGGGGCGTCGAGCAGATCGCCCAGAACGCCGGCATAACCGAGCTCGCTCCACAACTGGTGCGTCAGGTGGGGCGTGGCCGGGTAGATGCAACGCAGCAGGATGCCGAAACCTTCGTACAGCGCCATCACGGCACCGGCACTGTCCATGGCCTTGAAGTCTTCCAGCGCATTGAGCAGCTTCATGGCACCGGAGACCACGGTGTTGTACTGCATGCGCTGGTAGTCGTAGTCGATCTGCTTGAGCACGGTGTGGATTTCCAGCCGCAGGGCCTTGGCCTCCTTGCCGAATTCCACATCTTTCAGGCTCTTGGCTCCCGCCACGCTGGCGTCAGCCGCTACTGAATCGATAGCGGACAATTTGACGCCAAAGTTCCAGACGCGGCGCAGGAAGCGGTAGCTGCCCTCCACCGCCGCATCGTTCCACTCCAGCGTGGCTTCGGGCGGCGCCGTGAACATGGTGTACAGGCGCGCGGTATCGGCACCGTACTTCTCGATCAGCTCCTGCGGATCAACGCCGTTGTTCTTGGACTTGGACATGGTGCCCACGCCCTCGTAGTCGATGGCCGTGCCCACGGGCAGGTCGCCGACAGCGTTCTTCAGTTTGGCTCCGACGATCTTGCCGCCTTCGTCCAGCACATGCTCGACGTCATGCGGCCAGAAGTACTCCTTGCCGCCCTTCTCGGTGCGGCGCGAGTAGATGTGGTTGAGCACCATGCCCTGCGTCAGCAGCTTGGTGAAGGGCTCATCGATCTTCACCAGCCCCAGGTCACGCATGACCTTGGTCCAGAAGCGCGCATACAGCAGGTGCAGGATGGCGTGCTCGATGCCGCCGATGTACTGGTCCATGCCGCTGCCGCCGGTGGCGGCATGCTGGTCCCGCATCCAGTACGCGGTGCCCTCGGCCACCATCTGTTCCGGATTCTTCGGATCGCAGTAGCGCATGAAGTACCAGGACGAATCCACGAAGGTGTCCATGGTGTCGGTCTCGCGCCGTGCCGGCTTGCCGCAGCAGGGGCAGTCCACCTTGAGGAAGGCTTCGCACTTGTTGAGCGGGTTGCCGGAACCGTCCGGCACCAGATCCTGCGGCAGCACCACCGGCAGGTCTTTTTCCGGCACCGGCACCGGGCCGCAGGCCTCGCAGTGGATGATCGGGATCGGCGTGCCCCAGTAGCGCTGGCGCGAAATGCCCCAGTCGCGCAGGCGCCAGGTGGTCTTTTTCTCGCCCAGGCCACGCGTCTGCAAGGCATGCGCCACCGCATTGACCGCCGCCTGGTAGTCCAAGCCACTGAAGCTGTCGGAATTGATGGTGACGCCATTCTGCTTGTCGGCGTACCACTCCTGCCACTGGTGGTAATCGTATGCCTGGCCTGCGACGTCAATCACCTGCCGGATCGGCAGACCGTACTTGAGTGCAAAGGCAAAATCGCGCTCGTCGTGCGCCGGCACGCCCATGACGGCACCGTCGCCGTAGCTCATCAGCACATAGTTGCCAACCCAGACCTCGACCTGCTCGTCGTTGAGCGGGTGCTTGACGTACAGGCCGGTGGGCAAACCCTCTTTTTCCTTCAGCGCCAGCTCGGCCTCGGTGGTGCCACCCTTCTGGCACTCTTCGATGAAGGCGGCGAGTTTCGGATTCGACTTGGCGGCGTGCTGGGCCAGCGGATGCTCCGGCGCCACGGCGCAGAAAGTCACGCCCATGATGGTGTCGGCACGCGTGGTGAAGACATACATCTTGCCGTCGCCGATGCGCTGGCCATCCGCGCCCCGGATGTCGTGCGTGAAGGCAAAACGCACGCCCTCGCTGCGGCCGATCCAGTTCTCCTGCATCAGGCGCACACGCTCGGGCCAACCGTTGAGCGTGGCCTTCTCGTTGCCCATCTGCACATGGTCCAGCAGTTCCTGCGCGTAGTCGGTGATCTTCAGGTAATAACCGGGGATCTCGCGCTTTTCCACCAGCGCGCCGGTGCGCCAGCCGCGGCCGTCAATCACCTGTTCGTTGGCCAGCACGGTCTGGTCCACCGGGTCCCAGTTGACGACCTGGGTCTTGCGGTAGGCAATGCCCTTCTCCAGCATCTTGAGGAACAGCCACTGGTTCCACTTGTAGTAAGCCGGATCGCAGGTGGCGACCTCACGGCTCCAGTCGATGGCCAGGCCCATGGCCTGCATCTGGCCCTTCATGTAGGCGATGTTCTCGTAGGTCCACTTGGCCGGCGGCACGCCGTTCTTCAGCGCCGCGTTCTCGGCCGGCAGGCCGAAGGCATCCCAGCCCATGGGCATGAGCACGTTGTAGCCGTTCATGCGCAGGTAGCGCGTGAGCATGTCGTTGATGGTGTAGTTGCGCACATGGCCCATGTGCAGCTTGCCGCTGGGATAGGGCAGCATGGAGCAGGCGTAGAACTTCTTCTTGCCGGCCTGCTCGGTGACACGGTAGGCATCGCTCGCCACCCAATGGCTGTGGGCCGCTTTCTCAACGTCGAGATGGTTGTATTTGTCTTGCATTTGGGAGTTCACTTGGGGCGACGCAGACGTCGCAAGCGCCCCATTTTAGGGTTTGGCCACGAAGCCGATGCGGCTCAGGCCGGCTTGGTGGGCGGCATCCAGCACCGACACCACCCGGCCATAGGGCACGGCTTCATCGGCACGCAACTGGACTTCGGCCTGGGCATTCTGACGTGCAATGTCGGCCAGCCGCAACCGCAACGCCTCCAGCGCCAGCGGCTGGTCCTGGAGATAGACCTGGCCGGCTTGGTCAAGTGCGACCTGGACCACCTGCGGTGCCTCCTGTGGCCGGGCCGTCTCGGCTTTTGGCAGGTCCAGCCGCAGCGAGCTGGCCAGGAGCGGCGCGGTCAGAATGAAGATCACCACCAGCACCAGCATGACGTCGATCAGCGGCGTCATGTTGATGTCGCTCATGGGCTGCGGCCCGGTAGTGCGTTCAAGGCGACCGAATGCCATGGGTATCAGGCCCCCACGCTTGTCACTTCATGTACTGCGCTGCCCCCAGGCGCAGGTGTGCCCTGCGCTCCGCTGGGGCTAGGGGCCTTTGTGCCTTGGGACGGCCCGGTGGCACTCAACGTCGCTTCCGGACTCTGCGACTGACCGAGCAGCAATTCGCGCAGATCCAGGGCAAAGCCCTCCAGATCGGCCTCGATCTGGCCGATCAGACGGCCCAGCACGTTATAGGCCAGTACGGCCGGAATGGCCACGGCCAGACCGGCGGCCGTCATGATGAGCGCCTCGCCCACCGGGCCGGCAATGCGGTCGATGGTGATCTGGCCGGCACTGGCCATGCCGGTCAGCGCGTGGTAAATGCCCCAGACCGTGCCCAGCAGGCCGACAAAAGGTGCCGTGGAACCTACCGTGGCCAGCAGCACCTGGCCAAACTGCAGGCGGCGCAGCACACCATGCAGGGCATCGCGCAGCACGCGCGTGAGTTGTTGTGAACGCTCGCCGGCGGCAGCCAGCGTGCCGACCGATTGCACCTGCGTGGCCTCGATCAACGGCAGCAACAGGGCTTCACGGTCGAAAGCACCGACTTTCAGCCGCGCCTCTTCCATCGAACCGGCCTGCCAGAACGCCGCCGTAGCCCGCGCCAGATCGCGGCCGGTGCGCCGCAACAGCCAGCCCTTCCAGACGATCACCACCCAACTGGCGACCGACATGGCCAGCAGCAGCACCGCCACCACGCGGGTGATGGCGTCGCCTTGCAGAAAGATCTGCGGGAAACTCATTTGAGGCCCAGCACGTCAAACATGTCGTACAAGCCGGCCTGGCGGCCCGCCAGGAAGCGCACCGCGCGCAGGCTGCCCTGCGCATAGGTGACGCGACTGGACGACTTGTGTGTGACCTCGATGCGCTCGCCGATACCGGCAAACAGCACGGTGTGGTCACCCACGATGTCGCCGCCGCGGATGGTGGCGAAGCCGATGCTGGACGGATCGCGCTCGCCGGTATGGCCGTAGCGTTCGTAGACCGCACAGTCCTTGAGGTCACGACCCAGCGCGCCGGCAATCACCTCGCCCATCTTGAGCGCCGTGCCGGAAGGCGCATCAACCTTGTGACGGTGGTGCGCCTCGATCACCTCGATGTCGTAACCGGTGGACAGGGCCTTGGCCGCCATCTCCAGCAGTTTCAACGTGACGTTCACACCCACGCTCATGTTGGGCGAGAGCATGATGGCGATGTCCTTGGCCGCCGCCGCGATCTCGGCTTTCTGCGTCTCATTGAAACCGGTGGTACCGATCACCATGGCCACGCCCAGCTCACGACAGACCTTGAGGTGCGCCATCGTGCCTTCCGGCCGGGTGAAATCGATCAGCGTGCGGGCGTTCTGCAAACTGGCCTTGAGGTCAGCCGTGATGGCCACATCGCTGGCAACACCGAGAAAAGCCGTGGCGTCGTTGCCGATGGCCGGGCTGGCGGCCACGTCCAGGGCGCCGGCCAGGACGCAGTCGTCAGCCGCTTGCACGGCCTCGATCAGCATGCGGCCCATGCGGCCGGAGGCGCCAGCGATGGCAATCTTGTGAGGGTTCTGGACAGTCATGATGGCAATGAAGGGGCTTTAACGGGCGGCCGGCTCCAGCGGAGGGTAGCTGGCCGGCAGGGGAGGCAGGGGCTTGGGCTCGGCCGCCTTGGCCGGTGCCGGGAACTTCTGCAGGCTCTCGGGCGTGGCCTCGAGCACCGGCACCTTGGCAGGTGCGCTGTTGCCCTCCAGCGAAGCGGCAAACTCGGCTTCGGACGGCAGGGTGTCATCCGCCTCAAAACGGTCCAGTAGGTCGCCCTTGAAGAACACCGTGACACGACGCGACAAGGGCTCTGTACCTTGGCTGCGGAAAGTGAACACATAGTCCCAGCGGTCGGCGTGGAACACGCTAGCCAGCAAGGGCGTCCCCAGGATGTCACGCACCTGGATGCGGCTCATGCCGGGGCGCAGCACCGCCACCTGCTCACGCGTCACCACATTGCCCTGCACCACGCTGACACGGTAGGGTTTGAGGGCTTCTGTCAGGCGGTTGCCCGTCCCGTTGGTGCTGCTGCAAGCGGCCAAGGTGACACAGGCAACGCCAATGGCTAAAACCAGCCCCAGTCGAGGGACGTCGCGGTGAAAATCGGACATGAGTCGAGGTGTAGCGATATGATCGGCCCATTGTAGCGGTTGAGCCTGTCGCCGCAGCCCTACCGTCCGCGCAAGAAAGACCTCCGATGAACAGCATTGAAGAACTCAAAAGCACCGGTCTCAAAGCCACCGTGCCCCGACTCAAGGTGTTGGAAATCTTCCAGAAGGGCGCCCAGCGCCACATGACAGCCGAGGACGTGTTTCGCGTCCTGTTGCAAGACCGCTCGGACGTCGGTCTGGCCACGGTGTACCGGGTGCTGACGCAATTCGAACAGGCCGGCATCCTGACACGCAGCAACTTTGAGGGCGGCAAGGCCGTCTACGAACTCAACGAAGGACAGCACCATGACCACCTGGTCTGCCTGGACTGCGGCAAGGTCGAGGAGTTTTATGACGCCGAGATCGAGCGCCGGCAGAATGACGTCGCCAAGGCCAAGGGTTTTACGATTGCGGACCACGCGTTGAGCCTGTACGCCCACTGCACCAAGGACGCCTGCCCGAACCGGGGGAAATAAGGCCCCGCTTGCAAAGCGGCGTGTCGCTGCTGCCCCCTAGGGGATAACCGTCGTCTTGGGGAGACCCGGCGGCGACTGAAGACCTCCAGCGGTCAGCCGGGTTCGCCCATGGCCTTGCGGTGGCGCTCGACGAACTCCTGGTAGGTGTCAATGCCGCGCAATTGCAGAATGGTGTTGCGCACGGCGGCCTCCACCAGCACGGCCAGGTTGCGGCCGGCCACCACCTGGATCACGGCCTTGCGCACCGGAATGCCCAGCACATCCTGCGTCAGCGGCTCATAGGGAATGCGCTCGTAATCGCGCTCCATCGTCTCGCGCCGCACCAGGTGCACGATCAGCTTGAGGCGGATCTTGCGCCGCACGGCGGTCTCGCCAAAAATGGCCTTGATGTCGAGCAGGCCGATGCCGCGCACTTCCAGCAGGTTCTGCAGCAGGTCCGGGCAACGCCCTTCGATCGTGGATTCGTTGATGCGGAACAGATCGACCGCATCGTCAGCCACCAAGCCGTTGCCGCGCGAAATCAGCTCCAGGCCGAGTTCGCTCTTGCCCAGGCCCGATTCGCCCGTGATCAGAACACCCAGCCCCAGGATATCCATCAGCACGCCGTGGATCGAGGTCCGTTCGGCAAAGTGCTTGGACAGGTAGCTGCGCAACAGGTCATTCACATAGGCCGACGAGGCCGCCGTAGCGAACAGAGGGATTTCCGCCTGCTCGCACATGGCCAGCAAGGCCGGCGGCGGCGTCTGGCCGTCGGCCAGCACCAGGGCCGGCGGCTCCAGTGTCACGATCCGCGAAATCCTGCGCTCGCAGTCGTCCTTGGTGGCATTCGTCAAGTAGGCGACCTCGCGCTCCCCCAGGACCTGCACGCGGTAAGGATGGATGTAATTGAGATAACCCACCAAGTCGGCGCCCGAGCGGGCGGCGCGCACGGCCACCTCGTCAAAACGGCGTTCGGAGGCACCGAGACCGGCAACCCACTCCCACTTCAGCCGGCTGCGAAACTCCTCAAACAGAACTTCGGCGCTGACAACAGTGGGCCTCACGTGAACGATTCCCGCTCAGGAGGTCAGTTGGGCCGACTGCCAGGCGGCAATCAGGTCGTGCAGCTCTTCGGCGCTGGCACTGGCAACGAGCTGGGCCCGCAAAGGAGCATCGCTGAGCAGCTCGGCAATTTCGGACAGGATTTCAAGGTGCTTTTGCGTTGCCGCCTCCGGCACCAGCAGGAAGATCAGCAGACTGACCGGCAGCTCATCCGGCGCATCGAAGCCGATGGGCTGGGCCAGCTGCAAGACGGCGGCCATCGGCGCCTTCAGGCCCTTGATGCGCCCGTGCGGGATCGCCACACCGTGGCCCAGACCTGTCGAGCCCAGGCGTTCGCGCGCAAACAGGCTGTCCGTCACCAGGGCGCGGCTGAGGCCATGCAAGTTCTCGAACAGCAGCCCCACTTCTTCGAAGGCTCTTTTCTTGCTGGTGGCGTCGACATGCACCAGCACTTGCGAAACGGGCAGGATGGACGAAAGACGGTTCATGATGGTCGGGACGCCAGATTATGCACACAAAAAAGCCGCGGGGGTAAGCCGCGGCTCGGGAGCTTGCAGGCAAGCTCGGACTACATCATGCGCTTGGACGCCTCATGGTGGTGGTCCTGCAGGCGGTCCTTGTGCCGCACCACCTGGCGATCGAGCTTGTCGACCAGTTCGTCCACCGCCGCGTACAGGTCCTCATGGGAACTTTCCGCAAACAGGTCATTGCCTTTCACGTGGATATTGCATTCGGCGCGCTGCCGTCGTTCCTTCTCCTTTTGCTTTTCAACCGTCAACAGCACCTTGACATCGACAACCTGGTCAAAGTGCCGGGTAATTCGATCAAGCTTGGTCGTGACATAACTGCGTAGGGCAGGGGTGACTTCGAGGTGATGACCGCTGATCGTCAAGTTCATGAGTAGCCTCCTGTTGCTCTCGGGATTGAACAGTTGCCAGCAGGGCCAAGCCCGTCAACGACATCGGGCTTGCACGCTGCAGACGGTTTCACTATGCGCCGGGGTGGTGGGAAAAGCAATCCCCTTTTCTTGAGAAAAAACAAGGTTTTTCCCTCTCTGAACACGTGCATTTCCCCCATGTCGCCGAAGGACTTGCCAGCGACCCCGACAAGCCGGCACAATGCTTGAGTTCGGTGCACTGCCGTCCTCCCTGGCGGCCCCGCTTCACACGCGCCCAGCCCCTTTTTCCCAGACACTCACCCAACTACGCCGGACTTGTTGCGCGCGCCTGACGTGGCGGTCGTTTTTTCACCCAGGCAAGGCATTGCCGATGCGATAATCCGGCCATCGAAATTTCGGAGAACGCTCCTTGGAAACCTGCCCTAGTCGGTAGCTTTCAACTCCCTCATCCGCATCAGGGGTTGAAAGCGAAACCCCGAATCCCCGTCAGATGCAACACCACCGAGGGAGTGAGCCATGCTCAACATCTTTACGCTTGCCAATGGCCGACTCTTCCAGGAAGAGATCGAGTCCCTGGAAGAGCTCTCCAGATTCCAGCCGATCTGGGTGGACCTGGAGTCGCCCACCGTCGAGGAAAAACGCTGGGTCAAACAGTACTACGGCCTGTCCATTCCGGAAGACGCGATGGACGAGGACATCGAGGAATCCGCCCGCTTCTATGAAGAGGACAACGGCGAACTGCACATCCGCAGCGACTTCCTGGTGGCCGACGAGGACGAACCACGCACGGTGCGCGTGGCCTTCATCCTGAACCAGCACAACACCGAACTCAAGAGCCGCGGCGTGCTGTTTTCCATCCACGACGAGGACGTCCCGGTGTTCCGCCTGCTGCGCATGCGCGCACGCCGCGCCCCGGGCCTGATCGAGGACGCCAAGGAAGTGCTGCTCAAGCTGTTCGACGCCGATGCCGAGTACTCGGCCGACACGCTGGAAGGCATCTACGACCAGCTGGAGAAAGCCGGCCGGCAAGTGCTGTCGGGCGATGTGACCGACGCCCTGGCCGGCGAGGTGCTGGGCGCCATCGCACGGCAGGAAGACCTGAACGGGCGCATCCGCCGCAATGTGATGGACACGCGCCGCGCTGTCAGCTTCATGATGCGCAGCAAGATGCTCAACGGCGAGCAGTTCGAGGAAGCGCGCCAGATCCTGCGCGACATCGACTCGCTCGACTCGCACACCGCCTTCCTGTTCGACAAGATCAACTTCCTGATGGACGCCACGGTTGGTTTCATCAACATCAACCAGAACAAGATCATCAAGATCTTCTCGGTGGCCAGCGTGGCACTGCTGCCGCCGACGCTGATCGCCAGCCTCTACGGCATGAACTTCCAGTACATGCCCGAGCTGTCGCAGAAATGGGGCTACCCCTATGCGCTGGCGCTGATGGTGGCCAGTGCGCTGGTGCCGATGTGGTACTTCCGCAAGCGCGGCTGGTTGAAGTAGGCTCCCCCTGTTGGCCGCTCACTGCGTGTAGCGGCCCTCTCCCCCTGAGGGGGACAACGCCAGTGGCCCGGCGGAGCCGGCTCCACGGCGTTTTCCGGTTAAGACACTTCTGTGCTGCCGGTCGCTTAACGCGGGGGTAATGTGCGCACGAACTCGTCAATGATGGCCAGGGCATAGCGGCTGGCCACTTCGGTGACGAATTTCGGGAAGTCGACGTGGGCGGTGTCGTCGGCGCGGTCGGAGATGGTGCGCATGGCGGCGAAGGGGATGCCGTAGTCGTGGCAGACCTGGGCCACGGCGGCGCCTTCCATTTCCACCGCCAGCGGCGGGTGGCCAGCGTCCGACAGGTCGGCATGCAGCCGACGTGCCTCCTCGGCGGCGGAGACGAAGCGGTCGCCGCTGGCGATCAGGCCGTGGTGCACGGCCCGTTCGCCTCGCCCAGACTCAACGTCAAACTGGCCTTCCAGCCTCACCAATCCTGCGCGAGCCGCTCCTGAAAGCAGAGCAGACAGCGCGATGTCACAGGCAAAGCGTTCGCGGCCATAGAGCGGGATCTGGTAGCGCGGAAAGATCGGCGAGGCATCCATGTCGTGCTGCACGAACTCACTCGCCACCACCACGTCGCCCACCTGCACATCGGGACCGACGCCGCCGGCCACGCCGGTGAACACCAGGCGCTGTGCGCCGAAGGCTTCGATCAAGGTGGTGGCGGTGGTGGCTGCGGCCACCTTGCCGATGCGCGACAGGGCCAGCACCACCGGCTGGCCATGCAGTTCGCCCTGCCAGAACTCACGCCCGGCGCGTGTGACGCACCGGGGCTGATGCAGCAGGTCTAGCAAGCCCTGCTGCTCCTCGGCCAGCGCGCTGAGGATGGCCGTGGTTTGTGACGGCACGGCCATGAACAGGTTTACTTGCTATCGCGCAGCTCGCGCCGCAGGATCTTGCCCACCGGCGTCTTGGGCAGCTCGGTGCGGAACTCGATGACCTTGGGCTGTTTGTAGCCGGTCAGGTTCTCGCGGCACCACGCACGCACCGTCGCTTCATCCAGCGCCGGGTCCTTGCGCACAATCACCAGCTTGACCACCTCGCCCGATTGCGCATCGGGCACGCCGACACAGGCGCACTCCAGCACACCGTCCAGACGTGCCACCACGTCTTCAACCTCGTTCGGGTAGACGTTGAAACCGCTGACCAGGATCATGTCCTTCTTGCGGTCAACGATGCGCACGAACCCCTTCTCGTCCATGACGCCGACGTCACCGGACTTGAACCAGCCGTCGGCCGTCATGACCTTGGCCGTTTCGTCCGGGCGCTGCCAGTAACCGGCCATCACCTGCGGGCCCTTGATGGCGATCTCGCCGGCCTGGCCCAGCGGTACTTCGCGCCCGTCGTCGTCGATGATCTTCATCCAGGTGCCGGGCAAGGGCACGCCGATGGTGCCGGTGAATTCGGTATTGGTGACCGGATTGCAGCTGGCCGACGGGCTGGTCTCGGACAGGCCGTAGCCCTCGCAGATCGGGCAGCCGGTCTTCTCCAGCCACTTCTGCGCCACCGCACCTTGCACCGCCATGCCGCCACCCACCGACACCTTCAGGTGGCTCCAGTCCACCTTGTTGAAGTCGGGGTGGTTGGCCAGGCCGTTGAACAGGGTGTTGACCGCCGGGAAGCTGTGGAACACGTGCTTGGACAGCTCCTTCAGCACCGCCGGCAGATCGCGCGGGTTCGGGATCAGGATCAGCTTGCCGCCGGTGCGCATGGATAGCATCATGCCGACCGTGAAAGCGAAGATGTGGTACAGCGGCAGCGCACACACGGTGGTGGCCTGCTCGCTGGCCGGCACCTTCTTCATCACCGGCGCATTCCAGGCCTCGGACTGCAGCACATTGGCAATCACGTTGCGATGCAGCAGCACGGCCCCCTTGGACACACCGGTGGTGCCACCGGTGTACTGCAGCACCGCCACATCATCGGGCGTGATGCCGGGCTGGCGCAGCGTGCCGCGCGCGCCCTGTGCCACCGCGTCGTTGAAACGCACGGCACCGGGCAGGCTGTACTCCGGCACCATCTTCTTGACCTTGCGCACCACGTAGTTGACCAGGGCGCCCTTGAGCGCCCCGAGCCGGTCGCCCATGGCGCACAGCACTACATGCTGCACCGGCGTCGCGGCAAGGCACTTCTGCAGGGTGCTGGCAAAGTTCTCGATGATGACGATCGCTTTCGAGCCGGAGTCCTTGAGCTGGTGTTCCAGTTCGCGTGCGGTGTACAGCGGATTGACGTTGACCACCACCAGACCGGCGCGCAGGATGGCGGCCACCACGATCGGGTACTGCGGCACATTCGGCATCATGATGGCCACGCGATCACCCTTGACCAGGCCCAGGCCCTGCAGGTAGGCGGCAAAGGCACGGCTCAGGTCGTCCGTCTCGCCATAGGTCTGCTCCTTGCCCATGAAGCTGTAGGCCGGGCGGGCACCGTACTGGCGGAAGCTTTCTTCCATCAGCGCCACCAGCGAGGGGTAGGGTGAGGGGGGCAGGTCGGCCGGAACGCCTTCAGGGTAGCTCGTCAACCAGATGCGGTCGGTCATCTCCATGTCTCCTGTCTTGATCTGAATTTTTCGGGGCGAAAAAAAACCGTGCCGGGTATTTCGGCACGGTCGTGCTTTTTTCCCTGTTGCGGGATTATGCCTTGTCAGCTCTTGAGAACGGTCAAGACTTCGTCCAGCATCTTCTTGGCGTCGCCGAACAGCATGCGGTTGTTCTCCTTGTAGAACAAGGGGTTGTCCACACCGGCATAGCCCGAGGCCATGGAGCGCTTCATGACGATGGAGGTCTTGGCCTTCCACACCTCCAGCACCGGCATGCCGGCGATCGGGCTGGCCGGGTCTTCCATGGCGCTGGGGTTCACGATGTCGTTGGCGCCGATGACCATGGCCACGTCGGTGTCTGGGAAGTCGTCGTTGATCTCGTCCATCTCCATCACGATGTCATACGGCACCTTGGCCTCGGCCAGCAGCACGTTCATGTGGCCCGGCATGCGGCCGGCCACCGGGTGGATGCCGAAGCGCACGTTCACGCCCCTGTCGCGCAGGGTCTTGGTGATCTCGTACACCGTGTGCTGGGCCTGCGCCACCGCCATGCCGTAACCCGGCACGATGATCACGTTCTTGGCTTCGCGCAGCAGTTCGGCGGTTTCCACCGCGCTCACCGCCACCACCTCGCCCTGCGGCTGGGCGGCTTCACCCGACTTGGCCGGCGCACCGCCGCCCGAGCCGAAACCACCGGCGATCACGCTGATGAAGTTGCGGTTCATCGCGTTGCACATGATGTAGGACAGGATGGCGCCGGAAGAGCCCACCAGCGCACCGGTCACGATCAGCAGGTCGTTGCTCAACATGAAGCCGGTGGCCGCAGCGGCCCAGCCGGAATAGCTGTTGAGCATGGACACCACCACCGGCATGTCGGCGCCGCCAATCGCCATCACCATGTGAACGCCGAACAGCAGCGCAATGACCGTCATCACGATCAGCGGCGTCATGCCTTCGGCCACGGTGGGGGCGTGGATGAACTCGCGCCCGAACCAGATCACCACCAGCAGACCGGCCAGGTTCAGCCAGTGGCGCGCCGGCAGCAGCAGCGGCTTGCCGCCGATCTTGCCGTTGAGCTTGCCGAACGCGATGAGCGAGCCGGAGAAGGTGACCGCACCAATCAGGATGCCGACGTAGATCTCGACTTCGTGGATGAGCTTTTCAGCCCCGGCCAGTTGCACCGAGGTGTCGACGTAGCTGGCAAAACCGACCAGGCAGGCCGCCAGACCGACCAAGCTGTGCATCAGCGCGACCAGCTCGGGCATCTGCGTCATCTTCACCACTTTCGCGGCATACAGACCGACACTGCCGCCCACCAGCAGCGCACCGATGATCCACGGAATGCCGGCCGGGCTGACGCGCGGGCCGAACACCGTGGCCAGCACGGCCAGCGCCATGCCGATGATGCCGAACAGGTTGCCGCGGCGCGAGGTTTCCGGGTTGGACAGGCCACCCAGGCTCAGGATGAACAGGATGGCCGCACCGAGGTAGGCCACCGTCGCAAGACTTTGGGACATGATCGTCTTCCTTCTCTTTCTTCTTATTTGCGGAACATGGCGAGCATGCGGCGGGTGACGGAGAAGCCACCGAACATGTTGACCGCCGTCAGCACGATGCCGGCAAACGCCAGCCAGCGGATCAGCTCATCCGGGCGGCCCCCTGCGCCAGCGTCCGGCGGCGCGATCTGGATCAGCGCGCCGATGGCGATGATGCTGGAGATGGCGTTGGTCACGCTCATCAGCGGCGTGTGCAGCGCCGGCGTGACGTTCCATACCACCATGTAGCCGATGAAGCAGGCCAGCACGAACACCGTGAAGTGGCCGAGGAAGGCCACCGGGGCATAAGCACCAATGAACCAGAAGGCCAGTGCCGCCACAGCGAAGAGGATGGCCAGCGTCTTGGCCGGCAGCGGTCCGCTGCTGCCATGGCCGTGGCCGGACTTCTTCTGGGCCACCGGCGCGGCAGCCGGCTTCGGCACCGGCGCGGCAGCAGGTTTCAGCGGTGGGGCCGGCCAGGTGATGTCGCCATTCTTCACGACGGTCAGGCCGCGGATGGCATCGTCTTCCATGTTGACGTTGGCAACACCGTCCTTGGCCTTGCACAGCTCCTCGGTGAGGCGCAGCAGGTTGGTGGCGTACAGGGTCGACGACTGCTTGGCCAGGCGCGAAGCCAGGTCGGTGTAGCCGACGATGGTCACACCATGTTTCACCACGGCCTGGCCCGGTTCGGTCAGCTCGCAGTTGCCGCCCTGCTCGGCCGCCATGTCCACAATCACGCTGCCCGGTTTCATCGAACGCACCATCTCGGCGGTGATGAGCTTGGGTGCCGGTTTGCCCGGAATCAGCGCGGTGGTGATGATGATGTCGACTTCCTTGGCCTGCTGGGCGTACATGGCACGCTGCGCCTGCTGGAAGCCCTCAGACATGACCTTGGCGTAACCGCCGCCGCCAGAGCCTTCTTCCTCGTAGTCAACCTTGACGAACTCACCGCCCAGCGAGACGACCTGGTCGGCCACCTCGGCACGGGTGTCGTTGGCACGCACGATGGCGCCCAGGCCGGCAGCGGTACCGATGGCTGCCAGACCGGCCACACCGGCGCCGGCAATGAACACTTTGGCCGGCGGCACCTTGCCCGCGGCCGTGATCTGGCCGTTGAAGAAACGACCGAAAGCATTGGCCGCCTCGATGACCGCGCGGTAGCCGCTGACACCGGCCATGGAGGTCAACGCGTCCATCTTCTGGGCGCGGGAGAGTGTGCGCGGCAGCGAATCGATGGCCAGCACCGTCGCTTTCCTGGCGGCCAGCTGCTGCATCAACTCCGGGTTCTGCGCCGGCCAGATGAAGCCGATCAGGGCACTGCCCTCACGCATCAGGGCCACTTCATCCATGCTGGGTGCGCGCACCTTGAACACGATGTCCGAGGCCGCCCACAACGCCGCCGCACCGTTGACAATCTCGGCGCCTGCCGCGCGGTAGGCGTCGTCGCTGAAATTGGCAGCATCACCGGCGCCGGATTCAACGGCCACCTGGAAGCCGAGCTTGATGAGTTTCTCCACCACGTCGGGGACCGTGGCGACACGTTTTTCACCCGGGAAGATCTCCCGCGGCACACCAATGCGTTGCGCCGGTTGAGCTGTGCCAGCTTGCATTCATCATCTCCTGACTATGATTTTCTTGATGGTCACGCGGCCTCACCCGGCAGGGCAGCCCGCACGCGACAACAAGCTTACCTGAGAATTACGAAGCTCCCAGGCATAAGCTCTATAACTATTTCGACGGCAATCCATAATCTTCATCTATGAATATGCGTTGGAAACCCAGTGTCACCGTTGCCGCCATCATCGAACGCGATGGCCGCTTTCTGCTGGTGGAAGAAGAAACCCCCGAGGGCCTGATGCTCAACAACCCGGCCGGCCATCTGGACCCGGGCGAATCACCCGTCGAGGGCTGCGCGCGCGAGGCGCTGGAAGAAACCACCCACCGCTTCACGCCCACGCATGTGCTGGGCATCTACCTGTCGCGCCTGCAGCGCCAGCGCCCGGGCGAAGAGATGGAAGACATCACCTACCTGCGCTTTGCCTTTGCCGGCACGCTGGGCGATGTGGTGCCCGGCGCGCAACTGGACACCGGCATCGTGCGCACGCTGTGGCTGACGCCGGACGAAATCCGCGCCAGCGCCGCACGCCACCGCAGCCCGCTGGTGCAGCGTTGCATGGAAGACCACCTGCGCGGCCAGCGCTACCCGCTGGACCTGGTCTACACCGACACCTCGGTGCAATTGCTACAAAAATAAGAGCTGTTTGCGCTTATTTGGCGTGGCCGAGATGCCTATTTGACACTTGAAACCGGCTCCAGCCCGGTGCTGCGCACGATGGACGCTGCCGCCGGCGACGCCAGGTAACGCACCAGATGCCGGGCCGCCTCGGGCGCCTTGGCTTGGGCGCCGATGCCGGCCGAGAAGAAGATGGTCTGCTGCACCTCGTCGGGCAGCGGGCCCACATAGTCCAGCTCGCTGAACGGCAGCAACTCACTGACCTGCTGGAAACCGAGCTCGGCATCACCGCGTGCCACCACGGCACCGACGCGTTCGCTGTAGATCTTCTTCGCCTTGTCCTTCAGCTGCCCGGCCACGCCCAGGCGCGGGAACAGTTCGGTCGACAGGTAGGTGCCGCTGGCGCTGGCCGAATAGGCAATCGACTTGGCATTGAGCAGGGTCTGACGCAAGGCGTCCACCGTGCTGATGTCCGGCTTGGGCGTGCCCTTGCGCACCGACAGGCCGATGATGGAACGGCCCAGGTCGACCCGGCTGCCGGGCACCACGTGGCCTTGTTTCACCAGCGCCTCCAGCCCGGCATCGGACAGGATCAGGATGTCGAACTGCTCCCCACGCGCCAGCCGGCTCGGGATGGAATCGGGCGCATTGCCGATGGAGGCGCCATAGGACGAGATCACCTTGTGCCCGCTGGCCTGCTCGTACAGCGGCACCAGCTGCTTGTAGGCGGCGGTGAAGCCGCCCGAGCTGATGACCTTGATCTCGTCGGCCAGTGCCATGCCGGCGGCCAAGACCAGGCCAACACCAACCAGCCAGGCCATGCGCAGCGTCTGCCATGTGAATTTCATCGAAGTCTCCTTGCGGCAGTGATCCGGTTGAGGCGGTCGCCTCAGTCTTCCTTCATGCTCGCCGCCTTGACGATTGGCCCCAGCCGGGCTTTCTCACCGGCCAGGAACTTCACGAATTCGGCGCGCGAACCGCCAACCGGATCAATGCCTTGCGGTATCAACCGCGCCCGCAGCTCCGCAGACTTCAAGGCCGCATCCACCGCCTGGTTCATCCTGTCCAGGATCGCCTCCGGCGTACCACGCGGCGCAAACACCCCTGACCAATGGCCGATGAAAACGCCCTGATAGCCCTGCTCTTGCGCGGTGGGCAGATCCGGCAAGGCCGCAATCCGTCGGTTCCACGTCGAGGCAATGGGGCGCAGCTTGCCACCCTTGATTTGCGGCAGTACCACCACGCTGGCTTCCGACGTCGCATCGACCTGCTTGCCGATCACGGCCACCATGCCATCCGAGCCGCTCTTGTAGGGAATCACTTCCAGCCGGGCACCCGACTGGATCTTGAGCATTTCAGCCACGAAGTGGGGCGTGCTGCCGGTGCCGGCGGTGGAAAAGTTCAACCCTTTACCCGCTTTCGATGCCGCAACCAGTCCCTTCAGGTCCTTGATCGGCGAATCAACCGGTACCACGATGACCGAGGGACTGACCGCCATCATCGCCACCGGCACCAGATCCGCCTCCTTGAATGGCATGCGAGTCTTGATCAGGGCATTGGTCACAATGCCGGCTGCAGGCGTCAGAAAGGTATACCCATCGGGCGCCGACTTGGCCACGATGTCGGCCCCCAGCACCGACCCCGCACCGGGTTTGTTTTCCACCACGATGGGCTGCCCCAGTTGTTTCGAGGCCGCATCGGCCACGGCGCGGGCCACCAGGTCATTGGCACCGCCAGGACCAAAAGGCACAACGAACTTGATCGGCCGCGACGGCCAGTTGTCAGCGTGCGCGCACCCACTGGCCGCCCCCAACAAGGCGAGCAGCAGCGTTGGCACGGTCATGCGCCGCCGCCAGAAAAACAGTTTCGGATTCATAAAGTCTCTCAGGCGGCAAGCCCGCCATGCATCAACACTCAAGCCCTGAGCGCATCAACGCTGGCAGGGCAACGACGGCCGCATTCTGCGATTCATCCGATAATTAGTAAATTGCAACTTTTGCAGTTATTCATGCATGAAGAGAAACAATCTTCAAATCGATGAACTGCAGGCTTTTGTCGCCGTGGCGGAGAAAGCCAGCTTTCGGGTGGCGGCCGACGCCCTGTTCATTTCCTCGCCGGCATTGAGCCGCCGCATCGAGCGGCTGGAAACGGCACTGGGTACGCGCCTGTTTGAGCGCACCACCCGCCGTGTGACGCTGACCGCCGTCGGGCGCCAGTTTCTCGAACACGCCAGACAGATACTGGACAACCTGGACCTGGCCGTCCAACACATCACCGACACCGCGGCACTGCGCAAAGGCGTTGTCACGGTGGCCTGCATCCCCTCGGTGGCGGAGCAATTGCTGCCCGACGCCCTGGTGGAGTTCGCCAAGCAGTACCCGGATGTCAGAGTCAAGATCGCGGACGAGGGAGCGCAAGAGGTGCTGGCCCAGGTCGTGGGCGGCATGGCGGATTTCGGCCTGAATTTCATGGGGGCGCAGGAGCCCGGCCTCGACTTCCACGCCTTGTTCCGCGAAACCTACCTGCTCGCCGTGCGCCCCGACCATCCGCTCGCGCGCCGCAGCGCCATCGCCTGGAGCGAACTGGTGAGCGAGAAACTGATTTCAGTGTCGCGCGCCAGCGGCAATCGCTTATTGATCGACAACGCACTATCGCGTCTGAGCCGCCGTCCGCTGGCCTTCCATGAAGTCAATCACGTCGCCACGCTGGTTCACCTGGTGCAGGCCGGATTGGGCGTGGGGGCCGTGCCGAGCCTGTCCTTGAACGACTCCGCTCGCTTGGGCATCGTGGGCATTCCGCTGATCAAGCCGACCATTCATCGCGTACTGGGCCTGATCTCGCGCCGGGAGCAGCCACTGTCCCCGTCGGCGGCAGCGTTGTACGCGCTTTTGCGCAAGCGGAGCGCGGCGCGTCCTGCCAAGCCGGCCTCACCCCTCAGTCGTCGCCGAGCTTGAGCCGGCTCGGCAACCGTTTTTCGAGCGCCCACTTGAAGAGCGCGGCGCTGCGGAAGATGCCGTGCGCGAACTTGCCATAGGGCAAAGTCAGAAACAACGCCATCACCACCCCCAGGTGCAGCGCCAGCAAGGCCGGCATGGCCGCCGTGCCGCGCGTGCCCCACAACCCCAGGCCGGTGAGGCTGGTGAAGAACAGCAGGGCCATGAAGCCACGGTCCATGGGTTTCTGCGCCGCATCACCGTGCTGCGGATGGCGGCGCAGGTTCAGGCGGAACAGGCCGGCCGTGCCCACCAGCAGGCTCACGCCGCCTGCGGCACCCAGCAGCTTCGGCAGGCTGGGCAGGTCATACGGCGCAGCCCAACCAAACAGGTAGTGGTAGAGCGTGGCCACGCTGGTGGCGGCAAAGCAGAGCAGGAAACCGTAGAAGGTGGCGTGGTGGAAAACGCGGCGCTGCTTTGTCCAGGCATCGTCCTCGTTGTGGCAGCCTTCGCCGTGGCCACCGTCCAGGTACTTCAGGCGCAGCACGTCATGGGTGGCTTCGAGTGTCGCGCCGCCTTGCACGGCCGCAAGGGCCGGCGCCTCGTAGTCGTGCCCTAGGGTCACCTCGCGCCAGAAACGGCGCACACCGAGGGCCAGCGCCAGCACGGCGTACAGGAACACCGGCGCGAACAGACCCACCAGCAGGTTGTGCGGGAAGATGGCATAGAAGTCCGCGGAGGCCGGCACACGCCACAGCGTGTCCTTCAGCCACAGCGTCAGCAGCAGGAAGAAGGCCAGCGCGCCGGCCGCGGCCAGCGCCAGCGTGAGGCCGTTGCGCTGGTACAGTCGGCCCAGTGAGGGCGGCCAGGCGAAATCGGTATAGGTTTGCAGCCGGACCTTGGCCATGGCCTGCGGCACGTTGACGGCGAACTCGTGCGGCGGCGCGTACTGGCAGGCATGCAGGCAGGCGCCGCAGTTGTGGCACAGGTTGGCCAGGTAGTGCACGTCGGCGACGGGGAAGGCCAGCCGGCGCGTCATGGCCGGAAACACGGCGCAGAAGCCTTCGCAATAACGGCAGGCATTGCAGATCTGCAACTGGCGCGCCACCTCGGCTTCGGCCGAGCCGGGCACGACTTCACCATTGGCCAGGGCGCGGGCTTCGCGGGTCAAACTCTCAAGCTGCTGCACGTTTCTTCTCCTTGCCCCGCACCGAATCCGCTCCTGATTTCATAGCTGCTTGCGCAGCCTGGGTACCGGCTATACGCCCAAAAGCCGTACCAATCGACATGCCGACGCCGGCCGTGTAGCCTTTGCCGAGCACGTTGCCGGCCATCATTTCACCGGCCACGAACAGGTTGTGACTCGGCACGCCACCGAAATGCACCGCCGCCTGGTCGTTGACCTTTAGCCCCAGGTAGGTGAAGGTGATGCCGGGGCGCAGCGCGTAGCCGTAAAACGGCGCGCTGTCGATCGGGCGCGCCCAGTGCGTCTTGGCCGGTGCCACGCCTTCGGTGTGGCAGTCGTCCAGCGCCGTGTGGTCGAAGGTGCCGACACGGCAGGCGGCGTTGTAGTCGTTCAGCGTGCGCATGAAGGTGGTTTCGTCAAGACCGAGCTTGCGCGCCAGTTCGGGCAGGCTGTCGGCCTGCACACCCGGGAACACCGGCGGCATGAAACGGCCGATGGCCTTGCTGTCGATGATGGAGTAGCCGATCTGCCCCGGCTGCTGCGCCACCAACCGGCCCCAGATCGCGTAGCGCTTGGGCCAGAAGTCCTCGCCCTCGTCGTAGAAACGCTGCGCGTTCTTGTTGACCACCACACCGAGCGAGACACAATCGATGCGGGTGCAGATGCCACCGTCGTACAGCGGCGCGCGTGCATCGATCGCCACGCAATGCGATTGCGAGGGGTCGCCGATCATGTCGGCACCCTGTTCTTCCATGTGCTTGATGAGCACGCCCTGGTTGAAGCGTGTGCCGCGGATCAGGAAGTTGTCGGCCGGCCACTCGCCGTCGGCATTCTGGCCCCAGGCCTCGCGCAGCCATTCGCGGTTGGACTCGAAGCCACCGGCGGCCAGCACACAGGCTTTGGCCTCGATGCGCTCGCCACCCACATAGGCCGCTTGGAACTGACCGTTCTGGATGTCAAGCCGGTCCACCGGCGCCTGGTAACGGATCTGCACGCCCAGCTTCTCGGCGCTGCGGTAATAGGCATTGACCAGCGCCTTGCCGCCGCCCATGAAAAAGGCGTTGGTGCGTGCCACATGCAGCGCACCCGACAGCGGCGGCTGGAAGCGCACGCCGTGGCGGCGCATCCAGTCGCGGCAGGTGCTGGAGGCGCGGATGGTCAGGCGCGCCAGGTGTTCGTTGGTGATGCCGCCGGTGACCTTGAGCAGGTCCTGCCAGTACTCCTCTTCCGGGTAGGCGTCGACCAGCACGTCCTGCGGCGCATCGTGCATGCAGCGCAGGTTGCGCGTGTGCGCGGAATTGCCGCCGCGCCATTCACGCGGCGCTGCTTCCAGCAGCAGCACGGAAGCACCGGCTTCGCGCGCCATCAGGGCCGCACACAGGGCTGCATTGCCGCCGCCGATGACAAGGACATCGATCATTGCGAGAAATCTCCATCAGCGGCACAGGCCCTGGGCCGTACCGGAAAAATGCATTCGGGAATGCGCCACTGTAATGGCTGCCCCCCGTTTTCAACAGGGGCACCGCCGCATGGGGGCATCACGAATTGTGATGCCCCGGGCCTGATCGACTCACGGCGCCGCCTGGGCGGCCAGCCGACCCGCACGCCGGCCCGACACAAAAGCCCAGGCCAGATGGTGGCCATGCCCCTTGAGCAGCAAGCCCCCCTGGCCGGTCGAGCCTGCCGCATACAGACCGGGTAGAGGCTGGTCATCAACCCCCAGCACCCGATGCTGGCCATCCACCATCAAGCCGCCCTCGCTGTGCACAAACACCGAGCGCACCGGACCAAGCGCGACATAGGGGCCCTCGCCCAAGGGGCGCACGCGGCCGGATGCCGCACTCTGCCTCAAGGCCATCGCGTCCAGGCCCAGCTTCTGCGCCAGCCCCTCCAGGGTCTCGGCCTCGGTGTAGACATCCGGCCGGTTCTGCCGGTAGTCCGGGATGTAGGCGTAAGCCACACCCGGCGCGGTGGACACGAAATCGGGCCAGACCGAGAAGCGCTGTGCCAGAGCCCGGTCGATCACGATATAGCCCTGCTTGTCCGGCTGATCTGGCAGACGCCAGGCCGGCTTATCCAACTCATTGCCGAAGCGTTCGCCACGCCGGTTCACCAGAATGGCACCGGCCTCGAACAGCGTCGGCGAAGGTGCCAGCGCCGTGGTGAGGAACTTCATCATGAAAGGACGCAGGATGGCGGCAGGCAAATGGTCGAGCGACCACGCCATGAACACCGCCAGCCAGCGCCATGGCGGCAGGCGGCGCACCAGCGTCTCGCTGGCAGGTGCCATGAAACGGATCTCCGGCCCGAGCGCCAGGTCGCCATTGACAATGCGCGCGCCCAGCGCCTCGGCCATGCGCTGGGCGTCGCCGGTGGCCGTCACATTGACGCCCTCAACCTTGGCTTCTTGCGGCCCCATGAAGCGCGCCTTGAAGTCCGGGTTGTTGGTGAAGTCTCCCGCTGCCAGCACCACGCCACCGCGCGCCGTGAAGCGCTGCCATCCGCTGTCACCCTCGGCATCAACGCTGGTCACGCGGCCTTCGTGCTGCACGATGCCACTCACCCGCATGCTGGTGCGGATGTCCACACCGGCACGTCGCGCACGCCGCCCGAGGTGATAGATGAAGGAACGCGAATTGGGCAGCACGTTGTGCATGCGCGGCTGGCGGTGTGGCGGTTCGGGCATGGGGCCCATGAAACGCACGCCGGAATCGAGCAGCCACTGGAACGTGGCGGGCATCTCGTCGCACAAAATCTTGCGCAACGCGTCGTTGTCGCGCCCTGCCAGATCGCCGGCAAAACCGGGCATGTCGGCCCAATGGTCTTCGGGACAGTCCTCGATGCCGCGGCGCCGCTGATGCGGTGTCTGGGTGGCACTGACGGAACCGATCGACCAGGCGGTCGAGCCGCCCAGCGCCGGGTTCTTTTCCAGCAGCACGACGCTGCGGCCGGCTTCGCGCGCCTCGATGGCAGCGGCGAGGCCCGCGCCACCACCGCCCACCACCACCACGTCGAACACTTCTTCCTTGCGCTGCATCGTTCAGCCCTTTCAGTCCAGCTTGATGCCGGCGGCCGTGATCACCGCACTCCATTTGGCGGTCTCGGCTTCGTTACGGCGCACCGCATCGGCCGGCGAGCCGCCCAAGGCCACCACGCCCAGGCCATCCCAGCGCTGGACCAGCTCAGGCGTCTTGAGCACGGCGTTGATCTCGGCATTGAGCTTGGTCACGATGGCTGCAGGCACGCCACTGGCCACCGAAATGGTGTACCAGGGCACGGAGGAGTAACCCGGCACACCGGCCTCGGCCACCGTGGGCACATCGGGCAGGCTGCTGTTGCGCTTGGTGCTGGTCACGGCCAGTGCGCGCACCTTGCCACTCTTAATGTGCTGGTGCGCCGTGCCCACGCTCTCGAACAGCATGTCGATCTGGCCACCCAGCAGGTCGGCCATGGCCGGTGCGCCACCACGGTAGGGCACGTGCACGTAGTCGATCTTCGTCATGTGGCGAAACAGTTCAGCCGCCATGTGCATGGCAGAACCATTGCCGGCCGAACCGTAGGTGAGCTTGCCGGGTTTGCTCTGGGCCAAGGCCAGCAACTCTTTCACCGACTTCGCCGGCACATTCTGGTTGACCAGCAACACGCTCGGACTCTCGGCAATCAGGCTCACCGGCTTGAGCTCCTTGGTCGGGTCGTAACGCAGGTTGGGATAGAGCTTGACAACGCCGTTGTGGGCGATGGTGGTCAGCACCAGCGTGTAACCATCGGCCGGCCCCTTGGCCACCAGCTCGGCTCCGGTATGACCACCGGCACCGGGTTTGTTGTCGATCACCACCGCCTGGCCCAGACGCGGACCGAGCTTCTCGGCCACCGTGCGGGCCAGCATGTCGGCCGGGCCGCCAGCGGCGTAGGGCACGACCAGCTTGATCGGCTTGTTCGGGTAGGCATCCTGCGCCAAGGCGAACGCGGCACTCGCGGCCAGGCTCAGAGCCAGCAGCGACTTGAAAGTCTTGTTCAGCATGCTGTCGTCCTCAATCCAGTTGAATCTTTGCCACTTCGATCACACGGTTCCATTTGGTGGTTTCGCTCTTGAAGAAGGCGGCCGCTTCGGCCGGGCTGTTCGGCGTGTAGTTCATGCCCAGCTTGTCGTAGCGCGCCACCACCTCGGGTGAGGCCAGCACACGCTGCACGTCCTTGTTCAGTTTCTCCACCAGGGACGCAGGCGTGCTGGCCGGTGCAGCCAGCGTGAACCACGATGTGCCGCTGTAGCCGGGCACACCGGCTTCACTGAGAGTGGGCACATCGGGCAAACGCGCGTCGCGTTTCGGGCTGGTCACGGCCAGCACGCGCAGCCGGCCACTCTGCACGTGCGGCATGCCCGAGGACATGTTGTCGAACATCACATCAACCTGGCCGCTGATCAGGTCGATCAACGCCGGCCCGCTGCCGCGGTAGGCCACGTGGTTCAGGCGTGCCCCGCTGGCCAGTTCGAACAGCGCCGTCACCATATGCACCGAAGAGCCCGGGCCGGCCGAGGCGTAGCTGACCTTGCCCGGGTTGGCCTTGGCATCGGCCAGGAAGTCGGCAAAGGTCTTGTACCTGGAGTTGACCGGCACCAGCACCACATTCGGCGCCTCGCCAATGATCATGACGGGCTTCAACTCCTTGGCCGGGCTGTAGGTCAGCTTGGTGTAGCTGGCGTAGGCGGCGTGGATGCCGATGGTGCCAACCATCAGGGTGTAGCCATCGCCGGGCGACTTGGCCACGAGTTGCGCGCCCAGATGACCGCTGGCACCGGGCTTGTTGTCGACGATGACACTCTGACCGTAGGCCGACGCGAGACGCTCGGCAATGATGCGTGCCAGGATATCGACCGCACCGCCCGGTGCGAAGGGGGCCACGATGCGGATGGGTTTGTTCGGGTAGTCCTGCGCCATGGCTGCACCGGCGCCGGCCAATGCAGCCAACAGCACAGTGCGGCCCAACTGCTTCACGAAGGCACATGTCATGTCTTGCTCCTCAGCTGCTCCAGTGTGATGACGGGACGTTGTTCGTAGGGCAGCGCCCACTGCTGGCAGTTGCTGCCGTCGACGATTTGCACCGGCAGTTCGATGACTGCTGGCACAGCCTGGCCACGCAGGTGGCGTGCCGCACATTCGGCTGCCAGATACGCCATCTGCATGGCATTGAAGTCGGCCGTGGCCAGCATGCGACCGGCCGCAATCGCTTCGATGGCCTGGGGAATCGCATTGACGCCAACTACAGCCACCATCTGGCCGGCGGCATCAAGTGCATCCAGCACGCCGATGGCCATGATGTCGTTGGCGACCAGGCAGGCCGCAGGTGCCGGGTTGACGCGCAGCCATTGAGCCATGCGCTCCCGGGCCACTTCACGCACATAGTCGCCCGCCACCTGCCCCACCAATTCGATGCCCGGGTATTGGCTGGCCGCCGCCCGGAAACCGCGCAGCCGCTCCTGGCTGGTGTAGGACTCCTCGGGCCCGGTGACCACGAGCACGCGGCCCTGGCCCTGCAGATGCGTGAAAAGATAGCTGGCAATGGCCAGCGCCAGCGCGTAGTCATCCGAGCTGACGTAACCCACCATGGGCGCAGCCTCAATCGGGTTGACGAAACCGATCATCGGAATGCCGGCTGCTGCAATGCGGCGGATCGCCGGGTTCACCTTGCTGGCATGCACCGGCGAGAGCACAAAAGCATCGGGCCGCAGCTGCAGCGCCAGCGCCTCGTCGATCAGCGCGCTCTGCTCTTCGGGGTCATCTCCCTTGTGCGGCACAAAGTGCAGCACCTCGTCGCCAAACTGTGCAGCGGCGCGCTCAGCACCCAGTCGCGCCGCGCCATAGGCCGGGTTGGTGAGGTTTTTGGTGAAGACAGCAAGCTTCATGTTCGATCCGGATGCACATGGCGCACTGTCTGTACAGCGTCGCCACGTACCATCCAGGCCCCTCTCAATCCGCGTATTCGGCCGCAGCCTTGATGATGGGCGCCCAGCGCTCCATCTCGGCCGCCTGCAACTTGCGCAGCGGTTCGGGTTTTGATTCGGCCGGTGCCGCCGTGACAGCGGTCAACTCGGTGAACTTGCGCTGCAGCTCGGCATCCCGCAAGGCCTCGGTGAGCGAAGCCGAAAGGCGCTCGATCACGTCGGGCGGCGTTCCCTTCGGCGCATAGAGTCCGTGCCAGACGCCGACGTCCACCTTGGGAAAACCGGCCTCGGCAAAGGTCGGCACCTTGGCCAAGATGGGCAGGTGCTGCTTGCCGGTGACGGCGTAGGCCTTGACCCGGCCGGTGTTGACGAAGGACGCCGAACTCGACACCTGTTCGCACATGATGTCGATCTGGCCCGTCATCAGATCCGTCATGGCCAGGCCGGCACCGCGGTAGGCCACGGTGGTGACCTTGGCCTGCAGGGTCGACTGCAGCAGCAAGCCGCACAGGTGCGCCGCCGAGCCGATGCCGGAGTGCCCCATGTTGACCTTGCTCGGGTTGGCCTTGATGTAGCTCACCAGTTCGGCCAGGGTCTTCGCCGGCAGGTCGTTTCTGGCCAACAGCACCATCGGCACGGTGGCCACGATGCCGACGGGCACCAGATCCTCGGTGTTGTAGGGCATCTTACGGTACAGCGTTGGCGATGTGGCCATGCCCAGGTTGTGCAACAGGATCGTGTAGCCATCCGCCGGGGCCCGTGCCACCTTGGCCGCACCCACCGTGCCGCCAGCGCCGGCAACGTTGTCCACCACCATGGCTTGCTTGAGGTTTTTCTCCATCACGTTCGCCAGCGTGCGTGCCAGCACGTCGGTCGGGCCACCGGCCGGATAAGGCACATTCAGCGTGATGGGTTTGGCGGGGTAGGACTGAGCCAGGGAGGAAGTAACGGGTGCCGTTGCAGCACACAGGGCGAGTGCGGCACTCAGAAAACGCAATTTCACGAAATGTCTCCTATATTTTTTTGTTAAACGCAAATTTCAGACGCTCAAACCATGCCGCCATTGGGCTGAATGATCTGGCCGTGCACCCATGAAGCCTTGTCGGAAGCCAGGAAGCTCACCACTTCGGCCACCTCGTCGGGCGTGCCAATGCGGTTGAACGGGCTCATGGCGGCCGAGCGGGCAATGGCTTCTTCGTTCTTGCCGGCGCGGAACAGGTCGGTGTCGACCGGGCCCGGTGCCACACCGTTGACGCGCACCTTGCGCGGCGCCAGTTCCTTGGACATGGAGCGCAACAGGCTTTCCACCGCGGCCTTGGTGGCGGTGTAGGGGCCGCCACCGGGCACGGCCACGCGCACCATGGAGGTGGTCAGCCCGATGATGTTGCCGCCGTCCACCACGTTGCGGGCCGCCGCGCTCAGCACGTTGAAGGCCCCGACGATGTTTACCTCGACCAGCTTGCGGAAGTTCTCCGGGTCGAAAGCAGCCAGCGGGCCGGGCGGCACGTTGATGCCGGCATTGGCCACCACGCAGTACGGCGCGCTGCCGAAATCGCGCACCACGTCGGCAAATACCTGTGCCACTTGTGCGGCTTCACAGATGTTGACGGCATAACCCTTAGTGCGGGACGTGCCGATGGTGGCCGGCAGGTTGGGTGCGCTGGTGACATAGGTATAGGCGACGTCATAGCCGCTCTCGGCCAGTTTCTGCACCGTGGCTGCGCCGATGCCGCGCGTACCACCGAAAACGAGTGCGATTTTGTTGCTCATGAAATCTCCAATCAGTCAGTTATCAGAATGTCTTATCGCGGGCCACCGCGGAACCGGCTTTGCCGGGCCGCTGGTGGCGTCCCCCTCCTGAGGCGGCCGCTAGGCCGCCTCAGGAGGGGTCAAGGACTCCACGGCTTGCCGAACTGCGGCTCCTTGTAGGGAATCGGGGGCAATTGCCAGGTGCCGGTGGAAGGCGGGCGCACTTCGGCATCGACGTGGACGTCGATCACGCAGGGGCGCTTGTTCTTCAGCGCCTGCTGCACCGTCACGCCCAGATCCTGCGGCCGCGTGATGGTGTAACCGTCGGCGCCACAGGCACGGGCCCAGGCAGCGAAGTCGGGGTTGTAACGCTCGCCGGTCTGGCCGTTGTAGAACGCAGTGCCAATCTCGCGGCCGTTGAACAGGCCGTACTGCAGATCGCGAATGGCACCCCAGGCAAAGTTGTTCCAGATGATCCAGATCACCGGCAGGTTGTGCTCCACCGCCGTGCACAGCACGTAGGGCGCCATGGTGAAGCCGCCATCGCCGACGACGGCAACGCAGGGACGATCGGGCGCCGCGAAGTGCGCGCCCATCACGCCGCAGACGCCAAAACCCATCGACGAGTAGCCCCAGCTGTTGAGCATGCTCTGCGGGCGCTTGGCCTTCCAGAACTGCATGAACCAGTTGTGGTGCACACCGGAGTCGAGCGAGAGGATCACGTCATCGGGCAGCACCTTTTGCAGGGTGCCGACCACGAACTCGGGCCGCAGCGGACTGGTCGAGTCGCCGAAATGCGGCTGCACGAAAGCGTCCCACTGGCCTTGCCAGCCCTGCACCTCGGCCAGCCACGGCGCGTAGCGCGTGGCCGCGATGGCGCTGCGTGTTGGCAGGGCGTTGAGCAACTGGCGTACGAACACCTTGACGTCGGCAATGATGCCCAGCGTCGGCGCGTAGTTGCGGCCCAGCTCCTGCGGGTCGATGTCGACGTGCACCAGCTGGGTCTTGGGGAAGTTCCAGGAGTAGCCTTCATGCCAGCTCGACGAACTGCGGTCGTCAAAGCGCGTGCCCAGCGTGATCACCAGGTCGGCACGGCGGCCCGCTTCATTGGCCGGGTAGGCGCCGTTGCGGCCGATGAAACCGAGGGCCAGCGGGTGGTCGCCAGCAATGCAGCCCATGCCGTTGGGCGAGGTGATGACCGGAATGCCCAGCTTCTCGGCGAACTCGGTGATCTCTTCACCCGCCTCCGACAGCGTGGCGCCGTGTCCGATGAACAGCACCGGCTTGTGGGCAGCCTCCAGCAAGTCCAGCGTGGTCGCCACGTCCAGGTCATTGGCACCGGGACGGTGCGCGCGTTGCACGTTGGAGGGCGGCGGCAACTCGACATCCGCTTCTTCCTGGTACACGTTGTAGGGGATGTCCAGATTCACCGGGCCGGGGCGGCCGGTGACCATGGTGTCCATCGCCTGGCGCAGAGCCAACGGCAGCATGTCGACACGCGTGGGCTGGAAGGCGCGCTTGACCACCGGGCGCATGACCTGCGCGAAATCGGCCTGGTTGTGCTTGTACAGCTCCTGGAACGGCGCGCGGTTGTGCTGCGAGGTTGGCACGTTCGACGTGATGCACAGGAAGGCCGAGGAGTCCGACAGCGCCGTGGCGCAGGACATTACCATGTTGGCCGAACCGGGGCCGGTCGAGGTGAGCGTCGCCACCGGCTTGTGCTTGACGCGGAAATAGGCATCGGCCATGTGGCCGGCGCACTGCTCGTGGCGCGGCGAGACCAGTTGAATCTTATCGCGCACGTCGTACAGCGCATCCAGGATGCCCACGTTGCCGTGACCACAGATGCCGAAGATATACGGCATCTTTTCCTGGACCAGGTATTCGGCGATCAGTTCGCCACCTTTCATCTTGGGCATAGCTAGCTCTCTTCTAATCAGTTGGGGGCAGGGCTGGCCGCTACGCGGCTGTGGCCTGTCCCGCAAGGTTTTATGGGGGTCAGGTCGTCGTGAAAGTGACGATACGCTCTTCAGTCATTTCGTGAACGGCATAGTGCGGGCCTTCGCGGCCGAAGCCGCTGTCCTTGGAGCCACCGTAGGGCATCAGGTCGACACGCGAACTCGAGGTCTCGTTGATGTGCACACCGCCCACCTCCAGTTGCTGCGCCGCATTCAGGGCGTCACCCAGTCGATTGGTGAACAAGCCGGTGGCCAGCCCGAAAGGCGTGGCGTTGACGCGCGCAATGGCTTGCGCCAGGGTTATGAACGGCACGATGCAGACCACGGGACCAAAGATCTCGTTGCAGCCCACCCGCATGGTGCCGCTGATGTTGGTCAGCAAGGTGGGCGGCACCACGGCACCCTGGCGCGGGCCACCGGCCAGCAGCTTGGCACCCTTGGCCACGGCCTCCTGGATCCAGCCGTCGATACGGATCGCGTTGTCTTCGCTGATCACGGGGCCAACAAAGGTCTTGGGATCCTGCGGATCACCGTAGGACAGTTCCTTGACGAGCTGCGCCAAGCGCGTTTCCACGTCTTGCTGCAACGATTCGTGCACCAGCAGCAGCTGCACCGAGGTGCAGACCTGACCGGCTTTGCGAAAACCCGCGTTGACCACCTTGGGCAGCGCCACGTCCAGTTGGGCGTCGTCGCACAGAATCGTGCACGCAATCGAACCCAGCTCCATCTGCGTACGGCGCAGGCCGGCAGCCTGCTGGATCTTGCGACCGACTTCGGTGCTGCCGGTGAAGGCAAAGAAACGCACGCGCTCGTCGGCCTGCAGGTGCTGGACCACCTCGGCGCTGCCGTGCAGCACCGACAGGAAGCCCTGGGGCATGCCGGCTTCCAGCAGCACCTCGGCCAGCAGGCAGGCGGTGATGGGTGTGAAGGACGAAGGCTTGAGGATGACAGCATTGCCGGCCGCAAAAGCCGGTGCCACCTTGTGCGTCACGGTATTGAGTGGCGAGTTGAACGGCGTGATGGCGGCCACCACACCCAACGGCACGCGCAGCGTGAAGCCCAGGCGGCCAGCGGCACCCGGGGCACCGGCCAGCGGAATCACGTCGCCGGCCAGGCGCCGCGCTTCCTCGGCAGAGAGCTTGAGCGTCTGCAGGCAGCGACGCACTTCGCCGGCGGCATCGGTCTGCGTGAAGCCCGCTTCCAACTGCATGGCACGCACGAACTCATCCAGACGTGCTTCCAGCAGCACCGCCGCACGGTCCAGCACGGCACCGCGTTCGTAGGCGGCGGGCGAACCTCGGCGAAAGGCCGCATGGGCCACATCAATGGCCTGCTTCACCTGCGCCGCATCGGCCGTGGTGATGGTGGCGCAAGGTTGCAACTTGTACTTGTCTCGCACAGAGACGCGTGGTCCCGCACCTTCGACCCACTGGCCATCGACCAGCAGGCCGTAGACAGCGGGGGTTGCCGTGCCCAGCACGGCGCTTGCCTTGCGATCCATCAGCGCATCTCCTCTTCGTCATCGGCCGGGGTGGTGATCACCAAAAACACCAAGCCATTGGTGCCGGTGTTGGTGAAGCTGTGGCGGATGCCGGGGGGCACGTAGACATAGTCGTGCGGGCGCATCAGGCGCTTGTCGTCATCGAGCGTGAGGATGCCCTCACCCTCGAGAACGTAGTAGACCTGTTCCTGCACCTTGTGCACATGTTCGCCCACGTAGGCAGCCGGCGCATAGCGCGAAATGCGGAAGTCCACACGCGAGCTGCCGGTGGTTGTGGGGCCGGCCAGTTCCTTGGAGAGGGCACCACCGAAGTGGCCCGGATACTCCTTCCAGGGCATGTTGGCCATCGTCTCCACCAGGAGTCGGAGGTCTTGTTTTGGGGTCATGGTCTTTCCAGTCATGGGGTTGAATTCTTTCGATCCAATGGCCGTTCACAGCCACAGAATCTTCTTGCGATAGTCGAGATCTGTCAGCAGCGGTTCAGCCGGTCCTTCATGGAACACAGCACCGCGCTCGAGCGCATAAACGCGGTCGGCCAGGGCCAGCACCAGATCGAGGTTGTGCTCGACGATCACGATGGACACATGCTGGCGCAGCTTGTCAAACACCGTGAACAGCTCCTGCACCACGGTGGGCGCCAGGCCTTCGAACGGTTCGTCCAGCAGCAGCAACTTGACGTTGCCCGACAGCGCACGCGCCACCGCCACCATCTGCTGCTCGCCGCCCGACAGGTAATCGGCCGCCACGTTCATGCGCACTTTCAGACGCGGGAAGTAGTCGAGGATCTGCGCCTCGTCCCAGACCACGCCGGTGCGGCCATCGGTCGGCCGCGCCAGGCGGCCCAGCGCCAGGTTCTCGCTCACTGTCATGCCGGCGAACAGGCCGCGGCCCTGAGGCACGTAGCCAATGCCGATGCGGGCAATGTCGGGCGCGCTCAGGCCCGCGATCTCGCGGCCGTTGAAGTTGACGTGGCCACTGGCCGGCGGCACCAGACCCACCAGACTCTTGAGCAACGTGGACTTGCCAGCGCCGTTGCGGCCCAGCAGCGCGACGATCTCGCCCTCGCGCACCTGCAGGCTGGCGTCGTTCAGGATGTGGCTCTTGCCGTAGAAGGCGTTGACCTTGTCGAAATCCAGCACCAACGGCCGGTCGCCCACGGCCTTGCCCGAGCGACCCGTGACGGGCGGTGTACCGGTGCCGGTGTAGATCTCCTGCACGCGCTGGTCATTACGCACTTCCTCGGGCGTGCCGCTCATCAGCACCTCGCCCTGGTTCATCACCGTTACGCGGTGCGAGAAGGCCAGCACACGGTCGATGTCGTGTTCCACGATCAGCACCGGGATGTTGCTGGCGATGGTCTTCACAAGATTGGACACACGCTCGCGCTCGGCGGCGGCCAACCCGGCCAGCGGCTCATCCATCAGCAGCACCTCCGGCTTGGAGCCCAGGGCAATGCCCAAGTCGACCAGACGCTGGCCACCATAGGACAGATCGCCGCCACCCACCTCTTCCATGCCCTGCAAGCCCAGGAACTTCATCAGTTCGGCGGTCTCGGCATGGATCTCGGGGTAGCTGTCGATGTCGCGCCAGAAGTCAAAGCGCGCCGCGTGCCGCGCCTGCAAGGACAGGCGCAGGTTTTCGTAAATCGTCAGGCCCTTGAACAGGTTGGTGATCTGGAAGGAGCGCGCCAGGCCCTGCTGGCAGATACGCTCGGGCGGCAGGTGCTGGATCTCCTTGCCGTGCAGGCGCACCGCCCCGGTATCCGGCATGAACATGCCCGAGATCAGGTTGAAGGTCGTCGTCTTCCCGGCACCGTTGGGGCCGATCAGCGCGTGAATCTGACCGGCCTGCACAGTGAGGCTGTTGTCACGCACGGCCTGGATGCCGCCGAAGCGCTTGCTGATGCCCTGGGCCTCCAGCACGGCACCTTCCTTGCGCGCGGGGCGCAGGAACTCGGGCAGGGGCAGGCCCTCAAAAATTTTGCGCTTGCTCATGGCCGCGCCATCCTCGGGCGACGGACTGAAGCGCCGACGCAACTGGGCCCAGATGCCGGTCAGGCCCGAAGGCGAGAAGACGATGAAGCCGACGAAGATCAGGCCGAAGTAGAGCAGCCAGTTGTCGGTGTAGATCGAGAACAGCTCCCGGAACAGCAGGAAGAACAGCGCGCCCAGGGCCGGACCCAGGAAGCTGCGCATGCCGCCGATCACCACCATGGCCAGGAATTCACCGGAAAAGGCCACCGTGGTGGACTCGGCCGCCGCCAGGCGGTGCAGGAAGATCAGCAAGCCGCCGGCCAGGCCCGTCACGGTGGACGAGATCACAAAGACCAGCAGCTTGTAGCGGTCGATGTTGTAGCCCTGGAAGGTGGCGCGCTGCTCGTTTTCGCGGATCGCCACCAGCACGTGCCCGAAGGGCGAGCGCACCACGCGCAGCAGGGCGTAGACCACACCAAAGGCGATCACGGCCACCAGCACGTAGTAGGCGAGGTGGCTGTTGAGGTCGATCGGGCCCAGCATGCCGCGCTCGATGCCGCCCAGGCCACCCTCGCCGCCTGTGAGCGCCGTCCAGCGGAAGGCGATGGCGAAGGTCAGCGCGCACAGCGCCAGCGTCAACAGCGAGAAATAGACGCCGCGGCGGCGCAGGATCAGGAAACCCACCGCCAGCGACAGGCCCGCAGTGAAGACCAGGGCGAACAGCAGCGGCAGCCACATCTGGTTCGGAAACCAGTTCAGCTGCGCCAGCGCCGCAGCATAACCGCCGATGCCGAACCAGGCCGCGTGGCCGAAGGACACCAGACCGGTGTAGCCCACCAGCAGGTTCAGGCACATGGCCGCCATGGCCAGCAGCACGACCACGGTGGCAGTGTCCAGCGTCAGGCCGATGCCCTGGAAGCCGAGAGGCAGCAGCACCAGGGCTGCGCCCGCGATCCACAGGGGACGGTATTTGGAGTTCAGGAAAGCACTCATTCTTGTCTTCTTCTCGTTCTCACTCGAAGCGCTCGATGCGCTCACCCAGCAGGCCACGCGGACGGAACATCAGCACGAGGAACATCAGCACGTACATGGAGGCCTCGCCGGCTGCCGGCACGAAGTAGATCGTGATGCCGCGCACCACCCCCACCAGAAACGCGGCCAGCACCACGCCCCAGAAGCTGCCCAGGCCGCCGATCACCACCACCACAAAGGCCACCGTCATGATCTCGGTGCCCATGGCCGGGTGCACGATGGCAATCGGCCCGAACAGCACCCCACCCAGCGCGGCCGTGGCCACACCCAGCATGACGATGGCCGTCATATAGGGCTGCAGCTTGATGCCCAGCACAGCCACCATGTCGGGCTTCTGCACGCCGGCCCGCACCACGCGGCCAAAGGAGGTCTTGTGCAGCAGCAACCAGATGCCTGCCATGACCAGGATGACCACGCCCAAAATGAAGAGCCGGTACTTGGAGAACATCAGGTCCCCCATGATCACGTTGCCCTTGAACTCCGGTGGCATGTTCGAGGGCAGGGGAGCCGAGCCCCAGATCATGCGCAGCGCCTGCTCGCCCACCATGGCCAGGCCGAAAGTCACCAGCAGGCTCAGTGTGGGATCGGCCGTGTAGAAACGGCGCAGCAGGTAACGTTCGAACAGGATGCCCAGCAGGCCGACGGCCAAGGGCGTGATGAAGATGCTGCCGGCGAAGCCGGCGTGCTTGATCACTTCCAGCGAGACATAAGCGCCCAGCGCGTAGAAGGCGCCGTGCGCAAGGTTGACGATGCCGCCCACGCTGAAGATCAGCGACAGGCCCAGGGCCAGCAGCAGGTAATAGCCGCCGAGCACCAGGCCGTTGACGACTTGCTCGAGCAAGAAAACGAGTTCCATAACGATCCAGGGAAAAGAATGGCCGTACGCTGCAGCGCCGCGGCCCGCACGACCGGGGCATGCCGCCCCAGCCGTCAGTTCACGTCACATCTTGCAGGTGCTCTCGGACTTCGGGGGCGCCAGCTTATCCAGCGGTTCGTTCGCACCCGGCACGGCTTCGCCGAACAGCAGGAAGTCCTGCTTGTTCTTGGCCTGCCCCTTGGGCTTGACCGTGAAGGGATAGGCTTCCTGCATCAGCTGGTGGTCCCAGCTGCGGAAGTAGGCTTTGCGCGCCTTCAGGATGTCAAACTGCGCTTCCGATTCGAAGTAGGCAATCAGCTTGTCGGTATCAGTCGACTTGGTGGCGTTCATCGCCTGCGCCAGCATCTTGAGCGACACGTACTCGATCCAGGCGTGGTTTTCCGGGATGCGGCCGTACTTTTTGGTGAACTTCTCGACAAAGGCCTGCGAGCCGGGGGTCTTGAGTTCGTGGTGCCACACCGTCGGCCAGATGCCGCCCAGGTTGCCTTCGCCAGCGGCCCAGGCGTCCGCCGTATTCAGGTTGAAGCCGGCCACCGGGTAGGTGAGGCCGAACTCGGCGTACTGCTTGACGAAGTTGGTCACCTGGTTGCCGCCCAGGTTGGTGGCCACCAGATCGGGCCTGGCCTGGCGGATCTTGATCAGTTGCGGACTGAAGTCGGTCAAATCGGTCGGCACCAGCTCGTCACCGATCACGGTGCCGCCATTGGCGGTGAAGAAGCGTTTGGCCTGGCGCGACAGGTCGTGCCCGAACAGGTAGTCGGACGTCAGGGCAAAAATCTTCTTGCCTTTGACCAGGCCCTCGCGCAGCAGCGCCTCGCCAGCGGCATTGACCATCACCGTGACCGGGATGTCGACGTGGAAGGTGTAGCGGTTGCAGTCCTTGTTGCGCAGCGCGTCGGAGCGTGCGCCAATGCTCATGAACAGTTTCTTGTTGCGGGCAGCGACCTGCGAGATCGTCAGGGCAGCCGCAGAGTTGATCTCGCCCATCAGCACGGCCACGTTGTCGCGCTCGATCATGCGCTGCGCTTTCTGCGAGGCCACCTGTGGATTCACCGAGTCCTCGCTCATCACGTCGAGTTGGCGGCCCATCACGCCGCCGGCGGCGTTGATTTCCTCGGCCGCCATCTTGATGCCCTGCGTGGCGTATTCACCGAGGGCGCCCAGGAAGCCGGTCATCGGCGTCAGATGACCGATCTTGATCGGACCCGATTGCGCGCCCGCCAAGGACGGGAAACCGAGTGCGGCACCACCCACCACCAGGGCACCGGCCTGCAACAGGGTGCGGCGTTGGCTGGACGGCGTCTGAACTTCAGCCTGTTTCTGCTTGGATTCCATGGGATTGTCTCCTGTTGATTTGGGTATGCAATGGAATGGAAGGCCGATGATAGGAAGAGCGCGTCACTCTGAAAAATACTGTTTTCCGAGATGGGGTATAGCTATTTCTTATACCCAACCATCCTCAAAAACTTATAGGATCGAACGATGGACCTGCGTCAACTCAAGTACTTCGTACAGATCGTGGAAAGCGGCAGCCTGGCCAAGGCCTCGCGCCAGCTCTACATTGCCCAGCCGGCGCTGAGCCAGCACATCGCCAAACTGGAGGCCGAGGTCGGCAAACCCTTGCTGATCCGCACCGCCAAGGGGGTGACACCGACCGAAAACGGCGCCGCCTTGCACCATCACGCGCGCTTCATGCTGCGCCAGTTGGACCAGGCCCTGTCCGTGGCGCGTCAGGAGCCCGGCACCGTGCATGGCATGGTCTCGGTGGGCCTGGCCGCCACCACGGTGTGTGCCGTGGGTGTGCCTTTCATGCGACGCATTCGCGAGAAGTACCCTGGCATCGTGCTCAACGTGGTGGAGGGCATGAGTGGCCACCTGGCGCAGATGATGCGCATGGGCCAACTCGATCTGGCCATCCTGTTCAGCCGCGATGCGGTGCCCGACCTGCCGGCCGAGCCGCTGGTGGAAGAGGAACTGTTCGTCATGCTGCCCGAAGACAGCGACCTGGTGGCCCCCAGGCGTGTCAAGCTCAGCTGTGAAGACACCGCCGTGCTGCCGCTGATCCTGCCCACCGGCATTCATGGCTTGCGCCGGCGCATCGCCGCCGAGTTCGAGCAGCGCAACCTGGCCATGCACGTGGTGGCCGAGATCGACTCGCTCTCGCTGCTGATGACCTGTGTGCGCGACGGCATGGGCGCCACCATCAAGCCCATGTCGGCGGCGCTACTGGAAGGCCGTATGCGCGAGGGCTGGCGGACCCTGGCCTTTTCGGACGCCAACATGAAGCGCCCCAACTTCCTCTACTCGGTCGACCAGGACCGCCTCTCACCTGCCGCCGCCGCCGTGCGCGGCGAGCTGCGCGAGACCGTGAAGCAACTGGTGCAAAGCGGAACGTGGAAAGGGGTCAACCTGCTCTGAGCTTGGCCCCGATCGCTGTCGCCTACTTCAGCGCGGCCACACCCGCCTTGGCCACCGCCTCGTCCTGCGAACCGGTACCACCGGAGCAGCCAATGGCACCGACCAGCTTGCCGCTGTCCACCAACGGAATGCCACCGCGCGAGGCAATCACATCATCCAGGGTGAGCAGGTAGTTGTTGCCGTTTTGCACCCCGGCCTCGAAAGCCTTGGTCTCGCGCCGGTACCTGGCCGAGGCACGTGCCTTGTGGATGGCAATCTCGATGGAGGCCAACTGAGCCCCATCCATGCGCTTGAAAGACACCAGACTGCCGCTGGAATCGACCAGCGCACATACCATCTTCCAATTGCGGTTCTTGGACTCGCTCACCGCAGCTGTCAGCACGGCATCAGCGCGCTCCAACGAAACCGGGGCGCCGTAAGGCACATCAAACGGCATTTTCTCTGGCACCGCGTCAAGCGGGTTGGCTGGCTGAGCGTGGCTGACGGTAACCGTCAGCAACACAGCCGCGAGAGGAATCATGGATGTCTTGAGCTTGAACAGCATGGCGTGTGTCTCCTGTTTGTGTTGTGCCATCAATGCGGGCATTCAGGATCTCGCCGTGTGCGCCGTCCTGAACGGTCGCAATGTAGTCGCCTTCAATGGGGCGACCCATGCGCCAGGCGCATGGGGGCATCAGTTTTTGTGATGGAGGAAAGTCTGGTGACGGCCCTAGCCGTCCACCAGTGCCGCTCCGACCCAACGCCCTGAGCGCACCAGCTCACGCGCACAGTCGGCCAGCACCACGCGGGTGGCCAGCCCTGCCGGCGACAGTTCGTCGTCCGACAGGCTACACAGTGCATTGACGCGTCGCGCCTGCGGGTCGGTCACCTCGGCCAGATGGAAGCGCTGCTGCGCATCGGCAAAGCGCCCCACCGCGGCCCAGGGCTGCAGGGTAGCGCCGAGGCCGGCATCGACGGCGTCCATCAGCATCGGCAGTGAGTCGATTTCCGCCACCACATCCGGCTGGTAACGTGCCCTGGCAAACACCGTGTCGAGCGTGCTGCGCAGGCCGTGGGTGCCGGTGGGCAGGATCAAGGGCACGCCCTTGAGCTGGGCCATGCGGACCTTGGCTGACGTCTTGGCGCCCAGCCCCTGGCGCGAACGGATGAAGAACAGCTTTTCTTCCAGCAGCGGCATCACGCTCCAGCGCCGCGCGGCATGGGTGTCGAACAGCACCGCCAGATCAAGCTGGCGCGCATTGAGCATGCTGGTGATGTGGCCGGACAGGCTTTCCACCATGTGCAGGCGCACATCGGGGTAACGTTCGCGCATGGCGCGCATCAGCGGCACGCCCAGCACGGAGGCGGTGGTGGGCGCCAGCCCGACGCTGACCGTGCCCGACAGGCGCGCCTGCTGTGCGGCACGGGCTGCCTGCTCGGCATGGCGCAGGGTGAGCTGGGCCTCGCGGAAAAAGGCTAAGCCGGCCTCGGTCGGTACCACGCCCTTGCTGGTGCGCTGCAGCAGCCGGGTGGCCAGCTCGCCCTCCAGCCGGCTGATCTGCTGGCTCAGGGCCGACTGCACCATGTCGAGTTCCAGCGCGGCACGGCTCATGCTGCCGAGCTCGACCACACGCACGAAGTAACGAATCTGCCTGAGTTCCATAAAAGCCCGTCACGCGCCCTTGTTTGCCATGGCTGGGATAATCGCATACCTATGAGCAAGTCAGGCAAACAGCGGGTGGTGGTCGGTTTGAGCGGGGGCGTGGACTCCGCGGTGAGCGCGTACCTGCTCAAACAGCAGGGTTACGAGGTCATCGGCATCTTCATGAAGAACTGGGAAGATGACGACAACTCCGAATACTGCTCCTCCAACATCGACTTCGTCGACGCCGCCGCCGTGGCGGACGTGATCGGCATCGAGATCGAGCACGTCAACTTTGCCGCCGAGTACAAGGACCGGGTGTTTTCCGAGTTTGTGCGCGAGTACCAGGCCGGCCGCACGCCCAACCCGGACATCCTGTGCAACGCCGAGATCAAGTTCAAGGCCTTCCTCGACCACGCCATGCGTCTGGGCGCCGAGAAGATCGCCACCGGCCACTATGCCCGCGTCCGGCTGAACGAAACCACCGGCAAGCACGAACTGCTGAAGGGCCTGGACCCGTCGAAAGACCAGAGCTACTTCCTGCACCGCCTGAACCAGGCGCAACTGAGCAAGACACTGTTCCCGGTGGGCGAACTGCACAAGACCGAGGTGCGCCGCATTGCCGAGGAAATCGGCCTGCCGAATGCCAAGAAGAAGGATTCCACCGGCATCTGCTTCATCGGTGAGCGTCCGTTCCGCGAGTTTCTCAACCGCTACATCCAGAAGGAGCCGGGGCCGATCAAGGACGGCACGCCTGCGCCCGGCGACAAGGCCTACGGCCGTGTCATCGGCAACCATGTGGGCCTGAGCTTCTACACCCTGGGTCAGCGTCAGGGCCTGGGCATCGGCGGCATCAAGGCCAAGGGTGCGCAAAAGGGCGGCGGCGAACACGCGCCCTGGTTCGTGGCGCGCAAGGACATGGAGAAGAACACCCTGTGGGTGGTGCAGGGGCATGAGCACCCCTGGCTGCTGTCGCACCAGTTGCACGCGCAGGACGCGAGCTGGGTAGCGGGTGAACCGCCCCAGCCGGGCGCCATGGCGGCGAAGACGCGCTACCGGCAGGCCGATGCGGCGTGCACCATCGGCGATATTGAAAGCTCGGCGTTCAGCCTGACTTTCCCGCAAGCGCAGTGGGCGGTGACGCCGGGACAGTCGGCGGTGCTGTATGACGGCGAGGTTTGTCTGGGTGGCGGTGTGATCGACGCGGCTGCTTAGAGTTCATCTACGCATCTATCCTTGCAACCCTAGACATGTATGGAAATCCGCAAACAACAGTCTCACGGGAAAATTGGAGAAGCTGCAGTCTCCGCTAAATGCTGGATGCACGGCATTCCTGCTTACAACACGGCTGGTCTAAGAGCCAACTTTGCCGGCAGCGATCTACTCGTTGATACACCAGACCCTACTCACAAGTTACTCATACAAGTCAAAACCGGCTATAGCCCGGGACCCGGATGGGTCTATACGACACAGTGCTCTGGTGAAGATGAATTGCAGCGACCAAAGTTTGTTTCTGACTTTGTCGTCTTCGTCAATCTCGACAAAAAGGCTGGTACCAAGCACTCACATAATGGCGAGCTTGATTTTCAGCACCTTGCTTTTTATGTAGTACCTCGCGATAAAGCGAACGCGCTCTATCTGGCAGCCTTGAAACGGGAGCATGACCGCCCGCTTCTTCGAGGTGGTCAAAGGAAATTAGGCAACCTTGCAGTCAATGTCTCGGCTGACTTAATGAATGAGTTCAAAGACGCTTGGCATCTCATCCGCGATGCAGGCAACAAAAGCCCCTAGCTCATCCGCGCCAGCAGCGTCTCCATGTCCTTCATCATGGCCGACAGATCGGCCTTCTGCTCCTCGCCCGGGGCCAGACGCTGCTCCAGTTCCTGTTCCATGAAGCACACCGTCATGCGCAGGTAGGTACTGTCCAGCGCCTTGCGCACGGCGCTGAATTGCTGGCCGATCTTGAGGCAGGGCTCGCCGTCTTCAATCATGCGCTGGATGCCGCGCAGCTGGCCTTCGGCGCGGCGCAGGCGGTTCAGGATTTCGGTGCGCGAATCGCTGTCGGTCAGCACCGTGGGCTTGCAGGCCTCGTCACCCGCGGCTGGCGCGGCGGCCTTGGTGGGGGCTTTCACTTTGGCTTCAGCAGACATGGCCGTTTCCTTCACTTGAGTTGCTGGCCTTCTGCGTCGCGCACTGTGACGCGCACGGGCACACCCTGGCTGACGCTGCTGGCGACGGTGCAGAAGTCTTCAAACTGGGTCAGCACACGGTCCAGGTGTTCCAGCTTGGCGGCAGAAACCCCCAGCGTCAGCACCACGTCCAGCCCCAGCACACGCAGCCGGTTCTGCGCATTGCGGCCGATCTCGGCCGTCACCTCGCATTGAATAGGCTCCGGTGCCTGCTTGAACTTGCGCAGCGCAAACAGCAGAGAGTCCGACAGGCAGTTGCCCACCGCGGCGGCCAGCAACTGCACCGGGGTCGGGCCCTTGCCCTGGCCGAGCGGCGGATGTTCGTCACCCAGCAACTTCGGCACGTCGGCACCGAAGTCGATCTCGAACTGGAAGTCCTGCTGCTGGCGCAGCAGCACGCGCGGCTTGCTCTCGGTCATGGCTGCGTCCTTACTTGGTCTTGCAGACGTCGCCGCCTTCCGGCACACCTAGTTTCTTGAACAGGAAGGCCGGCGGGCAGAAGCCGGTGAAGCCGGACTGGAACAGGTTGAAGCCAGCGAAGGCGGTGACGGCCAGGAACCACTTGCTGACGAAGATCGGGCTGCCTTCGACGCCGAGGGCCAGCGTCAGCATGACAACAAAACCGGCCATGATGCGGATGTAGCGTTCAACAGTCATTTCAAAACTCCTTAGGTTGCGGTGGGGGAAACAGGGGGCAGGGACAAGCCGTCTTGCGGTTCGTAGCGCTTGCGATAGAACGAGTAATACAGCACCGGGATTACCACCAGCGTCAGCATGGTGGACACCAGGATGCCGAAGATCAGCGAGATGGCCAGGCCGTTGAAGATCGGGTCGTCGAGGATGAAGAAGGCACCGATCATGGCGGCCAGGCCGGTCAGCGCAATCGGCTGCGCGCGCACGGCGGCCGACTGCACCACCGCGTCCTTGAAGGCCATGCCCTGCTTGACCTGCAGCTCAATGAAGTCCACCAGCAGGATGGAGTTGCGCACGATGATGCCGGCCAGCGCGATCATGCCGATCATGGAGGTGGCGGTGAACTGCGCGCCCAGCAGCGCATGGCCCGGCATGACGCCGATGATGGTCAAAGGAATCGGCGCCATGATGACCAACGGCGTGGTGTAGGAGCGGAACTGCGCCACCACCAGCAGGTAGATCAGGATCAGCCCCACGCCATAGGCGGCACCCATGTCGCGGAAGGTCTCGTAGGTGATCTGCCATTCGCCATCCCACTTGATGGCGTACTGGCGGAAGGTGTCGGCCGGCTGGCGGATCCAGTACTCACCCAGTTCCCCGGTGCCCGGCAGGGCAGCAGCATCCAGCTTGGGACGGATGGCAAACAGGCCGTACAGCGGCGAATCGAGTTTGCCGGCCATGTCGCCAAAGACATAACTCACGTTCGCCAGGTCCTTGGTGAAGAGCGGCTTGTCGATGACACCGCGCTCCACCCGCACCAGTTCCGACAGCGGTACCAGTTGACCATTGGCGGCACGCATCGGCAATGCAAGCACGGTGTCCAGCCCGACCTGCGATTCGCGCGGCAGCTGCAGGCGTACCGGCACCGGGTACTTGGACTGGGCGTCGTGCAGGTAGGCGGCGTCGGCGCCCGACAGGGCCGCCGAGACCGTCTGCGCCACGGCAGCCACCGGGATGCCGAGCGACTCGGCGCGCTGGCGGCGCACACGCAGGTAGGCCCGCGGCGCATCAATTTTCAGCGAGGTGTCGATGCCGACGATGTCAGCCGTTTCGCCAAAGGCCTTGGCAATGCGCAGGGCCAGTTGCTGACGGCCGGCTTCATCGGGGCCGTAGACCTCGGCCACCAGCGGGCTCATCACCGGCGGGCCAGGCGGCACTTCCACCACCTTGATGCGCGCACCGTGTTGTTTGCCGATCTCTTCCAGCGCCGGACGCAGGCGCTGGGCGATCACGTGGCTCTTGTCATCACGGTGGTGCTTGTCGACCAGGTTCACTTGCAAGTCGCCCTGCTCGGCCTCGGCGCGCAGATAGTACTGGCGCACCAGGCCGTTGAAGGTGATGGGTGACGCGGTGCCGGCATAACCCTGCAGGTCCAGCACTTCAGGTTGCTGCGCCAGGAAAGCGCCCAGCTCGTGCAGGGTGGCGGCGGTGTCTTCCAGCGGCGTGCCGGCCGGCATTTCCACCACTACCTGGAACTCGCTCTTGTTGTCGAAGGGCAGCATCTTGAGCACCACCCACTGCACCATGGTCAGGCCGACCGACAGCAGCAGTGCCGCCAGGATGCCGGCCAGCAGCTGCCAGCGCTTGCGCGCGCTGGCCAGGAACGGCGTCAGCAGGCGGGTGAAGAGGTTTTGCAGCTTGGGGCCCAGACCACCCGCCGCCGCTTCGTGGCCATGCGCTGCGTCGTGGGGTTTCATCAGCTTCAGCGCCAGCCAGGGTGTGACGGTGAAGGCAATCGCCAGCGAGATCGCCATGCCGAGGCTGGAATTGATCGGGATCGGGCTCATGTAGGGGCCCATCAGGCCGCTCACAAAAGCCATGGGCAGCAGCGCAGCAATTACCGTCAGCGTGGCCAGGATGGTGGGGCCGCCCACTTCGTCCACCGCACGCGGGATGATGTCGCGCAACGAATCACCGGGTGTGAGCTGCTGGTGGCGGTGGATGTTCTCCACCACCACAATGGCGTCGTCCACCAGGATGCCGATGGAGAAGATCAGCGCAAACAGTGAGACGCGGTTGAGCGTGAAGCCCCAGGCCCAGGAGGCGAACAGCGTGGCGGTCAGCGTCAGGATCACGGCGGCGCCGACGATCACCGCCTCGCGCCGGCCGAGCGCGAAGCCCACCAGCAAAATCACCGAGCCGGTGGCAAAGGCCAGTTTCTGGATCAGCTTGTTGGCTTTTTCTGCGGCCGTTTCGCCGTAGTTGCGCGTGATGCTGCTCTCGATGTTGGACGGGATCACCGTGTTCTTCAGCGCGGCCACGGCCGCGTTGGCGGCGCGTGCCACGTCGACCGCGTTCTCACCCGGTTTCTTGGTCACGGTCAGCGTGATGGCGGGGTACACCTGGCCGGCTGCGGCCTCGCTCTGCTGTGCCGTCTTGTCCGTCGCCATGGCGGCGCCCGGCGTGAACCAGACGTAACGTTGCGGCTGCCGCGCACCGGCTTCGATGCGCGCCACTTCACGCAGGTAGACCGGCGCACCGCGGTTCACACCCACCACCACATCACCCACATCCTGCGCCGAGCGCAGGAACTCGCCCGCTTCCACCGTCAGCATCTGCGGTGCCTGCGACTGGGCATCGAGCACACCACCCGCGGGCATGCCGAAGTTGGCCGCCGCCAGCGTCTGCTTCAGGCTCAGCACATCGATGCCGCGCTCGCGCAGGCGCGTCGGGTCCAGCCAGACGTGAACCGCCTGGCCCGGGCCGCCGATGGTCTGCACCTCGCGCGTGCCGGGCACGCGCTTGAGTTCGGTTTCCACCTCGTGTGCCACGCGTTCCAGTTCGTTGGCCGGCAACGCCTCACGGCTCCACAGCGTCACGGCCAATACAGGCACGTCGTCAATGCCCTTCGGTTTGACGATCGGCGTCAGCGTGCCGAGGTCGCGCGGCAGCCAGTCTTGGTTGGCATTGAGCACGTCGTACAGGCGCACCAGCGCCTCGGTGCGTGGCACGCCGACCTTGAACTGCACCGTCAGCACGGCCAAACCGGGCCGCGCCACCGAATAGGTGTGCTCGATGCCGGCGATCTGGCTGAGCGCCGCTTCGGCCGGGCGCGCCACCATGTTCTGCACGTCGGTGCTGCTGGCCCCAGGGAAGGGGATCAGCACATTGGCCATGGTCACATTGATCTGCGGCTCCTCCTCACGCGGCGTCACCAGCACGGCGAACAGGCCCAGCAGCAAAGCGACCAGGGCCAGCAAGGGCGTGATGGCGTTGGCCTGGAAAGCGGCGGCGATACGGCCGGAGACGCCCAGCCGTTCGAGCAGCCCCGTGGTGTGTTCGGTGTCTTTCATCGCAACCTCAACGTTGGGCGGCAACCGCACCCGCCAAGCCCGCCTTGATCGAATCGACGGCCACGCGGTCACCGGCTTTCAGGCCGGCCACGATTTCGATGCCGTCGGCACCATGGTCGGCCCCCAGGCGCACGGCGCGCAGCACAAAACCCTTGTCAGCCGCCACATAAACAGCGGTCAGTTCACCGCGGCGCAACACGGCTGCCGCCGGCACCACCATGCGATTAGCCTGCCCACCGACAAAACGCACCCGCACCTGCTGGCCCGGCAACAGGTTCTGCGTGACCTTGGGCGACAGCTCCAGGCGCCACTCCACCGTCTGCGACACCGGGTCCGCCGAGGGCATGGCGCTGCGCGCCACCGGGGTCACCCACTCGCTACCCAACTGCACTTCGATCTGGCTGGCCTGACTGGTGACATCGGCGCGGGAGGCCGGCACCTGCACCACGGCCCGCAAAGGCTGGGGCGCATACACCGTGACGATCGGTTTGCCCGGCACCGCCAGGTCGCCGGCTTCGACGTGGATCTGCAGCACCCAGCCGTCGTACGGTGCGGTGACACGGGTGTAACCCTGCGACAGCGCCGACTGGCGTGCGCCGGCGCTGGCCTGCTCACGGCCGGCCTGGGCGCCCTTGAACTGGGTTTCTGCCATGTCGAGCGCCGCCTTGCTGACGAAGCCCTTGGCCTGCAGCTCCTTGGTGCGCTCATAGTTGGCCTGGGCGTTGCGCAGTTCGGCTTCGGATTGCGCCACCTGGGCCTGGCTGCGTTGCACGCCGACGGCGGTTTCGCGGTCGTCGATGGTGGCCAGCAGCTGGCCGGCCTTGACGCGGTCGCCCATCGTCACCAGCCGCGTCACCACCCGGCCGGAGGTCTGGGCCGACACCACGCTCTGCTTGACCGGCTGGATCACGCCGTCGATCTCGAACCCGGTCGACACGGCGCGCGCCTGGATCTGCACCGTGGGCACCTGCACCGCGCCTTGCGCCCCAGCGGCGGACACGGCGAAGATGGCCAGCCACGGCAACAGGCGGCGCGTCAGTCCAACGGAAAAGCAAGATGAATCCATGGCAATCTCCAGATACTGGCCGGAGTATACATAAATACCCCCCATAGTACAAGCGCAGGCCACAAAAAAGCCCCATCAGCCGTGTGGCTGCGGGGCTTGGACGTCCAGACGACGAAGCGGTCAGAACGGGATGTCGTCGTCCATGTCGTCGAAGCCGCTGGAAGCACGGGCCGGCGCCTGGCGCGGTGCCGGGGCACTGGGTGCCGAGCGCGGCGCCGGCGCGGCGCGGCGCGGTGCGCCGCCCTCGTCGTCAGACGGGCCGCCCATGCCTTCACGCTTGCCCAGCAACTGCATTTCGGTGGCGATGATGTCGGTGGCGTTCTTCTCGATGCCGTCCTTGTCGGTGTACTTGCGGTAGGTCAGGCGGCCTTCGATGTAAATGGGGGTGCCCTTCTTGACGTACTCACCCACGATCTCAGCCAGGCGCTCAAAGAAGGTGACACGGTGCCACTGCGTTTCTTCGACGAACTCGCCGGAGTTGCGGTCCTTGCGACGGCTGGTGGTGGCGATGCTCACATTGGCCACGGCGCCGCCCGAGGGCAGGTAACGGATTTCGGGGTCGCGGCCGCAATTGCCGACCAAAATGACTTTGTTGACGGATGCCATGGGTTTTTCTCCAAACTATGGGGCAGATTATGGCGCCTAGCCGGCCGTCCTGGACGGCGCTTTCATCGGCCAGGCCACCAGCAGCCACAGCACCATGCCGATGGCGCAGGCGACGAACAGGCCGTGCACGCCGGTGGCCTTGACCAGCCAGCCGCCCACGGCGCCACCGGCAAAGAAGCCGAGCGACTGCAAGGTGTTGTAAACCCCCAGCGCGGCGCCACGGGCATGCGGCGGCGCAATGCGCGAGGCCAGGCTGGGCTGGCTGGCCTCCAGCACATTGAAACCGCAGAAGAAGATGAACAGCAGCACCGCCAGCACGCTGATGCTCGGCGCTTCGGCGCTCCACAGCAGGCCCAGCTGGACCAGGACGACCAGGCCGATGGCTGCCAGGAAGACGGCGCGCAGGTAACCGCGCTTTTCCAGCGGGAACAGGATGGCGCCCATGACAACAAAAGAGGCCAGCACCGCCGGCAGGTAGACCTCCCAGTGGTCGGCCTTGGGCAGGCCGGCCTGCACCAGCAGGGCCGGAATGGCGACCCACATGGCCAGTTGCACCGCATGCAGGATGAAAACACCGACATCCAGCCGCAGCAGGCCGGCGTGCGTCAACACCTCGGACAGGCGGCCACGCGGCATGTCCTTGTGCTGCTGCGGCTCCGGCGGCACCAGCCAGATCACCACCGCCGCGCCGGCGAGCGCCAGCGCGCCGGTGAGGAAAAACAGGCCCGATAGGCCGATCCAGCTCACAAGCAGCGGCGCCAACAGCAGCGACAGGGCGAACATCAGGCCGATGCTGGCGCCCACCAGCGCCATGGCCTTGGTGCGTACTTCGTCACGTGTTTGGTCGGCCAGCAGTGCCGTCACGGCGGCCGAGATGGCACCGGCGCCCTGCAGCGAACGGCCGAGGGTCAGGCCGGTCAGCGTATCGGCCAGGGCGGCCACCAGACTACCGACGGCAAACAGCAGCAGGCCGGCAACGATGACGCGCTTGCGCCCGAGCCGGTCCGACGCCATGCCGAAGGGCAGCTGCAGAATCCCCTGGGTCAGGCCGTAGATGCCCATGGCCAGCCCGACCCGGGCCGGATCGTCCCCGCCGGGATAACGCGCCGCTTCCAGCGCGAACACCGGCAGCACCAGGAACAGGCCCAGCATGCGCAGGGCAAAAATGGACGCCAGCGACAGGCTGGCGCGCCGCTCCAACGGGGTCATGGTGCCCGGTTCACGGGCAGTCTGGTGGGAAGACATGGAAGAAGACACTGAAGGCAATTCGGCACACAGGCAGCCGTCGCGGACGGCGGGCACAAAAGCGTCGATTGTCTCCGATCCGCACAAAAGCAGCCGGCAAGGTGCGGGAAACCCCGTCTATCTCTATCATGGAGGGTTTTGTTGAAGACGCAACGCTTTGAACTCCACCCCTGACGGCCTCCGCCCCCTGTCCGCACCTGTCGATGAAGGCCCGGGCCGCTATCTGGCCCACGCCCTGCAGCAGCAGGCCATCCACATCCGCGGCGCGCGCACGCACAACCTCAAGGGCATCGACCTCGACATCCCGCGCAACAGCCTGGTGGTGATCACCGGCCTGTCGGGCTCGGGCAAGTCGAGCCTGGCCTTCGACACCCTGTACGCCGAAGGGCAGCGCCGTTACGTGGAAAGCCTCTCGACCTACGCGCGCCAGTTCCTGCAGCTGATGGACAAGCCGGACGTCGACCTGATCGAGGGCCTCTCGCCGGCCATCAGCATCGAGCAGAAGGCCACCAGCCACAACCCGCGCTCCACGGTCGGCACCGTGACCGAGATCCACGATTACCTGCGTCTGCTGTTCGCCCGTGCCGGCACCCCCTACTGCCCCGAGCACAACTTGCCGCTACAGGCGCAGACCGTGAGCCAGATGGTGGACGCCACCCTGGCCTTGCCGATCGACACTCGGCTCATGATCCTGGCACCGCTGGCGCGCGAGAAAAAGGGCGAGTTCAGCGAGGTGTTCGAGGACATGCAGGCGCAAGGCTATGTGCGCTTTCGCGTCGACGGCGTGGCCTGCAACTTCGACGAACTGCCGACGCTGAAAAAGACCGAGAAGCACGACATTGACGTGGTGATCGACCGCCTCAAGGTGCGCGGTGGCGACGATGCAGAGGCCGCCGCACTGCGCCAACGGCTGGCCGAAAGCTTCGAAGCGGCACTGCGCCTGGCCAATGGCCGCGCCATTGCGCTGGAGATGGACACGAACACCGAACACCTGTTCAACGCCAAGTTCGCCTGCCCGCTGTGCCACTACTCGATCAGCGAGCTGGAGCCGCGCCTGTTCTCCTTCAACTCGCCGCAGGGCGCCTGCCCAAGCTGCGACGGCATCGGCCAGCAGGAGGTGTTCGACCCGGCGCGCGTGGTGGCGTTCCCGTCCTTGAGCCTGGCCAGCGGCGCCATCAAGGGCTGGGACCGGCGCAATGCCTACTACTTCGCCATGCTGGAGAGCCTGGCCAAACACTACAAGTTCGACCTCGACGACCCGTTCGAATCATTGCCCACCCACGTACAGCAGGTTGTGCTGTACGGCTCGGGTGAAGAAGAGATCAAGTTCAGCTACGTGATGGACTCCGGTGCCTCGCAGGGCAAGAAGGTCAGCAAGAAGCATGTCTTCGAGGGCATCATCCCCAACATCCAGCGGCGCTACCGCGAGACCGATTCGGCCCTGGTGCGCGAGGACCTGGCGCGCCTGCGCGGCACCCAGCCCTGCCCGGCCTGCGCCGGCACGCGGCTGCGCACCGAAGCGCGCCATGTGAAGGTGGGCGAGGGCGAACAGTCGCGCGCCATTTTTGAAGTGAGCCACCTGACGCTGCGCGAGTGCTTCGCCTATTTCGACACGCTGCAGCTGCAGGGCGCCAAGGCCGAGATTGCCGACAAGGTGGTGCGCGAGATCCGCCTGCGGTTGAAGTTCCTGAACGACGTCGGCCTGAACTACCTGAGCCTGGACCGCAGCGCCGAAACCCTGTCGGGCGGCGAAGCGCAACGCATCCGGCTGGCCAGTCAGATCGGCTCCGGCCTGACCGGCGTGATGTACGTGCTGGACGAGCCCAGCATCGGCCTGCACCAGCGCGACAACGACCGCCTGATCGGCACGCTGCAGCACCTGCGCGACATCGGCAACAGCGTGCTGGTGGTCGAGCACGACGAGGACATGATGCGCGCGGCCGACCACCTGATCGACATGGGCCCCGGCGCCGGCGTGCATGGCGGGCGCGTGGTGGCGCAGGGCACTTACGACGAGGTCAAGGCCAACCCGGACTCGCTCACCGGCCGCTATCTCGCCCACACCCTGAAGATCGCGGTGCCGACAGAACGCCATGCCCCGGGTGAAGACAAGCTGCAGATCATCGGCGCCAGCGGCCACAACCTGAAGCACGTGAGCGTCGACATCCCGGTCGGCCTGTTCACCTGCGTCACCGGCGTCTCCGGTTCCGGCAAGTCGACGCTGGTGAACGACACGCTGTACGCCGCGGTGGCGCGCCAGCTCTACCGCGCGCACGATGAGCCGGCACCGGTGCAGGAGATCGAAGGCATCGAGCATTTCGACAAGGTCATCAACGTCGACCAGTCGCCGATCGGCCGCACGCCGCGCTCGAACCCGGCGACCTACACCGGACTCTTCACCGCCATCCGCGAGCTGATGGCCGAGGTACCGATGGCACGCGAACGCGGCTACGGCCCGGGGCGCTTTTCCTTCAACGTCGCTGGCGGCCGCTGCGAAGCCTGCCAGGGTGACGGCATGGTGAAGGTGGAGATGCACTTCCTGCCCGACGTTTATGTGCCGTGTGACGTCTGCCACGGCGCGCGCTACAACCGCGAGACGCTGGAGGTGCTCTACAAAGGCAAGAACATCGCCCAGGTGCTGGACCTCACGGTGGAAGCCGCCTACGCCTTCTTCAACGCCGTGCCGACGATTGCACGCAAGCTGCAGACGCTGCTGGACGTGGGCCTCTCCTACGTCAAGCTGGGCCAGTCGGCCACCACGCTCTCCGGTGGCGAGGCGCAGCGTGTCAAACTGGCGCTGGAACTGTCCAAGCGCGACACGGGGCGCACGCTCTACATCCTGGACGAACCGACCACCGGCCTGCACTTCGCCGACATCGACCTGCTGCTCAAGGTACTGCACCAGCTGCGTGACGCCGGCAACACCATCGTGGTGATCGAGCACAACCTGGACGTGATCAAGACCGCCGACTGGCTGATCGACATGGGTCCGGAAGGCGGCGCCGGCGGCGGCACCGTGGTGGGCACCGGCACGCCGGAGGCCATCGCGGCCAACCCGGCCAGCCACACCGGGCGCTACCTCAAGCCCCTGCTCGCCGCATGACGGCCCGGCACTTCTCGGCCCGCGACTACGCGGCGGCGCTGGGTGTGATCGTCATCTGGGGCCTGAACTTCGTCGCCATGAAGTTCGCGCTGCACGACTTCACGCCGTTCCAGCTCGGCGCGGCGCGCTACGTGGTGGCCGTGCTGCCGCTGGTGTTTTTCATCCGGGCGCCGCAGCTGCACTGGAAGTGGGTGCTGCTGTACGGCCTGTGCCAGGGCGTTGGCCAGTTCGGTTTTCTGTTCCTGGCGCTGCAGGTCGGCATGACGGCCGCGCTGGCCTCGGTGCTGATGCAGACCCATGTGTTCTTCACCGCCCTGTTCAGCTTTTTCCTGCTGCACGAGCGCCTGAGCCGCCCGCTGGTGGGGGGCCTGACGTTTGCCGCCCTGGGCCTGGCCTGCTTCGGCATGAATTTTGTCGTTGGCACAGCCGGCCTCACCACGGTGAGCGGCCTGCTGCTCAACCTGTGCGCTGCGGCCATGTGGGCCGCCTCCAACATCGTGGCGCGCAAGGCGCAGCAGGCCAGCCCGCACTACGAGCCGCTGCAGTTCCTGGTGTGGAGCAGCCTGGTGCCGGTGCTGCCTTTCCTGCTGCTGAGCGTCCTGTTCGACCCCAGCGCTGCCGAGCCCGCGCTGCGCTGGACCAGCAGTGCCAAATGGCTCAGCGTGCCCTGGACCTCCTGGCTGGCGGTGGCTTACCTGGGCTGGATCGCCACCATCTGGGCCTATGCGATGTGGACCGGCCTGCTCAAGCGCCACCCGGCTAACCGCGTGGCGCCGTTCAGCCTGGGGGTGCCGGTGGTGGGCCTGAGCGCCGGCATGCTGGCACTGGGCGAAACCATCGCCCCTTGGCAGTGGGCCGGCATCGCGCTGGTGGCGCTGGCACTGGCCTGCGTCATGTTTGGCGACCGGATTCTGGCAAAAATCGGCCGCTAGGCCTTGTTGATATTGCGCCAGCAGCTATTTAATTGATAGCAAATCTGATTCAGCGCCCCAGATCCTGGATGGCATCGACCACCATGCTGGTGCCCACCGCGATCAGCAGGATGTCGGACGCCACGCGCACGTATTTGTAGCCGGCCGGAGGCATGCCCAGGCGGATCTGGATGCCGGGCTCGATCGGGTAATAGACCACGTCACCTGGCAGGGGGCGGCCGAAGGCCCATTGCCTGGCCTGCCCAGGCGGCAGGCAGCCATTGTTCTTTTTCGCCAGACCGGGCGGGCAGTTGCCGGTGCGGTATTGCTGGCGGTAGTAGTCGTGCGCCGCTGTGCGCTGGGCATCACCGAAGTAGCCGCCGATGCGGATCTCCACCGAACCACCCTGGCGCGCCGGGTAGCCGTCGCGGCGTTCTTCGCGCGGCTCGTCCCGGTGTTTGTTCTTGCCCGGCGGGCCGGCCCAGTCCGGCTTCTCGGCCAGCACCGTGCCCCCCAGAGACATCAGCGTGGCAGCCACCACGCCCAAATGCACCCAACGCTGTTTTTGCTTTTGCATGTATCACTCCTGCCAGCATCCACTTGCTGGTCCAGGGAGCAACTGTAGCCACCGGAGCGCCGTTTGCATGGCCCCTTTGCAAGCTGTTACATCAGCCGGGGCGCCCTCAGGCTTTGGCGGCTTCCAGCAGATCGCGCGTCTTGAGCGCTTCACGCCGCGCCGCCGCGGCGAAGTCCTCGCCAGCGGAAGCGTAGAGCACGGCACGCGACGAGTTCACGACGATCGGGGCCGTCGTCCCACCTGCTGCGGCGCGCCAGCCGGCCTTCACCGTGGCCACGGCATCGCCGCCCTGCGCACCAACGCCGGGAATCAGCAGCGGCACCGCGGGTGCCACGGCACGCACGCGCTCGATCTCGGTCGGGTAGGTGGCGCCGACCACCAGACCGAGCTGGCCATTGAGGTTCCACGGCCCCTGCGCCAGTGCCGCAATGTGTTCGTACAGGCGCGGCTGACCCGGCACGTCCGCCAGGTGCTGGTTCTGGAAATCGTCACCGCCCGGGTTGGAGGTGCGGCACAGCAGGAAAGCGCCCTTACCTTCGTATTTCAGGTAAGGCATCACCGAGTCGAAGCCCATGAAGGGCGAGAGCGTCACGGCATCGGCGCCATAGCGCTCGAAGGCCTCGCGCGCGTACTGCTCGGCCGTGCTGCCGATGTCGCCGCGCTTGGCATCCAGGATGATGGGCACCTGCGGTGCGGCGCGGCGCATGTGGGCGATCAGCTTTTCCAGCTGGTCTTCGGCGCGGTGCGCGGCGAAGTAGGCGATCTGCGGCTTGAAGGCGATCACCAGGTCGGCCGTGGCGTCGACGATGGCAGCGCAGAAGTCGTAGATCTTGCGGCTGTCACCCTTGAGGCCGGCGGGGAACTTGGCCGGCTCGGGGTCCAGCCCTACGCACAGCAGGGAGCCGTTTTGGCGCTCGGCGGCGCGCAGCATGTCGAGGAAGGTCATGCCCTGATTGTAAGAAACCCGCACAATCCAGCCATGCACTCTCTTTCACGCCAGCAACTTCTTGCCCTCGTCTGCATCACCTGTGTCTGGGGCCTGAACTGGCCCATCATGAAAATCGGCGTCACCGATCACCCGCCACTGACCTTTCGTGTCATCTCCATGTGGCTCGGTCTGCCGGTGCTGGCGCTCGGGCTCATGGCCATGAAGGCACCGTTTCGCATTGCGCGGGCGCATTGGCTCGAGCTGGCCTGGCTGACCCTGTTCAACATGCTCATCTGGCATACGCTGATGATCATCGCCGTCAAGTCCCTGACCAGTGGGCGGGCCGCCATCCTCGGCTACAGCATGCCGATCTTTTCAGCCCTGCTGGGCGCCCTGCTGTTCGGGCACCGCCTCACGTTGCGTGGCTGGGGCGGCGTGGCGGCCGCAGCGCTGGGCGTGTGCCTTCTGTTGTGGCATGAGATCTCCAACCTCGCGGGCAAACCTGTCGGTGTGCTGCTTGCATTGGTCTCCGCCCTGGCCTGGGCCTTGGGCACCCAACTGATGCGCCGCACCACGCTGACGGTGCCGACCGTGACCATCACTTTCTGGATGACGCTGATGACCACGCTGGCCATGACGGTGCTGGCGTTCTGGTTTGAAGGACCGCAATGGAAAACGCCGTCGGCTGCCACCTGGGGCGCCATCGCCTACAACGCGGTGCTGATCTTCGGCCTGGTGCAGGCCCTGTGGCTGTCTCTGGCGCGGCACCTGACGCCGGTGGCGTCCACCTTGAGCGTGATGCTGATCCCGGTGATCGGCGTCTTCAGCGGCGCGCTCTGGCTGGGCGAGGTGCTGCACTGGCAGGACTACGCCGCTGTCGGGCTGATGATGCTGGCAATTGCTTCCGTGCTGCTGCCGGCGCGCGCCCGCTGAATGAAAAAACCCGGCACCCTATGACAAGGTTCGCCGGGTTGTATCGGTCGTCCTGACGCTCAGAGGTCCAGCACCAGCTGCGGCGTCTTCGAGCGCGAACAGCAGGGCAGGAACTGGTCGTTCGCCACCTGCTCCTCGGGCGTGAGGTAGCTGTCCTTGTGGTCGGGCACACCTTCGAGTACGCGCGTCAGGCAGGTGCCGCACACACCCTGCTCGCAGGACATCATGATCTCGACACCGGCTTCCGCCAGCGCCTGCGTCACGGTCTTGTCCTTCGGCACCATGACGATGCGGCCGGAGCTGGCCAACTTGATCTCGAAACTGGCATCGCTGTCGGACTTTTCCACCGTCGCGCCGAAGAACTCGTAGTGCAGCTGATCTTCCGGCCAGCCTTTCTCGCGCGCCGTGTTCAGCACCGCGTCCATGAAGCCCTTGGGGCCGCAGACATAGAGATGGGTGCCCGCTTGCGGCTGGGCCAGCAACTGGGCCAGATCAAGCTTCTGCTCGGCAGCACCGTCGTCGAAATGGAAGGCCACTTTGCTGGCAAAGCTGGACTTGCCGATGCGCTCGCGAAAGGCCGTACGCTGCGCTGAACGGGTGGCGTAATGCAGCTCGAAATCGGCCCCGGTGTTGGCCAGCCGTTCGGCCATGCACAGGATGGGCGTGATGCCGATGCCGCCGCCCAGCAACAGGCTCTTCTTCGCGTCGTGCGCCAGCGGGAAATGGTTCTTCGGCGTGCTGATCTGCAGCACGTCGCCTTCCTTCACCAGGTCGTGCACCGCTTTTGAACCGCCGCGCGAAGCCGGGTCACGCAGCACGCCGATCAGGTAGCGGTGTGTTTCCTGCGGGTCGTTGCACAGCGAGTACTGGCGTGTGATCCCACCAGGCAGCTGCACATCGACGTGCGCGCCGGCGCCGAACGCCGGCAGCGCGCTGCCGTCGGTCGCCACCAGCTCCAGCGTCACAATGTCCTGCGCTTCCACCGCCTTGCGGGCGACACGCACCGAGAGTGTTGAGGCACTGCTCATGTTGATTCCTTAGGCCTTGGCCTGGGCTTGTTCCTCGGCCACCAGGCGGTCGATGATCTTGCGCGACTGCACGCCACCGGCGTCGATGTTGAGCATCAGCAGGGCGCGGTCCGGGTAGTCGAGCAGGTTGCGCTGCTGTTTCTCCAGCATCTCCAGGTCTTCACCGAAGATCTTGCCCTGGCCTTCGCGGATGGTGGCGGTGAGCGCCTTGTCCTTCGGGTTGAACTTGCGCGCCATGCCCCAGAAGTAGTGGATCGAGGTCTCGGTCTCGGGCGTGATGAAGTCGATCACCCTGCTGTAGACCTTCTTGTCGTTCGGCGCATCGTAGCCGCCATGGCCTTCCAGCGCGACACCCACCTCGATGATGACGTGGCTCGGCGGCGTGAAGCGGCAGATCTGCCAGCGGTCCACGGTGACGTCGTCCGGCAGGTTGTTGCTGCGCAGGGCGGCCTTCCAGAAGGGCGGAGGCGTGATGCCAGTCATGTAGCGTGCCGTAACCACCTCGTCGCCATTCACCGTGGTCTTGCACGGCGTTTCGTCGATCTCCTTCTGGCCGATGGACGTGCTGTGCACATAGGTCTCGTGCGTCAGGTCCATCAGGTTGTCGATCATCAGGCGGTAATCGCAGTTGATGTGGTACAGGCCGCCGCCATACGCCCACTCGGGGTTGTCGTACCACTCCATGTGCGGGATCTTGGCTTCGTCGGCCTGGGCGGCATCGCCCGGCCAGACCCAGATGAAACCGTAGCGTTCGACCACCGGGTAGCTCTTGATGGCCGGGAAACCGCGCACGCGCTGGCCCGGCATGGCCACGGTCTTGCCGTCGCAGCCCATCTCCAGGCCGTGGTAGCCGCAGACCAGCTTGCCTTCGCAGACGTAGCCGAGCGACAGCGGTGCACCGCGATGCGGGCAGAAGTCTTCCACGGCAGCCACCTTGTTCTCCTCGCCGCGGTAGAACACGATGCGCTCATTGCAGATGGTGCGGCCCAGCGGCTTCTCGTCGATCTCGCTGGGGGTGGCGGCAACGTACCAGGTATTTTTCGGGAACATAAGACGGCCTCGTTGGGTTAAAGATAGTCGGATGGAATCGGGATACCAGTCTGGAAACTCAATCCAGGGCGGAAACCATTGATTCCGTATACTGAATGTGATTCATTGTACTGAATGAAGATTTGCAGCAACAGCCCTGAAACTAGGTGAAAACCCTTAAATCCTTGGCTTTCCGACCGGCGGCGGATGGGGTGTGCGTCAGGCCCGGGTCTTGCCCCGGACCCGGGCGGTGCGGGCCTCGTGGTCTTCCGGCCGGTTCTGGCTGTCGTGCAGGTGCACAAACTTGCGCAGCAGTCGCATGAATTCCTTCTGCTCGACCGGCTCCAGACTGCTCATCATGCCGCGGTACATGACGTCCACGCCCGGGCGCAACTCGAGCAGCACTTCCTCGCCCGCCGGGGTGAGCGACAGCCGGCGCTGACGGCGCGGCAGCACCTCGCGCAGGATCCAGCCCTTGCTCTCCAGCCGGGCCGCGATGTCGGCGGTGGTTGAGGTATCGAGCGCAATCAGCTGCGCCAACGTCACCTGGTCGATGCCGGGTGTCTCGTGCAGCGTGCGCAGGATGGCGTACTGGATCGGCGTCACATGCCGGCCATGCACCTCATGGAACTTGGACACCGCGATCTGCTGCGCACGGCGGATCAGGTGTCCTGGCTCGTCATACAGCTCGATGGAAAGCGGGTTGTCGGCAGTCGTGCTCATGGTCGGAAATAAGGGGCAGAGACGCGCATTGTGCTTCAAGGCCGCAGCGCATCAGCCGCATCCGGCGCCCCGTACTGCTGCAGCATGCGGTAACGCTGGCCGTCGGGCCCCGTGTCGCCGGTTGACGCCATCAGCGCATAACCCTGCACCCACCAGCCCCAGGCCGGCCACAGCGCTGGTGGCCGTGCCGTTTGCGCCCGCCGCGCCAGCGTGAGGTGCGGCCGGTAGGGCCGCTCGTCGGTGCGCAGATCCAGTTGATGCAGACGACGCGCCAGCTGGTCGTGCAGTTGTTGCAATGCCGCCGGCACGGCCATCGGCAACAACACCGCCAGGCCGTGCGGCCACAGCGCCGGCTGGCCGAAGCGCAGCTCAAACGGCGTCAAGGGCACCGCCAGCCCGGCGCGCAGTTCATCGAGGCGCGCATGCGGCACGGCGCCTATGAAGTGCAGCGTCACGTGCCAGTCGGCGGGGGCATAGCGGGCTGCGTCCTCGTTCCAATGCCAGGTCTTGGCGTGTTCAGCCAGCGCGGCCTGTACTGTTGCCCCCGGGCAGAGGGCCAGGAACAGGCGGTCGGAATCACGCGGCGCGTCAGGGCTGGACGACATCGTTCGCCACACCGTGTTCGATCCAGGCCTTCATCGCACGCACGGTGGCTTCCTCAACACCGATGAAGCCATGCTGGGTGTACGGCTGGCAGGCCGGGCCGCGGCCGGCGTTGCCGGATTTCACCGTGATCAGTGGCGCGCCGGTCTTCTGCGCCAGCCGCTGCGCCTCGGCATAGGGCGTCAGGCGGCAGGGGTCGTCAACGTGGTGGACCCACAGCATGGGCAGGCCGTAACGATCGAAGTCCAGCTCGCTCAGGCCCTGCACGTTTGAACTGGAGAGGAACACCGAATTGGTGAAGATGACCTTGGTGTCCGGGCGCGGCACGGCACGCGCCGCGTAATAGGCCGACACGCTGCCTTCGCTGGTGCCCACCACCGCCAGCGGCATGAGCCCATACTGCTGCCGGATGACACCGACCAGCTCGCGGATGTCCTCGGCATAACGTTCGCTGGCGCGGAAGACCCCGGAAAAACCATTCCATTCATCGGACGGCGCATCGACCGAGAACACCACCGTCTCGCGGTCCAGCCAGTACTGGCGGCTGCGCAGCAGGAAGTTGCCCTTGAGTCCGTAGTCATCCACCGAACGCAGCTTCATGATGCCGGGGTAACCCGGCATCAACAGAATGGCGCGCCGAAAGGCATCGTGTTCGCGCCAGTGCGTCACCAGGGCCGAGATGCTGCGCCCCGGCAGGCTGGCAGTGATGACGGATTCGCTCACATCATCGGCCGCCCGGGCCGGCAAGCCTGCCAGTGCCGCCAGCAGCCAGAACGCAACCAGGAAAAAACGCGCTGCTTTCACAGTCTCTCCTTTGAATGGCATGCGTCGAACCGTGCAGGTCTTCTCCTGCACACCGGCTCAGCGCGGCGTCTGCAACTCGCCTTGCGACGTGTTGGGTGCCAAGGGCGCCAGAGGCGCCGGCGTCTCCAGCACCTCACGCACGTCACCGATGAAATACTCGGTTTCCGCAAAACACGAGGTCGGCACGAACTTGTGCTGGTGGTAATGCAGCACCACACGCTTGCCGGCCAGTGCGTTGATCTTCTGCGCCACGCTCTCCTCGCGCACACTGAACTCGAACTTCTCGGGAATGGCGCCCGGCATCGTCACCATGGCAATCTCACCTTCCCAGGTCTTGCACAGCCAGCCCTTGCGGGACAGCTTCTGCACGTAGCCGGCGCGCTCGCCCTCGGCATAGCTCCAGTTCAGCGTCAGCCAGGTCCAGGCAGCGGCCAGGCCCAGCAGGATGATCAGACCGATGACAAGGGAACGCAGGAATTGGGGCATGACGGTCATCTTCTCACGCAACGGTATTTACGGCGCTGGCACACGTTTCGCGACATCAAGTGCCAGGCACAGGTCGGCCCAGGCACGGGCCTTGTCCTGCGGCGTGCGCAGCAGATAGGCCGGGTGGTAGCTCACGATCACCGGCACGCCGTTGTACTGGTGCACCTGGCCGCGCAGCTTGCCCAACGGGATGGTGGCGATGTCCGGCACCGTGGCCTGCAGCAGCGACTGCGCGGCAAAGCGGCCCAGCGCCAGGATGATCTGCGGCTGCAGCAGTTCGACCTGGCGGCGCAGGTAGGGCTCGCACTTCGCCACTTCCTCCGGTTGCGGGTTGCGGTTGGCCGGCGGGCGGCACTTGAGCACATTGGCAATGTAGACGCCCTGCGCGCCGCTGGCGCCGCGGTTCAGGCCGACGGCCTTGAGCATGTTGTCGAGCAGCTGGCCGGCCTGGCCGACAAAAGGCTCGCCCTGCAGGTCTTCGTTCTCGCCCGGCGCCTCGCCCACCACCAGCCAGCGCGCCTGGGTGTCGCCAACGCCGAACACGGTGTTCTTGCGGCTCTTGCACAAGCCACAGGCCTGGCAGCCGGCCACCGCCTGCTGCAGCGCCGGCCAGTCCATGGCGGCGATGTCGGCCGGCAGGGCCGAGGCGACAGTCGGCACGGGCGCTGCAGTTTGTGAATCGAATCGAGTCTCTGGCCTCGTCGTTGTTGCGCGAGGCGCTACAGTTTCAGGAGCATGTTGGCGCGTTGGCGCGGCGGCCTCATGCGTTGGACCGGCAGGGGCATCGTCCATGCTGGACGGGTGCAGCGGGCTCCAGACCCGCACACCCATTTCTTCCAGCATCGCGCGCTGCCGCGCATCCAATTCCAAGCTCATGGCGCCATTGTCCCTGATCGTTCACAGGTGCAGACTCATGACCACCGCGTCTTCGCGCTGGCCGTGCTCAGCGGGGTAATAACGTTTGCGCAGGCCGACGCGGCGGTAACCATGGTTTTCGTAGACGCCAATCGCACGGGCGTTGCTGACACGCACTTCCAGCCACAGCCAGTCGGCGCCCTGGCCGCGCGCCCAGATCGCCAGCGCATCAAGCATGACACGCGCCCAGCCCTGGCGCTGGTACGCCGGCGCCACCGTGATGTTGAGCAGGTGCACCTCGTCCACGCCCTTCATGGCCACGAAGTAACCCAGCAGCGCGTCGCCGGCCATCAGCAGCTGGCCCTGGTAGCCGGACCGGATGGCATCGTTGAAGTTGCCGCGCGTCCAGGGATGCGGGTAGGCCTGCTGCTCGATGTGCAGCACCGCGTCCAGCCGCTCGGCGGTGAGCGGCTCGAAGCGGGCTTCAGCGGGCTGGAGGACGGCACTCATGGCGAATTTCAGTGGGCGGCCGCCTTTTCTGCCGCACGCTCCTCGGTGGTTTTCGCCACTTTATCGCGGATGTAGCGCGGCAGGGCCTGTTCGGCCGGCACGGCGTGGCCGGCCGCCAACAAGGCCGGGGCCAGGCGCAGCATGGCCGCTGCCGTGGGCAGGGCCTGCCAGCGCGGCAGCTCAAGGGACACCGGCAGGCGTTCGCCGTATTCGGCAAACACATTGCCGGCCAGCGCCGTGCTGTCCTGCAGCATCAGCTGTTCCGGCTTGAACAGCGCGTAGTCCTCACGCTGCTGCCACACGCCGCCCGCGTAGGCGTAGTGCGCTGCGTACAGCTCGTCCATGCGCGCGTCAAGCAGGGCCAGCACGCGCAAGGCGGTTTGCTGCGGTGCGTACTGCTGGCGTGCCTCCTCGGCCACGGCCAGCAATGTATCCACCGGCAGCAGCGGCACACCGGCACCGAAGCCCAGCCCCTGCGCCACCGCACAGGCAGTTCGCAGGCCGGTGAAGGAGCCCGGCCCCTGGCCGAAGGCGATGGCATCGAGTTCCTCATAGCGCAGCTCGGCGTCGGCCATCAGCCCTTCGATGGTCGGAATCAAGGCGCTGGAGGCCTGTGCCCCGCCCGCGCCGGTGTGCTGCCAGACACGCGCCTGGCCATCGATCAGGCGCGTGACCGCGATGGAGATCAGTTCGGTGCTGGTGTCGAAGGCAAGCAGTTTCATAAAAAATCAGGCCTTGGCGCCCGTGGAATTTGCGCCAGGCGCTTCTGTTTTGATAGCAACCGTCTTGCGCACGCCGAACAGGATGCCCACCGTCACCAGCACCAGGCCGGCCATCAGGTTCCAGTACAACGGCTCGCCCAGGAAGATCACCGCGCCCAGCGCCGACAGGCCTGGCACCAGCGCCGTGATCATGGTTGAGCGCACCGGGCCGAAGTGCTGGATCATCTTGGTGAAGGTCACACCCGAGATCACCACCGAACCGACGCCCTGGAACAGCACCTGGAACAGCACCTCGCCCAGCGGCGCCGTCAGCAGATGGCTCTGGAGCACGCCCAGCGCCAGCAGCAGGGCATAAGACGGCACGTAGCTGAACAACGCGAACACGGTGATGGCGGCGGTAGCGCGCACCGCGTCCAGCGCATGGCGGCGTGCCAGCACGCTGTAGGCCGCCCAACACATGGCCGCGGCCATGAACAGCAGGTCGCCCTTCCAGACCTCGCCGCCCTCAAAGGCCTTGAGCAGGCTGGCACCGCCCACCAGCAGATCGCCGGCGACGATGCAGGCCAGCCCGATGGCGCGTGCCGGCGTGATGCGGTCGCGCAGCACGAGTGCCGCCAGCAGGGTGGTCCACAGCGGCAGGCTGCCGGGCAACAACACCGAGGCATGCACGGCCGGCGCATAAAAGAAGCCGCTGTAGGCCAGCGTCGCGTAACCAAGGCCGCCGAACAGGCCACAGGCCACCGTCACACGCAGTGCCAGCGGCGACAGGCCGAAGAACGAAGCGGCCCCGCCGCCGGGCTGGCCCGGAATGGCGCGGTCGCGCCGCACCAGCCAGGCGCCCAGCGGTGCCAGCACCAGGCTGGCACCGACAATGCGCGCCAGCGCAATGTCAAATGGCGTGAGCGAGCCCTTGGCCGAAGCACGGGCGATGACGATGAAAGCGGTCCAGATGGTGACAGTGATCACGGCCGCCACCAAGCCGACCGTGCGTGGGGACCAGCGCTTGAGGAAATGCATGAGCTCGATTATCGGTGGCCGGCGTTAGACTGTCCGCACCATGCCCGCATTGACCCCAGCCTGCATCTCCCCATTCCACCGCTTGCTGACGGCCCCCCTGCTGGGGTTGCTGCTCGCCGCGGGCACAGTCGGCGCGCAGAGCCGGCTGCCCGCTGAAGTCAACGCTGCACTGACACGCGCCAAGGTACCGGCCGAGGCCTTGGCCATGCTGGTGGTGGACGTGGAAGGCCGCGCACCGGCACGCCTGAGCCACCGCACCGGCGTGCCGATGAACCCGGCCTCGGTCATGAAGCTGGTGACCACCTTCGCCGCACTCGACACCCTGGGGCCGAACTACAGCTGGACCACGCCGGTCTACGTAGAGGGCACGGCACGCAACGGCACGCTGTACGGCAACGTCTACCTCAAGGGCCAGGGCGACCCCAAGCTGGTGATGGAACGCCTGTGGCTGCTGCTGCGCCGTCTGCAAGGCCTGGACATCAAGACCATTGCCGGTGACATCGTGCTCGACCGCAGCGCCTTCGAGGTGGCGGCGCCCGACCCCGGCGAGTTCGACGGCGAACGCCTGCGCCCCTACAACGCCGCGCCGGATGCGCTGCTGCTGAACTACAAGTCGGTCGTCATGACCTTCGTGCCCGACCGCGCCTCCAATGCCGCCCATGTGAGTTTTGACCCGCCGCTGGCCGGCGTGCAGCTGCAGACCCATGTGCCGCTGATCGAGACCGATTGCGGCGACTACCGCGCCGCGCTGCGGGCCGACCTGTCCGACCCGACGCGCATCCGCTTTGCCGGTCGTTACCCGGCCAGCTGCGGTGAGAAGGTCTGGCCGCTGGCCTATGCCGACCCGGCCAGTTACGCCGTGCGCGCGGTGGAAGGCCTGTGGCGCGAGATGGGCGGCCAGCTGCAGGGCCGCGTGCGCGAAGGCACCGTGCCGGCCGGGCTGGCACCGGCCTTCGAGCTGGCTTCACCGCCGCTGGCCGAGGTGATCCGCGACATCAACAAATACAGCAACAACGTGATGGCGCAACAACTGTTCCTCACCCTGAGCCTGGCGCAAAAAGGCGTCGGCAGCTACGCCGCCTCGCGCGAGGTGCTACAGGGCTGGTGGAAGGAGCGCTTCGGCGCCGACGACCTGCCGGTGCTGGACAACGGCTCCGGCCTGTCACGCAGCGAACGCATCTCGGCCCAGGCACTGGCCAGGCTGTTGCAGCATGTCTGGCGCTCACCGCTGCTGCCCGAGCTGGCATCCTCGCTGCCCATCACCGGCGTGGACGGCACCCTGCGCCGGGTGCGCAACCGGGCCCAGGGCAGCGCCCACCTCAAGACCGGCAGCCTGCGCGACGTCACCGCCATGGCCGGTTTCGTGGATGGCCGCAGCGGCCGGCGCTACGTGCTGGTGGCCATGGCCAACCATGCCAACGCCAGCGCGGCGCGGCCCGCCCTCGAAGCGCTGATCGAGTGGACCGCGAACGACCAGTAAGCCCCGCCACCATGGACGCGACGCCCTCCAACCACACGGCCCCGCACTGGATCGTCCAGCTGAATCGCGTCAACCGTATTGCGTCCTACCTCATGCTGTTCGCCATCCTCGGCGCACACATGCGGACCCAGACCCCACCGTACGGCCCCTACGCGTGGGCGCTGCTGGTGCTTCAATTCATGGTGTATCCCCATGTCGCCTATTGGCGCGCGTGCCGCGCGCGCGACACCCGGCTGGCCGAGCTGCACAACCTGACCATCGACTCCCTGCTGTTCGGCATCTGGACCGCTGCGCTCGGTTTCCCCGTGTGGATCACCTTCACCCTGTACATCACGACCACCATCAACCACGCGCTCTATCGCGACCCCTGGGCCATGACCCATTCCGCCGCCGCCATTGCCGTCGGTGTCCTGCTCGCGGTCGCCTTCGGCGGCCTGCATTTTTCCCTTGCCACCGACTGGCCGACCACCGCGCTGTGCATCATCGGCCTGACGCTCTATCTGGTGATCGTGGCCAATGTGGCCTACACGCGCAACCACCAGCTGCACCGCGTGCGCAAGCAGTTGCAGCTCGACGAACAGGCGCTGCAAAAGCAGCTCGATGAAATCAACATGCTGCAAAAGCAGTTGAGCGAGCAGGCCAACCGCGACGCCCTCACCGGCCTGTACAACCGGCGTTATCTGGACAGCACTTTGGAACGCGAACTGGCGCGTTGCCAGCGTGAAGGGCTCCCGCTGAGCCTGATGCTGATCGATCTGGACCACTTCAAGCAGATCAACGACACCTACGGTCACCAGGCCGGCGATGAAGTACTGAAACAGCTCGCCGACACGCTCAACACCCAGGCCCGCAGTGCTGACATCGTCTGCCGTTTCGGCGGCGAGGAGTTTCTGCTGCTCTTGCCCAACATGCCGCTGGCTGTGGCGCGGGAACGGGCTGAGCAGTGGCGATCGGGGTTTGCCGCCACGACGATTGCCTTTGGCGAATTCCGCATCCACGGCACCCTCTCGATCGGCCTCTCCAGCTACCCTGGCCATGGCACCTCGCCGCAGGCGCTGATCCGCAGCGCCGACCGCGCGCTCTACCGTGCCAAGAGCGAAGGCCGCAACCGTGTCGTGGTGGCAGACGTCTCCACCCCCGTGCCCGACCCCGAAACCTGAGCGCGTCGGACTGCGCCAACCGCACAAGTTCATCCATGCCACTGACCGAATACATCGGCTACCTTGCCGCCAGCCTGACCACCCTGAGCTTCGTGCCGCAAGCGTGGCACACCTTCACCACGCGCGACGTGCGCGGCATTTCGCTCGGCATGTACAGCGCCTTCACCGCCGGCGTGGCCCTGTGGTTGGTCTACGGCCTGCTGATCGGCGCCTGGCCGGTCGTGGTGGCCAACGCCATCACCCTGGCGCTGGCGTCGGCCATCCTGGTGATGAAGCTGCGCTTTCGCTGAGCGACCTGCGCCTACAGCGTCACCAGCATGGTGAGCACGGTGCCGCCCATGGCCAGCGTGGCTAGCCAGCCGAGCCAGCGCAGGCCTCGGCCGATCACGTGCCCGCCCATGATGTCGGCCCGTGCCGCCAACAGCATCATCACCACCATGATGGGCACCGAGATCACGCCGTTGAGCACCGCGGCCCAGAACAGCGCACGCACGGGATCGATCGGTGTGAAACACAGCGCCACGCCACCCAACGTGGCCAGCGCCACCACGCCGTAGAAACCGCGCCCCTCGCCCTTGTCCAGCCGCAGGCTCAGGCTGCCTTGCCAGCCGGCGGCCTCCGCCACCGCGTAGGCGGCCGAGCCGGCCAGCACCGGCACCGCCAGCAGGCCAGTGCCGATGATGCCCAGGCTGAACAGCAGAAAAGTCAGCTCGCCCGCCAGCGGGCGCAAGGCCTCGGCGGCCTGGGCCGAGGTCTGGATGTCGCGCACACCGGCCACGTGCAGCGTGGCAGCCGTGCTCAGGATGATGAAAAAGGCGATCAGGTTGGAGAAGCTCATGCCCACCAGCGTGTCCCACTGGATGCGGCGCAGGTGGCGGCGCACCTGTGCCGGCGTGTCTGCGTGTTTCGGCCCCGCATTCACGTCCTCCATTTCCTGCCCGGCCTGCCAGAAGAACAGGTAGGGGCTGATGGTGGTGCCGAAGACGGCGACGATGGTCAGCAGAGCTTCGCGGCCGAGTTGCAGCTGCGGCCAGACCAGTTGCTGGACCACCTGCCACCAGTCGATGCGCAATGTGAAGACCACCGCCACGTAGGCCAGCAGCGCCAGCGTCAGCCACTTGAGCCAGCGCACATAGACCTGGTAGCTCAGGAAGACCTGCAGCACCAGGCACAGCAGGCCGAAGGTGACCGCATAGACCTGCGACGGCCCCCCCAGCAGCAGGCGCAGCGCCTCGGCCATGGCCGCGATGTCGGCCGCCAGGTTGAGCGTGTTGGCCAGCAGCAGCAGGCCAACGATGGCCAGCAGCACCGGGCGCGGGAAGGCCTGCTTGATGTTGGCCGCCAACCCGTGGCCGGTCACATGGCCGATGCGCGCACTGATCATCTGGATCGCCGCCATCAGCGGCAGCGTGAAGACCACCGTCCACAGCAGCGCGAAGCCAAACTGCGCGCCCGCCTGCGAGTAGGTGGCGATGCCGCTCGGGTCATCATCCGCCGCACCGGTGATCAGACCGGGACCGAGGCGGCGCACATTGAGGCGAAAACGCAGGGAACGGATGGGTTTCAGCATGGCGGCGCGCGACTCAATGCTTCCTTTGTTTTCTCAGCCACCAGGCCGCAGCACCGGCCCCAGCCAGCCCCAGCAACAGCCAGCCTTCGACATAGCGGACTTCTGAAAACACGGCTTCAGCGGCCTGGCCGAACACCCAACCGACCGCACCAACCAGACTGGCCCAGAGCACCGCACCCAAGGCATTGAACGCGGCAAAGCGCCAGGCCGGCAGCGTCGAAGTGCCAATCAGCACCGGCCCGGCAATACGCAGTCCATAAGCGAATCGCATGGCAACGATCATCGCCCCATGGTGGCGATCGATCAAGCGGTGCACGCGGTCCGCCCGTTGCTGCAGCGCCGGCCAGCGTGCCAGGACGGCGGCACCATGGCGGCGGCCGAGCCAGAAATAGAACTGGTCGCCCATAAAACCGGCAGCCGAAGCGACCGCGAGCACGGCCAGCGGATCCAGGTAGCCGCGATGCGCGGCGAAGCCGGCCAGCAGCAGCACGGTTTCCCCTTCGAGCAGACAGCCCAAGGCGAGCAGCCAGTAACCGTGGGTTTCGATCAACGTGCCGAGTGTCGTCATGGTGCTGAATGGTGCCGCAGCTTCACCATTCAGGCCAGCCTCAGGCGGCAGCCCGTGTCAGACGGTCGCGCACGCCTTCCCAGGCGGGTGTGTCGGGCGGAGGCTCGATCCAGATCAGTTTGACGCCCTGGGCATCGAAGTCGCGCAGCACGGCAAACAGCTGCTGCGCGGCGGCGGCGGCATCGTCGGGCATGCGCCGGTACAACACCTGGGCCAACGGCAGGCGTAGCACCGCGCGCGCATAGACCGCGATCGTGGCCGGTCCATTGAGATCCGGGCCCAGCACGTCAAGCGCCGCCTGCAAGGCGCGGGCATCCATCAGCCGTACCCGGGCAGCCGGCGCGTAATGTGACTCCAGTGTGCCGGATGCCCGTGGTGACGGCGCATCCAGCTCTTCTTTTGATAGCAATCTCAAGCCACAGGCGGCCTGCACCTGCTCGCGCGAGATCTGGCCCGGGCGCAGCAGCACTGGGGTGCCGCGTGTGCAGTCGATGATGGTGGACTCGATGCCGACTGCGCAGGCGCCGCCGTCGAGCACCAGCAGATCGCCGCCGAATTCGCTCTGCACATGGGCAGCTGTGGTCGGGCTAACACGGCCGAACTTGTTGGCGCTGGGCGCCGCCACGCCGTACACACCCAAGGCACGGGCGGCCAGCAGCAGCGCATGGGCCACCGGGTGCGCCGGGCAGCGCAGGCCGATCGAGTCCTGGCCACCGGCCGCCGCCGCACCCACCTCGGGGCGGCGCGGCAGGATCAGCGTGAGCGGACCGGGCCAGAAAGCCTGCATCAACTGCTGGGCAAAAGCAGGCACATCGGATGCGAAATGGGCCACGCCGGACGCATCGGCCACGTGCACGATCAGCGGGTGGTCGCTGGGCCGACCCTTGGCGGCGAAGATCTTGGCCACCGCGGCCTCGTTGGCGGCATCGGCGCCCAGGCCGTAGACGGTTTCAGTCGGCAGGCCGACCAGCTCACCCTGCTGCAGCGCCTGTGTGGCGGCGGCGATGGCGGCCGGGTCGCGTCCATCCAGGATCATGCGAACCCCGGCACTCAAAATGGTTCGATGCCCAGCAGCTTGGCCGCCGCCAGCGCCGTGGTCCGCACCTCGTCGACCGTGCTGCCGGTGATGTTGAGGTGGCCCATCTTGCGGCCGGGTTTGGCATCGAGCTTGCCGTACAGGTGCAGGTGCGTGCCGGGCAGGGCCAGCACCTGGTCCCAGGGCGGCGCATTGTTGAAGGCCAGCCAGACATCGCCCAGCAGGTTGAGCATGATGGACGGGCCGTAGGCGCGCGGCTGCACCAGCGGCAGGCCGGCGAGCGTGCGCACCTGCAGGTCGAACTGCGACTGGTCGCAGGCATCGAGCGTGTAGTGACCGCTGTTGTGCGGGCGCGGTGCCATCTCGTTGACGATCAGCGTGTCGTCCTGCAGCACGAAGAACTCGACGCACAGCACGCCGACGTACTGCAGGCCATTTGCTATTGATTTCGTAGCTGCTACCGCTTGTTCGGCAAGGGCAGGTGGCAGATTTCCCTCATAAACCTCGGTCACGGCCAGGATGCCGTCGCGGTGCAGATTGCGCTGCACCGGGAAGTTGACGCAAGCGCCGTCCCAGCCGCGCGCCACGATGACCGAGCACTCCAGTTTCAGCGGCAGCATCTTCTCCAGCACGCAGGGCACGTGCTTGAGCTCGTCCCAGGCCGCCACCAGCTCGGCACGCGTCTTGACGCGGATCTGGCCCTTGCCGTCGTAACCGAGGCGCGTGGTCTTGACGATGCCGGGCAGCAACTCATCCTTCACCGCAGCCAGTTGCTCCGGCGTTTCGATCACGGCATAAGGCGCCACTGGCACGCCGCAGCGGGTGAAGTGGGCTTTCTCCTGCGCGCGGTCCTGCGCGATGGCCACGGCATCGGCCGCCGGCGCCACCGGGCGCTGCACGCCCAGTGTGCGCAGTGCGGGCGCCGGCACGTTTTCGAATTCAGTCGTGATGGCGGCGCTGCGCTGCATCAGCTGCGCCAGGCCTTGCTCGTCGAGGTAACCGGTCTGGATGTGGTGATGGCTCACCAGGCCGGCCGGGCTGGCCGGATCGGGGTCGAGCACCGCCGTGAAATAACCCATGCGTTGCGCGGCCTGCACGAACATGCGGCCGAGCTGGCCGCCGCCCATGACGCCGAGCGTGGCGGGCTGGCCGTTGACCAGCGAACCGGGAAGGATAGGGCCGCCCTTCATAGCGCGGGCGGCAAGGTCATGGCACGCGCAGCTTCGGTCTGCTCGGCGCGGAAGGCTTCCAGCTTGGCACGCAGGGCCGGGTCGTCGTTCGCCAACATGGCCACGGCGAACAGGGCGGCATTGGCAGCACCCGCCGGGCCAATGGCGAAGGTGGCCACCGGAATGCCCTTGGGCATCTGCACGATGCTGTGCAGCGAATCGACGCCCGACAGCGCCTTGCTCTGCACCGGCACCCCCAGCACCGGCACCGTGGTCTTGGCTGCCAGCATGCCCGGCAGGTGGGCGGCACCGCCGGCACCGGCAATGATGGCTTTCAGGCCGCGCCCGGCGGCGGCTTCGGCGTAGGCGAACATGTCGTCGGGCATGCGGTGCGCCGACACCACGCGGGCTTCGTGCCCGATGCCAAAGTGGTGGAGAATCTGGACTGCCTGTTGCATGGTGTCCCAGTCGGAACTGGAACCCATGACCACACCAATGAGAGTTTTCATAATGTTGAGGACAGAGCTGGCCGCTGTGTGCAGCCGTCCGTCCCGCAAATGATCAGAACTGAATTTTACTTTTTTGCCCCGAGCTGCCCCAAATGATCGACATCACCACCGAAAATTTCGAAACCGAGGTCATCCAGGCCTCCATGTCTGTGCCTGTGCTGGTCGACTTCTGGGCGCCCTGGTGCGGCCCGTGCAAGGCACTCGGCCCGATCCTGGAAAAGCTGGAAACCGAGTACGACGGCCGTTTTGTGCTGGCCAAGATCAACTCCGACGAGCAGCAGGAACTGGCCGGTGCTTTCGGTATCCGCAGCATCCCGACCTGCGTGCTGATGATCGGCGGCAAGCCGGCGGATGGCTTCATGGGCGCGTTGCCGGAAGGCAAGCTGCGCGAATTCCTGGACAAGCACATCCCGGCCGACGGCCAGGCGCACGCGGTCATGGATGAACCGGAAACGCCGGACCCGCTGGAAACGGGCGACGTGGCCGGCGCGCTGGCGCGCATGGCCGCAGCAGTGGCCGCCGAGCCGGCCAATGACGAGATGCGCTACGACTACGTCAAACTGCTGATCGGCACCGGCCATCTGGCCGAAGCCGCCGGTGCGCTGGCCCCGGCGCTGGCGCAGATTCCGGTGCCCCTGCGCTTCGAGGCGCTGCAGCAGTGGCTGAATGCGCTGGAGTTCGTCAGCACCGACCCGCGCGGGCAGTGGACGCTGGCACAGTTCGACCAGAAGATCGAAGCCAACAAGCGCGACTTCGAAAGCCGCTTCGCCAAGGCACGTGTGCTGATGGCAGCCAACGAGTGGCTGGCCGCGCTGGACGAGCTGCTGGAAATCATCATGCGTGACAAGAAATGGGGCGAGGAAGCCCCGCGCAAGACCTTCATCGCCATCCTGGACTTGCTGACACCGCCGAAGCCGAAGGCCGGCCCCGAGGTGAGCGGCAAGAGCGCCGGCGGCATCGAGCTGGCCGGCCACGCCACGGTGCAGGAAGACGAACAGGCGGCGCTGGTATCAAGCTACCGACGCAAGCTCAGCATGGCGCTGAACTGACCGTTCGCTTGATTCCTTTCGGCACTAGTGCAATTCATGCACCGGTGCACGCCCCTCGGCGGCCAGCACCTGTCCGGCATTGAGGCTGCTGATCGGAATCGAGACATCCTGCGGAATGCCACCTGACAACTGCAGCGCGAGGTAACGGCCACAGCAGACGCGCAGGAACGAGGCGAAATTGTCCACGCTGCCGCACTCCTCGATCAATTCGTCGTGCAGCTTGGCACACAGCTGCGGCACGCTCATGCCGTCACGCCGCGCAATCTCCTCCAGCACCTGCCAGAACAGGTTCTCCAGCTTGATGCTGGTGGCCACCCCGTGCAGGCGCACGGAGCGGGCACGGCTCTGGTAAAGCACCGGATCGGCGCTGATAAAAACCTGGCACATGGTTTGTCTCCGTCGCGTTGGCCGCACATCATGCGACCAACGCGGTCTCGGCGTCAATGCGGCATCAGTGCGTGATGCGGGTGCCCAGCACCGCCAGGAACTGGGCAATCCAGGCCGGGTGGGCCGGCCAGGCCGGTGCCGACACCAGGTTGCGGTCGGTGTGCGCCTGGTCCACGGGAATGTCGACATAGGTGCCGCCGGCCAGTTCCACCTCGGCACGGCAGGCCGGATAGGCCGAGCAGCTGCGCCCGGCAAGCACCCCCGCCCCGGCCAGCAACTGGGCCGCATGGCAGATCGCCGCCACCGGCTTACCGGCCTCGAAGAAATGCTTGACCATGGCCACCACGGCAGCGTTATTGCGCAGGTATTCCGGGCCACGGCCACCGGGCAGCACCAGCGCGTCGTACTGGGCCGGCTTCACGTCGGCAAAAGTCGTGTTCAGCGTGAAGTTGTGCCCGGGTTTCTCGCTGTAGGTCTGGGCGCCTTCGAAGTCGTGGATCGCCGTCTTGATGTGGTCGCCCGCCACCTTGTCGGGACAGACGGCGTGCACCGTGTGCCCCACTGCCAGCAGCGCCTGGAACGGCACCATGGTTTCGTAGTCTTCGCAGTAGTCACCGCAGATCATCAGAATCTTCTTGCCCGCCATGTTGGTCTCCTTGAAATAGGTTTTGGCGGACCATTGTTTCTGCAGTTCTGCCCCCGCGGGTGTTACTCCGCTACTACATGCCCGCACGGCGGGCGGGCACTGTTCAGGCGGTCAGACGCGTCAGCGCCTCGCGGTACTTGGCGGCGGTCTTCTCGATCACCTCGGCCGGCAGCTTCGGCGCTGGCGCCGTCTTGCCCCAGGGCTTGTCGTCCACGGTGGCGGTCTCCAGCCAGTCGCGCAGGAACTGCTTGTCGTAGCTCGGCGGGTTGGCGCCAACCTTGTAGCCTTCCACCGGCCAGTAGCGCGAGGAGTCGGGCGTCAGCACCTCGTCCATCAGCACCAGCGTGCCATCCTGGTCGAGACCGAACTCGAACTTGGTGTCGGCAATGATGATGCCCTTGGTCAGCGCGATCTCGCTCGCCGCCTTGTAGATGGCAATGGAAATGTCGCGGATGCGGGTGGCCAGGTCCAGGCCGATCATCTCCACCGTCTTCTCGAACGTGATGTTCTCGTCGTGCTCGCCCACCTCGGCCTTGGCCGCCGGCGTGTAGATCGGCTCGGGCAGTTTGCTGGCGTTCTGCAGGCCGGCCGGCAACTTGACGCCGCAGACCGACTGGCCGGCCTGGTACTCGGCCCAGCCGCTGCCGGCCAGGTAACCGCGCACCACCGCTTCCACCGGAATCGGCTTCAGGCGCTTGACCAGCATGGAGCGACCCTTGACCTGAGCCACCTCGGCCGGCGTCACCACGCTCTCGGGCGCCTCGCCGGTCAGGTGATTCGGGCAGATGTGGCCCAGCTTGCCGAACCAGAACAGCGCCATCTGCGTCAGCAGCTCGCCCTTGCCCGGAATCGGCTCGCCCATGATGACGTCAAAGGCACTGATGCGGTCGGACGCCACCATCAGGATGCGGTCGTCACCCACGGCGTAGTTGTCGCGCACCTTGCCGCGTGCGAGCAGGGGCAGGGAAGTCAGGCTGGAGGTATGCAGGGCAGAGGTCATGATGGAACTGGAAAAAGAAAAGCCCGGCGCACCAGCGCCGGGCCTGTGATTATCGCAAGAATGGGTTGGAGCGGCTTATTTCACCAGCTGGGCCAGTTCACCCTTGGCGTACTTGGTTGCCATCACCTGCAGGGTCTCGCCCTTGATCTTGCCGCCCTGGCCTTCGCAGCCGAATTCCAGGTAGCGCTGCTTGCAGACCTGCTTGGCCGCCTCGCGCGCCGGCTTGAGCCACTCGCGAGCATCGAACTTGTCCGGGTTCTCGGCCAGGAACTTGCGCACGGCGCCGGTCATGGCCAGGCGGATGTCGGTGTCGATGTTGATCTTGCGCACGCCGTACTTGATGGCTTCCTGGATTTCCTTCACCGGCACACCGTAGGTTTCCTTCATCTTGCCGCCGTACTGGTTGATGATGGCCAGCAGTTCCTGCGGCACGGAAGAAGAGCCGTGCATCACCAGGTGGGTGTTGGGTATGCGGGCGTGGATTTCCTTCACACGGCTGATGGCCAGGATGTCGCCCGTGGGCGGACGGCTGAACTTGTAGGCGCCGTGGCTGGTGCCGATGGCAATGGCCAGCGCGTCGAGCTGGGTGGCCTTGACGAACTGGGCGGCTTCTTCCGGGTCGGTCAGCATCTGGCTGTGGTCCAGCTTGCCCGCGGCGCCGATGCCGTCTTCCTCGCCGGCGTCGCCCGTCTCCAGATTACCCAGGCAGCCCAGCTCGCCTTCCACGGTGACGCCAACCTTGTGCGCCATCTCGACCACCTTGCGCGTCACGTCGACGTTGTAGTCGAAGGAGGCCGGGGTCTTGCCGTCTTCCATCAGCGAGCCGTCCATCATCACCGAGCCGAAATTCAGTTCGATGGCGCCCTGGCAGACCTTGGGGCTGGTGCCGTGGTCCTGGTGCATCACCAGCGGGATGTGCGGGTAGGCTTCGCAAGCGGCCTGGATCAGGTGCTTGATGAAGGACTCACCGGCGTATTTGCGGGCACCGGCGCTGGCCTGCAGGATGACCGGTGCGCCGACTTCGTCGGCCGCGGCCATCACGGCCTGGACCTGCTCCAGATTGTTGACGTTGAAAGCCGGAATGCCGTAGCCGTTGGCCGCCGCATGGTCCAGCAGCTCGCGCATCGAAACGAGTGCCATGTGATATCCCCAGGGAAGTTGGTAACTGGTTGGTAACTGCCACCGATTTTACCTGCTGGAAATATGGCCCCCACGCTCACGCACTGCGTGTCGTTCGCTGCCCCCCCGAGGGGGCCGCGTTTCGCCTTGGGACGGCCCGGCGGCGAAACAGCTCCCCTTCGTTGCCCTCGCAGGCACCGCTGCGGGGCGCCCGCGGGACTCAGGAAACGCGGCAGATTTTCAGCATGTTGGTGCCACCCGGTGAGCCCATGGGTTCGCCGCAGGTGATGACGTAGATGTCACCCGGCTGCATGATGCCGCGCGCCTTGAGGTGCTGTTCGGCATCGCGCAGGGCGGTGTCGCGGTCGGCACTGGTGTCCATCAGCAGCGGCGTCACGTTGCGGTACAGCGCCATCTTGCGCTGCGTCGCCACCTTGGAGGTCAGCGCATAGATCGGAATGTGCACGCGGTGGCGGCTCATCCACAAGGCGGTGGAACCGCTCTCGGTCAAGGCCACGATGGCCTTGGCGCCCAGGTGGTGGGCCGTGAACAGCGCCCCCATGGCGATGGACTGGTCGATGCGGGTGAAAGTCTTGCCACTGAAGTCGGCATCCAGCGCCACGTCTTCCGCCGCCTCGGCGGCCACGCAGACACTGGCCATCTCGACCACCGTTTCCAGCGGGAACTTGCCGGCCGCCGTTTCGGCCGAGGTCATCACGGCATCGGAGCCGTCGAGCACCGCGTTGGCCACGTCGCTCACCTCGGCGCGCGTGGGCATCGGGTTGTTGATCATCGACTCCATCATGTGGGTCGCGGTGATCACCGTCTTGTCCATCTCGTGCGCCATGCGGATCATGCGCTTTTGCAGCGCCGGCACGGCGGCGTTGCCCACTTCGATCGCCAGGTCACCGCGCGCCACCATGATGCTGTCGCTGGCACGCAGGATTTCCTCCAGCTTCGGAATCGCCTCGGCGCGCTCGATCTTGGCGATCAGGTGCGGCTTGTGGTTGTACTCGGCGGCCGCCACATTGCACAGCTGGCGCGCCATTTCCATGTCGGTGGCGTTCTGCGGGAAGCTCACCGCCACGTAGTCGGCCTGGAAGCTCATCGCGGTCTTGATGTCTTCCATGTCCTTGGCGGTCAGGGCCGGCGCGGTCAGGCCGCCACCCTTCTTGTTGATGCCCTTGTTGTTGGACAGCTCACCGCCCATGGTCACCACGGCATGCACCGCCTCGCCCTTGACGGCCTCCACCTTCATGGTGATCAGGCCGTCGTTGAGCAGCAGTACGTCGCCGGCCTTCACATCGCGCGGCAGTTCCTTGTAGTCCAGGCCCACGGCCGTCGCATCACCCGGTTCGGTGCGCGTGGCGTCAAGAATGAATTTCTGGCCGGTTTCCAGCATGACCTTGCCATCGGCAAACTTGCCGACGCGGATCTTCGGGCCCTGCAGGTCGGCCATGATGGCCACTTCGCGGCCGGCACGGGCCGCCGCTTCCCGCACCAGGCGGGCGCGGTCGATGTGGTCCTGTGCCTTGCCGTGGCTGAAGTTCAGGCGCACCACATTGACCCCGGCACGGATCATCTGTTCGAGCAGGGCCGGATCACTGGAAGCGGGGCCGAGGGTGGCAACAATCTTGGTCGCACGACGCGTCATATGTTCATCTCCTTTGTAATTTAGTTTCCATTTTTACACGAAATTAGTTACACAGGAACAACAAGGAAACGGCCAAGCAGGAACCCCGTGGCGCCGCGCACGAAAAAGCAGGACACTGTCCGCGCCTGTTCTGCATTTCCGACCCGACAAGGAGCCCCCATGGAAAAGTCGCATCACCGCTTCTCGGAACTGTTCGCGCAACTCGGCCTGCCGTCCGATCCGGCCGGGATTCAGGCCTTCGTCAGCGCGCACTCGCCGCTGGCGGACCACGTGGCGCTGGCCGATGCGCCGTTCTGGACGGCCGCACAAGCGGCCATGCTGCGGGAAGAACTGCTGGGCGATGCGGACTGGGCAGAAGTCGTTGATCAGCTCAGCAACGCCTTGCGCGCACCTTCCGCCGGCCGCACCGCCTGAAGCGGGAACCCGCCAGCCCAGTCAGCCGTTGGCCCGCTTCTGCAGGATCTCGAAGGCCGGCAGCGTCTTGCCTTCCAGCACTTCCAGGAAGGCACCGCCACCGGTGGAGATGTAACCCACGTTCTTCTCGATACCGTACTTGGCAATCGCTGCCAGGGTGTCGCCACCGCCGGCAATGCTGAAGGCGCTGCTCTCGGCAATGGCGCGGGCGATTTCCTTGGTGCCGTTCTCGAAGGCCGCAAACTCGAACACGCCGACTGGGCCGTTCCAGACGATGGTGCCAGCGGCTTTCAGTTGCTGGGCCAGCTTCTTGGCCGTCTCGGGGCCGATGTCCAGGATCAGGTCGTCGTCGGCCACCTCGGTGGCCTTCTTGATGGTGGCCACCGCATCGGCCTTGAACTCCTTGGCCGTGACCACATCCACCGGAATCGGCACCTCGGCGCCGCGTGCGGCCATGGCATCGATCACGGCCTTGGCCTCGCCCAGCAGATCGGGCTCGGCCAGGCTCTTGCCGATCTTCAGGCCGGCAGCCAGCATGAAGGTGTTGGCGATGCCGCCGCCGACGATGAGCTGGTCAACGTTGTTGGCCAGGCTTTTGAGGATGGTGAGTTTGGTGGAGACCTTGGAGCCGGCCACGATGGCCACCAGCGGACGCTTCGGCGCCGTCAGGGCCTTGCTGATGGCATCCATCTCGGCTGCCAGCAGCGGGCCGGCGCTGGCAATCTTGGCGTACTGGGCGATGCCGTAAGTACTGGCTTCGGCGCGGTGGGCGGTGCCGAAGGCGTCGTGCACGAAGATGTCGCACAGGGCGGCCATTTTCTTGGCGAGCTCTTCGTTGTTCTTCTTCTCGCCCTTGTTGAGGCGGCAGTTCTCCAGCATGACGAGCTGGCCCGGGGCCACGCTCACGCCGTCGGTCCAGTTGGCCACCAGCGGCACGTCGCGCCCCAGCAACTCGGCCATGCGCTTGGCCACCGGGGCCAGCGAGTCTTCCGGCTTGAACTCGCCCTCGGTAGGGCGGCCCAGGTGCGAGGTCACCAAAACGGCGGCGCCGGCGTCCAGCGCCATCTGGATGCAGGGGATGGAGGCGCGGATGCGGGTGTCTTCCGTGATGGCGCCGCTGTCATCTTGCGGCACATTGAGGTCGGCACGGATGAAGACGCGCTGGTTCTTGGCCTTGCCCTGGGCGCACAGATCCTGGAAACGGATGAAGTTCATGGTGGTTGAAACGAAGAGTTGGAAAACCGGGGCGCGGGCCAGGCCTTGCAGCTGGCACGCGAAACCCGTGATTTTAGGCCGCGCCCTGTCGCGCGGCTTACCAGCCCAGGCCGAGGTGCAACGGCAAGTAGACCGCCATGCCGACCACGATGGTGCCCAGCACCACCTGCCCGCTGCCGCGGCGCCAGAAGAACCAGGCGGTACCGGCCGCCACAGCAAACAGGCGCGCGTCCTGCCAGGTGCTCACCAACTGGCCCTGGGTCATGACCATTTCCGGCACGATGACGGCCGACAGCGCGGCGATCGGCGCGTACTGCAGGCCACGCTGCGCCCAGTGCGGCAGGCTCCAGGGCTTGCTGGACATGAAGAAGAAGGAACGCGTGATGACGGTCACCGCCGCCAGGCCGACGATCACCCCCAGGGTCCAGACATCGGTACCGTTCATGCGCCCTCCCGGTGCGCCAGCGGCGTCTTTTCCAGCAGCAGCGCCAGCGCCACCGCCGCCGCAATCGCCACCACGATGTTGAGCTTGAAGGGCAGGGCGAAAGCCGCCACCGCCGCCGCGCCGGCCACGCCGGCCGACACCACACGCAGCCGGCTGGAAGCCAGCGAGCAGGCCACGCCCAGGAGGGCCAGGATGCCGGCAAAACTCAGGCCCCAGTGCATCGGCACCGAATGCGCCAGGGCAATACCCAGCAGGCTGGCGCCCTGCCAGCTGGTCCAGTTGGTGGTGGCGCTGCCCAGCAGGTAGGCCAGCTGCGCCTGCTGTTCAGCCTGGTTCTGCGGCGGCTGGTGGTAGCGCCGGGTGAACATCACGTAGCTGAGGTCGGCCGTCAGGTAACCGACGAACAGACGCCAGCGGCGCGGCAGGTACATCAGGTAAGCCCGCATGTGGGCGCTGAAGACAACGAAACGCAGGTTGACGCAGAACGAGGTGGCCAGGATCACCAGCACCGGGGCACCGGCAGCAATCAAGGGGATGGCCGCCAGTTGCGAACTGCCGGCGTAGACCAGCAGCGTCATGGCCACCGACTCGACCAGGCTCATGCCGGACTTGACCATGGCCACACCGGTCATCAGGCCCCAGGCCGCCAAACCCGGTGCCACCGACATCGCGTCGCGCAGGCCGTAGCGGTATTCGGGATGGCGCAGCAACTGCCGCACAGCAGACACGGCCGGCCTCCTCAACCGAGCGCGGCGCCAGCCGGCAAGGCGAAACCGCGCAGGAACTCGCTCGCCAGCAAGCGCTTGGCGCCTGCGCGCTGCAGTTCGGTCAGCCGCAGCACGCCGGTGCCGCACTGCACGGCCACCCCTGCCGCATCTGCAGACAAAATCGTGCCCGGCGCCTTGCTAGACATGCGCGAGACGCTATCAATTTCGCAGCACCAGAGCTTGATGGCTTCACCCTGGAAGGTGGTTGCCGCGCCAGGAAACGGATTGAAGGCGCGGATGCGACGTGCAATCACCTCGGCCGGCAACGACCAGTCGATGGTCGCTTCGTGCTTCTCGATCTTGTGCGCGTAGGTCACGCCGTCGGCCGGCTGCGGCACCGCGTGCAGGCCGCCACAGGCAGCGAGCTCCAGCACCTCGACGATCAGGCGCCCCCCGAGCACCGCCAGCTTGTCGTGCAGGCTGCCGGTACTGTCCTGCGCGGCAATCGGCAACTTTTCAACCAGCAGCATGGCGCCGGTGTCCAGCCCGGCATCCATCTGCATGATGGTGACGCCGGTCTCGGCATCACCAGCCTCGATGGCGCGGTGGATCGGTGCCGCGCCGCGCCAGCGCGGCAGCAAGGACGCGTGGATATTCAAACAACCCAAGCGCGGTGTATCCAGCACCCACTGCGGCAGGATCAGGCCATAGGCCGCGACCACCATCACGTCGGCCTGCGCCGCTTCGATGGCGGCGCGCGCCGCGGCGGCCTCCTCCGGGTACTTGCCGTCCAGCCGCAGGCTGTGCGGCTGCGCCACGGCAATGCCGTGCTCAAGCGCGAACTGCTTGACCGGCGAAGCCTGCAGCTTCATGCCCCGGCCGGCCGGCCGGTCGGGTTGGGTCAGGACCAGCGGAATGTCAAAGCCGGCGGCATGCAGGCGCTCCAGCGCGACCCGGGCGAATTCGGGGGTACCGGCAAAGATGGCCCTCAACGCCGCTCCTCGCGCTGCGCCTTGAGCATCTTGGTCTTGATGCGGTTGCGCTTGAGCGGCGACAGGTACTCGACAAACACCTTGCCCAACAGATGGTCCATCTCATGCTGGATGCAGACGGCCAGCAGGCCGTCGGCCTCGATCACACGCACCTGGCCCTCGCCATCGAGCGCGCGCACGTGCACCGCCTCGTGGCGCTCGACGCCGTCGTAGATGCCGGGCACCGACAGGCAGCCTTCGTCGTTGATTTTTTTCTCGGCGCTGGCCCAGATGATCTCGGGGTTGATCAGCACCAGCGGCTCGTCGCGCTCTTCAGACACGTCGATCACGATCAGGCGCTCATGCACGTCGATCTGCGTGGCGGCCAGACCGATGCCATGCGCGTGGTACATGGTTTCGAACATGTCGGCGATCAGCGCCTTGATGCGCGCGTCCACCGCCTGCACGGGCTGGGCCACTTTGTGCAGGCGCGGATCAGGGAAACAGAGAATGGGAAGCAGGGCCATAAATTCAGAGGAAAGATGTCGTTATTTTCGCTACTTTTGGTAACCACAGCAGTAACAGAGGGCAAAAATCATTGCCCGATCAAGGGCTTGGGCGCAAAATCGCGCGTGATTTATCAAGACCTGACCGGGCAGACTGAGCCATCTCTGCCGCCCGAGAGCCGCCCGGGGAGGGCCCTGTGAAACAACACCATATGACACGACATCTGATGGCAAAACCCGGTATCGCAATGACCGCCCTGGCCACTTTGAGCGTCTGCCTGCTGAGTGGCGCCGCCTGGGGCCAGAAATACCCCGTCACCCCGGCCCAGAGCGCCACCGCCAAACAGGTGGCCCAAGCGGGCGTCCCCTTGAGCGAACTGGCCCCCGACGCCCCCGACAGCTACACCATCAAGAGCGGCGACACCCTGTGGGCCATCTCGTCCCTGTTTTTGCGCAGCCCCTGGCGCTGGCCCGAGTTGTGGGGCATGAATCTGGACGACATCCGCAACCCGCACCTGATCTACCCCGGCCAGCGACTGGTGCTGGACAAAACTGGTGGCCTTGCCAAGCTGCGCCTGGCTGACGGCGCCAACGGCGAACCCGTGGATCTGGAAACCGTTCGCCTGTCGCCGCGCGTGCGCAGCGAGAAGACGAGCGATGCCCTGACAACGCTGCAGGCCCGCGCCATCGAGCCGTTCTTGGCCGAGCCGTTGATCGTGGAAGAAAGCGAACTGAGCGGCGCACCACGCATCGTGGCCGCGCAGGAAAACCGTGTCATGCTCAGCCGCGGCGACCGCGCCTACGCGCGCGGCCCCAGCGGCATGCCTTTGCTGGACGACAAGAACAAGACCCAGCGCCTGCGTGTCTTCCGCAATGCCACCCCGCTGAAAGACCCGACCACCGGCGAGGTGCTGGGTTACGAGGCCCAGTTCCTCGGCAAGGCCGAGCTGGTCCGTGGTGAATCGACGCAGGAAACCGAAAACCGCGATGGCAAGCTGCAAAGCGTCATCGTGCCGGCCACCATCGACATTGTCAGCACCAAGGAAGAGATGCGTGTCGGCGACCGCATGCTGCCGGAGCCGGCGCGCGAATTCCCCAGCTACACGCCGCGCGCCCCCGGCGGCCCGGTCAGCGGCCGCATCGTGTCGGTCTATGGCAGCGCCGTGGTCAATGCGGCACAGAACCAGGTGGTGGTGATCAACCGCGGCCGCCGTGACGGCATCGAAAGCGGCCATGTCATGGCCATCCTCAAGGACGGCCAGCAGCTGGTCGACAAGACCGACCCCGAACAAGCGCAGATGAAGCTGCCGGACGAGCGCAATGGCCTGCTGATGGTCTTCAAGACCTTCGAGAAACTCTCTTACGCCCTGATCCTGGACATCACCGACGGTGTGCGGGTCGGCGATCGACTCGCCGCGCCACGCTGAGCCACACCCACCAGGCGCACGGCCGATGGAGCGTGACGAACTTGCCAGCTGGTTGCGCCTGACCCTCACGCCAGGCATCGGCAACCAGACAGCCCGCAAGCTGCTGGCCGCCTTCGGCCTGCCGGAAGCCATCTTCAGCCAGCCCCCCAGCGCCTTGCGGCAGGTGGTCACGCCCGCACAGGCAGACGCCCTGCTGGGTGAACTGCCCGAACTGCCGGCTCAGCTGGACATGACCTGGCAGTGGCTGCAGAACCCGGAAGGCAGCACACCGCACACGGTCATCGCACTCGGCGATGCCGCCTACCCGGCCGGCCTGCTGCAGATCGAAGACCCGCCACTGCTGCTGTACGCCATGGGCCGGCTCGACCTGCCGTTCAAGCCGGAGCGCAGCCTCGCCATCGTCGGCAGCCGCAACCCGACGCCCCAGGGTGCACTCAACGCGCGCCAATTCGCGCAGACCCTGAGCCAGGCGGGGCTCACCATCGTTTCGGGCCTGGCGCTGGGCGTGGATGGCGCCGCACATGAAGGTGCGCTCGCCGGTGCAGCGGCCTCGCACCTGGCCACCATCGCGGTGGTCGGTACCGGACTGGACCGCGTCTACCCCAAACGCCACCACCAGCTGGCCCATGACATCGCCCAGCAGGGGCTGATCGTCAGCGAATACCCCTTGGGCACACCGCCCTTGGCGGCCAACTTCCCGCGCCGCAACCGCCTGATTGCCGGTCTGTCCTGTTCCACGCTGGTGGTGGAGGCGGCCCTGCAATCGGGCTCACTCATCACCGCCCGCATGGCTGCCGAACAGGGCAAGGACGTGTTTGCAATTCCGGGCTCCATCCATGCCACGCAATCGCATGGTTGCCATGCGCTGATCCGCCAGGGTGCCAAGCTGGTGGAGTCAGCGCAGGATGTGCTGGAAGATCTGCCAGGGATGGCCCTTGCCGACCGGGTGCCGACACCCGCGCCAGCCGGCATGGAGACTGAAGACTGCCTGCTGCAAGCGCTTGGTTTCGACCCCGTGAGCCTGGATGCGCTGCAAGCCCGCACCGGGCTTGCCACAGCACCTTTGCAGGCCCGTCTCATGACGCTGGAACTTGACGGCCAAGTGGCGCGCCTGCCCGGTGGGCTGTTTCAGCGCATCGCCATCACTTGATTTTGAATTGACCCGATAAGCCCCTCAAAATGCGCGGATCACCCGCAACGGGATGCGATATATTGGGCGCATGTTTGAAGTGCTCGTGTACGTTTACGAAAACTACTGGCGCGGCGACGCTTGTCCCGAACCAGACCAACTGCAACGCAAGCTCAATGCCGTTGGCTTCGAGGCCGATGAAATCCGCGAGGCCCTTGACTGGCTGACCGGCTTGAATCTGGCGACCCGGTGCACGCACTGGCTGCCCGGCCTCACTGCCGCCGCGCACAGCGACACCCCGACCCGATTGCAGTCACCGCACAGCATGCGTGTCTATTCGGTGGCCGAACAGGACCACCTGGGCGCCGAGTGCCTGGGTTTCATCAGCTTCCTCGAATCCTCAGGGGTCTTGCCTTCACCGATGCGCGAGATCGTCATTGACCGCGCGATGGCAGTGCCGGCCGAAGAGCTCACGCTCGACGACCTCAAGATCATCGTGCTGATGGTCTACTGGAGTTTCGGCGAGGAACCCGACGCGCTCATCCTCGACGAGCTGTGTGACGACACGCTGGAGCGCGTCGCGCACTGAGCACGCGGCTCACCCGAGCAGACGCTCGGGATTGGCTTCGAGTTTGGTCAGCGCATCACGCGTGGCGCGCACGGTCAACGGCTCTTCTTCCTGCGGCAGCAACAGGCCCGCCTGCAGGTAAGCCGCCAGACGACCGGCCTGGATCAGGTAGCTGCGACCCTCGTTCGAGGCAAACAGATTGAGTTGTTTGCGCTCGCTGCGCCAGACGAACTGGACGCGGGCGAGCCGGCCGTTGTGGTCCAGCGTGAACCAGGCACCGGGCTGCAACTCCCGCGCCCAAGCCAACATGGCGGGTGTCGGCTTCGAGCCGCCATTGGCCACCACTTCCAGATCCGAGGCTTCGATCCCCAGCAACAGCTCGACGCTGTCGACATCCAGCGGCAGGTCGCCCAGGCCATCGTCATTGACCGCACACTCCAGTTCGGCCAGATGCCGGGCCAGGGTTTCGATCTGCGCTGGCGCAATCGGCTGGGTCTTGGCCAGAAAGGCGTCGGCCAATGTGTCGCTGACGGTCTTGATGTGGACATCCTGATCCGCCACCGACAAACCCAATAGCGTCATGCCCGCACGCAGGCGCTGCAGCAGCTGCGGCAGATCCTGGATGACGCGGGTGCGGTCGCTGCGGTTGGGTTTGGCGCTCGCCGCCCAGACCAGATCGGCCGCCGTTTTACGCAGCGTCACGGTTTCCGCATGCTGCAGCCCCTGGCGCACCGCGGCCACCGCCAGCACCTCGGCCCAGACCTTGAACAGAAAGCTGCGGATCTCGTCGCGCACCGGCATGTCCTTGAGCAGCTTGCGCATCTCGATGGTGTATTGGATGGTGAGCGTTTCCTTCTGCTCCACCTGTTGCGCCACGCTCACGACCTTCTGGGTGGCTTCCTTGCCGGTCAGGAACCGGGTCAGGAACTGCTGGAACTCGCCGTACACCACCTCGAACACCTGCCGACCGGTCTCGGGGTACTGCTCGATCACCTGCACGATGCGCTTGATCTCTGCTTCCAGCGCGCTGCCGCCCACATCGCCGGCATTAAAACCCATGATGCAGGAGCCCATGCGGTCGATCAGCTGGCGCGCCGGGTGATCGAGCGAGCCGAAGAACGCCGGCTCGGCCAATGCCACGCGCAGCACCGGCATCTGCAGCCGGGCAAACCAGACACGCATGGCCGGCGGAATACGCTCCTCGGTCAGGATGGACTGGAACATCAGCGCCACCACCTCGATGGTGGCTTTTTCGCTCTGGGTACCTGCTTTCTTCTTGAGTTCGCTGCTCTGTTCGCGCAGCGCCACCGCCACCCTGGCTACGCCTGCGGGGCTGTCATCGTCGACCAGTGCGCCGCCCAGATAGGCGCCCACCGCAGGGCGATCGGCGATGGCCGCCGCCAGCGCCGGCGAAGGCCCGTGCGACACGGTGGCGTCAAAACCAGCGCCCCCCGTCGAACCTAGCAGGCGACGCAACTGCCCCGCCACCCCCTGCGCCCGGCCCTGGGCCCGCGCCAGCGGCGTGTCTTGTGTCATCAGCCGGGTCTCTTCCTGTGGCCCGCCGTGCAGGGAGGCCTGAGCCGACGCCGCCGCGCCCTCGCCCCCCCAACCCAGACGCCCGCCGAACAAACCGGTGCGGCGGGCAGGCACACCCGCCGGCAAACCCGGCGCCGGGGCCATGCCGCCGGTCGTCGCGTGACCGCGGACCGCGCCACCTGCATCAAGCGCTGGAGAAAAACGGGGCGCCGCACCGCCGGACTGCACGCCGCCTGGCCCTGCGCCGGGTGCCGGCTGCGTCAACGGGGCGGGCTTGGCCGGGTCCGGCAGCACTGCGGCCGGGGCCGCCGGCGCAGATGCCGCGGCAGCAATCGGAACGCGTTTGACCCGGTCCTTGAAGTCAATCGTCGGCATCACACCCTGCTCGATCAGGAACTGGTTGCAGCGGCCGTAGGCCGTCTGCAGGCGTTCGGCCAACAAGCGTTGCACCGCGTCGTGGATCCAGGGCCAGGCCTCGCGCGACATGCCACTGTCACCCCACTGCGTGACCAGTGACAGGAGCAGCACGTCCGGGCGCAGGATGTCGTGCGCCGCCAGTTCGTCACGCCCCTCGAGGAAACGGATGCGCAGACGGAGGTCATCGAGCTGGCTGCTGATCTTCTCGGTCACGCCCAACACCAGCCGGGACGCCAGGATCTTGTTTTCGACCTCGTCGGTGCCCACCAGCGACAGACTGTCACCAGCCTGCTCCAGTCTGAGCCCGCCCGTCTTGCCCGCCGCTGGCTGGCGTGCTGCCTGCCAGGCACGCCGGGTGCCCTCCAGCCAGGCCGGCTGGGTTTGCTGGTACTGCAGCCAGGCATCACGCCGGCTCTGCATCTCGCGCGAGGTCCCGGTTTCGTTCATGAGCGCCGTCAGGCGCTCTCCTACGGTGGCCCCCAGTTCTGGCAGCACACGGCCAGCTTCGGCAACAAACAGCCCGCGCGTCTTTTCCGCCAACTCGATGCGTTGCGAAAAGGACTGCGGGGCTGCCATGTCTGAAAACCCTGAGAGGGCGGTGAGGTCTTAGACCACGGCCCCTGCGTTGGGATCGTTGGGGTCGTCTTCCTTGCGCGCCCCGCCGCCGGCCTTCACCAGGTCTTCGCGCCGGATGCCCAGCCACATGGCGATGGCCGCCGCCACGAACACGGAAGAGTAGATGCCGAACAGGATGCCGATGGTCAACGCCAGGGCGAAGTAATGCAACGTGGCGCCACCGAACAGCAGCATGGACAACACCATCAGCTGGGTGCTGCCGTGGGTGATGATGGTGCGGCTGATGGTGGAGGTGATGGCGTTGTCAATGACGGCCACGGTGTCCATCTTGCGGTAGCGGCGGAAGTTCTCGCGGATCCGGTCGAAGATCACCACCGACTCGTTGACCGAGTAACCCAGCACCGCCAGCACCGCCGCCAGCACCGGCAGCGAGAATTCCCACTGGAAGAAGGCGAAGAAGCCGAGGATGATGACCACGTCGTGCAGGTTGGCGATGATGGCCGCCACCGCGAACTTCCATTCGAAGCGGAACGCCAGGTAGATCATGATGCCGACCACCACGAAGGCCAGCGCCTTCAGGCCGTCGGCCGCCAGCTCGTCGCCCACCTGCGGACCGACGAACTCGGTGCGGCGCAGGCTGGCCCCGGCATCGGCCTCCTTCAGCGTGGCCATCACCTTGTCGCTCTGCTGTGCCGAACTCACGCCCTTGACGGCCGGCATGCGGATCAGCACGTCACGCGCGGTGCCGAAGTTCTGCACCTGCACGTCCTGGTAGCCGAGTTTGGCGATGGCACCACGCACCGCACCGAGGTCGGCCGGCTGCGAGTAGCTGACTTCCATCAACGTGCCGCCGGTGAACTCGACCGACAGGTGCAGGCCGCGCGAGAACAGGAAAAACACCGCTGCTGCGAAGGTCAGGAACGACACGACATTGAACACCAGCGCATGCCGCATGAACGGAATGTCGCGTTTGATCTTAAAGAATTCCATGGTCTTTTTTCCTCACTCCGCCTTGGCCGCCGCATCGGCGCCGGGACGCCAGACGGTGCCGATCGACACGCTCTTGAGCTTCTTCTGCCGGCCGTACCAGAGGTTGACCAGGCCGCGCGAGAAGAACACGGCAGAGAACATGCTGGTCAGGATGCCCAGGCAGTGCACGACGGCAAAGCCGCGCACCGGCCCGGAACCGAAGGCCAGCAGCGCCAGGCCGGCGATCAGCGTCGTGACGTTGGAGTCCAGGATGGTGGCCCAGGCGCGGTCGTAGCCGGCGTGGATGGCCGCCTGCGGCGAGGCGCCGTTACGCAGCTCCTCGCGCACGCGTTCGTTGATCAGCACGTTGGCGTCAATCGCCATGCCCAGCACCAGCGCCATGGCCGCCATGCCCGGCAGCGTGAGTGTGGCCTGCAGCATGGACAGCACGGCCACCAGCAGCAACAGGTTGACCGCCAGCGCGATGCTGGAGAACAGGCCAAACAGCATGTAGTAGACGCACATGAAAATCGCCACCGCCACAAAGCCCCAGGTCACGCTGTGGAAACCCTTGGCGATGTTCTCGGCACCCAGGCTCGGGCCGATGGTGCGTTCCTCGATGATCTCCATCGGCGCGGCCAGCGAGCCGGCACGCAGCAGCAGCGCGGTGTCATTGGCTTCCACCGTCGTCATGCGGCCGGAGATCTGCACACGGCCGCCACCGATCTCGGAGCGGATCACCGGCGCGGTGACCACTTCACCCTTGCCCTTTTCGAACAGGATGATGGCCATGCGCTTGCCGACGTTCTCACGCGTCACATCCTTGAAGATGCGCGAGCCCTTGGCGTCGAGCGTTAGGTTGACGGTCGGCTCCTGGGTCTGGCTGTCGAAACCGGGTTGCGCATCGGTCAGGTTGTCGCCGGTCAGCACCACTTGTTTCTTGACGATCACCGGCTGACCGCTGCGCTCCAGGTAACGCTCGGTGCCGAAGGGCACCGGGCCGGTGCCAGTTTCGGCGGCGCGCGCCTCGGTGCTTTCTTCCACCAGGCGCACTTCCAGCGTGGCGGTGCGGCCCAGGATGTCCTTGGCCTTGGCGGTGTCCTGCACACCGGGCAGCTGCACCACGATGCGATCCAGACCCTGCTGCTGGATCACCGGTTCGGCCACGCCGAGTTCGTTGATCCGGTTGTGCAGGGTGGTGATGTTCTGTTTCAGCGCCTGGTCCTGCACGGTACGCGCAGCCTGCGGCTTGATGCTGGCGGTGAGCTTGTAGTCGCCGCCTTCCTGCACTTCAACCGTCTGCAACTCGGCAAACTGGTCAGCCAGCACGCGCTTGGCGGCTTCCAGCGTGGCGCTGTCGCGCAAACGCAGCTCGATGCTCTGGCCATTACGGCTGATGCCGCCGTGGCGCACGTTCTTTTCGCGCAACACGGTGCGCAAGTCACCGGCCAGCGACTCGGCTTTTTTCGTCAATGCCGCCGGCATGTCCACCTGCAGCATGAAGTGCACGCCGCCGCGCAGGTCCAGACCGAGGTACATCGGCGCGGCGTGCAAGGCCGACAGCCAGGACGGCGAACGCGACAGCAGGTTGAGCGCCACCACATACGACGGGTCGGCCGCATCGGGCACCAGCGCCTTCTGGATCGCGTCCTTGGCCTTGAGCTGGTCGTCGGTGGAGGCGAAACGGGCACGCACCGAGCCGGCTTCCAGGCTGATGGCGTCGGCCGTGAGGCCGGCCGTCTTCAACGCTTCTTCAACACGGGCCTGCGTGCCGCTGTCCACTTTCTGGCTGGCCTTGGCGGCCGAGACCTGCACCGCAGGCGCCTCGCCAAAGAAGTTGGGCAGGGTGTACAGAAAGCCCACCAGCAATGCGATCACGATGATCGCGTATTTCCACACCGGGTAACGGTTCATGATCGCACTCAGGCTGTCAGTCGCTCGGATTCTTCTTACTTGATGGTGCCCTTGGGCAGCACTTGCACCACGGCACTGCGCTGGACCTGGATCTCGACGCCATTGGCGATCTCGACGCCGATGTAGTTGTCGCCCATCTTGCTGACACGGCCGAGCAGGCCGCCGGCCGTCACGACTTCGTCACCCTTGGCCAGGGCGTCCACCATGGCACGGTGCTCTTTCTGCTTCTTCATCTGGGGGCGGATCATCACGAAGTACAGCACCACGAACATCAGCACCAGGGGCAGCATGCTCATGAGCGAGTCCTGCATGCTGCCACCAGTGGCAGCGGCGGGTGCGGTTTGGGCAAAAGCGGAAGAAATGAACACAGGCAACTCCAGGTCAGAGGTTCAAAAAACAGGGGATGCCGCTCCAGGCGGCGGCACGAAACGCCCGACAAGCGGGGCGAAACGGGCAGTTGGCCATTGTATGCGGCTGGCTTGGCATCCCAGGGCCTGCCTGACCAAAGCCCCACACCCGCCGCCGAACGGTGGGCTCGGCATGCACCGGCCCGCCAAACGCCCTGAATTGCTATGAATTCAGGAGCTATTGGCGCTTATATGGCAAAGGCTAATGCCTGATTTCCCTTGGAATTCAGGCCGCCTGCTGCGCCGTGCCGCCACGGCGCCAGTTCGCCATGAGCGCCGCCCATTGCTGGCGCGCCGCGGCCAGGTAGCGCGCCTTGACGTGGCCGTAACCGCGGATCTGCTCGGGCAGGCGCGCGATCTCCACCGCCGCCGCATGGTTGGTCGCATTCAGGCCGGCCAGCAATTCCTCGATGCAGGCCCGGTACTCGCCGATCAGCGCGCGCTCGGTACGCCGCTCTTCGCTGCGGCCGAACACGTCCAGCACCGTGCCACGCAGACCCTTGAGGCGCGCCAGCAGCCTGAACCCGGTCAGCATGGCCGGGCCGTAGGACTGCTTGACCAGCTCGCCCTTGGCGTTCTTCTTGGCCAGCAGGGGCGGCGCCAGGTGGTAGTGCAGCTTGAAATCGCCTTCGAACATGGCGTTGACGCGGCCGAGGAAGGCCGCATCGGTGTGCAGGCGCGCCACCTCGTACTCGTCCTTGTAGGCCATGAGCTTGAACAGGTAACGCGCCACCGCCTCGCTCAAGGTCGTTCTGCCCAGCGGGCTTTCAGCCGCCTGCACCCGGGCCACGAAGGCCTTGTAGGTTTCGGCATAAGCAGCGTTCTGGTAGCCGGTCAGGAAGTCGACGCGGCGTGCCACCAGGCTCTCCAGGGTTTCGCGTGGCTTGAAGTCGATCACCTGCGCCGGGCTCAGCAGCGCCTGCACGCGCGCCCAGTCGTGCGCGGCCTGTCTGCCCCACTCGAAGGCGGCCTTGTTGGCCTCCACCGCCACGGCATTGAGCTCAATGGCGCGCAACAGCGATTCGCGGCGCAACGGGATCCAGCCCTTTTGCCAGCCATAACCCAGCAGCATGGGGTTGACGAAGATGGTGTCGCCCATCAGCTTGGCCGCCACCGCGTCGGCGTCGAACACGCCCATGCCGTCAGCACCGACGGCGCGCGTGATGTCGGCCACACACTGGTCCGCCGGGTTCTGCCAGTTGGCGTTCTTCACGAATGCCGCGGTCGGCGTGCTGTGGCTGTTGAGCGCCACGCGCGTGCGGCCTTCGCGCATGCGCAGCGTGGTCTCCTTGGCCGTCGTCACGATCGGGTCGCAACCCAGGATCAGGTCGGCTGCCGCCATGCCGACACGCGTGGTACGGATCTCGTTTTGTGTGTCGGCAATCAACACGTGGCTCCAGGTGGCGCCGCCCTTTTGCGCCAGGCCGGCCGCATCCTGCGTGACGATGCCCTTGCCCTCGATGTGCGCCGCCATGCCCAGCAACTGGCCGATGGTGATGACGCCGGTGCCGCCGACCCCGGCGACCACGATGCCGTAGGCGGTGGCAGCCGACGGCAGGGCCGGCTCGGGTAACACGCCCAGCTCATAAGGCGATGCGGCCTGGCCCTTGGCCTTCTTCTTCAGTTGGCCGCCTTCGACCGTGACGAAGCTCGGGCAGAAGCCCTTGAGGCAGGAATAGTCCTTGTTGCAGCTGCTCTGATTGATGGTGCGCTTGCGGCCGAACTCGGTTTCCAGCGGCTCGACCGACAGGCAGTTGGACTGCACGCCGCAGTCGCCGCAGCCTTCGCACACCAGTTCGTTGATGACCACGCGCTTGGCCGGATCGACCATCGTGCCGCGCTTGCGGCGGCGGCGTTTTTCGGTGGCGCAGGTCTGGTCGTAGATGATGACGGTGCAGCCCTTGATCTCGCGGAACTCGCGTTGCACGGCGTCGAGCGTGTCGCGGTGCTGGATGGCGATGCCGGCCGGCAGGCCCTGCACACTGTCGTATTTCTCCGGCTCGTCGGTGACGATGGTGATCTTCTGCGCCCCTTCGGCGCGCATGCTTTGCGCGATCTGCACCACGCTGTGACCTTCGGGCCGCTCGCCCACCTGCTGGCCGCCGGTCATGGCCACGGCGTCGTTGTAGAGGATCTTGTAGGTGATGTTGACGCCGGCTGCGATGCTCTGGCGGATGGCCAGGCTACCGCTGTGGAAGTAGGTGCCGTCGCCCAGGTTGGCAAAGACGTGCTGTTCCGTGCTGAACGGCTGCTGGCCGACCCAGGGCACGCCCTCGCCGCCCATCTGCGTAAAGCCGATGGTGCTGCGATCCATCCAGGTCGCCATGAAGTGGCAGCCGATGCCGGCCATGGCGCGCGAGCCCTCGGGCACGCGGGTGCTGGTGTTGTGCGGGCAACCCGAGCAGAACCAGGGCATGCGCTCGGCCGCCGGGCCGCCGACATTGAGCACCTGCATCGCCCGCTCCTTGGCTTCCAGCACCGCCAGCTGCGCTTCGACGCGCGCCGTTATGTCGCTGCCGGCCGCCGCCAGGATGCCGAGCTTCTTCAGGCGCCCGGCAATGGCGCGCGCGATCAGGGCCGGTGTCAGGTCGGCGTTGGCGCGCAGCAGCTCGTTGCTCGACGGGTTGGCCTGCGACCATTCGCCGCCGGCCTGGTCGCCCTCGTTGAACTTGCCCAGGATGTTCGGGCGCACGTCGTCGCGCCAGTTGTAGAGCTCTTCCTTGAGCTGGTACTCGATGATCTGACGTTTTTCCTCCACCACCAGCACTTCCTGCAGCCCGGTGGCGAAGTCACGCGCACTTTGCGCTTCCAGCGGCCAGACCACGCCGACCTTGTGCAGACGGATGCCCAAGGCACGGCAGGTGGCGTCGTCCAGGCCGAGGTCGCGCAGCGCCTGACGCGTGTCGTTGTAAGCCTTACCGCTGGCGATCAGGCCGAACTTGTCGTTCGGACTTTCGATGGCGTTGTAGTTCAACCGGTTGGCGCGGATGTAGGCCAGCGCGGCGTACCACTTGTGGTGGAACAGTCGCGCTTCCTGCTCCAGCGCATGGTCGGGCCAGCGGATGTGCAGGCCACCGGCTGGCATGTCGAAATCGGTCGGCAACTGGATCTGCACCCGTTCGGGATCGATGATGGCCGTGGCGCTGGACTCGACGATCTCCTGGATCGTTTTCATGCTGGACCAGACGCCGGCATAACGGCTCAGGGCCAGGGCATGGATGCCCAGGTCCAGAATTTCCTGCACCGAGGCCGGAAAGAACACCGGCAGGCCGCAGGCCTTGAAGATGTGGTCGCTCTGGTGTGCGGCCGTGCTGCTCTTGGCCACGTGGTCGTCACCGGCCACCGCCAGCACGCCGCCCCAGGGCGTGGTGCCGGCCATGTTGGCGTGCTTGAAGACGTCGGCACAGCGGTCCACACCCGGCCCCTTGCCGTACCAGATGCCGAACACGCCGTCGAAGCGGTTGCTGCCGGGCGGTGCAAAACCGAGCTGCTGCGTGCCCCACAAGGCCGTGGCGGCCAGCTCCTCGTTGACACCGGGCTGGAACACGATGTTCTGCGCCTTCAGGTAGGGGCTGGCCTTCTGCAGCGTCTGGTCGTAATTGCCCAGCGGCGAGCCGCGGTAGCCGCTGATGAAACCGGCGGTGTTCTTGCCCTGCAACTGGTCGCGCAGGCGCTGCAGCATGGGCAGCTTGACCAGCGCCTGCACGCCGCTCATGAAGGCGCTGCCGTGGTCCAGCGAATACTTGTCATCGAGGGTGACGGTTTCGAGCGCTTTGCGAATCGATTCAGGCAAAGGGGCGTTCATGGCGGGATGTCTCCGGAAATTCTGGATTCAGCCTCCTGCTGTGGCCTGCCGACAGGCCGGGAAACAGACAGGGGCAATGTTTTTCTGCGAGGAAAGTGTATGTCGACAGCCCGGATAAGTCTTTGCTTTCTTTGCCCAATTTAGGCTATCCTGAGAAAGAATCTTGCTCAATACAGGCATAAATGGAAACACTGGACAAATTCGACCTGGCCATCCTGAACGAACTGCAAGCCGATGCGCGCCTGACGAATGCCGAACTGGCCGCGCGCGTGGGCCTGTCAGCCGCCCCCTGCTGGCGCCGCGTGCGCGCGCTGGAAACCAACGGTTTCATCAAGGGTTACCGGGCCGAGATCGACCGCCAGAAGATCGGCCTCGGTGTGCTGGCCTTCGTGCGGCTGGATGCCGAGCGCAACACCGGCGACGCCACCCGTGTGCTGGAAGAAGCCATCAAGAAACTGCCGGAAGTCATCTCCTGCCACTACATCAGCGGCACCGGCACCTTCGAGCTGCAGGTGGTGGCGCAGGACCTCGACAGCTTTTCGCGCTTTGCGCTGCAGAGCCTGATCAACCTGCCCAACGTGAAGGACCTGCACACCAGCTTCTCGCTCGGCGAAGTCAAGGCCAGCAGTACCTTGCCACTCGGGCATCTGCAGGCACAAAACGCCCCCAAGACCATCGCGCCACCCCCGTCACGCCCCAGCACCCGGAGCAAACGATGAACCACATCCGCAACCTGACCTTGGCATGTTTTTCGGCCCTGGCTCTTGTTGTTCATGCGCAATCAGCTATCAATTCAGGAGCAGATTGGCGCAACGACGGCGCTGCCGGCAGCCTGCCGTTGCGCAATCTGCAGATCGAAGTGCGACAGGTCGAGCAGAACAGCAGCACGCGCGAGCGTCTTGATGCGAGCGCGACGGCACGGCTGCAACCGGGTGACTCCAGTGCCGTCATCACCCTGGGCGCCCAGAGCAGCCAGTCCGGCCGCAGCGGCAACACCCAACAGCAGGTGCTGGTGCTCAACGGCCGGCGTGCCGCCATCGTGCTGCGCAACACGGTGGCGCTGCGCCTGCTGCAATCGTTCCAGCGGCAAGGTCGCTGGATCACCGTGCCGGGCACGGTCTGGCTGCAGGCCGGCACCGGCTTCGCCGCCACGCCACGCTGGGACGGCGGCGACGCGGTGGAACTGGAGATCAGCACCCTGCAGGGGCGCAACCCTTTGGCCGGTGAGGCGGCCAGCGCCAGCACGGCCATCGTGCTGCCATTGGATGAATGGATGACGATTGCCGAAAGCGATCAGTCGCAGGACAGCCAGCAAAGCGGCTTGAGCAACAGCGCGCGCGACGCCAGCCAGTCACAGCTGCGCGTGCAGGTGCGCGTCAGCGTGCGCTGAAGAAGTATTTCTTGGCGTTGCACATCAAGACCGCGTCTTGACTCGCCATGCTTGGACGCAAAGGGCAATGCCAGTCATCAAAAGCAACATCGCCCCGATCAGTCCCTTAGTCCGCCGGCTCTCTAGATCTTCAGGGCTCAAGCGCGTCACACCTTGCACGGTGATCTTTGAAACCCGCCCGTCCTCGTCAACTCCTACATCAACAAGCGCACCGACATCGCGGCGCCAATTCGGATATCGACATCGGTCAACCTTACAACTGACACTTCCTTCCCGAGCCTCAAATATCAACACAGGGTGCTGATTCGTACCACTCAACTGCATTGTTCGAGTGCGCATCGTCAAATCACCACGCACTTGCAATTCGGCCAAATTCAAGATCAACACGGGCACCGAGAGAATGACCAGTGCCCCCATTCCAGCCCATTTGCGCGATCGGCTCGATGGGTAATCAAGCATTGGTTCTCCCTAGTTTGTACTGTTGCGATCGCCGCCTACTTGACTCTGCCTCACTTCGGCCACAGAACCCACAAGCGCAGCGGCTGCTTGAGGCGTCCAGCCAGTTCGGCCGCCCCCGCGCCCCAGCCGGCAAAGTAGTCGGCCCGCACCGCGCCCACAATCGCGCTGCCGGTGTCCTGCGCCAGCACCAGCTTCTGCAGTTGCACCTGCGGCCCGCTGGAGGCCAGCCAGACCGGCGTGCCATAGGGAATGCTGCCGGGGTCGACGGCGATGGAGCGGCCCGGTGTCAGCGGCACGCCCTGCGCACCGCGCGGGCCGAAGGCGGCGTCGAGCTCGGGCAGCGGTTCTTCGCGGAAAAACACCACACGCGGGTTGCTCCACAGCAGCTCGTTGACGCGCGCCGGGTTGGCCGCCAGCCAGGCCTTGATGCCGGGCCAGGAAGCGTCGCGCACCGCGCCTTGGTCGAGCAGCCAGCGGCCGACGCTGCGGTAGGGCTGGTCGTTGGAGCCGGCAAAAGCCAGCCGCACCAGGCGCTGCGTGCCATCGGCCTCGCTGATGCGGATACGGCCCGAGCCCTGGATCTGCAGCGTCAGGGCATCAATGGGGTCGGCCAGGTAGGCGATGGTCCGCCCGCGCAGCAAGGCCTGTACTTCGGGCAGGGTATCGATCTCCTGCCGGCTGTACCAGGGCTTGCGCTGGCCCAAGGTGGGCGGCGGTTGGTACAGCGGCACGCTGAAGCCGGCCGTGGGCTGGCGGCTCGCCTCCAGCACGGGCTCGTAGTAGCCCGTCAGCAGGCCCTCATCACCGCCTTGCAGCGCCTCCACGCGGTAAGGCTGCAGGCGCGCCATCATCCAGGCACGCTGCTCCTCCACACTGCTGATGCTGAGCAGGCGCACCTCGTTGCACAGCGGCGCGAACACCGGGCCGGGGCGCTCGCAGCTCTTGAGCCAGGCGTTCCAGGCCTCATGCAGCGGGTCCTCCTGCAGGCCAGGCAACTCGCTCCAGGCCACCGGCGTCCAGCGGCTGCGGGCCTGCAGCATGGCCGGGCCCACGGCGCTGTCGGTGGCCGGTGTCCGTGCGCGGCTGTCAGGGGCACGGCCTGCCGGCGGCCAGGGTGCGCTGGCGCAGCCGGCCAGCGTTCCTACAATCACGATTGTCGTTACCCAGTTCAGGAGTCGGTTCATGAGTCTGATTTTGCTTGAAGCCTTCGGCGCCCTGGCGCTGCTGGTGCTGATCGTCTGGTGGACCATGTTTTCCGGCCGCAAGAACGGCGAGTTGCCGGAGCAGCCCCGCGCTGACGAGACCGACCAGACGCCTCCCGACCGGAAGGATTGAATTCAGCCGCCCTGCAGATCGCGCAGCAGATTGGCCAACTCCACCGCGGACTTGACCTCCATCTTGTCGAACACGCGCGCGCGGTGCACTTCCACCGTGCGCACGCTGATCTCCAGCTGATCTGCAATGCGCTTGTTGGGCAGGCCATCGACCACCAGGCGCATCACATCGCGTTCGCGTTCGGTCAATTCGCCCAGGCGCTGACGCAGCTGCGCCACTTCACGGCGCGCGGCCACAAAGGTGGCGGACTGCACCAACGCCTGCTCAATGCGGTCCACCAAGGCATTGTCGGAAAACGGCTTCTCACAGAAATCGAAGGCCCCGCGCTTGACCGCGTCGACGGCGGTCGGCACATCACCATGGCCGGTGAGGAAGATCACCGGCATGGTCTGGTGCAGTCCGCGCTCGATCAAGCGCTCGAACAGGGCCAGCCCGCTCAGGCCGGGCATGCGCACATCGAGCAGCAGACAGCAGGCCTGCGCGGGTTCCCAGCCACCCTCCACCATCTGCCAGAAGGCATCAGCGCTCTCGAAGGCTTGGCTGGGCAGACGGCGCGAGCGCAGCAGCCAGGCCAGCGCCTCACGCACGCTGGCATCGTCGTCGACGATGAAAACGGAAACATCAATCATGGGTTGCATGGCGTGATGGTATGTCAGTTGCCCGCCGGCAGGGTGAAGCTGAACACTGTCCCCTGAGGCTGGTGGGGTTCGAAGGCCAGCATGCCACCATGCTGTTCGATCACGGTGCGGCACAGGCTCAGGCCCAGCCCCATACCCTCGGCCTTGGTGGTGAAGAAGGGCGTGAACAGCTGCTGCTCGACTTCCGGCGCGATGCCAGGGCCGACGTCCGTCACGGAAAACACCAGCCAGCGCTCGTCACCGCGCTCCTGCCGCACCGCCAGCGTCAGCACACGCTGGCGGATGTCCGGCCGGTCCATGGCCTGCATGCCGTTGCGCGCCAGGTTGAGCAGCACCTGCTCGACCATGGTGCGGTCGCACAACACCTTGGGCAGACCCGGTGCCAGCTGGATCTGCACCTGAACCCCGAGCTTGCGCGCCTGCAGGTTGATCAGCGGCAGGATGGCATCGACCAGGGCCTGCGGCGGCACCATTTCACGCGCCTGGTCGCGCCGACGCACGAAGTCGTGCACGCTCTTGATGATCTTGCCGGCACGCTCGGCCTGCTGGGCAATGCGGTGCATCGCCAGCTCGATGTCGGCCGGCGTGTGCATGCCGGCGCGCAGCAGGTTGAGCGAGCCGGTGGCGTAGCTGGACATGGCGGCCAAGGGCTGGTTGAGCTCGTGGCTGAGCAGCGAAGCCATCTCACCCACCATGGCCAGGCGCGCCGTGGCCTGCAGCCGCTCCTGGCTGGCGCGTGACAGCTCCTCGACGCGACGCTGCTCACGGATGTCGAGGAAGGCGCTCATCCAGCCGGTCTGCGCGCCCTGCGCATTGATCAGCGGCGCTTCGATGATGAGCACCGGAAAGCGCGTGCCGTCCTTGTGCATGAACACCGACTCGAACCCCTCCCGCGGCGGCGATGTACCGGCCAGCCGGATGGCCTGGCGCTTCATGTACTCGTCGGCCAGTTCCGGCGGCCAGTAGGGCGCATGAACGCTCTGGCCCAGCAGTTCGTCCGCCGTGAAGCCGACCATCTGGCAAAAGGCCGGGTTCACGTAGGTGATGCGCCCGTGCAGGTCACGCGCGCGCAGCCCGGTGACCAGCGAATCCTCCATCGCCTTGCGAAAAGCCAATGCGTCGGCCAGGTCACGTTCGGCCTTCAGCCGCCGGCGCATGTCCTTGCTGAGCAGCACCAGGATCGAGACCAGGGCGATCGACATCGCCGTCACCAGCGCGGTGAGCACATTGGGGAACAGGTCGGGCGCGCCGCGCCAGCTGTCCATGCGCAACACCAGGGTGGTACCGGGCAGGTCGAGCAGGTGGTGGGCGGTGAAGACGCGGTTGGCGCGCCGCGCCGTGCCACGCACCGCCAGGCGGGTGCCATCGCCTTCGGTGAACGACACCTCCTGGCTGCGCGTGAGCTGCCGCCCCACCAGGTCATCCAGCATGTCCTGCAGCGAATAGGTGGCCACCAGATAGCCCATCACCACACCGGTGGTCAACAGCGGCATGCACAGTTCCATGACCTCGATGCCCAGGCCGTCGGTCAAGGGCACGAAGTAACTGCTGGAATAGGCCGGCGCGCTGAGCCGGCGCGCGGTCGTGCAGGTCTGGCGGACCTCGGTCTGGACGCTGTCGCGGCCCAGGCGGTCGAACAAGGCCGGACGGTACGGCGTGTCGGCAAACAAGCGGGTCCTGTGGTTGCTGTCGCGCCACTCGATGCGCACCAGTTCGCGGTGCTCCCGCAACAGCGCCGCGGCCGCCATGGACCAGGCCGCTGGCGTCGGATCGTTGAACTGCAGGGCCTGCAGGCTCTGCACGTTGTGCGACAGCGCCGCGCGGATATCACCCACCGCATCCGCGGTATCGCGCTCGAGGCGGCTTTGCACCTGGCTGGCCTCGTAGCGTCCGGCCAGCCAGACCAGCGTGACCAGCAGGGCCACGACCAGGGCCGTCAGCGCCGACCACAGGGTCCGCCGGCGCCAGGCAGGCAGACGGTCCGTTTCCACGCGTTCAGCACTCACAGGACGCGGTGCTCCAGCGCCGGCAGCTGCAGGCGGCGTTGCTGCAGCAACTCGGGCGGCAAGTCAGCCAGCACCACGGCCTCGCCCTCAGCCCGTTCGGCCAGCACCTGTCCCCAGGGATCAACCAGCATCGAGTGGCCCCAGGTGCGGCGGCCGTTGTCATGCAAACCGCCTTGTGCGGCGGCCAGCACGAAGGCCAGGTTTTCCACCGCCCGCGAACGCAGCAGCACCTCCCAGTGCGCCTGGCCTGTGGTGTGCGTGAAGGCACTCGGCACCAGCAGCAGATCGGCACCGGCCTGGGCGTAACCACGGTAGAGCTCGGGAAAGCGCAGGTCGTAGCAGACACTCAGCCCCAGGCGCCAGCGATGGCCGTCGCGCGACGGCAGGTCGAAGGTGACGGGCTGCGTACCACTGAGCAGGACGCGTGACTCGTCGTAGCGTTCGCGGCCATTGTCGAAACGGAACAGGTGGATCTTGTCGTAACGCGCCACGCAATCACCCTGCGGCGAATAGACCAGCGTGCTGTTGTAGACGCGGCCTGCCGCCTCCGCCGGCGCATCCGGCGATACCGACAGGGGCAGGGTACCGCCCACGATCCACAGGCCCAGCGCATGCGCCGACTCGGCCAGAAACCGCTGGATGGGCCCGTCTCCCGGCACTTCCTGAATGGCCAGCTTGTCGGTGTCCTGTGCCCCGAGCAGGCAGAAATACTCGGGCAAGACCACGAGTTCGGCCCCGTCGTCGGCCGCCTGTTGCATCAGCGCCTGGGCGCGCCGCAGGTTGGCCTGCCATTGCGTACCCGACACCATCTGGATTGCCGCCACCATCATCGCCCGGCCTCGCTTTTGCTGTCGCCCTTGCCGGCCGCCGGTGCATCGGTGCGGGTGATCTTGGGGTCGGTCCAGCTGCCGGTGATCTGGAACTCCTCGGTCGCGGAGTCGATCAGTGGCCGGCGCAGCACCAGTTGGGCCAGGAAGGAGCCCAGGCCCACCGCCGGGTTGATCCAGCCGGCAATGAGCGAGGCCGTGCCGGCATTGATCTCCGGCACGACCACCACCTTGATGTCCTGCGTCTCGCGCGCGATGTCAGCGCGTCCATCCATCAGCACGGCCGCATTCACGCCCTTCATCTGGAGGTTGTTGGTGCTGGCAATGCCCTGCTCGATGCGGATGTCGCCGCGCACGAAGTCAAAGGCAAAGCCCTCGCTGAACACATCGCGGAAATCCAGGGTCAGTCGCCGCGGCAAGGACTGCAGGCTCAGCACGCCCAGCAGCTTGGCAATGCCCGGGTCGGCCTTGAGGAACTGGCCGCTTTCCACATTGACATTGAAGGCGCCGCCCAGCGTCGGGTAATCCAGCGCCAGCGGCGAACCGGCCCAGGCAATCTGGCCTTCCATCCGGCCCTTGCCGCGACGGATCACGCCCTTCATGCCGAAACGGCCCAGCAATTCGCCGGCGTCGGTTATCTCGAACTTGAAGTTCATCACCGTGCGTCGTCGCTCGGGTTGCGCGCGGCCCGGTGCCGGCCGGCCCACCGGCTCGTTGAGCAAGGCCCAATTGCCGGTGGCGGTAAAGACCGCTTCCGGCATGATGATGTTGAAGCGGTTGAGTCGCCACTCGCGCGAACCGCCATCGCGGGGCACGGCGCCGACACCGCGATTGACGGCTTCGATTTCGACCCGGCCGAGTTTCTTGCCGCGCAACTCCATGTCATCGACCACGATGTCCAGTGCCGGGATGCTGACCGGCTGCTCATCGAGCAGCGTTTCCACATCCTTGGCAGAAGACTGCGCCAGCGCCAGACGGGCCAGACGCGCGTACAGCCGGCCGGCGGCGTTGCCCACCGGCTGTCGGTATTCCAGGTAGCCACTGAGTTCCTGGGCATCCAGATTGGCGCGCCAGGTCTGGCCATCGCGCGAACCGCCCGCCACCACCTGGTTGAGTTTGCGTCCGGTGGCGATCAACTCTTGGGCACGCACCGCCATCCGGGTCGGCATGTAAATGCTGACCAGGCCCGCATCGGCCGCACGGCCGACAGTCCCGGCCGTGGGCGACGCCGGGGTGGACAGGGCTGCATTCCAGGCATCCACGTCCACACTTTGCAGGTTGAGATTGGCCACCACCCCGTCAGCCGGCAAGGGCACCTGTTCACCCGGCGCCAGCCCGACCCCGACGGCTCCGCGCAGTACACGCGCTTCGGCCCCCGACACGTCCCGCACATAAACCGCCGAAGCGATGCGGCCGAGCTCCAGCGTCAACTGGTCCTGCAAAGGCGCGTTGGCGCCCGCTTGCTGCGATTCGCGCGTGAGCACCGTTTCCAGCCGCAGCGGCAGCAGCGCCTCGGCGCTTTTGGTAAGCGGCACCGGCAGGTTCAATGCCAGTCCCTGCAGGTTGCTCGTGATCTGCAGTTCGGGCACGCCTCGGCGGATGCCCAGCACAAGAACATAGTTCGTGCTGCCCGTGGCCTTCTGCGCCAGCCGGGCCACGGCGCCGAGTTCACGCGCCTGGCGCAGACCCTCGGCAGTCGCATTGCCCTGCACGCGCAGCACGGCTGGCCCGCTGCGCGTCGCCGCACCCGGCACGGGGATGGTGCCGCCTTCGGCGCGCAGCTCTCCGCCCAGCGCGCGTGCCTGGCCGCCGCTGATGGCAAAACCTGCCTCGCTGAAATGCACCACGCCGCGGGTGCGGCTCAGGCGGGGAATGTCCGGCGCAATCTGCAGATCGTTGCCGGCCAGCGTGATCTTGCCCTGCACACCGGTCTTGTTCACATCCATCACCGGCAGCTTGAGCTTGAGCTGCAGATCGGCGCTGCCGCTGGCGCTGGCCTGCTTGAGCGCATGACCGGTCATTTCGCCCAGCGGCGAGCCATTCACCAGGACACTCAACACTTCGCCCAGCGGCCCCTTGGCCTCGGCACTGACATCGACCGTCGCACCGTGCAGCAGGTTCGGGATCTGCGCATCGGTCCGGCTGATGCGCACCCCCGGTGCGCCGGCCAGTCGGGCGCTCACGTTCTTGAGCTGCAAACTAGCGTGCTCCATCAGAAACTCGCCTTCCACCTGGGTCAGTGCCGGCCAGGGCAGGGCACCGGCCGGCTGCAGGCTGCGCGGCACATAGACATAGGTCGCATCACGCACATTGGCCGAAACACGGAACTCGCCCTGCTTCGGGTCGGCAAACGGGAAGTTGTTCAAGTCCCCCTTGACGCGGTAACGCACAGCGCTGGCGCGTCCCTGCGCCAGGGCGTCACGCAGGTAGTCGCGCACGTCACGCTCCACCTCCAGCGGCAGATAACGGTGCACCCGGGAGATGTCCGCCCGGCTCATGCTGCCCTGCAGGTCCAGCACACCGGGGAAACGGCCGAGCCCGCGGGCCGCCACGGGCTCGCTGGTCTGCCACTTGATCTGCGCCTCGCCCTGTGCATCGGCATTGCTGAATTTCAGATTGGGCAGCTGCAGGCTGATGCGCTGGCCATCGATCTGCCACTGCAGGTCGGTCGCCAACTGGGTGAATTCCAGCGTCGGCACCTCGAACACGCCGGGCAGCTCCAGCTGGCCGTCCTGCAAGGCCAGTGTGGCCCGCCCGCCCGACTGGTTCACATCGAAATCGATGGTTGCACCACGCACGCCGGGCGAACCCACCCCGCCGCGATCCGTCGGGGCCGGCGAGCCGGCGGCCACCTCCAGCCGCACCACCCGTCCTTTGGCGTCAAAGCGGGTGGGCGCCTCCAGCGGGCCCTGCCAGTTGGCCTGGATCCGCTCGACCAGGCCCTTGGGCGCATAGGCCGTCACTGCCGCATGCATGGCGTCATCCAGGGGCAGGCGATCGGCAATCCGGGCCAAAGCCGCCAGATCCAGGCGATCCGCCTGCAGCTCACCACGTGCCGGCGCACGGCCTTCGGCCGCCACATGCACCACGCGCACATTGCCGCCCGGCCAGCGCAAGCCATCGTCCAGTTCGAACTGCAAGTCCTGGGTCGAAAACTCGAAACCGCCTTGCAGCAAGCGGCCACCCAAGCGGCCGGTCAGCAAGGGAAGGGACAAGGCCCCCAGCTTCGGCGTCAAGGTCGCCTGCACATTGGACAGGGCCACATCGGCCGTCGCCCCGGTCACCTGGCTGCGGCTGACATCCACCCAGGCCCTGAGCGCGCCGCTGCCCTGGGCCACATCCGTGCCCAGGTCGGCATAACGGCGCAGCTGCGAAAGGTCGACATGGTCAAACTGAGCAAAAACCTGCCCATCCCACTTGCGCCACTCGCCGGCCTTTCCTGACAACAAGGGCTGGCGGAAATTGGCCATCAGTGTGAAGCGCTGCCCCCATGCGGACGGCGGTGTCGCATCCACCCGAAAGGCGTGGCTGCGGGCGGTATTGCGCACGACGAAGTCGACCTGCTCCAGCGTCAGCGCCGGAATATCGCGCAACTCATCGCGCCACTGCAAGGTCCCGCCGCGAATGACGAACTCGGTCTGGGAGAAAAACCAATCCAGCGCCTGGTTGTCGGCACCCTGGTCTTTCGAGAGATCCAGACCGGCCACGAAGATGCGGCCATCGGCGCCACGCCGGATGTCCAGTTGCGGGCTCTCGATATAGATCTGCTCAAAACCGAAGTTCCAGAGCGAACGCGGCGACAGGGCCGCCAGCACCCGCGGCAGCTGCAAGGCCTCATGCCCCGCTGGATCGATCAGGCGCACCTGGCTCAGTTCGAATGAGGGAATCAGGCCATCCGGCCGGGCCTCGATGGCGCCGATGCGCACGGTCACCCCCAGCAGCTGGCTGGCCCGGGTTTCCAGCTGCGGACGCAGTTCGCCAATTCGCGGCACAATGAAAAGGTGCAGCGCCCCCCAGGCGCTGATCATGACCAGCCAGCCCCCCAGCAACAGCCAAAGCGCCACGCGCGTGGCAATTGCCAGAATTTTCAGCAATGACGAAGGTCGGCTCGGCAGGTCATCCATTTTGTACATCGGAAACGTGACAGGAATTATGACCCGCAACGGTGCGAACGACTTGACGCAAGGTGACGTTTCGGTGCCATTCAGCACCGCGCCCCTGTCGGACCACTCCCGCTTCGCCCAGCGCGTGCGCCGACGTTATGAGTCCCTGCTGCACCTGCTGCCGCCGGGCCGCCCTGATCAGGACCGCATGCAGCAGGTGTTCGAGGCACTGCAGCAAGGCGGCGCCGATGTCGCCACCGCCTTGCGCACCACGCGCCATCTGGTCATGGAACGCCTGGTCACGCTGGACTGCGACCAGCAAGCCGAGCTGCATGACATCACCCGCGCCATGACCGATCTGGCGGAGTTCGCCCTGGATATTGCGACCACCCAGACGCTGCAAGCGCTGGACGAAGTCCATGGTATGCCGACCACACCGCAAGGCGGACGGGCGCTGATGTGGATCGTCGGCATGGGCAAGCTGGGTGCGCGCGAACTCAATGTCTCCAGCGATATCGACCTGATCTATGTCTACGACCAGGACGGCGAAACGGCCGGCACCCCGGAAGGACGCGGACGCATCTCCAACCACGAATACTTTGCCAAGGCGGTGCGCGCCATCTATGGCCTGATCGGCGACACCACCGAGCACGGTTTTGTCTTTCGCGTTGACCTGGCACTGCGCCCGAATGGCAATTCCGGCCCGCCCGCGGTCTCGCTCGGTGCCCTGGAGCAGTATTTCCATGCGCAGGGACGTGAATGGGAGCGCTTCGCCTGGCTCAAGAGTCGCATCGTTGCGCCGCGCCGCAACATGCATGACGGCTCCGGCCAGGGACTGCGCAGCATGGTGCTTCCGTTCGTGTTCCGGCGCTATCTGGACTACAACGTCTTCGACTCCCTGAGGGTGCTGCACCGGCAGATTCGGGAGCACTCGGCACGCCGCAGCGCCGGCCGCCCGGAACGCAGCAACGACGTCAAGCTCTCCCGCGGCGGCATTCGCGAAATCGAATTCACGGTCCAGCTGCTACAGGTGGTGCGCGGCGGCCAGTTCCCCGAACTGCGCACGCGACCCACGCTTGATGCGCTGCAGCGTCTGGTACGCGCCGGGCTCATGCCCCAAGCCACGGCCGACGCCTTGTCGCAGGCCTATCTGTTCCTGCGTCGGGTGGAGCACCGCATCCAGTACCTCGACGACCAGCAGACCCATGTGCTGCCAACGCGTGATGACGACCTGCTCTGGATCGCACACACCATGGGCTATGAGGGAACCTGTCCATTCCTGACCCAGCTCGACGCCCACCGGGAGATCGTGGCACAGGAGTTCGACACCTTGCTGGGCGGTCAAGGCAACAAGACGTGCAAAGGCTGCAACAACGGCAAGGGCGAACAAGCCGGCGGTGCCCTTGCCCCTGATTTCGACGAGCTGCTGGAACAGTTGCCACCTCTGCTGCGCGAACGCGTTGCGGCTTGGCGCAACCACCCGCGTGTGCTGGCGCTGCGCGAAGAGTCGCGCGCCCGGCTGTTACGACTGATCAGCCGTACCGCCGAGTGGCTGCGTGAAGGACGCGCCAGTGAAGAAGCGACGGTTCGGCTCATCGACTGGATGGAGCCGCTGCTGCGACGCGAAAGCTACCTGGCCATGCTGCTGGAGCGGCCCGCCGTGCACGAGCGCCTGGTTCGCCTGCTGGGTGCCGCCCGCTGGCCGGCGCGTTACCTGCTGCTGCACCCGGGCGTGATTGATGAGCTGGCCAGCCGCACCATCCTGAGCGATCGCTTTGATGCCGTGGCCTTCGAGGCCGAACTGGACATGCGACGCCAGGCGCTGCAGGCTGCGGGTGATGACGATGAAGAGTCTTTGCTCAACCTCTTGCGCCGCGCCCACCATGCCGAGGTGTTCCGCACCCTGACGCGCGACATCGAAGCAGCCCTCACCGTTGAACAGGTGGCCGATGACCTCAGCGCACTGGCCGACGTCATTCTGCGCATCACCACGCGCTGGTGCTGGGAACGGCTGAAGAAGAAGCACCGCGAACAGCATCAGTTCGCCATCATCGGCTACGGCAAACTGGGCGGCAAGGAACTGGGTTATGGCAGCGACCTGGACATCGTGTTCGTCTACGAAGACGACGATGAACAGGCACCCGAGGTCTATGCCACCCTGGTCCGCAAGTTGATCAACTGGCTGACGGTCAAGACCGGCGAAGGGGATCTGTACGAGATCGACACCGCACTGCGCCCGAATGGCAACTCCGGCCTGCTGATCACGACTTTCGAGGCCTACGCCAACTACCAGCAGCAGCGCGGCAGCAACACGGCCTGGACCTGGGAACACCAGGCCATGACGCGCGCGCGTTTCGTGCTCGGCAGTGATGATCTGCGCCAGCGCTTCGATGCCGTACGGCAGGCCGTGATCTGCGCCCCGCGCGATGCCCAGGCCCTGCGGCAGGAGATCGTCGCCATGCGGGAGAAGGTGCGCGCCGCGCATCCGGCACACGGCATGCAGTTCGACGTCAAGCACAGCCCTGGCGGCATGGTTGATGCGGAATTTGCCGTGCAGTACCTGGTGCTGTCACAGGCTGCCCGCTACCCGGCACTGGCCGCCAATGCGGGCAATATTGCCCTGCTGCAGACGGCACAGGCCTGCGGCTTGCTGCCCGCCGGCATCGGCGATGCTGCGGCCGACGCCTATCGCGAACTGCGGCGGGTACAGCACCGGGCACGTCTCAATGAAGAGCCGACCGAGGTCGACCCGCAAGAACTGGCGAACGAACGTGACGCGGTCCTGGCCTTGTGGGCAGCCGTCTTCGGCACGCCCTGAGGCTGACTCGCCCGCTTCAGGACGCGCTGCGGATTCGGCGCACCAGCGCCGTGGTGGAATAACCCTCGACAAACGGCAGGGCCAGTGCCTGACCGCCCCAGGACGCCACCAGCGCGGTCTCCGGCAATTTGCGCATGTCGTAATCGCCGCCCTTGACCAGGATGTCCGGGCGGATGGCGGCAATCAGCTGTTCCGGCGTGTCCTCCTCGAACCAGGTCACCAGATCAACGGCCCCCAGCGCTGCCACCAGAATGGCACGATCCTGCTCGTTATTCAGCGGACGATCGGGCCCCTTGCCCAAACGCCGCGCCGAGGCGTCGGTATTGAGGGCCACGACCAGGCTGGCACCCAGGGCCCGGGCTTGTGCCAGGTAGATCGCATGGCCGCGGTGCATGACATCGAACACGCCATTGGTGAACACCAACGGCCGGGGCAAAGTCGCCAGACGCGCCGGCAACGCCTCGCGCGGGCACAGTTTGTTGAGGAACTCGGGAAGATCTGCAACGGAACGGTCTGTCATAGGCGGCATCCTAACAGGGCCTCCACGGCATCGGACCTGCCCAACCAAGCCCGGCCTAAGCGCAAAAACACGGGCAATTCGCCCCATATTCCGCCTCATCCAGACGCGCTTGTCGCGGCATAATTCCATACTTATGCGCCTGATCTCCGTCAGTCTTGATTCGATTCGCCTGGGCGAGCCGCTGCCTTATGCCCTTCGGGATGCCACGGGCACGCTGCTGGCCAACAAAGGCTATGTCATCGACAACAAGGCCGAACTGGAAAAGATGATCGGCAAGGGGTTCGAGATCTTCGTCGACATTGTCGATGCAGAACACCACCGCTCCTATGTCAATCGGCTGCACCACATGGTGACTGAAAACAAGTCGCTGGGCACGATTGCCAAGACCAAGGTGGTGCCCGGCGTGGATCCCACGCGCGTGGAAGTCGACGATGGTCCTGCCGACTGGCTCGATCTGCAAGTGCAGGTCAACGCCTTGCTGCGCGACACCAGTTCGCCCAATTTCCTGCAGCGGCTCGACCGGCTGAACCACCAGCTGCGGCGGCATGCGCAACGCAACCCCAACGGCACGCTGTTTGCCCTGTTCCACCTCTCGGCCAGCGAAATCCGGCTCTACAGCGCCACCCATGCCATGCTGGTCAGCGTCATGTGCGGTCTGGCCGCGCGGGAAGTCCTGAACTGGAGCCGTGAGCAGGAGTCGACCCTGTGCCGGGCCGCGCTCACCATGAACATCGGCATGACCGACTTGCAGGACCGGCTGGCCATGCAGATCGCCGCGCCGACATCCGAACAGCGCAAGCAGATCGATCTGCATGCCTCGCGCTCGGCTCAGCTGCTCACCGAATTGGGCGTCACCGACCAAGTCTGGCTGGAAGCGGTCCGCAACCACCACAAGGTGTCACCCGGCCCACTGGCCAGCATGTCGGAGGGTTTGCGCATGGCCCGCCTGATCCAGCGCGCCGACATGTTTGGTGCGCGGCTGGCGCCACGTGCCTCGCGGGTGCCGACCTCGCCGGCCGCCGCGATGCAAGCCAGTTATTTTGATGAAAACCGCCAGGTCGATGAGGCTGGCGCCGCCCTCATCAAGGCGGTGGGCATTTACTCACCGGGCTCTTTCGTCCGCCTGAGCACCAACGAGGTGGCCATCGTGATCCAGCGCGGCATCAACACCACGACGCCCAAGGTCGCGGTGCTGATCAACCGCGACGGCATCCCGACGGGTGAACCCATCGTCCGCGACACCGCCCTGCGCGACTACCGCATCGTAGCCAGCGTGCCCCACCGCGATGTCAAGGTGCAGATCAATCTGCAACGGCTGCTGCCGCTGACCGCCGCCTCAGACCGCCTCTGGTAAGGCCCCCGGCACTCGCGTCGCCGCGAGTCCCTTGCGATAGCGGTTCAGTTCCTGCACGGTCTGGAAACGCTGCCCCATGAGCAGGCTCATGTTGTGCAGAATGCGATCAACCACCTTGTTTTCCCACACCGCATCAAAATTGATCTGCGTGTCCAGCCAGTGTTCCAGCCATTCCGGGTCGGGCAAACGACTCTGGATGGTGTCGCGCGGGAAAAGCGTCTTGTTGACGTGCAGATTGGTCGGATGCAAGGCCTGCGCTGTCCGCCGTGCGCTGGCCATGAGCACACCGACCTTGGCAAAAGCCGCCTGGGCTTCGGCGCCGAATCTGGCGATGGCACGCCGCATGTATCGGAGATAAGCCCCGCCATGGCGGGCTTCGTCCTGGCTCAGGGTGGTGTAGATCTGCTTGATCACCGGCTCGGTATGCCACTCGGCGGCACGGCGATACCAGTGGTTGAGCCGGATTTCGCCGCAGAAGTGCAGCATCAAGGTTTCCAATGCTGGCGCGGGATCAAATTCGAAGCGGATGGCATGCAGCTCCTGCTCGGTCGGAACAAGGTCCGGACGGAAGCGCCGCAGGTATTCCATCAACACCAAGGCATGCTTCTGTTCTTCGAAAAACCAGATCGACATGAAGGCCGAGAAATCGCTGTCGTCCCGGTTGTCGCGCAAGAACATCTCGGTGGCCGGCAGCGCCGCCCATTCCGTGATGGCATTCATCTTGATGGTCTGGGCCTGCTCATCGCTCAAGCTGCTGGCCTTGTATTGATGCCAGGGAATGTCGCGCTCCATGTCCCAGCGGACCGCTTCCAGTTGTTTGAACAGTTCCGGGTAAAGCATGGCATGTGTCACGGCGACTGGCCAGATTAGCCGGCCTCTGTGACAAGGGCTTGACAGTGCCGGCCGACCGCCGGCTTGCGACGCTGCCTTACTGTGGCCGGGTCTCGGCGAAGCTCGGGCGCTGCTCCAGCTTCTCCAACAGACGGACCAGGCTGGGGTGGTCGTTGCGCCAGCCGATTTGCGGGAAACGGAAATCCAGATAAGCCAGCGCACAACCGACAGCGATATCCGCCAGGCTCAAGTGGATCCCGGTGCAAAACGGCTTGTCGCCCAGGCCCTTGCTCATGGCTTCCAGGCTGGCGCTGATCTTGCCGAGCTGACGGTCAATCCAGGCCTGGCTGCGCTGGGCCTCGGTGCGCTTGCTCCACACGGCCTCCATGCGCGCCAGTAAAGCGGCATCCATCACGCCATCGGCCAGCGCTTCCCAGGTCTTGACTTCCGCCCGCTCCCGCCCCACCGGCGGGATCAGCTTGCCCACCGGCGACAGGGTATCGAGGTACTCGACGATCACGCGCGAATCAAACAGCGCCTCGCCGCCTTCCATGATGAGGCAGGGAATTTTGCCCAGTGGATTGGAATCCTTGATGGTGGTCTGGTCTGACCACACGTCTTCGAGCACGAAGTTGTAGTCAAGCTTTTTTTCAGCCATCACGATGCGCACTTTGCGCGCGTAAGGACTGGTGTTGGATCCGATCAGTTTCATGGGTCTTCTAGTTTCGCCAGGTGCCAGATTCTAGCGATTGGGGTTTACCTTGAGGCTGCGACGCCCATTCCTAGGCGACCCAACTACAATTCGGGTATGAGTTTCTCCACCATTTCGGCCCTTTCCCCGCTGGACGGCCGCTACGCCAGCAAACTTGGCCCACTGCGCCCCCTGATGAGCGAGCAGGGCTATATGCACCGCCGCGTCCAGGTCGAGGTTGCCTGGTTCATCGCTCTGAGCGACGCCGGCTTTTCCGAATTCAAACCCCTATCACCCGGAGCACGTACTTACTTGCTCGGCTTGGTCAAGAATTTCACGGAAGCCGATGGCAACGCCATCAAGGAAATCGAGAAAACGACCAACCACGATGTGAAGGCGGTTGAGTACTGGATCAAGTCCAAGTTCGAGGCCCGGCCCGAGCTGGAAAAAGCCAGTGAGTTCGTGCACTTCGCTTGTACCAGCGAAGACATCAACAACACCAGCCATGCCCTGCAGCTGCGCTCTGCCCGCGACGTCGTGCTGTTGCCGGCACTGGACAAGTTGCTGCTGAAACTGCGTGACATGGCCCGCGTCTATGCCGAAGTGCCCATGCTCAGCCGCACCCACGGCCAGACCGCCAGCCCCACCACAGTAGGCAAGGAGATTGCCAACGTGGTGGTGCGCCTGCAGACGGCCTGCGACCGCATCGCCGCCGTCAAGATCATGGGCAAGATGAACGGTGCGGTCGGCAACTACAACGCCCACCTGTCTGCCTGGCCCGACTTCGACTGGGAAGCCTTCAGCAAGAAGGTCATTGAAACTCCCGAACCGCTGGGCCTGGGCCTGACCTTCCAGCCCTACAGCATCCAGATCGAGCCGCACGACTACATGGCGGAACTGTTCGATGCCATCGCCCGCGCCAACACCATCCTGGTCGACTGGTCACGCGACGTTTGGGGTTATGTGTCGCTGGGCTACTTCAAGCAACGTTTGCGTGAAGGTGAAGTGGGTTCCTCCACCATGCCGCACAAGGTCAACCCGATCGACTTTGAAAACGCCGAAGGCAACCTAGGCTTGGCCAACGCCCTGCTGCGCCACATGAGCGAGAAGCTGCCGATTTCGCGCTGGCAGCGCGACCTGACCGACTCCACCGTGCTGCGCAACATGGGCGTCGCCATCGGCTATGCCGTGCTGGCCTACCAGTCGCTGGCGACCGGCTTGGGCAAATTGGAGATCAACGAAGCGGCTCTGGCTGCCGACCTGGACGCCTCCTGGGAAGTGCTGGCCGAACCGATCCAGACCGTGATGCGCCGCTACGGCCTGCCGCAGCCTTACGAGCAGCTCAAGAAGTTCACTCGTGGCGAAGCCATGACGCGTGAACTGATGCAGGGTTTCATCATGAAACTTGACATCCCGGAGGCCGAGAAGCAGCGCCTGCTGGCCATGACGCCCGGCAACTACACCGGCAAGGCCGCCGAGCTGGCGAAAAGGATTTGACCCCCTGAGCGGCTGACGCCGCTTCCCCCTGCAAGGGGGACAACGCCAGTGGCCCGGCAAAGCCGGTTCCACGGCGTTCCCCGCAACATTCCCCCCTGCGTTTCATGGCCCTCAAATCCACCATCTACAAGGCCAACCTGGCCGTCGCCGACATCGACCACGGCTACTACGCCGACCATGCACTGACACTGGCGCGCCATCCGAGCGAAACCGACGAGCGCATGATGATCCGGCTGGCAGCGTTGGCGCTGCAGGCCCATCGGCTGCAAACGGTGTGCCAGGGCGACGGCACGCTGGCCTTCGGTGCCGGCCTGTCCGACCCGGACGAGCCCGATGTCTGGCTGCGCGACTTCACCGGCCAGACCCGTCTGTGGATCGAGGTCGGCCAACCCGAGGACAAACCGCTGGCCAAAGCCTGCAACAAGGCCGATACGGTGCTGGTTTATGCGTTTCACCATGCGGCCGAGGTCTGGTGGCGTGGCATCGAAAGCAAGCTCACACGGCTGGACCGACTGGAAGTCTGGCGCATGCCGACGGAAGCGTCACAGGCACTGGCCGGCTTGGCCGAGCGCAGCATGCAACTGCAAGCCACCATTCAGGAAGGCGCTCTGATGCTCAGCAACGGCAGCCAGACGGTGACGATCGAACCGGTCCGCTGGAAATAGACGTCCAACCGGCGTCTTGCTCAGGCGCTCAAGCCGGCTCGCCCTGGGCCTGAACCAGTGGCACCTCACTGGCACAAGCTCCCGCCCGCTCGGCGTAGCGGTTAAAGCGCCAGGCTTGTCCCGACAGCGTGATGCGGCGCCAGGTCTGGCGCTTCTGCGCTGGCCGCATCTCGGTCCAGAGCTGCACCTCGTCGAAGCTGCGGCCGCAGCCCTTGCATTCCTCATCACCCTGGCTGGTGGAACAGATGGCAATGCAGGGTGTGTCCGGCGTGCTCTCATACCAGGCCAGCCAGGCCTGCAACGCGGATTGCGGCATGGAAAACTCGTCCGCCTCGGATTCCCGGTAGAACACCATCAAGGCATAGACCTCCGCCAGGGCTCGCACCTCCGGCGCCAAGGTGATACCGTCCGGCGACGGCTTCTTCTCGCGCCAGTAGTTGATGGCCGCTTCAATGTCGGTGATGTGGATTCCTGCCATGGGATGCATTGCAAAGGGGAGACGGATGATAGCGCCCTCGCCTAGGCCGTTCGGAGAATTGCCCCTCATCAAATCCCCACAATGCACATGGTTGATGACGACTGTGGTTCAATCCGCTTCACGAAGGGGAGTAGCTCCCATTTGTTGCGACACAGGGAGGTGCCACAAAAACAGGCATCGTTGCAACAAATATCGGCAAGTCGTCATTACGAAGTATTACTTCCGGCTTGCTGGGCAAAAATCTGCATGACTCCATGCCGAGCAAGACCTTCGATTGGGACCTGTGTCAGGTTTCGTCGAAGCGCGTCCGTGGCTCTTTCTCAGCCATTGCCTCCATTGACGTTACCCGTCCAGGTTGTTAATCGAAACAACTCGGAGTATTTGTCATGGAGTTTTTATCCGCCCCCTGGTGGTCGGCGTTGCTGGCCATCATCCTGATCGACCTTGTGCTCGCTGGCGACAACGCCATCGTGATCGCGCTGGCCGCTCGCAGCCTCCCCCCTCAGCTTCGACAGAAAGCCATTGTCTGGGGCACCATCGGAGCCATCGTGGTCCGCTCGCTGATGACAGTAGGCGTGGTCTGGCTGCTGAAGATTCCGGGCCTGATGCTGGTGGGCGGTCTGGGCCTGGTCTGGATTGCCTACAAGCTGCTGGCCGACCAGGAAGGCGACGAACACGACGGCCCGGTGGCCAACACCTTCTGGGGCGCCATGAAAACCATTATCGTGGCGGACGCCCTGATGGGCGTGGACAACGTACTGGGCGTCGCCGGCGCGGCCCATGGCTCTTTCGACCTCGTGGTCATTGGCCTGTTGGTCAGTGTGCCGATCGTGGTGTTCGGCAGCTCCGTGGTGCTCAAGCTGGTCGAACGCTTCCCCATCATCATCCAGCTCGGCGCCGCCGTCTTGGCCTTCACGGCTGCCAAGATGATTGTCAATGAGCCCTTGCTCGATGCCGTGTTCGATTCGCCGGAACCGCTGAATATCGCGGCCCGCTGGACGACCTATGCGGTCGCGGTCGTCGGCGTTCTGGCCGGCGGCTGGTGGGCCACGCGGCGCCAGCCAAACGAGCGCAACAGCCAATCCGGCCACGCCGTTTGATCCCGGCTCAAGGTTTCCCCTCCCTGTCCTCAACTTAGAAGGATTTCATCATGGACAAAATCATTGTGTACTTGGACGATGCGGAATTCGCACGGCATCAACTCATGCCCATGAAAAACGGCGCCTCAGGAAACCAGCAGGGAACGCACTGGATTCTGGTGGCGTGCCCGCCACGCATGACGCGCCATATCAGCAAATGGGTCAACCATACCGCGCGTCAGAACTGGCGCAACAAGTGGGCCGAGAAACTGTTCTCACTGATCACGCCGGAACTGCAGGCCCAGGGTGACAAAGTCACCACCGTCCTGGCCAACGGCCCCTTGGTTGAACTGACACAGGAGCTGCTGAAGCAGCAGGGTGTGGCGCGTGTCCTTGATGCCCGCCGCCCGAAGTTCGGCCAGGACATGCCACCCGTCACCGCCGACCAACCGGCCAGCAGCGAAGCACGCTGGACTGTGCCCGGCGCGATCGTCGGCATGGGGGCGGCCTTGGTTCTGGCAGCCGAGTAAGTCGCAGCCGTCAAGACAGACTTCATGGCCGGGTGTTATGCTTGCCCGCCATGAAGCTCATCGTCAAATGGTTGCTCAGCGCAACCGCCCTGCTGGCGGTTGCCTCGCTTTACAGCGGCGTGGAAGTGCAAAGCTTTGGCAGCGCGCTGGTGGCGGCCCTTGTCATCGGGCTGTTCAATGTCGTCCTGCGGCCGGTTCTGATCGTGCTGACGCTGCCCGTCACCATGGTGACGCTGGGACTGTTTCTGTTCATCATCAACGCCGTCCTGTTCTGGGCTGCCGCCAGCGTGCTTGATGGCTTCCACGTCCAAGGTTTTGCGGCCGCCTTGCTCGGCTCACTGATCTACTCGGCATTTGGACTGCTGATCGATTCAGCGCTCGAGCGCCTGTTCCCTTACCAATGACTCCAGCTGACGCGTCCGGGTGTCGATGATCGATGCCTCGATGTGATCGATTTTTCCGCCCTGGCGCGCCACGTCCTGGGCAGCTTTGAACCGGTTCAGCGCTGCCTCATAGTCAAACCGGGCCGCATAGGCCTCCGCCTCAGCCCGCACCCCACTCAAGGTCTGGCCTTGTGCCATGTACGCTGCTGAGAGCAACTGCCAGGCTTGCGCATCGCGCGGATGCTCTGTCACCCAGGGCCGCAGTTGCTGGCTTGCGGACGCGGCTTGGCCGACTTGCGTCATGGCCCGCGCCCACAGGAACAGTTCGGACCGCCTGACAGGCGTCGCTGCGGCACCCCCCAGCAATTCGCCCGCCCGCTTGGGGTCAGCCGCCGCCAGTAACAGCTCGGCGCCCAGCAACTGCACCAGACGCTGGGCCTGTGTCGGCCCCTGAACCATCGTCTGCAAGCGCGCGTGCAGGCGGGCGGCCTGTGCAAAGTCCCTCTGGCTGGACGCCGCCAATGCTGCGGCATACAGCACCCCGGCCTGCCGGGCCGGCGAAAGCTTGCCAAACTGGTCCCCCGAGGCCTCGGCCACCGCCGCGCGCAGACTCTCCACATCCCCGTTGCTCAGCACGCGAGCCCGTGCCGCCAGCAACGCGTGCGTCACCGTCAGCTGCACGGGGGGGGCCTGCGGCAGAAGCTGTTGCCGCGCCTGCATGTCGGCAATACGCTCGGTCGTCAAAGGATGGCTTCTGAGATAGGGAAAGGCGCCGCTGTCATTGAAGCGATTGGCCTGCTGCAGCTTTTCGAACATGCTCACGAAACCCTGCGGCTCGAACCCGGCTTGCGTCATGACACCGTAGCCCACGCGGTCGGCTTCGCGCTCCATGTCGCGCGAGAAGTTGAGCTGCCCCTGAACGGCCACGGCCTGACCGCCTGCAATCATGGCACTCGCAGCCTGCGGATTGGAACTCGCCGCCAGCGCCCCCAGGATCATGGCGGCGATCACCCAGGGCCCCTGCGCGCTCTGGCGTCCCACCATGCGTGCAATATGCCTCTGCGTGACGTGGCTGAGTTCGTGTGCCAGTACAGAGGCCAGTTCGTCCTCGCTGTTGACGACAGCGATCAGGCCAAGATGCACGCCGAGATAGCCCCCCGGCAAGGCAAAGGCATTGACGCTGCGATCACGCCCGAGTGCCACATCCCAGGCAAACGCGGCTTCCAGTTCGGGCAAGAGCTCCCCGCGCTGGCGGGCAGCTTGCAGCAAACGCTGCCAGATGCCCTGCACGTACTCGCCCAGCACCGGGTCATCAATGTAATCCGGGTCGCGGTAGAGTGAGCGCGCTATGCGATCACCCAGGCGACGCTCGGCGCTGGTGCTCATTTCCGCACCGTCGCCGAGAGCCGGCAACTGGGCATGTGCAGTCACCATCATGCAGGCATAAAGCACTATGAAAAATATAGCGCCCCACGCACATCTGGCAATTGAAAAGGCGTGAACTGACGGTAATTTTCTGCTCAAAACTCGTCTGGCGTGTTGATCTTTGGCTGCATGCTTGCTGACATGCTGGCCTTCTTTCAGAAAGAAGGATCTGAACATGATCGTATGATGCTCGAATTCTGTGAATGTTCCGTAAAGTAGCCGCCCATGAGCTCTCTGACCCACTTTGATGCGCAAGGCCAAGCCCATATGGTGGACGTTGCCGCCAAGGCCGCCACCCATCGCATTGCCGTCGCCAGCGGCCGTATCGAGATGCTGTCCGCCACACTGGCGATTATCGAGTCCGGCACCGCCAAGAAAGGCGACGTGCTGGGCATTGCCCGTATCGCCGGCATCCAGGCGGCCAAGAAAACCAGCGACCTGATCCCCTTGTGCCATCCGCTTGCGCTCACGCGTGTGGCACTGGCATTCAGCCTCCACCAGGCTACGGCGAACCAACCCAGTCATGTCGCCTGCACCGCCACGGTTGAAACAGTGGGCCCCACCGGCGTTGAAATGGAAGCCTTGACGGCTGTGCAGGTGGCTTTGCTCACCATCTACGACATGTGCAAAGCTGTGGACCGCGGCATGACCATCACCGACGTCAAACTACTGGAAAAACACGGTGGCAAGTCGGGCAGCTTCATCGCTGCTTAAGCGGGTTCACCTGCCTACTCGGCGCGCGCCTTGAGCCACTGAACATACGCCTGCGGATAGGCCACCCGGTAGCGCTGCGTGAAGGCTTGCGCCTCATCGTCGTGCCCCAGCAGGAGCGCACTTTCGATCAGCTTTTCCACCACACGCGCCTCCGGCGAGAAATGCAGCAGTTCATGCGCCATGGCATTCAACTGTCTCGCATTCTGCGGCGTCAGCGGTGTCAACGTCAGTTCTGCAAAGCGAACCTGATCCCGGAACAACCATGAGTCATGGATTTTTTCCAGCGCATCCTCCCGGTAGGCGACCGCGCGTTGCTCAGGTGACAGGTATATCTGACTGATTCGACGGTAATCCCAAGCTGTATAAGCAATCGCCGCGAAAGAAATCAACGCGATGACGTGCAGCCCCCCTCTCGCGTACGCGTTGGCAGACAATCGCCATGTGAGACCGCTCCGTGGCCAGAGCAGGCCAAGGCAGAGCGCCAAAGACAACTGGAAAGGCCCGTACCATAACGGGTACTCCAACATGCTATGCAGCATGATCACCGCCAGCACCCCCCAGGCCAACTGACGTGTAGGATCCGTCTCCTGCCATGGTCGGGCACGCCAGGTCAGCCAGATGGCCATCCCGCAAACCAACACCGCAACAGGCAACCCCCATTCCACCGCCAAGTGCAGCGGTAAATTGTGAGCATTGTCGAGCATTTCACAGAAACGGGGGCCGTCATAAGCCCACACGAAATGCGCATAGTCCAACTCGCCCCATCCCCAACCAGTCCAAGGACGATGTCTGATCAGTTCCAACATGTTCTGCCACAGGATGATTCGACTGCCGCAACCGAGACCGTTGTTCTGAAACCGCGACAGAATGCCACTGCGGTCAGGTGTCAACCCAGCGAGTTCCGGCAGCAAGAAGGCGCTGGCAACGTAAGCAAGCAAAACCAGAATCAAAACCGTCCGCACCACTGGCCGGCGCCAGGCTCCTGTCGAAATGACAATGCACGCGATCAAGAGCAACTGCACCATGCCAGTTCGCGAGGCGGAAACGGCATTTCCCAAGCCCAAAAGAATGGCCGCCATCGCCGGCCACCATGTGTTTGCCTTCCCAGAACCCTGCCCGATCATCCACAACAAGGCCAACAGCCCCATATTGGTCAGGGAAGCAAACTGGTTGGGTTGTCGCAGGTTGGAAATGGCTTCTCCATATACTGACAGACTCATCCATGGATGAAACAATTGCTCCACGCCAAAGTACTGACACAAGCCAATCCCACTGCTCACAACCGCGGCAACCAGCCAGGCCGAAGCGATGCACTCTACCCAGTGTTCGCCACTCAACCCTGAAATCGACCACCAAACCAGCAGCGCGATAAGTATCGCCATACTTAGCAACCAGGGTCCTGTTGCGGGACTCGGTCCACCTTGAGGCGGTATCAGCCAAGGAAGCGTCAGGAAAACCACTATTGCGACTGCCTCCACCCATCTGGTGACACCTTGGGTCTTGATCACGGCAACACCAGTTCGTGCAACTGCGGATACTTGTCGTTCGCCACGCGCATCCAGCTAGCTTGGATGTCGGCATAAGCCTTTTCACCGTGCAACGCACGCATCACACGCAGCTGCCGCGCTGCTTCATCCGGATTGCCGTTGAGCGCCAGCGAAAGCGCATAGCGGTTCTGAAGTGCCGGCCAAGGAAAGCGCAACGCGACCTTACGAGCCAGCTCCAACTGATCGTTGCTCATGCCGGGTTGAGGTGCGATGCGGGCTCCATCCAGCATAGCGTCCAGTTGCGTCAACAGATAGATCCTGGGGCGTTGATGATCGGCCGGAACCTGACCAAGTCGTATAGCCTCGAAACGAGCAATCCGGAAATCTTCTTCAACCGCCACATACTCGAGTACGGACCAGACGCCCACAACTGTCACAACGGCCAGCCCCGCCACCATGCTTCCGCGCCCGCTTTGCAGTCTTGGTTTTTGATTCCCAGTACTTCCCTCCAGAACACCCAACATGAACATGGCGGGCACCAGGAAATAGGCATATGCGTAGGGAAACTCCAGCATCGAGTGCACTGCCAGCGGCAGTGCTACCGCGAGTGCATACCATGCCACTAAGGAGCTGATGGCAACCGCACGCTGCCACAGCCAATTCGCGACCAGCCACACCAGCAGCAACGTCAAGGGCAGGCCCATGCCCAAGGCTGAATCGAGCAGAATATTGTGACTGTAGGTGAACGGTTCACTAACTTCATACGCATGCGCCACGGCGTTCTGCGCTTCCGAAATCTCCCGCAGCCCCCAACCCCACCACGGTCGCAATGCGACCGCCTCTAGCAATTGAGCCCACATCGTCAGTCGCAATCCTCCATGCGTCCTGACCGCAGCGTTCGATTCGAAGTTGCCCATGGCCGCCATCATCAACGGCCAAGTAAAAAACAGAGCGAGGCAAACTGCACTCGCCACACTAGCAGCTCCCCATGACAGTTCAAAGCCGACCCGCTCCCGTCCCACAAACCACCAGAGGGCAAGTACCAGAAAACTCAACAACCCCGCCCTTGATTCCGTCGCAGCCAGCCCCGTCCCCAGAACCAAGAAAACAAGTACGGCGGATCCCTTTGACAGCCTGCCCGTTTCGCGAAGATACAGCAGACTGGCCATGCCCATCAGCAACAAGGTCGCCAGCTGATTCGGCTGCGCCAGATTGCCGCCTGGCCGTCGCGGCTGGAGCATGCGCACGATCCATTCATTCGTTTCCCATACTTCCAGGACCTGGGCCAGGGCGATCATGGTTGACAGCAAAGCGCCAAGCATCAACCCATACGCCATGCACACCATCAAGCACCTGGCATCCCACGGTTTTGCTGGCACCTGCGGATCACTTCTACCCGCACTCTCAAAACCGATCACAAAGACTGCGGCGCACAAGGCCAGATAAAGCACGATGACCGAGGCATCACCGGCAAAGGTGATCAGGCCAAAAATGGTCTGAACCACAACGATGACCGCCAGCGCAACGAAAAACAGCACGGCGCCGGGAATCTCAACCCTCTTGAAAGTTCCTCCCGGTGCTGTCACCCACAACCGCTGCCAAGCCAAGCAAGCAACCGCACAAAATGCCAGCAGCTCACTGTGCCAACTGACCCAGGGCAAGAAATGCAGAGGCATCAGCCAGCTGGCCACCAACAGCGCCACCGCCAAGACAGAAGCGCGATCAGGCAATGCAAAACGCCCCATACGGGGCGTTTTGTGCGTAGCGAAACTAAACTTCAAAATTTAAAGTTCTTACTCGCTTAAATTGTCACCTTAGGGAGCGAAAGTGCCACCCGGAGTAGCAACGGTGGTGTCCTTGCACGAGCCCGGCAAGAACTTGGAATTGATGGTACCTGGGCCACACTTCCAGTCACTGATTGTGCCGCTTGCTGCAACAATGGTCGGAACCAAATACATGGTTTTATCGTCAATTGCGGCATCACCAAAACCCGTTGCTGTCACCTGGATAGCGCCATTTTCATTGGTCGCGATCTTCTTCACATACTTGGATGTCGAAACCGAAGACTCGCAACCCCAACCGCCGCCCGCCGGCAAGGAAGCCGCATTGTTGGACTGGACGGTTTCAGTGATGCTGGTGCGGCAAGCAGATGCTGCCAGCACCACTTCCGACATCTTGGCGCGCTTGGTGTAGTCCTGATAAGCCGGCAATGCGACGGCCGCCAGAATACCGATGATCGCCACCACGATCATCAATTCGATCAGGGTAAAACCCTTTTGCATAGAACGCTTCATGTAAAACTCCTTGCTGAAAAGCATGACAACAAAATCATTGAACTCTGCATGCAGCAGATTCCATGCCAAGTAGTAAACGTCTTGATTTGCTGATTTTTGATTGCGTTTTTATCAATACGGCAGATTCCATCTGGCAAGAATGTCATGTTGCCAAATGGGCTGACAAAAATGTCAACCCATTCCTGTCACTTCACTTGATGCAAACCGAGCGGACCTGCTTGAGATCCGTCAGCCCCAACAGGATCTTCTCCATGCCATCCATCTTCAGGGTACGCATGCCGTTCTCCACCGCTGCCGCAAAGATTTCGGCCACCCGTGCACGTTCCTGCACCAGCTTCTTGATGCGGTCGTCAGCAATCAGCAGTTCGTGCAGGCCCAGGCGCCCCTTGTAGCCGGTCTTGTTGCACTTGTCGCATCCAACGGCTTTGTAAAAGCGCAGCTTGCCATTCTCACCATAACGCTCCACCCAGTCCTCGAACAGCTTCTGGGCCTCGCCGCTGAAGTCGACCTTCCAGGCCGGTGTATTGCGCAACTCTTCAGCGTATTCGGCAATGAAACTGTTGATCTCGGAGGTGTTCGGGTAATACGCCTCCTTGCAATCGCACAGCTTCTTGGCCAGACGCTGCGCCAGGATGCCCAGGAGCGCATCGGCAAAGTTGAACGGGTCCATGCCCATGTCAAGCAGACGGGTGATGGACTCGGGCGCCGAGTTGGTGTGCAAGGTGGAGAACACCAGGTGGCCGGTTAGTGAGGCCTCCACACCCATGGCCACGGTTTCCTTGTCGCGCGACTCACCGACCATGATGATGTCAGGGTCAGCACGCAGGAAAGCGCGCATGATCAGCGCGAAGTCGATGCCGGCCTTGCGGTTGATCTGCACCTGGCGCAGACCTTTCTGCGTGATTTCCACCGGGTCCTCGGCAGTCCAGATCTTGGCTTCGGGCGTGTTGAGGAACTTGAGAATGGAATGCAAGGTCGTGGTCTTGCCGGAACCGGTCGGCCCACACACGTAAAACAGGCCATACGGCTTGCTGACGGTCTGCTCCACCCGCTCCCGGTTATGTGGTGTCAGGCCGAGCTTTTCCAGCGGAATGGGCTCACCGGCTGCCAGGATACGCATGACCACATCCTCGACACCACCTGCGGACGGGATGGTGGCCACCCGCAACTCGATGTCCAGCGGGCCATATTTCTTGAACTTGATCTTGCCGTCCTGCGGCTTGCGGCGCTCGGAAATGTCTAGATCGCACATGATCTTCAGGCGCGTCACCATGGCTTGGCGGAAATGCGCCGGCACCTCGATGTAGGGCATCAGCGTGCCATCAATGCGGAAGCGGATGCCGGTCTTGAGCTTGCCCGGCATCGGCTCAATGTGGATATCCGAGGCTTTCTGGTGATAGGCGTCAATGATGACCTTGTTGACGAACTTGACCAGCTCGTTGTCGGCCGCCGCCGACTCCAGCGAGTCGTCATTGCTGCCTTCGTCGTCCAGCGGTGCGGACGACAGGTCGGCCAGCATCTGATCAATGGACGTGGTGTCCACACTGCCGAACACCTGGTTCAGCGTTTCAGCAAACTCGGTTTGCGTCGTCACCCGATAAGCAAACTTGGTGATACGCGGAAACACCTGCGGCACCACCCGGGCGCCGCGCGTGGCCTCGGGATCCAGGCACATGATGACCAGCCCCTCCGGAGACTCCTCCAGCGGGATCCAGCCCTGTCCTTCGGCAAATTCCCGCTTGAGCGGGCCATGCAACATCTCGGAACGGATGCGCCCGGCATTGAAGGGTTCGTAAGGAACACCAAAGAACTTGGCCAGCGACGGCCCGATCTGCGCCGGCTGGATCTGGTACTTGGCTGTCAGCAGATGTTCGACCGATACGCCTTGCTCACGTGCCTCCTGGATGCACTGACGCAACTCCTCATCGGTCAGCACGCCGTCTGCGACCAGGCCATCGTACTTGGTTGTCTTGCGACGCTGGCCCTCATCGGACTTCTGCATCCGCTGGCGAATCGCGGTGCCCAGTGTCTTGCACAACTGGGCAACCCCCTCGACCTCCAGCTCACCAAACGTCTGATCGCTCTTGTTGTTGATGACCTGCAGCACACCGTGCAGAGAGGCCCCTTCCATGATCGGCGCCACCAGCATCTGCTTGGTCCGGTAGCCGGAGCGCTTGTCGACCTCCTTCAGAAAGGTCAGCGCCGGGTGGATCTGCTTGAGAGCCTCGTCGTCATAGACATCGGCCAGATTGAGCATCTTGCGGCTGTAGGCCACGTACCCTGCCAGACTTTGCGGGCTGATGGGCAGCTTGAGCTCGCGGCTGGTGCTGAGCCCGGTCTTGAGCTTGGAGACGATGGCGCTCTGATCTTCGTTGACAGCATAGAGCGTCAACCGATCGGCATTGAGCAGTTTGCAGATGTCCTGGCTGACCTCCAGCATGATCTGCTCGATGTTTTCGGTTTCATGAATGCGGGCCGTGACCTGCTGCAGCTGGCGGTAGAACAGCACTTCAAACGTGACGCCACGCTTGTCGGGTGGCAGTTTCTGCGACTCGAAGAAAGCCTGCTCGGATGTCTTGTCCGATGCGGAAGGTCTCATGACTGCACTCATAAATCAAACTCCTGCCACTGCACGAGGCCGGGAAACAGACTTTCAGGTCTGGATAAACTGCATTTGGGTGCCGGCCAATTCAATCAGGTCGCCGCTTTTGAGCGCCAGCGGCTCATTCCCGATCGGCGCGCCATTGAGCAACGGATTGTTGGCGCCTTCCACCCGGGCGACCACAAAACCATGCTGTCGCCGGGTGATGGCGGCCACCGCCACGCCTGGTTTGCCCACGGTGGTCACCACCTTGGTCAGCGGCACCTCGCGCCCCGAGGCTGCGCCCGACAAGACCCTGATGCTGCCTTGCAACTCGCCCCCGACGGCGCGCTCGACCGGTGCCGCTGCAGCAGCCGGCATCGTCATGCCCGGCTTGAACACCATGGTCTTGTCGAAGCGCTCGCCTTCGGGTTCACTCACGAACTGAATCTTGTACTTGCCGACTTCAATGGTGTCGCCGTTGAAAAGCTGCTGTCGCTTGACCGCCTTGCCATTCACATAGGTGCCATTGGTGCTGTTGAGATCTTCCAGAAAAACCTCATCGCCTGTCATTTGCACGGCGGCATGCTCACCACTCACCGCCAGGTTGTCAATCACGACGTCGTTGTAGGGGCGCCGGCCCAAGGTCGTACGCTCCTTGGTGATTTGGACTTCCTTGATGACAACACCGTCGATCGAAACGATCATTTTCGGCATGTCTGACTCCTCCTGTTACGCATCATCTGTCAACCCGGTTATTTTCCCAGCAATCGGGAGACGATCCCCCGCGTTTCCGGCACTGTCGCCTGGGCCAGCAGCACCGTGATATTGTCTCGCCCACCCTGTTCATTCGCCACGCGAACCAGATCTTGCGCCCGCTGAGGCAATGGCGTCTTCTGAGCCAGCAGCTCCGCAATGCGCGCATCGCTCACCATGTCTGACAGCCCGTCAGAACACATGAGGTACAGATCACCCGCGTCCACTTCGCACTCCGTGAGCTCGAGCAGCGCGACCTCCTCAACGCCCAAGGCCCGCGTGACCAGGTTCCTGTTCAAGGACGTCGCGGCTTGCTGTGGGGTCAGCAACCCTGCATCAATCTGCTCCTGCAGCAGCGAATGATCCCGGGTCATCTGCACCAGCTCGCCACAGCGCAACCGGTAGCACCGGGAGTCGCCGATGTGCCCCAATAGCAAATGACGGCCTTGAAACACGCCCACCACCAAGGTGGTTCCCATCCCGGCGTACTCGGCATGGCTTCGGGCTGCATTAAAAATGGCCTTGTTGGCATTATCGACACATATTTCAATGGCGCGCAAAATGTCGCGCGGCTTGGCCTGCCCCTGGGTCTCGGCCAGCCAGTGGCCTAACCCGTCCTTGATCAGCGAAGTCGCCATGCCACTGGCAACCTCGCCCGCGTTGTAGCCACCCATGCCATCTGCCAGGACCGCCACGCCAGCGGCCTCATCAAAAGCGGCCGAATCTTCGTTATTTGCGCGGGTCAGCCCCGTGTCGGTCTCACTGCAAAACTTGTAAATCATTGTTCTGGACCCGTCATCCGCATCGTCTGGCCGAGGCGATCGCCCGGAAGGGGCGAAGCTGCCAATGCGTCCGTGCCAATAGAAAAGGGCAGATCGCTGCTCAGCATCTGCCCTCTAGCTTACAAGACACCGGCCCTTTCGGGCGGTGCATCAGCAAAGACTATTCCGCCTGGTGCTGCATCGCATGACGCTTTTGCAGCGCCCGGCCGACCAGCACGACAAAGGCAGCGCCAGCGGCGGCGGCGGCGTAATGCAGCCAAGGGTAGGTCGCAGCCACCTCTTTGAGCGCCACATCGCTGACAATGGTCTCGCCGCCCACCCAGCCGATCAGGCCGGCCCCCAGCGTGACGATGATGGGAAAGCGCTCCATCAGCTTGATCATCAGCGTGCTGCCGAAAATCACCAGCGGAATGCTGATGGCCAAGCCCAGCAGCAGCAGGATATCGTTACCCTTGGCCGCAGCGGCCACGGCAATCACGTTGTCCAGGCTCATCACCAGGTCGGCAATGAGAATCGTGCGCACCGCCGCCATCAGGCCGCCGCCCTCTTTGGCTTCGCCCTCTTCGTCTTCTTCCTCGCTGAGCAACTGGATGCCGATCCACAGCAGCAGCATGCCGCCCACCACCTGCAGGAAAGACAGCTGCAACAGCTTGGCTGCCACGATGGTCAGGACAATCCGCAGCACCACGGCCGCGCCGGAGCCGAACAAGATGGCTTTCTTCTGCTGGTGCGGCGGCAGCGAACGGGCCGCCAGCGCAATCACCACGGCGTTGTCACCGGAAAGAATGATGTTGATCCAGATGATCTTCATCAGACCAATCCAGAAATTGACATCCTGAAGCATTTCCATCCGAGTTCTCCTGTGTTATATCTGTAATATGAAAGAAGCGCCCCAGACAATTCGCCTGGAGCGCTCCCAGAGTTCCGAACTGTGCGAGTTTAGCGGTTGATGGCCATCCTCGCAGATTCGTAGTTTTGCTTACAGCTGTGCTTTGAGCAATTTGCCCAGCTCGGACGGATTGCGCGTCACGATGAAGCCGCATTCTTCCATGATGGCCAGCTTGGCATCCGCCGTGTCGGCACCGCCGGCAATCAGGGCGCCAGCGTGGCCCATGCGCTTGCCTGCAGGTGCCGTCACGCCGGCGATGAAACCGACCACCGGCTTCTTCATGTTGGCCTTGCACCAGCGCGCGGCTTCAGCCTCGTCGGGACCGCCAATTTCGCCGATCATGATCACGGCATCGGTGTCCGGATCGTCGTTGAAGGCCTTCATGACGTCGATATGCTTGAGGCCGTTGATCGGGTCGCCGCCAATACCGACGGCGGTCGACTGGCCCAGACCCACTTCGGTCAGCATGGCCACGGCTTCATAGGTCAGCGTGCCGGAGCGGCTCACCACACCGATGCGGCCCTTGCGGTGGATGTGACCGGGCATGATGCCGATCTTGATCTCGTCGGGCGTGATCAGGCCAGGGCAGTTGGGGCCCAGCAGCAGCGTCTTCTTGCCGCCGGCCGCTTCCTTGGCCTTCATCTTGTTGCGCACCATCAGCATGTCACGCACCGGAATGCCTTCGGTAATGCAGATCGCCAGATCAAGGTCGGCCTCGACGGCTTCCCAGATCGCGTCGGCAGCACCAGCCGGCGGCACATAGATCACGCTCACGGTGGCGCCGGTCTGCTTGGCGGCTTCCTTGACGGAGGCATAGATCGGGATGTTGAAGATCGATTCACCCGCCTTCTTGGGGTTCACGCCGGCGACGAAACAGTTCTTGCCGTTGGCGTACTCCTGGCACTTCTCCGTGTGGAACTGGCCGGTCTTGCCGGTAATGCCCTGGGTGATGACTTTGGTGTCTTTGTTGATGTAGATCGACATGCTTGTTCTCCGGGCTTACTTGACGGCAGCCACGATCTTGGTCGCGGCTTCGGCCATGGTGTCTGCGGCGATGATGGGCAGGCCGGATTCGGCCAGCAGCTTCTTGCCCAGTTCTTCGTTGGTGCCCTTCATGCGCACCACCAGCGGCACGCTCAGGTTCACGGCTTTGCAGGCGGTGATCACGCCGCTGGCAATGGTGTCGCACTTCATGATGCCGCCGAAGATGTTGACCAGAATGCCCTTGACCTTGGGGTTCTTGAGCATGATCTTGAAGGCTTCGGTGACCTTCTCGGCTGTGGCGCCACCGCCCACGTCCAGGAAGTTGGCCGGCTCGCCGCCGAACAGCTTGATGGTGTCCATGGTGGCCATGGCCAGACCGGCGCCGTTCACCAGGCAGCCGATGTTGCCGTCGAGCGAGATGTAGGCCAGGTCGAACTTGGACGCTTCGACTTCCGCCGGATCTTCTTCGTCCAGGTCGCGCAGGGCCACGATTTCCGGGTGGCGGAACAGGGCGTTGGCGTCAAAGTTGAACTTGGCGTCCAGGGCGATCAGGTTGTTCTTGCTGTCGCGGTTCAGCGGGTTGATTTCCACCAGCGACGCGTCGGTTTCCATGTAGCACTTGTAGAGCTTCTGGAACAGGTCCACGGCCTGGGCGGTGGACTCGGCCGGCAGGCCGATGCCGTTGGCGATCTTCTTGGCTTGGGCTTCGCCCAGACCCGTCAGGGGATCGATGTACTCGGTGATGATCTTCTCGGGGGTGGCATGGGCCACTTCCTCGATGTCCATGCCGCCTTCGCTCGAGGCGATGAAGGCCACCTTCTGCGTGGCGCGGTCGGTCACGAGCGAAACGTAGTATTCCTTCTGGATGTCGGCGCCGTCTTCGATGTACAGGCGACGCACCTTCTGGCCCTCAGGGCCGGTCTGGTGGGTCTTGAGCTGCATGCCCAGGATTTCACCGGCCAGACGCTTGACGTCGTCAATGCTCTTGGCCACTTTCACGCCACCGCCCTTACCGCGGCCACCGGCATGGATCTGCGCCTTGACAACCCACACGGGGCCGCCGAGCTTCTGGGCGGCTTCCACCGCTTCTTGCACTGTAAATGCCGGAATGCCGCGCGGCACTGGCACACCAAAATTGCGCAAGATCTCCTTGCCTTGGTACTCGTGAATCTTCATGAGGGCTCTCTCAGGAAATGAAAGTTTCTATCCCGCTGCTGAACTGGTTTATTCCGCATCGGGTGCTGGATTCAGCACAGCCTTGGAATGTATCATGTTGCTACGCACAAAAACTTACAGTTGCTGACGCATACCCCACCCCCTATTCACCATGACCCAACACAAGGTTTTCATTGACGGCGAGGCCGGCACCACCGGCCTGCAGATCCGCGAACGGCTCCAGGCCATGCCCGAGATCGAACTCGTCAGCATCGCCCCCGAGCTGCGCAAGGATCCGGCCGCCAAGCGCGCCCTGATGGCCCAGGTGGATCTGGTGGTACTGTGCCTGCACGACGATGCCGCCATCGAGTCGGTCGCCATGATCGACAGCCTGGCGGCCAGCGGCCAGCCCGGCCCGAAAGTGATCGATGCCTCCACCGCCCACCGCACCCACCCCGATTGGGTCTTTGGTTTTCCCGAACTGGCCGCCGGCCAGCGCGAGGCCGTGGTGCAGGCGCGCCGTGTTGCCAACCCTGGCTGCTACGCCACCGGTGCCATCGCCCTGATCCGCCCGCTGGTCGATGCCGGCCTGATCCCGAAGGACTACCCGCTCGCACTGCCCTCGGTCAGCGGCTACTCGGGCGGCGGGCGAAGCATGATCGAGGCCTATGAAGCCGGCAGCGCGCCGCCCTTCGAGCTGTATGCCCTGAGCCTGAAGCACAAGCACCTGCCCGAGATCATGAAGTACACCGGGCTGACACGTCGCCCGCTGTTCATCCCCTCGGTGGCCAACTTCCGCCAGGGCATGCTGGTGCAGCTGCCGCTGCACCTGGACCTGCTGCCGGGCCAGCCGAGCGCACAGGACCTGCATGACGCGCTGGCACGCCACTACGCCGGCAGCGAATGGGTGACGGTGGAGCCCGCCACGACCGACGGCAAGCTCGATGCCGTGGCTTTGGCCGATACCAACAAGATGGAGTTGCGCGTGTTTGCCAACCACGGTGCCGACGACGGCTTCCACCATGCGGTGCTGGTGGCGCGGCTGGACAACCTGGGCAAGGGCGCCAGTGGCGCTGCCGTACAGAACCTCAAGCTGATGCTCGGACTGTAACCCCGGGATGCTATCTTTTTAATAGCTGCTAGCGCCGATTTGACGGCGCCAACGGCCATTTTCAATCATCATCTGGCGCGCCCGCGCCCACCAGCACCCGGCGCACCACCTCGGCCGAAAAACCGCGTGTCAGCAAAAAGCGCTGCTGTCGCGCCCGCTCGGCCGGACTGGCGGGAGCTGCGTTGTACTTGCGGCGCCAGACCTCGCGGGCCCGGTCCAGTTCACTGTCCTTGAGCCCGGCCAGCGCCTGCTCGACCATGGCTCGGTCCAGCCCTTTGTCCTGCAGTTCCTGGCGGATGCGCGAGGTACCCAGCTTGGCGGCGCGCCGGTGCAGCACCGACTCCACCACACGCTGCTCGCTGATGAAGCCCTTGGCCTGCAGCTCATCGAGCGCCTGCGTCAACTCGCCCGGCGCCTGCTCGAACCGGGCCAGTTTGCGCTCCAGCTCCACCCGCGAATGCTCGCGGGTGCTCAACAGCCGCAGCGCCCGCCCCTTGAGCGAGGGTTGCTCAAATGCCATGGCCTTTGACGCAACCTGCGCTTATTCGGCCTCGGCCGCCTCGTTGATCAGGGGAATGCCCAGCGATTCGCGCACCTTGTTCTCGATCTCGTGCGCCAGCTCTGGGTTCTCGCGCAGGAACTCGCGTGCGTTGTCGCGGCCTTGGCCGATCTTCTCGCCGTTGTAGGCATACCAGGCGCCGGACTTCTCGATGATGCGCGCGTTCACGCCCATGTCGATGATCTCGCCGTGGCGGCTGATGCCCTCGCCGAACAGGATGTCGAACTCGGCGGTCTTGAACGGGGGCGAGACCTTGTTCTTCACCACCTTGACCTTGGTTTCGTTGCCGATGGCCTCATCGCCCTTCTTGATGGTGCCGGTGCGACGGATGTCCAGACGCACCGAGGCGTAGAACTTGAGCGCGTTGCCACCGGTGGTGGTTTCGGGCGAACCGAACATCACGCCGATCTTCATGCGGATCTGGTTGATGAAAATCACCGTGCAGTTGGTCTTCTTGATGGTGGCGGTGAGCTTGCGTAGCGCCTGGCTCATCAGTCGAGCCTGCAGGCCAGGCAGGCTGTCGCCCATCTCGCCTTCGATTTCCGCCTTCGGGGTGAGTGCCGCCACCGAGTCCACCACCACCAGATCGACCGCGCCGGAACGCACCAGGCTGTCGACGATCTCCAGCGCCTGCTCGCCGGTGTCGGGCTGGCTGATCAACAGATCAGGCAGGTTCACACCCAGCTTCTGCGCGTACTGAACGTCGAGCGCGTGCTCGGCATCCACGAAGGCGCAGGTGCCGCCCAGCTTCTGCATCTCGGCAATCACCTGCAGCGTCAGCGTGGTCTTGCCGGACGACTCCGGGCCGTAAATCTCGATCACGCGGCCGCGCGGCAGGCCGCCGACGCCCAGCGCGATGTCCAGCCCCAGCGAACCGGTGGAAACCACCTGGATGTCCTCGATCGACTCACCTTCGCCCAGGCGCATGATGGTGCCCTTGCCGAACTGCTTTTCAATCTGGGCCAATGCGGCTTGCAGGGCCTTGGCTTTTTCGCTGTTGGCGGCATCGGCGCGTGTGCCCTTGACGAGGGTTGCATCCATGGAAATCTCCTTGAGGTTCGGTGACTGGGTTCGTTTCATCCAGTGGTTTTAATTACAGGCTGGATGCTTGAACAGTAGTTTAAGGGGCGCATACTTGCGAGTAAATAGGTTTTTTAGTCATCTTGGTTTACTATTTATCGATGACCCAAAACCTCCCGCACCAAGCCGCTGACGCCGGTTGGCGCCAGACCCATCTGGGGCGGCTGCTGGGCCACGCCATGCGCCGTTTTGATGCCCGCGTGCTGCATCTGATGGCGCACAACGCCGAGGTGCCGCTGGCCCTCTCCAACTTGGCGGCGCGCGGCCAGGTGAGCGCCGCCCACATCCACATCACGCGTCACTTGGCACTGGAAGGCTCGCGCCTGAGTGAGCTGGCCGAGCTGGCCGGCATGAGCAAGCAGGCCATGGGCAAGCTGGTCGACCAGTGCGAAGCCTGGGGCCTGGTGACCCGCACCACCGATGCGCGCGACGGCCGCGCCAAGCGGGTGTGCTTCACCGCAGCCGGCTTGGCCTGGCTCTCCGCCTTCGAGCAGGCCGTGGTGCAGGCGGAGGCGGAACTCAAGCAGACGGTGGGCGAAGAAGTGGCCGCCGTGATCGCGCTCGGCCTGGAAGCCTATGCCGCCTGAGGCAGGTCCACACGTCAGCGCCTAAAATTGCCACAAAGACGGAGACCGCTCACGTCAACCGTCGAGAAGGAGACAAGCATGCGAATTCTGATTGCCGAGGACGACCAGGTGTTGGCCGATGGCCTGCTGCGCACCCTGCGCAGTTCCGGTGCCGCCGTCAACCACGTCGCCAGTGGCACCGAGGCCGATGCGGCCCTGATGACCAACACTGAATTCGACCTGCTGATCCTGGATCTGGGCCTGCCCAAGATGCATGGCCTGGAGGTGCTGAAAAAACTGCGCGCCCGCGGCTCCGCATTGCCGGTGCTGATCCTGACCGCCGCCGACAGCGTGGAAGAACGGGTCAAGGGCCTGGACTACGGTGCTGACGACTACATGGCCAAGCCCTTCAGCCTGCAGGAACTGGAAGCACGCGTACGCGCCCTGGTGCGCCGCGGCATGGGCGGCGCCAGCAGCAGCATCAAGCACGGCCCGCTGGTCTACGACCAGGCCGGCCGCGTCGCCACCATCGACGGCAAGATGGTCGAGCTCTCGGCACGCGAACTCGGCCTGCTCGAAGTGCTGCTGCAACGCACCGGCCGCCTGGTCAGCAAGGACCAGCTGGTGGAGCGCCTGTGCGAGTGGGGCGAAGAAGTGAGCAACAACGCCATCGAGGTCTACATCCACCGCCTGCGCAAGAAGATCGAGAAAGGACCGATCCGCATCGCCACCGTGCGCGGCCTCGGCTACTGTCTTGAGAAGATTCCAAACGCCTGAGCATTCAGGCGACGCCCGCCCCAACCTGACGTCTTCAACGTGAAACTTTTCCAGCGCGAGCAGCGCTCGCTGTTTGGCGAAATCCTCGACTGGATGCTCACACCGCTGCTGCTGCTGTGGCCAATCAGCCTGGTGCTGACCTGGCTGGTGGCGCAGAGCATCGCCGGCAAGCCGTTCGATCGCGCGCTGGAATACAACGTCAACGCCTTGGCCCAGCTGATCACGGTCAAACAGCAGCACGTGCAGTTCAATCTGCCGCTGCCGGCGCGCGAGTTGCTGCGCGCCGACGATGCCGACACCGTCTACTACCAGGTGCTCGGCATCCGCGGCGAATACCTCAGCGGCGAGCGCGACTTCCCGCTGCCGCCGGAGGACGAACCGGTGGCCCCGGGCGAAGTCCGCCTGCGCGACGACGAATTCCACGGTCTGGACATCAAGGTCGCCTACATGTGGGTGCCGCTCAACCTGCCGGGCAACAAGATGGCCCTGGTGCAGGTGGCCGAGACGCTGGACAAGCGTTCGGTGCTGGCGGCCGAGATCATCAAGGGCGTCATGCTGCCGCAGTTCGTCACCCTGCCGCTGGCGGTGCTGCTGGTCTGGCTGGCGCTGGTGCAGGCCATCAAGCCGCTGCACCGGCTGGAAGAACGCATCCGCGCCCGCAAGCCGGACGACCTCAGCCCGCTGGACGCGCAGACCGTGCCGCTGGAGGTAGCGCCGCTGGTGGCCTCCGTCAACGACCTGCTGCTGCGGCTGAAGGACTCGATCGCCACGCAAAAACGCTTCCTGGCCGATGCCGCACACCAGCTCAAGACGCCGCTGGCCGGCCTGCGCATGCAGGCCGACCTGGCGCAGCGCGAGAGCACCAGCACCGACGAGTTGAAACAGTCGTTGCGGCAGATCGGCCGCGCCAGCATCCGCGCCACGCACACCGTCAACCAGCTGCTGGCCCTGGCCCGCGCCGAAGGCGGCAATGCCACCACCCACCGCCAGCCCTGCGATCTGGCGCGCCTCACCATGGACGTGGTGCGCGACTGCGTGCCGCGCGCCATGGACAAGCACATCGACCTCGGCTTTGAAGGCGCGCAGCCCGGCACGCCCGGCATCACGCTGGAGGGCAACCCGACCCTGCTCAAGGAGCTGGTGCGCAACCTGCTGGACAACGCCATCAACTACACGCCCTCCAGCCCCGAGAAGCCGGGCGTCATCACGGCACGCGTGCTGGCCGACCCTTTCGGCAAGGTGGCCCTGCTGCAGGTGGAGGACTCCGGCCCCGGCATCCCGCAAGCGGAACGCGAACTGGTGTTCCAGCCCTTCTACCGCGCGCTGGGCGTGGAAGCCGATGGCTCGGGCCTGGGCCTGCCGATTGCGCAGGAGATCGCCCACCAGCACCGTGCCACCATCACCGTGGAAGAGACGCGGCCCGGCCAAGTGCCGCCGGGGGCGCGCTTCAACGTGCGCTTCAACCTCGGCGACCCGCTGCAGGAGCAGGACGCCTGAGACTCACTTGCAGCTGCGCAGCGGCTTGCCGCCCAAGGCCGGCTTGACCTCGTCCAGCCGCGCACGCAGGGCCTCGTCGGCCGCCGGTATCTTGAGCAGGCTGCCACGGACCTCGGCACGCTCCTGCACCACGCGCGCCGTGCGCACGCCGCGCCGACTCAATGCGGTCAGCTCCTCGTTGGCCGCGGCCTGCGTCGTGAAACCACCGAGCGACAGGCCAGGCTCCAGTTCGGGATTGGTCAGCGGCTCGAAGCGCAGGTTGAGATTGGCCAGCTCTGCACGTTTGCGGGCCAGGGCCTCGGCAGTCGGGTAACGGCCCATGTAGACGATCCAGCGCGCCGGCTCGACCGCCGCGTCCAGCAGCCAGGAACCCGGCGGCAGGGTGCCTTCCAGCGCCTTGCGCAAGGCCAGCACCTGCGCCTCGTCAAACAAGCCCGCCTGCAGACATTCCGGCGCCTTGGCTGCCGCAGAGGCCGCCGGCTCGGCGCGGCGCACCTCATCGGGCGACAGGATGCGGATGGCCTCGGGGCGGATCTGCTGCGCCAGGCGCTGCGGTTCCGATTGCCGGGCCGGCGCAAACCCATAGTCGCGCAGCAGGTCATGGGACCAGGCGTAGTAGAGGCTGTTGAGCAGCACCAGCACCAGGACAAGAAGTCGCATGCGTTCGAACAGGATTCAGGTGGCAGGACGGACGCTGACCTCGGAGCTGTTGACCCGGACCAGTCCCGCCGAAGTATGCACCAGCAAGGCGCCCGTGCCGTCCACCCCTTGCGCCACCCCTTGGGTGCCGTCACTCAGGCTCACGGTGCGATTGGCCAGCGCATCGCGCCGCAGAAAGGCCTCCCGGAACGGCGCAAAACCCTGTACCTCAAAACGCCGGACCGCCTGCACCAGCGGGGCCGCCACCCGCAGCAGTGCGGCTGGGGCATCAATGCCGGACTCCAGTTCCTGCAGCCAGGCCGGCGACGTGGCCAGACCCGTGGCCGCGCGCGGCGCCACGTTGATGCCGATGCCAATCACGGCGTAGCGCGTGGCGGCATTGTTCGCGGTCTCGATCAGGATGCCGGCCAGCTTACGGTCGTGCAGCCAGACGTCGTTGGGCCATTTGAGCTGCAGACCAGGGTGCAGGCTCTGGGCCACGCTCACGCCCACGGCCAGCGACAAGCCAGACCAGTCTGCCATCTGCAGCGGCAGGCCAAGGGAAAAGGTCAAGGTGGTGCCGATATCGGCGGCCGTGGCGCCCTGCCAAGCTCGCCCCAGACGACCGCGGCCGGCGCTCTGGGTCTCGGCCACCAGCAGCACCGGCTCGGTCTGTCCGGCACGGGCACGGCGCATCAGCTCGGTGTTGGTGGAATCGATGCTCGGCAGCACCTCGACCGTGAAGCCGGGCAGGGTGGGCGCCACAGCCTCCCAGATCGCCTCGGCCGGCCACTGCAAGACACGTCCGCTGGATTTCATCGCACCCGCCTTGTCGCCATGCTTGTGGCCTTCAGCGCTTGTCGCCCTTGGCTTTGGATTTCTTGGCCTGGCCTTTTTCTGCCTTGACCTTGCCCACTTTGTCTTTTTTCGCCTTGTCCTTCTTTTTCTTGTCTTTCTTCTTGGACTTCTTCACCTCGTCGTCCTTCGGCGCCAGCAGGGTGCCGCGGCAGTTCTTGCTGCCGCACCAGCAAGGGTACTCGGCCTTGAGCTTCTTGGTGTAGGGCTCGTCGATGATCAGGCCGTAGTCGTAGTTCAGTTCCTCGCCAGCCTTGATGTTGCGCAGTGCCTTGATGAAGACGCGGCCCTCCACCTCGTCGGCCTCGCAGTTCGGATCGCACGAGTGGTTGATCCAGCGCGAAGAGTTGCCGCCAAGCTTGGCATCGATCACATGGTCTTCGTCCACATGGAAGTAGAAGGTGTGGTTCGGGTCCTTCGGGTCGTGCGGATGGCGGCGCTGCGCCTCGTCCCAGGAAATCACCTCGCCCACGTACTCGATGATGGTCTCGCCTTCGGCGAGGTCCTGCACGGCAAACACCCCCTTGCCATGGACGCCGGAACGGCGGGTCTGAATGCGGCGGCTGGGATTTGCGGGGGCTTGTTTGGACACGGCTGAAAAATTTGGTAAGGTGAATCCGTATGGGCGCGCGCGTGTGCGCGCTCACGTGCATGCGCGTACGCGCACGCGAGAACTGGATTGTAGTCAGATGAAAACACTGGTCATTGCCGAGAAACCTTCCGTCGCCCAAGACATCGTGCGTGCGCTCACCCCGATCGCAGGCAAGTTCGAGAAGCACGACGAGTATTTCGAGAGCGACAGCTACGTCGTCTCCAGCGCAGTCGGCCACCTGGTGGAGATCCAGGCACCGGAGCAGTACGACGTGAAACGCGGCAAGTGGAGCTTCGCCCACCTGCCGGTGATTCCGCCGCACTTCGACCTCAAGCCGGTGGACAAGACCAAGACGCGCCTGAACGCCGTGGTGAAACTGGCCAAGCGCAAGGACGTCGACAAGATCGTGAATGCCTGCGACGCGGGCCGCGAGGGGGAGCTGATCTTCCGCCTGATCGAGCAGTACGCCGGCGGCAGCAAACCGCTGGGCAAGCCGGTCAGCCGCCTGTGGCTGCAGAGCATGACGCCGCAGGCCATCCGCGACGGCTTCAACGCCCTGCGCAGCGACAAGCAGATGCAGCCGCTGGCCGACGCCGCGCGCAGCCGCTCCGAGGCCGACTGGCTGGTCGGCATCAACGGCACGCGCGCCATGACCGCCTTCAACTCGCGCGACGGCGGCTTTTTCCTCACCACCGTCGGCCGGGTGCAGACGCCCACGCTGGCCGTGGTGGTGGAACGCGAAGAAAAAATCCGCAAGTTCGTCAGCCGCGACTACTGGGAAGTGCACGCCACCTTCGGCGCACAGGCGGGCGAATACGCCGGCAAGTGGTTCGACCCGAAATGGAAAAAACCGGCCGCCGTGGAAGGCACAGAGCCCGACGCCGAACAGAAGGCCGACCGCGTCTGGTCTGCCCGGGAGGCGCAGGCCATTGCCGATGCCGTGCGCGGCCAGACCGCCACCGTCAGCGAGGAAAGCAAACCCACCACCCAGGCCTCGCCGGCGCTGTTTGACCTGACCAGCCTGCAGCGCGAGGCCAACGGCAAGTTCGGTTTTTCCGCCAAGACCACACTGTCGCTGGCACAAAGCCTGTACGAGCGCCACAAGGCACTCACCTACCCGCGGACTGACTCGCGCCACCTGCCCGAGGACTACCTGCCGGTGGTGAAGGACACTTTCGGCATGCTGGCCGACTCCGGCATGAAACACCTGGCACCGCACGCGCTCACGGCGCTGAACAACAACTACATCAAGCCCAGCAAGCGCATCTTTGACAACGCCAAGGTCAGCGACCACTTTGCCATCATCCCGACGCTGCAGGCGCCCAGCGGCCTGAGTGATGCCGAGCAGAAGCTGTACGACCTGGTGGTGCGCCGTTTCATGGCGGTGTTCTTCCCCAGCGCCGAGTACCAGGTGACCACCCGCATCACCACGGCCGCCAACCACGCCTTCAAGAGCGAGGGCAAGGTGCTGGTCAAGCCGGGCTGGCTGGCCATCTACGGCAAGGAAGCCCAGGACGAAACGAAAGAGGGCGAAGACAGCGGCAAGACCCTGGTGGCCGTGCAGCCGGGCGAGCGCGTACAGACCGAACAGGTCGAGCCGAAGGGCCTGAAGACGCGGCCGCCGGCACGCTACTCCGAAGCCACGCTGCTGGGTGCCATGGAAGGCGCCGGCAAACTGGTGGAAGACGACGAGCTGCGCGAAGCCATGCAGGAAAAAGGCCTGGGCACGCCAGCCACCCGCTCCAGCATCATCGAAGGGCTGATCGCCGAGAAATACATGCTGCGCGAAGGGCGCGAACTGATTCCCACCGCCAAGGCCTTCCAGCTCATGACGCTGCTGCGCGGCTTGGGTGTGGAAGAACTCTCCAAGCCCGAGCTGACCGGCGAGTGGGAGTACAAACTGGCCGAGATGGAGCATGGCCGCCTCTCGCGCGACGAATTCATGCGCGAGATCGCCGAGATGACCGAGCACATCGTCAAGAAGGCCAAAGAATATGACCGCGACACCGTGCCGGGCGACTACGCCACGCTCACGACACCGTGCCCGAACTGCAGCGGCGTGGTAAAGGAAAACTACCGCCGTTACGCTTGCACCGGCCAAGATGGCAACAGCGAAGGCTGCGGCTTCTCCTTCGGCAAGACACCCGCCGGCCGCACCTTCGAGGTGGCGGAGGTGGAGCAGTTCCTGCGCGACAAGCGCATCGGCCCGCTGGGCGGCTTCCGCTCCAAGGCCGGCTGGCCCTTCACGGCCGAGATCGCGCTCAAGTACAACGAGGACGAGAAGAACTGGAAGCTGGAGTTCGACTTCGGCAACGAAGACGAGTCCGAAACCGGCGAACTGGTGGATTTCTCGGCCAAGGAATCGCTCGGCACCTGCCCCAAGTGCGGCGGCGCGGTGTACGAGCACGGCAAGAACTACGTCTGCGAAAGATCCGTGCCGACCCTGGCGCAGGCCACGCCCAGCTGCGACTTCAAGAGCGGCCAGATCATCCTGCAGCAACCCATCGAGCGCGAGCAGATGACCAAGCTGCTGGCCACCGGCAAGACCGACCTGCTTGACAAGTTCGTCTCCATGCGCACACGCCGCCCCTTCAAGGCCATGCTGGCCTGGGACGCCGAAGCGGGCAAGGTGAACTTCGAGTTCGCACCCAGCAAATTCCCGCCGCGCAAGCCCTCGGCCAAGACCAGCGCCAAAGCCGCCCCGGCCGCCAAAAAGGCGCCGGCGAAAAAAGCGGCTGCGAAGAAAGCACCGGCCAAGAGCGCGGCCCCAAAGGCACCACGCAAACCGGCCGCCGGCAAGGCCCCCAGCGCCGCACTGGCCGCCGTCATCGGCAACGAGCCGGTGGCGCGTACCGAGGTGGTCAAGAAACTGTGGGACTACATCAAGGCCAATGGCCTGCAGGACGCGACCAACAAGCGCGCCATCAATGCCGACGCCAAGCTGTTGCCGGTGTTCGGCAAGCCGCAGATCACCATGTTCGAGCTCGCCGGCATCGTCGGCAAGCATCTTGGATAGCTATCAAAATCGTAGCTGCAGGCGCTTTTTTAACGAGGGCTACAGCCCCATTTGATTCATATTTTTATGCAGATCAACAAAGACACCGTCGTCACCATCCGCTACAGCGTCGCCGACGCACAAGGCAAACCGCTCGAATCGGGTGAGCAGGCCTACCTGCACGGCGGCTACGGCAATACCTTCCCCAAGCTGGAAGCCGCCCTGGAAGGGCAGGCCGCCGGCTACAGCACCAACCTCGTGCTGCAACCGGAAGAAGCCTTCGGTGTGCGCGATGAAGGCCTGGTGCGCACCATCCCCAAGAGCGAGTTCCCGCCCGGCGTGAAGGTCGGCGGCCAGCTGCGCGGCATGACGGACGACGGCCGCGAGCAGGTGTTCAACGTGGTCAAGATCAAGGGCCCGCAGGTGCTGCTCGACGGCAACCACCCGCACGCCGGCAAGGTGCTGCGCTTCGCGCTCAAGGTGCTGGAGGTGCGTGCTGCCACGCCGGAGGAAGTGACGCATGGCCATGCGCATGGCGCCCACGGCCACCACCACTAAGACTTAGAACGAAGCATGAAAAAACGCGCCCGAGGGCGCGTTTTTCGTTCGCGGGCAGGCGCAGAACCGGCTCGGCCGGGCTGCTGCCTGCGCCCCCTGCAAGGGGGAGGGCGGCAAAGCCGCCACGGGCGGTGTGCCCTATTTCGCCACCACGCGCACCATCTCCAGGCACTTGTTGGAGTAGCCCCACTCGTTGTCGTACCAGCTCACCACCTTGATAAAGGTCTTGTCCAGCGCAATGCCGGCGTCGGCATCGAACACCGAGGTACAGGTCTCGCCGCGGAAGTCGGTGGCCACCACCTTGTCTTCGGTGTAACCCAGGATGCCTTTGAGCGCGCCCTGGCTCTGGGCCTTCATCTCGGCGCAGATTTCCTCGTAGCTGGCTTCCTTGTTCAGTTCGACCGTCAGGTCGACCACCGAGACGTCGGAGGTCGGCACGCGGAAGCTCATGCCGGTGAGCTTCTTGTTGAGCTCAGGAATCACCACGCCCACGGCCTTGGCGGCACCGGTGGAGGAGGGGATGATGTTTTCCAGGATGCCGCGGCCGCCGCGCCAGTCCTTGTTGGACGGGCCGTCCACGGTCTTCTGGGTGGCGGTAGCGGCGTGCACGGTGGTCATGAGGCCGCGCTTGATGCCCCACTTGTCGTTCAGCACCTTGGCCACGGGAGCCAGGCAGTTGGTGGTGCAGGAGGCATTGGAGATGATGGCCTGGCCGGCATAGGTCTTGTCGTTCACGCCGAAGACGAACATGGGGGTGTCGTCCTTGGAGGGGGCGGAGATGATGACCTTCTTGGCACCAGCAGCCAGGTGCTTGCCGGCACCGTCCTTGTCCAGGAACAGGCCGGTGGACTCGATGACGATGTCGGCACCGACTTCGTTCCACTTCAGGTTGGCCGGGTCGCGCTCTTGCGTCAGGCGGATCTTCTTGCCGTTGACGATCAGGGTGTTGCCGTCAACGCTGACCTCGCCCTTGAAACGACCGTGCACGCTGTCGTACTGGAGCATGTAGGCCAGGTACTCGGGTTCAAGCAGGTCGTTGATGCCAACGATCTCGATGTCCTTGAAGTTCTGCACGGCAGAGCGCAGCACGTTGCGGCCGATGCGGCCAAAACCGTTGATACCTACTTTGATCGTCATGATGGGCTCTTTCAAGAAAAGTTAAAAAAACAAACCTGGTTCCAAATTCATTACTTCGCCAGCACCGCCTGCACGGTTTCCGCGACGTTCTCGGGCGTGAAGCCGAAGTGCTTGAACAGCACCGGCGCCGGGGCCGACTCGCCGTAGCTGTCGATGCCGACCACGGCGGCACAGCCGTATTTCCACCAGCCTTCGGTCACGCCCATCTCGACCGCGATGCGCGGCAGATTGGCGGGCAGCACAGCCGTCTTATAGGCCGCGGTCTGCTTGTCAAACGTGGTGGTGCTGGGCATGGAAACCACGCGCACGGCGATCTTCTTGGCCGCCAGCAGCTCCTGCGCCTTCAACGCCAGCTGCACTTCGGAGCCGGTGGCGATGATGACGGCGCGCGCCTTGGCCTTCAGGCCCACGTCAGTCGGCTCGGACAGCACATAGGCGCCGCGGCTGATGTCGCCCAGGTCCTTCTTGGGCGCGTAGGGCAGATTCTGGCGGCTCAGCAGCAGCGCGGTCGGCTTGGCCGCGTTCTGCAGTGCCACGGCCCAGGCTACGGTGGTCTCGGCGGTGTCGGCCGGGCGCCAGACATCGAGGTTGGGGATCAGGCGCAGGCTGGCGGCATGTTCGACCGACTGGTGCGTCGGTCCGTCTTCGCCCAGGCCGATGGAGTCGTGCGTGAACACGTGCACCACGCGCTGTTTCATCAGCGCGGCCATGCGGATGGCATTGCGGCTGTAGTCGCTGAAGGTCAGGAAGGTGCCGCCATAGGGAATGAAACCGCCATGCAGCGCAATGCCGTTCATGATGGTGGCCATGCCGAACTCGCGCACGCCGTAGTTGATGTGGCGCCCGCCATTGGACTCGCCCGCCTGGTTGAAGCGCAGGTTGGGCGTGTGGCTGGTGTTGGTGAGGTTGGAGCCGGTCAGGTCGGCCGAGCCGCCCAGCATCTCGGGCAGGGCTGCGGTGAAGGCTTCCAGCGCCAGCTGCGAGGCTTTGCGCGAGGCCACGGTCTCGGCCTTGGTATGGGCAGCAATCGCCGCATCCACGGCCACCTGGGCAAACTGCTTGGGCAACTCGCCGGCCATGCGGCGCTTGAACTCGGCGGCCAGCTCGGGGTAGACGGCCTTGTAGGCGGCGAACTTGGCGTCCCAGGCGGCTTCCTGCGACAGGCCGCGGGTCTTGGCGTTCCAGTCGTCGTACACGGCTTGCGGAATGACAAAGGGCGGGTGCTCCCAGCCCAGCGCTTCGCGCGTGAGTTTGATTTCTTCGGCACCGAGCGGCTCGCCGTGGGCCTTGGCGGTGTCGGCGCGGTTCGGACTGCCCTTGCCGATAGAGGTCTTGCAGATGATCAGTGTCGGCTTCTCGGCCGAGTTCTTGGCATCAGCAATGGCGCGCGAGACGGCGGCGGCATCGTGGCCGTCGACCGGGCCGATCACGTTCCAGCCATAGGCGACAAAACGCAGCGCCGTGTTGTCGGTGAACCAGGGCGTGACCTGGCCATCGATCGAGATGCCGTTGTCGTCGTACAGGGCGATCAGCTTGTTGAGCTTCCAGGCGGCGGCCAGGGACGCCGCTTCGTGGCTGATGCCTTCCATCATGCAACCGTCACCCAGGAACACGTAGGTGCGGTGGTCAACCACGGTGTGGCCGTCGCGGTTGAATTCCTTGGCCAGCAGCTTCTCGGCCAGCGCCATGCCGACGGCGTTGGTCACGCCCTGGCCCAGCGGGCCGGTGGTGGTTTCCACGCCCGGGGTCAGGCCCACTTCGGGGTGGCCGGCGGTCTTGCTGTGCAGCTGGCGGAAGTTCTGCAGCTCCTTCATGGGCAGCGGGTAGCCGGTGAGGTGCAGCAGCGCGTACAACAGCATGGAGCCGTGACCGTTGGAGAGCACAAAGCGGTCGCGGTCGGCCCAGTGCGGGTTGGCCGGGTTGTGGCGCAGGTGCTCGCCCCACAGCGCCACCGCCATGTCGGCCATGCCCATGGGGGCGCCGGGGTGTCCGGAGTTGGCTTGTTGCACTGCATCCATTGCCAGCGCGCGAATCGCGTTGGCCATTTGTTGGGTATTTGCCATGAAGGGGGCCGCTCCGGAAGAGGTATCAGGGGAAACCCGTTATTTTACCGGGGCCTTTCGCCGGACCCCGGCCCGGGGTCACTGCACGGCAGCAATCGTCTAAAGTGCGGCCTGTGCAACACCCCACTTCCATCCACGCCATGGTGCTGGCTGCGGGCCGCGGCGAGCGCATGCGCCCCCTGACCGACACCACCCCCAAACCCCTGCTGCCCGTGCACGGCAAACCGCTGCTGCAATGGCATGTGGATGCGCTGGCACGCGACGGTTTCACCGACATCGTCATCAACACCGCCTGGCTGGGCGAGCAGATTCCAAGCCATTTTGGCCCACAGCCCTTGTCGAATCTGCGCCAGCCGCTATCAATTTCATACTCACATGAAGGGCGGGACTTCGGTGGCGCGCTGGAAACGGCCGGCGGCATCGTGCGTGCGCTGCCGCTGCTGAGCGATGTGTTCTGGGTCTTGGCGGGGGACGTGTTTGCGCCGGACTTCGTCTTCTCGCCGGACGCCGTGCAGCGCTTTGCGGCCAGCGACAAGCTGGCCCACCTCTGGCTGGTGCCGAATCCGGCCCATAACCCGAAAGGCGACTTCGGGCTGGCGCCCGACCCGGACCACCCGGGCCGGCAATTGGCGCTGAACCAGGCCGAGGTGAAATACACCTACAGCACCATCGGCCTGTACCGGCGCGAATTGTTCGAGGTGCCATGGTGCGAGGTGCCGGTCGGCAACCCGCAAGGCGTCAAGACCCCGCTGGCACCCTTGCTGCGCCGGGCCATGGACAATCAGCTGATCAGCGCAGAGCTGTACTTGGGGGCATGGACCGATGTCGGCACCCCGGCGCGGCTGGCGCAGCTCAACCAGACCGAAACATCATGACCTCTTCCCTGTACGCCCAGCGCCGCACCCGGCTTGCCCAGCAACTCGGTGCCGATGGCATCGCCATCCTGCCCACAGCGTCCGAACACCTGCGCAACCGCGACAGCGAGTTCCTGTTCCGCTTCGACAGCTACTTCCATTACCTGAGCGGTTTTGGTGAACCCAATGCCTGGCTGGTCATCACCAGCGACGGCCATACCACGCTGTTCTGCCAGCCGAAAGACCTGGAGCGCGAGATCTGGGACGGCATCCGCCTCGGCCCCGAGGCCGCGCCGGCAGCGCTTGGCGTGGACGCGGCCTTTGCCGTGACGGAGCTGGAGCAGCGCCTGCCGAAACTGCTGGAGAACAAGGCCACGGTCTGGTACCCGTTCGCCACCCACCAGGGGCTGGAGGGCCGCATCGACGGCTGGTTGAAATCGGTGCGCGCGTGTGCGCGCTTTGGCGCACTATGCCCCGACACCCAGCGCGACCTGTGCAGCCTTCTGGACGAGATGCGCCTGATCAAGGACGCCCATGAGCAGGCCACCATGCGCCGTGCGGCACAGATCAGCGCCGGCGCCCACATCCGCGCCATGCAGCTGTCGGCGCGCATGCTGCGCCAAGGCGAGGATGTGCGCGAGTACCACCTCGACGCCGAACTGCTGCACGAGTTCCGCCGCCACGGTTCGCAGTACCCGGCCTATGGTTCCATCGTCGCCGCGGGCGCCAATGCCTGCGTGCTGCATTACCGCGCCGACGACGCGCCGATCCGCGATGGCGAGCTGGTACTGATTGACGCCGGCTGCGAACTCGACGGCTACGCCAGCGACATCACGCGCACTTTTCCGGCCAACGGCAAGTTCAGCGGACCGCAGCGCGCGCTGTACGACCTGGTGCTGGCGTCCCAGAACGCGGCGACGGCAGCCACCAAGCCGGGCGCCCGCTTCACCGACCCGCACGAGGCGGCCGTCAAGGTGCTGACGCAAGGCATGCTGGACCTCGGCCTGCTCGACAAGAACCAGGTCGGCACGCTGGATGACGCAATCCACCACCGCCACTACTTCGCCCACTACATGCACCGTACCAGCCACTGGCTGGGCATGGATGTGCACGACTGCGGCAGCTATGTGGAACCCTCCGAGCTCGGCGAGGTGAGCTCGCGGCACGATCCGCTCTCGGGCGAGGTCATCCAGAACCGCCCCAGCCGCATCCTGCGGCCCGGCATGGTGCTGACCCTGGAGCCCGGCCTATATGTGCGGCCGAGCGATCATATCCCCCGCGAATTCTGGAACATCGGCATCCGCATCGAAGACGACGCCATCGTCACCGACAGCGGCTGTGAACTCATTTCACGCGATGTACCGGTCGATGCCGACGACATTGAAGCCCTGATGCGCCACTGACATGAAGCCCATGCCCTACCGCTCTACCTTTCACGCCTTGTGGTTCACCGCCTGCCTGCTGCTTGGCAGCCAGGTCCACGCACAAGCCCCGCTGATAATGGCCATCAGCGAGGGCACTTCCGGCGGCCTCGATCATGCCCAGGTCATTGCCAAGTACCAGGGCCTGGCCAATGTGATTGGCGGCGCGCTCAAGCTCAAGGTCAACGTGGTGTTTGCGCGCGAGTTTTCTTCCCTGGAGTCCGGGATGAAAAGCGGTCGTTTCGACTTCGTGATGGCCCGGCCGAGCGACTACCCGGCGCGGGCCATGCGCGACGATGGCTACAGTTATGTCGCCAGTGCCAAGCCGGACGGGCATTGCCTGATCATCGTGCCCAAGAACTCCGCCATCACCCAGCTCAACATGGCCCACGGCAAACGCTTTGCCATGCCGGAGCAGGTCTCTTACATGTCGCGTTTCTGTCGGGCCGAGCTGCGCGACCGCGGCTTCGACATGACGCGCGAAAAAGTCCAGTACGTACGCGAACAGGCGGCAGTGGGCTTCTATCTGGAGAACCAGTTCGCCGATGTCGGCGCCATTGCCTCCTATTCCGGCCTGGCCAAGAAATTGGAGAAAGACGGCTTTCGCCTACTGCACAAGAGCGTGGCCCAGCCTTATTTCCCCTTGGTGGCCAACCGCACCATCCGCCCGGAGCAGATCAAGGCCATCCAAAAGGAGCTGTTGGCCCTGTCCTCCAGCGCCGAGGGCGAGGAGATTCTCAAACGCATCGGCATCGACAGTTTTGATACCGGTGCGCAGCAAGGCATGGCCGAACTCCTGAAATGGCTTGAGAAATAGCCAGACGGCTTTGCCAAGGTATTCCCCCGCGCGCAGCACACCCAGAGCGGCACCTATCTGCCTGTTTGACAAAAGCAATTGGCCTTTTTGATAGTTAAAAACTACCATCGACCTCATTCACATTGCTTTCAAATGAGGTTCATCATGGCCAACTTTGCCCGCGCCAACCTGGCAACGCTCAAGAAAACGGCGAGCTATTACGTCGTCCACATCACGGTGGCAGCTGTCGTGGCCTATTCGATCACCGGCGACCTGCTCATGGCGTTCACGCTGAGCCTGCTGGAGCCTACTGTACAAGCCGTAGCGTTCTTCTGTCACGAAAAAGCCTGGGAACGCTGGGGCAGCAACAGACCAAAGCCTCAAGCCGCAGCGGCATCAGTACTGATGTGAGCCCGGCTCGCCCGCCTTGGGTTCATTCGTGCGTAAAAGTAAAAGGCGAGCGACCCGTTTGCACAGATTGCCTGCGTCGACCTGACACTTTCGAGGTCTACAATGCCACTCCTTACAGAAGCTGACGGATTGGCTCACGGTTTGCTTTTTCCGCCAACCTGGTTGCAGCAGGAGACGATGCATGTCCAACACGACCCCGAAGTCGAACGATAAACGTGATGAGTTGCGCCGCGCCGCACTCGAGTACCACGAGTTCCCCACCCCCGGCAAGATTGCCATCGCGGCCACCAAGCAACTGGTCAACCAGCATGACCTGGCTCTGGCCTATTCACCCGGTGTTGCCGCGCCCTGCGAAGAGATCACCAGGGATCCGGGCGCAGCCTTCAAGTACACCAGCCGTGGCAACCTGGTTGCCGTGATCACTAACGGCACCGCCGTGCTGGGCCTGGGCGACATCGGCCCGCTGGCTGCCAAGCCGGTGATGGAGGGCAAGGGCGTCCTGTTCAAGAAGTTCGCCGGCATTGATGTCTTCGACATCGAGATCAATGAGAAACAGGACCTGGACAAGCTGGTCGACATCATTGCCTCGCTGGAACCCACCTTCGGCGGCATCAACCTGGAAGACATCAAGGCGCCGGACTGCTTCTACATCGAGCGCAAGCTGCGCGAGCGCATGAATATCCCGGTCTTCCACGACGATCAGCATGGCACCGCCATCGTGGTGGCGGCCGGCCTGCTCAACGGCCTGAAGGTCGTTGGCAAGGACCTGAAGAAGGTCAAGCTGGTCACATCCGGCGCCGGCGCCGCTGCACTGGCCTGCCTGGGCCTGCTGGTCAAGCTGGGCATGCCGCGCGAAAACATCTTCGTCACCGACCTGGCCGGCGTGGTCTATGAAGGCCGCACCGAGCTGATGGACGATGACAAGCGCCAGTTTGCCCAGAAGACGGAGGCACGCAAGCTGGCCGAGGTCATCGAGGGCGCCGACATCTTCCTTGGCCTGTCCGCCGGCGGCGTGCTCAAGGCCGACATGGTCAAGAAGATGGCGGCCAAGCCGATCATCTTCGCGCTGGCCAATCCGAACCCGGAAATTTCACCGGAAGACGTCAAGGCGGTGCGTGATGACGCCATCATGGCCACCGGCCGGACCGACTACCCGAACCAGGTCAACAACGTTCTGTGTTTCCCCTATATCTTCCGCGGTGCACTGGATGCAGGCGCGTCCACCATCACCGATGAGATGGAAATTGCCGCCGTGAAGGCCATGGCCGAACTGGCACAGGCCGAACAAAGCGACGTGGTGGCGGCGGCTTATGCCGGGGAAAAGCTGGCTTTCGGTCCGGAGTACCTGATCCCGAAACCGTTCGACCCGCGCCTGATGATCATGATCGCGCCGGCCGTGGCCCAGGCCGCCGCGGACAGCGGCGTAGCACAGCGTCCGATCAAGGACATGGACGCCTACCGCGAAAAACTGCAGAGTTTTGTCTACGCGTCCGGCACGATGATGAAGCCGATCTTCACCGCGGCCAAGAAAGCCACCAAGAAGCGCGTGGCCTATGCCGAGGGCGAAGAGGAACGCGTGCTGCGCGCCGCCCAGATCGTGGTCGACGAGAACCTGGCGCGCCCGACCTTGATCGGCCGCCCCGCCATCATTGCCCAGCGCATCGAGAAGTTCGGCCTGCGCCTGAAAGAGGGCCAGGACTATGACGTGGTGAATGTCGAGCAGGATCACCGCTACCGCGATTTCTGGCAGACCTACCATCGCCTGACCGAGCGCAAGGGCGTGACCATACCGATCGCCAAGATCGAGATGCGCCGCCGCCTGTCGCTGATCGGCGCCATGCTGCTGCACAAAGGCGATGTGGATGGCCTGATCTGCGGCACCTGGGGCACCAACCCGATGCACCTGAACTACATCGATCAGGTGATCGGCAAGCGCGCCGGTGTCCATACCTACGCCTGCATGAACGGGCTGCTGCTGCCGGACCACCAGCTGTTCATCGTCGATACCCACGTCAACTACGACCCCACCGCCGAACAGCTGGCGGAGATCACCATCATGGCGGCCGAAGAAATGATGCGTTTCGGCATGCGCCCGAAGGCGGCGCTGCTGAGCCACTCGAACTTCGGCAGCAGCAACCAGCCCAGCGCGGTCAAGATGCGGCAGACGTTGGACCTGCTGCGCATCCAGGCCCCCTGGCTGGAAGCCGATGGCGAAATGCACGGTGACGTCGCTCTGGATGAGGTTGCACGGGCCGCGCTCATGCCCAACAGCCCCCTGGCCGGCAAGGCCAATCTGCTGGTCATGCCAAACATTGACGCCGCCAATATTGCCTACAACCTGCTCAAGACCGGTGCCGGCGGCAACATTGCTATCGGCCCGGTGTTGCTGGGTGCGGCCAAGCCGGTGCACATCCTGACGGCCAGCACCACGGTGCGTCGCATCGTGAACATGACCGCCCTGACGGTGGCCGACGCCAACGCCGCCCGTTGACCGTAAAAGGGCTAGTTGGCACCAACTAGCCCCTCTTTTTCATTTGTAAGAGGCTGCTCAAAACTTGAGCAGCCTCTTGCTTTTTGGAGCCCGATCTGCGACACTTACCGTCTTGAACTTTTCGGGTTTACCCGAAAGTAATGACAGGCTTTATTTCATGGCGCATAGCACAGGCTTCAAGTTAGTACTTACTGGCTTTTTGCTTGCGGCAGCTTTGGGGGGCCATCTAGCGCAAGCCAAAGGCCCCGCAACAGCTGATGCAGCCGTGACGGTGGCGCTGGCGGAATTACCCCGCCAGGGTGTGGAAACCTACCACCTGATTCATCTGGGGGGACCGTTTCCATATGAGAAGGATGGCTCCGTTTTTGGTAACCGTGAGCGCTTGCTACCAGCCAGCAAACGCGGCTATTACCGGGAATACACCGTCCCGACGAGGGGCTCGCGCGATCGGGGGATCCAACGGATTGTGTGCGGCGGCGCACCTAGGACACCTGATGCCTGTTATTACACGGCCGATCACTATGTGAGTTTTCGCCGGATCGTGCCGTAGTCAGAAGATTTGTGTTTTTCAAGAAAGTGACGCGGGGATGGAAACACCACTTCGTACTGTTAGAACCAACATCGTCCAGTCGATCCGGGCCTTCCGGGTCCAGGATTTGCAGGAAGCCGCCCAGGCCTTGGGCCACCACTTCCTCTACGCCAACCTGGCAAACGCCCAGTCCAAGCAGGACGTTCTCGATCTGATTGCCCAGCAGTTCATGCTGGCTGTCAATGTCGGCAAGAACTTCGATGCCCTGTACGACTGCATGACGGACCCACTGCACAAGTCGGGCCCGCAGCCGGGCTTCATTGCCGTGCTGGAGCACATTCCGGCGAACGCCAAGTTCGACAAGGAAGCGCGCGAGCAGCTGCTCGACATCTTCCGCGACGCGGCCGATTACTGGAGCGACCGGAAGATTCCATTCAGGTGCTTCTATTCTTTTCTGTAGCCCGTTCTGCACAAACCAGCCAAGCAGAACGGGCGAACGAGGCTAACGCTGAAGGCGTGAAAAACGAAACCGTGGCCCCAGGCATTGACCTGGGTGAAGAAGGCGGCGAAAAAATGCCGACCGACAAACTGCTGGACGTATCGCCTTTGGCGTTGCGCATGAGCAGTCCCTTCAACGCGGGCTACTGGCTCGCGGCAGCGTAACAAGCTCCCCCTGAGCCGCGCCTACGGCGCGTCACCCCCCAAGGGGGGCGGCGCTGGCGGACCGGCAGAGCCGGATCCAAGGCGCCCCCGATTTAAGCCACTGCCTGCGCAGTGGCTTTTTTCATGCTGGCACGGTTTGCGCCAGGGCCACGTACTCGGCTACCGGCACTTCCTCGGCGCGGCGTTGCAGGTCGAAATTGCCGCTTTGGCCTTTCTCCTCCAACCAGCGGCCCAGCGTGTGACGCAGCAGCTTGCGGCGCTGGCTGAAAGCCACTTGCACGATCTCTTCCAGCCGCCGCACGTCCAGTTGCGGCGGCTCGGCGTAGGGCACCATGCGCACCACGGCACTGTCCACACGCGGCGGCGGATCAAAACTCTCCGGCGGCACGAACAGCACATTCTCCATGGCATAGCGCCATTGCAGCATCACGCTGAGACGACCGTAGTCGGATGTCGCCGGCGCCGCCACCATGCGGTCAATCACTTCCTTTTGCAACATGAAGTGCTGGTCTTCCACCGCTGCCACATGGTCGAGCAGATGGAACAGGATGGGCGTGGAAATGTTGTAGGGCAGGTTGCCGACCACGCGCAGTTTCGCCGTGCCGTGCGCCTGGGCCAGTTGCGTGAAATCAACACGCAACACATCGGACTCGACCACGTCAAGCTGGGCGTGGGCACGCAGGCGCGCCGCCAGATCACGATCAAGCTCAATCACGATCAGGCGCCCCAGTCGCTCGACCAGCGGCTGCGTCAATGCCGCCAGGCCCGGACCAATCTCGACCATCACCTGGCCAGGACGCGGGTCGATGGCACGCACAATGCCGTCGATGATGGCATCGTCGGACAGGAAGTGCTGCCCGAAACGTTTACGAGGGATATGTTTCATCGCAACGAGAACAAGGCCATGCCGGGCATAGAAGCCATGCTCACTGGGGTGGCTCGCGCATTTCGACGTAGGCACGTGCACGGATGTCGCGAACCCAGTTCTCGTAGGCTTCACCGAGTTTCTTCTCACGCAGCATGTTGCGGACCATTTCGCGCTGCTCGCGTTCGCTCAAGGTCGTGTTGCGCCGTTCCATCAACTGGATCAGGTGCACGCCGAAACGGGAAATCAAGGGCTCGCTGAGCTGGCCAGGCGCCAACCGGTTCATGACCGCTTCAAACTCGGGCACGAACTGGCCCGGATAGGCCCAGCCCAGGTCGCCTCCCTGCTCCGCGCTGCCGTCCTGGGAATTCTCGCGTGCCAACGTGGCGAAATCGGTCTGCCCGGTCTGGATGCGACGGCGGAAATCATTGAGCTTGTCACGCGCAGCCGCCTCGCTCAGCTGTGCGCCCGGGCGCAGCAGGATATGGCGCGCCCGGCTTTGGGTGATCACTACCGGCGGCAGACCGGCATTGCGCTTCTCCACCAGCTTGAGAATGTGAAAGCCGGCACCGGAACGCACCAGCCCCGAGATACCGCCGACCGCCAACGCTCTGGTGGCATCCAGAAACAGCGGGGGATAACGGTCTGCCGGCCGCAGGCCAAGCTGGCCGCCGTTCGTGCGATCAGCCGCATCGGACAGTTCACGCGCCAGTGTCCCGAAATCCTCACCGGCACGTGCCCGTTCCAGCGCCCGCTGGGCCTTGGTCTGCAAGGCCGCCACCTGGGTTTCGCTGGCATTGTCGGGCACCGCCACCAGCAATTGCGCGATATTGATCAACTGGTTGGACGGCGTATTGCTGTTGGCCTGTTGCTCTTGCAGATACTGCTCCACCTCCAGATCGCTGACCCGCACCCGGGGTTCGACCTCACGTTCACGCAAACGCGTGAGCAGAAGCTGGTTGCGCAACTGGTCTCGAAACTGCTTGGGATCGATGCCGTCCTGGGCAATACGACGGTGCAGCTCTTCCACGCTCAGCTGATTTTGCAGTGCCACACTCTGCTCGGCCTGATCGACCGACGGCTCATCGACCTTGATGCCCGACTCACGCGCCAGCTGCAGCTGCGCTTTCTCGTTGATCAGACGTTCCAGCACCTGACGCGTGAGTTCCCGTGTGTCGGGCGGCACCTGGCGTTGCTGTGCATACTGCTGCTGCACACGCTGGACCTCGACTGCCACATCATGGTTGGTGATGGGTTCAGAGTTGACCACCGTGACAATGAAGTCAGCTTGACGGATGGCGCCCTGGGCTGCAGCAGGTACGGCACTCACCGTTGGCGCCGGTCGTGCAGCTGGCCGCAGCGCCTGCGCCTGAACCGGCAGGGCGGCGAAAATCAACAGACAGGCCGCACTCAGGGCCGAGACTCGAAGAATCATGATGGGTCAATCGTAATTGCTGAAACGGCTGGGGGAGCCGATCTGCTCACGCAGATTCTGGTACCGGGGAATATTTCTCACCAGTGTGGACATGGGGTCGATACCCACCCGGGAAAAACCGACGAACTCCAGCTGGAACATGATGCGTTCGTTGGTAGTCACCAGGCCTGTTTGCAGTCGTTCCAACACAATGCGCCCGAGCCAGCAGCCACCATCGTACTCAAAACCGACGATGGAATCGACCAGTTTCTTGTCCTGCAGGCTGTAGTTCAACCGGCCAACGCTGTACCAGCGGCCAGGTCCCTGGCCTTGGCCCTTGCCAAGATCCTGCCCTTTGTCACCCCAGAGATTGTTGAGCGGCCATTGCCAGCCGACATCGATCAGTTCGCTGACATCGCGCTGAAAGCGATAGGCCATGTTGAGCACGCGGTAGTTGCCGGGATGGTAACGCGCGCCAATTGTGGAGCGGATCGACTTCTCGCTACTGGGGTTGTACTGAACGGTCGAATCAAACAGCCAGCGCTGATCCCAGTTAAAACCCGCCCCCAGCAGGATATCGCTCAGGCGCTCCTTGGCCGGTGTCCCGCCAGGCAAGGTGACAATCTGATCCGCGAAACGATAGCGCTGAGCAATGCCGAAACGTGCCGTTTCAGCGCCCGTTTCCGGATCCAGCAGACGCGTGGTGACGCCGGCGGTGAGCAGGTTGTTGTCCGAGATGCGATCATGACCGACAAACGCGTTCTCGGTATAGATGCTGGCAAAGTTGAAGTCGTTGGCACCCGAATCGTAGTTGGGCAGGTAGCTCTGATCCACATAGGGCGTGTTCACATAGAACAGACGCGGCTCAAGGGTTTGGCGGAAAGCGCGCCCGAGGTAGCTGGCATCACGCTCGAACACCAAACCGCTGTCAAGGCTGAACGTCGGCACTGTGCGCGTGGCGGTGCTAGCCCCCGAGGTCAACATCGTGTCGAATTTATAAGAGGTCGAATGCAGTTGCAGCTTGGGGGTGATGAACCCCGCCGCACTGAGCCACGGCCGGCTGATCTGGCCCAGCAACACGGTACGCTGGCTGTTGGGTTGCCCGGTGAGTCGCCGGTCAGCCTCGAAAGCGGTGTAGTCACCGTCCAGGGAGACCTCGAAACCACCTGCATCCAGCCGGGCATAACGCGCCGCCAGTTGCGGCAACCGATCGTACGGCGGCGTGATCGGTGAGTCGGGATCTTGCAGCGTCTGCCACTTGAGTGTGCGCAAAGACGCGGAGTAAAACCCCCGCGCCCAGCTGACCGTGGCATCGTTGGCCAGCAACCGCTGCGTCAGCGACGTTGCGGCACGCGGAAAGTCACGCCAGTAGTTGTCGTCACTGACGCGGTTCAGATTCAGGTTGATGCCGAGATTGCCAAGCCAAGGCGATCCGGTTTCCAGCGCGCCCAGATGCGTATAGGAATATCCCCAACGGTCTGTGTCGCGCAGCTTGTCGCCCGGCAGGTAATCCAGACGCAAACGCCCGTTGTAGAGCGGCTCCAGATAACGGAATTCACCCCCCATGTTGATGCCGCGCTTCAGCATGACCGTGGGATAGAGCGTGGCATCGCGGTTCGGCGCGATGTTCCAGTAATACGGTACCGTGAGCTCCGTGCCGCTGGTGCTGTCCACCCCATAAATGGGCGCCAGGAAGCCGGACTTGCGTTTTTCGCTCAGAGAAAAACTGACCGAAGGCACGGACAGGAATGTGACGCCTTTGAAGCTCAGTTTCGCATCTTCGGCTTCACCGACCTCTTCCTCGTTATCGATGCGCAGCGTTGCAGCCCGCATCAGCCAGTCCGGCATCCAGCTCGGTCCGGGCTTGCGCTGACAGGTTGTGAAGGTCGCATTCCGGATCACGGCCCGGCTTTCGTCCAGGAAATCGGCGCGCTCCGCCTGACCGTGTCCGCCATTGCCAAGGAACTCGTAATCCGGCTGCGTAAAAAACCCTTCGAAGGCATCGACCTTGAGCTCCATCTGCGGGCCCTCGAACACACTGCCCCCGCGGTTGATGCGCACATTGCCGCGGGCCTTGGCCCGATCGTCGGGCTGGTAATACTCCAGCCGGTCGGCCCGGATCACGGTATCGCCGCGCCGCAGCTCCACGCGGCCTTCGGCGGTCATGTCCAGGTCCGGGCGGCCGCTCAGAAGGTCACTGAAGAGAAAGGTCGGCAAGCTGCTGCGCTGGGCCGACGGAATCTGCTCCTGCAGCCGAGGACTGCTGCGCAACTGGATGGACTCGTTCTGGGCAGGCGCCGTCTCCTGCGCCTGCACCAGGCCGGCCTGCAACAAAGCCGCCGCCAGCAAGGCCAGCGGCGGCAACATGGCGCGGGGACCGGAGGTGGAGCAGGGCGCCCTGAGATTCAAATCACGCATCGGTCAACGTATCGGTGCATCGGGCGCATCGGGTATTCGGCAAATCGGAAGAGTCGGACTTTGGCATGGACGGGCTTTGTAGAATGGATTATCCATGACCCCAACCAATGCGCGCCCTGGCGCCACCCCCATGTCCGAAACCGCCATAACCTGGACGTCCCCCGAACGCGAGACCGCCTTCCACCAGTGGCTCGACACCCACACAGCCCCCCAGCAGCTCCTGACAACCACGCTGCGGCCGGCCTCGGCCGATGCCAGTTTCCGGCGCTACTTCCGCATTGACGCCACCCAGGGCAGCCGCATCATCATGGATGCGCCGCCCGAGAAGGAGAACTGCCACCCCTTTGTGCATGTCGCCGGCCTGATGCAGGAGGCCGGCCTGAACGTGCCGCAGATCCTGGCCTGGGACGAAGCGCAGGGCTTCATGTTGCTGTCCGACCTGGGCGGCCAGACCATGATGCAGGTGATCGATCGGGACCATGCCGCCGCCAATCTGCCTCTTTATCTGCAGGCGGTTGATGCCCTGGTCGCCTGGCAAAAAGCCTCCCGGCCCGGCGTGCTGCCCCCGTATGACGCGGTGCTGCTGCGACGTGAACTGGAACTCTTTCCCGACTGGTACCTGGCGCGCCACCGCGGCGTGACGGTGGAAGGCATGCTGCGCCAGACCCTGGATGCGATGTTTGCGCTCATCATCGAACGCAACCTGGCCTGGCCCAGTGTCTATGTGCACCGTGACTTCATGCCCAGGAACTTGATGGTTCCCGGCGATGCTGCTGAATCCCGCCTGGGTGTGCTGGACTTCCAGGACGCCGTCTACGGCCCCATCACCTACGACATCGCCAGTCTGATGCGCGACGCCTTCCTGAGCTGGGACGAGGAGTTCGTGCTCGACGTCACCATCCGCTACTGGCAGAAGGCACGCGCCGCGGGCCTGCCGGTCGGTGACGACTTCGGCGAGTTCTACCGTGGTGTCGAATGGATGGGCCTGCAGCGCCACCTCAAGGTGGCCGGCATCTTTGCCCGCCTCACCTTGCGCGACGGCAAGCCGCAATACCTGGCCGATGCGCCGCGCTTCATCCAGTACATCCGCGCCACCTGCGCGCGTTACATCGAACTCAAGCCGCTGCTGCGGCTGGTGGACGAGGTCGAAGGCATCACCGAGGCCAACGGCTACGCCTTTGGCCGGGTTTAAGCAAAAACAACACCAAACCATTGTCAAATATGCGCCAACCGCTCCTGAATTCATAGCAAATGCCGCGTTTCCACTGCCCCATGCCGCTGGCCAGCGGCGTCTTGCTCGAGCTGCCCGCCGGTGCGACGCGCCATGTGCAGGTGCTGCGCCTGCAGCCGGGCACGGCCATCACGCTTTTCAACGGCGAAGGCGGTGAGTTCGAAGCCACCATCACGCGCATGGGACGCAGCGATGTGCAGGTGCAGGTCGGTGCCCACACCCCCGCGGAGCGGGAGACCGAGCGTGTCGTGCACCTGGCGCTCGGCGTGCCGGCCAACGAACGCATGGACTGGCTGGTGGAAAAAGCGACCGAACTCGGTGTCGCCAGCATCCAGCCCCTGCTGGCCGAACGCAGCGTACTCAAACTCAAAGGCGAGCGCGCCGAGAAGAAGCGCGCGCACTGGCAGGGCATTGCGGTGGCGGCCTGCGAACAGTGCGGCCGCAACCGCGTGCCCGAGGTGCGCGAGAGTCTGACCTTGCCGGACTGGATCCGGACGCTGGGCCCCGGCGCCCGGTTCTTGCTGTCCCTGCAAGACGGCACCCAGCCCTTGCAACAAGCGCTGGCTACCGCCGGCCCAGGGCCGGTGACCTTTCTCTCCGGCCCCGAAGGAGGCCTCACTGCGGCCGAAGAAGCCGCCGCCCTGGCGTGTGGTTTTGTGCCCGTCACGCTGGGCTCGCGCACGCTGCGGGCCGAAACCGCACCGCTCGCCGCGCTGGCGACGCTTACACTGGGCGCATGAACCGTCCTCTGCTGCTGCTGGCCATCTGCCAGGGCCTGTTTCTCACCAACAACGTGGTCTTCATCGCCATCAACGGCCTGGTCGGCCTGAGTCTGGCGCCACTGGGCTGGATGGCCACGCTGCCGGTGATGGGTTATGTGGTCGGCGGCGCCTTGAGCACCGGCCTGGTGGCGCGCACCCAGGCCCGCTACGGGCGGCAGGCCTCGTTCCAGATCGGCCTGGTCGTTGCACTGCTGTCAGCCCTGCTGTGCGCCTGGGCCGCCTGGCACCACGATTTCTGGTTGCTGGTCGTGGCCACCGTGGTGGCCGGCTACTACAGCGCCAATGGCCAGCTCTACCGTTTTGCTGCCGCCGAACTGGCCGCGCCGGCCTACCGCGAAAAGGCGGTGTCGCTGGTGCTGGCCGGCGGCCTGATCGGCGCCATCATCGGCCCGAACCTGGCCAAGTACACCCGCAACCTGCTGGCCACCCCTTTTGCCGGCGCCTACCTGGCGCTGGCCGCTGTGGCCGTGCTGGCCATGGGGCTGATGGCCTTCGTGCGCTTTCCGGCTGTGCCGGCGGCACAAAAGAGCAGTGCCGGCGGACGCCCCCTGCGCGAGATCGTGCGCCAGCCGCTGTTTTTTGTTGCCGCCGTTGGCGCGGCACTGGGTTATGGTGTGATGAACCTGCTGATGGCCGCCACACCGCTGGCCATGCAGGTGTGCGGTTTTCCCTTCGACGATGCGGCGCTGGTGCTGCAGTGGCACGTGATCGGCATGTTCGCACCGGGTTTTTTCACCGGCCACCTGATCAAGCGCTTCGGCACCCTGACCATCATGGGTGTTGGCGTACTGCTGAACGCGCTGTGCATCGCGATTGCGCTCACCGGTGTCGATCTGCACCAGTTCCTGGTCGCGCTCTTTCTGCTCGGGGTCGGCTGGAATTTCCTCTTCACCGGCAGCACCACGCTGGCGCTGCAGGCCTACCGCCCGGAGGAGAAAGACCGCGCGCAGGCCGCCATCAACTTCAGCGTGTTCGCCGTGATGGCGCTCACGTCATTTGCTTCCGGCGCCCTGGTCACCACCCAGGGCTGGCAGCTGCTGAACCTCGGCTCACTGCTGCCGGTGGCACTCACCGGGGCGGCGCTGTTGTGGCTGGCGCTGCGGCGGCAGGCCGTGGCGCGAGGCTGAGAGGGAGCCCCGGCTCAAAAGCGGGCATCCAGCCAGCGCTTGAGCTGTTCGAACACCGGCTCACGCTCCAGCTCGTTGAAGATCTCGTGATAGGCCTGCTCAAAACAATGTGAGGTCACCACCCCGGCGGGGGCCACGGCGGCAAAGTCGCGGCTGCCGGCCGGGCTGACCAGGTGGTCGTCCCCGGCATACAGCAACAGCGTCGGCACGCGCCATTGCGCGGCCAGCGGGCGGGTGGCACGCCCCGCCTCGACGATGAAATGCGCCAGCCGGCCCGAGATGCGGTCGTGGATCAATGGGTCCTGCTGGTAGGCGCGCACCACCGCCGGGTCGTGTGAAATCAGCCGGGGATCGAGGCCGTTGCGCACACACAGGTCGGGGGCCAGTCGCGGCAGCACCGCGAGCAGCAGTTTCTGCCAGAAGCCCAGGCCCGGATCGAGCGCTGGCGAAGACAGCACCAGGCCCTCGACTGATCTTGGCTGGAGGGACACGAAACGCGCCGCCACCAGCCCGCCCAGACTGTGACCCAGCAGGATCAGCGGCGTGGCCGGGTCCATGCGCGCACGGGTGCTTTCCAGCACATCGGCCAGATCGTCGAGCAAGCGCTGCTCATGCGGCAAGCTGCCACGCACACCGCTGGATTCGCCGTGGCCGTATTGGTCGTAACCCCGCACCGCAAAGCCCCAGTCGTTGAGGCGCCGCGCCACGTGGTCATAGCGTCCGGCGTGCTCGGCCAAGCCGTGCACCAGCAGCACGACGCCGCGCAGATGGCGGCCATAGGCCAGCGGCCAGTCCTGGATGGCAATGTTCTCGCCATCGCTGGCGACAAAGGTGGAGAGGGTGGATTCCGTCAAGCTTCGGCGCCTCACGGCATCTGGGCGATCACCTGCGCCACCGCCGCCGTCAGCTTGCGGGCGTACGGCACGTGCAGAAACTCATTCGGGCCATGGGCATTGCTCTTTGGACCGAGCACGCCACAGACCATCATCTGCGCCTTCGGGAAGCCCTTGGACAGCATGTTCATCAGCGGAATGGTGCCACCCTGTCCGATATAACCGCAAGCAGCGCCGAAGTAGTTGCGTGAGGCCGCCGTCAGCGCCTGCTCGAACCACGGTGTGGTTTCCGGGGCGTTCCAGCCGGTGGCCGAACTCAGGCCCTCGAAGGTCACGCGCGCCTGGTAGGGAGCGTTGTCCTCCAGCACGGCCTTGAGTTCCTGCACGGCTTGTGCGGCATCAACCAGCGGCGGCAAACGCAAGGACAGCTTGAACGCGGTGTAGGGCCGCAGCACATTGCCGGCATTCTGCAGATCGGGCAGGCCTTCTGCACCGGTCACGCTCAGCGTCGGCGCCCAGGTACGCGCCAGCAGGGCCTGCAGCGGGTCGGTGGTCATGGGCAGGGCCACGCGCGCATCGCCCCCGCAGTCGTAGTGCACCCAGGGGAAACGCCGGTACAGTTCCTCGCCCAGGATGGCCGCCGTGGCCTGCGCCTGGGCCAGGCGCTCAGCCGGCACCTCGCAGTGAAAACTCTGCGGCAGCAGGCGGCCGCTGGCGCTGTCCTCCAGCCGGTCCAACACCTGGCGCATGATGCGAAAGCTCGAGGGCACCACGCCGCTGGCGTCACCCGAGTGCACGCCTTCGCTCAGGATCTCCACTTTCAGCACGCCGCTGGCCATGCCGCGCAGGCTGGTCGTCAGCCAGAGCTGGTCGTAGTTGCCGGCACCGGAGTCGAGGCAGATCACCAGCCCGACATCACCCAGGCGGTTGTTGCCCGGCGCGCGCAGGGCATCGATATAGGGCAACAGGTCGTAGGAGCCGCTTTCCTCGCAGGTTTCGATCAGACCGACGATGCGCGGGTGCGCCACCTTCTGGCTTTTCAACGCCGCAATGGCGGCAATGCTGGCATAGACGGCGTAGCCGTCATCAGCGCCACCGCGACCATAGAGCTTGCCGTCCTCGTATTTCGGTGTCCAGGGGCCGAGGTCCTTGCGCCAGCCGCTGAATTCGGGTTGTTTGTCGAGATGGCCGTACATCAGCACCGTCTGGCTCGACACGGTTTGCGCACCTTCGCCCGTGGAGGCCGGCACTTCGAAAAACAGCACCGGTGTGCGCCCGGCCAGCCGGATCACGTCCAGCGTCAGCCCCTCGATCTTCTGCGCCTCGACCCAGGCGGCCGCGTTGCGCACCACGGTGTCGATGTAACCGTGCTCGGCCCATGACGGGTCGAACATCGGCGACTTGGCCGGGATGGTGATGTAGTCGCTCAGCTGGCGGATGATGTCGCCATCCCAGGCCTGGCTGACCTCTTCCAGTACACACGTGCTATCTAGCACGGATTGCGCAACACGGTCATTCATTCCGACACTCCTCAGGAAGCGCGGAACACCTCCACCGCCCCGACCAGGCGCTGTGCCTGATCCTTCAGGCTTTCCGCTGCAGCTGCCGATTGTTCCACCAAAGCTGCATTTTGCTGCGTCATCTGGTCGAGCACATTGATCGCGCTGTTGACCTCGCCGATCCCGCTGCTTTGCTCGGTTGAGGCGGCCGTGATCTCGCCAATGATGTCGCTCACGCGGCGCACCGAACCGACGATCTCGTCCATCGTGCTGCCGGCGTCCTGCACTAGGCGCGAACCCGATGCCACCTTCTCCACTGAAGCGCCGATGAGCGTCTTGATCTCCTTGGCGGCCTCCGCGCTGCGGCCCGCGAGCGAACGTACCTCGCTGGCCACCACGGCAAAACCGCGGCCTTGCTCGCCGGCACGGGCTGCTTCCACCGCCGCATTGAGCGCCAGGATGTTGGTCTGGAAGGCGATGCCGTCGATCACGCCGATGATGTCATTGATCTTCTTCGAGCTGTGGTTGATCTCGTCCATGGTGACGACAACCTGGCCGACCACCTCGCCACCGCGGGCTGCTACTTCAGCGGCAGTGGCCGCCAGCTGGTTCGCCTGGCGCGCCGCATCGGCCGATTGCCGCACATTGCTGGTGAGTTCTTCCATGCTGGAAGCGGTGCGTTGCAGGTTGCTGGCGGTCTGCTCGGTGCGTTGGCTCAGGTCCTGGTTGCCGGTGGCGATTTCGCTGCACGCCGTTTCAATGCTGTTGGTCGAGGCACGCACCGCCGAGACGGCCGAGTCCATCCGGGCCAGTGCCGCCTTGAGCGACAGCGCAGCCGGGGTATTGACCTCGATCTGGGCCACGTTGAGCGAAATGCCGTCGGGACGGTCGACACCACTGACCAGTTGACTCAGTTCCACGCCTTCGCGCGCGGTGCGCCCCATGGCCACCGCCAGCACCACTTCCAGCGCGGTCTGGATCACCACATAAACAGCGTGCAGCACGATGATGCCGAAATCCGGCTGGGTCAGGCAGTAAAAGCCATAACCTGCGGCTTGCAGGCGATCGAATGCCACGTGATGCACCGCAAACAGGACAGCGGCAAGCAGAATGGGACGCCAGTCAAGGTAGACCAGCAACAGCGCCAGCGACACAAATACCCCGAAGTGGAATTCGAGCATGCCGCGTGCCAGCTGGATGTGCAGCTCGATCAAGGACGTCAGCACAAAGGTCAGAATCAGGCGCGAGGCAAGACTGCCCCGCAAGGTGGCATAGGCAAAACCTGCCAGCGCCACCAGGACCGCGGTGGCCGTCAGCGCCAGGCCCGAATCGACAAACTGGAATCCCAGCACCACGGCCGCCAGGGCACTCAAGCCGATGGCCACCAGAATGGCCTTGTCCCCAAGCAGCGCCGGCTGGCTTACCTGCTTGGCGGGGGCCCGGGCAAACCCTGTTGTAATGGCATGTGTTGTCATGGTGAGTCCTGTTCAATGATTCCGTCTTGCTCGCTGGAGGTGAAAAAGCGCCATCGCACCGACGGGATGCAAGCGGCCACCCATCAACGAGTTGGGCCGTCCTATCGGACGCCATTCGTTGTCTGTCGCAAATGTATCATTTTTAACAATTACTTGTCAATTCGCGTGTTTTTGCTGATTTTGCCGAGTGAGAAAGTTGGGCAGTACAGTCATCTCTGCTACCCGGCTGCAGAAAGCAAAGGGTAGATACTCGGACCATGCACCCGAATTTCCGCTCTCTTGCCACGCCGTCATCCGCTGCCGCTGATTCACCGGCCTATCGCAAAGTGGCCCTGGCGGCCTGCTTTGGCACCTTCATCGAGTGGTACGACTTCCTGACCTTCGCGACGTTGGCCGTCCATTTCGCCGTGCTGTTTTTTCCGGCCGATGATCCGGTCGCGGGACTGCTCTACAGCCTGGCCACCTTCGGCATGGGCATGGTGGTACGTCCGCTGGGAGCGGCGCTCTTTGGCTCCTTCGGCGACCGTTATGGGCGCCGAAAGGTGTTCATCGCCACCATCGGCATCATGGGCGCCGCGACTTTTCTGGTGGGCTTGCTGCCCACCCATGCCCAGTGGGGCTGGGCTGCCACCGGCCTGCTGCTGGCCCTGCGGCTGATTCAGGGGCTGGCCATGGGCGGCGAGATTGGCGGCGCCAATGTCTACCTGGCAGAACACGCCCCGGCCGGGCGCCGCGGCGCCCTGACCAGCGTGCTGCAATGGATGGGCGGGCTGGGGATTCTGGCCTCTACCTTGCAGATCGTGCTGCTGCAGACCTGGCTGAGCGAGGCCGATTTCAAGGCCTGGGGCTGGCGCATCCCTTTCCTGCTCTCGGCGCTTTTGTTGCTGGCCAGCATGAAGGCGCGCCTGGCCCTGCATGAATCCCCGGTGTTCACCGAGCTGAGCCGCCAGAACAACACGGCCAAGACCCCGTTGCTGGATTGCCTGCGCGACCGGCAGACACTGGGGCGCATGGCCCTGCTGTTCTTCTGCATCTCGGCCGGTGGCGGCCTGCTGTTCTTCTGCTCCCAGGTCTATGCCGCGGTCTATCTCAAGACCGTGGTGAAGATGAACCCGGTGCAGGTCGGCTGGGTCACCCTGGCCGCGACCCTGTGTCTGTTTCCCCTCACTTATGCCTGCGGGGCACTGTCGGACCGCCTGGGACGCCGGCCCGTGGTGCTGGCCGGGCTGTTGCTGGGGACGGCATCGATCCTGCCGGTCTACATCGGACTGCAGCAGTTGGCCCAGCAGCCGGTGCTGGTGTTCGTCCTGCTGCTGATCCCGGTGCTGGCCGTGGCCCTGGTGACAGGGCCGCAGACCGCCCTGTTGTCCGAACTGTTCCCGGCCCGTACGCGCTATACCGCCGTCGGGCTGCCCCACAACTTGGCGGCTGGCTGGATCGGCGGGCTCTCGCCCTACGTGATGACGCTGATCGCAGACAAGTCCGGCAGCACCCTGCTGGGCCTGGTCTATCCGACCGCGCTGCTGTTCGTGGCGCTGGTGGTGGGCTACTGCTTCCTGCCGGAAACCCGCGGCGCCGACCTCACGGCCTGAACGCCGTTACAACGCGCCATTCATGGCGCTGCGCGCCGCCCACAGTCGATGAAACGCCGCCGTGCCCAACCAGGCACCCGCGGAACTGGCTCAGCCAGGCCGCTGGGTGCGCCCCCCTTGAGGGGGGAGCGGCGCAGCCGCTCGGGGGGTGCGTCATCTACCGCGAGAACTTGAGCACCGCGGTGCTGGCCAGCAGGTTGGGCGCAAAGCGCACGGCACGGCCGTTGTGGATGCCGAAGCTGTCCAGGATCTTCAGGCCGTTGCGCTGCGCCAGCACCTCCAAGTCCGCCTGGGTGCCGACGCGGATGTTGGGTGTGTCGTACCACTGGTAGGGCAGGCGACGCGTCACCGGCATGCGGCCGCGCAACACGCTCAGGCGGTTCGGCCAATGGGCAAAGTTGGGAAAAGCCACGATGCCGGTACGGCCCACGCGCGCCGTTTCACGCAGCACCACTTCGGCATTGCGCAGGTGCTGCAGCGTGTCGATCTGCAGCACCACATCGAAGCTCTGGTCGCCGAACATCGACAGGCCCTCATCCAGGTTGAGCTGGATCACGTTGACGCCACGCCGCACGCAGGCCAGGACGTTGGCGTCATCGATCTCGATGCCGTAGCCGCTGCAGCCGCGCTCGGTCTGCAGATACGCCAACAGGGCACCATCGCCACAACCGAGGTCAAGCACGCGCGAGCCTTCCGGCACCAGTTTGGCGATGGCTTCCATTGTGCTGCGCTCAGACATGGTTGACCCCCATGCTTGCCACTGCGTCTGCCGCACTACGCCCCGAGGGGACCTTCATCTCTCTCAAAATGCTATCAAAATAGGAGCTGACCACGCTCATATAACGCCGGTCATCCAGCAAAAAGGCATCATGCCCATGCGGCGCATCGATCTCGGCGTAGCTGACGTCGCGCCGGTTGTCGAGCAGGGCCTTGACGATCTCGCGGCTGCGCTGGGGTGAGAAGCGCCAGTCGGTGCTGAAACTCACCAGCAGAAACTTGCACTGCGCCACCGCCAGTGCCCGGCTCAGGTCGCCACCATACGCACGGGCCGGATCGAAATAATCCAGCGCCCGCGTGATCAGCAGGTAGGTGTTGGCGTCGAAGTACTCACTGAACTTGTCTCCCTGGTAACGCAGGTAGCTCTCGATCTGGAACTCGATGTCCTGCGTGGTGTACTGATAACCTTCGCGCGCCGCGCCGCCGACGGCACTACGGAGTTCACGGCCGAACTTCTCGTTCATCACGTCGTCGCTCAGATACGTGATGTGGCCGATCATGCGCGCGATGCGCAGGCCGCGTTTCGGAATGACGCCATGTTCGTAGAAATGACCGCCATGGAAATCCGGGTCGGTCACGATGGCACGGCGTGCCACCTCGTTGAAGGCAATGTTCTCGGCGTTCAGGTTGGGCGCGCTGGCGACCACCACGGCATGGCGCACACGCTGCGGGTACTGCAACGTCCACGACAGCGCCTGCATGCCGCCCAGGCTGCCGCCCATGACGGCGGCCAGGGTCTGGATGCCCAGGCCATCGAGCAGGCGGGCCTGGGCGTTGACCCAGTCTTCAACGGTCACGACCGGGAAATCGGCACCGTACACGCGGCCGGTATCCGGGTTCACATGCATCGGGCCGGTGGAGCCGAAGCAGGAGCCAAGGTTGTTGACGCCGATGACAAAAAACTTGTTGGTATCGACCGGCTTGCCCGGGCCGATCATGTTGTCCCACCAGCCTTCGCTCTTGTCCTGACCCTCGTAGACACCGGCCACATGGTGCGAGGCGTTGAGCGCGTGGCAGATCAGCACCGCGTTGGACTTGTCGGCGTTGAGCGTGCCGTAGGTCTCGTAGGCCAGCGTATAGCCGCGAATGCTCGCGCCGCTCTGCAAGGGCAGGGCGGCATCAAACTGCATCGACTGGGGCTTGGCAATCAACATCGCTCAGTGCTTCAAAAAACAAAACCCGGCATAGCTTCAGCTCGGCCGGGTCTCAAATGAAAGAAACACTTGCCTCTTTAGCTGAACTTCGGAACTCCAGGGTTCCGGCGCCCGCAATCGAGTTCAAATCGGCGCTGGAGTTAGTATAAGTCCAAGTCCGGACGATCAGGAGCGCCCATGGCCAACACCAATGAACTGTATGGTTCCGATGCCTACGCCCCCAGCGAGATCGCCCAACGCATCGAGTCCATCGGCGTAACCAAGGCTCGCTTGGCCACATTGCCGCTGCTGATGCTGGGCATGCTGGCCGGTGCCTTCATCGGCCTGGGCGCCATGCTGTTCGTGCTGGTGAAGTCCGATGCCTCGCTGGGCTTTGCGGCCAGCGCCATCGGCGGCGGACTGATGTTCTCGCTCGGCCTCTTGCTGGTCGTGGTGGCAGGGGCCGAGCTGTTCACCGGCAACAACCTGCTGGCCATGGCCTGGGCCGATGGCCGCATCAGCAGCCTTGACGTACTGCGTAACTGGCTGCTGGTCTGCGTAGCCAACTTCATCGGCGCCGCCGGGCTGGCACTGCTGGTGTTCGCCAGTGGCCACACGGATCTGAATGGCGGCGCCATTGGCCAGCAGGTAGTGAAGATCGCGCTGGCCAAGCAGGATCTGTCGCCCATACAGGCCTTCTTTCGCGGTGTGCTGTGCAATGTGCTGGTGTGCATGGCGGTGTGGATGGCCATGGCCGGGCGCAGCGTGGTGGACAAGGCCGTGGCGGTGGTGCCGCCCATCATGGCTTTTGTGGCGGCCGGCTTCGAGCACAGCATTGCCAACATGTACCTGATGCCGCTGGCCATGCTGTTGCAGCAGTTCGGCCCGGCCCATCTGGCGGCCACAGCGCCGGTCACATGGAGCGGCATGCTGGGCAATCTGCTGCCGGTGATCGCCGGCAACCTGGTCGGCGGCAGCGTGCTGGTGGGGCTGACCTATTACGTCATTTACGGCCGCAAGGCCAAACAAGACCCCGCGTGACCTTTAGCCCCAGCCCAGCAGGGTGAGGCCGCCCAGCACGGCGAAGATGCCCGCACTGATCAGGTGCACCAGCCGGATCGGCACCCGGCGCGTCATGCGCTCGCCCAGCCAGACCACTGGCGCATTGGCCAGCATCATGCCCAGCGTCGTGCCCGCCACCACCCAGACATAAGCGTGGTACTGCGCCGCCAGCATGACGGTGGCGATCTGCGTCTTGTCACCCATTTCGGCCAGAAAAAATGCCACCAACGTGGTGCCAAACACACCCAGCCGCGGCGGCTGGCCGGTTTCGCCCTCATCGTCCATCTTGTCCGGAATCAGCATCCAGACCGCCATGGCGATGAACGAAGCGCCCAGCACCCAGCGCAGTACATCGGGCCCGAGCACGGTGGTCACCCAGGTGCCGACCGCCCCGGCCAGTGCATGGTTGGCCAGTGTGGCCACCAGAATCCCCAGCACGATCGGCCAGGGTTTGCGGAACCGGACTGCCAGGATAAGGGCCAGCAACTGGGTCTTGTCACCCATTTCGGCCAGGGTCACAATGCCAGTTGAGACGAGAAATGCTTCCATGGCGTCGATGGTAACGGGTCCGACACAGTGATCCACCGCACGTTCTGGTGCATGGACCGCACAGACGTGGCGCATATCTGGCTCGTTTTTTGCTTTATCTTGGTGCAATTCGGCAAACGCCGTTTTTTTGCACCAAAAACACGCATTTCATTACGAGAGGTTCTCATGGAAGCACTCAAACAGGGCGCGGATGTCCTGTTCATCCTGCTTGGCGCCATCATGGTTCTGGCCATGCACGCTGGTTTTGCATTTCTGGAGCTCGGCACCGTGCGGCGCAAGAACCAAGTCAATGCACTGGTCAAGATCCTGGTCGACTTTTCCGTCTCCACAGTGGTCTATTTCCTGTTCGGCTATGCGGTCGCATACGGCACCAGTTTTTTCATCGGCGCCGAGCAACTGGTGGCCAAGAACGGTTATGAGCTGGTCAAGTTCTTTTTCCTGCTGACCTTTGCTGCCGCCATTCCGGCCATCATTTCCGGCGGCATTGCAGAGCGCGCCAAGTTCTGGCCGCAGTTGATCGCGACGGCCGCCATCGTCGGCTTGGTCTACCCTTTCTTTGAAGGCATTGCCTGGAATCAGCACTTTGGCGTCCAAGCCTGGATCAAGGCCCTCACCGGGGAGGAGTTCCACGACTTTGCCGGCAGCGTGGTGGTGCATGCCGTCGGCGGCTGGATTGCCCTGCCGGCCGTGCTGCTGCTGGGCGCGCGCAGCAATCGCTACCGCAAGGATGGCGCCATGTCGGCCCACCCGCCTTCCAGCATTCCTTTTCTGGCACTGGGCGCCTGGATCCTGGTGGTCGGCTGGTTCGGCTTCAACGTCATGAGTGCACAGACACTGGACAAGATCACCGGTCTGGTCGCTGTGAACTCCCTCATGGCCATGGTGGGCGGCACGCTGGTGGCGCTGCTGCTGGGCAAGAACGACCCCGGCTTCGTGCACAACGGTCCGCTGGCCGGCCTGGTCGCCGTGTGCGCCGGCTCCGACCTGATGCACCCGCTGGGTGCGCTGGTGGTGGGCGGCATCGCCGGCGCCATCTTTGTCATCATGTTCACGCTGACCCAGAACAAATGGAAGATTGACGACGTGCTGGGCGTCTGGCCGCTGCACGGCCTGTGCGGCACCTGGGGCGGCCTGGCCGCCGGCATCTTCGGCAGCAAAGCGCTTGGCGGGTTGGGGGGCATTACTCTCGGCGGCCAGCTCATCGGTACCGCCATGGGCGTGGTGTGGGCACTGGCAGGCGGGTTCGTCGTCTACGGGCTGCTCAAACTCACGCTGGGCTTGCGCTTGAGCCAGGAAGAGGAGTTCAACGGCGCCGACCTGTCCATCCACCGGATCGGCGCCACCCCGGACCGCGAAGCCAACTGGTAATCAGGGGGCGCTCATCGAAAATGAGCGCCTGTTGTGCGTTTGCAGCCATTTTTCATGGTTTGGGCGCATGGATTGGCGATTTATTTGAGTATTTTTCTTGGATTCGCGCATAATGGTTGCATATCGCCGTAAAACGGCGGTATGAATTTGCGGTGATTAAGTCGGTTTTGCGTCTGCTTTAAGTCTTCAATGGTTTGTTGCTCGCGGCTATCAGACTCCATCGCCTTACTTGAGTCTTTTTGAGGAGTCCCTTCATGGGCAACAAACTTTACGTGGGCAACCTGCCCTATTCTTTCCGCGACGACGACCTGCAGAAGGCCTTCAGCCAGTTCGGCACCGTCTCCAGCGCCAAGGTCATGATGGAGCGCGACACCGGCCGCTCCAAGGGCTTCGGTTTTGTCGAGATGGGCAGCGATGCCGAAGCGCAAGCTGCGATCAGCGGCATGCACGGCCAGCAGCATGGCGGCCGTGGTCTGGTGGTCAACGAAGCGCGCCCGATGGAGCCGCGTCCCCCCCGTAGCGGTGGCTTCGGCGGCGGCAATGGCGGCGGCTACGGTGGTGGCGGTGGCGGCTACGGCGGCGGTCGTCGCGAAGGCGGCGGCGGTGGTTACGGCGGTGGCCGCAACTACTAAGCATCGATTCGCTGCTTGCATCCAAAAGGGCCCTTGTGGCCCTTTTTTCATGCCTGCCGCCCACCCACCCCCTAGCGCCAACCCCACTTGTGTGAAAAACATTTCTATGGCAAAAACCGAATCGCGGCGGCTAGGAGGCCTCGCACTGGATTGCGGTGATCTGTCGAATTCGCATCGTTGACTCACACTGATTGCGTTTCAGGGACTCCATCGCTCGTTTTTTAGTTTTTCAGGAGTCCCTGCATGGGCAATAAACTTTACGTCGGCAACCTGCCTTATTCGGTGCGAGACGAAGATTTGCAGCAAGCCTTCAGCCAGTTCGGCACTGTGACCAGCGCCAAGGTCATGATGGAGCGCGACACCGGCCGCTCCAAGGGCTTCGGCTTTGTCGAAATGGGCAGCGATGCCGAGGCACAAGCCGCCATCAATGGCATGAATGGCCAGCCGCTGAGCGGTCGCAGCTTGGTGGTCAACGAGGCGCGCCCGATGGAGCCACGCCCGCCGCGCAGCGGCGGTTATGGCGGTGGGGGTGGCTACGGTGGTGGCCGGCGTGAAGGCGGCGGCGGTGGTTACGGCGGGGGAGGTGGTGGCGGTTACGGCGGCGGCAACGAAGGCGGTGACGGTGGTTTCCGCAGCCCTTATGGCAACCCGCGCGGCGGTGGCGGTGGCCGGCGCGGTTACTGATCCGCGACGTCGTCAGGCATGACGTTGCCAGCAAGGCTCCTTCGGGAGCCTTTTGCTTTTTCAGCGGCCTGAACGGCGATGTTTGCGCGGCCGACCGGCCAGCAGACGGTCGAACCAAGCATTGGGCAACAAGCGCAGCAGTTTGGCCACCACACCCATCTGCCACGGGATCACGCGGTAACTTGCGCCGGCCTCGATCGTCCGGTAGGCGCGCTCGGCAAAGGCGTCAGCGCTCATCAGAAAGGGCATGGCATAGCGGTTCTGCCGTGTGAGCGGGGTGTCGATGTAGCCCGGACTCAATGTCACCACCTTCACGCCGCTGGCGCGCAGTTCGCCACGCAGGCTTTCGCAATAACTGATCACGCCGGCCTTGCTGGCACAGTAGGCACCATGCCCGGGCAGGCCGCGGATGCCGGATACGCTGGCCATGCCCACCAGCCGGCCGGAACCCCGCTGGACCATCGCATCAATGAAAGGATGGAAGGTGGCAGCCAAGCCGATGTTGTTGGTGGCCAGGATCTGCGCCATCACATCCAGATCCGAGCGTTCGGCCGTGTCCATGCCGATGCTGATGCCGGCATTCGCTACCACCACATCGGGCACCCCCTGGGCCGCCAGGCAAGCACGCCCGGCCGCAACGATGCTGTTTATGTCCGCCACGTCGGCGCTATAGATTTGATAGCTGCTCGCGCTTATTCCAAGACGGTCGCACCACGATTTGATCTCCTGTGTGCGCCGCCCCACCAACGCCAGCCGGTAACCCGCCTGGTGAAACCGCTTGGCCAACGCCTGGCCAAGGCCGCTGGAGGCGCCGGTGATGAAGACCAGCTTGGGCATCCGGCTTATTTCTTGGGGTCCGGAACCAGCGTGCCGCGCACGCGGCCGCGCAACTGCATGATCTGATCGATGTTGTCGAACTCCATGCTGTTGGCCGTAAACCGGTCGTTGCCACGCGTCAACTCGACCGGCTTGTGCGATTTGACAATCTCGGTGTCCATGTAGGCATGCAGGAACTCCCCGTGGTAGCTCATGCGCGGGACCGTTTCGCCCGATTTTTCCACGAAGGCGTCGCGCACCACCAGGGCATTGCCGATGAGCTGCACCTCCGAGTTGTCGCTGTTGGTGAGCGCCTGGTTGGCGGTGGCCGTGGTGAGTCGTCCCTTGTCACTGAAGGAGCGGATGCGTGCCTTGTCGATCTCCAGCGTATCGGTGTCCGGATAGTGACGCGCCTCGGTGCCGAAGATCTCGCTTTTCAGGCGGCCCGAGGCATCGAAGGTCTTGACCGAAAACTTCTGCATGAAGTAATCCGCCTCATGCCTGGGCGGCTGGTCCGGTGCGGGCGCCTCGAACACGGGCGTGCTGCGCACCAGCCAGTAGGTCCCGAGTGCCAGCACGCCCATCAGGATGATGGGCAGGTAGATCGACACGCGATCCCAGGCAGCGCGCAGCAAGCGGATCACTGCTGCCACTCCGCAAGCAGGTCCGCATAACGGCCGCTCGCCACCAGAAGCACGTCGCAGAACTCGCGGGCGGCACCGTCTCCGCCACGGGCCCGTGTCACGTGGTGGGCCACGGCGCGTGCTTCCGCATGCGCATTGAGCGGCGCACAAGCAAAGGCGCAACGCTGCATGACGGCCAGATCGGGCCAGTCGTCGCCCATCGCGGCGGCCTGCGTCCAGTCCAGACCGAGTGTCTGCAGGACCTGCTCTGCCGCCGGTCGCTTGGCCTCGGTACCAAAGTGCGCATGGACGATGCCCAGCGCCTGCAGGCGCACGCGCAAGGCCGGACTGTCACGCCCGGTGATCACCGCCGGCGTGATACCGGCACGCTGCAGCAATTTGAGGCCGTGCCCGTCAAGCGTGTTGAAACGCTTGAGCGTCTCGCCGGCCTCGGAGATATACAGGCCGCCATCGGTCAGCACACCGTCGACATCAAAGAAGGCGACACGGATGCCCTGGGCCTTGAGCAACAGTTCTGGAGAGAAGTTCAGTGCCGGCGTCATCAGATCACCTTGGCACGCATCAGGTCGTTGCTGTTCAAGGCACCGCACAGGCGCCCCTCGGCGTCGACCACCAGCACGCTGGTGATGCGTCGCTGCTCCATCAGCTCGACCGCCTCCACCGCCAACGCATCCGCGGTGATGGTGACCGGATCAGGGTGCATGAACTGACCCGCGGAACCGGTGCGCAGATCCACGCCCTTTTCCAGCAGGCGGCGCAGGTCGCCGTCGGTGAAGATGCCAAGCACCCGGTCCTGTCCGTCGACGATCGCGGTGGCGCCCAGGCCTTTGGCGCTCATCTCGCGCATCACTTCACTGAAGCCTGCCGCCGGCCCCACCTTCGGCACCGCGTCACCGCTGCGCATGACATCTTCCACCAGGGTCAGCAACTTGCGCCCCAGCGCGCCACCGGGGTGGGAGCGTGCAAAGTCTTCCGCCTTGAAACCGCGCGCATCGAGCAGGGCCATGGCCAGCGCATCGCCCAGCGCCAGCTGGGCCGTGGTGCTGGCTGTTGGCGCCAGGTTCAGGGGGCAAGCCTCCTTCTCGACACCGCTGTCGAGCGCCAGATCCGCATGCCGGGCGAGTGTCGAATTCAGGTGGCCCGTCATCGCGATCAACGGCACCCCCAGGCGCTTGAGCACGGGCAGGATGACTGTGAGTTCGTCCGACTCCCCGCTGTTGGAAATGGCCAGCACCAGGTCGGTCGCCTTGATCATGCCCAGATCACCATGGCTGGCTTCGGCCGGATGCACAAACATGGCGGGGGTCCCGGTCGAGGCCAATGTGGCCACCATCTTGCGGCCAATGTGGCCGCTCTTGCCCATGCCCATGACCACCACGCGCCCCTCCACCCGCAGCATCAGCGCGACCGCCTTGGCAAAATCATCACCGATGCGCTGGCGCAGACCGAGCACGGCGGCCGCTTCGATCTCCAACGTCTCGCGAGCGAGCTGCAAGGCCTTGTCGGCATTGAACGGCCGGTCCTGGGTTTTGGGTGGGGTCATGCTGTGATTTTATCGGGCAGGCCTGCGCTTGCTAGTATCCGGGTATGAGTGCACTTGAACTCACCCTGATCTACCTGCTGGCCGCCGTGCTCGGTGTTGTGGTGTTCCGCAGCCTGAAACTCCCCCCAATGCTGGGGTATCTGGTGGTTGGCGTGGTGATCGGCCCCAATACACTGGCGCTGGCACAGAATTCCGCGGGCGTGCGCCACCTGGCCGAATTTGGCGTGGTGTTCCTGATGTTCGCCATCGGCCTGGAGTTCAACCTGCCCAAGCTGCGCTCAATGCGCCGCCATGTGTTCGGACTGGGTTTGCTGCAGGTGCTGCTGACCATGGTGCTCACCGTGCTGGGCGCTTTCGTGCTGAACTGGCTGCTGCCGTCGCTCTGGAAGATCAGCTGGCAGACGGCGCTGGCGCTCTCCGGCGTCATGGCCATGAGCAGCACCGCCATTGTGGTCAAGCTGATGGCCGAGCGCCTGGAGCTGGAAAGCGAGCATGGCAAACGCGTCATGGGCATCCTGCTGTTCCAGGATCTGGCCGTGGTGCCATTGCTGGTGTTGATCCCGGCCCTGGGCAGCCCGGCCAATGAGATGTTCACGGCCCTGGGTCTGGCCCTGCTCAAGGCCGTGGTGCTGCTGGCCCTGCTGCTGATGGGCGGCCAACGGCTGATGCGCTGGACCCTCACTCAAGTGGCCCGGCACAAGAGCAATGAGCTGTTCATGCTCACCCTGCTGCTGGTCACGCTCGGCCTGGCCTGGCTGACCGAACTGGCCGGCCTGAGCCTGGCGCTCGGCGCCTTCATTGCCGGCATGCTGATCTCGGAGACCGAGTACAAGCAGCAGGTGGAAACCGACATCCGCCCCTTCCACGATGTGCTGCTGGGGCTGTTTTTCATCACCATCGGCATGCTGCTGGACTGGCATATCCTCCTGCAGCGCTGGCCGCTGGTGCTGATGCTCATTGCAGCGTCCTTGCTGCTCAAGCTCTCGCTGATCACCCTGCTGACCCGCCTCATGGGCGCCTCCATGGGCGTGGCCTTGCGCACTGGCCTGTACCTGGCGCAGGCCGGCGAATTCGGCTTTGTGTTGTTGTCGCTGTCCCATGAAAAAGGCCTGCTGGACGCGGCCTTGCTCAACCCCATTCTGGCGTCCATGGTGCTGTCGATGTTGGCCACGCCATTCGTGATTGCCTACAGCAACCGGATCGTGATGAAGCTGGTGGCGAGCGAATGGCTGCAGCAGTCGCTGCAGATGACCAACATCGCCCGCAAATCCATCAACACCAGCAAACACGTCATCATCTGCGGTTACGGCCGTTGCGGCCAGAACCTGGCACGCATGCTGGAGGGCGAGAAGATTCCCTACATGGCGCTTGACCTCGACCCGGACCGCGTCCACCAGGCTGCCGCTGCGGGCAACAGTGTGGTTTTCGGCGATGCGGCGCGGCTGCAGGCACTGAGTGCCGCCGGTCTGAGCCGGGCCAGCGCCGTCGTCATCACCTACCTGGACGTGCCGGGTGCCATGAAAGTGCTGGCCAATGTCCGCTCGCACGCCCCGCAGGTGCCGGTCATCGTGCGCACACAGGACGATCATGCGCTTGACAAGCTGCGCGCCGCCGGGGCCACCGAAGTCGTGCCGGAAGCCATTGAGGGTTCGCTCATGCTGGCCAGCCACGCCCTGGCGCTGGTGGGGGTGCCGATGCGGCGCGTGATCCGCATCGTGCAGGACCAGCGCGATGCGCGCTACAACCTGCTGCGCGGCTATTTCCACGGGGCCGATGACAGTGCGGCGGACGAGGGCACACAGGAGCGCCTGTCCAGCGTCACCCTGCCGGCCGCTGCCCGGGTCATCGGCCGCCCGCTCAGCGCTCTGGCGCAGCTGATACCCGATGTCCGCGTCGTCAACCTGCGCCGACATAACGGCAAGAATCTAGCCCCCGCCCAAGAGCTGCTGCTGGAAAGCGGGGACACGCTGGTGCTCTCGGGTCGGGCCGAGGCGCTGGCCATGGTGGAAGACCAACTTCTCAAAGGCTGATACATCGCTGCTAGGCACTCACAACCACGATTCGCGACCCGATGACCTAGAGGTAACCCATGCAAGACCGCAACATCAACGACTACCTGCGCCGCCATATTCGCACCGTTCCCAACTGGCCCGCTCCCGGTGTGCAGTTCCGGGACATCACGCCGCTGCTGCAGGACCCGAAAGTGTTTCGCGTCATGGTCGACGCATTCGTGCACCGCTACATGGACGCGGGCATGCGACCCGATGTGGTGGCCGGTCTGGATGCGCGTGGATTCATCCTGGGTTCGGTCATTGCCTATGAACTGGCGGTCGGTTTCATTCCCATCCGCAAGAAAGGCAAACTGCCTTTCACCACCGTCGAAGAGACCTATGAGCTTGAATATGGCAGCGCCACGGTTGAGTTGCATACCGATGCCGTCAAGGCCGGTGACCGTGTTCTCCTGGTCGATGACCTGATCGCCACCGGCGGCACCATGCTCGCCGGCAAGAAACTGCTTGAGAAACTGGGCGCCCATGTCATGGAAGGGGCCGCCATTGTTGATCTGCCCGAGCTGGGCGGTTCGCAAAAGTTGCGGGCGGCCGGCCTGCCGCTCTTCACCTTGGTTGACTTTGCCGGGACCTGAAACGGCCGGCTCAGTTCAGATCGCCGTACTGGGTCCGGCTCAGTACCGGATAGGGGTCCTTGGCCACGATCACCTCGGTATCTTCAAAGCCGGACGGCTGTGTCGCCGCCATGCCAACCGCCAGTGCTTGCCTCAGCGCCGCCACCTCGTCTGCCCCGATGGGCTCAAAACGCGGCGTTGTTTTCACCGCAGAGGCCGCTGCGGGCGCCTTGGGTGCCATGCCCTTGAGGCGATCATTGACGCGCCAGTAGATGGCCGAAACCTGGATGTCGTGCTGTGCCTTGGCGTGCAGAACGATCTGCTTTTCCACTTCGCTCTGCCGACGTGATTCCAAGGCCAGGTCGCGCGCCAGATCAACCATGATGATGTACCGGCCGCCCTGCGGCTCCAGCGACAGTACTTTGAAGCTGTAGCTGGCCGTCAACACCCCTGCGTGGACCATCGCTTCACGGATCACGGCATACAGCAGCTCGCGCCGTTCCATGCGTTGTTGCCGACGTCCCGTCGCACCGGGTTGCGGTCTGGTCCCCGCGCCTTCTGCCGGTGATGTCTTCTCTTGTGTTTTTTTAGCGAACCAGTTGGGGAGCCAGGGCATACGGTCTTTCATGTACTGCCGGACGCATGTCGTTCATCTGCGCCGGATCCTCAAGGCAGTTTAGTGGCCTCGCCCTGTTCCCGCAGCCCCTCTTACTTACCGATACAGAATTTGGAAAAAATAACGCCCAGCAAATCATCGGACGTGAACTCACCCGTGATTTCATTGAGGGCGTTCTGCCCCAAACGCAGTTCTTCGGCCAGCAGGTCGAGTGACTGTGCCTGAGCAGCCAGATGCTGCGCCGCCATTTCCAGGTGTGTCTGCACGCGGTACAGGGCCTGGACGTGGCGTTCACGTGCGATGTACAGACCTTCAGGTGCCGCCTGCCAGCCGGCAATCTCCAGCAGACGGCGCCGCAGCGCATCCAGTCCGATGCCGGTCTTGGCCGAGATGGCAAGGTCCTCCTGCGGAGGTGTTATACCGGCGGCATCAGTCTTGTTCCAGACATTGAGCACCGGCACCCGCACCGGCAGGTTGGCGGCCAGGGTACCGGCAATGGCTGCATCGGCGTCGCGGTAGTTCGGCGTTTCGGCGCGTGTGAGGTCGTGCAGGAACAGCACCGCATCGGCCGCTTCAATCTCTGCCCAGGCCCGGGCAATGCCGATCTTCTCCACCTCGTCTTCGCTGTCGCGCAGGCCCGCGGTATCGATGACGTGCAACGGCACCCCCTCGATCTGGATGGTCTGCTGCACCTTGTCGCGTGTCGTGCCCTCCACCGGTGTCACGATGGCCAGTTCGGCGCCCGCCAGGGCGTTGAGCAACGAGCTTTTGCCCGCGTTCGGCTGGCCCGCAATCACGACCTTGATGCCTTCACGCAGCAAGGCGCCTTGGCGGGCGTGCTGCAACACCGTCGCCAGTTGCTGTTGCAGCTTTGCCAGCTGTCCCTGCGCGTCTGCCTTGCGCAAGAAATCAATTTCCTCTTCCGGGAAGTCCAGCGTCGCTTCCACCAGCATGCGCAAATGGATGAGGGCGTCCCGCAAGACATGGATTTCGCGCGAGAAATCCCCCGCCAGCGATCGGCTGGCACTGCGCGCCGCGGCTTCGGTGCTGGCGTCAATCAGGTCGGCAATCGCTTCTGCCTGTGCCAGATCGATCTTGTCATTCAGAAATGCGCGTTCAGTGAACTCGCCTGGCTGGGCCACACGCAGACCAGGCAAGCGGGCCTGCCCTGTTGCAGGATCGGTCTCCATTGCCGCTTCCAGGCAACGTGCCAATAACAGCTGCAGCACCACCGGGCCGCCGTGTGCCTGCAACTCCAGCACGTCCTCCCCGGTGTAGGAATGGGGGGCCGGAAAATGGATCGCAAGCCCATGGTCCAGCGGCGCCCCTTGCCGATCCTTGAAGGGAAGATAGGTCGCATGCCGGGGACTCAAGGTGTTGCCACACAAAGCCACGATCAAGCGCTCCAGATTCTGGCCACTCACGCGCACGATGCCGACGGCGCCGCGCCCTGGGGCCGTGGCAATGGCGGCAATGGGTTCCCGGTGTCTTACGAGCATGGCGTCTGATCTGGCTGGATGTAAAAGGGCCGCTTGCGCGGCCCCGGTGATCACTTGAACTTCGGCAAGTTGAACTGTGGCGGCACACCCATGCGCTTGTTGATGATCCACTGCTGGGCAATCGACAGAATGTTGTTAGTCAACCAGTACAGCACCAGGCCGGCCGGGAACGCAAAGAACATCACGCTGAAGACCAACGGCATGATCCACATCATCTTGGCCTGCATCGGGTCCGGCGGTGCCGGGTTGAGCGCCGTCTGCAACATGGTGCTCAGGGTCATGAGCAGCGGGAGGATGTAGTAGGGATCCTTGGCCGACAGGTCGGTGACCCACAGGATCCAGGGTGCGTTGCGCATTTCCACGCTGGACAGCAGCACCCAGTACAAGGCAATGAACACCGGAATCTGGATCATGATGGGCAGGCAACCACCCATCGGGTTGACCTTCTCTTCACGGTAGATCCGCATCATCTCCTGCTGCATCTGTTGCGGGTTGTCTTTCAGACGCTCACGCATTTCCATGATGCGCGGGTTGATTGCCTTCATCTTGGCCATGCTGGCATAGGCCTTGGCATTGAGCCAGTAAAAGGCGGCTTTCAGCAACAGCACGAGCGCCACAATGGACCAGCCCCAGTTGCCGATCAGATGCTCCAGCTTGTCCAGCAGCCAGTAGAGCGGCTTGGCCAGAATCGTCAGCCAGCCATAGTCCTTCACCAGCTCCAGCCCTGGTGCCAGTGCCTCCAGTTTCTTTTCTTCCTGCGGACCGACAAATAAACGTGCCTCTACCGTCTTGCTGCTGCCCGGGGCCACGGCTTCCAGCGGGGTGATCATGCCGACGGCATAAAGATTGGTGTCGACTTTGCGCATGAACAGATCGCGCTTGATGCCGTCACCCAGCAACCAGGCGCTGGCAAAGTAGTGCTGCACCATGGCGACGTAGCCGTTTTCCGACTGCTTTTCGATCTCGACCTTGTTCTTCTCGATGTCGCCGAATTCCACTTTCTGGTATTTCTTGGCCTCGGTGTAGACCGCCGGGCCTGTGAATGTGGAATAGAAGGAAGAGTCTTCGCCGACCGGCTTGTTGCCATCGCGCACCAGTTGCAGGTACAGCTGTGGCGCCACGGGGGTCGGGCTGTTGTTCACGATCTCGTGCTTGACGCCCAGTGCATAACTGCCACGCTTGAGGGTGTAGGTCTTGACCAGCTTGACGCCGCCGACCTCGGGCGATTCGAACTTCACCACCAGCTCGTCAGCACCATCCTTGAGTTCACGCTCGCCGGGCGCCATGGCCATCACGGTTTTGTGCGTCGGATAGGTCCCCCCCGCTGCGCCAGCAATCAGGCCGGTCTGGGAAACATAAACACGGTCCTTGTTCTCATCCAGCAGCACGAAGTTCTTGCCGGTTTCCTTCAGGTCGCGGTGCTTGAGGAATTCCGACCGGACCAGCGAACCGCCTTCGGTATCGAAAGTCAGTTTCAGCACATCGGTACGAACCTCCACATGCTCGCGTGCCGCTGCAGGCTTGCTGCTGACCTCTGCAGCAATCTGGGCGCTACCCACAGGCGTCTGTACGACAGCCGCCGGCGCACCGGCGCCCGTACTGGCGGCGGGTGCTGCTGCAACCGGGGGCTTGGACTTCGGAAAGAAGGTGGCCTGGTGGCCGTTATGGATTTGCCATTGATCCCACAGCAGGACCATGGAGAAACCAAAGATCACCCACAGGATGGTGCGGCGAATATCGTTCATGAAGACTTCTTTTGAGAGGGAAGGGGAAGCAAACGGGTCAGGAAACGAGGCCTTTCCTCCGGCACCGGATCGTGACCGCCAGCACACCAGGGATGACAACGCGCCAAGCGACGCAGCGTCAGATAACTTCCTGTCGCTGCGCCATGCTTATCCAGCGCAGACAGAGCATACAGGGAACAGGTGGGCTCAAACCGGCAAGCGGATCCCAGCCACGGGCTCAGCAGCAGGCGATAGGCTCGAACCAGCGCCATCAATGCTGATTTCATGCTGTACGCTCCTTGGCTTGAGAACCTGCGGCAAGACCGAACAATTGTTCGATCTCCATCCGGACTGCTTTTTTCAGTTCGTCCGAGCTGGCACTTTTGAAATGCGTACGGTCAAAAGCAGCTCGCAAGCGCACAACATGGGCCGCTTGAGGCAAGGAGGATTCGAAATGATCGGCAATGCTGTAAATCTGACGCTTGATCAAATTTCGGGTGACAGCACGCCGGGCCCATCGTTTGGGCACCATCGCCCCGATCCATGTGCGGTCGGGGCTGAAGAGCTCTGGTTTGGACGGCAGCGTCAATGGTGACAGGCTGTCCGTCGCCATAACCGGTGCAGAACTGTGCATGGCGAAATGGGTCGTTCGTGCGACGGTACGACCTGCCAGAACGGCCTGAAACTGCTCTCGTGTTTTCAGCCGTTGCACGGAGCCTCGCGCGGGAATCGCGTCTCAGCTATGTGCTCAACGGCCGACGATCAGACCGCCAGGCGCTTGCGACCCTTGGCACGACGTGCATTGATCACTGCACGGCCACCGCGGGTCTTCATGCGGACCAGGAAGCCATGGGTACGCGCACGGCGAATTTTGGAAGGCTGGTAAGTGCGTTTCATTTTGAAATCCTTGGAGACTCAACTCAAAAATATGTGGCTGACTTGTACCGGCTTCGTCGACTGCCATCTTCAAGCAGCCGCGCGCAATACATGCTCACATCACCCCGAACAGTCAGGGAAACCCAAGATTATCGCAAATTTTCTTAATCCTGGCAATGTCTTGCAGCGCTTTTATCGCGTAGCGTCACAAAGTTATGATGGATGAAAAAAATTGTGGATAAATTCTTGATAAATTACAATTCCGGGCATTACAAACAATAACTATCCACAGAAATCGCCACCCACCATGACAGAGGGACAATTCAACAGCCACCCTGGCTCTGTGGGCAACGAAGCAGGGCAAAGCCTGTGGCAGACCTGTGTCGATCATCTGGCACAAGAATTGCCGGAGCAGCAGTTCAACACCTGGATCAAACCGCTACTGGCCCATGTTGCGGACGACCTGTCCAAAGTCACCCTGTTTGTCGCCAACCGTTTCAAGCTCGACTGGGTCCGCGCACAGTACAGTGCTCGCATTGCTGCGTTGTTGGAAAAAATCTACGGCCAGCCTGTCTCTGTTGAGTTAGCGCTCACCCCCAGAGAAAATACCCAGAAAATCTCCATCCCTGCCAGCCCTGTCGATTTCTATCCCGGGGAAGAAGTGCTTGCATCGGTTGAGGAAAAATCCCTTGGCAACAACCGAAATCGGCTCAACCCGGCCCTGACCTTCGACACGCTGGTGGAAGGCACGGCCAATCGCATGGCGCGGGCTGCCGCAATGCATGTGGCCAGCTCACCAGGCCAGCTTTACAACCCCTTGTTCATCTACGGCGGCGTCGGCTTGGGCAAGACCCACCTGATGCATGCCGTTGGCAACCGTCTGTTGGCCGAGCATCCCAACGCCAAAGTTCTCTACATCCATGCAGAGCAGTTTGTTTCGGATGTGGTTAAGGCCTATCAGCGCAAGACGTTTGATGAATTCAAGGACAAGTACCACTCGCTGGATCTGTTGTTGATTGACGATGTTCAGTTCTTTGCCAACAAGGAACGCACGCAAGAGGAATTTTTCAACGCCTTCGAAGCCCTGTTGGCCAAGAAATCACACATCGTGATGACCAGCGACACCTATCCCAAAGGCCTTGCTGACATCCACGAGCGTCTCGTTTCACGTTTTGATTCCGGTCTGACCGTGGCGATCGAACCGCCTGAACTCGAAATGCGGGTTGCGATCCTGATCAACAAGGCCCAGACCGAAGGCACCGAAATGCCGGAAGAAGTGGCTTTTTTCGTGGCCAAGAACGTCCGTTCCAACGTTCGAGAGCTGGAAGGCGCCTTGCGCAAGATCCTCGCTTATTCACGCTTCAACCAGAAGGAAATCTCCATTCAACTGGCACGCGAAGCCCTGCGCGATCTGCTGTCCATACAGAACCGCCAGATTTCCGTAGAGAACATCCAGAAAACGGTGGCCGACTATTACAAGATCAAGGTCGCCGACATGTATTCCAAGAAACGCCCAGCCAGCATTGCCCGACCGCGACAGATCGCCATGTACCTGGCCAAGGAATTGACACAGAAAAGCCTGCCTGAGATCGGTGAACTCTTTGGCGGTCGCGATCACACCACGGTACTTCATGCCGTGCGCAAGATTTCTGCTGAACGACAGCAGCTGACCGAACTGAACCAGCAGTTGCATGTGCTGGAGCAGACACTGAAGGGCTAGTCAGAGGAGGACATCTACTTGAAATCACAACAAAACAACAACACTGGGGATAGTTTCTGGACAACTGGCAAGTTATCCACAGAAAAAACCCGGAAGCCAAAGTTGTTCATGGTCAACCAATGCGTCAAAACATGACTGCACACAGTTTTCAATAGCAGCCAAGTCGTTGATAAAAAAAGGGAAAATGGCGATATCCACAGAAATGGACGCCCTTTAACTACTACTACTAATTTGAAATAGAGAAATTAAGGAAGAGGTTGACATGATCGTCCTGAAGGCAACTCAAGACAAAGTGCTCTCGGTGCTCCAATCGGTGGCAGGCATTGTTGAGCGTCGGCATACCTTGCCGATCCTCGCCAACGTGCTGATCCGAAAGACCGGAAGTGCCCTGCAATTCACCACCAGCGATTTGGAGATCCAGATCCGCACTACCGTGGATTTCGATGGTGATGCAGGTAATTTCACGACCACCGTGGGTGCACGCAAGCTGATCGACATTCTGCGCACCATGCCGGCAGATCAGACGGTTTCCCTCGAATCGGCCCAGGCCAAGCTGATTCTCAAAGGTGGCAAGAGCAAGTTCACGCTGCAGACCTTGCCTGCAGAGGACTTTCCGCTGGTCCAGGAGTCCGCCAGCTTTGGCCCCTCGTTCAGCGTGCCGCAGAAGACATTGAAGGATCTGCTCAGCCAGGTGTCGTTTGCCATGGCCGTGCATGACATCCGTTATTACCTTAATGGCATTCTGTTTGTGGCTGAAGGCAAGCAGCTGAGTCTGGTGGCTACCGATGGCCACCGGCTGGCATTTGCCTCGGCTACGCTGGATGTCGAAGTGCCGCGCCAGGAAGTGATCCTGCCGCGCAAGACGGTGCTGGAAATGCAGCGCCTTTTGAGCGATGCCGATGGTGCCATCGAGATGCAGTTCGCCAACAACCAGGCCAAGTTCAGTTTTGAAGGCATGGAGTTCGTGACCAAACTGGTGGAAGGCAAGTTCCCCGACTACAACCGCGTCATTCCGAAGAACCACAAGAACGGCATCACGCTGGGACGTCAGGCGCTGTTGGCCAGCTTGCAGCGCACGGCCATTCTGACCAGTGACAAGTTCAAGGGGGTACGCCTGAACATCGACCCGGGGACTCTGCGCGTGGCATCCAACAATGCCGAGCAGGAAGAAGCCGTGGATGAACTGGACATCGACTACAACGGCGACAGCATCGAGATCGGTTTCAATGTGACTTACCTGATCGATGCGTTGGCCAACATGGACCAAGACATGGTGAAGGTTGAACTGTCGGATTCCAACAGTTCGGCCTTGATCACCATTCCGGAGAATGCGAATTTCAAGTATGTCGTGATGCCGATGCGCATCTGAAGCTGAGCAGGCAGCAACCCGCCATGGACATTGGGTCCATCGCGGGTTTGGTCATTCAAGAGTTTGAGAAATCGATAGAGAAGTTAGTCATGACTGAAGAAAACAAGCCCAGCACCGAGACCTTTACCACTGTCCAGCCGGTGATCGATGCTCACCAGGCAGGTGCATCGGAAGGTTATGGTGAAGGCTCGATCCAGATTCTTGAAGGCCTGGAGGCTGTGCGCAAACGCCCGGGCATGTACATCGGTGACACATCAGACGGCACCGGTCTGCACCATCTGGTGTTCGAGGTTGTGGACAACTCGATCGACGAGGCATTGGCGGGGCATTGTGATGACATCGTGGTGACCATCCATTCCGACAACTCGATCAGTGTGACCGATAACGGTCGCGGTATCCCGACCGGTGTCAAGATGGACGACAAGCATGAGCCCAAGCGCAGTGCGTCGGAAATTGCGCTGACCGAGTTGCATGCCGGCGGCAAATTCAACCAGAACAGCTACAAGGTGTCAGGCGGTCTGCACGGTGTGGGTGTGTCGTGCGTGAACGCATTGTCGAAATGGCTGCGTCTGACCGTGCGCCGCGAAGGCAAGGTCCATCAGCTGGAGTTCGCCCGCGGTTTTGTTCAGAACCGGGTGATCGAAAAAGTCGATGGCTTTGAAGTGTCACCCATGAAAGTGACCGGTTCGACCGAAAAACGCGGTACCGAGGTGCACTTCCTGCCCGATACCGAGATCTTCCAGCAGAACAACGAGTTTCACTACGAAATTCTGGCTAAACGTCTGCGCGAGCTGAGTTTCCTGAACAACGGGGTTCGCATTCGTCTGAAGGACGAGCGCAACGGCAAGGAAGATGACTTCTCGGGTGCTGGTGGTGTCAAGGGTTTTGTCGATTTCATCAACGCCAACAAGAAGGTGTTGCATCCCAATGCCTTCCATGCCATGGGCGAGCGCCCGGCCGACAGTTATGGTGGCATTCCCGGCACCAGCATTGGTGTCGAAGTGGCGATGCAGTGGAACGACGGCTACAACGAGTCGGTGCTGTGCTTCACCAACAACATTCCGCAGCGTGACGGCGGTACCCACCTGACTGGTCTGCGTGCGGCAATGACGCGCGTCATCAGCAAGTACATCGAGCAGAACGAACTGGCCAAGAAGGCCAAGGTGGATGTCTCGGGCGACGACATGCGCGAAGGCCTGTGCTGTGTGTTGAGCGTCAAGGTGCCCGAGCCCAAGTTCAGCAGCCAGACCAAGGACAAGCTGGTCAGCTCGGAAGTGCGTGCACCAGTGGAAGACATCGTGGCCAAGGCGCTGACGGACTACCTGGAAGAGCGGCCCAACGACGCCAAGATCATCTGCGGCAAGATTGTGGAAGCGGCACGAGCCCGTGAAGCGGCGCGCAAGGCCCGCGAAATGACACGCCGCAAAGGGGTGCTTGACGGCATGGGCTTGCCGGGCAAACTGGCGGATTGCCAGGAGAAGGATCCGTCACTGTGTGAGATCTACATCGTGGAGGGTGACTCCGCCGGCGGCTCAGCCAAGCAGGGCCGCGACCGGAAATTCCAGGCCATTTTGCCGCTGCGCGGCAAGATTCTGAACGTGGAGAAGGCACGTTACGAGAAGCTACTGACCAGCAATGAAATCGTGACGCTGATCACGGCCTTGGGCACCGGTATCGGCAAGGCAGCCGTCGAGTCCGGCAAGTCCGGGGTGGACGACTTCAATGTTGACAAGCTGCGTTACCACCGCATCATCATCATGACCGATGCCGACGTGGACGGTGCCCACATCCGCACCCTGTTGCTGACCTTTTTCTACCGCCAGATGCCTGACCTGGTGGAACGTGGCCACATCTACATTGCGCAACCGCCGCTGTACAAGGTCAAGTCCGGCAAGGAGGAACTCTATCTCAAGGATGCCAGTGCACTGGATGCCTTCCTGCTGCGTGTTGCCTTGGTCAACGCGTCGGTCCATACCGGCGGCGACAAGGGAACGGTCATCAGCGGCGATACGCTGGCAGAGCTGGCGCGCAAGCACCAGCTGGCCGAAGCGGTGATTGAACGCCTGCACAACTTCATGGATGCCGAAGCCTTGCGTGCCATTGCCGATGGCGTGAGCCTGAAGCTGGACACCGTGGCTGATGCGGAAGCCTCGGCGGCGGCTTTGCAGGCCAAGCTGCCGACGGCGGAAGTGGCCGGCGAGTTCGACGCCCGCACGGACAAGCCCATTCTGCGCATCAGCCGCCGCCATCACGGCAACGTCAAGAGCAGCGTCATCACGCAGGACTTCGTGCATGGTGCCGACTATGCGGCTCTGGCCGAGGCGGCAAATACCTTCCGCGGCTTGCTGAATGAGGATGCCAAGGTCACGCGCGGCGAAGGGGAAAAGCAGAAGGAAGAGAAGGTCAGCGACTTCCGTTCGGCCATGAACTGGCTGATTGCCCAGGCAGAAAGTTCCACGGCTCGCCAGCGCTACAAAGGCTTGGGCGAGATGAACCCGGCCCAGCTCTGGGAAACCACCATGGATCCGGCGGTTCGACGTCTGCTGCGGGTCCAGATCGACGATGCCATCGAGGCCGATCGCGTGTTCACCATGCTGATGGGTGACGAAGTGGAACCGCGCCGCGAGTTCATCGAGACCAATGCACTGCGTGCTGGCAATATCGACGTTTGAGTGGAATGAGCATGTCTGATACCTTGCCGGCCTGCCCCCAGTGCGGGCTGGAAAATACCTACCCGGATGGCGACAACTACGTCTGTCCGGACTGCGGTTTCGAATGGCCCACGGTGGCTTCTGCCGATGAGGACGATACGGCCGAAGGCGGCGACGGCGTGGTTCGCGACGCCAATGGCAACCCATTGGTCGATGGCGATGCGGTCATCCTGATCAAGGACCTGAAAGTCAAGGGCTCGTCCATCGTGCTCAAGAAAGGCACCAAGGTCAAAAGTATTCGCCTGCCGGCAGGTGCCGGCGACCATGAGGTCGATTGCAAGACCGATCAGGGCGGGTTCATGCTCAAGGCCTGTTTCCTGAAAAAGGCCTGAGCTGCGGCCCGGCATGAGTGCCTTTGCCGTCATCGACTTCGAAACCACCGGCATGTCGCCCGACCTTGGTGACCGTGCCACCGAGGTGGCGATTGTGATGGTGGATGGGGGCCGCGTGGTGGACCGTTTCCAGAGCCTGATGAATGCCGGTGTACGGATTCCGTCCTTCATCACCCAGCTCACCGGCATCAGCAACGCCATGGTGGCATCAGCTCCCGATGCGGCCGAGGTCATGGCCGAGGCCAGCCGTTTTGTCGGTACTACGCCGCTGGTGGCGCACAACGCGGCGTTTGACCGCAAGTTCTGGACGGCTGAATTGGCGCGGCTGGACCTGCCGGCACTACAACCCTTTGCCTGCACCCTGCTGGTCTCGCGCCGGCTCTACCCGCAGGCGCCTAATCACAAGCTGGGTTCACTGGTGGATTACCACCACCTGCCGCGCACCGGTGTCGCCCACCGGGCACTGGCCGATGCCGAGATGGCCGCGGCGTTGCTGGATCGCATCCTGCACGACCTGCGGGCCCGTCATGGCGTTGCCCGGCCGGACCATGCTCTCTTGATGACGTTGCAACGGACGGGCAAGGCGGCAGTTCCTGGGCTGCTGGCGCGCCTTGCACAGGCCTGAGTCGGCGGTGGTGCAAAACCAGAATTTGGCGGAACGCGGGACGACGACAAAGGGCGTTGTCGCCCGTATGCGATGCCCGCATAATCATTTCCAATCCCCGGCGAGCCAGTGCGGCCTTGCCGGGTAGCGATATCCGAACGGATGGCCATGACCGAAAAAAAACCTTTTGAGATTGCGCGCGAAACGCTCAAGCAGCTGACCGCCAAAAAGCTGCTGCCTACGCCGGTCAACTACCAGTCGATCTACAACGAGATTGCCGGCATACCGCTCATCCAGCCCTTTCCGGAAGAGCAGTTGCGCCTGATTGCACAATCCTTGCCAACCAAGAACCCGGGCCAGCAGAAGCAGAAGGGCTTGCTCGAATACGCCATCGGCCAGCGCAACTGGCCCGGCGTGCAGAGCGCCCTGGTGGGTTATGCCGGTTTTGCCTTGCCCGGGGGGACACCCAGCGAATCGGCCCCCGAGCCGGTGGCGCCGATTGCCTCGGTTCCGGCGTTCACGGCCGAGTTCATGGAGCAGATCGCGCGCATGGTGGAGTACAGCCTGCCGGCGCTGGGCAATGATGATGCCCGGTTTCAGGAACAGGTCGACAAGCTGTTGCAGACGCTGCGCGATCCGGCGGCGGATGTGATTGGCATCAAGACCCTGTTGGCCAATTTCAGCCATCGCCTGTCCTTTGCGGCCGAAGACCAGGCCGAGATCAAGAACACGCTGCTCAAGCTGCTCCATCTGATCATCGAGAACATTGGCGAGCTGAGCGTGGACGACAGCTGGCTCAAGGGCCAGACCGACGCGCTGATGGAAGCCGCTTCGCCCCCTCTGACACTGCGTCGTCTCGATGATGTGGAGCGTCGTCTCAAGGACGTGATCTTCAAGCAGACCGAGGCCAAGGGCCGGGCGCTGGAAGCACAGGAAGAGCTGCGCAGCATGCTGGCCATCTTCGTCGAGCGCCTGTCGCAGATGACCGAGTCGAGCAGCAGTTTTCACAGCAAGATGGAAGAGAGCGTGGGCCTGATTGAACAGGCCAAGAGCATCGAGGAGATTGCCCCGGTGCTCAAGGAGGTCATCGGTGCCACGCGGGCCATGGCGAATGAATCACTGACGGTGCGCGACGAACTGCAGGCCATGCGCGAGAAGACGCAGGCAACGGAAGCCGAACTGGTCAAGCTACACCGAGAACTGGATCGTGTCAGTGCCCAGGCACGGCATGACACGCTGACCGGGGCCCTCAACCGGCAAGGCCTGGACGAGGCGTTGCATCGCGAGGTGTCAGGCATGCAGCGGCGCGACAGCCCGCTGTGTGTGGCTCTGCTCGACATCGACAATTTCAAGAAGATCAATGACGAGCGGGGCCATGCGGCCGGCGATGCGGCGTTGACGCATCTGGCCACGGTGGCGCGCGAATGCATGCGGCCACAGGACTCGCTGGCGCGTTACGGCGGTGAAGAGTTTGTCATCCTGCTGCCTGATACGCCGCTGGACAAAGGGGTGGATGCCATGACGCGGCTGCAGCGTGAACTGACCCGCCGTTTTTTCCTTGACGGCAATGAGAAGATACTGATCACCTTCAGCGCCGGCGTGGCGCAGTTTGAACGCGACGAGGCCGGGCTGGAGGCGATCCAGCGGGCCGACCGGGCCATGTACCTGGCCAAGCGCGCTGGCAAGAACCGCGTGATGGCGGCCTGAAACACGAGGGCAGACGTATGACTTACCTGATATTGGGCTTGGTGATTTTTCTGGGTGTGCACTCGGTCCGCATCGTGGCCGATGGCTGGCGCACCGATATGCGCGAGCGGCTGGGCGAAGGCACATGGAAGGGCGTGTATTCCCTGCTGTCGTTGGCCGGGTTGGCGCTGCTGGTCTGGGGTTTTGGCGTGGCGCGTGAGCAGCCGGTGGTGTTATGGACACCCCCCAACGGCATGCGTCATCTGGCGGGCCTGTTGACCTTGCTGGCGTTCGTGCTGTTCGCGGCGGCCTACGTGCCGGGCAACGGCATCAAGGCGCGCCTGCACCATCCGATGGCCGCCGGCGTCAAGGTGTGGGCCTTGGCGCACCTGCTGTCCAACGGCATGCTGGTGCATCAGATCCTGTTCGGCGCGTTCCTGCTCTGGGCCGTGGCCAGCTTTGCTGCGGCACGGCGGCGTGACCGCACCGCAGGAACCGTTTATGCGCCGGGCCAGACGCTGCCGACACTGGTCACGGTCTTGCTGGGTGCGGCCGCCTGGGCCGCTGTGGCATTCTGGCTGCACGGCATGTTGATCGGCATCCGGCCGTTGGTCTGACATCCCCCTGTTGGCGGCTCACTGCGTGTAGCCGCCCTCTCCCCCTGTGGGGGACAACGCCAGTGGCCCGGCGGAGCCGGTTCCACGGCGTTCCCCGCCAAAGTCCTTGTGGTGGGCTCGGACGTCTATTTTTCGAGGACCCACTGGATGACGAACTTGGCGGCGAAGCCGACCATGCCGAACGCCAGGCCCAGGAACAGCACGAAGGTGCCGAAACGGCCGGCCTTGGATTCCCAGGCCAGGTGGCCGATGATGAACAGCATGTAGAGCATGAACGCCCCCACGCCGAAGCTCAGGCCGAAGGCGGCGATTTGTTCCTCGCTGTAGCCGAACATCAGCGCGCCTCCGTGCCGGTTGCCGCGGTGCGTTCCGGCAAGGCCGAGGCGTCCACCAGGTCGCGGTAGGCGTGCCAGCTGGCATGGCCCAGCATGGGGACCACGGCCACCAGGCCCAGCAGCACCGAGCACAGCCCCAAGAGCGAGAAGCCCATGATGAGGAAGGCCCACCAGGCCATGGGCCCGGGGTTGGTCAGCACGGTCTGCCAGCTGGTCACCACGGCTTGCAGCACACTCACGCGGCGGTCCAGCATCAGGGGCAGCGCAATCGCGCTGGAGGCGAAGATGGGGGCGGCCATCATGCCGCCCAGCGCAAGCCAGAGTTCGAACAGATAGTTGTCGTGCGCCAGCATGACATAACGCAGAAAGTCGAGTGGCCGCTCGATCGGGACCGGTGACAGCAGCGTGATGAGGGCGGCAGAGGTCAGCACCCAGCCGGTGCCGGCCAGGCCCAGCAGCAGCCCGAACTTCACCAGGCGCCAGTCCTTGCCGTCCGGGCTGTCGCCGTGACGGCGCCAGCTGAGCCAGGTCTGCAGCACGAGCCGGAAAGAGACGGGCTCACCGCGTTCGACGGCCCGGCTCAGCGCATACAAACCGGTGGCCAGCACGGGGGCTACCACCAGAAACCCCGAGAAGGCGCCGGCCAGCAGCCAGAACTGGTGACGCGCTGCGATCATCAGAAGCAGGCCAAAGACACACAGCGCCGCCCCATGCACGAAGCTGACCCAGCCGCAACGCGCCATGTCGCGCCAGGCCAGGGCCAGCCAGCGCATCGGTTGGTGGATTTCAATGGTGCGAACGGTGAGTGGCGCCTGTTGGTGCATCGGGCTGGGGTCAGGTTGGTTTCAGGACTCAGTCCTTGCGCGGGGGCCGGCGGTCGCCACGGCTGCCACGGTCACCCCAAGGGCGGCCGGTGTTGGCATCAAAGACTTTTTTCTGCTCGGCCGTGAGTGTGGCATAGAACGCGCGCGTGGCGTCATCACGCTTGTCCATCTCGGCTTCGCGTTGCTTGCGCAGTTCGCGCATCTTGTCCAGGCGCTCGGGCGTGGTGAGCTTGTCCAGTTCGGCGCGGCTGGGGTGCAGGCCGACAGCCGGCGGTTTCATGGCTGCAACATAGGCATTCCAGGCGCTGTCCTGCTCGGCGTTGAGCTTGAGCTTGGCCTTGAGGTCGGCGGCACGGCGGTCCATGTGACGTTGCATGCGGGCTTGCATGCGGTCACGGAATTCGGGGTTGGCACTGGCGCTGGGGTTGCCCGCGCCCGGACCCGCCCCCGGGCCTGGACCGGGTTGGGCCAGGGCGCCGAGAGCGACGGCCATCAGGCCAGCCAGCAGGACGGGTTTGAAGACGGATTTCATGGGCACTTCCTTTCAAAAAACCTGTCAGAACAACAGGTGAAACGCAGTCTGCGCGCGTCGTGTATCGGGGTCATGACGGCGTGCGAAGGCTTTGTAAAGTTCGGTGCAGTTGTGTGGACTCAGGCCAGACGGCCGCTGCGGAAATCCTCCACGGCAGTCATCAGTTCCTCGCGCGTGTTCATGACAAAAGGGCCGTACTGGGCAATCGGCTCGCCCAGGGGACGGCCCGCGATCAGCAGGGCGCGCGCCGGCTCGCTGCCGGGGTCGGCCTGCAGCCGTACGCCGTCGCCGGCGTTCTCCAGAATCGCCATGCGGTGCAGCGGCACCGGTGTGGCCTTGTCGTCGCCGTCCACCACGTGCACGGTGCCGCGGTAGACATAGATGAAGGCGTTGTGGCTGGCCGGCAGCGGCTGCGCGAAGGTCGCGCCGCCTGCCGGGAAGTGCAGGTCGAGGTACAGCGGGTCGGTCGGGTACTGCGTGGCCGGCCGCTGCATGGCGCCGGCCACGCCGTGGCTGCTGCCGGCTATCACGCGCACATGCACGCCGCCGCGCGCGTCATCGCCTTCGCCGGCCGGACTGGTGAATTCGGGAATCTCGCTGCTCTGGATGTCGCGGTACCCCGGCTGGCACATCTTGTCGCGCCCCGGCAGGTTGAGCCAGAGCTGGAAGCCTTCCATCACGCCTTGCTCCTGTTCCGGCATTTCGCTGTGGATCAGGCCGCGACCGGCGGTCATCCATTGCACGCCGCCGTTTTGCAGCAGGCCTTCATGGCCGGCGCTGTCGCGGTGGCGCATGCGTCCGGCGATCATGTAGGTGATGGTTTCGAAGCCGCGGTGCGGATGGTCGGGAAAACCGGCGCCGTAGTCCTTCGGGTCGTCGCTGGCGAAGTTGTCCAGCATCAGGAAGGGGTCGAGCCGGTGTTGCAGGTCGTGCGTGAGCACGCGTGTGAGCTTGACGCCGGCGCCATCACGGGTGGGCTGGCCGGTGATGATGCGTTCGACGCGGCGCGGAGACTGGACGGATGGGGTGGTCATGGGAGCGGGTGGGCATGCGCCCGGATTTAGGGATCAAACAGGCCGTTGCCCCTCGTGGATCATGCGCCGCCAGCTATTGAATTGATAGCAATCGGTGGCGCATGTGCGAATCACATCAGGACTTTGGTGCTTCCTTGACGCTGCAGGTGTTGAAGCCCAGCAGGGCATAGGGCGGGCACCAGCCGAGCAGACCGGTGGCCAGCGGGACGATGCCCAGCCAGCCCCACCAGCCCACGGTGTTGGTGGCCGCCAGCGCAATCAGGACGACGCCAGCCACGATGCGGATGATGCGGTCAATGCCGCCGACATTGGATTTCATGGAGATACTCCTAGGGTGGATAAAAACATTATTGGGGGCTGATGCGGGTCCGTCAACCGGCCGGCTTGGCGCTCGCGTGGTGTGCCAGGTCGTCGAGGATCGGGCACTCGGGCCGCTCGTCGCCATGGCAGTGGTGCAGCAACTGGTTCAGCGTGCGCTGCATGGCCTGCATGGCTTCGATGCGTTGTGCCAGATCGACCACATGCTGTTGTGCGATGCGCTTGACGCTGGCACTGGCGCGGCGCCGGTTCTGCCACAGCGCCACCAGTTCGGCGATCTCGGCCATCGAGAAGCCGAGGTCGCGCGAACGTTTGATGAAACGCAGCGTGTGCACATCGGCCTCGCTGTACTGGCGGTAGCCGCTGTCGGTGCGGGCCACCCGCGGGAGCAGGCCGAGAGATTCGTAATGGCGCACCATCTTGGCCGAGATGCCGGAGAGTTCGGCGGCCTGGCCGATGCTGACGGGCCATGGGAGCTCGTTCAGGGCGCGGGTCATGGCAGCCAGTTCTCAGGCGGTAACGGCGTAGCCCTCTTCGGCAATCGCCTTGGCCAGCGCATCGCGCGGTTGCTGCGACTGCACCTCGACCTTGTTCTGGCTGCGGTCGATCTTGACCTCGGCTTGCGGGTCGAGTTGTTGAATGGCCTGGGTGACGGCTTTTTCGCAGTGGCCGCAGGTCATGCCGGTGACTTCAAAGATCTGGTTCATGTGGACTCCTTCAGAAAACAGGTACAGCCTGATGGCTGACGCTCATCCTGAACCTTGCCACGGTGGGAAGGTCAAGGGCATTATGGCAACCTTGGCCGCAGAATGGTTGATTTAACGCAGGGCTTGACCCTCCCATCATGGCAAGGTTCAGAATCCACACATGAGCACCATCACCACCCCACCCGCAATCCCTTCCCTGGACATTGGCATTGGCGGCATGACCTGCGCCTCCTGCGTGACGCGGGTGGAAAAGGCCTTGAAGAAAGTGCCCGGCGTGAAAGAGGCCAGTGTCAACCTGGCCACCGAATCGGCGCGGGTGAGCTTCGAGCCGTCCGAGCAGATGGAGGCGCGTCTGCGCCGTGCCGTGCGCGATGCCGGTTACGAGCCGCGCGCGGCGGATGCCCTGGAGCAGGAAGGGGATGCTTCGCCCTGGACCGGTTTTGCGCCGGTTGCCGTCGGCCTGCTGCTGTCGGCACCACTGGTCGTCCCGATGCTGGGCGATTTGCTGGGGCTGCACTGGATGTTGCCGGCCTGGGCGCAGTTCCTGCTGGCCACACCGGTGCAGTTCATCCTCGGCGCGCGCTTCTACAAGGCGGGCTGGCATGCGCTCAAGGCCCTGACCGGCAACATGGATCTGCTGGTCGCCATCGGGACTTCGGCCGGTTGGGCGCTGTCAATGTGGCTGTGGCTCAGCGCCGAGCCGGGCGCCATGGTGCACCTGTATTTCGAAGCCTCGGCGGTGGTGGTGACGCTGGTGCTGCTGGGCAAATGGCTGGAGGCGCGGGCCAAGCGCCAGACCACCGCTGCCATCCGCGCCCTGCATGCCTTGCGACCCGAGGTGGCGCACCTGATCGGCCGCGAAGGCGAGGTGGACGTGCCGGTGGCCGAGGTGCTGGTGGCCGACCGGCTGGTGGTCCGCCCGGGAGAGCGTTTCCCGGTCGATGGCACGCTGCTGGAGGGGCATACCCAGGTGGACGAGTCGATGCTGACCGGCGAGCCGCTGCCGGTGCCCAAGGACGTGGGCGCCAAACTCACCGGCGGCTCCATCAACGGCGAGGGCCGGGTTGTGATGCAGGTTGGTGCAGTGGGCAGCGAGACGGTGCTGGCGCACATCATCCGCCTGGTGGAGGATGCGCAGGCCGCCAAGGCGCCGATCCAGCGCCTGGTGGACCAGGTGTCGGCGGTGTTCGTGCCGGTGGTGCTGGGCGTGGCGCTCGTCACGCTGCTGGGTTGGTGGCTGACCGGCCATCCGTTCGAGCTGGCCCTGATCCGTGCCGTGGCGGTGCTGGTGATCGCCTGTCCCTGTGCCCTGGGCCTGGCGACGCCGGCCGCCATCATGGCCGGCACCGGTGTGGCCGCCAGGTTCGGCATCCTGATCAAGGATGCGCAGGCCTTGGAGCTGGCACACAAGGTGGACACCGTGGCCTTTGACAAGACCGGCACGCTGACGGTCGGCCAGCCGCGCCTGACGGCGCTGGTGGTGGCCGAGGGCGTGGATGAAGCCACGGTGCTGCAGGCAGCGGCCAGCCTGCAAAGCGGCAGCGAGCATCCGCTGGCGCGCGCCGTGGTGGCGGCCGCGCAGGCGCGCCAGCTCAGCGTGGAGGCGCCGGACAACGTGCGTGCCGTGCCGGGCCGTGGCAGCGAGGGCGAGGTCGGGGTGAAGAGCTACCTGATCGGCAGCCTGCGCTGGATGGACGAACTGGGCGTGGCTCTGGGGGCGCTGGCGACCCGCGCGGCCGAGCTGCAGACCCAGGGCGCCACAGTCTCGGCGATGCTGGAGCGCACGGCCCAGGGCTTGACCTTGCGGGCCTTGATGGCTTTTGGTGATGAACCCAAGCCGGGCGCCAAGGAGGCGCTGGCGGCCCTGCGGGCACGTGGCATCCGCACCGTGATGATCTCGGGCGACAACCGCGGTGCTGCCGAAGCCATGGCGCGCCGCCTGGGTCTGCGGCCGGAAGCCGGCGAGGTGCTGGCCGAGGTGTTGCCGGGCGACAAGGCGGCCAAGGTGGCGGAACTGAAGACCGGTGGACATACTGTGGCCATGGTGGGCGACGGCGTCAACGACGCGCCGGCCCTGGCGGCGGCCGATGTCGGCCTGGCCATGGGCAACGGCACCGACGTGGCCATGCATGCGGCCGGCATCACGCTCATGCGGGGTGACCCGCTGCTGGTGGCGGCGGCGCTGGATGTCTCCGACCGGACAGTGGCCAAGATCCGGCAGAACCTGTTCTGGGCCTTCATCTACAACGTGGCGGGCATTCCGCTGGCCGCTTTCGGCTTCCTGAACCCGGTGGTGGCGGGGGCGGCCATGGCCATGAGTTCGGTCAGCGTGATGACCAACGCCCTGCTGTTGCGGCGCTGGCAACCACGGGGTCTGAATAGGTAAGCGCAAACTGAAGTATTCGCCGCCTAGAATGCCGTTTCGGTTTCATTTCATAACTAATGGATAACGGGACGGGTCATGATGTCGAAAATTTTTGAGTTGATGCGCCAATTCACCATCCGTTTTCGCATGCTCAGTGCGATCGTGGTGGTCATGTGTCTGCTGGGTCTGCTGGGCGGTGCCGGCATGCTGGGGATGTTCCGCATCCACAACATCGGCGAGCAGGAGGTCAACCAGTCGCATGCCGGGGTGGAGCGCCTGGGCAGCCTGCGTTATGAGATGAGCCTGGTGCGCCGGCATGAAAAGGACATGATCATCCAGTACGAGAAGCCGGAGGCGATCCAGCAGATCCGTGCCAAGTGGCTGGCCGACATGCAGAAGATTGAAAAGACGTTGACGGAGCTGCTGGAAAGCGCTTCCGACGCCGACAAGCCCCGGGTCCAGAAAGCGATGGAGCACATGAAGGCCTATCGCACCATGTTCGGCCAGGTGGCCGGGCAGCTGGAGGCCAGCGCCTACGAAACGGCCACCATTGCCAACCGCATGAGCGCGCGCGCCGTGGCCGAGTTCGAGGAAGCCGACAAGCTGCTGCAGCAAATCGACAACGCATTGCGCGAGAACGCCCGCCTGGCTGTCGAAGGCCAAAGCGCGGCACTGAACCAGACGTTGTTTCTCTTCGCGGCCTTGGTGGTGTTCGCGCTGGTCGTGGTGGTGCCGCTGACGCTGCTCAACATGCAGGCCATCTGCCAGCCGCTGGAGCAGGCACGCGGCCTGGCCCAGGCGATTGCCAGCGGTGACCTGTCGCAGCAGATGCGGGTTGACGGCAAGGACGAGGTGGCCGATCTGCAACGCGCCCTGGAGGCCATGCGCTCGGGGCTGGGGCACATGGTGTCCCAGGTGCGGGATTCGAGCGAAAGCATTGCCACTGCCAGCCGCGAAATTGCCACCGGCAACCAGGACCTGTCCAGCCGGACCGAGCAGACCGCCAGCAATGTGCAGCAGACGGTGTCCTCCATTTCCAACCTGAGCGGCAACGTGCAGCACACCGCGGCTTCTGCGCAGACGGCCAACCAGCTGGCAGCCACCGCCTCGCAGGCGGCACAGCGCGGCGGTTCGGTGGTCGGGCAGGCGGTGCAGAGCATGCAAAGCATCTCGCAGGCCAGCAAGAAGATCGGCGACATCATCGGCCTGATCGACTCGATCGCTTTCCAGACCAATATCCTGGCGCTCAATGCCGCGGTGGAAGCCGCGCGTGCCGGAGAACAGGGCCGGGGTTTTGCCGTGGTGGCCAGCGAGGTGCGCTCCCTGGCGCAGCGCTCGGCGGCGGCGGCCAGCGAAATCAAGGGCCTGATCGACAACAGCGTGACGGCGGTGGATGGCGGTGTGCGCCTGGTGGAAGAGGCCGGTCGGGCGATGGAGGAGATCGTGGGCGGCGTCAAACGCGTGAGCGACACCATCGGCGAGATCACCGTCGCCTCGACCAGCCAGTCCGAAGGCATCGGCAACGTGAGCCAGGCCGTGAACGAAATCGACCGCATGACGCAACAGAATGCGGCGCTGGTGGAGGAGTCTGCCGCGGCGGCCGAATCCATGCGCGAGCAGGCGGACCGCCTGGCCCAGGTGGTGCGCCAGTTCCGTGTCGGCAACGAGGTTCAGGCCCTGCTGACGTGAGGATGTGAGCAAAGCTTGACGAAGGTCAAGCTTGCGGCGAAGCTGGCGTGACAAGCTAGGGTCAAACAGTTGCATTGACCTGAGGAGTGCCATCATGAGTCACGAAAGTATCCGCATCATCCATGACGAACATGCCGCCTTGGCGGCCATGTTGCAGTCCCTGCGCATGATGGTCCAGCGCGGACCTGCGAGCGAACCGGAGAACTTCTTCGATGTGTTGCGCGCCATGCTGTTCTACATCGACGAATTCCCCGAGCGGCTGCACCACACCAAGGAAACCGAACTGCTGTTTCCGCCGGTGCGGGCACGGGCGCCGCACCTGAAGGACACCCTGGACAAACTCGACAAGGACCACGCCCGCGGCGAAGAGGCGGTGCGTGAGCTGCAGCACCTGCTGCTGGCCTGGGAGTTGCTGGGCGAGTCGCGTCGCGCGGCCTTCGACGCGGCAGCCAAGCGTTACCTGGAGTTCTACCTCGAGCACATGCGGCTGGAGGAGACGGTGATCATGCCCGAGGCCGAGAATGTGCTGACGGCGGAGGACTGGAAGGCGCTGGATGCGGCCTTTGCCACCAACTGCGACCCGCTGACCGGCAAGTACCCGCGCGACCCGGTTTATGACCGCCTGTTCACCCGCATCGTGATGCGGGCGCCCTCGCCGATCGGTCTCGGCGAGGGTTGAGCCGGTTCCGGGTCAGGGCCGGGTGGCTGGTTTGGCCAGTTGTTCGTCGACCCTGAGCTTGGAGAACCAGGCGACATAAAGCACCGGTAGCACCACCAGCGTGAGCAGGGTGGCCGTGACCAGGCCGCCAATCACCACGATGGCCAATGGGCGCTGGGTTTCCGAGCCGATGTCATGCGACAGCGCCATCGGCAGCAGGCCGAGGGCGGCCAGCATGGCCGTCATGAGCACGGTGCGCAGACGCTGCATGGAGCCCAGGCGTGCCGCTTCCAGCACGGTATGGCCGGCATTGCGCAGCTGCTGGAACACCGAGAGCATGACCACGCCGTTGAGCACGGCCTGGCCTGACAGCGCGATGAAGCCGATGGCGGCGGATACCGACAGCGGGATCGAGAACACCCACAGCGCAATGAAGCCGCCGATCAGTGCCAGCGGCACGTTGATCAGGATCAGTGCCGCCTTCTTGAACGAGCCGAAGGCGTCGAACAGCAGCACGAAGATCAGCAGCAGCGAGATCGGCACCACCACCGACAGCCGCTGCATGGCGCGTTCCTGGTTTTCGAACTCGCCCGACCAGTTGACCGTGTAGTTCTCGGGGACGGTCACGTTTTTCGCCACGCGCGCCTTCATGTCCTTGACTACCGAACCCATGTCGCGGCCCTTGATGAACACGCCGATGGCCATGGTGCGCCGGCCGGCTTCGCGGGCAATGTTCATGGCGCCGGTGGTCTGGCGGATGTTGGTGACCGAGCCCAAGGTGGTGTAGCCGCCCGCGGGAATGGGCAGCGGCGTGCTCGGCAGGCTGGCGATGACGCGTTCGTCGGCCGGCAGGCGCACGGTCACGGCAAACTTGCGCTCACCCTCCCAGAGCTGGGTGGCGGCGCGGCCGGCCAATGCCGATTCGATCACGTCCTGCACGTCGCTCACGTTCAGGCCGTAGCGCGAGGCGCGTTCGCGGTCGATGTCGATCACCAGCTGCGGCAGGTCACCCAGACGGTCGACCTCGGCGCGCTGCACGCCCTGCACCTGGCGGAACTCGCGCCGCATGCCTTCGACCGTGCGTTGCAGCTCAGCCAGGTCGTCGCCCGCGACCTTGACCACAATCTGACCCTTGATCTGGGAAATCGATTCGAGCACGTTGTCGCGGATCGGTTGCGAGAAGGCGGGGTCCACGCCCGGGATGACCGAGAGCTTGCGGTCCATCTCCTCGATCAGGGCCTCGCGTGTCATGCCTTTGCGCCACTCCTCCATCGGCTTCACGTCAACAAAGACTTCCGCCATGCTCAGCGTCTTGGGGTCGGTGCCGTCTTCCGGCTGGCCGGCCTTGGAAACCACGGTGCGCACTTCCGGCAGGGTCAGCAGCTGCTGGCGCGCCTTGCGCAGCACACGTGCGGCTTCTTCCTGCGACAGGCTCGCCGGCATGTCCCAGTTGACCCAGAAGGTGCCTTCGTTCAGCTCGGGCAGGAATTCGGAGCCGAGGCGCGCGGCCGCGACGATGGACAGCACGAAGCCGCCCAGCGCAATGGCCACCACCTTGCGCCGGTGCTCCAGCGCCCACAGCAACACCGGCTCGTAAAAGCGTTTGGCGGTGGCGACGACGCGGTTGTCGCCGTGCGGCAACTTCTTGCGCAGCATCCAGTAGGCCAGCAGCGGCACCAGGGTGAGCGAGAAGATCAGCGAACCGATCAGCGCCGTGGTAACCGACAAGGCCATAGGCTGGAAGATGCGGCCCTCATGGCGTTGCAGGGCAAAGATCGGGATGTGCGCCGCGATGATGATGAGCATGGAGAACAGCGTGGGCCGGCCGACCTCATTGGCCGCGTCGATGATGGCCTGGCGCCGTTCGCTCTCGGGCATGTTTTCGCCCTCTTTTTCCAACCGGTGCATGATGTTCTCGATCACGATCACCGCCCCGTCGACGATGATGCCGAAGTCCATGGCGCCGAGCGACAGCAGGTTGGCTGGCACCCCCATGACTTTCAGGCCGAGGAAGGTGGCCAGCAAGGCCAGCGGGATCACCACCACCACCGCCAAGCTGGCGCGCAGGTTGGAGAGGAACAGGTAGAGCACCAGCGAGACCAGCAGCGCGCCTTCCACCAGGTTGTGGAACACGGTGGTCATGGTCTTGCCCATCAGCCAGGTGCGGTCGTAGAAGGGCACGATCTGCACGCCGGGCGGCAGGCCGCGCTCGTTGAGCTGGGCGATCTTGTCCTTCACGCCCTTGAGCACCACGCTGGCATTCTCGCCCTTGCGCATGATGACGATGCCGATCACCGCGTCGTCGTCGTCGTCCTGGCCGGTGATGCCCAGGCGCGGCACCGAGCCGAGCTTGATCTGGGCCACGTCACGGATCAGCACCGGGGTGCCGTTGCGCGAATCGAGCACGATGCGGCCGATGTCGTCGGCCGAACGCAGCAGGCCGATACCCCGGATGGCGAACTGCTGCGAGCCCTGGGCCACGTAGCTGCCGCCGGCGTTGGAATTGCCGCGCCCGAGCGCATCCAGCAGGTTCTGGAAGGTCAGCTTGTAGGCGCGCAGCTTGTCCAGGTCCGGCTGCACTTCATACTGCTTGATGAAGCCGCCCATGGCGACCACGTCGGCCACGCCCGGGACCTGGCGCAGCGCGCGCTCGACCACCCAGTCCTGCTGGGTGCGCAGGTCGGTGGTGGATTGGCCGTCGCCGCGCAGGCGGTAGCGCATGATTTCGCCCACCGGGGTAGCGTTGGGCGCAATGTTGGCCTGGGCCCCGGGCGGCAGATCGACCGAGTTCAGGCGCTCCATCACCTGCTGGCGCGCAATGTTGACGTTGGCGCTGTCGTCATAGGTGACCACGGTGTACGACAGGCCGAACTGGGTGTGCGAGAAGACGCGGATCGAGTTGGGCAGCCCGGCCAGAGCGGTCTCGATCGGCAGCGTGACCTGCTTTTCCACCTCTTCGGCGGCGCGTCCCGGGAACAGCGCAATGACGGTGACCTGGGTGTCGGTGACGTCGGGAAAGGCTTCGACCGACAGGTTCTTGAAGGCGATCACGCCCGCCATCACGAACAGCAGCGTGCCCAGGATGATGAACAGCGGCTGGTGCAGTGCGTATTGGATCAGGCGTTTCATTTCTGCGCCGCTCCGGTGTCGGCGGCAGAGCCGGGTGCTACAGATTTAGTAGCTGCTGCGGCAGCATTGTCGGGGGCTCTGGCCTCTTCTTCTGCCAGCCGCAGGAGGCGTGCCAGCAGCAGGGCGTTTTCAACCACGACCTGCTCGCCGGCTTGCAGGCCTTTGGCAATCACGACCTCGCGCGGGCCTTCGTAGTCGAGTTCCACGGCGCGGCGTTCGAATTCGCCGGGGCGGGTTTGCACGAACACGGAATGGCGGGTGCCGCGCAGCAGCACGGCGACGGCAGGCACCACCACGCCGGATTCGAAGGTGCGCTCGAATTTGGCGGTGGCCAGCATTTCGGCCTTGAGGCGGCGGTCGGCATTGGCCACCACGCCGCGGATCTTGATGGTGCGGGTCAGGGGGTCGATGAAGTCGGACGTGGCGATGACCTTGCCTTGGAATGTCTGCCCGGGCAGGGACGGAATCGAGAGCTCGAAGGCCGTGCCGGGGTGCACGATGCCAACCTCCGATTCACGCGCATCGATCTGGATCCAGAGCGAAGAGGGGTCGGTGACGACAAACAGCGCCGGCACGCCTGGGCCGGCCAGATCGGGACGCACCTCCTGGCCGGGGTTGAGGTTGCGCTCCACCACCACGCCGCTGATGCTGGCGCTCAGGGCCAGTTGCTGGTTGACGCCGCTGCCGCTGCCGTACAGGCGGGTACGGGCCTGGGCGCGCGCGACTTCGGCCTGCGCGCGGTCAGCATCGGTTTCGGCCTGTTCCAGTTCCTTGCGCGCGACGATGCCGGCTTCGAACAGTTCGCGCTGGCGTTGCAGGGCCTTGTGTGTCAGGCGGGCATCGGCCTCGGCCTTGGCGGTTTCGCTCTGGGCCTGGCCGAAATCGGGCGAGGCCAGCAGGGCCAGCGGCGTGCCTGGCTGGACCTTCTGGCCGACGTCGGCCTTGATGCCCATGACGCGGCCGGCAAAGGCCGGGTAGATGCGCTGTGTGCGCTCTTCGTTCCATACCAGCTTGGCGGGCAACTCGACTGTCATGGCCTTGGCGGGTGCGGCGGCAGCGACGTGCAGCAGGTTGAGTTGCGGGTGACCGGCGGCAAAGCGCAGCTGGTTGTTCTGCACGATCGGTGCCGGCGCCTCCACCTTGGGGGCGGGGGCCTCGGTGCAGGCGCTCAGTCCCAGGGCAGAGAGGAGGAGGACGGGAAGAAAACGGTTCAGCATGGTTCAACAACGCCTGGAAGGGGACGGTATTCAGTTGGAAGGGGTGGGGGCCGCGGCCGTGGCTTCGGCCTGGGTGCGCAGCTGCCAGGCGCCGGCGGCCTTGGCATAGTCGGCGCGGGCCGTCAGGGCATCCAGTAGCGTGGCACGCAGGGTGCGCCGCGCGTCGAGCAGGTCGGTCAGCGACATGGCACCTTTGCTGTAGGCCAGCTCGGCACCCTCCGCCACCTTGCGCGCGCGCGGCAGGATGTCGACTTCGTAGGCCCGGGCGCGTTGGGCCGTGTTGAGCGCTTCCTGTTGCAGGCGCTGCAGTTCGGCACGGGCCTGGCGGCGGGTTCTTTCCAGCCCGTCCTGGGCCTGGGCCAACTGGGCGTTGGCGCGTGCGATCTCGCCCTGGTAGCTGTAACCCCATTGCAGGGGCATCTGCATGCGCAGTTCGATCAGTGCGGTGGAGGTGCCGGGGTAATGGTCGTAGGAGGCACCCCAGGTGATGTCGGAGCGGCGCAGCGCCGTGCTGCCATCGAGCGCGGCTTGTGCGGCCTGTACCCGGGCCTGTGCGGCGCGCACGTCGGGGCGCGCGTCCACCAGGGCGTCCAGGCTGTTTGTCATGGGCATGTCGCCCGTCAGGGCGGGCCAGTCGGTCTGCGCCTGCAACTGCTCGGGCGGGGTCGGCAGGCCGGTGAATTGCCACAGCATGAGGGCGGCGCGCTGGCGGTCCAGCTCGGCCAGCTGGACGTCGGAGCGCGCGCGCTGGGCCTCGATCTCGGTGCGGGCGGCATCCTGCGCTGCCAGATCGCCGGCTTGCACACGTTTCTGGGCGGTGATGGCGAGCTGGGCGGCGCTGCGCTCGATTTGCGTCACCTGGGTCAGGCGTTCCTGCGCGGCCAGCAGGTTGTAGAACCCCGCCTGCACGCCCAGCAGCTGCTGGGTGCGGATCTCGTCCAGGTCGGCCTGGGCGGCCGTGGCGGCGCGCTCGGCGGTCAAGGTGCGCAGTTCGCGCTTGTTGCCGCGTTCCCAGGTCCAGTCCAGGCCGATCGACTTGTCGACCCGCTTCTCGGTCATGAAGTTGCCTTCACCGATGCCGTTCTGCAGGTCCATCTGGCTCAGTTTGGTCGTCAGGACGGGCAGCGGTGCGCGGTTGGCGCTCACGATGTCGGCACGGGCGGCGGCCAGGGCATTGCGCGCCAGGGCGACGTCCAGGTTGTTGCGGGCGGCCTGCAGGGCCTGTTCCAGCGAGACCGTTGCGCTGGCGGGGGCCTGAGCCAGCGCGGGCAGCGCCAGCAGCAGGCTTGAAAGCAGAAAGAACTGTCGTATGCTCATGGACTGATTGTCGAAAGTGCCGACTGACCACGGGCTGACTTCCCGCTTGGTGAAAACGCGTAGAGCCCCCGTTGCTGATGCTGCCTCCATGAGAATCCTGCTGGTCGAAGACGATGCCATCCTGCGCGATGTCATGCTGCACAGCCTGCGCGATGCCGGGCACCGGGTGGATGTGGCCGAAACCCTGGAACAGGCCCGCCATTTCTGGCAGGTCCAGCCCTTTGATGCCGTGCTGCTGGACCTGAACCTGCCCGTGACCGGCAGCCCCCACAGCGAGCATGGAAGCGGCCTGACCGTGCTGCGCGAAGCGCGCGCCCGCGGTGACCGCACGCCGGTGCTGGTGCTGACGGCAAGAAACCGGACCGAGGAACGCATTGCCGGACTGGATGCCGGTGCGGACGATTACCTCGGCAAACCGTTTGAGTTGGCCGAGGTCGAAGCGCGCCTGCGGGCCCTGGTGCGCCGCACCCAGGGCACGGAAGACCGCTTCGAGGTCGGCCGTCTGGCCCTGGACCGCAAGGCGCGCCGCTTTTCGATCGATGCGTCCCTGCTGGAGTTGCCGGCACGCGAGTTCGAGGTTCTGTGGGAGCTGATGACCCCGCCGGGCCGGGTGGTCAGCAAGCGGGTGCTGTCGGACAAGCTCTCCGACTTTGACGAGGCCCTGGCAGACAACGCGCTGGAGGCCTTCATTTCACGCCTGCGCAAGAAGCTGGCAGGCAGCGGGGCCGGTATCCGTACCTTGCGTGGCCTGGGGTATGTGCTGGAGCCAGTGTCGGGAGAGCCGGTTTGAACGCCGTGCCGGCCGCGGCTGAGGCCTTGTCGCGCAAGTCCTCGCTGCGGGCGCGGGTGGTGCGCCATGTGCTGTGGCCACTGGCCCTGACCTGGCTGCTGGGCACGGCACTCACCGTGGGCGTGGCCTACTATTTTGCGCAGAAGGCGTTTGACCGCGCCCTGCTTGATGATGCCTATGCCCTGGCCTCGCGCGTCAAGCTCCATGCGGATGATCTGGCGCTGGAGCTCTCGACCCGCGAGATGAGCGCGGTGCTGTTTGACCAGAGCGAAAACGTGTTTTTTGCCGTGCAGCGGCCCGATGGCTCGGTGATGGCCGGCCACCCCGGCCTGCATGCGCCCCGGCCCGAAGCGCCGGCCCGTACCCGCTTTTCCGAGATCAGCTACCAGGGCAAGAACTTGCGCAGCGTGGTGCTGCTGCGCAGCGAACCGGGTCCTTTTGTGGTGGTGGTGGCGCAGACCATGGGCAGCCGCGATGCCTTGCTGCACAACGTGCTCTTGTATTCCGTGGCACCGCAGGTGCTGCTGTTGCTGGTGTTGGCGGGCTGGTTGCGCCTCATCATCGGGCAGGAGTTGCGGCCGCTGGCCGAGTTGCAGCGCTCGGTCGAGCAGCGCGACGCGCTGGACCTGACGCCGGTGCCGGTGTCGGCCAGCTCCAGTGACATCGAGCACCTGGGCACAGCCATCAATGCCTTGCTGGCCCGCGTCAGCCACAGCATGCAGGCGCAGCGCGAGTTTTCCGGCAATGTGGCGCATGAACTGCGCACCCCGCTGGCCGGCATTCGTGCGCTGGCCGAATACGGCCTGGCGCAGCAGGACCCGGCGCTGTGGCGTGAGCAGTTGCAGCGCATCGGCGCCAGTGAGGCGCGCGCCAGCCGTCTGGTCGAGCAGTTGCTGGCGCTGGCATTGGCCGAGGAGGCTGATGCAGGGGTGCAGAACGCGCCCGTGGCGCTGGACGAGGTGGTGCATGAAACAGTGTTGCGCTACATCCCGCGAGCCGATGCCGCCGGGGTGGATCTGGGGGTGCAAGGACCGGAGCAGCGCTTGTGGGTGGCCGGCAATGTGGCACTGATTGAAGGGGTGCTGGGCAACCTGATCGACAACGCCCTGCGCTACGGTCGTGCGCCGCAGGGTCGGGACAGTTCGGTGACGGTGGTGCTGGCGCAGCAGGAGGGTGTGGTCACGCTGTCGGTGATCGACAATGGTCCGGGCCTGTCACCCGAGGAGCGCCGTCACCTGATGCAGCGCGGCGTGCGCGGGGTGCAGGCGGATCGGCTGGGGCAGGGGGCGGGTCTAGGCCTGGCCATCGTCGCCAAATTCGCAGCCGTGATGCATGCCGGGTTCGAACTCTGCGACGCGCCCAGTGGGCAGGGCCTGAGGGCGACGGTGAGTTTTCCCGTCGCCAGCGCGACCTAGAACTCGCTGTGCCAGCGCAGCGAGTAGACCTGTACCGGGCCCCGGTCCTGGTTGTAACCCGGGTTGCTGATGTGCTGCCAGCCGAGTGACACCGCCGATTGCACCTTGCCCACCCGCGTGCTCCACTCGGGCAGGGCCCAGCGGTACCAGGCTTCCAGCACGCGTTCCGGCGCGTAGTTGAGCCGGCCGTCACCCAGGAAAAAGCCCTGTCCCCCGGCCTTCAGGTAATCGCGGTGCGGGTCGGAAATGTCGTTGACGGCCAGCGCCACACCCCAGCGGTCGGCACGGCGGCCCCAGGCCGCGCCGGTGAACTGGCCGCCGACGGCGGTCTGCCGGTCGATCTCGGTGAAGGCATAGGTTTCGGTGCCGCCGTCGTTGGCGTTGAGGCGCAGGAACAGGCCGGCGTCCTCGGCCAGCGGTGCCAGCAGGGTGAAACCCCAGCCGGTCTTGCTCTGTTCGCGTCGCACCTTGCCCACGTCGGGTGTTCCACCCAGGGCCAGCGCCTCGGCGTAGCTGCCCATCACGGCCTGGTTGCGGAACCACAGCGCACTGGCGCGCAACGGACCGGCGGGCAGCTGCAGCGGCAGGTCGGATTCGATTTCCAGCTGGTCGCCATAACGGCGGTTTAGGTCGCTGTCCAGCGCCAGGCCATTGGATTCGACCGGCACGGCCGAGCGTGCGACACGAATGCCCCAGGTCGGGGTGCTGTAGTCAAGCAGCACAGCGTTGCTGTAGCCGCGTGCATCGGCGGCGTAGTCCCAGGCACCATGCGTCATGAAAGCCCAGTTGTGGAACTGGCTGCGCGGGTCCTTGGCGTAGGGGTTGGTGTCAAAGTAGTCGAGCAGCGAATAGTTGCCCACCACCAGCGTCCAGCGTCGCGCGCTGGCGCGGCCGCCGATCTCGTTGAAACCGGCTTCGATGGTTTCATCCTCGCCGCCGGCATTCCAGCGCTGCAGCAGGAACAGGCGGGCCCGGTAGGTATTGATTTCCGCCCCGGAGGTGCGTGCCAGCTCGCCGTTGGACAGGCCGCCGGCGCCGGTCAGGCGCGACAGCGGCTCCCCTTTGGCGGACTCCGGATTCAGGTGCAGCTGGGCGCCTTGCCACAGGCGCAGGCCGATGTCGGCCGTGGCGGTGAACGAATAGGAGCGCTCCTCCAGCGGGCTCATGCTGTTGGGCCCGTTGTAGGCCGCATGAAAAGCCGGTTTGGCCTGCCAGACGAAAGTGGTCTGGCCGTGGAACGACCACCGGGGCGCCTCGTCCGGCGTCTGTGCCCGCAAAGCGGTGCCGGCCGTTGCAAGGGCAACAGCAAGGCACGAGGCCGGCAGGAAGCGGCGGAGGCGGACGTTAAACATGGGAAACTTGAGCCTACCATGGGGGTATGACAGAGCCGCGTCATACCGCCAATGCTTAAGCAGGCCTTAATCGGAATGGATTAGAGTTGAAAGACGGTTGTCCTTCGAACCGGGCCATTTTAAGTCAGCCATGCTTTTTTCCCCCCGACTTTCCCGCACCACCCTGGGTGTTGCCAGCCTCCTCGTGGTCCTTGCCGGCCCCGTGGTGGCGCAGGATGCCACCAAACCCATTCCCTGGAACAAGAAGCTGGAAGCCGGTGCCGGCGTGAGCACGGTGCAAGTGCAGGCGCAAACCGGCGGAGGTGGTGCCGTGCTGCTGCAAGGCACGGTGGTGCTGCCAGCGCAGCAAAGTGATGTGGTCAGCATGCCGGTGGCCGGCGTGGTGCAGAGCGTGCTGGTGGCACCGATGCAGACCGTGCGCGCCGGCCAGCCGGTGGCGCGCATCATGAGTCCGGAACTGGCGCAGTGGCAACGCGAGTGGCTCATGGCCGATACGCAGGCCCGGCTGGCGCAGGGCAAGGCGCAGCGTGACGAACAGATGTTTGCGGACGGCATCGTCTCCGAGCACCGCCGCAATGAATCGCGCGCCCAGGCCGAGATGGCAACACTGGCCGCACGCGAGCGCCGCCAGGCGCTGCGCCTGGCGGGTGTGGGCGAGGCCGCATTGGCGCAGGCATCCAAAAACGCCGGTCTGTCGCCGCAGCTGACGCTGGTGGCGCCGGTGGCTGGCACGGTGCTGGAACAGATGGCCACCCCGGGCCAGCGGCTGGAAGCCGGCAGCCTGGTGGCGCACATTGCGCGCGCCGGCCAGCTGGCGATCGAATTGCAGGCCTCGCGCGAGCAGGCACAGGCGTTGCGTGTGGGGGATGCCCTGCAGGTGGACGGCTGCAAGACGCCGGCGCGTATCACCGCGCTCTCGCCGCAACTGAGCAGCACGACGCAGGGTGTGCAGTTGCGTGCTGAACTGACGGGGCGCGAGGACTGCCTGCGCATCAACCAGTTTGTGCAGCTGCGCTGGCAGGGGACCGCGGCCTCTGCGGCAGGTGTCTTCAGCGTGCCGTCCGCCGCCGTGGTGCAGCAGGGTGGCCGTCATTACGTGTTCGTGCGCCAGCCGCAGGGTTTTCGTGCTGTGGTCGTGACCATGGGCCCCGGGGGCGGCAGCGAGGTGCTCATCACCTCCGGACTCAAGGCCGGGGATGAAGTGGCCGTCAAAGGCGTGGCGGCCATCAAGGGCGCCTGGCTCGGTCTGGGCGCTGACGCCGGCGCGGGGCAGTGATGCTGGCACGTCTGATTGCTTTTGCGCTGTCGCAGCGGCTGCTGGTCCTGGTGCTGACACTGGGCCTGGTGGGCGCCGGCACCCTGGCGTTTCGCGACTTGCCGATCGACGCCTTTCCTGACGTCTCGTCGACCCAGGTCAAGATCATCCTGAAAGCGCCCGGCATGACGCCGGCCGAAGTCGAGTCGCGTGTGGTGATCCCGATCGAGCAGGAACTGCTGGGCCTGCCGCACCAGACCATGCTGCGTTCGCAGAGCAAGTACGCGATTGCCGACATCACGCTGGACTTTGCCGACGGCACCGACATCTACTGGGCACGCCAGCAGGTCAGCGAGCGCCTGAACGGCGTCATGGACCAGTTGCCGGCCGGCCTGTCCGGCGGGTTGGCGCCGATCACCACGCCGCTGGGCGAGATGTTCATGTTCACCATCGAGGGCGAGGCCACGCTGACCGAAAAGCGCACCCTGCTCGACACCGTGATCCGGCCGCAGCTGCGTGGCATTCCCGGCGTGGCGGACATCAACTCGCTGGGCGGCCATGCGCGCGCCTTCGAGGTGGTGCCGGATGTGGCGGCGCTGGCGGCGCGGCGCGTCTCGCTGGCGCAGTTGCAGGCTGCACTGGCGGCCAACAACCGCAATGACGGCGCCGGCCGGCTGGCCAGCGGTGAGGAGTCGCTGCTGGTGCGCAGCGACGGCAGCATCCGCACGCTGGACGATGTGCGCGCCATCGCCGTGCTCGAGCGCAACGGCCAGGCGGTGCGGGTGGGTGATGTGGCCGAGGTGCGCATGGGCAGCCTGACGCGTTACGGCGCGGTGAGCCAGGACGGCAAGCGCGAGGCGGTCGAAGGTCTGGTGCTGGGCCTGCGCGGCGCCAATGCGCAGAAGGTGGTGCGTGAGGTCAAGGCCCGGCTGGAGATCATCGGCAAGACCCTGCCACCCGGCATCACGGTCAAGCCCTTTTATGACCGCGGCAACCTGGTGGAGCGCGCAGTGAACACGGTGTCCAAGGCGCTGATGGAAGCCATCGTGCTGGTGCTGGTGCTGCTGCTGCTGTTCCTGGGCAATCTGCGCGCGGCACTGGTGGTGGCGCTGATCCTGCCGCTGTCCGCGTTGGGCACCTTCATCCTGATGCAGCAGTTCAACCTCTCGGCCAACCTGATGTCGCTCGGCGGGCTGGCGATTGCCATCGGCATGTTGGTCGATGCGGCGGTGGTGGTGGTGGAAAACCTGCAGGCACGGCCTTCGGCCGCCGGCAAGCTGCAGCTGCACGACGTGTTCCGTGCCGTGCAGGAGGTGGCGCTGCCGGTGACCTCGGGCATGTTCATCATCATGATGGTGTTTGTGCCGCTGCTGACGCTGCAGGGCCTGGAGGGCAAGATGTTTGCGCCGGTGGCGATCACCATCGTGTTTGCGCTGCTGACCTCGCTGTTGCTGTCGCTCACCGTCATCCCGGTACTGGCCTCGTTCTTCCTGAAGGGCGGGGACCATGCCACGCCGCGGCTGGTGCTCTGCCTGGAGCGCAATTATTCGCGCATGCTGGACTGGGCTCTCGGCCACAGCCGGCCGGTGGTGGGGGCTTCGGTGGCGCTGCTGGTGCTGGCGGTGGGCCTGTACACGCTGGTGGGCAAGTCCTTCATGCCCTCGATGGACGAGGGCGACGCCATTCTTCAGGTCGAGAAGCTGCCATCCATCAACCTGGAGACCTCGGTGGCGATGGACCAGGCGCTGCAGCGTCGTGTGCTGGCGGCGGTGCCGGAGGTCAGCAGCATCGTGGCGCGGGTCGGTGCCGACGAGCTGGGGCTGGACCCGATGGGCCTGAACGAGACCGACACCTTTCTGGTGCTCAAGCCCAAGGCCGAATGGCGTTTCGACAGCAAGGAGGCCGTGCTGGACGAGGTACGCAAGGTAGGCGCCGAGTTCGCCGGTATCAACCTGAGCTTCACCCAGCCGATCGAGATGCGTACCGCCGAGATGCTGTCCGGCGTGCGCGGCGACGTGGCGGTCAAGATCTTCGGCAGCGACCCGCAGGTGTTGAACCAGCTGGCCGAGCAGATGGTCAAGCTGCTCTCGGGCATCAGCGGCAGCGAAGACGTGATCACCGTGAAGAACGAGGGTGTGCAATATTTCCGCGTGGTCATCGACCGCGTGGCTGCCGGCCGCCTGGGGCTGTCGGTGGAGCAGATCCAGAACGACCTGCGCACGCTGGTGGAAGGCCTGCCGGTCGGCACGGTGCTGGTCGATGCCCGGCGGGTGCCGCTGCTGCTGCGCGGCCCGGCGGCGACGCAGATGACACCGGCCACCTTTGCGCAGTTGCGCCTGCCGCTGGCTGACGGCCAGGCCATTCCCTTGAGCCATGTGGCCACGCTGGAGGTGGTCGACGGCCCGGTGAAGATCGAACGCGAGAACTCTTCGCGCATGGCGGTGGTGCGCGCCAATGTGCGCGACCGCGACCTGGTGGGTTTTGTCGACGAGGCCAAGGCGGCGGTGGCGAAGAACATCACGCTGCCGCCGGGGGTGCATGTCACCTGGGGCGGCCAGTTCGAGAACCAACAGCGTGCCGCGGCCCGTCTGACCCTGGTGATCCCGGTGGTGCTGGGCCTGATCGTGCTGCTCTTGTTTGCCACCTTGGGCACGCTGCGTCAGGCGCTGCTGGTGTTTGCCAACATCCCGTTTGCCCTGGTGGGCGGTGTGGTGGCGCTGGCGGTGTCGGGCGAGTACCTGTCGGTGCCGGCCTCGGTGGGTTTCATTGCGCTGATGGGCATTGCCGTGCTCAACGGCCTGGTGCTGGTGACGCACTTCAACCAGTTGCTGGCGCGTGGCATGGCGCTGGAAGAAGTGGTGCACCAAGGCGCGCTGCGTCGCCTGCGCCCGGTGCTGATGACGGCCAGCATCACCGCGCTGGGCCTGGTGCCGCTGCTGCTGGCCACCGGGCCGGGCTCCGAGATCCAGCGTCCGCTGGCGGTGGTGGTGATCGGCGGCCTGTTCAGTGCCACCGCGCTGACGCTGCTGCTGTTGCCCATTCTTTTCCGCCGCTTTGGCGTGGCGGTCAAATCATGAACCAAGATTCAAGCACTCCCACCGAAGGGCCCTGGGCCGCAGATATCGATTGCCTGCTGACGCTGGCCATGCCGCTGGCGTTGGAAGAAGAAATGCTCGACCTGTTGCGTCAGCACGCAGATCTGGTGCCCGGTTTTTCCGTCATCCAGGGGCATGGCATCGGGATTCATGCGCCGTTGACCACGGCCATGGAGCAGGTCCAGGGGCGTGCGCGCCGGGTCTTTGTGCACATGGTGATGCGCAGTGGTGATGTGGCGCCACTGGTGGCGCGTCTGCGCGAGGTGCTGCAATCGTCGCAAGTGTTTTATTGGGCAGTGCCCTTGCAGACCTTCGGGAGGCTGGCATGAAACGGTTGAACGTGAGCCGTCTTGCGCTGGGCACCCTGATCTGCAGCCTGGCCTGGGGCGCTTTGGCCAATGAGGCCGAGGCCCTGGTGCCCAAGCTGTCGCTGCCGCCGGTGAACCCGACGCGCGAAGTGATTTCAAGCTTGCCGCAGGTGCAGGCCGCGCGTGCCGGCATGGCGCTGGCGCAGGCGCGCAGCCAGCAGCTGGTCGCCGGTGTGCACGAATGGAACCTCAAGCTGGGTGCCCAGCGCCGCAAGGAAACCGTCGGGCCGGACTACGCCGAGAGCGATCTGGCACTGGAGCGCAGCATCCGCTGGGGTGGCAAGGCCCAGACCGACCGCGATCTCGGTGATGCCGGTGTCGCAGCCGGTCAGTCGGCTTATGCCGATGTCTGGCATGAGGCGGTGCGCGGTCTGGTCACGGCTTGGTACGGCTGGCAGCGCGAACGCAGCACGGCGGGGGTGCTGGCGCAGCAGGCGACGCTGGCGCAGGAGCAGCTGCAGGTGGCGACACGTCGTGTCAAGGCCGGTGATGCGCCGCGCATGGACCAGCTGATGGCGCAGGCCGAACATGATCGGGCGCAGGCGGCCGGGCAACTGGCCGTGGCGCGCGAGCAGATGCAGCGGCAGGAGCTGCAAAAGCGTTTTCCCGGTCTGGCCATCGACAGTGTTCCGCTGGCCGCGACAACGGACGCGCCAGCCTTGCCCGGCCAAGCGCAGGACTGGCTGCAGCGCATCGTGAACGACAACCACGAGATTGAACTGGCCGAGGCCGAGCTGAAGCAGGCGCGGCTGCGCAGCGAACGTGCCCGGCTCGATACCCGTCCCGACCCGCTGCTGGGGGTGCGCGCGGCGCGTGAGCGCAGCGGGCAGGAAAACATCGTCGGGGTCTATGTGTCGATTCCGCTGCCCGGGGCCTACCGCGAGGGCGAACAGCGTGCCACGCTGGCGCTGGCCGATGCCGCTGAGCAACGATTGGCCCAGACGCGGCAACGGGTGGAAGCCACGGCCCAGCGCACCGTGCTGCAGGCCGTGAATGCCGTGGCCGTGGCGCAGCGGCAGGCGGCCGTGCAGCAGGCCATGGCCAGCGTGGCCCAGCTGGCCGTGAAGGCCTACAGCCTGGGCGAAGTGACGCTGACCGAAGCGCTGCAGGCGCGCCGCACGGCGCTGGAAGCGGCGCTGGCGGCGGATGCCGCGCGCTGGGATGCGCAGGAGGCCGTGACCCGCGTGCTGGTGGATGCGCACCGCCTGTGGGCCGCCGAAGAGGGCGGCCACTGAGCCGCCGACCTCGCTCGGCCGCGGGTGATCAGGCCAGTGCCGGGTAGTCGGTGTAACCCTTCTCACCACCGCCATACAGCGTGGCGCGGTCTACCTCGTTGAACGGGCCGCCTTCGCGCAGGCGACGCACCAGATCGGGGTTGGCGATGAAGGGCCGGCCATAGGCCACCAGGTCGGCACCTTGCGCCAGCGACTGTTCCGCCAGTGGGCGGTCGTAACCGTTGTTCACCATCCAGGCCGCCTTGCCGCCGGCGGCGCGGTAGGCTGCCAGCAGGGCCGCGTAGTCGAACGGCATGTCGCCTTGCTGGTGGTCGCGTGGGCCCCCGGTGGCGCCTTCGATGATGTGCACATAAGCCAGGTCCAGCGGGGCCAGCGCGCGCACCACATGTTCGAACAGCGGTTGCGGCTTCGGGTCGCTGGCATCGTTGGCCGGCGTCACCGGCGACAGGCGCAGGCCGGTGCGCTGGGCACCGATCTCCTCGCAGACGGCCTGCATCACTTCGAGCAGCAGACGGGCACGGTTTTCAATGGCGCCGCCATAGGCATCGGTGCGCTGGTTGGAGCCCGAGCGCAGGAACTGGTCGAGCAGGTAGCCGTTGGCACCGTGCACTTCCACGCCGTCGAAGCCGGCGGCGATGGCGTTGCGGGCGGCACGGCGGTAGTCGTTGACGATGCCGGGCAGCTCGGCGAGTTCGAGCGCACGCGGGGCCGAGGTCTCGACGAAGGTCGGCACACCGTCCTTGATCAGCACGGTCTTGGTCTTGGCGGTGAGGGCCGAGGGCGCCACCGGCGCCTGGTGATTCGGCTGCAGTTCGGTGTGCGAGACGCGGCCGACGTGCCAGAGCTGCATCACGATCTTGCCGCCGGCCGCATGCACGGCGGCGGTGACGGGCTTCCAGGCGGCGACCTGCTCGTCGCTCCAGATGCCGGGCACATCGGCATAACCCTGGCCCTGGTGGCTGATGGCGGTGGCCTCGGTGATGATGAGGCCGGCCGAGGCGCGCTGGGCGTAATAGGTGGCCATCAAGGCGTTGGGCAGGGCACCCGGGGCGCGGTTGCGCGTCAGCGGCGCCATGACGATGCGGTTGGACAGGGACAGGGCACCGGCCTGGACGGGATCAAACAGGGAGCTCATGGAGGCTTTCTTTCACATCGGGTTGAAACACGAGGCATAGCGTACGGGCTCGCCGAAACCCTTGCCCATGACAGGCTGCTGTCTTTGTGACAGGCCCCGCAGAGGGCGGACGCGACTTTCCCGCAGAATGCTGGACATCATGTCGCGCCATTCGCCGCTTTCTCAAGTCTCCCCCCTGTCGCTCATGGGACTGGCGTTGGCGCTCTCGCTGGCCGCCGCCGTCTCGCTGGGCATCACGCGCTTTGCCTATGGCCTGTTGCTGCCGGTGATGCGCACCGACCTGGGCTGGAGCTACACCCTGGCCGGCGCCATGAACACCGCCAATGCGCTGGGTTACCTGCTGGGGGCCCTGGCCACACCGCGGCTGATGCAGCGCCTGGGCGCGGTGACCTTGCTGCTGGGTGGCGCCCTGCTGGCCAGCCTGTTCATGGGCCTGAGCGGCTTCTTCACCAGCGCGGCACCGCTGCTGCTGCAGCGCTTGCTGGCCGGGGTGGCGAGTGCTTTCATCTTCATTGCCGGCGGTTTGCTGGCGGCGCGCATGGGCGCTTTGCAGCCGCAACGCGGTGGTCTGCTGCTGGGGCTGTATTACGGCGGTACGGGTTGGGGCATCACGCTCTCGGCCCTGGCCGTGCCGCAGGTGCTGACGGCCGCCAGTGCCGTGCCGCACGGCTGGACCTGGGCCTGGTGGTTGCTGGCGGCTGTCTGTGGGCTGGCCACCGCGGTGTTGTGGTGGCCCGCGCGGCGGCTGCGCGCGTTGAGCCCGGCGCCTGTCGCGGGTCCGTCGGCACCGGCCGCCACGCCGTTCCATTGGCGTCCACTGGCTTACGCGCTGGCCAGCTACGGTCTGTTCGGTGTCGGTTACATCGGCTATATGACCTTCGTGATTGCGCTGCTGCGCGAGCAGGGTGTGGCGCCCGGGGCCGTCACGGGCTTTTATGCGCTGCTCGGCTTGGCGGTGGTGGCCTCGGCCCGGCTGTGGGCCGGCCTGCTGGACCGCTACCGCGGCGGCCAGGCGCTGGCCATTCTCAACACGCTGCTCGGCGTGGCCACGGTGTTGCCGGCGCTCACCTCGTCCTGGGGCGTGGTGCTGGTCTCCGGCCTGCTGTTCGGCGGTGTGTTCCTGTCGGTGGTGGCGTCCACCACGGCGTTGGTGCGGCACAACCTGCCGGCCGAGCAGTGGGCGGCCGGCATCAGCGCTTTCACGATCGTGTTTGCGGCCGGTCAGATCATCGGCCCCACCATCGTGGGCTGGATTGCCGACGGCCCCGGTGGCCTGAGCCGTGGTCTGGTGTTCTCGGCGCTGGCCCTGTGGCTGGGGGCGCTGCTGGCCTGGCGCCAGCGCAGTCTGCCGCAGCCGGTTTGAGTGCCTGGGCCGTGCGGGGCGATGCCACAATGCCGGCATGAAACGCGCTGTCAAATGGATCGGGATCGCACTGCTGGTGCTGTTGTTGCTGCTGGCCGCCGGTGTGCTGGCCTTGCAGCGCTGGATTGGCACCGACGATTTCCGTCAACGCGTGGCGCAACAGGCCAGCATGGCGCTCGGCGTGGATGTGACGCTGGGCGCCATCGAGGTGGCGCTGTGGCCGCTGCCCGCTGTAGCGGTGGACCGCATTGCGGTACAGACCAGGCCGGCATTGACGGTGGAGCGCGTCGAGGTCCGCCCGGCATGGGCCGATCTGCTGCAGGGACGGGTGGCGCCGGCCACGCTGGTCGTGCGCCGCGCCGTGCTGCCGCAACCCGGCATCGATGCCTTGCTGGCTGCGATGCAGAAGGCCAAACCGAAGGATCAGCCGCAGGGTGATGTGCCGTGGCAACTGCTGCCGCAGCGCACCGTGCTGGATGGCCTGACCTGGGTGGATGCCAAAGGGGGGGCGGCCATCACCGTGCAGGCCGATGTCCGCCTGAGCCCGGATGTCTGGCCGCAGCAGCTCGATGCGCAGATCGTGCAGGGGCGGCTGCAGGGCAGCAAGCTCGTTTTGCAACGCGAAGCACAGGCCTTGGCCTGGGGTGTGGTCTTGCAGGTGGCCGGTGGCAGTGTCAAGGGCCGTCTGGAGTTGCAAATGCCCAGGGAGACGGGGGCTGAATGGGCCGTCAAGGCGCAGTTGCAGACGCGTGAGGTCGAGGTGTCACGCCTGACGGCACCCGAGCCGACCCCGAAGTCGCAGGCGGCACAGCCGCTTAGCGGCAAGCTCGAAGCCAACACCAGTCTGAATGCCCGCACCCGCAAGCCCGTGGCGCTGCTGGAGGTGCTGCAGACGCAGTCGACCTTCACGGTGCGCAACGCGGTGGTGCACGGCATCGATCTGGCCCGCGCGGTCAAGACCGTGGGCATGAGCCGCGGCGGCGAGACACCGCTGGACACGCTGGCCGGTCAGGTGCGCACCCAGGGCCGGGCGATCGAGCTCAGCAACCTGGTGGCCAGCTCGGGCGTGCTCAGCGCCACCGGGCAGGTGAACGTGGCGCCGAGCCAGGCCTTGAGCGGGCGCATCAGCGTGGAGCTCGGCGGGGCGGTGGGCGTGCCGCTGGCGCTGGGCGGCACGGTGAGCGACCCGCAGGTGACGCTGACGCGCGGCGCCATGATCGGTGCGGCCATCGGCACGGTGCTGATGCCGGGTGTCGGCACCGGCACCGGGGCCAGCCTGGGCGACAAGGCCAGTGAGGGTTTCAAGAAGCTTTTTGGCAAGTAGGCCTTGCCATCATTGCGCCAAATGCTATTAAAACAATAGCATTCAAAATGCCTCCCGGGCTCAGGTCTTGTAGCTGGGATCCATGCGGTCGAGTTTGCGCAGCAGCGCCGGCCAGGCCAGGTTGGCGCCTTGGCCCACCGTGACGGTTTTCATGGCGCTCGCCACACCCGTCAGGATCTGCGGGTTGATGTAAACCAGTTCACCACCGGCCTGGGCATCGAGCTGGATGCGGCAGGTGGCCTCGAAGATGTACATGTTCAGGAAAGCATCGGCAATCGTCCGGCCCACGGTCAGCAGGCCGTGGTTGCGCAGCATCAGGTAGTTGGCACGGCCCAGATCGGCTTGCAGGCGCGGCTTCTCGTCGTCGCGCAGCGCCACGCCCTCGTAGTCGTGGTAGGCCAGTGAGCCGAGCACGAAGGTGGACTGCTGGCTGATCGGCAGCACGCCGCATCTCTGCGCGCTCACCGCCACGCCGGCGCGCGAGTGGGTGTGCAGCACGCAGCCGGCGTCCTCGCGCGCCTGGTGGACGGCGCTGTGGATGACAAAGCCGGCGGGGTTGACGGGGAACGGTGAGTCGGACAGCTTGTTGCAGTCCTGGTCGACCTTGACCAGGCTGGAGGCCGTGATCTCGTCGAACATCAGCCCGTAGGGGTTGATGAGGAAGTGGTGTTCCGGCCCCGGGATGCGCGCGCTGATGTGGGTGAAGACCAGATCGCTCCAGCCGTAGGCGGCCACCAGGCGGTAGGCGGCGGCGAGGTCGCAGCGCAGCTGCCATTCATCGGCGCTGACGGCGTCTTTGAGTGAGGGAATGTGCATGGTGAGGTCTCCAGCGGATCTTGTGTTTGTGATCCGCAACTGTCCACCAAGGCGACGCAAAGATCAATGCGGCTGCAGTCGCGTCTGGGACGTCAGGCCCTGCTGGCGGAACTCGCTCGGGCTCATGCCGGTGTGTTCGCGGAACACGCGGCTGAAATGCGACGGGTTGTTGAAGCCCCAGGACAGCGCGATCTCGGTGATCGGGCGCGACTGCGCCATCGGGTGCTGCAGTTCGCGCAGGCAGGCGTCCAGCCGCAGGTGCTGGATGTAGCTGGCCAGCGTCTGGTCTTCTTCGGCAAAAGCGTTGTAGAGGTGGCGCTTGCTGCAGTTCAGGGCGTGGGCGATCTGCTCCACCGTCAGCTCGGGGTCGCGCAGGTGCAGCGCGACGTAGCCACGGATGCGGTCTTTCAGCACCTCGCGCTGTGTCTGCGCGGTTTCTTGGCCCGACAGCTCGATCAGGGACAGGCGCACCAGCTGGGCGATCAGTTCGCCGGCACCACGTGCGGCATCGGCGCTCATGTGCGGCAGTTCCTGGAAGGTGCTGCGCATGGTCGTCAGCGCCACGCGGGCGATGCCGCTGGCGCCGCCGACCGGGCGCGCCATCAAGGTGTCCAGGCGCAGGCCGCGTTCTACCATCTGTGCCTTGGGCAGCATGACGATCAGGTGCTCGACGCGTTCCGGGTTGGCCACGGCATAACTGCCGGTGGTGTCGTAGATGGTCCAGGCGCCGGGGGCGACCCAGGCCTGGCGGCCCATCTGCTCGACGCCGGCACGGCCCTTCATCGGCGCCACGATCTTGAGGTAACCCTCGTCGCTGGCGCGCACCATGTCCTGCGTGCGGACCACGCGGTGGCGGTTGGCTTCGAGCTTGGTGAGGATGATGTCGCCGGCGCGTGCCGAGGCCATGTGGCCGTCGAAGTCGGTGTCGCCATAGAGGTCGGACTCCAGGCCGCCGAAATGTTTCCAGATCCACTCGCGCCATACCGGCGCGCGTTCACGCGGCGCGAAGTCATCCGTCGTGACGGACGTGGTCGCGGTCATACGGCGCTCCGTGGGATGGCGTGTGGGTGCATGGTCCCGCGATTATGGGCGTTGCACCAAATTCAGAGGAGGCGTGTGGACAAGGGTTAACCCTGACTTGCTTGCGTGAACCGTCAACAACTTTGTGCACGTTCAGCAAAGCCGTTTCCGGTGCGGTTTCCTAACATGGCCGGTCCAATTCCCGAAAGTCCACTTTCACTGGAGACAACATGGTTCAACAATCAAAACGTACCCTGCTCAAAGGCGGCGCCGCCGCTGTTGGCGCCGCCACCTTTGCCCCGCAACTGCTGGCGCAGCAAAAGCCCGTGCGCATCGGCTACGCCATCGCCCGTACCGGCCCGTGGGCGGGTGGCGCGCAAGTCAGCCAGGAACCGAACTTCCTGCTGTGGGCCGAGCAGCAGAACGCTGCCGGTGGTCTGGACGTCAAGGGTGTGCGCCGCCCGATCGAGCTGGTCAGCTCAGATGACCGCAGCGACATCGAAACCTGCGTGCGCTCCTACGAGAAGCTGATGGGCAGCGACAAGGTCGACCTGATCCTGCCGCCCTGGGGTTCCAACGCCAACTTCGCCATTGCCCCGCTGGCCAACCGCTACGGCTACCCGATGCTGGCGCCCACCGCCTTGTCGCGCAAGCTGGTCGACATGCGCCTGCCGTACTTCTTCTCGCTGCTGCAGCAGCCCGACAAGATGATGGGCGCATTGGTGGACATGCTCAAGGCCAATGGCGTGAAGACCATTGCCATCGTCTACATGGACGACCTGTTCGGCCTGGAGAACTTCGCCGCGCTCAACAACGCCTTGAAGGGCAGCAACATCCAGGTGGTGGAGCGCAAGGGTTATCCGCTGGGCGTGAAGGACCTGTCGCCGGTGCTGCGCGGCATCAAGGACCTCAACCCCGATGCCTTCATCGGCATCACCTACCCGCCGGACACCATCCTGGCCAGCAAGCAGGCCAAGGAGATCGGCTTCAACCCGAAGTTCTTCTACGCCTCGGTCGGCACCGCCTTCCAGCTCTACAAGAACGTGATGACACCGGCTGGCGCCGAAGGCGTGCTGGGCATGGGTTCGTGGAATGGCAAGACCAGCGCGGCAGCCAAGGCCTACTTCGATGCGCATGCCAAGAAGTTCGGCGGCAAGGAGCCGGACCGCTGGGCCAGCGGCCACTGCTGGGCCGGCCTGGAGATCCTGACCGAATCCGTGGCCAAGGTCGGCCTGGACCGCAAGGCCTTGCGCGACCACATTGCCAAGAATGAGTTCAAGACCATCCTCGGCAACATCCATTTCGAGGGCAGCGAGGTCTCGGTGCCTGGCACGGTCGGCCAATGGCAGAACGGCGAGTTCGAAGTGGTGTGGCCGGCCAAGCTGGCGACCGCCAAGCTCAATCCGAGCAAACCGGTCTGGAAGTGATCGGTATCCCCCCTGAGTCGGCCTGACGGCCGTCTTCCCCCCGCAGGGGGGACGCCACCAGCGGCCCGGCGAAGCCGGTTCCGCGGTGGCCCCCGATGATGGCCCTCGCTGTTGTTGCGGGTTTTCTTCAATTTCCTGATACCCAATGTCATTCACTGCCTGGTTAGAACTGATCGCCTCCGGTCTCATCACCGGGGGCATCTACGCGCTGGTGGCGCTCGGACTGAATCTGCAGTACGGGCTGATGCGCATCCTGAACATCGCGCATGGCGAGTTCCTGATGATCGGTGCCTACATCACCTGGATGGCGCAGGACGCCCTGGGGGTGTCGCCGCTGCTGATGGTGCCGGTGTCCTTCCTGCTCCTCATGGGGCTCGGCCTGGTGCTGCACCGGCTGTGCTTCCGCCGCCTGACGGCCACCTCGCCCAACCTCGACGTCTTCGAGGCGCGTGGCCTGATGGTGGCTTTCGGTCTCATGTTCCTGGCGCAGAACTTCGCTTCCTTCATGTGGGGCGGTGAGCTGCGCGGCTACGACTACCTGACCGACTCGGTGAAGATCGGTGAGGCCCAGTTCGCCGGCAACAAACTGCTGGTGTTCGGGCTGGCGCTGGCCTTCAGTGCGGCGCTGATCGTGCTGATGCGCATGACCCTGCTCGGCAAGGGCGTGCGTGCGCTGATGCAGTCGCCCATCGGCGCACAGCTGGTCGGCATCGACACCCAGCGGCTGCACCCGCTGATGTTCGGCATCGGCCTGGGGCTGTCGGGCATTGCCGGCAGCCTGCTGTCCATGGCCTACACCATCACGCCCTCGATGGGCGAGCCCTACACCGTGACGGCGCTGATCGTCATCACCCTTGGCGGCTTTGGCAGCATGAGCGGTGCGCTGGCCGGCGGTCTGCTGCTGGGCGTGATCGAGGCGCTGGGCATGCACTTCACCAGTCCCTCGCTCAAGGCCCTGCTGTCCTACAGCGTGTTCATTGCGGTGCTGCTGCTGCGGCCCGAAGGTCTGTTTGCACGCAAGGGGAGGAAGGCATGAACTCGAAGCAGATCCTCATCCGTGACCTGCTGGTCCTGCTCGCCATCACCGGCTGGGCGCTCGCACTGCCGCACTACGGCAGCGAGTTCGTGGTGTCGATGGCGCTGACCTGCCTGATGTACGTGGCCCTGTCGTCCAGCTGGGGCCTGTTTTGCGGCAGCACGCGCTACATGTCGCTGGCCACCTCGGCCTTCTTCGGCATCGGCGCCTACACCAGTGCCATCTTCCTCGGCCAGTTCTCCTGGATCGAGGCCATCCTGCTCGGCGCCGGTCTGTCGGCCGGGGTGGCGGTGGTCATGGGCCTGGCGGTGCTGCACCTGCGCGGCACCTACTTCGCGGTGCTGACTTTCGGCATGACCGAGCTGATCATGCACGCCGTGACTTTCTTCGAGAAGCGTTTCTCCGGCACAGTGGGCCGTGTGCTGACCGTGATCCCTGAGCCCGACACGATCTACCTGACCGTGCTGGCCTTGGCGATGCTGGCGGTGCTGGCGTCCATCGTGCTGCGCCGCACCCGCTTCGGCCTGGCGTTGCTGGGCATCGGTGCTGACGAGCAGCGTGCCCAGACGCTGGGCGTCAACACGCGGCTGATCAAGACCGCCGGCTTCGCACTCACCGCCGCCTTTGCCGGTGCCGTGGGCGCTGCCATGGCGGTGCGCTGGACCTACATCGACCCGCACACCGTGTTCAACCCCTTCATCGGTTTCCAGACCGTGCTGATCGCCCTGATCGGCGGTGCCGCCACGTTGTGGGGGCCGTTGATTGCCGCCATCGTGTTCAGCGTGCTGGCCGAGACGCTGCGCCTGCAGTTCCCGCAGATCTACATGATGTCCCTGGGTATCTTGCTGATCCTGTGCGTGCTGTACCTGCCGGGCGGCCTGGCTTCGCTGCGTTGGAGCACCTTCGGTGACTGGTGGCGCAACAGCCGCCAGTCGGTGCGCGCGCTGGGCGGGAAGGAGCGCAAGCATGTCTGACATTTTTCTCGAAGCCCGTGACATCACGGTGCGTTTCGGTGGCCTGGTGGCTGTGGATGCGGTGAGCGCCACCTTCCGCGCCGGCGAACTGGTGGGCATCATCGGCCCCAACGGCGCCGGCAAGACCACGTTCTTCAATGCCATCTCCGGCGTGATCCCGCCCACCTCGGGCCAGCTCATCGCCGGCGGCCGCAGCCTGGCCGGCAAGCCACCGCATTTGTACGCCGCCGCCGGTGTGGCGCGCACCTTCCAGACGCCGCGTGTGTTTGCCGACATGACGGTGACCGCCAACATCGACTTCGGCCTGAAGTTTGCCGGCCGTCGGCGTGAAGGTTCCTGGCATCTGCGTGACGCCACCAGCATCCTGGAGCTGATTGGCCTGGTCCATCTGGCCGAGCTGCCGGCCGCGGCTATCACGCCCTCGCAGCAGCGCGTGCTGGAGATCGGCATGGCGCTGGCCACCCGACCGCGCATGTTGCTGCTTGACGAGGTGGCCGCCGGTCTGACCGAAATCGAGGTCGACAACATGGCGCAGCTGATCCGGCGCATGCGCGACGAGCTGGACCTGACCGTGGTCTGGATCGAGCATGCGGTGACCACGCTGCTGAAGTACGTGGAGCGTGTCATCGTGCTGCACCAGGGCCGCAAGATTGCCGATGGTGTGCCCGATGAGGTGGTGCGCAATGCCGAGGTGGTCGAGGCCTACCTGGGTGACGAGATGGAGCAAACCGCATGATGTGGTACGACCCAAGCCCCTTTGTGCTGGGCGGCAGCCCGCAGGCCCACTTGAAGATCAAGGGCCTGAGCGCCGGTTATGGCGCCTTCCTGGTGCTGCGTGACCTGACGCTGGAGATCAAGCCCGGCCTGACCGTCATCCTCGGCCCCAACGGCGCCGGCAAGACCACGCTGCTCAAGGCGCTGTCCGGCCTGATCACCCGCCAGGGTCAGGTGCTGCTCAACGGCGAGCCGCTGCCGACCAAGACCAACGAAATCGTGCAGCGCGGCATGGCGCTGGTGGCCGAAGGGCGACAGCTGTTTCCGCAGATGACGGTGACGGAGAACCTGGAGCTGGGCGGCTGGTTGTGCCCGAAGGCCGAGCGCGTGCGCCGGCTGGAGCAGGCCTTCAACGACTTTCCCAAGCTGCGCGAACGCGCCCACCAGCTGGCCGGCACCATGAGTGGCGGCGAGCAGCAGATGGTGGCGGTGGCGCGCGCCATGATGAGCGCGCCCCGCCTCTTGATGCTCGACGAGCCCTCGCTCGGCCTGGCACCGAAGATGGTGGACGAGCTGCTGGCGATTGCCCGTCGTATTGCCGACGCCGGCACCACCGTGCTGATGGTGGAGCAGAACGTCAAGAAGGCGCTGGCCGTGGCCGACCGTGCTTATGTGCTGGAGCGCGGCGTGCTGGTGGCCAGCGGGCCGGCCAGGCTGCTGGCGCGCTCCAGTGTCATCCGCGAGGCCTACCTCGGCGCCGGCAAGAAGGACGGTACATCCCCATCGACCCCGGCCACGCAGCGTTCTGCGGTGGCCGCCTGAGCTATTTTTTCCGATCCATTACCTGAAGGAGTCTCCCCATGTCCGACATGTCCATGCTCATCAACGGCCTGAAGGTCAGCGCCGAAAACCATGCCATGTTCGAGCGCCGCAACCCGCTCGATGGCAGCGTCGCCACGCGTGCCCCGGCCGCTTCGCCGGCCGATGCCGTGATGGCGGTGGAAGCCGCCGCCGAGGCGTTCAAGAGCTGGAGCCAGACCGGCCCCAGCGAGCGCCGTGCCCTGTTGCTGAAAGCGGCCGATGCGCTGGAAGCCAAGACGCCGCAATTCATCGAGGCTGTGGCCGCCGAAACCGGTGCCTCCGGCATGTGGGCCGGCTTCAACGTGCACCTGGCTGCTGGCATGATCCGCGAAGCGGCGTCGCTCACTACCCAGATCAGCGGCGAGGTGATTCCGTCCGACGTGCCGGGCAGCCTGGCCATGGCGGTGCGTCAGCCCGCTGGTGTGGTGCTGGGCATGGCGCCGTGGAATGCGCCCGTCATCCTGGGCGTGCGCGCCATCTGCGTGCCGCTGGCCTGCGGCAACACGGTGGTGATGAAGGGCTCGGAAAACTGCCCGCACACCCACCAGCTGATCATTGAGTCCTTCCAGGACGCCGGCTTTCCGCCCGGCGTGGTCAACTACGTCACCAATGCCCCGGCCGATGCGGCGGCTGTGGTGGAGGCCATGGTGGCGCACCCGGCGGTGCGCCGCGTGAACTTCACCGGCTCCACCCGCGTGGGCAAGATCATCGCCATGACCTGCGCCAAATACCTGAAGCCGGTGGTGCTGGAACTCGGCGGCAAGGCGCCGATGGTGATCCTCGACGACGCCAACATCGAGGACGCGGTGAACGGCGCTGCCTTCGGCTGTTTTGCCAACAGCGGCCAGATCTGCATGTCGACCGAGCGCATCATCGTCGACCAGAAGATTGCCGACGAGTTCGTCAGGAAGTTCGTCGCCAAGGCCAGCGCACTGCCGCTGGGTGACCCGCGCAAGCCGGAGCCGGTGGTGCTGGGTTCGGTGATCGGCATGAGCACGGTGGAGCACTGCAACGCGCTGATCGACGACGCGCTGGCCAAGGGCGCCAAGCTGCTGTGCGGCGGCAAGGCCGAGAACACGCTGATGCCGGCTACGCTGCTGGACCACGTGACACCGGCAATGCGGATCTACGCGGAAGAGACCTTCGGCCCGGTCAAGGCCATCGTGCGCGTCAGCGGTGAGGACGAAGCCGTGGCCTGTGCCAACGACAACGAGTACGGCCTGTCGTCGGCCGTTTTCGGTGGTGACATCGCGCGTGCCTTCAACGTGGCGCGCCGCATCGACTCCGGTATCTGCCACGTGAACGGCCCGACCGTGCACGACGAGGCGCAGATGCCGTTCGGTGGTGTCAAGGGTTCGGGCATCGGCCGTTTCGGCGGCAAGGCCGGTATCCACGAGTTCACCGAGCTGCGCTGGATCACGATGCAGACCACACCGCGCCACTACCCCTTCTGAGGCGGTCGGGGCTAAGCCGCGAGATCGGCGGCCCCGTCCTCGTGGTAGATCTCGGCGGCATTCTTGCCGCCTTTTTTGACCTTGTACATGGCCTGGTCGGCATGCTCGGTGAGCGTGGCGGCATCTTGGCCGTGTTCCGGGTACAGCGCGATGCCAATGCTGAGCGAGACACGGGCGGTGGCACCTTCCGCCAGCGGGATCGGCTCACGCGCGATGGCGCCGATCTTTTCCGCCAGGACCCAGGCGTGGTGTTCGTCGGTGACATCCGGCAGCAGGACCACGAATTCGTCACCGCCGATGCGGGCCAGGGTGTCGGAGGCGCGGATGCATCGCTGGATGCGCCGTGCCATGGTTTGCAGCACGAGGTCACCGGCGTCATGGCCATGCGTGTCGTTGACCAGCTTGAAGCCGTCGATGTCCATGAACATCAGCGCCAGCGCCTCGTGGTTGCGCTGCGCGACCAGCAGGCTGTGCTCCAGCCGATCGGCCAGCAGGGTGCGGTTGGGCAGCCCGGTCAACTGGTCATGGTGGGCACCGTGCTTGTAGCTCTCTTCCAGTTGCTTGTGGTGTGTGATGTCCAACCGGGTGCCGCACATCATCAAGGGTTTGCCGTCGGGCGTCCGGCTGGCGAGCTGGCCGCGGTCGAGCACCCAGATCCAATGGCCATCCTTGTGGCGCATGCGCGCTTCGCATTCGTAGTATTCGAGCTGACCATCGAAATGCTGCTGCAACAAGGCTCTGGAGGTTTTCAAATCGTCCGGATGGGTGCGATCGGTCCAGGTCTCGATGGAGGTGGGTTCGAGTTCTGACAGTCCGTAGCCGATGAGCTGGGCCCAATGCGCGTTGTACGTGGTCTCGCCGGTCTGCACGTTCCACTCCCAGGTGCCGGCGTGTGTGCCGGCGATGATGGCAGAGAGCTTGGCCCGCTCCTGCACCAGCGCTTCGTTCATCTTGATGGCCATGGCGATGGCCCGCTCGCGCCGGGTGACCAGTACCTGGATCAGAAGGGCGAGCACCAGACTCATCAGCACGCCGCCCAGACCCAGCAGTGCGGGCAGGCGGGTGTCGATCCGGGACAGCATCAGATCGGATGCCCGCATGTGCAGTGTCCAAGTGTGCCCCATCTGGTGCAGGGTCTGTACGGTTTCGTAGATGGCCGAGGGTTTGTCCTTCGGGTCACGCCAGGTGGCTTGCTCGGTGTGCATCAGGTTGGCGGGTGTGGCGTCGGTCCCGTCATAGATGTCGATCAGCAGGTTGCCGGCGCGCTCGCCATAGATGCCGGTCAGGAAGTCGTTCATGCGAAACGGCGCATAGACCCAGCCCACCAGGTGGGCGCGGCGTTCCTCGACGCCGGTGAGCGGCATCCCTTCCCGGTAGAGTGGGGCGTAGACCAGAAAGCCGGCTTGTTCGTCCTGGCCGGTTTCCTGAACCAGGCGGACCTTGCCCGACAGGCTCATCTCGCCAGTGTCGGCGGCCCGCTGCATGGCCCGGTGGCGCACCGGCTCGGCATACATGTCGTAGCCGATCGCGCGCAGGTTGCGACCCAGCGCAGGGGCAATGTAGACAATCGATGAGTAGAGTGGCCGCTCACCTTCGGGCCGGATGTTGTAGTCCGCCACGCCTTCACGCTGGACTGATGCGATGTGCGCCTGCAGTTCCTGGGGCCGGATCAGGCGCGCAAACCCGACGCCCTGGATGCCGGTGTGGTCGGTGCCAACGCCTTGCTGGTCGATGAATTTGTGGAACTGTTCCCGGCTGACCTGTGGCTGTGTTTTCAGCAGCCCGCCCGTGGCGCGCAGGATCTGCAGGTAAGTGCCCATGCGGGCCTCGATCATTTCGACCGCCTTGCGCACCTCGGACTGGAAGATGGCGCTTTGCTGCGCCTCCAGGTTTTCCCGGTTCTCCAGGTACACCACTGCACTGAGCGCCACGCCAACGATCAGTACCAGCCAAGGCAGCCCGCGCCAGAGCCGGGCCTTGACCGCCACAGGCAGGGTTGTGTCGGGCGGGTTCATGGGGTGGGCTATCGGGGGTGTTGAGTTGGTTGGTTTTGTGATTATTTCATTTTTATCTTATTTTGTCATCGCTTAACGTCCATCGGGCTGGGTTGCCCGTTCGAGCTGGTTCAGGAAATGCAGTGCCTGGGCTGAGTCCTGGCCGCACATGGCAGGGGCGGGTTGGAGGCTGCTGCAGACGGCCGGCCGTTCGGGGTGGCCGAAGATCTGGCAGCGGTTGGCGCCGTCGAGCTGAATGCAGCGCACACCGGCCGGTTTGCTGATGCCGTTGATCACCGGCATGCCGGGAATGGGGCTGGAAATGGAGGGGGCGATGCAGCAGGCGCCACAGCCAGGACGGCAATCCATGTGATTTGCTATTGAATTTGTAGCGCTTGGCGCAGATGGCACTTGGCCGAGGGGCGGATTTATAGCCCCAATTGTCGCGTAAATCGGCCTGGCCGGCTAAAATTGCGGGTTCTTTCCCCTGCGCAGACCGCTTGACGGTCACCCCCTGCACCATGTTGTACCCACAAGAATTCGATGTCATCGTCGTCGGCGGCGGCCATGCCGGCACCGAAGCCGCGCTCGCGGCTGCCCGCATGGGGTGCAAGACCCTGCTGCTGAGCCACAACATCGAGACCCTGGGCCAGATGAGCTGCAACCCGTCCATCGGCGGCATCGGCAAGGGCCACCTGGTGAAAGAGGTGGACGCGCTGGGCGGTGCCATGGCGATTGCCACCGACGAAGGCGGCATCCAGTTCCGCATTCTCAACAGCTCCAAGGGCCCGGCGGTGCGCGCCACCCGCGCCCAGGCCGACCGCATTCTCTACAAGGCGGCTATCCGTCGCCGGCTGGAAAACCAGCCCAACCTCTGGCTGTTCCAGCAGGCGGTAGACGACCTCATGGTGGAAGGCGATCGGGTGGTGGGGGCGGTGACCCAGGTCGGCATCCGCTTCCGCAGCCGGACCGTGGTGCTGACCGCCGGCACCTTTCTGGATGGCAAGATCCACGTCGGCCTGAACAACTACGCGGCCGGCCGCGCTGGCGACCCGCCGGCAGTGTCGCTCAGCGCCCGCCTCAAGGAACTGAAGCTGCCGCAAGGCCGGCTCAAGACCGGCACCCCGCCGCGGCTGGACGGCCGCAGCATCGACTTCTCTAAATGCACCGAGCAGCCCGGCGACGGCATGCCCGGCGGCATGAACGAAGGGCAGGGCGTGCCGGTGTTCAGCTTCATGGGCAGTGCGGCCATGCACCCGCAGCAGCTGCCGTGCTGGATCACCCACACCAACGAGCGCACGCACGAGATCATCCGCTCCGGCTTTGACCGCAGCCCCATGTTCACCGGCAAGATCGAAGGCGTCGGCCCGCGTTATTGCCCGAGCGTGGAAGACAAGATCAACCGCTTCGCCGACAAGGACAGCCACCAGATCTTCCTGGAACCCGAAGGCCTGACGACGAACGAGTACTACCCCAACGGCATCTCCACCAGCCTGCCGTTCGACATTCAATATGATCTGGTGCGCAGCATGAAGGGGCTGGAGAACGCCCACATCCTGCGCCCGGGTTACGCCATCGAGTACGACTACTTCGACCCGCGCGAGCTGAAAAGCAGTTTCGAGACCCGCCAGATCGGCGGCCTGTTCTTCGCCGGCCAGATCAACGGCACCACCGGTTATGAAGAGGCGGCGGCCCAGGGCCTGTTCGCCGGCATCAATGCCGCGCTGCAGTGCCGGGGTGAAGCGTCTTGGCTGCCGCGCCGCGACGAGGCCTACCTCGGCGTGCTGGTGGACGACCTGATCACCAAGGGCGTGACCGAGCCCTACCGCATGTTCACCAGCCGGGCCGAGTTCCGCCTGCAGCTGCGGGAGGACAACGCCGACATGCGCCTGACCGAAGCCGGCCGCCAGATGGGCCTGGTGGATGACGCCCGCTGGGATGCCTTCTGCCGCAAGCGCGATGCTGTTTCACGTGAAACAGAACGCCTGAAATCCACCTGGGTCAACCCGCGCAGCCTGCCGGCCGCCGAGTCCGAGCGGGTGCTGGGCAAGGCCATCGAGCGCGAGTACAACCTGTTCGACCTGCTGCGCCGGCCGGACGTGAGCTACGCCAACCTGATGTCCATGGATGGCGGCAAGTACGCCAAGGCCCTGGCCAATACCGATCCGGCAGCGCCGGCCGTGGCCGACGTTTCACGTGAAACACTGGGTGAGTTGTATGCGCCAGTGGTGGAGCAGGTGGAGATCGCGGCCAAGTATTCCGGCTACATCGACCGCCAGAAAGACGAGGTCGAGCGCGCCTCCTATTACGAAGGCCTCAAGCTGCCGGCCAGCCTGGATTACATGCAAGTGACGGCGCTGTCGATCGAGGCGCGGCAGAAGCTGCAGAAGCATCGGCCGGAAACCCTGGGCCAAGCCTCGCGCATCTCCGGCATCACGCCGGCCAGCATCTCGCTGCTGCTGATTCACCTGAAGAAGGGTGGCTTCAAAGGTTTTGCCGCACTGCCGGCGGAAGCGGCCGAGGCATGAGTGATGTCTTGCAGAGCACCCTGAAAGAGGGGGTGCAGGCACTCGGCCTGACATTGAGCGAAGCGCAGCTGACCCAGCTGCTCGACTACCTGGCCCTGATCCAGAAATGGAACAAGGTCTACAACCTGACCGCCGTGCGGGACCCGGCCGAGATGCTGACGCATCACCTGCTCGACAGTCTGGCCGTCATCCAGCCCTTGCGCCAGCAACTGCAGGGCCGGGCGCCGGCCGATGGCGCCGGCTTCAAGCTGCTCGACGTCGGCGCCGGTGCCGGTCTGCCGGGGGTGGTGGTTGCCATCTGCTGCCCGGACATTGCCGTCACCTGCGTCGACACCGTGGCCAAGAAGGCGGCCTTTGTGCAGCAGGTCGCGGTGGCGCTCAAGCTGCCCAATCTGCGCGGCCTGCATGCCCGGGTTGAGACCCTGACCGACGGTTACGACGTGGTCAGTTCTCGTGCCTTTGCCTCGCTGGTGGACTTCACCAACTGGTCGCGCAGCGCGCTGGCGCCGGCTGGTTTCTGGCTGGCCATGAAGGGCAAACAACCGGCCGACGAGCTGGCCCAGCTGCCGGCCGACGTGGCTGTGTTTCACGTGGAACAACTGGCCGTGCCCGGGCTGGGTGCCGAGCGCTGCATCGTCTGGATGCGCCCGCAGGCTTGAGGCCGGGGGCGGTTTGGGTGGCGGGGAATCCACCAGCCGCGACCGCCCGGGCGGGGGTGCTAACCTAACGTAAACTCAGGCCTTCGGTTTCCTGGAATTCCCCCATGTTTGGTGTCGCGGACTACGGCGCATTTGTCGCCACGGTCATCATTTTTCTGCTGATTCCCGGCCCGGGCAACCTGGCCCTGATCACCTCCACCGGCAAGGGCGGGGTGCGCGGCGGACTGGCGGCTACTCTCGGCGTGATCCTGGGCGACCAGCTGCTGATGTGGGCGGCGGTGGCTGGCGTGTCGGCGCTGCTGCTGGCTTACCCGACAGCCTTCCATGCCGTGCAGTGGCTGGGCGCCGCCTACCTGGCCTGGCTGGGTGGGGTGATGCTGCTGGCCAAACCCGGCGCGGCACCGGTGCTCAACATCAAGGCGGGTCACTACCTGCGCCAGGCCATGATGATCACCCTGCTCAACCCGAAAGCCATCGTGTTCTACATGGCCTTCTTTCCGCTCTTCGTTGACCCGGCCCGGCACCAGGGCCTGCCGACCTTCGGCTTCATGGCGCTGACGATTGCCGTCCTGACCTTTCTTTACGGCCTGACCATGACGCTGCTGACGCACCATCTGGCCGGTCATCTGCGCGCCAACCCGCTGGTCGGCCGCGTGCTGGAAAAACTGGCCGGCCTGTGCCTGCTCGGTTTCGGCCTGCGACTTGCTTTCACGAAATAAAAGACCTCCACATCACGGGACACCACATGGCCAAAATTTTCTGCGTTGCGAATCAAAAAGGCGGCGTCGGCAAGACCACCACCACGGTCAACCTGGCGGCCGGCTTGGCCAAGATCGGCCAGCGCGTGCTGATGGTGGACCTCGATCCGCAGGGCAATGCCACCATGGGATCGGGTGTCGACAAGCGTCAGCTCAAGCTGAGTGTCTACGACGTGCTGCTGGAGTCGGCCTCCATTCCCGAAGCACGCGCCAAAAGCGAGAAACTTGCTGAAGGCGGTTGCAGTTACGACATCCTGGGCGCCAACCGCGAGCTGGCCGGTGCCGAAGTCGAACTGGTGGAGGTGGAGCGACGCGAGAAGCGCCTGAAAGAGGCGCTGGCTGCAGTGGATGCCGAGTACGACTTCGTGCTGATCGACTGCCCGCCCAGTCTCTCGATGCTCACCCTCAACGGCCTGTGCAGCGCGCACGGCGTCATCGTGCCCATGCAGTGCGAATACTTCGCGCTTGAAGGCCTGACCGATCTGGTCAACACCATCAAGCAGGTGCACGCCAACCTCAACAAGGACCTGCAGATCATCGGCCTGCTGCGTGTCATGTTTGACCCGCGCATCACGCTGCAGCAGCAGGTGAGCGACCAGCTCAAGGCCCACTTCGGCGACAAGGTGTTCAACACCGTCATCCCGCGCAACGTGCGCCTGGCGGAAGCGCCCAGCTACGGCGTGCCGGGTGTGGTGTTCGACCCCTCGTCCAAGGGCGCGCAGGCTTTTGTCAGCTTCGCCGAGGAAATGGTCGAGCGCATCAAGGGCATGTGATTTCGCAAGCGAAATTCAACCCTAAGCCTTGCCATCATTGCGCCAACAGCTATCAAAATCATAGCAATTGAAGCCTGCCAACGTCCTCATCCTGCCCGGCTGGCAGAACTCCGGCCCCACGCACTGGCAAAGCCGGTGGGAGGTCGCGCACGGCTACACGCGCGTGCAAGAGCACGACTGGGTACGCCCCTTGCGCGGCGACTGGTTGATGCAGCTGGAAGAGGCGGTGCTGCGCTGTGACGAACCGGCCGTGTTGGTGGCGCACAGCCTGGGCTGTATCCAGGTGGCGGCCTGGGCGGCGCATTCACAGAACGCGCAGCGCGTGAAGGCGGCACTGCTGGTGGCGCCGGGCGACGTGGAACGCGAGGCCATGCGGCCGCTGCTGCCCAGCTGGTCGCCTATCGCGCGTCAGCCGCTGCCGTTCAAAACCATTCTGGTGGCCAGCCGCGACGACGTGCACTGCACTTTTGAGAAAGCCGACAGCCTGGCGCACGACTGGGGCGCCGAACTCGTGGACCTTGGCAACGCCGGCCACATCAACGCCGACGCGGGGCTGGGCGACTGGCCGCAGGGCCAGGCGCTGCTGCGCCGGCTGACCGATTTAAATTAGAAGAGGAAAAGAGGACCGTCATGGTGACCAAAAAACCCAAAGGCCTGGGCCGTGGACTCGAAGCCCTGCTGGGCCCCAAAGTGGACGAAGCTGCCGAGGCAGCAGCTGCGGCCGGCGCCAACGCCGGCCAGCCGGCCTCGCTGTTGTTGACCGACATGGTGGCCGGCCAGTACCAGCCGCGCACCCGCATGGACGAGGGCGCGCTGTACGAACTGGCCGAGTCCATCAAGGCGCAGGGCATCATGCAGCCGATCCTGGTGCGCAAGCTCCATGACGGCCCGAACGCCGGCAAGTTCGAAATCATCGCCGGTGAGCGTCGCTTCCGCGCCTCCAAGCTGGCCGGGCTGGACAGTGTGCCGGTGCTGGTGCGCGACGTGCCGAACGAAGCCGCCGCCGCCATGGCGCTGATCGAAAACATCCAGCGTGAAGACCTCAACCCGCTGGAAGAGGCCCAAGGCCTGCAACGCCTCATCAAGGAGTTTGGGCTCACCCACGAACAGGCGGCACAAGCCGTCGGCCGCTCGCGCAGCGCGGCATCCAACTTGCTGCGCCTGCTGAACCTGGCCGAGCCGGTGCAGACCATGCTGATGGCCGGCGACCTCGACATGGGCCACGCCCGCGCCCTGCTGGCGCTGGACCGCGCGGCCCAGATCACCGCCGCCAACCAGATCACCGCCAAGAAGATGTCGGTGCGCGAGGCCGAGAACCTGGTGAAAAAACTCGGTGCCGAGTTCTCCCTCACGCCGCAGAAACCGGGCAAGGAAAAGTCGCGCGACCTCAAGCGCGTGGAAGAAGAACTGTCCGACCTGCTGACTGCCGAGGTCGAAGTGCGCGTCAAGAAACGCGTCAAGCGCCACGGCCGGGTGGAAGAGATGGGCGAGCTCAGCATCCAGTTCGGCTCGCTGGACGAACTCAACGGCCTGATCGATCGCCTGCGCGGCAACGGCCACTGAGCCAACCCGGCCCCAACATGCTGGCCCGTCTGCCCTGGCCCCTGCCGGCCCTGCTGGCGTGGGGGCTGGCGTGGCTGCTGTTCGTTCTGTCACTGCGCGCGGGCCTCAACGTGGTGCTGGCACTGGCGCTGGCCTCCGCTGCCGGCGTGCTTCTGAGTGTGCTGGGTGCCAGCTGGTGGCGCCGCCTCATCATCGGCCTGGGTTTTCCGCTCTCGGCCTTGCTGGCTGGCGGCCTGGCCCTGCCGGCCTGGGGCTGGCTGCTACCGCTGGCGCTGCTGGCCCTGATTTACCCGCTCAACGCTTGGCGCGATGCACCGCTGTTTCCCACCCCGGCCGATGCCCTGAATGACTTGCCCGGTGTTGCGCCATTGGCGCCGGGTTCACGCGTGCTGGACGCCGGCTGCGGCCTCGGCCACGGCCTGCAAGCGCTGCGCCAGGCCTACCCCTTGGCCGAACTGCACGGCATCGAATGGAGCTGGCCGCTGCGTTGGCTTTGCGCGCGCCGCTGCCCCTGGGCGACGGTGGTGCGGGGCGATATCTGGAAAGCGGACTGGTCAAGTTACGACCTGGTGTATCTGTTCCAGCGGCCTGAGAGCATGTCGCGCGCCATCGAGAAGGCGCGGGTAGAGCTCAAACCCGGCGCCTGGCTGGTGAGCTTGGAGTTCGAGGCCGTGGGCTTAACGCCGCTGGCGACGCTGGAGGGGGCGCAGGGGAAGCCGGTGTGGGTGTACCGACTGCGTGAGCAATAGTTCGACGCCATGCACGCGAGGAGATTCGGGCGCTGCGCGAAGAAATGACATAGATACGGATTGCCGCTATAAAGCTCGAAGAGGCTGAATAGAAGATAACGACAAGGCCTATCTGGTCTTTTAGAGGAGGGCATATGCCAAGTCCAGGTTACGACGGTCATCCAGTAGGAACAACGATTAGTCAGATCCTTGAGTTGGAGAAGCAACCGGCATTCGCCGATCCCGTAGTTTCTTCGAACGAACAGTTCGCGTATTCACGGGATAAAGTGTTCGCGATGGCGCATGCAGTCGAGGCTTTACTTCGCAGCACCCCTCCCGAACTCACCAGCCTTCCTGCACTGGGCCAGATGCAGGCCCATCTACAGAATTGCCTGAACGAGCTGAACGCGTTTGTAGGGAACAAGAATCCTGGGCACATTAACAACGCAGCTCAGCAGTTCGAACAGAACGTTCTCCCTTATCTATGGGGATTTACGCCGAAAGTACAGGCGCTAACACCCAACTCGCTTGCCAATCTACTTAAAGCTCAGGCAAGCGTCTCAAAGGAGTCTGTGCGCCAACTAGTGGCTCAGCGAGACGAACTAGCAAACAAGCTGCAGAGCCTTTCAGCCGCGGTTGACGCGCAAACAGCCCGAATAGAAGCGTTAGCAGAAGGAGCGGCAAAGGAACGTGCAGAAGCTGCTGCCACAGTAGCCAAGCTTGAGCAGATTTTCGCTCAAAAGGAAACGGAAAGAGCGGCAGCGTTTGATGCTGCAATCACCGAGCTACGGGGTGAGTACCGTGATTTTGCCGAGACGACAAATAACGAATCGAGTCAGCTGATTGAAGATATAGAGGCAAGGAAAGAACAAGCTGCGCGAATTGTTCAAGTCGTTGGCAACATCGGCGTTACAGGAAACTATCAACAAATCGCCAATACAGAAACGGAAAAGGCCGATATCTGGCGGCGTATCACTGTTGGTATTTTCGGAGGGGGTATTGCCGTCGCAGCCTTTACCTTTTACAAGTTTTGGGATCAGCCATTCAACCCAGAGAATGCTTGGTCGGTTGTGATTCGACTCCTATATGCAATTGCAATCACTGCCCCCGCTTGGTATACGGCTCGAGAGTCGGCAAGGCACAGAACAAATGCTGATCAAGCGCGGCAGACCGAGCTTGAGCTAGCGTCAATTGGGCCATTCATCGAGCTGATGCCTGAGGACAAAAAAGTAGCGATTCGTGAGGAACTGACACGCGTCTATTTCGGAAAGACCGTTGCTCCACATACGGCCAATCATCCACTTGAAGGAGACTTTGTGAAAGAGCTGATCGTTGAGATCGGAAAGGCAATTAAGAAGTGACGTATTTCCTGTGCCGTTGACTCGAGTCGCCCTCTTGATCGTTGCCGCACAACTGGCCTTCGCCGGCAACTCCCTGCTGTGCCGCACCGCGCTGGCCCACACCACTATCGACGCTGCCAGCTTCACCACCCTGCGCCTCGCCTCGGGTGCGCTCGTGCTGTGGGGGCTGGTGCAACTCACCCGCCGTAGAGAGTCGGGCCGCGGCAGCTGGCCCTCGGCGCTTGCGCTCTTCGCCTATGCGGCCGCGTTCTCCTTTGCCTACCTCACGCTGCCCACCGGCACCGGCGCTCTGCTGTTGTTCGGCGCGGTGCAGGCCAGCATGATCGGCTGGGGTTTCTTCAAGGGGGAGCGTTTTGCCGCCTTGCAGTGGCTCGGCCTGGGGCTGGCGCTGGCGGGGCTGGTCGGCTTGCTGCTGCCGGGTCTGTCGGCACCGCCGTTGGGCGGGGCGTTGCTGATGATTGCTGCCGGCATGGCCTGGGGCGTTTACTCTTTGCGTGGCAAGGGCGCCGGTGACCCGCTGCGGGTGACGGCGGGCAACTTCGTGCGCACGGTGCCGTTGGCGATTGTCATGAGTTTCTTGTTCATCAACCGTGCGCAGGTGGACACCGCGGGGGCGCTCTACGCGATCGCTTCCGGCGCCATCACCTCGGGCCTGGGCTACGCCATCTGGTACGCCGCGCTGCCGCATCTCAAGGCCACCACGGCGGCCACGCTGCAACTCAGCGTGCCGGTGATTGCAGCCCTCGGCGGCATCGTCTGGCTGGGCGAGCCGCTCACGTTGCGTCTGCTGCTGACCTCCGCCGCCATTCTGGGCGGTGTTGCCCTGGCCATCCGCCAACGGGCACAATAACGACGGGCATACCCGCTCACCTACCTGAGAACTCAGCCTTCATGAATCCGCTACGTCGTCCCTTTGTCCAGATCGCACTCGTGCTGAGCGTAGCGCTGCTGGCCGCCTGCAGCACCCCCACGGTCCATCAGAACGAAAAATTTGCCCAGCAGAGCCCGTACTTCCGTCACTACGGACAGACGGAGAGCGCGGCCTGCGTGGCGGCCCGGCGTGCGTTGCTGAGCCAGGGTTACCGCATCGACATGACCATGGACCTGAACCTGAAAGCCCACAAGGACTTCCAGCCGGACACCGATGTGAATGTGGTGATCGATTTCGACGTGACCTGCATCGCCAAACCCGACGGCAGCGGCTCCACGGTCTACGTCAATGCTGAAGAGTCCACCTACAACCTGAAGAAAACCTCCGGCGCCGCCAGCCTGAGTGTGCCCGGCGGCGGCATTGCCATGCCCTGGGGCAAGACCACAGATCAGCTTGTCAAGGTGGCCGGCAAGACGATTGTCGACGAGCAGTTCTACAAGCGTTTCTTCGACCTGTTGGCTTCGCAACTGGGCAAATAAGGGTCAGCCCCGCAAGCGGTGTGCCCGACGGCATGGCGCTTGGCGGCGGTAGACAGATCCAGAGATTCCTCAGTCATGAACCACAGCATCACCTTCTTCGACCAGCAGTTCAGCCAGGGCGTTACGCCGCAGGCGCTGGCGCTCAATCCGTTCGAGACGCTGACCTTGCCCCACCTGCGCGGTGAGGTGCTGGACTTCGGCAGCGGCATGGGTAACCTGGCGTTCGCGGCCGCGCAACAAGGCTGCCGCGTGACGGCGCTCGACGCCAGCCAGGCGGCGGTGGCCCACATGCAGCAGCGGGCGACGGCGGAGGCGCTGCCGGTGCGGGCGGAACTGGCCGACTTGCGCCAGTACCTGATCGGTGCCGACTATGACGCCATCGTCTCCATCGGTCTGCTGATGTTTTTCGATTGCGTCACCGCACGCAAGGTGCTGGCTGAGTTGCAGCAGCATGTGCGGCCCGGCGGCATTGCGGCGGTCAATGTGCTGATTGAAGGCACCACCTACCTGGACATGTTCGAGCCGACGGAGCACTGCCTGTTCGGGGCCGCCGAGTTGCTGCAGCGCTTTGACGGCTGGGACATTGTGCAGAACGAGCTCAGCACATTCGAGGCGCCCGGCAACACCGTGAAACGGTTTGCCACCGTCATCGCGCGCAAACCGGCCTAGCGGGCACGGCGCTGGCATGCCTCATTGGGTGGACATCGCCGTTTCAAACGAGTACAAGTTCGCGGCATGGACTCCAATCGTCGAGCACCATGAACGGAGATGTGCCATGACCTACCTGCAGCTGACCTACATTCATCTCGCCACCGTGGTCCCGGCGTTCTTTCTCGGTGCGTATCAGCTGCTGCGCCCCAAAGGCACTCTGCAGCACAGGCGGCTGGGGCGCCTCTACGTCGTGCTGATGGTGCTGACGGCCTTCATCACGCTGTTCATGCCAGCACAGGTCGGGCCGCAGCTGCTAGGACATTTCGGCTTCATCCACCTCTTCTGTGTCATCGTGCTGGTGAACATCCCGCTGGCGATACGCGCGGCACGCCGGGGCGACATCAAGTCTCACCGTGGGGCCATGATCGGCGTCTATGTCGGCGGTATTCTGATTGCCGGCACGTTTGCGCTCATGCCCGGACGTCTGCTGCACGAATGGTTGTTTCGCTGAAGCCCGCCGGAGTTCCGGCGGGGGATACGAGCCGGTCGCGCGTTAGAGCGCGAAGATCTTGCCCGGGTTCATGATGTTCTTTGGGTCCAGCGCGCGTTTGATGGTGCGCATCATGTCCACCGCACCGTCGCCGGCTTCGGTCAGCAGGAAGTCCATCTTGTGCAGGCCCACGCCGTGTTCGCCGGTGCAGGTGCCGCCCAGTTGTAGCGCGCGCGTCACCAGCTGATGGTTCAGCGCTTCGGCCGTTTCGCGCTCTTGCGGGTTGTCGGGGTCGATCAGGTAACCGAAGTGGAAGTTGCCGTCACCGACATGGCCGACCAGGAAGTAGGGGATGCCGCTGGCATCGGCCTCGGTCACCGAGTCGAGCAGGCAATCGGCCAGGCGCGAGATCGGCACGCAGGTGTCGGTGCTGATGGCGCGGCAGCCCGGTTTGCTCTGGATGGCGGCAAAGTAGGCGTTGTGCCGCGCGGTCCACAGGCGGGTGCGTTCCTCCGGCGTGGTGGCCCATTCGAAGGCGTTGCCGCCGAACTCGCTGGCAATTTCCTGCACCGTCTCGGCCTGCTCCTTCACACCGGCCGGCGAGCCGTGGAACTCCATCAGCAGCATGGGTTCTTCACGCAAGCTCAGCTTGGCATAGGTGTTGACCATGCGCACGGTGTGGGCGTCGATCAGTTCCACGCGTGCAATCGGAATGCCCATCTGGATGATCTGGATGGTGGTGCGCACGGCAGCCTCGATGCTCGGGAACGAGCAGATGGCGGCTGAGATCGCTTCCGGCAGCGGGTAGAGCTTGAGTGTGATCTCGGTCATCACGCCCAGCGTGCCTTCGCTGCCCACCAGCAGGCGCGTCAGGTCGTAGCCAGCGCTGCTTTTTTTGGCGCGTGTGCCGGTGCGAATGACTTCACCGCTGGCGGTCACCACTTCCAGCGCAAGCACGTTCTCGCGCATGGTGCCGTAGCGCACGGCGTTGGTGCCGCTGGCACGGGTGGCGCTCATGCCGCCGATGCTGGCGTCGGCACCGGGGTCGATCGGGAAAAACAGGCCGGTGCTCTTGATCTCGTCGTTGAGCTGCTTGCGCGTCACGCCCGGCTGCACGGTGACGGTCAGGTCTTCGGCATTGACCGAGAGCACCTTGTTCATGCGTGACACGTCGATGCTGATGCCGCCCTGTACCGCCAGCAGGTGGCCTTCCAGCGAAGAGCCGACACCGAAGGGGATGACCGGCATGTTGTGCTGGCTGGCCAGCTTCACGGCGTCTGACACATCGGCCGTGCTCTCGGCAAACACCACGGCAGCCGGCGGTGGCACCGAATACACCGATTCATCGCGGCCATGCTGTTCACGCACCACCAGCGCGGTGGAGCAGCGCTCACCGAAGCGGGCTTTGAGCGCTTCGACCAGGGCCGGCGGCACCTCGCGCTGGTGGATCTCGGGCAGCAGGTGGGCGGCTTGCGCAGGGGCGTTCATGAAGTCTCCAGACGGGCAGACCCAGCCAGGACGGCGGCTGGGGAATAATCGAACTTTCAGCACCTGAAACCTTCAGGCGCGGTCAACCCACATTTTGATCCAAGGTTGCCATCATGGGAAATCGCCTCACGCAAATCGCCACCCGCACCGGGGACAACGGCACCACCGGCCTGGGCGACAACCAGCGCGTCTCCAAGAACAGCCTGCGCGTGCATGCCATGGGTGAAGTGGATGAACTGAACTCGCACATCGGCGTGCTGCTGTGCGAGGAGATGCCGGCCGATGTGCGCGTGCTGCTGGTGGAGATCCAGCACCAGCTGTTCAACCTCGGCGGCGAGCTGTCCATCCCGGGCTACGAGCTGCTCAAGCCCGAGGCGGTGCTGGCACTGGACGAGGCCCTGGCCACTTACAACGCGCAATTGCCGCGCCTGCAGGAGTTCATCCTGCCGGCCGGTTCACGCGCTGCCGCACTGGCGCATGTGTGCCGCACCGTGGCGCGCCGCGCCGAGCGCGCGGTGGTGGCGCTGGGCAACGAAGAGGCCATCAAGGAGGCGCCGCGCCAGTACCTCAACCGGCTGAGTGATCTGATGTTCGTGCTGGCGCGCGTGCTCAACCGCATGAACGGCGGAGACGACGTGTACTGGAAGAGCGAGCGCCTGGCAACCCAGCAAGGTGACTGAGGCCAGGCAGGATCACACGGGCTGAACACCTCCTGCATTACCGAAGCGAAATCATCTGACCATGAAAAAAATTGTCCACTTTGCCGTGTCGATGCTGATGTGCCTGTTGCCGGTGCTGTGTTTCGCCACAGAAAAGATAGGCGTGGTGTTGCTGCACGGCAAGAGCCCGGGCGGTCCCGACGATCCAAGCCTGTCTTCACTGGTGGGGAAAATGCACAACGCGGGCATGGTCGTGCTGGTTCCGAACATGCCGTGGTCCCGCCAACGCTATATCGATGTCCCATGGGAAACCGCCATGAACGAGATCGACAACCATGTCAAAAAGCTGCGAGCCGAGGGCGCCACCAGGATCGTCCTGGCCGGGCACAGCATGGGCTGCCCGGCCGCGATGAGTTTTGCCGCCAACCGAAAGGGCGTGGACGCGATCGTCCTGTTGGCCCCGGGCCATTCGCCGCTACTTTATTACCAGGGCCTTCCGCAGGCCCCGTTCCGCTCGTGGGTTGTGAAGGAAAGTATCGACAAAGCCCGCGAGATGGTGGCAAACCAGCGCGGAGACGAGGCCAATGTCTCTTTTGGCGATATCAACCAGGGTCGGCGTGCTCAGGTCTGGACGACACCCCGGACCTTCCTGTCCTACTTTGAGCCCAACTCAGACGCCGAAATGAGCGTCACGGCGCCGCGAATTCCGCAGGGCGTGCCTGTGCTCTGGGTCATTGGTGACGGCGATTCCCTGATCAAACTGGGGCGCGACTATGTGTTCAACAAGTTGCCGCCCAATCCGCATTCGAAATATCTGGAAATCAGCGCCAACCACCTGTCGACCCCCGCCAAGGCCGCCGATCAGGTGGTCGAATGGCTCCATACAACGTTGAGCACTGCCAAATAGGCGTATCAAGGCTTTGTGGGATGCCGTTCACAACTCGGCTGCGCACCCGCATGGCTTCAAATGAAAACACCCGTCGGAGCAGGTCCGACGGGTGCGAACAGCTACAGAATTGAGAGCGAATCAGCGGTGACGACAGGCGCCATTCGCCGCGACAGCGCTGAGCCGCGAGCACGAAGGAAGCGGGCGAGCAGATCCGGATAGTCCGCGCGAACGGCCCCGGCGACGGAGGGACGACTTGCAAGCGAGCTGCGCCAGCGCTGTACTTTGAGCAAGCTGTCGCACAAGGCCAAGCCGTCGACCGTATCGAAGACGTCGAAGTAGCGGAATACCGGCCCGAAGACCGCATCGACAATGCTGAACGTTGATCCGGCAAAGAAGGGGCCGTCGCCCAGTACGGCCTCGATCTGGCCGAGCCGGACGCGAATCTCCTCAGCATGTGCCGCGAGCGTCGCCTCATCCCTGGCGCTGTAGAACGCCCCGATCAAGCTCAGCAACGTCGACCCGAATTCCATCCAGGCCCGGTGCTGCGCACGCTGCAGCGGGTTGGCCGGATGCAGATGCGGGGGTGCGATCTCTTCGAGGTATTCGCAGATGACGGATGACTCGAATATCGGCTGCTTGTCCACCAGCAACACCGGTGTCTTGCCCAGCGGCGAGATCTTCAGGAACCATTCCGGCTTGTCCGCCAAATCGATGTCCCGGCGTTCGAAGGGAAGGCCCTTTTCAGCCAGCACAATGGCCGCGCGCTGCACATAGGGGCACAGCGCGTGCGATACCAGCACCAGCGGCGTGCTCACTTCAGCAGCCCCTCGGTATGCAACGCTGCTTGAACTTTCGGGCGCAGGGATACACGTTCCAGGTACGCCTTGAGGTGGGGGTAAGGCGTCAGCGACAGTGCCAGGAAGTTGACCCAGTTGACGATGGTGAATGCATAAGCATCGGCCACGCTGTACTCGCCGGCCAGGTAGTCCTGCCTGGCCAGGTGTGCATCCAGTTCGCTGAACCGGATTGCGAGTTTGTCTTTGGCCGTCTGGCGGGTCGACTCGGCCGTCTCCTTGTGCCACAAGGGGCTGAACGTCTTGTGCAATTCAGTGCTGACGAAGGTGAGCCATTCGATCACCGTCAGCCTGCGCGCTGATCCGGTGGGGCCGATCAGAGCCTGTTTCGGCTCCAGGTCGGCCACGTATTGCAACAGCGCGGCGGCTTCGGTGTGGCGCGAACCGTCATCGAGCTGCAGCAACGGGACGTAGCCACGCGGCGAGATGTCGAAAAAATCGGCACCATCCGCCGTGGTGTGCTGGATCAGGTCGACGGGCACGCTGTCGAACTTGGCGTTGATCTCGCGAAGGGCAATGTGGACCGCCAGCGAGCAGGCGCCGGGTGAGTAATAAAGCTTCATGGCTGACTCTTCTGAATAAGTGTTGGTTTGGGCTGGGTGCGGCACATTCAGACAGCACGCAGCGCGGGAACGAGCCAGGTGCTGCGCTTGATGGCGCCGGCACCGTCACCCAGCAGCCACAGCGAGATGGATGCCGCGATCAGAAACACCGGGTACTCCCAGCCGCCGCCCGGACTGGTGTGCACCCAGCCATTGGGCACATGCACCCAGGCGGCCACGACCAACACGGGAACCAGTGCCAGCGCCACCTGCCGTGCGTACAGCCCCAGCAGTAGGGCCCCGCCGCCCAGCAGCTCGACCGCGAATACCGGGTAGGCCAGGAAGCCGGGGAAACCAATGCTCGTGAAAAACTGGGCCGTTCCCGGCAGGGTGAAGACCAGCAGCTTGAGCAAGGCGTGGGCGACCCACATGACGCCCAGGCTGAGGCGCAGGGTGGCGATGCCGAGGTCGGTCGAAGAGGAAGAAGGGTTCATGGGAGATCACTCCAGGAGGTTGAGAAGGACGCGACTGTATGATTTCATTCAAGAAATATAAATAGGCAAAGAGGTAAACAATGATTGCAAAAGCGCAATACGAAATGTCGACCTCCGACCTGGAGGTGACGCTGGCCCTGGTGCGGGGTGGCACCCTGGCGGGCGCAGGAGAACGATTGGGAATGGATCCCTCCACCGTGTTCCGGTCGCTGCAGCGCATGGAGCGCGGCTTGGGGCGCGTGCTGTTCGAGCGCACGCGCTCGGGCTACGTGGCCACCGAGCTCGCCACGGAACTGGCGGGGCACGCCGAGCACCTGGAGACAGCGCTGGAGGCGGCGCGCTCCTGCGTCGAAGCCGCGCCGTCACAGGTTTCGGGTTCGGTGCGAATCACGACCACCGACACCATCCTTCATGGCCTGATCGCACCGGCTTTGAAAAGTCTGGCCCGCGAGCATCCCTTGCTGAGCTACGAGCTGCACACGGGGAACGAGCTGGCCAGTCTTACCCGGCGCGACGCCGACATTGCAGTGCGGGCGACCAAGCGCCCGCCACAGCATTTGGTGGGCAAGCACGTGGGCCCCATCCGTGTTGCCTTGTACGCCGCCAAGCGGCAGGGCGCGCGCAAGCTCCTTGACGTCGAGGCCGGCAAGGTTGACTGGATCGCGCCCGACGATGCACTACCTGAACACCCGTCCGTGCTCTGGCGCAAACGGCACTATCCCAAGATCATCCCGCGCTACCGGGTCAACAGCATTCTGTCCGTGCTGGAGCTGGTCGCACTCGGTCTGGGCGTCGGCATCGTGCCTTTGTTCCTGGCCGAAGGGCGTCGCGATGTGGTCCAGCTGACCGAACCCCTGGACGAATGTGAGACCGAGCTGTGGCTGCTCACGCACCCCGAGTCGCGTCATCTTCGGCGCGTGGCCACGGTGTACTCGCACCTGGCCTCCGTGATGAGGATGCCGTGATCGGCGGCCCACCGGCACATCGGCACAGGCCCGGTCAGACCGACAGAAGAAAGCCCGGCGCCATTCGGCAACCGGGCTGCGGCGGTTGAGCGTCGGGGGCTTAACGCTTGCGGTTCAGCAGCGCGTACAGCAGGATGGCGCCGAAGGTCGCGGTGCCGATGCCGCCCAGCGCGAACTGGCCGAACTTGAGCGTGAAGTCGCCGGTGCCCAGCACCAGCGTGATGGCGGCCACGATCAGGTTCTTGTTCTCGCTGAAGTCCACCTTGTTGTCGACCCAGATCTTGGCGCCGGCGACGGCGATCAGGCCGAACACCACGATCGAGACACCGCCCATCACCGGCAGCGGGATGGCCTGGATCACGGCGCCGAACTTCGGTGAAAAGCCCAGCAGCACGGCCAGCAGGGCGGCGCAAACAAAGATGGCGGTGGAGTAGATCTTGGTGGCGGCCATGACACCGATGTTCTCGGCATAGGTGGTGACGCCGGTGCCGCCGGCCGAGCCGCTGACCATGGTGGCGATGCCGTCGCCGATGAAGGCACGGCCCATGTAGGGGTCCAGGTTCCTGCCGGTCATGGCGGTCACGGCCTTGATGTGGCCCAGGTTCTCGGCCACCAGGATGATGGCCACCGGCGCGATCAGCGACATGGCGGTGAGGTCAAACACCGGTGCGGTGAAGGACGGCCAGCCGAACCAGGCGGCGTTGACGACGCCCGACAGGTCCAGCGGCTTGCCCAGGCCGAGGCCGTTGGTCAGCACGGCGTAGATGACGCTGGCGACGATCAGGCCCACCAGGATGAGCAGGCGCTGCACCATGCCGCGCGTGAACACCGCCACCAAGCCGACGCTGAGGAAGGTCACCAGTTGCATCCAGCTGTCGAAGTTGCTGGCCGCCATGTTCTTGACGGGAATGCCAGCCAGGTTCAGGCCGATCACCGCCACCACGGCGCCGGTGACCACCGGCGGCATGAAGCGCTCGATCCAGCCGGTGCCGATGGCCTGCACCACCAGGCCGATCAGCACGTAGACCGCGCCGCAGGCAATGATGCCGCCCAGGGCTACGCCGAGGTTGGTGTTCGGTCCCTTGCCGGCATAGGCGGTGGCGGCGATCACCACGCCGATGAAGGCGAAGCTCGAGCCCAGGTAACTCGGCACCTTGCCGCCGGTGATGAGGAAGAAGATCAGCGTGCCGATGCCGCTCATCAGGATGGCGATGTTGGGGTCGAAGCCCATCAGGATCGGGGCCAGCACCGTGGCGCCGAACATGGCGATCACGTGCTGCACGCCCATGACAGCGGTCTGCGGCCAGGGCAGGCGCTCGTCGGGGCCGATCACGCCGCCTTGCTGCAGCACATCGGCGCTTTTCTCCGTCCATTGGAACAGGCTCATTGTTTTTCTCCGGGTTGTGAGGTGCGGCGATGCTAATGCATTTGCCGTGCCAGACACAGGGGGCAGACCCGGGAGACAATACGGGCCAACATTTATCCATTCATCATCCCGAGCGAAAGTAAGCGCCATGATTCCGATCGACCCGGCCGCCCGCGCCAACGTCCATCTCATCGACCACCCGCTGGTGCAGCACAAGCTGACCCTGATGCGCAAGAAGGAAGCCAGCACCAGCAGCTTTCGTCGCTTGCTCAATGAACTGGCCGCGCTGATGATCTACGAGGTCTGCCGCGACATGCCGCTGCAGGACGTGCAGATCGAGACCCCGCTGGAGACCATGACCGGCAAGGTGATCGACGGCAAGAAGCTGGTGTTCGCCAGCATCCTGCGCGCCGGCAACGGCATCCTGGATGGCGTGCTGTCGGTGGTGCCGGGCGCACGCGTCGGCCATGTCGGCCTGTACCGCGACCCAGAGACCCTGCAGGCGGTGGAGTACTACTTCAAGATGCCCAAGAACATGGAGGAGCGCGACATCGTGGTGGTCGACCCCATGCTGGCCACCGGCAACTCGGCCGCGGCCGCCGTGACGCGCCTGAAGCAATGCAAGCCGAAGTCCATCAAGTTCCTGTGTCTGCTGACCTGCCCGGAAGGCATCAACACCCTGTACAAGGAACACCCGGATGTGCCGGTCTACACCGCGGCCATTGACCGCGAGCTGAACGACCACGGCTACATCCTGCCCGGCCTGGGCGATGCGGGTGACCGCATCTTCGGCACGCAGTAAGCAAGCCCGCGGCGGGTCTGCTGTTGAACGTCAGGCGACGAAGCGCGCCACGTCGGCCAGCACGCTCGCTTCCTTCAGAATCTTCGCGTGGCCCAGGCCTTCGGTGGCGATCAGCTGCGCACCGCTGATGGCGCGGCTGTAGGCAAGACCGTCCGCGAAACGGTTGATGCGGTCGCCACGGTCGTGCACCACCAGCGTGGGGACCTGGACGCGGGGGCCCACCGCCGCCGGTTCGAACTGCGGCATCACGATGCCTTCGCGCGCCTCGATGCGCTGCTGCATGGCGGCGCGGGTGGTCTCGCTCAGGCTGAACATGCGCGCAAACAGCCGGGTGTATTCATAGGGCGAGGCGGGCGGCGCCAGCAGCACCAAGCGCTGCGCCTCCAGCCCGCGGCTGACGGCATAGGCTGCGGCATTGGCCCCCAGCGAATGCGCCACCACCGCCTGCAGCACGTGGCCTTGTTGCCGCAGGCGGCCGGCCACGTAGTCCAGGGCGCGCGCGAACTGCGGCAGGTTGCTGACCCCGCCGCCGCTGCGGCCGTGCGCCGGCATTTCCACCAGCACCGGCTGCAGACCCTGGTCGGCCAGGGTTTCTGCCAGCGCCAGCATCTGGCCGGCGTGGCCGCCCCAGCCGTGCACCAGCAACACCACGGGGCCTGGGGCGGTAATGGCACGCGTGTAGAGCGTCAGGCTGGCGCGTTCGAACGGCCAGGACGCGATCTGCCAGTCGGCCTGCCAGGGTTGCCGGCGGCTCAGCCAGCGCGGCGGCAGCGGCGTGCCGAACAGGCGGTGCGCGGCGCGCACGGCCAGGCCCGGCCACAGGCGCTGTGAGGCGCCCAGGCCCAGGCGGAACAAGCGGACGACGGGGCCGTTGCCGTAAGGCGTGGGCGCGGTCTGGGGGGCAGGGTGTGTCATGGCGAACTCCTGGACAGAGGGGTCAGTAGTAGATCCAGTCGCTGTTGCTGCGCGGCAGGTTGCGCAGCGAAGCGAAGGCGGCGATCACGCCGCGGACCAGCAGGTACAGGCCGAGGCCGGAAAAGACGATCCACATGGCAGTTCCTTTCTTCGCACGATCGTGCGAAATGTGGGTGAGCAGGCAGACAAGATCAACATCAGGGAGAGCGGGTTGGCGGGTAAGTTAAGCCTGGTAGCTCTGCAGCAGGCGCTGCCAGGTGGCGGTGGCACGCTCGGCGGCCGTCGGGTCGCGCAGGAAGCGGGCGTCGTGCAGCAGGCCGATCGAGATGCCGTAGATCTCACCAACCAGTTGCTCGGGCACGGTGTCGGGTTTCAGGTGGCCGGCTTCGATGGCCTGCAGCACGGTGCGGCGCAGGGCGGCGCGCCAGCGCGAAATCTCCTGGAACAGCACGTCACGCAACTCGCCTTCGCGGTCGTCCAGTTCGAACGCGCCGGCGGTGTAGATGCAGCCGCTGTGCACTTCGACATCGCGCATGCGGGCGATCCAGCGGCGCACGATCTCGTCCAGCCGCGGCAGCCCCTTGGGTTTCTGCATGGCAGGCACGAACACGTCAGCCAGGAAACGCCGGCCGAACTCCTCGATCACGGCTTTTTGCAGCGCCTCACGTGAGCCGACACGCGAGAACACGCCGCTCTTGGAGAGGCCGATGCGATCCGCCACGGCTTGCAGCGTCAACGCTTCCAACCCCTCGGCCGCCGCGAGGTCGAGCGCGGCACCGACGATGGCGGCGCGCGTCATTTCGCTCTTGGCAGTTTTGGCATCGAGGTTCATGAGGCAAATTTAGCACAAGTGTCCGAAATTGCAAATATACGTTCCGCCTCGGGGTAAATCCGGAGGTGCTTTGTCCCCGACGCGGCTGTGGACGGCGGGGAGTTCATGCCATGATGGCCCGCATGACGACTGCCCCCTACCTTCCCCAGATCCGCCTGTACCAGCACTGGCTGCGCGAGCAGCGCGGCCTGTCATTCGAGCGTTACGAAGACTTGTGGCGCTGGTCGACCACGGACCTGAATGCCTTCTGGCAGAGCATCTGGGACTACTACGATCTGCAGTCACCCACCCCGCACACGGCCGCGCTGGCCGAGAACCGGATGCCGGGCGCGCGCTGGTTTCCGGGCGCGCAAGTCAACTACGTGCAGCAGGTGTTCCGCCATGTCGAGGCGGCGCATGCGGCCGGTTTTCCGGCGTTGGTCAGCCACAACGAGAAAAGCCTGGCCGGCGGTCTGCCGGCACGCGAGCTGAGCTGGCCCGAGCTGCGCCGCCAGGTGGCTTCGCTGGCGCTGCACCTGAAGGCCCAGGGCCTGCAGCCGGGTGACCGCGTGGCCGCCTACCTGCCCAACATCCCGGAGGCCATGGTCGCCTTTCTGGCAGTGGTGAGCCTGGGCGGGGTGTGGAGCATCTGCGCGCCCGACATGGGCACCGCGGCGGTGCTGGACCGCTTCAAGCAGATCGAGCCCAAGGTGCTGATCGCCTGCGACGGCGTGACCTATGGCGGGCGCGATTTCGACCGCCGCGACGTGGTGGCCGAGTTGTGCGCTGCGCTGCCGAGCGTGCAACACGTGATCGTGCATGACAATTTAGGGTTGGTGCCGATTGCTCCTGAATCCATAGCGTCTCCCGCCGTATTTATGAAGGCTACGGCCCGAAATGATGCTGAGGTGGTCGCATTCCAGCCGCTCTGGCTGCCGTTCGACCATCCGCTGTGGATCGTCTACTCCAGCGGCACCACCGGCCTGCCCAAGCCCATCGTGCACGGCCATGGCGGCACCCTGCTGGTGGCGCTGGCGCTCAAGGGGCTGCACAACGATGTGGGCTGCAGCTACGCGCCCAACAGCTTCGGTGAGCGCTTTCACTGGTACAGCTCCACCGGCTGGGTGATGTGGAACGCGCAGATGAGCGGGCTGCTCAACGGCACCACCTGCTGCCTGTTCGACGGCAGCCCGGGCGGCAGCACGGTGGATGCGGCCGGCAACAAGATCGCACCCGACTGGACCACCTTATGGCGTTTTGCGGCGGCGGTGGGGGCGACCTTTTTTGGCGCGGGCGCGGCCTTTTTCGCCAACTGCCTGAAGGCCGGCATTGACCTGTCGCAGATCGAGGGCTTGCGCCAGGTGCGGGCTTTGGGCACGACTGGCTCGCCGTTGAGCGAGGAGGCGCAGGCGTGGGGCACTGCGCAGTTTGCCAAGATGGGGACCCCCGATATCTGGTGGTGCAATATTTCCGGCGGCACCGACTTTGCCGGTGCTTTCATCGGCGGCAACCGCGAGCTGCCGCAGGTGCCGGGCCAGATGCAGTGCCGCCTGCTCGGCTGTGCGGTCGAGGCCTGGAACGAACAGGGTCAGCCGGTGATGGATGCGGTGGGCGAGCTGGTCTGCTCGCAGCCGATCCCGAGCATGCCGCTGTACTTCTGGAACGACAAGGACAACGTACGCTATCTGGGCAGTTACTTCGACATGTACCCGGCCGGTCACGGCCGCCTGCCCGGTGGTGGCGATGGCCCGGCCGCCATGGGGCCGGTCTGGCGCCATGGCGATTGGCTCAAGATCACGCCACAAGGCGGCTGCATCATCTACGGCCGCAGCGATGCCACCATCAACCGCCACGGCCTGCGCATGGGCACCAGCGAGCTCTACAGCGCAGTCGAAGGCCTGCCCGAGGTGCTGGACTCGATGGTGGTGGACCTCGAGTACCTGGGGCGCGAGAGCTACATGCCGCTGTTCGTCGTGCTGCGCGAAGGTCATACGCTCGATGCCGCGATGAAAGCGCGCATCAACGACGCCATCAAGACCGCGCTGTCGCCGCGCTTTGTGCCGAATGAGATCTTCCAGGTGACCGAGATCCCGCGCACCCTCACCGGCAAGAAGCAGGAGCTGCCGATCAAGAAGCTGCTGCTGGGCCAGCCGATCGAGAAAGTGGTGAACAAGGACGCCATGGCCAATGCCGCGTGCCTGGACTGGTATGTGGCCTTTGCCCAGCGGCGGCTGACGCAGCACGGCTGACCAGCGGTAAGCCCCAAGGCGAGCAGGCTCACCAATAATGGAGACATGCTGCTGCATACACCGTCTCTGATGCTGGTCAATATCGCCGTCACGGCGGCGCTGGGCCTTAGCCTGGCTGCGGTGGCCAGCCGGACGCGGCGTGACGGTTTGTCATTGTGGGCTTGGGCGATGGCGACGCACAGCCTGTCGTACACCCTTCTCAGTCTGCGCGGGCAGATCAACGATGTGATGTCCATGGTGGTGGGCACGGGCCTGCTGTCGGCGACGATGGCCCTGTTCACCGAAGGTCTGTGTCAGTTCCAGCAGCGCCATCCCACCCGCTGGAGGGTCTGGTCTCCGGTCGTGTTGCTCGTCGTGGCCATGAGTCTCGTGATGCACGTCCCGCTAGCACGCGTCGTAGTGAGCGCCCTGGTCCTGCTGGCGCAATCCGTTGCGATTCTTGTGCTCCTGATCCAGAAACGCCATGACACCGTGGGGCGGGGCCAGTACTTCGAGATGACGGGGTTTGCGATCCTGATCCTGATATTTGTGTTTCGCGTCGTCGGCGCCTTCGCGACGGAGACCGACCTGTCGTCCGTCACGGCATCGAACCAGATGCAAACGGGCACCTTCCTTCTGTCCACCGTCGCGATTGTTCTGATTTGCTTCGGGCTGGTGGTCATGACAAAAGAGCGTGCCGATGCGCAAAACCTGAACCTGGCTCTGCATGATGCCCTTACCGGCTTGAGCAATCGTCGATTGATCGTGGAGACGTTGACGCAGCATCTGGCGCAGGCCCAGCGCAGCGGCCGTGCACTGACCCTGTTGATGATCGATATCGATTATTTCAAGCGCGTCAACGACACGTTTGGCCATCAGTCAGGCGACCGGGCCTTGCGCGGACTGGCTGACTGCATCCGTGGCCGGCTGCGTGCCCAGGACATGGCGGGTCGCTGGGGCGGGGAGGAGTTCCTTGTCATCTTGCCGGATACGGATGCCCAGGGAGCCGTCACGCTGGCGGAGCAGTTGCGTCGTAGCGTGGAGCAGAGCCGCTTTGAAGCGACCGATGGAAGAACCATGCAGTTCACCATCAGCATCGGCTTGCACACCTTGCAGGCCTCGGCTGCTGAATCGGTTGATGACATGGTCGCCGCCGCCGATAAGGCGATGTACCTGGCCAAGAAAAATGGCCGCAACCGTGTCGAGTCGCTCTGAGTTCTAGGGGCTGGCAGTGCGCTGCAGCCAGGCCGCAAACGCCGCCACCGCCGGCCGTGGCTCGCCGCGTTCGGGCGTGACCAGGTAGTAGGCGCGGCCGCTCTTCAGCGGCTTGGGGCAGGCCACAACCAATTCGCCGCGGGCCAGCTCGGGCTCGATCAGCAGGCGCGGCACCAGCGCCAACCCCAGGCCGTGGGCGGCGGCGGCGGCGGTCATGGAATACAGCTCGTAGCGCGGCCCGGACAGGGCAAACGGTGCGTTCACCGCCATGGCTTCAAACCATTGCCGCCAGGCCTCGGGCCGGGTGCTTTGCTGCAGCAGCGGCAGCTGCGCCAGGTCGGCGGGCTGCAGGCGTTTGCGCCCCCCCAGCAGGGCGGGTGCGCAGACCGGCACCACCTCTTCCTCGATCAAAGGCATGGCACGCGTGCCGGCCCAGTTGGCCACTTGCTCGGGCGTGCCGGAATAGAGCGCGGCGTCAAAACCGGTGTCGGCAAACAGGAAGGGGCGGGTACGGGTTTCGATGTGCACCACCAGCTCCGGGTGCCGCGTGGCCAGGTCCGGAAGGCGCGGGAGCAGCCAGCGCGTGGCGAAGGTTGGCACGGCCGCCAGTGCAATCGCACCGGCCGTGCCCTGGCGTGACATGGCTTCCAGCGTGTCGCGTTCCAGGGCCTGCAGGCGGGGGGCGATCTGGCGCGCGTAATCGGCGCCGCTTGGCGTGAGCGCCACGCCATGGCGGGTGCGCCGGAACAGCGCGAGGCCGAGGAACTCCTCCAGCGCGCCGATCTGGCGCGACACCGCGCTTTGCGTCAGTGCCAGCTCCTGCGCCGCGCGTGTGTAGCTTTCATGACGGGCGGCGGCATCAAAACAGGCCAGGGCTTGCAGCGAGGGGATTTTGCGGCGCATGGTGTGCTGAATATACACAACTCATGGATGACAGCAGGTTCTTTTCAGAGAGATTCTTGAGGAGGAGGGCAAGCCGAAGGCGATTTATAAGTGCATAAATTTCATATCTGGGTGCAAATTTGTCGTTTGCCCTGCGCGTGAATGGCCCGTACCATGACGTCAACTTTTTGGAGAACCCGCATGGCCAACGCCGCTTTTCAATGGAACGACCCCTTTTTGCTCGACCAGCAGCTCAGCGATGACGAGCGCATGGTGCGCGATGCCGCTGCCGCCTACTGCCAGGACAAGCTGGCCACCCGCATGCCCGAAGCCTTCCGCAACGAGAAGACCGACCCGGCCATCTTCCGCGAGATGGGTGAACTCGGCCTGCTGGGCCCCACCATTCCCGAACAGTACGGCGGCCCCGGCCTGAACTACGTGGCCTACGGCCTGATCGCACGCGAGGTGGAGCGCGTCGATTCCGGCTACCGCTCGATGATGAGCGTGCAGTCGTCCCTCGTGATGGTGCCGATCTTCGAATTCGGCACCGAGGCGCAGAAGCAGAAGTACCTGCCCAAACTCGCCCGCGGCGAGTGGATCGGCTGCTTCGGCCTGACCGAGCCCGACCACGGCTCCGACCCCAATTCCATGGCCACGCGGGCCTACAAGACCGCCGGCGGTTACCGCCTCAAGGGCAACAAGATGTGGATCTCCAACAGCCCGATTGCCGACGTGTTCGTGGTCTGGGCGCGTGAGGTCAGCGAGGGCGGCGCCCAGGGCCCGATCCGCGGGTTCGTGCTGGAAAAAGGCATGAAGGGTCTCTCCGCACCGGCCGTGCACGGCAAGGTGGGCCTGAAGGCCTCCATCACCGGTGAGATCGTGATGGATGACGTCTTCGTGCCGGAAGAGAACGCCTTCCCCGAGGTGCAGGGTCTCAAGGGCCCCTTCACCTGCCTGAACTCGGCGCGTTACGGCATTGCCTGGGGCGCGTTGGGCGCGGCCGAGGATTGCTGGTTCCGTGCCCGCCAGTACGTGCTGGACCGCAAGCAGTTCGGCCGCCCCCTGGCGGCCAACCAGCTGATCCAGAAGAAGCTGGCCGACATGCAGACCGAAATCTCGCTCGGCCTGCTGGGCTGCCTGCGCCTGGGCCGCATGAAGGACGAGGGCACCGCTGCGGTGGAGATCACCTCCATCCTCAAGCGCAACTCCTGCGGCAAGGCGCTGGACGTGGCGCGGCTGGCGCGCGACATGATGGGCGGCAACGGCATTTCCGACGAGTTCGGCGTGGCGCGTCACCTGGTGAACCTGGAGGTGGTGAATACCTATGAAGGCACGCACGACATCCACGCGCTGATCCTGGGTCGTGCGCAGACCGGTATTGCGGCGTTTGCGAATTGAAGCACCCCCGAGACGCTGCGCGTCTCCCCCTCAAGGGGGCGCTCCCAGCGGACTGGCAAAGCCAGCTCCGCGGGAGCCTTGGAACGACGGCCAGCTGCGCGGCCTTGAAGCGTTACGCGCGCAGGATGACGGAGAACTGAAATGAATCAAGCAGCTGCCCTTCCGCACATCAAGGTGCTCGATCTCTCCCGCGTGCTGGCCGGTCCGTGGTGCACGCAGATCCTGGCCGACCTCGGCGCAGACGTGGTCAAGGTCGAGCGCCCCGGCGCCGGTGACGACACGCGCCACTGGGGCCCGCCCTTCCTCAAGGACGCACAGGGCAACGACACCGAACACGCGGCCTACTACACCTGCGCCAACCGCAACAAGCGCTCGATCACGGTCGACCTCGCCAAGCCGGAAGGCCAGGCGCTGATCAAGCAGATGGCAGCGCAGAGTGACGTGCTGGTGGAGAACTTCAAGGTCGGTGGTCTGGCGCACTATGGGCTGGACTACGAAAGCCTGAAGGCGATCAACCCGCGCCTGATCTACTGCTCGGTCACCGGCTTCGGCCAGGACGGGCCGTATGCCGAGCGCGCCGGCTATGACCTGATGATCCAGGCCATGAGCGGCATGATGAGCATCACCGGCCGCCCGGACAACGTGCCCGGCGGTGGCCCGCAGCGCGTGGGCGTGGCGCTGACCGACCTCTTCACCGGCGTGTATGCCGCCACCGCCATCCTGGCTGCGCTCGAAGTGCGGCATCGCACCGGCGAAGGCCAGCACATTGACATGGCGCTGCTCGACGTCGGCATGGCCATTCTGGCCAACCAGGCCGGCGGTTTTCTCAACACCGGCCGTGTGCCGCAACGCCAGGGCAACAGCCACCCGAGCCTGGTGCCGTACCAGGACTTTCCCACGAAGGATGGCGCCATGTTGCTGGCCATCGGCAACGACGGCCAGTTCGCGCGCTTCTGTGCCGCCGCCGGGCGGCCCGAATGGGTGGCGGACGTGCGCTTTGCCACCAACACGCAGCGCGTCATGCACCGCGAGCTGCTGGTGCCGCTGATGGAAGAGGTCACGCGCACGCGCAGCACGGCCGAATGGGTGGCGCTGCTGGAAGACAAGGCGGTGCCCTGCGGCCCGATCAACGACATCGGCCAGGGTTTTGCCGATGCCCAGGTCCAGGCCCGCGGTTTGGTGCTGAATCAAGCCTGCAGCCCCGTTGCGCAAGCGCAAACAGCTATCAATTCAATAGCAAGTGTGGCCAGCCCGCTGCGGCTGCAGGCCACGCCGCCAGTGCTGCGCCGGGCGCCGCCCGCCTTGGGCGAGCACACCGACGAGGTGCTGGCCGAACTGGGGCTGGACGCGGCACGCATAACCGCTTTGCAGCAGGCCGGCGTGGTGTAACCCTGTGCCGGGGCGGCCTGGTGAAGGCTGCCCTAGGGAATTCACGGGGGTCTGTGGGTCACGCAGGTGACCTGTTTCATGCGATGGTGTCTGCCACCATCGAATCTGGCTACCCAACGTGGTAACCAGACTCAGGAGACCCCCATGAAAAAGCCCGCTTCCCGTGACGTGACCCGCCGCCAGCTGCTGACCCGCGCTGCCACCCTGGCTGCGCCGGCCATTGTCAGTCCCTGGGCTCTGGCGCAGGACAAGTACCCGAACCGCCCCATCACGCTGATCGCGCCCTGGCCGACCGGCGGCAGCAGCGATGCCGTGATGCGCGCCTTCGCCGAGAGCGCCGGCCGTGCGCTGGGCGGTACGGTGATCGTGGAGAACAAGCCGGGGGCCGGCGGCACCTTGGGCGCCGCGGCGATGGTGAATGCCAAGCCGGACGGCTACCTGCTGACGCAGTTGCCGCTGGGCATCTACCGCATCCCGCACATGCAGAAGACGTCCTTCGACCCGGTGAAGGACATCACGCACATCGTCTGCCTGACCGGCTACACCTTCGGCCTGGCCGCGCGCCCCGATGCGCCGTACAAGACGCTGAAGGAGATGGTGGCCTACGCCCGCGCCAACCCGGGCAAGGTGGCCTACGGCCACACCGGCACCGGCACCACGCCGCACCTGGCCATCGAGGAATTCGCGGCCAAGGCCGGCATCACGCTGCAGGACATCCCCTACAAGGGCTCGGCCGAGATCATGCAGGCCATCCTGGGCGGCCACATCCCGCTCATGAGCGGCACCACCGAATTTGCGCCGCACGTGAAGGCCGGCAAGCTCAATCTGCTGGCCACGCTGGGCAGCAAGCGCAACAAGGCCTTTCCTGACGTGCCCACGGTCAAGGAAAGCGGCTGGGACACGGTGACCGAATCGCCCTTTGGCATCGGCGGCCCGAAGAACATGGATCCGGCGCTGGTGAAGGTGATCCACGACGCCTTCAAGAAGACGCTGGACGATCAGCGCGTGCTCGACACGCTGGACAAGTTCTACCAGCCGGTGATCTACATGGACACGGCCGAGTACACGGCCTATGCGGCGCGCACCTTTGCCGCCGAGAAGGCCACCATCGACCGCCTCAAGGCCGCCGGCAAGATCTGAGTCTGTGAGGCCGCGGCATCAAGCCCCTTCGGGCCGGATGCGGGCGCGCTCGATCACCGGCTTCCAGCGCGCCTGCTCGCTCTGGATGAAGGCCGCGAACTCGGTGCTGCTGTTGCCCACGGCCAGTGCCGTGTCGGCCGCCAGCTTGTCCTTCACCAGCGTGCTGCGGGCGGCGCGCACGGCCTCCTGCTCCAGCCTGGCCAGGTTGGCTTTCGGCCAGCTTGACGGGGCCAGCAGGCCGTACCACTGCGTCATCTCGAAACCCTTGTAGCCGGCTTCCGCCACTGTGCCCACATCGGGCAGCTGCGGCAGGCGCTGCGTGGTACCGGTGGCGATGCAGCGCAACTTGCCGGCCTTGATGAACGGCAACAGGGCCGGCGCGCCCACGGCGGCCGCGTGCAGGCGGCCGGCCAGCAGGTCGGTCATCATCGGGCCGGTGCCGCGGTAGGGCACATGCAGCACGAAGGCGCCGGAGGCCATCTTCAGGTATTCAAAGGCCAGATGCCCGGCACTGCCGTTGCCGGCCGAGCCGTAGTTCAACTGGCCGGGCCGCGCCTTGGCATAGGCGATGAACTCCGGCAGGGTGCGTACCGGCAGGTCCGGGTGCACCACGTACAGGCTGGGCACCTTGGACAGCAGGGTGACGGGCGCAAAGTCGCGTGTCGGATGGTAGGGCAGCGAAGGGAAAATGTAGGGGTTCACCGCCAGCGTGCCGATGTGGCCCAGCACCAGGGTGTGGCCGTCGGTCGAGTGGGCCACCTCCTGCATCGCAATGTTGCCAGCGGCACCGGGTTTGTTGTCCACGAACACGTTCTGGCCCAGGGTCTTGCCCATTTCGGCCGCGACCGCACGCGCCACGATCTCAGAGCTGCCGCCCGGTGCAAAGGGCACGACCAGGCGCAGCGGCTTGCTCGGCCAGGACTGGGCCGGGACCAGCGAGGGTGCGGCGAGCGCGGCAGCGCCACCCAGCCACTGGCGGCGGGTGAACAGAGGTGTGTTCATGGGGGCTCTCCTGCCGGCTTCAGCCGGCCTTGCGGTTGACCAGCACGATACCGATGGCCACCAGAGCCAGTGCGGTGAGCAGGCTGGGGGTGAGCGGCTCATGCAGCCAGAGCGCGCCGAACAGCAGTGCGAACATCGGGGTCAGGAAGACGAAGACCGAGATCCTGGTGGCTGGGTAGCGGCCCAGCATCCACATCCACGCCAGGTAGCTGGCAAAAGCGCCCACCACCGTCTGCAGTGCGAGTGAGGTGGCAGCGAAGGCGCTGAACTGCCAGGGCCAGTGCTCGCCCAGTGCGAGCGACAGCAACGGCAGCGTGACCGCGCTGACGCCCACTTGGTAAAACAGCAGCTTCTCGGCCGAGGCGCGGGCCAGGGTGCTGGCACGGATGGTGACGGTGGTCAGTCCCCAGGCCAGGCCGGCGATCAGTGCCAGCGCATCACCCAGCAACTGGCCCTCCGAGGCCGGTGTGACAAAACTCTCGCGCATGGCGAACACCAGGGCGCAGAACGCCAACAACAGCCCCAGCCATTGCAGCGGCCGCAGCCGTTCAACGCGCACCAGCAGCGGCAACAGCAGGGCGACCCAGAAGGGCGAGGTGTAGAGAAACACCGTCAGGCGCGAGGCGGAGGTGTGCTGCAGGCCGATGTAGATGCAGGCGAACTCGCCGGCAAACAGCGCACCCGCCAGCAGCCCGGGCCAGAGCGTGCCGTCGCGCGCCAGCAGGGGCACGCCGCGCCGGCGGCACCACAGGGCCAGCAGCAGCGTGGCCCCCACAAAGCGCACACCGGCCTGGAATACCGGCGGCAACTCGGGCAGCGTGGCCTTCACCAGCACCTGCTGGAAGCCCCAGAACAGGCAGCAGGCCAGCAGAACGGCCGCGGCGACCCCGTCGAGATGCTCCTTGCGTACTGGCTGATTCATGTCAGTCAGATGCCGGAGCGAGAGACGCATGAACGAGGCTGTCCAACCCAGAAACGCCGTGGAACCGGCTTCGCCGGGCCACTGGCGTTGCCCCCGGCAAGGGGGGTGGCGTAGGGACACGTAGTGCCCGCAGCCTGGGGGTGTGCCACAGTCACAACGGATGCTCGGCGTAGAACTTGCCGCCGTGGTACAGCAGTGGCGAGGCGCCGGCGCGGTGGGCGCAGCGCTCGACCTCGCCGACAAAGATCACGTGGTCGCCCTCGTCGTAACGGCTGCGGTTGAAGCACTCGAAGGTGGCAGCGGCACCGGCCAGCAGCGGCGCGCCACCGTGCCCTTCCGTGAAATCAACCCCGGCCCAGCGGTCCACGCCTTTGGTGGCGAAGCGCCGCGCCAGCTCCTGCTGGTCGGCGGCCAGGATGTTGATGGCGTAGTGGGAGCCGCTGCTGAACGCCGCCATGGAGGCGGCTGCATGCGACAGGCTCCACAGCACCAGCGGCGGGTGCAGCGAGACCGAGTTGAACGAGTTGGCCGTCAGGCCGACCAGCTTGCCGTTGGCCGCACGTGCCGTGACAATGGTCACGCCGGTGGCGAACATGCCCAGGGCATGGCGGAATTCGGTTTGCGTGAAGCTCGGGGGGCGGGCCTGCAGGCCCGCAACAGACGAAGACATGAAGGCAATGTACCTGAATTTGCCGACCTTGGCCGAGGCCTAAAATTGCGCCATGCACTTTGGTTTTCAGAAGCTGTCCATGTCGCTTGCCCTGCTGGCGGCGGGTGTTGCCCATGCCGGGCGCGCGTGTGACGATTTTTATGCCCGCCTGCCCAACGTCCAGCGTGCGCTGTGCGAGCAGGCCCAGTTGCAGGACTCCAGCGCCCGCAGCGTCCAGGGGCGGCCGATCTACACGCGTGATGTCCGGCCCGAGGGCGCGCGCCTGCGTGTGCTGGTGATCGGCGGCATGCACGGGGATGAGCTGTCGTCGTCGTCGGTGGCCCTGCACTGGATCCAGCTGGCGCAGGAGGCACCGGAGCGTACGCACTGGCGCTTCATCCCGGCGCTCAATCCGGACGGGCTGTTCAGCCGGCCCTCACACCGGGTCAATGCGAACGGTGTCGATCTCAACCGCAATTTCCCCACGCCGAACTGGGAACGCGATGCACCGTTTTACTGGGAAAAGCGCACGCGCAAAGACCCGCGCCGCTGGCCGGGCAAGACCCCGCTGAGCGAGCCGGAGTCGAAGTTCCTGCACGAAGAGATGCAGCGCTTCCAGCCCAACCTGATCGTGAGCATCCATGCGCCTTACGGGGTGCTGGACTTTGACGGACCGATCCAGCCGCCCAGCCGGCTGGGACGCCTGTACCTGGATCAGGTCGGCATCTTCCCCGGCTCCCTGGGCAACTATGGTGGCGTGCACAAGGGCATGCCGGTGGTCACGATCGAACTGCCGAGCGCCTTGCTGACGCCGCGTAACGTGGAAATCCAGCGCATGTGGCAGGACTTGCGCCAGTGGATGGGAGACACCCTGGCTGCAGATGGCACGGACGCGCCACTGCGTCCGTAAGGCCGCCCACCCCGCTTGGGGCGGGCGTCGCCAACCGGCTTAGCGGACCAGCAGGACCGGCACTTCGCAGTGCGCCAGCACCTGGGTCGCCACCGAGCCCATCACCAGATTGCCCAGCGCGCTGTGGCCGTGCGAGCCCATGACCAGCAGGTCGTACTTGCCGGACTCGGCCATCTTGGCAATGTTCTCGCCGGCATGGCCGACTTTCCACACGCTCTTGGCATCGATGCCGTGGCGCGTCAGGAACTTGGACACCGGGCTCAGCACCTTTTCGGCTTCTTCGGAATAGTACTTGTCGACGATTTCCTTGCCCACAGCGGCGCGGGCACGGGGCGGCAGCGCCGGCTGTACGGTGAAGATGGTGTACTGGTTGGCGGCTGTGAACAACTCGTCGTGGGTTGTCAGGTATGCCAGCATTTTCTTGGTGTATTCACTGCCGTCGACGGCCAGAAGAATTTTCATGGTCAGCTCCTCGTTTCGATACCGTAGTTTATCCAGCGACACCGGTCGATTCATGACCCGCGTCAAATTTCCGGAAGAGATCACTGGGCAAGTCCAGGCACAGCGTCGGATGGAACCGGGCCTGTTCGCCCTTGCGAGCATAACCCAGCGGGTTGGCCACCACGCGGCAGCCGTGATGCGTGTAGTCGCTCGGGCAGTGCAGGTGACCGTGCAGCCATAGCCGGGCCTGCGGCAGCAGGTCATCCAAGGCATTGCAAAAACCGGCAGTGCCGGGGGCCAGTCCGTAGCGTGGGTCGGCGCTGCGCAGGCTGGGGGCAAAGTGGGTGATGACCACGGTCTCGCCATCGAAGGGCTGTGCCAGCGTGTCGCGCAGCCAGGCCTGGCAGACCAGGGCCTGCTCACGTATCTGTTCGGCCAACATCGGTTCTCCGAAGCGGATGGTCTCCGTCTTGCGCAGGTAGAAGTTGGCCGCGCGAAAGGCCTTGTCGCGTGCCTGCAGCACCTGGGTGAGTGCGCTGCCGGCGGATGCTGAGGGTGGATTCAGTGCATCGAAATCGCTCCACAAGGTCGTGCCGACGAAGCGCACTGGCGGTGCCGAGGGACCCAGCAGCTCAGCCGCGGTCACGACCCCGCGCTCCAGCAGGCGAATGCCCAGCCGCTCGCACGTCTCTTGCAGACGCGCATGCGCCTGATCGAAATCCTGTCGGTCGTATTCATGGTTGCCGGGCACGAACAGCACAGGGGTGGGCCAGCCGTGACGGGGCGAGAACCGGCCCAGGCCAAAGTCGTGATCTTGCAGTTGTGAGCCCACCTGGTAGGAGCCGATGTCACCGGCCAGCACCAACAGATCGGCGCCGGGGGCTGGTGTGGGAGCGAAGCTGGGGTCGGCTTCGAGGTGCAGGTCGGAGAGCAGCTGGATCTTCACGCCGTCATTGTCCCAGGTCGATGACGCTGGACGTCAGTTTGTCCGCATGGGCGCGACTCGGCAGTTGGGCCACCACTCCGCGCAGCCATTCATGGGCGCTGTGATGGTGCACACGGCGATGCCACAGGGCGTCCACATGGATGGCGGGCACCTCGAAGGGCAGTTCACGCAGCACCAGCTGGTCGGCGATGCCTGTCACGCTGACGAAGTGGCGCGGCAGCACGGTCAGCAAGTTGGAGGTGGCCACCACCCGGCCAGCGGTGAAGAACTGGTTGACGGTCAGCACGATATGCCGCTGGCGCCCCAGCGAGGCCAGGGCCTGGTCGATGAAGCCGTAAGGCCGGCCGGAGAAACTCACCAGCAGGTGGCGCGCTTCGCAGAAGCGTTCGAGCGTCAACGGCTCACTCGCCAGGGGGTGATCGCGCCGCATCACACACACGTACTTGCTGTAATAGAGGCGCTGGTGATGAAAGGCCACGGCTTCGCCGGCTTCGGCCTGGGCCGTCAGGCCGGCGATCACCGCAGGAAAGTAGCCGATCGCCATGTCGGCGGATTCCTCCTGCAGCAGCCGGCGTGGGTCGCGCGTTGTCAGGGGGACCACCCGGATGGTGACGCCCGGGGCGTCCTGGTCGAGCACTTTCACCAGGCCGGGAATCAACTCTGCCGCCGTGGAGTCGGCGGTGGCCAGCACAAAGGTGGTATTGGCCTCAGCCGGAACGAAACTGCCCGGCGACAGGGTCTCTTCCAGCTGGCGCAGCGCCTCCTGCACGGTGGGCCAGAGCGCCAGCGCCCGCGGGGTGGGCTCCAAACCTTGGCCACTGCGGCGCAGTAAATCGTCACCAAGTGTTTCACGCAGGCGACGCAGGGCATTGCTGATAGCAGGTTGTGTAAGCGATAGCTTACTTGCGGCTTTTGTCAGGCTACGCTCCACCATGACCTCATTGAAGACACGAAGCAGGTTGAGGTCCAAGGTGCGAAAGTTAAGCGGATTCATGGGCAAAGCTTGATATATCACTGCTGTGAATATTGTGCATCACAACAATAAAGTTGAATCACATTAGAGATAACCCTAATATCACGGCATCGCAAAGATTTTGTATCGCTAAGGAGGTCCATCATGACCAGTTTTGTACACGTTGAATACCCCAGCAGTCATCCAGGGGTTGCCCGTCTTGAGAACGCCGTGGCTGCCGCCGGCAAGATGCGCAAGGGTTTTGATACCACCAAAGGTCTGGCTGCCATGTTGCTGGCTGCCATGGTGGCCGCACTGGTTGTGGTGGCTGACCAGTTGGTCGACACTTGGGCCGATGGTCATCTGCTGGCCGGCTGGGTGGTGTTGTGGGTGGTGGGCTTTGCCGCCATCGCCTTGCTGGCAGACACGGCCCGCCATTTGGCTGCACGTTCGATCAAGGCGCTGGATGCATGGTCGCGTGGCGTGGCTCGCAAGCGCGCCGATGAGCGTCTGTGGGAACTGGCGCGCAAAGATGAGCGCGTGATGGCTGATCTGCAAGCCGCCCGTACACGCCAGGAAGCCTGATGCGCTGAATCTTCAGATTCACACGACGTAAAAAAGCCACCGCATGCGGTGGCTTTTTTGTTGGCTGGCGCTTGCGCGCCAACCATAGGCTCAGGCGCTCAGCAGCTTTTCAATGCGCTGGCGGGTGTCGCGCAATGCCTTGGGCAGGCGGGCGTCGATCTGCTCAAACAGCACGTCGTGCAGCTTGAGTTCGGCCAGCCACTGTTGCTTGTCGATGCTGGTCACCGAGTGGAACTGCTCGGGCGTGAAGTCCAGGCCCTTCCAGTTGATTTCCTCGTAGGTCGGGCTCAGGCCGTAGAAGTGCTCCTTGCCCTTGGCCTCGTCCTCGATGCGGTCGATCATCCACTTCAGCACGCGCATGTTTTCGCCATAACCGGGCCAGACGAACTTGCCGTCTTCGCCCTTGCGGAACCAGTTGGTGGTGAAGATGGCCGGCAGACGGCCGCCCTGGGCGGCAACCTTCTCGCCCAGGTTGAGCCAGTGCTGGAAGTAGTCACCCATGTGGTAACCGGTGAAGGGCAGCATGGCGAACGGATCGCGGCGCACCACACCCTGCTGGCCGATGATGGCAGCAGTGGTTTCCGACCCCATGGTGGCGGCCATGTAGACACCTTCGACCCAGTTGCGGGCCTCGGTCACCAGCGGCACGGTGTTGGAGCGGCGGCCGCCGAAGATGAAGGCATCGATGGCCACGCCCTTGGGGTTGTCCCACTCGGGGTCCAGCGCCGGGTTGTTGGTGGCGGCCACCGTGAAGCGCGAGTTCGGGTGTGCGGCCTTGGCGCCGGTCTCCTTGGCGATCTGCGGCGTCCAGTCCTTGCCCTGCCAGTCGATGGCGTGCGCCGGTGCTTCGCCGTCCATGCCTTCCCACCACACGTCACCGTCGTCGGTCAGCGCGACGTTGGTGTAGATCACGTCGCTCTTGAGCGAATCCATGCAGTTCGGGTTGGTCTTGTAGTTGGTGCCGGGGGCGACGCCGAAGTAACCCGCTTCTGGGTTGATGGCGTACATGCGGCCGTCCTTGCCGGGCTTGACCCAGGCAATGTCGTCGCCGATGGTCGTGACCTTCCAGCCCGCGAAATCCTTCGGCGGCACCAGCATCGAGAAATTGGTCTTGCCGCAGGCGCTGGGGAAGGCGGCTGCCACGTGGTATTTCTTGCCTTGCGGGTTGGTCACGCCCAGGATCAGCATGTGCTCGGCCAGCCAGCCCTGTTCGCGGCCCATGTTGGAGGCGATGCGCAGCGCGAAGCATTTCTTGCCCAGCAAGGCATTGCCGCCGTAGCCGGAGCCGTAAGACCAGATCTCGCGCGTCTCGGGGTAGTGCACGATGTACTTGGTCTGGTTGCAGGGCCAGCTGCTGTCTTTCTGGCCGGCTTCCAGCGGCGCGCCGACGGTGTGCATGGCCGGCACGAACTCGCCGTCGGTGCCCAGCACGTCATAGACGGCCTTGCCCATGCGGGTCATGAGCTTCATGTTGACGGCCACGTAGGCGCTGTCGGAGAGTTCCACGCCGATGTGGGCGATGTCACTGCCCAGCGGGCCCATGGAGAAAGGCACCACGTACATGGTGCGGCCCTTCATGCAACCGTTGAACAGGGCGGGTTTGCCGTCGGCCGTGCCGTACTGCAGCAGGGCGCGCATCTCGGTCGGCTCGACCCAGTTGTTGGTCGGGCCGGCGTCTTCCTTGCGGGCCGAGCAGATGAAGGTGCGGTCTTCCACGCGCGCCACATCGCTGGCGTCCGAGCGGCACAGGAAGCTGTTGGGCCGCTTGGCGTCGTTGAGCCGGGTAAAGGTGCCCGCCTGGACCAGCTGGTCGCACAGGCGCTTGTATTCCTCGTCACTGCCGTCGCACCAGTAGATGGTGTCGGGCTTGCACAGGGCCGCCATGTCGGCGACCCAAGCCAACAGTTTGGGGTTCTTGACATAGCTCGGCGCATTGAGGTGAATGCCCTGCATCACGGGAGAGTTCATGGGGAGGCTCCTAGTTGAATGATCTTTTCTAAGCCGGCGCGCTATGAGCCATGAAAGGCAGGAAGCCCCGGCTTGGAAAAAATCAGCAGTGAAATTGGTCTGCGGCGGGGCTCATTGTATGAACTTGCCTGTTTGTTACGCCGCGATGACAGCCAAAATCTATGCAAAACATGCATGATGTTATGTTGCTGTGAGTTCTGAAACGAAAACGACCGTGCCAGGTCGTCAACGCGACGAGCGGGCGCGTTCAGCGTCAAGAAACGGACGTATTCAACGGGATCGGAAAGGGATCAAAAGACGTTGCGAGGAAAAGATTTCCGGCAACATGAGGCCGTCAGGAGAAAAACGGCAAGGAGATCGGCGCTGCTAGGCTGAAGCGCGGGAGGAAGCAGGAAGAACAGAGGAAACGGACCGGCAAGCAGCGGGCGAGGCCCGTTTCTCAAGAAGACGCGTGATCAGGCCATGAACACGGCGATAAAGGCCAGCAGGAAAATCAGCAGACCGCCGACCACGGGAATCACGACAGGAATGGAGTGCACGATGCTCTCGATCGGATCGGCTTGGCTGGCGTCATGTGCGGGGGTCGGGTTCGACATGGTGTTTCCTTCTTGCTTGATACGGCGGATATAACAACTGGGCGGATTTTACATTTTCACAAACATGAGGTTCCGATGCGGTCAGCGCAGCGGAAACCGCACCCGTTAGGTAGACATGAAACGCATACAGACATACCTTCTCCCATTGCTATTGCTGACGGCATGTGCAGCCACCGGTCCCGGTAGTTCTTCCGCACGGCCGGTGCTCTACCCGAACGCCGCTTTCCAGCGGATGGGCGAGGCCCGGGCCCAGCAAGAGGTGAATGCCTGCCTGGGCCGCGCGCAAGCGGCGGGCCTGACGCCGGACGAGAAAAACAACGCCGTGGCACGACGGGCAGGGCAGGGCGCGGCCACGGTTGGCGTGGCTGCCGCTGTCGGCGCCTTGGTGACGGGGCGAGATACGGAGGGGGTGGTGCGTGCCGGCGCCACCGGTGCGGCGGTAGGTGGTTCGGCCGGTGCGGTGAGCGGCGCCATGCAGGACAAGCCGAGCAGCACCTATCGCAATTTTGTGCAGCGCTGCATCAGTGAGAAAGGCCTGGACGTGATCGGCTGGAATTGAGACCGAACAACACCTCAAAGGCTAGAGCAACGCGTAAGTGGCTGAGGCGCGGCAAACGCTCTTGCCGTCAGAGGCGCTGCGGATATCGATTTCACCGAAAGCCAAGGACTTGCCGACCCGCAGCAGCCGGGCTTCAACCAGACCATCCTGACCCGACAGGGGTTTGAGAAAGCTGCTGCTCATCTGCACCGTGGTGCAGGGCCGGAATTGCCCAAAGTGGCTGAAGACGGCTAAGGCCATGGCCGTATCGGCAGCGGCCATCATGGCCTGACCGCACACCATGCCACCTGTCCGCGCCAGCGCATCTCTGTGCGGCAGACGCAACGTGACCTGATGGGCATCATGGGAGACCACGTCAAGTTGGAGTGCCTGGATCCAGGGTGCGAAATAGTCTGTCAGCGCGGTCTGCAATTGCCGGGTATCCATGGGGTCTCCAAATAAAGGGTCAGGTATCAAACCATGAGCCTGACCGAGCAGCGGGTGATCGTCAATCGGGTTTTCGTCAGCTGGCAGACTTTTGGACCCAGGACTTCCCACGCAGCGCAGTCTGGGTTATCGTGATCTACACAGACATCCGTGCTGGAGGCGTTTGATGGTCAAGCGTTTGGTAGCCGAGAGGACGAATGGACAGGTCCTCGTTTCTCCGGGTCTCGGGCAGGCGCCGGTGTTGGATCTGATGTGCTCGCACTTCATTCTGACGCTGACGGCCCGTACCGGGGGCGGGTTCAACGCCCGGCGTGACTTGGCCGGCGTGGTATCACTGGCCGGGCGCCATCTGGTGTGGCCGACCTCCGTGCTTCAGCGGCTGCGCGAGTTCTTGGGCCGCCGCTGTGCCGGCAACGAGTTGTGGCATGGCCAGGAGTCGTTGAATGACCGTGAGTTTCTGGCCCGCTTCGGCGATTGGCGCGGTCCGTACGAGGAAGGCACACTGTTTTTCTACCTCGACGAGTACGCCAAGGACCAGCCCAAGGACCTGCTGACCGTCCTGGCCGTCACGCGCGACTGGCTGGCACAGGCGTTAAAGAAGCAGTCCACGTTGGTGGAAAAGAATATCGATGCCTTGGCCAGCCTGCTGCAACTGAACGAGGCGGAGCGGGCGCTGCTGTTGTACGGCACGCTGGCGCGCTACCAGCGTGAACTGCGCAGCGTGCTGGTGGAGTTCAAGGTCAACAATGCACCCGAGGCCTATGCCGTGATTGCCGAGGTGGCCGGCGTGAACCCGACCGAAGTCGGGGAGGCGTTGCGCGCCGGTTCACGTCTGGAGCGCATCGGCCTGGTGGACAACCTGATTTCCGAGCACAACATCACCGATCTGGCCGATCTGATGAAGGTCAGTGAAAAACTGCCGCCGGTGCTGATGCGGCAGTACCGGGACCAATCCGAGTTGATGGCCGTGTTCACCCGGCCCTCGGCCAGAAGCCATCTGGGCATGGGCGATTTTGCTTTTGTCGAGGATGACGCGCAGATGCTGTGTGCCTTGCTGCGCCATGCCGTGATGCGCAAGGAGGCCGGTGTCAATGTGCTGCTCTATGGCCCGCCTGGTACCGGCAAGACCGAACTGGCCAAGGTGGTGGCGCAGGCGGCCGGCCTGGACCTGTTCGAGGTCGAATACGCCGATCGCGATGGCAACTCGCTCAGCGGGCGCGACCGCTACCGCTCACTGCAGATTGCCCAGGTGTTCCTCAAGGGCAGCGCCCAGGCGGCTTTGCTGTTTGACGAGGTGGAGGATGTGTTTCCCCCGATCTCCACCGAGGCGGCCCAGTTGCTGGCACGTGCCGAGCAGGTAGCGGTACCGGCCAGCGGCAGTGTCAGCGGCAAGGCCTGGGTCAATCAGATACTGGAGTCCAATCCGGTGCCCACCATCTGGGTGACCAACCGCATCGAGCAGATCGACCCGGCCTTCCGCCGCCGTTTTGCCTACCACCTCGAACTCAAGTCCCCGGCGCCGGGTGCGCGCGAGGGGCTGGTCCGCAAGACGCTGGAAGGGGTGCCCGTCTCGGAGGCTTTCGTGGCCCGGCTGACGGCGCGCAAGGGGCTGACACCAGCGCAGATCAGAACCGCGGTGCGCTTTGCGGGACTGGTGGGTGACACGGCGTTGGAAAAGACAGCGCAGGCGGCCGATACCGAAGCGCGCCGCATGGAGTCGCTGATCGAGCGGCAGCTGCGCAATGCCGACCAGGCGCTGGGCAACCGTGACAGTGGCGCGTCGGCACGGCGCATGGTGACGCAGTACCAGCTCGACCTCCTCAACCTGGAAAGCCGCTATGAAGTGGCACGCATGGTGCAGGCCCTGCAGGCGCGCGGGCATGGTTCCTTGTGCTTTTACGGTCCACCGGGAAGTGGCAAGACGGCTTTGGCCGAGCACATCGCCAGCGTGCTGGGTTACCCCCTCCTGATCCGCCAAGCGAGCGACATCATGAGCAAGTTCATCGGCGAGACGGAGCAGAACATGGCCGCCATGTTTGCCGAGGCGGAGAGCGAAAACGCGCTGTTGCTGCTCGATGAAGCCGACAGTTTTTTGCAAGACCGGCGCGGTGCCCAGCGCACCTACGAGGTGACGGAGGTCAACGAGATGCTGCAGGGCATGGAGCGTTTCAACGGCATCTTCATCTGCACGACCAATTTGCTGGACCGCATTGATCAGGCCGCCTTGCGCCGGTTCACGTTCAAGATCCGCTTCAAGCCGCTGACGCCGGCCCAGCGCGAAACCATGTTCGTGGCCGAGGCGTTGGGGGGTGATCCGACCCGGCTGACAGCCGAGGTGCGTGGCCGTCTGGCCCTGCTTGACCAGCTGTGCCTGGGAGATTTCGCGGCAGTGCGGCGCCAGGCGCTCATTCTTGGCGCCGAGATGGAGGTGCTGGAGTTCCTGGCGCAGTTGGAGGCTGAGCACCGTATCAAGCCGGAAGTGCGCGAGGCGCGCAGCATGGGATTCCTCCAGTAACCCTGCCCTGAAAATGGTTTTCAGGGCAGCCTGACGCTGGCCAAAACAAAAAATTACACGAAGCTGTCAACCGCGGATGGGGTTCATACGTGATAACCACATGGCGAAGGTCTGAACCAGCCGGCCCGAAGAAAGGGCTTGGTTACCGGGAAGGTCTTCATTCCCTCCATTTTTGTATTGCGGTTATGAACAAAGATCCCATCAAGGTGCCGGAAAAGGGTACTTACAAATGGCAGCTTTTCAAAGAGTGGACCGACGAGTTCCGTCAGACCCACGCCGACCATGTCGCCTACATTGCCTTGCATCTGGCCGGTGTACTTGATCCCTGCCGCAGCAAGCTCAACAACCTGATCCAGCAGCACCGTCAGCATCAGCGCGATGGTGCCCGGGGCGAGCGCCACCGCCGGGCCATTGCCCGCCTGCAAAACACCATGACCGGTGCGGCCATCTCCTACGAGACCAGCTTCCGCAGCCACTGAGTGGCAAAAAGAGCCGGCGTCTTCAGGCGCCGGTTTGCAGGGCCAGCCAGTGCAGGTAATCGGCTGAGCCCGCCGTGATCGGCAATTGCACGATCTCGGGCGTCTCGTAGCGGTGATGGGCGCGGATGAAATCCTCCAGCGCCTGATAAACCGCTACACGGGACTTGATCAGCAGCAGCCACTCCTTTTCCGCGCAGGGCTGCTCTTTCCAGACATAGAAGCTTTTGATCGCCTGGATTTGGACGCAGGCGGCCAGCCGCGCCTGGACGATCTGCCGCGCCATTGTTTCCGCCTCCGCCTCGGAGGCCGTGGTGGTCATCACGAGGCAGAAGGCATCGGGCGTCTGGCTGGGTTTTTGCATTGCAGCAATTTACCGCGAAAGCAGCCGCAGCACATGGGTCTGCGGCTTGCGCTTCACGGGCCCGCCTGCTTTTCTTGCGTTTTCTGTGCCGGCGGCGTCCAGCCACCCCCCAGCGCCTTGTAGAGGGACACCTGGTTCTGCTGCTGTGCCAGCCGGGTCTGCGCGACCTGCTGCTGCACTGCAAACAAAGAGCGCTGGGCATCCAGCAAGTCCAGCGAGCTGGCCACGCCATTGCGGTAACGCAACTCGGCCAGCTGTGCCCGCTCACCCTCGGCGGCAGCTTGCGCCTGCTGGGCCTGCAGCTGTTCGCCCAGCGTGGCACGGCCGGCCAGGGTATCAGCCACTTCGCGGAAAGCAGTCTGGATCGCCTTTTCGTACTGGGCTACGGCAATCTCGCGCCCCGCCTTGGATGACTCGAGGTTGGCCCGGTTGCGGCCGCCGTCAAAAATCGGCACCAGGGCCGAAGGCGCCAGTGTCCAGCCCCACGTTCCGCTCTTGAACAGATTGTCCAGGTCGCTGCTGGCCGAGCCGGCAAAGGCGGTGAGCGAGATGCGCGGGAAGAAGGCGGCCCGCGCGGCGCCAATGCTGGCATTGGCGGCAATCAGCTGTTGTTCGGCTTGGCGAATGTCGGGCCGGCGTGTCAGAACCTCGGACGGCAGGCCGACCGGGAGATCCTTGAACAGGGACGCCGATGGGGTGGCCTCGGTGGCGCGCAGCAAGGGCTCGGGCACGGTCTGGCCCGCGAGCAAGGTGAGGGCGTTGACGTCCTGCGCCCGCAGTCGCTGTTGCTGGGCGGCGGTGGCGCGGGCGGCGGCGGCCAGCGACTCGGCCTGCCGCAGGTCCAGGGCCGAGGTGGCCCCGTTGTCAAAGCGCAGACGGGTCAGGCGCAGCGAGTCTTCACGGGTGGCAAGTGTGCGTTGGGCCAGATCCAGCAACTCGGTGTTGGCCTGCAGACTCAACCAGGTGCTGGCGACCGAGGCAATCAGCGAGATCTGGGCCGCCTTGCGCGCTTCCTCGGTGGCCAGGTACTGGGCCAGGGCTGCTTCTTTCAGGCTGCCCAGGCGGCCGAAGAAGTCGAGCTCCCAGGCGGCAGAAGCCGGGATGTTCAAGCCGGCGCTGTAGCTGGAGGTGACGCTCTTGGTGAGCTCCGAGGTCGACTGCCGGCTGCCGGTGACGCCGGCACTGATCGTCGGCAGCTGGTCGGCCCGACGGATCTGGTACTGGGCACGTGCCTGCTCGATATTGAGCACCGCCACGCGCAGGTCGCGGTTGTTGTCCAGCGCCAGTCGGATCACCGAGCGCAGGTTGGTGTCGCCGATGAAGTCTTGCCAGTCGAGGTCGGCGGCCAGCGTGGTCGCGGCCGTGGTTCCCGTTGTTTTGGCGTCGGGCCACTGGCCGGCCACCGGGGGGGCCGGGCGTTCGAAGCTGGGGATCAACGAGCAGCCGGCCAGCACCGCAGCAGCGGCCAGCGCCGGCCAGGTGCGCAGGAAAAGAGGGTTACTCATGCGGATGAACTCCCATGTGCGCAGCATCGTGCGCGTGGACCTGATGTTGGCGAGCGCTGCCCTTGAAGATGCTGCGCACCACCACGAAGAAGATCGGCACGAACACCACCGCCAGCACGGTGCCGGTGATCATGCCGCCGATCACGCCAGTGCCGATGGCTCGCTGGCTGGCCGAGCCGGCGCCTGAGGCGATGGCCAGCGGCAACACGCCCAGCGTGAAGGCCATGGAGGTCATGACGATGGGGCGGAAGCGCAGGTGGGCCGCCTCCAGCGCCGCCGCGACCAGGCTCTTGCCCTGGGCCTGCAGATCCTTGGCGAACTCGATGATCAGGATGGCGTTCTTGGCCGACAGGCCGATGATGGTGATCAGGCCGACCTGGAAATACACGTCATTGGCGTAGCTGCGTAACAGCGTGGCCAGCAGCACACCCAGCACACCCAGCGGCACCACCAGGATGACGGCCAGCGGAATGGTCCAGCTCTCGTACAGCGCGGCCAGGCAGAGGAACACCGCCAGGATGGAGAAGCCGTAGACGATCAGGGCCTGGGCACCGGCCAGTTTTTCTTCGCGCGACAGGCCGGTCCATTCGAAACCGAAACCTTGCGGCAACTGCGCTGCCAGCTTTTCCATTTCTTCCATGGCGGCGCCGGTGCTGTAGCCCGGTGCGGCGCTGCCGCTGATGCGCATGGCCGGATAGCCGTTGTAGCGCACCGTCTGCATTGCACCCTGGATCCAGCGCGTGCTGGCAAAGGCCGACAGCGGCACCATCTGCCCGCGGCTGTTGGGCACGCTGAGCTTGAGCAGATCTTCCGGCTGCATGCGCGCCGGCGCATCGGCCTGCACCACCACCCGTTGCAGGCGTCCTGCGTTGGGGAAGTCGTTGATGTAGCTCGAACCCAGGGCGGTGGAGATGACGGTGTTGATGGCGTCGAAACTTACCCCGAGGGCGTTGGCCTTGTCGCGGTCGATGTCGAGCTGCAACTGGGCCGCATCTTCCAGACCGTCAGGGCGCACCTGGGTGATGACTTGGCTCTTGGCCGCCATGCCCAGCAGCTGGTTGCGCGCGGCCAGCAGGGCGTCGTGGCCCAGGCCGGCGCGGTCCTGCAGCCGGAAGCTGAAGCCGGACGAGGAGCCCAGCTCAGGAATCGACGGCGGGCTCAGCGGGAAGATGAAGGCATCGCGGATGCCCATCAACGCACCAAAGGCGCGGCCGGCCAGATCCTGGGCCGAACTGCCCGGGGCATGGCGCTCGGACCAGTCCTTCAGCGTCACGAAAGCCAGCGCGGCATTCTGGCCCTGGCCGGAAAAGCTGAAGCCCAGCACACCGACCATGCTTTGCACTTCCGGCTGCTTGAGGATGAAGCCCTCGACCTGCTGCATCACGCTCAAGGTGCGCTCCTGCGTGGCGCCCGGCGGCAGCTGCACGTTGACCAGCATGGTGCCCTGGTCTTCGTTGGGCAGGAAGGAGGTGGGCAGGCGTGTGTACACGACGGCCACCGCCGCCAGGATGGCGGCATAGATCACCAGCGTGCGGGCCGCGCGCGGCAGCAGCCGTCCGACCCAGCTCTCATAACCCTTGGCCGTGCGGGAAAAACCACGGTTGAACCAGCCGAAGAAGCCGGTCTTCTCATGGTGGTGGCCGGCCTCGACCGGCTGCAGCAGCGTGGCGCACAGGGCGGGCGTCAGCGACAGCGCGAAGAAGGCGGAGAAGGCGATCGAGGCGCCCATCACAACCGCGAACTGGCGGTAGATGTTGCCGACCGAGCCGCTGAAGAAGGCCAGCGGCACGAACACCGAGATCAGCACCACGGTCACGCCGACGATGGCGCCCGAGATCTGGCCCATCGCTTTGCGCGTGGCCTGCCGCGGCGGCAGGCCTTCCTCGCTCATGATGCGTTCGACGTTTTCCACCACCACGATGGCGTCGTCCACCACGATGCCGATCACCAGCACCATGCCGAACATGGTCAGCACGTTGATGGAAAAGCCCAGCGCCAGCAGCGTGGCAAAGGTGCCCAGCAGTGCCACTGGCACCACAATGGTCGGGATCAGGGTGTAGCGCCAGTTCTGCAGGAACAGGAACATCACCAGGAACACCAGCGCCACGGCTTCGAACAGCGTCTCAGCCACCTGCGAGATCGAGATCTTGATGAAACGCGAGCTGTCGTAGGGGATGGCCCACTTCATGCCCTTGGGGAAATACGTCTCCAGCTCCTGCAGCTTGTCGCGCACCGCTTGCGCGGTGGCCAGTGCATTGCCGCTGGGCGACAACTGCACACCGATGCCGGTGGACGGCTTGCCGTTCAGGCGCGCCGAGGTGGCATAGGTCTGTCCGCCCAACTCGATCCGGGCCACGTCCCTGAGCCGTACGGCGGAACCGTCGGCGTTGGCGCGCAGCACGATGCGGCCGAACTGCTCAATGCCCGAGAGCTGGCCGTTGACCACCACGGTCGCCGCGATGCCCTGGCCGGCCACATTGGGCAGGCTGCCGATTTCGCCCGAGGCGACCTGGGCATTCTGGGCGCGGATGGCGTTCGTCACGTCGGCGGCCGACAGGTTGTAGCCCAGCAGCTTGGCCGGGTCGATCCAGATGCGCATGGCGCGTTCGGTGCCGAACAGCTGGGCCTGGCCGACGCCGGGCAGACGCTGGATTTCAGGCAGCACATTGCGTGAGGCGTAGTCGCCCAGCGCCACCGGGTCCCAGGCAGGGTCGTCCGAGGACAGGATGGTGAACAGCAGGAAGTTGCTGCGCGACTTGTCGACGCGCACGCCCTGCTGCGTCACGGCCACCGGCAGGCGCGGCGCGGCGCGCGACAGGCGGTTCTGCACGTCCACCTGCGCCAGGTCGGCATTGGTGCCGGGCTCATAACTGATGGTGATCTGGCCGGTGCCGTTGGCCTGCGCCACCGACTCCATGTAGATCAGGCCGGGCGAGCCGTTCATCTCGCGCTCGATGACGGACAGCACGCTGTCCTCCAGCGTCTGGGCCGAGGCGCCCGGGTAGGTGGCCGACACCACGATGGAGGGCGGCGCCACCGGCGGGTACTGGGCAATGGGCAGCTGGGTGATGGCCACGCTGCCCAGCACGATGATGAAGAGCGCAATCACCCACGCGAAGATGGGGCGCTCGATGAAGAATTTCGCCATGTTGGAATCCCTTTAGCGAGCGGGACGCGAAGCCGCAGAAGCCGGCGCGGAAGCAGCCGGTGCGGGAGAGGCTGCTGCCGCAGCGGCCGGTTTGCTGCCCGGCGCCTGCCAGGGCACGGGTTTGACCGGCGCATCGCCGCGCAGCTTCTGGAAGCCGTCCACCATGACCTGTTCGCCGGCCTTCAGACCGTCCAGGATGACCCACTGGCCGCCTTGCTGGTTGCCGACCTTGACCGGGCGCGGGCTGACCTTGCCGTCCGCGCCCACCACCATGACCGAGTCGCCCTGAGGCGAACGCGTCACGGCCTGCTGCGGCAAGGTGATGGCGTTGCTGGCCTGGGCCTGTTCCAGCCGCACACGCACATACAGGCCCGGCAGCAGCGTGCCGCCCGGGTTGGGCACTTCGGCGCGCAGCGTGATCTGGCCTGAGGTGGCATCCACCGTCAGGTCGGAGAACAGCAGCTTGCCGGCCTGCGCGTACTCGCTGCCGTCTTCCAGCACGATGCGCACGCTGGCGGCGTCTTTGCCGGCGCGCTTGAGCTGGCCCTGCTCCATGGCACGGCGCAGTGCCATGACCTCGCCGGCCGACTGCGTGAAGTTCACATACATCGGGTTGATCTGCTGCACCACGGCCAGCTGCGTGGCTTCGCCCTGACCCACCAGCGCGCCTTCGGTTACCAGTGCGCGGCCGATGCGGCCGGAGATGGGCGAGGTGATGTTGGCGTAGCCCAGGTTGATGCGTGCGGTCTGCACATCGGCTTCGGCCACCTTGTGTGCCGCAACGGCGTTGGCGTATTCCTGCTTGCTGACGGCGTTGGCCTCGACCAGCGGCTTGTAGCGCTCGGCCAGTGTGGCGGCCTGCGCCAGATTGGCCTCGGCCCGCATCAGCGCAGCGGCGTAGGGCGCGGGGTCGATGCGGAACAGCGGCTGGCCGGCCTGCACATCGCTGCCTTCGCGGAACAGGCGCTGTTGCAGGATGCCGGCGGCACGGGCACGCACCTGCGCCACGCGCGAGGCCTCCAGCCGGCCCGGCAGTTCGCTTACCAGGCCAATGTCGCCCGGCGTGACGGTGACCACACCGACCTCGGCCGGTGGCATGCCGCCGGGGCCGCCGCCTCCGGGTGCAGACGAGGGGCCGCAGGCGGCCAGTAGCAGGCTGATGCTCAGACTGGTCAGCGCCAGGCTGCCACGAGACGGCAAATGGGCGAGCGCGGGCTTGATATCGATCAAGGCAGACATGACGTTCCTTCGGGGATAAAAGTGAATGGCCGGTGGCGGCAAGCCGCAGCAAAAGGCCATTTTGCGGATGAATTAGGTCAATTAAAAGAAACGCAGTATACATACAAGCGTGAATGTATGTATAGTCGGGTCATTACAAATACGTTGGAGGGTACCCACATGGTTCGTCGCACCAAGGCGGATGCGCAGGCCACGCGCTGCAGCCTGCTCGATGCCGCCGAACAGCTGTTCCAGGCGCGCGGTGTCTCACGCACATCGCTCAACGACATTGCGGTGGCGGCCGGCACCACCCGCGGTGCCATCTACTGGCACTTCAAGGACAAGGCCGATCTGTTCAACGCCATGATGGAGCGTGTGACGCTGCCCATGGAGGAGTCGCTGCAATGCGCGGCGTCGCCCCATGCGCAGTGCCCGGTGTTGGAATTGCGCAGGGCCATGCTGGAAGCCTTGCGCAAGACGGCGACCGATGCGCAGACCCAACGTGTGTTCGACATCGCCACGCACAAGGTGGAGTACGTGGCCGAGTTGCTGGGGGTGAAGGAGCGCCACCTGCGGGTGCGCAACGAGTGCCTGGCGCGCACCCGGCAGGCGATGCAGCAGGTGACCGAATTGCGCGGGCGCCCCCTGTCCGTGGATGTGAACACCGCGGCGCTGGGGCTGCACGTGATGATCGACGGCCTGATCCAGAACTGGCTGCTGGATCCTCAGGCGTTTGATCTGGTGGCCACTGGCAGCCAGATCTTTGATACCTATCTGGCGGGCTTGGGGCTGCAGCCGGATCAGGTGACGGGCGAAAAGGCAGCCTGAGGCCCGTCAAGAAAGCGCAGAGCGCTATGAATTTGATAGCGATATGACGCGCAGCACGGCTTCGCCGTAGGCCTGCAGCTTCTTCTCGCCAATGCCGCTGATGCCTTGCAGGTCCTCCAGCGTCTGCGGGCTGCGCCGGGCGATCTCGGCCAGCGTCGCGTCATGGAAGATCACGTAGGCCGGCAGGTTGTGCTCGCGCGCCACCTCGGCACGCCAGGCTTTCAGGTTGATGAAACGCACCTGGTCGTCCACGCCCAGGTTGGCGGCGGCCGGTGCCGTGACGCCGGCGCGGCGTGAGCGCTTGGTGCTCGGTGTCGAGACCGATTCGCGCAGCTGCACCGTGACCTCGCCCTTGAGCACAGCGCGCGAGCCCTCGGTCAGGTACAGCGTGTTGAAGGCCTGGGCATCGACGCCGACGGCACCGATGGCGATCAGCTGGCGCAGCACGCCGCGCAGTTGCGCTTCGCTGAACTCGGCGCCGAGGCCGAAGGTGCTTAAGCTTTCATGCCCGTACTGCTTCACCTTCTCGGTGTCCTTGCCGCGCAGGATGTCCATGATGTGGCCGGCGCCGAAACTGATGCTGCTCATCTGCTGCACGCGGTAGATGGTGCTGAGCAGCTTGCGTGCGGCATCGGTGCCGTCCCACACGGCGGGCGGGTGCAGGCAGTTGTCGCAGTTGCCGCAAGGTTCGCTTTTCTCGCCGAAATAACCGAGCAGCCGCACACGCCGGCAGTCGGTCGCCTCCGCCAGCGCCAGCAGGGCGTCGAGCTTCTCGCGCATCACCTGCTTGAATTCCTCGCTCGCCGGGCTCTCGTCGATCATGCGGCGCTGGTTCACCACATCCTGCAGGCCATAGGCCATCCAGGCGTCGGCGGCGGCGCCGTCGCGGCCGGCGCGGCCGGTCTCCTGATAATAGCCCTCGATGTTCTTCGGCATGTCCAGATGTGCCACGAAGCGCACGTCCGGTTTGTCGATGCCCATGCCGAAGGCGATGGTGGCCACCATCACCAGGCCTTCCTCGCGCAGGAAACGGTCCTGGTTGGCCTGGCGCACCGCCGCGTCCAGCCCAGCGTGGTAGGGCAGGGCCTTCAGGCCGGCGTCGCACAACGTCTGCGCAATGTCCTCCACCTTACGGCGCGACTGGCAGTAGACGATGCCGGCGTCACCTTCGTGCTCGCGCTCGATGAAACGCAGCAGCTGGGTGGTGGCGTCCTTCTTCTCGACAATGGTGTAGCGGATGTTGGGGCGGTCGAAGCTGCTGACAAACTGCCGCGCTTCTTCCAGTTGCAGCCGCTCCACGATGTCGGCGCGCGTCAGGTCGTCGGCGGTCGCCGTCAGCGCCAAACGCGGCACGCCCGGGTAGCGCTCGTGCAGCACGGTGAGCGCGCGGTACTCGGGGCGGAAGTCGTGGCCCCACTGGCTGACGCAGTGCGCTTCGTCAATGGCAAACAGCGCCACTTGGCCGCGCTCGGCCAGCGCATCAAGCTGGGCCAGGAAACGCGGTGTCGTCACGCGCTCCGGTGCCGCGTAGAGCAGCGTGATCTCGCCGCGCAGCAGGCGTTTTTCCACCGCGGCCGCTTCTTCGCCGCTCAGGCTGGAGTTGAGAAAGGCTGCCTCCACCCCCGCTTCGTGCAGCGCGCCCACCTGGTCGTGCATCAGCGCGATCAGCGGCGAGACCACGATGGTGGTGCCGTGCCCGGCCTGCTGGCGTGCGATGGCCGGGATCTGGTAGCACAGCGACTTGCCGCCGCCGGTGGGCATGAGCACCAGCGCGTCGCCGCCGGCCACCACGTGGTCCACGATGGCCTGCTGCGGGCCGCGGAAGGCCTCGTAGCCGAAGACCTGGCGCAGGATGTTCTGGGGAGACAAGATGGATGCTATCGAAACAGGAGCGACTGGCGCATATTCCAAAAGGGCTGAAGCCCGATTTGGCTTGAAATTTACATTTGTTCCCAGGGCAGGCCGTCAAAGCGCCAGCCGTTCAGCGTGGAGCGGCGGAAGCTGTCGTCCAGGTCGCCCTCGAAGCCATGCAGCACGTTGATCAGGTTGGTGAAGCCAGCGGCTTCCAGTGCCAGGCCGGCGTCGAGCGTGCGCTTGCCGCTGCGGCACAGCAGGATCACGGGGCGGCTCTTGTTGCCGGCGGCTTCGCGCTCCACGGCCGCAACGAAGCCGGCCGGGTCGGGCGTGAGGTCCGGGTACTCGTACCAGGGGATGTTGTGCACGCCCGGCGGGCGGCCCACGTAGAGCGATTCGATTTCCATGCGCACGTCGATGAACAGCGCATCCGGTTCTTGCTGCAGCAAAGCCCAGGTTTCTTTGGGAAGCAGGTGTTTCATACCCGCTATTGTCCCGGGTTTTGCGGTGGCGGCTTTCGCCAGCCGGCCAGGCTTTCTACAATGGACGGTCTATGAAGCCCATCCACTACACCCGCGCCCAGGCCCTGCCGGGCATCCTGGCCCAACGCATTGCCATTCTGGACGGCGCGATGGGCACCATGATCCAGCGTTTCAAGCTCGGCGAAGCGCAGTACCGCGGCGAGCGCTTCAAGGACTTCCACAAGGACGTCAAGGGCAACAACGAACTGCTGTCGCTCACGCGCCCCGACGTCATCCGCGACATTCACGAGGGCTACCTGGCCGCCGGCGCTGACCTGATCGAGACCAACACCTTCGGCGCCACCAGCGTGGCCCAGGCTGACTACGACATGGCGCACCTGGCGCGCGAGATGAACCTGGCTTCCGCCAAACTGGCGCGCGAAGCCTGCGACAAGTTCAGCACACCCGACCATCCGCGTTTCGTTGCTGGCGCCCTGGGCCCCACGCCCAAGACCGCCAGCATCAGTCCGGACGTGAATGACCCCGGTGCGCGCAACATCACCTTCGAAGAACTGCGCGCCGCCTACTACGAGCAGGTCGAAGCGCTGGTCGAAGGCGGTGCCGACGTGCTGCTGGTGGAAACCATTTTCGACACCCTCAACGCCAAGGCAGCGCTGTTCGCCATTGATGAGTACTTCGAAAAGTCGGGCGAACGCCTGCCCCTCATCATCAGCGGTACCGTGACCGACGCTTCCGGCCGCATCCTGAGCGGCCAGACCGTCACCGCCTTCTGGCACAGCGTGCGCCACGCGCAGCCCTTGGCCATTGGTCTGAACTGCGCCCTGGGCGCGGCACTGATGCGGCCCTACATCCAGGAGCTGGCACGTGTCGCACCCGACACCTTCATCAGCTGCTACCCGAACGCCGGCCTGCCCAACCCGATGAGCGAAACCGGCTTCGACGAAACCCCCGAGGTCACCAGCCGCCTGGTGCGCGAGTTTGCAGCCGAGGGCTTGGTCAACATCGTCGGCGGCTGCTGCGGCACCACGCCGGAGCACATCGGCGCCATCCACAGCGCCGTGGCACCGCTGGCTGCGCGGGCCTTGAACAGCGGCCCGTTCTACCGCGAAGCGGCCTGAGGGCAGTTGGCCCTCAAGTCGCGGCGGGCCATTCCCCAGCCTTGCTGGGGGGTGGCGGCTGGTTGCTGTTGCAGTTCCACGGCGTACTGCACCTCTTCGTCGCCTTCCTCATTCTCACCGGCGTCAAGATGTGGTGGGCAGCCGGCAAGGAAAGCAGCCTGGACCACACTCGGCCCTTAAACAGCAGCGCAGCGTGATGCCAGTCAGTCGTGACTGGGACGGCGAGAAGTTCTGGACCTGGGAGAACGGCCGGGTCGGGCGCCTCAGCCCAGCAGCAGAACGGCTGCCATGGCGGCGGCGGCCGGCACGGTCTGGATCAGCAGGATCTTGCGGCTGGCGGTAGCGGCGCCATAGAGGCCGGCCACGGCCACGCAGCCGAGAACGAACAACAGCGCGTCGCGCTGGCCGACGACCAAGGCCCAGGCGATGCCTGCAGCGAGGAAGCCGTTGTACAGGCCCTGGTTGGCCGCCAGTACCTTGGTGGCCTTGGCGAAGTCGGGGCTGAGGCCGAACGCCTTCATGCCCCGGGGCTGGTCCCAGAGGAACATCTCCAGTACCAGGATGTAGACATGGATGACGCAGACCACAAGGGCCAGGGTGATGGCAATGATGTGCATGGGGCGAGCCTGTTGCTGAGTTGTGGACCTTAAACAGTAGTACGCGCACGGCGACGTGCCAGCCAGGCAATGAGCCCGGCGGCCACCACCACGGCCATGAACCAGCCCAGCGCCCGTGATGCTGCCAGTTCGCCTTCACGCGCGGCGCCCATGAAGAACAGCACGAAGGCCAGCAGGTGCACGCCCAGGCGCTGCAGGCGCAGCCAGACGGCCTCGGTGCGGGTGGTCCATGCCAGTACGACGTCGACCACCCACCAAAGCGCGAACACGGTGTCGAGCCGCGGCGCACTCACGCGCGGTGTGTTCAGGATGCGCTGCCAGTCGTTGCCGAAGATGACCACGGTGGCCCAGTAGAAGTGCACCGCAAACACCAACAGCGACGCGGTCCAGAAGATGCGCCAGGTCTGGTAGACGCACGCCGATTGCCGGATGGTCGGGAACAGAGCCAGAGCCGGTGTCGCCAGCAGCAGCGACGCCCAGATGGTGAAGAAGGTGAGGTGTAGGTCCTGGCGCAACGCTTCGACCACGTCAGCTGTGCCACCGCCGGGTGGCGTGAGCGAAAACAGCGCCAGGTCGCGGCTCCACCAGGCGGCGGCAAAGCACACGGCCAGCGACAGGCCGGACAAGGCCAGCGTGATGCCGGCGGAACGGGAAGTGGAGGTGGTCATGATGAAAACGAGGTCAGGTGTGAGTTCATGCGTTGCGGGTTGTCTGCCGCGCGACTGGGCCAGTTTGCTGCACGATGTGCTGGTGCAGCGCCTGGGCCAGGCCCAGCGCGAACCCGGCTTCGGCCACGACGAACATCGGCCCGACCAGCAGGCCGCGCAGATCGTCCACGAAGGCCGGCTTGCGGCCCTCCCAGTAATGGCCGACGAACTGGAACACCCAGCCCACCACGAAGCTGCCCAGTGCGGCAGACAGCCAGATTGCCAGCGGCGCCCCTGCCAATGGGTGCGCCAGCATGAGCAGCGTGCCGATGAACACCAGGGTGGTCAGAACAAGTGGCCGCTGTCCCTGCCGCAGGTACCACTGGGCGGCCAGCAGGTAGGCCACGACGTCGAGGCTGACGATCAGGCCGGCGACGCTGAATTGCGCGCGCGCCAGCAGCGCGCCAATGGCGAAGACGATGAGCGGAATGCCCACGTAGTGGGTGGCGATGTTGCGCGGATCGCGGTGGTAGCGGGCGTACTGCACCAGCAGGCGGGTGGCTTGGTCCATGAAGTCTCCTTGGTGGGGTGCCCAAGGATGCCGCGTCTGATGCAAGACGTCTGTCAGAATTTGGACAAAGCCGGCAGCGGCCATGATTTCAACCCTACCAGCCACCATGGACCTGACTACCCACGACCCTGCCGCCTTGCAGTCTGCCTTGCAGACCGATGACTGGTTTGCTGCCAGCCCGCCGGTGCTGCAACAGCAACTGCTGGCGCTCGCCCGTAGGCGGCACCTGGCGCCGGGCGAGTCGCTGTTCGCACGCGGAGGGGATGCCGACGGCCTCTGCTGCGTTGTGGCCGGGGCCCTGCACATAGGCGCTCATGACGTACAGGGTCAGGCCGCGGTACTGGCCTATCTGGAGCCGTACCAGTGGTTTGGTGAGATCTCGATGATCGACGGTTTGCCGCGCACCCACGATGCTGTGGCCGATGTGGCCAGCCAGGTGCTGGTGGTGTCGCGCACCGATCTGCTGGTCTGGCTGGCTGACCACCCCGTCCACTGGCGCGACATGGCACGGCTGGCGTGCCGCAAGTTGCGGGTGGCCTTTGTTGTTCTGGAGGAACTGGCCCTGTTGCCGCTGGAGGAGCGGGTGTTGCGACGCTTGCAGCTGCTGGCCCAAGGCTACGGCAGCCGTGATGTGATGCGCCGCCGTATTCGCGTGGCGCAGGAGGTGCTGGCGCGCATGTTGGGGGTGAGCCGTCAGAGCGTCAACAAGGCCCTGAAGCAACTGGAGGCACGCGGGGCCTTGCGCCTGCATTACGGCGAGATCGAACTGTTGACCTGAGCCACGACCGGGCAGGCCCAGAGGACAATCATGCACCATGCACATTGAAGATCTGCGCCAGCGCCTGCATGAACTGGGCGCCAATCCCCGTCACCAGCACCGCGTGTTGCGCCTGTGGTCGCAGGCGTTGCCGCAGAACCATGGCAGCCGGCCGATTGAGGCCTTTCTGCCGACCACGCTGCGCAACGCCTTGCCTGAGATCGAACGCGAGCTGGCTGCGCTGGCCACGGTTCATTCGGAGCACCTGGGTGAGGATGGTTCGCTGCGCCGCGTGGTGGCGCTGGCCGATGGGCAGCTGGTCGAGAGCGTGCACATGCCGCCGGGTCGCATTCCGGCGTTGTGCGTGTCGACCCAGGTCGGTTGCGCCGTGGGCTGTACTTTCTGCATGACCGGCACCACCGGCCTGATTCGCCAGCTCGGCAGTGCCGAGATCGTGGCCCAGGTGGCCTTGGCGCGGCAGCAGCGGCCGGTGAAGCGTGTGGTGTTCATGGGCATGGGCGAGCCGGCGCACAACCTGGACAACGTGTTGGAGGCCATCGACCTGCTGGGCACGGCGGGCAACATTGGGCACAAGAACCTGGTGTTTTCCACCGTCGGCGACCCGCGTGTGTTCGAGGCCTTGATGGCGCGAAACGAAGGCCAGGTGCGGCCGGCGCTGGCGCTCTCGCTGCACACCACCCGGGCTGACTTGCGCGAACAACTGCTGCCGCGGGCGCCGCGCCTGACGCCGGACGAGTTGGTGGAAGCGGGTGAGCGTTATGCACGCCACAGTGCCTATCCGATCCAGTACCAGTGGACGCTGCTGGAAGGCATCAACGACACGGACGAGGAAGTCGACGGCCTGGTGCGCCTGCTGCACGGCAAGTACGCCATCCTGAACCTGATTCCCTACAACGAGGGGGAGGGCATGCCCTACCGCCGCCCCTCCTGGGAAGCAGCGGCCGCGCTTGCGCGCCGGCTGCACCAGCGCGGCATCCTGACCAAGCTGCGGCAGTCGGCCGGCCAGGACGTTGACGGCGGCTGTGGCCAACTGCGTGCGCGGGCCGTGCAGGAAAAGGGTGGGCCAGGGCGGCGCGTGATACCGGTGCAGGCGGCGCCGGTCTGAGACTCATTCAGTACACGTACCCAGCAGGCCTGCCGCAAAGCCTTTAAAATCAGAGATTATCCAAGGAGCGTTGCAGCGGCATTCGATGTCGTCAGGCTTGGATGTCCCAACGGCGCTCACCTGTTTTGAATACCCCAGGTGAGTCGCATGTCCGAAATTTCCATCCCCCCCATGAAGCTGTCCGGCCTGGAGCCGGTGCTCATTGGCGCGGGCAGTCTGTTTGTCAACATCGGCGAGCGCACCAACGTCACCGGCTCCAAGGCCTTTGCCCGCATGATCCTGAACGGCCAGTTCGAGGAAGCGCTGGCGGTGGCGCGCCAGCAGGTGGAGAACGGCGCGCAGGTGATCGACATCAACATGGACGAGGCCATGCTCGACAGCAAGGCCGCTATGGTGCGCTTCCTCAATCTGATCGCCTCCGAGCCGGACATTGCGCGCGTGCCGATCATGATCGACTCCTCCAAGTGGGAGGTGATCGAGGCCGGCCTGCGCTGCATCCAGGGCAAGGGCATCGTCAACTCCATCAGCATGAAGGAAGGCGTGGACGAATTCAAACGCCAGGCCAAACTGCTGCGCCGTTATGGTGCCGCAGCCGTGGTGATGGCCTTCGATGAAAAAGGCCAGGCCGACACCTACGCACGCAAGATCGAGATCTGCGAACGCGCCTACCGCATCCTGGTGGACGAAGTCGACTTCCCGCCGGAAGACATCATCTTCGACCCCAACATCTTTGCCATTGCCACCGGCATCGAGGAACACAACAACTACGCGGTCGACTTCATCGAGGCCACGCGCTGGATCAAGCAGCACCTGCCGGGTGCCAAGGTCTCGGGCGGTGTCTCCAACGTCTCGTTCAGCTTCCGCGGCAACGACCCGGTGCGCGAGGCCATCCACACCGTGTTCCTGTACCACGCCATCCAGGCCGGCATGGACATGGGCATCGTCAACGCCGGCATGGTCGGCGTGTACGACGAGCTGGAGCCGGCGCTGCGCGAACGGGTGGAAGACGTGGTGCTCAACCGCCGTCCCGATGCCGGCGAGCGGCTGGTGGAAATTGCCGAAAGCGCCAAGGGCGCGTCCAAGGACGACAGCAAGAAGAACGAATGGCGCGCGGGCACGGTGGAGCAGCGTCTGTCGCACGCGCTGGTGCACGGCATCACCGACTTCATCACCGAAGACACGGAAGAAGCCTACCAGGCCGTGCTGGCCAAGGGCGGGCGTCCGCTGCACGTGATCGAAGGCCCGCTGATGGATGGCATGAACATCGTGGGTGACCTGTTTGGCCAGGGCAAGATGTTCCTGCCGCAGGTGGTGAAGAGCGCACGTGTGATGAAGCAGGCGGTGGCGCACCTGATCCCCTACATCGAGGAAGAAAAGCGCCAGCAGGAAGCGGCCGGCGAGGACGTGCGCGCCAAGGGCAAGATCATCATCGCCACCGTCAAGGGCGACGTGCACGACATCGGCAAGAACATCGTCACCGTGGTCCTGCAGTGCAACAACTTCGAGGTCGTCAACATGGGCGTCATGGTGCCGTGCCACGAGATCCTGGCACGCGCCAAGGTCGAGGGCGCGGACATCGTGGGCCTGTCAGGCCTGATCACGCCCAGCCTGGAAGAGATGCAGTACGTGGCGGCCGAGATGCAGAAGGACGAGCACTTCCGCATCAAGAAGATTCCGCTGCTGATCGGTGGCGCCACCACCAGCCGCGTGCACACCGCGGTGAAGATTGCGCCGCACTACGAGGGGCCGGTGGTTTATGTGCCGGATGCCTCGCGCAGCGTGAGCGTGGCGCAGGGCCTGCTGTCGGACCAGGCCGCCAAATACATCGACGAGCTCAATGCCGACTACGAGCGCGTGCGCCAGCAGCATGCGGGCAAGAAACAGACGCCGCTGTGGCCGCTGGACAAAGCGCGCGCCAACAAGACGCCGATCGAATGGACCGGCTATGCGCCGCCGAAACCGAAGTTCATCGGCCGTCGCGTGTTCAAGAATTTTGACCTGACCGAGCTGGCCAAGTACATCGACTGGGGCCCGTTCTTCCAGACCTGGGACCTGGCCGGTCCGTTCCCGGCCATCCTGAAGGACGAGATTGTCGGCACGGAAGCGCAACGCGTGTTCTCCGACGGCAAGCGCATGCTGCAGCGCCTGATCGAAGGCCGATGGCTCACCGCCAACGCTGTGCTCGGCCTGTACCCGGCCAACAGCGTGAACGATGACGACATCGAGCTCTACACCGACGAGAGCCGCAGCCAGGTGGCACTCACCTGGTACGGCCTGCGCCAGCAGACCGAGAAGCAGGTGATCGACGGCGTGATGCGCCCCAGCCGTTGCCTGGCCGACTTTGTGGCACCGAAAGGCACGGCGCCGGACTATGTGGGTGTGTTTGCGGTGACGGCCGGCATCGGCGTGGAGAAGAAGGAGCAGTACTTCATGGACGACCATGACGATTACTCCGCCATCATGCTCAAGTCGCTGGCTGACCGGCTGGCCGAGGCTTTCGCCGAGTGCCTGCACCACCGCGTGCGCACCGACCTGTGGGGTTATGCGCCGCAGGAAGCCCTGAGCCCGGAGGAGCTGATCGCCGAGAAATACCAGGGCATCCGCCCGGCGCCGGGTTACCCGGCCTGCCCGGACCACAGCGTGAAGCGCGATATGTTTGAGCTGCTGCAGTGCGGCGAAATTGGCATGGGCCTGACCGAGAGCCTGGCCATGACACCGGCGGCCAGCGTCAGCGGTTTTTACCTGGCGCATCCGCAGAGTACCTACTTCAACGTTGGCCGCATTGGTGCCGACCAGTTGCAGGACCAGGTGCGCCGCCGTGGCGTGGCGGAGCAGGACTTGCAACGCCTGCTGGCGCCCAATCTTTGAGGGGGTGACGCGATGGCCCTGGCGTGTTCAGGGGCATTGTCCTGCCTGCTGTCGGTGGCTGTGCGTCTTGCCAGACGCACAGATTTACCTAAGCTTACAAAGCAGACACGTGAATTGTGTCCGTTCCTGTTTACCGTAGCGTTCCCAGCGCGTTACAGAAGGCGTGGTGTCAGAGACCTCCAGTTTCCTGACCGTATTCGCAAGAGGAACTCAAAATGAACGATATGACGCAAACTGCTTCCCGTCCGGTCCGCAACCAGACCCTGTGGGCCGCCATTGGCGTGCTCGGTGTGGCGGTGGTGGCCCTGGGCTCGGCCCTGTATTTCGTGCAGACGCGCCAGGAGGCGCTGCACACGGCCGCGGTGAGTCCGGTCCCCGTGCCGGTGGCGGTGCCGGCACCAAGTGCCGCCGAGCCCGCGCCGACGGCAGAGCCGAAAGCCGCAGCGCCTGAGAAAAAAGCCGGCACCGGCAAGGCGGTGGCCAGCCGGCCGGCCAAGTCGGCGACCAGCCACAGCGGATCGACTGCAACAACGCCAGCCGACACGGCGGCGGGCAAATCCAGCACGGTGTTGCCGGCCAAGGAGGTCTGCATGAACTGCGCCACGGTGACCGCCGTGACGCCGGTGGAGCGCGAGGGCGCAGCCAGCGGTGCCGGTGCCGTGGCCGGTGGTGTGCTGGGGGCGCTGGTCGGCAACCAGTTTGGCGGCGGCGACGGCAAGACGCTGGCCACCATTGCCGGTGCGGTGGGCGGCGGCATGGCCGGCAATGCGGTCGAGAAAAAAATGAAGAAGGTCACGGCCTATCGGGTGGACCTGCGCATGGATGACGGCAGTGTCCACAGCATCGAGCAGGCCGCACCGGCCAGCGTCGGTGCGCGTGTGCGGCTTGAGGGCAACACCCTGCAGCCGCTCAACTGAAGCGCCGGGCCGGGACGGCTGCGCCGGTGACGCTTCAGCGTCGCTGTCGCGCCAGCTGCTGGGCCCTGGCCAGGGCCACCACGCCGATCAGGCTCAGGCCCAGCATCAACCACAGACCAGCCGCATAACCGCCTGACGGGGCCCACAGCAGTCCCAACAGCCACGGTGCCGTTGCCCGGCCCAGGGCCATTGGCACGCCGAGCGCCCCGTTGAGCGAGGCGACCTGGCTGCGGTCCACGTACTCGGCAACCGCCGTGCCCTTGACGATGGTGAGCATGCCGTTGCCCATGCCGTACAGCAGCACGAACAGCAGCACCAGCGCCACCTGCGCACTGCCGAACCAGGGGGCGGACAGCAATGCCAGCAAACCGAGCGGAATCAGGCCGGGAATGAGCCGGTTGGCCAGGTGCAGGTCGAGGTGCTGCTCAAAGAAATAGAGCAACAACCGGCCCAGCACCTGCAGCACGCCGATGGCGGCCGGCACCGCGATGACCCAGGTTTCGGCCAGTCCGTTCTCACGCAACAGGCTCACCATGTGCGCCGGCAAGGCCGCCGTGACCGCCATGAGCAGCACGATGAAGAGGCCGACCAGCAGAAAGGGTGCGCTCAGCAGGTGATGCTTGAGAGGGACAGATGCCGTGGCCTGGTTCGTGACATGGGTTTGGCCAGGCGGCGCATGGCGCAGCACGAGCGCATGCAGCGGCGCGCACACCAGCAGTTGCAGGGCGGCCAGCACCAGCAGGGCCTGGCGCCAGCCCAGCACCTGGATCAGCCAGGCGGTCAGTGGAATGAACACCGTGCTGGCCAGCCCGCCGAGAAAGGTGATGGTGATGATGGCGCGGCGGAAGTCGTTGGGAAAACGCCGGATGACCACCGCAAACACCGGTGGGTAGAGCGTGGCTGCCAGCCCGGCACCGAGGCCGAGCCAGACGGCATAAAAGCCCGCCATGCTGTGGATGCCGCTGTGCAGTGCCAGGCACAAGGCCAGCAGCAGCGAGCCGCCCGTCATCACGGCGCGTTCATGGCCGCGGTCGATCAGGCGGCCCACCGGGTAGGCCAGCAGCCCTTCGGCCAGCAGTGCCAGGCTGAAACCCAAAGAGGACTGGGCACGGCTCAAGCCCAGTTCGCGCTCCACCGGTTCGAGCAGCAAGGAAAAGGCGTAGAACACGCTGCCCCAGCTGATGAGTTGCGCCAGCGACAGCCAGCCGATCAGCTGCGGGTGGTTGCGGGCGGTGGCGTGCATGGGTGGATTATGGCAAATCCATATGACATTTCGATGGGTGGGCCTTGTCATTGTTGCGTTGGCAGCTATCAATTTGATAGTATTTGAGGTGCAGTGACAAGCCCGGGCAGAACGCGAGGGCAAGTCGCAGAGGCGCAGCAGGCCTGGCAGCGTCTGCCTAGAATGGCGCGTTGTGTGCATCAGGCGTCGGCCGGTGACGCGCTGACCTGATTGACTTTCCCTTCGCACATGACCTCTGGTAACGCCTCCATTTCCGCGGCCACGCGACGCTCTGTTCTGCTGCTGTCGTTTGCCACCTTCGCCAGCATGACGGCACAGCGCCTGTGCGATGCCATGTTGCCCGAGCTGTCGCGCGAGTTCTCCGCCACCCTGGCGCAGGCGGCGCAGGTGGTGTCGATGTTCGCTGTGGTCTATGGCCTGGCGCAGCTGTTCTACGGTCCGCTGGGCGACCGCTTGGGCAAGTACCGTGTCGTGACCCTGGCCACGCTGGGCTGCAGTGTGGGCAGTATCGCGACGGTTTTTGCCACCAGCCTGGACTGGCTGGTGCTGGCACGTATGGGCGTGGCGCTCGGGGCGGCCGCCGTCATTCCGCTCTCGCTGGCCTGGATCGGCGATGCGGTGGCCTATGAGATGCGGCAGGAAACGCTGGCACGCGTCGGCCTGGGCACCACACTGGGCATCGCCGGCGGCCAGTTGCTGGGCGGTGTGTTTTCGGACAGCCTGGGCTGGCGCTGGGCTTTCGGCTTCATGACCTTGCTGTTCGGCGTCGTGGGCCTGCTGCTGCTGGCCGACCTGCGGCGCCAGCGGCTGGCGCCACAGGTGGCGCACAGCACCCAACCGGTGGTGCGCCCCGGTTTTGTGGCGCAGGTCCTGCTCATCGTCACTGGTCGTTGGTCGCGCGTCGTGCTGGGGGTGGCCTTTGTTGAAGGAGCGACCGGTTTCGGTGTAATGGCGATCTGGGCCTCGCACCTGCACCACGCGCTGGGCCTGTCGCTGTCGGTCTCAGGTGCCATCGTGGCGCTGTTCGGCCTGGGCGGCATGTTCTACATGGCGGTGGCGCGCTTCCTGATCCGCCGCCTTGGCGAGCGGGGGCTGGTGCGGCTGGGTGTGGGGCTGCTGGGCGCTTCGGCCTGGGTGATTGCCCTCACACCGCACTGGGCACCGGCCATTCCGGCCAGCCTGCTGGGCGGTTTCGGCTTCTTCATGTTCCACAACACGATGCAGGCCAATGCCACGCAGATGGCGCCAACCGCACGCGGCACGGCGGTCTCGCTGTTCGCCTCGGCATTGTTCATGGGCCAGTCGGTCGGTGTGTTGCTGGCCGCAGCCCTGGTGACCCGCCTCGGCTCTGCGGCGGTCATCGGTGCCGGCGGCACGGTGCTGGTGCTGGTGGGCCTCTTTTTCGCACACGCGCTCAAGCAGCGCGATGCCATCATGGACCTGGCGTGACGATCGACGTTGTCGACTCGGTGTTGCCTGGTACGGGCCCGAAAATTGCTTTGGTTTGAAGGTGAGTCCATACCAAAGAATGCTAGGGATACATGCGTAAAACGAAAACCTCTGCCAGACTGCAAACCGACACCTTCCTGCCCTATATGCGCGACGTCATCCGTTGCGAGCAGGCCCTCCAAGAACTCAACCTGATGTGGCGCATGATCGAGTCATCCGCCAAGATGAACTGCCCTGAAGAGGCGCGCGCCATTCTGCCGACCATGGCGGCCACGCGCGACGGCTTCAACCGCCTGGAAGAAGAGCTGGTGACCAGCCTGGTGGGCGAGAAGGTGGCCACCGTGCTGGCCGAGATCGGCACCAAGGCGCAGTACGTGATCGACATCGTGGTGCGCAACCTGTATGAGCGCACCGCCGACGTCGGCTTTCTGGCTACCGACAACGAACTGTGCGCCTTCGTTGCCGGCCTGAGCGACGATGCGCCGGCCATCCGCCAGCGCCTGCGCGCCTACCGAGACAAGTACACGGTGTACGACGAGATCATCCTGCTCGATGCCGCCGGCAATGTGCTGGTGCAGATCGACGAGGCCACGCCGCTGGAAGGCAGCAGCGACCCGCTGCTGGCACAGACCCTGGCCAGCGACGGTTTCGTGGAGACCTTCCGTGCCAGCAGCCTGCGCCCGTCCAAACGCCAGGCCTTGATCTATTCCAAGCGCATGCTGCATCCGCAGACCGGTGCGGTGGTCGGTGCGCTCTGTCTGTGTTTCAACTTTGAACAGGAAATGGCGGGCATCTTCTGCTCGCACGGCGACCCGGACGGCCGCGCCAACATGCTGCTGCTCGACGGCGACAACCGGGTCATCGAGAGTGCTGACCCGCTCTGGATTCCGGTCGGCGCGCTGGTGCCGGTTAACCAGAGCGCATCGCCGCAGTTGCTGATGTTTGCCGGGCGCGAGTACCTGGTGCGCACCTTCCGCGCCGAGGGTTACCAGGGTTATATGGGGCCGGCGGGCTGGCAGGGCCAGGTCATGATTCCGGTTGATGTGGCCTTCACCGGCGCGACCACCAACACGCTGGCCACGCTGGCGCCGGTAGTGCGTGAAGGTCTGCTGTCGCATGCCCAGTCCTTTTCCGCGCCGCTGTATGAAATCATGACCGCGGCCGACACCATCCGGCGCGTGGTCTGGAACGGCCAGGTGATGACGGCCGGCCGGCGCGGCGAGCTGATGAAGCTGAAAACCATTCTGGACCAGATCAGCGAGACCGGTGCGCGCAGCAATGATCTGTTTTCCAAGTCGATCGGCGACCTGTACGAAACGGTGCTGACCTCCAGCCTGCGCGATTCGGAATTCGTCTCGCACCTGCTGGTCGATTTGCTGGACCGCAACCTGTACGAACGCTCGGACGACTGTCGCTGGTGGGCACTGACGCCCGAGCTGCGCACGGCCCTTGCTGCGCCCGAACTGGGCGAGGCGGCGCGCAAGCAGATCAGCGACATCCTGGACTACATCAACCGGCTGTACACCGTCTACACGCGGATCTTTGTGTACGACGCGGGCGGTTGCATTGTGGCCAGCACCCAGCCCGGGCAGGCTGACAGCAGTGTGATCGGTCGCCATGTCGATGCGACCACGCTGGCGCGCGTGCAGGCCTTGCGCAGCGAGCAGGACTACCACGTCACACCGTTCGAGCCCTCGGCGCTGTATGGTGGCCAGCCGACCTACATCTACCACGCAGCGATCCGCGATCCGCAGAACGAGTCCCGCGTCGTGGGCGGTATCGGCATCGTGTTCGATGCAGCACCGGAATTCGCGGCCATGCTCAAGGGCGGCCTGGGCGGCCAGGCGGACATGCAGGCCCTGTTTGTGGACCGGACGGGCCGTGTCATCGCCAGCACCGATCCGGCCCGCCAGGTCGGCAGTGTGCTGGAACTCGATGCGGGCTGGAGTCAGCTGCCCAATGGCCAAAGCGCCTCACGCATCGTGGTGCATGACGGGCAGTACGCCATCATGGGTTGCACGGTCTCCAGCGGTTACCGCGAGTTCAAGGTGTCGGACGGCTACAGCGAAGACGTGCTGGCCATCGTGTTCAAGTTCCTGGGCGAAGTGCGGGAGCGCACGGGCGCGGGTGCCAAGGCCCAGGCGATTGTCAAGACTGATCTGCTGGGTCAGGTCGGGCGCGAGTATGCGACCTTCACGATGGACGGTGCTTTGTTCGCCCTGCCCGCTGAAAACGCGCTCGAAGCGCTGCCGGCGAGCAAGATCACGACGGTCTCCACCGGGGAGCGTCGCGCCTGCGTCGGCCTGCTGGGCCTGCAGCATGAGGGGCGGGACAGTGCGCCAGTCTGGGTGTTCGACTTCGGCTACCTGATTCGCGGCACGCCGTCCTTCATCGACAAGAGCAGCCAGGTGATCATCGTGCGCCATGGCGAGCAGACCCTGGGCCTGCTGGTGGACGAACTGCACGGCGTGCCCGAGTTCAGCGAAGCGCAGATCATGTCCACGCCGTTTGGCAGCCAGGACGACCGTGCCCTCGTCAAACACTTTATCAAGGCCAATGGCGGGCAAGTGCTGATCCAGGCGGTCGACCCCCTCAGTCTGTTCGCTGCTTTGATGAAACGCGAGGCGCTGACTGCGCCGCGTGAGTCGGGCGTGCTGCTTTAGCCGTGGGGCTGCAGCGCGGGCCGGTATTGCAAGGCCTCGGCCACATGCTCCAAGCTGGTGCATGTGGCGCCAGCCAGATCGGCAATGGTGCGTGCCACCTTGAGGGTGCGGTGCGTTCCGCGCGCCGACCAGCCCAGGCGTGCGGCGGCGGTGTTCAGGAACTTGAGCGCGGTCTCATCCAGGCGGGTGTGGGCATCCAGGTCGGCGCCCGCCAGGGCCTGGTTGGGTTTGCCCTGACGGCCGAGCGCCCGTTCATGCGCGGCCAGGCAGCGCGCACGCACCTGCTCGGTTGATTCGCCTGCCGGTGTCTGCAGCAGTTCTCCTGCCGGCACGGCCGCGACGCTCACATGCAGGTCAATGCGGTCCAGAAAGGGGCCGCTCAGACGTCCCTGGTAGCGGGCGATCTGGTCGGGTGTGCACCGGCAGGCGCGTTGTGTGGAGCCGAGATAGCCGCAGGGGCAGGGGTTCATGGCGGCCACCAGTTGAAAGCAGGCGGGAAACTCGGCGCGCCGCGCGGCGCGCGAGATGGTGATGTGGCCGGTTTCCAGCGGTTCGCGCAGCGCTTCCAGGGCACTGCGCGGGAACTCGGGCAGTTCATCCAGAAACAGCACCCCATGGTGCGCCATGGAGATTTCACCCGGGCGCGGCGGTGAACCGCCGCCAACCAGGGCCACGGCACTGGCGGAATGGTGCGGACTGCGGGTCGGGCGCTGGCCCCAGCGCGCCAGCGAAAACTGCCCGCCCAGACTGGCAATGGCGGCGCTTTGCAAGGCTTGCGCGGTGGACATGGCGGGCAGCAGGCCGGCAAAACGCTGCGCCAGCATCGATTTGCCGGCACCTGGCGGGCCGCTGAGCAGCAGGCTGTGGCCGCCGGCGGCGGCAATTTCGAGCGCACGTTTGGCGCCAGCCTGTCCTTTGACGTCGGCCAGATCGGGCATGTCCAAGCTGGTGCAAGGGGGCGCCGATACGGTGCGTGACCAGCCTTCGCTGCTGTCCTCCGGACCGTCTCGCGTGCCGGGCGGCAGGAACTGCTGCACTACATCGAGCAGATGACGGGCCCGGTAGACCTGGGCTTCGGGCACCAGAGCCGCTTCCTCGGCACTACCAGGGGGCAGTACCAGCCGGGTGACGACCCCGTCCTGGTACAAGGCGAGCGCCATGGCCAGCGCACCACGCACCGGCCGCAGTTCGCCTGAGAGCGACAACTCGCCAGCGAATTCGTGGCCGGCGAGCTGGGCACTGTCGATCTGCCCGCTGGCGGCCAGAATGCCCAGGGCGATCGGCAGATCGAAGCGGCCCGAGTCCTTGGGCAGGTCGGCCGGGGCGAGGTTGACCGTGATGCGCTTGTTGTGGGGGAATTCCAGTCCGGCGTTCTGAATGGCAGAACGCACGCGTTCGCGCGCTTCCTTCACCTCGGTTTCAGCCAGACCAACCAGCGTGAAGCTGGGCAGGCCATTGGCCAGGTGCACCTCGACGGTGACGCTGGCCGCGTCCAGGCCGAGCAGGGCACGGCTTTGCACCAAAGACAGGCTCATGAGAACTCCCTTCAGACCAGCGTGTGCGGGCCGCCCTTGGCTGACCGCCTACCACGCACACGCAAGGTGCGTACTGTTTGTTTATACAGTTATCTTAACGCAAGCCTGCGGCCGCGGTGGACAAATAGGCGCCAGGGATTTAAAAACGGCGCTGGCACGGTCCGTGCTTAACAGGTTCGTCCCTTTAACTCATCTATGGAGTAAGCAATGAACCTCAAATCCAAAACCGCATTGGCTGCCCTAGGCCTGATCGCTTGCACCGCGACTTTTGCGCAAGACAAGGCGCCGGAGCCTGACTACACGTGGAGCTTCAACCTCGGTGCTGTCAGCGACTACCGTTTCCGTGGCTTGGAGCAGACGGCTGGCGGCCCGTCCATCCAAGGCGGTATTGATTTTGCGCACAAGAGCGGCTTCTACGCCGGCACCTTTGTCGCCAGCAACATCAAGTGGATCAAGGAGTTCAATGGTTCCACCAAGGGCGATTGGGAAGTTGACCTCTATGGCGGCTACAAAGGCGAGGCCATGGGCCTGGGCTATGACGTTGGCTTGATCACCTACCAGTACCCGGGCAACAACTCGGGCGAAGCCGGTACCCCGGGTGGTGCGGTCAACTACAGCAAGGCAGATACCTCCGAAGCCTATGTTGGCGTCAGCTACAAGATGGTCAGCCTGAAGTACTCCCACAGCATGGGCGACTTCCTGGGCAACAAGGACACCAATGGCAGCCGCTACTGGGACCTGAGCGCCAACTTTGATCTGGGCAATGGCTTCACCCTGACGCCGCACGTGGGTTGGCAGACACTGCCGACCAACTCGACCTCCAACACGGCCAACACGGCCAACTACAGCGACTACGCGCTGACCCTGGCCAAGGACATGGGTAACGGCGTGGTGATTTCCCTGGCCGCCATCGGCACCGATGCCAAGCGCAGCTTCTACACCAGCACCTTTGGCAACAACTCGCGCTTCTACGGTCAAGACACCGTGGTGCTGGGCCTGAAATACACCTTCTGATTCAACTCACAACCAGAGGAGAACCCATGAAACTCGTTACAGCCATCATCAAACCCTTCAAGCTCGATGAGGTGCGAGAAGGTCTCTCGGCCATCGGGGTGCAAGGCATCACCGTGACCGAAGTCAAGGGCTTTGGCCGCCAGAAAGGTCACACCGAGCTGTACCGCGGCGCGGAATACGTGGTCGACTTTCTGCCCAAGGTCAAGATCGAAGCTGCCGTGTCCGATGAACTGGTCGATCAAGTGATCGAAGCCATCGAAGGCTCGGCCCGCACCGGCAAGATCGGTGACGGCAAGATCTTTGTGTACAACCTCGAGCAGGTCGTGCGTATCCGTACCGGTGAAACCGGTAAAGAGGCGCTCTGAGGCTCACACCACCGAGAGAACACTGACATGAAAAAACTACTTGTCTCCTTCGCACTGGGTTTGAGCCTGTTGGCCGGCGGCACAGCCGCCTGGGCGCAAACCACCCCCGCGGCTGCCCCGGTGGCAGCTGCTCCGGCGGAAGCCAAACCGGCTGAGGCTGCTGCACCCGCAGCGGCCGCGGCGGCACCTGCCGCTGCAGCAACCGCGGCACCGGCTCCGGCCGAAGCCGCACCGGCTGCTCCGGTGCCCAACAAGGGCGATACCGCCTGGATGATGGTGTCCACCCTGCTCGTGATCCTGATGACCATCCCCGGTCTGGCCCTGTTCTACGGCGGCCTGGTTCGCAGCAAGAACATGCTGTCGGTGCTGATGCAGGTCATGGTCAGCTTCTCGCTGATCGTGGTGTTGTGGTTCATCTACGGCTACAGCCTCGCGTTCACGGAAGGCAGCGCCTTTATCGGCGGCTTCGACCGACTGTTCATGAAGGGCATCTGGGACAACGTCGCCGGCACCTTTGCCAACGGCGCCACCTTCAGCAAGGGCGTGGTGATTCCCGAGATCGTGTTTGCCGCCTTCCAGGCCACCTTTGCCGGCATCACCGGCGCCCTGATCGTCGGCGCCTTCGCCGAGCGCATCAAGTTCTCTGCCGTGCTGATGTTCATGGTGCTGTGGTTCACCTTCAGCTATGCACCGATCGCGCACATGGTCTGGTTCTGGATGGGTCCGGATGCCTACACCGCCAAGGAAGTGGTCGACGCCATGAACGACAAGGCCGGCTTCATCTGGCAGTCTGGCGCACTCGACTTCGCCGGCGGTACCGTGGTGCACATCAACGCCGCTGTGGCCGGCCTGGTGGGTGCCTACATGGTGGGCAAGCGCATCGGCTATGGCCGTGAGTCGATGGCCCCGCACAGCCTGACGCTGACCATGGTGGGTGCCTCCCTGCTGTGGGTGGGCTGGTTCGGTTTCAACGCCGGCTCCGCCCTGGAAGCCAACGGTTTCGCTGCCCTGGCCTTCATCAACACCTTCGGTGCCACGGCTGCCGCTGTGCTGGCCTGGTGTGTCGGTGAAGCGCTGATGCGCGGCAAGGCCTCCATGCTGGGTGCTGCTTCCGGCGCCGTCGCCGGCCTGGTGGCCATCACTCCGGCTGCCGGCAACGTCGGTGTCGGTGGTGCCTTGGCCATCGGCCTGATCGCCGGTTTCGCCTGCCTGTGGGGTGTCAACGGCCTCAAGAAGCTGCTGGGTGCCGACGACTCGCTCGACGTGTTCGGCGTGCACGGCGTGGGCGGCATCCTGGGTGCCCTGCTGACCGGCGTGTTCAACTCGCCGGCCCTGGGCGGCCCCGGCTTCGTGGCTGACTGGGTGACGGCGACCGGCATCACCGCCGCCGACTACTCCATCGCTTCGCAAGTGTGGATCCAGGCCAAGGCTGTGCTGATCACCATCGTGTGGTCCGGTGTGGTCTCCTTCATCGCCTTCAAGCTGGTGGACCTCACCATCGGTCTGCGCGTCAGCGAAGAAGACGAGCGCCAAGGTCTGGACATCTCCTCCCACGGCGAGAGCGCCTACAACCGCTAAGCGCAACGGACGGCAGCAGGTTCGGTCAGCTGCCGTCCTATTGACAGTCTCCTCTGGTTCTTCGGCCCGCAAGAGCTTCGGCTCCGGCGGGCTTTTTTGTCGGTGGCCGGTGCACAATGCACGAAACCGGAGCAGCCACCATGACGACTTCTCTCCAACTGCGCAGCGGCCTGCTGCGCTGCGATATTCGGCCCGATCTGGGCGGCTGCGTGGCCGGCCTGTGGCGGGGTGACCTGCCGGTGCTGCGCTCGACGCCGGCCGAGGCACTGACCACGGTACGCCAGGCAGGGTGTTATCCGCTGGTGCCGTATTCGAACAGGGTGGGTCAGGCGCGCCTCAAGTGGGCCGGCACCAGCCACCCGCTGGTGCAGAACAATGCGGCAGAACCGCATGCCATCCATGGCGTGGGGTGGCAGCGGCCCTGGGAAGTGCTGGAGGCTGATGCGCAGTTCGCCCTGCTGTCCTACGAACACAAACCCGACGCCTCCTGGCCTTTTGCCTTTGACACCTCGCAGGCCTTTCGCCTGCGCGATGACGAGCTTGAGCTGACCTTGAGCATCACCAACCAGTCGTCCCAGGCCGCGCCGGTGGGCTTGGGCTGGCACCCTTATTTCGTCAAGCATCCGGCCAGCCACCTGCGTTTTGCCGCCAGCGGGCGCTGGGAGATGGGCGCGGACAAGCTGCCGACGCATCGCCTGCCGTCCACGGGGCTGGACCAGCCTTGCACGACGCTGGATGTGGACCATTGCTTCGATGGCTGGAATGGCGAAGCCGTCCTGAGCGATACCGGCTTGCGCATTCGCCTCGCATCGAGCCTGAACCGGCTGGTGGTGTTCACCCACCCGGCGCGCGACACGGTGGCGATCGAACCGGTCAGCCACGTCAACAATGCCGTCAACCTGCTGGGGCAAGAGGGCATGACGGCCGAGGCGCTGGGGCTGACCGTGCTGCTGCCCGGTGCGTCGATGAGTGCGACTATGACGATCCGGGTCGAAGCTGTTTAATGCTCCCGGCGTGAATCCAGGGGCCGGGCCGGAGTTACCATCACAGGCTATGGATTCAGCTCTGCAACACATCACCGAACGCGTGCGCGCTGCCGCTGCCGACGGTACCCCCTTGCGCATCCGCGGCGGCGGCAGCAAGGACTTCTACGGCCAGACGCTGCAGGGCGACCTGCTTGACACCCGGCCGCTGGCCGGCATCGTCAGTTATGAGCCGAGCGAGCTGGTGGTGACGGTGCGTGCCGGCACGCCGCTGGCAGAGCTCGAAGCGGCACTGGCGGAAAAAGGCCAGTACCTGCCGTTCGAGCCGCCGCATTTCGCCAGCGGGGGTGCGGTTGCGACCGTCGGCGGCATGGTGGCAGCCGGCCTGAACGGCCCGGCGCGGGCCAGTGTCGGTGCGGTGCGCGACTACGTGCTCGGCGTGCAAATGCTCAATGGCAAGGCCGAGTTGCTGACCTTCGGTGGCCAGGTCATGAAAAACGTGGCCGGCTACGACGTGTCGCGCCTGATGGCCGGTTCGCTCGGCACACTGGGCCTGCTGGTCGAAGTCTCGCTCAAGGTGCTGCCCAAGGCCGTGGCTGAGAGCACACTGGTGTTCGAACTCGATGAAGCACAGGCCCTGGCCCAGCTCAACCGCTGGGGCGGCCAGCCGCTGCCGATCAACGCCTCCTGCTGGTTTGATGGCGCGCTCATGGTGCGCCTGCGCGGTGCCCAGGCGGCTGTCGCCGCTGCCCACAAGACCATGGGCGGCACGGTGATGGACGCACAAGCGGCACCGCTGTGGAACGCCCTGCGCGAGCAGACCGCCCCCTTCTTCCAGCTGGCGCAAGGCGAGTCGCTGGTGCGCCTGAGCGTGCCCGACACCACGCCGCCGCTGGACCTGGGCCCGACCCTGGTCGAATGGGGCGGCGCCCAGCGCTGGCTCAAGCTGCCGCTAAGCGCAGCCTCGGACCGAGGCGCCGTGCTGGCCAACCTGGCCGGCCATGCCACGCTGTTCCGCGCGGTGGACAAGAGCGCTGGTGTCTTCACACCGCTGGTCGCACCGCTGGACCGCATCCACCGCGAACTGAAAAAGCAGTTCGACCCGGCCTGCATCTTCAACCGCGGCCGCCTGTACCCCGATTTCTGAGCCGGACTGGCGAACCTTTCATGCAAACCAATCTCGCGCCCGAATTCAAGAACACGCCCGACGGCCTGGCCGCCGAAGCCATCCTGCGCAAGTGCGTGCACTGCGGCTTCTGCACTGCCACCTGCCCCACCTACCAGCTGCTGGGCGACGAGCTCGACGGCCCGCGCGGCCGCATCTACCTGATGAAGCAGGTGCTCGAAGGCGAAACGCCGACGCGCAAGACACAGCAGCACCTGGACCGCTGCCTCACCTGCCGCAACTGCGAAAGTACCTGCCCCAGCGGCGTGGACTACGGCCACCTGGTCGACATCGGCCGCAAGATCGTTGACGCCAAAGTGCCGCGCCCGACCGGCGAGCGTTTTGTGCGCTGGGCCTTGAAAGAGGGCCTGACCTCACCGCTGTTTGCGCCCGCCATGAAAATGGGCCAGCTGGTGCGCGGCTTGCTGCCGGAAACGCTCAAGGCCAAGGTGCCGGCCGCGCAAGATGCCGGCGCCTGGCCCACGCGTGAGCATGCACGCAAGGTACTGATGCTGGCCGGCTGTGTGCAGCCGGCCATGATGCCCAACATCAACAGCGCCACCGTCCGCGTGCTGGACGCCGCCGGCATCCAGACCGTGGTGGCCGCCAAGGCCGGCTGCTGCGGCGCCGTGAAGTTCCACCTGAACGACCAGGACGGCGGCAAGGTCGAGATGCGCGCCAACATCGACGCTTGGTGGCCGCATGTGGAAGCCGGTGTGGAAGCCATCGTCATGAACGCCTCCGGCTGCGGTGTCACGGTCAAGGACTATGGCCACATCCTGCGCGATGACCCGGCCTACGCGGCGAAGGCCAAGCGCATCAGCGAACTGACCAAGGACCTGAGCGAGCTGCTGCCTCAGTTGGTGGGCCCGCTGCGCGGCAAGGTCTCGGCCAAGGCCGACCAGATGACCTTCCACCCGCCCTGCACCCTGCAGCACGGCCAGAAGCTGCGCGGCGGTGTGGAGCAGCACATGAGCGAACTCGGCTTCAAGATCAACACCTGCCGCGTGGAGCCGCATCTGTGCTGCGGCTCCGCCGGCACCTACTCGGTGCTGAACCCGGAACTGGCCTACCAGCTGCGCGACCGCAAGCTGGCCAACCTGGCCGAGATGAAGCCGGACGTGATCGTCTCCGCCAACATCGGCTGCATCACCCACCTGCAAAGCGGCACCGGCACGCCGGTGAAGCATTGGGTTGAGATGCTGGATGAGGCGTTGGCGGGCTGAGCTCGTCCACCTCGCTCAATGACAAGACGCCGGGCTTGCCCGGCGTTTTTATTGATGTGATCCGTCGGCTAGCGGCCAGTAGCGGACGTTCAGGTGATCTGTAGGTGATACCGCATGGCACACTCACGATCCCAAATACAGCCATACAAGATGATCATGGAGATTCGTCGATTTAGATTCGGTGATGAAGTCGCCCTTTTTCACGTTTTCTTCACAGCGGTCCATGAAGTGGCTGCGCGTAACTACACGCCCGAGCAAATCGACGCTTGGGCACCTGCGGATCTCGATGCGGAAGAATGGATGGATCGAGTTCGGAGGAATCGTCCTTTCGTCGCCGAGCATGGCGGGGAGATCGTCGGCTATGCGGACATTCAGCCAAGTGGTTATATCGACCAATTCTTTGTGTCGGGCGCTCATCCGCGACGAGGAATTGGAACTATGCTGATGGAACGCGTTTATCAGGAAGCGAGGTCTCTTGGTCTCACAGAGCTGACATCTGACGTCAGCAAGACCGCCGAGCCCTTTTTCCTCCGACACGGGTTCCAAGTCGTTGAGCGGCGATTCCCTGTTCGCCGCGGTGTGACGCTTGAAAACGCTTTGATGCGTAAAAAATTGGAGGACGACATCTGACCGCTTCGGGTCGAGAGCTGTCTGTCAGAGACGATGCTGTCAAGGAGTTGCTGTCCTTGCCGGCCAAGCCGCCCATAACGCCGCCAGCAAAATCAGCGTCCCACCTAGCAGCGTGCGCCCCTGCAACTCCGCCGCGCCCATCAGCACCGACGACACGCTGGCAAACACTACCTCGGTGAGCATCACCAGCGAGGTGGTGGCCGCCGGCAGGCGCGCGGCGCCGAATTGCAGCCCCAGGTTGGCCGCAATGAAGGCCAGGCTGGTAGCCAGTACCATCCACACCCAGCCATTCGCCAGTGTCGGTAAGGGCGACACCAGGCCCGAGGGCTGACCGCCCAACGCAGTGAGTAGCGCCAGCAGCGCGCCGCCGGCGAACATGGCGACCATGCGTGCTTCGTCCGGCGTGTCACGTAACTTGAGCAACAGCACGTTGGTCAGCGCAAAGCTGAAGCCGCCCATCAGGGCCAGCCAGTCGGGCAGACTGTGGGGTACGGGCCAGGGCGATTCCGGCGTCTTGAGCACGATCACTACACCGGCCAGCGCCAGCAGCAGGCGCAGCAGGGCACTGGCGTGCGGCCGTTCACCCAGCAGGGCCCAGGCCAGCAACACCGACCAGGCTGGCATCAGGTAGAACAGCAGCACCACGCGCACCACGTCGCCCACCGTCACGGCCCAGTTGAAGCCGACGTTGGTGAGGCCCGAGGCCAGCACCAGCAGCCAGAGCAAGGGGTGTTGCAGCAGCGCACGCCAGCTGTTTGGGCGCCAGACCAGCAGCGCCAACAAGGCCAGCGCGTAGATGATGAAGGTGGACCACAGTGGGTGCAGGCCCTCGGCCTCCAGTAGACGAAACGGATACCAGGACACGCCCCAGACGAAGGCGTTGAGCACTAGGCCCCAGGCGGCGAAGGCGGAATTCATAGTGGGGTGACGCGGGTGCCGTGTGTGGCGGCGGGGCTGGGTGCCGCCGCCATCAAGCGTGCGCCATCAGCCGTGCAGGTGGTCGTTGCGGGCGATGGCAATGAGGTGTTCCAGTTCCTCGGCATGCTCGCGGCAATTGCGCGCATGCCAGCGCTTGATCAGCCACATGAAGCCGGCCACCACAATGCCGAAGGCGGTGATGGCGCCGAAGGCCGACAGGCCCATGCCGGTGGAGAGGCTGTAGAAGGCGCCCAGGCCCAGGATGCAGGCCTGCTCATTGAAGTTCTGCACCGCGATGGAGCGGCCGGCGCCCATCAGGTTGTGGCCGCGGTGCTGCAGCAGGGCGTTCATCGGCACCACCAGGAAGCCACCCAGGCCGCCCAGCAGCACCAGGAAGGGCGCGGCCAGCCAGACGTTGTTGATGAAGTTGAGCAGGATCACCAGCAGGCCCATGGCAATGCCCAGCGGCATGACGCGTGTGGCGTGCTCCAGCTTCATGCGCATGGAGGCCACCACGGCACCCACCGCGGTGCCGATGGCGACCACACCCACCAGCGAAGAGGCCTGCGTCACGCTGTAGCCCAGGGCGGCTGCGGCCCAGGCCAGCACGATGTAGCGCAGGTTGCCGCTCACGCCCCAGAACAGGGTGGTGGTAGCCAGCGAGATCTGGCCCAGCTTGTCGCGCCACAGGCGGGCGTTGCAGGTCCAGAAGTCGGGGATCAGGGAAATCGGGTTGCTGGGCATGGGGCGCATTTCCACACCGGTACGGGGGATGCGCGTGTTGAACCAGGCCGCCAGCAGATAGACCACGATCAGCACGGCAATGGCGGCTTCCGGTGCCGTGTCGATGCTGGTGGTGACGAAGGGCAGGTCGATCGACAGCAGCGCCGCGGAGACCGAGTGCCCGACCAGCTGGCCGCCCAGCAGCACGCCCAGGATGATGGAGGCAATCGTCAGGCCCTCGATCCAGCCATTGGCCTTGACCAGCTGCGAGGCGGGCAACAGTTCGGTCAGGATGCCGTATTTCGCCGGCGAGTAGGCGGCCGCGCCCAGGCCGACGATGGCGTAGGCCATGAGAGGGTGGGTGCCGAACAGCATCATCAGACAGCCCACGATCTTGATCGTGTTGCTGATCAGCATGACCTTGCCTTTGGGCAGCGCATCGGCAAAAGCGCCCACAAAAGGTGCCAGCACCACGTAGAACAGCGCGAACATCGGTACCAGCGCTGCCTGCTGCCATTCGGGCGCAGCAGAACTGCGCAGCAACTGCACGGCCCCAACGAACAGGGCGTTGTCGGCCAGCGAGCTGAAAAACTGCGCCGACATGATGGTGTAGAAACCGCGTTTCATTGTCTACGGGTTGGCCCCAGTGCGACTGATGGCAGGTGTTTTGTGATGGATATCCAAGCGACAGCGGGTTATAGCACGCCCGGCAATGTCAAAATCGGCGTACCGATCTGCCCACGCTCCCACCATGTCTCGCCCCATCCAAGCCACCATCCACACCTCCGCCTTGCGCCACAACCTGCAGCGCTCGCGCCAGGCCGCTGCCGACGCCAAGGTTTGGGCGGTGGTCAAGGCAAACGCCTACGGACATGGCATCGAGCGTGTGTTCGAAGGGCTGCGGGCGGCCGACGGGTTTGCCCTGCTTGACCTGAGCGAAGCCGAACGGGTGCGAGCCCTGGGCTGGCGCGGCCCCATCCTGCTGCTGGAAGGTGTGTTCGAGCAGCGCGACCTGGAGCTGTGCTCGCGCCTGGACCTCTGGCATGTGGTGCACTGCCAGGAGCAGATCGACATGCTGGCGGTGCACAAGACCCATGTGCCGCACCGCGTCTTCCTCAAGATGAACAGCGGCATGAACCGGCTCGGCTTCCGCCCGGAGCACTACCGCGCGGCCTGGACACGGCTCAACGCCTTGCCGCAGGTGGACGAGATTTCGCTCATCACCCATTTCAGCAACGCCGACGACGCGTTGGGCATTGCCCGGCAGGTGGCTGCCTTCAATGCCGCCACCGAAGATCTGCCAGGTGAACGCTCCCTGAGCAACAGCGCGGCCATCCTGCGCCACATGGGTGCCAAGCCGCACCCCGGCCTGGTGTCGGACTGGGTCCGCCCGGGTGTGGTGCAGTACGGCTCGGCCCCCGATTTCCCGGAACACAGTGCCGCCGACTGGGACTTGCAGCCCGCCATGAGCCTGCGCTCGCGCATCGTGGGGGTGCAGTCGCTGCAGGCGGGCGACACGGTCGGCTACGGCTCCATCTTCACGGCCCCGCAACTCATGCGCATCGGCGTGGTGGCGTGCGGTTATGCCGATGGCTACATGCGCAGCAGCCACGGCACGGTGCAGCAGGGCACGCCGGTGCTGGTGGACGGCGTGCGCACGCGCACGGTGGGCCGCGTCAGCATGGACCTGATCACGGTGGATCTCACGCCGGTGCCGCAGGCCGGCTTCGGCAGCGAGGTCACGCTGTGGGGCCGGGCCGCCAATGGCGCGCTGTTGTCGATTGACGAGGTGGCCCAGGCGGGTGGCACGGTGGGCTACGAGCTGATGTGCGCGCTGGCGCCGCGGGTGCCGGTGGTGGTCGACTGAAAGAGATTATTTTCCCGCGATGTAGAAATCGATCGAGCCGAGCCGTCATGGGGTTGAGGCCGCGTGCGTGTGGCCTCTTCTTTCTGTAACCTACTGATCCAGGAGCTCGACCATGCACTACACGATTCAGATCTTTGAAACCGAAGCGGGCTTTTCGGCACGTACGGACCCTGCACAGCAGACGGCCTATTGGTCCGGAACGATGGCCTATCTGAACGCCCTGAAGGAAGCCGGGGTGTTCGTCACCGGCGCCGGCCTGCAGCCCCCGAACGCCGCCACGACCTTGCGGCGCACCAAGGGGGAGCTGATGGTGCAGGACGGACCGGTGGCCGACACGCGGGAGATGTTGGGCGGCTTCTTCGTGGTGGACGTGCCGGACCTGGATGCCGCGCTGAAGTGGGCTGCCCGCTTCCCGGACCGCCCCGGCGTGGCCGTCGAAGTGCGGCCCAACCTGCCCACGGATTGACCTTGTGATGGACGGCCCGGCTGCCGATGCCGCGTTGACCGAGGTGGTGCGCCACCAGCGGGGGCGCCTGGTGGCGCTGCTGGCGGCGCGAACCCGTGACATCGCGGCGGCGGAAGACGCGGTGGGCGAGGCCATCGCACAAGCTTTGCTGACTTGGCCCCGGGAGGGCGTGCCGAACAACGCGGCCGGGTGGCTGCTGACGGTGGCGCGCAACCGGTGGCTGGATGCGGCCAGGCACGCCCAGGTCCAGGTCGCATTCGCGGCCGACCATCTGCACCGGTGCGAGGCGCTGGTGGCCGAACTGGGCACCGACACACTGGGTGCGTTCGACTTTGCCGACGAGCGACTGAAGCTGATGTTCGTCTGTGCCCACCCCGCCATTGACCGTGCGGTCCACACGCCCCTCATGTTGCAGGTGGTCCTCGGCGTGCCGGTGGAGCGCATGGCCGGCATCTTCCTCGTCGGGCCCGGGGCGCTTGGGCAGCGCCTGTCGCGGGCCAAGTCCAAGATCCGGGATGCCGGCGTTGCTTTCGACGTGCCGGTGCAAAGCGAGATTCCTGCGCGGCTTCCTGCCGTGCTGGATGCCATCTACGGTGCCTACGGCCTGGGCTGGGAAGCCGTGCAAGCCGATGCCGCCTCGTGCGCTTCGGGGCTGGCCGATGAAGCCCTGTCCTTGGGGCGCCTGCTGGCCGAGCTGTTGCCTGAGCCGGAGGTGTTGGGGCTGCTGGCCCTGATGCTGTTCTGCGAATCCCGTCGCGGCGCGCGCCGAAACGCTGCAGGCGACTTTGTGCCCTTGGACGAGCAGGACGTTGCGCTGTGGGACCAGGCCATGATGCAAGAGGCCGCCGCAACGCTGGCACGGGCCAGCCAAGCGGGCCAGCTGGGCCGCTACCAGCTGGAAGCGGCAGTCCAGTCCGTTCACGCCCAGCGGGCTGTGAGCGGGCAGACGGATTGGTCGGCCCTGGCGCTGCTCTACCAGGGGCTGTTGTCGCTGGCACCCACCGTGGGGTACCAGCTCGGTTTCATTGGCGTGCTGGCCCGCTGGCAGGGGCCCCAGGTGGCGATGGAGCGCCTGACAGCCATGCCGTTGGTGTCTGTGCGCGACCACCAACCCTACTGGGCCTTGCGGGCCCATCTGCACCAGGCGCTGGGTGAGCGCGACGAGGCTGACCGGGCGTATTCGCTGGCGCTCGGGCTGGCGCGCGACGCTGTCGTGCAGAGATTTCTTCAGGCCCGCTGGGCATCGGTTCGCGCACGCTGAAGTGGCGCCTGTACAACCCACGCCGTGCGCAGGACCGAGATGTTCAAGCCAGTTTGAGCGCCACGGCGCCGGCGCAGACCAGCGCGATGGCGAACAGGCGCAGCCGGCTGATGTGTTCACGCAGGAACACGGCACCGATCAGTGCAGCAAAGACGATGGACGTCTCACGCAGTGCGGCCACGGCGGCAATGGGTGCATGTGCCATGGCCCACAGCGCCAGGCCGTAGGCGCCCAGCGTGCCGGCGCCGCCCAGCAGGCCATGACGCAGTGCGCCGGGCAGGGCCTGCCGCAGGCCGCGGCCGCGCAGCACCGCCGCCAGCGCCAGCATGGGCGGGGCGGTGAGCACGAAGACCCAGGCGGTGTAGCTGAAGGCATGGCCCGACAGCCGGGCGCCCTGGCCGTCCACCACTGTGTAGAGCATGATGATCAGCGCATTGCCGAGCGCACTGGCCGTGGCCTGCGGGTGCCGCAGGCCGCTGCGCCAGCTGCCACCGGCCAGCGACAGCACACCGGCGCAGATCAGACCGATGCCGAACCAGCCCGCGGCAGAAGGCTGCTCGCCCAGCAACCAGACGGCGGCCAGCGCGGAGAGGACCGGCGCGCTGCCGCGCATCAGCGGGTAGGCATAGCTGAGGTCGGCACCGCGGTAGGCGTAGGCCACCAGTGTGAAGTACACCACGTGAATCAGGCCCGAGGCCAGCAGATAGGGCCAGCTGGCCGCCGCGGGCGCCGGCAGGACGGGCAGCAGCACCAGGGCCAGCACGGCGGCGCCGCACACCACCTGCAGCGTGCTCAGGAGCTTGTCGGCAGACGAACGCACCAGCGCGTTCCAGCTCGCGTGCAGCAGGGCCGAGAACAGCACCACCGCCATCACTTCAGTCGTCATGTCTGTGCCTCGGCCGTGGTGAGTGCGAGGAGAGATCTTGTCGGGAAACGCCGTGGAACCGGCTGTGCCGGGCCACTGGCGTTGCCCCCTGCAAGGGGGGTGGCGTAGCGACACGGAGTGCGCGCAGCCTGGGGGTGTTCATTTTTTCCGCAGGCCCAGCGCCATGACAGTGCCCACCACGATCAGCGCGCCGGCCACCTGCACCGGGGCGATGACCTGGTCCAGCAAGGCCCAGGCCAGCAACAGCGCGGCCACCGGCTCCACGTTCATGATGGGTGAGCTGCCGACCACGCCGAGCTTGGGCAAAAGCGTGAACATGATGGTGAAGGCGGTGCCGTAGAAGAAGGTCAGCAGCGCCAGGCCCCACCAGCCGGCCGTGGCCTGCGGCAGGTGAAAGCCGCCTTGCAGACCCACGCCCACCAGCGCCAGCAGGCCGACCAGGGCCATGGTGATGGCGGTGCGCACACGGCCGTCCACTGCCGCCACTTCATGTTGCGTCAAGACCAGCGCCGCACCAAAGACTGCCGCCGCCGTGAGGGCAAAGGCCACGCCGGCACCGATGCGGCTCCACTGTCCCGCCGCGCCCAGACCGGAGGCGGCGCCAAACACATCGAGCGCCAGCGCCAGCCCGAACAGCAGCACCGGCATGGCGATCAGCACCGCCCGTTCCGGGCGCCGGCGGTAGAACAGCCAGGCAAAGCCGGCGGTCCACAGCGGATAGGTGTTGAAGGCCAGCAGGGCCAGTGCCACCGGCAGGCGGGCCACCGCGGCGTACAGGCTCAGGCTCTGGATGGCAACCAGCGTGCTGATGAGCAGCAGGTAACGACGCTGACGGGCATCAAGGGCGCGCGGCACACCCTGCAGCAGCACCAGTGCGGCCACCACCCCCGCCGTGACCAGGCTGCGCACCGCGACGGCGGTGGCGACGTCGAGCCCGTGGTTGAAGGCCAGGCGCGCTGCCACATGGTTGGCGCCGAACATGCAGGCCAGCAACAACAGGGTGAGGAAGGCGGCGCGGTTGAGCACCAATTTTGTAGACGTCACAAGATGTCGAGCGGTGTCAGGCCGCCCCAAGGCGTGGAGACCATCAATACAGGTCCCGCACCCGGGCATGCAGGCGTGACAGCCCAAGCAGGGCGTCGGTGAACGGGGTGGGCACGCCGGTGAGGGTGCCGAGCTCCTTGACCACCGTCACCAGGGCATCAAGCTCCACCGCGCGGTTGGCTTCCACGTCCTGCAGCATCGAGGTCTTGAAGGCACCGAGCTTGAGCGTGACGGCGTGGCGGTCTTCGGGTTGCTGCGTTATCGGGATGCCGATGCGCGCGCCAATCTCCTTGGCCTCCAGCATCACGCTGGAGATGAAGCCGCGCACCAGTTCGTCCCCCAGGATCAGGTCGGTGGTGGCGCCGGTGAGGGCGCTCACCGGGTTGACTGTCATGTTGCCCCACAACTTGTACCAGATGTCTTTCTGGATCTGCTCAGCCACTTCGATCTCGAAGCTGGCCTGGGTCAGTAGGGCGGCGAGTTGCTGCACGCGCTCGGTTTTCTGGCCCGAGGGTTCGCCGATGATGAGTTTGTTGCCGAAGTGGTGCTGTACCCAGCCCGGCAGCCGCAGCGAGCAGCTGGCGTGCACCACGCAGCCGATCACGCTGGCCGCAGGAATGGCGGCGGCGATCTCGCCGCTGGCATCCACCGCCTGCAGCCGCGTGCCGGCGAACGGGCCGCCGAAACCCTGGAAGAACCACCAGGGCACGCCGTTCATGGCGGTCAGCACCACGGTGTCGGGCCCGATCAGCGGGGCGATGCGGCGCGCCACTTCCGGCAGGGCCGGCGCCTTGACGGCAATCACCACCAGGTCTTGCACCCCCAGCTCGGCCGGGTCGCTGCTGGCGCGCACGGTGGCGGTGGTTTCCACCTGGCCGTGCTGGCAGCGCAGGCCGTGGCGCTTGAGGGCATCCAGCGTGGCGCCGCGCGCCACCACACTCACCTGGCAGCCGACGCCGGCCAGCCGCACACCGATCCAGCCGCCGATGGCACCCGCGCCAAAAATGCAGACTTTGTTGAATTTTTTCTGAGGCATTTTGGCCTGTAGCTCCCGTCAATACTGCGCCAGACGCTCTAGTTTTGATAGCTGGTGTCGAGCCGGTCGACCTGCCGCACCAGTGCGTCGAACACGTCCTGCCCGGCACCGTGGTTCGGGTTGAACTGTAGCGCGTCGCGCGTGCACTTGATGGCAATCGCTTCCGGCACGGGAATGGCCGGCCCCATGCTCAAGGTGGCCATCTGGATTTCGCAGGCGCGCTGCAGCGTCCACAAAATGGCGAAGGTCTGCGCCAGCGTGCCGCCCCAGGCCAGCAGGCCGTGGTTGCGCAAAATCACCGCCGGTTTGTTGCCGATGCTCTTCAGCAGGCGCGGCGTTTCCTCGGCATGGATGGTGATGCCTTCGAAGGTGTGGTACGCCACCATGTCGTGCAGCTGGGCGCTGTAGAAGTTGCTCTGCGACAGGCCACCCTGCAGGCAGGCCACCGCCACGCCGGCGGTGGTGTGGGTGTGCATGACGCAGTGCGCGCCGTCGACCGCCGCATGGATGGCCGCATGCACCGTGAAGCCGGCCGGGTTCACCGGATGTGGCGAGCCGTCGAGCACCCGGCCTTCCAGGTCAATCTTCACCAGGTTGCTGGCGGTGACTTCGCTGTAGTGCAGGCCGAAGGGGTTGATCAGGAAATGTTTGTCCTGGCCGCTCACGCTGGCCGGCAGGCGCAGCGTGATGTGGTTGTAGATCATCTCGGTCCAGCCCAGCATCGCGAAGATGCGGTAGCAGGCGGCCAGTTGCTGGCGCGCCTGCCATTCATCCGGGTGCATGTGCGCCGGGGTGGCGGGTTTCAGCATGGCATTCATGACAGGCGCTCCTGGTGCGGGTGATCAGGCGTCCGCGGTGAAGCCGATCGTCTTGACGATCGGCGCCCACTTGGCGGTGTCTTTTTTCAGCAGCGCGGCCAGTTCTGACGGCGAGCTCGACATGGCTTCCAGGCCGAACGTGGCCAGGCCGTCGGCCACGTCCTTCGAGGCCAGTGCCGATTTCAGGGCTGCGTTCAGGCGTGCCACCAGGTCCGGTGCTGCCTTGCTGGGCAGGAAGAAGGCGAACCACTCGCTGTGCTCCATGTCCTTCAGGCCTTGCTCGGTGTAGGTCGGCACGTCGGGGGCGAAGCGGTTGCGTTTGGCGCCCGAGGTGGCCAGGATGCGCACCTTGCCGGTGGGCAGGTGCTGCGTGATGTCGCCAATGGGGCCGCTCACGGCGGCGATGTTGCCGCCCAGCAGGTCCAGCATCGCCGGTTGCGTGCCGCGGTAGCCCACGTGCTTGAGGTCGACGCCGGCGTGGCGGCCCAGCAGCGCGCCGACGAAGTGGGGCGTGGAGCCGGCAGCTGGCGAGCCGAAGCTGGCCTGGCTGGGGTTGGCCTTGATCCAGGCGATGAAGTCATTGATGTTCTTCACGTTGGCCGGCACCATGGGGCCGACGGCGAAGCCGAAGTCGAACACGCAGGCCAGCGAAACCGGCGTCACGTCGTTCACCGGGTCGTAGGGCAGCTTCTTGTAGATGTGCGGGTAGATGGTGAACATCGAGGTCGGCGATTGCAGCATCGTGCTGCCGTCGGCCGGCTGGCCCTTGACGTACTGGATGGCGATCTGGCCGCCGGCGCCGGTCTTGTTCTCCACCGTGGCGGTCTTGGCGAAGGTGCCGCCGAGCTTGGTGGCGACGCGGCGGCAGGTGGTGTCGGACGTGCCGCCGGCGGCGAAGCCGGTGACGATCTTCAGGTTCTCGATCTGCGCTTGCGCCATGACCTGCTGGCCGACGCTGGCCAGCAGGGCCGAGGCACCAACGGACTGGATGACTTGACGACGTGAAATGCTCATGGAGTCTCCTTTGAATAATTGGACGAGCGGAACTCAGGATTCATCGCGCAACCAGACTACGGCCCCGGAATGGGTGACCGCGCCCTGGTGGCTCGGACGGACTGTCAAAGCGTATTTTTCCAGCAGGCCGCCGCGGGCGATACCCGTGTTTACCTGCACAGCCGTCAGGCGTTGTGCCAGCTCGGCTGCGTCGAGTTCGACGCTGATGCTGCGCGCTTGCGGCCGGGCATCGATGGCAATCATGTCGCCGTCGCGCAGTGCGGCAATCGGCCCCTTGTCGGCTGCCTCGGGGCCGGCATAACCGATGCACAGGCCGCGCGTGGCACCGGAGAAGCGCCCGTCGGTCAGCAGCGCCACCTTGTCGCCCATGCCCTGGCCATAAAGCAGGGCGGTGATGCCCAGCATCTCGCGCATGCCGGGGCTGCCTTTGGGGCCCTCGTTGCGGATCACGATCACATCACCCGGCTGGTAGCGCAGGGCCTGTACGGCGGCCTGCGCTTCTTCTTCGGACTCGAACACGCGTGCCGGGCCACGGTGCACCAGGGTCTTGAGGCCGGCGGTTTTCAGCAACGCACCGTCCGGGCACAGGTTGCCCTTGAGCACGGCCAGGCCGCCGTCCTTCGAGATCGCGTCCTCGAAACGATGTACCACCTGGCCATCGGGTGCATTCGCGCCGGCCAGTTCTTCGGCCAGCGTCCGCCCGGTCCAGGTCAGCGCGTCGCCGTGCAGGTGGCCGCTCTTGAGCAGCTCGTGCAACACCACGGCCGCGCCGCCCACGTAATACATGTCGCGTGCCAGGTACTTGCCGCCGGGGCGCAGGTCGGCGATCAGCGGCGTACGCGCAAAGACCTCGGCCACGTCGTCCAGATGAAACTTGATGCCGGCTTCGTGCGCAATGGCCGGGATGTGCAACGCCGCGTTGGTGGAGCCGCCGGTGGCCGAGACCACGGCGCAGGCGTTTTCCAAGGCTTTGCGGGTCACGATGTCGCGCGGCAGTGGCCCACCACCTTCAATGCTGGCCATCACCGCCTTCATCAGTTGTTTGCCGGCGCGGCGCATCAGAGGCGCGCGTTCGCTGAACACGGCGGGCACCATGCTGGAGCCGATCGGTGCCAGGCCCAGCGCCTCCGACACCATGCCCATGGTGTTGGCAGTGAACTGGCCGGCGCAGGCGCCGGCGGTGGGCAGGCAGGCGCGGCTGATTGCGTCCAGTTCGTCTTGCGTGGCGTCACCCGCCAGTACCTTGCCGATGGTCTCGTAGGTGTCGACCACGTTGAGGTCGCGGCCGTTGACGCCCGGTGTCTGCCCGGGCAGCGCGGAGCCGCCGTGCACGAACACGCTGGGCACATTGCAGCGCACCATGCCCATCATCAGGCCCGGCAGGTTCTTGTCGCAGGCGCCAATGCCGAAGATGCCGTCCCACTGGTGGCCGCGCACCGAGGCCTCCACACTGTCGGCGATCAGCTCGCGCGAGATCAGCGAGAAGCGCATGCCGGAGTGCGCCATGGTCAGGCCGTCGGAGATCGAGACCACCGGGCACTCGTGTGGCGTGCCGCCGGCCGCATAGATGCCGGTCTTGGCGTGCTGCGCCTGCTCGCGCAGGTTCAGGTTGCACGGGCTCATCTCGCCGCCGGTGTGGAAGACGCCGATGTGCGGGCGCGCGATGTCGTCCTCGTCCTGGCCCAGCGCGTGCAGGAAGCTGCGCGTGGTGGCGCGGATGGTGCCCTCGACGAGGGTGGCGGAGCGGAATTTGCGGGGTGGTGTGTCGTGACTCATGGTGTGGGGTGTCGCTTCAGCCGGCATTGAGGTGCAGGCCGTTGTCCATCTGGATGATTTCGCCCGTCATGCCGGGCGCACGTTCGGTCAGGAAGCAGGCCAGCGCGGCGACCTCTTCCGGTTGTGACACACGTTGCAGCACCGAGGCGGCCGTCTGTGCCTGCACCACCTCGGCGTGGCGAACGGCATCCAGCACGCGGCTCGGCAGACCGCCTTCGACAAAACCGGGGGCGATGGCGTTGACGCGGATCTGCGGCCCCAGCGCACGCGCCAGCGACAGCGTGAGCGTGTTGACCGCGCCCTTGGAGGCCGCATAGGCCATGGACGAGCCGCGCCCGATGACGCCGCCGATGGACGAGATGTTGACCACGCTGCCGTGGCCCGACGCCGTGAGTGCCGGCACGCAGGCGCGAGTCATGCGGTACAGGCCGACGGTGTTGACATCGTAGGTGCGGTGGAACTCTTCCGGCGTGAGGGTCTCGAGGTCGGTGTGCGGTATGAAGCGGGTGGTGCCGGCGCAATTGATCAGCGCGTCGATGCGGCCGAAGCGTTGCAGCGCCGCCTGGCTGAAGGCCTGGCAGCTCGCTTCGCTGGTGACGTCGAGCCGTTGCACCAGCGTGGCTGCGCCCAGCGCTTCGCAGCTGGTCGCCACGTCCAGCACGTGCACGTGGGTGGCGTCGTCCAGGTAACTCAGGCCCAGCTGCCAGCCGTGCGCCGCAAACTCGCGCGCGCAGGCCGCGCCGATGCCGGTGGCGGCACCGGTGATGAGACAAACGCGCTTGGTTTCCATCGGGCTCAGTAGGTTTTGTCGCCGGCGGCAAGCGGTTGGAGGTTGGTTTTGAAGACCGAGGCCAGCGCGCTGGTCTGGCGTACAAGGATCTGCGTGTCCAGGCCGACGGCGACAAAGGTCGCGCCCAGCGCCAGGTAGTGGCGCGCCAGTGTTTCGTCACTGACCAGGATGCCGGCCGCCTTGCCGCTCTTGACGATGCGGCGGATCGCGTCGTCGATGGCCTGTTGCACTGCCGGGTGCTGGGCGTTGCCGACATGGCCGAGCGAGGCCGACAGGTCGGCCGGGCCGATGAAGACGCCGTCGACGCCCGGCGTGGCGGCGATCGCCTCCAGGTTGTCCAGCCCGGCTTTGGTTTCCACCTGCACCAGCAGGCAGACCTGGGCGTTGGCCTCTTTGGCGTAGTTGGGGTAACGGCCCCAGCGCGAGGCGCGCGCCCCCGCCATGCCGCGGATGCCGCCCTGGCCGTCGTCCTGCGGGTAACGCATGGCGCGCACCAGCGCGGCGGCCTGCTCGGCCGTGTCCACCATCGGCACCAGCAGGGTCTGGAAACCCAGGTCGAGGAACTGCTTGATCAGCGCGGTGCCGGCCTCGCCATGGCCCAGCGGTACGCGGCCGATGGCGTGTGTGCCGGGGTAGGCCGCCACCGCCTGCAGCTGTGCCAGCAGGGTGGACAGTGTGTTGGGTGAATGCTCGCCATCGAGCAGCAGCCAGTCGAAGCCGGCACCGGCGCAGATCTCGGTGCTGATCGGGTTGGCCAGGTTGACCCACAGGCCGATCTGCGCCTGCTTGTTGGCGATGGCTTGTTTGAAGAGGTTGGTCGGTGTTTTCATGAGGTGTCAGATAAAACGAAATTTGAGTTGGCCAAGCGGACCATAGTCTGCCTCGAACAAATCGCCGGCCTGGCCGGGCACCGGGCGCGTGAAGGAGCCGGCCAGCACGATCTGCCCGGCTTCCAGCTGTTCGCCCCAGGGCGCCAGCTTGTTGGCGAGCCAGGCGATGCCGATGGCCGGGTGGCCCTGCACGCCGGCGGCGAGACCCGTTTCTTCCACCACGCCGTTCTGGCGCAGGATGGCGCCGACCCAGGGCAGGTCCACCTCGGTGGGTTGGGCACGCGCCGCACCGACCACGATGCCGGCATTGGCGGCGTTGTCGCTGATGGTGTCGAACACCTTGCGCATCACCTTGCTGTGGCGGTCGAATTGCTCGATGCGCGCATCGATGATCTCGATCGCCGGCGTCACGTAGTCGGTGGCGGCCAGCACCTGCTCGAGGGTGACGTTTGGCCCTTGAAGCGGGGCCTTCAGCACGAAGGCCAGCTCCACTTCCACGCGCGGCGCGATGAAACGGTGGGCCGGAATGTCCAGCACCTGGCCCGGCGTGCAGCTGAACAGCATGGAGTCCAGCAGGGTGCCGTAGTCGGGCTCATCGATCTGGCTCGACTGCTGCATGGCGCGCGAGGTCAGGCCGATCTTGTGGCCGATCACGCGGCGCCCTTGCGCCAGTTGCAGCGCGACCCAGGCACGGCTGATGCGGTAGCCGTCCTCGATGGTCATGCCGGGGAAGCGCTTGGAGAAGTGTTCCAGCTGCGTGCGCGTGTCCTGCGCCTGCTGCAACTCGGTCGCCAGTTGTCGGGTCAGTTCCGGGGTGAACATGCGGTGTGCGCTCAATGGGGAAACAGCGGATGGATGTTGCTGTGTTTGGCGTTGTAGACCTCGGCACCTTCGTCAATCTGCAGTGTGATGCCGAGGTGGCGTTTTGAAAATATCGGATCAAAATGGGCTTTTGTCCTCGCCAGCAATGCGTCACCAGCTCCTGTTTTGATAGCATCCGAGCGACCGTAACCCATGCGCAGGTTCAGGTAGACGAAGGCATAGTCGCGCTGGCTGTCGGCCACCGCGTAGTGCGGCGCCGGATAGGCCAGCACGCGCGTGCCGCCGGTGGGAAAGACCGGTTCGCCAGTTTCATCGCGTTGCTGCACCATGGTGTCGGCCAGCTCGCGGCACAAGGCCGTCATGTCGGTTTCGCGGTCGAGGTTGGCGGTGTAGAGGATGACAAGGTGCGGCATCGTGGTGTCCTCAGAGTCTGGGGAAGGCGCGGTAGCCGCTGGCGTTGCTGGCTTGCGCGGCCGGAATGGCCTGGCCGCTTTGCGGCGTGACCGGAAACACGGCATTGAGCTGGCCGGTGCCGGAGGCACCGAAGTAGGGCGTGACGATCTCGGCGCGGCCGTCGTAGTCGGACCAGCCCAGGGCGCCCAGCAGCATGGCGGTGTCGTGCATGAAGCCCTCGCCATGGCCCTTGCTGGCGTACTCGGGCAGCATGTCGCAAAAGGTGGCCCAGTCGCCGGCCTGCCACAGACGCAGCACGTCGCGGTCCATGTGCTCCAGCAGCGGGCTCCAGATCTTGAACGCATATTCCGGTGCCAGCCCGTTCTGCGCAAAGCGGTGGCTCAAGGAGCCGCTGGCAAAAAATGCCACGGTGCCGTCGTAGTGTTCCTCCACCGCGCGGCGCATGGCCCAGCCCAGGCGCGCGCTGTCGGCCAGGTAATGCACCTGGCACAGCGCCGAGACGGAGATCACCTTGAAGTGCTGGTCGGCGTTCATGTAGCGCATCGGCACCAGTGTGCCGTATTCGGGCGCCAGCGTGGTGGCCGGGTGGGCCAGGGTCTCGACGCCGTGCTCGTTGCACACCCTGGCCAGCAACTGGCCGAGTTCCGGGTTGCCGGGGAACTCGTAGGCGAGGTTGCTGATGAAGTGCGGCAGCTCGTTGCTGGTGTACAGACCCTTGAAGTGCGGTGCGCAGTTCACGTGGTAGTTGGCATTGACCAGCCAGTGGGTGTCGAACACCACGATGGTGTCCACGCCCAGTTCGCGGCAACGCCGGCCGATTTCCTGGTGGCCGTCGATGGCGTCCTGGCGCGTGCCCTGACGCGGGCCGGGCAGCTCGCTCAGGTACATCGAGGGGACGTGGGTGATTTTTGCCGCCAGCGCCAATTTGCCCATGATCAGACTCCCCAGTGAGGAATATGGTGGGAGCCCATCGAGACGGCCACGTTCTTTGGCTCCAGGAACACCTCGTAGCTCCAGGTGCCGCCTTCGCGCCCGGTGCCGCTGGCCTTGGTGCCACCAAAGGGCTGGCGCAGGTCGCGTACGTTCTGGCTGTTGACGAAGCACATGCCAGCTTCGATGGCCGCAGCCACGCGGTGCGCACGGCCCAGGTTCTCGCTCCAGACGTAGCTGCTCAGGCCGTACTGGATGTCGTTGGCTTTTGCTATCGCATCGGCTTCATCCTTGAACGGAATCAGGCAGGCCACCGGGCCGAAGATCTCTTCCTGCGCGATGCGCATGCGGTTGTCGACGTCGGCGAACACGGTGGGCCAGACGTAGTTGCCATGCTTCACACGATCGGGCAGCGCCGGCGCGTAGCTCGGGCGGTCCAGGCCGCCGCACACGAGCGTGGCGCCTTCTTTCGGGCCGAGCTCGATGTAGCTGCGCACCTTGACCAGGTGGTTCCGGCTGATCATGGGGCCGATGATGGTCTTCTCGTCCTGCGGGTCGCCGACGGTGATGCGTTTGGCGCGCTCGGTGAACTTCTGCACGAAGTCGGCGTAGATGCTCTGCTGAACCAGGATGCGGCTGCCGGCGGTGCAGCGCTCGCCGTTGTTGGAGAAGATCATGAACACCGCGGCATCCAGCGCGCGGTCCAGGTTGGAGTCGTCAAAGATCACGAACGGGCTCTTGCCGCCCAGTTCCATGCTGAACTTCTTCAGCCCGGCGCTCTTGACGATGTGGTTGCCCGTCACGGTGGAGCCGGTGAAGGAGATGGCGCGCACGTCGGGGTGGGCACAGAGCGGTTCACCAGCCTCTTTGCCGTAACCATGCACCACGTTGAGCACGCCGCGGGGAATGCCGGCCTCCAGCGCCAGTTCACCCAGTCGGGCGGCGGTGAGCGGCGAGAGCTCGCTCATCTTGAGTACGGCGGTGTTGCCGAAGGCCAGGCAGGGCGCCACTTTCCAGGTGGAGGTCATGAACGGCACATTCCACGGCGAGATCAGCGCGCAGACGCCGACCGGGTGGAACAGCGTGTAGTTCAGGTGGGTGGGCGTCGGGTAGGTGTGGCCGTCCACGCGTGTGCACATCTCGGCGAAGTAGTGGAAGTTGTCGCCGGAACGCGGGATCAGCTGTTTGCCGGTCTGGGCGATGACCTGGCCGGTGTCGTCGGTTTCGGTGCGCGCAATCTCGGGCACGTGGGCGGTGATCAGGTCGCCGAGCTTGCGCATCAGCCGGGCGCGCTCGGGCGCGGGCAGGCCAGCCCACTTGGGGAAGGCTTCCTTGGCGGCGGCGACCGCCGCATGCACTTCGGCGGCACCACCGGCCGCGACCTCGGCCAGCACCTCCTGCGTGGCGGGGTTGACGGTTTCGAAGTAGTCGGTGCCGGCAACCGGCTGGCCGTTGATGAGGTGGTTGATGACGGTGGTCATGGGGCGGAGCGGATGGTGTTGACGAGGGCGCCGATGCCTTCGATGCTGGTGACGACCACATCACCCGGCCGGCAGTCCACCACGCCGTCGGGTGTGCCGGTCAGGATCAGGTCGCCGGGGTTCAGGGTCATGAAGCTGCTGAAGTACTCGATGAGGTACGGCACGTCGAAGATCATGTCGCGCGTGTGGCCAACCTGCGTGACCTGGCCGTTGACCGTGGTCTGCAGCGCCAGGGCCATGGGGTTCGACACATCGGCGGCCTCGACCAGCCACGGCCCCAGTGGCGTGCAGGTGTCGCGGTTCTTCACGCGCAGGTTGGGGCGGTACCAGTTCTCCAGGTAGTCGCGGATGGCGTAGTCGTTGGCAACCGTGTAGCCGGCCACAAAGTCATAGGCGTCGTCACGCAGGACCTTCTTTGCCGTCTTGCCGATCACCACCGCCAGTTCGCATTCGTAGTGCATGAACTCGACACCGGCCGGGCGCACGGTCTGCGCACGGTGACCGATCAGCGAGCCTTCGCCCTTGATGAAGACCAACGGCTCCTCGGGCGCCTTGAAGGCGAGTTCTTTTGCATGGTCGGCGTAGTTCAGGCCGAGCGCGAGGATGGTGCGCGGCCAAGGCACGGGCGCCAGCGGTGGCAGCCAGGTCACGGCCTCGATGTCAACCAGGCGGCCGTCGGCCAGCCGCAGGCGGCCCTGGTCTTCGGTGGCATCGTGAATCGTGCCGTCATAAGCCACGCGGGCGTGTTTCATGGGTGTTCCTCCACCAGCGTGTTCGTCAGCACGCCCAGGGTGGCAAGCCCGGGGGCGCGGATCTCGATGCGTTGGCCTGCGTTGGCCTGTGGTCGTTGTGCCCCCAGGCCCAGCAACAGCACGTCGCCGTGGCGCAAAGTCATGAACTCGCTGACGTCGGTGATCAGCTGCGTTGCCGGGCGCAGCATCCGCCCCAGGTCGACGGTCTGCTGCAGACGGCCATCGATGCGCACCTCCAGCTGCAGTCGGTTCGGGTCGCCCACCTCGGCCGGCGTGGCGCAGCGCGGGCCGATACCGAGGAAACCATCCAGGTTCTTGTACTTGACCGGTGGGCGGTAGTAACTGGCGTGCGGCAGCGACAGGTCGTTGACGAGGACATAACCGGCCACGTGTTGCAGGGCTGACTGCGGACTCACCTGATGCGTGGGCGTGCCGATCACCAAGGCCAGGCTGGCGCCGATCTCGACCTGCGGCGCGTGCGCCGGGACCGCAATGGCTGCACCGCAGGCGCTCCAGGTGTTGGCGGTCTTCACGTAGAGCACGGGTGCTTTCGGCGGTGTCTTGTAGGGCGGCGCGCTCATCTGGCCGGCCCAGGCGGCCCATTCGTCTTGCGAATTGAGCAGCACGCCATAAACGGTGCCGGCGGTGAGCACAGGGAAGGAACCACCGCCCTGAGCGGCTGCAGTGCGGGCGCCGTCGGGTGGTCGTGTGGGGCTCATGCGGGTTCCTCCAAGGCAATCAGTTCGTCGAGCAGCGCATAAAGCTGGCCCAGTTTCTCTTTGCCCAGGCTGCGTTCCAGGCGCTGGTAATGCGCCCCGATCGACTGTGACAAGGTTGTTACCAGTTCCAAGCCCTTGGGCGTGGCGCGGACCACACTGCGACGCTGGTCTGCCGGATCGCGTTCGCGTTGTACCAAGCCGTCGCGTTCCATGCGCGTCAGCACGCCGGTGAGGCTGGGGCCGAGGATGTAGGCCTCGCGCGCCACGCGGCCGGTTTCCACCACGCCGTGCTCACCCAGCACACGCAGCACACGCCACTGCTGGTCACTCAGGCCCTGCTCGCGCAGGCCGGGGCGGTAGTGCGTCATCACAGCTTCGCGCGCTTGCAGCAGCAGGCGCGGCAGGTTGCGGTGGCGAAAAGGGGTGGACATGCGGCAGGCAAAGAATCAATTTATTTAACATGTTAAATGTTGAGTCCGCTGGGTGCGCCCGGATTTACCCGATCTGTGAATTCATACAGTATTCGGGTACCATCACCCGATGGCCAAAGAGAAAACCATATACACCTGCAACGAGTGCGGCGGCACCAGCCCCAAGTGGCTGGGCAAATGCCCGCACTGCAATGCCTGGAACACCCTGATCGAATCCGTCGCCGAGAGCGCGGCGCCGGCCAAGAACCGCTTTGCCGCGCTGGCCAAGACGGCGGAGGTGACGACGCTGGCCGACATCGAGGCTACCGACGTGGATCGCACACCCACCGGCCAGGACGAACTGGACCGCGTGCTGGGTGGCGGCATCGTTGAAGGTGGCGTGGTGCTGATTGGTGGCGATCCCGGCATCGGGAAGTCCACATTGCTGTTGCAAGCGCTCGATGCGCTGCAACGCGCCGGCCAGAAGACGCTTTACGTCACCGGCGAGGAGAGCGGCGCCCAGGTTGCGCTGCGCGCGCGCCGCCTGGGGCTGGACGGCTCGCAGGTGCAGGTGCTGGCCGAGATCCAGCTGGAAAAGATCCTCGCCACGCTGGAGGTGCAGCAGCCGGCCATTGCGGTGATCGACTCGATCCAGACCGTGTATTCCGAGCAGCTCACTTCGGCACCGGGTTCGGTGGCCCAGGTGCGTGAGTGTGCTGCGCACCTGACGCGCGCGGCCAAGGCCAGCGGTACCGCCATCGTGCTGGTGGGCCACGTGACAAAAGAGGGCGCGCTGGCGGGCCCGCGCGTGCTGGAGCACATGGTGGACACGGTGCTGTACTTCGAAGGCGATACGCACTCCAGCTTCCGCCTGATCCGCGCCATCAAGAACCGCTTCGGTGCCGTCAATGAGATCGGCGTCTTTGCCATGACGGAAAAAGGCCTCAAGGGTGTGACCAATCCGAGCGCCATCTTTCTGTCGCAACACGCCGAGCCGGTGCCCGGCAGCTGCGTCATGGTCACGCTCGAAGGCACACGGCCGATGCTGGTGGAGATCCAGGCCCTGGTGGACAGCGGCGGTCCGTCACCGCGGCGCCTGTCGGTTGGCCTGGAGCGCGACCGGCTGGCCATGCTGCTGGCGGTGCTGCACCGCCATGCCGGTGTGGCCTGCATGGACCAGGATGTGTTCGTCAATGCGGTAGGCGGCGTGCGCATCAGCGAGCCGGCAGCCGATCTGGCCGTGATGCTGGCCATCACCTCCAGCTTGCGTGGCAAGGCGCTGCCCAAGGGTTTTATCGCCTTCGGCGAGGTGGGGTTGGCCGGCGAGGTGCGGCCGGCGCCGCGTGGTCAGGAACGGCTGAAGGAGGCCGCCAAGCTGGGCTTCAGCGTGGCGGTGGTGCCCAAGGCCAATGCGCCGAAAAAAGCCATCGAAGGCCTGACCATCCACCCGGTGGAACGGGTGGAAGAGGCCATGGAGGTGGTGCGCGCACTCACCTGAGGCGCGTGCGGACCAGACTCAGTCGCGAACGACGCTGTCGCCCGAGTTGCGGACCTTGTCGCCGACGATCAGGCCGGGGTCCTGGTTGAACTCGAAGCTGCGGCGGCTGCCGTCGCCGTACTGCACATTGACGGTCCACACCTTGTGGGTGCGCACCTTCTCCTCGATTTTCTTGCCGGCATAGGCCCCGCCCACGGCGCCAGCGATCGTGGCCAGATCCTTGCCGGCACCCTGGCCCACCTGCTGGCCCAGCAGTGCACCCGCGACACCGCCTCCGATCACACCGAGGGCGCTGCCTTCGCCTTGTTTTTCCGTCACGTTGACCGACACCACCTTGCCGCAGTCGGGGCATGCCGGTTGGCTGACCGGGGTGGGCGCCGGGGTCGGCGCGGCGGCAGGGGCCGCTGCGGGGGCTGCCGTCGACATCCGGGCCTTGGCCTCGGTCAAGGCCTTGTCGTATTCGGTCTTGGCGTCGCGCCGGCACTGCAGTCGGGCATTGGATGAAGTCTCGTCGGCGCAGAGTTTCAGGTCGCCGTCGTAGCGGGTCTTGGCCGCTTTGGTGTCAGCGGCGTATTGGGCCTTGGGGCTCAGGGCCGTCTGGGCCGTGGCACCGAAGGACAAGGACACCAGTGCAGCGGCACAGGCCAGCGTGAAGGTTTGCATTTTCATGAGGCGACTCCTGAAACTATGAAAGTTGACAGTCAAGGATAGTCTTTGCCGACCTAAAGACCAAGCAGGGAACGTGGGCGGATTGACATTGATCAAGCAGGAGCAGGGCTTTTTTCGCACAATCCAAAGCTGTTCAGCACAGACCCACCCCATGAACTGGTTGCAAAAAATCCCTGGCTCACGGCGGGCCGCCACAGGCTTGGAGTGGGCCATCTGGCGCAAGCTGCCGTTGTTCCTGGCGGTGGGTACGGCGCTGCCCCTGGCGGCCTTGGCCGTGCTTCACTGGCAGGTTGATGACTCAACGGCGGCCGGACAACGCTGGCTGCAAATGGCGGACTACATGGTGGTCGGGGTGGTGCTGTTTCATTGGACGGCCGTGGTGACGGTGGGGATTGGCTGCGTCATCGTGATGGTGATGAAGGGGCCGGCCTATGCCGCCGACAGCTATGCGGTGTCGCACAGCGAACAGCCTCGGCGTACAGGGCCGGATGACAAAGCCTAGTTGCTGGCTGGCCTTGCTGGCGCCGTTAAGAAAAGCTTAATCCGGTCTGCCTACGATGAAGTCCATGGAGGTTCCATGGATCATTTGACATCGTGGGTGCGCATCGGGCTCTGGGTCGCCGTGATGCTGAGCCCCTTGGCACACGCAGCAACACCAGCGGAGCAGCTGGCGGCCTACACCGCGCAGGCGGGCGCCGCTGCCCAGCCGCAACGCGGCCAGCAGTTCTTCACCAGCCGGCATGGCAAGGACTGGAGCTGCGCGTCCTGCCACACCGACACGGCCAGCACCGAGGGCAAACACGCCAGCACCGGCAAGCCGATCGCGCCGTTGGCACCGGCCTTCAACCCGGAGCGTTTCACCGACGCAGCCAAGACCGAGAAGTGGTTCCGACGCAATTGCAATGACGTGCTGGGACGCGTCTGCACGCCGGGCGAGAAGGCCGATGTGCTGGCCTGGTTGCTGACGCTCAAACGGTGAACCATGGACCAACGTTACCCAAGGACTTGCATGAAACATTCCAGCCTCCCATCATTCGCGATGGCAGCGTTGCTGCTGACGTGCGGCGTTGCGGCGCAGGCGGACGCCGGGCGGGCGAGCATGCCGCTGCTGCCGAAGTATCAGCAGGAATGCGCGGCCTGCCATATGGCCTACCCGCCTGGCATGCTGCCCGCCGCTTCATGGCGGCGGCTGATGGGGTCACTCGACAAGCACTATGGCACCGATGCCACGCTGGATGAGGCCGGTGTGCGTGACGTCGCGAACTGGTTGCAGGCCAATGCCGGCACCTACAAACGCGTGAGCGAAGAGCCGCCGCAAGACCGCATCAGCCGGTCGGCCTGGTTTGTGCGCAAGCACCGCGAGGTGGAGCCTGCCATCTGGCAGCAGGCCGCGGTCAAGAGCGCGGCCAACTGTGCCGCATGCCACACGCGTGCGGACCAGGGCAGTTTCCGCGAATCCGAAATCACTTTCCCCCAGGGCCTGGACGCGCGTTTTCGCCGCACCTGGCCCGACTGAATGCTTGGAAGAACACAATGAACGCTAGTACCTCACTGGAAACGTCGGCGGCCTCAGCCCGCCCTCTTGCGCAACGGACTCGTCGGGTGGTGGATGCTCCGACCCGCGTGTTCCACTGGCTGTTTGCCCTGAGTTTTCTCGGGGCCTATCTCACAGCGGATGGCGAGCGCTGGCGGCTTTTGCACGTCACGCTGGGCTACACCATGGCTGGGCTATTGGGCTTTCGCGTGGTCAATGGGCTGCTGGGTCCCCGGCAGGCGCGTCTGTCGCTGCTGCTGCGCAAGCTCGCAGGCGGACCGCAGTGGGTGCGGTCGTCACTGTCGGCAGTACGGAACCCAGCGGCCGGCGCGGTGAACTGGCGCCAAGGGCAGTACCTGTTGATGGCCTTGGCGGTGGTGAGCCTGCTGGCCCTGGTGCTGCCACTCACCTTGTCGGGTTATGCCACCTACAACGAGTGGGGCGGCGACTGGCTGGAGGAGTTGCACGAATTCGTGGGCAACACCTTCCTGCTGGTGGTGTTGGGGCATCTGGCCCTGATCGCCGGCCTGAGCTGGCTGCGCCGGAAGAACCTGGCCATGAACATGCTGAGCGGCCGGGTGGAGGGTGCCGGCCCCGACCTGGTGCAGCGCAACCACGGGCTGCTGGCCACGCTGCTTCTGGTCGCGGTGCTGGCTTTCTGGGCCTGGGAGTGGCAACAGGCGCCGCAAGGCCTCGTGTCGGGTGCCTCGACCCACAGCATCCATGCCGACGATGACGACTGAGGGCATGGCCCCGCGCAATGCAAAAATAGCGCTTCACTGAACAACTGCGGAGGCATGGGATGCGAATCCTGCTGGCGGAAGACGATGCCATGCTGGGCGATGGCTTGCGGGCCGGCCTGCGCCAGTTGGGCTTCCAGGTCGATTGGGTGCGTGACGGCGAGGCTGCCGAGCGGGAACTGGCTTCCGGTGCGTACGCTGCGGGCGTGCTGGACCTCGGCTTGCCGCGCAAGGACGGGCTGGATGTGCTGCAGGCCCTGCGTGCACGCCGGGTGGCCACGCCGGTGCTGGTGCTGACGGCGCGCGATGCCGTGCCCGACCGTATTCGCGGCCTCGACCTTGGTGCGGATGACTATGTGATCAAGCCGGTCGATCTGCATGAGCTGGGGGCCCGGTTGCGTTCACTGGTGCGGCGCGCGCACGGTCAGATGCAGGACAGTTTGCGCTGCGCCGGGGTGTTGCTGGAACCGGCGGCGCGGCAGGTCAGCCTGAACGGCGAGGCGGTGGCACTGTCGACGCGTGAATTCGATCTGCTGCATGCGCTGATGCGCAATGCGGGCCGCGTCATGTCGCGCGAACAGCTGGAGGAGCAGCTGTACAGCTGGGGGCATGAGGTGGACAGCAATGCGGTCGAGGTCCACATCCACCATCTGCGCCGCAAGCTGCAGCCGGACCTGATCCAGACCGTGCGTGGCGTAGGGTATGTCGTGTTGCGCGACCCGGAGGCGGCATGACCTTGCGGCCGTCACTTCATTCCCTGCAGGCGCGCCTGCTGGCGCTGGTGCTGGGCTTGGCGGCGGTGGTGTGGCTGGCTGCCGCCGTGCTGATCTGGCGCGATGCGCGCCATGAACTGGATGAGCTGCTGGACGGCCATCTGGCCCAGGCCGCCGCCTTGCTGGTGGTGCAGCAGGCCGCCTACCACGACGACGACAAGGTGGCCGATGCACCTTCGCTGCACAAATATGCACCGCGCGTGATCTTCCAGGTGTTCCACGAAGGCGAGCTGGTGCAGCGTTCTGCCCAGGCTGGCGCACGGCCCTTGAGCGAGATCGAGCGCGGGTTTTCCACCGTGCAGCTGGCCGACGGCTCCGAATGGCGGGTGTTTGCGACCCAGGGGGCCGAGCGCGATGTGCAGGTGTTTGTGGGCGAGCAGCTGGCGTCGCGCAGCGCGATCCTGCGCGCCGTGCTGCGCAGTGTGCTGCTGCCACTGATGTTGGCCTTGCCCTTGCTGGCGCTGGCCGGCTGGCTGGCCGTGCGGCGCGGCTTGCTGCCACTGCGGCAGCTCAGCGAGGTGCTGGGCCAGCGGCAGCCCGAGGCGCTGGAGCCGGTGGTGCTCCAGGACGTGCCCGCTGAAATGCAGCCGCTGGTGGAGGCCCTGAATGGCCTGTTCGGGCGCATTGAACGCATGCTGGAGTCGGAGCGCCGCTTCACGGCGGATGCGGCCCATGAGCTGCGTACGCCGATTGCCGCCATCCGGGCCCAGGCCCAGGTGGCCCTGGGTGCAGGTGCCGATGCCGCGCAACGCCAGCAGGCCCTGCAGACCACGCTGGCCGGCTGCGACCGCGCGACCCATCTGGTCGAACAATTGCTGACGCTGGCGCGGCTGGAAGCGGCGCCAGCCGGCGCGACCGAACCGGTGGATCTGGCCGGGCTGGCCCGTCGTGTCCTGGCAGAATTGGCGCCGGCCGCCCTGGCGCGCCAGCAGCAGCTCGAACTCGACGCGGCCGAGCCCTGCCAGGTGGCGGGCAGCGAGCTGTTGCTGGGCGTGCTGTTGCGCAATCTGGTCGACAACGCCATGCGTTACAGCCCGGACGGCGCCACGGTCCAGGTGCGGGTGGCGCTGGAAAACGGTCAGCCGCTGCTGCAGGTGGAAGACAGCGGCGCCGGCATGACGGCGCAGGAGATGGCACGGCTGGGCGAGCGCTTTTACCGGGTGCCGGGCCATGCGCAGCCGGGCAGCGGCCTGGGCTGGTCCATCGTCCGGCGCATTGCCCAGGTGTGTGGTGCCCAGGTCCAGACCGCGGCTTCGGCGCGACTGGGTGGGCTGGCCGTGTCGGTGTCCTGGCCAGCATCCGCGCAGAGACAGCGGGACTGATGCGCGCCGTGCGTCAAAATCGCGGGTATGCAATTCCAGAAAATCTTTGTGCCGATCGCCAGTGTGGTGCTGGTCGTCGCGGCGTACCGGGCTTATGGTTGGGGCGGCGTGGCCATTGCCCTGGGGGCCTTGGTGATGTGGCTGCTGCTGCACTTCACCCGCATGATGCAGGTCCTCAAGCGGGCCGCTGACCGGCCGGTCGGTTTTGTCGACAGCGCCGTCATGCTCAACGCCAAGCTCAAGCCAGGCGTCAACCTGCTGCACGTGGTGGCCATGACGCGCGCCTTGGGCGAGCTGGTCAGCCCCAAGGACAGCCAGCCTGAGCTGTTTCGCTGGACCGATGCCTCCGAGTCTTTTGTGACCTGCGAATTCAGGCAGGGCAAGCTGGTGACGTGGGAGCTGGTCCGCCCGACGCAGCCCGCGGATGCCACGACCACAGCCCCGCCCGCGCCGGCCCCGTAAAATCACTGTTTTTGCAAGCTTGCTTGCCTCGCCCTTCTAAGGAAAGTACCGATGAGTCCCCTACCTACCTCGATGTCCGACCGTGATGGAAAAATCTGGATGGATGGCCAGATGGTGGATTGGCGCGATGCCAAGATCCATGTGCTGACCCACACCCTGCACTACGGTTGCGGCGCTTTCGAGGGCGTGCGCGCCTACAACACCGTCAACGGCACGGCGATTTTCCGTCTGCAGGACCACACCGAGCGCCTGTTCAACAGCGCCAAGATCCTGCGCATGAAGATGCCGTTCACCCAGGAGCAGGTGAACGAAGCACAGAAGGCGGTGGTGCGCGAGAACAAGCTGGAAAGCTGCTACCTGCGCCCGCTGACCTGGATTGGCGACAAGAAACTGGGCGTTTCGCCGAAGGGCAACACCATCCACGTGATGGTGGCGGCCTGGGCCTGGGGCGCCTACCTCGGCGAAGACGGCATCACCAAGGGCATTCGCGTCAAGACCAGCAGCTACAACCGACACCACGTCAACATCACGATGACGCAGGCCAAGGCGGTGAGCAACTACAGCAACTCCATCCTGGCCAATACCGAAGCCACCGATGATGGCTATGACGAGGCACTGCTGCTGGACTCGGCCGGTTTCGTGTCCGAAGGCTCGGGCGAAAACGTGTTCATCGTCAAGGGCGGCGTGGTCTACACCCCCGACCTGTCGGCCGGTGCGCTCAACGGCATCACGCGCAATACCGTGCTGCACATCTGCAAGGACCTGGGGCTGGAAGTGGTGCAAAAGCGCATCACGCGCGACGAGTTCTACATCGCGGATGAAGCCTTCTTCACCGGCACGGCCGCCGAAGTGACGCCGATCCGCGAGTTGGATCGCGTCGAAATCGGCTCCGGCAGCCGCGGCCCGATCACCGAGAAGATCCAGAACGCGTTTTTTGACATCGTCAATGGCCGCAATCCGAAATACGCCCACTGGCTGACGAAGGTTTAACACCCCCAGGCTGCGCGCACTGCGTGTCGCTTCGCCACCCCCCTTGCAGGGGGCAACGCCAGCGGCCCGGCAAAGCCGGTTCCGCGGCGTTCTGCGACGAAGCCCAAGATGCGCGTATCCATCAAAAGCGAGGCATTTATGAGCAAGCAAACGGTTGAACTGTTGGCCAAGGACCTGAACCACCAGGGCGGCGTGTTCTGTCCCAATCCCCAGGCTGACATGAAGCTCTGGAACAGCCATCCCAAGGTGTACCTGGATGTGGCGCGTACCGGCGAAGCCAAGTGCCCCTATTGCGGCACGGTCTACAAGCTGAAAGCGGGTGAGCACTTCGGTGGCGGGCATTGAGCCACCCCCGAGGCGGCCTGCGGCCGCTTCCTCCTCAAGGGGGCGCTGCCTGCGGCCCGGCAAAGCCGGCTCCGCGGTAGCCCCCCAAGATCCCTGATCATCGCGTGACATCTTCACTCATCATTGCCCCCCAGTGGATCGGTGACGCGGTCATGACAGAGCCGCTGCTGCGCCGCCTGCATGCGCGCGGCGAGCGTCTCACGGTGGGGGCGCTGCCCTGGGTGGCGCCGGTCTACCGTGCCATGCCGCAGGTGGCGGAGGTCATCGAGTTTCCTTTTGCCCATGGCGGCCTGCAGCTCAAGGCGCGGCGTGCGCTGGCGCGGCAAATGCAGGGCCGCTTCGATGTGGCCTATGTGCTGCCCAACTCGCTCAAGAGCGCCTTGCTGCCCTTGCTGGCCGGCATTCCGAAGCGCGTCGGCTACCTGGGTGAAGCGCGTGTCGGCCTGCTGACGCATCGACTGAAAAATCCCCCGAAGAACGCGCGGCCGCCGATGGTGGCGTTCTACTCGGCGCTCAGTGGCGAGCCAGACGTGGCGGGGGACCGGCCGCGCCTGCAGGTCGAGGCAGCCCGCGGCGATGCCGTGCTGGACCGGCTGGGCCTGTCGCGCGGCGCGTACTACGTTTTTGTGCCGGGTGCCGAGTACGGCCCGGCCAAGCGTTGGCCCGCGGCCCGTTTCGCCGAACTGGCGCAGCGGCTGGCGCTGCCGGTGCTGTTGCTCGGTTCGGGCAAGGAAGCGGCGCTGGGTGACGAGATCATCCAGCTGGCTGCGGCTGGTCAACAACAAAACTGCCGCAACCTGGCCGGCCGCACCGATCTGCTGGACGCCTTTGGTCTCATTGCGGGGGCCAAGGCCATGGTGAGCAATGACACCGGCCTCATGCATGTGGCGGCGGCCCTGGATGTGCCCCAAGTGGCCCTTTTCGGCTCCAGCAGCCCCCTGCACACACCGCCCCTGAGTGACAAGGCACGGGTGGTCTGGCTCAAGAACGACCCGGACTACCAGCCGCCGCTGGATTGCGCCCCCTGCTTCCAGCGCGAGTGCCCCTTGGGCCATCTGCGCTGTCTGAACGACATCACTGCCGACCGGGTGCTGCAGACCCTGTAGCCCGCTTTCCTGACCGACTTGACGGCGCAAAAAAAAGCCACCTGGAAGGGTGGCTTTGAAAAGTCCTCGAAAGGACGTCGTTGGGACTCTTTGATTCCGCCGTGGCCTGCTGCTCTGAAGGCGGCATGGCTGGACGGAATCTTTCGTATGACTGTGACAGCAGTTGGATATAACTGTATCGAGCCAGATCGGTTTCGGATATCCCACAAATGGGGGATATGACGCCGGTTTTGTCCAAAAAAGAGACATTCCGCCCGGCCAGCCGGGTGCTGAGGGCGGATTTTGCTTAAGGCTCTGCCGGGGACTCAGGCCGTGGCAGGCAGTTCGACCACGAAACAGGCGCCGCCGCCGGGCCGCTCTTCGCAACGCACGCTGCCGCCATGGCGCGTGGTGATGGACTTGACCAGGGCCAGGCCCAGGCCGACGCCGCCATCGCGCTCGGAGGCGCCGGGCAGGCGGTAGAAGGGCTCAAAAATGCGTTCCCGCTGCGCCGGCGGCACGCCCGGACCACGGTCACTGACGCGGATCGTGACCTGCTGGCCGTTAGGCTGCAGGCTCAGGCGGATGTCGCCCGCGGCATGGCGGCGGGCGTTTTCCAGCAGGTTGCGCACCACCCGGCGCAGCAGTTTCGCCACGCCCGGCACCGGCAGACTGGTGCAACCGGCCGGAACCTCGAATTCGGCACCGGTCTGCGCGCACTCCTCGGCACACAGGCCGACCAGGTCCACCGGCTCCAGTGTGCCGATGTCGATCGGGCTGGCTTCAAGCCGGCTGGCCAGCAGGATCTCGTCGATCAGCTGGTCGAGTTCGTGGATGTTGCGGGTGATTTCCTCGCGGGCCGTGGCGTTGGGGCGTTCGCCCATGAGCTCCAGGCCCATGCGGATGCGTGTCAGGGGTGAGCGCAGTTCGTGCGAGGCATTGGCCAGCAGGGCCTTTTGGGACTGCAGCAAGGCCTGCACGCGTTCGGCCGCGATGTTGAAGCGCTGGGCCAGGAAGGCCACCTCGTCGCGTCCGTCTTCCGGCAGGCGGCGCGCCAGGTCGCCTTCGCCCCAGCGTTCCACGCCCTGTTGCAACGCTTCTAACCGCTTTGTCAGGCGCCGCACAATGGGGTAGGCGCCGAGCGCAACAGCCAGCGCGACCAGTCCGAGCAGCCAGACGAAGTCGAACGGCGGGCGCCACCAGGGCGGCGCCATCATGGGGGGCGGCCGGTTGGGGCGCGGCAGTTGCACGAACAGGGTCTGCCCATCGCGGGTCGGCACTTCGAATTCAAACCCCTGACCGGGCAGACGACCCGGGCGCACCACGGCCTGGCCAATGATGTCGCCGCTGGCGTTGCGCAACACGATCTCGCGTCCGGGGCGCTGGGCGCGCTCGCGATCGGCCTCCTGGCGCCAGAGCCAGCTGAACACCAGGGTCAGCATGACCACCGTGGCCACCACGGCCAGCCAGATGCGCAGGTACAGGCGTTGCGTCAGGGGCGTGCTCATGGCGGGCCTTCCGGGCTCAGTCCTGCTGGCGGGCAAAGACATAACCGACACCGCGCACCGTGAGGATGCGCTTCGGATTTTTCGGATCCGCCTCGATGGCGGCGCGGATGCGGCCCATGTGCACATCGATCGAGCGATCGAAGGCCTCCAGTTCGCGGCCGCGCACGGCTTCCATGATCTGGTCGCGCGTCAGCACACGGCCGGCCCGTTCGGCCAGCGTCACCAGCAGGTCGAACTGGTAGGAGGTCAGTTCACAGGCTTGCCCGCTGACCGTGACGGTCCGGGCATCGCGGTCGATGGTCAGCGAACCGAAATTCAGTTGGCTCGTGGTTGGCGGGTCGTTGTCGCCGCGCCGGCGCAGGATGGCGCGGATACGGGCCAGCAGCTCGCGCGGCTCGAACGGTTTGGGCAGATAGTCATCGGCGCCCATCTCCAGGCCGATGATGCGGTCCATCGGATCGCCTTTGGCGGTGAGCATCAGGATGGGGGTCTGCGCCAGACTGCCGGGCAGGGCGCGGATGCGGCGGCAGACTTCCAGGCCATCCATGTCGGGCAGCATCAGGTCGAGGATGATGAGCTGCGGCGGCGTCTCGTGGCTCTGCAGGCGCGCCAGGCCATCACTGGCGTCGGCCGCCTGCGCCACTGCAAACCCCGACTGCGCAAGGTACTCGCTGACCATGCCCGCCAGGCGGGCATCGTCTTCGATCATCAGGAGATGCTGGCTCATGGGAGAAGTCTGTTCATGCAATAGGCACCATGATGAGGCTTGGCCGTCAAATGCGCTTGAATCCGCGGTAAAGATAAGTAAACCGGAGCCTCTGCTTGCTATTAAAAATATAGCTGTTGGCGCATATTCAACAGGGGGTTCAGGCCGATTTTGTTCGAGATGCCAGCCAGACCAGCAGCAGCACCGGCAGGCCCAGCAAGGCAGTGGCGGTGAAGAAGTGGGTGTAGCCGAAGGCGTCCACGTAGTCGCCGGAAAAGCCAGCCAGGAACTTGGGCAGCAGCAGCATCATGGAACTGAACAGGGCGTACTGGGTGGCCGAATAGCTGACGTTGGTCAGGCTGGACAGGTAGGCAATGAAGGCCGAGGAGGCGATGCCGCTGGCCAGGTTGTCGGCCGAGATCACGGCGATCAGCGCCGTCACGTCATGGCCGCGCGAGCCGAGCCAGGCAAACAGCAGGTTGCTGGCGGCGCTGAGGATGGCGCCGAGCATCAGCACGCGCATCACCCCCAGGCGCATGGCCAGCGCGCCGCCGATGAAGGCGCCCGCCAGCGTCATGATGACGCCGTAGATCTTGGTCACCGCGGCCACCTCGTCCTTGGTGTAACCCATGTCGACGTAAAACGGGTTGGCCATGATGCCCATCACCACATCGCTGATGCGGTAGATCGCGATCAGCGCCAGGATCAGCGCCGCCTGCCATTTGTAGCGGCGGATGAAGTCGGCAAAGGGTTCGATGAGAGCGCCCCGCAGCCATTCGCCCAGGTTCTTGGCCGGGGGCAGTTCGCGGCGTGCCGGCTCGGGGCTCAGCAGCACGGTCAGCATGCCGGGCAGCATGCTGGCGGCCATGGCCAGGTAGGCGGTCTGCCAAGCGGCGTTCTGGTAGGCGATGGCACCCGCCACGGCCGGCGTCACTTCGGCGCGTGCGGCAAGCCACAACACGCCGGCGCCGGCCCAGATCATGGCCAGGCGGTAACCGGTCTGGTAGGCCGCGGCCAGTGCGGCCTGGCGTTCCGCTCCGGCCGACTCAATGCGGAAGGCGTCGAGCGCAATGTCCTGTGTGGCCGAGCCGACGGCCACCAGCAGCGCGCACCACACCAGCGGCTCCAGCCCGAGGCGTGGGTCCTGCAGGGCCATGCCAGCCAGGCCGGCCATGATGACGGCTTGTGCCAGCAGCAGCCAGCTGCGGCGCAGGCCGAGCCAGTGGGTCAGTCCCGGCAGCGGCAGCCGGTCCACCAAGGGCGCCCAGACCCACTTGAAGGCATAGGCCAGCCCGACCCAGCTCAGGTAGCCAATGGTGCTGCGGTCAATGCCCGCTTCGCGCAGGCGGAAACTCAGAGTGCCCAGCACCAGCAGCAGGGGCAGGCCGGCAGAAAAACCCAGCACCAGCATGCGCAGGGTCGGGGCTTCGAGGTAGACACGCAGGGAGGCAAGCCAGGAGGTCTTGATTTGGCTGGTTTCAGCGGCATTTGAACTCATGCGGGAATAATAAGCGCTGCCTTGACCCGTCCGACCCATGCCGAAACGTGAACCTTTGAACCTGTTGCTCCAATCCCGCCGCTGGCTGGTGTGCGGTCTGCTGCCGTTGGCGCTGTTGGCACTGCCGGCGCTGGCACGCGAGGGGGTGGAGGTGGGCAAGAACTCGGCCTTCAGCAAGCTGGTGCCCGCCGACGAGGTGGAGAGCAGCGCCGGGCAGCAGTACAGCCAGCTGCTGGCCCAGGCACGTGCCAAGAACGCCCTGGCGCCGCGTGAACATCCGCAGCTGCAGCGCCTGCGCGCGATTGCGCGCAAGATCATTCCCCAGGCCTTGGGCTGGAACCCGCGTGCCCGCGACTGGCAGTGGGAGGTCAATCTGATCGCCTCATCGCAGGTCAATGCCTTCTGCATGCCGGGCGGCAAGATTGCCTTCTACACCGGCATCCTCGACAAGCTCCAGCTCAGCGACGACGAGGTGGCCATGGTCATGGGCCATGAGGTGGCCCACGCCTTGCGCGAGCATGCACGCGAGCGCATGGGCAAGAGTGCGGTCACGCACGGCGCCGCGCGCATCGGCGGTGTGCTGGCGGCCGGCATCTTCGGCATCGATCCGCGCCTGACCGATTCGCTAGCACGCGGCGGTGCCAACCTGCTGACGCTGGAGTTCAGCCGCGAAGACGAGTCAGAGGCCGATCTGGTCGGCATGGAGTTGGCCGCGCGGGCCGGTTTTGATCCGCGTTCGGGCATCACCCTGTGGCAGAAGATGAGCGCGGCCAACAAGGGTGGCCCGCCGCAATGGCTGTCCACCCACCCTTCCGGCAAGACGCGCATTGCCGACATCGAGAAGAACCTGCCGAAGGTGCTGCCGCTGTACGAGCGCGCAATAAAGTAACACCCCCGACTCTCGCCCACTGCGTGTGGCTCGCATCCCCCCTCAAGGGGGCGACGCCAGTGGCCCGGCGAAGCCGGTTCCACGGCGTCCTGCGCTAGTCAGGGGTCAGGTGCCACCCACAAACGGGTTGGTTTTCCGTTCGCGGCCGAAGGTGCTTTCGGGGCCGTGACCCGGGATGAACACGGTGTCGTCGCCCATTGGCCACAGGCGTTGCGTGATGCTGTCGATCAGCTGCGCGTGGTTGCCCTGCGGGAAGTCGGTGCGGCCGATCGAGCCGGCAAACAGCACGTCGCCCACAAACGCCCGCTGGATCTCCGGCGAGTGGAACACCACGTGGCCGGGCGTGTGACCCGGGCAATGGCGCACCTGCAAGGTGCTGTGGCCGATGCTGACGGTGTCGCCGTCATGCAGCCAGCGTGTCGGCGTGAATGATTCGGCATGCGGCAGCCCGAAGCGCTGGCCCTGCATGGGCAGGCCGTCGATCCAGAACTGGTCGCCCGGATGCGGCCCGACGATGGGCAACCCCAGCTTTTGCGAGAGTTCCGCCGTGCCGCCTGCATGGTCGATGTGGGCGTGTGTCAGCCAGATCTGTTCCAGCGTGACGCCCAGCTTCTGGATGGCATCGAGCAGCACCTCAAGATCGCCACCCGGATCGATGATGGCGGCCTTCATGGTCTCGTCACACCAGACGATGGAGCAGTTTTGCTGGAAGGCGGTGACGGGGATGGTTTCGTAGTGAAGCATGGCTGGCTGATTTTGGGGGTTTACCCTTTGAGAAAAGCACTATACATTCCGTAACAATCGCACGCTATGCTGTGCGGACAGCGCTATCGGTCATGGTGTCATTCTCGTCGCTCTCCCTTTCAGGCTAGGAGTCGAACAAGCGCCAGATGCTTGCACCAAGCAGCTCAAACAGGGAAACGCAGGAGTATTGATGCAGTCAACGGAGTCGACGATTTCGTCCGCCGACCAGGAAAAAAACAGGCGATTGGCGCTGACCGGGGTGGTCGCCATGGCGCTGCTCAGCTCCCTACTGTGGGCTGGTGTGCTTGATGCCGGCCTGCCGGTCAAACACTTCCTGACGCTGCACACCACGCTGGAGGTGGCCTCCATCATCGTTGCCATGCTGGGGTTCGGTATTGCCTGGCATGCCTATTCGGAAGACCGTCCGGGCAACATCGCCCTGCTGGGCGCCGTGCTGTTCGGGACAGCGCTGCTCGATTTCGGGCACACCCTGTCGTACGCCGGCATGCCGGAGGTGGTCACGCCTTCCGGCCCCGGCAAAGCCATCAGCTTCTGGCTGCCTGCGCGGCTGCTGGTGGCGGTGGGTCTGCTGGTCATTGCGTTGCGGCCCTGGCAGCCCTTGAAGAGCCCCTACATGCGCCACGCCCTCATGGGCGTCGTGCTGGCCTATGTGGCGCTGGTTTATGGGGTGGTGCTGTTCCGTCCCGATCTGGTGCCGGTGCTTTTTGTGCCGGGTCAGGGCCTGACGCCGTTCAAGGTCAAGTTTGAATACATGCTGGTGGCGATCTACGGTACCACGGCCTGGCTGTTCTACCGGCAGTCCCGCCGCGACGTTGGCTTCAATGCAGCCGATCTGTTTGCGGCTGCCGCCATTGCAGGGCTGTCCGAGCTGTTCTTCACGCGTTACGAAAGCGTGACCGATCTGGTCAATGCCTCCGGCCATGTCTACAAGATCGTCAGCTACTACTTCATCTACCGCGTGGTGTTTGTTGACAGTGTGCACCTGCCGTTTGATGCCTTGCACCAGGCCCTGAGCAAGGAAAAGGTGCGGGCGGCCGAGCAGCACTCCTTCGTGCGCACCTTGGACCTGCTGGAAGAGGCGGTGCTCGAGCTGGATCGGCGCGGCCGCATCCTGAGCGCCAACAGTGGCTGGTGGCTGCTGGTGGGCACGGCCCCCATGGTCGATACCAGCCTGCTGGCCCACGTGCATGAAGAGGATCGCAGTGCGTTCGAGCTGCATCTGGTGGGGCTGGTATCGGGGCAGAAGGACGAGTTCCGCGGTCGCTACCGCTTCCAGACCCATACCCGCCCCGAGCAGTGGATGGAATGCCGTTTTGTGGTCGAACGCGATGACGACGGCGAAGTGACCGGCGCGCGCGGCGTGCTGCGCGACATCACCAAGAGTTATCTGCAGGAACGTCACATCACCTACATGGCCTTGCATGACGCGCTCACCAGCCTGCCCAACCGTGTGCTGCTGGAGGACCGCATCAAGCAGGCCATCCAGCAGGCGGCACGCACCGGCAACCGCGTGGGGGTGTGCTTCATCGATCTTGACCACTTCAAGAACATCAACGATGCCTACGGCCACAAGGCGGGTGATGCCTTGCTGCTGACGCTGTCCCAGTTGCTGAAGGACTGCCTGCGCGACGGCGATACGCTGGCGCGCTGGGGCGGGGATGAGTTCGTGGTGCTGCTGCCGGATCTGACCACCGCCGATGCGGCCCGCCAGGTGGCACAGAAGATGGTGGATGCCATGCGTCAGACCGTGATGCTGGAGAGCCTGGCCATCAACGCCACCTTCAGCATGGGCATTGCGGTCTATCCGGATGACGAGAGCAGCGGCGACATCGACAGCCTGCTGGCGCAGGCCGACCGGGCCATGTTCTATGCCAAGTCCCAGGGGCGCAACAACTACCAGCTGTTCGCCGACATGTCGAGCAAGGGCCTGGGCAAAAAGGAGCTCTACATCCAGACCCGTCTGGCGCAGGCCATCCGGGACCAGCGTATTGCGGTCTGGTATCAGCCACAGGTGGCGGCCCGCTCGCATGCCGACGGCCGCCAGCGGCTGATCGGGGTGGAGGCGCTGGCGCGCTGGCATGACGCGGATCTGGGCTGGATCTCGCCCGGCAGTTTCATTCCGATGGCGGAAAACCTGGGCCTGATCGGCGAGCTCGGCCATCTGGTGCGGCGTCAGGCGTTCGAGCAGTTCCGCGAATGGCGTCTGACGCACCCCGACTTGACGCTTGCCATCAATATTTCCAAGCGACAGCTGTTCGCCTCCGACTTCATGCTCGTGCTGCTGGCCGACGTGGAGCGCTACGAGCTTGACCCGCGCAGCCTGGTGCTGGAGGTGACGGAATCCGTGGCGCTGATGGATGTGGAGTTTGCCGAAGAGCGGCTGCGCCAGCTCTCCAATGCCGGGTTCACCCTGGCCATCGATGATTTCGGTACCGGTTATGCCTCGCTGTCGCAGTTGCATGAACTGCCGATCGGCGAGTTGAAGATCGACATCTCTTTCGTGCGCCGTGTGCACACCACGGAAGGCCTGCGCATGGCCCAGGGCATCATCAGCCTGGCGCAGGCGCTACGCCTGCGCACCGTGGCCGAAGGTGTGGAGGATGAAAAGACGGAGGGTGTGCTGCGCGACCTGGGTGTGGACGTGCTGCAAGGTTACTTCTTCGCCCGTCCTTGCCCGGCCAGCGAGCTGTCAGCCTTGCCGCTGTTCGTCAACGGGGAAACGCTGGCGGGCTGACACGCCTCAGAGCATGCCGTCGTAGTCGATCGTGATCGGCGCGTGGTCGGAAAACTTCTCGCCCTTGTAGATCGCCTCGCGACGCGCCCGTGCGGCCAGTGCGGGTGTGGCCAGGTGGTAGTCCAGCCGCCAGCCCACGTTCTTGGCATAGGCCTGGCCTCGGTTGCTCCACCAGGTGTAGGCGGCCTCGGTTGCGTCGGGCTGGAGCTGGCGGTAGACGTCCACCATGCCGCCTTCGCTCAACAGGCGCGTCATCCAGGCGCGCTCTTCGGGCAAAAAGCCCGAGTTCTTCAGGTTGCCCTTCCAGTTCTTCAGGTCGATCTCCTTGTGTGCGATGTTGACGTCGCCGCACAGGATGAATTCGCGTTCGCGCTTGAGCTGCTGGAGATGGGGGTAGATCTCGTCCAGGAAACGGAACTTGGCCTGCTGACGTTCTTCGCCGGACGAGCCGCTGGGGAAGTAGCAGCTGATGAGGGACAGTTTGCGCTGTGGCGTGTCAAAGCGCAGCTCGACGTAACGGCCCTCGGCGTCGAACTCCGGCGAGCCGTAGCCGATGCGCACCTCACTCGGCTCGTGCCGGCTGTAGATGCCGACGCCTGAATAGCCTTTTTTCTCGGCGAAGTGGAAGTGGCCGCGCAGGCCGGCCAGGCTTTCGAAACGACCAGCCACGTCGGCCGCCTGGGCTTTGACTTCCTGCACGCAAATACAATCGGGTCTGGTGGCCTCAAGCCAGGCCTCAAGCCCCTTGCTGGTGGCGGAACGGATGCCATTGAGGTTGAGGCTGCTTAATTTGAACAAGGAATTTCCCATGTCGGAAGGTGTGGCATCAACAGCGGGGCAGGACAAGCTGGCCCAGGATTTTGTGCAGTTTGCCGTCGATTGCGGCGTGCTGCGCTTTGGCGAATTCAAGACCAAGGCCGGCCGCCTGTCGCCCTACTTTTTTAATGCAGGTCTGTTTGACGACGGCGCCAAGCTCGGGCGTCTGGCCGAATTCTATGCGCAGCGCGTGATCGAGTCCGGCATCGAGTTCGACATGATTTTCGGCCCCGCCTACAAAGGCATTCCGCTCGGCGCTGCGCTGGCGGTCGAGCTGGCACGGCGCGGCCGCAACGTGCCCTTTGCCTACAACCGCAAGGAAGCCAAGGACCACGGCGAGGGTGGCACGCTGGTGGGGGCGCCGCTCAAGGGCCGGGTGCTGATTGTCGACGACGTGATGTCGGCCGGTACGGCGGCGCGCGAGTCGATTGCCATCATCGAGGCCGCCGGTGCCACGCCGCATGCGGTCGTGATTGCACTGGACCGGCAGGAGATGGCCACGGAAAACGGCCAGGACGTGCCCTACAGCGCCGTGCAGTACGTGCGCCAACGCCTCGGTCTGCAGGTCGGCGCCATCGCGAAGCTGGCGGATCTGTTGCTGTATCTGGAAGCCCACAGCAGCACGGGGCAGGCGGCCGATCACCAGCGCGTGCTGGCTTACCGGCAGCGATATGGTGTGAATGAAGGCTGACCATGGGTAGGGCAGCGGGCAGTGCACTGATCAGTGCGGCGCTGTTCGGCGCATTGGGGGATGGGTGGGCCCAGGCGCCGGCGCAGAACATTTATTCCTGCACGGACGGCCAGGGGCGCAAGCGCACCGCCGATCGGCCGATCGCGGAATGCGCGGACCGCGAGCAGCGCCTGCTCAATCCCAGCGGCACCGTGCGTGCCACCGTCGGCCCGTCGCTCAATGCACAGGAGCGTGCCCAGCAGGAACTACGCCAGCGCCAGGAGGCCGAGACGCTGGCCCGGAAGCAGGAAGAGACGCGGCGCGAGCGGGCCTTGTTGTTGCGCTATCCGAATCAGGCCGCACATGACAAGGAGCGGGCCGAGGCGTTGGCCCAGGTGGACGTGGTGCAGCAGGTGGCGCGCCAGCGCGAGGCTGAACTGGTGCGTCAGCGCGAAGGCCTGTTGGCCGAGCTGGAGTTCTACAAGAAAGATCCGGCCAAGGCGCCGCTGGCCCTGCGCCGGCAGCTGGATGAAAACAGCCGCAATCAGGCGGCACAAAAGCGTTTCATTGCCGAGCAGGAGGCTGAGCGCGGTCGCATCCATACGCGCTTCAATGCCGAGCAGGCGCGCCTGAAACTCTTGTGGATGGCTGCCGCGCCCCTGGCTGCACCAGCGGCCAGCAAAGGCCGCTGACGCGCGTTTTCAGCTCAGCTTGCTGCGCAGCAGGTCGTTGACCTGTTGCGGATTGGCCTTGCCCTTGCTGGCCTTCATGACCTGGCCGACCAGCGCGTTGAAGGCCTTGTCCTTGCCGGCCTTGAACTGCGCCACGTTGTCGGCGTTGGCGGCGATCACCTCGTCGATGATCTTCTCCAGCGCGCCGCTGTCGTTCATCTGCTTCAACCCCTTGGCTTCAATGAGTGCATCCACCTCCTGGCCTTCGCCGGTCCACAGCGCATCGAACACCTGTCGGCCGGCGTTGTTGGAGATGGTGCCGTCGGAAATGCGGCCGATCAGCGCGGCCAGTTGTGCTGCACGCACCGGCGCCTGCTCAATGCCGATCTCGTCCGCATTGAGGCGGCGTGACACTTCGCCCATGATCCAGTTGCTGGCCAGTTTGGCTTGCTTGCTGGCCTGTGCGGCCGCCTCGAAGTAGGCTGCCATGGCCTTGCTCTGCGTCAGCGTGGTGGCATCGTATTCGGGCAGGCCGTAGTCGGCCACAAAGCGCGCGGCCATGGCGCGCGGCAGTTCGGGCATCCCGGCTTTCACGCGTTCGATCCACTCATTGGCAATCACCAGCGGCGGCAGGTCCGGGTCGGGGAAGTAGCGGTAGTCGGCCGCGTCTTCCTTGGTACGCATGGCGCGGGTCTCGCCGGTGTCGGGGTCGAACAGCACCGTGGCCTGCTGGATGGCGTGGCCGTCCTCGATCTGCTCGATCTGCCAGCGCACCTCAAAGTCGATCGCCTGCTGCATGAACTTGAAGCTGTTCAGGTTCTTGATCTCGCGCCGTGTGCCCAGCGGCTGGCCGGGTTTGCGCACCGAGACGTTGGCGTCGCAGCGGAAGCTGCCTTCCTGCATGTTGCCGTCGCAGATGCCGATCCAGGTCACGATCTTGTGCAGTTCCTTGGCGTAGGCCACGGCCTCTTCGCTGGAACGCATGTCGGGTTCGGTCACGATCTCCAGCAGCGGCGTGCCGGCGCGGTTGAGGTCGATGCCGGATTGACCGATGAAGTCCTCGTGCAGCGACTTGCCAGCATCCTCTTCCAGGTGCGCGCGCACCAGGCGCACGGTCTTCTTCTCGTCGCCGAGGAAGAACGACACCTCGCCACCCTGCACCACCGGAATCTCGAACTGGCTGATCTGGTAGCCCTTGGGCAGGTCGGGGTAGAAGTAGTTCTTGCGCGCGAAGATGCTCTTCGGTGCGATGTGCGAACCGATGGCCAGACCGAACTGGATGGCGCGCTCCACCGCGCCCTTGTTCATCACCGGCAGCGTGCCGGGCAGGGCCAGATCGACGGCGCAGGCCTGGGTGTTGGGCTCGGCGCCGAAGGCGACCGAGGCGCGGCTGAAGATCTTGCTCTGGGTGGAGAGCTGGGCGTGGGTCTCGAAGCCGATCACGACTTCATAGCCTTGGACGAGTTTGTTGCTCATGTCAGAAACCTCCCGGGGCGCGGAGGTGGAAATCGGTGGTCTGCTGCAACTGGTGAGCCACATTCAGCAGCCTGCCTTCCTGCAGGTAGTTGCCGATCAGCTGCAGGCCGACCGGCATGTTGTTGCTGCCAAAGCCGGCGGGCAGACTCATGCCCGGCAGGCCGGCGAGCGAAGCGGGCAAGGTGAAGATGTCAGCCAGGTAATTGGCCACCGGGTCGTCGGCCTTCTCGCCGATCTTCCACGCCACCGTGGGCGCTACCGGGCCGGCGATCACGTCGCACTGCTGGAAGGCCTGCTGGAAGTCGTCGGCGATCATGCGACGGATCTTCTGCGCCTGCAGGTAGTAGGCGTCGTAATAGCCGTGGCTCAGCACATAGGTGCCGATCATGATGCGGCGCTTGACCTCGTCGCCGAAGCCCTCGGCACGCGTCTTCTTGTACATGTCGAGCAGGTCGGTGTAGTCCTTGGCGCGATGGCCGAACTTGACGCCGTCGAAACGCGACAGGTTAGAACTGGCCTCGGCCGGCGCGATGATGTAGTAAACGGGAATTGACAGTTCGGTGCGCGGCAGCGAGATCGGCACCAGCTTGGCGCCTAGCTTCTCGTATTCTTTCAGCGCGGCATCCACCGCCGTGCGCACATCCGGTGCCAGGCCCTCGCCGAAGAACTCCTTCGGAATGCCGATGCGCAGGCCATCGAGCTTGTCGTTCAACTTGAGCGTGAAATCCTCGGCCGGCGCGTCGAGCGAGGTCGAGTCGCGGTCCGGATCCGGGCCGCACATGCTTGAGAGCAGCAGGGCGCAGTCTTCGGCACTGCGGGCCATCGGGCCGGCCTGGTCCAGGCTGGAGGCGTAGGCAATCATGCCGTAGCGCGAGGCGCGGCCATAGGTCGGCTTGATGCCGGTGATGCCGCAGAACGAGGCCGGTTGGCGGATCGAGCCACCGGTGTCGGTGCCGCTGGCCGCCGGTGCCAGACGTGCCGCCACGGCGGCAGCACTGCCGCCGGAGGAGCCGCCGGGAATGCGGCTGGTGTCCCACGGGTTGCGCACCGGTGCGGGGCTCTGGTGGCCCAGGGCCGGCACGGCGACATTTTCATTGGCTGAGCCCATGGCGAATTCGTCGCAGCTGAGCTTGCCCAGTGTCACGGCGCCGGCACCTGCAGGACCGCCGGGCGTGCCGGCGCCGAGCCGCGCCACCACGGTGGCGTCGAACGGTGAGCGGTAGCCGCTCAGCATCCTGGAGCCGGCGGTGGTGGCGAAGTCCTTGGTGACGAAGATGTCCTTGTGGGCGATCGGCACGCCGGCCAGCGTGCCGGCCTTGCCGGCGGCCAAGGCGGCGTCAGCCGCACGGGCCTGGGCCAGGGTGGCGTCTTCATTCACATCGACAAAAGCGCCGAGGGCTTCGTGGGCACGGATGCGCGACAGGAAATGCTGCGCGGCCTCGACGGCGGAAACGTTTTTCTCGCGCAGTTGCCGGGCCAGTTCGGCCACGGAAAGCTGGTGCAGGTCGGTGGAGGCTTGCGTCATGTCTTACTCGATCACTTTGGGCACCAGGAACAGGCCGCGCTCGACGGCGGGGGCGCTCTTCTGGTTGGCTTCGCGGTTGTTCGGCTCGCTCACGGTGTCTTCGCGCAGGCGCAGCGCGACTTCAGACACCGTGGCCAGCGGATGGGCCAGGGGCTCGATGCCGCTGGTGTCGACCGCGCGCATCTGCTCCACGATGTCGAAAAAGCCGTTGATCTGGGTCAGCATGCGCGAGCTCTCCTCCGGCTGGAGTTCCAGCCGGGCAAGGTTGGCGATGCGCGAAATATCGGCAGATGTCAGGGACATGGTGATCAGGGGTTGAAACCGTGTGTAAAGCGCCCCGAAGGCGGGGGGCTACGGCCGGCTTATTCACAGGGGATAGGGTATTATCCCGCCTTTGGCGCCATGCTTGTAATTTCTCGGTATTTCGCGGAATTCTGAGGTGTCGGAAGCGATTTTTGACCCGTAATCCGGTGGTGGCGAACCGAAGTGTTCGCCGCACCAGCAGAGAGGACATCTGATGTTTGGATCATTCCGTCGGTACTTTTCCACCGACTTGGCGATCGATCTGGGTACCGCCAACACCCTGATCGTGGCCCGCGACAAGGGCATTGTGCTGAATGAACCGTCGGTCGTGGCGATTCGCCACGAAGGCGGCCCCCAGGGCAAGAAGGCCATCCAGGCCGTCGGCCACGAAGCCAAGGCCATGCTCGGCAAGGTGCCGGGCAATATCGAAGCCATTCGCCCGATGAAGGACGGCGTGATTGCCGACTTCACCGTCACCGAGCAGATGCTCAAGCAGTTCATCAAGATGGTGCACCCGCGCGGCATGCTCAAGCCCAGCCCGCGCATCATCATCTGCGTGCCCTGCGGCTCCACGCAGGTCGAGCGCCGCGCCATCCGCGAGTCGGCACTGGGTGCCGGTGCCAGCGAGGTGTTCCTGATCGAAGAGCCGATGGCCGCGGCCATCGGTGCCGGCCTGCCGGTCTCCGAGGCCTCTGGCTCGATGGTGGTCGACATCGGCGGCGGCACCACCGAAGTCGGCGTGATCTCGCTCGGCGGCATGGTCTACAAGGGCAGTGTGCGCGTTGGCGGTGACCGCTTTGACGACGCCATCATCAACTACATCCGCCGCAACTACGGCATGCTGATCGGCGAGCCGACGGCCGAAGCCATCAAGAAGCAGATCGGCTCCGCCTTCCCCGGCTCCGAAGTCAAGGAAATGGAAGTCCGTGGCCGCAACCTGTCCGAAGGTGTGCCGCGCAGCTTCACCATCTCGTCCAACGAAATCCTGGAAGCGCTGACCGATCCGCTCAACAGCATCGTGTCGGCCGTCAAGAACGCGCTGGAGCAGACGCCACCCGAACTGGGTGCCGACATCGCCGACCGCGGCATGATGCTGACCGGCGGTGGGGCCTTGCTGCGCGATCTGGACCGCCTGCTGTCCGAGGAAACCGGCCTGCCGGTGCTGGTGGCCGAAGATCCGCTCACCTGCGTGGTGCGCGGCTGCGGCATCGCACTGGAGCGCATGGAGCGTCTGGGCAGCATCTTCACCAGCGAATAAGCCGCAGGTACAGCGATGCCCCTCGGTACGCTGGACAGGAACCCGCCGCCCTTCTTCCGACAGGGCGCGTCCGCCTTATCCAAACTCATGGTGTTCAGCGCCTTGGCGCTGTTCCTGATGGTGGCCGACACGCGCTTTGCGTTGACGCAACCCTTGCGCATGGCCGTGGCCACCGCGCTGTACCCGGTGCAATGGCTGGTGATGCGGCCGGTGCTCTGGTCGGCGTCGGCCGGCGCCTACTTCGAGTCGCTGCAGGCCGCGCAGGCTGCGCAGGAAGCCGCCCAACAAAAGCTTGGCCTGCTGTCCCAGCGTGCCAACCAGGTCGAGCAGCTGATGCTGGAGAACAGCCGCCTGCGCAAACTGCTGGTGCTGCGCGAGCGCTTTGCCGCGACCGGCCAGGCGGCCCAGGTGCTGTATGACGCCGCAGACCCCTACACGCGCAAGGTGGTGATCGACAAAGGCCTGTTGAGCGGCGTGAGCGCCGGCTCGCCGGTGCTCGACGAGTCCGGCGTCCTGGGCCAAGTCACCCGCGTCTACCCCCTGGTCAGTGAGGTGACGCTGGTGACGGACCGCGACCAGGCCATTCCCGTGCTCAACGCCCGCACCGGCGCGCGTGCCGTGGCGTTCGGCGATCCCGGCGCGCATGCCGGCGCGCTGGAGTTGCGTTTCATGGCTGCCAATGCAGACGTGCAGGCCGGCGACCTGCTGACCACCAGCGGTGTCGACGGCGTGTACCCGCCGGGGCTGCCGGTGGCGCGTGTCGAGAAGGTGGAGCGCCGGGTCGAATCGGCGTTTGCGCGCATCTATTGCACGCCGGTGGCCCTGGCGGCCGGGGCTGCGCACGTGATGGTGCTGCAGCCGATCTCGAGCCAGATTCCGGCCCTGCCGGAGCCTGAGGCGGCTCCCGAGCCGGGCAAGAAGGGCAAGTCCAAATGATCATGCGCCCCGGGCAGCAGCTGCTGCTGCCAGCGAATCCCTTGTTCATCTGGAGCAGTCTGGTCGTGGCCCTGCTGCTGAACATGTTGCAGAACATGGGGCTGTGGGGGCGTGCCGCCTGGACGCCGGACCTGCTGGCGCTGGTGCTGGTGTTCTGGAGCGTGCACCAGCCGCTGCGCGTGGGGGTCGGGGCGGCCTTTGTGTTCGGCCTGCTGATGGACGTGCACCAGGGCAGCGTGCTGGGCCAGCATGCCCTGGCCTACACCGTGCTGGGCTTTTATGCCATCACCATCCACCGCCGCCTGCTCTGGTTCAGTGTGCCGCAGCAGGCCCTGCAGGTGCTGCCGCTGCTGCTGGTGGCCCATGCAGTGGAGCTGGCCGTGCGCATGCTGGTGGGCGGCACCTTCCCGGGTTTCCTGATCCTGCTGGGGCCCGTCATCGAGGCCCTGCTGTGGCCGCTGGTCACGGTTGTACTGCTGCTGCCGCAGCGGCGCGCACCGGATCCCGATGCCGACCGACCCCTGTGATATGGCCCCCACGCTTGTCACTGCGTGTACTGCGCTGCCCCCCGAGGGGGCTGGTTCGCCTTGGGGCGGCCCGGCGGCGAACCGGTCCGCGGCGCTCGTAGCATCATGACCGAACTGCGCAACGTTGAAGCCGATCTGACGCGCTTTCGTTCCCGCGTGCTGGCGGTGACGTTTGTCGTGCTGGTCTGCTTTGCGCTGCTGGCCATGCGGCTGGTCTACCTGCAGGTGGTGCGCCATGAAGACCTGAGCGAGCAGGCCGAGAACAACCGCACCGCCATCGTGCCGGTGGTGCCCAACCGGGGGCTGATCCTCGACCGCAACGGCATCGTGCTGGCGACCAACTACTCGGCCTACACGCTGGAGATCACACCTTCCAAGGTCGACAGCGTCGAGCAGACCATCGACGAGTTGTCCAAGGTGCTGGACATCACGCCGCGCGACCGGCGCCGCTTCAAGAAGTTGCGCGAAGAGACCAAGGGCATCGAGTCCCTGCCGATCCGGACCCGCCTGACCGACGAGGAGGTGGCCAAGTTCGCGGCGCAGCGTTTCCGCTTTCCCGGCGTCGAGATCAAGGCCCGGCTGTTCCGCAACTACCCCTGGGGCGAGCTGGCCAGCCATGTGATCGGCTACATCGGCCGCATCAACCAGGCCGAAAAGAAAGTCATCGAGGAATGGTCAGACGAAGACATTGCCAACTACCGCGGCACCGAGTACATCGGCAAGCTGGGCGTCGAGCAGAGCTTCGAGAAGGAGCTGCACGGCCTCACCGGGGTCGAGCAGGTCGAGACCTCGGCCGGCGGGCGCGCGGTGCGCAAGCTGGCCAGCCATCCGGCCACGCCCGGCAACACGGTGCAGCTGTCGATCGACATCAAGCTGCAGAACCTGGTCGAGGAGATGTACGGCGAGCGCCGCGGTGCGCTGGTGGCGCTGGACCCCAAGACCGGCGAAGTGCTGGCCTTCGTCAGCAAGCCGACCTTCGATCCCAACCTGTTCGTCGAGGGCATTGACAGCGACAGCTGGCAGGAGCTCAACGAGTCGATCAACAAGCCGCTCTTGAACCGGGCCCTGCGCGGCACCTACCCGCCCGGTTCGACCTACAAGCCCTTCATGGCCATGGCGGCGCTGCAAAGCGGCAAGCGCTCGCCTTCCTTCATCGTCAACGACGCCGGTTCCTGGGCCTTCGGTGGCCATGTGTTCCGCAGCCACGGTGACCATGGCCTCGGCCCGGTGGACATGTACCGTGCCATCGTCAAGTCGAGCAACGTCTACTTCTATTCGCTGGCCAACGATCTGGGGGTCGATGCCATTCACGACTTCATGGCGCCATTGGGGTTCGGCCAGTACACCGGCATCGACATCCAGGGCGAGGTGCGCGGTGTGCTGCCCAGCCAGGCCTGGAAGCGCAAGACCTACAAGCGGCCGGAACAGCAGAAGTGGTACGCCGGCGAGACGATTTCGCTCGGCATCGGCCAGGGCTACAACACCTTCACCATGCTGCAACTGGCTTCGGCCACCGCGACGCTGATCAATGGTGGCATCAAGCACACGCCGCAACTGGTCATGGCCACCCAGGACGCCGTGAGCCACGCCCGCGTGCCGGTGGCACCGAAGCCGCCGCAGGACCTGGGCTTCAAGCCCGAGCACGTGGAGATCGTGCGCCGCGCCCTGGTCGGCGTGACGCAGGAAGGCACCGCGACGCGCATCTTTGCTGGCGCCGGCTACCTCAGCGGCGGCAAGACCGGCACGGCGCAGGCGGTGACCATCGGCCAGAAGGAAAAATACAACGCCGCCAAGATGGAAGAGCACCAGCGCGACCACGCGCTGTACATGGCGTTCGCCCCGGCTGACGATCCGAAGATCGCGCTGGCGGTGGTGGTGGAGAACGCCGGCTTCGGCGGCGAGCATGCCGCGCCCTTGGCGCGTCGGGTGTTCGACTATTGGCTGCTGGGCCAATACCCGAATGAGGAAGACCTGGCGGCCGTCAAGCTGGGTCGGGCCGGGCCCCCGATCGGCAAGCCGCGTGTGGCCGCGGAAGTGGCCTGGCCGCCCAAAGGCCGGGTCTTGCCGACGACTCAGACGCCCTGACGCAGGAAGGCGTCAAAGCCGGTCTTCAGGATCAGCGCGCTGACCACCACGATGAACACCCCGCGCACAAAGCCGGTGCCATGCTTGAGCGCCAGCCGCGTGCCCAGCAGGCTGCCGACCACATTGGCCAGCGCCAGCGGCAGCGCGTAGTGCCACCAGACATGGCCCTTGATGGCGAACAGGATGATGGCCGCGATATTGCTCGCCAGGTTCAGCAGCTTGGCGCCGGCCGAGGCGTGCAGGAAGTCATAACCGAGCCAGCGCACCAGCAGGAAGATGAAGAAGCTGCCGGTGCCGGGGCCGAAAAAGCCGTCGTAAAAGCCGATGCTCAGGCCGACCGCACCGGCCGCCAGCAGTTCCTGGCGGCCGGCGAAGCGCGGTGCATGGGTGTGTCCCAGTTCCTTCTTGGCCAGCGTGTAGAGCAGCACGCCCAGCAGGATCAGCGGCAGCAGCTTGCGCAGGAATTGCGGCGAGACCAGGGTGACCACCCAGGCGCCGGCGAACGCGCCGAAAAAGCTCATGGCGATGGCCGGCAGCATGGCACGCCAGCGCATCTCGACATGGCGGCTGTACTGCCAGGAGGCGAAGGCCGTGCCCCAGACCGAGGCTGATTTGTTGGTGCCGAATAGGGTGGCGGCATGGGCGCTGGGGAAGGTAGCAAACAGCGCCGGCACCAGCACCAGGCCACCGCCGCCCACGATTGAATCGACGAATCCGGCCAGCAGCGAGGCCAGCGATACCCAAAGAAGTTCCATGCGGAATTGTCGCATTCACGCCGACGCGCAGAATGCTATCAAAACAGGAGCTGTTTGCGCAGATCCGACGAGGCCTTTAGCCGAATTTGATTTGGAAAATAAAAAAGCACCGGGGTGTCCGGTGCCTTGTGAAAACCATCTGCTCTGGATGGTGCAAATCTTGTTGAGATTATCGGGTGTCTTCCTCGGCTCCTCCCGCGCGGAGCCTGTGGCCCGCTGGTAAGTGGCGTGAGTTTACCCGGCGGCGCGGGGTGACGGATACGGGTTTTCCCTGAGTGGGGGATGCCTGGTGCTGCGGGTGTTTTCAGCCCTGGCTGGCGTCCTCGATGATCCAGCGCGCCGCCTTTTCCGCCATCATCAGCACCGGCGAGTTGGTGTTGCCGCTGGTGATGGTGGGCATGACGCCGGCATCGACCACGCGCAGGCCCTGGATGCCGCGCACGCGAAGCTGGGAGTCGACCACGGCCATCGGGTCCGCATCCGGTCCCTGCACGCGGCCCATCTTGGTGGTGCCCACCGGGTGGAAGATGGTGGAGCCGATGTCCCCCGCCAGGCGGGCCAGGTCCTCGTCGCTCTGGTACTGCGTGCCGGGTTTCCATTCCTGCGGCCGGTACTTGGCCAGCGCCGGCTGCGACACGATGCGGCGCGTCACGCGCAGCGAGTCGGCCGCCACCTGGCGGTCTTCCGGCGTGCTCAGGTAGTTGGGCGCGATGGCCGGCGCATCCTCGAAGCGCGGGCTCTTGATCTGCACCGTGCCGCGGCTGGTCGGGTTGAGGTTGCAGACGCTGGCGGTGATGGCGTTGAAGTCGTGCAGCGGTTCGCCAAAGGCGTCGAGCGAGAGCGGCTGCACGTGGTATTCGATGTTGGGCCAGGGCTGGGCCGGGTCGCTGCGCGTGAAGGCACCCAGCTGGCTGGGTGCCATGCTCATCGGGCCGCTGCGCTTGAACGCGTACTCCAGCCCGATCCTGGCCTTGCCCCACCAGGAGCTGGCCATGGTGTTGAGCGTCTTGACGCCTTCGACCTTGTAGACCGAGCGGATCTGCAGGTGGTCCTGCAGGTTGGCGCCGACGCCTGGCAGTTCGTGCGTCACGGGGATGCCGTGCTGCTGCAACAGCGCCGCCGGCCCGATGCCCGAGAGCTGCAGGATCTGCGGCGAGCCGATGCTGCCCGCGCTCAGGATCACTTCGCGCTTGGCGGTGGCGGTGACCATCTCCTGGCCGGTCCAGACCTGCACGCCGCTGCAGCGCTGGCTGCCATCGGCCTGGGTGTCGATGACCAGACGCGCCACCTGGGCCGAGGTCCACAACTCGAAGTTGGGACGGCCGTAGCAGGTCGGGCGCAGGAAGGCCTTGGCGGTGTTCCAGCGAAAACCCTGTTTCTGGTTCACCTCGAAGTAGCCCACGCCTTCGTTGTTGCCGCGGTTGAAGTCGTCGTTGCGCGGAATGCCGGCCTCGACGGCGGCCTGGGCGAAGGCGTCGAGCACGTCCCAGCGCAGGCGCTGCTTTTCGATGCGCCATTCGCCGCCGGTCTGGTGGTGGCGCATCAGCTTGCGGTAGAGGTTGGCCCCTGCATCACCCGTGTCGCCCTTGAGGCTCAGCAGCTCGGTCGGCACGCCCTTGGCGCCGTGCAGCGCATCAGCGCCCTTGTAATAGTCTTCATGCTGCTTGAAGTAGGGCAGCACCTGCTCCCAGCGCCAGCTGTCGTCGCCTGTCAAGTCGGCCCACTGGTCGTAGTCGCGCGACTGGCCGCGCATGTAGATCATGCCGTTGATGCTGGAGCAGCCGCCCAGCGTCTTGCCACGCGGGTAACGCAGCGATCGGCCATTGAGGCCGGCGGCGGGCTCGGTGTTGTAGAGCCAGTCGGTGCGCGGGTTGCCGATGCAGTGCAGGTAGCCCACCGGGATGTGGATCCAGTGGTAGTCGTCGCGGCGCCCGGCCTCGATCAGCAGCACACGCTTGCTGGCGTCCATGCTCAGTCGGTTGGCCAGCAGGCAACCGGCGGTGCCGGCGCCGATGATGATGTAGTCGAAGGTCAAGTCGCTCATGGTCTCCTCTCCCCAGCACGCGGCAAGACGTAGCGCGAAGGGTTTTTATCGGGGGCCACCGCGGAACCGGCTCTGCCGGGCCGCTGGTGGCGTCCCCCCTCTGGGGGCTAAGGGCCGCGGCTCCAAGCCTGCCTGCGCAGGCTTGGACGGCCCGAAGAGCCTTTGCCTCTGGCAAAGGCACCGAGGCGGCCGTCAGGCCGACTCAGGGGGGCTTCTTACTTCGAAGTCGGCATTACAAACTCGGCACCTTTCTCGATACTTTCGGGCCAGCGCTGCATGATGGATTTCTGCTTGGTGTAGAAACGCACGCCCTCTTCGCCGTAGGCGTGCATGTCGCCGAACAGCGAGCGCTTCCAGCCGCCGAAACCGTGCCAGGCCATGGGCACCGGGATCGGCACGTTGATGCCGACCATGCCGACCTGGATGCGGTGGCCGAATTCGCGCGCCACGTGGCCGTCGCGCGTGTAGCAGGAAACGCCGTTGCCGAACTCGTGGTCGTTGATCAGCTGCACGGCGGTGGCGAAGTCCGGCACGCGCACGCACGACAGTACCGGGCCGAAGATTTCTTCCTTGTAGATCTTCATCTCCGGCGTCACGTGGTCGAACAGCGTACCGGCCATCCAGAAGCCGTTGTCGCAGCCGGCGCCAGCGGCCTTGCCCTTGAACGTGCGGCCGTCCACCAGCAGCTTCGCACCTTCCTTCACACCGTGCTCGATGTAACCCGTGATGCGCTGGTGCGCAATGCCGGTCACGATCGGGCCCATCTCGGCATCGAGTTCCATGCCGTTTTTCACTTTGAGTGCCTTGGTGCGTTCGATCAGCTTGGGCATGATCTTGTCGGCCACGTCGCCCACCAACACCGCCACCGAGATCGCCATGCAGCGCTCGCCGGCCGAGCCGTAAGCGGCGCCGATCAGGCCGTCGACCGCCTGGTCCAGGTCGGCGTCGGGCATCACCACCATGTGGTTTTTGGCGCCGCCCAGCGCCTGCACCCGCTTGCCGTTGCGCGCACCGGTCTCGTAGATGTAGTTGGCGATCGGGGTCGAGCCGACGAAGCTGATGGCCTTCACGTCGTGGTGGGCCAGCAGCGCATCCACGGCTTCCTTGTCGCCCTGCACCACGTTGAAGACACCGTCGGGCAGGCCGGCTTTTTTCAGCAGATCGGCCATGAAAAGCGAGGGCGAGGGGTCGATCGGGCTGGGCTTGAGCACGAAGGTATTGCCGGCGGCAATGGCGACCGGGAACATCCACATCGGCACCATGACCGGGAAGTTGAACGGCGTGATGCCCGCCACCACACCCAGCGGCTGGCGCATGGTCCAGTTGTCCATGCCGGTGGAGACCTGCTCGGTGAAGTCGCCCTTGAGCAGTTGCGGGATGCCGGTGGCGAACTCGACGATCTCGATGCCGCGCGTGACCTCGCCCTGCGCGTCGGTGAACACCTTGCCGTGTTCGGCGGTGATCAGGCGCGCCAACTCGTCGCGGTGCTGGTTCAGCAGCTCCAGGAACTTGAACAGGATGCGCGCGCGGCGCAGCGGCGAGGTGGCGGCCCAGGCCGGGAACGCGGCTTGGGCGGCAGCCACGGCCTTATCGACTTCCGCCGTGCTGGCCAGCGCGGTGCGGCCGCTGACGGCGCCGGTGGCCGGGTTGTAGACGTCCTGCGCGCGGCCGGAGGTGCCAGCGACGATCTGGCCGGCGATGTAGTGGTCAATATTTGTAATGCTCATGGTGAAGTCTCCTCAGGAATGGCGAAGTGTCGTGGATATTCAGACGTTTATCCAATGACTTGCTCAAAATGATGATATAAATTTTGCAAATATGGCTATTGCTGCCGACCCCCAAGCCCTGCGCGCTTTCATCGCCGTTGCCCGCGAGGGCAATGTCTCGCGGGCGGCCACGCGCCTGCACCTGAGCCAGCCGGCAGTCAGCCTGCAGCTCAAGGCGCTGGCCGAAGCCACCGGCCTGCAGCTGTTCACGCGCACGCCGCATGGCCTGGCGCTGACGCGTGACGGCGCGGCGCTGCTGCCGCAGGCCGAGAAGGCGCTGGCGGCGCTGAGCGATTTCAGCCAGGCTGCGCTGAGTCTGCACAACACGGTGCGCGGACGTCTGCGCATTGGCACCATCCTCGATCCCGAATTCACGCGGCTGGGCGCGTTCCTGAAAGAGCTGGTGGAGTCGGCGCCGCAGATCGAAACCGAGCTGCGCCAAGGCATGAGCGGGGAGGTGCTGGCGCAGATCGGCCGCGGTGAACTTGATGTCGGTTTCTACCTCGGGCTGCCCGACGATTCCGAACCCAAAATGGCATCAACCCTCGTGGGGAAAGCGCCGGGCGCTATGCTTTTTGAAGCCAAAGTGCTGTCGCATTTCACCTACCGCGTGCTGGCGCCGGCCGGCTGGGGCGAGCAGGTGCTGGGGCGCGACTGGAAGGCGCTGGCGGCATTGCCGTGGATTGCCACACCACCGGCTTCCGCCCACCACCGTCTGCTGGCCAGTGTTTATGAACCGCTGGGCCTGAGCCCGCGCCAAGTGGCACTGGTGGACCAGGAGGCTTCCATGCTTGACCTGGTGCGCTCCGGTGTGGGGCTGTCACTGGTGCGCGACACCATCGCCATGAACGAGGCGCAGGCGCGCGGCCTGGTGATTGCCGACCGCGTCAGCCTGGACTGCCGGCTCAGCTTCGTCTGCCTGCGTGCACGCCGCAACGAGCCGGTGGTGGCCAGCGCCTGGGCGGCACTGGCGCAGGTGTGGCGTTGATCAGTGCCGGGCTTCAGCGCGTCATGTACCCCATCCACGACCAGTAGGTCGCGCCCAGCAGCAACACCAGCGCGAAGCCGATCACCGTCAGCACAAGGCCGGTGCGCACGAAGTCCTTCACCGTGAAGGTGTCGGTGCCGAAGGCCACCATGTTCTGCGGTGCGTTCACCGGCAGGATGAAACCGAAGCTGACCACGAACTGCAGCAGCATGGTCATGCCGACCAGGTTCAGCGGCGCGGCGTCAGGCGAGCCGGCGATCTGCTGCAGCACGCTGATCATGATCGGGATCATGGCCGAAGCCAGCGCGGTGGCGCTGGCAAAACCCAAGTGCACCACGATCAGGAACAGCGACAGCAGCGCCAGGATCATGAAGGCTGAGGCGCCGGCCAGGCCGAGGTTGGCAACAATGATGTTGGCCAGCCAAGCGGCGGCCTTGGTCTGCAGCAGCGCAGTGCCCAGGCTGATGCCGGTGCCGAACAGCACGATGGTGCCCCATGGAATCCTCGACTGCGCCTGCTTCCAGCCCATCACGCCAATGCCGGGCGTGAACATCAGTGCGATGGCGGCGATGGTGGTGGACGAGGTGTCAAAGGGGTGCAGCACCTTCTCGGTGGCCCAGAAACCGAGCAGGGCCAGCATGATGAACAACAGCTTTTTCTCGTTGAAGCTCATCGGACCCAACTCGTGCAGGGCCTGGCGGATGGTTTCCTTGCCGCCGGCGATCTCCTCGGTTTCCGGCGGCATCATCTTGATCATCACGAAGTAGAGCGCGATCGACATCAGGATCGACCAGGGCGCGGCAGCCACCAGCCAGTCGCCCCAGGTGATGGTGGTCTTGAAGGTCTTTTCGATGAAACCGATGGCCACCATGTTCTGCGCCGCAGCGGTTTTCACGCCCACGTTCCAGATGGATGCCGCCTGCGCGGTGGCGATCATCAGCATGCCGGCAAAACGCGAGCGTTTGTCAACGCCGAAAGCCAAGATGATGCCCATGATGATGGGCACCAGGCAGGCCACGCGCGCCGTGGTGGACGGCACCAGAAAGGACAGCACGATGCCGACCAGGATGGCGCCGATCAGCACGCGGTTGGTCCGCGCGCCTACCTTGGACAGGATGAACAGGGCGATGCGTTTGTCCAACCCGGTGATGGTCATGGCCGCCGACAGGAAACAAGCCGCTGCCACCAGCGCCAGCGCGGTGTTGGCAAAACCGCCCATGGCCAGCGTGAGGGCCGGGCCAGTGCCGAGCACCGCCTCCGGCTTGGTGGCGTTGGGCGCCATGCCGAGCATGAAGGCCATGAGCGCGGTGATGAGCACGGCGCTGATGGCGTAGTCCACCGCCTCGGTGGCCCACAGGATGACGGAGAACAGCAGCAGCGCCAGCATGATCTGGCCGGCCACGGGCAGTCCTTGGGGGGTGGGTAGCAGCATGACGGCGACCAGTGCCAGAAAGGCAGCGATCAATCCGATCACGTTCACGGACTCGTGCGAGCCACTGGGTGCGACGTTCGCAGCGGGGTTGGTTGCCATGTCGGTTCCTTCCTTGTTCGTTGTACGCCGGACCATGTTACACGCCTGCCGTGACGGACTGTAGTGTCTGTGTGCGTCTGTAACAAGCCCGCCGTTTCGGGCTTGCGCCGACCTACACTGCCAACCCTTCCATCCCTGTTGATCTGACGAACCGAATGAAAACTGTGAATCGTTCCATTTCCTCCCTTTCCTTCCGCGCCTTGCTGGGGTCGGTGCTGCTGGTGGCCGGTGCCACCAGTCCGGCATGGGCCGGTGATGGCGGCACGCTACTGGGCGGTGGCCTGGGGGCGGCTGCCGGTGCGGTCATCGGCCAGTCGGTGGGTGGCAAGAACGGCGCCATCGTCGGCGGTGCGGTCGGTGGTGCCACGGGCGCGGCGGTCAGCACCAAGGGCTCGGGCCAGAGCGGCGCCATGGTGGGCGGTGCGATTGGTGGCGGCGCCGGTGCCGCCGTGGGCCAGTCGGTCGGTGGTTCGACCGGTGCGATTGTGGGTGCCGGTCTCGGTGGTGCCGCCGGCTCCAGCCTGGGCAAGGGGGCCACACAACAACCCAAGGCGGGGCAGGCCGGCTATTACGACGACGGTCACCACAAACATGGCAAGCACGGCAAACACAGCCGCTGCTTTGATGACCATCCCGGCCAAGGCCACGCCTACGGCAAGTACAAGGACTGCTGAGCGCGCCCGACACCCGGGCCGATGCGCGCTTGCGCCGGCCCTGGGTCAGTTCAACGACCGGGCCATTGCGCCTTGCGTTTTTCCTGGAAGGCCTTCTGGCCTTCCGCGGCATCCTCGGTCAAGGTGAAGAGGGCGATCTGGCTTTCGGTGAAAGCCATCGATTCCTCAAAGCTCATGGCCTCGATCTTTTTCATGGTGTACAGGCCGCGCCGGATGGCGGCCGGTGACTTGTCGAGCAGGCGATCGAGCAGCCACTGCAGCCGAGCATCGACATCGTCGTCGACATAGTTCACCAGGTCCAGCGCCAGTGCTTCGTTGGCCGTGATCGGTTCGCCGGTCAGGCACATCTCGGCCAGCTTGCGGCGCGGGATCAGGTGCTGCAGCACGCTCAGCACCTGGGCCGGGAACACGCCCACTTTCACTTCCGGCAGGCCGAAGACGGCATGGCGCGCCGCCACCGCCAGGTCGCACATGCTCAAGAGGCCCATGCCGCCGGCCATGCAGGCGCCGTTGACGCGCGCGATCAGCGGCACGTGGCTGGCCTTGGCGGCGCGCAGCACCTGCGCCACGTGGCCGTGCGGCTCCGAGTAATCGGTGGTGAAGGCCTGGCTGGCCTGCAGGTCGGCACCGGCGCAAAAGGCCTTGTCGCCTGCGCCGGTGATGACGATGGCGCGGATGTCGCGCTGGCTCTGCGCCGCGTGGATGGCCTGCGCCATGGCCGCCAGCACGCCGTGGCTGACGGCATTGCGGCGTGCCTCGCGCTGGATGGTCAGCCACAGCACCGGGCCGCGCTGCTCGCGCAGTAAATCGTCTTGGGGGGTGGTCTCGCTCATGGGGTCTCCTCTGGCTCGCAGGCCGTGCCCGTATTGTGGCGGTGAATTGGGACGGCCCAGGCGGACCGGCTGGTGCCGGTTTCTGCATGTACCATCGAGTTCAAACAACGTTTTGCCGCTGCATGCCCATGGACGACACCACGCCACGCCTGATCCGGCAGTCCTTGCCGCAGGGGCGCTGCGCGCTGCTGCAGGGCCGGTGGGCTGCGGCGGCGCTGGCGGAACCGCGCGCCTGGGCGGCGCTGCAAGGCGAGCTGCGGGCGAGCCAGGCGGGGCCGAACGCAGTGCAGTGCTGGGACCTGCGCCAGCTGCAGTGGCTGGACCATACCGGCGCGCAACTGCTGTGGAACAGCTGGGGCCGGCAATGGCCGGCGCAGCTGGAGGCGTTGCCGGCACAGCGCGCCATGCTGGAGCGGGTGGCGCGCTACACGCAGGCGCCTCCGCCGCCGGAGCGCCTGACGGCCGGCCAGATTTTCCTGGGGCTGGGCGGGCTGGTCCTGCGGGTCCTGGACCATGCGCGCGGCCTGCTGCGCCTGGTGGGCCAGCTGCTGCTCGACATCCTGCACCTGCTGCGCCACCCGGGCCAGGGGCCGTGGCGCGACTTTTCGGGCCACCTGTACCACATCGGTGCCACCGCCCTGCCGATCACGGCGCTGGTGGGTTTCCTGATCGGTGTGGTGCTGGCCTACCTGATCTCGCAACAGCTCAAGCTGTTTGGTGCCGACCCCTTCATCGTCAACATCCTGGGCATCTCCCTGATCCGTGAACTCGGGCCGGTGCTGGCGGCGATCCTGATCGCCGGCCGTTCCGGCTCGACCATCACGGCGCAGATCGGCGTGATGCGTGTGACCGAGGAGCTCGACGCCATGCGCGTGCTCGGCATTGCGCGCGGGTATCGGCTGGTGCTGCCGCGCGTGCTGGCGATGGCGCTGACCATGCCGCTGCTGTCGGTGTGGACCACGCTGGCGGCCATGCTGGGCGGCATGCTGGCCGCCGACCTCGCGATGGGGGTGACGCCGTCCTACTTCCTCTCCACACTGCCGGATGCGGTGAAGACCTCCAACCTCACGTTGGCGACGGCCAAGTCGGCGGTATTCGGCGTCTTCATCGCCCTGGTGGGCTGCCATTACGGATTGCGCGTCAAGCCGAACACCGAAAGCCTGGGGCAGGGCACCACGGCCTCGGTGGTGACCTCGATCACGGTGGTGATCCTGGTCGATGCGCTGTTTGCGGTGGTGTTCAAGGACGTCGGCATATGAGTCGCCGAATGACTTCCACTGTGAATGCCGGCGCGTGCCGCGCGGAGGGTGCCCGATGAGCGAGGTGCGTTCTGGAACCCCGGTGGTGGATATCGAAAAATTGTCCTCGGTGTTTCGCACCGCGGGCCGGGAGTTCGTGGTGCACCGCGACCTGGACTTGCAGGTCCAGGCCGGTGAGCTGATGTCCATTGTCGGCGGCTCGGGCAGCGGCAAGACGGTGCTGCTGCGCCAGATGCTGGGCCTGGAGCGACCGCGCAGCGGGCGCGTCACGGTGATGGGCCGGTCGGCGGCGCACCTGGGCGAGCCGGGCGCGGCCAGCCGCGTGGGCATGCTGTTCCAGCGCGGCGCCCTGTTCTCGGCCTTCAGCGTGCTGGACAACATCGCGTTTCCACTGCGTGAACTCGGCACCTTGCCGGACGATCTGGTGCGCGATGCCGCCCTGGTCAAACTGCAGATGGTCGGGCTCGACCCCTCGCAGGCGAACAAGATGCCGGCCGACTTGTCGGGCGGCATGATCAAGCGCGTGGCGCTGGCACGCGCGCTGGTGATGGACCCGCCTTTGCTCCTGCTGGACGAGCCCACTGCCGGCCTGGACCCGGACAGCGCCGAAGCCTTTTGCCGCCTGTTGCGCTCGCTGCACCGTGAGCTCGGCCTGACGGTGGTGATGGTCACGCACGACCTGGATACCCTGTTCGATCTGAGCACCCGTGTGGCGGTGCTGGCCGAGCACCGGGTGATCGTCAGCGGTATGCCGCGTGAGGTGATGGCCTTCGACCATCCCTTCATCCGCGAATTCTTCCTCGGCGAACGGGGCCGGCGCGCCGTGGCCTTGTTGCACGAAACGCCGCCCGCCGTGTAAAAAGCGAGCTTGAAAGAACTTTATGGAAAACAAAGCCCATGCCATAGCCGCCGGAGCCTTCGTGCTGCTGCTCTCCGCCCTGCTGGTGGCGCTGGCCGTCTGGCTCACGCGGGAATCCGGCGAGTGGCTGACCTACGACGTCACCACTGACGACCCGGTGACCGGCTTGCAGCAACAGGCCTCGGTGCGCTTTCGCGGCGTCAAGGTCGGCAAGGTGGCAGACATCAGCTTTGATCCGCAGGTGCCGGGCAATGTGCTGGTGCGCATCGCAGTGGCGGCCGACACACCGGTCACCCGCTCGACCTTCGCCACACTCGGTTTCCAGGGCGTGACCGGCATTGCCTTCGTGCAGCTCGACGACACCGGCCAGGTGAAGGAGCGGCTGCCCACCAGCGACGAACAACCGGCCCGCATCCCGATGCGCCTGGGGCTGGTGGGGCAGCTGTCGGAGCAGAGCGGCCGCATCCTGGCCCAGCTGGAAGAAACCAGCCGCCGTATCAACCAGCTGCTGGCCAGCGAGAACCAGAAGACGTTGGTCACCAGCATCGACGCCATCGGGCAGGCGGCTGCCAGCCTGCCGCCGGTGATGAAAGAGGCCAGCACGGCGCTGCAGTCCTTGCGCACCGCGGCCGGCAGCGTGGCCGGCAGTGCCGACGAAGTGAAGAAAACAGTGGCCGAATACGGCCGCCTGGCGCAGCGTCTGCAGCAGCCCGGTGGCGCGCTGGACCAGCTGTCGCAGGAGAGTGACATCCTGCCGCGCCTGAACCGGACCCTGGACGAGACCGGTCATGCCGCCCGCCAGGTGCGGCGTGTGGCCGGCACGCTGCAGGACAACCCGCAGGCCCTGCTGCTGGGGTCGGGGCTGGCCTTGCCCGGGCCCGGTGAGCCAGGGTTTGTCATACCGTTGGTGACGCAGGGGGAGAAGCCATGAGGATTGCTATGAATTTAAGAGCTGCTGGCGCTGGTTGGATGAGGCCTCTGGCCATTTTTTTCTTGACATCGGCGGCCCTGCTGGCTGGCTGTGCGCTGCCCCAGCGCGGGCCCAGCCCGCTGCTGTACGACTTCGGTGTCCGTCCGTCGTCCGGCACCGCTACGGCAACGGCTGCGGCCTTGCCGGCGCTGGCGATCACGGCGCAAGCCACACCAGCACTCGACGGCAATGCCATGCTCTACCGCCTGGTCTATGCCAACGAGCAGCAACTGCGGGCCTACACCCAGGCGCGCTGGGCCATGTCGCCGGCTGAGCTGGTGCAGCAGCGCCTGCGCGAGGGCTTGAGCGGCCAGTTCACGGTGCTGCGCCCGGGCGAAGACGCGCAGCGTGTGCTGCAACTGGAGCTGGAAGAGTTCAGCCAGGTGTTTGATGCCGCCGACAAGAGCAGCGGCTTGCTGCGCTTGCGTGCCACCGTGCGCCAGCGCCTGCCGTCGGGCGAGCGCATGATGGCGCAACGTACGGTGGTGGTGAAGCGGCCAGCGCCGAGTGCCGATGCAGCGGGTGGCGTGCGCGCCCTGAGCGCCGCCACCGATGCTGCCGTGGACGAGCTGGCGCAGTGGCTGCGGCAGTGGCGCTGACGCTGCAGTGACGCCGTAGCGCCGGCATCAGACCGGCGTCATGCGGCGGGTGATGCCGGGGCCGGCGTGCGGCGACGGAACATGCCCCAGCCTTCCATGTGCAGCACCTTGTCGCCGTGCTGGTTGTGCATCTCCCACACGGTGCGCACCAGGCCCACATCCGGCCGACTGGCCATGGGCCGGCTTTCCAGGATGGTGTGGCTCAAGGACAGCGTGTCATCCGGAAACACCGGTTTGAGCCACTTCAGGCTCTCCAGCCCGGGTGAACCCAGACTGGCGGCCTCGCTCAGGAAGTTGTCCACCATCAGACGCATGGCCATGGCGCAGGTGTGCCAGCCGCTGGCACACAGGCTCCCGAACACCGAGGCCTGGGCGGCGGCTTCGTCAAGGTGAAAGGGCTGCGGGTCGAACTGGCCGGCGAACGAGAGGATCTGTTCCTTGGTCGGGCTGACGCTGCCGAGCTGGCGCGTCGAGCCGGGCGCGAGGTCTTCCCAGTAGTACTTGATGGTCTTCGTGGTCATCAGCGTCCCCCGGTCAGGTCCAGAATGCTGCCGGTGGCGTAACTGGCTTCATCGGACAGCAGCCAGACGATGGCGTTGGCGATTTCCTGCGCCGTGCCGGGGCGCTGCATCGGGATCTGCGGTGCCAGACGCTGGGCACGGTCGGGCTGGCCGCCGCTGGCGTGGATCCCGGTGTCGATGACGCCGGGGCGCACCGCATTGACGCGCACACCCTCGGTCGCCACCTCGCGTGCCAGGCCGAGAGTGAAGACGTCGATGGCGCCCTTGGCGGCGGCGTAGTCCACGTACTGGTTGGCGGCGCCCAGGGTGGCGGCCACGCTGCTCACATTCACGATGGCACCACCGCTGCCGCCGTGGCGCGTGCTCATGCGCCGCACCGCCTCGCGCGCGCACAGCAGGGTGCCGAAAACGTTGATCTCGAACATGCGGCGCCAGCGCGCCAGGCTTTGCTCGTCGATGCGTTGCGCGGTGTCCACCACGCCGGCGTTGTTCACCAGCGCCGTGAGCCGCCCGAGCTTGGCGTTGACCTGCTCGAACATGGCCAGCACCTGCGCCTCGTCGGCCACATCGGCCTGGACCGTGATGGCCTTGCCGCCGACGGCGCGGATCTGCCGCACCACTTCGCCGGCCGCCAGCGAATTGGCGGTGTAGTTGACCGCCACCGCGTAGCCACGACTGGCGGCCAGCAGGGCGGTGGCCGCGCCAATGCCGCGACTGCCGCCGGTGATGAGTAGCACGTTGTCCAAGACCATTCTCCTGCGTGTGGATGGATGACAAGATACCATTGCCGCCGAAATGAGGAGACACGCATGCGTCACACAGTTGACTATTACTTTGCGCCGCAAAGCCCCTGGACCTACCTTGGCCACCAGCGCTTTGCTGCCATGGTCCAGGCTGCCGGCGCCACCGTGCGCGTGCTGCCGGTCGACCTGGGCGGCAAGGTGTTCCCCATCTCCGGCGGTCTGCCGCTGCCGAAGCGCGCGCCGCAACGCCAGGCCTACCGCCTGCTGGAGCTCAAGCGCTATAGCGAGTATCTGCAGATGCCGCTGCACGTCCAGCCCAAATACTTTCCGGTCAGCGGCGATGATGCGGCCTGCCTGATCATCGCCGTCGACCTGCACGACGGCACCGCCGCCGCCATGAAGCTTACCAGTGCTGTGTTGGCAGCCTGCTGGGCGCAGGAGCGCAACATCGCCGATGAGAAGGTGTTGGCCGAACTGCTGGCCGAGCAGGGGCTGGATGCCCGGCGGCTCGAGCAGGCTTTCAGCCAGACGGTGCGCGAGCGCTACGAGGCCAACACCCAGCAGGCGATCGAGGCGGGCGTCTTCGGTGCGCCCAGCTACGTCATTGACGGCGAAATTTTCTGGGGCCAGGACCGACTCGATTTTGTCGAGCGCAAGCTCAAGAACCGATAAGCAAACGCAAGGAGAAAACACCATGGACCAGTTCATCGACCTCAAAGCCGCCGACGGCTTCACCTTTCCCGCCTACGTGGCACAACCTGCTACCCAGCCGCGCGGCGCCGTGGTGGTGGTGCAGGAAATCTTCGGCGTCAACGCCCACATCCGCGCCGTGGCCGACGGTTATGCCGCCGCCGGCTACCTGGCGGTGGCACCCTCCACCTTCCACCGCGTCAAGCCCGGCGTCGAGCTCGGTTACGCGCCCGACGACATGAGCGCCGGCATGGCACTCAAGGCCACGGTGGAAGCGCTGCCCGCCCCCGGCGTGCTGCAGGACATCCAGGCCGCCATCGATTACGCGGCCCGGGCCGGCAAGGTCGGGGTGGTCGGCTACTGCTGGGGCGGCCTGCTGACCTGGCGCAGCGCCTGTCTGCTGCAAGGTGTGAGCGCCGCCGTGCCCTACTACGGCGGCGGCATCACCGCGCCGGCCGAAATCGCGCGCACGCCGAAGTGCCCGGTGCTGGCCCATTTCGGCGAGAAGGACCACTGGATCCCGCTCGACGGCGTGGCCGCCTTCCAGCAGGCGCACCCCGAGGTTGAGACGCACATCTACCCGGCCAACCACGGCTTCAACTGCGACCACCGGGGTGCTTACGACGCGGCCGCTGCCGCGCAGGCGCGCGAACGCACGCTGGCCTTTTTTGCGCAGCACCTGGGGTGAGCCATGTGGTGGCCCGCGGCTTTCAAGCGTTTTAAGGTCTTGTGCCGTGTCAACTATGCGCTAACCGCTCTTGTTTTAGGAGCGTTTTCCGGCTGGGTTCAGGCGGCTGATTACAGCGGTCCGCTGTTTGATGCGCACCTGCACTACAACGAGGAGGCCTGGAACGGGCAGGCCGGGCCGCACCCCTTGGGCGATGTGCTGGCACGCATGCAGCGCAACGGTGTGCAGGCCATTGTTGCCAATAGCCGGCCCAACGACGGCACCAAGGCCTTGGCCGAGGCGCGCGAGGCCACGCGTGCCGCCGGCGTCACGGTGGTACCTTTCATTCGCCTGTACCGCAACCGGGCCGACTACACCAACTGGTTCCAAGACGAGAGCATCTACGCCATGGTGCAGGCCGAGTTCGCACGCGGCACTGCGGCCGGTCCTTACCGCGGCATTGGCGAGTTCCACCTCTACGACAGCGCCAACGCCAACGGCCCGGTGGCGAAAAAGCTGATGCTGTTCGCGCAGGACCAGCAGCTGGCCGTGCTGGCGCATGTGGACGATGTGGCGATCGACCTGCTGCTGGCACACGCACCAAAAGCGCGGCTGATCTGGGCCCACACTGGCATCGGTGGCGCTTCGGTGGAACGCGTTGAGGCCTTGTTCACGAAATACCCGCAGTTGATGGGAGAGCTGTCCTACCGCCCGGGGCTGACCTGCGGCGACGGCGCCCTGTGCCCCGAGTGGCGCGCGCTGCTGCTCAAGTACCCGACGCGTTTCCTGATCGGCTCCGACACCTGGATCAACCAGCGCTGGCTTTATTACGATGACTTGATGCGCGGCTACCGCCGCTGGCTCGGCGACCTGCCGCCGGCGGTGGCGCGCCGCATCGCCTGGGACAACGGCGCCGCGCTGTTCCTGACGCCCAGGCCCTGAGCCCATGGCCATTGCCTTGCCGCTGTTTCCGCTGCAGACGGTGCTGTTTCCCGGCGGCGTGCTGTCGCTGCGCATCTTCGAGGTGCGCTACCTCGATTTGATCGAGCGCTGCCACAAGGAAGGGGCGCCGTTCGGCGTGGTGAGCCTGACGCAAGGGCAGGAAGTGCGCCAGCGCCAACGTGACCCCGACGCCACCGACGGCGAGGCCTTCGAGACGGAGTCTTTCCAAACGGTCGGTACGTTGGCGCACATCGACAGCCTGGAGCGGCCGCAGCCGGGGTTGATGGTGATCCGCTGCCACGGTGGTCGGCGCTTTCGCTTGGGCAGCAGCGAACAGCTCAAACACGGCTTGTGGGTCGGGCAGGCCGAGTGGCTGCCCGATGACCCGCCGGTGCCGGTGCCGGCAGACCTGGCGTACGTGCGGCGCGGGCTGGAGCAGCTGTTGGCCCAGGTGAAGGCGCAAGGTGATGCACAGAATTTTCCGGTGCAAGCCCCGTACCGTTGGGACGACTGCGGCTGGCTGGCCAATCGCTGGAGCGAGCTGCTGCCGGTGAGTCCGCAACTCAAGCAGCAGTTTCTGACGCTCGACAACCCGCTGCTGCGTCTGGAACTGGTGGCCGATCTGCTGGAACACCTCAAGATCGGGGCGCCACCGGCTTCACCGTGAGCAGTGGGTGCATTGGAGTGATCGGCTGAGTACCCCAATGCACCGACGTCATGTCAAGCCTCGACGTGAGGCTGCACGAGCCCTAGGTTTGCGACCCTGGCAAGTCAGAAGCGCCAGCCCACGCCGATACCGAACAGCAAGGGGTCAATGCTGAATGTGGTGGCTTTGACCCCAGCCGTGTTGCTGATGTCGGTGCCGATGTACAGCTTCTTGAGGTCGAGATTCAGGTAGGTGTTCTTGGCGATCGGGATGTCGACACCAATCTGGAAAGCGCCGCCCCAGCTCTTGCGACTGACGTCATAACCCGGGATTTCCACATCGCTGAAGCTGGTGAAGTTCACACCGGCGCCTACATAGGGGCGGAAGCCGGGCGCGTCAAAGTGATATTGCAGCGTCAGGGTCGGCGGCAGGTGCTTGAGGGTGCCGACGTGGCCACCCAGTGCCCGGATGGCCACGTTATGTTGCTGCGGTACGGTCAGGATCAGCTCGGCGGCGACGTTCTTGGTGAAGAAGTAGGAGATGTCGAGTTCCGGCAGCCATTTGTCGTTGATGGTGGTACCCAGGCCCGCACTGTCCCCGTTGGCGCTTTGGAGATAGGCGGCACGGACACGGACCATCCACGGGCCTTCAGCTTGTTGGGCCATGGCGGTCCCGGAGGTCAATGCGCACAAAACGGCTGCGGCCAGAAGACTTTTTTTCATAACGCTTTCCTTTGAATAACGGTCGGGAAAATCCCGAGGGACATTGGAAAGCGGCGGCGAGCGGAAGGCTTTGCCTGGTGTCAAAGAGAATGGTGCGGCGCGACAAATTTAACCCTTATTTGATAAGGGTCAATGGCGGGTGGATGGCGGGGCCAGAGGTGCAGTGTCTTCAGCGTCCGCTGCGTTCCAGGTAGCGCTTGCGCCAGAACAGCAGCGCCAGCGCCAGCGCAATCAGGCCCATGGACGTCATGGCCCACCAGAAGCCGCTGTCGCTGTGCAACAGCGGGATGTGCTCGAAATTCATGCCGAAGATGCCGGCGATCAAATTGAGCGGCAGGAAGATGGCGGTCAGCACCGTGAGCGTGCGCATGATGTCGTTGGTGCGGTTGCTCTGGGCGTTGAAGTGCATCTGCACCGCGGTCTCGGCGCTTTGTTCCAGCCGGCGCACGTGGTGCACCACGCGCTCGATGTGTTCCAGCACGTCGCGGCTGCGCACCTGCAGCAGGTCGCGCTCGCGCTGCGCGGCGGGGGTGGTTGCCTCGGGCCAGGTCTTGACGGTTTCGATCCAGTCCTGGATGGCGGCGCGCTGGTCTTCGCAGATCTCGTCGAGCTGGTGCAGCGACAGGCGCGCTTCAAGCAGGGCAGCCCAGTTGTTGAAGCGGGTGCGCGGGTTGAGCAGCTCGGTCTGCCAGTGGTCGAGCTGGCGCGTGAGTTCGCGCCGCAACTCCAGAAAACCGTCCACCATCTGGTTGACCAGGCGCAGCATCAGGTCGGCCGCGGAGGTGGGCAGGCGGCTGTTGGCATTGCGGATGTCGGTGGCCGTGGACTGCAACAGGCGGGTCGCATAGGCATCGCGCGCTGCGCAGTCGGCCGGATGCACCGTCAGCAGCACGCGCTCGAACACCGCAAAGCCGACCGGGCTGGTGTCCAGGCGTTTGAGGATCGGCGGGCCGCTGCGTTTCTGCGGTTTGGCCGGGGTTGGAGAAGGGGGTTCCGCTGTGCTGCCTGCCGCCGCCAGGCGGCGGAACACCAGCAGGTCGTACTGCGAGGTGTAGTCGAAGTGCGAGGGCAGGTGCGGGTTGAGCAGGTCGGACACGTGCAGATCGACCAGTTGCAGGCCGCACAAGGCCTGCAGCATGGCCTGGATCGGCGCCAGCTGCTCGCCGAACTCCTGGCGCGTGCAGGCGATCCAGACATGGCCGTGCTCGGGCAGGCGGTCCGGCAGTGCCGCGCTTTCCACCACACCGCCGGGACTGATGCTGAAAACACGCATGGGGGGTTCCTGATGGGTGTGATGGGAGATGGGGTTGTGGGTCAAATAAGCCCTTAACCCTTGTCTGATATGCGCGAGCCGCTATTTGTTTTGTAGCAATCGGGCGGCGGCGATGGCGAAATAGGTCAGCACGCCATCGGCGCCGGCGCGCTTGAAGGCCAGCAGGCTTTCCATCATCACGGCGTCGTGGTCGAGCCAGCCGTTCTGTGCCGCGGCCTTCAGCATGGCGTACTCGCCCGACACCTGGTAGGCGAAGGTCGGCACGCGGAATTCATCTTTCACGCGACGCACCACGTCCAGATAGGGCATGCCGGGCTTGACCATCACCATGTCGGCGCCCTCGGCGATGTCCAGCGCCACTTCGCGCAGGGCCTCGTCGGTGTTGGCCGGGTCCATCTGGTAGACCTTCTTGTTGCTTTTGCCCAGGTTGGACGCCGAGCCGACGGCGTCACGGAACGGGCCGTAGAAGGCGCTGGCGTACTTGGCGCTGTAGGCCATGATGCGGGTGTGCACCAGACGGGCGGCTTCCAGTTCGCTGCGGATGGCGCCGATGCGGCCGTCCATCATGTCGCTGGGCGCCACGATGTCCACGCCGGCACGTGCCTGCGTCAGCGCCTGCTGGGTCAGGATGTCCACCGTTTCGTCGTTCAGGATGTAACCGGTATCGTCGAGCACGCCGTCTTGGCCGTGGCTGGTGAAGGGGTCCAGCGCCACGTCGGTCATGACACCGAGTTCTGGAAAGTGCTGCTTGAGCGCACGCACCACGCGCGGCACCAGACCGTCGGGGTTGGTCGCCTCCTTGCCGTCCGGGGTCTTGAGCGCTGGGTCGATGACCGGGAACAGGGCCATGACCGGAATACCGAGTTCGACGCATTCCTCGGCCACCGGCAGCAGCAGGTCCAGGCTGAGGCGTTCCACACCGGGCATAGAGGCCACGGCCTCACGGCGCTGTTGGCCATCCACCACAAATACCGGGTAGATCAGGTCATGGGCGGTCAGCGTGTTTTCACGCACCAGGTTGCGGGTGAATTCGTCGCGGCGCAGCCGGCGTGGCCGGCCCAAAGGGTAGGGGGCGTAAGGGGTCATGGGGAAAATTGTGCCCTATTCCTGCCGGGACCGGTTTCTCTGATGAATCGACGATTTCAAGGAGATAGGTAATTGATTTCATAGATCCGATTGTGAAAATCTCTTAGCCTGCTACTTGTAAAGGGGTTTCACTTTTGTTAAATTTGCGTCGGGCGGGAAACCGCCTCCCGCTTTTCCTCCCTGAGCGGGGCCTTGATGTGTGACAGCAAAAAAGGCTTGCAACCCCAGCTTCGGCTGGGGTTTTTTTTGTCTTAGCACGCTGCGCTTAACTTGTCCTTGCAGGCCAAGTTAGCCTGCACTACAACCTGCTTTACAGGTTATCGCCCCCTCGTTCGAGCTTGGCACGACTAAACTCGGCCCATGCTCTGGGTTAAATCGCTCCATATCGTTTTCGTGGCCAGCTGGTTTGCCGGCCTGTTTTACCTGCCGCGTATCTTCGTCAATCTGGCCATGGTGCCGGCGGATTCCGTGGCCGAGCGCGAGCGGCTGCTGCTGATGGCGCGCAAGCTCATGCGCTTCACGACAATGCTGGCGGTGCCGGCGCTGGTGTTCGGCCTTTGGCTCTGGCTCGGTTACGGCATCGGCAAGGGCCCGGGCAATGGCTGGCTGCATGCCAAGCTGGCGATCGTGGTGCTGGTGCTGGGCTACCACCACAGCTGTGGTGTTCTGCTGAAAAAATTCCAGCAAGGAGCGGTCCAGCGCAGCCATGTCTGGTTCCGCTGGTACAACGAAGTCCCGGTGCTGCTGCTCTTGCTGGCCGTCATTCTGGTGGTGGTCAAACCCTTCTGAGGGGCGTGGCGATGCACAAGACCTCTGCCTGGCCGCTGGCCCTGGTCTATGCCGGTCTGATCGTTTATGCCAGCCTTTACCCCTTTGCCGACTGGCGCGACCGGGGGGTGGCGCCGTGGGACTTCCTGTGGGCGCCACTTCCCCAATACTGGACCGGTTTTGACCTGGTGTCGAATGTGCTGGGGTATGCGCCGCTGGGCTTTTTCCTGGCGCTGAGCGCCCTGCGCACCGGGCGCGGCGCCCATGCCGTGCGCCTTGCCACGCTGGCCGCGTTCGGGCTCTCCCTGCTGCTGGAGGCGCTGCAGGTCTATCTGCCGGCACGGGTGCCGTCGAACGTGGATTTCGTGCTCAACGTGCTGGGCGCCTGGACCGGGGCCGTGCTGGCTGCCTTGCTGGAGCGCTTGGGTGCGCTGTCGCGCTGGAGCCGCTTTCGTGCGCGCTGGTTCGTGTCCGATGCGCGCGGTGCGTTGGTCCTGCTGGCCTTGTGGCCGCTGGCCTTGCTGTTCCCGGCGGCGGTGCCGCTGGGGCTGGGGCAGGTGTTCGAGCGGCTCGAAGCCGGCTTGGCAGAACTGCTGCTGGACACGCCATTTCTGGAATGGTTGCCGGTGCGCGACGTCGAGTTGCAGCCCCTGGTGCCGGGCGCTGAGCTCGCCTGTGTGATGCTGGGGGCGCTGATCCCCTGCCTGCTCGGTTTCTGTGTCATTCGTGCACGGGCGCGCCGGGCCATGCTGGTGCTGGTTGTGCTGGCGGTGGGGGTGGCGGCGACAGCACTGTCGGCGGCGCTGAGCTTCGGGCCGATGCACGCCTGGGCCTGGTTCGAACTGCCGGTGCAGGTCGGGCTCGGGCTGGCGCTGGTACTGGCCTTGCTGTTGCTGGGCGTGCCGGAGCGCACCAGCGCTGCCCTGATGCTGCTGGCCTTGGGGGTGTTTCTGAGCATCATCAACCAGGCGCCCACCAGCGCCTATTTCGCGCAAACCCTGCAAACCTGGGAGCAGGGGCGGTTCATCCGTTTTCACGGATTGGCGCAGTGGCTGGGCTGGCTGTGGCCCTATGCCGCCTTGCTGTATGTGCTCACGCGCGTCTGGCAACAGGGTGCGAAAAACTAGAATGAGCGTATGAACGATCCCAAGACCCCGTCAGCATCCTCTTCCTACTACCAGCGGCACATCTTTTTCTGCCTCAACGAGCGTTCCGACGGCTCCGATTGCTGCGCCCGGCACCAGGCGCAGGAAGCGTTCGATCGCTGCAAATCGCTGGTCAAGGCCGCCGGCCTGGCCGGTCCTGGCCAGGTGCGTGTGAACAAGGCGGGTTGCTTGGACCGCTGTGCGGCCGGGCCGGTGGCGGTGGTGTATCCCGAAGCGGTCTGGTATTCCTATGTGGATGCTTCGGACATTGATGAGATCGTCGAGTCGCACCTGAAAAACGGCCAGGTGGTGGAGCGTCTGTTGACGCCGCCGCATCTGGGGCGTTGAGATGAACGCCCAGACTGAACGCTTGCTGCTCGATGGCCCGGTCGGGACCATCGAGGCCCTGAGCGACGCGCCGCAACTGGCGGCAGGCGTCACGCCTCGCGGTGTGGCTGTCATTGCGCATCCGCATCCCTTGTTTGGCGGCACCATGGACAACAAGGTGGTGCAGACACTGGCGCGTGCCTTTGTGCAGTGCGGTTGGCGTGCCGTGCGCTTCAATTTCCGGGGTGTTGGCGCGACCGCGGGCGCGCACGATGAAGGCCGAGGCGAAACGCAGGATCTGCTCGCCGTGGTGCAGCAATGCGCTCCGGAGGGCCCGTTGGCACTGGCCGGCTTTTCCTTTGGCTCCTTCGTCATGAGCCAGGCGCTGCTGTCCTTGTGGCCGCAGCGGCAGATCGAGAAGCTGGTGTTCGTGGGGACGGCGGCCAGCCGCTTCCAGGTCGCCACGCTGCCGCCCGAGGTGCATGAGCGCACACTGGTGGTTCACGGTGAGCATGATGACACCGTGCCCCTGAGTTCCGTCATGGACTGGGCGCGCCCGCAAGTGTTGCCGGTGACCGTGATTCCTGGCGGCAGCCATTTCTTCCATGGGCAATTGCCTCTTCTGAAAAACCTGGTGGTTCGCCACCTCAGTTCACCTGTCTGATGAAAAAACTGATTCTTGCCCTGACGACTGCTTTGTCTTTGTGTGTGGCCAGCGTTTCTGCCACGGCCCAGGGGATGCCGCAGCCGCCCGAAATCGCGGCGCGCTCTTATTTGCTGCTGGATGTCACGGCCAACCAGATGCTGGCGGCCAAGGACATCGACAGCCCGGTCGAGCCGGCCTCGCTGACCAAGCTGATGACGGCTTACCTGGTGTTCGACGCCTTGCGCGCCAGGAAGATCGATCTCAAGCAAACGCTGCCGGTGAGCGAGCGCGCCTGGCGCATGCCGGGGTCCCGCATGTTCATCGACCCGAAGATGAAGGTGCCGGTGGAAGACCTGATCAAGGGCATGATCGTGCAGTCCGGCAACGATGCCACGATGGCTTTGGCGGAGGGCGTGGGGGGCTCGGCCGAGCGCTTTGTGCAACTCATGAACGAGCAGGCCAAGGCCTTGGGCATGAAGAACACGGGCTACAAGAATCCGGAAGGGTTGACCGAGGCCGGCCACACCACCACTGCACGCGACCTGAGCATTCTGGCCACGCGGCTGATGCGCGACTTCCCGGAATATGTGCACTACTACGCCATTCGCAAATACCGTTATGAAGGAACGCCGGCGGCCAACGACTCGAATCGCAATTTGCTGCTGTTCCGCGACCCGACGGTTGACGGCCTCAAGACCGGCCACACCGAGGCCGCCGGCTACTGCCTGATAGCCACGGCCAAGCGTGACTTTCCCAATTTGGGCAAACCAGGTGCCGCACCAGGCTCACCTGATGCCAGTGGTCCCCGTCGTCTGTTGTCCATCGTGCTTGGTACCGCCAGCGAGCAGGCGCGCGCCAACGAGTCGCAGAAATTGCTGAACTGGGGCTACACCGCGTTTGAGGCGGTCAAGTTGTTCGAGGCCAATCAGGCCGTGGTGACGCCGAGTGTCTGGAAGGGGAAATCCTCGAAAGTGGGCCTGGGCCAGCCGCAAGCCATTGTGGTGGCGGTGCCGGCCGGTACGGCTGCGCGGCTGAAGACGGCCGTGGTGCGGGCGGATCCCCTGGTGGCCCCCTTCCCGAAAGGGCAGCAGCTGGCCACGCTGAAGGTGACATCAGGTGAGCAATCACTTGTCGATGTGCCGCTGCTGGCGCTGGAGGCGGTTGACCAGGCCGGTGTGCTGGGACGCGCTTGGGATGCCGTCCGCCTGTGGATCAAATGAGTCAGAAGACTCGTTGAAAGTGAGTGGGCACTACGCCGTCTGCATTAAAACCATTGCGGTGATCGGGGTCTGCTGATACACTAGAAGGCTTTTCGGAATTTCCGAAGGGTTTCACGTTTTCGTTTTTTCAAACGTTGAGGGACGTTTTTCAATGCCAACCATTAACCAGCTCGTGCGTCAGGGGCGTGAGGTCGAAACGACCAAGTCCAAAAGCCCTGCGATGCAAAACTCTCCACAGCGCCGTGGTGTCTGCACCCGTGTGTACACCACGACGCCTAAAAAGCCTAACTCCGCTTTGCGTAAGGTCGCCAAGGTGCGCCTGACCAACGGTTTTGAGGTCATCTCCTACATCGGCGGTGAAGGCCACAACCTGCAGGAACACTCCGTGGTGCTCGTGCGCGGTGGTCGTGTCAAGGACTTGCCGGGTGTGCGTTACCACATCGTGCGCGGTTCGTTGGACCTGCAGGGCGTGAAAGACCGCAAGCAGTCGCGTTCCAAGTACGGTGCGAAGAAGCCCAAGGCCAAATAAAAGCCCTGGTTTCCAGCATTCGATCGGTGCTGTTTCCCGCGTGGCGCGGAGATGCAGCGAAGTGACCCGAAGCGCCAAATCGTTGGTGTGGGTCGAGTAAGTGGAAGTTTTAGATAACTTTCGCGGTGTCTGAAAAGATGCCAACTGAAGCAATATGAGGTGAAATATGCCACGTCGTCGCGAAGTCCCTAAACGTGAAATCCTGCCGGATCCGAAATTCGGCAATGTCGAGCTCTCCAAGTTCATGAACGTGATCATGGAAGGCGGCAAAAAAGCGGTTGCCGAGCGCATCATTTACGGTGCCCTCGAAACCATTGAGCAGAAGACCGGCAAAGACCCGCTGGAGCTCTTCACCACCGCCATCAACAACGTCAAGCCGATGGTTGAGGTGAAGTCCCGTCGCGTTGGTGGTGCCAACTACCAGGTGCCGGTTGAGGTGCGCCCCGTCCGTCGCCTGGCTCTCTCCATGCGCTGGATCAAGGAAGCTGCCCGCAAGCGCGGTGAGAAGTCCATGGCCCTGCGTCTGGCCAATGAATTGATGGAAGCCGTGGAAGGTCGTGGCGGCGCCATGAAGAAGCGTGACGAAGTGCACCGTATGGCTGAGGCCAACAAGGCCTTCTCGCACTTCCGTTTCTAAGCTCCACTGCCCCAACTGGTGTGCAGGCCCGCCGTGTGCGGGCCTTCCCCGTTTCAACGAAAGAACATCATGGCACGCAATACCCCCATTGAGCGCTACCGCAATATCGGTATCTCGGCGCACATTGACGCCGGCAAGACCACCACGACCGAGCGTATCCTTTTTTATACCGGCGTGAATCACAAGATTGGTGAGGTGCACGACGGCGCCGCCACCATGGACTGGATGGAGCAGGAGCAGGAGCGTGGCATCACGATCACCTCCGCTGCCACCACCTGCTTCTGGAAGGGTATGGACAATTCCTTCCCCGAGCACCGTTTCAACATCATCGACACCCCCGGCCACGTGGACTTCACGATCGAAGTGGAGCGTTCCATGCGCGTGCTGGACGGCGCCTGCATGGTCTATTGCGCTGTGGGCGGCGTGCAGCCCCAGTCGGAAACCGTGTGGCGTCAGGCTAATAAGTACAAGGTGCCGCGTCTGGCCTTTGTGAACAAGATGGACCGTACCGGTGCCAACTTCTTCAAGGTCGTGGACCAGATGAAGCTGCGCCTGAAGGCCAACCCCGTGCCGATCGTGATCCCGATCGGTGCTGAGGAAGGTTTCAAGGGCGTGGTCGATCTGCGCAAGATGAAGGCCATCATCTGGGACGAGGCTTCCCAGGGCATGAAGTTCACCTTCGAAGATATCCCGGCTGACCTCGTTCCGCTGGCCAAGGAGTGGCGCGAGAAGATGGTGGAGGCTGCGGCCGAAGCCTCTGAAGAGCTGATGAACAAGTACCTGGAAGAAGGCGATTTGTCCGAGGCCGAGATCACCGCTGGTCTGCGTCAGCGTACGCTGGCTACGGAAATTCAGCCCATGCTGTGCGGTACCGCCTTCAAGAACAAGGGCGTTCAGCGCATGCTGGATGCTGTGGTCGAGCTGCTGCCTTCGCCGGTGGATGTGCCCCCGGTTCCTGGCTTCGATGAAGAAGAGAAGGAAGTCACCCGCAAGGCGGATGACAACGAGAAGTTTTCGGCGCTCGCATTCAAGTTGATGACGGACCCCTTTGTGGGCCAGTTGACTTTTGTGCGTGTGTACTCCGGCGTTCTGAAAAAGGGCGACACCGTGTACAACGCGGTGCGCGGCAAGAAAGAGCGTATCGGTCGTATCGTGCAAATGCACGCCAACAACCGCGAAGAAGTGGAAGAAATCCGCGCTGGCGACATCGCTGCTTGCGTGGGCCTGAAGGATGTGACCACGGGTGAAACCCTGTGCGATCCCGCTGCTGTGATCACCTTGGAGCGCATGGTGTTCCCTGAGCCGGTGATTCGTCAGGCTGTGGAGCCGAAGTCCAAGGCAGACCAGGAAAAGATGGGTATTGCGCTGCAGCGTCTGGCTGCAGAAGATCCGTCGTTCCGCGTGCAGACCGACGAAGAGTCCGGTCAGACCATCATTGGCGGCATGGGCGAGCTGCACCTCGAAATCATCGTGGACCGCATGAAGCGCGAATTTGGCGTGGAAGCCAATGTGGGCAAGCCGCAAGTGGCTTACCGCGAAACCATCCGCAAGGGTGTGGCCGACGTCGAAGGCAAGTTCGTTCGTCAGTCCGGCGGTAAGGGCCAATACGGTCACGTGGTGTTCCGCGTCGAGCCGAACGAGGCGGGCAAGGGTTTCGAGTTCCTCGATGAAATCAAGGGCGGCGTGGTGCCGCGTGAATTCATCCCGGCCGTGGAAAAGGGCGTGATCGAGGCCCTGAACTCTGGCGTGCTGGCCGGCTACCCGGTGGTGGACGTCAAGGTGGCGTTGACCTTCGGTTCCTACCACGATGTGGACTCGAACGAAAACGCGTTCAAGATGGCCGCTATCTTCGGTTTCAAGGAAGCCTGCAAGAAGGCCAACCCGGTCATCCTTGAGCCCATGATGGCTGTGGAAGTGGAAACGCCGGAAGACTACGCCGGTAACGTGATGGGTGACCTGTCTTCCCGTCGCGGCATGGTGCAGGGCATGGACGACATGGTGGGTGGCGGCAAGGCCATCAAGGCCGAGGTCCCGCTGTCCGAGATGTTCGGCTACTCGACCACGCTGCGCTCCATGTCGCAAGGCCGTGCAACGTACACGATGGAGTTCAAGCACTACGCCGAAGCACCGCGAAACGTGGCCGAGGCCATCATGGCCGCTCGCGCCAAGTAAGTGACTCGCCCCGGGTTGACAAGCCTGGGGCATTCTTTTTGTCTGCGATCTGGTGCCGCCCTGTTCCCGTGCGGGGCGATCAAGCAATCAGATGCAAACGTTAAACCAACACACGGGAATTGTTCTTTGGAGAACTGGAAATGGCAAAAGAGAAATTTGAACGTACCAAGCCGCACGTCAACGTCGGCACCATTGGCCACGTGGACCATGGCAAGACGACCCTGACGGCGGCCATTGCGACCGTGCTGTCCAAGAAGTTTGGTGGTGAAGCCAAGGCTTACGACCAGATCGATGCTGCTCCGGAAGAAAAAGCCCGCGGCATTACCATCAACACCGCGCACGTCGAATATGAAACGGCCAACCGCCACTACGCCCACGTTGACTGCCCTGGCCACGCCGACTACGTCAAGAACATGATTACCGGTGCTGCCCAGATGGACGGCGCCATCCTGGTGTGCTCTGCCGCTGACGGCCCGATGCCCCAGACCCGCGAGCACATCCTGCTGGCCCGTCAGGTGGGTGTTCCCTACATCATCGTCTTCCTGAACAAGTGCGACATGGTCGACGACGCCGAGCTGCTCGAACTCGTTGAAATGGAAGTGCGCGAACTGCTCTCCAAGTACGACTTCCCCGGCGACGACACCCCCATCATCAAAGGCTCGGCCAAGCTGGCCCTCGAAGGCGACACCGGCGATCTGGGCGAACAAGCCATCATGCGCCTGGCTGATGCGCTGGACAGCTACATCCCCACGCCTGAGCGCGCCATCGACGGCGCCTTCCTGATGCCCGTGGAAGACGTGTTCTCCATCTCCGGTCGCGGCACCGTGGTGACCGGCCGTATCGAGCGCGGCATCATCAAGGTCGGCGAAGAAATCGAAATCGTCGGTATCAAGGACACCCTGAAGACCACCTGCACCGGCGTGGAAATGTTCCGCAAGCTGCTGGACCAGGGTCAGGCTGGCGACAACGTCGGTATCCTGCTGCGCGGCACCAAGCGTGAAGAAGTCGAGCGCGGCCAAGTGCTGTGCAAGCCCGGCTCCATCAAGCCGCACACCCACTTCACCGGCGAAGTGTACGTGCTGAGCAAGGACGAAGGCGGCCGTCACACCCCGTTCTTCAACAACTACCGCCCGCAGTTCTACTTCCGTACCACGGACGTGACCGGCGCCATCGAGCTGCCCGAAGGCAAGGAAATGGTGATGCCTGGCGACAACGTGTCGATCACCGTCAAGCTGATCGCCCCGATCGCCATGGAAGAAGGTCTGCGCTTCGCTATCCGCGAAGGTGGCCGTACCGTGGGTGCCGGCGTGGTTGCCAAGATCATTGCGTAATTCGCAAGCAACAAGGAATTACCATGGCCACCAAGCAAAAAATCCGCATTCGCCTCAAGGCGTTTGACTACAAACTCATCGACCAGTCGGCCGCTGAGATTGTGGATACCGCCAAGCGCACCGGCGCCATCGTCAAGGGCCCGGTGCCCCTGCCGACCCGCATGAAGCGTTTCGACATTCTGCGTTCGCCGCACGTCAACAAGACGAGCCGCGACCAGCTCGAAATCCGCACCCACCAGCGTCTGATGGACATCGTTGACCCGACCGACAAGACGGTCGACGCGTTGATGAAGCTCGATCTGCCTGCTGGCGTGGACGTGGAAATCAAGCTGCAGTAAGTCAAAACGGGATTCCGACGGTTGTCGGGGTCCCGAAAAGCTGGGTATGGCGCGGACTTGCCTGAAAAGGCGGTTCGCGTTATACTTCTTGGCTCTGCCGGATTCTGTATTGGATCTGGCAGAGTTTTATTAACCCTCTTTCACGCCAAAACGCTGTAGCCAATTGAAGTTGCAGCGGTGAAAGCCAAGGAGAAAAACATGAGTCTGAGCAACTCCCTCGGGTTGCTGGGCCGCAAGGTGGGCATGATGCGTCTGTTCACCGATGACGGGGACGCAGTGCCCGTCACGGTGGTGGATGTGTCCAACAACCGTGTGACCCAGGTGAAAACCCAAGAGAACGACGGCTACGTTGCCCTGCAGGTGACGTTTGGTTCGCGCAAAGCTTCGCGCGTCACCAAGCCGGAAGCTGGCCACCTTGCCAAGGCAGGTGTTGAAGCCGGTGAAATCATTCAAGAATTCCGTGTCACACCGGATGCTGCTGCGCAGTACAAGGCTGGCGCGACCGTGCCTGTGACGGCGGTGTTCGCCGTTGGCCAGAAAGTGGACGTGCAAGGCACCTCCATCGGTAAGGGTTACGCCGGTACCATCAAGCGCCACAACTTCAGTTCGCAGCGCGCTTCCCACGGTAACAGCCGTTCGCACAATGTCCCGGGCTCCATCTCGATGGCGCAGGATCCGGGTCGTGTGTTCCCGGGCAAGAAGATGACCGGCCACATGGGCGACGAAACCGTGACCACCCAGAACCTGGATGTGATCCGTATTGACGAAGCACGTCAACTGCTGCTGATCAAGGGCGCGATCCCTGGTTCCGCTGGCGGTTTCGTGACTGTGCGTCCGGCCATCAAGGTCAAAGCCAAGAGCGCGAAAGGAGCGAACTGATGCAGCTCGAACTCCTGAATGACCAAGGCCAGGCTGCTTCCAAGCTGGAAGCCCCTGATACCGTGTTTGGTCGTGAATACAACGAAGATCTGGTACACCAGATCGTGGTGGCTTTCCAGGCCAACGCGCGTCAAGGCACCCGTGCCCAAAAAGACCGCGAACAGGTCAAGCACTCCACCAAGAAGCCCTTCAAGCAGAAGGGAACCGGCCGTGCGCGTGCTGGTATGACATCCTCGCCGCTGTGGCGCGGGGGCGGTCGTATCTTCCCGAACAGCCCGGAAGAGAACTTCACCCAGAAAATCAACAAGAAGATGTACCGCGCCGGCATGGCGTCGATCTTCTCGCAACTGGCTCGCGAAGGCCGTCTGGCCGTGGTTGACTCCCTCAAGGTCGAGTCTCCCAAGACCAAGGCACTGGCTGCCAAGTTCAAGGCAATGAATCTGGACTCCGTGATGGTGATTGCCGACGAAGTCGACGAAAACCTGTACCTGGCTTCCCGCAATCTGGTGAATGTGCTGGTGGTTGAGCCGCGTTACGCCGATCCGGTGTCGCTGGTCCACTACCGCAAGGTGCTGGTCACCAAGGCTGCTGTGGACAAACTCAAGGAGATGTTCGCATGAGCGCCGTCAAATTTGAAGAAGGTCGTCTGATGCAGGTGCTCGTCGCCCCGATCGTGTCTGAAAAGGCAACGATGGTGGCTGAGAAGAGCAATGCTGTGACGTTCAAGGTGCTGCAGGATGCTACCAAGCCCGAAATCAAGGCCGCTGTGGAATTGATGTTCAAGGTCGAGGTCAAGGCTGTTTCTGTGGTCAACACCAAAGGCAAGACCAAGCGTTTTGGCAAATCCGTCGGCCGTCGCGACAATGTTCGCAAAGCCTATGTGATGCTGAAGCCGGGTCAAGAGCTGAACCTCTCCGGGGAGGCCGCGTAATCATGGCTGTTATCAAGATGAAACCGACTTCGCCGGGCCGTCGTGGCGTGGTGAAGATCTCGCGTGATCACCTGCACAAGGGTGAGGCTTACGCTCCCCTGCTCGAGCCGCAGTTCCAGCAGGCAGGCCGTAACAACAACGGTCACATCACCACCCGTCACAAGGGCGGTGGTCACAAGCACCACTACCGTGTGGTTGACTTCAAGCGCAACAAGGATGCGATTCCGGCCAAGGTCGAGCGCATCGAGTACGATCCGAACCGTTCGGCCCACATCGCCCTGGTGTGCTATGCCGATGGCGAGCGTCGCTACATCATTGCGCCGCGTGGCTTGGAAGTGGGCGCGACCATCATGAGCGGTTCTGAAGCACCGATCCGTGTTGGTAACACCCTGCCGATCCGCAACATTCCCGTGGGCTCGATCATTCACTGCATCGAGCTGCAAGTGGGCAAAGGTGCTCAGGTGGTTCGTTCCGCCGGTGCATCCGCGACCTTGCTGGCACGCGAAGGTACTTACGCTCAGGTGCGTATGCGCTCGGGTGAAGTGCGCAAGATTCACATTGAATGCCGTGCCACCATTGGCCAGGTTGCCAATGAAGAGCACAGCCTGCGTCAACTCGGCAAGGCCGGTGTGAAGCGCTGGATGGGTATTCGCCCGACCGTTCGCGGTGTGGTGATGAACCCGGTGGATCACCCCCATGGTGGTGGTGAAGGTAAGACCGGCGAGGGCCGTCATCCTGTCGATCCTTGGGGTAATCTGACCAAGGGTTACCGTACCCGCAACAACAAGCGCACACAAGTGATGATTGTGTCGCGTCGTAAGAAGTAAGGGGAACGCAAATGACTCGCTCTCTTAAAAAGGGTCCATTTGTGGACCATCACCTGGTGGCCAAGGCTGACAAGGCCGTGACCTCCAAGGATAAAAAGCCGATCAAGACCTGGTCGCGTCGCTCCATGATCCTGCCCGAGTTCATCGGCTTGACCATCGCGGTGCACAACGGCAAGCAGCACGTGCCGGTCTATATCACCGACCAAATGGTGGGCCACAAGTTGGGTGAGTTCGCACTCACTCGTACTTTCAAGGGTCACCCTGCGGACAAAAAAGTCCAGAAGAAATAAGGAGGTTGACCATGGAAACACGTGCAACCCTTCGTGGCGTTCGCCTGTCGGTCGACAAAGGCCGTCTGGTCGCCGATCTGATCCGCGGCAAGAAAGTGGACCAAGCCCTGAACATCCTGCAATTCACGCAGAAAAAAGCTGCCGTGATCATCAAGAAGGTTCTGGAGTCCGCGATTGCCAATGCCGAGCACAACGACGGTGCCGATATCGACGAACTGAAGGTCAAGACCATCTACGTCGAGCAGGGCACTACGCTCAAGCGCTTTACCGCGCGCGCCAAAGGCCGCGGCAACCGTATCAGCAAGCCCACGTGCCATGTGTACGTGACGGTGGGCAACTGAAAGAGGTCTGGAAGATATGGGACAAAAAATCAACCCCACCGGCTTTCGCCTCGCGGTCAGCCGCAACTGGGCTTCTCGCTGGTACGCCAACAACCGTGACTTCGCCGGCATGCTGGCAGAAGACATCAAGGTGCGCGAGTACCTGAAGACCAAGCTGAAGAACGCTTCGGTGTCGCGCGTTCTGATCGAGCGTCCGGCCAAGAACGCCCGCATCACGATTTTCTCGGCTCGTCCGGGCGTCGTGATCGGCAAGAAAGGCGAGGACATCGAGAACCTGAAGCGCGAACTCGGCAAGCAGCTGGGTGTGCCGGTCGCCGTCAACATCGAAGAAGTGCGCAAGCCCGAAATCGATGCCAAGCTGATCGCCGACAGCATTACGCAGCAGCTCGAGAAGCGCATCATGTTCCGCCGCGCCATGAAGCGCGCCATGCAGAACGCCATGCGTCTGGGTGCCCTGGGCATCAAGATCATGTCGTCTGGCCGTCTGAACGGCATCGAGATCGCCCGTACCGAGTGGTACCGCGAAGGTCGTGTGCCGCTGCACACCCTGCGCGCCGACATCGACTACGGCACCTCCGAAGCCAAGACCACCTACGGTGTGATCGGCGTCAAGGTGTGGGTCTACAAGGGCGATACGCTGGGTCGTAATGACCTGCCGGCCGTCGAGACCCCGCGTCCTGATGAAGAGCGTCGCCCCCGTGGCCCGCGTCGCGATGCCCGTCCTGGTTCTGACCGTCCCGCTCCGCGCGGTGCACGCCGTCCGGCCGGTGGCAACGTTGCGCCTGCTGATGGCAGCGACAAACCCGCAGAGGCCACTGGTGCCGATGCCCCGAAAACCGCCGTTAAGCGCGTCCGCAAAGTCGCCGCGCCAGCTGCAGCAGCTGACGGCGCCAAAGGAGAATAAACATGCTGCAACCTGCACGTAGAAAATACCGCAAGGAGCAAAAGGGCCGCAACACGGGTATCGCTACCCGTGGCAGCACCGTGGCTTTTGGCGACTTCGGCCTGAAATGTACCGATCGCGGCCGTCTGACGGCGCGTCAGATCGAATCGGCTCGTCGTGCCATTTCGCGTCACGTCAAGCGCGGCGGCCGCATCTGGATCCGTGTGTTCCCCGACAAGCCGATTTCCCAGAAGCCTGCTGAAGTGCGTATGGGTAACGGTAAAGGTAACCCGGAGTATTACGTGGCTGAAATTCAGCCCGGCAAGATCGTGTTCGAGATCGTCGGCGTGCCCGAAGAACTCGCTCGCGAGGCTTTCCGTCTGGCCGCTGCCAAGCTGCCGCTGCGTACCACCTTTGTCAGCCGCATGATCGGCCAGTAATCAGGAGAATGAAGAAATGAAAGCTGCTGAACTGCGCCAGAAAGACGTTGCCGGCCTGGAAGCGGAAGTCAAAGAGCTGCAAAAAGCCCACTTTGGCCTGCGCATGCAAAAAGCCACGCAACAGCTGAACAACACGTCCACGCTGCGCACGACCCGTCGTGCCATCGCTCGTGCCAAGACCATTCTTGCTGAAAAGCAAGCCGCCAAATAAGGAGCACTGAATGACGGAAGCTAAAAAATCCCTCAAGCGCACCTTGATTGGCAAGGTGGTCAGCGACAAGCGAGCAAAGACTGTGACCGTGCTGGTCGAGCGTCGTGTCAAGCACGAGCTCTACGGCAAGATCGTGGCCAAATCGAGCAAGTACCACGCCCATGATGAAAAGGGTGAGTACAAACTGGGTGATGTCATCGAGATCACCGAAAGCAAGCCGATTTCCAAGACCAAGAACTGGGTTGCCACCCGTTTGGTTGAAAAGGCTGCTGCGGTCTAAGCTCATTGCAGCACTCGCTGCAGGACTGAAAAAAACGGCTCACAATGTGAGCCGTTTTTGTTTTTTCAGACAACTTTTCAACACGAGGAGCGCAAGATGATCAAAGTCGGTGACACCCTTCCCGCCGCCACCCTGATGGAGTACTCGGAGGTCGAGGGCAATGGCTGCAGCATCGGTCCCAATCCGGTTGACGTGAGCAAGGCCGTTGCGGGCAAGACGATTGCCATCTTCGGCCTGCCGGGGGCCTATACGCCGACCTGCTCAGCCAAGCATGTGCCAGGTTATGTCGAGAAGTTCAACGAACTCAAGGCTGCCGGCGTGGACGAGATCTGGTGCGTCAGCGTCAATGACGCCTTTGTCATGGGTGCCTGGGCCCGCGACCAGAAAACCGAAGGCAAGGTGCGCATGCTGGCCGATGGCAGCGCTGATTTCGCCAAGGCGACGGGGCTGACCCTGGATCTGACGGCGCGCGGCATGGGGTTGCGGAGCAACCGTTATTCCATGCTGGTGAAGAATGGAAAAGTGGCGACCCTCAATATCGAGGGGCCTGGCAAGTTTGAAGTGAGTGGCGCTGATACATTGCTGGCACAAGCAAAGGCTTGAACAACGCAGGCTCAATGAAAAGACCGCTGATTGGCTTCAGCGGTCTTTTCATTTGAGACGTGCAATTACAGCGTGGCCTTGAGGTAGTGAGCGCCTGCTATGGGGTTATGGTAGTAGGGCGGGATCTCCTCAAACCCAAGGTCTCCGTAGAGGGTGCGCGCGGCCTCCATGTCGTCCAGTGTGTCGAGCAGAACATAGTCGTAGCCGGCGATGCGGGCGGCATCCATGATGGCGTCAGCCAGCTGGCGGCCGACGCCCAGTCCGCGAAAGGCGGGGCGGGCATAGAGCCGCTTCATCTCACAGGCATTGGGGTAGTCCACGGTGTCCATGGGGCGCAGGGCGCAACAACCGGCAACGACGCCATCAACAGTGGCCATCAGCAACGCACCGCGTGGCTCGGCATACTCGCCAGGCAGGGTGGCAAGCTCCTGGTCAAAACCCTGAAAGCACAGGTCGACTTTGAGGCTCGCGGCATACTCGCGGAAAATGTCTCGCAAGGTGTCGAGTTCATCCGCAGTTCGCGGGGTGACGATGTCAATGGATTTGGTATTCACAGCAAAGCACAGGGCATGAGTTCAAAGTTTAGCGTCAATTACGGGCAGCAACCCAGGCAAGGACGGCATCGTCAATACCGTCTGGCGCTGGCGTTTGCATTGGGTATCTTGGTCAGCGCCTGCCAGACAGTACAAACCACGCAACCGGGGACCGTCGGCATCACGCGTCAGCAGAGCATGGCGGTCAGTGCGCAGGAAATCGATGCGGCATCGGCCCAGGCCTACACCAAGCAGGTGCAGGAGGCTGCGCGCAAGCAACAGCTGAATCGCGATCCGGCGATGGTGGCGCGGGTGCAGGGCATTGCGCGCAAGCTGATCGCGCAAACACCGGTGTTTCGTCAAGACGCACGAAGCTGGCGGTGGGAAATCAACGTGTTTCAAAGCGAGGAGGTCAATGCCTTTTGCATGGCCGGCGGCAAGATCGGCGTTTATGCCGGTCTCATCAACCAACTGCAGTTGACGGACAACGAGCTGGCGGCGGTGATGGGGCATGAAATTGCCCATGCCTTGCGCGAGCACGTGCGTGAGCAGGTGTCACTGCAATATGCGGCCCAGTTGCCGGGTCTTCTGTTGGCGATCACGACAGGCAGCCGTGCCCTGGGGCAACTGGGCGATATCGTGAGCGACGTGACATTGAGCTTGCCACACAGCCGGGAGGCTGAAGTGGAGGCGGACCAGATGGGGGTGGAGTTGGCCGCACGTGCGGGTTACGACCCGCGTGCCGCAACGACGCTGTGGCAGAAAATGATGCGCTCAGGCGGTGGTCGGCCACCAGAATTCCTCAGTACGCACCCCAATCCTGAGGCCCGGGTGCAGGACCTGGCGCGTATCGCGGAGCTGGTCATGCCGCTTTACCGGCAAAGCCTGCTGCGCCAGCCGTCGGCTCAATAAGCGACCGGTGCCAGCTTCAGGAGCAAGGTGACCAGGCCGGCGCAGACGGCGAGCAATACGATGGCAAGCAATCGTGCACGCGCATCGTCGCGCGAAGATGGCTGCGCTTGCTCGACCTCCTTGTCGCCCAGCAGCATGGGGCGGATCAGATTCTGGCGCTTGCGCAAGACATAGAAAAGAATGGCCGCCACGTGCAGGGCAACCAGCACAATGAGCACCAGCTTGCCGACGCTATGGTGATACCAGGTGGCCTGGCTCACCCAACTGCCCGGGACCAGGCTGGTCAACGGACCGCTGGAGGCGATTTCATCATCGCTGATGAGGCCAGTCGCAACTTGAAGCAGCAGAAAAAACAGCAAGGCGAATACCGAACCGGCACCCAGTGGGTTGTGCCCGGTGCTGAGTTCGGGTCCGCCCTGGCCGCGCAGATAGCGCAGCAAGGTCGATGGCGCGTAGAGGAAGGTGGCGAAGCGCGACCAGTGGCCGCCGACCAGGCCCCAAGCCAGACGGAACAGGAGCAAGGTCAGCACCACATAACCAAGGCGGAAGTGCCAGTCCATGGCAGGGCCGCCAATCTGGCCGGTAGCAACCAGGGCAATGACACAGGCGGCGAGTGTCCAGTGAAAAACGCGGGTGGGGAGGTCCCATACTCTGACTTTGTGTGTCATGTGAAAGCCTTGTTGTTGAAAACAGCGGGGCAGGGGTGCTGATTGGTATTTTCCCTGAGATGGCGAAAAAGGCAGAACTTTTGATACGGCGCTAGACTCCTTAGCGGGTCAGTGTCCACCCTCAACCCAACAAGGAACAACATGAAAGCACTCAGCCTCCTCATTCTCGCGGGCGCCGCATTCGGATTCGCCGGTTCGGCCTCGGCGCAATTCGCCAAACCGGACGACGCGATCAAGTACCGCAAGAGCGCCTTGTTCGTGATGCAACAGCATTTCGCCCGCATTGGTGCGATGGCCGCCGGCAAAGTTCCGTTTGATGCCAAGGCGGCAGCTGACAACGCAGCCATTGCAGAGAGCATGTCCAAACTGCCATGGGCAGCTTTCGGCGAAGGCACCGACAAGGGTGACACCAAAGCCAAGCCGGAGATCTGGAAAGAGCAGGCCAAATTCAAGGCCGATGCCGACAAGCTGCAGCTGGAAATGGGCAAGTTGGCTGCAGCCGCCAAGACCGGCAACCTTGACAGCATCAAGACGGCTGTCAACGCGACGTCGGGCACCTGCAAGGCGTGCCATGACGACTTCCGCGCCAAGTAAGCAGTCACGCCAACAACAAAAAGGGCGGCTCACAGAGCCGCCCTTTTTGTTGGGGAAAGTCTTCAAGCCTGTGCCAGCAATTCCTCGATCAGGCGATGCAGCTCGGCGAAGTCCGGCTCGCCAATGTAGCGCTTCACGATCTCGCCACGCTTGTTGACGATGTAGGTGGTTGGCGTCAGACGCACATCACCCCAGGCCTTGGCCACGGTGCCCGTGTTGTCAATGGCCACCTGGAACGGCAGCTTGCGTGTTTCCGCAAAGTTCACCACGTAGCTGGGTGGGTCATAGCTCATGGCGACCGCCAGGGTGTCGAAGCCGCGGGCGTGGTACTTGTCATGCGTAGCGATGATCTTGGGCATCTCGGCCACACAGGTGGTGCAGCTGGTCGCCCAGAAGTTCACCAGTGTGACCCGCCCCTTGAGGTCGGCCGTGCTTTTCTTGGAACCGTCGAGCAGCACGAAGGTGGAGTCGGGTGCGGTACTGATGCTCGTGCTCTGGAACATCATCCAGGCCGAGGCCACGACCACCAAGAATGCGGCAAGATAGAGTGCACGTTTCATAGCTGGGGAACTTTCATGGATCGTCGCGAGTTTAATTCCGTTTGGATGCCGGTGCTGGGCGCGTGCCTTGGTCTGTCAGGCGGTGCGGCGCAGGCCATGTCCTTGGCGGATATCAGTCAGGGCGAAGCTTCTCAAGGGTTGAAAACTGCGTTGGAACAGGGGGCCAAGGCTGCGGTTCTGCAGTTGGGCCAACCCAATGGATACCTCGGCAACGAAAAAGTTCGCATTCCTTTGCCCGGCTACCTCAATGAGGCGGCAACACTGTTGCGGACCCTGGGACAAGGCCAGCAGTTGGACGAGCTGGTAACCGCCATGAACCGTGCGGCAGAAGCCGCTGTGCCGCAGGCGCGTGATTTGCTGCTGGGGGCGGTGCGCAGCATGGGGATCGAGGATGCCAAGAAGATTCTCAGTGGTGGCGACACGTCCGTGACCACCTTTTTTGCCGAAAAAACACGCGCACCGCTGGGCCAGAAATTCCTGCCGGTGGTCACGCGCAGCACTGAAAAGCTGGGCTTGGCGAACAAATACAACCAGATTGCGGGCCGGGCGGCGGAATTGGGGCTGGTGGGGCGGGATGCGGCCAGCATCCAGCAGTACGTCACCGGCAAAGCGCTGGATGGGCTGTATTTCGTGATCGGTGAAGAGGAACGCAAGATCCGGCGCGATCCGGTGGGCAGCGGCAGTGCCGTGCTGAGCAAGGTATTTGGTGCGCTGAAATAAAGAGGCAACCCCATAACGGGCGACCAGTGCCCGGCATGCAAATGCGATGAAGGCTGCCGCGATAATCGGTGAATGCTACGTACCCTTAGCGCTTTCATGCTCAGCAGTGTCCTGCTGGCGGCCTGCAGTCCGGCGCTGAATTGGCGCGAAGTCCGCTTCAATGGCGGGCTCAAGGCCTTGTTGCCTTGCAAGCCCGACCACGGCAGCCGCCAGATGCCGCTGGCTGGCAAGATGGTCGAGATGCAGATGGTGGGCTGTGAAGCAGCTGGTGCCATGTTTGCCGTGGCCCATGTCGAGCTCGACGATGCGAGCGAGGTGGACGCGGCGCAGACGGCCTGGCAGGCCGCCATGCTGGCGAACATGCAGGCGGCCGGTTCGCAGTTGGAGACCTACAAACCCAAAGGTGCGGCGACGGCGCCGAAGCCTGTGCGGTTGACGGCCCAGGGGCGCCGCGCCGACGGCAAGGCCGTGGTGGCGCAGGGCGCGTGGTTCTCGCAAGGAAAACACCTTTATCACGCGGTCATTTATGCCGATAAGGTGGGGGCGGATGTGGCCGAGCCTTTCTTTTCAGGATTCGAGTTTCAATGAGCATGTTGTCGCGGCGCACCGCGGTGGTGGTCTTTCTGACTTTCGCCTTTGCCTATTTCTTTTCGGCCTTGATCCGGGCCATCACGGCGACGCTGTCACCGACACTGACACAGGAGTTCGCACTCAGTGCGCGCGATCTGGGGTTGCTGGCCGGCGGCTATTTCCTGGGTTTTTCTGCCATGCAATTGCCGCTCGGGAACTGGTTGGACCGCCACGGTCCGAAAAAAGTGATCCTGAGTTTCCTGGCGATGGCGGTGGCGGGCTGTCTGGCGTTCTCATGGGCCACCAGTTTCGGGGGGCTGTTGCTGGCCCGCATCCTGTGTGGCGCCGGTTTGGGGGCTTGTCTGATGGCCCCGCTGACAGGTTATCGCCGCTGGTTCAGTGCGACCACGCAGCTGCGTGCCAATTCATGGATGCTGATGACCGGCTCCATGGGCATGGTGGCAGCCACCTTGCCGGTGCAGTGGCTCATGCCGCTGCTGGGCTGGCGGCCGCTCTTCTGGGGCCTGGCCGGCCTGACCGTGCTGGCCATGGTGGTGATCGCCTGGCAGGTGCCCGCCTGGCAGGCGCAATCGCCCGCAGTGGGTCAAGCCCCAGCCAAACGCAGTTACGCGGAAGTCTGGCGCCATCCTTATTTCCGCAAGATGACGCCGATCGGGTTCTTCAATTACGGCGGCATGGTGGCGATCCAGACCTTGTGGGCTGTGCCGTGGATGATCCGGGTGGCCGGCTACACGCCGGTGCAGGCGGCCACCGGCCTGTTCTGGATCAATGTGGCCATGCTGGTTGCTTTCTGGGCGTGGGGGCTGATCAACCCCCGGCTGGCGCGACGCGGCCTCCATGTCGACCGCCTGATCACCTGGGGCGCACCTTTCAGTTTGCTGTTGCTGGCCGTCATCTGCCTCGCGGGCGATGCGCTGTCGTCGTCAACCGGTCTGGTGCTGGCGCTGTTCTGCGTCAGCAGCACATTCATTTCACTGGCGCAACCGGCGGTGGGCATGGCGTTTCCGCCCGAGTTGGCAGGCCGGGCGCTGTCAGCCTACAACCTGGTCATTTTTGCCGGCATCTTCATGATGCAGTGGGGCATTGGCTTGCTGGTCGATGGCTTGCAGGCGCTGGGCTGGTCGCCGGCTCGGGCGTTTCAGGGGGCGCTGGCTGTTTTTCTCACATTGTGTATGGCTTCTTACATGTATTTCCTGGTGGCAAAAAGCCATAATGGGGCATCCACTGTCTCATGAACAACGGCATTTTCATCATCGCCCATGCCCCGCTGGCCAGTGCACTGCGCCAGTGCGTTGCGCACGTCTTTCCGGAGCGGGTCGACGATGTGCTGGCGTTCGATGTGCCCGCTGATGCTTCCGCACAGGAGAGCCTGACTGCGGCACGGCAGGCGGTCACAGCCAAGTTTGCTGGAGCCCCCGTCTTGCTGCTGACGGATGTCATGGGGGCAACGCCCTGCAATGTGGCGCGGCAATTGCTGGGGAACGTACAGGCCCGGCTGGTGGCTGGTGTGAATCTGCCCATGTTGCTGCGCGCGGTGACGTACCAGCACGAACCGATCGATGAGTTGACGGCACGTGCCGTCAGCGGTGGCAGCCAGGGCGTGATGCAGGTGGCTGCCAGTGTGTAAGCGAGCAGGACGAAGAAAAGAACAACGAGGACAGAAAGAATGATCAAGGCCAGTGCGACCATCAGCAACAAGCTCGGGCTGCATGCTCGCGCTTCAGCCAAACTCACCAAGCTGGCGGGCAGCTTTCCCTGCGAGATCTGGATTGCACGTGGCGAGCGCCGCGTGAATGCCAAAAGCATCATGGGGGTGATGATGCTGGCCGCCGGCATCGGCACCACGGTGGAGCTCGATGCCGAGGGTGACCGCGCGCAGGAGGCGATCGATGCCATGGTGGCCCTGATCAACGACAAGTTCGGGGAAGGGGAGTGACATGTTGACCCCCACAGGACGGGACGGGGGGCGCGTTTCGCCCGCACACGCGAAGCGCGGGTCTTGCCGCGCGGGCGGCCCGGCGACGGAACAGTCAGTGGTGAAGCCATGACGTTTTCCATCCACGGGCTCGCGGTTGCGCGCGGCATTGCCATCGGGCGTGCCGTGCTGGTGGCCTCCAGCCGCGTGGATGTGGCGCATTACTTTATCGATCCGGCCCAGATCGACAGCGAAATCGACCGCGTCCGCAGCGGACGCAATGCCGTGGTGGAGGAAATCCATCGCCTGCAGCAGACCATCTCGCAGCTGGGGCCGAAGGACGCGCCCAACGAGTTGCGGGCGCTGCTGGACGTACACCTGATGATGCTGCAGGACGAGGAGCTGATCGGCGGCGTCAAGCACTGGATTCAAGACCGCCTCTACAACGCCGAATGGGCGCTGACCACCCAGTTGGAGATGGTGGCGCGCCAGTTCGACGAGATGGAGGACGAGTACCTGCGTGAGCGCAAAGCCGACCTGGAGCAGATCACCGAGAAGGTGCTGCGCGCCATGCAGGGTGTTGCCTCGCCGACCCTTCCCACGGTGGTGCGCAGTGGGCGCAAGCCGGCACAGCAGGATCTGCAGCTTGATGACACCGACGTGCCGCTGGTGCTGATCGCGCATGAGCTGTCACCTTCCGACATGCTGCAGTTCAAGCAGGGCGTGTTCGCCGGCTTCGTGACCGATGTGGGCGGCAAGACCTCGCACACCGCCATCGTGGCGCGCAGCATGGACATTCCGGCCGTGGTGGGCGCGCGGACGGCCAGCCAGCTGGTGCGGCAGGACGACTGGGTCATCATCGATGGCGACGCCGGCGTGGTCATCGTCGATCCCTCGCCCATCATCTTGGCCGAGTACGGTTACAAGCAACGCCAGGTGGAGCTCGAACGCAGCCGCCTGGGGCGCCTGCTCAATACGCCGGCCATCACGCTGGATGGCGAGCGGGTGGAGCTGTTGGCCAACATCGAGATGCCGGAAGACGCGCCGGCCGCCATGCGGGCGGGTGCGGTGGGCGTCGGCCTGTTCCGCAGTGAATTTCTCTTCATGGGGCGCCAGAGCCAGCTGCCAGATGAAGAAGAGCAGTACCAGGCCTACCGGCGTGCGGTGGAAGGCATGAACGGCCTGCCGGTCACCATCCGTACGGTGGACGTCGGGGCGGACAAGCCGATGGACGGCAACCTGCCTGAGACGGCTTACCTCAACCCGGCGCTGGGGCTGCGCGCCATCCGCTGGAGCCTGGCCGATCCGGCCATGTTCCTGACGCAATTGCGTGCCATCCTGCGTGCAGCGGCGCACGGCCCGGTCAAGATGCTGATTCCGATGCTGGCGCACCTGAGCGAAATTCGCCAGACTCTGGCGCTGATCGAGCAGGCACGCGCTGAACTGACGCGCGATGGACACACGTTTGGCGCCGTGCAGTTGGGGGCCATGATCGAGATTCCCGCGGCGGCGCTGATGCTCAAGACCTTTTTGCGCCATTTCGATTACCTGTCCATCGGCACCAACGACCTGATCCAGTACACCCTGGCCATCGATCGCGCCGATGAGTCGGTCGCCCACCTCTATGACCCGCTGCACCCGGCGGTGCTGCGGCTGGTGGCCGACACCATTGCCGAATGCCGCGCCCAGGGCAAAGAGGTCAGCGTGTGCGGTGAGATGGCTGGCGACATTGCCATGACACGCCTGTTGCTGGGTCTCGGCCTGCGCAGCTTCTCCATGCACCCGGCGCAGATCCTGGCGGTCAAGCAGGAGGTGCTGCGTGCCGACACCAGCAAGCTCGCCCCTTGGGCGCAGGCGGTGCTGGTGCATGACGAGCCAGCCTCGTTGCTCGCCGGCTGACGTCCCCCGATTGCGCTGCATCAAGCCCGCTGCTTCGGTGGGGCTGCAAACTCCGTGGGGTATTTACTTCCAGGGGTTTTTCATGAGCACGTTTGATCACGCCGGCTTGATCCAGGACATCAATGAATGCCTGGCGCCCTTTCGCAAGGCGCAACCCGACGCCATGGCCGGTTTTGGCCAGCTGGCGCGAGCGTCCATGGCGGAGGGCGCGCTCAGCACCAAGCACAAGGAACTGATGGCCTTGGCCATCGGCGTGACGCAGCGCTGTTCCGGCTGCATTGGTTTTCATGTCAAGGCGCTACGCAAGCTTGACTGCACGCGCGCTGAACTGGAAGAGATGCTGGCGGTCTGCGTCTACATGGGTGGCGGCCCGGCGCTGATGTACGCCGCCGAGGCGATCAAGGCCTGGGACGCCATGGCGCCCGCTTGATTCAGCATGAAATCGGGCTCGAGCCCTTGCTGAATATGCGCGGCAAGCTATCTATTTTGTAGCAAATAGGCGTTGCGCCGCTTAACACCTGCGCAGCAGGTTGATGCGCATCGGCCGCACAAAGTGGGCACCATCGGCTGTCATGTGCGGCTCGAAGCGTGCGCGCACCGCTGCCAGCGTGGCGGCATCGAGCCGGTGGGTGACGAAGGTCACGCCGATCATGCGCTGCTCGAACTCGGCAAAGTCGCGGTAGTGCACCGGGGTCTCGAAGAAGATCTCGTCCACCTGCTCCCAGGCGCCGGAAGCCACGGCCCGCTGTACCGCCGCGAGCGCGGCGGCACGCACCACCTCCTCGTCGTGGAACAGGCGCATCACCTCGTTGAGCGCGCCGGCAAACACCGGTTCCGACACATAGAGCAGGCCTTGCGGCCGCAGCACGCGGTGCACTTCGGCCAGCGCCTGGTCCAGCAGGTCCAGCGGCACGTGGTGCAGCGACTTGAGCATCAGCGCCAGGTCGAAACTGCCGTCGGCAAAGGGAATCGCCTGTGCGCCGGCTTGTACGAAATGCAGGCGTTCCTGTGGCTTCAGCCGGTTCTTCGCCATCTGGCGCTCATCGACCTCCAGCCCGGTGACGGTACTGGCTGGGTAGCGCTGCAGCAGTTGGCGCGACAGGTGGGCCGCACCGCAGCCCAGTTCGATGATGCGCGGGTGCTGTGGCAGGTCGGCCAGCGACTGCAACAGTTCGAGTTCGTCGGTGACCAGGCGTGTGCTCATCGGGCCAGGCTCGCGGCATGCGCCTGCTGGTCGGCGTGGTACGAGCTGCGCACCATGGCGCCCACTGCGGCATGGGTGAAGCCCATCTTGTAGGCTTCTTCCTCGAACATCTTGAAGGTGTCCGGGTGCACGTAGCGTTTGACCGGCAGGTGTGAATTGGACGGCGCGAGGTACTGGCCGATGGTCAGCATCTCGATGTTGTGCGCCCGCATGTCGCGCATCGTCTCAAGAATCTCTTCATCGGTCTCGCCCAGGCCCACCATCAGGCCGCTCTTGGTCGGCACGTTGGGGAACAGGGCCTTGAACTTCTTCAGCAGGTTGAGCGAGAACTGGTAGTCGCTGCCCGGGCGGGCCTGCTTGTACAGGCGCGGCACGGTTTCCAGGTTGTGGTTCATCACGTCCGGCGGCGCGGCTTTCAGGATCTCCAGCGCGCGGTCGTCGCGGCCACGGAAGTCGGGCACCAGCACCTCGATCTGCGTGCCGGGCGAGAGCTCGCGCGTCTTGCGGATGCACTCGACGAAGTGGCCGGCGCCGCCGTCGCGCAGGTCGTCGCGGTCCACGCTGGTGATCACCACGTACTTCAGTTTCAGCGCGGCGATGGTCTTGGCCAGGTTCTCCGGCTCGTTCACGTCGAGCGGGTCCGGGCGACCGTGACCGACGTCGCAGAACGGGCAGCGGCGTGTGCACTTGTCGCCCATGATCATGAAGGTGGCTGTGCCCTTGCCGAAGCATTCGCCGATGTTGGGGCAGCTGGCTTCCTCGCACACCGTCACCAGCTTGTTGGTGCGCAGGATGTCCTTGATTTCGTAGAAGCGTGTGGTGGGCGAGCCGGCCTTGACGCGGATCCATTCCGGCTTCTTCAACACCTCGCCGGCCTCCACCTTGACCGGGATGCGCGAGAGCTTGGCGGCGGCCTTCTGTTTGGCCGACGGGTCGTAGTTGTCGACAGTTTGTGCTTCGCGGACCGTGCTGGATTCGAGGGTGCTCATGGTGTGGGGCGGCGCTCAAGGCGCCAGATAGGTAACGAGCTTCTGGCTCAAGACGTGGGCAGCATCCGTCCAGTCGACGGATACCCCGATTGTAGAAAGGTCCACGGTTTGCAGCCCGGCATAACCGCAAGGGTTGATGCGCGAGTAGGGTTCCAGGTCCATGGCCACGTTGAGCGCCACGCCGTGGTAGGTGCAGTTGCGGCTGACCTTGATGCCCAAGGCGGCGATCTTGCCCAGGCCGGTGAAGTCGGGCGCCTGGCCGAGTGTGGATTTCTGCGGCCGCTGCGGCAGCGCGGCGTGCGAGGCCGGATCGGCCAGCCGTACATAGATACCCGGGGCGCCGGCCACACGGTGGCCGGTGACGCCGAAGTGCGCCAGCGTCCTGATGACGGCTTCCTCAACGCGGTAGACGTATTCCTTGACGAAGTAGCCGGCACGCTTGAGGTCGATCAGCGGGTAGGCCACCACCTGGCCCGGGCCGTGGTAGGTCACCTGGCCGCCGCGGTTGGTGGCCACCACGGGGATGTCGCCCGGTACCAGCACATGGTCGGCTTGGCCGGCCAAGCCTTGCGTGAACACCGGCGGGTGCTCGCAGATCCAGAGTTCGTCCTCTGTGTCGGCCGTGCGCGCGGCGGTGAAGGCCTGCATGGCGGCATAGGTGGGCAGGTATTCCACTCGGCCCAAGAAGTGCGTATCCATTCAAAGTCCTGTCACTGCCCGGCGTTGGTACGGGGGCACGCGCGGAACTGGCTCTGCCAGGCCGCCGAGTGCGCCCCCTCCGCGCAGCAGGAGGGGGTGGTGCAGCGAACGAAGGGCGCGTAGCCTGGGGGAGGCATCTTCAAAGCACCACTTTAACCATCGGGTGGGTCGACAGCGTGCGGTACAGCTCGTCGAGCTGCTCACGGCTGGTGGCTGTGATGGTGATGGTGATGCCGAGGTAGTTGCCGCCCTTGCTCTCGCGCAACTCGATGGTGCTGGCGTCGAACACCGGGTCGAAGGCATGCGCGATCGTGGTCACGGCATGGACGAAGCCGTCCACCTTGTCGCCCATGACCTTGATCGGGAAGCGGCAGGGGTATTCGATCAGCGTGTCGGCACGCGGGTTGCCGCCAGGGGTGGCAGACGAGGGGGGCTGGCTCATGACGATGGGTTCTCCGTGCGGGGATGGCACTGTTCGTTGCGCGATCGGGTCTTGATCGCCTGGTAGCCGGCATACAGCCGGGCATAAAGGGGGCCGGGCTGGCCGCTACCCACGGGCTGGCCGTCGATGCGGCAAACAGGCAGCACCTCCTTGGTGGCTGAACTCAGCAGCACCTCGTCGGCCGCCAGTACTTCGGCGCGGCTGATGCGGCGCAGCGCCAGCGGGATGCCCTGCGTGCGGCAGATCTCCTCCAGCAGGGCGTAACGGATGCCTTCGAGCACCAGGTTGTCTTTGGGCGGGCCCATGAGGACGCCGTCCTTCACCACCCAGACGTTGCTGGCGGCGGCTTCGCTCAGGAAACCGTCGCGGAACATGATGGTCTCGGCCGCACCGGCGTCGACACTGATCTGGCGCGCCAGCACGGCGCCCAACAGGCTCACGCTCTTGATATGGGCCTTCTGCCAGCGGAAGTCGTCGGCGGTGACGCAGGCCACGCCGTCGCGGCGCTGTTCTGCTGTCGGCGCCTTCAGGGCGTTGCTGAGGACAAACACCGTGGGTGTCAGGCCCTCGATCATGGCGTGGTCGCGCAGCGCCACGCCGCGCGTCACCTGGATGTACACCATTTGATCAGTGTTTTCGACCTTGGCGACCGTGGATACTGCGTAACCAGCTATCAGTTTCGTAGCAATCTCGTGCCACTGCGCCCGTGTGTTCGGATTCGGAATGCGCAGCTCGGCCAGGCTGCGCTCCAGGCGTGCCATGTGCTGCTCGAAGCAGAACAGGCAGCCGCCATAGACCGGCAGCACTTCATAGACGCCGTCGCCAAAGATGAAGCCGCGGTCCATGACGCTGATCTTGGCGTCCGGGAGCAGCGTGTAGTCGCCGTTGAGGTAGCAGGGCAGGGGCGGCAGCATGACGGAGATGCGGTGCGGAGCACGTTCAGGCCAGGAAGGTGACAGCGGCCAGCGCCAGCCAGCCCAACCAGAAATTCACGGTCACCAGCAGGGCGATCTGGTTGGCGCGCCGGCCGCCTTCGGGCCAGTCGGCGGTGGCCAGCGCCGCCTGCAGGCGCCGATAGGGGGCGAAATAGAGGTGGCCGAAGATCAGGCACATCAGCACGCCGATGCCGGCCATCAGGTGCCAGCCGATCGGCATCGCCAGTGCGCCGGCCTGGCTCATCATGAAACCGCCGCTGAGCAGCAGCAGCAGGACGGCGCCCCACACCAGCGTGAAGAAACGGCGCAGCACGCCGGCCAGCAGTGGCAGGCGCTGCGGTGGCGGCAACAGCTCGCCCAGGGCCGGACGCAGGGCGATCAGCATGAAGGTCATGCCACCGAGCCAGACAATGGCAGAAACCAGATGCAGGAACTTGATGGCGGTATACATAGATGGGGCGGTGTGTGGGTTGATCCGTGTCGGCACTTGGCCGACGTCATTGCCTGCCGGCGGGCAAAAGTCTTTTGACAGATTTTTCCTGTCTCTTCAGTCGGGAATGATCTGAGATAGGGATATTACTTAGTATAATCAGTGGCTTTGCAAAGGTTTACGGTTGTAACTTGGGGTGCCGTTGAGGATGTCTGAAACCACGCCGCAGCCCGTCAAACAGGCCTTTGCAGATGAAACAGATGAGGCGCTCGAGCCTGATTTCAAGCCGTTGACCGCCGAGCAGGCGCGGCAATGGCGAGAAAACAACCCTTTGCTTTCGCCGTGGCGAATCGTGGGGTGGCAGGTGGTGGCGGGTGCTCTGGTGGCGGCCTTGGCCTGGATGCTGAGTGGTCGCGCCGAAGTGGCGTGGTCTGCGGGCTACGGTGCGTTGGCGGTGGTGGTTCCGGCGGCCCTGATGGTGCGCGGGCTGTCACGGCAGGCGGGTGTGGCGGGTGCTGCGCTGGCAGGTTTTTTTGTGTGGGAGCTGGTGAAGGTGGTGCTGACGGTGGCGATGCTGCTGGCGGCGCCGAAGCTGGTTCCCGGTCTGAGCTGGTTGGTCTTGCTGGCCGGTTTTGTGGTGGCGATGAAGGTGTACTGGGTGGCCATGTGGCTGCATCCGGCGCGCCGCAAGTCGATCGTGAAGATTTGAATTGACGAACTGGTGATTTATGTCTGCTGAAAACGCTGGTGCACACGCCCCGTCGGCTGGAGAGTACATCCAGCACCATTTGCATCATCTGCAAAAGAACTTCAATTTCGAAAACGTCGAGCAGCACAGCATCGTCGATTTCAGTCTGTTCAATTTCGACTCGCTGGTCTATTCGATCTTGCTGGGTGTGATCGGTTGCTTCGTGCTCTGGAGTGCTGCACGCAAGGCCACCTCGGGCGTGCCCGGTCGCTTCCAGGCGGCGGTGGAGCTGCTGTCCGAAATGGTGGAAAACCAGGCCAAGGGCGTGATCCACAACGCCAAGAGCCGAAAGCTGATTTCCCCGCTGGCCCTGACCGTGTTTGTCTGGATCTTCCTGATGAACGCGATGGACATGCTGCCGGTCGACCTGATCCCCTACTTCTGGCACAGCGCCGGCCCGGCGCTGGGTTTCAAGGACTACATGCGCGTGGTGCCGACGGCCGACCTGTCGACCACGCTGGGTCTGTCCTGCTCGGTTCTGCTGGTCTGCCTGGTCTACAACATCAAGATCAAGGGTCTGGGTGGCTGGGCGCATGAGCTGATTGCTGCGCCCTTTGGTGACCACTGGGCCCTGTATCCGGTGAATTTCCTGATGCAGATGATCGAGTACCTTGCCAAGACCGTGTCGCACGGCATGCGGTTGTTTGGCAACATGTTTGCAGGTGAGTTGGTGTTCATGCTGATTGCCCTCATGGGTGGCGGCTGGGCACTGTCGGCAACAGGTGTTGGCTTGGCCATCGGCCATGTCGTCGCCGGAACCGTGTGGACCTTGTTCCACATCCTGGTGATCACTTTGCAAGCCTTCATCTTTATGATGTTGACGCTGATCTACACCGGTCAAGCGCACGACGCACATTGATGTAACTCTCTTTCGTTCTCTTTCTTTTCACTTTTCTTTTCCGCAAACTTTTAGGAGCTTCTCATGGAAAACATTCTCGGCCTCGTCGCACTGGCTTGTGGTCTGATCGTCGGTCTCGGCGCTATCGGTGCCTCGATTGGTATCGCCCTGATGGGTGGCAAGTTCCTCGAGTCCTCCGCTCGCCAGCCTGAACTGATGAACGAACTGCAAACCAAGATGTTCATCTTGGCCGGTCTGATCGACGCTGCCTTCCTGATCGGTGTGGCTATTGCTCTGCTGTTCGCCTTCGCCAACCCCTTCGTTCTGAAGTAATCAACGGACCCCTTCACGCTAGAGAAGGAATCAAGCCGTGAACATTAATGCAACCCTGTTCCTGCAGGCGGTTGTCTTTGCGATCCTGGTGTGGTTCACGATGAAATTCGTGTGGCCCCCGATCACCAAGGCACTCGACGAGCGGGCCCAGAAAATCGCCGACGGTCTCGCCGCCGCCGACAAGGCCAAGGCCGAACTCGCCAACGCTAACAAGCGTGTCGAGGCCGAGCTGGCCACGTCGCGCAACGAGACGGCTGTGCGTCTGGCTGACGCGGAGCGCCGCGCCCAAGGCATCGTTGAAGAAGCCAAGGCCCGCGCCACCGAAGAAGGCAACAAGATCATCGCCGCTGCCAAGGCTGAAGCCGAGCAGCAGACCGCCAAGGCGCGTGAAGCCCTGCGTGAGCAGGTCGCCGTGCTGGCAGTCAAGGGCGCCGAGCAGATCCTGCGCAAGGAAGTCAACGCCGGTGTCCACGCTGATCTGCTCAATCGCCTGAAGACCGAGCTGTAAGGTGAACCATGGCTGAACTTGCCACCATTGCCCGCCCTTACGCCGAAGCGTTGTTCAAGTCTGCCCGTGCCGACTTGAACGGCGCTGCCGCCTGGGTGGAAGAACTTGCTGTGATTGCCGGCGATGCCGGTCTGCAGCAATTTGCCGGTAACCCGAAGGTCACGACGAACCAGGTGTTCGACTTGATCAGCGGCATTGCCAAGACCGTGCTGCCGGAGCAGGCCAAGAACTTCCTGCGCACCGTGATCGAAAACGGCCGCCTGAACGCCTTGCCTGAAATTGCGGCGCAGTTCCGTGCCCTCAAGAACGCACAAGGTGGTTCGTCAGACGCGGTGGTCTACAGCGCGTTCCCGGTTGATGGCGCGGCCCTGGCCGACGTGTCCGCTGCGCTGGAAAAGCGCTTCGGTCGCAAGCTCAACGTCAAGGTCGAGCTCGATGCCGACCTGATTGGCGGCATTCGCGTGGTGGTGGGTGACGAGGTGCTCGACACTTCGGTCAAAGCCCGTCTGGAACAAATGAAAGTGGCTCTCACGGCCTGAAGGCGCAAGCCCGGCTGTTTGCCCAACTAACGAAAGAAGGAAAGAGTCATGCAACTCAATCCCGCAGAAATCTCTGATCTGATCAAGAGCCGCATTGAGGGGCTGGCTTCCAGCGCCGACATTCGCAACCAGGGCACCGTGGTGTCCGTGACCGACGGCATCGTGCGCATCCATGGCCTGTCCGACGTGATGCAGGGCGAAATGCTCGAATTCCCGGCCGGCAGCGATGGCCTGCCCACTTTCGGCCTGGCACTGAACCTCGAGCGCGACTCCGTTGGCGCCGTGATTCTGGGCGAATACGAGCACATTTCCGAAGGCGATACCGTCAAGTGCACTGGCCGCATTCTGGAAGTGCCGGTCGGCCCCGAGCTGATTGGCCGTGTGGTGAACGCTCTGGGTCAGCCGATCGACGGCAAGGGCCCGATCAACGCCAAGATGACCGACGTGATCGAGAAGGTCGCCCCGGGCGTGATCGCCCGTAAGTCGGTGGACCAGCCGATGCAGTCCGGCCTGAAGTCGATCGACTCCATGGTGCCGGTCGGCCGTGGCCAGCGCGAGTTGATCATTGGTGACCGTCAGACCGGCAAGACCGCCGTCGCGATCGACACCATCATCAACCAGAAGGGTCAGAACATGACCTGTATCTACGTGGCCATCGGTCAGAAGGCTTCGTCGATCAAGAACGTGGTGCGTGCCCTGGAGCAGGCCGGCGCGATGGAGTACACCATCGTCGTGGCCGCCACGGCTTCCGAATCCGCTGCCATGCAGTACGTGTCGGCCTACTCCGGCTGCACGATGGGCGAGTACTTCCGCGATCGCGGTGAAGACGCCCTGATCGTGTACGACGACCTGTCCAAGCAGGCTGTGGCCTACCGCCAGGTGTCGCTGCTGCTGCGCCGTCCCCCGGGCCGCGAAGCCTACCCCGGCGACGTGTTCTATCTCCACAGCCGTCTGCTGGAGCGTGCTGCTCGCGTGAATGCCGACTACGTCGAAGCCTTCACCAAGGGCGCCGTCAAGGGCAAGACCGGTTCGCTGACGGCGCTGCCGATCATTGAAACTCAGGCTGGCGACGTGTCCGCTTTCGTGCCGACCAACGTGATCTCGATCACCGACGGCCAGATCTTCCTGGAGACCTCGCTGTTCAACGCCGGCATCCGTCCCGCCATCAACGCCGGTATCTCGGTGTCGCGCGTCGGTGGTGCTGCCCAGACCAAGCTGATCAAGAACCTGTCCGGCGGTATCCGTACCGACCTGGCCCAGTACCGTGAACTGGCTGCTTTCGCGCAATTCGCTTCCGACCTGGACGAGGCCACCCGCAAGCAGCTCGACCGCGGTGCCCGCGTGACCGAACTGCTCAAGCAGCCCCAGTACAGCCCGCTGCCCATCAGCCTGATGGCATCTTCCCTGTACGCGGTGAACAAGGGTTACCTTGATGACCTCGACGTCAAGAAGGTTCTGCCGTTCGAGCACGGCCTGCACGGCTACCTGAAGGACAAGCATGCTGCGCTGCTGGCCAAGCTGGAAGCCGACAAGGCCATGGACAAGGATGCCGAAGCTGAACTGAATACCGCGATCGCGGCATTCAAGAAGTCGTTCGCCTGATCCCGACCTGAAAGCTTAAGGAGCCAAGCATGGCAGCAGGTAAGGAAATACGCGGCAAGATCAAATCGGTGGAAAACACCAAGAAGATCACCAAGGCCATGGAAATGGTGGCCGCGTCCAAGATGCGCAAGGCGCAGCAGCGGATGCATGCCGCCCGTCCGTACAGCGAGAAGGTGCGCAATATTGCCGCCAACCTCGGCAAGGCCAATCCGGAGTATGTGCATCCGTTCATGCAGAAGAACGATGCCAAGAGCGCCGGCATGATTGTCGTGACCACCGACAAGGGCCTGTGCGGCGGTCTGAACACCAACGTTCTGCGTGGTGTGACGACCAAGCTGCGCGAGCTGCAGAGTGCTGGCGTCTCCACGCAGGCCGTGGCCATTGGCAACAAGGGTCTGGGCTTTCTGGGCCGTATCGGCGCCAAGGTGGTGTCGCATGTGACGCAACTCGGTGACACGCCGCATCTGGACAAGCTCATCGGCCCCGTCAAGGTGCTGCTGGATGCCTACACCCGTGGCGAGATCAGTGCCGTGTACCTGAGCTACACCAAGTTCATCAACACCATGAAGCAGGAACCCGTGGTGGAGCAGCTCTTGCCGCTGTCTGCAGCCAAGATGCAGGCCGAGGCGCAAGCCAGCGGCCCGCAGCACGACTGGGACTACATCTACGAACCGGATGCGCAGTCTGTCATTGACGACCTGCTCGTGCGTTACGTGGAAGCCCTGGTGTACCAGGCTGTGGCCGAGAACATGGCATCGGAACAGTCAGCACGGATGGTGGCCATGAAGGCCGCAACCGACAACGCTGGCAGCGTGATTGGCGAACTCAAGCTGGTTTACAACAAGACGCGTCAGGCCGCGATCACGAAAGAACTGTCGGAAATTGTGGCGGGTGCGGCTGCCGTGTAAGCGGCATCTCCAGTCTGACCTTTGTCAAGTTAAAGATTCAAATTTTTGGAGCGAAAAATGGCTCAAGCAAACTCGCAAGTGCAGGGAAAAATTGTTCAGTGTATCGGCGCTGTGGTGGACGTCGAGTTCCCGCGCGACCAGATGCCCAGCATCTATGACGCCCTGAAAATGGACGGTTCGACCCTGACGCTCGAAGTGCAGCAGCAGCTCGGCGACGGCATCGTCCGTACCATTGCCCTGGGTTCTTCCGACGGCCTGCGCCGCGGCATGATGGTGTTCAACACCGGCAAGCCGATCACGGTGCCGGTCGGCAAGGCCACACTGGGCCGCATCATGGACGTGCTGGGCAACCCGATCGACGAGCGCGGCCCTGTGGACCAGGCGCTGACCGCTTCGATCCACCGCAAGGCCCCCGCTTACGACGAGCTGAGCCCCTCGCAGGAACTGCTGGAAACCGGCATCAAGGTGATTGACCTGGTCTGCCCGTTCGCCAAGGGCGGTAAGGTCGGTCTGTTCGGTGGTGCCGGTGTGGGCAAGACCGTGAACATGATGGAGCTGATCAACAACATCGCCAAGGCGCACTCGGGTCTGTCCGTGTTTGCCGGCGTGGGTGAGCGTACCCGTGAAGGTAACGACTTCTACCACGAGATGGCCGATTCCGGCGTGGTGAAGCTCGATGACCTGGCCGAATCCAAAGTGGCCATGGTCTACGGTCAGATGAATGAGCCCCCGGGCAACCGTCTGCGCGTGGCCCTGACCGGTCTGACCATTGCCGAGTCCTTCCGTGACGAAGGCCGTGACGTGCTGTTCTTCGTGGACAACATCTACCGCTACACCCTGGCCGGTACCGAAGTGTCCGCCCTGCTGGGCCGTATGCCTTCCGCCGTGGGCTACCAGCCGACGCTGGCTGAGGAAATGGGCCGCCTGCAAGAGCGTATTACCTCCACCAAGGTGGGCTCGATCACCTCGATCCAGGCCGTGTACGTGCCGGCCGACGACTTGACCGACCCGTCGCCTGCCACCACCTTCGCCCACCTGGACTCCACCGTGGTGCTGAGCCGTGACATCGCTTCGCTGGGTATCTACCCCGCCGTGGACCCGCTGGATTCCACCAGCCGCCAGCTGTCGCCCGACGTCGTCGGCGAAGAGCACTACACGACCGCCCGCGCCGTGCAGGGCACGCTGCAGCGCTACAAGGAACTGCGCGACATCATCGCGATTCTGGGCATGGACGAACTGGCACCGGAAGACAAGCTGACCGTGGCCCGCGCCCGTAAGATCCAGCGTTTCCTGTCGCAGCCGTTCCACGTGGCCGAAGTGTTCACGGGTTCGCCCGGCAAGTATGTGCCGCTGTCCGAAACCATCCGTGGTTTCAAGATGATCGTGGCTGGCGAGTGCGACCACCTGCCTGAGCAGGCCTTCTACATGGTCGGCACCATCGACGAAGCCTTCGAGAAAGCCAAGAAGATGGCCTGAAGCTGAGTTGCCGGTTGCGCAAGTGACCGGCAGCCAGTTTTGAGCAACATCTTTCAGGAGAAATTATGAACACCATCCACGTTGATGTTGTCAGTGCCGAAGAGTCCATCTTCTCGGGTGAAGCGCGTTTTGTCGCCCTGCCGGGCGAAGCGGGTGAGCTCGGTATCTATCCGCGCCACACCCCGCTGATCACCCGCATCAAGCCGGGCTCGGTGCGCATCGAGGCGGCCGACGGCAGCGAAGAGTTTGTCTTCGTGGCGGGTGGCATTCTCGAGGTGCAACCGGACTGCGTGACCGTGCTGTCGGATACGGCTGTGCGCGGCAAGGACCTGGACGAAGAGAAGGCCAACGAGGCCAAGTTGGCTGCCGAGGAAGCCCTCAAGAACGCCAAGAGCGACATCGATCTGGCCAAGGCCCAGTCCGAACTGGCCATCATGGCAGCCCAGATCGCCGCGTTGCGCAAGTACCGCCAGAAGAAGTAAGCCACGACTGCGCAGCGGGCCATCTGGCCTGCCGCATGACAAAAGCCCCGTACGTGATCGTCGGGGCTTTTGCTTTTGGGGTCCGCCCCGCAGGCCGTGTTTCAACCAATCAGGGGTGCGTCGGGCAATTCATTGGGGTTGGCTGCGCCGGCGGCCAAGGGGAAGTGCTGCACCAGCACGGCGGAGATTTCCTCCAGCGCCAAGGTCAGCCCCGCTTCAAACTGCTCGTTGCGGAAGGCGGTACGCATGCGCGAGATCATGTCTTGCCATTGTTGTGGGCTGAGGTGGCGGTTGATGCCGCGATCGGCCACGATCTCGATGGCGCGCTCGGCCAGCAGCAGGTAGATCAGCACGCCATTGTTGTGTTCGGTATTCCAGACACGGAGCTTGCCGAACAAGGTGAGTGCCCGCTGTCGGATGATGGTCCGTGTCTCGGCTTGACGCCAGAGGTAACTCATCGGCAGGCCGGCTTCGATGAAGATACGGATCTCGCCGCTGTGACGTTGCTCGCTGGCACGAACGCGCTGAAGCAGGCGCTCACGGACGTCAGCCGGGATGGTGCGACGGACGGTTCGCTCATCGAACCAGCGGTGGCGCAGCAAACGGAGGAGTCGTTTCATCATCACCAATCTCCCGAGGCGCCACCACCGGCACCGTCGCCACCACCGCCGGAGCTGAAGCCGCCGCCTGAGCCAAATCCACCCCCGCCAAAGCCGCCGCCGAAATCACCGCCGCCCCAGCGGCCGCCATGGTGCTGACGCTGCTGGCTGGCAGCCAGCAAGGCACTGCCCAACGGGGTGCCGGCAATGAAGGTCAGCAGGATGGCCAGGAGCGCCGCCATGCCGGCCAGCAGCAAGCTGGCCGTGAAGACAAACGTGAGGGCGGCCACGGCGCCGCCGGTGGCCAGTGTGCCCAGCTTGTGGCCCAGAATGCGGCGCAGCAGGGAGCCCAATACGGGAACCGCAATGAACAGTAGGATGGCCAAGTCCATCCACTCAATACCCGCATCGGCGCCGCGGGGTGAGCTGGTGCTGGGGGTGGGCAGGCCTTCGCCACGAATCAAAGCAGTCAGACGGTCAATGGCCTGGTCCAGTCCGCCCGCAAAATCGTTCTGGCGGAAATGGGGTGTCAGCACCTCGTCAATCACCTGTTTGGCGGCCAGATCGGGGATGGCCCCCTCCAGGGCGCGAGCCACTTCAATGCGGATCTTCCGGTCTTGCTTGGCAACCACCAGCAGCAGCCCGTCGCCGAGGCCAGCACGGCCCGGCTTCCAGGTGTTGAAGACCCGGTTGGCGTAGGCGGCAATGTCTTCAGGCTGCGTGGTGGGCACCAGCAGGATGACGATTTGCGAGCCCTGCGTCTGCTCAAAAGCAGCCAGTTTGTCTTCAAGGGCAGCCAACTGCAGGGCAGTGAGCGTGCCGGTGTGGTCCATCACCCGGGCGGTCAAGGCCGGGACCGGCAGCACGCCCTGGGCCAGGGCGGTGCCTGCCCATGCCGCTAGGAACAAGACGAAGATGCCGCAACGGCGAGCCCAGTGCAGCCTACGCATAAGGCGTCAGAGAAAAAGAAAAGACTTACTTTTTGCCAAAGTCGACCGCGGGCGGCGAGGAGATGGCCGCCTCGTTCTGCGGGGCGAAGTTCGGCTTGGTCTGGTAGCCGAACAGCATGGCGGTGAGGTTGCTGGGGAAACTGCGCGCCAGCACGTTGTATTCCTGCACTGCCTGGATGTAGCGGTTGCGTGCGATGGTGATGCGGTTTTCCGTCCCTTCGAGCTGCACGCGCAGGTCACGGAAGCCCTGGTTGGCCTGCAAGGTCGGGTAACGCTCGGACACGACCATCAGCCGGCTCAAGGCATTGCCGAGTTCGCCCTGGGCCGCCTGGAATTTCTGCAGCGACTGCGGGTTGCTGAGGGTGTCAGGCGTGACCTGGATGGCGGTGGCCTTGGCGCGTGCTTCGATCACGCGCGTGAGCGTTTCCTGCTCGAAGGCCGCTTCGCCCTTGACCGTGGCCACGATGTTGGGCACCAGGTCGGCACGGCGCTGGTACTGGTTGAGCACTTCGCTCCAGGCCGATTGGGTCTGCTCGTCGAGCCGTTGAAAATCGTTGTAGCCGCACCCGCTCAGGGCCAGAGCAGCGATCAAGGTGAAAAGCCAGCGCATCATGGAAAACTCCTGCAACAAGAAGCGGGGCTTAGCATACACCTGCGTCCCCGGCTTATGGCGGAAAATTGCGGCTGCGACTTCGAATATCCACATGAACTACTCGGCCCCTCCGTGGCTGCCTGGCGGCAACCTGCAAACCATCTGGCCTGCGCTTTATGCACGGCAGGTGCTGGGGCCGCCGCCACAATTCCGGCGCGAGCGCTGGACCACACCTGACGGCGACTTCATCGACGTGGATTGGCTGCAGCAGCAGACGCCGGGCAAAACGCTGCTGGTGCTGTTTCATGGTCTGGAAGGTTCGTCGCAGAGCCACTACGCGCAGGCCTTTGCCGATTTCGCGCGCGAGCAGCACATGGCGTATGCCGTGCCGCACTTCCGCGGCTGCAGTGGCGAGATCAATCTGGCGCCCCGCGCCTACCACTCGGGCGATTTTGAGGAGGTGCACTGGATACTGGCGCGCTGTCGCGCCGTGCATCCGGGCCCGATCGTGGCAGTCGGCGTCTCACTGGGCGGCAATGCGTTGATGCGCTGGGCGGGCGAGATGGGAGAGTCGGCGGCGCGGATGGTGTCTGCGGTGGCCTCGGTCTGTGCGCCGCTGGATTTGGCGGCGGGCGGCCAGGCGATCGGCCGCGGTTTCAACCGCCTGGTTTACACACGCATGTTTCTGAACACCATGAAGCCGAAGGCCATGCAGAAGCTGGCGCAGCACCCGGGCCTGTTCGATGCCCAGGCCCTGCGTGCCGCAAGCAATTTGTACGAGTTCGACAATGTCTTCACCGCTCCCTTGCATGGCTTCAAAGACGTTGATGACTACTGGCGCCGCGCTTCGGCCAAGCCGCATCTGGCAGGCATCCGCCTGCCGGCGCTGGCGGTCAATGCGCAGAACGATCCCTTCGTGCCCGCGTCCAGCCTGCCCCACGAAGGGGACGTGGGCGCGCATGTCACTCTGTGGCAGCCGCGGCATGGCGGCCATGTCGGCTTTGCGGGCGGACCTTGGCCGGGTCATGTGCGTCCCATGCCGGATGCGGTCGGACAATGGCTGCTGCAAGCGGCGGGAGGCCGACATGGATGACATCGTCAAACAGGCCATGGCCAAATGGCCGAATGTGCCGGACTGTTTTGGCTGGCTCGGACTGGACGCCCGCGGCAACTGGTACATGCGCGATGACCAGGCGCAAGCCGCAGGGCCGTTCGCAAGCGGCGTAAAAAGTGCCAAAGGCTCACTGTTGCGGCACGACAAGTTGATTGACTTCATCCAGCGCAACTACGGCGCCGATGCGCAAGGGCGCTGGTTCTTCCAGAACGGGCCGCAACGGGTTTTTGTGGAGCTGGAGGCCACGCCCTGGATCTGGCGCATTCAGCCGGACTTGACGGTGCTGACCCATACCGGACAGTCGGCACAGGTGCGGCAGTGTCTGATGGACGAGGAAGGCCGCGTCTATCTGCTCACCGATCTCGGTTTTGGCCTGGTGCACACGCAGGACGTCGCATTGGCGGCGGACGCCGTGCAGGCAGGCTTGTGGACGCTGAAGGAAATGGCCGCACAACACATGCCGGAGCGATTCGGTTATGTCATCAGCCCGGATCTGCTATCAAAAGAGTAGCTTGATGCACAGGTTCAATAAGGCGCAGGGAACGATTTGGCATAAAAAAACCGGTCGATGACCGGTTTTTTGGAGGCGCTGAAAAGCTTATTTGGCTTCAGCGGCAGCAGCAGGTGCCTTGGGTTCTTCGAACTTGGCGCCAGCGGCATTGGCCATGTAAACGGCAGCGCGGGCAATCTCAACATCGGAGTGGTCGCCGCCGCCTTGCGGTGCCATGGCGCCCTTGCCCTTGAGGGCAGAGTTCAGCAGGGCATCCAGGCCGGTCTTGATGCGCGGGGCCCAAGCTGCAACGTCTTGGAACTTGGGCGCGCCGGCAGCGCCGGTGGCATGACAAGCCGCGCACTGGGCTTTGAAGACTTCCTCGCCGCTCTTCAGGGGGCGGTTGGCGTCACGGATCTCGACAGAGCCGATTTTCTGCAGGCGTTCGGCAACGGCTTTTTCTGTATTCACGGCGCCGGCAGCAGGCTTGTTGGCCGAGGTGACATAACTCACCAGGCCGATGATGATGAACACCGGAACCACAAAGGCAAAGATGGATGCCCACACCAATTGCTTGGGGGTCTTGATCGGGCCGGTGTGGGCTTCTTCGTGGCTGTTGTCGCTCATGGTGTCCTCAATAATTCTGGGGGCTTGATATGAATCAGCAGACGATTATAGCGGCGGCCCCCGGCCGAAACCCCCTACAATGCGGGGTGCTCGGTTCAGCGGCTGTAGCTCAGTGGATAGAGTATTGGCCTCCGAAGCCAAGGGTCGTGGGTTCGATCCCCGCCAGCCGCACCAGATCAACATTCCCGGATGACAGTGCCGTCACTTCGCGGGGACTCCGGGCCATCCATCCCGCTTTGATCAACCTATGCCGCGGCGCCCATGCGCAGGCAGTTCACAGGTTTGATCGGCTGCGTCACCTACCCTGCGAACGCGCTTTTCACGGCCAAGACCCGCTTGGCAGCGGCTCAGGAAAAACGGCGCTTGGTCACGCGGCATGAAACGGCCAACGTGGCCGGTTCCAAAAAAATCACATTCCCGCGAACCATTTGCAATGAACCTGTTACTCAGTCTTGAAGAGGCTGTCGGGTCGGATTGTTTTGTCCGTGCCGTCCTCTTGTTCGATGGGTTTCATGAAGACTGCGTTGTTTTCTGTGCCGGGGTGGGCGCAGGGTGTTGCGTGCGCTGTGCTGGCCGTGCTGCCGGGGCTTGCTGCTGCCCAGGCGCCGGCCGGGCCGGGCCGGTCGGTGGCGCTGGATGAAGTCATCCGCCAGACGCTGGCAAGAAATCCGTCCATCCGTTTGCAGGAACGACAGGTTGAGCTGGCACGGGGTGCTTTGCAGCAGAGCTCGGGAGCGTTTGACCCCGCCGTGCAGTTGTCTGCCAGCCGCAAGCGTGACAACCAGCCTTTGAACGAGGCCAACCGGGCGACCTATACCGCCAACTACGGCCGGCTGGCCGGCGGTGCGGTCAGTGAGCTCCAGGCCGATTCCCGGTCGGCCGCCATTTCCCTCGACAAGACCTTGCGCAATGGCGTGATCCTGTCCACGTCGGTTTCCTCCACCCGCAGTGAGGGGTCGACCAATACCTTCAACCGGTGGGAGCCGCAAAACCTCGGGCTGATCAGTTTCAGCCTGACCATTCCGTTGTTGCGCAATGCCGGTTTGGCTGCGGCCACCGGCGAGCGCGCCAACCAGATGGAGTGGCAGGCCAGCCAGCAGGACCTGCGGCAAGTGGTGGCCAAGAATGTATTGAGCGCGGCCAACGCCTACTGGAGCCTGCTGGCCGCCGGGAAAAACCTGGCCATCGCGCGTGAGGGTGAAGCCGGCATGCACAAGCTTCTGGAAGACACCCGCAAGCTGATCGCTGCAGATGAGTTGCCAGCGGCCGAGGTCAACCTGATTCAGGCGTCCTTGGCCGACCGGCGTTCGGCCAGGCTGGCAGCAGAGACGGGCCTGTTGCAGGCCCGTCAGGCATTGGGCAATCTGATGGGCCTGACCTATTCGGAGATTGTCGAGCTGGAGGCAGCAGGGGATTTCCCGCCGCTGCCGCAAGACATCCCCTCGCAGGTCAGCGTCAGTGCCCGTGTTCAGGATCAGGTACTGGCGCGGCGCCCCGACCTGATGGCAGCCCGTCTGCGTCAGGAGATGGCGCAGGCCTTGATGGATGTTGCACGCAGCAATCTGCGCCCGCAGCTCAACCTCACCCTGGGTGGCGGGGTGGCGGGCATTTCGGAAGGGTCGGCGACAAGCAATTACTACCGGGCGCTCAGCGAGAACACGGCAACGCCCAATGCGTCCGTGGCGCTGACCTACCAATGGGCGTTCGGCAACAACGCAGCGGAAGGCGCACTGGCACAGCGCGCCGCTGCTTACGAGCAGTCCGTCATCAACTACAACAGCCTGGTCCGAACGGTTAGCCTGGCCGTGGAGGCCGCTTTCTCCGGCCTGATTCGCAATGCCTGGCAGCTCAAGGCTTCCACCGAGTCGGTTGCGATCTATCGCCTGAGCCTCGAAAACGAAAAAACCAAGAACCGGCTGGGGACGTCCACCATCCTCAATGTGCTCACCGTGAACGACAGCCTGCGCAATGCCCGCCTGGCCCAGGTCAGCAACCATCTCAACTACCTCACGTCCCTGGCCACGCTGGGTTACGAGATGGGGGTGCTCATCGGTGAGACGGCAGGGGAGAACACGGTCGACCTGGCCCGGCTTTTCGACCTGTCGTGGGCTGCTGGCGTGGCCCGATAAGAAGGAATTTCCAACATGCAGGAACGGCAAGGTATTTTTCGCAAGTCATCGTTGGACCGACTGGCATCACCCGAGCAGCTGGATTCCCTGATCCGGGTGACATCACCGCGTGCCTGGTTGGCTCTGGCGGCCATCGGTGGCCTGTTGTTGACCGCCTTGTTATGGGGCATCTTCGGCAGCATCCCGAGCAAGGTGCGCGGCTCCTGCATCCTGATCCGTCCCGGCGGCGTGGATGAGATCGTTGCGCCGGGCAATGGTTGGGTCAGCGACATCTCGGTCGAGGCTGGCGACATGGTGCGCCACGGGCAGATGATTGCCCGGGTGGAGCGCAGCACCAGCATGGACCAGATCAAGAGCGCCGAAGCCAAACTGCATGAACTCAGGGCGCGGCAGGAGCAGGTCAAGTTGATCAACAGCCGCAGCACGGCCGAACAGGGTGCCTACCTGGCCGATTCGGAGCGCGGGTTGCGGGCCAAGATCGCCACCGCTGAAGAGCAGGTCCGGACGCTGGAGGGCAAGATCAGGAATCAGGAGCTGTTGCTGGAACAGGGGCTGATCACGCGCCAGACGCTCTTGAACAGCCGCCTGGAGTGGTCAACGGCGCGCCAATCGATTGACGCGTTTCAAAATGAAATCCGCCAGATCGGCGTACGTCGCCTGGAGTCCCGCAAACAAACAGACACCGAGCAGAGCAGCCTGGCGATTCAGCTCAATGAAGCCGAGCGCAATCTGGCCAGCCTGATGCGCAGCAGTGACCAGTCCTCCCTGGTCTTCAGCCCGTTCAGTGGTCGTGTGCTGGAGATCAAACTGGCGGAAGGCAGCCCCGTCAATGCCGGCACCTCCATTCTTACCCTTGAGCAAACCGGGGCCAGCGTCAGCGACCTGGAGGCCGTGGTCTACATCGCGCCGCTCGATGGCAAGAAGGTCAAGACCAACATGGATGTGCAGATCGCGCCCTCGACGGTCCGGCAGGAAGAGTTCGGGCTGATGGTCGGCAAGGTGAAGTCGGTGGCCGATTTCCCGTCCTCGACCGAGGGCATGCAACGCGTCCTCAGGAACCCGCAGCTCGTGCAGCAACTGGCGGCGGGGGCGGCGCCGATCGCCGTCCAGGCGGATCTGACGCCGAGTGCCACAACTGTCAGCGGCTACAAATGGACTTCGCCGAAAGGCCCGGACACCCGCATCGAAAGCGGCACGCTTTGCTCGGCCACCATCACGGTCAGCAACCGCCGCCCCATCAGTCTGGTCATTCCCATCCTGCGCGACAACCTGGGCATCTGATCCATGACGAGCGACCTGCGCACCCCCCCATCAGCCTGTTGGCGTGAACGCACGCCAACGGTGCTGCAAATGGAAGCCGTCGAATGTGGGGCGGCGGCGCTGGCCATCGTCATGGGCTATCACCGCAAGTTTGTCCCGTTGGAGGAATTGCGTCAGGTGTGTGGCGTTTCCCGGGATGGCAGCAAGGCCAGCAATGTGGTCAAGGCGGCACGCACCTATGGCTTTGAAGCCAGGGGCTATCGTTACGAGCCGTCCGAAGTGCTGGCGTTGCGCCAGCCCGTGATTGTTTTCTGGAACTTCAACCACTTCCTGGTGGTGGAGGGGGTGAGCAAGGCTGGCGTTCATCTCAACGATCCCGCCACAGGTCCGCGCACCGTCTCACCCGATGAATTTGACCAGGGGTTTACCGGCGTCGCTCTGCAGATCACACCGGGCCCGGATTTCAAACCAGAAGGCCAGCCCGATAGCATTCTCTCCGGCCTGCGAAAGCGCCTGCCTTTGCGCGAGCCGGCCTTACTGTACCTGGTCATCGCCGGCTTGCTGCTGGTGCTGCCGGGCCTGGTGTTGCCGGTGTTTGCCAAGGTGTTCATCGACGAATACCTGATCGGACGGATGGACAGCTGGATCAAGCCGCTGCTGGTGGGCATGGCGGTCACCATGGTCTTGCAAGGTGTCCTGACATGGTTGCAGCGCTATTACCTGGCACGTTTTCACGCCAAGCTGGCGATGGCGACTTCCAGCCAGTTTCTCTGGCATGTGTTGCGTCTGCCGGTGGTCTTTTACGCCCAGCGTTCGGCGGGGGACATCAGTGGCCGGGTCGGCATCAACAACCGGGTGGCCGAACTCATGACCGGCGAGTTGGCAACGACCTTGCTCAACCTCGTCGTGCTGGTCTTTTATGCGGCCTTGATGCTGTCCTACGACGTGTTGCTGACGCTGGTCGGCGTGGGCGTTGCTGCCATCAACATCGTGGTGCTCCAGCGCATGGCGAGGCAGCGCAAGGACGTGAACCAGAAGCTCGCCAACGACCACGGCAAGCTGCTGGGCACCTCCATGAACGGCCTGCAGATGATCGAGACCCTGAAGGCCTCGGGCACCGAGTCGGACTTCTTCGCGAAGTGGGCGGGCCACCATGCCAAGGTGGTCAACGGCATGCAGGCCGCAGGGGGGCAAGGCGTGCTGCGGGTCGGCGTTCCGCTGCTGCTGAGCACGTTGAACAATGTGCTCATTCTCTCGTTGGGTGGTTTGCGCGTGATGGAGGGCGCGTTGACCATGGGGGCGTTGGTGGCGTTCCAGAGCCTGATGGCCAGTTTTCTGCAGCCAGTGAATCAGTTGGTGGCCCTGGGCGCCAGCATCCAGGAGATGGAAGGCGACATGAAGCGGCTTGATGATGTGCTCAAGTACGCGCCGGAGTCCGATGGCACGCAGACCGGCGAGGCCGCATCCGGGGTTGCCGTGGACCGGCTCCAGGGCGCGGTGGAGCTGAGAAACATCAGTTTTGGCTACAGCAAACTGGAGCCGCCGCTGCTGGAGAACTTCAATCTGACCCTGCGCCCCGGTGCCCGCGTGGCTCTGGTGGGGGCATCGGGTTGCGGCAAGTCCACGGTATCGCGTTTGGTCATGGGGCTTTACGAACCCTGGAGCGGAGAGATCCTCTTCGACGGCCGGCCACGGCACCAGTGGCCGCGCGCCACCCTGGTCAACTCCTTGTCGATGGTGAGCCAGGAGATCGCGCTTTTTGAAGGCGGCGTGCGTGACAACCTGAGCCTCTGGGACGACACCCTGCCCGAGGCGGAGTTGATCCGCGCGGCCCAGGATGCCTGCATCCATGATGTCCTGGTGACGCGCCCCGGCGGTTACGAAAGTCCCGTCCTGGAAGGTGGCGTCAATTTCAGCGGCGGGCAGCGCCAGCGTCTGGAAATTGCCCGGGCGCTGGCCATCAATCCCCGCATCCTGGTGCTGGACGAGGCGACCAGTGCCCTCGATCCGCTTACCGAGCAGCAGATCGACGACAACCTGCGGCGCCGCGGCTGCACGTGCCTGATCGTCGCCCACCGTCTGAGCACGATCCGGGATTGCGACGAGATCATCGTGCTGGACCGCGGGCGGGTGGTGCAGCGCGGCACGCACGAGGACATGCGTGCCGTGCCGGGTCCCTATGCCGAGCTGATGCAGGCTGGAGAGGAGGCAGGTCATGACCTCTGAAACAGGCGTGCCGGACATCCTCTTCGCGGTGCATGGCACAGCCGCGCGGGCGCGGGCCGGGCAGCCGCTGCAGCTGGAAGGCAGTGGTCATGTCTGGAAGATCGAGGCCGGTGCCGTCGATCTGTTTTTGTCCCGGCTGGAAGACGGGCAGCCTGCTGGTGCCCTGTTCCCGCTGGGGCGTCGGGTGGCGGGCCAGTTGCTTTGGGGGCTGCCGGTGCGGCGCCGCTGTCAGGACTGGTGTCTCGTGGCCTTGGGCAATGGCGACAGTCGTTTGATCGCCGTGCCGGGCTCGGTGCTCGTGCTGCCGGAGGGTTCGGTACTCGATGGCGCCTGGCTGGCGGCTGCCTTGGTGGACTGGTGCGACTTTCTGCGCGCGCCTTTGCCAGGAGGGCTGCCAGAAGGTCTCCCCTTGCCTGAGGCGGGCGGCAGTGCGCATGCCGACGCGGGGAGCACCTACTTGGGCCGAGCAGACACGGTCTGGGTGAAGCTGCTGGCAGGGGCGTGGGACTTTCTTGGCGCACCGGAGATGCCTTTGACGACTGGCCTGGTGCCGTTGTCACGCACCGGTTGGCTGGTCTGCCGGGAGGCCGGACAGTTGTGCACGGCAGAGGCCGAGGCGTTGACGCCAACGGCCTTGCTGGCAGGCGTGGATGCGTTGCAAGACGGTCTGTGGTCGGCCCTGGTTCGGCAGCAGCAAGTGCAGGCGCAAGAAGAGGTGTTGCGCCTGCAGCAGAAGGCGCATCGGGAAACGGACAAGCTGGGGCAGGCGCTGGGACACCTGGCGGCGGTCCTGGCGCGTGGGGATCGCTGGGCTGTGGGCGAGGATGGCGGCAAGGATGCGCTTTGGGCGGCCTGCTGCCGTCTGGGACGGGTGGCCGGTATCGAGTTCCGGCCGCCGCCACCTGGCCCGGCCGATGCCGCACGCGACGTGCTGGCTGAAATTGCCGAGGCCAGCCGCGTGCGCCGCCGCCGCGTGACCCTGGCGGGCTCTTGGTGGCAAGAGGACGGCCTGCCTTTGCTGTCTTTCCGCAAGCAGGATGGGCAGCCCGTGGTGCTGGCATTCTTCGCCGGCGCTTATCACCTGCTGCCTTCGTCCGGAGGGGCATCCGTTCGTGTGGATGCCGCCCTGGCCGCAGAGCTGGGGGATTTCGCCTGGGCCTTCTACCGGGGCCTGGGCGAGACCTGTCGCGGCCTGGTGGAGATGCTGCGCTTTGGCAGCCTGGGGTGCTGGCGGGATTACCTCATGGTGATCGCCATGGGGATTGCAATCGGCCTCATCGGCATGGTGACGCCCATGGCCACGGGCATGTTGTTCGATTCCGTGATTCCCGGGGCTGATAAAAATCAGTTGCTGCAGCTGACGTTGGCCTTGCTCGCTGCAGCCTTCGCCACGAGCCTGTTCGATGCGGCGCGCGGCTTTGCCGTGTTGCGTGTCGAGGGGCGCCTGGACCTTGCCGTCCAGTCGGCCATCTGGGACCGGCTGATGCGCTTGCCCTCCACCTTCTTCCGCGACTATTCGGCGGGCGACCTGGCCATGCGCGCCAACGGCGTCCACAGCATCCTGCAACTGATTTCCGGCACGACACTGCAGACCCTGATGGGCGCCGTGTTCTCCTCCTTCAATCTGGCGCTGCTGTTCTATTACAACGTCAAGCTGGGGCTGCTGGCTTTGGGGCTGGTGGGCGTGGCCGTGTTCGTTACCGTACTTGCCGGTTTTCTGCGCTTGCGCCATGAGCGTCATCTGGCCTCCATGGAAGGCCGGATATCCGGGCAGGTGCTGCAGTTGCTCAGTGGCATCGCGAAGTTGCGTGCTGCGGGGGCAGAAACACGGGCCTTCTTCAACTGGGCCATGAACTACGGGCAGCAGCAGGAACACACGTTCCGTGCGCGCATGGTCGGCAATGTGCTGGATGTCTTCAACAGCATCTTTCCCACGCTGGCCAATCTGCTCATTTTCGGCTTGGTTGCTTTTTATCTCACCGACGACAAGAGCTTCAGCACCGGCCATTTCATGGCGTTCAATGCCGCGTTCGGAGGTTTTCTGGGCGCCATGCTGGCAGCGACCGGGGCCGTGATGGCGATTCTCAACGTGGTACCGATCTATGAGCGGGCGCGTCCCATCCTGCAGACACCGATGGAAATCACCGAGGCCAAGGCCCATCCGGGCGTGTTGAGCGGCGATATTGAGATCAGCCATCTTTCCTTCAGCTATACCGCCGACGGCCCTGTCATTCTCAAGGACATCAACCTTCATATCCGGGCCGGTGAGTTCGTTGCCATCGTGGGGGCATCGGGTTCGGGCAAGTCCACCTTGCTGCGCCTGCTGTTGGGGTTCGAGCAGCCGACGTTGGGGGCGCTCTATTACGACAGCCAGGACATGTCCGGGCTCGATCTGGGTGCTTTGCGTCGCCAGCTGGGCGTGGTTTTGCAGAACGGTCAGCTGATCTCAGGCGATATTTTCGGCAACATCGTGGGCTCCGCACCGCTCACGCTGGACGATGCCTGGGCCGCCGCCGAGCAGGCTGGTCTGGCCGCCGATATCCGCGAAATGCCCATGGGCATGCACACCATGGTGAGCGACGGTGGTTCGACCCTCTCCGGTGGCCAACGCCAGCGCCTGATGATCGCGCGTGCCATCGTGCATCGGCCGCGCATTCTTTTCTTTGACGAGGCGACCAGTGCCCTGGACAACCAGACGCAGGCGGTGGTGAGCGACAGCATGGCGCAGTTGCGGGCCACCCGGGTCGTCATTGCGCATCGCCTGAGCACGATTGTCCATGCCGACCGGATTCTGGTCATGGACGGGGGGCAGATTGTCCAGAGCGGCACGTATGCGGAGCTGCTGGCAACGGACGGACTGTTTGCCGATCTGGCCCGGCGGCAAATCATTTGAGACGGATGCCAACTATGCACCACAAAACATTCTTGCCGATGGCGACAACCTGGGGAGGCCGGCTTGCCGGGCAGGCGGTGTGGCACCGCATGACATTGATGTTGATGCAGGGAGGGGCGGCACCATGAAGATATGGCCATGGCTTCTGGTCGTTGCCGGACTGCTCGGCGGCTGCGACAACTGGGGCGACCCGGCGACGGCGCGGGCCAGACGGGCTGCCTCCGCCGACGGTGAGATCGTGATCGGTGCGGTCTGGCCCTGGGGTGGGCACAAGGGGAGCTTGTGGCAGGGCATCGAGCTGGCTGCTGAAGAGATCAATGCGCAGGGCGGCATTCTGGGGCGACCCGTGCGCATCATCAAGGAAGACGATGAGGCCTCGCTGGCCAAGGGGCGCCTGATCGCACAGCAGTTTGCCGAGAACCGCGACATGGTGGCGGTCATCGGTCACCTCAATTCCTACATCGCCTTGCCTGCCTCGTCCATGTACCAGGCGGCAGGCTTGCTGTACCTGACGCCCGGCGCCTCCGATTACCAGATCAACCTGCAAGGCCACAAGCTGGTCTTCCGATCGTCGCCAAGCAACCGCAGTCTGGGTTCGCGCATGGCCGACTTCATGGCCGCGCGTGGTTATCGCCGGGTGGCCATCGCCTATGTCAAGGACAAGACCAGCCAGGGCATGGCGAACTATTTTGAGCAGCGTGCCCGAGAGCTGGGGATGACCATTGTCGATCGGCGCTCCTACGCCATCAGTGCCGAGGACTTCGGGCAGCTGACCCATACCTGGAAGGACCTCTATCAATTCGACGCCATCTTCCTCGCGGGCAACATGCCGGTGGCCGGCCAATTCATCAAGGCGGTGCGATCGCTCGGCATGACCATGCCTATCGTCGGTGGTGATGGCATGGACACGCCGCAGCTGCTGCAGCTGGGGGCGCTGGCGGAGGGTGTCGTCGTTCCGGAGATCTACGACGCAGATACCCGCCGCCCCGCGGTCAGCCACTTCGAGACCCTGTTCCAGAAAAAATATGGTCGCGCCGCCGACACCTTTGCGGCACAGGGATATGACGCACTTCAGCTGGTGGCGCAAGCCATGCGGCAGGCGCGCGGGACAGTGCCCGACGATGTGGCACGTGCGTTGCATGCTACACGCACATGGCAAGGGGTCACCGGAGAAGTCTCTTTTGACGACTTGGGGGACATGCCCGAACGCAAGATCGGCCAGAAGATTGTCCGCGACGGTCGTTTTGTCAGCTTGCCATGAGGTCCGCCATGAAGATCAGATACGTCGTTCGAGCCGCCTGGGTGTGCGGTCTGGCACTGCTGATGAGCGCCGCAGCCGCGCAGGGCTTGCCCGCGAGTGCCCTGCCGGTCGATATCCAGCGCATCGTGGCGCGGGGTGAGTTGCGTGTGGCGATGCCGTCTTTCGATTCTCCGCCCTTCTTCTACGAGGGGCCGACGGGCTTGGAAGGCATCGATGCCGAGATTGCGAACGGGGTGGCCCAGGTTCTGGGTGTTCGCCTGAAAGTGCTGCGCCAGGCCGGCAGTTTCAACGAGGTGGTCGAGTGTGTGGCGCGCGGCGAAGTGGACATGGCCGTCGGCAAGTTGTCGCGTACCCTGGCACGCGCGCGATACGTACGCTTCTCCGATCCTTACTCCACGAGCCGGCATGCCGTTCTTCTGAACCGGGTGGCTTTTGCGCGTCTTGCCCGGGGGCGGGAGTTTGGCGATGTCATCCGCCATTTCGACGGGACGCTGGGTGTGATTCAGGGTTCCTCTTTTGCCGATCAGGCGCCCCGCAGCTTTCCCCAGGCGCGTCTGGTGGCCTACAGGCGCTGGGAAGAGCTGTTGGAGGCGCTGACGCGGGGGGAAGTGATCGCCGCCTATCGGGATGAGTCCGAGATGCAGCGACTCTTCCAGCAGAGCCCAGCCCTGTCGCTCAGTTTGCGGGTCGTGGCCTTCACGGATACCCAAGACAGCCTGAGCGTGGCGCTGCCCTATCAGTCGCAGCAGCTGTTGGCGTTGGTGAATCTTTATCTGGCGCAGCACCGGCCATCGATGAACGCTAAACTTGAATCCCGAGAACTGAGGTCCCGGCCATGAATCTTGTCGCTTTGCGCAGTCAGGTCGCACGCCCCAGTGTCGTGATCGGGAGCCTGTTGCTGGGTATCGCCATGGGTTTGCTGTTTCCTGAACTGGCAAGCAGGCTGGCCTTGGTCAGCAACATCTATCTTGCCTTGCTGAAGATGATCGTGCTGCCCTTCATGGTGTCGGCCATCATTTTCAGCCTGTACCGGCTTTTCCAGGAAGGGCATACGGGTCGGTTGCTGACCCGTATCGTCGGGTTCTCTCTCCTGGTCTTGATGATTGCGGCTGGGGTCGCGGCCGTCACAGCGCTGCTGGTGACGCCTGGGAAGAATCTGCCCGCAGAAACCATGCTTCAGTTGGGGCAAGTCGTTGGCGGCGGTGCGGCCAGCGATGAGATGGCGCTTTTTTCCCAGGATCCGGCCGTTTCGGGACCGTCGGTGCTGGGCATGCTGACCCAGCTCATTCCTGACAATATCTTCTCAGCACTGGCGCAGGGCGAAACCCTCAAGGCCTTTGTCTTTGCGCTCCTGTTCGGGTGTGCCCTTGCGAAGGTGCCGGCAGAGGTGGCCGACCCCTTGAGCCGCAGCATGGAAACCATCTTTCATGCGTGTCAGACCCTGACTCGCTGGTTCAACTACTTTCTTCCCATCGTGCTGTTCAGCATGGTGGCCAGTCAGATTGCCCAGACCGGCGTGGAGCCTTTGCAGGCCATGCTCGGTTTTCTGGCCGCGTTGGGCATGGCGGGAGGGCTGTTGATTCTGGCTTCTTTCTGGGTGCTGGTGCGAAGCAGTGGCCAATCATGGCGCGAGGTCATGCAAAGCCAGCGCGAGCCGATGACCATGGCACTGGCCACGCGCAGCAGCCAGGCGTGCATGCCGGCCATGATCGAATCGCTGGTCGTTCGTCTGGGTTTCCCGCATTACCGCATCGAGCTGCTCATTCCTCTGGGCATTTCCCTGTTGCGTGTGGGGCAGGTGCTCTACTATGTCCTGGCCACCTTCTTCATCGCGCATCTTTACGACCGCGCCCTGGACATGCAAGCCGTGGCCATCATCCTGCTGGGCTCGATCCTGGCCGGTTTTGCGTCCACAGGCATGAGCGGCTTGCTGGTGCTGTCGATGATCAGCCTGGTCTGCAATTTCCTCGCCTTGCCTTTTGAGGCGGCGTTGGCGTTGTTTGTGGCCGTCGAACCGGTGAGCGATGTGGTGCGTACGCTGGTGAGCGTGGCGGTCAACAGTGCCTGGGCGGCGGCCGTGTGCGGCAGACCTGAGCCCATGCCCAATGATGTGCTGCATGCAGAGACGGCGCCAGTCCCCGCCGGAGAAGCGGCATGCTAGGCGTGTTGGGGGGCATGGGGCCTGCTGCCACGGTGGACTTCCTCGCCAAATTTGTGGCGTTGACACCGGCGCAGCGGGACCAGGAGCATCTGCCTGTGCTGACCACGATGGCGCCCCATATTCCGGACCGGAGTTCTGCCATCCTGGGGCAGGGGCCTTCGCCGCTGCCGGTACTGCTCCGTGAACTGGACAAGCTGGTGGCTGGCGGCGCATCGGCCATCGCGATCCCGTGCAATGCCTGTCACCACTGGTACGAGGCGCTGCAGGCCGCCTGTCCGGTACCCATTCTTCATATTGCGACGGCAACCATGGCCGCCCTGGAGCCAGGGCCTGACCCGGTCGTGATCCTGGCGACGCGAGGTACGCTGCATTCCGGTTTTTATCAACGGCAACTGCATTCGGCCGGCCACGCATGGGGTGTTCCTGATGAGGCCGGGCAACAGCAGGTGGATCGTGTCATCGCGTTGGTCAAAGCCGGTGCGGTTGAAGAGGCCGGCCGCGTGTTGGCCACCTTGTGGCAGCCGTGGGCCAGCCAGGCCGGCCAGTTAATCCTGGCCTGCACGGAGATTCCGCTGGCAGCGGCCGCACTGCCCGTGTCGGCCCTCAGGCTGGTCGACAGCACCCACGAACTGGCGCGTTACAGCGTGGCGCATTGCCTGGCGAAGCGGTAGCGCCCGTGCCGGAACCTTTCACGGCAGGTAGTTACCCATCGAGGTGCCACGCGGAGCGTGGCAGTAACTTCTGATGCCCCTTCTTGGAGAAATGCCATGCACCTCTCATCCGAAATCCTTCAAGCGCTGCGCAAGCTGCTTGAAGAGGACTCAGCCCTGCTGGAACTGCTGCGCCAGACTCCTGATGTCGTGCAGGGCGCGGCGTTGCTGTGTCAGGCCGCCCGGCAGGCCGGGCTGGATGTCCGCCAGGACGATCTGCTCAAGTACTTTGCCGCGCAGGCCCCGACAGTGGCCAATCAGGCCCTGGATGACGGGCAATTGGACAAAGTGGCCGGCGGCATGAGTTATGCCGAGCGGGAGATCGCCTCTCTTTTCTCCCTCGGGTTGATTCGCCTGCGTCCGGAGTCTGGTGCTGGCAAGAAAACGAACGTGACCGTTGGGCGTCCGCTGTAAGCATGTGCTCGGGAGAATCTGCGGGAACACAAGGCGCCGTTGTATTGGGTGCCTTGGTACTGTCTTGCCGAATCAGGCGTACCACAGCACGTGCCAGGGCGGGATCCGGATGGCTACGGACCGACGGTGATCGTGCCGTCGAGATCGCCCGTATAGGGCTGCCCGGGTGGGATAACCACGCGCCCCTCCATCGGGTAGCGAGGCGGTTGCGCCGGGGGCCAGATGCTGCCACCTCCAGATACCTGTTCCAGCTGCGCATCAGGCAGTGCGGCAGACGGGCTGGCGTCGGTGTCGGTCATGGTGGGTGCCGGTGACGTTGGGGGACGATGGTCAGAAGAGGTCATGGTGTGCTTTCATGTTTGCAGGGATGCCGAAAAAGCGGTTCCGCAGTCCATGAGTAACGTGGCATGAGGACAAGGTTCGCGCACGCTGCGGATGGGCGCAGGCCTCGGGCGCTGTTCGTGCCAAGCCTGTCCAGATAAACTGTCCTGCCCGTTTGGCTGTCAATGGTCGACAGCCAGATGGCCCGCGCCCACGCCAGGCGCGTCAGTGAGGGTCCTGCGGTGGCGGAAAGCCCGGCCCGGCCGCGGCCAGCCACTCCAGATCGGCATCGTTCAGCATGCGGCTGCGGCCGGCCAAACGGGCCAGCACGCGCTCCACGGCGCCGGCCGGGGCTTGCTCGGATTGGTAATGCAAGGCCAGCTCGCTCAGGTGGCGATCCAGTTCATGCGCCTGCGGATGGGTCATTCCTGATTCCACGTTGCGGTTGGAGGTGGTGCCTTGTCAAACCAAGGGCTTGCCCCATGAGTAACCCGAAAAGGGAAAAGGTTCCAATACAGTGCATTCATGACATGTGCGTGAACATGTCTTCAGCCAATCTTTCCCGGGCGCGGCTCAAGCGGCTTTTGACCGTGCCCAGCGGGATTTTCAGGACGCTGGCAGCTTCCTCGAGGGCGAGATCTTCCAGCCTGACCAGGATCACGACTTCCCGCAGTTCCTCGGGCAGGCGGAAGATGGCGCGGTCCAGTTCCAGCAGCATTTGCTTGCTTCGGGCCAGCTCGGAGGGGTCCTCCGCCTGGGGCAGCAAGGATTCGAGGACGTTGTCTTCCGGCAACTCCACCTCCTTGCGGGACGCAGCGCGGTTGCAGTGGTTGCGGGCGATGTTGAGGGCGATGCCCAGGAGCCAGGTGGAAAACTTGGATTCACCGCGGAAGGTCTGAAGGCTGCGCCAGGCGCTGATGAAGGTTTCTTGCGTCAGCTCCTCCGCATCCTGAGGGTTGTGCACCGATTTCAGGATGAAGCGCCAGACGTTGTTGTGAAACTCACGAACCAGGGCGGAAAAGGCGGCCTCGTCGCCAGCGCGGGCGCGCTCAACCCACTGTTTGACGCGATACAACTGGATATCATTCATGGCAGCGACTACTTTCCCGTTAGACATGCGGCCGCAATTACCCGCACCGTTCATTGCCTGGTTAGATTTCTGGCCCCGCTCTGGCAGGGCTTCTCCCTTTGAAAATCCATCCTAAATTTCGAGCGTTCAGAAATCGTTCGCACTTCCTGGCCATCGGATGAATTCCCTGTTTGAACCGCCGCCCAACGGGTTGGTCATGCGTTTTCTGGGCGGCTTTGCTGTCTCGCGCGGTGGCCTTGCCTTGGACGGGTTCGGCTATGACAAGACACGTGCCTTGCTGGCCTATCTGGCGCTGGAGTCAGGGGCGGGGCCACACCATCGGGAAAAACTGGCGGATCTGCTGTGGCCCGAGGCGCCGGCCGAGACGGCGCGCGGCAACCTGCGCCGCACCTTGCACGACTTGCGCAAGACGTTGATGGCCGGGGGAGCGGGCGAAGACTTCTTCGTCACGAGCAAGAACCAGCTCGGATTTGATGGCGCCAGCCCTCACTGGTTGGATGTCGAGGCCTTCAGCCGGCCGGGACCGGTTTCCGAGGGAGCTGCCGATGAGCTGGAGCGCCTGGAGCAGCAATGGGCGCTGTACCGCGGGGGGCTTTTGCACGGTTTGAGCCTGCCGGATGCGCCGGATTTCGAAAATTGGCTGGAGGCGCGCCGTGAGGCGGTGCAGCGGCAGGCTTTGCCGTTGCTCAAGAGGTTGATCCAATGCCATGAACAGCATGGCCAGATCGCGCGTGCCATTGTCCTGCTGCACAAGGAAATCGAGCTGGAGCCCTGGGCCGAGGATGCGCATCGCCGGCTCATGCAGTTGCAGGCGCGCAATGGTCAGACCGCCGCCGCGCTGGCCCAGTTCGAGGTCTGTCGTGCGCTGCTGCAACGCGAACTGGGTTTGGAGCCCGAGCCGCAGACCCTGGCCCTGGCGCAGGCCATCCGCCGCGGCGAGCTGACGGCGCCGTCCTGGGTGCCGGCCCCTGTGCCGAACGTTGAACGCCGCCAGGTCTGTGTGCTTGTTTGCGACATCCAGGCCGCCCACGCGCTGCCATCGGAAGCCGCAGCGAGCGTTGTGGCCGACAGCCACGGCAGCTGCATGAACATCATCAGCACACACGGGGGGCATAGCATCGCCTTGCACGCCGGCAAGATCCTGGCTTATTTTGGTTATCCGCAGGCGCAGGAACATGCGCCCGTGAAGGTGTTGGAAGCAGCGTTGGAGATGGTCCGCTACGCGGCCGGAACCTCTGGTCTGAACATCCGGCTGGGAGCGCATTGCGGCTGGGTGGTGAACGACCAGCGCTTCAACCTGCCCGATGCGACGGGGCTGATTACCCAGCGTGCCGGCGCCTTGGCAGAGCAGGCGCCGTGGGGGGGCATCGCCGTCAGTCCCGAAATCGCACAGTTGGTGGAGGGCTATTTCTTGTTGAGCGATTTGCGCGAGACGAGCGGCTCGCTCCATCACCTGATCGAGGGTCGCAGCACGGCGCGTCACCGGTTGCAGGCAGCGGCCCATCGACTCACGCCGTTTGTCGGACGTGCGACCGAACTGCGGCTGCTACGCGCCCTGTGGGAGCGTACCCGCCAAGGTGGCAGCCAGGCGCTGCTGATCCGTGCCGAGGCCGGGATGGGCAAGTCCCGCCTGATCCAGATGCTGGAGCCGCAGGTGGCAAGTACCGGCGGCGCCTGGTGCCTGCTGCGGTGTCTGCCGGAATTCCAGCACACGCCGTACTATCCCCTGGTCGATTTCCTGCAGCACCTGCTGGACCAGTACGGTGGCGCAGAGGCGGGTGGCGCCAGCCGTGGCCAGCGTTTGGCGCGCTGGCTGGCGTCCTTGGACGATGCCTTGGCGGTTCATCTGCCGGTGCTGGCCGAGCTGCTGCAGCTGTCCCTGGAAGCGACGTCGTTGCCACTGTCGCCAAGCGACAAGAAACACCGCCTGGAAGGCGCTCTGCGGGATGTGTTCCTGTGTCTGGCGCAGCAACAGCCATTGCTGCTGTTGCTGGAAGATGTCCATTGGGCCGACGCCTCCACCCTTGAATGGGTTCAAGCCCTGTTGGCGCGGCCGGTGGCGCCTTGCCTGCTCTTGATGAGTGCCCGCCCCGAGTTCGAAGTCTTGCCTGGCCTCAAAACGCTGTCGTTGCCGGCCTTGTCGGACCGGCAGGCCGAGCGGCTGGTGCGCCAGACGGCCGGCGGCGCCGGCTGGGATGCCCGGGCCCTGAAAAGTATTTTGTTGCGGGCAGACGGCATCCCGCTCTACATCGAAGAGATGGCGCGCAGCCTGCAGGCCGATCTCCAGATGGAGATACCGGGCACGCTGTGGCACCTGTTGGCGGTGCGATTTGAGTCGGTTGGCGAAGCCCGGCGCCTGGCGCAACAGGCGGCTGCCATCGGCCGTGATTTCAGTCTTGAACTGCTGGAGGCTCTATGGGATGGCCCTGGCGATCGGCTGCCGGCTTATCTGGACCGGCTTGGCAAGGCCGGTTTGATCCAGCCGCAGGACCGGGGGCATTACCGCTTCAAGCATGCCTTGTTCCAGGATTCTGCGTACCAGACCTTGCCGCTGAACGAGCGCAAGAGCATCCATGGCCGCTTGGCCCGGTTGTTCCAGGGGCCGTTCCAGCATCTGGCCAAAAACAGCCCGGAGCGTCTGGCTCAGCATCTCACCATTGCGGGCGAATCACTGCCGGCGGCGGCGGCCTGGCTGGCGGCGGGCCGCATGGCTGCCAGCCGGTCGGCCAACCAGGATGCCGTCTTCCATTTCGAATCCGGACTGGCCCAGTTGCGGGGGCTGGAGGTGCCTGGCGCCGATGGGCTCGAACTCTCGCTTCAGGCCGCCTTGGGTACCACCTTGGTGGCGATGAAAGGCTACGGCGCGGAAGAGGCCAAGGTGTGTTTTGCCCGTTCTCTGGAGTTGAGCCGGACGACGGAAGATGACACCGAGTTGTTCCCGGTCACCTGGGGCTTGTGGCTGGGCGGCCGGTCGTGCACGCCGGAGGCCTTTCCGCTGGAGTTCGCCGAAAAGCTGGAGCGCATAGCCCAGGCTTCGGGCGAGCCGGCGCATGCCATGCAGGTCCACTACGCCTATGGCAACAACCTGTTCTGGATGGCGCGCTATGCAGAAGCGTATGCGCATCTGGAGAAGGCCGTGGCGATTGGCCGTGGCCTATCCTCCTTTGATCTTGTCCGCACCTATGGCGAGGACACCGGGATCTCTTCGCTTTCTTTCCAGGCCTGGATCCATTGGATACAGGGACGGCCTGATACAGCTGTCGCGACGGCGCAGGCCGCCATTGCGGCAGCACGCCAATTGGGGCATGCCCATACCCTGGGGTTTGCGCTGACCTTTGCGGCGGTTCTTTACCGGTTCATGAACATGCCGCAGCAAACCGCCACGCTGGGACAAGAGTTGCGGGAGCTTTCGCTGCGGCATGGGCTGTCGTTATGGCAGGCCGCGGCGGGTGCCGTCTCGGGATGGGCGGCCGTCATGCTCGGCCGGCCGGAGGGCATGGAGATCATTCAGCAGAGTGTCGAGGCCTCCCGCAAGGCCATGCTGGTGGTCGAGGGCACATTTCTGGCTTTTCAGGTGGATGCGTTGCACCACCTGGGCCAGCATGAGGCCTGTGCTGTCGCGGCGGAGGACGCCATCAGGCGTTGCGAGAGTCGTCTGGACATCTATTTCCTGCCTGAGTTCTTGCGTCTGCGCGGCGCGGCGCTTCTCGGTCTGGCGGGCGGGCATTGTGCCGAAGGAGAGCGCTGTCTGGAACAGGCGATGGCGTTGGCCGGCCAGCAAGGTGCCAAAAGCCTGGAACTGCGTGCCGCCGTGACCCTGGGCCAATTTGCCACTCAGCCAACGGCAAGGCAGATGCTCCGGAATCGGATCACGGAAATTCTCACGAGCTGCCCGGAGCTGGCTTCAGGTGCCGAAGGTCGGCTTGCGCGCGAACGCTTCAGCTGAGCGCGATGCGTTTGGCAGTGTCATCTGCCCAAGGCCATAAAATGCGCGGACGCTTGGCGCGCAAACGTTCCATCATCAAAAGGGATACTGCTCCAGCCGCTGCGCCAACACGTCCTGCCTTTTGCTCATGTTGCCCTCCTCCCCGTCAGCCGATCTCTCAATGGATACCGTGGTCTATCTGGTTTACCGACTGGCGAGCTACCTCACCTTGAACCTGGGCGAGGATGCGGCCGTGCTGGCCTTCATGTTTTGCTGAGCTGCTTCAGGGCCAGCGCGGCGTCGTAGAGCGTGTTGCGCGAGCTGCCGCTGATGTCGGCAGCCAGCTTCACGGCGGTCTTGAGCGGCAGTTCGGCCAGCAGGAGCCTCAAGATGCGCAGCCCTTCCGTATCGCCGGTCTCGTCTGCGACGGGCGCCGGGTGCAGCACCAGCACGAATTCACCGCGGGTGCGGTTCGCTTCCGCTGTCAGCCAGGCGCTGAACTCGGCCGCCTTGACAGTGGCAATCTCCTCGAACTGCTTGGTCAGCTCGCGCCCGATCGTCAGCGGGCGATCACCCAGTGCCGCCAAGGCAGCTGCCAATGGTTCGATGCGGTGCGGCGCTTCCAGCAGCACAACCGCACGCGGTTCGCCGGCCAGTGACTGGACGGCGGCACTGCGTTCGCTCGATTTGGCCGGCAGGAAGCCGGCAAACACAAAGCCGGTCACGTCATCGTTGACGATGCCGGCCACGCTCAATGCGGTCGTCACGCTGCTGGCACCGGGCAGCGGGACGATCGGCAGCCCTTCGGCACGTACGGCAGCCACCAGGCGCGCACCCGGATCACTGATGGCAGGTGTGCCGGCATCGCTGACATAGGCGATGCGCTGGCCGGCACGCAGCCGTGCCAGTGCGCTCTGCGCTGCCTCGGCCTCATTGTGCTGGTGCAGCGCAAGAAGTTGCTGCGGGCTGCGATCGATGCCGTAGGCGCGCAGCAGGCTCTGGGTGTGGCGGGTGTCCTCACAGGCAATGGTGTCGGCCAGCTGCAGCACATGCAGAGCCCGCAAGGTGATGTCGGCCAGATTGCCGATGGGGGTGGCCACCACATACAGGGCCCCTTGGGGATAATGCTGCGAGGCAGCTGCCTCGTGGGAGGCAGTCAGGGCGGAGGCGAAAGAAGCGTTCAATGGTGTTCCCCAAATGGCGAGCGGCAGGCAACAGCCCAACCACCAAGCAAGCTGGCGACGCGGCCGAAGAGCAGGCGCTGCGCCATCTGCAGCGTGCCGGGCTGCGCCTGCTGGAACGCAATTATCGGACGCCCGGGCGTGGCGGCGGTGAGATCGATCTCATCATGGGGGCACCGGACGGCACCCTGGTCTTTGTCGAAGTGCGACAACGTGCCAGTTCACACCATGGCGGTGCGGCGGCCAGCATCAGTGTCCAGAAGCAGCGGCGCATCATCTTTGCCGCGCGACACTACCTGTTGCGCTGGCGTGAGCCGCCGCCTTGCCGCTTTGACGTGGTGGCGCTGGAGGCGGATGGCGTGCAATGGCTGCAGTCGGCTTTCTTTACAGACTGAAACAAGCACCTGCCTCGGCGCGGACAAGGCTTCACAGTTATCATTGCCCCATGCTTGAGCAACGCATTCAACAACACTTTATCGACAGCGCCGATCTGAAATACCAGTCGGCGCAGTCCTTGAGCAAGCCGATTGCCGACGCCGTGCAGGCGATGCTGGCCTGTGTGACGAGTGGCGGCAAGGTGCTGGCCTGCGGCAACGGCGGCTCGGCCGCCGATGCGCAGCACTTCGCAGCCGAATTTGTCGGCCGCTTTGAGCGTGAGCGTCCTGAACTGGGGGCGATTGCGCTGACGACCGACACCTCGATCCTGACAGCGATCGCCAACGACTACAACTTCAATGCCGTCTTCTCGCGCCAGGTGCGCGCGCTGGGCCAGCCCGGTGACGTGTTGCTGGCCATCACCACCAGCGGCAATTCGGCCAATGTGCTGGCGGCCATCGAGGCCGCGCACGAGCGCGAGATGGTGGTGATCGGCCTGACCGGCCGGGGCGGCGGCAAGATGAATCAGGCGCTGCGCGACACGGACGTGCACATCTGTGTGCCGCACGAGCGTACAGCACGCATCCAGGAGGTCCATATCCTGGCACTGCATTGCATCTGTGATGCGGTGGATGCCCAATTGCTTGGAGAACAGGAAACACCGACATGAAACTGATGGCCAGCAAACTTTGTCTGACGGCTGCACTGGCGGCTGGTCTGGTTGCAACCCTGAGCGCCTGTGCGCCGGTGATCGTCGGCGGCGCGGTGGCCGGCAGCCTGGTGGCGGTCGATCGCCGCACCTCGGGCGCCCAACTGGAGGATGAGGGCATTGAGTTGCGTGCCGCCAGCCGCATCCAGGAAAACCTGGGCGATCGCGTCCACATCAACATCACCAGCTACAACCGCCAGGTGCTGCTCACCGGCGAAGTGCCCAGCCCACAGGACAAGCAACTCGCGGAGCAGGTGGTGTCGCGCGTCGAGAACGTGCGCACCATTGTCAATGAGCTGGGCGTCATGGGCAACTCGTCCTTCACGCAGCGTTCCAGCGACTCGCTGACCACAGGCAAGGTCAAGGCCGGCTTGGTGGATGCGCGTGACCTGTATGCGAGTGCCTACAAGGTCGTCACCGAGCGTGGGGTCACCTACCTGATGGGGCGCGTGACCCAGCGCGAGGCCGACCGTGGCACCGAGATCGCCCGCAGCACCAGCGGCGTCCAGAAGGTGGTGCGCATTTTTGAGATCATCAGCGAAGAAGAGTTGCAGGCCTTGTTGCCCAAGCCGGCCGCGAATGAAAAGAAGAAGTAGATCTTCGTGATCCAGATAAACAAGGCGCCCTCGGGCGCCTTGTTTATTTCAGCCGCTTGATCAGGCTGGAGGTGTCCCAGCGCCGGCCACCCATCTGCTGGATGTCCGCGTAGAACTGGTCCACCAGGGCCGTGACCGGCAGGCGCGAGCCGTTGCGCTTGGCCTCGTCCATGACCAGGCCGAGGTCTTTGCGCATCCAGTCCACGGCAAAGCCAAAGTCGAACTGGTCGGCCACCATGGTCTTGCCACGGTTGTCGAGTTGCCAGCTTTGCGCGGCGCCCTTGCCGATGACGTCGAGCACCTGCAACATGTCCAGGCCGGCGTTCTGGCCGAAGGCAATCGCTTCGCTCAGGCCCTGTACCAGCCCGGCAATGCAGATCTGGTTCACCATCTTGGTCAGTTGGCCAGCGCCGCTGGCGCCCAACAGGGTGACGGCACGCGAGAAGGCCATGGCCACCGGCTTGGCCGCATCAAATGCTTTCGGATCACCGCCGCACATCACGGTGAGTGCGCCGTTCTGGGCGCCGGCCTGGCCGCCCGACACCGGTGCGTCGATGAACTGCAGGCCGATCTGGCGTGCTGCCGTCGCCAGCTCGCGCGCCACCTCCGCCGAGGCGGTGGTGTGGTCGACGAAGATGGCGCCGGGGGCCATGCCGGCAAAAGCGCCGTCGGCCCCCAGTGTGATGCTGCGCAGGTCGTCGTCGTTGCCGACGCAGGCGAAGATGAAGTCGGCACCTGCTGCGGCCTCACGCGGCGTGGCTGCGAGCTTGCCGCCAAATTCTGCGACCCAGGCCTGCGCCTTGGCCGGTGTGCGGTTGTAGACCGTGACCGCATGGCCGGCCCGTGCCAAGTGCCCGGCCATCGGGTAGCCCATGACCCCAAGGCCGAGAAAGGCCACCTTGCGTGCCGGGGTGGGTTCGTAGGTTTTTGCGTTGATGTTTGCCATAAGAGGGGATTAGACAATAGCCAGGTTTTCCGTTCCCGCGCTCAGATCCTGCGACTTGCCGCGCTGGCTGTTGAGCTTGATCTGCAGCCGCAGGTCGTTGAGCGAGTCGGCGTTGCGCAAGGCGTCTTCGTAGCTGATGACGTTGGTCTCAAAGAGGTCGAACAGCGCCTGGTCGAAGGTCTGCATGCCGAGCTGGCGGCTCTTTTTCATGATTTCCTTGATCTCGGCGACTTCGCCCTTGAAGATCAGATCGGAGATCAGTGGCGTGTTGAGCATTACCTCCACGGCGGCGGCCCGGCCCTTGCCGTCCTGCTTCGGTACCAGACGCTGCGAGATCAGCGCGCGCAGATTGAGCGAGAGGTCCATCAGCAGCTGCGGGCGGCGCTCTTCGGGGAAGAAGTTGATGATGCGGTCCAGCGCCTGGTTGGCGCTGTTGGCGTGCAGCGTGGCCAAGCACAGGTGGCCGGTTTCGGCAAAGGCCACCGCGTGCTCCATGGTCTCGCGGTCACGGATCTCACCCATCAGGATCACATCAGGCGCCTGGCGCAGGGTGTTCTTGAGGGCGATGTCCCAGCTGTCGGTGTCCAGCCCCACTTCGCGCTGCGTCACCACGCAGTTCTTGTGCGGGTGCACGAACTCCACCGGGTCCTCGATGGTGATGATGTGGCCAAAGGAGTTTTCGTTGCGCCAGTCCACCATGGCGGCCAAGGTGGTGGACTTGCCCGAGCCGGTGGCGCCGACCAGGATGCACAGGCCGCGCTTGGCCAGTGACACTTCCTTGAGCACCTGAGGTACACCGAGCGTGTCAATGGTGGGCAGCAGCGAGGGAATGACACGCAGCACCATGCCGACCTTGCCCTGCTGCACGAAAGCGTTGGCGCGGAAGCGACCGATACCCGGTGGCGAGATGGCGAAGTTGCACTCCTTGGTGCGCTCGAACTCTGCCACCTGCTTGTCGTTCATGATCGAACGTGCCAGCGCCAGGGTGTGCGCGCCGCTCAGCGGCTGCGGCGAGACCTTGGTCACCTTGCCGTCGACCTTGATCGCCGGCGGGAAGTCGGCCGTGATGAACAGGTCGCTGCCATTGCGGCCGACCATCAGCTTGAGCAGGTCGTTGATGAATTTGGTGGCTTGATCGCGCTCCATGAGAGCACCTCCTTCTTCAGCGTGGGGTTTCGCAAGGCGGGAAACGCCGTGGAACCGGCTTCGCCGGGCCACTGGCGTTGCCCCCTGCAAGGGGGGTAGCGGAGCGACACGGAGTGCGCGCAGCTTGGGGGTGTGCCATCTCTACCCGGGGAAATTTTCAGGAATCTTGGCCTTGCCGCGTGCCTCGGCCGGACTGATCAGGTTGCGCTTGACCAGCTCGGTCAGGTTCTGGTCCAGCGTCTGCATGCCCACGCTGTTGCCGGTCTGGATGCTGGAGTACATCTGCGCCACCTTGGCCTCGCGGATCAGGTTGCGGATGGCGGGCGTGCCGATCATGATCTCGTGCGCCGCCACGCGGCCGTTGCCGTCCTTGGTCTTGAGCAGCGTCTGCGAGATCACCGCCTGCAGTGACTCCGACAGCATGGCACGCACCATTTCCTTTTCTTCCGAGGGGAACACGTCAATGATGCGGTCGATGGTCTTGGCGGCGCTCGAGGTGTGCAGCGTGCCAAACACCAGGTGGCCGGTCTCGGCCGCCGTCATGGCCAGACGGATCGTTTCCAGATCGCGCATTTCGCCCACCAGGATGGCGTCCGGGTCCTCGCGCAGGGCGGACTTCAGGGCGGCAGCGAAGCTCAGCGTATGCGGCCCGACTTCCCGCTGGTTGATCAGGCATTTCTTGGATTCATGGACGAACTCGATCGGATCTTCCACCGTCAGGATGTGGCCGTATTCGGTCTCGTTCAGGTGATTGACCATGGCCGCCAGCGTGGTGGACTTGCCCGAGCCGGTGGGGCCGGTGACCAGCACCAGGCCGCGCGGCCGCAGGGCGAGGTCGGCAAAGATCTTGGGCGCGTTGAGCTGCTCCAGCGTCAGGATCTTGCTTGGAATGGTACGGAACACCGCCCCCGAGCCACGCTGGTGGTTGAAGGCATTGACACGAAAGCGCGCCAGGCCGTCGATCTCGAAGGAGAAGTCGACTTCCAGGAACTCCTCGTAGTTCTTGCGCTGGGTGTCGTTCATGATGTCGTACACCATGGCGTGGACCTGCTTGTGGTCCAGCGGCTCGACGTTGATGCGGCGCACGTCGCCATGCACCCGGATCATGGGCGGCAGGCCGGCGGAGAGGTGCAGGTCAGAGGCCTTGTTCTTGACGCTGAAGGCCAGCAGTTGGGTAATGTCCACGAGTCCCTCGATCTTTGAAAGAACGTCTTTTGATACGCTTGGGCCATTATGACCACGATTGCCGCCAACCTCGAAACCGTTCGTAAGCGCATCGCCGCCGCGTGTCTTGCGGCCGGGCGTGAGCCGGGGGACGTCCGCCTGCTGGCCGTCTCCAAGACCTTCGGCCCCGAAGCCGTGATCGAGGCGCATGCCGCCGGGCAGACCGCCTTTGGCGAGAACTACATCCAGGAGGCGGTCGAGAAGATGGCGGTCCTGAGCCATCTGCCGCTGGAGTGGCACTGCATCGGCCCGATCCAGAGCAACAAGACGCGGCTGGTGGCGCAGCACTTTGCCTGGGCCCACACGGTGGACCGACTGAAGATCGCGCAGCGTTTGAGCGAGCAGCGCCCGCCTGAACTGCCGCCGCTGCAGGTCTGCATCCAGGTCAATGTCGATGGCGGCCCCACCAAGTCCGGCGTGGTGCCGGCCGAAGCACTGGCGCTGGCACGCGAGCTTGCCGCGTTGCCGCGGCTGCGCTTGCGCGGCCTGATGTGCATCCCCGAGCCTGCTCCTGATTTTGTAGCGGCTCGCGCTGTATTCATGAGGGCTAAAGCCTTGTTTGATCAAATAAATTCAGAAGGCCTGGCGCTCGACACCCTGTCCATGGGCATGACGGCCGATCTGGAGGCGGCCATTGATGCCGGCAGCACGCTGGTGCGCGTGGGCACCGCCATCTTCGGTGGCCGCAGTTACGCCTCGGCGATCTGACGGACAAGCGATCGCCATGACCTTGCTTGCCGTGCTGCGCGCTACCGCGCGCCTGCCGTTTCTGCTGCTGACGCTGTCTTGCCTGTTGCTGGGCCTGGCCACGGTCTGGCGCATCGGCATGCCACTGGACGGCGTCTTGCTGGCCAAGGTGGTGGCCGGTGCGCTGTGTGCCCACATCAGCGTCAACATGCTCAACGAATACGCCGACTTCCGAAGTGGGCTGGACGCGACCACACGGCGTACGCCGTTCTCCGGCGGCAGTGGGGCCTTGCCGGCGCAGCCGCAGTGGGCCGGTGCCGTGCTGGCGGGGGGATTGCTGGCGTTGGGCCTGACGCTGGCCGTGGGCTGGGAAGTGCTGCGCCTGCGCGGCTGGGCCATCCTGCCCATCGGGCTGGCGGGTGTGCTGCTGGTGCTGCTGTACACCCCCTGGCTCACGCGCCACCCGCTGCTGTGCCTGCTGGCGCCGGGACTGGGCGTGGGGCCGCTGATGGTGGTGGGCACGCACGTGGCCCTGGGGGGCGATAACCTGGGTGCGGCGCTGGCCGCTTCCTGGGTGCCTGGCTGCCTGGCCAGCGCCTTGTTGCTGCTCAACCAGTTTCCCGATCGCGAAGCCGACCGCGTGGTGGGCCGGCGCAACCTGGTCATCGTGTACGGCCGGCCGTGGGCGGCGCGGCTGGTGCTGGTGCTGCATGGCCTGGCGGCCGCCGGGCTGCTGGTTGCGGTCCTGCTGCGCTGGCTGCCGGTGCCCACGCTGTGGGGGCTGGCGCCGCTGGCGCTGGCCGTGCCCATGGACCGCTGGCTGCTGCGTTACGGCGACGAGCCCGAGCGTCTGCTGCCGGCCATGACGCTCAATGTCGTGGTTGCACTGGCAGCGCCGCTGTTCATGGCCGTAGCGGCCATGTCCTGGCAACTGCCCTGATACCGCGTCACGGCAAGGCGAGCTGGGTGGTGTTCTTGACCTCTTCCATCACCGCATAGGTGCGCGTTTCGCGCACGCCGGGCAGTTGCCACAGCACGGTGCCGGCAAAGTCGCGGTAGGCCGCCATGTCGGCCATGCGGGTCTTGAGCAGGTAGTCGAAGCCGCCGGCCACCATGTGGCACTCCATGATCTCCGGCCGCACCTGCACCGCCGCCTTGAACTGCTCAAACACATTGGGTGTGGTGCGGTCGAGCAGCACCTCGACGAAGACCAGCATGCCGCGCCCGAGCTTGAGCGGGTTCAGCCGCGCCTCGTAACCCAGGATGTAGCCCTCGCGCGTGAGCCGCTGCACACGCGCCAGCACCGCAGTGGGCGACAGGCTCACCGCCTCGGCCAGCTTGAGGTTGGCCAGCCGGCCGTCCTGTTGCAAGAGCTTGAGGAGCTTCAGATCGGTGCGATCAAGTTCCGGCGCGATGTCTTGCATGACTGGATTAAGTTTTGCGGGACATGAAAATTTCAGTCAGAAATTCATTTTGATTCTAGACATCATGGCGAGATTCACCAAACGGAGCGCCAACCATGTTGACCACCGCCCGCCTGCCCAACCCCTACCGGCCCGAGGCCGAGATCGTCGCCCAGTGTCTGGCGGTCCTGGACCCGCAGCTGGACTGGCCGGCCGTCGTCTGTACGGCGCAGCCCTGGGTGCAGGCGGTGCGCGACCGGCCGCCGCCGTTCTGGGCCATGGAGCGCCTGCTGCAGGAATACCCGATTTCCAGCGCCGAGGGGCTGGCGCTGATGCGGCTGGCCGAGGCCCTGCTGCGCGTGCCCGACCGCGAGACCGCGCTGGCGCTGACCGCCGACCAGCTGGGCCGGGCCGATTTCGCCAACTCCGCCGACCCTGAGGGCGGCCTGCCGGCCCGTCTGTCTTCGGCCGTCATCCGGCGCGCCAAGCAACTGCTGCCGGGCGGCGAGGCGGGTGGCCTGCTGGTCCGGCTGGGAGCACAGACCGTGCTGGCGGCCACGCTGCGCACGGTGCAGCTGCTGGGGTGCCAGTTCGTGCTCGGGCAGGACATGGGGCAGGCCTTGCAACGCGCCGAGGCCCTGCGCGCTACGGGGCATCCGCTGCGCTTCAGCTTCGACATGCTGGGCGAGGGCGCGCGCACCGAGGCGGATGCGCAGCGTTATCTGGCGCGCTACGCCGCCGCGATCGACGCCATCGCCGCGCACCGCCCCGCTGCTGCTGCCAGCTGCGCCGAGCGTGACGGCATCTCGGTCAAGCTCAGTGCGCTGCACCCGCGCTACGAGGATGCACAACATGCGCGCGTCATGACCGAGCTGGTGCCGCGCGTCTGGTCGCTGTGTCAGCGCGCCGCTGCCGCCGATCTCAACCTGACGCTGGATGCCGAGGAGGTGGAGCGGCTGGAACTCTCGCTCGATGTCTTTGAGGCGCTGGCTGCGCGGGTGGCGCAGCACTGCCCGCAGTGGCCGGGCCTGGGGCTGGCCCTGCAGGCCTACCAGACGCGCGCGCTGGCACTGGTGCAGCAGGTGGTGGCCATCGCGCGCCGCCACCAGGTGCGCATCATGTGCCGCCTGGTCAAGGGCGCCTACTGGGATGCCGAGATCAAGCGCGCCCAGGAACTCGGCCTGCCGCACTACCCGGTGTTCACCCACAAGTCGCACACCGATGTCTCGTACCTGGCCTGCGCAGAGGCCTTGCTGCAGGCCGGCGACGCGGTCTACCCGCAGTTCGCCAGCCACAATGCCGGCACCCTTGCCGCCGTGCTGCAACTCGCTGGGCGCCACGGGACGGCGTTCGAACTGCAAAGGCTGCACGGCATGGGCGAGGGTCTGTACCGCGAGGTCCTGCAAGACCGGCGCATCGCCTGCCGCGTTTATGCGCCGGTCGGCACACACCGCGACCTGCTGGCCTACCTGGTGCGCCGCCTGCTGGAGAACGGTGCGAACTCGTCGTTTGTGCACCAGCTCGCCGATGACGCGCTGAGCCCGCAGGCGCTGCTGGCCTCACCCTTGCGCTTGCATGCTGCGCCGGCCCTGCCATTGCCGTCCGACCTCTTTGGCGCGGCACGTGCCAACAGCCTGGGCGTGGACCTGACGGTGGCCGCCATGCGCGCGCCGCTGCTGGCCGCCCATGCTGCGCTGGTGTTGCCGCAGGTGCCGGTGTTTGATGCCAAATCGGCCTTAAGGGCTTATGAAATCAGCGCTGACAGCTATCAAAACTGGAGCGCTTTGCCGGTAGCCAGGCGCGCCGCCGTGTTGCGCCGTGCCGCCGATGCGCTGCAGGAGCGGCTGCCGCAGTTCTGTGCGTTGCTGGTGAAGGAGGCGTTCAAGACCTGGGGCGATGCGGTGGCCGAGGTGCGCGAGGCGGTGGACTTCCTGCGCTACTACGCGGGCGAGGCCGAGCGCATCCTGCAGCCGGTGCAACTGCCCGGCCCGACCGGCGAACACAACGAACTGCGCCTGAGGGGCCGCGGCGTCTGGGTCTGCATCAGTCCGTGGAATTTCCCGCTTGCCATCTTCACGGGCCAGGTGGCAGCGGCACTGGTTACCGGCAACACCGTGCTGGCCAAGCCGGCCGAGCAGACGCCGGTCGTGGCGCAGGCCATGGTCGATGTGCTGCAAGGCGCCGGCGTACCGGCCGGCGCCTTGCAACTGTTGCCCGGCCCGGGCGAGACGGTCGGCGCCGCACTGGTGGCGCTGCCCGGCATTGCCGGCGTGGTGTTCACCGGTTCGACGCCGGTGGCCAAGACCATCCAGCGCGTCCTGGCGACCAAGGAGGGGCCACGCGGTCCGAAGGGACCGCCCGCACCGATCGTGCCGCTGATTGCAGAGACCGGCGGCATCAACGCCATGCTGGTCGATTCCTCCGCACTGCCCGAGCAGGTGGTGGATGCGGTGGTGCAGAGCGCTTTTCGTTCCGCCGGCCAGCGTTGCTCGGCGCTGCGCCTGCTGTGCTTGCACGAGGCGATTGCCGATGCGGTGATCGACATGCTCCGCGGCGCGGCGCAGGCCTTGGTGCTGGGCGAGCCGTCCGATCTGGCCACCGATGTCGGACCGGTGATCGATCGCGCGGCCTGCGACACCTTGCAGCGCCAGCTGCAGCGTCTCGATGCCGAGGCAAAAGTGCTACTGCGCCTTGATGATGTTGCGCAAGCAGCTATCAATTCAGTAGCAAATTGGGTGCCGCCGGCGATCTACGAAGTTGATGCGATCGAACGGGTGCAGACCGAAATCTTCGGCCCGGTGCTGCAGGTGGTGCGCTGGCGCGGCGATCCGGCGGCGGTGATCGGGCAGATCAACGCACTCGGCTACGGGCTCACGCTTGGCCTGCAGACCCGCATCGACACGCGGGCGCAAAGCTTGGCGGCGGCGGCGCACATCGGCAACGTCTACGTCAACCGCAACATGGTCGGCGCCGTGGTTGGTGTGCAGCCTTTCGGCGGTGAGGGCTTGAGCGGCACCGGGCCGAAGGCCGGCGGGCCGCACTACCTGGTGCGCTTCTGCGCCGAGCAGACCGTGACGGTCAACACGGCAGCCGCCGGCGGCAATGCGGCGCTGCTGGCCGCCCTCTCATGAGGTGCCCAGCGCGGTGGCCAGCAGTTCCACCGCCAGCACCGCCGTGCGCTGGTGCTGGTCCAGCAGCGGGTTGAGTTCCACCACCTCGAGCGAACCGAGCCGGCCGCTGGCGGCGACCAGCTGCATGCACAGCTGCGCTTCCTGCAGACTGGCGCCGTTGCGTACCGTGGTGGCCACGCCGGGCGCCAGGCCAGGGTCGAGGAAATCGACGTCAAAGCTCAGGTGCAAGTGGGTGTGTTCATCCAGACCGGCCAGTGCGCGGGCCATGACCTCGCGCATGCCGAGTGTGTGCAGCGCTGGCATGTCGAACACCGTCAAGCCGAGCTCGTGCACCAGCGCCACTTCACCGGGGTCCACGCTGCGCACGCCAATCTGCCGCACGGCATCGGCCGCCAGGGCCGGCACGGTGCCGCTCAGTTGCGTGAGCGCCGCCGGCCCGACACCGCGCAGACAGGCCAGCGGCATGCCGTGCAGATTGGCACTCGGGCTGGTGCGCCGGCTGTTGCAGTCGGCATGGGCGTCGAGCCAGAGCACGCGCAAGCGTTTGCCGACGGTACGGCAGTGACGCGCCACCGCGCTGATGGAGCCGATCGCCAGGCTGTGGTCGCCGCCCAGCAGCAGCGGCAGGCGGCCCTGCAAGAGTTCGGCCAGCACCGCATCGTGCACTGCGTGATTCCAGGCAATCACTTCGTCCAGGTGGCGGTAGCCGTCGTGCGGCGGTTGCTGCGGGTTGGGCGGGCCGCGAAGGTCGCCAGCGTCATGCACCTGCCGGCCAAGCGCCTGCAAGGCGGCCACCAGTCCGGCTGCGCGCAGCGCCTGCGGCCCCTGGCTGGTGCCCGGTCGGCCGGCGCCCACATCTGTCGGGGCGCCGATGAGGGTGATGTCGTGCTTCAATGTGGCTACCATTGTGGCAAGCTTTTGCGGGAGAGACAGCATGTTTCGAGACCGACAGGAGGCCGCTGACCAGTTGGCCGGCAGCTTGAAGGCCTACCAGGGCAAGAAGCCTCTGGTGCTGGCCATTCCGCGCGGCGCGGTGCCGATGGCCAAGCTGATTGCCGAGCGGCTCGGCGGCGACTTCGATGTGGTGCTGGTGCGTAAGCTGCGTGCCCCCTGGCAGCCCGAGCTGGCCGTCGGCTCGGTCGATGAAAGCGGTTGGACCTACATCGCACCGTTTGCGGAGTCCATGGGGGCCGACGACAAGCACCTGGCCGAGGAAAAACGCAAGCAGCTGGAGACCATTCGTCAGCGGCGCGCCCAGTACACGCCGCTGCGGCCGCACATCGACCCGGCCGGGCGCACGGTGATCGTCGTCGACGACGGCCTAGCCACCGGCGCCACCATGATCGCGGCGCTGCACGGCCTGCGCCAGCAAAACCCGGCCAAGCTGGTGTGCGCCGTGCCGGTGGCACCGCCCGACACGCTGGCAAAAGTGCGCGAGCTGGCCGACGAGGTGGTGTGCCTGCAAGCGCCGGAATTCTTCCAGGCCGTCGGCCAGTTCTACCGCCACTTTCCGCAAGTGGAGGACGAGGAAGTCATTGCCTTGCTCAAGGCGAAATAGCCTTCAGCGAACCGGGTGGCGTGCGGTAATCCAACCCAGGAACGCCGTGCGACTTCGCACACCAAATGCCCCAACCGGGAAACGCCGTGGAACCGGCTCCGCCGGTCCACTGGCGTTGCCCCCTGCAAGGGTGGCTGAGACCTGCGGCTCCAAGCCTGCCTGCGCAGGCTTGGACAGGTCGAAGAGCCTCGGACTCTGGCCGAGGTCCCACGGCGTAGCGACACGCAGTGCGCGCAGCCTGGGGGTGTGCGCTAGATCCCGCGCAAGTGGCGGCTGAACCAGGCGGCCGCCTGGCGTGCCACCTCTTCCAGCGTGCCGGCCTCTTCGAACAGGTGGGTGGCGCCGGGAATGACCGACAGTTCCTTCTCGCAGTGCAGCCGGGCATGGGCCTCGCGGTTGAGTTCCAGCACTTCGGGGTCGTGCCCGCCGACCAGCAGCAGGGTGGGTGCGGCCACGCGGGCCAGGTCGTGGTGGCCGGCCAGATCGGGTCGGCCGCCGCGCGAGACCACCGCCTTGATGGTGTCGCTGACGGCGGCTGCCGCCTGCAATGCGGCTGCGGCGCCGGTGCTGGCGCCAAAGTAGCCGATTGGCAGGCGCTGCGTTGCCGGATGTTGCAAGACCCAGCGCGTGGCCACCAGCAGGCGGTGCGTCAGCAGCGGAATGTCGAAACGCGTCTGGTAGTCCAGATCCTCGGCAACGGTCAGCAGGTCCAGCAGCAGTGTGCCCAGATGCTGGGCGTGCAGCTCCTTGGCGACGAAGTTGTTGCGCGGGCTGTGGCGGCTGCTGCCGCTGCCGTGCGCGAACAGCACGATGCCCTGGGCGTTGGCGGGCAACTCCAGCATGCCTTCGATCTGCACGCCATCCACCGGTATGTGGACGAGCTGTTCGAGCGCCGGCTTCATCATGGTCTGGCCTCCTGCGTGTCAGGCACCTATCAGATACCAATGGCGATCGGAATGCGGCGACGGCCGAAATTGCCGGCCTGTTCGGCAAAACGGCCTGCCACTGCCGTGCCGCAGTCAGGGCAGTGGCCCGCGGGTGTGAGGCGGTACTGCACGATCTGGTGCCAGTCGCGTTCGATCAGCGCGGCCTGGCAGTGCGGGCAGTACGTGGTGTCGCCCTCGCGGTGGCGCACGTTGCCAGTGTAGACGTAGTGCAGGCCGTGCTGCAAGGCGATCTGCCGCGCGCGCACCAGCGTGGCGGCCGGCGTGGCCGGCACGTCGGGCATCTTGTGGTCGGGGTGGAAGGCCGAGAAATGCAGCGGCACGCTGGGGCCGAGTTCGCGCATGAGCCAGCGGCACATGGCCGTGATTTCCTCGTCCGAGTCGTTGTGGCCCGGGATCAGCAGCGTGGTGATCTCGAACCAGACCCGGGTTTCGTGCTTCAGGTAGACCAGGGTGTCGAGCACCGGCTGCAGGTGCGAGCCGGTGAGTTTGAAGTAGAAGTCGTCGCTGAAGGCCTTCAGGTCCACGTTGGCGGCGTCCATCTTGGCGTAGAACTCACGCCGCGCGGGGGCGTGCATGTAGCCGGCGGTGACGGCTACCGTCTGCACGCCGCGCGCATGGCAGGCATCGGCCACGTCCATGGCGTACTCGGCAAAGATCACCGGGTCGTTGTAGGTGAAGGCCACGCTCTTGCAGCCCGACTCGGCGGCCGCCTGCGCGATGGCTTCGGGCGAGGCCTGGTCCATCAGCCGGTCCATGTCGCGCGACTTGCTGATGTCCCAGTTCTGGCAGAACTTGCAGGCCAGGTTGCAGCCGGCGGTGCCGAAAGACAGCACGCTGCTGCCGGGGTAGAAATGGTTGAGCGGCTTCTTCTCGATCGGATCGATGCAGAAGCCGGACGAGCGCCCGTAGGTTGTCAGGATCATCTGCGCGCCTTCGCGCATGCGCACGAAGCAGGCTCCGCGCTGGCCGTCGTGCAGCTTGCAGTCGCGCGGGCACAGGTCGCACTGCAGGCGGCCGTCGTCGATGGCGTGCCACCAGCGCGCCGGGTAGCGGTCGATATCGGTCGGTGTCAGGTTGTTCATGCGGCATTGGCGAGCCGCAGCTCGCTTTCCTTCCACTTGGCGACCGTGTAGCGCTGCAGGCGCACCTCACCGTGCCAGAAGCTCGTCGGCAGGCCGGCCTTGCGCTTGAGCTGGGCCATGAAATCCTGCACCTCGGGCAGCTGTTCCCACACCTGCGGCAGGAAGGTGCTGCGCCGCGCGCCGAACGCGAAAACCAGGCCGTCGATGCCGGGGCGCAGCTGCGCCAGCGCCTCGGCTTCGCTGCCAAAGGTTAGCGCCTGCATGGGCGACAGCAGCGAGATTTCGACCTCGGTGCGCTCGAGCTCGTGCGCGGCCAGCGGCGCAAAACGTGGGTCGCGGAAAGCGGCGGCCAGTGCATTGGCCTTGACGTCGGCCAGCAGGGTGCGGTGCGCCTCCAGCGAGCCGATGCAGCCGCGCAGTTCGCCGTGCTGCGTCAGCGTGACGAAGCAGGCGCCGGGGGCCTGCAGCCAGGGCGCCGATTCATCGGCGTTCTGCAGCCGCCCCAGCTCCCGCGCAATCGTGGCGCGGGCCAGCGGCAGCAAGGTGGCCCCGGCTTCGGGGTGCAGCTCAGTGGGTGCCATGGTGCGGCTCCGTGAAGGCGATGGCGGCATAACCCACCACGCGCTGTTTGTCGCCGGCGGTGTCGCCGGAATTGCACAGACCCAGCAAGTGAGGTTGCAGGTGGTGCTGGCGTGCGGCCAGCAGCAGGCCGTTGATGGGGGTGCCGCCGCAGGCCTGCTCGTGCGTGAGCGGGCCGCGCAGCGCCAGGATGCGCTCCACCGTGTCCTGATCGGTGGCTTGGGCGCTGCGGTAGGGCAGGTAGTGCGACAGGTCGGAGCTGATCACGATCAGCGTTTCCGGCCCGCCCCACAGGGTTTCAAGTACTTGCGCCACTTCGGCCGGCGTGGCATCGCCCACCGCCAATGGCAACAGCTTGAAGTCGTCCAGCACGGTTTGCAAAAAGGGCAGTTGCACTTCCAGCGAGTGCTCCAGCGCATGAGCGGCGGGGCTGAGCACCACCTGAGGCAGCGGGGCGAGTTGGGCCACGGCCGCCTGATCGACTTCAACCTCGCCCAGCGGCGTGGCAAAAGCACTTGCGCCCGGCAGCGCCAAGCCGCGCACCGGCACGCGGTGCACCGGGCCGAGCAGCACGACACGCCGGATCGTGGCGCGAACGCCGGCGAGCCGGGCATAGGCCCGCGCGGCCATGGGGCCGGAGTAGATGTAACCCGCGTGCGGCACGATCAGCACCTTTGGCGCAGCGCCAGTGGCATCGACCGGCGTCTCGGCGTGGGCCGCAGCCAGCAGGCTGGCGACAGAGCCGGCCAGGGTCTGCCCCTGACCGGGGTAAAAGGTGCCGGCGACGGCGGGTTGGCGGACAGCTGGCATGCGTGACTCCCTCGAGAATTTCCTGTGTGGGACGTGAGGCCGGCCGGCTCGTAATCAAGCGCCGCAAGGCCCGTGGGCGATGAACGGTACTGCGCCAGCGGCCAGTTTGACAAGCCCTTGATGCGTGTCAGGCAGCCGTCATGACCGCCGCCAACTGCTACCATCCGGCGACCCATGGCCGGGGCACGGCGTTCTGGCTGGGCCAGCCAGCAAGCAAGGCAAGGAGTGACCGATGACATCACCCGCAGGACAGCAGACGACGATCTACGACACCGCCGCACTGGAACGGGTGCTCGACGCCATGGCTGTGGCGCTGATGCCCCGGCTGCATGGTGCGGCCGGCGTCACGTTGGTGGGGGTGCGCCGTCGTGGCGCCCCGTTGTCAGACGGTTTGCTGGTGCGGCTGCAGACTTTGCTGCCCGGTGCCGACATTGCGCGGCTCGACCTGCTGATCAAGCGTTACGCCGACGACCTGACGTTGCTGCATCCCGAGACCCGGCTCACCGAGCAGCCTGAGCACGCCGACATTGACCTGACAGGTCGTGTCATCGTGGTGGTGGATGACGTCCTCTACAAGGGCTTTTCCCTGAACAAGGCGGTGCAGTACTTGCTGGCCAAAGGCGGTAGCCAGATCCTGACGGCTGTGCTGGTGGACCGCGTCTGCGTCACGTTGCCCATTCATGCCGATGTGGCCGGCCTCAAGCTACAGGTCGCCCCGAACCATATCGTGGAATGCCATGTGCCACCCTTCGAGCCGGTATTCCAGATCGTGCTGGTACAGCCAGAGGCCGGCTGAGTGGAAAAGTAGAACCCGCAAAGGTTGACCAAAATCGGCAGAACACCTAAAATTTGATCAAATTGATATTTTTGAATCAAGTGGGTGAGCTGATCATGGACAAGATCAGCGTGGCTAACGGGTGCGGTATGAGTTTGGGCTTCAAGCTGCCATGACGCATTTCCATTTGTCAGTCTCTGTTTCCTTTCAAAGAAACTCGAAGACAGTGGCCGCGCTGCTGAGGCCGAGAAGATCAAGCTGATCCTGCTGGACATCAAGACACTCACGGGCAGCGCCGACTTGGGGCTGCCACGCCGGGATTGTTGGCAAAAGCGATTAACACGAGGTAGGAAACATGTCGAACACAAAGAAGATCAAAGTTGGTCAGCGCTTGGCGCTGGGATTTGGTGTCGTGATCGCGTTGGGCGTGGTCATCGCCTTGGCGGCCACTTTCAAGATGAACAGCCTGGCCTCCGATCTGAAGATCATGTCCAGCGAGCAGATGACGCAGATGCGTCAGTTCATGCAACTCAAGGACAGCCTGAACGTGGCAGCGTTGAATTTGCGCAACATCATGATCAGCACCAACCCCGAGCTCAAGACCCGGTTCCGCGGCATGGTCGAGAAGAACAAGGCTGACAACGAGAAGTTGATTGCCGAGATCGACAAGGTGACCAACACACAGGAAGGCAAGACTTTGCTCGCAGCCATCAAGGAGCACAGCAATGCCTACGAACAAATCGCGGCGCAGGTCATGGAGTTGGCCATGCAAGGTGACACGGCAGGTGCTGACAAGGCCTTGTTCACCGCGCGCGATAAGCGTATTGCACTGTTCAAGGCGGTGGAGGATTCAATCCAGCTGCGCTTTGACACTGCGCAGAAGCTGGCCGAGGAAGGCGCTTCGACGGCGGCCGCCAGCGCCTGGTTCGCACTGGGTTTGGCATTGACGATGGCTGTGGTGGGCGCCTTGATTGCCTGGCAGATCACGCGTCAGATCGGTCGCGAACTGGGGGCGGAGCCGCACGACGTTTCACGTGTCGTGAATCGAATTGCCGACGGCGATCTCACAGAGACCATTGCCGTGCGATCGGGTGGTCAGGACAGCGTGATGGCGGGCGTGAAACGCATGCAGGAAGCGTTGGTTCGCACGGTGTCTGTTGTGCGTCAAGGCTCCGAGTCCGTGGCAACCGCTTCCAGCGAAATTGCGCAGGGCAATCACGATCTCTCTGCCCGCACCGAGAGCCAGGCCAGCGCGCTGGAAGAAACCGCCGCTTCGATGGAGGAGCTGAGCTCCACCGTCAAGCAGAACGCCGACAACGCCCGCCAGGCCAACCAACTGGCGCAAAGCGCCAGCACGGTGGCCGTGCAAGGCGGCGAGGTGGTGGCCCAGGTGGTGGACACCATGAAGGGCATCAACGATTCGAGCCGCAAGATCAACGACATCATCAGCGTCATTGACGGCATCGCCTTCCAGACCAACATCCTGGCCCTGAACGCGGCGGTGGAAGCCGCCCGTGCCGGTGAACAGGGCCGTGGTTTTGCCGTCGTGGCCAGTGAAGTGCGTTCCCTGGCCAGCCGCAGTGCCGAAGCCGCCAAGGAAATCAAGACCCTGATCACCGACAGCGTGCAGCGGGTCGAGCAGGGTACCGCCCTGGTTGATCAGGCCGGCACCACTATGAGCGAAGTAGTGGCCTCGATCCGTCGCGTGACCGACATCATGGGCGAGATAAGTGCGGCGAGCACCGAGCAAAGCCAGGGCGTGGCGCAGGTGGGCGAGGCCGTGACGCAGATGGACCAGGCCACGCAGCAGAACGCGGCGCTGGTGGAAGAGATGGCAGCGGCGGCCTCCAGCCTCAAGGGGCAGGCCAACGACCTGGTGCAGGCAGTGTCGGTGTTCAAACTGTCAGTTCAGGGGCAAAGGCCTTTGGCTACCCCGTCCACGGCTGTGTACTCCTCTGCATCCTCCAGGACGATGGAGCGACGTGCCCTAACCCGGCCTGCTGCTGCCTCGTCTGTGGAGAAAGAGGGGGGCGCGGGGATTGATCTGGATGGGGCCATCCAGGCACATGCCGACTGGCGCGCCAAATTGCGTACGGCAGCCATGCGTCATGAAACCATGGACGCCGAAACCATCAGTTGTGATGATTGCTGCGTGCTGGGCAAATGGCTGCATGGGGCGGGTCAATCGCAATACGGCGGCAAACTCAGCTTTGTCAGCCTGATGGATGCGCACCGGGAGTTTCACCAAGAGGCCGGCAAAGTGGCGCGGCTGATCAACCAAGGCGCTTATGACGTGGCCGAGCAGCAACTTGGTGGCAACACTGCTTTCTCAAAAGCATCCAGCCAAGTTGGGGCTGCAGTGGTGCAGATGAAAAAGGAACTCAAAGGCGCGTCCACTGCTGCAGCACCGAAGAAGGCACCTGCCGCCAAGCCGCTCAGCCAGTCCGCGGCAGCCAGTACGGAAGGTGACTGGGAGACGTTCTAAGACGCTGCAAACAGCTGCTGGCAAGGCCAGACAGACCGTTTGAAGGAGGCGGGCTCCAGTCGACAGGCCTTTGGCTGGCGGAACTGGAGCCTTTGAGGCTGGTTCTTACTGGGCTTGGAAGCCGCTGTCCTTGATGATTTTGGCCCAGGTCTTGGTATAGGCGCGTTCGCGGTTGGCGAGTTGCTGAGATGTCATGTGGCCGACGGTCAGGCCCATGGTGGTCAGGCGCTCACGCACGTCCGGCTGGGCGATGACCTTGGCCAGCGCATCCGAGTAGCGGTCCAGCGTTGCTTTGGGCGTGCCGTGCGGGGCGAAGATACCGTAGTAGGGCAGGTCGTCGAAACCCTTCAGGCCGAGTTCATCGAAGGTCGGCACATCCGGCAGCAGGGCCTGGCGCTTGGCACCGATCACCGCCACGATGCGGATCTTGCCCGCCTTGTGGTTCTCGATGAAGTCGGGCACCGAGCCGACACCGGCAGCAATCTGGTTACCCAGCATGTCGCCCATCATCGGCGCGCTGCCGCGGTAAGGCACGGCCTGCAGATCGAGTTTGTATTTCTCGCCGATCACCTTGACGAAGAATTCCGGGGTCGAGGCCGGTGCCGGCACGCCTACGGTGCCTTTGCCCTTGCCGTGTTCACGCACCCAGGCCACGTACTCGTTCACCGTCTTGGCGGGCGTGCCGCCCGAGACCGCCAGGCCATTGGCGAAGCTGGCGAAGCCAGCCACCGGCACGAAGTCGTGCGCCGGGTCGAAGCCGGGGTTCTTGACGACCTGCGGCAGGATGGAGATGGTGTGATCATGCGACAGGAACAGCACCGATCCGTCTGCCGGTGCCGCCTTGAGTGCTTGCGCCGCGATCTGGCCGCCAGCACCCGCCTTGTTTTCCACGATGACGTTGGCACCAAGCTGGTCCTTGAGCTTGTCGGCGAGCACACGGGCGATGGCATCAGTGCCGCCCCCGGGCGGGAAACCGACCATCAGCTTGATGGTGGCAGGCTGAGCTGTCGCCAGCGAGCCAAACAGCAGGCCGGCGGCAGCCAGGCCCAGGGTGCGGCGCTTGAAAGCAAGAATCATGGTGTCACTCCAGTTGGAAAAACGGAAATATCGCGCCGCAATGTACCACCGGTGCCTGACGCGGCCTGATTCAGAGCCAGCGAAACAGCAGCGGGATGAGCAGCGAGGCCAGCACTACTTGCAGGCCCAATGCCAGGCCGGCGTAAGCACCGGCATCGGCATTCACTTGCAGCGCGCGTGCGGCGCCCAGGCCGTGCGAGGTGGTGCCGAGGGCAAAACCGCGCGCCATCCAGCCGTCTGGCGTGGTGGAGAGGCGCAGCAGATCGAACAGGTATTTGCCGCTCAGGGCGCCGACGATGCCGGTCAGTACGGCGAACACGGCCGCCAGCGCCGGGATGCCGCCAATCTGCTCGGCAATGCCCATGGCCACCGGCGCGGTAACCGACTTGGAGGCCAGTGACAACAATACGTCGGACGGCAAGCCGAAGGCCCAGCCCAGTGCCAGTGCCGAACCGGCGGAGGCCGCGCCACCAATGAGCGAGGCCAGCAACAACGGCACCCAGCGGCGTCGCAACTCTTCGCGTCGCTGCCAGAGTGGCCAGGCCAGCGCCACCACCGCCGGCCCGAGCAGGAAGTGGATGAACTGCGCACCGGAGAAATAGGTGGGGTAGGGGACGTCGGTGGCAAGCAGCCCGCCTGCAATGGTGATCACCGTCCACAGCACCGGGTTGGCCCAGGGGGCTTGCTGCAGGCGGACATACAGGGCGTGCGCCAGCACATACACCACCAGCGTGGCGGTCAGGCCAAACAGCGGCGTGGTGGAGAGGTAGACCCACAACTCAACAAACTTGGGCATGGCTCAGTTCTCCTGGGGCGCTTGGCCGCGTCGCGTCAATGCACGCAGCACCAGGGCCGTGACCGCCAACCCCAGCCAGGTGGACAAGACAATGGTCAGCAACATGCGCAGACCGAAGGCACTGATCAGGCCCAGGTGCGTCATGACGCCCACGCCCACCGGCACGAACAGCAGCGACAGATGGGACAGCAGGTAATCGGCGCAGGCCGCGACGGGTTCGCGCACGGCTTTGAAGCTCAGGGCAAACAGCAGCAACAGCATGCCCACCACCGGGCCGGGAAACGGCAGGCGCAGACCATGCGCCAGCAGCTCGCCAGCCGACTGAAACAGCAGCAACCAGGCAAAGCCGCGCAAGCCGAGCATCAGTGCGGCTTCAGAAACGTGGCAGATCGGGGTGCGAGATCTGGCCGCCCCGTACCAGCATCTTGCCGTATTCGGCGCAGCGGTTGTGCGTCGGGATCACCTTGCCCGGGTTGAGCAGGCTCTGCGGATCAAATGCGCGTTTGAGGCCGAGCATCTGTTCGTTCTCTTCCCGGCTGAACTGCACACACATGGAGTTGAGTTTCTCCACGCCCACGCCATGCTCGCCGGTGACGGTGCCCCCCATGGCGACGCTGGTTTCCAGGATGTCGGCGCCAAACAGCTCGCAGCGGTGCAGCTGGTCCGGGTCGTTGGCGTCGAACAGGATCAGCGGATGCAGGTTGCCATCGCCGGCGTGGAACACATTGGCGCAGCGCAGGCCGTATTTTTTTTCCATCTGCTGGATCGCCAGCAGGATGTCGGCCAGTCGACGGCGCGGGATGGTCGAGTCCATGCACATGTAGTCGGGGGCCAGGCGGCCGCTGGCCGGGAAGGCGTTCTTGCGGCCGCTCCAGAAGCGCAGCCGCTCGGCCTCGTCGCGGCTGACGGCCAGCGCCGTGGCGCCGGCTGCGCGCAGCACGTCACTCATGCGGCCGATTTCCTCTTCCACTTCCTCGGGTGTGCCGTCGCTTTCGCACAGCAGGATAGCCTCGGCGTTGAGGTCGTAGCCGGCGTGCACAAAGTCTTCCACCGCTGCCGTCATGGGCTTGTCCATCATTTCCAGCCCGGCCGGGATGATGCCGGCGGCAATCACGGCCGCCACGGCGTCACCGGCTTTGCGCATGTCGTCGAAGCTGGCCATGATGCAGCGGGCCAATTGCGGCTTCGGCACCAGGCGCACGGTGACTTCCATCGTCACGGCCAGCATGCCTTCGGAGCCAATGAAAACACTCAGCAGGTCGTAGCCGGCGGCATCCAGTGCATCGCTGCCGAACTCGACCGGCTCGCCCTCGATGGTGTAGCCACGCACCTTGAGCACGTTGTGCACGGTCAGGCCGTACTTGAGGCAGTGCACGCCACCGGAGTTCTCGGCCACGTTGCCGCCGATGGTGCAGGCGATCTGGCTCGACGGGTCTGGGGCGTAGTACATGCCGTAGGGGGCGGCGGCTTCGCTGATGGCGAGGTTGCGTACGCCGGCCTGCACCACGGCCGTACGGCTGGTCGGGTCGATCTTCAGGATCTGGTTGAATTTGGCCAGGCTCAACGTGACGCCCTGGGCCAGCGGCATGGCGCCGCCCGACAAGCCGGTGCCGGCGCCACGGGGCACCACCGGCACACCCAGTGCATGACAGGTCTTGAGCACAGCTTGCACCTGCGCCTCGGTCTCGGGCAGGGCCACCACCAGCGGGCGCTGACGGTAGGCGGTCAGGCCGTCGCATTCGTAGGGCGTGACGTCCTCGCTGTGCCACAGCAGGGCATGGGCGGGCAACACGGCCTGCAGAGCCTGGACAACTTGCGCTTGCCGTTCGGCCCGCTGCTGGGCATTGACCTGAGGGCTGGAGAGGGTGGCATTCATGGGGAAGGATTCTAGGCCTTGCTCACTATAATTTGCGGTTCATTCACTTTCACCCTGGCGGTAGCTACCGTGTCCGATCGTCTTGCTGTGCTACCCCAGTATCTGTTGCCGAAAAAGGCCCTGACGGCGCTTGCCGGCCAGGTTGCCCAAGCGCCCATGGGGGCGCTCACCACCGGCATCATCCGTCGCTTCATTCGCCGTTATGGCGTGAACATGAGCGAAGCCGCGAATCCCGATCCGGCCAGCTACGCTACCTTCAACGAGTTTTTCACCCGCCCGCTGAAAGACGGCGCCCGCCCGCTGGCGGCAGCCGATTTCATCTGCCCAGTGGATGGCGCCATCAGCCAGTTCGGAGCGATCGAGCAGGACCAGATTTTTCAAGCCAAGGGCCATCGTTATTCCACGACGGCCCTGGTCGGCGGCGATGCCGCGTTGGCGGCCCAGTTCGAGGGCGGCAGTTTTGCCACCTTGTATCTGAGTCCGCGCGACTACCACCGCATTCACATGCCCTGTGACGGTGTGCTTGCCCGCATGATCTACGTGCCGGGCGAGCTGTTTTCCGTCAATCCAACCACGGCCCGCGGCGTGCCGGGCCTGTTCGCCCGCAACGAGCGTGTGGTCTGCGTGTTCGACACGGTCCATGGCCCGCTGGTGCTGACCCTGGTCGGCGCCACCATCGTGGGCAGCATGGCCACGGTCTGGCATGGTGTGGTCAACCCGCCGCGCCGTCCTGCCGTGCACGAATGGCGCTACGAGGGGCAGGACGTGCGCCTGAAGCAGGGCGAAGAAATGGGCCGTTTCCTGCTGGGTTCCACGGTGGTGATGCTGTGGCCGCGTGGGCAGATCGGCTTTCATCCGGCCTGGGCGCCGGGTCAGCCCATCCGGCTGGGTGAGGCCATGGGCACACATCCGGCCGGGTGAGGCCATGGGCACACATCCGGCCGGGTAATACCCCGGATGCCAAGGTCATGCTTGGCGTGCTAAGCTTTTCGCGAGCCTTCCAGAAGAACCATACTTACCCGGAGATCGCCATGCCTGGCTTGTTGCCCAATGTAGACCCTGACGGTCTGCTCGAGTTTTCCGTCGTCTACACCGATCGTGCCCTCAATCACATGTCCAAACGCTTTCAGGGCGTGATGAAGGACATCTCCGGCATCCTCAAGGAAGTCTACAAAGCCAAGTCCGCCGTGTTGGTGCCCGGCAGTGGCACCTTCGGCATGGAAGCCGTGGCACGCCAGTTCGCCACCGGCAAGAAGACCCTGGTCATCCGCAACGGCTGGTTCAGCTACCGCTGGACCCAGATCTTTGACATGGGCAACATTCCTGCCGAGTCCACCGTGCTGAAGGCGCGCCGCATTGGCGGCGGATCGCAGGCATCCTGGATTCCCTGCCCTGTCGAGGAAGTCGTGGCCACCATCAAGGCCAAGCGTCCCGACGTGGTGTTCGCTCCGCACGTGGAAACCGCCGCCGGCATGATCCTGCCGGACGACTACATCCGCAAGGTGACCGACGCCGTGCATGAGGTTGGCGGTCTGTTCGTGCTCGACTGCATCGCCTCCGGCTGCATGTGGGTGGACATGCAGGCTACCGGAGTGGATGTGCTGGTGAGTGCGCCGCAAAAAGGCTGGAGCGGTTCACCCGCCTGCGCCATGGTCATGCTCAGCGAGCGCGCCCGCGCCGCCATCGAAAGCACCACCAGCACCAGTTTTGCAGCCGACCTCAAGAAGTGGCTGCAGGTCATGGAAGCCTATGAAAACGGTGGCCACACGTATCACACCACCATGCCGACCGACGCGCTGGCGCGGCTTGACGAGGTGATGCGCGAGACCAAGCTCTACGGCTTCGAGAAAGTGCGCCAGGAACAGATTGCGCTCGGCGCCAAGGTGCGCGCCCTGCTGGAGAGCCGCGGTTTTGTCAGCGTGGCTGCCGAGGGCTTCAAGGCGCCGGGCGTGGTGGTGAGCTACACCACCGACCCGGAGGTGCAGAACAGCAAGAAATTCCTGGGCCTGGGCCTGCAGACCGCTGCCGGCGTGCCATTGCAGTGCGACGAGCCGGCTGACTTCAGCACCTTCCGCATCGGCCTGTTTGGTCTGGACAAATTGCACCAGCCCGATCGCAGCGTGAAGCAGCTGTCGGACGCACTGGACAAGCTGGGTTTCAAGGACAAGATGCCGGCTGCCGCCTGATCTGCCGTGTTCTGAGAAAACGCCCCGGGCCTTGCGGCTGCGGGGCGTTCTGTTTGGAGCCGACGTTTCTTACTTGAAGATCACGGTCTTGTGACCATTGAGGATGACGCGGTGTTCGCTGTGCCACTTGACGGCACGCGCTAGCACCTGGCTCTCGGTGTCGCGGCCGATGGCGGTCAGGTCTTCCACCGTCTTGCTGTGGTCGACGCGGGCCACGTCCTGCTCGATGATCGGGCCCTCGTCGAGGTCGGCCGTCACATAGTGGGCGGTGGCGCCGATCAGCTTCACGCCGCGGTCATGGGCCTGGTAGTAGGGCTTGGCGCCCTTGAAGCTGGGCAGGAAGCTGTGGTGGATGTTGATGGCTTTGCCGGAAAGTTTGCGGCACATGTCGTCACTCAGCACCTGCATGTAGCGCGCCAGCACCACCAGTTCGGCGCCCTCGGCCTGCACCACTTCGTACTGCTTGGCTTCGGCCTGTGGCTTTGTGGCTGCCGTCACCGGGATGTGGTGGAAGGGCACGTTGTAGCTGGCCGCCAACTGGTAGAAGTCGCGGTGGTTCGAGACGATGGCGCGGATGTCGATCGGCAGCAGGCCGATCTTCCAGCGGAACAGCAGGTCGTTCAGGCAGTGGCCTTCCTTGCTGACAAAAAGGACGGTGCGCATCGACTGCGCGGCGGCCTTCAGGCTCCACTGCATCTGGAACGGATCGGCAAACAGCTTGAGCTGGGTCTGCAGGTCCTCGTAGCTGACCTGGCCGCAGGCGAACTGCACGCGCATGAAGAACAGGCCGGTGGCCGGATCGTTGTACTGCGCCGCTTCTTCGATGTTGCCGCCGCGCTCTAGAAGGAAGCCAGAGACGGCATGCACCAAGCCCAGGCGGTCCGGGCAGGAAAGGGTCAGGATATAAACTTGGCTCATAGGGTTCATTGTCGCAGGATGGTTGGATCAACACATGCGGCCAGCTTTTTGCCGTTCGTACAACCGCATTGTCTCAATTTCTAGGGAGAGCGTGCCACGATGGCCGCAACTGCCCGTGTTCATTTGACGTCACCCGACACGATCGCCCTCACAAAGTACGACCAAGGAACCCATGCCATGAATATTTTGCTGACCGGAGGAACTGGGTACATCGGCAGCCATACGGCCGTGGTGTTGGCACAAGCCGGGCACGACGTCGTGCTGTACGACAACCTGAGCAACAGCGACAGGAGGGTGGTCGATCATCTGGCGCACATCACCGGGCGGCCCATGACGTTTGTCGAGGGGGATATTCGCGACACGGAATTGTTGACCCAGACGCTGCGCACTTCTGGTATTGAAGCCGTCATCCACTTCGCCGGCCTCAAGGCGGTGGGCGAATCGGTCGACCAACCGATTGAGTATTACGCCAACAATGTGCAAGGCACCGTCAGCCTGTTGCAGGCCATGCAGGCCGCCTCGATCGGAACCCTGGTGTTCAGCAGCAGTGCAACGGTGTATGGTGAACCGCAATACCTGCCCCTGGATGAAGAGCACCCGACCAGTGCCACCAATCCTTATGGGCGCAGCAAGTTGCATATCGAAGAAATGCTGCTGGATGTTGCCACGTCTGACGCGTGTTGGCGCATCGCCTGTTTGCGGTATTTCAATCCGGTGGGTGCGCATGACAGCGCACTGATCGGTGAAAGTCCTCGCGGGATCCCAAATAACCTGATGCCCTACATTGCGCAGGTGGCAGCGGGGCAGCGGCCGGCGCTTCAGGTGTTTGGGGATGACTACCCGACGCCCGATGGCACCGGTGTCCGGGATTACATCCATGTGATGGATCTGGCGCGAGGGCATCTGGCGGCCCTGGGTTTCCTGGCCCACCATGCGGGCTGGCATGCCGTCAATCTGGGCACGGGGCATGGCAGCAGTGTTCTTGAGATGGTCCGTGCTTTTGAGCATGTCAGCGGCCAGTCCGTGCCTTACAAGATCACGCCACGTCGGCCTGGTGACGTGGCGGTCTGTTATGCAAAGGCCGACAAGGCCGCTCGGGAATTGGGCTGGTCGGCCCAGCTGGGTCTGGAAGACATGTGCCGCAGCACATGGGAGTTTCAGCGTCAGAGCGAATCCGGGTCCTCTCGCTGACTTGCGACACCGGTCCTTAAACGAAATTTCAAGCCGTCAATTCGATACAATTGATAAAGGGTTTGTGCCAAGTGGAAAGCGTTGCTGCCCACTTGGCTGAAAGTGCGTTCGTTGGGACAATAAAAAGGTCAGCAGATCTGCAACGGTCTGTCATGGACCGGAGCGCACGGATTGTTTTGAATAAATAAATCAATGCACCCAATCCGATGGATTGCCGGGGTCGTGCCATCGTATGCGCTGAAAACGTGCGGACTGCTGCTGAGTGCCCTGCTGATGGCGGGATCTGTCTGGGCGGCGCCGGCGGTCGCTTTTTTCTACGGTAGCAATCCTCCCTGGGAAAGCTTGCAGGCGTTTGACTTGGTCGTGGTCGATCCGGGACATGTCCCGGATGCCCAGGTGGTCAAGCTGCCACAGACCGAGTTGGTCGCCTACGTGTCCGTCGGCGAAGTGCACCCGTCTCGTTCCTATGCCGGGCGCATCCCCGCAGCCTGGTTGCGCGGTGAGAATAGGGACTGGGGCAGCCGCTTGATTGACCAGGCCGCACCTGGATGGCCGCAATTTTTTTCTGAATCCGTGGTCGCACCCTTGTGGGAAAAGGGGTATCGCAGTTTTTTTCTCGACACCCTGGACTCCTATCACCTGTTCGCCAAGACCGCCGAGGAAAAATCCCGTCAGGAGGCGGGGCTGGTCGCTCTTGTGAAGGAGATCAAGCGCCGTTACCCGCAGGTCAAGCTGATCTTCAACCGTGGTTTCGAGATTCTCGAACAGACGCGTGGTGACGTGGCGATGATTGCGGCGGAGTCCCTGTTCCAGGGTTACGACGCCGGGCGCGCTGTTTACCGGAAAGTACCTCAGGACGATCAGGCATGGCTGCAGGCGCAGCTCAAGCGTGCCCGTGACGAATACGGCCTGCCCGGCATCGTCATTGACTACGTACCGCCGGCACAAAGAGGGTTGGCAAGACAGACCGCGCGACGCATTGAGTCCCTCGGTTTTATTCCCTGGGTCGCCACGCCGGATCTGACCAGCCTGGGTGTGGGCCTGGTCGAAGTGATGCCCAGGCGCATCCTGGTCGTCCACAGCCCGTTGGCCAGCGAGTATGCGTTGCGCGCGACGGATGCTGTGCGTTATGCCACCATGCCGCTTAATCACCTGGGTTATGTGGTGGAGTATGTTGACGCCCGGTCGCTGCCAGAGGGCGGGCTGGCTGGACGCTACGCAGGCGTGGTGCTCTGGCTGGAGACCCCGGGCACAGCCCCTGAACGGACAAAACTTGCCGCGTGGTTGGCACTGCGTGTGGATGAAGGCGTGCCGGTGGCGCTGGTCAACGAGATCGGCCCCTTGCTGGAGCCGCCATTGAAGGACAAGCTGGGGGTTGACGCGCCCACAGTCTCGGACCAGGCAGGCCCCGTCAGCATTGCCGTGCAAGCGCCGACGGTCGGGTTGGAGCGCCAGCCACGGCCCCATCCCAGCGAGTTTCAGCCGCTGACAATCAGTCAAGGCCGGCCTTGGCTGACCTTGACCAAGGGCGCGGCAAAACAGGTGGCCGCTGCCATCACCCCCTGGGGCGGGTATGTGATGGCTCCCTACGCGACGGTGACGCTGTCCAGTGGGGAGCAGAACCGTTGGGTGATTGATCCCTTCGCTTTTTTCCGTGAATCTTTGCGTCTGCCGCTCATGCCGGTGCCTGATGTGACAACGGAAAGCGGACGGCGGATGCTGATGGTGCACATGGATGGCGACGGCTTTGTCAGTCGCTCGGAGCTGCCGGGCAATCCTTTTGCTGGCGAAGTCGTCCGTGACCGGGTTGTCAGGAAGTACAGCTTGCCGATGACGCTGTCGGTGATCGAAGCCGAGCTGTCGCCGCAAGGTCTGTACCCACAGCTGTCAGGCCGGCTGGAGGCCGTGGCCAGGGAGATCTTCAGCGAGCCGCAGGTGGAGATCGCTTCGCACAGTTATTCACATCCATTCAATTGGCGCATGGCCAACCGCAAGGACACCGCAGAGGGCTATCACCTGAACATACCGGGCTACAAGTACGACTTGCAGCGAGAGATCGAAGGATCGGTTCACTATGTCCAGAGCCGCCTGGCACCTGCGGGCAAAAAGGTTGCAATGTTTCTCTGGACGGGAGACTGCATACCGGGGCGTGATGCACTGGCCTGGACACAAAAAGTGGGTGTGTTGAACATGAATGGCGGCGATACGCTGGCCACGCATTCCAACCCCACGCTGACCTCGGTTGAAGGGCTTGGCATCGAGCGCAACGGGCTGTTCCAGGTTTTTGCGCCCAACCAGAACGAGAACGTCTACACCAACAACTGGACCGGGCCTTTTTACGGATTTGAGCGTGTCCTGGAGACGTTTGAGTTCACCGAAAAGCCGCGGCGGCTGAAACCGGTCGACGTTTATTTCCATACCTATCTGGTGACCAAGCCGGCGGGGCTCAAGTCACTGGACAGGGTGTTCGACTGGGTTCGGGCGCAGGAATTGACGCCGGTTTTTACCTCGGACTATGCGCGCAAGGTGGAGGCCTTTCGCAACATGGCCGTTGCAACAACGTCGAATGGATGGCGCATCCGCGGTGACGGCAATTTGCGCACCGTGCGGCTGCCGGCTGAACTGGGTTTTCCCAACCTGAGGGCCAGCCAGTCCGTGGCCGGGTTCAACCAGCACGAGGGAGAAACCTTTGTCCATCTGTCAGGTCCTTCGGCTGAGTTGCGGGTCGCGCCGCAGCCGATGGAGGGCGTGAGATTGATTTCGGCCAATGCGGCCGTGGAGTCGGCAGAGCGCACCGAGGATGGCTTTCGCTGGAACCTGGCCGGACACGTCCCCTTGCGCGTGACCTTGGCCAATGCGCAGCGCTGTCGCGTCCGTGCCGGTGGGCGCGATCTGGTCCCGGTGCGCGGCCGAGATGGCCAATTCCATTACCAACTGAATACCCATGCTGCCAGACCGTTCGAAGCGATATGCCGGAATTGACGAGGAGCCGCCGCGGCTCAAGCTCGTCAATCACTGGCAACTGCTGTTGGCGGCCCTCTTGATGGTCGGGCTGCTGCGTGCCATCTTTCCGCAGAAGGCGTTGGTCGAAGGGTTGTACGAACGCGAGACGCTGGACGAGCTGACGCTGTCTTATATCGAGAACCTGCACCGGACCCAGCCCGGCAATGCCGACCTGACGATTCTGCTGGCGCGGGCGCAGCAGGATCAGCTTGACCTGGCCGCACTGGAGCGCTTGCTCAATCCGATACTTCGGTCGGGCCGCGACGACGCGCGTCAGCGCTCCGAGGCGCGCTTGCTGCTGCTTCGCCGCTATGAGCGCATCCTGTCCACTGCCTTGCCCGGTGCGGACCGCGCAACATGGGAGCGTCGTCTGACAGAATTCTTGCGCGAATCCAGCGAAGACGAGGTCCTGCCGCAACTGGCCGGCGAATTCGCATCCGAGGCCTTTAACCTGGGTTTGACGCAGCTGGGGTTCAGGTTCCTGCGGCGCGTTTCGCAGCAGGACCCCAGCACGGCACTGGCAGATTACGCGCATGCGGAGCTGGCGCAAGGGCACTACGCGCTGGCAGCCGAATACTTCATGCTGGCCAGGCACCAGACCGAAGACCGGGATCTGGCACGCGCTTATTTCCGGCAAGGGGTCTCCGCGCTCATGGCGGCGAGCCGTTTTCAGCAGGCAATGCAACTGGTGGACCGAAACCTCGGGGATTTGGCCGATGACAGGGATACCTTGAATTTCCTGACGCGCACAGCGCTGGCCGCCGGTGAGCCTGCGCGAGCGGCCCAGTACGCACGGCAACTGGTCTTTGCCGAAAAGCCTGCAACAGGAGCGGCGCAGTGAATCGCTGGCTGACGTTGGCATTGTTGATGGCAGCAGCCGAGGCGGGCGTGGCCAACGATTCGGCGTGGCCGCCTGGCAATTCGGCTGCCGAGACCTCGCCGGGAAAAGCGACGTCGGCACCAAGGGCACCAGCAGGGCCGGACCTGGCGTCAGCGAAGTTGAGGTCCTTCAATCAGGATGACTACGACCTCGCGTTCGCGGCGTTCATGGGCAGCGGCGATCTCAAGCGGGCCTATCTTCTGGCCAGCAAGGCCGTGCAGAGTGTGCCCACGGATGTGACGTGGCGCCAGCGACTCGCCAGTGTGGCCGAATGGGTGGGCAATCCCTTGGTGGCCTGGGAAAACTGGGCGTATCTGTTCCAGCAAGGCGTTCGGTCAGACGAGGTGATCAATGGTGTGGTCAGGTTGGCCCCCTATGTGGGACAACCGGATGTCGCGATCGAGGCGTGGGAATACCGTGCCGCGCGCACGCCGCTCAGCAGTGCCCAATGGGCCGACATCCGTTTTCTGTACGAGGCGGTCGGGAAACCCCAGCAGGGTCGCCGTTTTTTCGAGGCGCAGTATCAGAAGCGGCACGATGGTCGGCTGCTTGAGCACGCAGCCGCGCTGGCGGAAAACGCGGGCGAAGATGAGCAGGCGTTGCGGTTGTACCTGGAGCGTGCGCGGCTCAAACCGTTCTCTACCGAAGCGACGCTACGCGCCGCGGTGTTGTTGTTGCGGCGGGACCGGGAGCGAGAGGCCTATGCACTGTTGCTGGCGCACAGCAACGACGTGCCGGAAGCTACAGGGAATGACGAGGATGCCGAGGAGTTCTGGCGCCTGCTCGGCAACACGGCGTGGGAATTGATGGAGAACGATGCGGCTGAAATGGCCTATCGGCGTTACGTGCCCAGCCCGTCCGCCACGGCCGGAGACTGGGGGCGTCTGATCTACCTGGTCCGCCAGCGGCATCCTGGTGTGGCGGCGGATCTGTCTTTCGAGGCCTATCGACGGTACGGAAATATTGAAAACCTGCTGCAGGCATTGAGCATCTTTGCTGAAGCCGGAGATGCCAAAGGTGAGGCGCGGCTCTATCAGCAACTCAAGGTGCAGGAGCTGGAAGGTCTTGAGCGGGACGCCCGTTTTCTGGTCCTGCGTGCACAGCACTTCCAGCGGGTGGCCGAACCCGAGAAGTCCTGGGACGACTACCGACGTGCTCTGGCCATCAACCCGTTCGACCCGCAAGTCGCAACGCCAGCCCTGTGGTTCCTGATTGATGCCGGCCGCAGGAAGGAACTGGAAGCGTTGCTGGGCGTTCTGCGGGCAACCGCCCACAAGGACGCCGCGTACTGGCTGCCTTTTGCGGCAGCGAATCTGGTGCTCGACCAGCCGCAGAAAGCGCTGGTCTGGTACCGCAAGGAAGTGCGACGCAATCCGGACGATATTCTGCTGCTGCTCAATTACGCCGAGGTCTTGCAGCGGGTTCAGCAAGCCGGCATGGCGGCGCGTGTGCGCCAGCATGCCTGGTTGCGTCTGCGGGAGAGACAGGCGACCCTCGCTGCGCCTGACAAGCAGCCGGAGCTCCTGGCCTTGACGCAACTGGCGCTGCTGAATCGGCCGGGTGATCCAGCGCTGGCCTTGGTGCGCCAGGTGGCGGGCCGTTTGCGTGGGGTGCCGGCAGCGCAGGAGGACGCCGCCCAGACCCGTGACCTCATTCTGGGCTGGGCGGTTGCAACGGAGCAGCAGGCCAACGCCCGCCAATGGCTGTGGTTGAACTACGCCCGGCAAGCGGGGCAGCCCGGACGTACGCCGCCGCTGATGCTGCAAAGTCAGATGGCTCTGCAGGCCGGTGATGGCCAGGCCATGAAAAGCCTGCTGGCGGACCATGCAGACCGCCTGCCACTCAGCAACCGCTATGACATGGCTGCAGCGTTGGGCGATCACGCCCAGGCCGAGAGCGCTGCGTTTGCCGCGATGCAGGGGAATGACGATGATGCTGACATGCATGAGCGTTACCGTCAGCAGGTTCCTCTGCGGGCGAATTACCTGCAGTTCAGGTACGCCAAGAACCAGTACGGTGACCTGGATGTTCGCAGCCGCCAGATGGAGGCGCGTCTCGCCCTGGGTGTCGGGCGGCAGTTGCTGCTGGGGTGGGCGGAAAACTCGCAAGCCAGTGCCGAGCCGGTACTGGCGTCCTACGTGCCGGCATCGGAACGACTGACGAGCCTGGGCATGCGCTGGCAGCGGGAACAGGGGGAGACCCAGGTCCATGTCTTCCAACGGGATGAGCGCGACAGGAACACTGGCCTGCGTTTCGCGCAGACCTGGTTCTGGGGTCGCCGGCTGGCGCTGGATGGCACGCTGGGCTGGCGCGCTAATTCGAGCGACAGCCTGCCGTTGCGCGTTGTCGGCTCGGAGGACCATGTGCAACTGGGTTTCAATTACGCCTTGGGTCGGCGAGAGTATGTGCGCATGGCGGCACGCGTGGCGCGTTATCAGACGCAGTCGGGCGACAGCTTGGGGACGGGGCGTGTCCATGAATTCGAAGTCGGGCACAGGATCAGGACGGAATACCCGGACTTCCGCGTGCGCCTCTTTGGCATGCAGCAGAGCTACGCCTACGATGACAACATGGATGACCGGACGCGGGAGCTGTCCCCGGCGGTGCGTGCCGCCGTGGCGGCGGGCACCGTCGATCCGATGAAGTATTTCCTTCCGCAGGGCAGCACGACGTGGGGCGCATGTCTCGGGCTTGGTGAAAACCGCGCCGGGCAAAGCGTCCAGGAGGTCTATTCCCGCGCGTTCAAGCCGTTCTTTGAGACCTGCTCAACCAGCAACAGCCTCAACGGGGGCGGTTATGTGGGCGTACTCGGCATCGCCGGGACGGTCACCGGCGAGGACCATTTGTCCTTGCGGATCGAACAGAGCAGTGGTGGAGCAGGAACAGGTGCCTTGACGCGGGTTCTTGCTCTTCGGTACCGACATTATTTTTGATAGAAGGATGGATATGAACCTCAACAGACGTTCTCTGCTCGTACTCGCGGCGTTTGCCATGGCGGGTTGTTCCACGCTCAGTTCGGTGTCGTCCGGGACTGTGCTGGCGCGCGACCAGAAGTGGGTTCTGCTGCCGATGGTCAATCACACCGACACGCCGCAGGCGGGGCTTGCGGCCGAGTCCATCGCAGAACATGTGCTGCGTTTGCGCGGTGTTGACAACCTGGTGCGTTATCCCGCGACCTTGTCGCGCGACAGTCTGTTCGAGCCGGCGGAGCGCCGTGTCGTGGAAGAGGCGCAGAAATGGGCGCGTGAGCAGGGCGCACGTTATGGGTTGACCGGCGTGGTGGAGGAGTGGCGCTACAAGGTCGGCATCGATGGCGAGCCGGCCGTGGGGCTGACCTTGCAGGTGATCGATCTGGCGGACGGCCGGGTGGTCTGGAGCGCCTCCGGTGCCAGGAGCGGCTGGAGCCGGGCGCCCTTGTCAGGCGTGGCCAATCAGTTGCTGAATGAGATGATGGCCGAGCTCCCGCTGCGTCCAGCAGCGGTTGCGCCGTAACGGGTGAACATGACGGCTCATTTCTTGAAATCGGCTTGGCAGCGTTTGCGGTCGGGGCTGCTGCGCGTGTCAGGCGAACGCGAGCCGCGCGGCCAATGGCTGGAGGCCGTTGCGATTCCGCTGGTGTTCATGGGCTTGGCGTGGTCGCTGAAGCCGCAAGACCCGTTCCTGCTGGGGTCGGTCTTTCCCTGGTTATGGTTCGCGCCCGTGCTGGTTGCCTTGCGCTACGGTGCCGCGTCAGGCCTGGTCAGCGGGTGCGTTCTTCTGGGGGCGTGGCTGATGGCGAATGTTGCCGGTGTGGCGGCTGTTGTGCGATCTGATTTCCCCAAGGATTATTTCTTTGGTGGCGGCTTGCTCGTTTTGCTGTGCGGGAAATTCAGTGACGTCTGGCGGGATCGTTACCAGCGCATGGACGAAGCCAATCTGTATGTGACCGAACGGTTGTCGCGTCTGACCAAGCGCCATCTGTTGCTCAATCTGTCGCATGATCGGCTGGAGCAGGAGATGCTCGCGCGCCCCGGATCGTTGCGTGATGCGTTGACGAGTTTGCGAGACGTGGTCCTGAAAAGCAGACGCAGCGAGGGCACATTGCCAGGGGTGGAGGCATTGCTCAATCTGCTCGAGCAATACACCAAGATCGAATCCGCGGCCATCTATTGTGCGCAAGAGCGGGATGGCCAGGTGCGCCTGGGTGCCGTGGCGGGCTCGCTGGGCGAACCGCAGGCGCTGGAGCTGGACGATGAGCTGCTCCGGCTGGCCATTGAAGAGCGCAAACTGGTCCACATCGCCCAGGAAGAGGTTTCGTACGAGCGGCCCTCGAGGCAACTGGCTGTGGTGCCGCTGATTGCCAGCGATGACAGCCTGGTCGGAATTCTGGCGGTTTCCAAGATGCCGTTCTTCTCGCTCAATGCCGAGAACCTGCAGATGATGTCGGTGATGTTGGCCTACTACGCCGACCACCTGCTCAATGCCCCGGACATTGCGTTGTGCCGCAAGGCCTTGCCGGGCATTCCCGAGGTCTATGCCGAAGAGCTGGCACGCATGCTGCGCATGCAGAAGACGGCGAACATCAACAGCCAGATCGTGGTCATGACCTTTGCGGGGCCCGCGAAAGAGAGCATTCCGACGCAACTTCTGCACATCAAGCGAGGTCTGGATCTTTACTGGCAAACGCAGGTGGGCGAGAACCCCGTCATTGCCGTTCTGATGCCATTTGCCTCGCCCTCGAGTCAGGTGGGCTTCCTGCATCGCATCAACGACTGGCTCAAGGTTCGATTTGGCGGCGATTTCGATTCCCTGAAGATTGATCTGAGAGGCATCGACTTTGAGCGGGAGGACCCGCTGAAGGTCCTGGCGGAGATCCTGCGACCATGAAGCTCATCTACTGGGGCATCGTGGCTGCGACCATTGCGCTGGATGCGGCCATTCTGGTCAGTCCCCTGCCGATGTCGATCACGACCGGGGCTTTTGCCGGCATGTGGGCGCTGCATGCGCTGTGCTGTGCCGTGCTGGCCAGCAGCACACTGCGCCTGCTGCCCGCACGATACCAGCAACGCCCGGTCTGGGCCTGGCTGATGATGTTCGATTTTGCTTTCATTGCACCGGTGCTCGGCCCGATCGGCATTCTGCTGGTGGCGCGTGCCACTTCACATCGCCGGCCTGATCAGTTGGTGTATGCGAAACCCCAGGCGCTCAGCCTGCCCGAATACGATGTGCGAACGCAAGACCCGCAGCGGGCGGGGCAGGGGGCCATCCGTTCGCGCCTGGGCTCGGGTGTTCCGGCCAGTATCCGCATGCAGTCCCTCCTGACCTTGCAAGCGGTGCCCAGTCGTGTGGCCAACCCGATCCGGGAGGAGCTGCTGGGGGATGCCGCGGATGATGTGCGACTGGTGGCGTTCGGCATGTTGGATGCTGAGGAGAAGCGGCTGTCGAAGCACATCCATCGCGAACAGACCAATCTTCAGATGGAGCTCTCGGCGCGGGCCCGGTTCGATTGCCTGGTTCATCTGGCCGAGCTGCATTGGGAGTTGATTTATGCAGGGTTGGTCCAGGGCGAATTGCGCAAGCATGTCCTGGGAGAGGCCCGGGGCTACATCGATGCTGCGTTGGCACTTGGTGCCAGTCACGAGAGCGGCCATGTGTTCCTGAAAGGAAAAATCCTGCTGGCCCAGGGCGAAGACGAGCAGGCCGAACAGGCCTTTGACGAGGCGCTGAAGCTCGGTCACTCGGAGGTTTCCGTGATCCCCTTTCTGGCTGAACTCGCATTCCGCCGCCATGAATTCAGGCGGGTGCGGGCTTCCATGCAGCACTTGTTCCAACATCACGCGGCGTCGCGTGTCATGCCCGTTGTCGCTTTCTGGAATGCAGGCGGCGGCACCCATCCGATGGCTTCCCAACGTGCTTTCAACCACCTCTGAACCTTCGTTCCCACGTGCCGACAACGTGGATGTGCTGCTGCTGCTGGAAGGCACGTTTCCCTTCGTGGCAGGGGGGGTGTCGAGTTGGGTGAATCAAATCATCCGCGGCAACCCGGGCATCCGTTTCGGCGCAATCTTCATCGGCGCCCGGCGCGAGGATTACGGTCCTTTGCGGTATGCCCTGCCGGACAATCTGGTGCACCTTGACGTTGTCTATCTCTGGGAGGCGAAGCCACCCGCGCGCTCCCGCCCAGCCCCGGTTCGTGCCGATGCGCACGCCATGTCGAAGGTCAGCGAGCTGCACGAGATGCTGCATCACGACATCCAGCAACCGGATTGCCTGCGGTTGTTCGGTTCGCTGCTGGACGAAGCCCATCCGCACGGCACGCTGAACCAGGAGACCTTTCTGCACAGCGAGGCGGCCTGGGAGCAGATCAAGGCGGGCTACCGCCGGTACAGCACGGACCCCTCTTTCGTGGACTACTTCTGGACCATCCGGACCATCCATGCCCCGATGTGGCCCTTGCGTGAAGTGGCGCAACGTTGCCCGACAGCGCGCATCTATCACTCGGTGTCGACGGGTTACGCGGGTACCTTGGCCCTTTTGCTCAAGCACCGCAATCCCCGTCCTTTCATCCTGAGCGAGCACGGCATCTACGTCAAGGAACGCAAGATCGATCTTTACCAGGCCAGCTGGCTGAAAGACAACCGTTCGGTATTCGAGCGGGATCCCTCTCAGGTCAGTTACTACCGGCAGCTCTGGATTCGTTTCTTCGAGCATCTGGGTTATCTGACCTACCAGGCCGCGGACCATATCGTCGCCCTGTATGAGGCCAACCGACAGCGCCAGCTGGCGGACGGCGCACCGCCGGAGCGCACGCGCAACATCCCGAACGGGATTGATGTGGCCTACTTCGCGCCGATCCGCCAGCTGCGTCCGGTGCCGCCGCCGCCCGTGTTGTGTCTGATCGGTCGGGTGGTTCCGATCAAGGACATCAAGACCTTCATTCGTGCCATGCGCACGGTCGTCACGCATCTGCCTCAGGCGCAGGCCTGGATTGCCGGGCCCGAAGACGAAGACCCCGACTATGCGCAGGAGTGCCGTGACCTGGTGCGGCGCCTCGGGCTGGAAGACCATGTGAAGTTTCTCGGCTTCCAGAAACTGCCCGCGCTGTTGCCGAAGATCGGTCTGGTGGTGCTCAGCTCGATCAGCGAGGCTCTGCCCCTGGTGGTGCTCGAAGGTTACGCCGCCGGCGTGCCTGCGGTTACCACCGATGTCGGTTCGTGCCGACAGCTGGTCAACGGATTGCCAGGAGAAGACGAGGCAATCGGTCCTTCCGGCCGGGTGGTCCGCATTGCCGATCCGGAAGCACTGGCCCAGGCAGCACTGGAATTGCTCACCGATCCGCAAGCCTGGCAGCAGGCGAGTGCGGCCGCGATCAAACGTGTCGAGACCTATTACCAGCAACAGCAGATGTTCGACCGCTACCGCGAGCTCTATGCGCAAGGACTGGCATGGCAGGCATAGGCTTCGAGCTCCGCAAGCTGCTCAACAAGCGCTCTTACGCGGGCGTGCTGCAGGCCTACGCCTATGCCGGCCTGATCAGCTCCGGCCCCATGGTGCTCTCGATCGTCGGCATGGTGCTGATCGGTGTGCTGAGTTTCGGTGTGGTGATTCCACACATCCTGATCTCGCAGTTCCAGATCACGGTGACCTACATCTACTTCAGCTCCCTGATCCTGACGGGGCCGGTGCAGCTGAGTTTCACCCGCTTCATTTCCGACCGCTTGTACGTCAAGGACGAGGCGGCGGTCCTGCCCAATTTCAACGGCCTGCTGTTTCTGGTCATCAACGTGAGCATTTTGCTGGCCTTGCCGGTGGCCCTGTTCGGGCTGGGCGGGCAGACCGCCATGTACCGGCTGCTGTTCGTGATGGGTCTGGCCATCATGTCGGGCATCTGGGTATCTGCTGTCTTCCTCTCGGGCATGAAGCAGTACAAGGCCATTCTGCTGATTTTCGTGCTCGGTTACAGCGCGACCCCTGTGCTGGCGCTGGTCTTCATGCATTTCTTCAGCATGGAGGGGCTGCTGCTCGGGTTCGTGGCGGGGCACTTCCTCCTGCTGGCCGGCATGATCTGGCTGATCTACCGAAATTACGCGTCGGACCGTTTCATGGCCTTTGACATCTGGAAACCTGGTGCCATGTACCGGAGCCTGATGCTGACGGGCCTGTTTTTCAACCTGGGCTTGTGGGTCGACAAGCTGATGTTCTGGTATTACCCGGGGACGGGGCAGTCGGTGGTGGGGCCGCTTCACGCATCGGTCATCTACGATTTCCCGATTTTCCTGGCTTATCTGACGGTGATCCCGGGCATGGCGGTGTTTCTGGTCCGCATCGAGACCGACTTCGTGGAGTACTGCACCAGGTTCTATGAAGCGGCTGGTGGCGGGGCCACGCTGGACTACATCATGCGCATGCGCAACCAGATGGTCTACTACGTCCGGCAAGGGCTGCTCGACATTGCCAAGATCCAGGCCATCACCGCGTTGGTGGCGTTCGTGCTGGGGGAGCGGTTGCTGCAATGGCTCGGCATTTCGACCCTGTACCTGCCCTTGCTGTTCGTTGACGTGGTCGGCGCCGGCCTGCAGGTGGTCATGCTCGGTGTCCTCAACGTGCTGTTCTACCTGGACCAACGCCGGATCGTGGTCTGGCTTACCGGTCTCCTGCTGGTTTGCAATGCCGGCTTCAGCGCACTGTCGATCTACCTGGGAGCGGCGTGGTTCGGTTACGGTTTCGCCGTGGCCATGCTGGTCACGGTGCTGGTCGGCATCTGGGTGCTGAATCGGCGTCTGGAAGCACTGGAGTTCGAAACCTACATGCTGCAGTAAGGCGCATTGGCGCGCGCGCTCAGCGCGGCTGGCCGGCACTAAATTCGGCGCAATAGTCTTTCGCGTCCGCAGGGCGTGCTGGCCAGAGGTGGTCGAAACGGCCAGTGGAGGTCGAAGCCTCGGTGTCCCGCGTGTCGTCACCCAGGACGACGGCTTTGACTTGCAGGGATGAGGGCAGGTGTTTCGGTACCCCCAGTTGGCGGTCCACATGGCCGTGGCCGGCCAGCAGCAGCACCGTCTGGCCCGGCTGCACTGCTGCGCGCAGGGTGTTTGCCATGGCCAGGTCGCGTGCGATCTGCACCCGTGTCATGGGCGTGATCTGGTTTTCCGGCAGCATCCCGCAGTGGCCCAGTCGGATGGCCTGCTGTTGCGCCTTGAGCTCCGGGCCGGGCAACAGGGTGTCGAGTTGCGGGTCGGCCATGCGCGCGCGTAGCTGCGTGCGCGGCAGGTTGGCGCCGAGCACCGGCACACCTGCGCGCACGGCTGACATCACTGCCGGGCTATACGCGCGCCAGGGCCAGGCGTCGTCGTTCCACTGCAGCGCGGCACGCACCTGCGTTTCGCTGGCATCGGTCGGCAGGCCGCGTGTGTCATGTCCCTGTTCGGCCATTTCCAGCGTCAGCGCGGCCAGCTGCCCCCGTGCCGCCAGGGCCTGCACCACGTCACGTTGCACCCGTTGGTGGTCCGGTGCATCGTGTTGCTCACCCAGCAAGATCACATCGGCCGGCAGCAGAGTTGCCAGGCGCTGGTCGATGTCCGCGTCGAGGCGGCTGGCACAGCCGACCGCCAGCGCAGCGCAGGTCAGCAGGGTGATGCGTTGAAGCGTGAGACGGCGGCACATCGGGCGATACTACGGGCAATTGCCAAGGTTTTCATGCGCCCGAATCTTTTCCTGAGGACCGTCCTCACCCTGCTGCTTGCGTTGCTGGCAGCCCTCTTGTGTGTCTGGCTGAACACCCCCTTGCCCTGGATGATCGGCCCCTTGCTGTCCACCGCCGTGGCGTCCATCCTGCGCGTGCCGACGGCCAGCTGGACACCGCTGCGCAATGCGGGGCAAGCCACCATCGGGGTGGCGCTCGGCCTGTACTTCACGCCTCAGGTCACGGCACTGGTGCTCAGCCTGTGGTGGGCCATCGGTCTGGGCATCGTCTGGGCGCTGGGGCTGGGTGCGTTGTTCAGTGCCTGGCTGCAGCGCTTGCATGCGCATCGCCTGCCCGGGCTGAACCGGGCCACCACCTGGTTTGCCGGCGCCATCGGTGCGGCGTCCGAGATGACGCTGCTGGCCGAGCGTGCCCATGGCCGTGCCGATCTGGTGGCGGCGGCGCACAGCATGCGGCTGCTGATCGTGACGGTGCTGATTCCCTTCGGCATGCAGTTCAGCGGTTTACACGGGCTGGACCTGTTGGCCGCCGGCACGGTGCGCGAGGTGCACTGGGATGGCCTGCTGCAACTCGGTCTGGCCGCAGCGGCCGGTGCCTGGCTGATGCAGCGGCTGGACCGTGCCAACCCCTGGTTCATGGGGGCGCTGCTGGTGGCCATGGTGCTGACCATGGCGGGGATTGAGCTGTCGGCGCTGCCCAAAGCCTTGTCGAATGCGGCGCAGCTGGTGATTGGCGTCAGCCTGGGGGTGCGTTTCACGCCGGCGTTTGTACACACCGCGCCGCGCTGGCTGGCCTCGGTGGCCTTCGGGACACTGGTGATGGTGGTGCTGTGCGCGGTTTTTGCCTGGGGGCTGGCGCAGGCCACGGGCCTGCATCCGGCCACCCTGGTGCTGGCCACATCACCCGGCGGCATTGCCGAGATGTCGATCACGGCCAAGGTGTTGCAATTGGGGGCGCCGGTGGTGACGGCGTTCCAGGTCTGCCGTCTGGTGGCGGTGCTCTTGCTGCTGGAGCCCCTGTACCGCTGGCGTTACCAGCGCGCGTGAGGGCAGGCCCCAAGCGTCGCGCGGTGCCGACGCTTGGGTGGACGTTCAGTGGACGGTCAGCGGCGTCTGTGCCAGTTCGGCGTACTGCGCCAGCGTGTCTTCCACTTCTTCTTCCGTCGGGGCGTTGACCTGCCAGGCGGCAATGCGTTGCTGGAACAACTCGGCCCAGGAACCGTCAAGGTAGAGCTCCTTGCCGGAGCGCTTGTCCACGATTTCAAAACCGTGGCGCAGCAACACCGGCCGCTCGGCGGCGGTATCGGTATCACCCAGCGAGGTCAGTACTTCATCGGGCTCGATGGCCGCGAGGTGCGTGACCGAGAAAGTGTCCGAGTCATAAAGCGTGTGCATGGTGTACGGTTCTCCCAACGTCCTGAATTCCAGATGGATGCCGCTTCCGGTAATTTCAAGGGCATGCACAGCGTACCACCATTGTGGGCGGCCCTGCCTGCTCAAGGTGTGGCGCTGCTGCGCCATTGCTGGTCGATGAAGTCGCCGTTGTCCTGGGTCAACTTGATGCGCACCGGCAGGTAGCCCAGTGCCGGCGCCAGCCACAGTTCGACCGTCAGTTCGTGGGGTTGACGGGGGGCGCGTGTGAGCTTGAGCGTGTCCTGCTCGCCGCCCGGCAGGCTGAGCCGTTCTTCCCCGTCGACCACGAAGCGCCAGCTGTCGGACTCGCGCGGGCCCACGGCCTGCATTTCGAGGGCCGTGCCACGCGGGTAGCGCTGCGGCTCGGCGGCAATCAGGCTGGCGATCTGCACGAAGATGCTGAGCTGGTCCTGCGCACCGGGCTGCAGCGCGGCTTCGGGCGTGTTGGCGCTGAAGATGACCTTGCCCTTGTCGTACTCGAAATGCGCCGCGACCTCGCTGCGCACCTTGTCGCCGAAGCGTTTCGGTTTCAGACCTTGTGGCGTCAGCTGGCCGCGACTGGTCTGCCGGCGCGAGCCCAGGAACAGGGCGCTGATCTCCAGTTGCGCGTTGTAGCTTTCGCCGTCATGGGCCCACAGCAGTTCGGCGTTGGCGGTGTAGGGCAGCGTGCGGACTTCGCCGTAAAGCTGGTACTGGATGCGCAGCGAGCCGGGGACGGTCACGACGGGCGCGGGCGCTTCGGCGGCTGGCGCGGCGGGTGGGGCTGTCGGCGTTTCGGTGGCGTTTGCAGGCGGCTCTTCTGCTACTGAATTGATAGCTGTTGGTGCTGATGTGACGGCGTCGGAGGTCGGATTGGAGTCTTGGTCGGGGGCGGGAGCCGGGGCCGGGGCCTGGGGGGGCGTCCGGGGTTGGGTGCGGGTGGCCACCGGCTTGGGGCGCGGTGGGGTGGCCTGCGATGGTGGCACGGCGGCTACGGGCGTTGCAACCACGGTGCGTGTGATCAGCGGGCGGTTGAGGGGCTGCGCGGCTGGCAGGCCATCAAAGTTCATGCCGCCCAGCAGCAGCAGGTGAGCGGCCAGCATGGCGGCGCTGAGCAGCGCCAGGGGCCGCCAGGGGGTGGCAGACGAGACGTCGCGGGAGGGCCGGGCCGGGTGGTTCAAGTCCGGTGCCCCAGTTCGGCCGACAGCTGTCGTGCCGCCGTCAGCAGCGGGGTGGCCACGGAGCCGTCCCAGGCCGTGTCGAAACTGGCGGCCGAGCCCATGGCCACCATGCCCAGCACCAGATGGCCGTCGAAGTCGAAGACCGGGGCACAAAAGCCGGCCACACCGGGCAGCAGCGAGTCCACCGCCCGCGCCAGGCCGTGCTCGCGCACCTGGCGCAGCATGAGATTCAGATCGGCCTGGTTGCGCGGCAGGTCGGTGCGGCCGAGCTGGCGGGCGCGTGCCAGCTCCTCGCGTAGCAAGGGGGCAATCGCCTCGCGCGACACGTATGACGCAAAACAGCGGCCGGTGGCAGACGACAGCAGCGGCATGACGTCACCCAGGCGCAGGTTGACGGTGACGGACTGCGGTGACTCTTCCCAGTGCACGATGGTCGGGCCGAAGTTGCCCCAGACGGCGAGCGCGAGCGTGTGGCCGATGCGCTCCATCAACGCCGGCATGCGTTCGCGCGCCAGCTTGATGGCATCGAGCCGCGTGATGGCGGCCAGCCCGAGCTTGAGTGCCGCCGGCCCGAGGTCGTAACGCGTGCTGCCGTCCTGGCTGACCAGTCCCAGGCGCTGGAAGCTCACCAGGTAGCGGTGCGCCTTGGCCGCACTCATGCCGGCGGCGGCGGCCAGATCGCGCAGCATCAACGGGCCGGGCGCGCGCGCCAGCGCGTCGAGCAGGGCGAACCCGACCTCGACCGACTGGATGCCTGCGCGTGTCTTCTCCATGGTGTAATCAGCAGAACGAACGTCGTTTCGATGGGTTCAACGAGTTTAGCAATACGGAATCAGAGATTTTTGCCCCATGAAGCTTGCCACCTACAAAGACGGCTCACGTGACGGACAACTGGTGGTCGTTTCGCGCGACCTGAGCACCGTGCATTATGCGACCGGCATCGCCAACCACCTGCAGCAGGTGCTGGACGACTGGAACTTCCTGTCGCCGCAGCTGCAGGACCTCTACGACGCCTTGAACCAGGGCAAGGCGCGCCATGCCTTTCCTTTCGATCCGCACATGTGCATGGCGCCGCTGCCGCGTGCCTACCAGTGGGCCGACGGCTCGGCCTACATCAACCATGTGGAGCTGGTGCGCCTGGCGCGCAACTCGGAAGTGCCGGCCAACTACTACACCGAGCCGCTGATGTACCAGGGCGGCAGCGACGATTTCCTCGGCCCGCGCGACGATGTGGTGTGCGTGAGCGAGGCGCACGGCATCGACTTCGAGGCCGAGATCGCGGTGGTCACCGGTGATGTGCCGATGGGCAGCACACCCGAGCAGGCGCTCGACGGCATCCGCCTGGTGATGCTGGCCAACGATGTGAGCTTGCGCCACCTGATTCCCGACGAGCTGGCCAAGGGCTTCGGCTTCTTCCAGAGCAAGCCGGCCACGGCCTTCAGCCCGGTGGCGGTCACGCTGGATGAATTGGGTGAGGCCTGGGACAAGGGCCGCCTGGGCCTGACCCTCCAGAGCGCCTGGAACGGCCGCACCGTTGGCATGTGTGATGCCGGCGAGGAGATGACCTTCCACTTCGGTCAGCTCATTGCCCATATCTGCAAGACACGCAATGTGCGCGCCGGCAGCATCGTCGGTTCCGGCACGGTCAGCAACCGTGCCACCGAGGTCAAGGGTAAGAAGGAGTGGACCCGTGGCTACAGCTGCATTGCCGAGAAGCGCGCCATCGAGACCATTCAGGACGGCAAGCCCAGTACCGACTACATGAAGTTCGGCGACACCATCCGCATCGAGATGAAGGGGCGCGACGGCCAGTCCGTCTTCGGCGCCATCGAGCAGAAGATCGCGCCGTTGGCGAAGTAAGGCATCAGCCCAATGAAAAGGGGCGGCCCTGGGCCGCCCCTTTTTCGTGGTGCCGACAACAATCAGGCCTGGCCCTGCATCTTGTCGTGCTTGAGGAAGTACTTCTTGGCCATGGCCACCAGTTGGGCATCGCTCGGGTGGTCGCTGCTGATCACGTCAACAATGGCCTTGTCGACGGCCTTGTCGTGATGCGCGCAGTGCGCCTTGAACTCGTCCTTGGCCTGGGCCGGGCCGGTCACCAGAATCTCGTGCACACCCTTGAGTGCTTCTGCGATCGAGTGGTAGTAGTTTTCGTCGATGTTCTTCGTCGCATGCGATTCGTTGACGAAATCGCCCCGGCCGCCGGGTGCCTTGTGCGTGCTGCGCGATTTGATGCGCTCGGATTCGACATGCTCGCGGTCGAACATGATGACGTGGGCTTCGGAACGGTCGAGCCAGACGATGGCGTGGTAAGTGGACATGAGGTCTCCTGATCTATGGGATGGTGAAAATGGGGAGCTTCAGGCGTTCGCCGTCTTGCCGAGTTGTTCGAACTTGCCTTGACAGGCGATGCAGCGCAGGGTCTCCGGGGCGGCATGCAGGCGGGGGGCCGGAATGTCGGCATCACAGTCGATGCAGATGCCGTAGACGCCGTCCTCAATGCGCTTGAGCGCGGCATCGATGGCGTCCAGCTCGGCGCTTTCGCGGGCGTCGAGGGCCAGTTCCAGGTCACGCGCGGTGGCGGCCTGGGCGCGAGAGTCTTCCGTCTGGGCACTGAAATGCTCGGCCGAGGCTTCGGCGCGCCCCACATTGCCGCCACGCAGGGTGGCGATCTGGGCCAGCAGGCTGGCGCGCTGCTCCTGCAGCTGTTTCTGGAAAGGGGCTGTCAGTTGTTTGTCCATGGAAATCTCCGTATCGAATGTTTCCATCATGCGCGCCTCCGGCATCACCGTCTTTGACGCAAGTCAAGACTGATGCGGGGGTGCCAAATGCCGGCAGAATCAGGTTCGGGCATTTTGCAACGAAACAGAACACAGGAGACCGCCTCATGGACTACAGCCGCTACCAGACCCTTCACATCACACGCCGCGGTGACAACGGCGCCGTGCTCGACATCCAGATGAAGGCACTCAATGGCAAGCTGCCGACCGCCGACCACCACGGCCACCGCGAACTGACCGAGATCTGGCGTGACGTCAGCGCCGACGACACGGTGCGCTGCGCCGTGCTGCGCGGCGAAGGGCAGGGCTTTTCCGGCGGCGGCGACCTGGGCCTGGTGCAGGACATGGCACAGGACTTCGCCGTGCGCAGCCGCGTCTGGAAAGAGGCGCGCGACCTGGTCTACAACGTCATCAACTGCGACAAGCCGATCGTCAGCGCCATGCACGGTCCGGCCGTCGGCGCCGGCCTGGTGGCGGGCCTGCTGGCCGACATCTCGATTGCCAGCAAGGGCGCCAAGATCGTCGACGGCCACACCCGCCTGGGCGTGGCTGCCGGCGACCATGCGGCCATCATCTGGCCGCTGCTGTGCGGCATGGCCAAGGCCAAGTACTACCTGATGCTGTGCGAGCCGGTCAGCGGCGAAGAGGCCGAGCGTATCGGCCTGGTGTCGCTGGCGGTGGACGAGGCCGAGTTGTTGCCCAAGGCCTATGAAGTGGCCGACCGGCTGGCCAGTGGTAGCCAGAGCGCGATCCGCTGGACCAAGTACGCGCTCAACAACTGGCTGCGGCAAGCCGGCCCATCCTTCGACACCTCGCTCGCGCTGGAATTCATGGGCTTTGGCGGCCCCGATGTGCGCGAGGGTCTGGCATCGCTACGCGACAAGCGTGCACCGCAGTTTTGAAACACCCCCAAGCTACGCAAAGGGCGTGTCGCTACGCCACTCCCTTGCAGGGGGCAACGCCAGTGGACCGGCGAAGTCGGTTAGTAACCCCCTGATTTTCACTGTCGTCAGAAGTAAAACGGTTATGCCGCCATGGCCAGAGGCTGCATTGGGGTGTCCCCGCCCAGGGCCATATTCGGACGGTCGTGATTGTAGGACCACATCCACTGGGTTGCGAAGTCCTGAACTTCTTCCATACTGGACCAGTAATACTGGGCACCGTCAGCAAGGGCCCCGACCTGAAGGCCGGGGTCTGACGCGCATTTTGATCAATCTGGCTACCAGCGATAGCCCACTCATCTACATGCGCCCAGTAACACTGAATTCGTCCATCTTAGAAGTACCATTTCAGTAGAGCGGGGGGCTCATCATTAGCGTGCGTGGCTCGATGACGCGCCAAGTCTGCCTTGATTTCCGATGCATCGATATAGCCATCGTGATTAAGGTCCTTCTCGGCAAAACCTTTTCGCGCTCCGTCTACCAAGTGAGGCGCGTTGGCTTTGACACTCTCCCAGTTCATGTACTCATCGATGGAAACTTTGCCATCACCGTTTCGGTCGTGCCTCTTGATGTATTCCGAGGCAACCTTTTCATCCAATGTCCCTGCATCATCTCGCGCCTGGGCGGTGGCCGACACAGCCATGAGTGCAATCAATAGGATTTGTGTGGTTTTCATAGTGGTTTCCTTTTAAGTAGCTAATTAGAAAGGCTTGCGGGGTAAAACATTTCGCAATCGACATTCTCCCCGGCCTGAAGACCAGAGAATTCCTACTGAAGACTTTTTCAAAAGAAGGCTCCTTCCTCGGCGGGTTCCTGCTTCCACGGCGTTCCTGGGTTGGGTCGTTTCATTCCCAGTGGACTGCCGACTAGCTGGGCTGTCATAATCCAACGCATGCAGACCCTGCGCCGCGCCCACTTCCTTGCCCGCTTCGTGCTGGTGTGGTTCGCGCTCGCGCTCGGCGCGGCGATCGCTTCGCCGATCGTCAAGCCGCAGGCCATGGAGCTGGTCTGTTCCGCTGGGGGTGCCGTCAAGCTGGTGTTCGGCGATGACGATGCCCCGGCTCCGTCCGGTCACACGCTGGACTGCCCGCTGTGCATGATCAGCAGTGCACCGCCGCCGGCGCTGCAACTGCAGGTTCAACCGCACCAGCCTCTGGCGCATGCCCTGCGCCCCATCCCTGCGGCCCACATCGCCGGCCGCACGGCCGCGCCCTTGCCGGCACGGGGGCCTCCCTCGCTCTCCTGAGCTATCAAAACCATAGTGCCTGATGCCCATCTGACGAGGGATGACGGCTGATTTGTTTGATCAAGGTGGGAGGCCAACCTCCTGCCGCGTGCATGGCAATGCACACGCGAGGGATTTCCGCATGAAACTCATCCAGCGTCTTCTGCTGGCCTGCGCTCTGCTCATGGGCGCAACCCTTCCGGCCCTGGCGGGCGAGACCGATCCGCTGTTCATCAACCTCACCACCGACGAGCCGGCCCGTGCCGGCATGGGGTTGACCTTTGGCCTGCACCAGCATGAAAACGGCCATCCCCTGACCGTCTTCCTGAGCGACAAGGGCGTGCTGCTGGGCGCCAGGACGCATGCCCGCCAGTACGCGGCGCAACAAGAGATGCTGGTGGCGCTGATGAAAAAAGGCGCCGTTGTGCTGGTCTGCCGGTCCTGCCTCCAGCACCAGGGCATGGCCGAAGCCGATCTGTTGCCGGGCCTGCAGCTCAGCAACCGCCAGCTGTCGGGTGATGCGCTGTTCCGCGGCAACACGCGCGCCCTGAGCTGGTAGACACCCACGATTCCCATCCACTGTTCATTTTTCAACCCAGGAGATCATCATGAAACGTATCACTCTCACACTTGCAGCACTCGTCATGGCCGCGACGGCCCAGGCCCAGGTCAGCGTCAAGGACGCCTGGGTGCGCGCCACCGTGGCGCAGCAGCAGGCCACTGGCGCCTTCATGCAAATTGTTTCGGCCAAGGACGCCAAGCTGGTCGAAGCCAAGTCGCCGGTGGCCGGCGTGGTGGAAATCCACGAGATGGCCATGGTCGACCAGGTCATGAAGATGCGTGCCGTGCCCAGTCTGGACCTGCCGGCCGGCAAGGCGGTGGAACTCAAACCCGGCGGCTACCACGTCATGCTGCTGGACCTCAAGGGCCAGGTGAAGGACGGCGACGTGGTGCCGCTGACCCTGGTGGTCGAAGGCCGCGACGGCAAGCGCCAGACGCTGGAGCTCAAGGTGCCGGCCCGGCCGCTGAATGCAGCGGCACAGAAAGATGTGAGCCAGGGCGGTGGCCATGGCCACGGCGCCATGAAGCACTGAGCTTCTGACGGTCTGATCTCCGGCTCCTTTTCTGACTGACTACATGCACCGCTGGCGCGCTCACCGGCTGATCCTGTGGCTGACCGTGGCCGTGTCACTGCTGGGCGCGCTCGCGCCCACGGTGTCGCGTGCCCTGGCTGCTGCGGGCAGCCGGGCGCTGGCCATCGAAGTCTGTACCAGCGAAGGACCGCGCTGGCAATTGGCCGAGCCAGTCGAGGTCACCGCTACCCCGGCGGTGACCGCCCCGAATTCCCAGAGCACGGTTGTCCCTGAAGGGCGGGACACCGCGCTGACGCTTGATCATTGCCCCTTTTGCCTGCTCGTCGCTGATCGGCTGGGGCCGCCGCCCGCGGCTTCTATGCACTTCTTCAATGCGGAATCTGGTTTGGCCCCACCGGACGCGCAGGCACTTTTCTTACCCACCCGGATTCTCTCGCCGGCCTTGCCGCGCGGCCCGCCGTCCCACGCCTGAACTGCCATCTGCTGCGCCTGCGCGGCAACCCCATGACGTCCAGTTGCGAAGACCGTGGCCGGACCTGCAATTCAGGGAGACTCTTTTGCACAAGAACCATCTTGCCGTGGCATTGGCCATGGCGTTTCCACTGGCGTGGTCGGCCATGGCGCAAACCCGGGCGCAAGACGGCACGGCGGCCTCCGACATGCCCGTCAAGTCGCTGGGCGTCGTCACCATCAACAGCGGCCAGCCGACCTCGCTGCCGACGCAGATCCCCACCACCATCGAAGGGGTGACGCGCGAGCAGATCGAGGAGACCGTCAATGCAACCGACAGCGAAGATGCGATCAAGTACTTCCCCAGCCTGCTGGTGCGCAAGCGCTACATCGGCGACTACAACCACGCCGTGCTGTCCAGCCGCGCTTCGGGTACCGGCAACAGCGCGCGTTCGGCGGTTTACGCCGATGGCATCCTGCTGTCCAACTACCTCGGCAATGGCGCCACCTACGCGCCCCGCTGGGGGTTGGTGACACCGGAGGAGATCGAGCGCGTCGACGTGATGTACGGTCCGTTTTCGGCCGCCTACCCGGGCAACTCGGTCGGCGCCGTGGTGGATTACGTGACGCGCATGCCGACCCGGTTCGAAGGCCACGCCAAGGTCAGCGCCTTCACACAGAACTTCAGCCTGTACAACACCAGCGAGACCTACAGCGGCAACCAAGCCAGTGCCTCGCTGGGCAGCAGGCACGGCGACTGGTCGTGGTGGGTGAATCTCAACCACACGGACAGCGCCGGCCAGCCGCTGGTGTTCGCCACCAAGCTGGTGACGGCCACCGGCGGTGCGGGCACCACCCCGGTCACGGGGGCCGTGCTGACGCCCAACAACTACGGCGTCAACAACTACATCCTGGGCACCAACACCCAGTACCACACGGTCCAGGACCACGCCAAGATCAAGCTGGCCTACGACCTGTCGCCGACGCTGCGCGCCAGCTACACGCTGGGTTACTGGGCCAACACCTCGGACGGCAATCCGCAAAGTTATCTGCGTGATGCCGCCGGCAACCCGGTCTACTACGGCAACGTCAAGATCAACGGCCAGAACTACAACATCAACGGTGCCTTCAATGCCTCGCGCGAGAGCCTGGCGCATGTGATGCACGGCCTGTCCGTCAAGAGCCATACCCAAGGCGAGTGGGACTGGGAGCTGGCCGCCAGCCTGTACGACTATGGCCGTGACCAGCAGCGGGCGACCACCCTGTCCACCACCAGCAGCCTGAGCGGCGGCGTCGGCACCATCACCGACCAGAACGGCACCGGCTGGAGCACTCTCGCGGCCAAGAGCACTTGGCGTCCGCAAGGCATGGCGGGCGCGCACATCGTGGACTTCGGTTTCCAGCAGGAGAACTACCAGCTGCGCATCCTCAAGTCCAACATCGCGGGCAACTGGCTGACCGACGGCGCCGGCACGCTCAACAGCGATGTCGGCGGCAAGACGCAGCTGCAGAGTGTGTACGGCCAGGACACCTGGCGTTTTGCCCCGCGCTGGAAAACCGTGCTCGGCGCCCGCGTGGAAAACTGGCGCGCCAGCGGGGGCTACACCCGCCTCAGCGGCTCGACCCCGGTGGACTACGACAGCCGCAACGAAACCTTTGTCTCGCCCAAGGCGGCGCTGGCCTACCAGTGGTCGGGCCACACCGTGCTCAAGGGTTCAGTGGGGCGGGCGGTGCGCATGCCGACGGTGCAGGAGCTGTATGGCGCCACCTCCAACGCCAACCTGTCCTTCGTCAACGACCCCAACCTGCGGCCCGAGCAATCGGTGACGACGGAACTGTCCCTGGAGCGCGACCTGGGCCATGGCTTGCTGCGCTTCACGGTGTTCAACGAGGACGTGACGGATTCGCTGTATGCCCAGCTCATTCCCGGCTCTACCACCACCTCGCGGGTGCAGAACGTGGACGCCATCAACACCAAGGGCGTGGAAGTGGCCTACCAGGGCAACGACGTGCTCGTGAAGGGGCTGGACTTCTCCGGCAGCGTCACCTACGCCGACTCGCGCATCATCAGCAACCCGGCCTTGCCCGCCAGCATCGGCAAATACCAGCCGCGCGTGCCGGTGTGGCGCGCCACGGCGCTGGCTAGCTACCGCTTCGACGAGCAACTGAGCGCCTCGCTGGGTGTCCGCTACAGCGGTGACCAGTATTCGCAGCTCGACAACTCGGACGTCAACGGCTTTGCCTACATGGGTGCCAGCCGTTACCTGATCGTCGACCTGCGCACACGTTACCGCATCAGCCGCAAGGCGGTGGCTGCCTTCGGCATCGACAACCTGACGAACGAGGAGTACTGGAACTTCCACCCTTACCCGAAACGGACCTACGTGGCCGAACTCAAGTACGACTTCTGACTGACATTCAAGAAAGGATTCTCATGAAATTTGCTACCAAAATTATAGCATTTGGCGCACTGCTGACGGCGGCTCAAGCCGGTTTTTCCCATGTGGTGCTGGAAGACCAGGCCGCCCTGGCTGGCAGCAGCTACAAGGCGGTGCTGCGCGTTGGCCACGGCTGTGCCGGCGCGCCCACCAGCGCCATCCGTGTGCTGCTGCCGGCCGGCTTCCAGGGTGCCAAGCCCATGCCCAAGGCGGGCTGGACCCTGAGCACCCGCAGCGAGCCACTGCCGCAGCCCTACACCAGCCACGGCAAGACCGTGAGCGAAGACGTGGTCGAGATCAGTTGGACTGCCACGGCGAAGGAGCATTGGTTGCTCGATGTCTGGTACGACGAGTTCGTGTTGCGCGGCACCTTGCCGGCCAGTGCCGGTCCGCTGTGGTTCAAGGTGCTGCAAAGCTGCGAGCCGGGCCGCCTTGACTGGGTCGAGGTGCCGGCGCAAGGCACATCGACGAAAGGGCTGAAGGCTCCGGCCGCCTTGCTGGAAGTTATTCCTTCCGGCTCTGCGACCCATGCACATTGAGACGTTGGCAACGCCTGCTGGTACAGTTTTCCCCCAAGGAGCAAGCATGAAACTCACAACCTGGATTCAAACCGCCGTTGCCGCTCTCGCCCTGACGGGTACCGCACTTTATGCGCAGCCGGTGGTGGTGAAAGACGCCTGGATTCGCAGCTCGGTGCAGGGCCAGAAGGCCTCGGGGGCCTTCATGACGATCACGGCCAAGGACGGTGCCAAGCTGCTCGGCGGTGCCTCGCCGGTGGCGGGTGCGGTCGAGGTGCATGAGATGACGATGGAAGGCAACGTCATGAGGATGCGCGCCATGCCCGCGCTGGACCTGCCGGCCGGCAAGCTGGTGGAGTTGAAATCCGGCGGCCGCTACCACGTGATGCTGCTGGACCTGAAGGTGGCGCTGCGCAAAGACAGCACCGTGCCGCTGACGTTGGTGTTCCAGGATGGCAAAGGCGTACAGAGCAAGGTCGAACTGCAGGTGCCCGTGAGCACGGTGGCGCCGGGCGCTGCCATGACGGAACACGGCCACGGCATGAAGCATTAAGAAGCCCCCCTGAGGCGCTGTCGCGCCTTCCCCCCAAGGGGACAACGCCAGTGGCCCGGCGGAGCCGGTTCCACGGCGTTTCTCGGCTTGGGGCGTTGTAGGGCGGCTTACAGGCCCAACAGGTTGCGCCGCACGTGCAGCAGGTGCTCGCGCGTGTGCGCCAGCGCCGTGCCCAGGTCGCGCTCGCGCAGTGCGGCCACCAGCGCCCGGTGCTCCTGCTGGTAGGCGGCACGCCGTTCGGGCGTGACGCTCTTGCGTTTGAGCATGCCCCACTCGCCTTGCGCGCGTGCCTGGTTCATCAAGCGGAACACATTGCTGATGAAGCTGTTGTGCGCGGCTTCGGCAATCACCTCGTGCAGCAGCCCGTCCCAGTGCTCGAACTCGTCGAGCGAGCTGGCCCGTTCGGCCTGTTCGCAGCACTGGTCCATGCGGGCGAAGTCGGCGGAGGTGGCATTGCGCACCACCATCTCCACAATGGCCGGCTCCAGTGCCATGCGCGCTTCCATCAGCTCGGCCGGGCTGGTGCTGGCCAGCGGCGTGTTGCCCAGCGCGGGCAGCAGCCCTGGGGCCTGTTCGGTCACATAGGTGCCGCTGCCCACGGTCTGTGAAATCAGGCCCGCGTCCTTGAGCTGTGCCAGCACGCGGCGCACCGCCGAACGCCCCATGCCGAACTGCTCGCACAGCGCGCGCTCGGTCGGGATGCGATGACCGGCACGCCAGGTGCCGGTTTTCAGGTTTTCAACAATCGTTTCCCGTAACAGGGCGGTCGAGTCCATGGCGAGGTGGGCAGTGGGAGATGCGTGATGGTAGCAAATTGCCAGACCAAATCAAACCAATTAATTCGAAGGCCTACGTGTTTTCCACCGTGGCAGAGGCAAAATGGCCGGTCTATAATTTTGACCAAGATAAACCAATTGCAACCAATTTGGGTTTGCATTTACTTTGCAGGAGTTCGCATGAAGATCGCACGTGTGGAAAAGGCCGGTCAGGTCCACCTGGCCTTGGTGGATGAAGCCAAGCAGGAAGTGGCCCTGGTCGGTGGCGCCTTGGCCAGCCACCCCAACCCGGTGCTGGCCGTCATCGAGCAGGGCGTGAGCGCCGCCCAGTTGCAGGCCGCCGTGACCGAGCGTGTGCCGATGGCACAGGTCAAGTTCCTGGCCCCGCTCTCTGCCTTCCTGCGCAACCCGTTTGCTGTCGGCAAGAACTACCACGAGCATGCGGTCGAGTTCGACAAGAGCGGCTTCAACGCCACCAGCGGTGCAGCCTCGGCCATTCCGCAGTTCCCGCAGATCTTCACCAAGGCCACCACCACCCTGAGCGGCCCGACCGATGCGATCCGCTTCAACCCCAAGCACACCCAATCGGTCGATTACGAGGGCGAGATCGGTGTTGTCATTGGCAGCACCTGCCGCAACGTCAGCAAGGCCGACGCCATGCAGCACGTCTGGGGTTTCGTGGCCCTGAACGACGTGACCGCACGCGACCTGCAGAAGAACCACGCGCAGTGGTTCCTTGGCAAATCGCTCGACGGCTTCTGCCCCCTCGGCCCCTGGATGACCAGCCGTGACGAAGCACCGACCGACATGCGCATGCAGACCTGGGTCAACGGCGAGCAGCGCCAGAACGCGCATATCTCGCAGCTGATCTTCGACGTGCCGACCCTGATCGAAACCATGTCCGCCGCCATGACGCTGCTGCCGGGCGACATCATTGCCACCGGCACCTCGGTGGGTGTGGGCGTTGGCTTCAATCCGCCGAAATTCCTGCGCCAGGGCGACGTGGTGCGCGTGGCCATCTCCGGCCTGGGTGAACTCAACAACCCGGTGGAAGAGATCTGACGCCGGCGCGCGACCGGTGCCCCTGAACAACAACCCGAGGAGACAACCATGACACAACGCCGCGAACTGCTGCAATTCGCCGGGGCTGGCCTGGCCGGCCTGCTGGGCCTGCCCGCACTGGCGCAGGAAGACTATCCGAACAAACCCGTCAGCATGCTGGTGCCGTTCCCGCCCGGCGGCGTGGCCGACACCGTGGGCCGTCCGGTGGCCGAAGCCATGGGCCGCGCGCTCAAGCAATCCATGATCGTGGAGAACAAGGGTGGTGCCGGCGGCGGCATCGGCATGGCGCAGGTGGCCAAGGCGCGACCCGACGGCTACAGCCTGCTGATGGCGCTGTCGTCCATCGTGGTGCTGCCGGAGGCCGACAAGGTGCTCAAGCGTGCGCCCATGTTCACGCTCGACCAGCTCAAGCCGGTGGCGCGTTTCACCGCCGACCCGACCGCGCTGGTGGTGCGCGCTGACAGTCCGTGGAAAACCTACAAGGACTTCATGGCGGCGGTGAAGGCCAGGCCAGGCGCCATCACCTTCGGCTCCTCCGGCAACTACGGCACCATGCACGTGCCGATGGAGCAGCTCAAGGTGGCCACCAACAGCTTCATGCTGCACGTGCCCTACACCGGCGCCGGTCCTGCCGTGCTGGCCCTGCTGGGTGGCCAGGTCGATGCCTTGGCCACCGGCCCGTCGAGCGTGATGCAGCACGTGCGCGCCGGCAAGCTGCGTGTGCTGGCGCACTGGGGCGAAGGCCGGCTGGCCGCGCTGCCGGAGGTGCCCAGCTTCAAGGAGCTGGGTGTGCCGATCAGCTACTCGCAGTGGGCCGGCCTGTTCGTGCCCGCAGGCACGCCGGAAGCCGTGGTGGCCAAGCTGCGCCAAGCGGCCAAGGCCGCGTCCGAAGACGCGCGCGCCAAGCAGGCGCTGGCCGCTGCCGGTACGTCTTTCCAGTACCAGGATGCGCTCGAGTTCGAGCGCTTCGTGCAGGCCGACGCGCGCAGCATGGCGGCGCTGGTGCAGCGCATCGGCCGTCTCGACTGAGCGCACGCAGGCCGCGCGGCCTGTGTGCTCAGTGCACACCGCGCGGTGATGGGGTAAGCTGTTGTCCATCACTGACGACAACTTGCTGGAGCGGCCATGAGCACAACAGACCCCACCGGTTTCGGCAAATTCGTGCCGGGCTTCGAGTTTCTGCAAAGCCTGGGCAAGGGGGCTGCGGCGTCCTTGCCGGCCATGAACAGCTGGGTGGCGCCCACGCTGGACCCGAAGGTGCTGGACAAGCGCATCGAGGAGCTCAAGGCGGTGCAGTTCTGGCTCGACCAGAACGCCACCGCCCTGCGGGCCACCATCCAGGCGCTGGAGGTGCAGAAGATGACGCTGGCCACGCTCAAGGGCATGAACTTCAACCCGACCGATCTGGCCCAGGCCTTCAAACCCGCTGCGGCCGCACCGCAAGCCCCTACTCCTGCCACCCCCGCCAAAACCGCCGCGCCCCGCAAGCCGCGCACCGCGGCCGGCGCGAAAGGGAGCAGTGCAAAGACCACTGCCGCACCAACGCCGGACCCGATGCAGTTCTGGGGCGCGCTCACCCAGCAGTTCCAGCAGATTGCCAGCCACGCCATGAAAGAGGCCGCCAGCAAGCTGCCGTCGGCGCCGCAGACTGCTATCAAAAATGAAGCGGTTGGCGCAGGCAAGACAAGGGCTGGAGCCACAAAAGTCGCCAAGAAAAGTGTGGCAAAAAGTGCTGCCAAAAGCGCGCCGCGCCGTCGTTGACCCGTGCCTGCCGGAGTGATTTCGTGAAGCTATTCCCCCACGCACACGCCACCCACCCGCAGTGGACGATGGCCGCCGGCCTGGTGCTGGCACAGCTGCGCGCGCAGATGGCCTTGCCCGACTACGCGCACAACCCGACGCTGGCGCTGCTCTACATCACCGACCACTACGCCGCAGAAGCCGAGGCCATCCTCGCGCACCTGAGCGCCGAACTGCCCGAAGTCACCGACTGGGCCGGCACGGTGGGCGTGGGCATTGCTGCCAACAACGTGGAGTACTTCGACGAGCCGGCGTTGGCCGTCATGCTGTGCGAACTGCCGACCGACCAGTACCGCGTGTTCTCCGGCGTGGCGCCGCTGGGGCTGGGCTTTGAGGCGCACACGGCGCTGGTGCATGCCGACGGCGAAACGCCCGACCTGGCCGAACTGATCAATGAGATGGCCGAGCGCACCGACTCGGGTTACCTGTTTGGCGGCCTGGCGGCCAGCCGCAGCGAGAGCGTGCAGTTCGCCCTGGGCGGTGACGGTTTCATCCGCGGCCAGGGCCGGGCCACCGGCGTCTTCCATGGCGGCCTGAGTGGCGTGGCCTTTGGCGAGGGCGTGCGGCTGGTGTCGCGCGTCACGCAGGGCTGCCTGCCGGTGGCCAAGAGCCATGTGGTGACCGAGGCCGAGCGCAACGTGGTCTTCAAGCTCGACGGCGAGCCGGCGCTGGAGGTGTTGCTGCGCGACCTCAATGTGTCGCTGGACCGGCCGCAGCAGGCGCTGGACGCCGTGCGCGCCACGCTGGCCGGTCTCATGCGGCCGGCCGATGCGCCGCAAGACGGCCACGCCGTCAGCCGCACCGGCAACTTCGGCAGCGACGTGCTGGTGCGCCACATCATTGGCCTCGACCCCTCGCGCCAGGGCGTGGCACTGGCCGATCTGGCCGAGCCCGGCATGGAGCTGGCGTTCTGCCAACGCAATGTGCAGGCGGCACGCGCCGACCTCACGCGCATCTGCGCCGAAATCCGCGAAGAGCTGGAGCCGGAGGAAATGACGGTCGGCACCGCGCATGCCCTGGGCGCGTCCGAGGCGGAAGCCGCACCGCATCCGGCGCGGCGCATTGCCGGTGCCGTGTACGTGAGTTGCTCGGGCCGTGGTGGCCCGCACTTCGGCGGCCCGAGCGCCGAGTTGCAGATCGTGCGCCGTGCTTTGGGTGATGTGCCGCTGGTGGGCTTCTTCGCGGCCGGCGAAATCGCGCGCCACCACCTGTACGGCTACACCGGCGTGCTGACCGTTTTCACGGCGTAAGCCGCATCAACCCTTGTGACACAGCGGCCCGTCAACCGGGTTCTCCAGGCTGTGGGCAATGGCGCTCACCAGGTCGTGCGCCTCTTCAGCCGTGAAGCGCTCCATCAAGGGGCGGGCCACCGCGGCCGGTAGCCGTACCACGGCGCTGCTGCCATCGGCACGCGTGAAGCGCACCCCGGCCACCTGGTGGCTCACCCAGTCCGGCCGTGTTTCGGCGCGCAGCATCTGCTCATGCATCAGCGCTTCGTAGTCGGCTTCCAGCGCCTGCAGCACGGCATCGGTCGCTTCGTCGCCAAGCTGGACGACGAAACCCTCCATCGCATCTTCCCGTACCTGGCTGCTCAGCGCACGGGCCGCAACAGCCTGCACGAAACGCTCGCACAGGTCGGCGTCGAAGAAGATGTACTCGGTGGCCATGGGCCGGGCGCCTGAGCGCTTATTTGTCCTTGAGCTTCATGATGCCCAGGGCGTTCATCACCAGCTTCTCGAACAGCGGTTCTGAAGTGCCGGTCTTCATCTTGCGGATGAAGTACTTCTCGAAGGCGATCTTGGCCAGGTGCACCCACTTGCCCTGCGAGAACCAGTTCACGTTGCGCGGCGGAATCTGCGGCAGCGCCACAAAGCAAGCGCCGGTGTCGCCGAAGTCGGCCAAGCACAGCGCGTTCCAGGTGGCCTTGTGCGTGGGCGCCTTGTTGTCGAGCACCTCACGGATGTTGTGCGCCGTGGCCGTGACCATGGACTCGATCATGTAGCCGGTCTTCGGTGCGCCGGTGGGCACCGGGGTCACTTCCACCGGCGGAATCGCCACGCTCACGCCGACCGAATAGATGTTGGGGTACTTCGGGTTGCGCTGGTGCGGGTCGATCAGGATGAAACCGCGCGGGTTGGTCAACCCTTCGATGCTGAACACCGCATCAATGCCCTTGAAGGCCGGCAGCATCATCGAGTACTTGAAGTCCAGCACGTGCTCCTTCTTCGGTGTGCCGTCCTCGTTGTGCTCGGTCACGTACATCTTGCCGGCTTCCACCTTGGTGGTCTTGGCGTTGCAGATCCACTTGATGTGGCGCTCGCGCATGACCGATTCCAGCAGCCCCTTGGAGTCGCCCACGCCGCCCAGGCCCAGGTGTCCGACATAGGGCTCGGCGGTGACGAAGGTCATCGGCACCCGGTCGCGGATCTTGCGGCGGCGCAGGTCGGTGTCCATGATCATGGCGAACTCGTAGGCCGGGCCGTAGCAGGAGGCGCCTTGCACCGCCCCCACCACCACCGGGCCAGGGTCCTTGACGAATTCCTGCCAGCGTTGCTCCGCCTCCACCGCATGCTCCACATGGCAGATCGACTGCGTATGGCCTTTGGGTCCCAGGCCTTCCACCTCGTCGAAAGCCAGCTTCGGCCCTGTGGCGATGATGAGGAAGTCGTAGTCGACGCTGCGGCCGTCGTCGAGCTCAACCTGGTTCTTCTCCGGGTGTACGCGCTTCGCACCGACGCCGATGAAGTCGATCTTCTTTTTCGCCAGCGCGGGCGCGATGTCCAGCTCGATGTCGTCGCGCGTGCGCCAGTTCACCGCCACCCAGGGGTTGGACGGCACGAAATGGAATTTCGGGTTGTTGGAAATGACGGTGACCTTGTCACCGGCGCGCGCCTGTTCGCGCATTTCATAAGCCATCGGCATACCGCCGAGGCCTGCACCAAGAATCACGATGTGGGCCATGAAGTTGTCTCCTGTAATGTGTATGACGAACAACCTGCATCGGGTCGTTCACCTTGTAGGACTTCTGGCTGGTTTATATGCCCCCAGGGGTACGTTCGGATTGATATAAATCAAGTCATGGAGGGTCTCAGCGTCGCAAGGCGGCAAAGGCCTCGAGCGCCCAACAGCGCATGGCCAGCAGCAAGGTATAGCCCTCGCGCTCCTTTTCTGCAAGTTTCTGGCCGGCCCGATCTGTCATCAAAGCCCTGCATGGCCTCGGGCAGAATCGCAAGCAGCCTGAACCAAGAACAACAGAGGAGGAGTACGCCTTGCGCGACTTTGACGACACCTGGCCGCCCGAGCACCCTGCCGCGGCCCCTGATGCCCACCCCAACCAGTTCGCCCTGTTGCGCCAGCGCCGTTTCGCGCCCTTCTTCTGGACGCAGTTCTGCGGCGCCGCCAACGACAACCTGTTCAAGTTCGCCTTCACCGTCATGGTGACCTACCAGCTCAGCGTGGGCTGGTTACCACCGGCCATGGCCGGGCTGGTGATCGGCGCGCTGTTCATCCTGCCCTTCCTCCTGTTCAGTGCCACCAGCGGCCAGCTGACCGACAAGTTCGAGAAGACGGCCATGATCCGCTTCGTCAAGAACCTGGAAATCGCCATCATGCTCGTGGCAGCCTGGGGTTTCATCATGGGCAACGTGCCGGCGCTGCTGCTGTGCACCTTCATGATGGGCCTGCACTCCACATTGTTCGGCCCGGTGAAGTTTGCCTACCTGCCGCAGGTGCTGCACGAACGCGAGCTCACCGGCGGCAACGGCATGGTGGAGATGGGCACCTTTGTCGCCATCCTGCTCGGCAACGTGGTGGGTGGCCTCATCGTCGCCATGCCGGAAGTGGGCCACCAGAACGTGGCGCTGGCCTGCGTCGGTCTGGCGGTGCTCGGGCGTGTGGTGGCCGCGCGCATTCCGCCCGTGCCGGCCACCGACCCGGGTTTGAAAATCAACTGGAACCCCTTCACCGAAACCTGGCGCAACCTCAAGCTGGCGCACGGCAACATCGTGGTGTTCCGCTCGCTCTTGGGCATCAGCTGGATGTGGTTCTTCGGCGCCGTGTTCCTGAGCCAGTTCCCCAGCTTCGCCAAGGAAGTGCTGCATGGCGACGCGCACGTCGCCTCGGCCCTGCTGGTGGTGTTCTCCATCGGCATCGGCATCGGTTCATTGATGTGCGAGCTGCTCAGCCGCCGCCATGTGGAAATCGGCCTGGTGCCCTTGGGCGCCATCGGCATGACGGTGTTCGCCGTTGACCTCTACTTTGCTTCGCGTGGCCTGCCCGCAAGCGAGGTGATGGGCCTGGCCGCCTTCCTGGCACAGCCGGCGCACTGGCGCGTCATGGCCAACCTGCTGTTGTTGAGCTTGTTTGCAGGCCTCTACAGCGTGCCCATGTACGCGCTGATCCAGCTGCGCAGTCCGGCCACGCACCGTGCCCGCATCATCGCCGCCAACAACATCCTCAACGCGCTGTTCATGATCGCCAGCTCGTTGATCGCCGGTGCGCTGCTGGCCATGGATGTCACCATCCCGCAGATCTTCTTCCTGGTGGGGCTGGCCAATGCGGTGGTGGCGCTCTACATCTTCCTGCTGGTGCCGGAGTACCTGCTGCGCTTCGTAGCCTGGGTGCTGAGCCACTTCGTCTACCGCTTCAAGGTGCAGGGGGACGAGCACATTCCTTCAGAAGGCCCCGCCATCCTGGCCTGCAACCACGTGAGCTTCGTCGACGCCGTGCTGCTGCAGGCCGCCAGCCCGCGCCCCATCCGCTTCCTCATGGACCACCGCATCTTCAAGGTGCCGGTGCTGGGCTGGCTGTTCAAACTCGCCAAGGCCATTCCCATCGCCCCGCGTGCGGAAGACCCGGAGGCCTACGAGGCGGCGTTCAAGGCTGCGGCGGATGTATTGAAGGAAGGCGACCTGCTGGGCATCTTCCCCGAAGGCGGCATCACCAAAGACGGCACGCTGCAGGAGTTCAAGGGCGGCATCATGAAGATTCTGGAGCAGCAACCGGTGCCCGTGGTGCCCATGGCACTGACCAACCTCTGGGGTTCCTACTTCAGCCGCATCGAGCTGGTGGGCGGCAAGCCGACGGCGATGGCCAAGCCGTTCCGGCGGGGGGTGTTCAATGCGGTGGGGTTGAATGTGGGGACTCCGATACCGGCTGGCCATGTGCAGGTGGAGGAATTGCGGGAGAACGTCGCGGCGTTACTGGAAACGGCGCCGGGTATGCGAGATAGTGAATGACAGTCGTAGGCTAGAAGGAGGTGTTCGCTGTCATATCCAGCAGCCGACTCACGTGCTCTCTATTCATCGATACGTATAGTGTCAACGCTACTATTGTGGCCATTCATTCGCGAGTGCGTCGTTAGAACGCTGCGGTATTAAGGAGAGGTGTATGTTCCTGACGATTCAATTTGATTCTTGGGAGGAGTTGCGGCGCGCGTTCGGGAGCCGTGCTTTGTGGGCCTTTAGGGGACACGCAGACGCGCGATGGTTCCCGGAAACAAGTCTTTTCCGTGAGGCGGAGCGCCAAGGATCTTTGGAATTCTCTCACTTGCGAGAGCGAGAAACGTGGATGTTGTATCAGTTTCGCCGGTTCGCGCACCACCATCGAGCCGATCTGCCGCCAACGGAAGACGTAGCCGACTGGCTTGCGCTGATTCAGCACTATGGTGGTCCTACTCGACTACTTGATTTCACATATTCCCTCTATGTCGCCGCTTTCTTCGCGGTTGAATCCGCTCAGAACGACGCCGCAGTTTGGTGCATTGACACGGACGTCATAGGTTATTTTGCCCACGAAAAATTCAATGCGCATAAGTTCGGCGCGATTGACGAAATTCGTCGACAGATGACGAAGCGCTTCAACGAATTGAGACTTGAGCGGAATGTACGGCCGGGGGTTTTGCATGTAGAGCCCGACAAGATGCATGAGCGCATGTATCTGCAACAGGGACTTTTCTTGGCTTCAATCGACCCAAATCATTCATTTCTGGTCAATCTCGCTGCCATGCTGGATTGCGACGTGTCGGTCTTCGACGATGCAAGCGTTAGCATGTGGTCGGAAGAGATCGACTTGAGACTGCAATTTGACGGAAACGACGAGCCGATCTCCATCGTCAAGCTGCTATTGCCGAGGGAGTGGCATGAAGAAATTCTCGACGAGCTTAGCTACATGAATATAAATGCGGCGACGCTGTTTCCTGGCCTGGAGGGTTTTGCACGGTCTCTTAGGCTGCATCTATGAAGCGTTCACGAGTTTGATTGCGAACTGGAATTCGACCCAGCAACCGAACAGCTTGGGGTGCTTGGCACCCGTTATTTATATCGAACGCCTGCGTTATTGATGGTTGACTGACGGATTTAGACTGATTTTGAACTAATCGGAGTAATCGAGAGGGCCGCGAATGAAGAAACTCCCGCTCAGCAAAGCCTTCACCCTGATCGAACCCGGCCCCGTGGTGCTCGTTACCACGCATGACGGGAAGCACTCCAACATCATGACGATCTCCTGGACCATGGTGGTGGACTTCACGCCGGTGTTTGCCATCACCACCGGGCCGTGGAACCATTCCTTTGCCGCGCTGCGCAAGAGCAAGGAGTGTGTGATTGCCATCCCCACGGTGGACCTGCTCGACAAGGTGGTAGGTGTTGGCACCTGTTCGGGCACCGACACCGACAAGTTCGAGAAATTCAAACTGACGCCGCAACCGGCCAGCCAGGTCAAGGCGCCGCTGATCAAGGAGTGCCTGGCCAACATCGAGTGCCGGGTGATCGACTACAACAAGAAGCACAGCATCGTCATCCTGCAGGGCGTGGCCGCCTGGGTGGACGCCACGCGCAAGGAGCGCCGCATGCTGCACGCCGTGGGCGACGGCACTTTCATTGCCGACGGCCGCAAGCTGGACCGCCGCCAAGCCATGCGTTCCAAGCTGCCGGCGGGCGTGTAGCCCCTCAGGCGGTGGTCGGCGCGCCGGTGACCGGGCGTAACTGAGGCTGGCAAAGGCCGGGGCCGGCGGTAAGATGAACCTGAATCAAAACAACCAGGAGCCATCTCACCATGAGCACAGCCCCCCAACACTGGCGTTTCTTCCGTGCCGGCGGTTTCGACCAGGTGCGGCTCGATACCGCTGAAGAACTCCTTGCCATCGACCAACTCGACCAGAAGCTCTGGGTGGCGCTGTCGTGCCCGGTCAAGGGCATCGAATTCGATGCCCGCACGCTGGCGCTGGTGGACAGCGATGGTGACGGCCAGATCCGCGCGCCGGAACTGCTCGCCGCCGTGCAGTGGGCCGGGCAACGCCTGAAGAATGTGGAGGTGCTGGCGCAGCAACTGCCCGGCGTGCCGCTGGAAGCCATCCGCGACGATGACGCCGAAGGGCTGGCGATTGCGCAGGCAGCGCGCGAGCTGTTGGCCGACATCGGCGGCAACCACGGGCTGGTGACGGTGGAGGCCGCACGTGCCGCGCAGGCACGTTATGCCGAACGCGCAACCCAGGCCTGGGAGGCCGCCGGTGCGCAGGCCCGCCCGTTGGGCGACGCCACCGAGGCCGCGCACGCGGCGCTGCTGGCGGTGGCCGAGAAGGTGGAAGACTGGTTTGTGCGTTGCCGGCTGGCGGCGTTCGACACACGCGCCGGTGCGGCGCTCAATGCTGCCGATGAAGCCCTGGTGTCTTTGGGCACCAGCACGCTCACCGCCGATGCCCAGGACATTGCCGCCTTGCCGCTGGCACGGGTGGAAGCGGGCGCAATGCTCTCGCTCATCAGTGGCCTGAACCCGGCCTGGGCCGAACGCATCAACACCTTGCGCGATGCAGCGGTGACGCCCCTGCTGGGCCAGCGCGACACGCTGAGTGAAGCCGATTGGCTGGCCCTGAAGGACAAGCTGGCGCCCTATGCAACCTGGCTGACCGCCAAACCCGACCCGGCAGCCGAGGGTGACGGCGTGCGCCAGCTGGAAAAGCTGGCCCATTACGTGCGCGACCTGATGCCGCTGGCCAACAACTTCGTCGCTTTCCGAGATTTCTACACGCGGCAGGGCAAGGCCACCTTCCAGGTCGGTACGCTGTACCTGGATGGCCGTTCCGCCGAGCTGTGCGTGGCCGTCAACGATGCCGGCCGCCATGCGGCGCTGGCCACGCTGTCGCGCATCTGCCTGGTTTATGTGGACTGCGTGCGCGGCGGCGAGAAGCTGAGCATTGCGGCGGCCTTCACCGCCGGCGACTCGGACCAGCTGATGGTGGGGCGCAACGGCGTGTTCTACGACCGCCAGGGCCGCGACTGGGACGCCACCATCAGCAAGATCGTCGATCACCCGATCAGCCTGCGCCAGGCGTTCTGGGCGCCCTACAAGCGGCTGGCGCGTTTTGTGGCCGAGCAACTGCAGAAGATGGCGGCCAACAAGGCGCGTGCGTCTGAAGACAAGATGACGGCGGCCGTGGTTGATGGGGGCAAGAAGGCGGTGGCCGGTGCCACGCCGGCCGCGGCACCGCCGCCCTTCGACGTTGGCAAGTTCGCCGGCATCTTTGCCGCCATCGGGCTGGCGGTGGGCGCGTTGGGCACGGCGCTGGCCTCGGTGCTGGCCGGGCTGTTTGCACTCAAGTGGTGGCAACTGCCGTTCGCGCTGGCCGGGCTGTTGCTGATCGTGTCCGGCCCGGCGGTGCTGCTGGCCTGGTTCAAGCTGCGCAGCCGCAACTTGGGGCCCATTCTGGACGCCAACGGCTGGGCCATCAATGCGCGCGCGCGCATCAACATTCCTTTCGGTACCTCGCTGACGCAAGTGGCACAGCTGCCGCCCAACGCCGAACGTGCGCTGACCGACCCCTACGCCGAGAAGAAAGCGCCCTGGGGCTGGTACGGCGCCATCCTGGCGGTGCTGCTGCTGGCCGTGTTCGCCTGGTACCTGCGCGCGCAGCTGCAGTAAGAGCGGTGTGAACGGCCTGCCGCAAGGCGGGCCGGTTGCGGTGCCGGGCTGACGGCTAGGCCATCCAGTCCGCCATCGGCTTGGGCCGCTGCAGCAGGTAACCCTGCAGGCAATCGCACCGGTTGGCGATCAGAAAGTCGGCTTGTGCTCGGGTCTCGACGCCTTCGGCAACCACCCGCAGGTTCAGGTGTCTGGCCATCGACAGAATCGACTTCACGATGGCGGTGTCACTCGGGTCGTCGGGCGTATCCTGCACAAAGCTCTTGTCGATTTTCAGCTCGTACAGCGGCAGTTTCTTCAGGTAGGCCAGGCTGGAATAACCGGTGCCGAAATCGTCGATGGAAAAACGGATGCCCATGTCGACCAGCTCGATCATGCGTCGTTTGGTCTCCTCCCAGTTCTGGATGAACAGCCCTTCCGTGACTTCGAACACCAGCCGATCAACCGGGGCGCCGGTCTCGTGCAGGATGGCGCGCACGCGGTTGACGAAGTCCTCCTGATGGAACTGGCGTGGGCTGACGTTGACGGACAGCGTGCCCTTGCGCCCGGTGGTGTCCATGTGGACCAGCATGTGGCAGGCCTGCCGGACGACCCAGTCACCCAGGGGAATGATGAGGCCGGACTCCTCGGCAATGGCAATGAATTCGAACGGTGAAATGCTGCCGAGGCTGGGATGGTTCCAGCGCAAGAGAAGTTCGCCGCCGATCTCGGTGAAGTTGTTGTCGAACTGCGACTGGACGTGCAGTTCCATCTGTCCGGCGGCAAGTGCCTGCTTGAGGTCCTGCTCCATCGCCAGCCGTGCCTCGACCTCGCCTTGCATCGTGGCCTGGAAAAATGAGATCCGGTTGCGCCCGGCGGCCTTGGCGCGGTACATGGCGGTATCGGCTTCGCGCAGAAGGTCATCGATGCCTTCATTGCTCTTGGGGAAGATCGTGATGCCGATGCTGCCGGTGCAGGCATAACGCCTGCCGTCGATATCGTGAGGGGCTTCCAGTGCCGCATGCACCTTTCTGGCAATCGACATGACGGCCAGGGAACTGGTTTCCTCGTCCGGTCCGAGGTCATTGACCAGCATCACAAACTCGTCGCCGCCCAGCCGGGCGATGGTGTCGTCGGTGCGCATGATCTCGCTCAGGTGTGAGGCGATCCGGATCAGGAGCTGGTCGCCGACGGCATGGCCCCGTGCATCGTTGATCTGCTTGAAATTGTCCAGGTCGACAAACAGCAAGGCGCCCTTTTTGCCGGTGCGCTGGGCGGACGCCAGCGCCTGTTTCATGCGGTCATGCAGCATGAGCCGGTTCGGCAGGCCGGTCAGCGCGTCCAGATAGGCCAGCCGGTAGGTGTGCTCCTCATGCTGTTTGCGCTCGGTGATGTCGCGTTCCACCGCCACCCAATGGGTGTACCAGCCGTTATCGTTTGCAACGGGAACGATGTCGATCTCGAGCCAGTATTCCTCGCCCGACTTGGTGTAGTTGACCAGCTCTTCCCGAACGGGCTGCCAGTTTTTCAGGGCTGCACCGATTCGCTCGCAGGCGTCGCGCGCCGTGTTCGGGCCTTGCAGGAAGCGGGGGCTGCGGCCGATCGCCTCTTCCCGGCTGTAGCCGGTCCGGCGTGTGAAGGCATCGTTCACATAGACGATACGGGGGCCGGGTTCACGGGTCGGCTCGGCTTCGGTGACGATCACGACGTCATTGAGGCGCGACAGGCAGGCCTCGAGCAGTCGCAGTGTCTCGTCCCGTGCCTTCAGATCGATTTCTGCATGCTTGCGTTCGGTGATGTCGCGTGCGATGGCGATGAAGCGTTCGCCATCGGCCGGCCGGCTGTCTTTTCGGGCGATGGAAAGCTCAAACCACTTGTCGCCATCGGGGTGCGGCGCCAGGTACTGCTTTCCGATCGAGAAGCCCTGCGCCCCCGCTTCCTGCACCGCCTCCATCCAGATGGTTGCGGCCTCGGCCGGCAACATGTCGGACAGCTTGCGCCCGAGAAACGATGTTGGGCGTGCAGACAGAAGGTCGGCGCGTGAAGACCGGTAGTGGTGAATGCGCCCATCCCGTCCCAGTTCCACCAGCAGGTCGGGAATGGCGTTCAGCGTGCTTTCCAGATCATCGCGGATGCCGCGCAGCTCCCAGGTTTTCTCGCGTGCTAGCGCAATGGCACGGGCCTTGCCGGTCGTCAGCATCCAGGTGACCCAGCCAAACAGCAGGCTCAAGAGCACGCCCACCAAAGCCACTTGTGTGTGCGCGACGTTGTCGAACCGCCGCTCGAACCCGGGCAAGGTGGCCACCTCGATCTGCCAGCGGTGGCCGCCCACATCCAGGGCGTTTCGGCTTCTGAGCTGGGTGCTGGCCTCGCCGCCGTCCTGCTGACCGCTGCGAAAGAGGAGCGTCTCGGGAGTACCTGCCGCACTCTCGAAGATGCTCAGGCCGATATCGGTTCCCAGCTCAATGTTGAGCCCGGCGATCAGGTCGGGAATCCGGAAGGGGGCATCGACCCAGGCCAGCAGGGCTTTGCGGCGGTCCTCCGGCGTGTCGAGCCGTGCGCCATTGGCATAGATGGGCAAATACATCACGACGGCTGCCGGCGCGTCCGGTTTGCCGACATCCTGCCTGAGCTGGAGCTTGCGCGACAGCACCACCTTGCCGCTGTCCCGCGATGTGTGCAGCGCCTCCTGCGCCTGCGGAATCGTCAAGATATCAAAGCCCACGACATTGCGGTTGTCGTTCGACAGCGGTTCAATCAGGGCAATCGGGGCGTAGACGTCGCGTTCGCCATCAGGTCGCAGGCGATATTCGGGGAAGCCGCGTGCGCGCATGTTGGCGATGTGCCGTTCCTTCTGCGTCCCGGGCACATGCAAGACGAGAGCGACACCCTGGAGTCCCGGCTCTGAAACGGACAGCTGCAAGGCTTGGGCATAGGTAAAGAACTCGTGCCGGTCGATCTGCGCCGAGCCGGCGAAGTAGCCTTTGATGCCGCGCAGCACCAGTTCATAGTTGGCCAGTCTGTCCTTGATGCCGCGGTTGATCCGCTCGACTTCCAGTTCAAAGCTGTGCTGGCGTTTTGCGCTGGTTTCGTTCTTCGCATCATGCCAATACCAGAAGGTGATGGTCAGCATGAGAAGCGACACGAGCAAAGACCAGCCCAAGCTGGTGCCTGCTGTGCTCATGTGGATGTCCCCGTTCCGGCGGTGATTGGGAGAGGTCTTCATGCGGTCATCCGGTTTGACGTGACACCTTAGGTTCTAACGTGCATAACCCAGTCTGTCGTGAATTCAGGATTGCGACAAGTCAGGTAAAGCCCGCTGTCTTTTGTCGGCGACACCGTGTTGGCTTAGGGGCCAATACCCATGATCGAATCGTGGGCACGCAGATCGATCACATCCAGCTGCGGATGCCCATGATGTTTCAAACGCGGTCATCAGGGATATGGCGTGCAGCAAGATCCCTGCCAGTTCTTGGCATCACGCAGCAGAGGGGGCGGTGTACGAAGCCTGCCGCGCCACGCGGCGCTTACACGCCGCGCGCCCGGTCCGCGTGGAACTGCTGCACGAAGGTGCCGAAAGTCCCGGCATCCAGCGCTGCGCGCACCTCGCGCATCAGGTTCAGGTAGTAGTGCAGGTTGTGCACCGTGGTCAGCATGGGGCCGAGCATTTCGCCGCAACGGTCGAGGTGGTGCAGGTAGGCGCGGCTGAAGCCCTCGCGCCCGCCCTGCGCATAGGGCACACCCGAGCGGCCGGCGCAGGCGTAGCAGGTGCAGGTCTCGTCCAGCGGGCGCGCGTCGCTCTTGTGGCGTGCGTTGCGGATCTTCAGGTCGCCGAAGCGCGTGAACAGGTGGCCGTTGCGCGCGTTGCGTGTGGGCATGACGCAGTCGAACATGTCGAAGCCCTGCTGCACGCCGTACACCAGGTCTTCCGGCGTGCCCACGCCCATCAGGTAGTGCGGCTTGTGCGCCGGCAGGCGCGGGCCGCAGTGGCGCATCAGGCGTTGCATGTCTTCTTTCGGCTCGCCCACGCTGACGCCGCCCACCGCAATGCCGGGGAAGTTGAGTTCTTCCAGCCCGGCCAGCGATTCGTCGCGCAGGTTTTCGTACATGCCACCCTGCACGATGCCGAACAGGGCGTTGGGGTTTTCCAGTCGCGCAAATTCGTCCTGGCAACGCTTGGCCCAGCGCAGCGAGAGCTCCATGGACACGCGCGCCTCGCGCTCGGTGGTGAGCTGGCCTTTGGTCTTGGGGTCGAGCGAGACATAAGGCGTGCACTCGTCGAACTGCATCACGATGTCGGAGTTCAGCACGGTCTGGATCTGCATCGACCCTTCGGGCGTGAGGAAGAGCTTGTCACCGTTGACGGGCGAGGAGAACTTCACGCCTTCCTCGCTGATCTTGCGCATCTCGCCGAGGCTCCAGACCTGGAAGCCGCCCGAGTCGGTGAGGATGGGTTTGTTCCAGTTTTCGAACTGGTGCAGGCCGCCGAAGGACTTCATCACGTCCAGACCCGGGCGCATCCAGAGGTGGAAGGTGTTGCCCAGGATGATCTGCGCGCCCATGTCCTCCAGGCTCTGCGGCATCACGCCCTTGACGGTGCCATAGGTGCCCACCGGCATGAAGACGGGTGTTTCCACCACGCCGTGGTTGAGCGTCAGGCGGCCGCGACGGGCATGGCCGTCGGTTTTGGAGATGTCGAATTTGAGCATGGGCTCGATTTTCGCAAACTCGCCGGGGGCTGGCGGGGTTATTGCGCCAGTCGACGATACCCGTGCGTCGTTTCGTCGAGAATGCAGCGGTCTGTTTTTTATCGTCAAGTCTAGGAGTCCCCCATGAAATCCCGCGCCGCCGTGGCCTTTGCAGCCGGTCAACCCCTGCAGATCGTCGAGATCGACGTCGCTCCGCCGAAGAAGGGCGAGGTCTTGGTGAAGATCACCCACACTGGCGTCTGCCACACCGACGCCTTCACGCTCAGCGGTGACGACCCTGAGGGTATCTTCCCCGCCGTGCTGGGCCACGAAGGCGCGGGTGTGGTGGTAGAAGTGGGTGAGGGCGTCACCAGCGTCAAACCCGGTGACCACGTCATTCCGCTCTACACCGCCGAATGCGGCGAGTGCCTGTTCTGCAAGAGCGGCAAGACCAACCTCTGCGTGGCCGTGCGCGCCACCCAGGGCAAGGGCCTGATGCCCGACGGCACCACCCGCTTCAGCTACAACGGCCAGCCGATCTACCACTACATGGGCTGTTCCACCTTCAGCGAATACACCGTGGTGGCCGAAGTCTCGCTGGCCAAGATCAACCCCGCGGCCAACCCTGAGCAGGTCTGCCTGCTGGGCTGCGGCGTCACCACCGGCCTGGGCGCCGTGAAAAACACTGCCAAGGTGCAGCCCGGCGACAGCGTGGCCGTGTTCGGTCTGGGTGGCATCGGCCTGGCCGTGATCCAGGGTGCCAAGCTGGCGCAGGCGGGCCGCATCATCGCCATTGACACCAACCCTTCCAAGTTCGACCTGGCGCGCACTTTTGGCGCCACCGACTGCATCAACCCCAAGGACTACGACAAGCCGATCCAGCAAGTCATCGTGGAGATGACCACCTGGGGCGTGGACCATTCCTTTGAGTGCATCGGCAATGTGAACGTCATGCGCGCCGCGCTGGAGTGCGCGCACCGCGGCTGGGGCCAGAGTGTCATCATTGGCGTGGCCGGTGCAGGGCAGGAGATCAGCACCCGGCCCTTCCAGCTCGTCACCGGCCGGCGCTGGCTGGGCACGGCGTTTGGTGGCGTCAAGGGCCGTTCGCAGCTGCCGGGTATGGTGGAAGACGCGATGAAAGGTGATATCCAGCTCGCGCCCTTCGTTACGCATACGCGTGGCCTGCAGGACATCAACGAAGCCTTCGACCTCATGCACGAAGGCAAGTCCATCCGCACTGTCGTCCATTACTGAGCCAGAGGAGATCACGCATGAACCGCGTTGAGCGCCACGCCAGCTTTGGCGGCCGGCAGGAAGTCTGGAAACACACGTCCGCCACCCTGGGCTGCGACATGAAGTTCGGCATCTACCTGCCACCGGCGGCGGTGGCGGGTGAGCGCTGCCCCGTGCTCTACTGGCTCTCGGGCCTGACCTGCAACGAACAGAACTTCATCACCAAAGCCGGCGCGCAGGAACACGCTGCGCGTCATGGCTTCATCCTCGTCGCACCCGACACCAGTCCGCGCGGCCCCGGTGTGCCCAATGACGAGGGGTATGACCTCGGCGAGGGCGCAGGCTTCTACCTCAACGCCACGCAGGCCCCCTGGGCGCAGCACTACCGCATGCAGGACTACGTGGCGCAGGAACTGCCCGCGCTGATCGAGCAGCACTTCCCTTCCACCGAGCAGCGCGGCATCTTCGGCCACAGCATGGGCGGCCACGGCGCGCTCGTCACCGCGCTGCGCCACCCGGGTCGTTACCGCAGCGTCTCGGCCTTCGCGCCCGTGGTGGCGCCCAGCCAGGTGCCCTGGGGCAGCAAGGCCTTCATGGCTTATCTGGGTGAGGATCGGGACGCGTGGAAAGCCTGGGATGCGGTGGAACTGATCGCCACCGCCCAAGAGCGCCTGCCCCTGCTGGTGGACCAGGGCGAAGCCGATGAATTCTTAGCCAAGCAGCTGCGGCCGGAGTTGCTGCAGCAGGCGTGTGATGCGGCGGGGCACCCGCTGACGCTGCGCCGCCACGCGGGCTACGACCACAGCTATTACTTCATCGCGAGTTTCATGGCGGACCACTTTACCCACCACGCGAAGGCGCTGGGCTAAAGCGCCCAGCCTCGTGCGCCTGTTGCGTCAGTCCGCCGACATGGCGGCGGCCTTGGCCACCTTGCCCAGCCGCTCGTACTCGCTGGCCGCCAGCCGGGCCAGCATGTCGGGCGTGGAGCCTTCGGGGGTGAAGCCGCTCTTGATGAGTTTGGCCTTCACCTCTGGGTCCTGCAGCGCTTCGTTAAAGGCCTGAGACAGGCGCTGCGTGACCTTCGCGTCCATGCTCGCGGGGGCGAACACGCCGAACCAGGGGTCGATACCGTAACCCTTGAGGCCGGCCTCGGCCAGCGTCGGCACATCGGGCAGGGCGGGCGAGCGCGCCTTGCCCGCCACCGCCAAGGCGCGCAGTTTGCCGGTCTGGATATGCGGCAGGCTGGCCGGCAGGTTGTCGAACATCACCGTCAAGTGGCCGCCCAGCATGTCATTGATGCCGGGGCCACTGCCCTTATAGGGCACATGCGTCAGCTCGGTTCCCGTCATCTGACCAAACATCGCGCCTGCCAGATGCATCGAGGTGCCCGCGCCTGCTGTGCCATAGGTCAGACCCGGATGCGCTTTGGCGTAGGCGATGAACTCCTGCACGTTCTGGCTAGGCACTTTCTGAGGTGCGACCGTCAACACGATGGTTGAGTAGCCGAGCATGCTCACAGCGGTGAAGTCCTTGCGCGGATCAAAGGCCATCTGCTTGTAGATGTGCGGATTGAGCGCATTGGTCGAGATGGCGCCAAAGCCGATGGTGTAGCCGTCCGGCGCGGCCTTGGCCACAGCATCCATGCCGATGTTGCCCCCCGCGCCCGGGCGGTTCTCGATTACCACGGGCTGCTTCAACTTCCTGCCCACGAACTCGCCGGTCGTTCTTGCCACCAGGTCGGTGGTGCCACCGGCCAGATAAGGCACGATGAACTTGATGGGTTTGGTCGGCCAATTGCCGTCCTGGGCCAGGGCCGTGAGCGGCAAGGCCAGCGTGAGCAGGGCCAGTGAAAGGCTATGTCGGCGGGCAGGTTGCAAGGTCATTTTTGTCTCCGGAATGTGCGTTGATGTTGTTGTAGGGGGCATTCTGTCAGACCCCGCTGAATCAAGACGACAACGACGAATTCTGGAGCGGGTTTATGGCGAGCGTTGCAACAGCATCGCATCCCCATAACTGAAGAAGCGATAGCTGTGTTCGATCGCATGCCGGTACAGCCCCATGACGTGCTTGTAGCCTGCAAAGGCACTCACCAGCATCATGAGAGTGGACTTCGGCAGATGAAAGTTGGTGACCAGCAGGTCGGCCACCTGGAACTGGAAACCCGGGGTGATGAAGATTTCGGTGTCGCCGCTGGCCTGGCCGGTCTTGGCCCAGGATTCGAGCGTGCGGATGGTGGTGGTGCCCACGGCCACGATGCGGCCGCCGCGGGCTTTCGTTTCTGCGATGGCCTGCTGCGTGGCGGCGGGCACCTCATACCACTCGCGGTGCATGCGGTGCTCGGCCAGGTTTTCGGTTTTCACGGGCGAGAAGGTGCCGGCGCCCACGTGCAGGGTGACGTTGGCGCGGCGGATGCCACGGGCTTCCAGCGCAGCCAGCAGACCTTCGTCGAAATGCAGGGCGGCGGTGGGTGCGGCGGCGGCGCCGGGTTTGGCGGCGAACACGGTCTGGTAACGCGCCACGTCCTCGGCACTGTCGCTGTGCTCAATGTACGGTGGCAGCGGTACATGACCGTGCTGCTCCATCAACGCGTGCGGTTCGTCGCTGAACTGCAGGCGGAACAGCTGCCCATCTTCATCCGGCCAGCGACCCAGCAGCGTGGCCGTGTAGCCGCCCACCATCTGCAGCACCATGCCCACCGGTGGCTTCTTGCTCACCTTCATGTGCGCCACTACCTCAAAGCCCGGCAACACGCGCTCGATCAGCAGCTCCAGCTTGCCACCGGTCGGTTTCTCTCCAAACAGGCGAGCCTTGACGACTTGGGTGTCGTTGAAGACCAGCAGGTCGCCCGGTTGCAGCAGCCCGGGCAACTCGCGGAAGATGCGGTCCACCGGCTGTGCGCTGCGGCCGTCCAGCAGGCGCGAGGCGCTGCGCTCAGCAGCCGGGTGCTGGGCGATCAGTTCGGGGGGGAGTTCGAAATCGAAATCGCTGAGGGTGAAGACGCGCGTGGCGTCAGGGGAAGCATGGTGCATGTGCTTGAGGGTTGGACGAACCCGTGCCAAGTAAAAGACAAGGCAGAATTGTCCCATGACCGTGCCGCCGCCCGCTCCCGCCCGAAAAAAAGCCGCCAAAGCTGCGGCCAAGGACGCCGTGGCGGGCGAGGCCAAGCGCGTAGACAAAAGCCCGGCCCAGAAGGCGCTGGAGAAACTTGGCCTCAAGCGCGACATCGACCTGGCCTTGCACCTGCCGCTGCGCTACGAGGACGAGACGCGCATCACGCGGTTGGTCGATGCGCGTGAGGGCGGCACGGTGCAGATCGAGGCCACGGTGACGGCCAGCGAGGTGACCTTCCGCCCGCGCCGTCAGTTGCTGGTGACGGTGGACGATGGCAGCGACACCTGTGTGCTGCGCTTTTTCAATTTCTACCCTTCGCAACAGAAGGCGCTGGCAGTAGGCGCGCGCATCCGCGCCCGCGGCGAGATCCGTGGTGGTTTCATGGGCTGGACCATGATGCACCCGCACACCCGGGCAGCCGGCGGCGAGTTGCCCACCGCGCTGACGCCGGTCTACCCGACAGTGGCCGGGCTGCCGCAGCCCTACCTGCGCAAGGCGGTGCTGGGTGGCTTGGCGCGGGCCGACCTGGTGGACACGCTGCCTGCCGATATTTCAAGCCAAATTGGCCTGAAACCCTTGTGGAATCTGCGCCAGGCGCTATCGTTTTTGCACCACCCGACGCCCGATGTGTCGCTGGCACAGCTGGAAGACCACAGCCACCCGGCCTGGCAGCGGCTCAAGGCGGAGGAGTTGCTGGCACAGCAGCTGTCGCAACTGCAGTCGCGCCGCGAGCGCGCCCACCTGCGCGCGCCGGTGCTGCGGGCTGACGGCGCCGGCTCGCTGCACGAACGGCTGCTGGCCAGCTTGCCGTTCCAGCTCACGGCAGCGCAGCGCCGCGTGGGTGAGGAGATTGCGCACGACCTGGCCGATGCCGTGCCCATGCATCGCCTGTTGCAAGGCGATGTCGGTTCCGGCAAGACGGTGGTGGCGGCGCTGGCCGCGACGCTGTGCATCGACGCCGGCTGGCAGTGCGCGCTGATGGCACCGACCGAGATCCTGGCCGACCAGCATTTCCGCAAGCTGGTGGGCTGGCTGGAGCCGCTGGGCGTGCGTGTGGCCTGGCTCACCGGCAGCCAGAAGAAAAAGGAACGGGCCGAGATGCTGGGCCTGATCGAGCGCGGCGAAGCCGGCCTGGTGGTGGGTACGCACGCCGTGATCCAGGAGCAGGTGCAGTTCAGGAACCTGGCGCTGGCCATCATCGACGAGCAGCACCGTTTCGGCGTTGCCCAGCGCCTGGCCTTGCGCAGCAAGACCAACGGCGATGAGGTGGAGCCGCATCTGCTGATGATGACGGCCACGCCGATCCCGCGCACGCTGGCCATGAGTTATTACGCCGACCTCGATGTCTCCACCATCGACGAACTGCCGCCCGGGCGCAGCCCGATCGTGACCAAGGTGGTGTCCGAGCAGCGGCGCGACGAGGTGATCGAGCGCATCCGCGGCCAGTTGGCGGCTGGCAGGCAGGTCTACTGGGTTTGCCCGTTGATCGAGGAGAGCGAGGCGCTTGACCTGACCAATGCCACGGCCACGCACTCGGAACTGAGCGAGGCCTTGCCGGGTGTCATGGTGGGCCTGCTGCACTCGCGCATGCCGACGGCCGAAAAGAAGGCGGTGATGGCGCTGTTCACCAGCGGCCAGATGGGGGTGCTGGTCAGTACCACGGTGATCGAGGTCGGTGTCGACGTGCCGAATGCCTCGCTGATGGTGATCGAGCATGCCGAGCGTTTCGGCCTGAGCCAGCTGCACCAGCTGCGCGGCCGCGTTGGTCGTGGTGCGGCCGCTTCGGCCTGCGTGCTGCTGTATTCCACCGGCGACGCGCCACGCCTGGGCGAGACGGCGCGTGCGCGCCTGAAGGCCATGGCCGAGACCAGCGACGGCTTCGAGATCGCGCGGCGCGACCTCGATATCCGCGGCCCGGGCGAGTTCCTTGGCGCACGCCAGTCCGGTGCGGCGCTGCTGCGTTTTGCCGACTTGGCCACCGACACCCACCTGCTGGCCTGGGCGCGTGAGGCGGCGCCGCTGATGCTGGACCGCTACCCGGAGCTGGCGGCCAAGCACGTGGCGCGCTGGCTGGGCGGCAAGACCGATTACCTCAAGGCCTGAGGCTGTTTCAGAGCCGGGGGTCAGTCGCAAATTTGTAGCATCCGATCCACACGGGGCATGGGATTTCGGCCAATGTGATTTAGACTCGCCCCATTCCACTCCGGGCAGATCTACCTGCCGCGCACTACCTTTTTCAAGCAACGATGGCCACCGAACCCGCGAACCCGCTCGCCGCCGGCGACACCGCCGAGCTCTATCGCGCTGCCATCGGTCCGCGCGGCCAGGACTACTACCTGCGCCAATTCACCCGTTTCGACGCTGCCGGCAAGACCGGTGCTAGCTGGCACTGGCCGGCCTACTGGAACACGCTCAACTGGCTGGCCTACCGCAAGATGTGGGGCCAGGCGCTGGCCTACCTGGCCGCGGTGCTGGGCATGGCGCTGCTGGTGTTCGGCGTCGGCAAGCTGCTGTTCAGTTATTCCGACACCACCGGGCTGCTGCTGTTCCTGGCGTTCCTGACGGCGGCCTTTGTGGTGCCGGGGCTGTACGCCAACGCCTGGTATTACAACTTCTGCAATGAGAAGATTTCTGCCGCCCTGCGCGCCACGCAGGAGGTAAAGGATGCCTGCGAGGTGCTGGCCGCGCAGGCCAGCAGCAACAAACGTCTGCTGGGGCTGGCCGTTGCCAATGTGGCGCTGATGGCGCTGCTGGCCGGCGCGGTGGTGTTGCTGTTCAACCCGGCGCAGGATTTCATGCAGTTTGCGCAAGGCGGTCCGGCCAAACCGTCGACACCCGTCATGCCTGAGATGGCAGCCGGTACCCAACCGGTGCTGGCACCGACCAGCGTGGCCCCGTCGGAGCCGGCGTCAGCGCCGGTGCCGCCAGTGGTGACGGCGGAAGCCCCCAAGGCGGAGCCACCCAAACCCGAAGCGCCCGCGGCCGCTGTGCCGGCGGAGGTGGCCGGCCTGACCTCGGACACCCAGATCGAACATTACCTGGCCCGCATGGCGGAAAAGGCCGCTGTGCCGAGTGACGAACAAACTGCAGCGAAAACGGCCGAGAAAGCCGCCGACAAGACGGATACCAAGGGCGCGCGCACGCCGGAGGTCAAGGTGGCGCAGAAGACTGAAGCGAGTCCGGCAGCGACTGCCAAAGCGGCCCGTGCCTCTGAGCCGGTGCGCCCGGCCGCTGCGAAGGCGGTGCAGGTTGCCGCCGCCAGCCCGGACAAACCGGTGGCGCCGAAAGCGGCGCCAGCCAAGGCAGCTAAAGCCGATGCCCCCAAGACAGATGCTGCTGCACCAGCACCGAAGGCCGGCGCAGACAGCGCCGCCCCGGCCAGTGCCGACAAGCCGAAGGCCAGCACCAAAGCCAGCAAGACGAAAAAGTCCTGGTACGTGCAGGCGGGCGCCTTCGCGCAAGAGGGCAATGCGCAGAACGTGCGCTTGCGGATCGAGGCCGCGGGTCTGGAGACCAGTACCGCGCCCTACGAGACCCAGGCCGGCCGCCTGATTCGCGTGCGGGTGGGGCCCTTTACCGCCAAGGCCGATGCCGAGAAAGCCGCGCTGCAGGTTCAGGCGCTCGACCTGCCAGCGGTGCTGTTCAAGGAATAAACCCGCCTGGCCCGGTGAGAGCCCGCCGGCCAGCTCAACTCCGCTCGCGAAACAACTGGTGGATTGCGCTGCGCAACCAGGCGTGTGCGGGGTCTTTCTGGAAGCGGCGATGCCAGAACAGATGCACGTCGATCACGGGCGATTTCATCGGCGTCTCCACATAACGCACCTGGCCATGCTGGACGCAGAAATCAGCTAAGTCTTTCGGCACGGTGGCCACCACATCTGAACTTTCCACGATCGGCAGCAGGCTCATGAAGTGCGAGAGCTCGACCAGCACGCGCCGCTGGATGCCCTTTTTCTGCAGGAACTGCTCGAATACGTGTTCACGCCCATCCGGCTTGACCACGGCATGCGATGCTGCCAGGAATTGCGACAAGGTCATTTTCGACTTGATCGTCGGATGGTCCTTGCGCACCAGGCAGACATGCGAGTTCCTGATCAGCCGCTGCTGGAAGAAGCCGGCCTTCTGCAGGTCCGGGAAGTAGCCCAGTGCCAGTTCGGCGGCGCCTGACTCCAGGCTTTCCGCGGCCGCATGACGCGGCATGGCCAGGGTCCGCAGGTTGGTGTTGGGGGCCTGGCGGGCTAGGCAGGCCAGGATGCGCGGCAGGAAATTGACTTCGGCGATGTCGGGCGTCACCAGCGTGAACGTGCGCTGGCTGACGGCGGGGTCGAAGACCGAGCGCTGAAGAATTTCCGCCTTGATGGTGCGCACGACCTGGCGGATCGGTGCGCCCAGTTCCGTGGCGCGCGGCGTCGGCCGCATCTCGGCGCCGGTACGCACGAACAGCGGGTCGTCGAACAGGGTCCGCAGCCGGGCCACGGCCGCACTCATCGCCGGCTGACTCAGGTTGAGGGCTTCGCCGGCGCGGGTCACGCTGCGGTGCTCAATCATGGCATCAAACACCACCAGCAGGTTGAGATCGACCGATCGAATATCCATGCGATGGATTCTATCTATCCAGAAAATCGGCTAGATCAATGGTGTGACTCTGCCTAGACTTCGCTCCACTTTGCATTTGACGCAGATCAAATTTCAAATAACAGGAGACAGGATCCGTGCAAGAACTCACGCTGGCGCAGGCCAACCAGATCATTGCCGCTGCCTTGGCGCGCGCTAGGCAGGAACGTTACAAGCCGATGGGCATCGCCGTGCTCGACGAGGCCGGCCATCTGAAGGCCTTTGCACGCGAAGACGGCGCCAGCATGTTCCGTTTCGAAATTGCCCAGGCCAAGGCTTGGGGGGCGGTCGGCATGGGCGTGTCCAGCCGGGTGCTGGGTCAACGTGCCAAGGACAACCCCAATTTCCTGGTGTCGCTGGCGGCGACGGCACAGGGCAAGCTGCTGCCGCAGACCGGTGCGGTGCTGATCCAGGACGCCAGTGGTTCGGTACTGGGTGCGGTCGGGGCCAGTGGCGGCACCGGCGATGAGGACGAGGCCATCTGCATCGCCGGTATCGAAGCCGCCGGCTTGCACGCAGGTTGAACGCATGAACGGGGCGAAGATGAGCTGCCGCTGCGGCGTGGATGTGCATGCGCACGTCATCCCGGGCGAGTTTCCAACGTACCTGGGCGGGGTAACCCCGGCCGGCTGGCCGGCCATGGCACCGGCCGACGCCTGCCATCGCCACGTGATGATCGACGGCAAGAACTACCGCACGGTGTCCGACAAATGCTGGACGACATCGCGCCGCCTGGCCGACTTCGAGGCCATGGGGCTGGTGTTGCAGGCGGTGTCGCCGATGCCGGAGCTGCTGTCCTACTGGCTGGCGCCGGCCACCGGCGCGCAACTGGTGCGCTTCCTGAATGAGCAGATCGCCGGTATGGTGGCAGAGTCCGGCGGGCAACTGGTCGGCTTGGGCGCCGTGCCGCTGCAGGACATGGCGCTGGCGATCCGCGAGCTGCACTACCTCAAGGATTCTCTCGGTTTTTCCGGTGTGGAGATTGGCAGCAATATCAACGGCATCGTGGTGGGTGACCCGCGGCTCGATCCCTTCTTCGAGGCCTGCGAGGCGCTCGACATGGCAGTGTTTGTCCACGCCTTGCGCCCGACCGGTATGGACCGGCTGGTCGGTCCGCCGCCGCTGCAGCAGGTGCTGGCCTATCCCACCGATGTCGGGCTGGCCGCCGCTTCGGTGCTGACCGGCAACCTCATGACGCGGCGGCCGAAGCTGCGCCTGGCGTTCAGCCACGGCGGCGGCACGCTGGCCATGCTGCTGCCGCGGCTGGAGCAGGCGATGTCGGTGTTTCCGGCGCTGCGTGACAGCGTGAACCGTTCGCCTACAGAGCAGGCGCGCGAGCTGTTCTATGACACGCTGGTGTTCGACGCGCCGACCTTGCAGCATCTGGTGCGGACCTTCGGCGCTTCGCAACTGATGCTGGGTACCGACTACCCCTTCAATTTCCACGAGCCCCAGCCGGTGGCGCGTATCGAGCAGGCCGGCTTCGATGGCAACGTGGCTGAGCAGTTGCTGCAAGCCAATGCCCGGCGCTTTCTGGGTCTCGGCGTTTCAATTCCGGAGAACACCCCATGACGCATGCTTCGTCCCGCGTGAGCGCCCTGCGCAGCGTGGCATTGACCGTACCCGACTTGGCGCTGGCCGAGCAGTTCTATACCCAGACCTGGCACCTCGACGTGGCCGCGCGCACGGACAAGGCGATCTACCTGCGCGCCACCGGCGCCGACCACCATGTGCTGGCCTTGCACGAGGCGCCCGGGCCGGCGCGCATCCGCAACGTGACGCTGCGTGCGCGCAGCGCTGCTGCACTACAGGAGGTCGCACAGGCTGCGGTGGCGGCCGGCGGGCGGGTGCTGCAGCCGGCCGGTCCGCTGGGTGAGCCGGGGGGCGGCACGGCCGTCACGGTGGCCGATGCCGACGGCCGCATCTTCCGTCTGGTGCACGGCGACGTGTTGCATGCCGATGCGCATGAAGAAAAAGACCGACCCGTGCGGCTGGCCCATGCCGTGCTCAACAGCCACGACGTGGAAGCCACCCGGCGCTTCATGGAGCAGGTGTTCGATTTTTCGCTCTCGGACCGGACCCGCATCATGGCCTTCATGCGCTGCAACAGCGATCACCACAGCATCGCGCTGGGCGATACCGACAACGACGCGCTCAATCACATTGCCTTTCTCATGCCCGACCTGGAGTCGGTCATGCGTGGCGGCGGGCGCATGCGGGACGCCGGGTTCGGCATCGAGTGGGGGCCCGGCCGCCACGGCCCGGGCGACAACGCCTTCAATTATTTCGTCGGTCCCTTCGACGTCGTCATCGAATACACCGCCGAGGTCGAGCAGGTCGACGACAGCTACCAGGCCGGCCAGCCGTCCGACTGGACCTGGCCGCCGGGCCGGGTCGACCAATGGGGTATTTCCCAGCCACCCAGCGCGCGCCTGAAACAGGCGCAGCGGGCCATCGTTTTCGTTTCCTGAAACCGTACCAAGGAGTTCTCATGCGTTTCATCACCTTCATCCAGGGCGGTCAACATCGACTGGGCCTGGTTGTCGACAACCAGGTCATCGATCTGAACCAGGCGCAGCCGCAGATCAGCGCCGACTTGCGCACTGCCCTGCGTGCGGGCCAGGACCTGGCCGCTGCCGCCAGGGCTGCCATGGCTTCGAATGCGCCGCGCGTTCCCCTGGCCGGCGTGCAGCTGGCGCCCGTGCTGCCCGAGCCCGGCAAGATCGTCTGCCTGGGCCTGAACTATTACGACCATGCCAAGGAGGGCGGGCGCGAGAAGCCGGTCTACCCATGGTTTTTTCTGCGCTCGGCCTCGTCCTTGCTGGCGGCTGGCGCCAAGGCCCTGCGACCCAAGGTGTCGGAGCGACTGGATTACGAAGCTGAGCTGGCGGTGGTGATCGGCAAGACCGTCAAGCACGCCACGCTGGACAACGCGCTCGACGCCGTGTTCGGCTATTCCTGCTTCAATGACATCTCGGTGCGCGACTACCAGAAGAAGACGCCGCAGTGGACCATCGGCAAGAACTTCGACCGCACCGGTCCCTTCGGTCCGGTGCTGGTGACCGCTGATGAATTGCCGCCGGGCGCCACCGAGCTGCGCATCCAGGCGCGCCTGAACGGCCAGGTCATGCAGGACGCCAACACGCGCGACATGATCTGGGGTGTGGCCGAATCGATCCAGTTGCTGAGCGAGTGCATGACACTGGAGCCGGGTGACCTCATCATCATGGGCACGCCGGCCGGTGTGGGCCAGGCGCGCACCCCGCCGGTATGGATGAAGCATGGCGACGTGGTCGAGATCGAGATCGAGAAGATCGGCGTGCTGCGCAACACCATCGAAGACGAGGTGGCCTGAGCATGACGGCAGAGAGCAAGCAGACACCTTTTGATGTCGCCATCGTCGGCTTCGGCCCCTCGGGCGCGGTGGCCGCCGGCCTGCTGGGCGCGCAGGGCATCCGCACCTTCGTGTGCGACAAGCTGCGCGACGTGTACGACAAACCGCGCGCGATCGCGCTGGATCACGAGATCATCCGGCTGTTCCAGCAGATGGGCGTGGCCAAATTGATCAAGCCCTATACCGAGCCCTTCACCGATTCAGTGTACTACGGCGTCGATGGCCAGATCATCAAACGCATGTCGACGGTCGAGCCGCCGTTCCCGCTGGGCCATACGCCGTCCATCGTGTTCACCCAGCCGCCGGCCGAGCGCATCCTGCGCGAGCATGCCCAGTCCTTTCCCGCGGTCACCGTGGCATTGGGCCAGACGCTCACGCAGGTCACGCAGGACAAAACGCTGGTAACGCTGGCGCTCTCCGGCGACGACGGCACGTCTTCCACCGTGCAGGCGCGCTACCTGATCGCCTGCGATGGCGCCTCCAGCACAGTGCGTGGCCAGGTCGGCATGGCGCTGGAAGACCTCGGTTTCGACGAGCCCTGGCTGGTGGTCGACGTGCTGGTCAACGAGCAGGGCCTGGCCAAGCTGCCCACTACCAGCGTGCAGTACTGCAATCCCGAACGTCCCTGCACCTACCTGATCTGCCCGGGCAACCATCGTCGCTGGGAAATTTCTATTAACCCCGGCGAGGACCCGAAAGAGGTGGCCACGCCCGAAGGCACCTGGAAGCTGCTGGCGCCCTGGCTCACGCCGCAGGATGCCACGCTCTGGCGCCAGGCCAGCTACCGCTTTCATGCGCTGGTGGCTGGCGAATGGCGCCGCGGCCGCGTCTTCGTGGCCGGTGACGCGGCGCACCAGCAGCCGCCCTTCTTGGGGCAGGGCATGTGCCAGGGCGTGCGCGATGTGGCCAACCTGTGCTGGAAGCTAGGCGCGGTGTTGCGTGGCGAGGCTGGCGATGCATTGCTCGACACCTATGGCACCGAGCGCAAGGGCCACGTGACCGAACTGACGACGCGCATCAAGGGCATCGGCCGGATCATCTGCGAGCGCGACCCGGTGCGTGCCCGGGCCCGCGACGCGCAACTGCTGCAGGACTGCGGCGGCGTGGTCAAACCCACACCGCGCCAGGACGTGCAGCCCGCGCTGCAAAACGGCCTGCTGGCGCAGTCTGCGCACCCCGCGCGCGGCACCATCTTCCCCCAGCCCTGGCTGATGGTCGGCGGCGAGAAGAAACGCATGGACGATGTGCTCGGCTCGGGCTGGCGCTTGATCCTGGCGGCGAACGCCGGCATTGACGCAGTTCAAGCGGCCCGCCTCAGTGCGCTGCCGAACCTCACGGTCGCCAAGCTCGGCACGCCGGAGTTGAGCGAGGTCGAAGGCGTGTTGGCACGTTGGTTCGAGCGTTACGGCGTGCTGGCCGCGATCGTGCGACCGGACCACTACGTCTACGGCGTCGCAGCTTCCGAACAGGTATTGACCCAGCAGCTGACAGCGTTGAGGCTGCACTGACGACCCGGTATTTCAAGCAGAACATCAACGAGGAGACAAACATGCAACGCAGAAACTTTGTACAGGCGACACTGCTGGCGGCGACGGTCCATTCCGCCTGGGCTCAGGGCGGGGCCTGGCCCGACAAGCCGGTCAAGATGATCCTGTCGCAGCCGCCGGGCTCCGGCCCGGACAACGTGGCCCGCCTGTTGGGCGACCGCATTGGCAAGACCCTGGGGCAGTCGATCGTGATCGAGAACAAACCGGGGGGCCAGAACGTGATCGGCGCCCAGGCCGCCGCCCGTGCGCCGGCCGACGGCAACACCTTCTATTTCGCCACCACGGCCGCGCTGGTCACGAACAAGCACTTGTTCAAGACCTTGCCCTACGACCCGCAAAAGGATTTCGTGCCGGTGGCGTTCGTGGCCAAGAGCCCCTTCGCCGTGCTGGTCAGGGCCGAGTCGCCCATCAGCTCGATGCAGGATCTGGTGGCGCGTTCCAAGGCGGCGCCGGGCAAGCTGTCATTGGCCAACGAAGGTCCGCGCACTTTTGGCGGCATCATCGCGCGCCTGATCAACGCCCGCACCAAGATGGACGCCAATCTGGTGTCTTATGCCTCGGTGGGCGTTTCCGTGCAGGACGTCATTGGCGGCCATGCCAATGCGGTGGTGGCCGATCTGGCGTCCACGGCTCAGCTGGTGCGCCAGGGGCGCCTGCGTATTCTGGCCGTCACCGCGGCCAAGCGGGTGGCCGGTTGGGAATCGGTGCCGGCCCTGGCCGAGATGCTGCCCAACTTCGAAATGATCGGCTGGTTCGCCGTGATGGCGCCTGCCGGCACGCCGGCCGCTGTGGTGGCGCGCCTGAACAAGGAGATCAACACCTTGTTGGCGGATGCCGATACGGCACAGCGCATGTTGACGATCGGCCCGATCGCAGAGCCCATGGGTTCGCCCGATCAGCTCGGCGCTTTCCTGAGTCGGGAGCACGAGCGCTGGAACGAGGTGGCCAAGGAAATCGGCCTGCTGCCGGAGTAGGCAGCAGCGCGGTGCTCGGGCTGGTTTAGCGCTGACCGATTTTCACGTTGCCGAAAATGCTCTGCGCCTCGCGCGGCAGGCAGCGCCAATATTGGGCGCTGGCCTGCACCTGGCCGCCCAGTTCGGCGGCCGCTTCCCAGGGCCAGCGTGGCTTGTAGAGCAGGACGCGGGCGATGGCGATCAGGTCGGCATCACCGGCTTGCAGAATGTCTTCCGCCTGATTCGCCTGCGTGATCAGGCCGACGGCCGTGGTGGGCAGGCCGCAGGCCTGGCGGATTTCGCGCGCAAACGGCACCTGGTAACCCGGGCCCAGGGTGATCTTCTGCAGCGGTGACACGCCGGCAGTGGAGACGTGGATGAAGTCGCAGCCCAGGGCTTTGAGCTGGCGCGAGAACTCTGCCGTCTGCGCCACGTCCAGCCCACCCTCCACCCAGTCGATGGCCGAGAGGCGCACCCCGACCGGGCCGTCGAACACCTGGCGAACAGCGGCAAACACTTCGAGTGGGAAGCGCATGCGATTGGCCAGGCTGCCGCCGTAGGCGTCATCGCGCTGGTTGGCGAGCGGCGAGAGGAACTGGTGCAGCAGGTAACCGTGCGCCGCATGCAGCTCGATGGCGTCGATGCCGATGCGTTGCGCGCGCTGGGCGGCGGCGACAAAGGCGTCGCGGATCTCCGCCATCTCGGTCTGCGTCAGCGCCGTGGGCGGCGCCTCGGCGGGCAGTTGCGGCAGGGCCGAAGGGCCGAAGGGTTGCCAGCCGCCCTGTGCGGGCGTCAACAGCTGCCCGCCTTGCCAGGGCGCTGCGCTGGAGGCCTTGCGCCCGGCATGCGACAGCTGGATGCACACCGGCATGGGCGGCGCCAGCTGGCGGGCGCGCTGCAGCGTGTTGCCCAAGGTGTGTTCGGTGCGTTCGTCCCACAGGCCCAGACAGTCGGGGGTGATGCGGCCCTCGGGTGTGACCGCCGTGGCTTCCAGCGTCAGCAGCCCGGCGCCGCTGTTGAGCAGGCTGGTCCAGTGCGCCAGGTGCCAGTCACCGGCTTCGCCGTTGACGGCAGAGTACTGGCACATGGGGGCGATGACGATGCGGTTGGCAAGCGGCAGCCCGCCGCGCGGCGAGGGCAGGGTGTAGGGGGAGAACAGCAGACTCACGGAAAATCCTCACGGCATGAAGGGGGTGTGTGAAATTGTGTCACGCTGCACGTGACAGTGATTTGGCACAATGGCTTGACCCATGGAACAATCAACTTCGCTATGAAACCCTACGCCCTTGCTGCTTTGGTGCTATTTGTTGCCCAGCCCGCTCTGGCGCAGTTGCCGGCGCGCGATCTGAATGTGGAGTTGCGGCAGATCGAAGAAGGCAGTACGGGGGGCTACACCATCGGTACCCGGCCGCAGACGCCGTTGCTGACGCCGCAGCAGATGCTGGTGCGCAATGGCAGCAAGGCCTCGTTCAGCCTGGGGCAGACGATCCCGCTGCAGTGGGTGCAGTCGGTGTCTTCCACAACCTCAACCCTGTCGGTCACTGGGGCGGATGCCAGCAGCCGCGGCGGTTCCGTGTCGCAGGCGCTGGTCTGGATGGATGCCGGCCAGAGTCTGGCGGTCAAGCCGCGCTGGTCGGGCGGCAGGCAGCCGGTGACGGTCGAGGTCGAAATGCAGTCGGCCAGCATGGAGCCGCGTCCGGGCGCCGAATTGCCGAGCCAGGCGCGCAGCCAGCTGGTCACCACGGTGGGAGCACCATTGGGGCAGTGGGTCACGATTGCCACCACCGGCAGCAGCCAGCCCCGGGGAACTTACGGCAGCGAGAGTGCGGGCGAGGGCCGGCGCCTGCTGCAGTTGCGGGTGTCGCTGCCCTGAGTCTGCCGGGTTGAATGTCACAATCACGCCATGACACTGACCGAACTCAAATACATCGTTGCCGTCGCGCGCGAGAAGCATTTCGGCAAGGCGGCCGAGGCCTGTTTCGTGTCGCAGCCGACGCTGTCGGTGGCTGTGAAGAAAATCGAGGAAGAGCTCGACGTCAAGCTGTTCGAGCGTAGCGCCAACGAGGTGACGGTCACTCCGCTGGGCGAGGAAATCGTGCGCCAGGCCCAGGCGGTGCTGGAGCAGGCGGCCAGCATCAAGGAAATCGCCAAGCGCGGCAAGGACCCGCTGTCCGGCCCGCTGCGCCTGGGGGTGATCTACACCATCGGCCCCTACCTGCTGCCTGATCTGGTGCGCCAGATGATCACGCACACGCCGCAGATGCCGCTGATGCTGCAGGAGAACTTCACCGTCAAGCTGCTGGAGATGCTGCGCACCGGCGAGATCGATTGCGCCATCCTGGCCGAGCCTTTTCCAGACACCGGGCTGGCGGTGGCGCCGCTGTACGACGAACCGTTTTACGCGGCCGTGCCGACCAGCCATGCGCTGGCGCAGCGCGACAGCGTCAGCAGCGAAGAGCTCAAGACCGAGACCATGCTGCTGCTGGGCACCGGCCACTGTTTCCGCGACCATGTGCTGGAGGTGTGTCCGGAGTTCGCGCGCTTTTCCAGCAATGCGGAAGGCATCCGCAAGAGTTTCGAGGGCTCTTCGCTGGAGACCATCAAGCACATGGTGGCCGCCGGCATGGGCGTGACGCTGGTGCCGCGCCTGAGCATCCCGAAGGCCGATCTGCTGCCCAAGGCCAAGTCCAAGAGCGCGGGCCAGGAACTGAGTTTCATCAAGTACCTGCCGTTCAGCGGTGAGCCGCCCACGCGCCGCGTGGTGCTGGTGTGGCGGCGCAGTTTCACGCGCTATGAAGCCATTGCCGCCTTGCGCAACGCCGTCTATGCCTGCGAGCTGCCGGGGGTCAAGCGGCTCTCGTAGCCTGTGCCGTTTTCTGAATTTTTCGAAGGAGTGACCATGGCCAAGAATTCCGCCAAATCATCGGCGCCCGCCATCAACATCGGCATCAGCGACAAGGACCGTGCCGCCATTGCCAAAGGCCTGAGCCATCTGCTGGCCGATACCTACACCCTCTACCTGACCACGCACAACTTCCACTGGAACGTGACGGGGCCGATGTTCAACACCCTGCACACCATGTTCATGACGCAGTACACCGAACTGTGGAATGCGGTGGACCCGATCGCCGAGCGCATCCGTTCGCTGGGTCATGCGGCGCCGGGTTCCTACGCCCAGTTCGGCAAGCTGGCTTCGGTGCCCGATGCGCCAGCAACGCCGCCCAAGGCCTTGGAGATGGTGCGTATCTTGGTGCAGGGCCACGAGGCCGTGGCGCGTACCGCGCGCAGCCTGTTTCCGCTGGCCGACAAGGCCGGTGACGAACCAACCGCCGACCTGCTGACCCAGCGCCTCACGGTGCATGAGCAGACCGCCTGGATGCTGCGTTCCCTTCTGGAAGACTGATCAACCTACTGCGCGACCCGATCTTGCGCCTGCGCGTCTTGCCGTACCCGCAGTACGGCTGCGATGCTCGGCGCAACCTCGGGCCGCTCGCTACGGTTTCTCACCCTTCCAGTTCCTGATATGCCGATCTTTGCTGCATCCCCGCGCCTGACCCTTTACCTTGACCTGATCCGCTGGGACCGCCCGGCGGGCTGGTTGCTGCTGCTCTGGCCATCCTTGAGTGCGCTCTGGGTGGCGGCCGATGGCTTCCCGGGGTGGCACCTGCTGGCCGTGTTCGTGCTGGGCACCATCCTGATGCGCAGCGCCGGTTGCTGCCTCAATGATGTGGCGGACCGCGACTTCGATCGCCACGTCAAGCGTACCGCCCAGCGGCCGGTGACCGCCGGCAAGGTCTCGGTGCGTGAGGCGCTGTGGCTGGGCGTGGTGCTGGCGCTGCTGGCTTTCGGGTTGGTGCTGACCACCAACCCGGTGGCGGTGCTGTGGTCGTTTGCCGCGCTGGCGGTGGCCATGGTCTACCCGTATGCCAAGCGCTTTTTTGCCATGCCGCAGGCGGTGCTGGGTGTGGCCTTCAGCTTCGGTATCCCGATGGCCTTCGCTGCCGTGCAAGGCCAGGTGCCGGTGCTGGCCTGGGTGCTGCTGCTGGGCAATCTGTTCTGGGTGCTGGCCTACGACACCGAATACGCCATGGTGGACCGCGACGACGATCTGCGCATCGGCATGAAGACGTCGGCCATCACGCTCGGACGCTTCGATGTGGCGGTGGTGACGGCCAGCTACCTGGTTTACCTGTTGATTTGGGTTGTGGCCCTCGTCAATCATGCGCGAGGCGCTATCTTTTATATAGCACTTGGCGTGGCGCTGGTTCAGGTGGCTTGGCACTACACGCTGATCCGTGGCCGCACACGCGAGGGCTGCTTCAAGGCCTTCCGCATCAACCACTGGCTGGGCTTCACGGTCTTTGCCGGCATCGTGGCCGGTTATTCGCTGACATGAAAAAGCCGCCCCGTGGGGCGGCTTGATGGGAAGCGGTGCTGCGTTACGAGAGCGCAGACGCTGCGGCCATTATTTCTGCTTCTTCGCTTTCTTGGACTTCTTGGCTTTGGCCTTTTTCTTGCTGGCCTTGGCTTTGGGCTGGGCTTCAGCCGGCTGCGGCTGGGCCGCGGGTTGCACGGCAGGCTGTGCCGGCGTAGCCGGTTGCGCCTGGGCGGATGCCTGTGTGGAAACCGCAAGCGGCAGGGCCAGCACGGCCGCACTGATCAGGGTGGAAAGCAGTTTGTTCATGGGGCAAATCCTATCGTCGTTATGTTTGGAATGCGCGGTATCAGCCCAAGGCCGTGCGCAAACTGCACTTTAACGCTATCCGGCGCCTGTTTTTCAATCCCGACCGAATTCTTCGCCAAGTTCCCGGGCGCGCTGCTGGGCGGCCTGCAGGGCTTGCACGAACAGCGGTTTGACCTGGTGTGCTTCCAGGCTGCTGATGGCCGCATGGGTGGTACCGCCTTTGGAGGTGACGCGCTGGCGCAGAATGTCCGGCGGCTCGCTGGACGCATGCGCCAGGGCGCTGGCGCCGCGGAAGGTTTGCACTGCCAGCTTGTAGGCCTGTTCGCGCGTCAGTCCCATGCTGGCGCCGGCATCGGTCATGGCTTCCAGGAAATAGAACACATAGGCCGGACCCGAGCCGGAGAGGGCGGTGACGGTGTCGATCTGCTCTTCACGCTCAAGCCAGACGAATTCGCCGGTGGTGGCAACCACCTCCTCGATGCGGTGTCGGTCTTGCGGTGTCACGCCGGGGCGGGGGAACAGGCCGGTGATGCCCTGGCCAATGAGGGCCGGCGTGTTGGGCATGCTGCGCACCACGCGGTCGGTGCCGAGCCAGCGCGCGATGCTGGCGCTCGGGATGCCGGCCGCCACACTCAGGTGCAGGGCAGACTGCGTGTGCGCCTGCACCGGCGCCGCGGCTTCCTTGAAGGTCTGGGGTTTGACCGCCCACACCACCATGCCCACGCCGCGCAGGAATTCGCCCGCCTGCGCATGGGCCGTGATGCCGAACTTGGTCTGCAGGGCTTGCTGTGCCTCGGGGAAAGGTTCAACCACTTCGATCTGGCTGGCAGGCAGGCCGCGCTGGATCAGGCCGCCGATGATGGCGCTGGCCATGTTGCCGCCGCCAATGAATGCAATGCGCAGGGTTGGATCGCTCATCTTCTTGTTCCTTCAATTCGCAGGTCACGAACGGTGTCACCTGAACAGGGTTGTGATTGTCGCCGCTCAGAGGACCGACCCCGGACCGGGGCCTGGCCCATGGGCCACGGCCGGCGTTGCCGCCTACAGGGTGCCAGCAGCTGGTTTCGTCGCGAACTGGCCAGCGGACGTTCAGGGCGTGGTGGTCTGGCGCACAGCGCGTTCCCACTGGGCCATGCGTTCATGGGCCTGGTCGCGTCCCAGCGTCGGCAAGAAGGTGCGCTCGGCACGCCACAGGCGACTCAGCTCGTCGGTGCCGGCGTACAAGCCGGTGCTCAGCCCCGCCAGGTAGGCGGCGCCCAGCGCAGTGGTTTCGATGACGTCCGGCCGCACCACGGGAATGCCGAGCAGGTCGGCCTGGATCTGCATCAGCAGGTCATTGGCACATGCGCCGCCGTCCACGCGCAGCTCGCTCACCGGGCTGCCGCCTGCCGCCACGGCATCGCGGCTCATGGCCTCCAGGAGGGCTGTGCTCTGGAAGGCGATGCTCTCCAGCGCCGCCCGTGCGATGTGCGCCATGGTGGTGCCTCGTGTGAGGCCGGTGATGATGCCCCGCGCATCGGCTTGCCAGTATGGTGCGCCCAGACCGGTGAAGGCCGGCACCATGATCACGCCCCCGGCATCGGGAACGCTTTGCGCCAACGTCTGCACCTCTCCGCTGGCCCGGATGGCGTTCAAGCCATCGCGCAGCCACTGGACCACGGCACCGCCGACGAACACGCTGCCTTCGATGGCGAATTCCGGTTGCTGGGTGGGCTGGGCCGCGCTGGTGGTCAGCAGGCCGTTGCGTGAGGCCTGGAATCTGTGCCCGGTGTGCATGAGCATGAAGCAGCCGGTGCCATAGGTGTTCTTGGCCATTCCCTCCCGGAAGCAGGCCTGTCCGAACAACGCGCTCTGCTGGTCGCCCGCCACGCCGCCAATGCGGATCGCATGGCCGAGCAGTTCGGCTTTGACCGCGCCATAGTCAGCGCTGGAGGGGCGGACTTCGGGCATGAGCTGCGGCGGGATGTCGAGCATGGCGAGCAGTTCGGCGTCCCACTGGTTGCGGTGCACGTTGAACAGCATCGTGCGCGAAGCGTTGCTGACGTCGGTGGCGTGCACGGCGCCACCGGTCAGCTGCCACATCAGCCAGCTGTCGACGGTGCCGAAGGCCAACTCGCCTGCCTGTGCCTGCTGCCGTGCGCCCGGCACGTTGTTCAGGATCCATTGCAGCTTCATGCCGGAGAAGTAGGCGTCGACCAGCAAGCCCGTGCGTTCGTGAATCAGCGGGGCGTGGCCTTGCTCCCGCAATTGCGCGCAGGCCGGCTCGGCGCGGCGGTCCTGCCAGACGATGGCGTGGTGGATAGGCTGGCCGGTTGTGCGGTTCCAGACCACCGTGGTCTCGCGCTGGTTGGTGATGCCGATCGCATGGATGGCCGCGGCGCCGATGCCGGCCTTGCGCAGCACCTCACGGGCTGTGGCCAGCTGGGTCTGCCAGATCTGCTGCGGATCGTGTTCCACCCAGCCGGGCTGGGGGTAGATCTGGGGCAGTTCCTGCTGGGCCAGCGCGACGATCCGGCCTTGCTCGTCAAAGATGATGCTGCGTGAGCTGGAGGTGCCCTGGTCGAGGGCCAGCAGATAAGTCATGGGGTGATTCGGCAGTGGTAGGTCATTCGAGGCACACGTCCAGACGCACGCCGGCGTCGTCGAGCAGGGCGTGGAATGGCGCGGGCGGCTCGGCATCCGTGAACAGGCGGTCGATCTGTGACAGGGTGGCGACTTCCACCATGGCGGGCCGGTTGAACTTGCTCGCGTCCGCCGCCAGCCAGACTTCGCGCGCGTGTTCGATGATCGTCTGGGCGACCTTGACTTCGCGGTAGTCATAGTCGCGCAGCGAACCGTCCGACTCGATGCCCGAGATCCCGATCAGTGCGATGTCGACCTTGAACTGGCGGATGAAGTCGACCGCGGCCTCGCCCACGATGCCGCGGTCACGCGGCCGCACGACGCCGCCGGCCACGATGATTTCAAAACTCGGGTTGCTGCACAGGATCGTGGCGACGTTGAGATTGTTGGTGATCACGCGCAAACCCGAGTGATGCAGCAGCGCGGCCGCGATCGCCTCGGTCGTGGTGCCGATGTTCAGGATCAGGGAGCAGTCGTTGGGTACCTGCTGCGCGATGGCGCGTGCAATGCGTGCCTTGCCTTGTGAATTGAGCCGCTGGCGCTGCTGGTGGGCAATGTTTTCGGTTGTCGAACTGGGCACCCGCACGCCGCCGTGAAAACGCGTCAAGGTCCCCGTCTCCGCCAGTCGCTGGATGTCGCGTCGCACCGTTTGCAGGGTGACGGCGAGTTCCTCCGCCAGTTGTTCCACCGTGGCCGAGCCCCGCGCGCGCACGACGTCGATCAGTTTGAGTTGCCGGGGATTGAAATTCACGATGCGTGCCGGGGGTAATTCATCAGCGGATGACTATAAACCGAATCAAAAAGAACGAATTTAAGGGAATACCAGTAGCTAAAACGAAAGAAAAAGAATCACAATCGAAAAATTACGAACATAAAGACCGGCCTTCCGAATTCGCATATGCGTTCGGTGGGGTGCTGGCCGAATTCTTGGAAAGGTGGCTCGATGCAGCTGGTATTGGATGGCATCGGTAAGAAAGTGGGCGCCGAGACCTGGCTGCATCCCATGAGCCTGGACTTGCGCAGCGGTGCCGTGACGGTTCTCCTGGGGGCGACACAGGCCGGCAAAACCAGCCTGATGCGGCTCATGGCCGGGCTGGATGCCCCCACGGCCGGCCGCGTGCTGGTGGACGGCCGGGACGTGACCGGCGTGCCGGTGCGCCACCGGGACGTGTCCATGGTGTACCAGCAATTCATCAACTACCCGTCCATGACGGTGGCGCGCAACATCGCCTCCCCCATGCGGTTGCGCCGGCAGATCGATGTGGATGCCCGGGTGCGTGAGCTGGCTGCGAAGCTGCATATCGAACCTTTCCTGGACCGGTTGCCGGCCGAACTGTCCGGTGGCCAGCAGCAGCGTGTTGCCCTGGCCCGCGCGCTGGCCAAGCAGGCGCCCTTGATGCTGCTGGACGAGCCCCTGGTCAACCTGGACTACAAGTTGCGCGAAGAACTGCGCGAAGAGCTGACCCAACTCTTTGCCACCGAAGGATCGACGGTGGTGTACGCGACGACGGAACCGGCGGAAGCGCTGCTGCTGGGCGGCTACACGGCGGTGCTGGACCAGGGTGAACTGCTCCAGTACGGTCCCACGGTCGACGTCTTCCATCGGCCCCGCTCGCTGCGGGTGGCGCGCGCCTTCAGTGATCCACCGATGAACCTGATGGCGGCGGAGGTCGCGGCCGACGGCCTGCGCCTGCGCGGCGGCCCGGTCTTGCCGTTGGCGCCGTCCGGCGCGCTGCCGGGCGGCGCCGTCACGGTGGGGCTGCGGGCCAGTGCCTTGCGTGTCGTGCCGCGCGCGCACGATGTGGCCTTGTCCGGTCGCGTCGAACTGGCCGAGATCTCGGGATCGGACACCTTCGTGCACGTGGGAACCGCTGCCGGAGAGCTGGTGATGCAGCTCACGGGGGTGCACTATTTCGAGCTGGGGGCTGCGCTGACGGTGTGGTTCAGCCCCGCGCAAGCCTATCTCTTCGATGCCGCCGGCGATCTGAGCATCGCGCCGCAACGAGACCGGGAGCAGTGACATGGCGCGCATAGAACTCGATTTGGCGCATGCTTACCGGCCGAACCCTCGAGAGGACGGCGACTATGCCCTGCTGCCGCTGAAGATGACGTTTGAGGATGGCGGGGCCTACGCCTTGCTCGGCCCTTCCGGCTGCGGCAAGACCACCATGCTCAACATCATGTCCGGGCTGCTGCTGCCTTCCCACGGCAAGGTCCTGTTCGACGGGCGCGATGTCACCCGCCTCAGCCCGCAGGAGCGCAACATTGCGCAGGTATTCCAGTTCCCGGTCATCTACGACACGATGACCGTGGCCGAGAACCTGGCCTTTCCGCTGCGCAACCGCCATGTGCCGGACGCGCAGATCCGCCAACGCGTTGGCGAGATCGCCGAGATGCTCGACCTGAGCGGCCAGCTCAACCGGCGCGCCGCCGGACTTGCCGCTGATGCCAAACAGAAGATCTCGCTCGGGCGCGGCCTGGTGCGTTCCGATGTTTCGGCGGTTTTGTTCGACGAGCCGCTGACGGTGATCGACCCGCACCTCAAGTGGCAACTCCGCCGCAAGCTCAAGCAGATTCACCACGAACTCAAGCTGACGCTGATCTATGTGACCCATGACCAGGTCGAGGCCTTGACCTTTGCCGACCAGGTGGTGGTGATGACACGCGGCAAGGCGGTCCAGGTGGGGCCGGCGGATGCGCTGTTCGAGCGACCCCAGCACACCTTTGTCGGTCATTTCATCGGCTCGCCGGGCATGAATTTCCTGTCGGCCGAAGTGCGCGACACAAGCCTGCTTCTGGCGGGCCGGACGCTGCCGCTGCCGCACCGGGCGGCGTTGCCGGTCGGGCCGGTCAAGCTGGGCATTCGCCCCGAATACGTGGCGGTTGTGGCGCCCGATGCGGCCGGAGCGGTGCCCGCCCGTGTGCAACAGGTGCAGGACGTGGGTACCCATCTGATGCTGACGGCGGAGGTCCTGGGCGAGCGGGTCAAGGCCAGACTGAGTGTCGAGTCGCCGGCGCTTGTGCCGGGTGACACGGTCTGGCTGCAGCTGGTGGGGGGGCACACCTGCTTTTATGTGAATGAGGAACTGGTGTCATGAGCGCTGCGAACAAACCCGTGAACCAGAAGGCCTGGTTCCTGATTCTTCCGGTGATCCTGTGCGTGGCGTTTTCGGCGATCCTGCCGCTCATGACGGTGGTGAACTACTCGGTGCAGGACATCATCTCGCCCGAGCGTCGCGTCTTTGTGGGGACCGAGTGGTTTGCCGCCGTGATGCGTGATCCGGAGTTGCATGAGGCCTTGCTGCGCCAGCTGGGGTTTTCGCTGGCAGTGCTGGCGGTCGAGCTGCCGCTGGGCATCCTGCTGGCGCTGGCCATGCCGGCACAAGGCTGGAAATCATCGGCCGTGCTGGTGATGATGGCCCTGTCGCTGCTGATCCCCTGGAACGTCGTCGGCACCATCTGGCAGATCTATGCCAGGGCCGATATAGGGCTGCTGGGGGCGGCGCTGGACTACATCGGGCTCGACTACAGCTACACCGGCAATTCCTCCCATGCGTGGATCACGGTGCTGGTGATGGATGTGTGGCACTGGACGCCGCTGGTCGCCTTGCTGTGTTTTGCCGGCTTGCGTTCGATTCCTGACGCCTATTACCAGGCAGCCCGCATCGACGGGGCCAGCAAGTTCGCCGTGTTCCGTTATATCCAGCTGCCCAAGATGCGCGGCGTGCTCATGATCGCCGTGCTGCTGCGCTTCATGGACAGTTTCATGATCTACACCGAGCCGTTCGTGCTCACGGGCGGCGGGCCGGGCAATGCGACCACTTTCCTGTCGCAATACCTGACACAGAAGGCGGTCGGCCAGTTCGATCTGGGCCCGGCAGCGGCGTTTTCCCTGATCTATTTCCTCATCATCCTGTTGCTGTGCTTCATCCTCTACAACTGGATGCAGCGTGTGGGCACGGCGGACAAGCAGGGAGCCGGCCATGAATGAAAAACGCTTCCAGAAACGCACGCTTTTCCTGATCGCCTATCTGGTGTTCGCCATATTGCCCATCTACTGGATGGTCAACATGAGCTTCAAGACGAACGAGGATATCCTGTCGAGCTTCTCGTTCTTTCCGCAGCATTTCACCCTGGCGAACTACGCGACTATCTTCACCGATCCTTCCTGGTATTCGGGCTACATCAACAGCCTGATCTATGTCGCCATCAACACCGTGATCTCCGTGACCGTGGCGCTGCCCGCGGCCTACGCCTTCTCGCGCTACCAGTTCCTGGGCGACAAGCATGTGTTCTTCTGGCTGCTGACCAACCGCATGACGCCGCCGGCCGTTTTCCTGCTGCCGTTCTTCCAGCTCTATACGACGGTGGGCCTCATGGATACGCATATCGCGGTGGCGCTGGCGCACCTGCTGTTCAACGTGCCCCTGGCGGTCTGGATTCTGGAGGGCTTCATGAGCGGCATCCCACGCGAGATCGACGAGACCGCCTACATCGACGGCTACAGCTTCCCGCGCTTTTTCCTGACCATTTTCCTGCCTCTCATCAAGGCAGGTGTGGGTGTCGCCGCGTTTTTCTGCTTCATGTTCAGCTGGGTGGAGTTGCTGCTGGCGCGTACGCTGACCAGCGTCAATGCCAAACCCATCGTGGCGACGATGACGCGCACGGTGTCTGCGGCGGGCATGGACTGGGCCACGCTGGCGGCCGCCGGCGTGCTGACCATCGTGCCGGGCGCCATCGTGATCTGGTTCGTGCGGCACTACATCGCCAAGGGCTTCGCCATGGGCCGGGTCTGAGCAGAAGAGGAACAAGACATGAATCCCATATCGCAGCGACGATCCAGGACGCAAAACCCAGGGCGCCCGTGGAACCGGCTTTGCCGGGCCACAGGGTGCGTTCCCCTCAGGGGGAGAAGCGCCGCAGGCGCTACAGGGGGGCGCCATGTTTGACTGGATGGCCTGGACCACGCCCGTGGTGGTTTTCTTTGTGTGCATCGTCCTGCTGCTGTTGGGCATGACGGTGTGGGAGATCAAGTCGCCAACCGCGCGTCGCCGCGGGTGGCTGCCGCTGGAGACCACACGTGGTGATCGCCTGTTCATCGGGCTGCTGCTGGCGGCGTACGTGAATCTGATTTTCGTGGGGGCCAGCGGCGCCTTGGCGCAATGGCTGGGGATGTCCTCGGAACCTTCCGTCTGGTTCAGTTTCGTGTTTTCCATGGCGCTCTTGCTGCTGGTGATGCGCAAGGGCTGATCCTTTCCCTTCGTCAGGCTCTCTCCTTCCCCTGAGCCGGACGATCTCTTGAATCCCAGGGGGAGCGACTATGAGGAGACAGACATCATGAAGACGCGGTATACAGCGGTGGCCTTGGCGATAGCCGTCTTGACTGGGCCGGCTGCCATGGCGGGTGAGGCCGAGGCGAAGAAATGGGTTGACAGCGAGTTTCAGCCGTCGACCCTGAGCAAGGAGCAGCAGCTCTCCGAGATGAAGTGGTTCATCGATGCAGCCAAGAAGCTGCAGGCCAAGGGGGTCAAGGAAATCTCGGTGGTGTCGGAGACCATCACCACACACGAATACGAGTCGAAGACGCTGGCCAAGGCGTTCGAGGAAATCACGGGCATCAAGGTCAAGCACGACCTGATCCAGGAAGGCGATGTGGTCGAGAAGCTGCAGACGTCCATGCAGTCGGGCAAGTCCATCTACGACGGCTGGATCAGCGACTCGGACCTGATCGGCACACACTACCGCTACGGCAAGGTCATGAACCTCACCGACTACATGGCCGGGACAGGCAAGGAGTACACCAACCCGGGGCTGGACCTGAAGGATTTCATCGGCACCAAGTTCACGACGGCGCCCGACGGCAAGCTGTACCAGCTGCCCGACCAGCAGTTCGCCAACCTGTACTGGTTCCGCGCTGATCTCTTTGCCCGGAAGGATTTGCAGGACAAGTTCAAGGCCAAGTACGGTTACGACCTGGGTGTGCCGCTGAACTGGAGTGCGTATGAGGACATCGCCGAGTTCTTCACCAATGATGTGAAGACCATTGATGGCAAGCCGATCTACGGGCACATGGACTATGGCAAGAAAGACCCCAGCCTGGGCTGGCGTTTCACCGATGCATGGCTGTCCATGGCCGGCACGGCCGACATCGGCACACCCAACGGCTTGCCGATCGACGAGTGGGGCATTCGCGTGGCGGCGGACAAGTGCACGCCGGTGGGTGCCTCGGTCGCCCGTGGCGGTGCGACCAACTCACCTGCAGCTGTCTATGCGCTGACCAAGTATGTGGACTGGATGAAGAAGTACGCGCCCAAGGAAGCCACTGGCATGACCTTCGGCGAAGCCGGCCCCGTGCCGGCGCAGGGCCAGATTGCACAGCAGATCTTCTGGTACACCGCCTTCACGGCCGACATGACCAAGCCGGGCCTGCCGGTGGTGAATGCCGATGGCACGCCGAAGTGGCGCATGGCGCCGGGCCCCAATGGCCCGTACTGGAAGCAGGGGATGCAGAATGGCTACCAGGACGTGGGTTCGTGGACCTTCTTCAAGGGACATGACGCCAACAGGACGGCCGCGGCCTGGCTGTACGCCCAGTTTGTGACGGCCAAAACCGTTTCGCTCAAGAAAACCATGGTCGGCCTGACGCCGATCCGCGAGAGCGACATCCAATCCAAGGCCATGACCACGATGGCGCCCAAGCTTGGCGGGCTGGTCGAGTTCTATCGCAGCCCGGCACGCGTGGCCTGGTCACCGACTGGCACCAATGTGCCCGACTACCCCAAACTGGCCCAGCTCTGGTGGAAGAACGTGGCGCAGGCGGTGACCGGCGAGAAGACCCCCCAGGCGGCCATGGACAACCTGGCGGATGAGATGGACCAGGTCATGGCCCGGCTGGAGCGCGCCGGCATGGCCCAGTGCCCGCCCAAGTTGAATCCGAAGGGCGATCCTGCCAAGTGGCTGAGCAACAAGACCGCACCGTGGGCCAAACTGGCCAACGAAAAGCCCAAGGGGGAAACCATCAACTACGACAAACTGCTTCAGGCATGGAAGGACGGCAAGGTTCGCTGACCGGCCGATCGGGTCGACGCGCCCGCGCGTGGCGGCGTCGGCCCGTGGTGGAATCAATGGTTGTTTGGCGTACTCCCCTATGCAGCTCTCGATGAAAGGGTGGCTCCGCCTGTGCGGCTGCCACAGAGCACAAAAGTCATGAGTGAACCTCAATTTCCACAACCCAGCTTGCGTTCGCAGCTCGTGCAGCGCTTGGCAGAGCCGCGTGTGTGGGATGTGGCCATCATTGGTGGCGGCGCAACCGGCCTCGGTGTCGCGCTGGATGCGGTTGCGCGCGGGCTCTCCGTCGTGCTGGTCGAGTCACATGATTTTGCCAAGGGCACTTCATCGCGGTCTACCAAGCTGGTGCATGGTGGTGTCCGCTATCTGGCGCAGGGCAATATCGCGTTGGTGCGGGAAGCGCTGCATGAACGTGCCACCCTGCTGCACAATGCGCCGCATCTTGCGCAGCCACTGCCTTTCGTGATGCCTTCCTACCATTGGTGGGAAGCGCCCTTCTATGGCATCGGCCTGAAGGCCTATGACGCACTGGCCGGCAAGGCAGGTCTGGGGGCCACCGAGTTCCTGAGCCGCGGGCAGGTGCTGGCGTGCCTGCCTACTGCACAGGCGCCAGGCCTGAAAGGGGGTGTCAAATACTGGGATGGCCAGTTCGACGATGCGCGGCTGGCCTTGGCGATTGGTCGCACGGCGGCGGCCCGTGGTGCGTTGCTCCTCAATTACTGTGCAGCCACGGACCTGGTTCACGATCAGGGCAGGGTTGCCGGCTTGATGTGCGAGGACCGCGAGACTGGACGTGCCTACCGGATCCAGGCGCGCTGCGTGGTCAATGCGGCAGGTGTCTGGGTCGATGAATTCCGGCAAAAGGATGGCGACGCACTGAGCCGGCCGGTCAAGCCGATGGTTGCGCCGAGCCAAGGTGTGCATTTGGTGGTAGATCGCGAGTACCTGCCGACCGACCATGCCCTGCTTGTCCCCAAAACAGCCGATGGGCGGGTGCTGTTCGCGGTACCTTGGCTGGGCAAAACCATTCTAGGGACAACGGATACACCGCGAAACGATCTGGCGCGTGAGCCGGCTCCGTTTCGTGAAGAGATTGACTTCATCCTCACGGAGGCCGGTCGCTACCTGGCCAAGGCGCCCACACGTGCTGATGTGCGCAGCGTCTGGGTCGGCCTGCGCCCCTTGGTCAAGCCGCCTGACGAGGAGGGGGGGAGTACCAAGGCATTAAGCCGTGAGCACACGGTGTTGGTTAGCCGCAGTGGGTTGGTCACGGTGACGGGGGGAAAATGGACGACTTACCGGGCCATGGCGGAGGATGTCCTCGATCATTGCTTCCGGAATGGGATCTTGGATGGTCCTCGTGCGAAAGTAACTGCTAACTTGAAACTTGTCGGGGCACCTCCGGACGGTGTCTCGTTGGCCGTCAGCGCGCCGCCGGGGTCTCATTTGTACGGCACTGAGCGGGCCTTGCTGGCGTTCCTGCCGGGTGCGGCCGACGAGTTGGGTGGCGGTCTGACGGAGGCGATGGTGCGCTTCGCTGCCCGCTACGAATACGCGCGCACGGTTGAAGATGTGCTGGCGCGGCGGTCCCGGTTGTTGTTTCTGGACGCAGTCCTGTCCCGCCGTCTTGCGCCCCGAGTGGCCCAGATACTCCTTTCTGAGACCGATGTTGACCCGCAGATGGCTGCCTTTGAGGCATTGGCTGAGCAGTATCTTCCGGATCTGGCGCACGACGCTTGACGGTCAAGAATTAATTTGGCATAATTGCAGGCTTCGCGTTAAAAAGACGCGGAGTTTCTGCCCAGCGGAGACGGTGTGAGTGGTTCATGCCGAGGACGACGGGCCCAAGACTGACCGGGTGTTGCCGCTGTGCGGAAGCCGCCTGGTGCAAGTTGGGAATATTGAAATGATCCAGACAGAATCTCGGTTAGAAGTCGCCGACAACACCGGCGCGAAGTCCGTTTTGTGCATCAAGGTGCTCGGCGGTTCCAAGCGTCGCTACGCCAGTGTGGGTGACGTCATCAAGGTGAGCATCAAGGAAGCTGCTCCGCGCGGCCGCGTCAAAAAGGGCGAGGTCTACAGCGCTGTGGTGGTTCGTACGGCCAAGGGCATCCGCCGTGGCGATGGCTCGCTGGTTAAATTCGATGGCAATGCTGCTGTGTTGCTTAATGCCAAACTGGAGCCGATCGGCACCCGTATCTTTGGACCGGTCACGCGCGAGCTGCGTACCGAGAAGTTCATGAAGATCGTGTCCCTGGCTCCTGAAGTTCTCTAAGGACCCGCCATGAACAAGATTCGCAAAGGCGACGACGTCATCGTGCTCACCGGGCGCGACAAGGGTAAGCGCGGCAAGGTTGCTCTGCGCAAGGATGATTCCCATCTGGTGATCGAGGGTGTCAACTTGGTGAAGAAGCACACCAAGCCCAATCCGATGAAGGGCACGACCGGCGGCATCGTGGAGAAGGCTATGCCGATCCACCAGTCCAACGTGGCCATTTTCAATGCGGCTTCCGGCAAGGCTGACCGCGTGGGTATCAAGTTGCTGGCGGATGGTAAGCGCGTGCGCGTTTACAAGTCCAGCGGCGAAGAAATCAAGGTGGCATAAGCATGGCACGTCTGCAACAACACTATCGTGAGAAGGTGGTCCCTGAGTTGACCGCCAAGTTCGGCTACAAGTCGCCCATGCAGGTGCCGCGTATCACCAAGATCACCCTGAACATGGGTGTGAGTGAAGCTGTCGCCGACAAGAAGGTCATGGAAAACGCCGTTGGCGACCTGACCAAGATCGCCGGCCAGAAGCCGGTGGTGACCAAGGCCAAGAAGGCTATCGCCGGTTTCAAGATCCGTGAAGGCCAGGCTATTGGCTGCATGGTGACCCTGCGTGGCGTCCAGATGTTCGAGTTCCTGGATCGTTTCGTGACCGTGGCTCTGCCGCGTGTTCGTGACTTCCGTGGTATCTCCGGTCGTGCCTTTGATGGCCGCGGCAACTACAACATCGGCGTCAAAGAGCAGATCATTTTCCCTGAGATCGAGTACGACAAGGTGGATGCCTTGCGCGGTCTCAATATCAGCATCACCACAACGGCCCAGACCGACGAAGAGTGCAAGGCGCTGCTCGCTGGTTTCCGTTTCCCGTTCAAGAACTGAGGTGACCCGTGGCTAAAGTAGCTTTGATCGAGCGCGAGCTCAAGCGAGACAAACTGGTCGCCAAGTACGCGAAAAAACACGCGGAACTGAAGGCTATCGCAAACGACGCCAAGCGTAGCGACGAAGAGCGTGCGGCTGCCCGTCTGGGCCTGCAGAAGCTCCCGCGTAACGCCAATCCGACGCGTCAACGCAACCGTTGCGCCATCACGGGTCGTCCGCGCGGTACCTTCCGCCAGTTCGGCCTGGGTCGCGCCAAGATTCGTGAAATGGCTTTCGCCGGCGACATCCCCGGTGTCACCAAGGCCAGCTGGTAAGCGGTAGGAGAGATTAAACATGAGCATGAGTGATCCCATCGCCGACCTGTTGACACGCATTCGCAATGCGCAGATGGTGGCCAAAACCACCGTGTCTGTGCCGTCTTCCAAAGTGAAGATTGCCATTGCGCAGGTGTTGAAGGATGAAGGCTATATCGACGGCTTCCAGGTGAAAACCGAAGCTGGCAAGTCTGAACTTGAAATTGCCCTGAAGTACTATGCCGGCCGTCCGGTGATCGAGCGCATTGAGCGCGTCAGCCGCCCTGGTCTGCGCGTGTACAAAGGCCGCGATGCCATTCCCCAGGTCCAAAACGGCATGGGTGTGGCCATTGTGACGACCCCCAAGGGTGTCATGACCGACCGCAAGGCGCGCGCTACCGGTGTCGGTGGCGAAGTGCTTTGCTACGTGGCTTAACGCGGCATTGAGGAGAAACTGAAATGTCACGTGTAGGAAAAATGCCTGTTGCCATCCCCGCTGGGGTGGATGTGTCCATCAAGGCTGACCAGATCAGCGTCAAGGGTGCCGGTGGCGCTCTGTCGCTGGCCCAGTCTGCCTTGGTGAATGTGAATAACGAAGGCGGCAAGCTGAGCTTTGTTCCCGCCAATGAGTCCCGTGAAGCCAATGCCATGAGCGGCACCATGCGTCAGCTGGTGAACAACATGGTGGTGGGTGTCAGCAAGGGTTTCGAGAAGAAACTGACCTTGATCGGTGTGGGTTACAAGGCCCAGGCCCAAGGCGCCAAGCTGAACCTGGCTGTGGGTTACTCCCATCCTGTGAATGTGGACATGCCTGCCGGCATCACGGTGGCGACGCCTGCCCCCACGGAAATCGTGATCAAGGGTGCAGACCGCCAGCGCGTGGGCCAGGTGGCTGCCGAAATTCGTGCGATCCGTCCTCCCGAGCCCTACAAGGGCAAGGGCATCCGTTATTCGGATGAAAAGGTCACGATCAAAGAGACCAAGAAGAAATAAGGAGCTGCAGCATGTTGACCAAGAAAGAGCAGCGTCTTCGCCGGGCACGTCAGACCCGTATCCGCATCGCCCAACAAGGTGTTGCCCGTCTGAGCGTGACCCGTACCAATTTGCATATTTACGCCAGCGTGATTTCCGGCGACGGTGCCAAGGTGCTTGCCAGTGCCTCGACCGCCGAAGCCGATGTGCGCAAGTCGTTGGGTGGTTCGGGCAAGGGTGGCAATGCCGCCGCGGCCCAACTCATCGGCAAGCGTATCGCCGAGAAGGCGAAGGCCGCTGGTGTCGAGAAGGTGGCATTTGATCGTGCAGGTTTTGCGTACCACGGCCGCGTCAAGGCGCTGGCCGATGCGGCACGTGAAGCTGGCTTGCAGTTCTAAGCAGATCGGAATTTAAGATGGCTAAAGTTCAAGCAAAAATGCAAGGTAAAGGGGCCGAGGGTCCTGAGGACGGCCTGCGCGAGAAGATGATTGCGGTCAACCGCGTGACCAAGGTGGTCAAGGGTGGTCGTATTCTGGGTTTCGCCGCACTGACCGTGGTGGGTGATGGCGACGGCCGCGTCGGCATGGGCAAGGGCAAGTCCAAGGAAGTGCCGGCAGCCGTGCAGAAGGCGATGGAAGAAGCCCGTCGCAACATGACCAAGGTGTCGCTCAAGAATGGTTCGCTCCACCACCAGGTGGTGGGTCGCCATGGTGCCGCTTCCGTGATGATGGCGCCGGCCCCCAAGGGTACCGGCATCATCGCTGGCGGCCCGATGCGCGCCGTCTTTGAAGTCATGGGCATCACCGACATCGTGGCCAAGAGCCATGGTTCAAGCAACCCCTACAACATGGTTCGTGCCACGCTCGATGCGCTGAAGAACAGCACCACTCCCTCGGAAGTGGCTGCCAAGCGTGGCAAGTCCGTTGAAGAGATCTTCGCTTAATCGGAGACTTCAAAAATGACAACGCAACAAACAGTCAAGATCCAGCTGGTTCGCAGCCCCATCGGTTGCAAGGAATCGCACCGCGCCACGGTTCGTGGCCTCGGTCTGCGCAAGCTGGGAAGCACGAGCGAACTGCAGGACACCCCGGCAGTGCGCGGCATGATCAACAAGATCAGCTATCTGGTCAAGGTTCTCTGAGAGGCAGATGATGGAACTCAATAGCATCAAGCCCGCGGACGGTGCAAAACACGCCAAGCGTCGCGTTGGCCGTGGCATTGGTTCGGGCCTGGGTAAGACCGCTGGTCGTGGCCACAAAGGTCAGAAATCCCGTTCGGGCGGCTACCACAAGGTGGGCTTCGAAGGTGGTCAGATGCCCATGCATCGCCGTCTGCCCAAGCGCGGTTTCAAATCGCATCTGCTGAAGTTCAATGCCGAAGTCACGCTGACCGCGCTGGACCAGCTGGGCGCTGACAGCGTCGATGTTCTGACGCTCAAGCAAGCTGGCCTGATCGGTGAGCTGGCCAAAGTCGTCAAGGTCATCAAGTCCGGCGAAATCAAGAAGGCTGTCAAGCTGAGCGGCATCGGTGCCACGGCTGGCGCCAAGGCTGCGATCGAAGCTGCCGGCGGCAGCGTCGCCTGAGCTGGCATTTGAGGGTAGAACCACGTGGCAACTAACGCGGCCCAGATTGCAAAAACCGGCAAGTTCGGCGACCTGCGTCGCCGGCTGGTCTTTTTGCTGCTCGCGCTGGTGGTGTACCGTGTCGGTGCGCACATCCCTGTTCCGGGCATCAATCCGGACCAGCTGCAGCAACTGTTCAATGGGCAGCAAGGCGGTATCCTGAGCCTTTTCAACATGTTCTCGGGTGGTGCACTGTCCCGTTTCACGGTGTTTGCGCTGGGGATCATGCCGTACATTTCGGCATCGATCATCATGCAGCTGCTGACCTATGTGCTGCCTGCTTTCGAGCAGTTGAAAAAAGAAGGTGAAGCTGGTCGTCGCAAGATCACGCAGTACACCCGTTATGGCACGCTGGGCCTGGCTATTTTCCAGTCGCTGGGCATTGCCATGGCGCTGGAGAGTTCGGCTGGTCTGGTCATCTCGCCTGGTTTCGGTTTCCGTGTCACTGCGGTGTGCACGCTGACGGCTGGCACGATGTTCCTGATGTGGTTGGGTGAGCAGATCACTGAGCGTGGTTTGGGCAACGGCATTTCCATCCTGATTTTTGGTGGTATTGCTGCGGGCTTGCCGGGCGCCATCGGTGGCTTGCTGGAGCTGGTCCGTACAGGTGCCATGAACATCCTGGTGGCTTTGTTCATCGTGGCGCTGGTGGTTCTGGTGACTTACTTCGTCGTGTTTGTCGAACGCGGTCAGCGGAAGATTCTGGTGAACTATGCGCGTCGCCAGGTCGGCAACAAGGTTTATGGCGGCCAGTCTTCCCATCTGCCCTTGAAGCTGAACATGGCGGGCGTGATTCCGCCGATCTTTGCATCGTCGATCATCCTGCTGCCTGCCACGGTGGTGAGCTGGTTCAGCAGCGGTGAGTCCATGACGTGGCTCAAGGACATTGCCGGAAGCCTGACACCGGGTCAGCCGATCTACGTGATGTTGTATGCCTCGGCCATCGTGTTTTTCTGCTTCTTCTATACGGCCTTGGTGTTCAACAGCCGTGAAACGGCAGATAACCTGAAGAAGAGCGGCGCCTTCATTCCCGGGATTCGTCCTGGCGATCAGACGGCTCGCTACATTGACAAGATTTTGCTGAGATTGACGCTGGCAGGTGCGGTGTACATCACGTTCGTCTGCTTGCTGCCTGAGTTTCTGGTTCTGAAGTACAACGTGCCGTTCTATTTTGGTGGCACCTCGCTTTTGATCATTGTGGTGGTGACTATGGATTTCATGGCTCAGGTGCAGAACTACCTGATGTCGCAGCAATATGAATCGCTGCTGAAAAAGGCTAATTTCAAGACTTCACTAGGCGGTTGAGCGGCATGTCGAAAGACGACGTTATTCAAATGCAGGGTGAGGTCGTGGAAAACCTGCCTAACGCGACATTCCGCGTGAAGCTGGAAAATGGCCACGTAGTTCTGGGGCATATCTCTGGGAAAATGCGCATGCATTACATCCGGATTCTGCCCGGTGACAAGGTGACAGTTGAGTTGACACCGTACGACTTGACGCGAGCGAGAATCGTATTCAGGGCCAAATAAATGGCGTGGGTTCCGGAAAGGCTCCGGAACAAGGCTTAAAGTTTTAGGAGAGTGAAATGAGAGTTTCGGCTTCGGTCAAAAAAATTTGCCGCAACTGCAAAATCATCCGCCGCAAGGGCGTTGTACGCGTGATCTGCACGGATCCCCGTCACAAGCAGCGCCAAGGCTGATTGCAAGAGTTATAGAGGACGAAAATGGCACGTATCGCTGGCATCAACATTCCGCCGCATAAGCATGCTGAAATTGGCTTGACCGCCATTTACGGCATCGGTCGCACGAGCGCTCGCAAAATCTGCGAAGCCTGTGGCATTGCATATTCCAAGAAGGTCAAGGATCTGACCGACGGTGACCTGGAAAAAATCCGTGACCAGATCGCTGCGCTCACGATCGAGGGTGACCTGCGTCGTGAGACGACGATGAACATCAAGCGTTTGATGGACATCGGCTGCTATCGCGGCTTCCGTCATCGTCGTGGCCTGCCCATGCGCGGTCAGCGTACGCGTACCAATGCCCGCACCCGCAAGGGCCCGCGCAAGGCAGCCCAGTCGTTGAAGAAATAAACAGGCATTGAAAGATCACTATGGCCAAATCACCCGCCAATAATGCCGCGCAGCGTGTGCGCAAGAAGGTTCGCAAGAACGTTGCCGATGGTATCGCGCACGTTCACGCCTCTTTCAACAACACGATCATCACAATCACTGATCGTCAGGGCAATGCCCTGTCCTGGGCTTCTTCCGGTGGCCAAGGCTTCAAGGGTTCGCGTAAGTCCACGCCGTTTGCTGCCCAGGTGGCGTCGGAAGTGGCCGGTCGTGCTGCTCTGGAGCAAGGCATCAAGAACCTCGACGTCGAAATCAAGGGCCCCGGTCCTGGTCGCGAGTCGTCGGTGCGTGCACTGGCTGCCCTGGGCATCCGTATCAACATGATCTCTGATGTGACGCCGGTGCCGCATAATGGCTGCCGTCCGCAGAAGCGTCGTCGTATCTGAGCGCCACACGCTCGGTTTACAGAAGTTTTTCAACCAAGCCCACCGCCGCCGGCCTGTCGCTGGCGGCTCCCGCAGGCAACTGCGGTAGATGACATAAAAGGAAGTTCAAGTGGCACGTTACCTCGGCCCCAAGGCCAAACTCTCCCGCCGCGAAGGCACGGACCTGTTCCTCAAGAGCGCTCGCCGCTCGATCGGCGACAAGGCCAAATTCGATTCCAAACCCGGTCAGCACGGCCGCACCTCGGGTGCCCGCACTTCTGATTTCGGTCTGCAACTGCGTGAAAAGCAGAAAGTCAAGCGCATGTACGGCGTGCTCGAGCGCCAGTTCCGCCGCTACTTCGAGCAAGCCGATAGCCGCAAAGGCAACACCGGCGCCAACCTGCTGTTCCTGCTCGAGTCCCGTCTGGACAATGTGGTCTACCGCATGGGTTTTGGTTCGACCCGCGCCGAAGCACGCCAATTGGTGTCGCACAAGGCGATCACGGTGAACGGCAACGCTGTCAATATCCCGTCTTACATGGTGAAGGCTGGTGATGTGGTGGCTGTGCGCGAAAAGTCCAAGAAGCAGAACCGTGTGGTGGAAGCTTTGCAGCTGGCCCAGCAAGTGGGTATGCCGGCCTGGGTCGAGGTGAACCTCGACAAGGCTGAAGGTACTTTCAAGAAAGTGCCGGATCGCGACGAATTTGGCTCTGACATCAACGAATCGCTGATCGTCGAGTTGTACTCTCGCTAATCAGGCATATTTCGAATCCGTTCCCGGAGCGCGGGCCCGCGCTGCCGGGTGCTTCACCAGCCTTACCGGTGTAACGAGCCGGGGGTATTGACAGGAAGTCTGCATGCAAACCAGTCTGCTTAAACCCAAAGCAATCAACGTCGAACAACTCGGCCATAACCGCGCCAAAGTGGTGCTTGAGCCGTTTGAGCGGGGCTACGGCCATACGCTGGGCAATGCGCTGCGCCGTGTCCTGTTGTCGTCGATGCCGGGTTATGCTGCAACGGAAGTGACGATCGCAGGTGTCTTGCACGAGTACTCGTCGATTGACGGCGTGCAAGAAGACGTGGTCAACATTCTTCTCAACCTCAAAGGTGTTGTGTTCAAACTGCACAACCGCGATGAGGTGACACTGAGCCTGCGCAAGGATGGCGAAGGCTTGGTCACGGCAGGCGATATCCAGACCCCGCATGATGTCGAAATCATCAACCCCGACCACGTGATCGCCACGCTGTCGGCAGGTGGCAAGCTCGACATGCAGATCAAGGTCGAAAAAGGCCGCGGTTATGTGCCGGGCACGATGCGCCGTCTGGGCGACGAGGCGACCAAGTCGATTGGCCGTATCGTTCTCGACGCGTCGTTCTCTCCGGTCAAGCGCGTCAGCTACACGGTCGAAAGCGCCCGCGTTGAGCAACGCACCGATCTGGACAAGTTGGTTGTTGAAATCGAAACCAACGGCGCCATCACGGCCGAAGATGCCGTGCGTGCTTCGGCTAAGATCCTGGTCGAGCAACTGGCCGTGTTTGCCCAGCTTGAAGGCAGCGAACTCGCCGCTTTCGAAGCACCTGCAACGCGGGGCGGCACCCAGTTCGATCCGATCCTGCTGCGTCCTGTGGACGAGCTGGAACTCACAGTCCGTTCGGCCAACTGCCTGAAGGCCGAGAACATCTACTACATCGGTGACCTGATCCAGCGCACCGAGAATGAGTTGCTCAAGACCCCGAATCTGGGTCGCAAGTCGCTCAACGAAATCAAGGAAGTCTTGGCTTCGCGTGGTCTGACTCTCGGCATGAAGCTTGAGAGCTGGCCGCCGGCTGCGCTCGAAAAGCGTTGATTTTCACGAGCCTGAAATAGCGGCTCAGTGCTGCGGGCAGTACCTGATACGGCTGCCTGTTTTATAAAGAAAGGAAAGCACCATGCGTCACGGACACGGACTCCGTAAACTCAACCGAACCAGCTCGCACCGTCTTGCGATGCTGCGTAACATGATGAATTCGCTCATCGAGCATGAAGTCATCAAGACCACCGTCCCGAAGGCCAAGGAACTGCGCCGCGTTGTCGAGCCGATGATCACGCTCGCCAAAGAGCCGACGCTTGCCAATCGCCGTCTCGCGTTCGACCGCCTGCGTGACCGCGACAGCGTCACCAAGCTGTTTGATGTCCTGGGCCCGCGCTTCAAGGCTCGTCCGGGCGGTTACACCCGTATTCTGAAAATGGGCTTCCGCGTTGGCGACAATGCACCGATGGCGCTGGTCGAACTGGTGGAGCGTTCTGAAGTAGTTGAGGCATCTGCCGAGACTGCCAAGGCAGAATAAGGTATAATAATCTTTTATCGCGCGATGGAGCAGCCTGGTAGCTCGTTGGGCTCATAACCCAAAGGTCGGAGGTTCAAATCCTTCTCGCGCAACCAATCAAATAGCGGTGTCCCGCTACAGTAAACGCCCACTTCTTAGTGGGCGTTTTTGTTTTGTGTCGAGGTTTGTGACGGGGCTGTGTCGTCACAGAAATAACAGCATTACAGATTGACCATTGGTCATGTGTCGAGTAGCCAAAGGCAAGACCTTGAAGAAATGACAGCATTTGATATGGCGGCCCGAAAGTAGAAAGGGCGATGAGGGCGACCAAGAGCGTAAGGACATACGCACTCCACTATGACGGCTTCAGGCTGATCTGAGTCACTCGGGGTTGACGGACGGAGTGGCTGAGGCGATCACTACCGGTCATTCAATAGGCAGAAGTTCCAATAACCGCTGTACTACCGAGACCGGGCACTCGATGTGGGGTGCTGGCTATACAAGCCTCGACGACCGATCTGGCGCGGAACGTACTGGAACTGCCGACCCATTTCGGTCAGATCATGGCCGCGATAGCAGCCATTCAAGGATGAGGAACAGTAGTGTCTACAGAACTGAGGTCGATTCAGGCCAATCTGCGACCTCAGCCCCCTAATGTCAACTTCGACTAGCATTCATATGTCGCCGCTCAGGGCGCCGGAGGAAGGCGTGTAGCTATGAACGGCAAATGGCAGGCGTTTGAGGAGGACGAAATGTTGCAGCGGTTCGAGGGAGATGCAGGCAAGCGTTTGAGGATCGAGGCGTTAGCGAGCCAGAAGATTGTCGGGGGAAATCGCGAGCTGGCAGAAGCCCTCGCCGACCGAGTTGAACTGCGAAAAGTGGTTGCCGGCGAGACGCTCATTGAGCAGGGAGGGGTAGACAACGACATCTTCTTGATTCTCGTTGGTTCGATGAATGTCGTAGTCAATGGTCGCGTTGTTGGTCGTCGATTCCCTAATGATCATGTTGGAGAAATGGCCGCGGTGGAACCGACGCAACAGAGGGCGGCGTCAATCGTTGCGACTGAAGACGCTGTGGTCGCAAAGCTCACCGAGAATGATTTGGCTAACTTCGGACTTAGATATCCGGAGATATACCGCTGCATTGCAAAAGAATTGTCCCGTCGGCTCATGCAGCGTAACGCTTTGGTCAGTTCCGCCCGAGACAAGATTCGTGTTTTCATCATCTCCTCTGCTGAGGCGCTAGGGGTAGCGAGAACGATACAAAACGCGTTTGCCTACGACCCATTTACAACCACAATCTGGACCGATGGCGTTTTCAGGGTCACCAATTACACGCTCCAGAGCTTGGAGGATCAGGTCGACAATTCAGACTTTGCCGTCGCAATTGCACATGCAGACGACTTTACAGATTCGCGAGGAAAAGCTTGGCCTTCACCGCGGGACAATGTGATCTTCGAGCTTGGACTGTTCATGGGGCGTCTCGGAAAGGAACGCGCAATCCTCATGGAGCCTCGAGACGAGGGAGTCAAGCTACCAAGCGATCTGGCAGGCATCACAACCATCCCCTATCGATTCGAGAAGGGCGCCGATGCTTCCGCCGTGATGGGGCCGGCCTGCAACGTTCTACGCGAACATATATTGCGGCTTGGCCCGAACAATTGAATAAATAGGCGCCTTGTCTGTTGATGTGCCAGCCAGGGAGTGCTTTGCATGGCATTGGCAGATGATTTGAAGTCAGAGGTCAAAACAATATTCAGAGACGCTTGGGAATCAAGCGTCGGGCGAGTTGTTCCAGTTGCCACTTCGGTTGGTCTCGGCAACAAAGCCATTGAGTTTGAAAGCGCCACGGTGCTCTACGCCGACCTTGATGGTTCTACCGCAATGGTTGATTCAAAAAAGTGGCATTTTAGCGGCGAGGTATACAAGACGTACCTGCACTGCGCTGCGAAGATTATCAAGTCACAGGACGGTGTGATTACTGCCTACGATGGCGACCGAGTTATGGCTGTCTTTATCGGCGATCGAAAGAACTCACGGGCCGCCATTAGCGCCTTGAAGATCAACCGGGCAGTAAAGGACATCATCAATCCAGCGATTGTCGATCAGTATCCTGGCAGTACCTTTGCCGTGCGGCACGTGGTAGGGATTGATACGTCATCAATCAGAGTCGCGCGGACGGGAGTGCGAGGCGACAACGATCTAGTTTGGATCGGCCGCGCTGCCAACTACGCCGCGAAGCTAACAACACTATCGAGCGACACACCTACTTGGATTACGGTCGATGTATATGACGCGCTCGCTCCCGATTTAAAGCAGTACAAGGGAAAAGAGGTGTGGGAGGCGCGCTTATGGACGGCGATGAACAACATGAAGATATATAGGTCAAGTTGGGCCTGGGCCATATAGCCCATGACTTTCAGAGAGGATATAGGAGGAACAATGACAACAAAGATGGAGCGAATCGCGACCGCCCAGTGGGTGTTTGAGCGCAATCTTGCATGGATTGCATCGGCAGACGCCAAGGTTGCGATCATCGTAACGATCAACACTGCAATGTTGGGTGGGCTTGCTGGCGCCTTTGGTTTGACTGACGCTCACAGAACTTGTTGGGCGTATCTATTTTGTACCTTGAGCGTACTTCTTAGCGGGGTTGGAGTGTTCTGCGCGGCGCTTGCCATGTTCCCAAGGACAGACGGTCCGAAGAAGTCGCTGTTGTTCTCAAAGCCCGTCTCAGAGATGACCCTACAGGATTTTCAAGAGGCTTTCAAGAACGCAAGCGACGATGAACTACTCGAGGACTGGGCAGGACAGGTACACCGGAACGCAGAGATCGCAACAATCAAGTTTGGCTGGGTCCGCTACGCAATGATTGCGTCGTTCTTGGGAGTTCCTGCCTGGGTTGTTTCGATCGGTTCTCTTCTGACAAAGTGACGGAGCGCATCTCGAAACTCCGTCAGCCTAAAACCAAACTGCGGCGGATTCTGCCCCGGCTGGACCATCTAATGGCTATCCTTGAAAACGACCCAACGCCCGCAACATGCTAGGCGCTGTAATATCAATTTCCTCTCTAACGTTGCAGCCCTCTCCTGCTTTTAAGTAAACGCGAAGGGGAGGCATTTGCCGTCGAAATGCGTAGGTCGATCCGAGAAGCCCCCCATTTCTCTCAAGCTTGACAATCATCAAGACTAGGAAAGACGCGATTTGTTCCTCGTCTTCGATGAGCGCTTTCATTTGTCGAAGATCCGGGGGGCTTGGGAGTGCCAAGAAGCTTGGGTGTGAGTGCCACTCACCCAGGTAATTGAAGCGCTCAGGGTTGTTACCCATCCTCATGTGGAAGCGCCTCATGAAAGCACGATGCGGGGCAGGGTCGCGCACGAAGGATGCAAACGTCCCGTCGCGCTGCACGGAGAGGTCTCGCACCACGAACTGCCCGTCAGCAACCTGTTCAGCAGCCAGGACTCCGCCGATTTCGTTCAATCCGGCGGCGCGTAGCTCTCGCTTCAGTTTGCGCACGCAGTGTGCTGTCAGAACCACTTCAACCATTTCTTCCTCGGGTGTGGGGCTGGTGGAAACTGCCTGAGAACCGACCCGCCATCCGCGGCGCCGGCGCCATCGCCTGTCGCCCAAGCCTTACGCGGCACCTTGGCCATGGACTCGGCCAAATCGACGGGGTGAGCTTCGTACGGCTGGGTGAATATCCATTCCTTCCGAAGGCCAATCATGTATGCGGAGTACGGGTAGTCGGTCTCGGTCGGCGGGCGGAGTGTGTCAGTTGCCATGCGCGTGAGATGTGCCGAAATTACCGAGACATCTCCATCGTCAGCGATCATCGCCGGTTGGTCGTCCGCCTCAGCGCCATAGTCGATGTCAGCCGCCGCGGGCGGATCCGGGAACTCTGGGTTCGCACACCAGATGTCAATCAGGGTTCTCGTCTCGTGCGGGTTAGGGTCTAGTCCGGGCCTGCTCCTTGCGACCATCCCACCGTAGCCACCGGCAAACACACGGCCCCAAACCATCGGCACGCGATGCTGTGCGGCGACTGCGCCTGCATAGCTGAAACCCTGCGCGCTTCCAGTCACCTCGACGATCAGGTTGCACCCGGCCAGAATGTCTAGGCACTGGAGCAGAAAGGTAGTCGAGTTTTGGCCACCAAGCCGAATCACACGCGTGGTAACGGTCGCCTGCGGCTTGATAAGGTGGATACGTTTCCTTAGTGCGTCGACCTTGTGCGCACCGACAGCACTCCAGTCCAAGTCATGCCGAACCAGGTTGCCGTCCTTAAGTACATCTTCATCGAGGAGGACGAAGTCCTCCACACCTGATCGCGCAAGCGAGGTGGCGACTTTGCTGCCCATCGAGCCGCAGCCAACGATTGCAACGCGCTTACCTTTCAGGACGTTGTTTCGGGATGGGGATCGGCTTTGGTTGTCCATCGCGATCTTGGCCATGTCCCAGACCTTCTCGGAGCCGATGTACCGGGCGATGACCGTGTCGGTTAGCACACCGATCACCGTAGCTACGCCGTCAAGCGGATCATTGGAGAATTTCGCCCAAAGGTCAGCGGGCTTGATATTCTTGGCGGTGAGCGCGTTATGAAGGTCGTCACCCTCCTCGATCAAGGCAATCCGCCCGTTTCCGCTCCAAAACTCGGCAAAGGTCGGCGGTGCGCTGACAGACGTCCAACTGTCGCTGTCGTCGAAAGCCTTCAACGCCACGGCCATTATGACGCTTGACGATTCGAAGAATGTACTATGAAGGCTTACCTTCCACGTCCCTTTGCCCCGCCTCCTGAGTTCTGCGATGACGTCGTCGGGGACGACAAGCCGGAAGTAGGTTGAAGCCAGAAGCTGGCCCGCGGTGAAGTTGTGAGCGGACTCCGCCCTGCGGGGCCGTCCTTGGTCATCGGTTTGAGCCTCAGTGTCGAGTAGGAGTCGGGTACTCTTCAGCAGGTCGCCGCCGGTGAAGTTCGCTCGCCAGGTGTCAGCACGAAGCTGCAGGCAGAGTTCTCCGCTCGGCCACTGGTGGCTCGACCAACGCGCGTTATCGCTGGGGAAGACCCGTGCCGGGGCATACGGGTATACGTGCGGGTACACAAGCCTAACCTGGCGTGTTTTGCCCCCACCTTGAAAGGTGACGTCCGCACACAGCTCGGCATCTTCCATGGTGAGCCGCCAACTCACCTGTGTGACCCAGCCCTCGTGCATTAGCGCGTTGACCGCCTGCATCTCCTGGTCAAGGCGGTCCGGAAACCGCAAGAACCACATCAGGAGAAACCGGCCGGGGTTCGGGAGGGTTGCGCTGCAGCATTACCGAAGGCGAACCCACTAGAGGCAGCCGTTGCGGATTTCAACAGCCCACGGCCCAGAGCGGAAGCATTCTTACTGTCCTCTTTGGGCTTCAGGGCCTCTTCCGCCGCCTCATAGTCGAAGTCAGCACGCTTGCGGCTGGAGCCGAACAAGTCACGGAACGATTGGGGAGCATGCTTGTCCAGCGTAGGACCTATAGCTGTTTCGCGGCCATTGCACCGGCGCTGCTCGTCCTCCGATGCCAGCACAGACCGGCTGATGCAGCATCGGATCATCTCGCCTTTGACGCCGAGCCTAGTCACGGAGGTGATGCCGTGTTCCAAGCCAATTGCCAGCCCGAGGTTGCCGGTATCAACGTCGGCAGCCTCGAGCTCGTCGAGCGCGACCTTGAAGCTGCTGCGAAGGGCCGCTGCGCAGCGCATCGCGTTCTTGGCGGTCTCCACCTCGTCGGTCGTCGGCGCCGTGCCCTCAACGAGGATGCCGTGAATGCAGTCGCCGATGAAGCGCACTTTCTTGCCGGCGAAGTCTTCGTAGAGGACTGCGTCCAATTCGCTTCGCAGCACGTGAAGCGTCTTGACCACGTGAACCGCCTCATCGTCGTCATCGATGCGCTCCGCGACATAACGCGTGAAGTTGTCGATGTCGGCGTAGATGGACACGCATTCTTGGCGGCGAGAGTTCTTGGGTGTCAGGTCCTCCAGTTCCAGCGACTGGAAGGGCGGCGTGTGCCGGTAGAACTCGAACACTCCGATGGGATTTTTCTCGAGGTCGACTTTCCAGTCTTTGATAATTTTTTCCACGGTCAGATCGAGGTCGGCTTCGTCTTGGGACTTGGCGATCTGCTCATCCGTCAGTTTGGTGGCATCAACATCCAACACCTCTTCCCAGCCAACAAGCTTTCGGGCCTTGTTGGTCATGAAGATACCTTCAGCGTCGCCTCCCCCGGCCCGCTTCGCGGCCTGGTTGGCCGGGTCCCCCAGGAATAGCGGCTCGCGGCTCGAGCGACGGCCGTTGTTGACGGCAAGGGCTTTGCCAGAGTCAATGCCCACCCTCGTCTTCGCGGCTGGCAGGGGATCGTCGCTGTCCTCAGCGGTCTTGGCCAACACGTCGCGGATGAGCTGAGCCGTGGCCACTGCCTTGTGGATACGCGCTTCCTCATCGTCATAAGGCTTGGCAAACACCGCGTGCAAGCGCTGGTTGTGGAAGTCCACCTGGATGGCATCGACGTCCAAGAGGATATTGCGAACTGCCCGGTAGTGATTATTCAGAAACCGCAATGTCCGACGGTGGCATCGCTCGCCTTCGGTATTGGTGATGTCAAGCATCTCATCGATATTGAGGATATCGATGTAGAGATGAACCCCATCAACACGATAAGCGAGGCCGTTCTTCAGCCCAGCCAAATCGGTGTCGCGGACATAGTCCTTGATGTCGATCCTGCTTACCTCGGCCAAGCGCGTTGCAATGCGCTTCTTGGCCACATCTTCGTTCCAAGTTCGTTTGACCATGATTGCCTCTTGCCGTCAGCCGTGTATGAATGACATTCGCCCGATCAGGACTTATTGCGGTTGTAGGGAGACTGGTTCGTCGGCTTCAGCGAAATGTGCTCAGATGCCGCCTTGCTTTGCACGGCCGACTCGGAACGCCCCATCTTCAAGCCGATGACGCGGGTCGGGGTATTGCCTGCTGCCAGCGTCTTGAGCTGCTGCACTTGGGCTTGTGTCCACGGTTTGCCACTCTTATTCGTAGTCATAGCGTGCTCCTTGATGAAGTATGGGCAAATCGTAACATAAAGTTCGGTACGCCGAATAAATTCCCTTATGGAGTGGTCGGGATTTGGTAATGAAAAGTTCGGAGTAGCAATATATTTATGGGTTTGTCCGTGACAGAGGTATTCTCAATGGCTTCAAAACTTGGCGACAAGCTACGCTCTTGCCGCACAGCTCCCAATATCAACCTAACGCTGGACGAGGTGGCTCGTAGAGCTGGGATAAGCAAAAGCTACCTCTGGGAACTGGAGAACCGAGAGTCACTCAAGCCGTCGGCCGAGAAGCTCCAAGCCATCGCGGAAGTCCTTCAGCAGGACCCGTCTTTCTTCCTAGACGATGAAGTGGACACTCCTCAGGAAACCCACAAAGACAAGGAGTTCTTCCGAAGCTATTCGAAGCTAGATGACGATGCGAAAGCAAAGCTTCGACAGATACTCGAGGTTCTAAAAAAGACATGATGGGGAGTTCATGCCAGTGGAAACCTTCACACCGAGTAGTGCAGCGATTCGGCTGACCCACTGGCTTGACGCATTGGCAGCGACCGGGCTGCCAAGGTTCCCAATAGATGTTGAGCAACTGGCTCTCGGCGTCGGGCAACAGCTGAAGTGGCCCGATCCGATTTCCGTCGTCAAAGCGGCTGACATCCAACGATTCGAGGGTGGCCTGTTCCACCTAGGCAACCAGGGCTGGGCCATTCTGTACAACGAGAAACTGAGATCGCCCGGACGGGTGCGGTTTACGCAGGCCCATGAGCTTGGGCACTACTTGCTTCACCGTATCGTGCAAGAAGAGTTCCAGTGCTCTCAGGCGGATATGGTTCATTGGGGGCCCGAACAGAAGTCCATTGAAGCCGAGGCAGACGACTTTGCCTCAAACCTGCTGATGCCGATGAAGCAGTTCCGTGCGGAAACCGCGGCCGACGTCGTCGATTTTGAAGTGCTGTCTGCTGCCTCAGCAATGTTCGGTGTTTCGCTGACGGCTGTTGCGCTGCGCTGGATTCGCTCAACTGCCGAAAGTGCCTTGCTGATCTTGTCTAGGGACGGGTTCATGGACTGGGCGGTGTCGTCTGACAAGGCCCGTAGCAACGGGGCTTTTTTCAAGACAAAAGGACGCGTGGTCCAACTTCCATCTGCAACACTGGCTGTCGACGAGAGCATCAGCGCATGTCGCACCGGGCAACGAGTACCGCTTCAGTCGTGGTTCGAGCATGCACATCCTGATGCATCGGCTTGGGAGATGAAGCTAGCGTGCGAGAACTACGGGTACACACTTTCGCTGCTACATCTATCGCCTGGCGACAAGGTATGGGATCCGCGGCGGTGGGGCCGGTGAACTTCGGGAATCCCCTCCAGCAGGGCCGACAACCTATTCACCTGTTTACGCTTAGCGGCCCACTAAGTGGCTAGAGAACTTGTTCGCAATTGAGGGCAGCAGGCTTTCACGGCTCCACCGCGCACCGAAACATAGTTCGGCTGAACCTCTGAAACCGGTCGTTAAGTCGGCGGGGTGCAGGCGCCCGGATGACCGCTTAGTGGTTTTATCTACGAAGTCAGGGTGCAACCACAGCCGGCCACAATCGCTGCAATCCAGCCGTTTATCGGGGGTTGTCTGCTTCAGGCTGAGGAAGTCATTGGGCGAATTTGAACTGAGCGACGGTAGCCAGCCTGTAGATGTCCTTAGTCGGGTTTTCAACAATTCTGGTCTGTTGATTTGCTTCCTTTACTCGTGGCGCCCGCGATGTTGCAGTCATCTTGAGAAAAGCCATTCTGGCACGCAAGTGATTGACCGGTTTCAACTACCCTTTTGCGCTGCATCAAAATGACCAGAGCCCCGTTGAACAGCAGTTCACCTACAATTAAACGGCTAATTAATTTAAGAGGAGAATATGGCTAAAGCTGTCAGCGCTCGACCGAAGAGAAAAGGACCAGGTCGTCCCGAAGGTCTCAGCAACATCCGCGATTCGATTATGGATGCCTCAGAATCTAAATTTGCAGATCTTGGTTACGCTGGCACGACCTTGCGCGAAATTGCTGAAGCCGTCAACGTTACGCAGGCATTGATCAGCTATTACTTCGGATCAAAGTACGGCTTGTTTCAAGAGACCTTTCTACGCCGTGGTCAGAAGATTTCCGCGGAGCGCATCGAGCTCCTTGACACTCTACTTGCATCAGGCAAACCGACTGTCAAGGAGATCGTTCGCTCTTTCCTCTCTCCCACACTAGCTTTGAGGGCGACTCCTCAGGGGCGTTCATTCCTGCGCTTGCAGGCGCGCTTGCACACAGAGCCGCCCGAGATTTCGTATCCTTTGCGTACCGATGCTTATGGAGCATCGACCCAGCGATACGTCGACGCGATGCGACTGGCACTTCCCAAGCTAGGGGAACTGGACGCCTATTGGCGTGTCACGTTGATGGTCGGCACCTACCTCTATGCCTTCTCCGATACCCACCGCATGGAGGAAATGGTCCCCAAGGGGCTATACGACGCAGGAGATACGGAGGCTCTGATTGATCAGGTCACGAGATTTGTGACAGGGGGATTTGAGGCCCCCTGATCCTTCGGTTGATCAGACCTGCTGCTGCAAAGCGGCCAGGTCGATAACGTCGGCGTACTTCTGTCGCATGTCGAACAAGCTGGCTTCGTGTGGACCCCAGGCGCGATCACCCACGCAATCAGACAATACGACAGGGCGAAAGCCCCAACACATGGCGTCCACGACACTGGCTCGCACACAGCCGCTGGTGACACAACCAGCCACCAACAAGGTCTGGACACCCTGTTGAGTCAACCAAGGAGCCAGCGATGTACCGAAGAAGGCAGACGGTACGCTCTTGCGAACGACCAGCTCGCCCGGACGGGGACTGAGTTCCGTCACGATGGCACTGGCCGGCGTATGCTCCTTGAGCGCCAGCATGCTGGGCACCTTCGCACAGAATACATTGGCATCGCTATCGTCATCGGCAAAGACGATGCGGCTGTGAGCCACTGGCCAACTCTTTTCGCGAGCCAGCGCCAGCAGGGGGATAGTGTTGCGGATGGCTGCCATGATATTACCGCCGCCGAAGCTGTCTGGATCAGCGAAGCCGTTGACAAAGTCGATGATCAACAAACCCAGTGGCGGCTTCAGCCCGAGCCCAGCACCAAAGCCCTGGCGCTGATAGACCGCAGATTCATCCTGCATGGGTATCTCCCTGTTCGACCATCAACGACTCCACAACCTTCCCGTTTGCAACCACCTGCAAATCATCAACAAAAACGTTGCAACGGCGCATCGGAATATCGATGTGGCAGGTCGTTGTCCGGCTGCCCCCGGCTTCGTTGTTCGGGCCCAGTGAGAACAGGAAATTTCCGTTGACAGCCCGTGCGTCCATGCCAATCGAAGCCTCACGGTCATACAGTCCCAAGGTTGACCAGAAGGCACGCTTTTGCAGCCCCCAGCCGATGTGCGAGATGGCGTAAGCCTCCGGATCTTCGAAGGAGTCGACGTATTCCTTGAGCAGCTCAGCCTCGACACCCCCCTCAATGCGAGTGACAAACCCTTGCTCAACGGTCAGCGTGATGGGCTCCGTCACATAGCTCTTTTGCGGTAGGAGGATGTCACCTCGGTCGAGCACAATGCGCCCACGGGCCTCGCCCTCGTTCGGCCAGGTGAATACAAAGCCGCTCGGCCAATGATCCCAACGCCCCGGTTGGTCCACAAAGCCGTACTCCGCAGTGATCGGGTATTCGCCCAAGGGAAGATGGAGGTCGGTACCAGCAGCTGACGTCACGCGCATGAGGCGCTTGTTTTTCAGCAACTTCACGCCAGCCTGCACACGACGATAGTCCGCCTCGGTGGGCACCAGACGAGCCAAGATTTCGGGTGGTTCCACCGCAAGCAGGATCTTTGTTCCAGAGGCAAGAATCTCGTGCTGTTCCGGAGAGAACAACAAGGTCATCAGATCGAGGACCAGATCGCTGGCTTGCAGCGCTGCAATAGCAGGAGGATTGCCTGTCAGGGGTGTCGTTCCCAGGTAGGCCAGTGGATCACGGCTCAAAGCCTTGTCGCCATTGACAGGCGGCAGATCGAGTCGACAGACCGTGGCACCTAGCATCGTAGCCGCCGTGATGGCACAACGCAGCGTCTGCGGATGGGTATTGTCGCTGGTCAGAATCGTGACGGACTGCCCAGCCTGAAGCTTGGACAGCGTCAGGACCTGGGTCCAGGCACGGATGAGGTCGGTATCATGGATGGGCATATTGAATCCTTTATGGAAGGAGTTGATCGATCAAGCAACCCTGGCGCCGAGAAAATCTCTCAAGGCCGCAAAGAAGCCGTCTTCGTTGTCCCAGGGAATCATGTGGCCGGCATTCGGAACGCGAATGCTGACGCAGTTGCGCATCAGGCTCAGAATTTCCTGAACATCTCGCTCGGGGACGACGTCGCCGCGTTCAGCCGTCATGAGCATGAGAGGGACCGTTATCGCTGGCAGGTTGACGTGGATGTCGTCTGTCTGAAATGCGTTGAAACTCGTCACGATGGCGTGCTCATTGCAGGTGTGCAGCCACTGGGCACGCAGTCTCAGCTGGTCTGACGTCCACGTCGGACAGAAAACCTTCATCTGCTCCGCCGTCATGCCCTGCTGGGCTTGACGAATCGAGTCCACGTACCAGGTCAGTTGCGCTGGATAGGGCCGACGCCCCGGCCCCGACACCGGCGGATCCACAGCGACGACCTTGGTCAGCCCGACAGGCTGTTGTGAGGCTGCCCGAATGGCGATGCGCCCCCCCATGGAATGCCCCAAGTAGGCGTAATGAGACAGACCCAGGGTCGCCGTGAAGGCCAGCAGATCGCTGGCTTGCGCATCTAGGCTGTAGTCCAGCGCATCTTCGGACTGGCTCAGACCTCGTCCGCGGATATCCAGTACATAGGTGTCGAACTGTTGCCCGAGTCGTTCCGCCACAAAGCCCCAAGTCACGGCTGGGCTCGTGATCCCAGGAATCAGCACGAGGGCACTGCGACCGACTCTGTCCCCCTCATTGCCTCCGTACCTCAGGTAATGTTGTCGGATCCCGTTAGCATGAACATGCGCACCGTACTTAAATGTACTCGCCTTCATACCGCGTCCCGGTTCGCATAGGCCCCGGAAAGCAGAGCGCCTGCGCCCGGAACAATCTGCTCAAGGCCCAAGGCACCTAGCATGGCGTAGGTCGTGGCAACCGCGGCCGTCAGTACCGGCTTGCCCGTCTGCGCTTCGACCTGGGCGATAGCCGGTAGAGAAGGCATCTGCACGCAAGCCGACAGTACGATCACATCCACGTCATCGGTCTTCATGCCAGCCACAATGCCCGGCAGTCGCGCGGGATCGTGACGCCCGACTTCCAGGTTGTCTGGGATCTCCAGCGCACGCCAATCCGTGACTTTGAATCCTTCATTCTCGATGTAGTCGATCACCAGCCGAGTCAAGGGCTCCATGTAAGGAGCGACCAGCGCGATGCGCTTGGCCCCCATAACTTTCAAGGCATCGACCAAGGCACCGGCACTGGTTACAACCTGTGCCTCGCCAGAATTTCCTTGCGTCACACCGCCCAGACGCGATTGCGACTGGCGGTGATAGCCATGCCCCATGGCCATGATGGCCACCAAACAGGCATAACCAAGCACGTCAACACGCGCATCACTGAGTTCCAGCGCGCAGCGATCGGACTCAGCGTCCATCGCTGCTAATTCAGCCTTGGTGACGTGTTTCATTCGCATGCGTGCAGAGTGAAACGTAAACCGCTCGGGCCGAACCTGCTCGCGCAAGCGCAGCATAGCGGGGATCTCGGTCTCCATCGTGGTGTTGGAACTGGGGACAATTTGACCGATGCGGAAATTTTTCTTGATAGTCATGGCGATACCTTTAGGCATTAGCTTCAACTGACGACGCGCCAAACCGCTCAACGCATTTCGTGGCGTCGTACTCGTAGACCCATTCGGCCTTGATGCCAACGGCATTGGGGTTCTTGGCCTGGGCTTGCTGGAAGGCCAGATCCCGTTTCTTCTGTTCTTCTGGGCTGACTAGGTGATAGGTCTTGCCACGTTCGCGTGCCTCCAGCTGGACACGGGCAGTGCGGGGACGGCGCTCAACTTCATAGGCGTCCATGGCCGCTTCAATATCTTGGTCAAAATGCGCCAAGGCCTCGGCGAGAACGTACCCGTCCTCGATCGCCATAGCCGCACCTTGCGACAGGAAGGGCAGCATTGGATGGGCGGCGTCGCCCAGCAGCGTCACGCGTCCCTTCGTCCAGCGCTCCATCGGATCGCGGTCAAACAAACCCCACTTGAAGATTTGCTGCTTGTCCGTCCTCTTGAAAAGCTCGATGATGTTGTTATGCCAGCCTTCGTAGGCCGACAGCAGCTCTTCTCGCGTGCTAGGTTCGGTCCAGGATTCAGCGACCCAATCCGCGCTCTCGTTGACGGCCACAATGTTGACGGCTGCACCGCCCTTGACGTAATAGGTCACGATGTGCGCCTTGGGTCCCATCCAAAAGGAGGCATCCGGACTCACGAAAGGCAACGGATGTTTCTCAACCGGCACCAAGGCGCGCCAGCACATATGGCCTGTGAACTGCGCTGTGGATTTGCCCCATGTCGCATCGCGGACCACGGAATGGATGCCGTCAGCACCGACGATCAGATCGGCCTCGAAGCTGCTGCCATCATTGAAATGCGCAATTGCCGAGTCTTCGCGCTGGGTCACACCAGTGCAAACCACGTTGAACTTCACGCGCTCGGTCGGCAGCCCCTCGCAGAGGATGGCATGCAGATCGGCCCGATGGACGTGCCAGAAATCCGCACCGAAGGCCTTCGGACACACCTCGCGCAGCGGCGTTCGGAACAATTCACGTGCATCGTTCCAGTTCCGCCCCACCATGGCATTAGGCAGAAAACCAATGCGCGCCAGTCCATCGCCGACACCCAGTGCCTTTAGTACTTTGGCAGCGTTGGGCGTCATCTGTACCCCCGCACCAATTTCTCCGAATGCCGGCGCCCGTTCAAACAGATAGGCTGCAATGCCCTTTTGATGCAGCGCACGTGCCAAGGCCACACCGCCAATACCGGCACCCACAATACCAACTCGCAAGGTTTTCTTCATCTCTTATCCAGTTCTTCGATCTGCGATCGATTTAAAGTTAATTGGTTGTTAAATTAATTTATGAAACGAGAAAAGCCTTTCGACTCTTCCCTTAAGGACCACTTAGGCGCCTAGGTAAGCACTCAACAACTCCGGGTCATGCTTCAGACTCTCAGAGTCGCGGTCTGCCACAACGCGACCGGTCTCAAACACATAGGCGCGTGAAGCCACGTTAAGTGCGTTGTGCACGTTTTGCTCCACCAGAACCACGGTCACGCCATGGCCATTGATCTCGCGCACAAACTCGAAGACTTCATCGGCCATGCGCGGGCTCAAACCCAGACTGGGCTCATCCAGCAAAAGCAAGTCCGGCTCCGACATCAAGGCTCGGCCGATGGCCAGCATCTGCTGCTCACCACCACTCAACGTGCCAGCCAGTTGTCGGAAACGTTCTTTGAGACGCGGAAACCTGTGATAAACCACACCTTTTCGCTTCTCGACTTCGGCGGCTGAGCGACAGAGATATGCGCCCATGGCCAAATTTTCATCAACCGTCATCGTCGGCCAGACATGGCGTTCTTCGGGCGACTGGGCGATACCGCGTGCCACGATCTTGTCAGCAGGCACACCCGCGATGCTGGTGCCGCGAAGCAGAATTTCACCACGCGAGGGCTTGAGCAGACCTGAGATGGTGCGCAGAGTCGTCGTTTTACCCGCACCGTTTGCACCGATGAAGGCGACCACTTCGCCTTGACGAACCGAAAGGTTTACACCATGCAGGGCGGCTGTCTTGCCGTAGCTCACGTGTACATTGCGCAACTCAAGCAGCGCCTGGCTAGGCACCTCTTTCTCTTCCGCATCCACGCTCGCATCGGACGCCGTCATCAAAGCCATCACTACTTCACTCATTCCTTGTTACCTCCGCCCAAATAGGCATCGATCACCTGCGTATTGGCCTGAATCTCGGCAGGGCTACCTTCGGCCAGCTTTTGACCAAAGTGCATCACCACCACTCGATCCGACACCCCCATCACCAAGCTCATGTTGTGCTCGACGAGCAGAATCGAACGCACCAAGGTGCCACGCAGAGTCTTCAGAATTTCCCCAAAAGTCTTTGCCTCCTGACTGTTAAGTCCGGCCGCTGGTTCGTCCAGCATCAGGATCTCGGGCTTGGCAGCTAAAGCCAATGCAACCTCAAGAAGACGGAGCTCGCCACATGAGAGCGCCGAAGCTGGCGTATCGATTCGATGTGCCAAGCCCATCGTGTGGACGATTTTCTGAGCACTCTCACGAACACTTACCTCCTTCTCCCTAACGATTTGATTGGGGAAGAAGGTGCGCCAAAGCGATTGCTTAGCCTCCATGTAGTGCCCAGTCAGAACATTCTCAAAGACGGTCAGCGATTTCAGAATATTGGTCTTCTGAAAGCTGCGTACGATGCCGCGTTGGGCCATCTGAAAAGGCTTCCTCCCCGTGACAACCTCGTCACCGAAACGCACTTCGCCTGCACTCGGCGTATAAAAACCGGTGATTAGATTGAAGCATGTCGTCTTGCCGGCACCGTTGGGGCCAATCAGCCCAACAATCTCGCCAGGACTCACCTGAAAGCTGATGTCCTTGACGGCGTGAATCCCTCCAAAGGATTTGCCCAGTCCGCGGATATCCAAGCCCCGCGGCTGCGTAGATAGCGTGAAAGTGCTCATACGGTACTCCCGGATTTGGTTTTGCCGCTCACAGCCGGTGCAGCGTTATTTCTCGTCGTAGATTCGCGTCGCTGCATAACAAAGCCCATCAGTCCGCGCGGGAGGAACAAAACAATACCGATCACTGCCAGGCCAAAGAGGGACAGTCTCAACTCCTTGGTTTCCCGCAGGTATTCCTCCAGGAAAGTTACCAGCACTGCACCGATCAGTGGTCCAACCAATGTGCCTTTGCCACCAATCAACACCATGATGATCATGCTGACCATGAACGCGAAACGAAAGACTTCCGGTCCGACAAAGGAGATGTAATGCGCATAGAAGCCCCCGGCCATGCCAGACAGCAACGCCCCCAACACTAAGGCCAGCAATGTGTAATTCAGCGGTCGAATGCCTATGGATTGCGCCACATAACGGTTTTCACGAACGGCTACTGCTGCTCGTCCTGCGTTCGAATAGACGAAGCGGTACGATAGATAGAGTGTGAGTGCCAACAGGAACCAGACGACCGCGTAATAGAACTGCTTGGATCCGAGGGTACTGGCCTCGGCAAGCGATTCAGGCTGAGGAATGCCGGCAATGCCCATGGGGCCATTTGTCAGACCGATCCAGTTGTCTGCGATCAGGCGAAGCACTTCGGCAAAGGAGAGCGTCACGATCACAAAAAATGGCCCCTGCAGGCGCAGTGTTAGTCCGCCGATGATGAAGCCCATTAGCGCTGCAAGCAGGCCTGCCGCTGGAATCGTGGCCCATAGAGGCCAACCGTACTGGCTGGAGAGGATGGCGGCGGCATAAGCGCCCGTTCCTAGGAATGCGGTGTGCCCGAGTGAAAACTCGCCGACATACCCCACGACTAAGTTCAGTCCGCTGGCCAGAATCGCATAGAACAGCACCATGATTGTGATGTGCAGAACATACTGATCCTGAACCACAAAGGGAAAGATCGCGGCCAGAGCCATCAGCAGAAGAAGGGATTTCTTTTCGAAATTCATGCGCGCTCCGCTCGCTTAGAAAATAGTCCATAGGGACGGAACAAGAGGGTGAGGATCACAAGCGCGAAGCCAATGATGTCCACCCAGCCGGTCGCAACATACCCCCCCCACAGGGCTTCAACGACGCCCAGCAGCACACCGCCCAAGATTGCTCCTGCGAACGAGCCCATGCCACCAAGGATCACCACCACGAACGCCTTCATACTGACCAACCCGCCAATCGCAACCTGTGCGGAATAGATGGATCCCAGCAGCATGCCCGCAAGCGATGCGATTACTGTGCCCATGGCGAAGGTTGCCGCGTAGACATTTGCGGTTCGCACCCCAACCAGCTGAGCAGCCATCGGATCCTGGAATGTTGCACGCATCGCCCGACCCAGTCGCGTCTTGTGAATCACCAGCCAGGCACCGCTAATGAGGACAGCACACACCAGGACGGCAAATACCCGCAACTTAGTCAGTACCACGGGACCGAGAATCAGAGGGCCTGCCGACAGCGGCGCTTCAACCCTCAACGGTGCAGTTCCAACTGCCAGCAAGGCCGCGTTGGCCAAGAAGATAGACAGCCCAATCGTCAGCAGGATGCCGGGCTCATCGCCCTGGTCCCGAATTCTTTCGATCAGCAATCGATCAATCAGCCACCCAAAGATGCCCATGACAATCGCAACAAGCACCAGCCCCGAAAAGAAGTCCAACCCCAAACGGGTGGTGGCCCACCAACCCATGACACCCCCGAGCATGTACAGCTCGCCGTGGGCAAAGTTAACCACGCGCATCAGCCCAAGGATCAGAGTCAGTCCCAACGCGGAGAGCGCGTAGAACGACCCGATCACCAGACCGTTGGCGAGGTACTGCGGTAACAGTTCCATAATCAACGTCCGCTTTTTTTAGGGCTTGTCGGTCTGAGCCTGCGTCACGACCGTGGGCTCTTTGTTCACGATTTGCACTAGTGCGACATCAAAGCCATAGCCTTCACCCTTGTCCGTGAATCGATAGCGTCCATTAGGAGCAAGGTAATCCGTCTTCCGCAGCGCATCACGAATCGCGCCAGTATCCGTTTTGCCGGCACGAGCTATGGCGTCAAGCAGGATGTTCATGGAGTTGTAGCCAGCGGCGCCGTACTTACCCGGTTTTTCCTTATAGGCCGCTGCATAGAGGTCCACAAAGGCCTTATTGCGATCGCCCGGGAGACTGGATACATATGGGACAGCGGCGTAGATGCCTTCTGACGCAGGTCCGGTCAACCCAATGAAGTCTGCAGTAGCCCAGGATCCCACACCGAAGATCTTGGTCTGCAGACCGATCTCCTTGAACTGCTTCACAAGGATGGAGCCATCCTGAGTTTCAGCTGCGACGAAGACGCCATCAGCCTTGCTAGCTCGTAGTTTGGTTAACAGGGTGTAGAAGTCCGTCGCACCGTGGTCGAAGTACTCCTTCATCACGGTCTTGACGCCCAGAGCCTCCAAATCTTTCGAGAAGTCTTCCACCCCACCACGACCCCAGTCATCGTTCACGCCAATGTAGGCCACCGTCTTGAGCTGGAGTTTCTCGGCCAAGATTTTGCTGAAAGTCTTGGACATCAGGCGATCTGTTTCTGCCGATCGGAAGAAGTACTGAAGCCCCTTCTCAGTCAGATCCGCTTTAGAAGACACGCCCGTGATGAAAGGTGTCTTGTACTTTTCGGCGATCGGCATTACTGCAGCTGTCGCCGAGCTGCAGAAAGCGCCCTGTACGGCGACCACCTTGTCACGCTGAATCAGCTTTTCCGCCGCGTTGACCGAGTTGGCTGGGCGGCATTGACCGTCCTCGATTACGAGCTCAATCTTGCGCCCGAGCACACCACCTGACGCATTGCGGCGTTCCACGGCCAGCTTGGCGCCGTTAAGAGAGGCTTGTCCGTTGTACGCCACCGAGCCGGTAAGGGGCTCAATTACGCCAATCTTGATGGTCTGCTGCGCCATCACCATTGATGACAGCGACACCAGCCCCGAGGTGATCATTAGCTTTTTCCAGTTTTCCATGTGGTTCTCCAAGTAAGGTTAGGAACACCCCAGACCGCTCTACCTATCGGTTAGCTTGGCGCCGGGAATATTAAATTAAACGTTTAATTAATTTATGGGCAAGACTATAAACTGCAATCTGAAGCTAGCAATCTAGGGTTATCCCTGAAATTAATTAATCAATCAGTAAGCAAAATAAGTGCCAGAACAACAACCCGATTTGCAGTAGAAATCTGAGGTGAACATTGCAGAAACTGCCACGAATGCACCAAACTGGATCAATATTCGAGCGACTGGTGCGTCATAGCACCTTTTAGAGATCAGCTGTTCTTAGGGATTGAGGTAATCAAAAGCTGGAGGAGTTCATAAAGGCTGCCCACTAATCTGAGGAAAGTGCCGCCGTCTTCCGCAGCCACTGTCGAAAACGGGATGTGCACCATTTCATCTGGGCTGACTCCGAGTCAGCCTCACGTGGCGCAGCTAGCAGACAGAGAAGGTGCTTACCTCGATATGCTAGAGGCAGATGCAGGTATTGCCGTGCTGCATATGAGGCAAGCTACAAGGTTAGCCGTGAGATGGGGGCCTCGACAGATGCGGACAGTCATGAGCGTCTGTTCTCTGGCTCATAGCCGACATCTGTATCGGTCGCGCCGAAGAACCGCAACCGCTGCAAAACGGTCTCTGGCGATCGCTAGCCGAACTACTGCTTCAAGTCCCGGAAACCTCTGGGCAGATGAACCAATGCCCGTCAGTCGCCTTGCGGGGCTTGGTTGGGGATCTCCGTGACATGCTCCATCAAGTCCTCAACCTTACAGTTGAAATACTGGCATAGGCGATCAATCGTATCCGTACCGGTGCCATACCCGCGCTGGTTGAGGATTTTCGACAGGGTCATCCGATTTAGACCGGTCTCGGCAGCGATCTCGTTCATGGGGATGCGCCGCCCCTCAATGAACTGCTTTTTCTCGATCATTTCGCCAAGCTTGAATCTGATCATGATCGAAAAAAGAATCGAAAGATAAAAAAATATTGCAAAAGAGTTGCAAAACTGGCTTTATGGTGTAGTATTGGCTTCATGTGATAAATATTTTAATCACTTGCCATTCAAATTGTACAGGAGCCAGCATGAGCAATCAGACCTATCTCACGACTGAAGAACTTTCAACAAAGATCAAGTACGACGCTAGAACCATTCGAGAGCGGTTGAAAGATAGCGTGTTGCTTGAAGGGGTTCATTACCTCCGCCCTTTCGGAGGCAGAAAAATTTTGTATGTTTGGGAAACCATCGAGCGAGACATGAAGTTGGCGTCTGTCCAACATCCTATCGGCATGGGAGCGATTCCTATGGCCAATGGAGCGGTAGTCCATGGCTAAGATTGCAGTTCGCAAAGAAACAGGCAAGCTGGTAATAGATTTCACATACCAGGGAGTACGGTGTCGCGAGCAAACGGCATTGCCGGATACGCCTCCAAATAGGAAGCGGGTTCAGGCGGTTGTTGAAAAAATAATCAAGACGCGACAAAACAGCACTTTTAACTATCGGGACTTTTTCCCGTCCAGCAAGCTGGCGGCCCGCTTTGACAGGTCTGGTGCAACAAGCTTGGAATCAGATCTGCTCAAATTAGAAGCAGTCCAGAGCCAAACGCCTTTATTCAAAGCCTTCGCCAACCAATGGGTCGACGAGCACAGCATCGAATGGCGACGTAGCCATATCAAGTCGCTGGTATCGACCCTGAACGGTCGCCTGATCCCCCACTTCGGCGAGAAGGCCGTCGGCAGCATCAGCAAGTCCGACATCTTGGTCTTCCGTGCCACCCTGGCTAAAGTCAAAGGTCGCGGCGACAAGGAAGGCCTGTCGCCCAAGCGAATCAACGAGATCATTGGCCTGCTGCGCCAGATCCTGAACGAAGCCGCCGAACGCTTTGATTTCTCATCGCCAGCGCAGAACATCAAGACCCTGCGCCTGCGCAAGACTGACGTCGACCCGTTCAGCCTGGTCGATGTGCAACGCATCTTGGCCACAGTGCGGCCGGACTACAAGAACTACTTCGTGACGCGCTTCTTTACGGGCATGCGCACAGGTGAAGTTCATGGCCTCAAATGGAAATACGTCGACTTCGACCTGCGCATCATCCGCGTGCGAGAAACCTTCGTCCTGGGCGAAGACGAATACACCAAGACCGACGGTAGCCAGCGCGACATCCAGATGAGCCAGCCGGTGTTCGAGGCTCTGCAACAGCAATTCGAGGTAACCGCAGGCGCATCGGAATACGTTTTCTGCAACTTGACGGGTCAGCCCCTGGACAACAAGAACTTCTCCGACCGCATCTGGTATCCGTTGCTGCGACATCTGGACTTGAAGGAGCGCCGCCCCTACCAAATGCGCCATACCGCGGCAACCCTGTGGCTGGCGGCCGGCGAGGCCCCTGAATGGATCGCCCGCCAGCTCGGCCACACCAGCACGGAAATGCTGTTTCGCGTCTATAGCCGTTACGTCCCAAACCTGACCCGTCAGGATGGCTCAGCCATGGAACGACTCTTGGCCAGCCAGTTGTCGCAAGGCACGCTCATCGCACAGAGCGAGCCGGGACAGCAGATCGGCGCACGGAGCATCTATGTCCAGTCCAGCGCCGCTGCACCACAGGCGCAGCCCAAGCGGCGGGGCGTCCATGCAGTGCGTCGCGCGCCGAGTGCGGATGACAACACCGACGCTCAGCCTCCGCCTTGGTTCGGGCTCGTTCAGTCTGCACGGTGGATGTCAGTCCCCGCAGCGCAGCACCTGAACTAGCCGCCCCTTCCTCAAAGCAATCCACCCCGGCGAAAGCACCTAGCCGCCTGGCAGGGGAGAGCTTTGCTCAAAAAAACCGAAAGCAAGTGCCAGAAGCCACAAATCAAACAACCCAACAGGAATCACCATGAAAAAAACCGCCAGCCCCATGCAATCCTTCCTCGAGCAATACGACGAGTTCCTGCTCCAACGAGAGACCCGCGCAGTGCCGATCTCCCCGCGCAGTGAGTTGGCACTTCCTGATGATGTGAAGCAGATGCTCCTGGGCGGCATCGACCCGCAGAGGCTCGTGCGCGACACCATCCGAGCCGTGCGTGACAGCCATCTGCGGGATTTCCTCGAAGCCGTGCTGGCCGAGCCCGAGGTCGAGCAGGTGCTGACCACACGGCGCGATGGTGCGGGCTACCACCAGCGCTATGCCATCGAGTACCTGCGCCGCGCCGCAGGCTTGACCTCCTGCTGGTGCGCCCAGGGTCGACTGGAACGCGAGGTCATGTACGTGGCCACCCTGGTCGAAGGGCTCAAGCTCGTGCTCATGCCCAGCATCGTGGGGGAGGCGGCCATCGAAGACGTGGTTTTCACCATCGTGCGACCGCATCTGCACCGGCTGGATGTGCATGCGCCGCGGCTGGCTTATCTGTTGCGTCTGAGCCTTGGCTGGGGCAATACCGACGAGATCGACGACCGCTACATCCCCGGCCAGCAAAAAGCCATCCGTCGAGCCCTTGATCAAGCCGGCCTGAGTGAAGACAAGACGCTGCCGGTCAAGCAACCGCTGCCCAACTGAATGCCGCTGAGCAACGTGACCGACAAAAAAACAGGCCTGAACGCCATGGCCCCCTCTTGACACAGCCCACTTCCATGAGAGGCTGGTTTTAGACACCTTGCAGCAACTGATGCCATGACCTATTCGAAACAAACACGCAATGCGCAGATCCATCCGCCCTAGCGGCGCCTGAGCGAAGACGGCCAGCGTAACTGGCACACCGGGCAAACCGGCGCCGGCGTCGATCACCACTTCAGCCAGTTCCCTCACATCCGCTGAAAGAGATTGTCAGCGGGTCAGGGGGAGGCTTTGCCCGAGCAAACAGCAACGCAAATTAACCAAGGAAACACCATGAGCAAGAAATCAATTCCCGCCTCTCCGCGCAAGACCGCAGCCACGGCAGAGCCGAAGAAAACAACACCCAAACGTGCGGCGCGCAGTACGCCGGGCAGCGCATCTGAATCCGTGCCTGACAGCGAACCGCTCATTGAAAGCGAATTTGTGCAGACCGCAGTCACCCTGCGCCTGCAGGGAAGTTCCTCCGATTGGCAGCCCAAGCCGGGACAACCGGCCCCGGCGCGGTCGGCCAAAGTGCACGACTTCAGCGGCTACGTGGTATTTGCCCTTCCGCCCGAGCTGAAGGAAACCCTCGGTGAGGCGGTGTTCAAAAAATGTATGGCCGACCTGGAAAACCACGAGGTAACCGCCATCCATCGGGAAAAAGACTCCATCACTTACGTGCGAATGCGTTGCGTGGCCCAGATGTACAAGCCGGAACGCGATGCAACCGATGCGGGCAAGACCAGCCCGAGTAGTAAAGGCCGCAATCGGGGGCGCGCATGAGTACGACAGCTGGCGATCCGAGTTCCATGCGCCGGAATAACCCTACAGGTGTGACACGACCCGGCATTGCCCCCAGTTGTTGCGGCCGCAGGAGCAGGGCGGCCATCTCACTTTAACAACACGAAGCAAACATCATCACCATGAGGACATAACCATGACAACTGCAGACAACACGCAGGCCAACCCGGCAAAGCAAGCAGAGGAACATATGAAGCACAAGGCCTGCGAGGGCGATACGGCCAGCGCGTCATCAAGCGGTTGGGAAGCGGCCATCTTCTGTCTGGTCACATTCATCATCCTGCTCGCGCTGGCCTTCTGGCCGATAACCAAGCAATTCATTCCTGGGTCGGCCGATCCGCCGTCCATCCAGCCGTTGGGGCAAGTGGCGCAGACACGCTTCGTTGGTGGATTGGGGCCGAGGACCGAAGTGCGAACAGAGAGCAAGGTCTTGTTGTTGCGCGGCGCGGTTGAACTTGATGCAGGCGTGGCGGTGGAGCGGCGCACAACGTACCTTAACGACGTGCTGTGCGTCAGCGGAACCGGCCGTTGCCATGAAATTCTGAGTCGATAAGCGGAGGAAACATCAAAATGACAAACGAATTCTGGCAAGTAAAAGACTTCCTCGGAGTCCACCCGATTGCACCCGTGACCCAGGAACCCGTGACCATCATGACGATCTGGTCCGTTGTGAAGAGCCACTGGGCTGATGGCAGGTGCAGTCGCCATCTGGTGGGCCAGGCCAATTGCGAAGGCCGGGTCTGCTCGGCCATCCAGCGCTTTGATCTGCAGGGCATGGAAGCCCAGACGCAGTCCGGTCGTCTCTATCGCCTATTGGGCGATCCCGGCAGAGACCGCGATGCGCTGTATGTGTTCGACGTAAGGCTGCTCAATCAACAGCCAAGACGGATTTGAGCTGGTGGCAATTCTTGCTGGCCACTCGCTATGGATTTGTTTAAGCCTGACGAGGCGTCAGCCTGGATTTCCAGGCTGACCTTGACCACAGCGCCAAGCTTTCAAGTGAAAAACGGATAACTAATCTAGTTTTATGTTTGATTGTGTTATCACTTGCCTGTAAAGCTGCTCTGTTTTTCCAAGATATTGGTCAAAATTACTCCGCCATTCAAGCCCTGGATCCAATCCCATTTCTCTCATCTGGTTTTCCGTAGCTGGGTTTGCAAGCACCGCCGCAACAGACGACTTGATTGTCTCGGCTATCTCTGGACTGATCCCTTTAGGCGCTACCAAACCGTACCACGACTTCGAATCCACAGAGCCCATCCCTACTTCCGCGAATGTTGGGACGCCTGGAAGCGCACTGGATCTTTTGCCATCTGCTATAGCGAGGGCTCGAACTCTTCCAGCTTTGATAAGTGGAAGCGCCTCTGGCAAATTTGCGAAATTCATCGACACCTGTCCGGATGCTACGTCCGTCAATGCTGGAGCCTGTCCACGGTATGGCACATGCAGCAACTGCGCGTCTATTGCCCGCGACAGCATCTCACCTGCAATGTGTGACATGGTGGCTGTGCCGCCGGAGGAGTAGCTCAGGAATGGCACGGCTGACTTTGCAATATTTTTGAGTTGGGAAATATCGGTAATTTTCGATTGTGAATTTACAACTAGTACGTGAGGAACCGCGCCTAGGTAATTGAGTGGGACAAAGTCTTTCTGAGCGTCATAGGGAAGATCCTTCCGAAGGATTGCGTTGGTAGCGAAGCTATTGGCGACAGCTAAGAGCGTGTAACCATCAGGAGCCGCTTTTGCAACGAAACTAGTGCCAACTACACCTCCTGCACCTGTTCGGTTATCGACCACCACAGTTTGCTGCCACCTATCGGACAGCCCTTTAGCCAGAGTGCGGACCAGTGCATCCATCGTTGCACCGGCAGGAAAGGGAACAACGATCGTGACAGGTCGATTGGGGTATGCGCTTGGCGTGGCAGCGAAGGCTTCTTTAGCTGCTACTCCGCTACCTAGTAGTGCCCAAAGAAAGTGTCGTCGTTTGTTGAGATATTTCATTTGTCGACTTTCATGGTTATACAGAACTACATTCTGCCTGAAAGAATATAGAATCTCAACGACTATTTCTAAGACCTCGCGCCTCCCCGTTTTCGGCAGCACTAGGACTTTGGAGCCCGGGGCGAATTAAACGGTTTTTGTTGCATGGTCTGTGCATAGGCGGCTGGTGTCAGGCCGCCCGGTGATCTCTTCGGTCGTTCCTCGTTGTATTCCCTGCGCCAGGCTTCAACGATGACGCGGGCATGATGCAGACTGGTGAACCAGTGCTCGTTCACCACTTTTTCTCAAGGCTTCTTTCGCCACCCCGTTCTCTATCAGAGCGTCCGTCAACAGCCGTTTGAGGCGTCCGTTCTCCGTCTCCAACTCCTTCAGTCGCTTGACGTCCGAGACGCTCATGCCGCCGAACTTTCTGCGCCAAAGGTAGTAATTGGCCTCGGAGAAGCCGTGCCGGCGGCACAAATCGGCCGCCGGCAGACCCGATTCCGATTCCCGCAGGAAGCCAATGATCTGTTGTGCGCTGTCTCTCTTCTTCTCGTCCAATCTCCTGTTTCATGGGATTGGACTCAAGAGTCGCAAGCTACTCACATCAGGGGAGACGTTGCAAACTAAAGTTCCTCTTGACAGAACGCAATTCTGTTTTACAATTTGAGTCAACTTGGTTTGAGAGTAACGAAAATTTATGGACGACAACAATTCGCAGCAGTCCCAACAGCCTTGGTCAAAGGTCATCCCGCATCAAGAGATTGAGATCTACAAGAAAGGTGGCTTCGGGGCCCCCAGTGCCCGGCTACAGCGGCCGGCACTCCTGGTGATCGATGTTCAGTACCGCTCAATCGGCCGAGTTCGCGCGCCGATCGAGGAATCGATGTCTGAATACCCAACCAGCTGTGGGGAATACGGGTGGCGAGCTTTGCCTCAAATTGCGCGATTAATTTCAGCGTTTCGAAGTCGAAACATGCCGATCATCTTTCCGTACGTGGCACCAAAGACGGCGCACGATGGACAACGATTCGCCGCCAAGGTGCCTGCAATCATGAAAATCGCTAGAGAAGGCTATGAATTCGTGGCCGAATGTGCTCCTCAGGAGGGCGACATCCTGTTGCCAAAACACCATGCAAGTGCGTTCTTTGGAACACCTCTGTCAAGCTATCTGACAAATCTTCACATTGATTCGTTGGTGGTGTGCGGCACTACGACCAGTGGCTGCGTACGTGCAACAGTGGTCGATGGCTCATCGTATGGGTATCAGATCGTCGTGCCGCATGACGCGGTATTTGATCGCTCTCAGACTTCGCACGCAGTAAATCTATTTGACATGAACGCCAAGTACGCCGACGTGATGACCACCGACGCCGCACTGGAATTAGTTTCACAAAACCCTTAATAAAAAGGATGCATATGCCAAACAAGCAACATGTTCTGATCGCTGGCGGCGGTATTGGTGGTTTGACCGCTGCCCTTGCTCTCCTGCGCAAGGGCTATGACGTTAGTCTCTTTGAGCAAGCGAACGAGCTGAAAGAAATCGGAGCTGGCGTTCAGCTCGGCCCAAATGGTGTGCGTGTTTTGTTTGAACTTGGTCTGAAGGACGAGGTACTGCGACTTGGCGTAGACGCCGAATCTAAGGAAGTTCGTGTTTGGAACACGGGCAAAACATGGCCGCTATTCAGCCTCGGTTCAGAGGCCGTTCAGCGTTATGGCGCTCCGTATCTAATGATGCACCGTGCCGACTTACATAAAGTTTTATTCGATGCGGTAGAGCGAATAAAGCCAGGCACATGCAATATCAAAAGCCGAGCGCGCGGATTCACTCAAGACGAAACCGGAGTGGTACTAGAGCTTGAAGATGGAACAAAAGTGCGTGGAGATTTGCTGGTGGGCGCCGATGGCCTTCACTCCGCAATCCGCAAGGCCATGTTCGGACCAGACAGGCCCGAATTTACAGGCGGCTGCTGTTGGAGGGGCATCATAGACATTCAGCGGTTGCCTCAACATCTGCGCCGACCCGTCGGCGTGAATTGGATTGGTCCACATGGTCACGTAATTCTTTATCCGCTGCGTTCAGGAACATTGCTGAACTTCGTTGGCCATGTAGAGCGTGATGGGTGGGCCAGTGAATCATGGACTGAAGAAGGCAGTACCGAAGAGCTTCGTAAAGACTATGAGGGTTGGCACGAAGACATTCAGACGATCGTGAATCAAATTGATGTCCCCTATAAATGGGCGTTGTTTCTTCGCGAGCCACTTCAGCAATGGTCGAAGCATCGGGTCACGCTGCTTGGAGATGCGTGTCATGCAACGCTGCCGTACCTCGCTCAAGGGGCGAATATGGCCATTGAGGATGGACTGGTTCTTGCGCGTGCACTATCGGAGTACCAAAGCGTTGAGGTTGCACTCCAAAAATATCAAGAAGCACGAGTAGAAAGAACGTCAAGTATTGTCCGGAAATCCTCTGAGAACCTTGGAAGATTTCATAACAATGCGTTGCTAGATCCAGTTGCCGCTGACGACTACGTAAATCGTGAGTGGGCGGCCGAAAAAATTAGAGACCGATACGATTGGATTCTTGGCTACAACGCTGTGACAGTGAAAATCTAAAACATAGGCAAACGTTTTAATTTCTCAAGGAGACACTTTTATGTTCAAAAACAAAATTCTCACACTCGCGTTCGCATTAATCAGTTCAGCATCCTTTGCTGGAAACGGTCCGGGCGGGTACCCGAAAGAACCAGTCCGTTTCGTTGTTTCATTCGCTCCAGGTGGTGGTACAGACATCGTGGCGCGAATGGTCGCTGCAGAATTATCTAAACGAATTGGACAAAACGTTATTGTTGAAAACAAAGGAGGAGCGAGCGGGATTCTTGCCGCGCAGGCCGTAGCCAGCGCAAAACCCGATGGGCATACGTTGCTAATCGGCGGGAGCGGACCAATGGTCTTTAACCGCCTCACATACAAAACATTGCCGTACGATCCCGACAAAGACTTGGTTGCGGTGACTATTCTCAGTAGCTACCCGATCGTCTTGCTGGCGGGAAAGAATCAGCCGTTTAATACTCTGCCTGAGTTAATTCAATACGCGAAGAAAAATCCAGGCAAGCTTAATTACGGTTCGGCTGGCGCATCATTTCAAGTTCCGACGGAACAATTCGCCTCTGAAGCAGGTATTCAGTTGGTGCAGGTTCCCTACAAAGGCACTGGTTTGGCCGCGCAAGCGCTAATGGCGGGTGAAATTCAACTACTCAGCGCTGATATCGGACCAGGCATCCCACTTATAAATTCGGGCTATGCAAAAGCGCTGGCAGTAACGTCGGCAAAAAGGAACAACATGCTGCCGGACGTGCCCTCCATTGAAGAGTCTGGAGTCAAGGGCTTTGACTTTACGCTTTACTCAGCGGTGGCAGCGCCCAAGGGCACTTCAAAAGAAATTGTGAGCTACTTGCAGAAAGAACTGAACGCGGTTCTTCATTCCCAGGAAGTTAAAACGCGCCTGCAGTCGATGGGCATGTCTCCGGTTGGTGGAACACCCTCAGAGACAGTAGCAAGATATGCACGCGAATTGGCGCTTTTCTCACCACTCGCAGAACGCTTGGGCCTGAAGGACAAGTAAGAGGTATTCTGCTTGAAATCATCTTCATTTCAGTACCTGCGGCCCACCCGTTTGGTGGATGCACTGGCGATGCTAGCGAATTCAAGTGGTGAAGCCAAGGTAATAGCTGGTGGACAAAGCCTGGTTCCCGCCATGAATCTTCGTCTGTCCGCGCCGAAGGTGCTAGTGGATTTAACTGGACTAGAAGAGTTGACGAAGCTAGGCCTTGCCGATGACGGCAGCCTAGCTGTCGGCGCTATGGTGACGCACTCGCGAATGCTGCACGACGGGCAGGTCAAGAAAGGCTGGCCAGTTATTGAGCAGGTGCTGCCATTCGTTGCACATGAACAAATTCGCAATAGAGGAACAATCGGGGGAAGTCTGTGCCACGCGGATCCCGCGGCCGAATGGGCCGCAATCTGTGTGCTCCTGGACGCCAAGATCTATGTTCAGGGGCCGTCAGGGAAACGTGCCATTCCAGCTTCAAAATTCTCGTCAGGTGTCTATGAAACCGATCTTGAACCTAATGAAATTTTGACCGAGGTTGTCTTCCCTCCGGCACCAGATCACATGCGCTGGGGATTTCACGAAATCTCGCGCCGTCACGGAGATTTCGCGATGGCGGGAGCAATCGTCGGTGTAGGTCTTGATTCTGCAGGCCGCTTAACTGATATCCGCCTTGTAGTGTTTGCAGTTGAGGACAAACCACGTCGAATCGACGCGGACGTATCACATTGTCTTGGAATGACATTTGACGCCGCTTCTATTGATGCTTTGAGCTTGTCCGCTGCATCTTGTGTTACCCCGCGATCAGATTTGCATGCCAGTGCGGAGTTGCGATCAGACCTCGTCTACGCTTGCGTCCGAACAGCACTCATGCGGGTGATCGGTATCACCACAGTAAGGCAAGTATGAACAAGTACCACCAAATTTCTTTAAGTGTTAATGGTAAGAACATCCAGCGTGAGGTGCCCGCCAGATTGATGCTTGCAGATTTTTTGCGGCAAGACTTAAGTCTAACGGGGACTCATCTAGGTTGCGAGCACGGGGTCTGTGGCGCATGCACGGTTCTATTAGACGGAGATGCGGTGCGTTCCTGCTTGATGTTTGCGGTGCAAGCAGATGGGCGTGAGATTACAACGATTGAAGGATTGACGCCCAATGAAGGGCTATCGTCGTTGCAAAAGAGTTTCTGCGACCACCATGCACTGCAATGCGGGTTCTGCACGCCAGGAATGATTGTTACAGCGGAAGCGTTTCTGCAACGCGGCGGCAAGATCGACGAGGCTTCCGCCCGCGAAGCAATTTCCGGAAACTTGTGCCGTTGCACGGGCTACCAACCTATCGTTGCGGCCATTGTTGTTGAGAGCAAACGCCGTACTACAACAGCGGAGGCTGGGGATGCCCGTTGAAATGATAGGGCAAGCTGTGCCGCGCACGGAGGCTGTGCGCTTTGTTTCAGGACGCGGAAAATACATTGATGATATTCAGCGCCCGAAACAGGTGTACGCGCGAATCGTACGATCAAGTGTGGCTCACGGATTAATCCGGCATATTGACGTTAGCGTTGCTAGAGCCACGCCCGGCGTTTTGGCTGTACTGACCGGACATGACTTTCAGGGGTTACTCAAGCCAATACCTCAGCGTACCTGCCCACTGCCTGGCATGGAGAATTTTCTCCAACGGCCGATTGCTATTGATAGGGTTCGCTATGTTGGCGAGCCAATTGCGTTGGTGATTGCCGAGGACGCCTACATCGCGGAAGATGCAGCTGAGTTAGTTCAGCCTTCAATTGAAGACCTGCCAGTTGTCGTGCGTGCGGAGCAAGCGTTAACCGATGAGGTATTGCTGCACCCGGAACAAGCCAGTAACAGCGCGACCACTTATCAAGTCGGTTTTGGAGACTGCGACGCTGCCTTTGCACAGGCCGCAGCAGTCGTAGAAGAGCGGTTCTATATTCACAGGCACAGTGCTGCGCCATTGGAATGCCGTGGACTAATCGCCGAATGGGACACAGATCAAGAACGAATGTCTGTCTGGGGGGCGACTAAAGTTCCATTTGCTAATCGCGCTATCTTGGCGGATATGCTTAACTTGGCACCCGAAAACGTTGACATGATTGAGTGCGACGTCGGCGGCTCTTTTGGTGTTCGAGGGGATTTTTATCCTGAGGACTACTTAATTCCATACGCGGCACGGTTGTTGGATCGCCCGGTGAAGTGGGTTGAAGATCGTCGTGAGTCCTTGATGGCTTTAAACCACTCACGGGAAACTTACTGCACTCTCGCTTTAGCACTGGATGCAACAGGTCGAATCTTAGGAATGCGAGGCTCGATGCTGGTGGATCATGGTGCCTATGTCCGCACCAATACCGGTGTCATGGCTGGCAAAGGCACGCAGTTCCTGCCTGGACCGTATCGTATCCCGGCAACAAAGTTTGATGTTCGGTCGGTTTGCACGAATAAGACTCCTGCTGGAACATACCGGGGGCCCGGGCGGTATGAGTCGACTTTTGCTCGCGAGCGCCTGATCGATTTGGCCGCTCAAAAGCTGCAAATGGACCCGATCCAACTAAGGCGTATCAATTTGATCCAACGGGATGAGATGCCTTACAACGCGGGTGCTCTTGTTCCAAATATGCCGGCGGCTGTTTACGACTCTGGCGACTATCACGATGTGCTGGAGCGTGCGCTGGTGGCATTCAATTGGAATGACAGAATCTCGCGCAACGGTACTCTAGTGAACGGCCGTCATATTGGCCTAGGTATTGGGTGTTTCGTTGAATCAACCGGTGGTGGTCCTGGTGAGCATGTGCGGCTTACCCTTCGCGCTGGCGGCGTCTTCGACTTGGCGTTAGGAGCCTCTAGCGCAGGTCAGGGGCACGAAACCTCAATGGCTCAAGTTTTGGCAGACAGCCTTGACGTGCCAATGCAAGCGATTAGGGTCCATCATGGATCGACCACGCTTTTAGATAAGGGGTTCGGGGCATACCACAGTCGTTCTGCTGTGATGAGTGGTAACGCAACTTTACGCGCGGGCGATGCCATGCGCGAGCGTCTACTTAAAGTTGCTTCAAATCGTCTTGGGCGCCAGATTTCGACACTGCGTTGGACCCGGGGTGAAATCGTTGATGCCGAAACCGGCGCTATGTTACTGACTTTGTCTGAGCTATCTCAAGGCGTCAGAGAAAACAGTGGTCCAGAAGACCGAGGCGAGATCGAAGTGCAGGCGTCGTTTATGTGCGATCAGCTTACATACACCTTTGGCGTTCATCTGGCCGAAGTAGCAGTTGATCCCTTAACTGCACAAGTGGAGGTTCTGGACTATTTCTGCACAGAAGATGTGGGACGGGTCATCAACCCTGAAATTGTTCATGGTCAGACAATCGGCGCTGCTGTACAGGGCCTAGGCGGGACCTTTCTAGATGAATTCATTTACGACGATAACGGGCAACTGGTAACCGGCACTTTCGCCGACTATCTACTACCTACCAGTACTGATTTCCCGCATGTGCGCGGTGAGACGCTTGAACTGCATAGATCTCTCCACAATCCTCTCGGCGTCAAAGGCGCTGGAGAAGGCGGGATCATCGCCACAGGAGCGGCTGTGGCGAATGCTGTATCAGCTGCCTTAACCGCAGCGGGTGTGTCTATCACATCGTTGCCCGTTTCCATAAACAAGCTGGCCGAACAAATACGTACGGCCAGCTACAAGAAATCAGGTGAACCTATGCAAATTCAAGGAAAGTATCTGCTCAATGCACATCATCACCGCGTCTGGCAGGCGCTGATGGATCCAGCGATACTCAAACAGGCTATTCCCGGATGTCAGGGTATCGAAGCAAAGGGGCCTAACGTTTATGAGCTTGATGTGAAGTCCTCCGTTGGTCCTGTCAGCCTCCGTATGCGGTCAACGATGAGGATTGAGAACATCGTAGAGGGGGAGTCCTACCGTCTGGTAATAGAGGGCCAAGCCGGCCCCGCTGGTTTCGCCAAAGGAGAAGTCAAGGTCAGGATTGCGGAAATCGATGGTAGCAAGACCCAGCTTGACTATGATGCTGAAGGGGAGATCGGCGGCAAGCTCGCTCAAGTTGGCGCCCGTTTGGTTGAGGGCGTAGTCGCTAAGATGACGGCCCAATTTTTTAAGAATTTTCAAGCGCAGCTCGAACCATCTTTGGTGCTGTCGCAGCCCCTTGCCGCAGCAGCCGGTTCCATCTGGCCTTCGGCTGCGATGATTCCATGGCTGATCGCCGCCGCCTCATTTGGTGCCGCGCTTGCCTCGTTAGTATTGTGCGGACTCCGAGGGGGGTGAGCACATGAATCAAGCGTCGTCATACGGCGGACATGTTCGCGCTAACCAAATTCGCCAACACTACATCTACTATCCGGGTAACGGCCCCGATCTCGTGATCGTACCAGGCATCGTTAGCCCAGCCGCTCTTTGGCAGCATGTTGGAGAATTTTTGGCCCCACATTTCGCCGTCAGCATATTGGATGTGCGCGGTAGAGGATTAAGTGAACAAGGTCCCGACTTGGATTATGGGATCGATGCATGCGCCGCTGATCTCAAAGAGTTTCTTAAGCTGCGAGGCATGACGTCTCCCGTCGTCATAGGCCATTCAATGGGAGCACGTATTGCAGCTCGCGCAGGTGCTTTGGGTGTTTCTTTGGGCTCACTAATCATGCTTGATCCCCCGTCGAGTGCGCCAGGTCGCAGACCTTATCCGATCGCGATGCAACGGACAGTAGACATGGTGCTCGCCGCTAGGCGAGGTGTGGGGGAAGCATATCTCCGACAACCGGGCATTGCTCAATGGCCTGAAAATCTGCTGAGGCAACGTGCCGAGTGGCTTGCCACCTGTGATCCGCGAGTCATAGAAGCTGCTTACCGTGATTTCCATTCACAAGACATATATGCCGATGTCGCTGCGTTGAGCTGCCCCACCACATTGGTTGTCGCGCAAGCAAGCGGCGTTGTTCTAGAAGACGATATCGCAGCCTTTCAAAGTGCACAGCCACGTCTCCGTACTGTTCGGTTGTCTGGTGCCGCGCATCAGTTACAGGCTGAGAACACTGAGCTTCTTTTCGCCGCGTTCAAGAACATTCTTGACTTTTAGCATGAGGAATATATGAATACATCTTCCGTAGATTTCGACTTGGTAGACCTCTTTATCCGAGAGCTTGAGATGTGCAAGGTTCATGAAGGCGAGACCGTTGCAGTGTTGTCAGCCGGAAATGAATGGGCTGATTACGCTCAAGCACTGATGAAAGCTGCTCGCCGCCTTGGCGCCAAGAGTTTCAATGTAAACGTACAACGAGAGCAAGACCTTCGAGTCGCTGTCCAAGGTAGGCATCCGTTTAGCGATCAACCTTTGCTGCTTGAGATGCTAAACAAGTGCGATATGGTTATTGATCTTGTCGGGTTGCTTTTTTCTCGTGAGCAGCTCGCCATGCAAAAGTCCGGCGTCCGAGTCCTGCGAATCATGGAGCCAATTAACGTACTACGAGCGATGTTTCCCACGCGGGAACTGGCGAAGCGTGTGGAACGGGCCAGAGAGATCTTGATGGCGGCCAAGCGTATGCATATCTCCTCTGTAGCGGGTACTGACATCACCTACGAGCTCGGTCAGTATCCAGTCATGTCCGAGTATGGATACACCGATGAACCAGGCCGTTGGGACAATTTCCCTTCCGGATTTGTTTTCACTCAGGGAAACGACGGGGGGATCAATGGCAAGGTTGTACTGCGGCCGGGCGATATCTTCACGGCATTCAAGCGTTATCTTCAATCCGAGGTCATCCTCACAGTGAAAGACGGCTACGTAACTGAAATCGGAGGATCCGGTATGGATGCTGATTTGCTGCGAACCTATATAAAAAGCTTCAACGACTCTCGCGGCTACGCCATTTCTCATATTGGCTGGGGCATGAACGACGGGGCTCGCTGGTATCAGTTTGAGTCGACAAAAAACTTGGCGAATGAACACGTTATGAATGCACTATCTTTCTATGGGAACGTGTTGTTCTCGCTGGGGCCCAATGTGGAGCTAGGTGGAAGCAACGACACGGCATGTCACATGGATATCCCGATGCGTGGATGTTCGCTTTCGTTGGATGGCGTCGAAATCGTACGTAACGGTGACATAGTCCATCCTGAACTAAAAGTGGATACGCCAGTTAACCCGCCAGCGAACTTCAAGTGACTCGTGAGGAACAAGCTCACTAGTTTTAGTCTCTACGAGACACTCCCAAAACATCCGGCCTTAATTTTGTTAAGGGCGCGTCAAAGCCCATCGCGAAATAATCAAAGGAGCCCTGTCGTTCAATGTAATGGCATACTTTGCCATTTAGACGGGAACTGATGTCCAAAAGACACCATCCTTGGGAAGAGGGCCATGGAGCAAAAAACTGATGGGGTTGCAGCGGTCGAGCGAGCGCTATCAATTCTGAATGCTTTTCGACGTGAAGAAGAAGCATTGACGCTGCACGATATTGCTCAACGTACAGGTATGTATAAGAGTACTATCTTGCGTCTGCTCGCTTCTTTAATCCGTTTTTCAGCTATCCAGCAGTCATCCGACGGGCGTTACCATTTGGGATACGCAGTGTTGCAATGGGGCAGCGTGTATCAGTCTAGCCTACGCTTAGAGCAAGTTGTTGTCCCCATCCTCGAAGAGCTCGCAGCTACGACGGGGGAAGGAGCTTCTTATTTTCGGCGGGAGAATGATGTCCGTCTCTGTCTTTATAGAATCGACAGCCACCGTTCGGTTCGTGACCATATGCACGCTGGCGATATTCTTCCGCTTCGCACCGGTGCAGCTGGACGAGTTTTAGTGGACTACGAACCTGGACATTTACCCCCGCCTCACACAAGCGTGGCTATCTCTATTGGGGAGCGGGAGCCTGACATCGCGGCAGTAGCAGCTCCTGTCTTCCAGGGCGATGGGATTCTTGTTGGGGCGATCTCCGTTTCGGGGCCTGCGTCGCGGTTTACCGCGCCGATGCTCCGCAAGCACATGGTCGCAGTCCGTGACGCTGCTATCGCTACCACCCGTCGGTTTGGAGGTCGCACAGCAATTTTTGATTTACCACTACCAGAAGTCGGCTGACATCGCGTAACCATCAGTCAAGCCTGCCCCAATCTTACGAGCGTCCTTGTAGTGTTTAGGTAAAAAATTGCTGTTCGTGACACTTGAGACCCCGACCCATTGATGGGCGGATAAATTGGAGTGAGTTGTTTCTGATCGCGCAGCGCCTGTTGCGACTTAATGTGGATTTGTAGTCACCATTTGTCAGTACGCCCTGTGCAGGCTCCACTGTGGGAACTCATTCAAATCACTAGGTTGTACTATTGCAAGAATTTCTGCCAATAGAGCCCTGTAACTTGCCACCCCGACGGAATGCACAGTCCAGTGCCCTGAAGGCTGGCGACGCCAATCCGTCTCGTGACCGAAAGCTGAGACCGGCGCCTAGGATTTCGTGTTGGCACTCATTGCCGAACACGGCATGATGCAGCGCAGGGCCTGCATGGCCAGCGGCGTTGCCCGCTCCGCGCAGCGTTACTGCCACAAGCGGCCCTGCGACTCTGGGATTGTCCAATTTTCAGACCTTTATGGCCACGAACCTTTGTTACGGCTTCAACCTGTTATACGCGAGCGCCCGACATCAGGGCACACCATGGGCCAAAAAGTAACTATAACCATCAACGACCCCATGACTCCTTGGGCTTAATGCCACCGGTCGAGTAACGTATGAAACAAATCCACAACCTCTATCTCGATTGACACAGGAATTCGAGAAGGGTTGAACAGTAGTCTGAATCACAGCCATGGAAAACATTGATCTTCTCGTTTTGAGAACCGTCCTAAAGTGGCGGTTGGCAGGCAAGCACGCGTTGATTGCGACGGTCGTACGAACCTGGGGATCCTCGCCACGGCCGATCGGATCAATCATGGCTCTTGCCGAAGACGGGGCAATCGTCGGCTCCGTGTCTGGGGGGTGCATCGAAGATGATTTACTTCAAAAGTACACGGCGGAGAGCGCGGGCAAATCAAGCCGAGAAGTCTATGCGGCATCGCCCACTCGAGTGACCTACGGTGTCAGTGCAGACGAGGCGCATCGTTTTGGATTGCCATGCGGTGGAACCCTGGAGCTGCTCTTGGAGTTTGATCCGGATACTAAAGTCTTGTCAGAGTTGGTCGAGCACTTGGAAGCTGGGCGAATGATCCGACGCCGAATCAACTTGAACGATGGAGAGGTTGTATTAGAGAAGGTTCATTCTCCAGGAGAGTTGACGTTTGATGGATTTCACCTGACAAATACCTTTGGACCGGAATACCGAATGTTGCTGATCGGCGCGGGGCAGCTTACGGAATATCTGGCGACTATGGCGCTATTCAACGGATTTTCTGTTTCTGTATGCGATCCAAGGGAGGAGTATCGAAAGAGCTGGAGTGTCTCCGGCGTGAGAGTCCTGACTGAAATGCCAGATGATGTGGTTCGGGCGATGCGGCCTGACGCACGAACATGTGTGGTTGCATTGACGCACGATCCAAAACTTGATGATTTGGCGTTGCTAGAGGCACTTGAGAGTGATGCCTTTTATGTCGGAGCAATCGGTAGCCGTCGAAACAACGATGCGCGCCGTGAGCGTCTCAAGGATCATTTCGATATGAATGATGATGATCTGCGTCGTCTGCATGGTCCGATTGGAATTTATATCGGCAGTAAAACTCCGCCCGAAATTGCGGTCAGCATCATGGCTGAGATACTCGCGGTGAAAAACGGTGTCAATCTGCCAAGAGAAGTGCAAGTCGGGTTCGCCAAGGCTATCCGAGTTGAATCTTCCAAAGAAGGTTGTGCTATCGCCTAGCAAGAATGGTCGGAAGCCTCCAGAGCCCATCGGCAGATGAAGTGATACGTCCGAAATTTGGTGAATGTGGCGTCAAAGTCTCGACATGAGCTCGCTTATTTCACGATATGTTCCTTCCCCTTTCAGGGCGTTCATCATGCCGAATTTCTCTGTAACTGGGAGCTACTCAAACCTGGGACAGGGTCAATGACGATCTGAACCCTGGTGAAGATCCATTGGGCTGATGGCAGGTGCAGTCGCCATCTGGTGGGCCAGGCCAATTGCGAAGGCCGGGTCTGCTCGGTCATCCAGCGCTTTGATCTGCAGGCCATGGAAGCGCAGACCCAGTCCGGTCGTCTCTATCGCCTATTAGGCGATCCCGGCAGAGACCGCGATGCGCTGTATGTGTTCGACGTATGGCTGCTCAATCAACAGCCCAGGCGGATCCGTGACCAGAGTGTGGCCTTCATGCGACTGCGCCGGCAAAGAGGAATGGATGATGAGGGAAGCCGGACTCAAGCCAGCGGCGGTAAATCCGTGCGGTCGCCGACTCCACGCTAGGCTTCCTCAGCCCGGGTCAGTTTGAAGAAGGTTTAAAGGGCTAAGCAAACCGTCCGGGGAATCGGGGGGAGCCCATTCCCCGGGTTTCTCGGTTAAGGTAACCCGTTTGGGGCGGCCGTCAATCCAGCTCAACTCTACTGCGACATGCAACTTGATTGTCTCGATGGCATCCATCGCCGCAGCCAGAAACCCGGTTGTTTCGTTATCGCCTGTGTACTTGTCTCGCCATACCCGAACTTTCTTCTTTTCTGAGAAGAAAGGCAGGGATCCGCAGTCACCATGCAGCGCCTCCGTCAATTGAACATCAATCCATGTTCTTGAAAGAGCGTCGACCTTGACGGTCACTGCGTGAGTCGTGCACTTAGGCAAAAATCTTGGGAGCATGTCAATATCGAATAGCTCTCCGCCCATCCCTGAGTGAATGTGGAGCTGGCCGCTCCGCGAATCTCTGCTTGCCCGTCTGCGCAGTTTAGAAATGCGCTCATCAGTAGCCGGGTTGGCGTGGGTAAAAAACGCCCATGCATAAGATTCTCGGAGGCGAGCCTGTTCCGCTTGAACTCGGCGTACATCTTGAAGAAACAGATCATTCGTTCCATCACGAGGAGCTGATAGTCGAATTGCGATCTGTGCCGATTCCATGAGATGAGCGCTGACGCGAAACCGATTTTCTTCGGGTGTGAATGAAAAAGACAAGATGCTGGCGCATAGTGAGTGCAGAGATGGAAGATCTGCCGCCAGTTCCTTCTTGAATTGGCGTAGGCGTTCCTCTAGAACAGCCTCAGTCAGGTCAACCCCAACACCCGAAAAGGTACGCCAGGCAATTGCATGAGATCTGTCAGTATTCATGGGGTCAGCCTCTTCAAGGTTAGATAGGCATGGATGCAGACCATCCACGCGATCAAGCCATGGATTTCATCCGCAGCACCTGTCCGGCCTGATGCGGAATCGACAGTCTGGTCAGGGGCGAGATAAGGATTAGTTCTTTTGATGGCAGATGATGAAGACCACAAAAGATAGGCGCAGGTGCGACCTGACTGGTGTTCGCGATCCACGACATCAACAGGTACGTCGAAGACTTGTCTAAAAAGTTGTTGGATGACGCTTTCAAGACGCATCGCTTCAGGCGACTTTTGGGATCCTTCGATGCAAACTTTCAGCGCAGATGACAGGACACCAGAAGCGCGAAAAAGAGTAAGAAGCTCCCGGGCTTTTTCGGGAACGGCCAAGCTGATATAAGTGCCGACCGAGCAGTGGCGCCAGCTTTCTAAAACGCGCTGAAGCTGGGCATCCTCAACATTGCCCTGCAGATGGGTGGCAAGATTCATGTACTTCTCCTGCCACATTCGTTCAAAACAGGCACCGATCATGTGGAGAAGGTCCGGCAAACCGCAATGAATGGTTGACTTCGTGCGGAACCTTCTGGGGTACTGCTCGGCCACCCAGTTCCTAAGGTCTAGCTCAAGTCCCTCGCGCCAGGCGGTGATAGCTCCGTCAGGCAGATTCAGGCGCTGGGCTATGAACGTATCGGACCTGCCCTCTTGAAGTTGAATGAGGGGCCATATGACAGCTCCGACCACGAGGCCGGAACTCCGAGATTGAATTGAGGGTGGCGCAACTGGCTCACGCCAATCAAAACAAGCGCCAATTGAAGGTATCGAAACCAGTTGGCTGGTGGATGCTAACGTCTGCCATGCAAGTTGAGCAGGCGTCAGACCAGTGCGGCGTGTTCGCTGGACGAGTGTGTTCGGTTTAATGTTAAGAACAGATGACCAATCTGAAGCCGAGAGCCTAAGTTTGCCGGTGATTGCCCTATCGATCCACAGGCGAATGGGCTCTTCATAAAGATGGCTATAACTGCGCAGGGTAGTCGCCGGCGTGGCATGGCCAGCGGGAGAGGCAATCAGCTCCAGTGGGCTGATATCAGCAGTTGTACTGGATAACCAACTGCAGTTAACGGAACTGCTGATGGCTGAATGTCGCAGCGTGTGCAAACTGATGCAGCGTTGTCCGGTGGCTGATTTGAGCAGCGAATTGACATGGCTTTGAGTCGCGGCCATCCGATACCGGAGTGCATCGTTGGCTGGATCGCCAAACAAGAAGGCATCGTTGGGGGCGCCTTCGTTACGACGCAGTTCAACGAGTTTCCTCAATATCAATAACGCTGCGGCGTCGCGCAAAATCATTCTGCGCTGGCTGCTCAGAGACTTGAGGCGCCCACGATGCGCGTCTCGGGCTATCTCGATTTCAGCGTAATTGCCCTGCTCGTCTGAATCGAAAGAGATGTTGCGAATATGAAGCCGGTGTACTTCAACTCGACGAATTGGCACATTTGCAGCGACTGCCAGAATGACTTGGGCGTAGAGGCCCATACGAGTATCTAGACATTGTCCTGCCATGTTGATGCACCAGTTCAACTCATGCGGCCAGACAACATTGGCTTCAACGCGACTGACGGAGCGGGGTTGTTGGCTGAGGGGCCTGAGGAGAGGCTCGACATCAAACCAGGTCACCAAAAACTCATGAAAGCTGCCAAGGGCTGCCCTCAGGACTTCTCGCTTTGAGGGCGTCTCATCAAGGATGAGCGTGGAGTAGATTTCTTCAAGCCGATCTGTGCGCCACTCAAATGGACTGTCAGGTAATCGGTTGACCTTCTGCCCTAGCGCAAGCAGTGCTGAAATGATGTATTTTTTGACGGTATTAGCAGCTGGATTTTCTGTCGTCGTGGTGCCGCTCTCGCAAATATATGCAGCCCACCCAACCAATACCGCAGTTCGTGGATCGGCAGCCAGCAACCTGGTCCCAAAATTTGCAAAAGAGATAGCCCAGTCTCGCTTGATAAGCCCATCGACCTTGCTCTTCGTCGGTTCGCTCAAAATATCCCGAACGGAATTCAAGACGGCCAGGTTGATGAGTGAGCCGGATGCTGTATCAGCAACGTCAAGGAGCGAGGCTGTTGCGCCCTGATCAGAGTCGTGAGAGCTCTCAACATTGTCGATGGATTCTTGAATAGCCAATCCGGTTTCCTTCCGCGCCCATGCTGCGCGTGGAATAGCAGAAAGGCAGAAAACACGGCAAACGTGCGCAGCTAGAGAAGAGGGGAGATGCTGAATGGCCCACGCCTCGAAATCAAGGGCAAGCTCATAGATAACATCATCCTTCTTGCCGAAGAGATTGGTTGCAAGAAGATCGTGCCTAAGATCTCTGATCAGATTGCGCCGTCTATCGTCATCAGAAATGGCTCGTGACAACCACGCATTGACCGTGAGTGAACAAAGGTAGCGGCGCTCGAGACGAAATAGATCTTGTACTTCTTCCCATTCAATTGCCGTACGCCCTTGCATCTGATAGAGGGGCGTCACTGAGGATTCAATCGCCTGCAGTGCGCCGGGATGCGCTCCATCGAGGCAAACCAACCGCAGTGGGAACGTGCCCGGCATACTGGCAGCAGCTGATATCGAGAGCTCCTGCAGTCGAAAGAAGCGCTGAATACGACGCTGGGTGTATCGAGTGACCGACCATGTGACAGAGCCACCTTTCTCCGCAGAGAAAATGACGCCCTGTTTGTGTTTGGTAAATGCGGTATGTGGGGGCATGTTCACACCTTCGACAACCCGTGCGCAACGCTGTGAAAAAGCAATGTCGCGACAGCGTCCATGGCATTTGCTGTTCGCTCAGTCCACTCATCAAGGCATGTATTGCTGAAGGCGCTAAGCCGGTACTGGCCACGAATCGAGTGACGCAGAACGCCGTCGATCAAACTTGACGGCAGGTTATGGTGACGCAAATGGTTCTCCATTACCTTTCGCCCAACGTCTGGCGGAAGCTCATAGTCGTCTGCAAATGCATGCGTAAAGTCGCTTGTGCCTACAGGGATTGCCTTGAACGTATCAGTGGCAAGGCATAGCATTCGTGTGTTTGAGCCTCGGGCAACACTGTCGAGCCATCGTGCGATGTCTGATGCTGAGCTATGCTGGCGAGACACTCGTGCGTGCATATCCCGACAGTGAAAACGGATGGCAGTGAAGGTGTCGCGAGCAAACCTACATAGTGGGACTGGTTGCTGTCCTTGGTCGTGAGGCGTGACCTTGTCATGCAAAGCAATCCAAACGACGTTCGTTTCATCTACCTCGGCTGTCAAATTAAGAGTTGATGATTCGCGCAGCGCAAGAAGTAGTGCGATTCGCCAGGATGAAAGTCGAATAAAGGCGTTATGAAACGAAAGTAGTCGATGAAGTCCTGCATGATTTCCTGGCCGGAGCGCAACACAAGACTCCACAAGATAAGTGTCATGTCGCTTGATTGTTTCTTGTGTCGGGACGGCCCGGGAGCCAAAGCCAAGTCTGTTGGCAATGATGGGCGCAGGTCTTCCCCAGCCGGCCATCGAGTACATGTAGCTCATGCCGTCGAATATCTCTTCGGCGCTGATGCAGGCATAGTGAAGCTTGCTGCGAGGTATGTGATTTAAGTCGCAGCTTGCCAGGAACGTACTCATGCAATCCAGTCCCATCTGGCGGGCTGCTAAGCCAGGGCTGTGGCGAAGTCGTGACCACGTTGGTGCGATTTCATCTGAGCTTTGATAGACCAGATCAGTGCGCTGGGGGATCGAGGCTCCTGGGTAGAGGTCGCGAAGCGTCTTCGCGTCATGAAACCTCAGCAATCGAGCTCTCAAATTTGCCACCAAGCCTTCGGGCAAAGGCCGCGCCAGAATATAAGTCGAAGGGATGCAGCCCTTGAGCGCTCGTGAGGGTTCATTGACGATCAACTCAAGGTTGACTTTGATGCTTCCTTCTTGGATGCAAATCCCAGCTGGCCAGGCTCCATCGATCACACCATCCAGGATTTCAAGGTTCGAGACGACGTCAACGGAAAAGCCTGTGATGCAAACGAGAACGCCCAAGGCGCCATGCAATGTGTCTGCCTTTATTTCGTCGCCGATCGCAGCAAAGGATTTGGTGACTTGGCGCTTGCTCTGGCTGCGATGTTTTGTTGCGCCAGCGCGCTCAGCTGATCCCACTGAAAAAACGTTGTTCATCAGTTCGCTGACCACGCGACCACGCGGTGAAGGCGATGGTGGCGGTTCTAGTGAGTAAGCGCGGACAACGTCACGCCATAGCTTGTGAAGACTGTGCAGCCAGGGGGCATCAACGGTTTCATCGGGCGCGCTCCCAGCTAAAAGAATGCAAATTGATTGTTCTGGTACGTCATCTTCGGCAGTGATCATGCCCAAGTACTTCGTCCCGCTCGCTGGTATTGGTTTGTTGCGGGCAAGGGCTGCAAGCAATAGCAGGCCTGCGTATATGCGGGTTAGCCGATTGACTGATGTCTTCGAATCCGCAAATTGAACCCAGGCCGGATGTTTGTGCTTAATGCCTTTTAGCGCGCTCGGGGCCTCGATATATTCCTCGTTACCTGAGTGTTTTGCCGATTCGTGCAGTGTCATGATCGACTGCTTGAGATGCAGGGCTGCAGTTGTCGGAGTGGGAAGCGTGCTGAAAACACTGGCAACAGCTTTGCTCACTGTTGTCAGCACTGCGCCGATGGCAGGTACGCCCCGTGGGGCGTCTAGGTGTTGAAGGATTTTTTCAAGCAACTCGCGCTCAGGCATTGCGCCTGAAGCGCGGGTCAAATGGGGGCCGGAAAAATCTTCGAGTAGTGAAAAAGAGTTCATGGTGTGCGCGCACGTTTTTCGGTGCGCCGGAAATGAAAATGGGTTTTCGCGCCACAGAGCGAGCCAAAGCGAATGGAACGCAGCGCAGCGCGGACTTGAACGGAATTGGCGGGCAAGCTTGCCGCCGGAAGACGAAGATGCAACTGGAGCGCGCCAGCGTTTTCGGTGGCGCGCTCAGGGCTGTTGCCGTAGGTTTTCAGCCGACGGCCAAGAGTTGGAATGAGTTCCAGGCGAGCAGGGTCATATCAAATGGCCGATGTCGCGCATGTTGTAGGCGCCACAGGAGGCGCGACTAGTCGTTGAACCGACCAGACAGCCAAAGAATAGCTAATAAATCTCCGGCGTGCAAGAGATGGGTTTTGGGTTGTCCAACATCTCCATCTGAAACCCGAGCCTCGTCAGGGGGGAAGGTGGCCCAAAGGTCGCAATCGCGTGAATTTCCAGGGTTCCTGGATTTCTTTTTTCAGAATCCCGATGTGACACCCTTCTGACTCCGGATGTGGTTTGTAATTATTCGGTGTCATACTGGTTGCGTCTAAGTGCTTGATTTGATTGGGGGCGCCAAATTAAACCGTTCTATCGCGAGTGATATCATTAGGCATACGTAGTGAAAATCAAAGGCTCATAACCCAGGTCGGAGGTTCAAATCCTCCTCGCGCAACCAAAACAAAAAAGCCCTCATACGAGGGCTTTTTCGTATCTGCCAAGTCTTCGCATATGGGGCGCAGACACTTGCATTTCCGTCTACTTCACTTCCTCGCTCTCCAATGATTTCGCGTCGCCAATTCACTGTCATGGGCTCTGCGGCTGTTCTTTCCGGCTTTCACACGGCCAAAGCCCAGACAAGCAGCAAGATCATTCTGGGGCAGTCTGCGCCGTTCAGTGGGCCCGCGGCGCAGCTGGGGATCCAGTTTCATCAAGGGGCGAAAGTCTGGTTCGATCAGCTCAATGCCCAAGGCGGCGTGGGAGGTAAATCCATTGAGCTGCGCAAGATGGACGACGGTTATGAGCCGGAACGTTGTGTCGCCAACACGCGCAAGATGATCGAGGAAGACGTCTTTGCCTTGTTTGGCTACATCGGAACACCGACCAGCCTGGCGGCCTTGCCCTTGACTACCAAAGCCCAGATTCCGTTCATTGCCCCGTTCACAGGCGCCATGGCGCTGCGTGAGCCGTTCAACCGGTATGTGTTCCACCTGCGTGCCTCTTACAACGACGAAACCGCGCTGATCGTCAAGCAACTGACGAATCTGGGGCTGAAAAAGATAGCAGTGTTCTACCAGAATGATGCCTACGGCAAGGCGGGGTTGGATGGCGTGAACCTGGCACTGGCCGAGCTTGGTCTCAAGCCTGTGGCGCAGGCAACGGTGGAGCGGAATTCCGTGGATGTGAACGCCGCCGTCAAGACGTTGGTGGCTGCTGCCCCCGATGCCGTGGTGCAAGTCAGTGCTTACAAAGGCAGCGCAGCCTTCATCCGCGCTGCTCGCAAGGCGGGTTATGGTGGTACTTTCTACAACGTTTCCTTTGTCGGAACACAGGCGCTGGCTGACGAGCTGGGCAAAGAAGCCGCGGGCGTGGTTGTATCGCAGGTGGTGCCTTCACCCTACAGCGCAGCACGGCCGATCACCCGCGAATTTGTGGAAGCTGTGAAGAAAGCCGGTGGTGATGCACAGATCAACTACTCCAGCATGGAGGGTTATCTCGCCGCGAAACTGGTCACGGAAGGTCTGAAGCGCGCGGGCGCCAAGGGCATGAGCCGCGAGGGGCTCATTCATGGCATCGAGTCGATCGGTACGCAGTCCTTCGGGGGCTTCGCGATGCAGTTCAGTGCGAATGACCATGTGGCGTCGAGTTTTGTCGAACTGTCCATGTTGACGGGCGACGGCAAGGTGCGGACCTGAGGAGGCCAGCGCTGGCAACTTGTGTCAGACGCGACTAGACTTGCAGGTCAGGAGTGCACATGAAAGTCATCGATTCCATCGTCAGTCAGGCCGCCAGCATCGCGGCGATACGGCGTGACATCCATGCCCATCCGGAACTGTGCTTCGAGGAGATTCGCACCTCTGACCTGGTAGCTCAGACACTAACGCAGTGGGGTATTCCGGTGGTGCGAGGCCTGGGCGGAACCGGGGTGGTGGGCATAGTCAAGAGCGGCACTTCGGCACGTGCCATCGGTCTGCGTGCAGACATGGATGCACTGCCCATGCAGGAGTTCAATACCTTCGAGCACGCCAGCCGTCATGAAGGAAAGATGCATGCTTGCGGCCACGATGGTCATACGGCCATGCTGCTGGCCGCTGCACAGCACTTGGCCAAAGAGCGCCATTTTGATGGCACGGTGTACCTGATCTTCCAGCCGGCCGAAGAAGGCGGGGGCGGGGCGCATGAAATGATGCGTGACGGGTTGTTCGAGAAATTTCCGATGGAGGCCGTTTTCGGCATGCACAACTGGCCAGGCATGCCGACAGGCAGCTTTGCCGTCAGCGCCGGCCCCGTCATGGCCTCCAGCAACGAGTTCAAGATCACGATCCGCGGTAAAGGGGGCCATGCGGCCCTGCCGCACAACGCCATTGACCCGGTACCGGTCGCCTGTCAGATGGTGCAGGCCTTCCAGACCATCATCAGTCGCAACAAGAAGCCGATTGATGCGGGCGTGATTTCAGTCACCATGATCCATGCGGGCGAGGCGACCAATGTCATCCCGGACAGCTGTGAATTGCAGGGGACGGTGCGCACATTCACCCTGGAGGTGCTGGACATGGTTGAGCAGCGCATGCGCCAGATTGCGGAGCACATCTGTGCCGCATTTGATGTGAGTTGCGAGTTCGAATTCGACCGCAACTATCCGCCGACCATCAATTCGCCGCATGAGGCGGACTTCGCGCGCAAGGTGATGGCTGGTATCGTCGGCGAGACGCTGGTGTTGCCGCAGGAGCCCACGATGGGCGCCGAGGACTTCGCCTACATGCTGCAGGCCAAGCCGGGGGCTTACTGCTTTATCGGAAACGGTGACGGCGTGCACCGCGAAATGGGGCACGGCGGCGGGCCTTGCACACTGCACAACCCGAGCTACGACTTCAATGACGAGTTGATCCCGTTGGGGGCGACCTACTGGGTCAGGCTCGCGGAAGCCTGGCTTGCCGCGGACGAGTGATCAGGGCTGTTGGCCGAAGCCGCGGCTCGCGGCAATCTGCAGCAAACCGTCAAAGATCAGGCTATCGACCAGCTCAAACGGCACGGCCATGCTGGGGGCCATCTTCCAGCCGGCGCCGCCGGCCATGACACACCAGGGCTCAGTGCCACAATGCTGGCGCAGGTGCAGAACCATGCGTTCCATGGCGCCGGCAATGGCGTAGGTACCGCCACTGGTCAGTGCATCGCTGGTATTGGTGGGGAACGGGCGCACTTCGCCCGTGGGGACATGCAGGCCTGCCGTACCGGACTCCAGCGCACGCAGCATGATGCCGTGGCCAGGCAGGATGTAGCCGCCAAGGAATTTCCCCTGGGCGTCAATGGCTTCCACGGTCACGGCCGTGCCCACCATCGTGACCACGATGGGGCGGGGCGCGCCCATGGCGAGCATGCGGTGCCAGGCCCCGATCATGGCAACCCAGCGGTCCGGCCCCAGGCGGGCGGGGTGGTCGTAGCCATTCGTCAAGCCAGCTTCGAAGGCGCTGGAAACGACCCACTGGGGAGCGACGTCCCACATCTCCATCTGGTCCTCGACACGGTGCTTGACGGCATCGCTGGCGACCACGCAGCCCAGCATGCAGCTCGGGGCGGGGAGTTGGGACCAGGCACCTTCAGCCAGTTTGTCAATGTTGTCGAGGAATTCGGCGCCTTGCGCCAGCAGGTTGGCACCGGGGCGCGGTGCGTCAAACAGTGCCCACTTCAAGCGGGTGTTGCCAACGTCAATAGCCAGGAAAGTCATGGTTCTCGTTCACTTTACGTGCATTATCAAGGCTGGGGCCGTTGGCCGGCTGTCTCAACCTTGACGCCACGGCAGGCCGTGGTAACGCCAGCCACCCCGTCGGCCACGGTGCGCTTGATCATCCGGATCACCTTCGAATCCTTCCAGAATGTTGTAGGCCTCAATGCCCAGTTCCGAGGCGCGCTTGGCGGCGGCAATGGAGCGCACGCCACTGCGGCACAGCAGCACGGCCTTGGTGCCGGGTGGAACGGCCGCCCGGATGCCGGCATCGAAGTCGGGGTTCAGGGCCATGCCCGGCCACTGTTTCCAGGCCAGGGCGATGGCTTCGGGGACAAAACCGACCCATTCGCGCTCGGCATCGGTGCGCACGTCGATCAGTACCGCCTGGCCGGTTTTCCACCATTCGTAGGCGAGTTGCGGTGAAACATCGCCGGCATAACCCGTCGCGGCCCGTACCGTCATCAGCAAGGCACCTCCGGCGTCATGGCGCATGCCGGAACTCAGGTTGGCGGGCACGGCCTCGTCGATGCGGCGCGGCTTCGGCAAGTTCAGCGAATCCATGGTGGCCTTGAACTCGGCCAGGGTCTTGCCCGCGACGCGGGCGTTGGTGGCCTTTTCTGCGCCGATGGTCGAGTGGGTACGGCCCTGATAGTCGTGGCCGGGCCAGACCAGCGTGTTGTCAGGCAGCGCAAACAGCACCTGGGTCAGGCTGCGGTAAAGCGCCTCCGCGCTGCCGGACTGGAAGTCGGTGCGGCCGCAGCCGTTGATCAGCAGTGTGTCGCCAGTGAACACATGGGCTTGCCCGCCCGCCTGCCACAGGTAACTCATGCTGCCGGCCGTGTGGCCCGGGGTGTGCAAGGCGCGCACGGTCTGGTTGCCGAAGTGCAGCGCACGGCCGTCGGCGAGCTGGACGGCCGCGGTACGAATGCCGCAAGCTTCCGGCGCTGCCGTCTGGGCGCCGGTGTGTTCGGCCAGACGTCCGGCGCTGGTGATGTGGTCAGCATGCGCGTGGGTCTCGACGGCCCAGACCAGCTTGAGGCCGTACTCGCGTAGCACCTGCAGATCGCGCTCCAGCTGCTCGTCCACCGGATCGATGATGAGGGCTTCCCGCGAAGCTTCATCAAACAGCACGTAGGTATAGGTGCTGGACGCCGGATCGAAAAGCTGGATGGGTTTCATGGTGTGCGCAAGAGATGTGGCAGAAACGCCCTGCCGGAAGCCGAACTCTAAGGCATTTTAGAGAAGGCGTACCGGCCGGCACCGTTTCCAGGGCAATCCGATTTGCTATTGTTTTGATAGCTGTTTGCGCAATCTTATCTGGGTCTGGAGGCTGAAAATGCTTGCATTCGGAATGTGCGTGCCGACCCTTCGCTGCCTGATGCCGGTCATTTCCACCTTTGCCATGGCCGATGCCATGGCAAAGGGCGTGTCGCGCGTCAGACGATTTTCACGCTGAGGTTGGGCAGGCCGTCGATGTGCATTTCGATCACATCGCCACGAACCACCGGCCCCACGTTCTCGGGGGTGCCCGAGTAGATGATGTCGCCAGGGAAGAGCTCGTTGGCTTCGGACAGCTTGCTGATCTGCTCGGCCACGCTCCAGATCATCTGGTTCAGGTTGGCGTTCTGCTTGATCTGGCCATTGACCTTGAGCCAGATGGCGCCTTGGGTGAAATGCCCCGTCTGAGAGACCTTGTGGACGGCGCCGATCGGTGCCGATCTGTCGAAACTCTTGCCAATTTCCCACGGCTTCTTCTGATCGCCCATGGCGCGCTGTAGGTCGCGCCGTGTCATGTCCAGGCCCAAGGTGTAGCCATAGACCAGATCCAATGCCTTGGCCACCGGAATGTTGCGTCCCCCCGCACCCAAGCAGGCGACCAGTTCGGCTTCGTAGTGGTAGTTCTGCGTGAGGGGTGGGTAAGGATGGTCGACAACCGTGCCGGCGGGAACAAACTGGATGGCGTCGGTCGGCTTCTGGAAGAAGAAGGGCGGCTCACGGGTCGGGTCCGAGCCCATCTCGCGTGCATGGGCCGCGTAATTGCGGCCGATGCAGTAAATGCGGCGGACCGGGAACACCTCGTCGGACCCAACGATGGGAATATTGACGGCCGGCACATGGAAAGGCGTTTTGGCTTGTTGGGCCACACCGGGCAGGGCGCAGCCGGCCAATGCGCCGCTGGTCACCAGGGCTGAACTTTGAAAGAAGTTGCGTCTATCCATGTGGGTGTCTCCTTGTTTTTGGATCGATCAATGGCGGCGTCCCGCTGCCGGCATTGTGTTCGTTTTTCGCCAGTTTGGCTGACGGTGCCGCTTGGGGGCAAACGTGTATGGAAAAGTGAAAACTGTTTTGTGGGAGGCACCTGGCGGAACTTGGTGAAAACCCCTAGGGTCTGCCGCCGAGCAAAGACGAGAATCTCCGCCGAGATGGCAAACAAACTCAGCTTTTCTACAACAGGAGACTTACCGTGACCGATAACAAAACTCCCCGTCGCCGCAGCCTGCTCAAAGGAGCCGCCCTGGCCGCAGGTGCCATGTCCGCTCCCATGGTGGCAACGGCGCAGACTGCGACCACCCTGCGCTTTCAGAGCACCTGGCCGTCCAAGGACATCTTCCACGAATATGCGCTGGACTTCGCCAAGAAGGTCAACGACATGGCCAGCGGCAAGCTCAAGATCGAGGTGCTGCCCGCCGGTTCCGTGGTGCCGGCATTCCAGCTATTGGATGCTGTGAGCAAAGGGACGCTGGATGGCGGTCACGGCGTGATCGCCTACTGGTATGGCAAGAACTCCGCGCTGGCACTGTGGGGCTCCGGCCCGGCCTTCGGCATGGACCCGAACATGGTGCTGGCTTGGCACCAGTATGGTGGTGGCAAGGCGCTGGTCGAAGAGATCTACAAGAGCCTGAACTTGGACGTGGCGTCCTACATGTACGGCCCCATGCCTACCCAGCCGCTGGGCTGGTTCAAGAAACCGGTGGCCAAGGTGGCTGACATGAAGGGCCTGAAGTTCCGTACCGTCGGTCTCGCTGTGGACGTGTTCACCGAACTGGGCACGGCCGTCAACCCGCTGCCGGGTGGCGAAATCGTGCCAGCACTGGACCGCGGTCTGATCGATGCTGCCGAGTTCAACAACGCATCGTCTGACCGTGTGCTGGGCTTCCCGGACGTGGTGAAGAACTGCATGCTGCAGAGTTTTCACCAGTCGGGTGAGCAGTTTGAGATCCTGTTCAACAAGACCAAACTCAACACCCTCCCGGCCGAACTCAAGTCAATCATCGAGTACGCCGTGCAGGCGGCCAGCGCCGACATGAGCTGGAAGGCGATTGACCGCAACTCCAAAGACTACATCGAGCTCAAGACCAAGGACAAGGTCAAGTTCTACAAGACACCGGATGCGATCCTGCGTGCCCAGCTGGAAGCTTGGGACAAGGTGATTGCCAAGAAGTCTGCTGAGAACCCCCTGTTCAAGAAGGTGCTTGAGTCGCAGCGTGCTTTTGCGGCACGTGCCGGCCAATGGCAGAACGACTATGTGGTCGATTTCAAGATGGCCTACAACCACTACTTCAGCAAGGGCAAGAAAGCCTAAGCAGTAGAAGCGCCCGCCTGCGCCCCTGAGGGCGCTGCGGTGCAAACCGCAGCGCCCTCAGTGTATTCAATCGATTACAAGCTGGAAAAGCAATGCAGAACTTACTGCTCTCGGTGGATCGACTCTCCACCTTCATAGGCAAGGTCTTTGCCTGGACCGCTCTCATTCTGACCCTGATGATCAGTTGGGAGGTGTTTTCACGGTACGTCCTGAACAAGCCGCACGCCTGGATGTTGGATTTTCAGATCATGATGTATGGAACCCTGTTCATGACCGCCGGCGCCTACACGCTGTCGAAAAACGGGCATGTGCGCGGCGACGTGTTGTATGGTTTTTTCCGACCACGGACGCAGGCGGCCATCGACCTGATCCTTTATTTCGTCTTCTTCCTGCCCGGCATTGCCGCCTTGACCTGGGCCGGCTGGCAGTTTTTCAACGAATCGCTGGCGATCCGGGAACAGACGTTCTCGGCTGAAGCGCTGCCGCTCTATCCGTTCAAGTTCATCATCCCCCTGTCGGGCGGCATCCTCTTGCTGCAGGGCGTGGTGGAGATCATCCGCTGCATCATCTGCATCCGCGATGGCGAGTGGCCGTCGCGCGAGGAAGACGTCGAGGAAGTGGACGTCGAAAAACTCAAGGAAATGGTTCACGTGAAAGACGAAGACATCCAGGCGCTGGACAAGTATGTCGTTCAGGAAGGCGCCCACAAATGAAAATCCGCAAAGAACTCTGGTTTGGTTTCAGCCTGATGGCGCTGATCATCGTCGGTGCGCTGGCCATGCTGGTCGGTGCCGACAAGATCACCAACGGGCACATCGGCCTGCTGATGCTCTCGCTGGTGGTGGTGGCCATCATGCTGGGCTTCCCGACAGCCTTCACCCTGATGGGCATGGGCATGATCTTCACCTGGATCGCTTATGAGGAGAACACCACCAAGACGCTCGACCTGATGGTGCAGTCGGCCTACAAGGTCATGGGCAACGACGTGCTGATTTCGATTCCGCTGTTCGTGTTCATGGGCTACCTCGTGGAGCGCGCCAACCTGATCGAAAAGCTGTTCAAGAGCCTGCACTTGGCGCTGGTGCGCCTGCCGGGCGCCCTGGCCGTGGCCACCCTGGTGACCTGTGCCGTGTTCGCCACCGCGACCGGCATTGTCGGCGCCGTGGTGACGCTGATGGGGTTGTTGGCCTTGCCCGCCATGCTGCGTGCAGGCTACGACGTCAAGATGTCCGCCGGTGCCATTACCGCTGGCGGCTGCCTGGGCATTCTGATCCCGCCCTCCGTCATGCTGATCGTCTACGGTGCCACCGCCGGTGTATCGGTGGTGCAGCTGTATGCCGGCGCCTTCTTCCCCGGCCTCATGCTGGCGGGCCTGTATATCGGCTACGTGATCATCATGGCCAAGCTGAAGCCGTCGATGGCGCCGCCGTTGTCGGCCGAGGAGCGGTTCATCCCGCTGCCGCCACTGATGGAAAAGATCGCGCCTGCTCACAGCGCGCGTGCCCTGCCGTCGCTGCTGAGTGCGCTTAAAGGCCAGCGCAACCAGGACGTGCCGACCAGCTACATCATGAAGCAGCTCGGCGTGGTTCTGTTGCCGGCCATCCTGTTCGTGGTTGTCGCGCTGTGGAGTTACGCCAGCGTGACCTCGGTGCCGCCGGTGGAGGAGCAGGAAGCCAGCCTGCAGGCCATGGGTGATGGCGATGCCGTTGAACGCAAGTCCGAAGACGAGGGCGGCTTGGCCGCGCCGCCGGGGGCCGAAGAAGAGGAAGATGGTCTGGCGCCGCCGCCCGGTGCCGACGACGACAAGAAGGCGCCGCAGGCTGCCGCTGTGGTGCAAGAGCCTGCTGCGGCTGCCAAGGATGCTGTTCCCGCAGGCGCTGTGGCGAATGCAGCCGGTGCGGCCAGCCTGACCCAGCCGGCGCCGGCCGGCTACTGGATCGGCACCGGTGTCGGTGCGCTGGTGCTGATGGCCTACTACGCCTTCCTGAGCTTCACGCGGCTGGAAGTGTTCAAGATGCTGCTCACCAGCTTTTTCCCGCTGCTGGTCCTGATCCTGGCCGTGCTGGGGTCGATCGTGATGGGCCTGGCCACGCCGACCGAGGCTGCTGCCGTGGGGGCGCTGGGTGGTTTCCTGCTGGCTGCTGCCTACAAGCAGCTGACCCTCAATGTGCTGAAGGAGAGCGTGTACCTGACCGCCAAGACCTCGGCCATGGTGTGCTGGTTGTTTGTCGGCTCGGCCATCTTCTCCGCCGCATTTGCCCTGCTGGGCGGCCAGGAGCTGGTGGAGCACTGGGTCATGTCGATGAACCTGACCAAGACCGAGTTCCTGGTCCTCAGCCAGGTCATCATCTTCATCCTGGGCTGGCCGTTGGAGTGGACTGAGATCATCGTGATCTTCATGCCAATCTTCATTCCGCTGCTGGACAACTTTGGTGTTGATCCTCTGTTCTTCGGCCTGCTGGTGGCGCTGAACCTGCAGACTGCCTTCCTGAGCCCGCCGGTGGCCATGGCCGCGTTTTACCTGAAGGGTGTCAGCCCGCCGCATGTGACGCTGAACCAGATCTTTGCCGGCATGCTGCCTTTCATGGGCATCCAGGTGCTGGCGATCATCCTGCTGTATCAGTTCCCGGCCATCGGTCTGTGGTTGCCGCAGGTACTGTACAAATAAGCACGGTGATCGACTGAAACAAGGGGCGCGCAGGCGCCCCTTTTTCTTGGGAAAAACGGTAAGATTGACGTTTACGTAAACGTCAATTCAATGACGTGCCGCACACTGCGACCGCCATGACGGCCGCGCGCACCGAGGAGTCCGAGTCATGACCGATCTGTCTGCCGAGTACAAGGCACTTGCCAATTACCGTCCCACGCACAAGGTGCGTTTTGTCACGGCAGCCAGCCTGTTCGATGGGCACGACGCAGCCATCAACATCATGCGCCGCATCCTGCAAAGCATGGGCGCCGAGGTGATTCACCTGGGGCACAACCGCAGCGTCGACGAGGTGGTGACCGCCGCCTTGCAGGAGGACGTGCAGGGCATTGCCATCAGCTCCTACCAGGGAGGCCACGTCGAGTACTTCAAGTACATGGTCGATCTGCTCAAGGCCCGCGGCGGTGAGCACATCCAGGTGTTTGGCGGCGGCGGCGGTGTCATCGTGCCGGCGGAGATCCGTGAGTTGCAGGACTATGGCGTGGCCCGCATCTACAGCCCGGAGGACGGGCAGCGCATGGGGCTGGCCGGCATGATCGGCGAGATGGTCATGCGTTGCGACAAGGACCTGAGCCGGCATGCACCGAAATCCATGGAGGCCATCCAGGGGCACGGTGAGATGGCGTGGAGGGCACTGGCGCAGCTGATGACCGCACTGGAAAACGGGCAGGCCGACGCTGCCCTGCTCGATGACGTGCGCAAGCAGGCTGCCGCCAGGAAGGTGCCCGTGCTGGGCATCACCGGAACCGGTGGCGCTGGCAAGTCTTCGCTGACCGATGAGTTGATCCGTCGTCTACGCCTGGATCAGGACGATACCTTGCGGGTGGCGCTGATCAGCATCGACCCCTCGCGTCGCAAGAGCGGCGGCGCCCTGCTGGGCGACCGCATCCGCATGAACGCCATCGCACCGTGGCAGCAGGGCTCGCGCGTCTTCATGCGCAGCCTGGCCACGCGCGACACCGGCAGCGAGATCAGCGCTGCGCTGCCGGATGTGCTGGCCGCTGCCAAGTGTGCAGGTTTCGATCTCGTCATCGTCGAGACCTCGGGCATCGGCCAAGGGGATGCCGCCATCGTGCCGCATGTGGACGTGCCGATGTACGTGATGACCCCGGAATTCGGGGCTGCCAGCCAGCTTGAGAAGATCGACATGCTCGATTTCGCCGAGTTTGTGGCGATCAACAAGTTCGACCGCAAAGGCGCGAGTGATGCGCTGAGGGACGTTGCCAAGCAGGTGCAGCGCAACCGCGAGGCCTGGGGTGTGCCCCCGGAGCAGATGCCGGTGTTCGGCACCATGGCCTCGCGTTTCAACGACGATGGGGTGACAGCGCTTTATCAGGCGCTCAAGTCCCGTCTGGTGGAACTGGGCTTGTCGTTGCAGGCAGGGCAGTTGCCGCTGGTGGCCGTGCGTCACAGCAGCAACCAGACCCAGATCGTGCCGGGAGGACGGACCCGTTACCTAGCCGAGATCTCCGACACCGTGCGCGGCTACAAGCGGCGCGCGCACGACCAGGCCCGTTTGGCGCGGGAAATCCAGCAACTGCGTGCGGCAGCGCGCATGCTGGAGGTCGACAAACCCGGCAAGGCCAAAGCGGCCGAGGCCTCGCTCGACCTGGCGCAACAGCGCGAGCAGCGCATGGGAGCAGCCGAGCTCAAGCTGCTGGCCCAATGGCCCGAGATGCAGCAGGCCTATGCGGGTGACGAGTACGTGGTGAAGATCCGCGACAAGGAAATCCGTACGGCGCTCACGACCAAATCGCTGTCGGGCACCACCATCCGCAAGGTGGCGCTGCCCAAGTACGAAGACCATGGCGAAATCCTCAAGTGGCTGATGCTCGACAACGTGCCGGGCAGCTACCCCTACACCGCTGGGACTTTCGCGTTCAAACGCGAGAACGAGGACCCGACGCGCATGTTTGCCGGCGAGGGCGATCCTTTCCGTACCAACCGCCGCTTCAAGCTGTTGAGCGAAGGCATGCTGGCCAAGCGGCTGTCCACCGCCTTTGACTCGGTCACGCTCTACGGCAGCGATCCCGATCCGCGGCCCGACATCTACGGCAAGGTCGGCAATTCGGGCGTCTCGATCGCCACGCTGGACGACATGAAGGTGCTGTACGGCGGTTTCGACCTGTGCAATCCGAGCACCTCGGTCAGCATGACCATCAACGGTCCGGCACCGAGCATCCTGGCCATGTTCATGAACACGGCGATCGACCAGAACATCGACAAGTTCAAGGCCGACAACGGCCGCGCGCCCACCGATACCGAAATCGAGAAGATCCGCGAGTGGGTGCTGGAGAACGTGCGCGGCACGGTGCAGGCCGACATCCTGAAGGAAGACCAGGGACAGAACACCTGCATCTTCTCCACCGAGTTCAGCCTCAAGGTGATGGGCGATATCGCCGAGTACTTCGTGCACCACGGCGTACGCAACTTCTACAGCGTCTCGATCTCCGGTTACCACATCGCCGAGGCCGGCGCCAACCCGATCAGCCAGCTGGCCTTCACGCTCTCCAACGGCTTCACGCTGGTGGAAGCGTACCTGGCGCGCGGCATGCACATCGATGACTTCGCCCCGAACCTGAGCTTTTTCTTCTCCAACGGCATGGACCCCGAGTACAGCGTGATGGGGCGCGTGGCGCGCCGCATCTGGGCCGTGGCGATGAAAGAGAAATACGGGGCCAACGAGCGCTCCCAGAAACTCAAGTACCACATCCAGACCTCGGGCCGTAGCCTGCACGCGCAGGAGATCCAGTTCAACGACATCCGCACCACGCTGCAGGCGCTGATTGCCATCTACGACAACTGCAACAGCCTGCACACCAATGCGTTTGACGAGGCCATCACGACGCCGACCGAAGACTCGGTGCGGCGGGCCATGGCGATCCAGCTCATCATCAATCGCGAATGGGGGCTGGCGAAGAACGAGAACCCCAATCAGGGTGCCTTCATCATTGAAGAATTGACGGAGTTGGTGGAAGAAGCCGTGCTGGCCGAATTCGAGCGCATCAGCGAGCGTGGTGGCGTGCTCGGAGCCATGGAAACCGGCTACCAGCGGGGGCGTATCCAGGACGAGTCAATGCACTACGAGATGCTCAAGCACACCGGCGAGTTGCCCATCATCGGCGTCAATACCTTCCGCAACCCGCATGGTGATGCCGTGCTGGAAAAGCTGGAGTTGGCGCGCTCGACGGAAGAAGAAAAGCAGAGCCAGCTGCAACGGCTGGCGGATTTCCATGCGCGCCACGCAGCCGAGGCACCGGCGCAGCTCAAGCGCTTGCAGCAGGCAGTGATCGAAAACCGGAATGTGTTCGAGGTGCTGATGGATGCGGTGCGCGTCTGCTCACTGGGGCAGATCACCAACGCGCTGTTCGAGGTGGGCGGTCAGTACCGGCGCAGCATGTAAGCCAGTTGACGAGCACTTCGAGGGGCTTTTGCCAGACCAGGCATCCCTGGGGGCGGGCCGGGCTCGGAGGTGGGTGGCCTGCGGCCGACCCGGAGGGGCTCAGTTGTCCAGCTCGTCGTCGCTATCGTCCACCAGGGCCGCGTCATTGCAGACCGTCCGCGCCTTGGCATAGGGGATCAACGGTTTGTCGAGCGGACGCAGTTGGCGCCGGCGCAAGCCGCGCAGCGACTGGGAGCGCTCCATGGCCTGGAGCACGCTTTCAGGCTCCATCATCAGGCTGAAAGGGTTGAGTGAAATGGCATTGGTTCGCATGTTTTTTCCCCGCTTCACATCGGTTTTGATGTGGTGAGTGAACTGTAGACAAGCGACCAAGAAATTTAAGTCGGGGTTTGGCGCTTTGCGTTGTAGGAACTTATCCGACAGGGTTGACCCTGCCCCCGCCGATTACCCGGCCACTGTGTCGACAACCGCCTGGGCTTGCCAATGCGCCTGGAACTCGCTGGCGGACACGGGTTTGCCGAACAGGAAGCCCTGGACCTGTTCGCAGCCCAGGCGGCGCAGAAAGGCGAACTGCTCGGCCGTTTCCACCCCTTCGGCGACGCTGGACAGATTCAGGCTGCGGGAGATGTCGACCATGGCCTGCACAATGGCCTCGTCGCTGCGGTTCTTGCCAATGCCGGCGATGAAGCCCTGGTCGATCTTGAGGGTCTGAACCGGCAGCTTGCGCAGGTAAGAGAGCGAGGAATAGCCGGTGCCGAAGTCATCCAGCGCCAGCCGAACCCCCAAGGCACGCAGATCGGCCAGCATGGCAAAGGCATCTTCCATGGCCATGATGACGGACTCGGTGATTTCCAGTTCCAGCCGCTCCGGGGTGATGCCCGTTTCCCGCATGATGGTGCGCAGCAGTTCCGGCAGATTGCCGCGTTCCAGCTGCTTGACCGAGAGGTTGATCGACACCACCGGCACATGCAGTCCGGCCTCATCCCAGAGGGCGATCTGCCGGCAGGTTTCACACAGCACCCAGAAGCCCAGCTCCATGATGAAGCCGGTCTCCTCTGCCAGTGGAATGAAGCGAGTGGGGGGGATGAGACCGAGTTCCCCGCTGTCCCAGCGCAGCAAGGCTTCCGCACCGAGCAAGCGACCACTTTCCACGTCGACCTTGGGCTGAAAGTGAACGCTCAGTTCGTTGGATGTGATGGCATCGCGCAGCAGGCCTTCGAGCTGGATGCGCTCCTGGGCGTACGCTGTCATGGCGCTGGTATAGAAGTGACTGCGGTTGCGGCCGTCGGCCTTGGCCTGGTACATCGCCGCATCGGCTTTGCCTACCAGCACGTCGACTTCCATGCCGTCAGTCGGTGCCTGGCTGATGCCGACGCTGGCCGACAGGTAGAGCTGCTTGTCGCCGACCGTGAAAGGCTGGCGAAACAGTTCCAGCAGCTGGTCGGCCACCTCCAGCGCCGTAGCCGGTCCGCTGGTATTTTCAAGAATGCAGATGAATTCGTCGCCGCCAATGCGCGCCAGCGTGTCTCCCGGGCGGATGCAGGCCTGCAGGCGGCGGGTGATGGTGGTCAACAAGGTGTCGCCGATCGAATGGCCCAGTGTGTCGTTGACATCCTTGAAGTGGTCCAGATCAATGAACAGCACGGCCAGCTGCGTATGGTGCTGACGGATGCGCTGCAGGCTTTGCGACAAGCGCTCCTTGAACAACAGCCGGTTGGGCAGGTCGGTCAACGGGTCATGGTGCGCCAGGTAGTCAAGCCGCAGCTCGGCGCGCCGACGTTCGGAGATCTCGTTTTCCAGGTCGTGCGTGCGCTCCTGCACCCGGCGGTCGAGATCATGGTTGGTCGCCTCCAGCGCGCGTGCCTGCGCACGCAGGATGGTCTGTGCATGGTGCACGAGCATGAACTGGGCCAGGTACAGCGCGGCCAGCACGCCGGCCACGCCGGCCGAGACCCATTTGAGGTGCTGGTCGGCCTCCTGGACAAAAGCCGTGACGTCCTGGTAGACCTCGAATACGCCGTCGATGCGTTCCTGGCCCTTCTCGGTGCTGTGAATCGGGACGTAGGTCGAAATCACGTCGCGGTCCTGCAGCGTGTCTTCAAAGGTGGCGAACTGGTTGCGGTGTGTCAGCTCGCTGATGGGGGTGCCATTGACGGCCGACTGGAACCCGGGGTTGTCACGCTTGCTGTCGCCGACCTGACGCGGGTCGGTGGAGAAGGTGGAGATGCCGTTGCGCGTGTAGATGTTGATCCGGATGACGCTGGTGCCACGCGTCATGTTGCTCAGGGTCTCACGGAGCCGGACATTGGCAACGCGTTCCTGCAGCACATCCGGTGTGTCTGTCTGGGCGTTCTCCATGACCGATTTGAAGAGGGGCCAGAGCGAGTTCTCGAACACCTGGGTGAATTCTTCGGCCCGATTCTGCTCGTGGCGCAGCAACTGCTCGTAGGTGATGTGCCGGAAATAGAAAGTCAGCAGGCCGGCGGCCAGTGCAATCAGCGCAAACGAGAGCGTGGAGAAGTAGCGGGTCAGGTTGAACATGGACACCGGGACATTCTATGCGGGGCCTCAGCGGTTCTGGTCCGCACGGATCATGTCCGCAGCCTTCTCGGCAATCATGATCACCGGCGCATTGGTATTGCCGCCCACCAGGCTGGGCATGATGGAGGCGTCCACCACACGCAGGCCCTGCAGGCCATGCACCCGCAATTGGGCGTCCACCACATCCATAGGCCCGGGGCCCATGCGGCAGGAGCCCGCCGGGTGGTAGATCGTGTCGGCATGGTCGCGGATGTACTGTTCGATCGCCGCATCACTGCGTGCAGCCGCCGAGGTGGCCAGTTCCCGGCCACCGAAGCCCGCCAGGGCCGGTTGCGACAGGATGTGGCGCAACAGCTTGAAGCCGCGCACCAGCCGTTCCACGTCATCGCGTTCGCCGAGGAAGTTGGGGTCGATCAGGGGGGGCGTCAGCGGGTCCTTGCTGGCCAATTGCACGCTGCCCCGGCTTTGCGGGCGCAGCAGGCAGACATGGCAGGAGTAACCGTGGCCGAAGGCCGTGGTGCGCCCATGATCAATCAGTTTGCCCACCACGAAGTGCAGTTGCAGGTCGGGGATGGGTTCCTCCGGCCGGCTCTTGATGAAACCACCGGCTTCCGCAAAGTTGGTGGTCAGCATGCCACTGCGTGAGCGACGCCACTCCAGCAGGCCCTGCAGCACCCGCAACGCACCGGGCAGGGACAGGCCGAACAACTCGGTCAATCCCGGCGCATTGACCACCTGCACCACGTCGACATGATCCTGCAGGTTCTGCCCGACGCCAGGCAGGGCGTGCAGGGGCGCGATGCCCTGGTCCATCAGGTGCGCATGCGGCCCGATGCCCGACAACATCAGCAACTGGGGCGATTGCAGGGCGCCTGCGCACAACAGCACTTCACGTCGGGCGTGCAGTTGTTTCAGCGTGCCATCCTGCAGGTACTCCACGCCGACGGCGCGTTTGCCTTCCAGCAAGATGCGTGTGGCTTGGGCGCCGGTGATAACATGCAGGTTGGGACGCGCGCGATGGGGCGTCAGGTAGGCCTTGGCGGCGCTGAAGCGCTCGCCGTTCTTGTGCGTCACCTGGTACAGGCCCACGCCTTCCTGGCTGGCGCCGTTGAAGTCGCGGTTGGCCGGGTAGCCGGCCTGTTCTGCTGCGGCAGCGAAGACCGGGCCGAAACGGTTGGGGCTGCGCAAATCCATCACATGCAGTGGTCCCCCCGTGCCATGGAAGGCGTCGGCGCCGCGGGCATTGTCCTCGGCGCGCTTGAAGTAAGGCAGCACGTCATCGAATCCCCAGCCGGGGTTGCCCTGTGCCGCCCAGTCATCGTAGTCACGCCGGTGGCCGCGTGTGTAGATCATGGCGTTGACGGAACTGGAGCCGCCCAGCACCTTGCCGCGCGGCTGGTAGCCGCGGCGGCCGTTGAGGCCGGCTTGCGGCGTGGTGCTGAACGCCCAGTTGGCTTGTCCTGTCTTGGCCAGCAGGGCCAGGCCAGCGGGGCAATGGATCAGCACGCTGTCGTCACGCGGCCCCGCTTCCAGCAAGGCGACGTGGACCGACGGGTCTTCGCTCAGGCGGGATGCGAGGACGCAGCCTGCCGAGCCGCCGCCGATGATGAGGTAGTCCAGCATGGTGTTGCTCCGTCTGGTTCAGGTGGTGGGTGGTCGCTGTCGAGGCTGGAGGGCCCGGACCTCTGAGCGCAGGTTTTGAACCTCGGCACGCAGGGCGCTGAGTTCGTGCAGAAGGTCGCCCTCCATCTGGCGCTCTTCATTTTCGACCAGCATGGCAGCCACCGAAGCGGTGACCAGCGACAGGACGGCCAGACCGAGCAGCACCACCACGACGGCAAAACCGCGTGACAGCATGGTGGTGGGGACCAGGTCGCCATAGCCGACGGTGGCCGCGGTCGTGAAGGCCAGCCACAACCCGTCACTGAAGGAGTGCACATCCGGCTCCACCAGCCAGAAGCCCAGACCACCCAATCCCAGAATCAGGAGGCAGAGCGCCAGCGAGTAGGTCAGCCCGCGCCGCGTGATGAGGTGTCTGTAGGTGGTTCGACGTGCCATGCAGCCACTCTACCGTGTGCCAGGGATGGCGTAAATTGATTTGTGTCAACGACGCGTCAGCCGCCCCGGTGCAAGCTGCTGGCAAGCTAGTGCTAGCAAGATGACGCCTGTCAACGTGATGTGATTCCCATGAAACTTGCCCTGCTGTCCGATATCCATGCCAACCTCCAGGCGCTGGAGGCCTGTCTCGCGCACGCGCAGGGGCAAGGGGCGCAGCAACTGGCGCTGCTGGGCGACTTTGTCGGCTATGGCGCCGACCCCGTGGCCGTCATGCAACGGGTGATGGGCCTGGCGGAACAGGGCGCATGGGTGATCCGGGGCAACCATGACGACATGGCGCTGAACCCGCCGGCCGAGATCAAGACCATCGGCGACAGCACGGCGCAATGGACCCATGAACAACTCGATGCCGCCCAGAAGGCATTTCTGGCCGCGCTGCCGCTGACCCTGCGGCGCGATGCGATGCTGCTGGTACACGCTTCGGCGGAGGCGCCTGAGCGCTGGCGCTACGTCTATGACAGCCGCGGCGCCGCCATGAGCCTGGATGCGGTGCGTGACATGCCCGAGGTACGCTACGTATTTGGCGGTCACGTCCACATGCAAACCCTGTATTACCAAGGCAGTGCCGGCGACTTGATGAAGTTCGAGCCGACTGCCGGCGTGGCGGTTCCGGTGCCGCGCCATCGCCACTGGCTGGCCACGGTGGGCTCGGTCGGGCAGCCGCGTGACGGCAACCCCAAGGCCATGTACGCCCTGTTCGATTCGGAGCGTGCGCAGCTCACCTTCCACCGCGTGGACTACGATCATCATGTGGCAGCGGCCGCCATACGGCGGGCCGGTCTGCCGGAATACTTTGCAGGTCGACTGGAGCAGGGACGTTGACATCCTCCCGGCTCCTAAAGGACCGGGATTCCCTCTGCAGGGGTTCTATGTCCAGAACCGGAAACGAGCTTAGACAGGATATTTTTAGCTGCATTCACATCGCGATCATGCAAGCTGCCACATTCACTGCAAACCCATCTCCTTATTCCAAGGCCTGCGAAACCTCTCGGCCTCGAATCGGGCTGTGCGCCGCAATCCGAGCAGGTCTGGGTGGTGAAACTCTCATTCACTTCCTCAAACCACGCGCCATGCTTAACAGCCTTGTACGCCAGTTGACTACGGAAGCAAGACCAACCCGCATCGAGAACGGACTTGGCCATGTTGGTCCTGGCAAGTCCGGCAGCAGACACATCGCCCACCGCAATCAGATCAAACTCACGCACGATGCGCGTGCTGAGCTTGTGCAGAAAGTCACTCCTGCGGTTCGCCGTCTGAGACTGAATGGCTTTGACACGACGCTTCTTGTTGGCGCGCTGGGCCAGCGCCAGAGCATCCTCGGCACCCCGGTACAGGCCAGGTGCGGCAATCCTCTCTCCATTGGACAGAGTAGCAAAGTCCTTCAAGCCCAGATCGATACCAATGCCGCTTTGGATCGGGCGCGCTGGGGCCGCAGGAACATCAACGCAGACATTGAGAAACCAGTTGCCCCGGCTGTCCTGGGAAAAGTTGGTGCCGTCTTTGATTGTCGCGCCGGCAGGAAGGGTGCGACTCTTGAACACCTTGAACTCACGGCCGTTGAAGTGAAATCCAGCCGGTGTTTCCCTCAGATCCCGACCCTTGAGCGGCACCCAGCCCAGGTGCCTCTTGCCGCGGTAGCGAAGGTAGGGGCGCTTCTTCTGAGATCTGGACTTGGCGTACTGCTCGCACACCGCGTTGATCGTGCCGCTGTGGATGCCAAGCTCTTTGCTGGAGCCGGTGGTGAGCTTGTTGAGGTCAAAGCCGCTGAGCCACTTGCGATCAAAGCGCAGCGCATCCTTTTGGCGATCGTTACAGTAGTTGAAGACAAAGTTCACCGCGCGGGCCTGCTTGTTCAGCAGGCCATTCAAGGATTTGACCCTGTAGCGGTACACCAGCAGCATACTGGATATATTAACAGTGCCAGAGCCATCGAGCAAGTATTCCGACGCTTTGCGCCGGCCTTCTACCTCCCCGCCCTGATGGGCGGGGCTTCTCAGGAGTTTTGATGAAGTTGCTGGAGCCCGGGCACGTGCTGGATGGCTTTGTGGTCGACGAGTGCGTGCACTCGGGCGGCATGGCCCACATCTACCGTGTGCATTACGCCGATGGCACGCCCGATCCGGGTTTCCCGATGGTCATGAAGGTGCCGCGCATGACCGCCGGCGATGGAGCGGAAAACATCGTCAGCTTCGAGGTGGAGCACCAGATCATGCAGGTGCTGACCGGCCCGCACGTGCCGCGTTTTGTGGCCGCTGGCGACCTGGAGCGCACGCCCTATCTGGTGATGGAGTATGTGCAGGGGCGCACGCTGCAGCACTGGCTCGACGAACCCGCGTTGCCGCCGATTGACGAGGTGGTGCGGCTCGGTGCCGCCATGTCGCATGCCGCACACAGCCTGCACCAGCAGAACACGGTGCACCTGGATCTCAAGCCGGCCAATGTCCTGATCCGGCCCGACGGCAGCGCGGTACTGCTCGACTTCGGCCTGTCGTGCAACGCGCTCTACCCGGACCTGCTGGCCGAGCAGCTGCGCAAGGCGGTGGGGTCCCCGGCCTGGATCGCGCCCGAGCAGGTGGTCGGGGTGCGCGGCGATCCCCGCAGCGATGTCTTTGCCATCGGTGTCATGCTCTACCAGTTGCTGACCGGCAAGCTGCCCTTCGGTGCGCCGCAAACCAACGGCGGCCTGCGCCAACGGCTGTGGATGGACCCGCCGCCGCCACGCCAGCGCAAGCCGGAACTGCCGCCCTGGTTGCAAGAGGTGGTGCTGCGCTGTCTGGCACAGGAGGCGGCGCAGCGTTATCCATCAGCGGCGCATCTGGCATTTGACCTGTTGCATCCCGAGCAGGTTGACGTGACAGAACGCGGCCTGGCGACGCAGGGCACGGGGGCCTGGGTTCATTTCAAGCGCTGGATCAAGGCGGCCGGCATGCACTACCAGCCCAGCCCCCTGCCCATGCAGCAGATTGACGAGGTACCGATCGTGATGGTGGCTGTGCCGCATCAGGATGTCAGTGATGCCACGCTGTATTCCTTGCGGCAGGCGGCCGCGCGTTCGCTCGGGACCCGCCCGGGCGCGCGGCTGGCCTGCGTGACGGTGATCTCACCCAGCCAGACCAGCAGCACACGCGAGGAAGACAGCGAAACCAGTGTGCAACGCCGGTACATGACGCAGCTGCGGCAATGGATGAAGCCGCTGGACCTGACCGGGCACCAGACGTCCTGCCATGTGATCGAGTCGGGTGACGCGGCGCAGGCGCTGCTCAATTACGCCATCGGCAACCGCGTCAGCGTGATCGTGATGGGGGCCGCCACGCACGGGCTGATGAAGCAACGCTTTGTGGCCACCGTGCCGATCCGGGTCGCCATGGAGGCTCCCTGTACCGTGATCCTGGTCAAGCAGACCCTGCCGTTCGAGCAGCTGAAGGTGGAGGAGGACGTGCGGAAGCGGGACGACTGGGATGTGCCGTTCTAGGCGTTGTCGGCCCGCATGTCAAAGGCGAATAGAGCCGGGCACTAGAGGCTGAAGTGCTTGCGGACCATGACCTCCAGCAGCGCCCGGGCCTCATCTTCGCTGGCATTGATGATGCTGCGGTGGATGTGCTGCGACAGGTCTGAAAACACCCTGACCAGGTGCGGGTCGAAATGCTTGCCGGACCCTTCGGCCAGCACCTGCATGGCGGACTCCAGCGGCATCGGCTCCTTGTAAGGGCGGCGCGCGCACAGGGCGTCGAACACGTCGGCCAGCGCGAAGATGCGCGCCACCAGCGGGATGTCCTCGCCGGAGACCCCGCGCGGGTAGCCGGTGCCGTCCCATTTTTCGTGGTGGCCGGCCACCACGGCCCGGCCGCCTTCGAGCCAGCCGGCACCGGTCACGATGTCCTCGCCCAGGCCGACATGGGTGCGCATGACGATCATCTCGTCATCGGTGAGGCGACCGGGTTTGAGCAGAATGGCGTCCGGGATGCCGATCTTGCCGACATCGTGCAGGAAGCTGCCAGCGATGAGTTCCTGCATGCGGCTGCCATGCAGGCCCACGGCCTCGCCCAGCGTGGCCGCGATCCAGGCCACGCGGTAGTTGTGGGCGCCGGTGTCGGAGTCGCGCCGCGCGATGGCGCGCCCCAGCGCCTCCATCATCGAAATGTGGGACTCCAGCACCTCCCGTGCCTTGCGCTGGTTGTCGGCAAAGAGGCGGATCATCACGGGGTAGAGGATCGCGCCGCACAGCAGGGCCGCCAGCGCCACCAGCAGCGCCACACGCAGCGCTTCTGTGCGCAGCTGCTCACGTTGCCAGTCCGGCACCAGGCGCACGCCTTCCAGATAGCCGGTGATGGTCTGCTGGTCGCCACGCAGCGGCACGAACACGCGCAACACCCAGCGCTCGCCTGGCAGGCGCTGGCTTTCATAGAACGGGAATTCGTAGGCCGGCGGGCCGTGGGGGGCAATGTCCTTCTCGATCGTGCGGCCGGTGGCGGTCATGTCCTCGGCCATCAGCACCCCTTCGGCACTGTAGATCTCGGCGATATCGAACAGGCCGCCGACCAGGGCGCGCGCAGCCGCCTGCGCATGCGGCTGCGCCTGGGTGCCTTCCGGGCGGAAGGGCTCATGGTGCAGCAGGCGCCGCGACTCTTCCACCGCCATGGAGACAATGCTGTCTTCCGCGTTCTCGCGTGCGATCCACCAGACGGGCGGGACCGACAGGCCGGCGAGCAGAACGGAGACGCTGCCGATCTTGATGGCCAACCTGCGTTTGAATGAAATCATGGATCTGTCCCCTCGGGCGACAGGGGCATTATCCCCTTGCGGGTGGGCGTGGCCGGCTCAACGGGAGCGGACCACCGTCACGTGGTGGACACGCGGGCCGGACGGGTCGCTCAGGCGCAACTGCAGCGTCTGCGGTGCGAAGCCCGCAGGGACCGCAATGCTTCCCTCCATCTTCAGAAAGCGGCTCACATTCAGGTTGAATTTCGGATCGTTCGGGTCGCCGGGATACTCAAGCACGTCGTGCGAACCGTCAACGAGGCCGCCGAGCAGCAGGGTTGCCTTGCCGACAAAGCGCGGGCCGTGATTGACCAAGGTGTACTCGTAGCGGAGCCGGCTGCTGTCGCCGGTCTGGTTCCAGGCCACCAGGTTCTGGACGGCCAAACCCTTGTTGAGGGCCGGGTCCTGTGGCACGTCGGCGGGGGCCGGGCCCTCTTGGCGGAGGTCACCGTTCGCCAGCAAGTCAGGCCCGGCGGGAGCGGTCAGCGCCGTTTGTGGCGATGACAGCGGTGTTGTTTCAGACACCGGGAAATAGCGTCCGGCTGAGAAGCATGCGACCGCTGCCAGGATCGACAGCAGTGCGTGCCCCGCAACGCGGCTCCAGTATTTCCAGGCGGGGACGGGTGGCAGGATGACCGGCGCCGAGGGCTGGGTCAGCCGCGCGTGCAGCATGTGCCAAAGGGTTTTGACGAACGCAGTGTGTTTGCTGTGAGCCAGTGAGGTGTTCATCTCGCTGTGTTGGGTGAAGAATGCCGGTCGACGGTTGCATTGTGCAACACATTGTTGCATTGAACGGGGCCGTATTCCCGTCTAAAACGTTCACCCACGTGTCCTGCCTTGTGGCGCCGTGAGGCCGGGAACTGCCGCCTCATGCTGGTGCTGGCCTGAATCAGGCAGAAGGATGCGGGACAATCGGGGCATGAACACCGAGCGCCACCCCTTTGAAACGTTGACGCCCGATGTGGTGATGGATGCGCTGGCCAGCGTCGGCCTGTACGGCGACGGTCGGCTGCAGGCGCTGAGCTCCTATGAGAACCGCGTTTACCAGTCGCACCTGGAGGATGGCCAGGTCGTGGTGGCCAAGTTCTACCGCCCCGAACGCTGGAGCGAGGCGCAGATCCAGGAAGAGCACGACTTTGCCGCCGAGCTCGTGGTCGCCGAAGTGCCGGTGGTGGCGCCGCTGACATTGCATGGCGCCACCTTGCACCACCACGGCGGTTTTGTGTTTTCCGTCAGCCCGCGTCGCGGCGGGCGTCCGCCTGAACTGGATGACGACGAAGTGCTGGAGTGGATCGGCCGCTTCCTGGCGCGTCTGCACACGGTGGGCGCGGCGCGGCCTTTTGTGCACCGGCCGGCGCTGGACCTGCAGACCTTTGCCCGCGAGCCCTACGACTGGCTGCTGACCCACCAGATGGTGCCGCTGGACGTGCAATCGGCCTGGCAGAAAGCCTGCCAGGATGCTATTAATTCGATAGCTGCTTGCGCCTATTTTACGGGGCCTGGAGGCCGAAATGATGCTGATTCCGGCGTGGTGCGTTCGCTGCGCCTGCATGGTGACTGCCATGCAGGCAACATCCTGTGGACGCCGGTCGATGTGCCGGCCAGCGTCGGTCCGGGGCCGCACTTCGTCGACCTGGACGACGCGCGCATGGGGCCGGCGGTGCAGGATGTGTGGATGCTGCTGTCGGGCGACCGCGCCCAGCGCACGCGTCAGCTGAGCTGTCTGCTGGACGGCTACGAGCAGTTCCGTGACTTTGATCGCCGCGAGCTGGCGCTGATCGAGCCCTTGCGCACCCTGCGCCTGATCCACTACAGCGCCTGGCTGGCCCGGCGCTGGGACGACCCGACCTTTCCGCTCAACTTCCCGTGGTTCGGCAGCAGCGATTACTGGCAGGGCCAGGTGCAGATGCTGCAGGACCAGGTGGAGGCCATGCAGGAGGCGCCGCTCAGCGCCTGAGCGGCCTCAGGCGGCTGACCGGCTTCAGGGTTTGCGTTCCAGCCGGGCGATGAGTTCGCCCATGATGCCGCGGCGGAATGCCAGCACGCACAACACGAAGATCAGGCCGGTGACCAGGGTGACCGACTCGCCCAGCGACGAGAACCACTCGATGCCGCTGAGGCGCGCCAGCCAGCCCCCCATCTCGCCGATCTTGTTTTCCAGCAGCACCACCAGGGCGGAGCCGAGCAGGGGGCCGGACAGGGTGCCCAGGCCGCCCACCAGCGTCATCAGGATCACCTGACCGGAGGCGGTCCAGTGCACGTCGCTGAGGGTGGCAAAACCCAGCACCAAGGTCTTGAGGGAGCCGGCCAGCCCGGCCAACGCGGCCGACAGCACAAAGGCCAACAGCTTGAAGCGGTTGGTGTCGTAACCGAGCGAAATCGAGCGCGGCTCGTTTTCCTTGATGGCCTTGAGCACCTGGCCAAACGGCGAATGGATGATGCGCACGATCAGCAGGAAGGCCGCCACCACGATGGCCAGCGCCACGTAGTACATGACCAGGTCGTTCTGCAGATCCAGCAGGCCGAATAGCTTGCCGCGCGGCACCCCTTGCAGGCCGTCTTCGCCGCCGGTGAGCGGCGCCTGCAGGCAGATGAAGAACACCATCTGCGCCAGTGCCAGCGTGATCATGGCGAAATAGATGCCCTGGCGCCGGATGGCCAGCACGCCGAAAACCCAGCCCAGGGCGGCAGCGCCCAGGGTGCCCAGCAGCAGGCCGACTTCCGGGGTGAGGTGCCAGACCTTGATGGCATGCCCGGCCACATAGGCCGCACCGCCCAGGAAGGCCGCATGGCCGAAGGACAGCAAGCCGGTGTAACCCAGCAGCAGGTTGAAGGCGGATGCGAACAGCGCGAAGCACATCAGCTTCATGACGAACACGGGGTAGGCGCCCGCGAACGGCGCGGCCAGCAGGGCCAGCAACAACAGGCCGTACCCGATTTTTTTGTAGTTCATGGGGTCGCAGCCTCTTACTTTTCTTTGCCGAACAGGCCGGCGGGGCGTGTCAGCAGCACGATGACCATGATGACAAACACCACCGTCGAAGAAGCCTCGGGATAAAACACCTTGGTGAAGCCCTCGACGATGCCCAGCCCGAGCCCGGTCAGGATCGAGCCCAGGATCGAGCCCATGCCGCCGATCACCACCACGGCAAACACCACGATGATCAGGTTCTGCCCCATCAGCGGAGTGACCTGCATGACCGGCGCGGCCAGCACGCCGGCAAAAGCGGCCAGTCCCACGCCGAAACCATAGGTCAGCGTGACCATCAGCGGCACATTGATGCCGAAGGCCTCCACCAGGCGCGGGTTCTCGGTGCCGGCACGCAGGTAGGCGCCCAGGCGGGTCTTCTCGATCACAAACCAGGTCAGCAGGCACACCGTGATGGAGGCCGCCACCACCCAGACCCGGTAGTTCGGCAGCATCATGAAGCCGAGGTTGGTGGCACCTTCCAGCAGCTCGGGTGTGTCATAACCCAGGCCTGAGACGCCGTAGATCGAGCGCAGCACGCCCTCGATCAGCAGCGTCAGGCCCAACGTGAGCAGCAGCCCGTACAGGTGGTCGAGCTTGTAGATCCAGCGCAGCAGAAAACGCTCGATCACGATACCGAACAGCCCCACCGTCACGGGCGCCAGCACCAGCATCCACCAGTAGCTGATGCCCAGGTAGTTCATGGCCATCCAGGTCAGGACCGCCCCCAGCATGAACAGCGCGCCGTGCGCAAAATTGATGACATTGAGCAGGCCGAAGATCACGGCTAGCCCCAGGCTCAAGATCGCGTAAAACGAACCATTGACCAGCCCCAGAAGGAGCTGGCTCAGCATGGCAGGCAGAGAAACACCAAAGATTTCCATGGACGGTGGGGATTCGGTTTAGCGGATTACTTCCAGAGAGCGCACTTGCTCTCGGCCTTGGTGGTGAACACCTGGTCACCCGGCAGCTTCTTGACGACCTTGTAGTAGTCCCACGGCTGGGTGGACTCGGCCGGCGACTTCACCTGCATCAGGTACATGTCATGCACGTAACGGCCGTCCGGGCGGATGCTGCCTTCGGCATAGAAGTCCTTGAGCTTGGTGCTCTTGAGGTAGGCCATCACCTTGTCGGCGTCTTCGGTCTTGGTGGCTTGCAGTGCCTTCAGGTAGTTCATCGTGGCCGAGTAGTTGGCGGCCTGGATGTCGGTCGGCATGCGTTTGGTCTTCTCGAAGAAGCGTTTGCCGAAGGCACGGGTCTGGTCGTTCAGGTTCCAGTCCCAGCTGGTGGTCAGCAGCAGGCCTTCGGTGTTCTTCAGGCCCAGGCTGTGCACGTCGGTGATGAACACCAGCAGGCCGGCCATCTTCATGCTCTTGTTGATGCCGAATTCCTTGGCCGCCTTGATGGAATTGATGGTGTCGCCGCCGGCATTGGCCAGACCCAGGATCTGCGCCTTGGAGTTCTGCGCCTGCAGCAGGAAAGACGAGAAGTCGGAGGCGTTGAGCGGGTGGCGCACAGCGCCGGCCACGGTGCCGCCCTTGGCTTTCACCACGTTGGCAGCATCGGTTTCCAGCAGATGGCCGAAGGCGTAGTCAGCCGTCAGGAAATACCAGCTCTTGCCGCCCTGGTCCACCAGCGCGCCGGCCGTGCCCTTGGCCAGGGCCACGGTGTCGTAGGCGTAGTGGATGGTGTAGGGCGTGCACTGGGCATTGGTCAGGGCAGAGCCGCCGGCGCCGTTTACCATGAACACGCGCTTCTTCTCATTGGCAACCTGCGCCATGGCCAGGGCCGTGCCGGTGTTGGTGCCGCCGAACAGCATGGTCAGGCCTTGCGTGTCGATCCATTCACGCGCCTTGGAGGCGGCGATGTCGGCCTTGTTCTGGTGGTCGGCCGAGAGCAGCTCGATCGGCTTGCCGTTGACCTTGCCGCCGAAGTCGTCGATGGCCATCTGGATGGCGGTGGCGCCGTTCTTGCCGTCCACGTCGGAATACAGGCTGGACATGTCGGTGACAAAGCCGATGCGGACCTTGTCTTGCGCCTGGGCGGTGCCGGCAGCCAGGCCGGCGAGGCTCAGCATGAGGGCGAGGGTGGTCAGTTTTCTTTTCATGGTTGTCTCCTAGAGGTGGTGGGGAAAAGAATGCGGCGAGAAAGTGGATGGGTGGCGTCAGACGCCCAGCAACGCGTTGAGCACCGGCATCTTGGCCTGCAGCTCGGACGCCGGGAACTGTTCGACCATGCGGCCGTGCTCCATCACATAAAAACGGTCGGCCAGCGGTGCGGCGAAGCGGAAGTTCTGCTCCACCATGACCACGGTGTAGCCCTTTTCGCGCAGCGTGACGATCATGCGCGCCAGGGCCTGCACGATGACAGGTGCCAAGCCTTCGGAAATTTCGTCCAGCAGCAACAGCCGTGCGCCCGTGCGCAGGATGCGCGCCACGGCCAGCATCTGCTGCTCGCCGCCGGACAGCCGGGTGCCCTGGCTGTGGCGCCGCTCGGCCAGGTTGGGGAACATGGCGTAGATCTCGTCGATCGACATGCCGCCCTGCGTGCCCTTGAGCTGCGGCGGGAGCAACAGGTTTTCCTCGCACGACAGGCTGGAAAAAATACCGCGTTCTTCCGGGCAGTAGCCGACGCCCAGGTGGGCAATGCGGTGGGTCGGCCGCTCAATGGTTTCGACGCCATTGATCTTGATCGAGCCCTTGCGGGTGCCGGTCAGGCCCATGATGGCGCGCAAGGTGGTGGTGCGGCCGGCGCCGTTGCGGCCCAGCAGCGTGACCACCTCGCCGGGTCGCACGACCATGTCCACGCCGTGCAGCACGTGCGATTCGCCGTACCAGGCCTGCAGGTCTTTGATTTCGAGAGCGGGAGTCGTTGTTGTCATGTGATTCAGTGGTCCACAGTGCCAGCGCGCGCCGCGGCGGCCATGAAATGGTCCCGACCAGGGGCACCACGGAACCGGCTCAGCCGGTCCGTCGGTGCCGCCCCCCTCCCGCCGCAGGCGAGAGAGGGGGGAGACGCGTAGCGGCTCAGGGGGTGCTTCATTCAGTGCGCCCCCTGCAATTCGCCATCGGTGGTGCCCATATAGGCTTCCATCACCTGCGGGTTGCGCGAGACTTCGGCATACGGGCCTTCGGCCAGCACGGCGCCGCGTTGCAGCACGGTGATGGTGTCGGCAATGGTGGAGACCACGCCCATGTTGTGCTCCACCATCAGAATGGTGCGGCCGGCAGAGACTTTCTTGATCAGCTGGGTGACGCGGTCCACATCTTCGTGGCCCATGCCCTGGGTCGGTTCGTCCAGCAGCATCAGTTCCGGCTCCATGGCCAAGGTGGTGGCAATCTCCAGCGCGCGCTTGTGACCGTAGGACAGGTTGACGGTCAACTCCTGCGCCCAGGACTCCAGGCCCACCTCGGCCAGCAGCGCCAGCGCGCGTTCGTTGAGCTGGTCCAGCGTGCGTTCGCTTTTCCAGAAGTGGTAGGCCGTGCCGAGCTGGCGCTGCAAGGCAATGCGCACGTTCTCCAGCAACGTGAGGTGGGGGAACACTGCGGAAATCTGGAACGAGCGGATGATGCCGCGGCGCGCAATCTGCGCCGGGCGCTCACCGGTGATGTCAATGCCGTTGAAAAGGATGCTGCCGCTGGTCGGCTCCAGGAACTTGGTCAGCAGGTTGAAGCAGGTGGTCTTGCCAGCGCCGTTCGGCCCGATCAGCGCATGGATGGAGCCGCTCACCACGGCCAAGTCGACCTGACTGACGGCGGTGAAGCCCTTGAACTCTTTGGTCAGCTGGTGCGTTTGCAGGATGATGTTGCTCATTGCGGGCCATCTTATCGAGGCCCTGCCGCTTCCCCATGGGTGTAAGTACCTATGAAAAATTACCTATGACGACGGTACCTGTACTTCCGGGGCGCGCATGGAGGCGATATTCTCGGAGCAAGCAACCGCCGATCGGCCTGTGTGCCCCGAAAAAGCGCCCGGCATCAGGGCATGCTGCTATGGGTGTCACATTGCCTGGGTAGAGTTGGTGGATGGGCTGGTGTTTGCCGCGGTGACACGCGTTATCGGCCATGTTCATGCACAACAACGAGAAGGTTCCACCATGTTGACACGTCGCACGTTTACGGGTTTGTCCGCGGTCTTGGTTCTGTTGGCGGCTTGCACCAGCCCCCCAAAAACACCGACGCAGCTTGAAACCACCACCCAGGCGGAGGCGCCTGCCTTGCGTGAGGCGCCTCCGGTGGTGTTTGTTCATGGCAACGGCGACAGCGCAGCCCTGTGGCAGACCACCGTCTGGCGTTTCGAGTCCAACGGATGGCCGCGCGAACGCTTGCATGCCATTGAGTTGCCTTATCCATTGGCACGGGATGACGACAGCAAGGCACAGCCCGGGCGCAGTTCCACGGCAGACCACATGGCCTACCTCAAGGCTGAGATCGAAAAAGTGCAACGTGCCACGGGCTCGCGGCAGGTGGTGTTGTTCGGCAACTCACGCGGAGGCAACGCCATCCGCAACTACATCCAGAACGGCGGAGGTGCCGAGACCGTGTCGCACGCCATCTTGGGTGGCACCCCCAACCACGGTGTCTGGGCCATCCAGGGGTTTCGTGAGGGCAATGAGTTCTCGGGCACCGGCCCCTTTCTCCGCAGCTTGAATGCCCCCAAGAATGCCCAGGGTGATGAGGTCACCGGCCCGGTGCGCTGGCTCACCATCCGCAGCGACAACAACGACAAGTTTGCCCAGCCCGACGGACTGTGGATCGGCGCCAAGGGCAGCCCGACCTTTGTCACCGCTGCCGGCCCCGAACTCAAGGGGGCAAGCAATATCGTGATCCCGCGCATCGACCACCGCGAGACGTCGTATTCGCCGGCTGCTTTTGCGGCGGCCTACCGTTTCATCACGGGGCGTGACCCGGTTCATGTCCGCATCGTGCCGCAGGCGCGGATCGAACTTGACGGGGTCATCACCGGCCTGGGGGTGGACCCGCTCAATCCGGCCAGTGGCAACTTCGTCAACAATTTGCCGATCCCGGGCGCTGAACTCGCCATCTACGAAACAGATGCCGCCACGGGCCAACGCATCGGGGCCGCCGTGCATGGGCGCAAGGTGGCGGCCGATGGGCGCTGGGGGCCCTTCATCGCCCAGGCCGGTGTCGCCTATGAGTTCGAGGTCAAGGCGCCGGGGTACGCCACCACGCACATCTACCGCAGCGCTTTTCCGCGTTCCAGTGTGCTGGTGCACCTGCGCCCCGAGCGCATTGCGGCAGCTGACCAGGATGCCCAAGCCATTGCAGTCTTCACACGTCCGCGCGGTTATTTTGACGCCCAGCGTGACCGCATGGCTTTCGACGGTCAGGCCTTGCCGCCTGGGGTGCCGCCTGCTGGCGCCGGTGTGTCGCTCTCCAAACTCAAACTGACCCAGGCCACCGATCGGGCCATCAGTGCCGAATTCAACGGTGAAAAACTCACCGGCCGCGTCTGGCCGGCTGTCGACAACCATGTGACGGTGCTGGAACTGACGTACTGATGGTTGGTTCCCGGGCAGGTGCGCGACGGAGGCTGATACGCCGTGATCACGACACATGCTGCCGTCTGACGCAGTTCATCAAAAAGCCGCCCGCAGGCGGCTTTTTGATGGGTAGCCCGCGGGCTGTCAGGCCAGCAGCGCGTTGACCCGCTTCACATAAGCGGCAGGGTCCTCCGGCAGCCCGCCTTCGGCCAGCAGGGCCTGGTCGAACAGGATGTGGGCCAGGTCGTTGAAGTGCACCGAGCCGTCCAGCTTCTTCACCAGCGGGTGCTCGGGGTTCACCTCCAGCACCGGCTTGCTGTCGGGCGCCTTCTGGCCGGCCTGTTTCAGCAGGCGCGCCAGCTGCGTGCTCATGCCGCCGTCCTGCACCACCAGGCAGGCCGGTGAGTCGACCAGGCGGGTGGTGACGCGCACGTCCTCGGCCTTGTCCTTCAGCGCTTCCTTCAGTTTGGCCAGCGTGGGCTTGAAGGTTTCGGCCGCCTCCTCGGCGGCTTTCTTCTCGGCCTCGTCCTGCAGCTTGCCTAGATCCACCGCGCCCTTGGCCACGCTTTGCAGCGGCGTGCCATCGAAGTCCTGCAGGTAGTTCAGCGCCCACTCGTCGACGCGGTCGGTCATCAGCAGCACCTCGATGCCCTTCTTCTTGAACACTTCGAGCTGCGGGCTGTTCTTGGCAGCGGCCAGGGTGTCGGCGGTAATAAAGTAGATGGCTTCCTGGCCTTCCTTCATGCGCGCCTTGTAGTCGGCCAGGCTCACGCTGGGGGTGTCGCTTGTGGTGCTGGCAAAGCGCAGCAGCTTGGCGATGCGCTCGCGGTTGGCAAAGTCTTCGCCCAGGCCTTCCTTCAGCACGCTGCCGAACTCGGCATAGAACTGGGTGTACTTGCCGGCATTGGCCTTGTCTTCCTCGCTGGCGTCAGCGGCCGGCACATCGTGCTTGGCCAGGTCTTCAAGCAGGCCGAGCACGCGGCGGGTGTTGCCGTCGCGGATGGCGCGCACATCGCGGCTTTCCTGCAGCAGCTCGCGAGAAACGTTGAGCGGCAGGTCAGCGGAGTCGACCACACCCTTGACGAAGCGCAGGTAGCTCGGCAGCAGCGCCTCGGCATCGTCCATGATGAAGACGCGTTTCACATACAGCTTCAAGCCGCCCTTCTTGTCGCGGTTCCACAGGTCCATCGGTGCCTTGGCCGGGATGTAGAGCAGCTGGGTGTACTCGGTGCTGCCTTCGACGCGGTTGTGGCTCCAGGTCAGCGGCGCCTCGAAGTCGTGACTGATCTGTTTGTAGAACTCTTCGTGCTGCTCGGCCGTGACGTCCTTCTTCGGCCGCGTCCACAGCGCGCTGGCCTTGTTGACGGTCTCCCACTCGTCGGTGGTGACCATGCCGCCGCCTTCGTTGTTCTCGCCTTCTTTCCACTCTTCCTTCTGCATCAGGATGGGCAGCGAGATGTGGTCCGAGTACTTGGCGATGATGCTCTTGACCTTCCAGCCGTTGAGGTACTCGTCGGCATCGTCGCGCAGGTGCAGGATGACGCTGGTGCCGCGCTGCGCGCGCGTGATGGCTTCGACCTCGAAGTCACCGCTGCCGCCGCTGATCCAGCGCACGCCCTCTTCGGCCTTCAGGCCGGCGCGGCGCGACTCGACGGTGATCTTGTCGGCCACGATGAAGCCGGAGTAGAAGCCGACGCCGAACTGGCCGATCAGCTGGCCCTGTTCCTTGGCATTGGCCTGCTTGTCGGCTTCCAGCCGGCTCATGAAGTCGCGCGTGCCACTCTTGGCAATGGTGCCCAGGTGGTCAATGGCCTCCTGCGCGCTCATGCCGATGCCGTTGTCGGTGATGGTCAGCGTCTTGGCGGCCTTGTCGAAGGTGATGCGCACCTGCAGCTCGGGCGCGTCCTCGTACAGCGCGGCGTTGTTGAGCGCTTCGAAGCGCAGCTTGTCGCAGGCGTCCGAGGCGTTGGACACCAGCTCGCGCAGGAAGATTTCCTTGTTGGAGTACAGCGAGTGGGTGACCAGATGCAGCAACTGGGCGACTTCGGCCTGGAAGGAATGGGTTTTCTTGCTCATGGCTAGGACAACAGTCTTGGGTTCAAACAATGTGATGCACCACTGGCGGTGCGCGCAAAACCTCGAATTATGGGCGCCTCTTGAGGTTTCAAGGCTCTGGGTTGGCGTTGGCTGGAAAGCTCTGCGGGCGGGCCGGGGCCTTCCTCCGTGCCGAGCGAAGAAGAGTCAGAACTTCTCGTGCGGTGCCAGGTAGCGCCACTGGCCCACCGGCAGGTTGCCGAGCATCACGCGGCCGATGCGCACGCGTTTCAGGCCGACGACTTTCAGGCCGACCAGCTCGCACATGCGCCGGATCTGGCGCTTTTTGCCCTCGGTCAGCACAAAACGCAGTTGCTCGGGGTTCTGCCATTCGACCTTGGCCGGCTTCAGGGGCTGGCCGTCCAGGCTCAGGCCGTGGCGCAGCAGGCGCAACTTCTCGGCCGGAAAGACGGACTGCACATCGGCGCTGACCGGGTCGTCGTCATCGATGCGGCTGAGTTGGGTGGCCGGCGCGGGCCGGGCCGCGGGTTTGGCGCCGTAGGTGGCGGCAGCGGACGTGGCCGCGGCCTCGTTGGCCACACCGGTGTAGACCACGCGCACGAGGTATTCCTTTTCCATCACCGAGTCTTCGCCGATGAGCTGGCGCGCCACGCGGCCGTCCTGCGTCAGCACCATCAGGCCGGTGGAGTCGATGTCCAGCCGGCCGGCCGGCGCCAGGCCGCGCAGCTGCGATGCGTGGAAGAAGAAGCGTGCGTTGTCGTCGCGCCAGCGGTTCTGCGGCTGGATCAGCACAGCGGCCGGCTCGTGCCCGTCTTCGGCTTGGCCGCTGACATAGCCGATCGGCTTGTTGAGCAGGATGGTGACCTGGGTGGCCTGCTGGCCCCGGGCCTGGGGGGCGATCTCGATCGCCACGTCCGGGGCGACCTGCATGCCCATCTCGGCCACCTTGCCATTGACCTTGACCCAGCCCTTGGCGATCCAGTCATCGGCCTCGCGGCGCGAGGCCATGCCGAGCTCCGCCATGCGCTTGTTCAGGCGCACGGTGCCATTGGCGCCATGCGCCGCCGTGTTGGTCTGGCCGGCGGGAATGGGGGCCTTGGCGGGCGGCGGTGCCGCGCGGCGGAACTTGCTGGGGGGTGTTTGTTCGGACATTTTTGCTATGATTTTGGTAGCTTGATGCGCTTATTTTACGAGGCTGGAGTCGGATTCTTCATGGAATCGTCCGGGCGCGCAGCGCCGGCAGGTCCAGCACCCGCAGCCCGCCGTACTCGACCCGGATCGTGCCCTGTGCTTCCAGCGCAGCCAGGGCCTCGTTGACCCGCTGGCGCGACAGGCCCACCAGGTAGGCCAGTTCCTGCTGCGTGATGCGCAGCACCTCACCCACACCGGGGTACAGCACGGGGTTGAACAGGGCGGCCAGGCTGCGTGCCACCCGCAGGTCCGGGTTGTTCATGCGGTCGATCTCGCGCGCGGCGATGAACTGGGCCAGACGCTCGTTGAGCTGGTTCATCACAAAGCGGTTAAAGCCGATCGAGTGGTCGAGCAACTGGTGAAAGGTATCCACCGGCAGGCCGGCCACCAGGCTCTTGCGCAAGGTCTGCACGTTGTAGCGGTAGATCTCGCGTTTGAGGGCGGTGCCTTCGCCGAACCAGCCGCCCGGCGGCAGGCCGGCGAAGGTGAGGGCCTGGCCGTCGGCGTTTTCGCCGCTCATCTTCAGCAGGCCGTCCACCACGCCGAACCAGTAGGTCACCGGCCGGCCGATGCGGCAGATCAGGTCGCCCGGCTGGGCTTCGCCGATTTCCAGGCCGGCCACGGCGATCTCCCGCTCCTCCGGCGACAGCAGGGCGAGCCAGGGGATGCCGGCCAGTTCGGCAGGGGTGGGGGCGCGGCGGCGCTGGTGGAGGGTTGGGGCACGGGACATGGGGTGCAGACGGCAAGGGAAATTACCACCTAGGGACTACCCTAGATTGTCGTTGGAACGACAACATGACGTCAAACTGAAGCCTACCATTCGCGCCATGTCAGTGCATGGCCTGCGCGCCGTGCCAAGAAACGTAGATAAGGAATTCGGATGCAGACGACTTTTCCGCGACTCCTGCTCAAGCACGCCGCCGAGCGCCCGCAAGCGCCTGCCATGCGTGAGAAGGAGTACGGCATCTGGCAGACCTGGAGCTGGGCACGTGCAGCCGAGGACGTGCGCCTGATGAGCTGCGGCCTGGCGGCGCTCGGTTTCCAGCCGGGCCACAACCTGGCCATCATCGGCGACAACCGGCCGCACCTGTACATGGCCTTCCTGGGGGCGCAAAGCCTGCGCGGCGTGCCGGTGCCGATGTACCAGGATGCCGTGGCCAGTGAAATGGCCTTTGTGCTGGAAGACGCCGAGATCGAATTCGTGTTCGCCGAGAACCAGGAGCAGGTGGACAAGCTGCTGGAGTTGCGCGAAACCGTGCCCCACCTGCGGCACATCATCTATGACGATCCACGCGGCCTGCGCAACTACAAACACGAGGGGCTGATCAGCATCGAGCGTCTGTTCGAACTGGGCCGTGAATACGAGCAGGCGCATCCGTCCTTTTACAAGGACTCGGTCGAGCAGGGGCAGCCGGGCGACGTCTCGGTCATCCTCTACACCTCCGGCACCACCGGGCGGCCCAAGGGGGTCTGCCAGACGCATGCGAGTTTCATCAACTCGGCGCGCGGTGGCGTGGAGGTGGACGGCCTCAACCCTGACGACAACATCATCTCCTACCTGCCGCCGGCCTGGGTGGGGGACCACCTGTTCTCCATTGCGCAGTGGCTGGTGGCCGGCTTCACCATCAACTGCCCCGAGTCGGCGGCCACGGTCTCCATCGACCTGCGCGAGATCGGGCCGAGTTATTACTTCGCCCCGCCGCGAGTGTTCGAGAGTATGCTGACCTCGGTGTCGATCCGCATGGAAGATGCCGCGGCGCCGAAGCGCTGGCTGTACCAGAAGTTCATGGCGGTGGCACGGCGCTGCGGCGCCGAGATCCTTGATGGCCACGCGGTCCCGCTGACCGACCGCCTGCTGTATGCCTTGGGCAATGTGCTGGTCTACGGGCCGCTGCGCAACGTGTTGGGCCTGAGCCGCATCCGTGTGGCGTACACGGCGGGCGCGGCCATCGGGCCGGACCTGTTCCGCTTCTACCGCTCGATCGGCATCAACCTCAAGCAGCTCTATGGCCAGACCGAGACCTGCGCTTATGTCTGCATCCAGAAGAACGGCCGTGTCAAGCTCAACAGCGTGGGCGAGGCGGCGCCGGGCATCGAGATCAAGATTGCAGAGAACGGCGAGGTGCTGGTCAAGGGCGTCTCGGTGCTCAAGGAGTACTACAAGCGTCCCGATGCCACCGCCGAGGTGATTGACGAGCAAGGTTACTTCCACACCGGGGACGCGGGCGTGATCGACCACGACGGGCACCTGCACATCATCGACCGCGCCAAGGACGTCGGCAAGCTGGCCAGTGGCGCCATGTTCGCGCCCAACTACATCGAGAACAAGCTCAAGTTTTTCCCGCAGATCAAGGAGGCTGTCTGCTTTGGCCACGCGCGCGACCAGGTCTGCGCCTTCATCAACATCGACTTCGAGGCGGTGGGCAACTGGGCCGAGCGTCAAGCCCTGCCGTATGGCGGTTATGTCGATCTGGCCGCCAAGCAGCAGGTGCTGGACATGGTGGCCGACTGTGTGGCCAAGGTGAACGCCGACCTTGCGGCCGAGGAAGGCATGGGCGACACCCAGATCGCCCGCTTCCTGGTGCTGCACAAGGAACTGGACCCGGACGACGACGAGCTGACCCGTACCCGCAAGGTGCGGCGCGGTTTCATCGCCGACAAATACGCGGTGCTGATCGATGCGCTCTATGCGGGGCGCAGCGAGCAGTTCATAGAAACGCAGGTGAAGTTCGAGGACGGCCGTACCGGTGTCGTCTCGGCCACGCTGCAGATTCGCGATGCGACGTGCTACCCGAGCGTAGCCAAGGCCGCCTGAGGAATGACGAGATGAAACAACGGCCCATGGGCGACGTCATCCTGGACGTCCAGAACATTTCCCTGTCCTTCGGCGGCGTCAAGGCGCTGACCGACATTTCCTTCAATGTGCGCGAACATGAGATCCGCGCCATCATCGGCCCCAACGGCGCCGGCAAGAGCTCCATGCTCAACTGCATCAACGGCGTCTACCAGCCGCAGCAGGGCTCGATCACCTTCCGCGGCCAGACCTTCCACCACATGAACAGCCGGCAGGTGGCCGAGATGGGGGTGGCGCGCACCTTCCAGAACCTGGCGCTGTTCAAGGGCATGAGCGTGCTCGACAACATCATGTCCGGTCGCAACCTGAAGATCAAGAGCAACCTTCTGCTGCAGGCGCTGCGCATCGGGCCGGCTGAGCGGGAGGAGATCCGCCACCGCGAGCAGGTGGAGCGCATCATCGACTTCCTGGAGATTCAGGCGCACCGCAAGACGCCGGTGGGTCAGTTGCCCTACGGCCTGCAAAAGCGCGTCGACCTCGGGCGGGCCTTGGCGATGGAGCCGCAGGTGCTACTGCTGGACGAGCCGATGGCCGGCATGAACGTGGAGGAGAAGCAGGACATGTGCCGCTTCATCCTCGATGTGAACGACGAGTTCGGTACCACCGTGGTCCTGATCGAGCACGACATGGGTGTCGTGATGGACATTTCTGACCGCGTCGTGGTGCTCGACTACGGCAAGAAGATCGGTGACGGCGTGCCGGATGAAGTACGCAACAACGAAGACGTGATCCGGGCCTACCTGGGCACCAGCCACTGATGGAGCGAATAAAGATGCACAACCCTGACGCACATGCACGAGCGGACGATGCCAGCCGGGAGTTGCCGTGGCACCGGCTCTGCCGGGCCACAGGCATCGCCCCCTTGAGGGGGCTGAGGGCCGCGGCTCTAAGCCTGCCTGCGCAGGCTTGGACGTGCCCGAAGAGCCGCAGCCTCCGGTTGCGGCACGGGGCGGCTACATGCAGTGAGCCAGCAACGGGGGGGAGTCAATAACCATGGCTTTTTTCCTGGAAACCCTGCTTGGCGGCCTGATGGCCGGCATGCTGTATTCGCTGGTGGCGCTCGGCTTTGTGCTGATCTTCAAGGCCTCCGGTGTCTTCAACTTTGCCCAAGGGGCCATGGTGCTGTTCGCGGCCCTGGCCATGGCGCGTTTTGCCGAGTGGATTCCCGGCTGGACCGGCATCGACAACCCGATCGTGGCCAATATCGCGGCCTTTGTGCTGGCGGGTGTGGTCATGTTTGTCGTCGCCTGGCTGATTGAGCGCCTGGTGTTGCGCCATCTCGTCAACCAGGAGGCCGCGACGCTGCTGATGGCCACGCTGGGCATCACCTATTTCATGGAAGGCCTGGGCCAGACGCTGTTCGGCAGCGACATCTACAAGATTGATGTCGGCATGCCCAAGGACCCGATCTTCGTGCTGGAGTCGATGTTCGAGGGTGGCATTCTGGTCAACAAGGAAGACGTGATTGCGGCCGCGATTGCTGCTGCGCTGGTGGCGGCGCTCAGCTTGTTCTTCCAGAAGACCTCGACCGGCCGCGCCCTGCGCGCCGTGGCGGACGACCATCAGGCGGCACAGTCGATCGGCATTCCGCTCAATCGCATCTGGGTCATTGTCTGGTGCGTGGCCGGTGTGGTGGCACTGGTGTCGGGAATGATCTGGGGCTCCAAGCTCGGTGTGCAGTTCTCGCTCACCACGGTGGCGCTGCGTGCCTTGCCGGTGGTGATCCTGGGGGGCCTGACGTCGGTCCCGGGCGCCATCATCGGCGGCCTGATCATTGGCGTCGGCGAGAAGTTGTCCGAGGTGTTTCTCGGGCCGTATGTCGGCGGCGGCATCGAAATCTGGTTTGCCTACGTGCTGGCGCTGCTGTTCCTGCTGGTGCGGCCGCAAGGGTTGTTCGGCGAGAAAATTATTGACCGCGTGTAAGAGGCTGAAAGATGTTTTACAGAGAAAACGGTCAATTCAAGACGTCCTATGTGGCGGATCAGCAGATCTTCCCGATTGCGCAGGACCGGCTGGTCATCCTGTTGCTGCTGGCGGTGGCGTTTGTGGCCGTGCCCCTGTTGGCGAGCGACTACACCTTTCGCGCCATTCTGATCCCGTTCCTGATCATGTCGCTGGCGGCGTTGGGCGTGAATGTGCTGGTGGGCTATTGCGGCCAGATCTCGCTTGGCTCCGGGGCCTTCATGGCGGTGGGGGCCTATGGCGCCTACAACTTCTTTGTGCGCGTGCCGGACATGCCGCTGATCCCGGCCCTGATCCTCGGCGGCCTGTGTGCCACCTTCTTCGGCATCCTGTTCGGTCTGCCCAGCCTGCGCGTCAAGGGCCTGTACCTGGCGGTGGCCACGCTGGCGGCACAGTTCTTCAGCGACTGGATGTTCCTGCGCATCAAATGGCTGACGAATGATTCGTCGTCGGGCTCGGTGTCGGTCTCCTCGCTGCAGGTGTTCGGCCTGCCGATCGACAGCGCCCAGAGCAAATACTGGTTCTGCCTTGCGATCCTGGTGGTCATGGCCCTGCTGGCCAAGAACCTGGTGCGCGGCGCCATTGGCCGAGAGTGGATGGCCATCCGCGACATGGACGTGGCCGCCGCCGTGATCGGCATCCGCCCCATGTACGCCAAGCTCAGCGCCTTCGCGGTCAGCTCCTTCATCATCGGTGTGGCTGGCGCCTTGTGGGCCTTTGTCTACCTGGGCGCCTGGGAGCCGGCCGCGTTTTCGGTCGATGTGTCGTTCCGTCTGCTGTTCATGGTCATCATCGGCGGCCTGGGCTCCATCATGGGGGCTTTCTTCGGTGCCGCCTTCATCGTGGTGCTGCCCATCCTGCTCAACCAGTTCCTGCCGGCGCTGTTTGGCCTGTTCGGTGTCGAGATTTCAACTGCCGACGTTTCACACGCCGAACTGATGATCTTCGGCGGCCTGATCGTCTGGTTCCTGATCGTGGAGCCGCATGGTCTGGCCAAGCTGTGGTCCACCGCCAAGCAGAAGCTGCGTGTGTGGCCGTTCCCGTACTGAGTTCTTTGTCCGCTGGTATTTCCCGTGCTTCAACACTTACATCCAAAGGAGACAACCATGAAGCTTTCGAAACTGGTGATCGCCGCTGCCGTCGTGGCAGCCGGGACGACGAGCCTGGCCACCGGCGCCTTTGCGCAGGCCAAGGAGCAGTTCTTCCCGCTGCTGTCCTACCGTACCGGCCCTTACGCGCCCAACGGCACGCCCTGGGCCAATGGCAAGCAGGACTATCTGAAGATGATCAATGCCCGCGACGGCGGCATCAACGGCGTCAAGCTGACCTTCGAGGAATGCGAGACCGGCTACGCCACCGACCGCGGCGTGGAATGTTATGAGCGCCTCAAGAGCCGTCCGGGTGTGACGCTGTTCGATCCGCAGTCCACCGGCATCACCTTCGCGCTGACCGAGAAGGCCCCCGCCGACAAGATGCCGCTGATGACGCTGGGTTATGGCCTGTCCGTCTCGCAGGACGGCATGGCCTTCAAGTGGAACTTCCCGATGATGGGCAGCTACTGGACCGGTGCCGACATCCTGATCCAGCACATCGGCAAGAGCCTGGGCGGTGTGGACAAGCTCAAGGGCAAGAAGGTGGCGCTGGTCTACCACGACAGCCCCTTTGGCAAGGAGCCGATTCCGCTGCTGCAGGAGCGCGCCAAGATGCATGGCTTCGACCTGCAGCTGCTGCCGGTGACGGCCCCGGGTGTCGAGCAGAAGGCGACCTGGCTGCAGGTGCGCCAGAGCCGTCCGGACTATGTGCTGCTGTGGGGCTGGGGGGTGATGAACTCCACGGCGCTCAAGGAAGCGCAGGCCACCGGCTATCCGCGCGACAAGATGTATGGCGTGTGGTGGGCTGGCGCCGAGCCGGACGCCAAGGACGTGGGTGAAGGGGCCAAGGGCTACCACGCACTGGCGCTCAACACGTCCGGCCAGGAACCCAAGGTGATTCAGGACATCCTGAAGCATGTGCATGCCAAAGGACACGGCACCGGTCCGAAGGACGAGGTGGGTTCCGTGCTGTACACCCGCGGCGTGATCATCCAGATGCTGGGTGTGGAAGCCGTGCGTCGTGCGCAGGAGCGTTTCGGCAAGGGCAAGGTCATGACCAGCGAGCAAGTGCGCTGGGGCCTGGAAAACCTGGCGCTGGACCAGAAACGTCTGGACGCCCTGGGTTTTGCCGGCGTCATGCGCCCCCTGAGCACTTCGTGTGCTGACCACATGGGTTCGACCTGGGCACGCGTCCATACCTGGGACGGCAAGAAGTGGAACATGTCATCCGACTGGTACCAGGCCGATGAGCAGATCATCAAGCCCATGGTCAAGACCGGCGCCGACAAGTACCTGTCTGACAAGAAGATGAGCCGTCGTCCGGCCGGCGATTGCCAGTCTTGAGGACATCCCCCTGAGCCGCTGCACGGCTTCCCCCTTCTCTCGCGCTGCGTGCGGGAAGGAGGGGGACGACGCCAGTGGCCTCGGACTGAAGGCAAGGGCTGCGCAGGCAGCCCCCAACCGAGAGGATTGCAGCAGCAGCCTTCTCGATTGGGAAAGGTAAAGGCTATCCGCATGGACTCCAGAAACATACTACTCAACGTCAACGGCATCGAGGTCATCTACAACCACGTGATCCTGGTGCTCAAGGGCGTGTCGCTGCAGGTGCCCGAGGGCGGCATCGTCGCCCTGCTGGGCGGCAACGGCGCGGGCAAGACCACGACGCTGCGCGCGGTCTCCAACCTGCTGCAGGGCGAGCGTGGCGAGGTCACCAAAGGATCGATCGAATTGCGAGGCGAACGCATCGAGAACCTGTCGCCGGCCGATCTGGTGCAGCGTGGTGTGGTGCAGGTGATGGAGGGGCGCCACTGCTTCGCCCACCTGACGATCGAGGAAAACCTGTTGACAGGCGCCTACACGCGCAAAAGCAAGGCCGAGATTGCGGCCAACCTGGAGAAGGTCTACAACTACTTCCCGCGCCTGAAGACGCGCCGTGCCTCGCAGGCGGCCTACACCTCGGGTGGCGAGCAGCAGATGTGCGCCATCGGCCGCGCGCTGATGGCCAACCCGAGCATGGTGCTGCTGGATGAGCCGTCCATGGGTCTGGCGCCGCAGATCGTGGAGGAAGTGTTCGAGATCGTGAAGGACCTGAACCAGAAGGAAAAGGTCACCTTCCTGCTGGCCGAGCAGAACACCAACATGGCGCTGAAGTACGCCGACTACGGCTACATCATGGAGTCGGGGCGCGTCGTGATGGACGGCATCGCCAATGAGCTGGCCAACAACGAGGACGTGAAGGAGTTCTACCTCGGCGTCGGAGGTGGCGAGCGCAAGAGCTTCCGCGACGTGAAGAGCTACAAGCGGCGCAAGCGCTGGCTTGCATGAAACACCCCCAGGCTGCGCGCACTGCGTGTCGCTTCGCCACCCCCCTCAAGGGGGCGGACACCAGCGGCCCGGCGAAGCCGGTTCCGCGGTGTCCCCTGGATGGAGACACCTCTCGCGTTGCGTACGAGCATACAGACAGGGATCGCTGAGATGACCAAACATTACGATACGCTCGAAACGCGCGATCCGGCGCAGCGGGAGGCCACGCTGATGGCGGCCTTGCCGCAGCTGGTAGAGCGGGCACAGCAGACAGCGCCGGCTTTGGCGGAGATCTTGCGCGGCGTTGATGCGGCGGGGGTGAACAGCCGGGCTGCGCTGGCCAGGCTGCCGGTGACGCGCAAACACGAGCTGCTGGAGCGTCAGCAGGCGGCACGCGCGCGCGATGCGAGCGACCCGTTTGGCGGCTTTGCGGCTGTCGGCTGGCACGGCTTGTTGCGCAACAGCGGTGCGCGCCGGGTCTACCAGTCGCCTGGCCCGATCTACGAGCCCGAGGGCCATGCGCAGGACTACTGGCGGAGTGCGCGCGCCTTTGCGGCGGCCGGCTTCGAGGCCGGCGATCTGGTGCACAACTGCTTCAGCTACCACCTCACGCCGGGCGCCTGGATCATGGAGGCCGGGGCACAGGCGCTGGGTTGCACCGTGTTCCCGGGTGGCGTGGGAAATACCGAGCAGCAGTTGGCGGCCATGGCCGACCTGCAGCCGGTGGCCTATGCCGGCACGCCGAGTTTTCTGAAGATCCTGGTCGAGAAGGCGCAGGAGTCGGGTGTCCGTCTCTCGTTTACCAAGGCCATGGTCAGCGGGGAGGCTTTCCCGCCCAGCTTGCGTGACTGGTTCGCCGAGCGCGGCATCACCGGCTACCAGTGTTATGCCACGGCGGATGTGGGCCTGATTGCCTACGAAACGTCGGCCCGCGAGGGGCTGGTGCTCGACGAAGGGGTGATTCTGGAGATTGTGCGCCCGGGCACGGGCGACCCCGTGGCCGAGGGCGAAGTGGGCGAGGTGGTGGTGACGGTGCTCAACCCGGACTACCCGCTGATCCGTTTCGGCACCGGTGATCTGTCTGCCACGCTGCCCGGCGCGTGCCCCACGGGGCGCACCAACACCCGCATCCGCGGCTGGATGGGGCGGGCCGACCAGACCACCAAGGTGCGCGGCATGTTCGTGCACCCGGGCCAGGTGGCCGAGATCGTCAAGCGTTTTCCCGAGGTGGGCCGGGCCCGGCTGGTGGTGACGGGTGAAATGGCCAACGACGCCATGACCCTGAAAGTGGAGACGCGCGGTGATGCGCCAGACGGACTGGTGGCACGCATTGGTCAGGTGATCCGCGATGTGACCAAGCTGCGTGGCGAGGTGGAGCTGGTGCTGCCGGACAGCCTGCCGAACGATGGCAAGGTGATTGAGGACGCGCGCAGCTACAAATAGGCCGGTCTACGTAGTTCCCACTGAGCGGGCCGAAAGCGAGCGATTAAACTTTCGGCATTATTCTGAGAAGGAGTCCTTATGAAACGCTTGCTGATCCTTGCCGCCGCCGTGACGGCGTTCGCAGTCCACGCGCAAACGGCCTTCCCCGGCACCAAGCCGATCACCATCGTGGTGCCGTTCTCGGCCGGCGGCCCGACCGACCGCGTGGCCCGTGACTTGGCTGAAGCCATGCGCAAGCCGCTGGGTGGCGCGAGCATCCTGGTTGACAACGCAGCAGGTGCCGGTGGCACCATCGGCGCCAACAAGGTCGCCAAGGCCGCACCGGACGGCCACACCCTGTTCCTGCACCATATCGGCATGGCGACCAGCCCCGCGCTGTATCGCAAGCTGCCCTACTCGGTCGAGAATGATTTCGAGTTCCTGGGCATGGTCAATGAAGTCCCCATGACCCTGATCGGTCGGCCCAGCCTGCCGGCCAACAACTATAAGGAACTGTCTGTCTGGATCAACGCCAACAAGGGCAAGATCAACCTGGGCAATGCCGGCCTGGGCGCCGCTTCGCATCTGTGCGGCCTGATGTTCCAGAACGCGCTGGGCATCGACATGACCACGGTGCCGTACAAGGGCACGGCGCCGGCCATCACCGACCTGATTGGCGGCCAGATTGATCTGCTGTGCGACCAGACCACCAACACCACGTCGCAGATTGAGGGCAAGAAGGTGAAGGCCTTCGCCGTGACCACGGCCAAGCGCCTGACCACGCCGGCACTGAAAGACCTGCCAACGCTGCAGGAGTCCGGCCTGAAGGGCTTTGATGTCAGCATCTGGCACGGCCTGTACGCCCCCAAGGGCACGCCGGCGGATGTGCTGGCCAAGATCAACACGGCGCTCAAGGCCGCGTTGAAGGATCCCGAGTTCATCAAGAAGCAGGAGGGCTTGGGTGCCGTGGTGGTGACCGACAAGCGCGTTGAACCGGCAGAACACAAGAAGTTCGTGCTGGCTGAAATCGCCAAGTGGGGCCCGGTGATCAAGGCCGCCGGCGTCTACGCCGATTGATCTGTCTCAACGTCCATGCAAAAGCCACCTTCGGGTGGCTTTTTTCATGGTCGCTCTGGAGACAAACCCTAAGACACAAGGGCTACGAGGCTGTCTACACTGGAAAGCAAAGACCAACCGGAGATGTTGTATGCCTGCTTTCGATAGTTTCAAGAAAAATCGCCGTCTTTCCCTTGCCCTGATTGTGGTGGCAGCTCACTTTTTGATAGCGACTACCGGCCTGGCGCAAAGTGGCTGGCCGAACAAGCCGGTGCGTATCGTTGTGCCGTTTGCACCGGGCGGGACCACCGACATTCTGGCGCGCGCAGTGGCGCCGGAACTCTCGAAGGCCTTCGGCCAGCAGTTCGTGGTGGACAACCGCGCCGGGGCGGGTGGCAATGTCGGCGCGGACATCGTGGCCAAGTCGCCGGGAGACGGCTATACCTTGCTGATGGGAACGGTCGGCACGCACGGCATCAACAAGGCGCTGTACGCCAAGCTGCCCTATGACCCGCAGAAGGATTTCGTGCCGATCACGCTGGTGGCCGCCGTGCCCAATGTGATGGAGATGAATGCCGACAAGGCCAAGGCGCTGGGCATCAACACCGTGGCCGATTTCATCAAGTACGCCAAAGCCAACCCGGGCAAGCTCAACATGGCCTCCAGCGGCAACGGCACGTCAATCCATCTGGCGGGCGAGCTGTTCAAGTCCATGACCGGCATCTTCATGACCCATATTCCCTACCGCGGCTCCGGCCCGGCCTTGCTGGACATGGTGGCCGGCAACATGGATGTGATGTTCGACAACCTGCCCTCCAGCATGGCGCAGATCAAGGCCGGCAAGCTCAAGGCGCTGGCCGTGACCAGTTCCCAGCGCTCGGCGGCCTTGCCGGACGTGCCGACGGTGGAGGAGGCGGGGCATCTCAAGGGCTTCGAGGCGAGCAGCTGGTTCGGCCTGCTCGCGCCCGCAGGCACGCCGCAGGACATTGTCAACCGCATTCAGCAGGAAGTGGCCAAGTCACTCAACACCCCGGCGATCAAGGAGAAACTGCTGGCGCAGGGGGCTATTCCCAGCGGGAACACGCCGACCGAATTCGCCAAGCTGATTGACGCCGAACACAAGAAGTGGGCGAAGGTCGTCAAGGACTCTGGGGCGAAGGTGGATTAACCCCCTTAATTGGAGGCCCCCCTGAGCGGCCGACGCCGCTTCCCCTCGAGGGGACAACGCCAGTGGCCCGGCGAAGCCGGTTCCACGGCGTTTCCCGATGAGGTCTCTCTGGTGCGTGTAGTCTGGGGGTAAGTCAATTCAGACGCCCCAGACGATTGCCTTGTCCGCCTTTTCGCAGCGGCGCAGCATCTCGATGAAGGGGGTGGCGCGCTGGCGCAACGAGATGCTTTCCTGGGGCGGCAACTCCTCGCCGCGCGCCGCGGCCTCGGCTTCGGCCGCCTTGCGCTGCGCCTCTTCGTGCACGATGGCAGCCTCCAGCGCAGCAGCTGCAACCGGCATGTCAACCGGCTGCAGGATGCCCTGTTTCACATCCACCGGCTTGCCGATGATCTGCAGCACACGACGGCCGTGAGGCTCCAGCATGATCAGGTCGGCTGCGGCCGGGGATTTGAACTTGTAGAGCATGGGGTCAGAGTCAGCTTAGTGATTCGATCAGATCGATGTACAGCTGCATGGCTTCATCGGCGGTTTTGCCCTTGAGGCCATTCCAGGCATCCCATTTGGCGCGACCGACAAAGTCCGAAAAGCCCGGGCGATCGCCTTCGACGTCACCGGTCGTGGCCTGCTTGTACAAGGCGTAGATCTTCAGCAGCGTCGGGTTGTCAGGGCGCTCGCTCAGGTTCTTGGAGTTGGCGACAGCGGCTTCGAAGCGGGTTTGGAGGTCACTCATGATGCAGACGGTAAAAATGGTTGGAGAGAGGTCGTAGTGTAAGCATCTCGCAGCCGCAACAGGTGCTGGCGCTGCGCCGGATCCAGGAGCGGTGCAAGCAGGCCCAAGGCGTGCTGCGCGCCGCGCAGCAAAGCCACTTGGCCATTTTCCGGCTCCAATGCATGGCGCGGATCGCGCACGTACTCGAAGCTGAGCCAATAGGTCAGGATCACCATCAGGCAGTTGGCCGTGAGGGGCAGTTCGCGCTCGTCAATGTTGAGCACATGGGCCGCGCGCAGGCTCTCCAACATGGCGCGCATGGCATCAACTTGGGTTGTCATGCACACCTGAATGGCGGTTTCCAGCAGACGATTGCGGCTGAGCAGGTCGTTGAGATCACGATAAAGAAATCGGTATTGCCAGACCAGTTCGAACAGGCTGTGCATGAAGAACCAAGTGTCTTCCACGTCCTGTACCCCGCCGCCTGCCGGGAGCAGTTCGGCCAAGGCCTGTTCGTATTGCGCAAACAGGGCGCCGATCAGCTTGTCCTTGGCCGGATAGTGGTAGTGCAGATTGCCGGGGCTGATGCCGACCTCGCTGGCGATCAGCGCCGTTGAGACATGGGGTTCACCGAAACGGTTGAACAGCGTCAGTGCCGCTTCTTGAATGCGCTGCGCCGTCCGACGTGGCGCCTTCTTTGCCATCTCAGGAGGTCTTGCGTGCAGCAGGGCGTTTGCGTGCGGGAGCTTTTTTGACGGACGCCGTCCGAGCAGGGCGGGGTTGTGCCGCTTTTTCAAGCGCGGCCAGGCGCGCGGTGAGCGCGTCCACCTCCCCTGCGGTAGGGACGCCCAGGCTTTTCAGCGCGCGGGCAACCCGGTCTTCGAAGATGGACTCCAGCTTGTCCCATTGGCCGGTGGCCCGTGTGCCGATCTCATCGGCCATGCGGTTCATTTTCTGTGTCGCTGCGCTGATCTTCTCCTCCGCAGTGCTTTGTGTTTTGCGTTGGATCGTCAGACCTTCCTGTACCAGCGCATCGAACATCTTGCCGCCCTCCTGCTGCGCCTTGCTGAAGGCCGCCAGGCCAGCCAGCCAGATCTCATGGGCGGAGTCCTTGATGGCGTCAGGCAAGGGCGTGGTGCTGCGGGCGGGGTTGGCGGATTTCCTGGCCATGAGCTGCTCCTTGGTATCTGAGGGGGTGTGCAGACTTTACCCCTGGCCTTGCCGCTTGGATAGAGGGGTAAGCGTGGAATAATTCGAAAGGTGACATAGGTGGCGAGCGGTCGTCTTTTGGGGCAAGGAATCCTATGATTCTCGTGACGGGCGGCGCTGGTTTTATCGGCGCCAATTTTGTTCTGGAGTGGTTGGAGCAATCGGATGAGCCGTTGGTGAATCTGGACAAGCTCACCTACGCTGGCAATCTGAAAAGTTTGGCATCCCTGCAGGATGACCCGCGACATGTGTTTGTGCGTGGCGATATTGGCGATGCCGCGCTGGTAACGCAGTTGTTGAGTGAGCACCGGCCACGTGCGGTGCTGAACTTCGCAGCCGAGTCGCATGTGGACCGCTCCATCCATGGTCCGGAGGATTTCATTCAGACCAATATAGTCGGTACCTTTCGGCTGATCGAGGCTGTGCGAGCCTACTGGAGTGGTTTGACGGTTGAGAAGCAATCAGCCTTTCGTTTCCTGCACGTGTCCACTGACGAGGTCTATGGTTCGCTTGGAAAGAGTGAGCCGGCATTTACTGAAGAGCACCGGTACGCGCCCAACAGTCCGTACGCGGCCAGCAAGGCCGCGAGCGACCATCTGGTACGTGCTTACCACCACACCTACGGCCTGCCGGTACTCACCACCAATTGCTCCAACAACTATGGTCCCTATCATTTCCCGGAAAAATTGATCCCGCTGATGATCGTCAATGCCTTAGGCGGCAAGGCGCTACCGATCTATGGCGACGGCCAGCAGATTCGTGACTGGCTGTATGTGAAAGATCATTGCAGTGCCATCCGCCGTGTGTTGGAGGCAGGCCGCCTGGGGGAAGTCTACAACGTAGGCGGGTGGAACGAGAGGCGGAACATCGAAATCGTCGACACCGTCTGCGCCCTGCTCGACGAGCTGCAGCCTAGGGTGGACAACAAGTCCTACCGCGAACAGATCACCTTTGTGAAAGATAGGCCAGGCCACGACCGGCGCTATGCCATCGACGCCCACAAGCTGGAGCGCGAGTTGGGCTGGAAACCAACGGAAACCTTTGACACCGGCATTCGCAAAACGGTGCAGTGGTATCTCGACAATCAGGCTTGGGTTGCCAGTGTCATCAACGGCAGCTACCGTCAGTGGGTAGAAAAGCACTACACCTGAGGCCGGCATGAAGATACTTCTATTGGGTAAAAACGGTCAGGTCGGGTGGGAGTTGCAGCGATCACTGAGCGTGCTTGGTGAGGTGGTTGCGCCGGAGCGTTACGGCGCCGACGGTTTGTGTGGCGATCTGAACGATTTGCGGAGTCTGGCGCAGACCGTGCATCGTGTGCGGCCGCAGGTTATCGTCAATGCAGCAGCTTACACGGCGGTGGACAAGGCCGAGAGCGAGCCCGGGTTGGCGCACACCTTGAATGCGCTGGTGCCCGGCGTGCTGGCGCGTGAAGCACGGCAGCTCGGAGCCTGGCTGGTGCACTACAGCACCGACTACGTCTTCGATGGCAGTGGAGACCGCCCCTGGCGTGAGGCGGATGGCCCTGCTCCGCTGAGCATGTATGGCAAGACCAAGCTGGAAGGCGAACAGCAGATTGTGTCCAGTGGGTGCCGTCACCTGATTTTTCGCACCAGTTGGATCTATGCCGCGCGTGGCAATAATTTTGCCAAGACCATCTTGGGCCTTGCCTGCGAACGCGAGCAACTGCCAGTGATCAACGACCAGATCGGTGCTCCTACCGGGGCCGATCTGCTGGCGGATGTCACTGCGCACGCACTGCGCCATGTGCTGCCTTCGGTTGGACACGACTATCTGGCACATCCTGGCATTTATCACGTGGTCGCCAGTGGGGAGACGTCCTGGTATGACTATGCGCGTTTTGTACTGGAAATCGCCACTCAGGCAGGACGTACGCTCAAGGTCAAGCCGGGTGATGTGATTCCGATACCCAGCTCGCTCTACCCTGCGCCGGCGCGCCGGCCACACAATTCGCGGCTGGATACCGCCAAGTTGCGAGCGACCTTTGGTTTAAGCTTGCCGGACTGGCGGCTGGGCGTGTCGCGCATGCTGAAAGAAGTTCTTTGAATACACATATTTCATGACACAACGCAAAGGCATCATCCTTGCTGGTGGTCTGGGTACGCATTTGCATCCAGCCACGCTGGCCATGAGTAAGCAGTTGCTGCCGGTGTACGACAAACCAATGATTTACTACCCGCTGAGCACCTTGATGCTGGCGGGCATACGTGACATTCTGCTGATCAGTACGCCGCAGGACACGCCACGCTTCCAGCAGTTGCTCGGGGATGGCGGTCAGTGGGGGCTCAACTTGCAATATGCGGTACAACCCTCGCCCGAGGGGGTGGCGCAGGCGTTCATCATCGGCGAGCGTTTTTTAGAGAACCATTCCAGTGTCTTGGTTCTGGGGGATAACATTTTTTACGGCCATGACCTCCAGGGGATGCTGAGGCAAGCTGACGCGCAAATGGGTGGAGCTACCGTCTTTGCCTACCATGTGAGGAATCCGGAACGTTATGGCGTTGTGGATTTTGATGCACAGGGCCAAGTCAACAGCATTGAGGAAAAGCCGCAGCAACCTCGAAGCAACTACGCGGTGACGGGGCTGTATTTCTATGACAACCAGGTGGTGGATGTCGCCAAGGCTGTCCAACCCAGCGCCCGTGGTGAGCTTGAGATCACCGCGGTGAATCAGCACTACCTGGAGCATGGTCGCCTGCATGTTCAGATCATGAAGCGCGGTTATGCCTGGCTAGACACCGGCACCCATGAGAGGCTGCTGGAGGCTAGCCAGTTCATTGCCACGCTGGAGCATCGACAAGGCCTGAAGATTGCCTGCCTGGAGGAAGTTGCATGGCGAAATGCTTGGATTTCTGATGAGCAACTGCAGAAACTGGCGCAGCCATTGGTCAAAAGTGGCTACGGGGAATACCTGCTGCGCTTGTTGACGGACAAGGTGCTGATGTGAGAGGGGCTTGTCTGTGAAAGTCATGTCAACAGCGATCCCAGATGTCCTCATTATCGAGCCCCGTGTATACGAGGATAAACGAGGCTTCGTTTTTGAGAGCTTCAATCAGCGGGTTTTCAACCAAATCGTGGGGGAAAACATTCAGTTCGTGCAGGATAACCACAGTCGCTCGGCGCATGGCGTGCTGCGTGGACTGCATTACCAGCTTCGCCAGCCACAGGGCAAGCTGGTCCGTGTGGTGCGGGGGGCCGTATTTGATGTTGCCGTCGATTTACGCAAGTCGTCTTCCACCTTTGGTCGGTGGGTGGGGGTGGAACTCACGGAAGACAAGTGTCAACAGTTGTGGATCCCTCCCGGTTTTGCACATGGCTTTGTGGTGATCAGCGAATCGGCCGACTTTCTCTACAAGACAACGGACTACTATGCGCCAGAGAATGAGCGCTGCATTATCTGGGACGATGCAGAAATCGCGATCGAATGGCCGCTGTCAACAACACCTCAACTGTCCGCGAAGGATACGGCGGGCGGCTCTTTTGCCGCGGCAGAAAAGTATGTCTGAGTTGACCGATAAAATCCGAGAATGATTCACCCCGTCATTCTCTGTGGAGGCAGTGGTACACGGCTTTGGCCGTTGTCGCGCAAGGCTTTCCCCAAGCAGTTCATTCCCTTGATGGGAGAAAAGTCACTTCTTCAGCTTACGCTGGAGCGCGTGGCGCAGCTTGCAGGAGGCGGGAAGGCTTGCATCACCTGCGTGTCCGCAGAGGAACACCGTTTTCTTGTCTCGGATGTGGCGTTGCAGGTGGGGCTGGAGGTGCGCCAGATACTGGAGCCGCAGCCCAAGAATACGGCAGCCGCCATGGCGTTGGCGGCATTGGTCGCTGCCTCGGATGACCTGCTGCTATTTTGTCCGGCAGATCACTATATCCCTGATGCCCAAGCTTTTGTCGAGATGGTGCTACAGGCTGTTCCGGCGGCTCTTTCCGGGCGGTTGGTGACTTTTGGGGTGCTGCCCACTTCGCCGAGTACGGCCTATGGCTATATTCAGAAAGGCGAAGCTGCGCAGACCGGGGGCAACGCGGTGGCGCGTTTCGTGGAGAAACCTGCGCAGGACAAGGCGGTCGAGTTTCTGCTCACCGGGCAATATCTGTGGAATGCCGGCATCTTTCTTGCCAAGGCGAACACCCTTCTCCATGCGTTGGAGGTGCATGCCCCCGATATCTTGGCGGCTTGCCGAAAAGCCATGCAGGATCCTCAATACGATGGACTTTTTATTCGTCCCGACGCGCAGGTCTTTGCCCGCTGCCGCAGTCAATCCATTGACTATGCCGTGATGGAGCATGCTGAAAACGTCAGCGTATTTCCTTTCTCCGGCATCTGGAGTGATGTGGGGAGCTGGAATGCGGTTGCTGCATTGGCGGAACCAGATGCCGCCGGGAACCGAGTTGGCGGCGAGTCCCAATATGCCCATCACCTGAATGCAAGGGATACCTATATCCATGCTGCCGGCAAGCGCCCTGTGGTGGCGCTGGGGACGACTGGGGTGCTGGTGATCGATACGCCTGACGCATTGTTGGTGGCTGATTCGGCGCATGCCGAGGCGGTCAAGGAAGTTGTTGCCAAGCTCGAGGCGTTTGATGCCTCTCAAGCGGTGCAGCACCGACGCGTGGCGAGGCCTTGGGGTTGGTATGACAGCGTGGATGTGGGGCCGCGACACCAGGTCAAGCGCATTACCGTCAAGCCGGGAGCTTCGCTCTCTCTGCAAATGCATCACCATCGAGCGGAGCATTGGGTCGTGGTGAGTGGAACAGCCGAGGTGACCAATGGCGATGCAGTGACTGTGCTCCATGAAAACCAGAGCACGTTCATTCCTTTGGGCCAAGTTCACCGGTTGGCGAATCCGGGGGCGGTTCCGCTGGAAATTGTTGAGGTACAGTCTGGGAGCTATTTAGGCGAGGATGACATTGTGCGCTTCGACGATGCTTACGGAAGGGGTTGAGTAACTGGAATGCACGCCATGAATTTGAAAAACGAAAAAATTGCTGTTATTGGCCTGGGTTACGTCGGTTTGCCTTTGGCTGTGGAGTTCGGAAAGCAGCGGCCGGTTCTGGGCTTTGACATCAACGAGGGACGTATTGAGGAGTTGAAGTCGGGGCGTGACAGTACGTTGGAGGTGTCAGCAGAAGAGCTCGCGCAAGCCCAAAAATTGGCCTTCACCACCAGCTTGGATGATCTGCGTGACTGCAAGGTTTTCATCGTCACGGTGCCAACGCCGGTCGATCAAGCCAACCGACCTGACATGACGCCACTGGTAAAAGCCAGCGAGACCGTCGGTAAGGTGATGCCGGAAGGGGCTGTGGTGATTTATGAATCCACGGTTTACCCGGGCGCCACAGAAGAGGTGTGTGTGCCAGTGCTGGAGAAATTCAGTAGCAAGACATTCAACCGGGATTTCTATTGCGGCTACAGCCCCGAGCGCATCAACCCGGGCGACAAGGTCAACACGCTAACCAAGATAAAAAAGATTACCAGCGGCAGCACGCCTGAAGTGGCTGACGCAGTGGACGCGTTGTACGGCAGCATCATCACGGCCGGGACACACAAAGCCAGCAGCATCAAGGTCGCAGAAGCAGCCAAGGTGATCGAGAATACACAACGCGACCTCAATATCGCGCTGGTCAATGAACTCTCCGTTATCTTCGCGCGCCTGGGGATTGATACGCTGGATGTGCTGGAGGCGGCTGGCAGCAAATGGAACTTCCTCCCCTTCCGCCCCGGGCTTGTGGGGGGGCACTGCATTGGTGTCGACCCTTACTACCTGACGCACAAGGCCGAAGAGGTCGGCTATCACCCCCAAGTGATCCTGGCCGGTCGCCGCATCAATGACAATATGGCGCGCTATGTCGCGCGCAATACCGTAAGGCTCATGCTCAATAACGGCATGGACGTGCCGCGCTGTCGTGTTGGTGTGCTCGGCATCACCTTCAAAGAGAATTGCCCCGACATCCGCAACAGCAAGGTCGTGGATTTGGTGCGGGAACTCACCACCTGGGGGGTCGAGGTCGTCATCGCCGACCCCTGGGCCAGCGCTGAGGAGGTGAAGCACGAGTACGGCTTGCAGCTGGGGCGTGTTGATGTTGATCAGCCGGTAGATGCGCTGGTTGTGGCAGTGGGGCATAACGAATACCGTCATGCCTCGCTTGAGGATCTCCGTGCCATGTGTCGAGGTGAGCGTCCGGTGCTTGCTGATGTGAAGAGCCTGTTTGATCGCCATCAGGCAGCGAGGGCCGGTTTTTCTGTGTTCAGACTTTGAAAACTAGAATGAAGAATCATCCAATCCAGGGCCGCAAAATTCGCTTTGCCTTAGTCGGCTGCGGCAGAATTTCCAAAAATCATTTTGACTCCATTTCGCAGCACGCGGATCGTGCTGAACTGGTGGATGTGTGTGACATTGATCCGGTCGCGTTGGACAAAGCGGTGAAGTCGACTGGCGCCACCGGGCATGCCTCCTTGACCGATTTGCTGCAGAAGACCACAGCTGACTGCGTCATCTTGACGACGCCTAGCGGGCTGCATCCGCGCCAGGCTGTGGAAGTTGCTCGCCATGGACGGCACGTATTGAGTGAAAAGCCCATGGCGACCAAGTGGGAGGATGGACTGAGCATGGTCCGGGCCTGCGACGAGGCGGGCGTGCATCTATTCGTGGTCAAGCAAAACCGCAAAAACGCCACGCTGCAGTTGCTCAAACAAGCGGTGGCGAAAAAGCGGTTTGGTCAGATTTACATGGTCACGCTCAATGTGTTCTGGCAGCGCCCACAAATTGGCTACTACGATCAGGCCAAGTGGCGTGGAACGTGGGATCTGGATGGGGGTGCTTTCATGAACCAGGCCAGCCATTACGTGGATTTGCTGGAGTGGTTGATTGGCCCTATCGACTCCTTGCACGCGTATACGGCTACGCTGGCACGTGACATCGAGGCGGAGGATACGGGGGTTCTCAGTGTTCGCTGGCGCAATGGAGCCCTGGGTTCTCTCAACTGCACCATGCTGACCTACCCCAAAAATCTGGAAGGTTCCATCACCATTCTTGGTGAGAAAGGCACGGTTCGTGTTGGTGGCGTAGCGGTCAATGAAATTCAGGAGTGGCAGTTCGCCGACAGCGATGTCGATGATGAAAAAATCAAGGCCGCCAGTTACGAAACTACCAGCGTCTACGGTTTTGGCCATCCGCTTTACTACGACAACGTCATTCAAGTGCTACGTGGTGAGGCAGAGCCTGATGTCGATGGTCGCGAGGGCCTCAAGTCCCTTGAGGTTCTGATCGCCGCCTACCGTTCTTCGCGCGACGGAGTGCGTGTCGGTTTGCCTTTGGAGCTGTGAGCAGCATGGCCTACACCGTTCACCCTTCGGCCATTGTCGATCAAGGGGCACAAATTGGGGATGGCAGCCGTATTTGGCATTGGGTGCATATTTGCTCCGGTGCTCGAATCGGAAGTGCATGCTCATTTGGCCAAAATGTCTTCGTGGGCAACGACGTCGTGATTGGCAATAACGTCAAGGTTCAGAACAATGTGAGTGTCTACGACGCCGTCACGCTGGAGGATGACGTGTTCTGTGGGCCAAGCATGGTGTTTACCAATGTATACAACCCGCGTAGCGCCGTGGCACGTAAGGACGAGTATCGGCGCACAGTGGTCAGGCAGGGCGCAACGCTTGGCGCCAACTCCACGGTTGTATGTGGCGTCACGGTCGGGAAGTATGCCTTTGTGGGGGCGGGCGCCGTCGTCAACCATGACGTGCCGGACTATGCCTTGGTCGTCGGTGTGCCTGCTCGGCAGATCGGGTGGATGAGCCAGTATGGTGAGAAGCTGGATCTGCCGTTAACGGGTGAGGCGCAGACGGTCTGCCCTTATACAGGTCAACGATACGAATTGCGCAATGGGCGATGCGTATTGATTTCTTGAGTTCGTGAAAGAGAGTTACCATGGAATTCATTGACCTCAAAAGCCAGTATCAGCGGCTTAAGACGGAAATTGATGCAGGCATCCAGCGTGTTTTGCAGCACGGTCAATACATCCTTGGTCCAGAAGTGGCGGAACTTGAGGAAAGGCTGGCTGCCTATACGGGGGCTAAGCATTGCGTCAGCGTCGCCAATGGGACGGATGCGTTGCAGATAGCGCAAATGGCACTTGGGGTCGGGCCAGGTGATGAGGTCATCACGCCGGGCTTCACCTATATTGCGACAGCTGAAACGGTGGCGCTTTTGGGGGCCAAGCCGGTTTACGTCGACATTGATCCTCGTACCTACAACATGGATCCCGCAGCGCTCGAGGCGGCCATCACTCCGCGGACGAAAGCCATTATTCCTGTCAGTCTGTACGGTCAGTGTGCCGACTTCGATGCCATTGCCGCCATTGCCAGCAGGCATGGTATCCCGATTATTGAGGATGCAGCACAGAGTTTCGGCGCCACCTACAAAGGGCGCAAGAGTTGCAATCTTTCGCCAATCGCCTGTACCAGTTTCTTTCCGAGCAAGCCGCTGGGTTGCTATGGCGATGGCGGCGCAATTTTTACCAGTGATGATGAGCTGGCCAAGGTGATTCGCCAAATTGCCCGCCACGGCCAGGATCGCAGATACCATCACATCCGTGTGGGTGTAAATAGTCGCTTGGATACCATCCAGGCTGCAATCCTCTTGCCCAAATTGGCTGTGCTGGATGCGGAAATGGCAATGCGTCAGCAGGTGGCTGAGCAGTACAACCGTTTGCTCAACATGGCGGGTGTCAAGACCGTACCTTACATCGAGTCGCACAATACAAGTGCGTGGGCTCAGTACACCATCCGAGTGTCTGACCGAGAGATGATTCAGTCCAGGCTGAGCGCGGCAGGGGTACCTACGGCGGTTCATTACCCGATTCCGTTGAACAAGCAGCCGGCGGTGGAAGACGCCACGGCAAGATTGCCGATCGGTGATGAAGTGGCGACGCAGGTTCTGAGTTTGCCTATGGGGCCAACCCTCGCTTACCAGGATCAAGTTCGGATCGCGGAGGTGCTTGATATGGGGACTTTGCAATAGGCGAGACATGGCATATGGGCAAATAGGTGTCCCATTGGCGCGCTTGGCTGGTCTGGCTGAGAAATCTTTGTTGATAAGGCATTTTGTTGCCTTGGATGCGATGGCTCGTGCATGTTCTCATTTTGCGGGACGCCGCCGGCAATAATTCTGGAATATCCAGAGGTGCTTGTTGTGGGGGGGGGCTCTGTTGGCCGTGTATTTGGCGCGATGATTGTTGTCTCAAGGCGCAACCCTGAAGGCGTTGCTTTTATGACAGATCTTCTCTCACGAGAAAATACGATTAAATCGGAACTGAATATGAATCAACCGAAAATCGCGGTAGTAATGCCGATTAAGGATGAGGAGCTGATCATTGGCGCTTCTATTGCGGCGGCGATTGCGGCCTTGGAAAACCAGGGGGTCAACTTCCGCATTGTTTGCGTAGATGATGGCTCGCGGGATCAGACATGGAGCCTCTTGTCAGAGATTGCTTTGCTCGACGAGAGGGTCATTGCTGTTCAATTGGCAAGAAACTTCGGACATGATGCGGCTTTGTTCGCTGGCATGAGCGTCGTTGACGCAGATGCCTATGTCACGATGGATTGCGATGGTCAGCACCCATTTTCCTTGTTGCCAGAAATCATCGCGTTGTGGCAGTCATCGGGTAGCGATGTCGTCAACTGTGTCAAACGAGATCGAGGCGATGAGGGACTGGGCTATCGACTCGCGGTGGGGGCCTTTGGGCGCTTTCTGAGTTTTACGATGAAGCAGTCATTGAGGAATGCGACGGAGTTCAAGCTGCTTAGCCGACGGGCGGTAAATACTCTTTTGTCGATGGAGGATTCTCATATCTTCTATCGGGCTCTTGTTCCGTGGATGGGGCTGAAGCAGGCCGAGTTGAAGTTTGACGTGGGTGAGGGCATGCGAGCTAATCGACATTGGCATTTCTTCTCGTTGATACGTTTCGCCTTGTCGGGTCTTGTGATGTTCAGTGATTACCCCATTCGGCTTATATTTTGGCTGGGGGCTTTTGCATTGAGCCTTTGTTTTTTGCTCTTGATAAAGCTGGGATTCAGTTTGTTCCTTGGTGACGTGCCTTTAGGCTATAGCACCATCCTCGTGCTTCTGATGTTGAATCTTGGGTTTACCATGATCGGCCTGGGGGTCATTGGCATGTATGTCCATACGACATTGCGTCAAACGATCGGTCGTCCTCGTGCCATACTTCAAAACATAGTTAAAGAGAAATTATTTCAATTCCCGGAGCGGACGTTATTGTGAATGCAGAAAAAGATCTGAATGAAGCTTGGGATATGTTGAGTGCATTCCCCAAAACACGCCCCTATCTGCCCCCCGAATATGCGCCTTTGTATGAAAAAATGTACGAAGATAATCGTAAAGGGCGTGATCCTGCATCTTCATTGGCGCTTCATCTTGAAAAGTGGATGCACCATCAGGTATGCAAGATTTCCGAATTTCCGGTCTTGGAGCTGGGGGCGGGAACGCTAAATCATGTCCCATTTGAGTCACCAAGTGGTGTGTATGATGCGGTGGAGCCGATGAGTCTACTCTACCAAAATAGCAGTAATCGATCGAGAATTGGCGATATATACGCATCGATCCATGCGATTCCTGATCATAAAGTCTATCAACGAATTGTGTCGGTAGCGGTGCTGGAGCATGTGACAGATCTGCCAGCAACAATTGCGCGAGCGGCGTTGCTGCTGCATCCGACAGGAAAGATGCTGTCAGGAATTCCGACTGAAGGAGGGTTGCTTTGGTATTTGGCTTGGCGGTTCGGAACCGGGAGTACCTTCTGGCTTAAGCATCGATTGTCATACGCGCCATTTATGCGGCATGAGCATATTAATTCTGAGGCTGAGATCAAGGAAATCATCAACCTGTTTTTCGAAGATGTTTCAGTTGCAAGATATCCATTTAATATCAGGCACTTGAGTTTTTATACTGCAATTGAGGCAGCCCATCCTCGCCGAGATATCGCTCAAGCTTATCTTTCTCGTATTCAAGATCGAAAATCTTGATTCATCTTCTGCGCCACATCAGAAAACCGAAAATCAAGAGTGATGCGGCTATTGAAAACAGGGTGACTTTCCGGGCGCTGATGAGTCGATCCGGCCTGTAATGGATGCCGATATGAGAAACATTAGGTGGCGTCTTGATCAAGATGAGTCCGTGCCAATCTTCCAGAATGACTCCAGCTTGCGCTGACAGGTCAGAAAGGCGCCAGTCAGGACGATGCATTGATGAGAGCAGAATCGATTGTTCTGTGGATATGTCGCCATGCAATTCAACGTAAATATTGTCACGCTCCATGGTGGACTTTATTTGTGATCCATCAGCGACTTTGACGATCGGTGATACATCGAGGCAATAAAGGCTGCTGGGCTGCGCACAATTTGGGCGCTGGGTGAGTTCTTGAGCAAGTACGGAGTTCGGAACACTGAAGGCAAGGGGAAGTGGCTTTGTGTTTTTGAAAACACTGATCGAGTAGCCATCCTTGCCTTCAAGTGAGCCGAGTCGTGAGAGGTTTGCCGCCCTTATGGGCTCTGAACTCTCGGCGATGACCAAGTTGATGCCAAGCAACGAAAGTAGTGCCTGGTCGTCCCTGACCCAGTCGGTTGCAAGGTTCTCCTGAACTCTCCACCGCACAAGGCGGTCGCCGGTAATAAGGCCGTAGGGAACAGATTGGGCGGATCGTATGGAATCAAACGATATGCCTTTGGCAATGAATGACACTTCTGAAAAGCCCGACAAGACCGAAAAATTATTTATGGCGCCCTGATCGACAAGCATCTCCCTGTCCATCATGTAACTTGCCTGTCCCGTGGCAATGATTCTTGAGGTGCTCTGATCGGAATTTTTGTGCAGCATGCGCAAGTATGCTGATTCGTGCGATGGGTCGGCGAATCTGGAATATGAGTCAACATCTAGCTTTCCTCTTGTGATAAGCCAGTTGGCGCCTTGTACCATCGCCAGTGCATTAAGGGCGATAACCGAGACTTGAACAAATAACAAGAACAAGAACTTACGCTGAACTTTGGGGGAGCTGTCCGGATGGTTCATGAAAAACATGATGGATTTACCTGCCAGCAATATTCCAAATAAATGGATTAAATCCCGCAGGGGCCAAGTTGCGGAGAGAAAATTCGGTAGCCAAGACAAGGGCCAAAAAAGCAGGAGCATCGAGCCAAACAAAAGTATTAATTGACTGCGTAGTTGGCTGTCCTGACTTAACTTCGATCGATTTCGATATAGGAATCGAATGTAGATCATGGCGCATATTGCGAAGGCTGATCCGAAGCCGACGGTTCGGCTGAAATTATTAGACCCGGCGAAATGATTGAGAAATTTTGATATATCACTCAAATCATTTGATGTGGGGAGAAAAAAGGGTCGTACAAAAGTGTTTTGGATGACGCCTGACAGGCCGCCGTGTAAGCCTTGCTGATCTCTTGGGCTATTGGGTGGAAAGAGTGCCGTCTCATTTAATATGAGAACTAACTTTTCAGCGCCAATCAGGGCCGCAGTCAGTGCTGAAAAGACAAGCAGGACGAATCTTTCCGAGAGGAATTTCTTTTGTGTCAGGGTGAAAAGTAGTACGCCCGTGAGATAAATGGAGAATACGCCGAGATGGCCGTTGAGGGCCATATAACCACCGGTGATTCCAAGGGCTGAGGCTGCCACCCATGCTCTCGCTGGATGATCGTTCAACAAGATGTCGACAGTCAAAAATAGAAATGGAATGACGGTCCAGGTCGTATAAACAATGATTGCATCCGACCAATACAGGTACTCTATGACTGTGGATAGCAGAAGACTGAATGTTGCAACGGTGAGAACTTGCCCACGAAGTCCCATTCGGCGAAAGAGCAGCCAGCATGAATATCCTAAGAAGCAGGTGTGTGCAAAAACGATTATTCCAATCGTTGTAAACGGCTTTAAATAATTGAAGGCGATGTTGAATGGCGAATGGGTGATGCTGGACGGGATGGGCCAAGGTGAGCCCAGGCCGATCTGGGGGTTCCACCAAGCCGGTCCAAGGGTGCTAAAGATTTGTTTTGAATACAGCAGGCTTGGAATGAGCGAGTATTCAAAGTCTTCCGTTTTGGGTAGCAAATATGATCCCAGCCAATAGGGAAGCGCAAGCAAGAGTGCGCAAGCTAAGATGACAACGTGTATGACCCAACGGCTTTCGCTTTTGGAGCTGCAAATGATGTCGGTTTGATGGGGTGCGCAACGCATTGCTCTGGTTTCAATGAATGATGGGATTTATGACACAGGAAAAAGCTTGGGGCTCATTGTTGAGGTGGGGTAAGTGGGCTTGCTTGGTGCTCATTTCCTGTGGGATGGTGTTCTATGTCGACTTCAAGAGCATTTGGCGTTCAATTGACGCTGACTTCTTTTGGGCAATGGCATTTTCGCAGATACCTATCTGGCTCGGCCTATTCTTGGCTGCCATTCGTCACAGCATGCTGATGGGACAACACAGGCTTTTCGTCAGCGTGTCATTCAAGGCAATGCTCATTGCTGCAAGCCTGAACTACATGCTTCCCAGCAGGCTGGGCGAGCTCATTAAAGCAACGTATATCAAACAGCGGCAGGGCATACCTCTTCGGGTTGGCCTGTCGGCCGTCCTGATAGAGCGTGTAGGCGATTTGGTTGTGCTTGCGGTGTTCGGGTTGTACGCGAGCACGCGATCGGGACACGAGCATCTTCTGATGTCATTCGCTGTTTTGTTTGGTTTTTCAATTGGCGTATTCTTTTGGGGGGAGTTGATTTTTCGTTTCTTGAGAAGGGGCGGGCGAAAGATCTTCAGCAAGAAATATATGGCGATGCTGGTGCAATTCGAGCACGGGTTGCGACAAGTCGCAGGGCGAAGAAACCGCATATCTGTCCTGATGCTTGGGCTAGCGATATGGGGGGCTTACGTTCTCGCTGTTGGAGTAGTAGTCCATCTTGTAACGGAAGTTCCGCTGGAACATTACAAAATACTTTTGCTCTTTGTTGCGATGGCCTTCGGTGCGGCCATTCCGCTAACGCCAGGGGGTGTTGGTATTTCAGATGGCGTAGGCGTGTTTCTTTTGATGCAGTATGGGGCATCTATTGACAATGCCATTGTCACAATGGCTTGCATCAGGCTGGCAAATGTAGTTCTCATTATTCCAGCTTCGATGGGGCTGATCGTAAAAAGCAATCTGGGGGTCGCCGCGTTGGTCACTCGAATGAAAAGTGGCCGCGTTACCGTAAGCGGATGAGTGCGGATTGTCGACGGAACATGTCGAGCCTCCGCGATGGGGCTTAATTCGCCAGGCCCCCGATTTAAACCGATGGTTGGGCGGATAGCTGACGGTTAGCATCTTCACAGATGCTGGCGGCAAGGGGGCGAGTGAGCAGCGCTTTACAATGGAAAGTTTTGAGGGCGCCAGCGTGTTGTGGTCGAGACAGTCCAGCACATAGCGGACCTCCCGTGCGTAAGGCGGGCATTAGATTTTTGGCATTGATATATATCTAAAGGGTGTTCTGTGAGCGGTCATCAACAATGCGTCCGATGCGTAATGGATACCTCGGACCCGGACATACGCTTTCTCGAAGATGGCACCTGCAATCATTGCAACGACTTCCTCGCGCAGCGTGCAAGGTTTACTCCGGGCTCTGACCTGGATGCGCGCTTGGCCGCCATGGTGGCCGAGATCAAAGAGCATGGGCGTGGCAAGCCGTACGATTGCATTGTTGGGGTCAGCGGGGGTGTAGACAGTACGTACGTAGCCTATATCGCCAAGCAGTTGGGCTTGCGCCCGCTGGCCGTGCATCTGGACAATGGCTGGAACTCGGAACTGGCGGTGCACAACATTGAGCACACGCTGACGGTGCTGGGCATTGACCTGCACACCGTGGTGCTGGAGTGGGAGACCTTCCGCGAGTTGCAGAAGTCCTTCTTGTATGCCTCGGTGACGGACGCAGAAATCCCGACCGATCATGCGATACGCGCGGCACTGTGGCATGTCGCGGCCAAGTACGGCATCAAGTATCTGCTCAATGGGCGCAATCATTCCACCGAAGGCATTCTCCCGTGGTCCTGGACGTACAACGCTTTGGATTGGAAATATATCCATGGCGTTCACCAGTGCTTCAGTAAGCACTCGCTAAAAGAATACCCGCATACCAATCTTGCGGAAATTCTGTATCGCGCCACCGTGACCCGATTCAAGAACTTCGGCATTCTGGACTATGTTCCCTATGACAAAAAAATCGCCATGCAGGTCCTGATCGACAAATTGGGGTGGCGCGATTACGGTGGTAAGCACTACGAGTCTATTTACACGCGCTTTTTTCAAGGGCATATCCTGCCTGTCAAGTTCGGCATCGACAAACGTAAGGCCCATCTTTCGGTTCTGGTGTGCACGGGGCAAATCAGTCGCGAGAATGCGTTGCGGATCTTGCAAGAGCCGCCGCTTGCGCCCAGCATGGCGCGGGAGGACCGCGAGTTCATTGAGCAAAAGCTCGAACTGGCTGCGGGAGAGTTCGACCAGATCATGGCGCGACCTCCACGTTCCTGGCGTGACTATCCGAACAACAGCTGGATTTTCCTCATGCACGATAACCCGGCCATGTTGCGTCTGGCGCGTACAGCCCGGGCCATGGGGCTTTTGCCGCGCGGTTTTGGCGATAACATGCTCGCGCGCAAGCCGGCTCAAGCGGCAGCGCAGAAGGTGGACTGACATGATGCGACGGCTTCCTGATGTCGTGGGCATCGGTTCACGGCGCTGTGGCTCTTCATGGCTTCATGCCGTTCTGAATAGTCATCCGGAAATTGGTAAACCGCCGAACGGGCTGCACTTCTTTTCCCAACACGCAGAGCGTGGCTTGGATTGGTACGCCGGTCAAATGGCGCCATACGCAGACCGGAAGCTGCTTCTCGAGTTTTCGGTTTCCTACCTGTACCCCGAGTACTGTGGGGTGGCTGCCGAGCGTATGCGCAAGGCCATGCCTGAAGCGCGGTTGTTCCTGTGCGTGCGAAATCCGGTAGAGCGAGCTTACTCCGATTACCTGCGCTCAATCCGCATGGGCGAGATAGATGCGACGGTAAGCTTTGAGCGGGCTATAGAGACGCAGCCAGTCTATCTTGACAGAGGTCGTTACGCGACTCTTCTGCAGCCATATCTGGAGGCGTTTTCACGTGAGAGGATCAAGGTTCTGCTCTACGAGGATCTTGAGGAGGATCCGGTGGCTTTTGCCGCGGACTTGGCGAGCTTTCTCGACGTACCGCCTTCCTTCCAGTCCACTGCGCTGCATCGAGCAGAGCCGAAAGGCAAAACGGTACGCTCCCAGTGGCTGAACAATACGATTCGCGGTGTCAAGGATACGGTCGACGGACTGGCTGCGCGGCTAGGTCAAGCTGATCGATGGAGCAATTGGAAAGGGCGTCACGTCGGTATTTATGAAAAGGCGCTGGACCTGACCCATCGCGAGCAGGAGTTGGCGTCGCGTACGTCCAAGCAACTGGCTCGGGAGTTTCATGCGGATGTGGCATGCATTGAAGCCCTCACAGGCAGGGATCTGAAAGGCTGGTATGGCGATTGAGACTCCCAAGACGCAAGCTGAGTGGGCGCCCCTCTCTTGGTTCAAGTCTCAGCTTGCAGACCAGAGTGCAGCGGCGTATTTCGGCCATAAGCACAACGGTTACCAACGTTTCCGACATGCGCGGTTGGCAAGGATCCTGGATCCGGTCAAAGCCACCATGGCACGTGGCGCAATGCTGGACGTCGGTTGTGCAACGGGCGCGCTTACCGAGCGCATTCGTCAGCGTTATGGTTTTGCGCGCGCTGTGGGCGTGGACTTCGTTTCTGAGGTCATCGAGATGGGGCGGATAACCTATCCGGACATAGAGTTCCGGGAGGCAACGCTGCCTGACTTACCTTTCGGCGATGCTGAATTCGATCTGATCGTTGCTTCCGAGGTGCTCTATTATTTAACGCCGTCAGCGCAAGAACAAGCGCTTCAGGCACTGGCCCGCGTACTGAAGCCGGGGGGCTATCTGCTGGTCGGCGCCGCACTGGGGGGCGCCTATTTCACGCCGGAGGGGGCCCGTGCACTGCTGGAGCGCCAATTCGAGCTTGTTGCCGAAGATGATCTCAGAATGCACGCTTATCACGCGATGGTGAGCCCGTTTTACTACGCCAATCGGCTGAACAGCCTGCTTGCCAACGATGCAGCGCCCGGCAGTGAGGCCATGCGGGCTCGCTACCAGCGTCTGAAGCCAGTACTGGGCATTTTTCCGTTTCGGCAGTTGATTCGCGGCTTGGCCTTGCTCGGGCGCCCCGTGCTTGGCAGTCAATGGTTGCCGGCGGCCGCAAATGCCTTGACCGCGTTGGGACGGCGAAGCAATATTGCCCTGCTGGGACGGCGACGCTGAAATCTATCTTTGTGCCTTCTGTGACGTCCTCCAATCGATTCCTATCCTCGTTGCTGCGTGTCGGCCTTTCGGGGGCGGGGGCTCAGGCGGTAACGTTTCTGGCGCTGCCTTTGCTGTCCAGGCTTTACAGTCCGGATGACTTTGGCGTTTGGGCACTGGTTCAGAGTTCGGCTTTGTTGTTGGGGGCCTTGGCGACCTGCAGGTACGAACTCGCAGTGGTGTTACCCAAGCATCATGAAGATGCGGCAAGTGTTCTGGGGCTGGGGGTGCTGTTGGCAACGGGTGTTGCGCTTCTTGCTGCCCTGCTCATCAGCGTGATGGGCGGGGAGGCGCTGATCGGTGTCTCGGGGCCACTTGTCTGGTCGATCCCTCCCTTGATATTCCTTGCCGCGCTCACCCAGTTGGCATTGGCCTGGTGCACGCGCATGGGCGCCTTTTCTCTGTACGGCGGCGCACAGTTTGGGCTGGCGGTTCTGGCAGGCGCGTTGCCAGCATTGATGGCGGCACAGTGGTCCGATGCAACAGGCCTGATACTCGGCACTTTGTTCGCGAATATCGTGATCAACTTGGTGCTATGGGGGTGGGTAGCCCGCCAGTTTATGCGTCTGGAGTTGGTGCATCACCTGACAGCACGTGGTCTGTTGGCCGTGGCGAAAGTGTATCGTGCCTACCCCCTCTACATGATGCCCTATACGTTGCTCGGCACCGTTCGAGATCGAGCCGTCTACTTTTTGCTGGGTGCATACTCCGGTGCCGCGGAGGTGGGGCTGTACTCGATTGCGCAAAGACTGTCCAACGCGCCAAACAGTCTGGTGGCAAGCGCATTGCGACCGGTTTTCTTCCAGCATGCTTTGCACAGCAGTCCCGGGAAGATTGCGCAGCTCGCCGAACAGGTCATGCGCTGGCTGGTGGCTCTCGTGGTGCCGCCTGCTGTCTTCTTTTTCTTTTACCCTGAATACCTGCTAGCCATGGTGTTCGGCGCGGCGTGGGCCAGTGCGTCAAATTACGTCATGATCCTGGCGGTTTCCATGTTTCCGCTTCTGTTGGGAAACTGGATGGATCGTTATCTTGATGTGCTTGGTCGGCAACGCCTGGCGCTTGCCATGGAGCTGATTTTTTCGGTTCTGGCGGTAACTGTGCTTGCTGCAGTGTTCTGGGGAGGGGGCAGCGCGGCGATGGCGGTGGCATGTCAGGCTGGCGTAATGGCCGTCTATTTCACGGTCTGGATGGTCGTGGTGTTCCGTGCCGCACAGATCTCCTCCATCTTCCTGCTTCACATCTTTGGATTTGCAGTCACGTTAGCTGGCGTTTGTGGTGTTGTCATGGCCGCGGGTGCTTTCCTGATGGCATTCACCGGGGCCACTCTCGCGTTGCTACTGGTCTGGCCGCCGATTCTCTATTGGACATACATGAGGATGCGGGCAAGTTGGCGTGCGGACCAGACATCGGTCAGCGGTGGTGCCAGCTCTCGCCCGTGAAGTCGGAGAAAGTTGCGATGATCGGCTCACAATCAAATATCTGTTCGATGACATGTCTTGATGAGGCATCAAAATAATGCTGCGCACACGAGTAATCCCCGTCCTGTTGCTTGCCGGCCGAAGACTGGTTAAAACCGTCAAGTTCAAAAATAGAGTTTATGTGGGAGATCCCATCAATACGGTGAAACTCTTTAATGACAAGGAGGTCGACGAGTTGGTCATCGTTGACATAGATGCAACGGTGGGCAGCAAGGAACCGGACTATGAGTACATCGAGCGACTCGCTGGGCAATGCTTCATGCCGCTGGCATACGGCGGGGGCATTCGTAACGCGGAACAGGCAAGACGCTTGCTGGCCATCGGTGTCGAGAAGGTCGTCGTGAACACAGCGGCGGTGGCCGACCCGAATCTCATTTCTTCCATTGCTCAGGATGCTGGTAGTCAGAGTGTTGTTGTTTGCATTGACGTGAAAAAAACCTGGCTGGGCAAATATGAAGTGAAAACTGCAGGGGGCACTCAGGGGACGGGGCTTGACCCCGTGGCCTTTGCCGTTGAGGCTGTGCAGCGCGGCGCAGGGGAAGTCATCGTGAATTCCATTGATCGCGATGGTACGCAGTCAGGCTACGATCTTGAGTTGATTGCGCGAGTTGCCTCGGCTGTCAATGTGCCTGTGATTGCTTGTGGAGGGGCGAATACGTTAGGCGATTTCACCGCCGCGGTTCAGCGAGGCGCGTCGGCGGTGGCGGCCGGGAGCATGTTTGTTTTTCATGGGCCGCATCGAGCAGTTTTGATAAATTTCCCCAAAGCGAGTGAGCTGGAAAAAGCTTTTCAGCCTGCCGTTGACCAATAGCTGTTTGAGCATTAATAAATGAAAATATTCTTATTTGCCAATGCGGTGGCAATTGTTGCAAGTGCATTTTTAATACTTCGGGTTATATTTTTCACAAGAGATGCTCTTGTTAGGCCTAGCTTCATGCTGGGTTTTTTTCTGTTCCTGTTTGTGCAGTGCGGGTCAGCTTGGATCGGGAGAGAGGTATTCGAAAAACTCAGTCAGCCATGGCACTATTTTGTAGCCACGCAATTTGTGCCTTTTTTTGCACTGCTCTATGCGAGCTTTGTTGGGCGAGGTTGGGGGGCAATGCTGCCATCAAAAATCAGCGAAGCGCAAGAGCAAGGCGCACCAAATTTGATGTATTGGGCTGTATTTTTTTGTGCTTTCGAATATTGGGCATTATATCTGTATCTACGCGAGGTGCCTCTTGAACATACGGCCATATGGGCAATCGTTGGCGGAGAGAGCAATGCGGATCAGGTTAGAGAGAGCACATTCAAAGGATTGAGTTCTTGGGGGCTGCTTTATATCTTCACGCTTGCTGAGAAGGTTGCCGCCCCGATTGTTGTTGCGTTGGGGGGGGCTGCATTCTTGACAGGACTACGAGCCAGCAGAATGACATACATGGGGGGGGCGTTCCTGCTCGTTCTTATAGCTGTTTTGCCTCTGGCCGTTTATGGTGCCAGAGGGCCAATTACACAGACGCTCATGGTCGGTGCATTTCTGATTTCATATGTGTTTGTAATGCGGGGAGGGAAGCGCGTATTGCTGTTCGCTTGTCTTTCGCCATTGATTGTTCTTGTGCCGGCAATTCTGATGACAATGTTGAAGAACAATGAATTGGGATTTCAGGGGGCATACTTTCATGGCATTAATATTTTCGAACGTCTGGTTGTTCGCGGAAATTATGATAACGTTTGGCATCTCCAATACGTGGAGAAGTATGGCATACATGGTGTGGCAGCGATTCCAAAGTTGGCGATTTTACTGGGCGTGCAGCCAATCGATATATTAAACCTAGTGGGGCGAGAATTTGTGCCGACATATACAAAAGCATATATGCCAAGTGTAAGTGCTAGCGGCAGTTATTCCATTATAAATTACGCTATATTTGGGTGGTGGGGGCATGTCTTGTCTATATTAATTATTCCGGCGCTAGATCTGTTGTTATTTTTATATCGGAAGATGGAGGGATGTTTGATATTGCCACTGATGTCGGCAATGCTTGTTCCGATCTCTTCTCTTTCATTCTCAATGGTGACAACGGTTTTGCTTTCGAAGGGGCTCTTATTGATTCCGCTGTTGTTTTGGGGGATTTCCTGGACTGATCGAGCGATATGTAGGGTTAGATCGCGAAATATCTTTTTATGAGGACATATGATCAAAAATGATGATGAAAAGAAAGAGGTCGTACGTTCTAATAATCAGTCTTTCTTGTTGATTTATGAGGTTGCCTTTTCTTTTTCAGTCCTAAATTTTCTTTTCAATGGATTTTATAAAAAAACGTTTTCAATTGCGGTCGATTGGACGCTTGTTTGGTTTGTTGCTTCCGGGGTGCTGCTTCTTGTTGGCACTAGATTGAATCTCAATTTTGCGCGGAGGCAGAGATCGTTGCAAATCTTCGCGGTGCTGATCGCATATCTTGTGTGGCGCATCCCGGATCTGTCCTTGGAGGCATTTGGAACGCAGAAAGTATTGGAAGCTGTATTTCTTGGTGTGCCCGCATTCATTTTTGGTATGTGGATTGGACTGGATGGAAGGCGGTTCAAGGGGCTTTCTTGGCTGATGTTTTTGGTTGCATCCCTGATCTCATTGCTTGTTACGGTGAGCGCCATATTGATTGGCAATGTCAATACTTCGAATCCTTTTCTGGATGGGGGCTATCAGCTAACTGGTGCCTTTGTATCCTGTGCAATATTGATAAGTTGTGTATTGCTAACGCAGCCCGAATGGCGGACGATTATTGTATTGGTTGGATTCCAAATCCTAGGCCTAGCTTTTATTGGAAGTGTCCCATCTTTTTTTTCGTTGGTTGCACTTATGCTGATTGCCGCTTTTACTCTCTATAGAAAAAGACGTGATCGGATATGTGTTCAAAGAATATTCTGGGCGCTTGTTTGGGGGTGGCTGTTGGTATTAATTTTCGCCATCCTGTTTGGGTTGCCCGCTGCTCTTTATAGAATGGTTTGGAAGTTTGATGCAAACTTTTCAAAATTTTCTCTGTATTCTGAGTATGTTGTGCCTGGGGGGACAATCACCATATTTGGTAAAGAAATTGTCAAACTGCTCCCTTTGGATATGAGGGCTAACTATATTGATCGAATTGAGTTGAATTCGGCGGCATTGTCCGACCTTCGTCAGGCGCCCATCATGGGGATGGGGTTTGGAACATTCGAGCACAAGGGGTATAGAACGCCGCACAATATAATTCTTGAGCTGGGAGGGGAGGCGGGTGCTTTAGCAATTTTGATTTTCTGCTTTTATTTGAATGCGATTTTTCATCCATTAATTAAGTTAATTAGAGAAAGAGATTCGCGCGAGCATCTGTTGGTGTTGGTGTTGGTGTTCGCGCTTGCGGTGCATGTATTGCTGCTTCAAATGGTGGGGGGCTACTTCATTGGTAGAATCCAAATGTTTTTTTGTGGGCTTGCTATTGGCGTAAGTATGTTGTCCGCACGCAATTTGAGTCGTGCAGGCTCAAATTCTTCTTGAGGCGGCTATTTCGATGATTTTCGAATCTATTAGGGATGATCAATGCTGACGATTATTCCCACCATCGATACAGAGGGTGTTCATGGGCAGCGCCCATTCCATCAAATGGTCTTGGGCGAGGTTGAAGGCGCGGACGAGGGGTGGGGGGTCTATAGGTTGGCAGACATCTTTGCCCGACATCAAGTTCCTGCCACTTTCTTTGTGGATGTGTATGAGCTGAGCCTTTGGGGTGAAGCGCCATTGCGGGAGGTGTGTTCCCGTCTGGGCCAGCGCGGGCTTGATGTGCAGTTGCATACGCATCCAGGCTGGCGCGATGACCCGCATGACTTCGACTGGTTACGCGAGCACAAGCGCGAGAAATCATTTGTTTCGCAGAGCAAGGACTTCATGGTCAAACTTAGCGCAGCCGAGCAGGCGGATCTGCTGAGGCATGGCATGGGGTTGATCGAATCCTGGACGGGGAAGCGGCCGGTGGCACACCGAAGTGGGGGCTATTCGATCAACGAGGATACGTTGACCGCACTTCGCCAAGTCGGTCTGCCGCTGGATTCAAGCATGCACTGGCAGCATCCACATTCTGCCGTGACTTGGAGTCGCAATGCCGTGGTCGAGCGAGACGGTTTGATCGAGATTCCTGTGACTCTGATTGACTATGTCTTCTCGTTGCCGGGGGCGGGGACTTTGTATCGCAAGAGCATGAAGACAGACGTCGACACCTGTTCGTTGAACGAGTTGCTTGCTTATGTTGACCAGGCGCGGCGCTCAGGCATCAAAGTCATGAATCTGTTCATGCATAGCTACTCATTGCTGGAGTTCGATGCGGACTATAGATCGTTCCGCCCGCAGCCGGGCGATGAGGCGAAGCTGGATGCATTCTTTGCTGCCGTAGCCGACATGGATGACGTTCGAGTCATGGATTGCGCGGGTGTCCTGGAGCGCTACCGGATTGCGCCGGAGGAATTTCATGGGCCGGATGTTGTGCCGGAGATACGGGTCAATGCCAAGATCGCCATGCTGGGTATCAACAAGGCTTGGAACATGGGGCATGAGGCCATGCGGCGAATGATTCGCGTAGGAAATTGAGTGTCCCCATGTTGAACGTGCACGTGTATCCATCAACATTCGAGTTCGAGACTCGCATTCTCAAAGTAACAGGTACTTTGGTGGCGCGAGGGCTGGTGGACGAAGTCCTGGTGGTGGCCAAGGCCGGGGCGGGCTTGCCGAGTGACGCCTGGATCGATGAGTGTCGACGGGTCGTCCGAATCGGGGCTAGGTTGCCGGGAGAGCGCTTCTGGGCGAAGGCTATGCGATTCGTCGAGTGGAGCATCCGGGTGTTGTGGCGGTTACGGCGCGAACGCGTGGCGATGGTGAACTGCCACAGTCTTTCGGTGTTGCCCCTGTGTGTGGCGATCAAGTGGTGGCATGGTGCCATCCTGGTTTATGAGCCGCATGAGCTCGAAACCGAGACCGCGACATTCACAGGCTGGCGACGTCAACTGGCCAAGTGGGTGGAGCGTAGGCTGATCGGCCGAGCATCTCGCGTCATTGTGGTGAGCGACTCCATTGCCAGACATTATCGTCAAGACTATGAGCTGGCCGAGGTGTCCGTGGTCATGAATGTGCCAGAGCCACTGCCGGGTGCGGACCCGGGGCGCAATGATGTGTTGCGCCGGCATTTTGGGATACCAGACGACCATCTGGTTTTCATGTACCAGGGGGCATTGGAAGAAGAGCGCGGCGTATTGCTTCTGATGCAGGCTTTCCAGCAGGTGTCGGTTGACAGGCATCTTGTGTTCATGGGATTCGGCAGCCTGATGTCGGCGATCAAGGACGCGGCCGAAAAGCACCCTAACCTGCATCTCTATCCGGCAGTGCAGCCTAGTGAGGTCATTCACTACACTCGGGGCGCAGACGTGGGGTTTGCACTGCTGGACGAGGATTGCGAAAACCATCGCTGCGCGTTGCCGAACAAACTTTTCCACTATCTGCACGCCGGCCTGCCCGTGATCGTGAGCGATCTGCCCGAGATGGGGGCGCTGGTTGATCGATACGCATGCGGCTGGCGTGTTGGAAACACCGTCGGCGATATCGCAGAACGGGTGGCTGCCATCAGTGAGTCCGATCGCGTGTCGGCGACGATTGGTGCGGTGCACGCACGCACTGAGCTGCATTGGGATAACGAGGCCGACAAGCTCGAGGGCATTTACAGGAATTTGCTGGCGAAGCCGGTGGTCTGAAATTTTGGATAACCATATGAAACACGACCAAGTTTGCACCCGCTGCGTGATGGATACGTCAGTGCCGGATATCGAATTCGACGTGCAGGGCGTGTGCAACTATTGCCGTGCCGCGGAGGCTCGCCTGAGTCGTGAGCTTTACCTCGGCCCAGTGCATGCGGGAAAACTGGAGAGCTTGATTGCGGATATCAAGCGTGATGGCGCGGGTAAACCGTACGATTGCATTATCGGTGTCAGCGGGGGGGTAGACAGTTCATATGTCGCTTACTTGGTCAAACGTAAGTACGGTCTTCGTCCGCTCGCCGTGCACTTTGACAATGGCTGGAATTCCGAGCTGGCAGTGCAGAATATCGAACGCCTGCTCAACGAGCTGGATATCGATTTGTATACCAATGTGGTCGACTGGGATGAATTCAAGGATCTGCAGCTGTCATTCTTGAAGGCGTCGGTGGCGAACAGCGAGATACCTACAGATCACGCCATAGTCGCACTGATGTACGGCATGGCAGCAAAGCAGGGCGTGCGCTACATCATCAGTGGCGGCAACTTGGCCACCGAGTCGATCATGCCTGATGTCTGGATGCACGACGCGAAGGACCTGCGTTTCTTGAAGGCCATTCATCGGCGTTTCGGAACCCGGCCGCTCAAAACGTTTCCCGTCCAGGGTTATTTGCGTCTGGCTTGGAACGTTCTGGTTAGAAGAATACGCTACGTCAGCATTCTCAACTACGTGGACTACGACAAAGAGCAGGCGATGAGAATTCTTGAGAAGGAGTTGGGTTGGCGCAAATATGAGGCCAAGCATTTTGAATCCATCTACACGCGTTTCTTTCAAGGCTATCTGCTGCCCCGGAAATTCAAGATGGATAAGCGTCGTCCGCATTTGTCCAGCATGATCGTGTCAGGCCAGATGAGTCGTGCCGAAGCCCTCAAGGAGCTGGAGCAAGAGCCATACAACCCAAGTATCGCAGCCGAGGATACGGAGTACATCTGCCAGAAATTCGGACTCAGTCCAGTAGAGTTCGACGCCATCATGCGAGCACCAGTAAGAATGTCGGGCGATTATCCGAACAGTGAGCATCTACTGAGATCCCTGGCGCCGGCAGTCCGTTGGATCAAGCAGATTGCCACGGGGAGAAAGCCGGCATGATCGCGATTCTCGATTACGGAATGGGGAATGTCGGTTCTATCGTGAACATGCTTAAGAAGGTAAGTGTGGCTGCTGGCATCATCACGACCGTTGCCGAGATTGAAGAGGCTCAATCGCTGATCATTCCAGGGGTCGGTCATATTGACAACGCTATCGAGCGTCTGGAGTCTGCAGGGTTGAGGGATGCACTTGATGATGCGGCCATGCGGCGTTGCATTCCGATACTGGGTATCTGCCTGGGGATGCAGATCATGACGCGGAGCAGTGAAGAAGGTCGTCGACAGGGTTTGGGCTGGGTGCCGGCCAGGGCGACAAGATTTGATGGCGAAGCGCTTGGTCTGCGTGTTCCGCATATGGGCTGGAATGTCGTGAATCTGCGAAAGCAGAGTCCGTGTTTCGACGGTGATGGTTTTGACGAGCATCGTTTTTATTTCGTGCATTCGTACGCCGTACAGTGTGAGGATCCTGCAGATGTACTGACCACCACGACGTATGGCATTGAATTCGTCTCTGCGTTCCAACGTGGGAATCTGACGGGGGTCCAGTTCCATCCAGAGAAAAGTCATAAATTCGGAGAGAGCTTCTTCCGGCGTTATGCGGCAAGCCACGGCGGCCATCCTGGGGGGGCAACATCATGAAAATTGTCACCGTCTTGGGGGCCCGCCCTCAATTCATCAAGGCTAGCGTTGTATCGCATGCCATGGCGCAGGCGCCAAATCTGACAGAGGTTTTGGTACATACAGGACAACACTTCGACGCCAATATGTCGGATGTGTTTTTCGATGAGTTGGGCATGGCGAAGCCCGCGTACCATCTGAACATCCATGGTGGAACGCACGGCGCAATGACGGGGCGCATGCTGGAGGAAGTTGAGCGCGTCTTATTGGCAGAAAAGCCGGACGTCGTGTTGGTATATGGCGATACCAACTCGACGTTGGCCGGGGCATTGGCCGCCGTCAAGTTGCACATTCCGGTGGCGCACGTGGAAGCCGGGTTGCGTTCCTTCAATATGGCGATGCCAGAGGAGATCAATCGCATTCTGACGGATCGCATCTCCCGCTGGCTTTTTGCGCCGACCGATGCGGCGATGCAGCACTTGATGCGTGAGGGCGTCCCGATGGATCAGGTTCATCTGGTCGGCGACGTGATGTATGACGTGGCCTTGCATCAAGGTAGCCGAGTTTCCCAAGCGGGCGGTATCCTGGTGCGCCTCGGCCTCGCCGCTGGGAAGTATCTGTTGGCAACAGTGCATCGCGCAGAAAACACGGATCACGCGGCGCGTCTGACGGCGATTGTCCAGGCGTTAGATGCGATGACAGACACCATACAGGTGGTGTGGCCGCTGCATCCTCGTACGCGAGCGGTTCTTGCGCGTATGGGCGTGCTGGAGTCGTTGTCGCGCAAGGCCATGCTGATCGATCCAGTCGGCTACATGGATATGGTTCAGCTGGAAAAATATGCGGCGTTGATTGCAACGGATTCCGGAGGAGTTCAGAAAGAGGCATTCTTCTATGAGGTTCCGTGCGTCACCTTGCGAGATGAGACGGAGTGGAGTGAGCTGGTCGATGCGGGTTGGAATCGATTAGCGCCGCCGACGGATGCCGTCTCTTTGGTGTCTACCATCCGTGCAGCCCTAGGCACCAAGGGGCAGCCCATTCGGCCCTATGGTTCGGGCGAGGCCGCGAAACGTATTGTTGAGTGTTTGGATCGCTGATATGAAGAAGTCGTTGACCATTTGGCTGTTCCAGACAGGAGAGCCGCTGCACATTGATGCAGGAAATCCGCGGCCGATGCGAGCCATGAATCTGGCAGATGCTTTGGTTGCCGCCGGTCATAAGGTTGTGCTGTGGAGCTCGGCTTTCTACCACCAGGAGAAGATTCATCGAAGTCGTTCGGTGCAACGGATCACGCTGTCTCCTCAGTACGAAATTCGTCTTGTTCCAAGTCCTGGTTATCAACGCAATATCGGGTTGGGGCGTCTTTGGGACCATGCTGTCTTGGCGTGGAACCTGTCAAAATTGCTGGCGAGCGAGTCGGAAGTCCCTGACGTGGCATTCATTGGTTATCCGCCAATCGAAACGGCAGCCGTGATGACACGCTGGTTGACCAAGCGGGGAGTGCCCTGCATGCTGGATGTGAAGGACCAGTGGCCGACCATTTTTCTGACGGCTTTGCCGGCGCGTTTGCGAGCTGTGGGCCGTATCGCGTTGGCACCCTACTTCTATTTCGGACGACGTGCCATGCGAGATGCTACAGCGCTCTCGGCGATGGCTGGCGGTTTCTTGCGGTGGGCAGCCGATTTTGCAGGCCGCCCCATCGGAGAGCTTGACATGATCGTGCCGTTGACTACGCCGAGCGGACGGGTGTCTGATGTCGAGTTGACTGTGGCGCGGGAGTGGTGGCAGTCGCACGGTGTGAGCGCAGATGGCAAACCGCGCATTTGCTTCATTGGGAGCCACACGACTGCGTTTGATTTCGCCGCGGTGCTGGAGGCGGCGCAAGCGCTTGCGAGTCAGAATTCTGCATGTGAGTTCATCATCTGTGGCGACGGCCCTTCGTCCGAGGAGTGGCGGCGGCATGCAAGGGGGCTGGCCAATGTTCACTTTGTTGGCTGGGTTGATCGTGCGCAGATTGAGGTGCTTGCCGAATTCTCGTTGGCGGCTTTGGCGCCATACAAGAATACAGAAGATTTTGTGATGAGCATCCCCAACAAGGTGGTCGATTCGCTGTCACTCGGGTTGCCGGTTCTGAGTCCGTTGGAGGGCGAAGTGGCGACCTTGATTGATGTGCATGGAATTGGTTTGGGTTATGGCGCAAGAACGGGGAAGTCACTGGCTGAATGCATTAAAACATTGGCGCATGATCCGGGCCTGCAAAACAGACTGTCAACAAAGGCCCGCACTCTTTACCGCGAAAGTTTTGCCTTTGAGAGGGTCTACGGTGGGCTGGTGACGCATCTTGAAGTGTTGGGGCGGCGGCAACCCCGCGGGGCATGAGATGAGTTGTGACAAGTTGATAGAGCGGGACCGCTACGACGCCCATGCGCGAGCACTGCTCTCTGGCATGAGTGACGCCTTGCGATCAGCAGCGCTGGGGTCGGATGCGATCCGGCCAAGTCTTCGAACGCCCTATCTGGTTTACGAACAAGCAATTCGTGATTTGGTGCGTCCAGATGATCGCGTGCTGGAGTTGGCGGCTGGTTCGGGCATGCATACCCAAATTCTTCTCCAGACGGGGGCGCATGTGACCGCGACGGACATTTCTCCTGACTCGCTGAGGCTGCTGGAGCAGCGGGTCCGTGCTGACACAGGCGCCCTGACGACTCAGATTGCCGACATGGAGGCGCTGCCGTTTCCTGATGGCTCATTTGACGTTGTCACCTGTGCCGGGGGGTTGAGTTATGGCGAGCCAGCGATCGTGGATGCGGAAATCAGGCGCGTGTTGCGGCCGGGAGGGGCGCTGATCTGCGTCGATTCACTCAACCATAATCTTATTTATCGATTGAACAGGTGGCTACACTATCGCCGCGGCGAAAGAACCAAGAGTACTTTGCTTCGTATGCCCGATTTGTCACGCATTGCGCGGATCAGTCAAGGTTATTCAGTAGTGGACATCCAATATTTCGGCGCTTTCAGTTTTGCCGCGCCCATAATTACCAAATTGTTTGATGAGCCGCGAGCCCAGCGAGTTTTGGATCGGCTGGACCGGCTGATTGGCGTCAAGCGGGCTGCGTTCAAATTCGTTTTGTCCGCACGAGGGCTGAATTAATTTCTTGGTCTCATTTGTTTTAGCTATCAAAGGAAATTTAAAGTGAAAGTGATTCCCTTTTTCCCCTATGCCGATTTGTTCAAGCGCGATGAAGCAGCTCTTTCCGAGGTGATGCTCGATGTCTGCCGGCGTGGCGCCTATATTCTGCAGAAGGAGTGTCGTGATTTCGATGCTAATCTGGCGAAATTCATGGGCGTCAAACATGCATTTGGTGTTGCCAATGGAACGGATGCCATCATCATCGGGCTGAAGGCTGTAGGTATTGGACCGGGCGATGAGGTGATTCTTCCCTCGCACACATACATCGCGACCGCCGCTTCTGTCCATTTGGTAGGCGCAACGCCAGTGTTGGCGGAATGCGGCCCTGACCACATGCTGGATGCTGCCGATGTCGAGAAACGCATCACGTCCCGCACCAAGGCGATCATGCCGGTCCAGATCAACGGGCGCACATGCGACATGGATGCTCTGCAAGCCGTGGCAGACAAGCATGGGCTGATGATTGTCGAGGATGCCGCCCAAGGTCTTGGCTCCAAGTTCAAGGGACGCTGCGCGGGTACTTTTGGCAAGTTCGGCACGATCAGCTTTTATCCGGCCAAGCTGCTGGGGTGTTTTGGCGATGGCGGTGCAATCGTTACAAATGACGATGAGGTCGCGGCGCAAATTGCACTTTTGAAAGATCACGGTCGCAATGAAGAGGGGCGTGTGGTCGCTTGGGGCTACAACTCTCGACTGGACAATATGCAGGCCGCGGTGCTGGATTACAAGCTCAAATCCTTTGATAAAGATATTGCCCGCCGCCGTGCCGTTGCCGCTCGTTATCAGGCTGGTTTGGGGGATTTGGTCGAACTTGCCCTGCCGCCGGCACCTGACGCTGATGCTCGTCATTTCGACGTCTACCAGAACTACGAGCTGGAAGCGGATCGACGTGACGAGTTGCGCGCTTATCTTGACAGTCGCGGGATCAAGACCATTATTCAGTGGGCAGGTACACCGGTGCATCAGTTCAAGGAATTGGGCTTCACCGTCGAGTTGCCTAAGACGGACAAGTTCTTCACGCGTTTCGTGATGCTCCCGATGAATGTTGTCATCACGGATGAGGAGGTTGACTACATCGTCAGCACGATCCGTAGTTTCTACGGTAAGTGATCATGGCAGATTGGTCGCTCGGACGTTTGTCTGACCCAGCCCAATGTCAGGAGCCGATTGATGTCACGGGGCAGGATCGGACTACATTGCTGAGCCAGTTGGAAATGATGTTGCGCATTCGTCAGGCGGAACGCTGCCTGGCAATTGGACGACGTGATGGACTTATTGGCGGGCCAGTACATCTGGGGGTGGGGCAAGAGGCGGTGGCAGTTGGGGTCGCTGCTGAATTGCGCAAGACGGATCGTGTATTTGGTGCTCATCGTTCACATTCGCATGTGCTCTCAATGGGGGCGAGTCTGCATCGCCTCTTCGCAGAGGTCTTGGCCAAGGAGACCGGGCTGTCTCGGGGTATGGGGGGCTCAATGCATTTGTGGGACCAGCCCAATGGCTTTTACGGTTCGGTGCCTATCGTTTCCGGGACAGTGCCGCTGGCTGTTGGCGCCGCACTGGCCGCAAAACTGCAAGGTTCGGGCGATGTCGGGGTGGCCTACTTGGGGGATGGTGCTGTGGAGGAGGGGGTGGTTCATGAATCTCTGAATCTCGCTCGCATGCTCAAGGCCCCGGTCCTGTTTGTGGTGGAGAACAATCTCTTCGCCAGTCACATGCATGTTTCATTGCGACAGCCATTTGAGGCGACGGCACGCTTTGCGGCTGCCAATGACATCCCGCATGCCGTTGTTGATGGCAACGATGTTGTAGGCCTTCGCAATGCTGCTGCCAAATTGATCGGTGGCGCACGTGCAGGCAACGGGCCAGGTTTTCTGGAGGCTGTGACATATCGTTGGTATGGGCACGTGGACTGGCGCGAAGACATTGATGTCGGCGTGCACCGCTCAGCGGATGAACTGGTGGCTTGGCGCAAACGGGATCCTGTTGCGCGCCTTTACCAAGGTTTGGCGAATGCTGGTTGGTTGGATGAGGAGCAGCTTGCTGATATGGAGCGGAACATAAACAGCGAAGTAGAAAATGCTTGGGGTCAGGCTATGTCAGATGCCAAACCCGGTTTAGAGGCGGTTACTTCACACGTCTTCAAGAAGAATCTCGTATGAGTATGGTCCGTTATAACTATGGGACGGCCATGCTGGCTGCCTTCGAATACCTGCTGGGTACGTATCCCGAGGTTTTCGTGATCGGTCAGGGCTTGTGGAGCCCTTGGTATGTGGGTAACTCAATGACCGATCTGGACAAGAAGTTTGGCGCCCATCGCGTTATTGATACGCCCGTGTCAGAGTCGGCATGTACAGGCGCGGCGGTAGGTGCCGCCCTTGCTGGCATGAAGCCGATTGTTGTTCATCCGCGGATGGATTTCATGCTGTATGCCATGGATGCTATCGTCAATCAGGCGGCCAAGTGGTCTCACATGGTGGGAGGCCAGGCCGCCCCGGGCGTGACTATTCGGGCCATCATCAACCGGGGTGGCGAGCAGGGGGCGCAACATTCTCAGGCATTGCATGCTTGGTTTGCCCATGTGCCGGGATTACGTGTTGTCATGCCCGCCACAGTTGCAGATGCGCGTGATTTGTTGATTGCGTCTGTGTTATGCCAAGACCCAGTTCTTTTTATTGATGATCGCTGGCTATACAGTCTTGAAGATGATTTGCCGCCAGTAAATGAGTTGGCGTTGTCTCAGTTGGGCCCACAACGGCTCCTGACAGGACATGATGTGACAATTGTCGGCTCTGGATATTCGACGCGTTTGGCACTGGACGCCGCTGAGATACTTAAAATTGCAGGCGTATCCGTTGATGTGATTGATTTGCGCATTCTCAATCCATTGGACTCTACGAAGATCATTGAGTCGACCACAAAGACGGGGCGTTTACTGGTGATTGATGGTGGGTGGGGTCCTTGTGGCATAGCCGGTGAGGTGATCGCCCAAGTGGCAGAGCGCGTTCCGGCTGGTGCCCTGAAAAAATCTCCAGTTCGTCTAACGTTGCCTTTTGCGCCAGCGCCTACGGCGCGAATTCTGGAGCAAGCTTATTACCCTACGGTCGACTCGGTTGTCGAGCGTGTGAAGAAATTGATGGACTAATACATGCTGAAAAGACTCTTTGATTTGATTGCTTCTGGTTTAGGCTTGATTTTGGCTAGCCCTGTTCTATTGCCTGTCATGTTTTTGGTGTGGTGGCAAGACAAGCATTCCCCTTTTTATGTGGCGCCAAGAGTTGGCAAGGGAGATGTCCCTTTCAAGATGATCAAACTGCGCTCGATGGTCGTAAATGCAGATAAAACTGGCGTTGACTCGACTGGGGCCAATGATCGTCGCATCACGGCTGTTGGTCATTTCATTCGCCGTTACAAACTGGATGAGTTGAGTCAGCTATGGAATGTTTTTGTTGGCGATATGAGTCTGGTGGGACCGCGCCCGAATGTAAAGCGTGAAACGGATCTTTATACGCCCGTTGAGCGTAAATTGCTGGAGGTCAAACCAGGTATCACGGATTTCGCGTCAATTGTGTTTTCCGATGAGGGTGACATACTGGCTGATCAGGTTGACCCGGATATTGCCTATAACCAACTCATCAGGCCGGGCAAGAGCATGTTGGGCCTCTTCTATATCGAGAATCGATCGCTTGTTCTGGATATCAAGCTTTGCTTTTTGACTGCATTAGCAATTATTTCTCGTAAAAGCGCTTTGGTGAGGGTAAATCGTCTCCTGAAAAAGTTAGGGGCTTCTCAAGAGCTGTTGCAAATTGCGGCTAGAGCGACGCCGCTGGTTCCCATGCCACCGCCAGGAGGGACTCGCATCGTGACTTCTCGCGATGGGAATCCTTTTTTGTGAATAAATTGAGGGAAGATCATGAGCAATCTAATAGATATCCAAACTCAAATTCAGAAGTTGCAGAAGCAAGCCGAAGAAATTCGTGCCAAGGAGTTTGATAAAACAGTAGAAGATCTGCTGATGAGGATGCATGCTTATGGCATTACTGTAAAGGATCTGCAGCGGGGCATGGGCAAAGTGACCGCGAAGGCCGGGTCAAGAAAGACACCCGTAGCTGCCAGGAAGTCGATTAATAAGAAGCGCGCATCCAAAACGAAAGTTGGCGTGCCAGCAAAATACCGAGGCCCCAACGGCGAGACATGGAGTGGCCGCGGGTTGACGCCGCGCTGGCTGACCGCTTTGTTGAATCAGGGGCGGAGGAAAGAGGAGTTCGCCATTTGATGCGAAATCGGGGGGCGCGTTGACATGCGCACTCCGACTCGCAGAGGCGTAACGCCGGGGTAGCGAATGCAAACGACGATTATTGGATTGCCGCGAGCTGTCAAGCGGCTGGTCGTGCTGACGTTAGACGTGGGCATGGCGGTGTTTGCTACTTGGTTGGCCTTCACCTTGCGCCTAGATACGCCGCATTGGCCTGTGGGCGACCAGTGGTGGGTCTATGTGCTGGCACCCGTTCTGGCCGTGCCTGTCTTTATACGGTTTGGCCTATACCGTGCTATTTTCAGATACACCGGCCAAGTGGCATTACTGACTACTACTAAGGCGGTTGCTGTATATGCGAGCTTGCTGCTGGGGGTGCTGCTATGGCAGCAATGGCCAGGTGTGCCGCGTAGTCTCGCTATTCTGCAGCCCCTGATTTTCTTGCTGCTGGTCGGCGCCAGCCGGGCAATGGCGCGGTTCTGGCTGGCAGGACTTGGTGGTCTGCGGGAAAAGATTGAAGGACGGCTGCTCATTTTCGGCGCGGGAATGGCTGGAGTGCAGACTGCTTCTGCGCTTGCTGTTTCTGGGCAGTATGTCTTGCTGGGTTTTGTGGATGAGGATCCCGCAAAGATCGGACGCAGCATCAATGGTGTTCCGGTGTTTGCGCCAGTGGAAGTGCCTGCGGTGGTCACGCAGCAAAGGGTGACCGATATTCTGCTGGCATTGCCGAGTGTTCCCCGACCAAGACGAAATGCCATTATCGACAGCTTGCGATCACTTCCTGTCCATATCCGAACGTTACCTGGCATGGTTGATCTGGCAAGTGGTCGCGTCACAGTGCAAGACATCAGAGAGCTCGATATTGAAGATCTTTTGGGGCGTGACCCGGTGCCTCCCGATGCAGAGTTGTTGGCGCGCAATCTGGCGGGCAAGGTTGTCTTGGTCACGGGGGCCGGAGGTAGCATCGGTAGTGAACTGTGTCGACAGATACTGATGGAATCACCCCGTCAATTGCTTCTGCTGGATCACAATGAATTTGGCCTTTACAACATCCACCAAGAATTACTCGGTGTGCGCGCGGCAACAGCCAGCAATGTCGAACTGGTGCCGATACTGGCGAGTGTTGGAAATCAGGAACGTCTTTTGCAGGTGTGTCGTGTCTACCATCCGGCCACGGTCTACCACGCTGCAGCTTACAAACATGTGCCGATGGTGGAGTGCAATTCGGCAGACGGTATCCTCAATAATGTGTTTGGCACGCTCAACATGGCGCGCGCGGCGATGGATAGTGGGGTTGCACATTTTGTGCTCGTATCAACCGATAAGGCCGTTCGTCCAACCAATGTAATGGGCGCCAGCAAACGGATGGCCGAACTTGTATTGCAGTCGTTGACGGCGCAATCGTTTGATCGCGAGATATGCTTTAGCATGGTGCGCTTCGGCAATGTTTTGGGTTCCAGTGGCAGTGTAGTCCCGCTCTTTCGCGAGCAGTTGTCTCGTGGTGGTCCATTGACGGTGACGCATCCGGAGGTTACCCGCTATTTCATGACCATTCCAGAGGCTGCTCAATTGGTATTGCAGGCAGGGGCTATGGCAAGCGGAGGGGATGTGTTTGTGCTGGACATGGGGCAGCCGGTGAAGATTATTGATCTGGCGCGTCGCATGGTGGAGTTGTCTGGCATGACAGTGCGGGACGACGCCAATCCGGACGGGGACATCGAAATCTCCATCACGGGTTTGAGGCCGGGTGAAAAGCTGTATGAGGAATTGTTAATCGGGGACAATCCTGCGCCAACAGCGCATCCTCGCATCATGAAGGCGCATGAAGAGTATCTGGCTTGGCACGTATTGGATGGCCATTTGCAGACCTTGCAACATGCCGCAAACAAAGGTGATGTGACGACTATCAAGCAGGTTTTGCGTGCTTGCGTCCACGGCTATGGTGAGCCGCTGGCCAGAGCTGCCTAAAGTGACACACAAGCACAAACTTTCCACGCATTCTGTCAAACCCATCATGACCGAGACCCTCCACATCACCCCGCGCGACAAGGCCGAAATCCTCGCCCAGGCGCTGCCCTACATCCGTAAGTACCATGGCAAGACCATGGTCATCAAGTACGGCGGCAATGCCATGACCGACCCGGCCCTGCAGACGGCCTTCGCGGAAGATGTGGTCCTGCTCAAGCTCGTGGGCATCAACCCGGTGGTGGTGCACGGAGGCGGGCCGCAGATCGAAACGGCGCTGAACCGTCTGGGCAAGAAGGGCGAGTTCATCCAAGGCATGCGCGTGACCGATGCCGAAACCATGGAAGTGGTGGAGTGGGTGCTGGCTGGCGAGGTGCAGCAGGACATCGTGGGCCTGATCAACCAAGTCGGCGGCAAGGCAGTGGGCCTGACCGGGCGTGATGGCGGACTGATCCGCGCCCAAAAGCTCAAGATGGTCGATAACAACGACCCTAGCAAGGAATACGATGTCGGCCAGGTGGGTGATATCGTGGCGATCGACCCGAGCGTGGTGAAGGCCTTGCAGGATGACCAGTTCATCCCTGTTGTCAGCCCGATCGGCTTCGGCGAGCAGAACGAGAGCTACAACATCAACGCCGATGTTGTGGCCGCCAAACTGGCTACCGTGCTGCAAGCCGAGAAGTTGCTGATGCTGACCAATATCCCGGGCGTGCTGGACAAGCAGGGCCAGTTGCTGCCCGAATTGACCATGAAGCGCATTGATGAACTGGTGGCCGATGGCACCATATCCGGTGGCATGTTGCCCAAGATTGCCGGTGCGCTGGATGCCGCCAAGAGCGGCGTCAATGCCGTCCACATCATCGACGGTCGCGTGGCGCACGCCATGCTGCTTGAAATCCTGACGGATCAGGCTTATGGCACCATGATCCGTTCACATTGAGCGGGCGTGACGTAATGCGATTTGCGTGAGGCGTCAGGAAGCGGGCTGTGGATAACCCTAGGGGCCCTCTGTGCGAGAATCAAAAAAACGGATTGCCAAGCACCATGTCTGACGTCGAAAACACCTCATCCCCTATGTCTGCAGATGGCGAGGCTGCGGCCCCGGTACGCAAGCGTCCCAAGCCGGGCGAGCGTCGCGTTCAGATCCTGCAGGCATTGGCCAGCATGCTGGAGCAACCGGGCGCCGAGCGCATCACCACTGCGGCACTGGCGGCCAAGCTGGAGGTGAGCGAGGCTGCTCTGTACCGCCACTTTGCCAGCAAGGCGCAGATGTTCGAGGGGTTGATCGAGTTCATTGAGCAGACCGTGTTTTCCCTCGTCAACCAGATCGTTGAGCGCGAAGGGGCCGCCACCGATCCCGCTGCCGGCACGCGGCAGGCGGGCAAGATCGTGGCCATGCTGGTGCAGTTTGCCGAGAAGAACCCCGGCATGACTCGCGTGATGGTGGGTGATGCGTTGGTGTTCGAGAACGATCGACTGCAGCAGCGTATGAACCAGTTCTTCGACAAGATCGAATCGACCCTCAAGCAATGTCTGCGCGACGGCCCCGCTGCCGGCGGTTCGGCCACGCCCAGCGTGGATGCCCAGGTTGGCGCCTCTGTTCTGACGGCCTTCGCCGTTGGCCGGCTGCAACGCTTTGCCCGCTCGGGCTTTCGCCGTCTGCCGTCGGAGCACCTGGAAGCCAGTCTCGCGCAGATGCTTTGATTTGCTATTAAATTAATAGCTGGTGGCGCAATTCCTGTGCGGGTCCTGCGCCATTTTTTTAAATTCGACTTTGGGGGCGGCATGAAACTCGTGCGTTACGGCAAACCAGGCAAGGAAAACCTGGCCTGATCGACGCCACCGGCAAGCTGCGTGACCTGAGCGGTGTGGTGCCGGACATCGGCCCGGCCCAGCTGAGCGATGTCATGCTGGCCAAGTTGCTCAAACTCAAGGCCGATAAGCTGCCGCTGGTGCGCGGCAAGCCACGCATGGGCGTCCCGGTCAACGGCATCGGCAAGTTCATTGCCATCGGTCTGAATTACAGTGACCATGCCAAGGAAGCCGGCATGCCCATCCCGAAGGAGCCCATCGTTTTCACCAAGGCCATCAGTTGCATCCAGGGGCCGGACGACGAGGTCATGCTGCCCAAGGGGGCGGTCAAGGGCGACTGGGAGGTCGAGCTGGGCGTGGTGATCGGCAAGCAGGCCCGCCATGTGACGCAGAAGTCGGCGCTCGACTATGTGGCCGGCTATTGTGTGGCCAACGACGTCAGTGAACGCGAGTTCCAGCTTGAGCGCGGTGGCCAGTGGGACAAAGGCAAGGGCTGCGACACCTTTGGCCCGCTCGGCCCCTGGCTGGTGACCAAGGATGAGGTCCCGAATCCTCAGAAGCTGGCCATGTGGCTGGATGTGAATGGCGAGCGGATGCAGACCGGTAACACCAGGACCATGATCTTTTCCGTGGCCAAGATCGTCAGCCACCTGAGCGAGTACATGACATTGATGCCGGGTGACGTCATCATCACCGGCACCCCGCCTGGTGTGGGCATGGGCATGAAGCCGCAGCGCTTCTTGAGAAAGGGCGATGTGATGACCTTGGGCATCGAGGGCTTGGGGCAACAGCGCCAAGTGGTGGTGGCGTTCCGGCGCTGAGGCTGTCCTGGTAGTGGAACAATTCAGTCCAACCAGGACAGTAAGGTCTGGATGCTGGATGTCAGCTGACTTTCCTCACCCGTCACCGTGATATCCGGTTGTGGCGGAGCTTCGTAGGGGCTATTGACACCTGTGAAGTTGGGTATCAGTCCTTGTCGTGCCTTTTTGTACAGGCCCTTGACGTCGCGTTGCTCGCACACTGCCAATGGCGTGCTGACGTAAACCTCCAAGAAGTTTTCGGAACCGATCAATTCGCGTGCCATCTCCCGTTCGCGCCGGAAGGGTGAGATGAAGGCTGTCATTACAATGAGACCGGCATCCAGCATCAATCGGGCGACCTCGGCAACTCGTCGGATGTTCTCGACGCGGTCGGCTTCAGTGAAGCCCAAATCCTTGTTGATCCCTTGTCGGATGTTATCGCCGTCCAGAATGTAAGTCCGTTTACCGCGGGCATGCAGTTCTTTCTCAAGCGCGTTTGCCAGAGTCGACTTGCCGGAGCCCGATAGACCGGTGAGCCAGATGACCTTACCGCGATGGCCGTTCTGCTTTTCGCGGTCTGCCCGTGTGATGGACAGGGCCTGATGGTGCACGTTTTGCGCGCGCCGCAGGCTGTGCCGGATCATGCCGGCTGCCACCGTGGCGTGGGTGAACCGGTCTACGAGGATGAAGCTGCCCAGCGTTGTTAGCTGTGAATAGCTATCGTATGCGAGCGGTTTGCTGAGGGCCAGTGTGCAGACGCTGATGTCGTTCAGGCTCAGTTGGCGGCTGGCTTCATGTGCCAGCGTATTGATGTTGACCCGGTGTTTGATACCCGTAATGGAAGCGCCGGACCATTGGCTGGCCAGCTTCAGGTCGTAGCTGCGGCCGATCAGGCCGGCCTCCTCGTGGAGCCACACCAAGGTGGCCTCGAACTGGTCGGTCATCTCCAGCGGGGTGTCAGCACGCGTGATCACATCGCCGCGGGAAGCGTCGATCTCGCGGTCCAGGCGCAGTGTGACTGCCCGACCGGCTTGCGCTTGAAGTAGCGAGCCGTCGAACGTGACGATCTCGGCCACTTGGGCGACTTGTCCAGATGCGGTGACGCGCACCTCGTCGCCAACCTGTACGGTTCCGCTGGCGAGATTGCCGCAGAAACCGCGGAAGCTGGAGTCTGGCCGGTTGACCCATTGCACCGGAAAGACCAGCCGGTCGTTGGTTTGGCGCTGCACCTGGATAGTCTCGAGGTAGCCCATGAGCGTGGGGCCGCTGTACCACGGGGTGGCTGACGAGCGGGTGGTCATGTTGTCTCCCTTGAGGGCGGAGAGCGGGATCGCGGTGAGGCTCTCGAATCCTAGGGGGGCGGCGAAGCTCGCGAAGGTGTCGCGGATCTGCTCGAATTTGGACTTGTCGAAGCCGATCAGGTCCATCTTGTTGACGGCCAGGACCACGTGGCGGATGCCGACAAGTGAAACCAGGTAGGCATGACGTCGTGTCTGGGTCAGTACGCCTTGTCGAGCATCCACCAGTAGCACGGCAACGTCGGCCGTGGAAGCCCCGGTCACCATGTTGCGTGTGTACTGTTCGTGGCCGGGTGTGTCGGCCACGATGAACTTGCGTCGGCTGGTGGCAAAGAAGCGGTACGCCACGTCGATGGTGATGCCCTGTTCTCGCTCGGCAGCTAATCCGTCCACCAGCAGTGCAAAATCCAGGTTTTCACCCTGGGTGCCATATTTCTTCGACTCGTTCTGCAGCGTGGCCAGTTGATCGTCAAACAGCTGCTGTGCTTCCCATAAAAGTCGTCCGATCAGTGTGCTCTTGCCGTCATCCACGCTGCCGCAGGTGATAAAGCGCAGGAGATCCTGCTCGCGTTGCTGGGCCAGGAATTCTTCAATAGAAACTGGTGGCTCGGCTGTATGGGCGTTGGGCGTGTGAACTCCATCCATTTGCGACGATTTCATGCGTTTACGAGGCTGGTGTGTGATAGGCATCAGAAATAGCCCTCCTGCTTCTTCTTTTCCATGCTGGCGGAGGAGTCACTGTCGATGGCGCGTCCCTGGCGTTCAGAGCTTCGGGCTGCCAGCAGCTCGAGGATGATGTCTGGCACCGACCGTGCCTGTGACTCAATGGCGCCCGTCAACGGGTAGCATCCCAGCGTGCGAAAGCGGACCTCCCTGGCTTGGATCTGTTCACCAGGCAGGAAGCGGAACCTCGCATCGTCCACCATGAGCATCAGTCCATCGCGGATGACTACCGGTCTCTCTTTGGAGAAATACAAAGGAACGACGGGAATGTTCTCCTGATAGATGTACTGCCAGATATCCAGCTCGGTCCAGTTGGACAGCGGGAACACACGGATACTCTCGCCCTTACTTTTGCGGGTGTTGTACAGGTTCCACAGTTCTGGCCGCTGGTTCTTCGGGTCCCACCGATGGGTGGCGGAGCGGAATGAGAAGATGCGTTCCTTGGCTCGCGACTTTTCTTCATCGCGACGAGCGCCCCCAAAGACGACGTCAAATTTGTATTTGTCAAGCGCCTGCTTCAGTCCTTCTGTCTTGGTGATGTCTGTGTGCAGCGCGGAGCCGTGGTCGAAAGGATTGATATCCTTGGCTACTGCTTCGGGGTTAATGTGCACCAGAAGATCCATGCCGCTGTCCCGCGCCATCTGGTCGCGAAACAGATACATCTCCTGGAATTTCCAGCGTGTATCCACATGCATCAGTGGAAACGGTGGTGGTGCTGGGTGGAAGGCCTTGCGTGCAAGATGCAACATGACAGAACTGTCTTTGCCCACTGAATAGAGCATGGCTGGGTTTTCGGCTTCAGCCACCGCTTCCCGGATGATGTGGATGCTTTCGTCTTCGAGGCGCTGCAGATGAGGCGTGGTGGTGCGTGTGCCACCGGGTGAGCGTTGTTGAGCGGATAAGTCGAGGACTGGTGCATAGGCCAGCAGGCTCAATTCGACCTGCGCTGGTGGCTGCAGGGTGCGGAACGCCTCGACCAACCTGCTGTGCGGTAGTACCACGAGAGTCTTGCCGATGTGGTGTTGCAAGTCCTGGAGCGCACGTTGTAACGCTTTGATGTCGGTTGTTTGACCCAGAGGGTGCCAGTAACGCGCTCCGCGAGCGTCGTTTGCATGCAGGCACTCCTGTCCCCCGGGTAGCGCATGTAGTTGCACCAGTAAGACAAGATGCCGCTGCTTACGTGCTTGAGCGAGTTGCCAGTCGAGGATAGGCGCAACCAGCGGGCGATTCAGCTCGTCCAGCAAATCCGCCGGGTCAAGCGCGGGAGGCAGCAGTTCGAGTTGATGCAGGCGCCTTTCGGTCGTACGTTTGGTGTCAGCCTGTCCGAGGCTTTTCAGGTGATGAAACGCGAGGTCGGTGTCCCAGACCTGCTGTGCATCCAGGCCCAACAGTGTATTGGCGCTCATGCCTTATCCTTGATCTGTCGCAAAATGTGCATTTTGTTGAAATTCGATGTGGAAATCAAGAAAATTTCATTTTTACTTATTCGATTGAATATTTTGTGCAAAATGCGTCACTCGTTCCGCTTGTTCTGATCTTGCGGCTTGTCGCGTCTTGGCAGTGTCGAGACGGTGGGGCGGATGATGCATTGGCGGCTATCTTCATCCGTTGGTTGTTTTTTTCTGGGCGTCAGCTTTGTGGTGGACGGCGCCTTCTGGCGTTCACAGGGAGGGGTTCATGATAGATGTTGCGTACTCGGTGGCAGGAGCTTTGACCGGCTTCGTGGTCGGTCTGACTGGTGTGGGTGGAGGGGCGCTGATGACGCCCATTCTGCTTTTCTTTTTTGGTGTATCACCGGCCACGGCTATCGCCACGGATCTCTGGTTTGCGGCAATTACCAAGTTGGTTGCGGCGCGCATACACCACCAGGCAGGAGGGGTGGATTGGCAGGTGGTAAAGCGGCTGTGGTTGGGGAGCCTGCCTGCGGCATTGATCGTGGTTGTTCTTGTCAGTCAGGGTGTGAAGGTGCAGAAGGTGGGTTGGTTGACCACGGCCATCGGCGTGGTCCTGCTGGCCACGGCGGCTGGCCTGTTGCTGGCCCCATGGCTCAGGGGTGTCGCCCGCGGACGCCGGTTAACTCGCCCAGCGGAATTCAAGGCTATGCAGCCGATTTTGACCGTGTTGGCCGGAGGCGTGCTGGGGCTTTGTGTTGCACTGACATCCGTCGGGGCGGGGGCGCTGGGCAGCGTCATGTTGCTCTACCTTTATCCCTTGCGGATGCAGCCGCATACGCTGGTCGCGACAGATATCGTGCACGCCATTCCGTTGGCGGTGGTGGCTGGCTTGGGGTATCTGGTGGCGGGCATGGTCCATTGGGACATGCTCCTCAGTCTGCTGGTGGGTTCGATTCCGGCTGTTATTGTGGGCAGTTTTCTGGCGCGCAGCTTCGCCCCCGTCTGGCTGCGGTTTGCATTGGGTGCGGTTCTGATCGCCGCGGGGGTCAAGGCGCTAGCCTGAGTGCGTCCCAAATTGGTGGACGGGCGGAAGAAAAATTGACTGCGCGTTTTTTTCGTGCAAAATAGCACGATCGTTCGTTTTATTTTAAACCCCCATGTCGGTTGTCGAGTTACCTGCCAAGACAAAGCGCTCCGCGAGCCGCGAGCGTGTTCGCGAGGAACGCGATTTGCACAAGGGGCAGCAAACCAAGCTTGCCATCATTGATGCCGCGCTGGGGTTGGCCGCCCAGATCGGGCTGGAAGGCCTGAGCATCGGGGTGCTGGCCGAAGTCACCCACATGAGCAAATCCGGTGTGTTCGCGCACTTCGGTTCGCGCGAGGAACTGCAGATTTCCGTGGTGCGCGAGTACTTCCATCGCTTCGAGCAGGAAGTGTTCTACCCGGCGCTGCGCGAACCGCGCGGCTTGCCGCGTCTGCGCGCCCTGTTTGCCAACTGGATGAAGCTGGTGGCGGTGGAAATCCAGTCGGGCTGCATCTTCATCAGTGGTGCGGCTGACTTCGATGACCGGCCCGGGCCGGTGCGCGATGCACTGGCCAGTTCCGTGAAGACCTGGCTGGGTGCTGTGCACCGTGCAGTGGTGCAGGCCAAGGAAGAAGGCCACCTCTCGGCCGATGCCGAGGAGCGCCAGATTGCCTTCGAAATCCACGGGCTGATCCTCGCATTGCATTACGAAGCACGTTTTCTCAAGAATCCCGGTTCGGTCGAGCGCGCCAACCAGGGCTTCGAGTACATCCTGGCCCGCTACGGCCACCACGCTGCAGAAGCGGAAAAGCAGCGTCCTCCAGTTCGAACCCGCAAATCACCCAAATCCATCAAGGAGTAAACCCATGCCCAGCTACACCCCGCCCCTGCGCGACATGCAGTTCGTGATGCACGAAGTGCTCAACGTGACCGAGTCGCTCAAGCAGATCCCGCGTCATGCCGACACCGACGCCGACACCATCAATGCGGTGCTGGAAGAAGGCGGCAAGTTCGCGGCCAATGTGATCTTCCCGCTCAACATCAGCGGTGATGCCGAAGGCTGCAAGCTTGACAAGACCACCCACGAGGTCACTGCGCCCAAGGGCTTCAAGGAAGCCTATGCCCAGTACGTGGAAGGTGGCTGGGCGGCGCTGAGCTGCGACCCGGACTACGGCGGCCAGGGCCTGCCTTTTGTGCTCAACCAGTGCATCTACGAAATGATGAACTCGGCCAACCAGGCCTGGACCATGTACCCCGGCCTGTCGCACGGCGCCTACGAGGCCCTGCACGCCCACGGCACCGACGAGCAGAAGAAGCTCTACCTGCCCAAGCTGGTCAGCGGCGAGTGGACCGGTACCATGTGCCTGACCGAACCCCATTGCGGTACCGACCTGGGCATGCTGCGCACCAAGGCCGAACCCCAGGCCGACGGCACCTACAAGCTCAACGGCGCCAAGATATTCATCAGTGCCGGTGAACACGACTTGGCCGAGAACATCGTGCATCTGGTGCTGGCCCGCCTGCCCGACGCGCCCAAGGGCAGCAAGGGCATCAGCCTGTTTGCCGTGCCCAAGTACAACGTGAAGGCCGACGGCTCCCTGGGCGCGCGCAATGGCATTTACTGCGGTGGCCTGGAGCACAAGATGGGCATCCACGCCAACTCCACCTGCCAGATGATCCTTGAGAACGCGGTCGGCACGATGGTCGGCCAGCCCAACAAGGGCCTGCAGGCCATGTTCGTGATGATGAACGCCGCGCGCCTGGGTGTGGGCAACCAGTCGCTGGGCCTGACCGAAGTGGCCTACCAGAACGCCCTGGCCTATGCCAAGGACCGCATCCAGATGCGCAGCCTGTCGGGCACCAAGGCCAAGGACAAGGAAGCCGACCCCATCATCGTGCACCCGGACGTGCGCAAGATGCTGCTGACCGCCAAGGCCTATGCCGAAGGTGGCCGCGCCCTGGCCTGCTACTGCGCCATGCTGCTGGACCAGCACTTGTACCACCCCGACGAAAAGGTGCGCAAGGACAGCGACGAGATGCTGGCCCTGCTGACCCCCATCGTCAAGGCCTTCCTGACCGACAACGGTTTCGAAGCCACCGTGATGTGCCAGCAGGTCTTTGGCGGCCACGGCTACATCAAGGAGTGGGGCATGGAGCAGTTTGTGCGCGATGCCCGCATCAACATGATCTACGAAGGTACCAACACCGTGCAGTCGCTCGACCTGCTGGGCCGCAAGATCCTGGGCAACAACGGCGCCACGCTGAAGAAGTTCGGCAAGCTGGTCGGCCAACTGGTGGAAGCCGAAGGCGTGAACGAGAAGATGGCCGAGTTCATCAACCCGCTGGCCTACCTGGGCGACCAGATGACCAAGTTCACCACCGAGATCGGCTTCAAGGGCTTCCAGAACGCCGACGAAGTGGGTGCCGCTGCGGTGGACTACCTGCGCGTGGCCGGCCACCTGGTGTTTGGTTACTTCTTTGCCCGCATGGCTTCGGTCGCGCTGAAGGAAATCGCCGCCGGCAACACCGATCCGTTCTACCAGGCCAAGCTGCAGACGGCGCGTTTCTATTTCGCCAAGCTGTTCCCCGAGACCGCCACGCTGATGCGTACGGCGCGTGCCGGCAGCAAGGTGCTGATGGACACCGACCTCGCCTTGGCATGAAGATGACTTCCCCCCGAAGCGCAGGAATGCCTTCCCCCCGAGACGCCTTTGGCGTCTCCCCCCAAGGGGGGCGCACCCGGTGGCCTAGCAAAGCCGGATCCACGGGCGCCTTGATTTTTGCGTTGGCGCAGGCCGGCAATATGGCGTGGGCCCAGAGCACTCCGGTGGGCCTGTGGCAGAGCATCGACGATGCGACCAACAAGCCCAAGGCGGAAATCCGCATCCGTGAGTCAGCCGGCGTGTTGACTGGTGTGGTCGAGAAATCGCTGGCGCCGTCGGCGTCGCCGAACTGCGATCTCTGCACCGACGACCGCAAGGGTCAGCCCAAGCTGGGTATGGAGATCATCCGCGGCGCCCAGAAGGCCGAGGGCAAGGACGTCTGGGAGGACGGCAAGATCCTCGACCCCGACAACGGCAAGACCTACACGCTGCGCATGACCCCGCTGGAGGGCGGCAGCAAGTTGCAAATCCGGGGCTATATCGGCCCCTTCTACCGTACCCAGATCTGGGTCCGTGTGCAGTAAACAAGGAAGACATTCATGTCGCGTTTTCAAGTCAAAAAAGTCGCCGTGCTCGGCGCCGGCGTGATGGGCGCGCAGATCGCCGCCCACCTCGTCAATGTCAAGGTGCCGGTCGTGTTGTTCGACCTGCCGGCCAAGGAAGGCCCGAAGAGTGGCATCGCCCTCAAGGCCATCGACAACCTGAAGAAGCTCAAGCCGTCCCCGCTGGGCGTGGCCGACGATGCCAGCCTGATCCAGGCCGCCAATTACGAAGAGCATCTGGCGCAGTTGAAGGATTGCGACCTGATCATCGAGGCCATTGCCGAGCGCATGGACTGGAAGCTCGATCTCTACAAGAAGATCGCGCCCCATGTTGCTAAGCACGCCATCGTGGCCTCCAACACCTCGGGCCTGTCGATCACCAAGCTGTCGGAGGCACTGCCGGAAGAAATCAAGCCGCGTTTCTGCGGCATCCACTTCTTCAACCCACCACGCTACATGTACCTGGTGGAACTGATCGCCACGCCGACCACGCAGCCAGCCATCCTCGACCAGTTGGAGACCTTCGTCACCAGCGGTCTGGGCAAGGGCGTGGTGCGCGCCAAGGACACGCCCAACTTCATCGCCAACCGCATCGGCATTGCCGGCATGTTGGCCACCATGAAGGAGGTTGAAAATTTCGGCCTCAGCTATGACGTGGTGGATGACCTCACCGGCAAGAAGCTCGGACGTGCCAGCTCGGGCACCTTCCGCACCGCCGACGTGGTGGGCCTGGACACCATGGCCCACGTCATCAAGACGCTGCAGGACAATCTGGACGAGAAGAGCGATCCGTTCTACGGCAGCTTCGGTACACCCGAGGTGCTCAAGACCCTGCTCGAGATGGGCAACCTGGGCCAGAAGAGCAAGGCCGGTTTCTACAAGAAGGTCGGGCGCGACATCCTGCGCTTCGACTTGGCGGGCAAGGAATACGTGCCGGGCGGCCAGAAGGCCGATGCCGTGTACGAGCGCATGCTCAAGAAACCGGCTGGCGAACGCCTGAAGTTGTTGCGCAACAGCGAAGGCGCCCAGGGCCAGTTCCTCTGGGCCATCCTGCGCAACAGTTTCCATTACGCTGCCGTGCATCTGGCCGCGGTGGCCGACACGGCGCGCGACGTTGACCAGGCCATGCGCTGGGGCTTCGGCATGAAGCAGGGCCCGTTCGAGCTCTGGCAGGAAGCCGGCTGGCTGGAGGTGGCCAAGATGATCCAGGAGGACATCGATGCCGGCAAGGCCTTGTGCAAGGCGCCGCTGCCCCAATGGGTGTTCGACGGTCCGGTGGCCAAGGCCGGTGGCGTGCACACGCCCGAAGGTTCCTTCAACCCGACGACGGGCAAGTTCGAGCCGCGTCGCCAACTGCCGGTTTATGTGCGTCAGCATTTCCCCGAGAGCGTGTTGGGCGACGGCAGTGTGAAGTACCAGGCCGCCGGCAAGACGCTGCAGGAAAACAGCGGTGTCCGACTGTGGACCTTGGACAACGAGGTGCTGATCGCCAGCATCAAGACCAAGATGCACGCCATCAGCCCGGATGTGGTTGAGGGCCTGATGCAGGGCATCGAGCTGGCGGAGAAAGACTACCAGGGCATGGTGATCTGGTCGGGCGACGAGCCCTTCAGTGTCGGCGCCGACCTGCAGGCCATGTTGCCGGCCTTCATGGTGGCCGGTGTCGGTGCCGTTGAGGGCGCCGAGCACGAGATGCAGACCATGATGTTGCGCTTGCGTTATGCCGGCGTGCCGGTGGTGTCGGCCATTCGTGGCATGGCGTTGGGCGGTGGCTGCGAACTGGCCGTGCACTCGGCACGCCGCGTCGTCGCCATGGAGTCGTACATCGGCCTGGTCGAGGTGGGCGTGGGCCTGATCCCGGGTGCCGGTGGCCTGACCTACATCGCGCGCCGCGCCGCCGAGAATGCGGCCGCTTCCACCGGCAAGGACATCCTGCCGTTCCTGACCGAAGGCTTCACCGCCGCGGCCATGGCCAAGGTGGGCACCAGCGCGCTGGAATCGCGCAAGCTGGGCTACCTGCTGGAGAGCGACATCATCGTGCCGAACAAGGACGAGCTGCTGTTCGTGGCGCTGAACGAAGCCAAGTCCATGTACCAAGGCGGCTGGCGCGCGCCGCACAAGCGCCTGTTCCCGGTGGCCGGCCGCAGCGGCGTGGCCACCATCAAGGGCCAGCTGGTCAACATGCGTGACGGCGGCTTCATCAGCCAGCACGATTTCCACATCGCCAGCCTGATCGCCAACGTGGTGTGCGGCGGCGACGTGGATCCCGGCACGCTGGTGTCCGAGGAGTACCTGATGACGCTGGAGCGCCAGGCGTTCTGTTCGCTCATCGTGCATCCCAAGACGCAGGAACGCATCATGGGCATGCTGAGCACCGGCAAGCCCCTGCGCAACTGAACGGCAAGACAGGCTAAAGAGGAATTACCATGAAACAAGTTCAAGACGCCTACATCGTTGCCGCCACGCGCACACCCATCGGTCGTTCGCACCGCGGTTTCTTCCGCAACACCCGTCCTGACGACCTGCTGGCCACCACGCTGAAAGCCGCGCTGGCCCAGGCGCCGGGGCTGGATCCGGCTGCCATCGAGGACATCGTGTGCGGCTGCGCCATTCCCGAAGCCCAGCAGGGCCTCAATGTGGCGCGCATCGGCGCCGTGCTGGCCGGCCTGCCGACCAGCGTCGGCGGCATCACCGTCAACCGCTTTTGCGCCTCCGGCCTGTCGGCGGTGCAGATGGCGGCCGACCGCATCCGTGTCGGCGAGTCCGACGTCATGATCGCCGCCGGCGTGGAAAGCATGAGCATGGTGCCCATGATGGGCAACTCGCCTTCGCTGTCGCCCTCGATCTTCGAGCGCGACGGTGACGTCGGCATTGCCTACGGCATGGGCCTGACGGCCGAGAAGGTGGCGCAGCAGTGGAAGGTCAGCCGCGACATGCAGGATGCCTTTGCGCTGGAGTCGCATCTGCGCGCCATCCGCGCGCAGCAGGCCGGCGAGTTCACGGCCGAGATCACACCGATCGAAGTCACCGACCGCAGCGCCAACCTGGCCAGCGGCGAGGTGGTCGCCAAGTCGCGCACCGTCAACCTCGACGAAGGTCCGCGCGCCGACACCACGCTTGAGGCGCTGGGCAAGCTCAAGACCGTGTTCGCGGCGCGTGGCTCGGTCACGGCCGGCAACAGCTCGCAGACCTCGGACGGCGCCGGTGCGCTGATCCTGGCCAGCGGCGATGCGGTCAAGCGCTTCGGCCTCACGCCGCTGGCGCGTTTTGTCAGTTTCGCTTCGCGTGGTGTGCCGCCCCACATCATGGGCATTGGCCCGATCGAGGCGATTCCCGCCGCGCTGCGTGCTGCTGGCCTGAAGCAGGACGACATCGACTGGTTCGAGCTCAATGAGGCGTTTGCTGCGCAATCGCTGGCCGTGGTCAACAGCCTGGGCCTGGACCCGGCCAAGGTCAATCCCATGGGTGGCGCGATTGCGCTGGGCCACCCGCTGGGGGCTACCGGTGCCATCCGTTCCGCCACCGTGGTGCATGCACTGCGCCGCCACAACAAGAAATACGGCATGGTGACCATGTGCGTGGGCATGGGGCAGGGCGCCGCCGGTATTTTCGAGCGCGTCTAAGACATCGATGAAGGCCACCGCAGAGTGGCCTTTTTTAATGACAGCGAGGAGCAAGACATGAGGACCGAAGTCATTCAGGTGAGTGACGGCGCGAAACTCAGGGCCCGCATCTATGAGCCGGCTGGCCCGATCCAGGGCAGCGTGGTGATCGGCGGGGCCATGGGCGTGCGGCAGGATTTCTATGCGGCATTTGCGCAGTGGCTGGCGGGCCAGGGCTGGCGTGTGACCACGTTTGACTACCGCGGTTCGGGTGACTCCGTGCCGGACACGCCGCATGGCCGCCTGCGCGGCTTCAAGGCGAACCTGTACGACTGGACACGCGACTACGAAACCGTGATCGACCACGCCCACGCGGCGCAGCCGGACCGGCCGCTGTACCTGCTGGGCCACAGTCTGGGGGCGCAGCTGCCGGGCCTGCTTGGCAACCAGCACAAGGTCAGCGGCCTGCTCAGCGTGGCCGCGGGCAGCGGCTACTGGCGCGAGAACGCACCGCAGCTCAAGCGCATCGTGCCCTACTTCTGGTTCTTCATCGTGCCGCTGGCAACCCGTCTGTGCGGCTATTTCCCGGGCCGCAAGCTGAAGATGGTGGGCGATTTGCCGGCCGGTGTCATGCTGCAATGGCGCAAGTGGTGCCTGAACCCGCGCTACAGCGTGGGGGCGGAAGGCGAAGCAGCGAGGCAAGCTTATGCCAGCGCGACTTTCCCGGTGCTGGCGCTGTCCATTACCGACGATGAACTAATGACCTTGCGCGGCACGCAGAGCCTCATCAACCTGTATGAGAACGCGCCACGCGACATCCGGTGCATTGCCCCGGAAGACCTGTCCGTGCGCCGGATTGGCCACTTCGGAGCATTCTGGCCCGAGCACGAGATGATGCTCTGGCCGAGGATGGGGCAGTGGCTGGCGAGCTTGGCTCGCCAGACTGCGATATGAGTCGGGTGGTTCCTCCGGCATGAACAAGCTCTTATCAGATGACATGAATAAGAGCAAAGAATCTACTTCCAGATGGAGACTGCGCTGCAACAGCCTAACTTCTTTTTTTGCAGACTTTGTCTGCTCATCGGGTGATTGATTTTTGCCCGATCAATGACTCTTGTCTACGCGCAAGAAGGGCGAGAGGAAAGTGCGCATTCGAGTCTGCATGGCGAATGCTATTCTATGTATTTCCGATGAATAGCGATTCACAATAAGCGTAATTGCTGCCGTGAGGTGGTGCTGGAAGACCGTCGGTTTGGATTTGGATGATGCCCTTTGGGCTCATGCAAAATATGGACGATGCTATCCTGCTGGTTACGTCGTCATGGCTCATGAACACAAAACTTAATATTTTTGAAATATGCTTCTAAGAAAGCAGTTGGCAATCTATTTTTTGACGATTTCGTCAGCACTCCTGATTGCCATTTGGCCATTCCCTGGAACCATGGCCTTGAGGAATATTATTCTGGTCGTTGGGGTGGTGTCTTCCCTTTTTTGGATGAGGGGGTATTTCCGCCATTTTATGAAATTGGAGTTCTATCCTGTTTGGATGATGGTTCTATTTTTCGTTTGGGTGATATTTCATTACTATGTTTTTGGGATGAATCCGGAAGAGCAATTGTATGAGTTGAAAGGAATCTGGTTAAGAACTTTTCTTTCTACGCTAATTGGGGTCGGTTTAGGCTTGGGGTTGGCGGTGGTCGATGATTTTCGAGTGTCCAGAAATGTTGAATTGATAATAATTGCCGGGTTCTTTGGGGTGCCATTCATGTTCCTCATTAGATATCTGTATGAAATCTATATAACAGGTAGTGTTTGGCACGAAAATTTCTTTATGTATCCGTATCTCTCAAAGGTTCCGATAGCGATCTTTGGTGGAATGATGTTGCCGTTGGTTTTGATTAGGGTTCTTCGGAATACGAGTTCTGAAGAACATTGGGGCGCCAATGGAATTGCGGCGGCAGGCCTCTTTTTGTTTCTCTTTGCCGCCTTCTTTTCCAGTGCGAAGAATGCTTTTTTGATTTTTTCTCTTGTTGCTATCTTATTTCTCTGGGGTATGCCGTGGCGATATTTTTTTAAAAGTGGACTGAGACCCAGTCTCTGGATGGGTGCCATAGGTGGCGGAGTGATCGCTTTGGTCTTTGCTGTTTTTATTAAGCACGTAGAGTCTTACGATGCGTGGAGAAACCCTCTGGCGGACATCAGGGTGGCGGTTGATATTGATAACAACCAGCGTTGGAAAGTGGGTCTTGATGCCCCTTTGCCTCAGAATGAGTATGGGGTTCCTGTCAGTATTACGCTCTATGAGCGCACCGCTTGGATTGTCGCGGGAGTGCGTTTGATTCGCGAGAATCCCATGGGGTATGGTTTATTGAGCCATTCTTTCGGTCCGTTGGCGCAGGCGAAATGGCCTGATTTCAAGACGCCTAACGCAAGTGGGAAAACAAAGGGGGCAACTCACAGTGGCTGGGTGGACTTTACCTTAGGCCTTGGCATTCCCGGTCTGTTGTTGGTAGTCATTCCATTGTTGGTTAGTGTCACGAGGTCCTTCTGTTATTCGAGTTATTGGAGTTATTATGTGAGATGGTGTGGTGTAGTGATTGCCGTTGCTTATCTTACGTCGGAGGCGGCAGCTGATCATTTTATTGAGTTGCTTTTCTTCATGCTGGCCTGGTTTAGTGCTTATATGAGCTCCATGAAGATCTATAAAGAAATTCGTAGTTGATTTGCTTTGAGGTGGCTTGGTAATAACTACTTTATTGCTTTCCGTGTATGTGCAATGCGTTAATAACTTTGGGTTAACAATATGTCCGATATATTGGTTCATGTCGAGGATGGAGTCTTTACATTAAGTTTCAACCGCCTTGAGCGCAAGAACTCCATCACCTCGGCCATGTACGCCGCCATGGCGGATGCCGTTGAGCAGGCCGCGGCCGATGCGGCTGTGCGTGTGCTGGTGATCCAGGGCCATGAGACGGTGTTCAGTGCCGGCAATGACATTGGCGACTTCCTGAACCAGCCGCCTGCCACCGCAGATGCCCCGGTGTTTCGTTTCCTGCGTGGCATTGCCGGCTTCCCCAAGCCGGTGATCGCGGCCGTCAGCGGTCCGGCGGTGGGCATCGGCACCACGCTGCTGTTCCATTGCGATCTGGTCTACGCCGGTGACAATGCCGCGTTTTCCATGCCCTTCGTGAACCTGGGCCTGTGCCCGGAGGCTGCGTCCAGTCTGCTGGTGCCGCAGATGTTCGGTTACCACCGTGCCGCCGAGGCGCTGCTGCTGGGCGAGCCCTTCATGGCCGAAGCCGCACTGGAGGCTGGCCTGGTCAACCGCGTGCTGCCGCCCACCGAGGCCAACGGCTACGCCCAGGCGCAGGCGCGCAAGCTGGCCGCCAAGCCGCTGTCAGCGCTGATCGAGACCAAGCGCCTGATGAAGCAGGGGCAGGCAGCGCGCGTGCTGGAGCAGATGGCAGAGGAAGGTGCGAGTTTCGGGCGCATGCTGCGCGAGCCGGCGGCACGCGAAGCCTTCACGGCCTTCATGGAGAAGCGCAAGCCGGACTTCAGCAAGGTCTGAAGCCCCGCAAGCGGGTCCGATCCGTCAGAACGGCAGCGTTTCCACTCCAAGCGTTGTCCTGATTCCTCCACACTGCAAGCGCCGCCATGAACAAGCGTCTTTCTGCCGAGCCCGTGATCGAATTCGAAGAAGAGTTCGTGGCCGGTCTCAAGCTGATCTTTGAAGAAAAGATCGCCTTCAACCAGGTGCTGGGCCTCAAGATCACCTCGCTCAAGCCGGAATGCGTGGTGGCAAGCATCGAGATGCGGCCGGCGTTGATCGGCCATTACGGCCACAGCCGCATCCACGGCGGCGTCATCAGCGCCGGGCTGGATGCCATGGGCGGCCTGGCGGTGATGGCCGCCATCGGCGCACGTCACATGGACGAGTCGCCGCTGCAGCGGCTGCACCGCTTCGGCAAGCTCGGCACCATCGACCTGCGGATCGACTACCTGCGCCCCGGCATTGGCGAGCACTTTGAGTTGCGCGCCGAAGTGCTGCGCCTGGGGTCGCGTGTGGCCACCACACGCATGGAGTTTTTCGGGCCGGACGGCAAGCTGCTGTCGGCCGGCGCGGCCGCCTACATCGTCTCGTAGGTACGGTTGCTGCGGGCTCAGGCCTGCGGCCGCGGAATCTCGCGTGGCTTGCCCTGGTCGTCGATGGCGACATAGGTCAGGCTGGCCTCCGTCACCTTGACGAACTGGCCCTGGGCACGGAAGCGCTCGGCATAGACCTCGACCTTGACCGTCATGGAGGTGCGGCCCAGGCGCGTGAGCTTGGAATAGAACGACAGGATGTCGCCCACCCGCACCGGCTGCTTGAAGATGAATTCGTTGACCGCCACGGTGGCCATGCGGCCATCGGCGTAACGCGCCGGGATCACCGAGCCGGCCAGGTCAACCTGGGCCATGACCCAGCCGCCGAAGATATCGCCATTGGCATTGCAGTCGGCCGGCATGGGGATGACCTTGAGGACCAGCTCCTCGTCGGAGGGCGGCTGGATCGGGGCGGAACTTGAAATCACGGACATAGGGGAAAATCTCAAAAAATAACCAGTTCGGATTGTCCTCTATGCGCCGCTTTGGCGATACCGCCCTCACACCTCCCGCCAGCACGCCCTCCCAACCGGGCGTACCGCATTCCGACTGGGGCACGCTCCAGCGCCTGTTTCCCTACCTCTGGCAGTACAAGTGGCGGGTGATGGCCGCACTGGCCTTCATGGTGGGGGCCAAGCTGGCCAATGTCGGGGTGCCGCTGCTGCTCAAGAACCTGGTGGACACCATGGACATCAAGCCGGGCGACGCGGTTGCCGTGCTGGTGGTGCCGGTGGGGCTGCTGCTGGCCTATGGTGCGTTGCGCCTGGCCACGTCGCTGTTTGCCGAGTTGCGCGAACTGGTGTTTGCCAAGGCCACCCAGGGCGCGGCGCGCAGCATCGCCCTGCAGACGTTCAGCCACCTGCATGCCTTGAGCCTGCGTTTCCATCTGGAGCGCCAGACCGGCGGCATGACACGCGACATCGAGCGCGGTGTGCGCGGCATCGAGTCGCTGATTTCCTATTCGCTCTACAGCATTGTGCCGACGCTGATCGAGGTGGCGCTGGTGCTGAGCATCCTGGCCGTCAAGTTCGATGTCTGGTTTGCCTGGATCACCCTCGGTGCCCTGGCGGGCTACATCCTGTTCACGGTGACGGTGACCGAGTGGCGCACCCAGTTCCGCAAGCAGGCCAACGAATTTGACTCGGCAGCACACAGCAAGGCCGTGGATTCGCTGCTCAACTATGAAACCGTCAAGTACTTCAACAACGAGGATTTCGAGGCCCGACGCTATGACGAGAGCCTGATGCGTCTGCATCAGGCGCGGCTCAAGAGCCAGTCCACCCTGAGCCTGCTCAACACCGGGCAGCAGCTCATCATCGCCATCAGCCTGGTGGCCATGCTGTGGCGCGCCACGCAGGGCGTGGTGGATGGGCACATGACGCTGGGTGACCTGGTCATGGTCAATGCCTTCATGATCCAGCTCTACATCCCGTTGAATTTCCTCGGTGTGATCTACCGCGAGATCAAGCAGAGCCTGACGGACCTGGACAAGATGTTCACGCTGCTGGAGCGCGAGCGCGAGGTGGCCGACGCCCCGGATGCACCGCCCTTGCAGGTCGATCAGGCCGATGTGCGCTTTGAGGACGTGAGTTTTGCCTATGATCCCTCGCGGCCGATCCTGCGTCACGTCAGCTTCGAGATCCCGGCTGGCAAGACGGTGGCCGTGGTCGGCCCTTCCGGCGCCGGCAAATCGACGCTGGCACGCCTGCTTTATCGCTTTTACGATGTAGGGGTTGTGCCCCCACAGGCGCCTGCTGCGCATGACGCCCTGCCCCCCGAGGGGGCTGTCGCCGACTTGGGGCGGCCCGGCGTCGGCGGGGGCCGCATCACGATTGGCGGCCAGGACATCCGCAAGGTGACGCAGGCCAGCCTGCGGCAAGCCATCGGCATCGTGCCGCAGGACACCGTGCTGTTCAACGACACGGTGGAATACAACATCGCCTACGGCCGTCCCGGCGCCAGCCGCGCCGAGGTGGAGGAGGCCGCGCGCGCGGCGCACATCCACGACTTCATCGCCGCTACGCCCAAGGGCTACGACACCATGGTGGGCGAGCGCGGCCTGAAGCTGTCCGGCGGCGAGAAGCAGCGCGTGGCGATTGCGCGCACCCTGCTCAAGAACCCGCCGATCCTGATCTTCGACGAAGCCACTTCGGCGCTGGATTCGGCCAACGAGCGTGCCATCCAGGCCGAGCTGCAAAGCGTGGCCCACAACAAGACCACGCTGGTCATTGCACACCGCTTGTCCACCGTGGTGGAGGCGCACGAGATCCTGGTGATGGAGGCCGGGCGCATTGTGGAGCGGGGATCACATGCCGAACTGCTGGCGCGCGGCGGGACCTATGCCCGCATGTGGGCCCTGCAACAGAGTTCGGAGTGATTTGGGTCTTTGGTGGCGTTGAATAAGCGCGACATGCTATTAAATCGATAGCGATTGGCGGTGTGAAGATCACTTGCGCAGTGCGGGGGCAGCTTCGGCGCCGACTTCACTGCCCGCGGTACATCCGTCCGAGTCTGGGCTTGGCATGCGGGTGATGATTTGCGCCGCATAATTTACCCATGGAAACCAAATGGCTGGAAGATTTCGTCAGCTTGGCGGAGACGCGCAGCTTCAGCCGTTCTGCGCAGTTGCGCCATGTGACGCAGCCCGCGTTTTCCCGCCGTATCCAGGCGCTGGAAGCCTGGGCCGGCACCGATCTGGTGGACCGCAGCTCCTACCCCACACGCCTGACACCCGCCGGTGAGACGCTGTACGGCCAATCGCTGGAAATGCTGCAAGCCTTGCAGAGCACACGCGCCATGCTGCGTGGGCACACCTCGGCGGGGCAGGATGTGATCGAGTTTGCGGTGCCGCATACCCTGGCCTTCACTTTTTTCCCGGCCTGGCTGTCGGGCCTGCGCGACAAGTTCGGCCCCATCAAGAGCCGCCTGATTGCGCTCAATGTGCACGATGCCGTGGTGCGGTTGGTCGAGGGTGGCTGCGACCTGCTGATCGCCTACCACCACCCCTCGCTGCCGTTCCAGCTCGATGCCGACCGCTACGAGATGGTCAGCTTGGGCGAGGAGGTCATTGCGCCTTATTGTCGTCCCGATGCCCAAGGCCAGCCGCTGTTTCCGCTGCCGGGGCAGGCGAGTCAGCCTTTGCCTTACCTCGGTTATGCCCCCGGGGCGTACCTGGGGCTGGTGGTGGACTTCATGCTCAAGCAGGCGAGTACGCCCATCCACCTGGACCGCGTGTACGAGACCGACATCGCCGAAGGGCTCAAGGCCATGGCGCTCGAAGGCCATGGCCTGGCTTTTCTGCCGCACAGCGCCGTGCGCAACGAACTGCAGGCCGGCAAGCTGGTTTGTGCCGCACCCGCCGGGCTGAAGGGCATGCAGATCACCATGGACGTGCGGGCCTACCGTGAAAAACCGGCTGCCCGCGAGGCCCACAAGGGGGCCCCGCACCGCACCGCGGCCACACCCAAGCGCACCGCCCAGGCCTTGTGGGACTACCTGCAGGTGCAACCCCTCACCGGCCAGGGCGCCGGCGCAAGCCCGTCGGCTTGAGCGGGGCGCACAGGCTTATTTCTTCCGTGCGGCGATCGATTTTTCCGCCAGGTTGACCAGATCGGCGCCGATCTGGTTTTTCCACTTGTCATACACCGGACGTGATGCCTTGATGAAGGTTTCGCGCTCTTGCGGGCTCAGGTGCGTGACGGTGACGCCGAACGCCGAGATGTCCTTGAGCATGGGCTGACCGGCTTCGATCAGGCCTTTGCGTGCGATGGCAATTTCTTCCTTGCCGGCATCAATGGCCGCCTGGCGCACGATTTCGCGGTCGGCCGGGGTCCACGAGTTCCAGATGTCCTTGTTGACCACGAACACCAGCGGATCGGCCATGTAGCCCCACATGGTGATGTACTTCTGGCCCACCGTGTGCATCTTCAGCCCGGTGAACAGGTACAGCGGGTTTTCCTGGCCGTCCACCGCGCCGCTGGCCAAGGCCGGCTGTGCATCGGCCCAGCTCATCTGGGTCGGGTTGGCGCCCAGGGTGGTGAAGAGGTCGGAAAACAGCGGCGAGCCGACCACACGGATCTTCAGGCCCTTGAGGTCCTGCGGCGAACGGATGGCGCGCTTGGAGTTGGTGATTTCGCGGTAGCCGTTTTCGCCCCAGGCCAGCGGCACCACGCCCGCCTGGTCCAGCACCTTGAAGATGCGTTGACCGACCTCGCCTTGCGTCAGCGCGTCGACCGCGGCGTAATCGGGCATCAGGAAGGGCAGCGAGAACAGGTTGAGCTGCTTGACCTGGGGCGACCAGTTGATGGTGGAGCCGACGGCCATGTCGATCACCCCTTGGCGCAGGGCGCTGAATTCCCGCGTCTGGTCACCCTGGATCAGGGACACGCCGGGGTAGAGCTTGATGTTGATGCGGCCCTGGGTGCGCTCGCGCACCTTGTTGGCCCACAATTCGCCGCCTTTGCCCCAGGGCAGGCTGGGCGGCAGCACCAGCGACATGCGGTATTCCGACTTGTAGGTCTGGGCAGGTGCCAGTGCCGGCAGTGCCAGGGCCGCAGCAGCAGCGGTGAGGCCAAGGAAGGTGCGAAGTTTCATGGGTTTGTCTCCGGGTTGAAAAACAGAACTCAGTAGCCCAGTGTGCGGGGCAGCCACAGCGCCAGCTCGGGGAAGACAATCACGGCCACCATGACCAGGGCCATGGCGAACAGCAGCCAGCCGACCCAGCGCACCGTTTCTTCCATGCGCACACGGGCGATGCGGCACGACACCATGAGGTTGACGGCCAGGGGCGGCGTGAACTGGCCCAGCGCCACCTTGAGCGTGAGGATGACGCCGAACCAGACGGGGTCCCATTGGTAGTGCTGCATGATGGGCAGGAGCAGCGGCACGAAGATCAGGAAGATCGACACGCCGTCGAGGAACATGCCCACCGTGATCAGCATGACGATCAGCAGCGCCAGGACGCCGTATTCGCCCAGCCCCGAATTCACAATGGCGTGGGTGATCGGGTCGATCACGCCCAGCGTGGAGAGCGAATAGGCGAAGATGCCGGCCAGCGACACCACCAGCAGGATCACGGCCGACAGCTCGCCCGATTCACGCAGGATCACGAACAGGTCGCGCACCCGGATCGTGCGGTGGATCACCATGCCGACGAACAGGCCGTAGAACACGGCCACCACCGCGGCTTCGGTCGGGGTGAACCAGCCCGCGCGCATGCCACCCAGAATGACCACCGGGGCTGCCAGCCCCCAGACGGCTTCACGCAGGCTCTTCCAGAACGGTGGGCGTGGCAGGCTGGCCTCCAGGGCGCCCATCTTGTGTTTGCGCGCCATCCAGACGGTCGGCACGATCAGGGCCATGCCGGCCAGGATGCCCGGTACCATGCCGGCGGCAAACAGCGCAGGCACCGAGGCGCCCGGCACCAGCACCGAGTAGACGATGAAGGCCACCGAGGGCGGGATCAGGATGTCGGTGGCTGCGGCCGCACCCACCACGCTGGCCGAGAAGGCTGCCGGGTAGCCGGCGCGCGCCATGGCCGCGATCATCACGCCGCCCACTGCGGCTGCGTTGGCCGGGCCGGAGCCCGAGATGCCACCCAGGAACATGGCCACGGCAATGGCGACCAGCGGCAGCATGCCGGGGCCGCGGCCGACGATGGCCACGGCAAAGTTCACCAGCCGCAGGGCCACGCCCGAGCGGTCAAAGATGGAGCCCACCAGCACGAACATGGGAATCGCCAGCAAGGGGTACTTGCCCAGGCCGGCGTAGAAGTTCTGCGGCAGGGCCAGCAGGCCGAACCATTGCGCGTCGGCATTGGCCACGCCGATGGCTGTGGCGCCGGCCAGGCCCAGGGCGGCACCGATCGGCACGCCCAGCAGCATCATGGCAATGAAGAGGAGGAAAAGCAGGGCGACGATCATGCGTCGTCCTCATCACGGCCGCGCCGGATGAACAGGCCGAGCGCGCGCAGCATGATCGCGATCGACAGCACCGGCAGCCAGATCGAATACCACCATTGCGGCACGCCGATGCCGGGGGAGGTCTCGCCAAAACGGTAGTCATCCCAGACCAGGCGCATGCTGAGGACGCCGATCAGCCCGAACAGCAGGGCCACCATCAGGGCGCCAAAGCGGGCCAGGGCCCGCTGACGCGATGCGGGGCCACTGTCGGCAAAGTACTCGATGCGGATATGCCGGTTGCGCGCCACGGCGGCCGAACCGGCCACCAGCGACAGCACGATCATCAGGAAGACCGAAAACTCCTCGGTCCAGGCGAACGACTGGTTGGTGAAGTAGCGCACCAGCACATTGGCAAAGGTGATCAGGGCCAAGGCGCCCATGACGATGACGGTGAGCCAGTCCTCGAGCTGGAGCGGCACACGGGTTGCCTCGTCGCGCTCGCTCATTTCTGGGGGTAATCCGGCCTCGCCTGGCGGGCCGAAATCAGAGGGCAGTGACATGGGGCTGGGGTTGTGATTTATTGTTCAACCATCTTAGCGGTGTATAGAATCAAATCCATCGCATTTGTCGACGCGTCGTCGGCACCCCACAAGGAGCATCCCATGAAGAAGCAGGTATTGGCCTTTTCCATTGCCATCTTGGCGGCCAGTGGTGCGTTGGCCCAAGCGAACAACACGCTTGCCAAGATCAAGGCTTCCGGCAGCGTCACCTTGGGTGTGCGTGAATCCTCAGGTCTGGGCTATACCCTGGGCAACGGCAAATACGTGGGCTTTCATACCGAGATGGGTGAGCGTGTCCTGGCCGACATCCAGAAGCAGCTCGGCCTGGCCAAGCTGGACATCAAGTACCAGCCGGTGACCTCGCAGAACCGCATCCCGCTGGTGACCAACGGCACGGTCGATCTGGAGTGCGGCTCCACCACCAACAACGCCGCGCGCCAGAAAGACGTGGCGTTCGCCGTGACCACGTATGTGGAAGAGGTGCGCATTGCCGTCAAGGCCAATTCGGGCATCCAGTCGATCAAGGACCTCAACGGCAAGAGTGTCGCCACCACCACCGGGACCACTTCGGTGCAGACCCTGCGCAAGCATGAGCGTGCGGGCGGCATCGATTTCAAGGAGGTGTACGGCAAGGACCACGCCGACAGCTTCCTGCTGCTCGAATCTGGTCGTGCCGACGCCTTCGTGATGGACGGCTCCATCCTGGCGGCCAACATCTCGAAGTCCAAGAACCCCAACGACTTCAAGATCGTCGGCGAGGTGCTGTCGGTCGAGCCGATTGCCTGCATGCTGCGCAAGGACGACCCGGCCTTCAAGAAGGCGGTGGACGACAGCATCAAGCGCCAGATCGCCGATGGCTCGCTGGCCAAGCTGTACGACCGCTGGTTCATGCAGCCGATCCCCCCGACCAACACCAAGGTGGGCCTGCCGCTGTCGGAGGCCACCAAGGCGGCCTGGGCCAACCCGAACGACAAGCCCATGGAAGACTACGCCAAGAAGTAAGCCGGCGCGTGCTGCCGAACCCCTTCGGCCCGATGGTTGAGGGGTATCGGGTTGACGCAGGTGGACGGCAACCGGAGCCCTGTCGATGAGAAGGAGGGGTGACACATGAGCTGGGATTGGCAGGTGTTCTGTGAAGACACCATGGAACGGGTGGCCGTGCAAGGCTGCTTTGGCAAGGACGGCGGTATCACCTACCTCGACTGGATGTTGTCGGCCTGGGGCTGGACCGTGTCGGTGTCACTGCTGTCGCTGTTGCTGGCACTGCTGTTGGGCGCGTTGATCGGGACACTGCGCACGCTGCCAGATCGTCCGCTGGTCGTGAAACTCGGCCATGCCTGGGTCGAGTTGTTTCGCAATATTCCGTTGCTGGTGCAGATCTTCCTCTGGTACCACGTGGTGCCCAGCATCTTCCCGGCCATGAAGGCGGTGCCGGGCTTTGTGCTGGTGGTGCTGGCGCTGGGGTTCTTCACTTCGGCGCGCATTGCCGAGCAGGTGCGCTCGGGCATCGAGACGCTGCCGCGCGGGCAGCGTTATGCCGGCATGGCCATGGGTTTCACCACTTTCCAGACCTACCGCTATGTGCTGTTGCCCATGGCGTTCCGCATCATCGTGCCGCCGCTGACCAGCGAGACCATGAACATTTTCAAGAACTCGTCGGTCGCGTTCGCCGTGTCGGTGGCCGAGCTGACCATGTTCGCCATGCAGGCGCAGGAGGAAACCTCGCGCGGCATCGAGGTCTACCTGGGCGTGACCGCCCTGTACATCATCTCGGCGTTTGCCATCAACCGCCTCATGGCCTTCATCGAGAAGCGCGCACGCGTGCCGGGTTTCATTGTCGCGGGCGGAGGGCATTGACAATGAACCTCCAGCTCGACCTCTCGTTCTACAACTGGGACCTGATCAGCAACTTCGTCCTCAAGGGGCTGTACTTCAGCCTGATGCTGACGCTGGTGGCCACGGTGGGCGGCGTGATCTTCGGTACCGTGCTGGCATTGATGCGCCTGTCGGGCAAGCCATGGCTCGATGCGCCCGCCACGATCTACGTCAACGGCATGCGCAGCATTCCGTTGGTGATGGTGATCCTGTGGTTCTTCCTGCTCATGCCGGCCCTCATCGGCCGCCCGATTGGCGCCGAGGTGTCCGCGGTGGTCACCTTCATTGCTTTCGAAGCTGCCTACTTCAGCGAAATCATGCGCGCCGGCATCCAGTCGATTCCGCGCGGTCAGGTGTTTGCCGGCCAGGCGCTGGGCATGACCTACGGCCAGAACATGCGGCTGGTGGTGCTGCCGCAGGCCTTGCGCAACATGCTGCCGGTGTTGCTGACGCAGACCATCATCCTGTTCCAAGACACCTCGCTGGTCTATGCCATCGGGGCCTACGACATGCTCAAGGGCTTCGAGGTGGCCGGCAAGAATTTCGGCCGCCCGATCGAGGCCTATCTGGCAGCGGCGCTGTTGTACTTCGTCATGTGCTACGCGCTGTCCTGGGCGGTGAAGCGGCTGCATCAGAAGATTGCCATCATCCGGTGACGGCGGGAAGGAATTGTCATGATTGAACTCAAGAACGTCTCCAAGTGGTACGGCAGCTTTCAGGTGCTGACCGATTGCTCTGCCAGCATCCGCAAGGGCGAGGTGGTGGTGGTATGCGGCCCGTCGGGTTCGGGCAAATCAACGCTGATCAAGACCATCAATGCGCTGGAGCCCTTCCAGCAGGGCGAGATCTGGGTTGACGGCGTGCCGGTGCACGACCCGAAAACCAACCTGCCGAAGTTGCGCAGCCGGGTTGGCATGGTGTTTCAGCATTTCGAGCTGTTTCCGCACCTGTCGGTGACGGAGAACCTCACGATCGCGCAGATCAAGGTGCTGGGACGCAGTCCGGATGATGCCAAGGTGCGCGGCCTGAAAATGCTTGACCGCGTCGGCCTGTCGGCACACAAGGACAAGTTCCCGGGCCAGCTCTCGGGCGGCCAGCAGCAGCGCGTGGCCATTGCGCGTGCGCTGTCCATGGACCCGATCGTCATGCTGTTCGACGAGCCGACCTCGGCGCTCGACCCCGAGATGGTGGGTGAGGTGCTCGATGTGATGGTGGGGCTGGCGCAGGAGGGCATGACCATGATGTGCGTGACGCACGAGATGGGCTTTGCGCGCAAGGTCAGCAACCGCGTCATCTTCATGGATGTCGGCGGCAGGATCCTGGAAGACTGCTCGCGCGAGGAGTTCTTCAACAACCCGGATGCGCGCCAGCCGCGGACCAAGGACTTTCTGAGCAAGATCTTGGGGCATTGAGAGCGTCCCCCTGAGCGGCTGCGCCGCTTCCCCCAAGGGGGACGCCGCCAGCAGCCCGGCTAAGCCGGTTCTGCGGCAGCCCTGGTCTGAGACCGAGAGTGGCGGTTTTGGGACAATAGCGTCATGACTTCGCAAATTACCATCACCCGCCCCGATGACTGGCATCTGCACGTGCGCGACGGCGAGCCGCTGGCCACTGTGGTGCCGCACACCGCAGCCCAGTTCGGCCGCGCCATCATCATGCCCAACCTGAAGCCGCCGGTGACCACCGCGCAGCAGGCGCTGGACTACAAGCGCCGCATCCTGGCTGCCGTGCCGGCAGGCATGGCGTTTGAGCCGCTGATGACGCTCTACCTCACCGACAATCTGCCACCGGACGAGATCCAGCGCGCCAAAGACGCGGGCGTGATGGCGGCCAAGCTCTACCCGGCGGGCGCCACCACCAACAGCGATGCCGGCGTGACCGACCTGCGCAAGACCTACAAGACGCTGGAAGCTATGCAGCGCGAGGGCCTGCTGCTGCTGGTGCACGGCGAGGTCACTTCGCCCGAGATCGACCTGTTCGACCGCGAGGCGGTGTTCATCGAGCAGCAACTGATGCCGCTGCGGCGCGACTTCCCCGAGCTGAAGATCGTGTTCGAGCACATCACGACGAAGGAGGCGGCGCAGTACGTGCAGGCCAGCGACCGTTACCTGGGCGCCACCATCACCGCTCATCATCTGCTCTACAACCGCAACGCCATCTTCACCGGCGGCATCCGGCCGCACTACTACTGCCTGCCGGTGCTCAAGCGCGAAGTGCACCGCCAGGCCCTGGTGGCGGCTGCCACCAGCGGTAACCCGAAGTTCTTCCTCGGCACCGACAGTGCGCCGCACCCGGTACACCTGAAAGAGCACGCCACCGGTTGCGCCGGCTGCTACACCGCGCATGCGGCGATCGAGATGTACGCCGAGGCATTCGATCTGGCGGGCGCGCTCGACAAGCTCGAAGGCTTTGCCAGCTTCCATGGCGCCGATTTTTATGGCCTGCCGCGCAACACGGGCACCATCACGTTGCGGCGCGAGTCGTGGACGCCGCCGGAGAGCTTCCCCTTCGGTCAGGCCGAGCTCAAGCCGCTGCGCTCCGGCGAGTCGCTGCCGTGGAGATTGGTGTGAGTGCGCGTGAACCTCTGCGGCCAGAGGCGCATATCGCGCTGCTGATTGATGCAGACAACTCGCCGGCTGCGAAGATCGACGTCATCCTGACCGAGCTATCCACTTTTGGTGTGACCAACGTGCGTCGCGCTTACGGGAACTGGAAGAAAAGCGAACTCAAGGGCTGGGAGGAAAAACTGCATGAGCATGCCATCCGCCCCATGCAGCAGTTCGACTATTCCAAGGGGAAGAATGCCAGCGACATGGCGATGGTGATCGATGCGCTGGAATTGCTGTACACGGACCGGCCCGATGCATTCGGCATTGTGTCGTCAGATGCTGATTTCACGCCGCTGGTGATGCACCTGCGCGCCAAAGGTGCCGCAGTCTACGGCTTTGGTGCCCAGAAAACACCTGAGCCTTTTGTCAATGCCTGCTCGCGCTTCCTTTATCTGGACAAGCTCGGTGCCGAAGTGGTGGCCGATTCGGGGGATTCCGCGCCCGCCGCACCATTGCGCGTGCCGACAGCACAACTCAAACAGGACGCCAAACTGGTGGGGTTATTACGCAATGCCGTGCAGGCGGCTGCCGATGAAAGTGGTTGGGCGCGTGTGGGGGCGGTGGGTCAGCAGATTGGCAACCAGGCTTCGTTCGATTCGCGTAACTACGGCTATGCCACGCTGACCAAATTGCTGGCGGCAACACAGCTATTTGAACTCGCCCATGAGGGCACATCGCAAGTGTCGGTGCGTGACAAACGCCAGCCCAAGGTGGTCCGTGCTGGATGAGCAACGGACTGGCTGATATCGACTGGCAGGCGCCTTGGCTGGCGCCGTACCGCCAGGTTGGAGAGCCGCTGGCGCAGCAGGTGATGCAGGGCGCCAGCTGTGCCGCGGCGCTGAACAGCTGTGCGGCCATGCCGGTGCGTTTCGTGCCACAGGCGGCATTACCCGATGGCATGGCCTACGAGCAGTACATCTTTGAGCAGGGCGGTGTGCCGACACGTGACGGCCTGCACGACTTCTTCAATGGCCTCATCTGGCAGCATTTCCCCTTGGCCAAACAACGGCTCAACCAGCTGCAGGCGGCGCAGATTGCGGCCGATGGCGTACAGGCGGTGCGCGGGCCGGTGCGCGATGCCATCACCGTGTTCGACGAGAACGCTGCCCTGCTGCACGCTCCCGATGCCTTGTGGGATGCCCTGGAGGCCCGGGACTGGCAGCGCCTGTTCCTCGATCTGCGGCCGCTGTGGGCGCAGGCTTCGCTGCTGCTGTTCGGCCATGCCTTGCTGGAAAAACTGGTTTATCCAAGAAAACCGATCACGGCCCACGTCTATCGTGCGCAAGGTGCTACTTATTTGATGGCAAATCTGGATGTCTGGCTGGCGCAAGATCTCACGGCAGACAAACTGGCGGGCAAGCCCTTCGTGCCGCTGCCGGTGCTGGGTGTACCCGGCTGGTGGCCGGCCAATGGCGAGCCGGCCTTCTACGACGACGCGCAGGTGTTTCGCCCGGCCCGCGCCGCGGCGCATCCCGTATCATCCGGCAGCCGGTGAATCAAATGGCCACAGGTGATGGGGACTTTTCCCGTCTGTGCCTTGATTTCCATCGTTCCGCCCTTACCATTCGCGCCATCGGCCTGCAAATGACGGGCTGTTGTAGAAGGAAAGCATGAAACGCATTGTTCTGTTTGTTCTGACCAATCTTGCGGTGGTGCTGGTGCTGGGCATCGTGGCCAGTCTGCTGGGGGTCAACCGCTATCTCACGGCCAATGGCATGAACCTGGGGGCCTTGCTTGGTTATGCCTTGGTCATGGGTTTTGGCGGCGCCATCATTTCGCTGCTGATCAGCAAGCCGGTGGCCAAGTGGAGTGCCGGTGTGCGCGTGATCGAGCAGCCGCAGTCGCCCGATGAGGCCTGGATTGTCAACACCGTGCAGAAGTTCGCCGACAAGGCCGGCATCGGCATGCCCGAGGTCGGCATTTTCGAAGGCGAGCCCAATGCCTTTGCCACCGGGGCCTTCAAGAACTCGGCGCTGGTGGCCGTGTCTACCGGTCTGCTGCAGGGCATGACGCGCGAAGAGGTGGAAGCCGTCATCGGCCACGAGGTGGCCCACATTGCCAACGGTGACATGGTCACCATGACGCTGATCCAGGGGGTGATGAACACGTTTGTGGTGTTCCTCAGCCGTGTCATCGGTTATGCGGTGGACAGCTTCCTGCGCAAGGGCGACGACCGCGATAGCGGCCCCGGCATCGGCTACTTCGTGACGACCATCGTGCTCGACATTGTGTTGGGTTTCCTGGCCGCCATCATCGTGGCCTGGTTCTCGCGCCAGCGCGAGTTCCGCGCCGATGCCGGCTCCGCGCAACTGCTGGGCCGCAAGCAGCCCATGATCAATGCGCTGGCGCGCCTGGGCGGCCTGCATGCCGGTGAGCTGCCCAAGAGCATGGCGGCCATGGGCATTGCTGGCGGCATCGGCCAGCTGTTCTCGACACACCCGCCGATCGAAGAGCGCATCGCGGCGCTGCAAAACGCCCAAGGCTGAGCAAGAACATCCTGCTCCTGATGCAACCCGGCCGGACTGCTCAGTCCGGCCGGGTTTTTTTGTGCCCTGGCATCTTGGGGCAAGACCACTTGCGCTCGCGGATGGGTCTCTCCACAATGGGGTCGACTGAAGCAGACAAACAACTTGTTCGGAGGCCGCGTTGCAAGACAAGAGCCCCATGCCCCAGGCCTACCGCGGGTTCGCGCAGGCAACGCGCCGCGTTCCGGCATGGCTGCGCCATGTCTTCGCCATGGGGTTCATGGCACGTCTGTTTTCGGGGCTGTTGCTGCTCAATCTGCTGGTGATCGCACTGGCCGTCTGGGCGCTTTTTGAGAGCCGTCTCAAATACGAGGAGCGCGCGGCCAGCGAAGTCCAGAACCTGGCCCTGCTGCTTGACCATGACATCGCGGCTTCCCTCCGCGAAACCGACCTGTCCTTGCGGGCCACCCTCATGGAGGTTGAACGCAACATGGCGTCTGAGCGGCGCGATGACCAAGCCCTGAACTTTTTCATCGAACAGCAGCTGTTCCAGCACCCTGACCTGGACGGTCTGCGTGTGACGGACGTGCAGGGGCGCATGACGCACGGGACCGGTGTATTGCCGGGCTCCCAGCTGATGGTGGCGGATCGCGACTACTTTGTGCGTTTGCGCGAGCAGCCATACGCCGGACTGGTGGTCGGACAGCCGGCATTGGGGCGCATCAGCGGCAAGTGGGTCATCAACCTGGCGCGGGCCATCCGCACACCAGAGGGCCGCTTTGCCGGTGTGGTGGTTGGCTCAATACCGGTGGCGCGTTTCAGCAGCGCCTTTGCCACCTTGACACTGGGACCTGGGGATTCGTTCACATTGTTCAACAGCGACATGCGCGTCGTGACCCGCCATCCGGAGGTGCCGACGGTGGCGACCTTGGTGGGGATGAAGTTCGGTTCGCCAGCCCTGCAAAGCCTGGTGCGTTCCGAGGCGGTCGAAGGCAGTTACCAGGCCGTCTCCAGCATTGATGGCGTGCACCGGGTCTTCGCCTACCGCAAGGTGAGGGGTGTGCCGCTGCACATTGTGGCGGGCTTGTCGACGGCGGTGGCTCTGGCCGGTTGGCGTCAGGAGGCCTTGAAGGCGATGGGGCTGGTCGGGGTTTTTGTGCTGGCCACGCTGGTGCTGTCGTGGTTCATCTGCCAGGTCTGGCGCCAGCAGGCGCAGGCTGTGGCGGCCTTGCGGTCCGTCAACCGGACGCTGGATGCTGAAAAGTACTTGAACCAGACCATCATCCAGAGTTCGCCGTTTGCCATCTACACACGCAACCAACAGGGCCTGGTGACGGCCTGGAACCTGGCCGCGGAAAAACTGTTCGGCTGGCGCGCCGAAGAAGTCTTGGGCAAGCCTCTGTTGAGTGTGCCGATCGGTAAAGAGGCGGAAACACGGGAGTTGCGTGAGCGCGTCTTGCGTGGCGAGAGCATCATCCAGTTCGAGGTGCAGCGGCAGAAGCGCGACGGTACGGTGTTCGAGCTGAGCACCACCATGGCGCCTCTGCGCGGTTCTTCGGGTGAGATCGACGGCTATCTGGCTATTGCCACCGATGTCACGGCGCGCAAGCAGGCCGAACGACAGATCGAATTCCTCGCCTACCGCGACGTCCTGACCGGCCTGCCCAACCGTCTGTTGCTGCACGATCGGTTCACGCAGGCCATCGCCTACGCGGATCGTGCCGGTTTGCGTGTGGCGCTGCTGTTCATCGATCTGGACAACTTCAAGACCATCAATGATTCGCTGGGGCATGCCGTAGGGGATGCCCTGCTCAAGGAGATCGCGCTGCGTCTGGGGGCCTGCGTGCGCGAGACCGACACCATCAGCCGGCAAGGCGGCGACGAGTTCCTCATCGTGCTGCCCGATCTGTCCGACACCGATGCCATCAGCCCCGTGCTGGCCAAGATCCGCGAGCAATTGCACGCTCCGTTCGAGCTCGATGGACATGAGCTGACCACGTCGGCTTCCATCGGCATTGCCATCTACCCGAGCGACGGCCGAGATTTCGAGACCCTGCTGAAAAAAGCCGACACCGCCATGTATCAGGCCAAGGACGCCGGGCGCAACAGCTACCGTTTCTTTGACGAGCAGATGAACGTCAAGGCGGTTGAGCACCTCAGCCTCAAGACCGGCCTGCGCCGGGCCCTGGACCGCGGCGAGTTCGAACTGCACTACCAGCCTCAGATTGATCTGGGTACTGGCAAAGTGATCGGGGCCGAGGCCTTGTTGCGCTGGCGCCATCCCGAACTGGGCCTGGTGTCGCCAGCCCGCTTCATCCCGGTGGCCGAAGACAGCGGCTTGATCGTGCCGATCGGCGAGTGGGTGATCCAGGAGGCCTGCCGCCAGGGGGCGGCGTGGAAGCAGGCGGGGTTGCCGCCACTGGTGATGGCGGTCAACCTGTCCGCGGTGGAATTCAAGCGCGGCGATGTCGAGCACAAGGTGATGCGCGCCTTGCAGGACAGTGGACTCGATCCGCACTGCCTGGAGCTGGAGCTGACCGAGTCGATCCTGATCCACAACACCGAGCAGGTGCTGGCCACGGTGCAGCGTCTCAAGCTGCTGGGGGTGAAACTGTCGATCGATGATTTCGGCACCGGTTATTCCAGCCTGTCCTACCTGAAACGCTTCGAGGTGGACAAGCTCAAGATCGACCAGTCCTTCATCCGCGATCTGGCCTCCGATCCGGATGATGCGGCCATCATCCGTGCCATCATCCAGATGGCGCGCAGCCTGAACCTGCGGACCCTGGCCGAAGGGGTGGAGAATGGCGATATGCTGGTGCGGCTGCGCGACTTCGCGTGCGACGAAGCCCAGGGCTACTTCTTTGCCCGGCCCATGCCAGCGCAGGACTTCGTCGAGTTTGTCGGGCAGTGGGGTGGCCACCAGTTGCTGATGGAGGGAGATTGGGTCATATGAAAAAACGTCACTTGCGGACCTTGCGGCTGCTGCCGCTTTGCTTGGCCATGCCGTTGGCCTGGGCCCAAACCACCCCCGACTGCGAACAGGCCTGGAAGGCGTACAACGAATTCAAGGAGCGCACGGTGATGGAGGAGTCCCAGTACCCGTTGACGGTGCAGGGTGCGGCCGTGCGTGCTGCTTGCGGCACTGATGCGTTGCCGGCGCCGCCTTGGGCCGATACGCCGCCACCGCCACAGGTGCGCAAGCGCAAGCCCCTACCGCCGCCTCCGCCGCCACGTGCCCCTTAGCTGCTTGGCTGCAGGTCGAGCGCCAGTGCCTCGGCCACCTTGATGCCGTCCACCCCTGCCGACAGAATGCCGCCGGCATAACCCGCACCTTCGCCGGCCGGGTAGAGGCCGCGCACATTCAGGCTTTGCAGGTCTTCACCGCGCGGGATGCGCAGTGGTGAGGAGGTGCGTGTCTCCACGCCGGTGAGCACGGCGTCCTTCATGTCAAAGCCCTTGATCTTCTTGCCGAAGGCCGGCAAGGCTTCACGGATCGCTTCAATGGCGTAGTTTGGCAGGGCGGTGGCCAGGTTGCCCAGGTGCACGCCCGGTTTGTAGGAGGGCAGCACGCTGCCGAAGTCGGTGGACGGCTGGTTGGCGACGAAGTCGCCCACCAGCTGGCCCGGCGCTTCGTAGGTGCCGCCGCCCAGCACGTAGGCATGGGCTTCCAGCTTGCGCTGCAGCACGATGCCCGCCAGTGGGTGCGGCTGGGGCGGTTGTTGGCGTGCCATATTGGCCGCCTGCTGCGCGTAACGGGTACCGTCTTCTGGGCCGAAGGCGGCCTGCCAGTCAGCCGCGTCATCCACGCCGTTCGGATAATCGACCGGCTCGATGCCGACCACGATGCCGGCGTTGGCGTTGCGCTCGTTGCGCGAGTACTGGCTCATGCCGTTGGTCACCACGCGGCCCGGCTCCGAAGTGGCCGCCACCACTGTGCCGCCGGGGCACATGCAGAAGCTGTAGACGGCGCGGCCGTTTTTCGCGTGGTGCACCAGCTTGTAGTCGGCGGCGCCCAGCAGCGGGTGGCCTGCGTGCTTGCCCCAGCGTGCACGGTCGATCACGCTTTGCGGGTGCTCGATGCGAAAGCCCACCGAGAACGGTTTGGCCTGCATGGCCACGCCACGGTCGAACAGCATGGCAAAGGTGTCGCGTGAGCTGTGGCCCAGTGCCATCACCACGTGCGAGGCCTTCAACTCGTAGGACTGGTTGGTGCTGAGGTCCAGGATGGTGAGGCCGCGCAGCTGTTTGCCTTTGGGTGTCTCTTCAATCTTCACATCGGTGACGCGTTGCTGGAAGCGGATTTCGCCGCCCAGCGCGATGATCTGCTCGCGGATGCTCTCCACTACCTTGACCAGCTTGAAGGTGCCGATGTGCGGGTGTGCTTCCACCAGAATCTCAGCCGGTGCGCCGGCCTGCACGAACTCGTTCATCACCTTGCGGCCCAGGTGGCGCGGGTCCTTGATCTGGCTGTAGAGCTTGCCGTCACTGAAGGTGCCGGCGCCGCCTTCGCCGAACTGCACGTTGGACTCCGGGTTCAGCACCTGCTTGCGCCACAGGCCCCAGGTGTCCTTGGTGCGTTGGCGCACCGTGGTGCCGCGTTCGATCACGATCGGCTTGAAGCCCATCTGCGCCAGGATCAATGCCGAAAAAATGCCGCAGGGGCCGAAGCCCACCACCACCGGGCGCTCCTTCAGGTCGGTCGGCGCCTGTGCCACCGGATGGTAGGCCAGATCGGGCGAGGGGCCGATGTGCGGGTGGCCGGCAAACTTGTCCAGCAGGCTGGCTTCGAGCGCTGGATCCAAGTCTACATCCACGATATAGACCTGCAGCAGATCGGCCTTGCGCGCATCGAAGCTGCGCTTGTAGATGGTGAAGCGGGTGATGGCTTCGGGCGCGAGGCCTAGCGTCTTGGCAATGAGGGCCGGCAACGCGTCGGCCGCGTGCTCCAGCGGGAGCTTGAGTTCAGTGAGTCGGATCATGGCTTGTGTTGATCAAGCAGAAGAAGGGCGTCATGATACGCTGAGCCGCTGCCACGGCGGCCGATGAGACCCATCAGCGGAGGACTTATGCGCTACAAAGGAAGTTGCCATTGCGGCAGGATTGCGTTTGAAGTGGACGGTGAAATCAATGGCGCCATGGCCTGCAACTGTTCCATGTGTTCACGCAAAGGCTCGCTCCTGTGGTTTGTGCCACGCGAAAAGCTCCATCTGCTGACGCCAGAGGAAGCAGCCAGCACGTACATGTTCAACAAGCATGTGATCCGGCACCGGTTCTGTCCCACGTGTGGCATTCATCCTTACGGGGAAGGTGTTGATCCCAAGGGGAATCACATGGCGGCTATCAATGTGCGTTGCCTGGAGGGTGTCGACTTGGCCGCCATCCCCGTCACAAACTTTGATGGCCGGTCGTCCTGAGCGCGGTGAGGCGCTGAATCCAGGCTAGCGAGGGGCGGCGTGCAGCAAGTGCCTGCCGGCCCGTATTGCGGTTCAAGTCGGCAGGAATCCCTCCACCGACAGATAGCGTTCACCGGTGTCGTAGTTGAAGCCCAGCACGGAGGCGCCGGCTGGCAATTCCGGCAGCTTCTGCGCAATCGCCGCTAGCGTGGCACCGGAGGAGATGCCGACCAGCATGCCTTCCTCGCGGGCGCTGCGCCGGCCCATCTCGCGTGCGGCCTCTGCGTCCACCGTGATCACGCCGTCAAGCAGGCTGGTATCGAGGTTCTTCGGCACGAAACCGGCGCCGATGCCCTGGATCGGGTGCGGGGCCGGGGCGCCGCCGGAGATCACGGGCGAGGCGGCGGGCTCGACGGCGAACACCTTGAGCTGCGGCCACTTCGCTTTCAGCACCCTGGCGCAGCCGGTGAGGTGGCCGCCGGTGCCGACACCGGTGATGAGCGCATCAAGACCTTCCGGGAAGTCCTGGATAATTTCCAGGGCGGTGGTGCGGGCGTGCGCCTCGATGTTGGTCGGGTTTTCGAACTGCTGCGGCATCCAGGCGCCCGGCGTGCTGGCCACCAGTTCCTCGGCACGGGCAATAGCACCCTTCATGCCCTTTTCGCGCGGCGTCAGATCGAAGCTGGCGCCATAGGCGAGCATCAGGCGACGGCGTTCGATCGACATGCTGTCGGGCATGACCAGGATCATCCTGTAGCCCTTGACGGCGGCCACCATGGCCAGGCCGACGCCGGTGTTGCCGGAGGTCGGCTCGATGATGGTGCCGCCGAGCTGGAGCGCGCCGCTGCGTTCAGCGTCTTCGATCATGGCCAGGGCAATCCGGTCCTTGATGGAGCCGCCCGGGTTGCCGCGCTCGGACTTGATCCACACGTTGGCGGTGTTGCCGAACAGGCGGTTGATGCGTACATGCGGCGTGTTGCCAATGGTCTGCAGGATGTTGTCGGCTTTCATGGCGGGGGCTCCTTCGGTCGGAATTCGAATGCTCAATGCAGGAATTGTCGCCGCAGAGGATAATCCGTGCTGTGAAGCCCGCCAGACCGCCGCTGGTGCAATCTGGGAAACCAGGCACTGGAGGAACGTCCGGACTGCACAGGGCAGCGTAGCAGCTAACAGCTGTCCACCGTGAGGTGAGGATCAGAGCAACAGAGACGAGTCGCAACAGGGCAACCTGTTGCGGGTGAAACGGGCAATCTCTACGCGCAGCAATACCAAATAGGCACACATTGACGCGGCCCGCGGAGTGTGCGGGTAGGTAGCACCGAGCCGGTGGGGCGACCCCCGGCCCAGATTAATGGCGGTCACACCGAGGGCAACCTCGGCGCACAGAATCCGGCTTATCGGCGGACTTCACACTTATGCACGACGCAGCGCCGCACGGCGCTGCGTTTCTTTAGCGGCTGCTGCCCAGTGCACCGGCCAGCGCAAACACCGAATTCGGCACGGTCGATTTCGCCGGTGCGGCCTTGCGTTGCGCGAAGATGCCGCGCTTGCTGGCCGGCCGCGCTTCCACGTGCACGCCGCCCTTGGCGCGTTGTTCTTCGCCGAGCTGGTGCAGCGTGATGGACTGCAGGTGCTCCATCATCTTGGTGTTCAGGCTGGTCCACAGTTCTTGCGTCAGGGCGCAGCCGGCCTCACCCGCACCGGTGGCCGTCTCCAGCTGCAGGGCGCGCGCACCTTCCACCGCCATGATGATGTCGGCCACGCTGATGGCCTGGGCTGCCCGCGCCAGCGTGTAGCCGCCGCCAGGGCCGCGCGTGCTGTCCACCAGGCCCTGCTGGCGCAGCTTGCTGAACATCTGTTCCAGGTAAGACAGCGAAATCTGCAGCCGCTCACCAATGGAGCCCAGTGGGACCGGTCCGGCCTGCTCGCGCAAGGCCAGATCAATCATGGCAGCAACGGCAAAGCGGCTTTTGGTGCTTAAACGCATGGCGCTTCCTTTCAGCATCAGTTGCACAGACGAGATGTCCGCACATCCTTACTGTAGTCATTGTGTCACTTCTCGTAAATTCGTATTTTTGGTTTAATTACTTCGATAAAACCGAAGATATGAGCTCACCATGAACTTCAAGCATCTGTACTATTTCTGGGTTACAGCACGTGCCGGCGGCATCATGCGCGCAGGTGAGCAGTTACATACAACGCCACAGACGCTGTCGGGACAAATCAAGCTGCTGGAGGATCGGTTGGGGCGCAAGCTGTTTCGCAAGAGCGGCCGCCAGCTGGAGCTGACGGAAGACGGCCGTGTGGCGCTGGACTATGCCGACGACATCTTTACCCTGGGCGCCGAGCTGGAGTCGGCCTTGCGCCAGCCGCGCAGCGGGCCGCGGGTGCTGGACTTCCGCGTCGGCGTGGCCGATTCGGTGGCCAAGTCGGTGGCCTACCGCCTGCTGGAGCCGGCCATGGACCTGGACGTGCCGGTGCGCCTGATCGGCAGCGAGGGCAAATTTCCCGACCTGCTGGCGCAGTTGGCGTTGCACCGGCTCGACCTCGTGATTGCCGACGAGCCGCTGACGCGCCGCATCAGCGTCAAGGCCTTCAACCATGCGCTGGGTACCTCTCCCATGAGCTTTTTCTGCGCCCCGGCGCTGAAAAACCAGTTGCAGGGCAAGTTCCCGCAATGCCTGCACGACGCGCCGATGCTGATCCAGGGCGCGGCCTCTTCGGTGCGCCAGCAGCTCGACGGCTGGCTGGTGCGCCAGCAGATCCAGCCGCGCATCGTCGGTGAGTTCGACGACGGCGCGCTGATGACCGCCTTCGGCCGCGAGGGGCGCGGCGTTTTCATGTCGCCCAGCGTGCTGGAGGCGGAGACGGTGGCGCACTATGGCGTGGAGGTCATTGGCCGCAGCGACGAACTGGTGGAGGAGTTTTTTGCCGTCTCGGTGGAGCGGCGCATCAAGCACCCGGCGGTGGCGGCCATCACACAGGCCGCGCGCGGCCGGCTGTTCAGCGCTTGAAGAGGTTTCGCCGCCGGGCCGCTCCCAGACGAAACGCGGCCCCGGCCCTGGCGCCGCGCAGGGCCGGCCTGCACGGGGGCAGAGAGCCACACGCAGTGGGCGAGCGTGGGGGCTCTATTCAGAAGCGTTCGTACGGCATCAGGTAGCGCCAGTGCCCTTCGGGCAGGCCGGCCAGTGGCAGGCGCCCGATGCGGATGCGTTTGACGGCCAGGATCGTCAGGCCGGCGGCCGAGCACATGTGCGCGATCTGCCCGGTCCAATAACCCTTGAGGGCAAAGCGCAGGCCGGTGACATCGCCCGTCTGTCGGTTCACGCTGACCCGGGCGGGCGCCATGGCGCGGCCGTCGACCACCGGCGCACGGTTGAGCTGCTGCAGTGCTTCCGGCGCGACGGTGCCGCGCACGCCCACCATGACCTCGTGCTCCACCAGCGCGCCATCCTCCACCAGCTTGCGTTTCACGCGCCAGTCCTGTGTGAAGACCAGCAGGCCGCTGGCCGCGGGTTCCAGTGGCGTGACGACTTCCAGGCCGCGCAGGTGGCGTTGCAGCTGGCGGATGCCGGAACGGTCGCTGCTGTCACGCGTTTCCGGGCGCAGCAGGTCGATGGCGGCATGGGCCTGTCCGGCGGCGGCCGTGGCGATGACGTCCGGCGGTTTGTGCAGCACCAGGGTGACGGGCGCCGTGGCCGGTTGGCGCCGTGCCGCGGGGTCGAGTTCGACGGTCTGGTCCAGCACCCGGAACTGGGGCATTTCCACCACCTCGCCGTTGACACGCACCCAGCCGCCTTCGATGTAGAGCTCGGCCTCGCGGCGCGAGCAGCCGGCCAGTTCGGCCACGCGCCGGGCCAGGCGAACGCCTTCGGCGTCGGAAGGATGGGATGAAAAGGTCATGGGCTCAGTCATTGCCGGGTGGCAGGGCGCGCAGGCGTTCCACATGGGCCAGGAGCGAGCGCTTGGCCACCGGCCAGATGCGTTCGGGCACATCGTCATAGGCCAGCGCCACCCATTCGTCCATGGTGCCTTCAGGCAGGGCCTGCATCACGCGCAGGATCTTGGCCTCGCGCTGCAGCCGGTGCGCACGCAAGTGCGCGATGGCCGCGCGTGCCTCGCCCAGCACGTGGCCGTGCGCCGGCAGGATGAAGTCGATGCGGTGCTCGGCGCAGGCGTCGTCCAGCAGCGCCAGCGAGTCGAGGTAGGCCGTCATGTTGCCGTCCGGCGGGTCGATCACCGTGGTGCTGCCGTTGAGGATGTGATCGCCCGAGAACAGCAGTCCGTCTTCCACCAGCGCCAGGCACAGGTGGTTGGCAGCATGGCCGGGTGTGTGGATTACCTGCAGAGTGTGGGTGATTTCGGGCTCCAGCCCTTGTGAAATCAGCGTCAGCAGCTCCTGATGTTGTATCGCCCGGTCGGGTGTGAAGTGGCTGGCGGCGCGTGCGGTGGGCGCCGAAGGCAGGCCCAGCACCGGCGGCACGCCGTGGCCCTGGCCGGCATTCAGGCACAGCGCCTGCAGTGGCCGGGCGCCGGGCGAGTGGTCGGCATGCGAGTGGGTGCAGACGATCATGCGGATGTCGCCACCGGCGGCGCGCCACAGGCGCTCCAGGTGTTCGGGGTCGTCAGGGCCAGGGTCGATCACGATGTAGCCGGTGCGCGGGTCGCCCACCAGGTAGCTGTTGGTGCCGGGGCCGGTCATCACCCCGGGGTTGGCAGCGGTCAGGCGCTGCACGTTCTTCAGCAGCGGCACCGGCTGCGTGTGCTGCCAGTCGAGGTGGTGCAACATCTGGCCGTCGGGGCAGACCAGGGCCAGCTCGCCGAACGGCGCATCGCCTTCCATGTAGCGCGCTTCGCGGCCGACCAGCAGGCCGGCGCGCGGGCAGCTGGTCCACAGCGGTTTTTCGGTGGCGGCGCAGGCCTGCAGCACGGCCGCCACGTCCGGGAAGTGCAGCAGCCGCTCCAGCGTGCGCACGGTGGGGAAGATCATGAAGAAGCTGCCTTCGCGGTGGCGCGCCAGCGCATCGGCCGGGCGCACCCACACCGGGTCGAACTGCTCGCGCTCGTCGGCCACCGCGGTCTGGTTGTGCGGCATGCGTGCCACCAGAAAGGGCACGTCGAAGCGGCGCGGCAGGTCGCGGTCGGTGATCCAGCGCGCCAGCACGAAGACCTCGTCGGCCGCCAGCGTCAGGCCTCGTGCCTGGCATTGCGGCAGCAGCGGTGCGTGGCGGTCCAGTTGGGCCACATCACTGGCATCGGCGGCGGTGCCGTCGGCGCGGCGCGCCAGCAGGATGCCAAGTTCCTCGAAGCTTTCGCGGATGGCGGCAATCGCCTGCGTCAGGTGCTCGTCGCTCTGGCCGGGGCGGCGCTGCGCCAGGGCGTGGGCTTGTCCATCGGCCGCATCGATGCCGCCACCGGGAAAGACGTAGGCGCCGGGCGCGAAGCTGGCGCTGAGCGAGCGGCGGGTCATCAGTACTTCCACCCCCTGAGGTCCGTCGCGCAGCAGGAGCACGGTGGCAGCATGCCAAAGGGGGGCGGGTTCACGCTGGGCGTGCAGGAGCTGGTTCAGGCGCGGCATGGACTGCATTGTGCCGTCAAGCTGCCACGCTTGGCGCCGCCCAAGCGGCTCTAGGCGTAAACCCGATTGGTAATTTCCGCAACGCACAGGAGGGCCGAGGCGCTCGATACTTGGGCTTCAACACGACCCGAGGAGACCCGCATGCCCCTGAATCGACAGACCTTGCGCATACTCTGCGCCCTGGCCGCAACTGCCGCGCTGGCCATGCCGCTGAGCGCCCTGGCCCAAGCCTGGCCGGGCAAGCAGCCGATCAAGCTGGTGGCGGTGTTTCCGCCCGGCGGCTCGGTGGACCAGGTGGCGCGCATCCTGGCGCAACCGCTGTCGCAGCAGCTGGGGCAGAACATCATCGTGGACAACAAGGGGGGTGCTTCGGGCGCCATCGGCACCGGCATGGTGGCTGCCGCACCGGCGGACGGCTACACCTTCGCCGTGGTGTTCGACACCCACGGCGTCAACCCGAGCCTGATTCCCAACCTGCCCTTCGATACGAAAAAAGACCTTGTTCCCATCATCGTGGTGGGCACCTCGCCCATGGTGCTGGCCACCCATGCCGGTTCGGCGTACAAGACCTTTGCCGATGTGCTGGCCGCGGCGCGCTCGAAGCAGGGTGTGAGCTACGGCTCGATCGGCTCCGGCAGTCTGGGCCACCTGGCCATGGCGCTGCTGGGCAAGAGCGCCGGCCTGGATTTCCAGCACATCCCCTACAAGGGCGGCGGTCCCTTGATGAATGATGCGGTGGCGGGGCACGTGCCGCTGTCCATCGGCTCGGTGTTCGTGACCAAGCCGCACATCGACAGCAAGCGCATGCGGCCGCTGGCCGTGACAACCAGCACGCGTTCGCCGGATTTGCCGGAGGTGCCCACGATCGCCGAGAGCGGCTTTGCCGGTTTCGAGGCGCCGGCTTGGTGGGCCATCCTCGCACCGGCCAGAACCCCGCCCGAGATCGTCAAGCGCATGAACGAAGAGTTGAACAAGACCCTGAAGTCGCCGGAAGTCGCCAGGAAACTCGACGCCCAGGGCATCGACGTCATGGGCGGCTCACCGGAGGCCGCCCGTGTGTTCATCGACCGCCAGATCGACATCTGGGCCAAGGTGGTGAAAGACAACAACATCAAGCCGGATTGAGGTGGCCCCCACGGTCGCTCACTACGTGTAGCGCCCTGTGGGGTCGCGCCGGAGGCTGCGACTCTTCGGCCCGTCCGAGCCGCTCAGAGCCGCGGGCCTCAGCCCCCCGAGGGGGCCGCGTTTCGCCTTGGGACGGCCTGGCGACGAAACGGCTCGCCGAGCGGGACGTTTGGGCAAGGAACGCCGTGGAACCGGCTTTGCCGGGCCACTGGTGTTGCCCCCTGCAAGGGGGTGGCGTAGCGACACGCAGTGCGCGCAGCCTGGGGGTGAGCTAGTGTTCCGGTGTGATCCCCAGTGCCACCAGGAAACGCGCCACCATGTTGTAGGTGGCAATCGCGCTGGTCAGCTCCACGATCTGCGTCTCGTCGAAATGCCGGCGCAGGGCATCGAAGACCTCATCGCTGACTTTCACGTCCAGCGTCATCTGCGCCGCGTAGCGGATCACCAGCTGGTCCACCTCGCCCAGTGACGGGTCAGCCGGAATGCCGCGCGGATCGGCCTTGATGAAGGTGTTGAGGGCGTCGAGCTGGGCCTGGGTGCCGCCGGCGGCCAGGAAGTCTGGCGCGTGGTGGTGGTACTCGTAGTGCGCGCCGGTGAGCAGCGCCACGGTGCAGATGCCAAGTTCGCGTAGTTTGCGGCTGGTCGGCAGCTCGGTGCGTACGACCTTGAGGTAGGTGTTCCAGCCGCGCGCCAGCGGCTCGCTCCACAGCAGCGCCTTGTCGAGGTTGAGCAGGGCGCCGCCGCGGCGCGCCAGGATGGCGTCCACCAGTTCCTGCGGTTGGGCTTTGCGTTCGGGGGTCCAGTCGGGCAGTCGCATGCGTGTTGTCCCTATGAAGTTGAAGTAACAGGCTGTCAGCCTCCAAGGATAAGGGGAGAAATGAGCGGATAATTTGTTGCCATGCGAATCCGCTTTACCAAGATGCAGGGGGCCGGCAACGATTTCGTGGTGCTGGACGAGACGCGCGGGCGTCTCGGTCTGAGCACAGCCCAGTACCGTTGGCTGGCCGACCGCCATTTCGGCGTCGGTGCCGACCAGATCCTGACCGTGCGCCCCGCGCCGGCGCCGGGCATCGACTTCGAGTACGTGATCCACAACGCCGACGGCGCCGAGGTCGAGCAGTGCGGCAATGGCGCACGCTGTTTTGCGCGTTATGTGCACGACCAGGGGCTGACACCGAAGGACACCCTCCGGGTGCAGACCCTGGGCGGCGTGATCGAGCCGCGCCTGCAGGCCGATGGCCGCGTGACGGTGGACATGGGTGCGCCGGTGTTCGATCTGCCCAGCATTCCCTTTGACGCCACCGACCTGACGCCCGAGCCCAGCGGTTCATGGCAAAAATGGCCACTGGACCTTGCCGCCAATGCGCAAGAAGCTACTGTTTTTGTAGCAACTGTGTCGATGGGCAACCCACATGCGGTGCAGGTGGTGGACGATGTGGAGCATGCACCGGTGCTGACGCAGGGCCTGCTGATCGAACACCATCCGCGCTTCCCGCGTCGTGTCAACGCTGGCTTCATGCAGGTGCTGGACCGCACGCACATCAAACTGCGCGTCTGGGAGCGCGGTGCCGGCGAGACGCTGGCCTGCGGTACCGGCGCCTGCGCTGCGGTGGTGGCGGGCATCCGTCTCGGCCTGCTCGATGCGCGCGTCGACGTGCAGACCCGCGGCGGCGTGTTGACGATTGAATGGGCCGGTGTCAGCCAGAACCAGGCAGCACCGGTGATGATGACGGGACCGGCCACCACGGTTTTCCAGGGCGAAATAGAACTACCAGAACTGACATGAGCAACCAACATCTGAACCCCGTAACCGAGGACGATATTGCCGATTACCTGGGCAACAACCCCGAGTTTTTCGAGCGCCATGCCGAGCTGCTGGCGGCTGTGCACCTGACCAGCCCGCACAGCCACCGTGCCGTCAGCCTGCAGGAACGCCAGGCCGAGATGCTGCGCGACAAGATCCGCATGCTCGAAGGCCGCATCATGGACATGATCCGCCACGGCAACGACAACCTGGCGCTGCTGGACAAGCTGCTGGTCTGGGCGCGCGACCTGTTCCTGACGCTGGACTTCACCAACCTGCCCGCCACCATTGCCACCTCGATCCAGACGCAGTTCTCGGTGCCGCAGGTGGCGATCCGGGTCTGGGACGTGGCACCGGAATTCGCCAGTGCCGCTTTCGCACAGAACGTCAGCGAAGACGCCAAGGTGTTTGCCTCCTCGCTGCGTGAACCCTTCTGCGGCGTCAACTCCGGCTTCGAGGCCGCCAGCTGGCTGGAGGAACCGACCCAGGCGGCTTCGCTGGCGCTGCTGCCCTTGCGTGCCGCGGCTTCCGGCAATACGACACCGGCCTTTGGCATGCTGGTGCTGGCCTCGCCGGATGCCCAGCGTTTCGTCAGCACCATGGGCACCGACTTCCTGGAGCGCATTGCTGAACTGGCCAGCGCCGCGCTCTCGCCGCTGAGGTAACGCTGTGACGCCGGACGCGGTCCAGGCAGGCGGTGACGAAGAACTCGTCGAGCGCTACCTGGAGCATGTCCGGGTCGAGAAACGGCTGGCGCAACGCACGGTCGAGCTCTATGCGCTCGACCTGCAGAAACTCAAAGACTTTGCGGCCCAGGTACCGGTGGCGCTGACGCAGGTGCAGAACACCCACATCCGCGGCTGGGTGGCGCAGATGCACAGTAGCGGGCGCAGCGGCCGCGGCATTGCGCTCATCCTCTCGGGCTGGCGCGGCTTCTATGCCTGGCTCGGACGCGAGGGGCTGGTGGCCAGCAACCCGGTGCAGGACGTGCGCTCACCGAAAGCGGCCAAACCCTTGCCGAAAGCCCTGAGCGTCGATGACGCGGTGCAGCTGGCGGCTTTTCGCCATGACGAGGCCGACCCCTGGCTGGAAGCGCGCGATGCCGCCATGGTGGAGCTGCTCTACAGCAGCGGCTTGCGTGTGGCCGAATTGACCGGGCTGGATGTGGCGGCCAGTGCTTCAGCACGCGGCTGGATCGATCTGCAGGAGGCCGAGGCGCATGTGCTGGGCAAGGGCGGCAAACGGCGCAGTGTGCCGGTGGGGCGCGAGGCGCTGGCCGCCTTGTCGAAGTGGCTGGTGTTGCGGGCGCAGATGGGGGGGGCGGCTGAGCAGGTGGCCCTTTTCATCGGTCGCAATGGCACGCGCCTGACGGCGCAGTCGATCTGGCAGCGACTCAAGCGCCGCAGCCAGCAAGCGGGGCTGGCCACGCCGGTGCACCCGCACATGCTGCGCCACTCCTTTGCCAGCCATGTGCTGCAGTCCAGCAGCGACCTGCGCGCGGTGCAGGAGCTGCTGGGCCATGCCAACATCAGCACCACGCAGGTCTACACCCGGCTCGATTTTCAGCATCTGGCCAAGGCCTACGACGCCGCGCATCCGCGCGCGCGCAGCAAGCGCCCGCCCAAGTCTTAGGCGTATACAGCACCGGACTCAAGCGCTGCCTCTTTTCCTCAGAATGATTCCCAGTCGCCGGTGGCGTCGTCTGCTTTCGCACTGACAGGCTTGCTGGCAGGTGGCAGGGCGGTTTTGGTCATCGGTTTGGCCAGCGCTTTGGGAGCCGCTGCCTTGTTCGATACCGACGGTTTGGGCTGGCTGATGGTTTTTGTCGGTGCGGACTGCGCCTGCCCCTGCGTCAGTTTGAAGACGGCCACTGTCTGCACCAGGTCCTGCGCCTGCGATTTGAGGCTGGAAGCGGCTGCAGCCATCTCTTCCACCAGCGCAGCGTTCTGCTGCGTGACCTGGTCCATCTGCGTCACGGCCTCGCCCACCTGCGCCACGCCTTGGCTCTGTTCGGTACTTGCAGCACTGATCTCACCCATGATGTCGGTCACGCGGCGGATTGATGCCACTACTTCGCTCATGGTGCTGCCGGCCTGGTCCACTAGGGCCGTGCCTTGTTCGACGCGCTCCACGCTGTCGGTGATCAGTGTCTTGATTTCCTTGGCAGCTTCGGCAGAACGGCTGGCCAGGCTGCGCACTTCACCGGCCACCACGGCAAAACCTCGGCCCTGTTCGCCGGCACGTGCCGCTTCCACGGCAGCATTCAAGGCCAGGATGTTGGTCTGGAAGGCGATGCCGTCGATCACGCTGATGATGTCGTTGATCTTGCGGCTCGAATCATTGATGCCCTTCATGGTGTCCACCACCTGGGCCACTACCTCGCCGCCTTGCACGGCCACGGTGGAGGCGCTTTGCGCCAGTTGATTGGCCTGTTTCGCGTTGTCGGCGTTCTGCTTGACGGTGGAACTCAGCTCCTCCATGGAAGCGGCGGTCTCTTCCAGTGCACTGGCCTGGCTTTCGGTGCGGGCCGAGAGGTCATGGTTGCCTTCGGCAATCTCACTCGACGCCGTGGCCACGCTTTCGGAGCCCTGTCGTACGGTGGAGACCACCTTGATCAAGCTGCCTTGCATATTGCGCATGGCGCCCAGCAATTGACCGGTTTCGTCCGTGGTGTTGATCACAATGGTGGATGACAAGTCACCGTCGGCAATGGTCTGGGCCACCTCGATTGCGTAGCTCACTGGTACAGTGATGGAGCGGGTAATCCAGAAAGCGGCCACTATACCGAGAAGAACACCGAACCCGGCGATGGCCAGTGACAAGGTCAGGGCTGCTTTGTATGCCGTTTCGGACTGGGCACTCATCTCGTTGTTGAGGTTGTTCTCGAAATCGATCAGTTCCTGAATCACCTCCAAGCGGGCTTGTTGTGCCGGCAAGGCCTCTTTCGTCAGGGCCAAAATCGCTTCATCCTTTTTGTTTTCCAGGCTCAAGGTCGAGACTTTCTTGTTCAGCGGCTGGATGACCTGTCGCATCTCCCGTATCTTGGCCAGCAGCGATTTCTCCTTGGCTGTGGTGCCTTCAATGGTGTCAAACATCTGACCCAGTTTCTTGTCGGCTTCGTCATAGCTGGTGCGAGCCTTGTCCAGACGCTCGGTTGCTTTCTTGAGCGCTTCTGCATCGGTCAGCAGCAGTTGATCGCGCATCATCATGCTGATCATGTTGGCATGCACGCGCATGTCTGTAGCCAGACGAGCTTCTTCGTTGTTGACCTTGACGATCTCGTCAAGTCGTCCTTGGATTTCGGCCATGCGTTTGATGCCCATACCGGACACCAGGATCAGCAGCAGCAAGACAAAGCCAAAACCCAACCCAAGCCGAGTTCCGATCTTCAAGTTTTTGATAGTGTTCATTTCAATTTCCTCGATTCAATCCCATGCGGTGTGCGCGTTGGGTGGTCTGGTGGTATCACTGCAAGGACTGGCTCACCAAGCCCATGTCTTCGCTGCGCATGAGCTTCTCGATGTCGAGCAAGATCAGCATGCGGTCGTCCAACGAGCCGATGGCCAGCAGGTGGTCGCTGGCAATGGAGGAGGACAGCTCCGGCACCGGGCGCAATTGCTCGGGCGCCAGTGTGATCACATCCGACACACCGTCAACCACCATGCCGATGACCTGGCTGCCGATGTTGAGCACAATCACCACCGTGAAGCCGTCGTACTTGACTTCCTCCAGGTTGAACTTCATGCGCATGTCGACGATGGGCACGATCACGCCACGCAGATTGACCACGCCTTTGATGTAGGCCGGCGCATTGGCCATGCGGGTGGGCTCTTCGTAGGAGCGGATCTCCTGCACGCGCAGGATGTCAATGCCGTATTCCTCATGGCCCAGCTTGAAGGCCAGGAACTCACGGATGTGGGTGGGCGTGCCACCTTTGTCCTGTCGGGGCAGTGCCGCCATTGTGTTTGTGTTCATGATGTAACGCAGTCCATTTCTGTTTTTTAGTTCAGTAGCAGCTGCGTGCCGCCTGCATTGGCGCGTACACCTTGTTCCAGCTTGAATACGGCCACGCTCTGCACCAGCTCTTGCGCCTGGCCACGCAGGCTGGAAGCGGCTGCGGCCATCTCTTCCACCAGCGCAGCGTTCTGCTGCGTGGCCTGGTCCATCTGTGTCACCGCTTCACCCACCTGCGCCACGCCGGCACTCTGTTCGGAGCTGGCCGCACTGATTTCACCCATGATGTCGGTCACGCGGCGGATACTGCTCACCACCTCGTTCATGGTGGCGCCGGCCTGGTCCACCAGCGCAGTACCTTGTTCGACGCGTTCCACGCTGTCAGTGATGAGCGTCTTGATTTCCTTGGCGGCATCGGCAGAACGGCCGGCCAGGGAGCGCACCTCACCGGCCACCACGGCAAAACCGCGGCCTTGTTCGCCGGCCCGGGCGGCTTCCACGGCCGCATTGAGCGCCAGAATGTTGGTCTGGAAGGCGATGCCGTCGATGACGTTGATGATGTCGGCAATCTTCTTGCTCGAATCGTTGATGCCCTTCATGGTGTCCACCACTTCGGCCACAACTTCACCGCCCTTGACGGCCACGGTGGAGGCGCTTTGCGCCAGTTGATTCGCTTGTTTGGCGTTGTCGGCGTTCTGTTTGACGGTGGAGCTCAGCTCTTCCATCGAAGCGGCGGTTTCTTCCAGCGCGCTGGCTTGAGACTCGGTGCGGGCTGACAGGTCGTTGTTGCCTTGGGCGATTTCGCTGGACGCGGTGGCGACGGATTCGGAACCTTGACGCACGTTCGTGACGATCTTCCTCAGACTGCTTTGCATTTCAGCCAGCGATTGCAGCATCTGCGCCGTTTCATCGCGTCCTTCGCTGTTGATTTCACGCGTCAGGTCACCTTCCGCGATGTGTTTCACGTTTTCGGCAGCAATCTGGATCGGGCCGACGATGGAGCGCGTGAGAACCAGGGCAAAGAAAGCACCCAGCGCCAGCGCCAGCACGCCTGCGGCAATCATGATCTGCTTACCCAACAAGGCATCTTTTTCTGCCTGTACCAAGGCCGCGTCGTACAGCTCCTGCTGGCGCTTTTCGAGATTTGTGAGGGCTTGAAGATAGGCCTCGGACAATGGCTTGAGCTGTTTCTCGACCGTTGTCGCCACGTTTTCACCAGCTTGATGGCGCTTGATCGCCTCAACGCGGAGGTCACGATAAACCGCTCGTCCCTTGTCGACTTCAGCGATCAAGGCTTTGCCTTCTGCCGAGGCAATCATTTCGCTTAGTTTTTTGCTGGAGGCAAGCGCTACCTTGCTGGTTTCATCTGTTTCTGCCAACCATTGCTTGATTCGATTAGGGTCGTCCTCCAGCAAAATCGCGCGGGTGCGTATCCAGTTCAACTCTATGGCCTGGCGCCATTGCGTGGCCAGCTTGAGTTTTTCGTTGTCCGTGGTGGCCAAGACACGGGTGGTGCTCGCCAGTTCATTGATACGCCAGACGCCAATGGCAACGCTGACAGTCAGCAAGAGCAGGACCACGACAAAAGCCAGGCCGAGTCGTGAGCCGATTTTCAGGTTCTTAAGGAAATTCATTTAGTTTCTCTGACGGTATATGGGGGCTTATTGCTTCTCTGAATTCATGAGGCCCATGTCTTCGCTGCGCATGAGCTTCTCGATGTCGAGCAGGATCAGCATGCGGTCGTCCAGCGAACCGATGGCCAGCAGGTGGTCGCTGGCAATGGAGGAAGACAACTCCGGCACCGGGCGCAACTGCTCGGGCGCCAGCGTGATCACATCCGACACGCCGTCAACCACCATGCCGATGACCTGGCTGCCGATGTTGAGCACGATCACCACCGTGAAGCCGTCGTACTTCACTTCCTCCAAGTTGAACTTGATGCGCATGTCGATGATGGGCACGATCACCCCGCGCAGGTTCACCACTCCCTTGATGTACGCCGGTGCATTGGCCATGCGCGTGGGTTCTTCGTAGGAGCGGATCTCCTGCACGCGCAGGATGTCAATGCCGTATTCCTCGTGGCCCAGCTTGAAGGCCAGAAACTCACGGATGTGAGTGACAACCCCGTTGGCATTCACGGCGGCTTGATTGGTGATGGACGTTTGCAGAGACATGACGCTCAGCCTTTCAACTTTGGCTAAATCGATAATTTGACAATTATTATCAAAAGTATCAAATAAGCAAAATGATTGCCCCCATGAACGAGTCAACAATTTTATCAAATTTGGCGATGATTCAGGCCGCTAGCTTGATCAGGTGATGGCGACTTTATTTCTTAAAGTGTGCGCTCACTGGTTGTAATTCTTTTGCCTGTTGGCATAAATTGAATTACAAAAAAGAAAAGGCCACGGGAATGAGCCGTGGCCAGACACGAAGGCAGACGCAGAGGGTCAGCTGGTCTGGAGCTGGAAGACAGCCACCGTGTTGACCAGATCGTCGGCCTGATTTTTGAGGCTGGAGGCCGCTGCTGCAATCTCTTCCACCAAGGCCGCGTTCTGCTGCGTGGTCTGATCCATCTGCGTCACCGCTTCAGCAATCTGGGCCACGCCGGCGCTCTGCTCCGAGCTGGCGCTGCTGATCTCGCCCATGATGTCGGTCACGCGGCGAATGCTGCTCACCACCTCGCTCATGGTGCTGCCGGCCTGGTCCACCAGGGCACTGCCTTGCTCGACGCGCTCAACGCTGTCGGTGATCAGGGTCTTGATTTCCTTGGCGGCTTCCGCACTGCGGCCGGCCAAGCTGCGCACCTCGCTGGCCACCACAGCAAAACCTCGGCCCTGTTCACCGGCGCGCGCGGCTTCCACCGCCGCATTCAAGGCCAGGATGTTGGTCTGGAAGGCGATGCCATCAATGACGCTGATGATGTCGTTGATCTTGCGGCTCGAGTCGTTGATGCCCTTCATCGTGTCGACCACCTGGGCCACCACCTCGCCACCCTGGATGGCGACGGTCGAGGCGCTTTGCGCCAGCTGATTGGCCTGTTTGGCGTTGTCGGCGTTCTGGCGCACGGTGGAGCCGAGTTCCTCCATCGAGGCTGCGGTTTCTTCCAGCGAACTGGCCTGGCTTTCGGTGCGGGCGCTGAGGTTGAGGTCGCCCTGGGCAATTTCAGCGCTGGCGGTGGCCACGCTCTCGGCGCCGCTGCGCACACGCGCCACCACCTGCGCCAGCCCGGATTGCATGTCGCGCAGGGACGTCAGCAATTGGCCGAGCTCATCGCGCCCGCTCACGGTGATGGGCGAGCTAAGGTCACCCTGGGCCACCTTGCCGGCGACATCGGCCGCGTGGTTGACACCGCGGGCAATCGTGCGGCTGAGGGTGCGGGCGATGGACAGGCCGAGGATGACGGTGACCAGCAAGGCACCGAGGTTGCCGTACATCACTTGGTTCTGCAGTGCCGCGTTCTGGTCGCGGGCCAGGGCCGCGCCCTGCTGGGCCAGCTGCGAGAGGGACTTGAGCTGCCCCATGGTGGCCTCAAAGGTCTGCAATGCCGGCCCCTTGAGAATGTCCAGCGCTTCCTCATCGCGCCGTTGGCGGGCCAGCTGCACGATCTCGGTTTTCTGGGCCAGGTATTTTTTCCATTCCGCAGCAAACGCGTCAAATTGCTTCTTGCCATGCTCACCTTGGAGGAGCGCGGCGTAAGCTTGCATTTCCTGGGCGACGCTGCCTTGCAGCGCGTCCATGTCTTTCTCCAGGGCGCGTCGTTCGTCCTCTCCAAAGGTCAGCACATGCTGGAACTGCGCTGCGCGCAGGCGGCTGGCCTGGGTGCTGAGGGCACCGGTATGCACGGTGCCTGGTAGCCACTGGTCGGCGATCTGGCTGGAGTTGCCATTGAGCTCGCCAACGCTGTAGACGGCGTAAAAAGTCTGGGCCGCGGCCAGGCACAGGACAAGGATGAAACCGCCCATCAGCTTGGTGCCGATCCGGATATCCGTCAATTTCATGGTGTGTCTCCCTTATTGCTTGTTAGATCGGATCGGTCCACTCTAGCGGAATGCACGCCGAGCGGAACCCCGGAAAAGCCCGACAATTCAGGCCATGAAAACCCTACGACTCAAAGAAGGCAAGGAGCGCTCACTCCTGCGCCGTCACCCATGGATCTTCGAATCGGCCATTGCCAAGGGCGGGGCCGATGCCGGCGAAACGGTGCGGGTGGAGTCGGCCAAGGGGGAATTCCTGGCCTGGGCGGCCTTCAGCCCGAGTTCCAAGATCCGGGCGCGGGCCTGGAGCTTTGACGAGAAGCAGCGCATCGACGCTACTTTTTTGAGAGCGCTTGTCGCAAATTCCATCAGGGCCAGAGCCCGATTTGACGTGCAAAGTGACGGCGTGCGCCTGGTGCACGGCGAGGCCGACGGCTTGCCCGGCCTGATCGTGGACCGTTATGGCGACACGCTGGTAGCGCAGTTCCTCTCCAGCGGCGTCGAGCGCTGGAAGACAGTGTTGTCCGATGCCCTGCTGGCGGAAACCGGTCTGAGCCGACTGTATGAGCGCTCGGACGCGAGCGCCCGCGGTCTGGAGGGCCTGCCCGAGGCCACCGGCTGGCTCCATGGCGAGGGCGAGACCACGCTGGTGCTGCGCGAGCACGACTGGCAGCTCGCGCTGGACATTGCCACGGGCCACAAGACCGGCTTCTACCTGGACCAGCGCGACAGCCGCAAGCGTTTTGCGGACTATGCCCGGCGTCTGCAGTTCCAGCGCGTGCTCAACTGTTATTGCTACACCGGCGGTTTCACGGTCGCTGCCTTGGCCGGCGGCGCGGCGCACGTCACCTCCATTGACTCTTCCGGGCCGGCCATCGAGCGCGCCCGTGCCAACGTGGCGCTCAACGGCTTCGAAGCCAGCCGTGCCGACTTCATGGATGCCGACGTGAATGCCAGCCTGCGCCAGTTTGCGCAGGAGGGGCGGACTTTCGATGCCATCGTGCTCGATCCGCCGAAGTTTGCGCCCACCGTGGCACATGCCGAGCGTGCGGCACGGGCCTACAAGGACATCAACCGGCTGGCCTTCAAGCTGCTGGAGCCCGGCGGCGTGCTGTTCACCTACTCCTGCTCGGGCGGCATCAGTGCCGACCTGTTCCACAAGATCGTGGCCTCGGCCGGCACGGACGCCGGTGTGGACGGTTACATCCACGAGCGCATGGGTGGTGCCCCGGACCACCCGATGACCATCAACTTCCCCGAGGGCGAATACCTCAAGGGGCTGGTGGTGATGCGCAAGAGCTGAGGGAGGGTGATTTTGGGCCTCCGGCCCTGTCAATCCAGCGCCGGTCGCTATTAAATTTGTAGCGTTTGGGGCCAGGGCACAGCAACCCTGCGGGCACCGGCTCTTGACAGGACCGGTAAACTCCTCATCTATCGACCTTGATCGGGTCGCCAGCGTGCAAGTTGGCGGCCACTTCCCTTCTTTCTACGCGAGATCCACCCCATGGCCCTGATTCCCGCCACCATCCTGACCGGCTTCCTCGGTTCCGGCAAGACCACCCTGCTCAAGCGCGTGCTGCAGGAGGCGCACGGCCAGAAGATTGCCGTGATTGAAAACGAGTTCGGCGAGGAAAACATTGACAACGACATCCTGGTGTCCGACACGAACGAGCAGATCATCCAGATGAGCAACGGCTGCATCTGCTGCACCATCCGTGAAGACCTGCGCACCACACTGCAGCTGCTGGCCGCCAAGAAGCGCAAGGGCCTGCTTGACTTCGAGCGCGTGGTGATCGAGACCACCGGCCTGGCCGACCCCGGCCCGGTGACCCAGACCTTCTTCATGGACGACGAGATCGCCGAGAGCTTTCTGCTCGACTCCGTCATCACCCTGGTGGATGCCAAGCACGCCGCCCAGCAGTTGAACGACCGGCAGGAGGCGCGCCGCCAGGTGGGTTTTGCCGACCAGATCTTCATCAGCAAGGCGGACCTGGTGTCGGCCGAGGAGCTCGATGCGCTGCAGCACCGCCTGAAGCACATGAACCCGCGGGCACCGCAGAAGGCCGTGCACTTCGGCGACGTGGCGCTGAACGAGGTGTTCGACCTGCGCGGTTTCAACCTGAATGCCAAGCTGGAGATCGACCCCGACTTCCTGAAGGAAGAGGAGCACGACCACGACCACAGTCAGTGCGGCCATGATCACAGCCATGACCACGACCACGCGCATGGAGAACACTGCAACCATCCCTCGCACCAGCACGGCCATGGCCACCACCATCACCATGATGACGATGTGAAGAGCTTCGTCTTCCGCTCCGACCGGGCGCTGGACCCGGCCAAGCTGGAAGACTTTCTCGGCGCCATCATCAACATCTACGGCCCGCGCATGCTGCGCTACAAGGGTGTGCTCAACATGAAAGGCACCGACCGCAAGGTGATCTTCCAGGGTGTGCACCAGCTCATGGGCAGCGACCTCGGTCCGCAGTGGGCCGAGGGCGAGCCGCGCACCAGCAAGATGGTGTTCATCGGCATCGACCTGCCGCGTGACATCTTTCTGCAGGGGCTGGAGCAGAGCCTGGTCTGATCCGGTCAGGCCGGCGCGATCAACGGCCAATTCACCAGACTGTCTCGGTTTCGCAACTACCCACGTGGCAGAGGCGAAAACCTGTACACTCGCGCGCCAGTAAAAAACTCTCAGTTCAGACTTTTGCCGGTCTGCATTGAGGGTATAACAGCAGGCACTGAGGTGAATGCGCAGGCCCGCCCTGCGAGGAGACAATAAAAGTGAAAGCCAAACCAGGAAAGGTGACCGTGTCTTCCAAAGCCAAAACCGCGGCCAAAACCAAACCGGCCAGCAAGGCCGCCGCCAAGCCGGCCGCCAAGGCCAAGCCTGTGGCCAAAGCCAAGCTTGTCGCGAAACCGGCGGCCGGCAAGCCGGCCGTGAAGACAGCCAAACCTGGTGCCAAGAAACCTGTGGTCAAGCCGGTGGCGAAGGCCAAGCCGGCGGTCAAGGTGGCCGCCAAGAAGGTGGCGGCCAAGCCGGCGGCCAAGACCAAAGTGACGGCCAAGCCCGTCGCAAAACCCGTTGCCAAACCGGCCGTCAAGGCGGTTGCCAAGGCCGCCAAGCCGGCGCCCAAGGTTGTCAAACCAGCTGCCAAAGCATCCACCAAGCCTGCTGTCAAGGCGCCCACAAAAGCCGCCAAACCTGCTGTTGCCAAGGCGCCGGCCAAGCCCGTCGCACCCGCCAAGCCGGTACCGGCTGCAGTGGTCAAGCCCAGCACGCCTGTTGTGCCGGTGGCCGCCCCTGCACCGGCGCCGGTGGCCAAGCGGGTGTCGTCCCGCCTGGCTCAGCTGACCGTTCCCTCCATGGCCCAATCGGTGGCTTCCACCGCCGCCAAAGCCAGTTATACCCAGACCATGACACCCACCCTGATAGTTCCCCCCTTGCCCTCGGCCGTCAAAAAAGACCCCAAGCTGGCCAACAACTGGAAGACCAAGTCGGCCGAAGAATTGACCGACGCCGAGCTGTTGGCCATGCCCGAGAGTGAATACATGAACGACAAGCAGATGGCGGCTTTCCGCCTGCGCCTGTCGAGCCTCAAGCAGGACATCCTGAACAGTGCCGGCGAGACCACCGAGCACCTGCGCGAAGACACCGTCGTCGTGCCCGACCCGGCCGACCGCGCCACGATCGAAGAAGAGCATGCGCTGGAATTGCGTACGCGCGACCGCGAGCGCAAGCTGCTGAAGAAGATCGAGCAGTCGATCGCCCGCATCGATGCCGGTGACTATGGCTACTGCGACGAGACGGGTGAACCCATCGGTGTCGGCCGCCTGCTGGCGCGCCCCACCGCCACGTTGTCGCTTGAGGCACAGCAGCGCCGCGAGCTCAAGCAGAAGATGTTCGGGGATTAAGCCCGGACGATTGGGTAATCCGGTTCAGCCCAGATCAGCGAGACATGGCCAAAGGCGATTCCTCCCCTGGTTTGCTGTCCAAGGTGGCGAGGTTCGTGCGCAATCCCACGCGGGACTGGTCCGAACTCGACCAGCCGGAGGAGCCTGAAGCCGACAGCGGCTTCAGCAAGGAGGTGCTGCGGCAGATGATCGAGCGCAAGCGGCAGAACGATTTCGTGCGCAAGCGCGAGTTCGACTACCTGCGCAAACTGCGCCGTCGCGAGTCACTGGCCGGGGCCGGCCAGACGGGGCGGCCTTCGTTTTTCCAGAGCAGTCTGCCGACCAATCCGGACGAGCGGGCCATGACGCTGCGCAAGATCGATGAGATCGAGGCCCAGATGTCGCGCCAGTGGTGGCAGGGCAAGCAGGACGAGGGCGCTACCCATGCCGGCGGCTTCCCCATGTCGCCCAACCCGATGCTGGGGCCTGACGCAGGTCCGACCCAGCCCATGGCCTCGCAGGAGGAGGGTGGCGACAGCAAATTTGCCACGACCCAGTCCTCGGCCTTGCGGACCGGCTCCAACTGGTTCGAGGTGCCGGAGGAATATGCGCTCACGCGCATGGATCCGGCGGAGGCCGGCTACGAACCTCTGCAGCCCTCGCTGAGCCAGCCTTTCGCCACCACCCGGGGTGTCAACCTGGTGGGTTCCGGCTTTGTCAGCTCCCGCCAGTCGATGGCGGATGTGGCGGACAACCTGAGCGACGCCGATCTGGAGGAGGCGGCCATCCGCTATGCCAATGGCGACGTTGCCGGCGCCGAAGCCACCTTGCTGGCGGCCTTGCAGGGCGAGAACCCGCGCCCCGAGCTGGCAGAGGCCTGGATGGCGGCCTTGTTCGATCTGTACCGGGCGACGGGCCAGCAAGCCCGCTTTGACAGCGCCGCACTCGACATGGCCAACCGTTTTGGCCGTTCGTCGCCGGCCTGGTTCTCCATTCCCGACTCGCTGGGGCGCTCATCGGAGATGCAGGCCACCCAGCCCAGCCCTTTGCGGGCCGTACATGAACTCGTCTGGGTCAGCCCCGCCGAGCTGAGGCCGGCAAGCGTGGCGCGACTGCAGGAGGCGACGCAAAACGGTGCCGGCCCCTTTCTGCTGGATTGGCAGGCACTGACGGCCATTGCTCCCGACGCGGTGGCAGGGCTGGCCGAGGTGTTTGCCCACTGGTGCAACACGCCGGTCCATCTGGTTTTTCGGGGGCATGACACGCTGGAGCGCGTGCTCAAGACACTCACGCCGTCGGGTGAGCGCAGTGCCAGCCCCGTCGGTTGGCAGTTGCGCATGGATGCACTGCGCATTCTGCGTCTGCAGGACGAATTCGAGTTGGCGGCCCTGGACTATTGCGTGACCTTCGAGGTCTCGCCGCCCTCCTGGCAGGACGTGCGCTGCGATTGTGCCCTTGAGGGGCTTGCCGCTCGCGGCCCAGGTGCCGCAGCGGAGCCGTCGGTCGAGGCGGCTGGCGCCGGTCATGAGGAGCGGCAAGCCGGAAGCATGGAGTTGCTGGGCGAGATCGTGGGGGATGCCTCTGGCATGCTGGCCGGTTTTGAGTCCGGCATGGACGATGCCAAACGACTCGTGATTTCCTGTGCCCGGCTCGTCCGGGTTGATTTCTCCGCGGCTGGCAGCATCTTGAACTGGGTGGCAGCCCAGGATGTGCAGGGGCGGCGGGTCCATTTCCACGATGTCAACCGCATCGTGGCCGCTTTTTTCCGCGTCATCGGCATCCACGAGCACGCCCGGATCGTGCCTCGCAGCACCTGAGCGTTCGGGCCATTCGGGCTGGGACGTTGTCCTGGCGTGGTCATCTTCGAGCTTTTGGAACACAGCATGGAACAATTTCACGGCACCACCATCGTCAGCGTGCGACGCAAGACGGCGGATGGGTTCGACGTCGCCATCGGCGGCGATGGTCAGGTCACCTTGGGCAACATCGTCGTCAAGGGCACGGCACGCAAGGTGCGAAAGCTCTACCACGGCAAGGTGCTAGCGGGTTTTGCCGGCGCCACAGCCGATGCCTTCACGCTGTTCGAGCGTTTTGAGGCCAAGCTGGAAAAGCACCAAGGTCATTTGCAGCGTGCCGCCATCGAGTTGACCAAGGACTGGCGCACCGACCGCGTGCTGCGCCGTCTGGAAGCGATGCTGGCCGTGGCTGATCGTGAATGCTCCCTCATCATCACTGGCAACGGCGATGTGCTGGAGCCGGAGAACGGCGTGGTCGCCATCGGCTCCGGCGGCGCTTACGCGCAGGCCGCCGCCATTGCGCTGCTCGGCAATACCGAGCTGTCGGCGCAGGACATCGTCAAGCAGTCGCTGTCGATTGCCGGCGAACTGTGCATCTATACCAACATGAACCACACCATCGAGGTACTGGGATGACACCCCCGACTCTTGCCCACTGCGTGTGGCTCGCATCCCCCTTAAGGGGGGCAACGCCAGTGGCCCGGCGAAGCCGGTTCCACGGCGTTCCGCGGTTTGATCCGCGTCATTCGAACTGAACTTGCTTTTGTGAGTAACGCCATGTCTTCCATGACCCCACAGGAAATCGTCTCCGAACTCGACCGTCACATCGTCGGCCAGGCCCAGGCCAAGCGTGCCGTGGCCATCGCCTTGCGCAACCGCTGGCGTCGTCAGCAGGTGGAGGCCGCGCTGCGGCCCGAAATCACACCCAAGAACATCCTCATGATCGGCCCCACTGGGGTCGGCAAGACCGAGATCGCGCGCCGTCTGGCCAGGCTGGCCGATGCCCCTTTCATCAAGGTCGAAGCCACCAAGTTCACCGAGGTCGGTTATGTCGGCAAGGATGTGGACTCCATCATCCGCGACCTGGCCGAGGTGGCTGTCAAGCAGACGCGTGATGCCGAGATGCGCAAGGTGAAGGAACGGGCACAGGATGCGGCGGAAGAGCGCATCCTTGACGTCCTGATTCCGCCGCCGCGCAGCGAATTCGGCGCCTCGGAACCAGCGGTTGAAAGCACAGCGCGGCAGACCTTCCGCAAGAAGCTGCGCGAAGGCCAGCTCGATGAGCGCGAAATCGAATTCGACGTGGCTGAGCCGCGGCCGCAGCTCGAAATCATGGGCCCGGCCGGCATGGAGGAGATGACCGAGCAATTGCGTGGCCTGTTTGGGCAGATGGGCCAGACGAAGCGCAAGACGCGCAAGCTCAGGATTGCGGAAGCGCTCAAGCTGCTGGTCGACGAAGAGGCGGCCAAGCTGGTCAATGAAGACGAGATCAGGACCCAGGCACTGCACAGTGCCGAGCAGAACGGCATCGTTTTCATCGACGAGATCGACAAGGTGACTTCCCGCAGCGAAGGCAGCGGTGCCGAAGTCTCGCGCCAGGGGGTGCAGCGTGACCTGCTGCCGCTGGTGGAAGGAACGACGGTATCGACCAAATACGGCATGCTCAAGACCGATCACATCCTGTTCATTGCCTCGGGCGCATTCCACCTGAGCAAGCCGAGTGATCTGATCCCCGAGTTGCAGGGGCGTTTTCCGATCCGTGTCGAACTGCAGTCGCTGTCGGTGCAGGACTTTGAAGCCATCCTGACGCAAACCCATGCCTCGCTGGTCAAGCAGTACCAGGCGCTGCTGGCGACCGAAGCCGTGACCTTGGCCTTTACGCCCGAGGGCATCACACGGCTGGCGCACATTGCCCATGAGGTGAACGAGCGCACCGAAAACATCGGAGCGCGTCGCCTGGCCACGGTCATGGAGCGTCTGCTGGATGACGTCAGCTTCGATGCCGCCGCCCTGCACGGGCAGACGGTCACGATCGATGCTGCCTACGTGGACGCCCGGCTGGACGACCTCAGCCGCAATGAGGATCTTTCCCGTTACATTTTGTGAGCGATTTCTGGACAACGACAGTCCTTCAAGCATCACATTCATATCGTTTGCTAAGTGCTTAATTTAGAACGATTTTTATCTGGGAATTTTCTCGGGAAACCGTTCTAAGTCCTTGATTTCATTGAAATTTTTCTTGTAATCCCTCTTGCGGCGAACTATTTTGCTGCTACAGTGCAAAAAAGTGGAATTAAGTGGTGAAAAGTGCCTTTGTGCTTTTCGCCGTTCGGCTTTTCTGTTCAAGAGGGGTTTGCTGTCGTGTTTCAAGGTGCTTCGTCACTCAGTCTGGATGCCAAGGGCCGCCTGTCGGTGCCCACGCGGCACCGTGACGTCCTGAGTGCGACGGCCACCGGACAGCTGACCATCACCAAGCATCCACACGGCTGCCTCATGGTCTTTCCGCGCCCGGAATGGGAGAAGTTCCGCGAGCGCATCGCGGCGCTGCCGATGGCCGCCCAGTGGTGGAAGCGCATCTTCCTCGGCAACGCCATGGATGTGGAGATGGATGCCACCGGCCGCGTGCTGGTCTCGCCGGAGTTGCGTGCTGCGGCGGGCATTGCCAAAGACGCCATCCTGCTGGGCATGGGCAACCACTTCGAGCTCTGGGACAAGGCGACCTACGACGCGCAGGAGGCCCAGGCCATGCAGGGCGAGATGCCCGACGTCTTCAAGGACTTTTCCTTCTGAAGGTTGACGGTGGAAAACTCCGCATGGACACACACCACCGTCTTGTTGAACGAAGCCGTCGAAGCCTTATTCAACAAGCCGGCCGCGCAGGCGGACGGGCCGGACCCGGCCGATGGCACCTATGTCGACGCCACCTTCGGCCGCGGCGGGCACTCGCGTCTCATCCTTTCCCGACTGTCGCCCCAAGGGCGGCTGATCGCCTTCGACAAGGACCCGATGGCGATTGCCGAAGCGCAGCGCATCGCCGACCCGCGTTTTGCCATCCGCCACCAGGGCTTTTGTCATCTGGACGAATTGCCGCCGGCCAGCGCGTCGGGGGTGCTCATGGATCTGGGTGTGAGCTCGCCGCAGATCGACAACCCCGAGCGGGGTTTCAGTTTTCGATTCGAAGGGCCGCTGGACATGCGCATGGACACCACGCGCGGCCAGAGTGTGGCGCAGTGGCTGGCAACAGCCGAAACCAAGCAGATCGCGGAGGTGATACGTGACTACGGTGAAGAACGGTTTGCTGGCCAAATTGCAAAGGCGATTGTTGCTCGCCGACAAGAGCGGGGCCCAATTTCAACCACCACTGAACTGGCCCAGCTCGTGGCTGACACGGTCAAAACCCGCGAGCCGGGCCAGAACCCTGCAACGCGCACATTTCAGGCTTTTCGGATTTTCATCAACGCCGAGCTTGAAGAGCTGCAATCGGCGCTAGAGGCGAGCCTGGATGTTTTGCAACCCGGAGGTCGGCTGGTGGTGATCAGTTTCCATTCGCTGGAAGATCGCATCGTCAAGCAATTCATCGCGCAGCATTCGCGCGAGGTGTTCGACCGCCGGGCGCCCTTTGCCGCGCCCAAGCCGATGAAGCTCCTCGCGCTGGACCGGATCAAGCCGAGCACTGCTGAAGTGGCGGGCAACCCGCGCGCGCGCAGCGCCATCATGCGCGTGGCTGTGAGGACAGCGGTATGACGCGGCTGAACATCGTCCTGCTGCTGGCGGTGCTGGCCAGTGCCTTGTACCTGGTGAATGTGCAGTACGAGTCGCGTCGCCTGTACACGGAAATCGACCGCGCCAAGCTGGATGCGCGCCGGATCGAGACCGAGCGTGAGCAGCTGCAGATCGACAAGCGGGGCCAGGCCACGCCGCTGCGGGTCGACAAGCTGGCGCGTGAGCAGTTGCACATGCGTGTCGCGACGCCGGCCATCACGAACTATGTGACCTACACGGCAGGACCGGGGGCCGCGACGGAGCAGGACGAGACCGCCAGCAAGCAGGCGCAAGCCAGGGGGCGCGTGCAATGAGCCGCAGCATCCTCTACACCTCCAGCCCGCTGCTGGCCAGCCGCACGCCGGTGTGGCGCAGCAAGTTCATCGTGGCAGCACTGGCTTTGGGTTTTGGCGGGCTGGCAGCGCGCGCCGCCTATGTGCAGGTGGTGGGGAATGATTTCTTCCAGCGCCAGGGCGAGGTGCGTTTTGCGCGCACGCTGGAGCTGCCGGCCCACCGCGGCCGCATCATGGACCGCAATGGCCTGTTGTTGGCCTCCAATGTGGTGGCGCCCAGTATCTGGGCGATCCCGGAAGACGTGGAGAGTGATGACGCCGAGGTCAAGGCCAAGTTGCGCCAGCTGGCCCAGTTGCTGGGCGTGCCGCTTGCCGAGCTCAACAAGAAGCTGGACGACGAAGACAAGACCTTCGTCTGGCTCAAGCGCCAGGTGGATGAGCCGGTGGCGCAGCAGATCGCAGCGCTGAACATCAAGGGCATCTACCAGCGCAAGGAATACAAGCGCAAGTATCCCGAAGGCGAGGCGGCGGCGCATGTGGTCGGTTTTGCCAACGTCGAGAACCACGGTCAGGAAGGCGTGGAACTCGCCTTCGACAAGTCGCTTGCCGGACGTCCCGGTTCCCGCCGTGTCATCAAGGACCGGCTCGGGCGCGTGGTGGAGGATGTGGGCGAGCAGGTACCACCGGTAGACGGCAAGGACATCCAGCTGTCGATTGACAGCAAGGTGCAGTTCTTTGCCTACCAGAAACTCAAGTCCGCTGTGCTGGAAAACAAGGCCAAGGCCGGCAGCGTGGTGGTACTCGACTCCGTGACCGGCGAGGTGCTGGCGCTGGCCAACTACCCGAGTTACGTGCCGGACAAGCGCCAGAACCTGACCGGCGCCCAGTTGCGCAACATCGCCTTGACCGACGTGTTCGAGCCGGGATCGACCATGAAGCCGTTCACCGTCGGTCTGGCGCTGGAAACCGGGCGCGTCAAACCGAGTACCCAGATACAGACCGCACCCGGCAAGATCCAGATCACGGGCTCGACGATCTCTGATTCTCATCCGCATGGCGTGCTGACGGTGGAGGAGGTGATCCAGAAATCGAGCAACGTGGGCACGGTCAAGATGGCCATGCAGATGCAGCCGCGCGAGATGTGGGAGATCTTCTCCGCTGCCGGTTTTGGTCAAAAGCCTCAGATCAGTTTTCCGGGCGTGGCCTCGGGCCGGCTGCGGCCCTACAAGACCTGGCGACCGGTCGAGCAGGCCACCATGTCCTACGGCTATGGCCTGTCGGCCTCCCTGTTCCAGATGGCGCGCTCCTACACGGTGTTCGCGCACGATGGCCAGATCATTCCGGCCACCATCCTCAAAAGCAATGAGCCCGTCGTGGGTGTGCAGGTGCTGTCGTCACAGACCGCGACCCAGATCCGCAAGATGTTGCAGATGGCCGCCGGGCCCGGCGGAACCGGGCCGAAAGCCCAGACCATCGGTTATTCGGTCGGCGGCAAGTCAGGGACGGCGCACAAGCAGATCGGGCGCAGCTATGCCAGCAACAAGTACCGTGCCTGGTTCACCGGCATGGCACCGATCGACCAGCCGCGCATCATCGTGGCGGTCATGATCGACGAGCCCAGTGCCGGCCAGTATTTCGGTGGCGCCGTGGCGGCGCCGGTGTTCAGTGAAGTGGTGCAGCAGACCCTGCGCATGATGGGTGTGCAGCCCGACATGGCGGTCAAGCCGCAGATCGTGGCCAAGGCGGTGGAGGAGAGCTTCTGATGATAAAGCTCCAGACACCCGATCAGGCCGCCCAGTGGTTGCGCACCCATGTGCAGGGCATGCTCCAGACGGACAGCCGCAAGGTGCGTGCCGGGGATGGCTTCATCGCCTGGCCGGGGGCTGCCACCGATGGTCGCCAGTACGTGACGAGTGCACTGGCGCAAGGCGCGGCCGCCTGTGTGGTTGAGCAGGTGGGTGTGGATGGCTATCGGTTCGAGAGTGCGCAGGTGGCGGCCTACGCCGGCCTCAAGGCGGCCAGCGGACCGATTGCCGCCGCTTATTACGAACAGCCCTCGCAGCAGCTTGACGTAATAGCCGTCACAGGGACCAATGGCAAGACCTCCACCACGTGGTGGCTGGCGCAGGCATTGTCGGCCCTGCAGCCGGCCATGCCCTGTGGCCTGGTGGGCACGCTGGGCATCGGCTCTGCGCCGCGTGTGGGAGAGGTCAACAACGTGGTGAGCACCGGCCTGACCACGCCCGACCCGGTGCTGCTGCAGCAGACCTTCCGTCGTTTTGTCGCCGAGGGAATGGTGGCCTGCGCGATCGAGGCATCGTCGATTGGCATTGAGGAGCAGCGCCTGGAGGGCACACAGATCCGCACCGCTGTCTTCACCAATTTCACCCAGGACCACCTCGACTATCACGGCAGCATGGCGGCCTACTGGCAGGCCAAGGCCTCGCTGTTCGACTGGCCCGGCTTGCGCGCTGCGGTGGTGAACATTGATGATGAAAAAGGCGTCGAACTGGCGGAGCAACTGGCGGATCGGCCGCTGGCGTTGTGGACGGTTTCCTGCAAGGACGCGGCGCGGCTGAGGGCGGACGATATCCGGTTTGAAGGCCAGGGCCTGCGGTTCACTGTCTGTGAAGGCGAGGCGCGTCACGAATTGGCAACGCAGGTGGTGGGCCACTACAACGTGGCCAACCTGCTGGGGGTCATTGCCGCCATGCGGACCCTGGGGGTGCCGCTGGCTGCGGCGGTGGCGGCTTGCCACGTGCTGCACCCAGTGCCCGGGCGCATGGAGTGCCTGGGTGGGGGTGAGCAACCTCTGGTTGTGGTGGACTACGCCCACACGCCCGATGCACTGGCCCAGGCGCTGCTGGCGCTGCGTCCGCTGGCCGAGCAGCGCGGCGGACAGCTCTGGTGTGTGTTTGGTTGTGGCGGTGACCGTGATCCGATCAAGCGGCCGCTCATGGGCGCCATGGCTGGCCAGTATGCGGACCAGGTGGTGCTGACCAATGACAATCCGCGCAACGAAAAACCCGAGGCCATCCTCAGCCAGATCCTGCTCGGGCTGGAGGGGTGTGGCGCCGTGAGCGTGCAGAGCGACCGCGCACAGGCCATTGCCGAAACGGTGCGGCAGGCCGCAGCGCATGATGTGGTGCTGGTGGCCGGCAAGGGGCATGAAGATTACCAGGAGGCGGCCGGCCTGCGCACACCGTTCTCGGATCGCGTCGAGGTGCAACGTGCCTTGCAGGCCCGTGCAGCCGCCATCGAAGGAGCGAGCGCATGAGCGCCATGATGACTCTGCAACAGGTCGCACAGTGGGTGGCGGGTGCGCAGCTTGTCGGTGACGCTGGCGTGGCGGTGCTGCGTGTGCACACCGATACCCGTACCTTGCAGGCGGGTGATCTGTTCGTTGCGCTCAAGGGTGAGCGTTTTGATGCCAACGATTTCCTGGCCGAGGCCCGGGCCAAGGGTGCCGTGGCAGCGATCTGCCATGACGAAGCAGCACTGCGTGCTGCCGGACTGCCCGGTGTGGTGGTGGCTGACAGCAAACTGGCCCTGGGCCAGCTGGCTACCGGCTGGCGCGCCCAGTTCAAGCTGCCGCTGATTGCCGTGACCGGCAGCAACGGCAAGACCACGGTGACGCAGATGATTGCCGCCATCCTGCGTGCCTACCGCCCGCAGGCCATGCTGGCCACGGAAGGCAACCTGAACAACGAGATTGGTGTGCCGCTCACCGTGCTGCGCTTGCGCCCAGGTCATGAACTGGCCGTGGTCGAACTCGGCATGAACCACCCGGGTGAGATTGCCGTGCTGGCCGCCATTGCACAGCCGACCGTGGCGCTGGTGAACAACGCGCAACGCGAGCACCAGGAATTCATGGCCACCATCGAGGCCGTGGCACGCGAAAACGGTGCAGTAATCGAGGCGTTGGCTGCCACTGGCACCGCGGTCTTCCCGGCGGACGATACCTACAGCGCACTGTGGCATGACCTGTCAGGTACACGACCGCAACTGACCTTCGCCCTCACGTCCGACACGACAGCGGCCGACCTGAGCTGTGCTGCACCGCAATGGGCGAACAACGCCTGGCAGATCCAGGCGCACACGCCGGCTGGCCCGCTGGCCTACACCCTGCAGGTGGCTGGCCTGCACAACGTCAAGAACTCGCTGGCAGCTGCAGCCTGTGCGCTGGCCGCTGGCGTGCCGTTGGCAGACATCGCACGTGGGCTGGAAGCTTTTGAGCCGGTCAAGGGCCGTTCGCGTGCGCTGGCAGTCGAGTTGGCCGGTCGCACGATCACCCTGGTGGACGACAGCTACAACGCCAACCCCGACTCGGTGCGTGCCGCCATTGACGTGCTGGCCGGCCTGCCCGGGCCGCGCCTGCTGGTGCTGGGTGACATGGGTGAGGTCGGCAGCGAAGGCCCCCGTTTCCACGCTGAGGTCGGCGCTTATGCCCGCGAACGCGGCGTCGAGATGCTGTTCGGGCTGGGCGAGCAGGCGGCCGTGTCCGTGCAGCACTTCTCGCAGCCATCGGTCCAGGGCTGCCATTTCACGGATATCGAGACGCTGAACACCGCCGTGCTCAGCACGCTGCCTGACCTGCGCAGTGTGCTGGTCAAGGGCTCACGTTTCATGCGCATGGAGCGTGTAGTGCAGGCCATCACGGCGTGCGCGCAACAGAACAAGGAACCCATTCATGCTGCTTAGCCTGGCCCAGTGGCTGCAAACCCTGTCACCCGAATTCGGATTTTTCCGGGTGTTCCAGTACCTGACGTTCCGTGCCGTCATGGCCGCCCTCACCGCTTTGCTCATGGGGCTGGTGGCAGGCCCCTACGTGATCCGACGCCTGACCGCGCTCAAGATCGGCCAACCGGTGCGTGGCTACGGCATGGAGACACACCTGGCCAAGAGCGGCACCCCCACCATGGGCGGCGTGCTGATCCTGCTGTCGATCGCCATCTCCACGCTGCTGTGGTTCGATCTCTCCAACCGCTTCGTCTGGATCGTGCTGCTGGTCACGCTCGGCTTCGGTGCCATCGGCTGGGTTGACGACTGGCGCAAGGTGGTCAACAAGGACCCCGAGGGCATGCGTTCACGTGAGAAGTATTTCTGGCAGTCGCTCATCGGCCTGATTGCCGCGCTGTACCTGGTGTTCAGCATTTCCGAGAGCAACAACCTGCGGGTGCTGGAGCTCTTCATCACCTGGGTCCGCTCCGGCTTCGACGTCAACCTGCCACCCAAGGCCGGCCTGTTGCTGCCTTTCATCAAGGAGGTGAGCTACCCGTTGGGCGTGTTCGGTTTTGTCATCATGACCTACCTGGTGATTGTGGGCGCCAGCAATGCCGTCAACCTGACCGATGGTCTGGACGGCCTGGCCATCATGCCCGTGGTCATGGTGGGGTCGGCACTGGGCGTGTTCGCCTACGTCACCGGCAGCGCGGTCTATTCCAAATACCTGTTTTTCCCCTACATCCCGGGCTCAGGCGAACTGCTGATCTTCTGTGCTGCCATGGCCGGTGCCGGCCTGGCCTTCCTCTGGTTCAACGCCCATCCGGCGCAGGTCTTCATGGGCGACGTCGGCGCACTGGCGCTGGGCGGCGCGCTGGGCACGATCGCCGTCATCGTGCGGCAGGAAATCGTGCTGGCCATCATGGGCGGCATCTTTGTGGTGGAAGCCCTGTCGGTGATGCTGCAGGTGACGTATTTCAAGTACACGAAAAAGAAATACGGCGAAGGCCGGCGCATTCTGAAGATGGCGCCGTTGCACCACCATTTCGAGAAAAGTGGCTGGAAAGAAACGCAGGTGGTGGTGCGCTTCTGGATCATCACCATGCTGTTGTGCCTGATTGGCCTGTCGACCCTGAAACTGCGATGAATCCGAACGATCCCCTCAACCCCGGTGATGTGCCTGTACCGCCTCAGGAGGCGGTGACGCCGGTGCCCGCGCCGGGGCTGGAGACTGATGTGCCTGTGCCTGTGCCTGTGCCTGTGCCTGAGGCTGAGGCTGAGGCTGAGGCTGAGGCTGAGGCTGAGGCTGAGGCTGAGGCTGAGGCTGAGGCTGAGGCTGAGGCTGAGGCTGAGGCTGAGGCTGAGGCTGAGGCTGAGGCTGAGGCTGAGGCGACACTGCCTGCGGAGCCTGCATCGCAGCCGCCTGCGACAGAAGCGACTCCGGCACCCGCAGAGGCAGCCGCCAGCACGAAAGCGGCACGACCGCTGCCAGAAACGCTCACGGCTGCACGCGATGCAGCAGCCTTTGTGGCACAACTGTTTGCCGAGGTGAGTGCGCCTGAGAGCGTTGTCCCGAGTACGCCGGTGGAGGACGTGCAACAGCCTGCTGAAGACAGCACGCCGGGAGAAGTTGACGCAACGCCGGCGAGCGCCGAGTCATCTGATGAAGTGGTGGCGTCGCTGCTGCAGGACCAGCCGGTACTCATCCTTGGGCTGGGGGCTTCGGGGCTGGCCATGGCCCGCTGGTGCGTGCGCCTGGGCGCACGCGTGACGGTGGCCGATACCCGTGAAACGCCGCCGCAACTGGCGACCTTGCGCAGCGAGCTGCCCGAGGTGACCTTCCGCAGCGGCGCTTTCGACGCCGCGTTGATTGAAGGCAGTGACTTCCGCGCCGTTTTCAAGAGCCCCGGGCTGTCGCCGTCTACGGTGGCGCCGCTCTGGCAGGCGGCGCAGGCCATCGGCCTGTGGGTGGGCGGCGAGCTGGACCTGTTCGCGCGTGCCCTGCGCGATTTGCAGGTCGCGCAAGGCTATGCCCCCAAAGTGCTGGCGATCACCGGTACCAACGGCAAGACGACTACGACCTCGCTCACCGGCCAGCTGGTGGCCCATGCGGGCAAGACCGTGGCGGTGGCGGGCAACATCGGTCCCAATCTGCTGGATGTGCTGGCCCAGCAGATCGATGCAGGCACGCTGCCCGAGGTCTGGGTGCTGGAGCTGTCCAGCTTTCAGCTCGATGGCGTGCAGGGCTTCGAGCCCACGGCGGCTGTGGTGTTGAACCTGACGCAGGACCATCTCGACTGGCATGGCAGCATGGCAGCCTATGGTGCCGCCAAGGCGCGCATCTTTGGCGAACGCGGCCTGCTGGTGCTCAACCGCGATGACCCGGCGGTGATGGCCATGCTGCCCGAGCCGGTGCGTGTCAAGCTTCAGAAGCCGCAGTGGCGCGAGTACGTGAGCTTCGGGCTGGAGATGCCCCAGCGTCCGGGTGACTTCGGTATTGAGATGGTCAACGGCATGGCCTGGCTGGTACGTGCCATGGAAGCCGATGAAACGCAGAAGCGCAAACGGGGTGAAGAGGTGGAGCTGTTCATCCAGCGCCTGATGCCGGCCGATGCCCTGCGCATCCGCGGGCGGCACAACGCCACCAATGCCCTGGCCGCCCTGGCCCTGGCTCAGGCGGCGGGCTGCAGCCTGGCGGCCGTGCTTTATGGCCTGCGCGAATACCGCGGTGAGCCGCACCGCGTAGAACCTGTCACGATCGTGAACGAGGTCGAGTACTTTGATGACAGCAAGGGCACCAATGTGGGTGCCACCGTGGCGGCCCTGACCGGACTCGGTGCCGAGCGAAAGATTGTGGTCATCCTGGGCGGCGACGGCAAAGGCCAGGATTTCGCACCGCTGGCCGCTCCCGTGGCGCGTTATGCGCGTGCCGTGGTCCTGATCGGGCGTGATGCGCCGACGATCCACGCCGCACTTGAAGGCAGTGGTGTGCCTCTGGTGAGCGCCGAATCCATGGCGCAGGCCGTGCAATTGGCCAGCCAATTGGCGCACGCAGGCGATGCGGTGCTGATGTCGCCGGCTTGCGCCAGCTTCGACATGTTTGACAACTACGAGCACCGCGCCCGCGTGTTCGTGGAGGCCGTGCAGGCGTTGGCGCAGGATGCCGGTGTGGCCGAGGGGGGCATGGCATGAACACCTTGGCGCAACGCTTCACAGGCTGGCTGGGTGGCATGGCGCGCCCGGCTGGCGATGTGTTGCCGGTGCGCCTGGGCGGCATGCGTGGCGGTGCCGGCAGCGCGCCGGTGCGGATGTCGGGTTTTGATCAGGCGCTGATCTGGGTCACGGTGGCCCTGCTGATCTGGGGACTGGTGATGGTGTATTCGGCGTCGATTGCGATGCCGGACAACCCGAAATTCGCGCGTTATGCCCACACCCATTTCCTGACGCGGCACATGCTGTCGTTGGTGGTCGCCTTTGTCGCCGCGCTGATCGCTTTCCAGGTGCCGGTGGAAACCTGGGAGAAGCTGGCGCCCTGGCTGTTTGTCGCATCCTTGGTGCTGTTGATCGCGGTGCTGATTCCCGGTATCGGCAAGGGCGTCAATGGGGCACGGCGCTGGATCGCGCTGGGCATCATGAACTTCCAGCCCTCGGAGCTGGCCAAGTTCGCCGTGCTGCTGTACGCCGCCGACTACATGGTGCGCAAGATGGACGTGAAGGAGCGTTTCTTTCGCGCCGTGCTGCCGATGGGGGTTGCGGTGGCGGTGGTCGGCCTGTTGCTGCTGGCCGAGCCCGACATGGGCGCCTTCATGGTGATCGCCGTCATCGCCATGGGCATCCTCTTCCTGGGCGGCGTCAATGCCCGCATGTTCTTCCTGATCGCTGCCGTCCTGGTGGTGGCCTTCAGCATGATGATCGCCTTCAGCGAATGGCGGCGCGAGCGCATCTTTGCCTACCTCAATCCCTGGGACGAAAAACACACGCTGGGCAAGGGTTATCAGCTGTCGCACTCGCTGATTGCCATCGGCCGCGGCGAGATCTTCGGCGTCGGTCTGGGCGGCAGTGTGGAAAAGCTGCACTGGCTGCCGGAGGCGCACACCGACTTCCTGCTGGCCGTCATCGGTGAGGAGTTCGGCCTGATCGGCGTGCTGACCGTGATTGGCCTGTTCCTCTGGATGACGCGGCGCATCATGCACATCGGCCGCCAGGCCATCGCGCTGGACCGGGTCTTTGCCGGCCTGGTGGCGCAGGGGGTGGGCGTCTGGATCGGTTTCCAGGCTTTCATCAACATGGGCGTGAACCTCGGGGCTCTGCCAACCAAGGGCCTGACCTTGCCACTGATGAGCTACGGCGGCTCGGCCATCCTGATGAATCTGGTGGCCCTTGCCGTGGTGCTGCGGATTGACTTTGAAAACAGGCAACTCATGCATGGGGGGCGCGTATGACACAGCGTTGTGCCCTCATCATGGCGGGCGGCACGGGCGGGCATATCTTCCCGGGGTTGGCCGTGGCCGAGGCCTTGCGTGCCCAGGGCTGGCGCGTGCACTGGCTGGGCAATGCCAGCGGCATGGAGGCCACGCTGGTGCCGCCACGCGGTTTCCCGTTCGAGACGATCGACTTCTCCGGCGTGCGCGGCAAGGGCTTTGCCACGCTGGCCCTGCTGCCGTTGCGATTGCTCAAGGCCTTCTGGCAGAGCATCCAGGTGCTGCGCCGTGTGCAACCAGACGTGGTGGTGGGGCTGGGTGGCTACATCACCTTCCCGGCCGGCCTGATGGGCGTTCTGCTCGGCAAGCCGCTGGTGCTGCACGAGCAGAACTCGGTGGCGGGCATGGCCAACAAGGTGCTGGCCGGTGTGGCGGATCGTGTTTTCACGGCCTTCCCCGACGCCATCAAGGGCGCGCAGTGGGTTGGCAATCCCTTGCGTGCAGCCTTCCTCCAGCAACCCGAACCGGCGGCGCGTTTTGCCGGCCGCAGCGGTCCCCTGCGTCTGCTGGTGGTCGGTGGCAGTTTGGGGGCCAAGGCGCTCAACGACACCGTGCCGAAAGCGCTCGCACTGATTCCGGCCGGGCAGCGGCCGCAGGTGACGCACCAGAGCGGCGCCAAGCAGATCGAGGCGCTGCGCGCCAATTACACCGCCGCCGGCGTACAGGCAGAACTGACACCCTTCATCGACGACACGGCCCGGGCCTTTGCCGAGGCTGACCTCATCCTGTGCCGCGCCGGCGCCAGCACCGTGACCGAGATTGCCGCCATCGGCGCCGCCGCCTTGTTTGTACCTTTCCCTGCGGCGGTGGATGACCACCAGACCGCCAACGCACGCTTCCTGGTTGACCAGGGCGCGGGCCAGTTGCTGCCGCAACACGACATGATACCTGAAAGATTGGCTGAATTGCTACAAAAAACAGAGCGCTCTGCGCTGATTTCACAGGGCGTAGAGGCCAAAAAGCTTGCCAAAACTGACGCTGTCGCCCAAGTCGTGGCGGCGTGTGAGGAGTTGAGCCGATGAAGCACGCCATCAAACACATCCATTTCATCGGCATCGGTGGCTCCGGCATGTCCGGCATTGCCGAGGTGCTGTGCAATCTCGGCTACCAGATCTCCGGTTCCGACCTGGCCGACAGCGCCACGCTCAAGCGTCTGGCAACGCTAGGCATCCGGACCTTTGTCGGCCATGCGCCAGCCAACATCGCCGGTGCCGACGCGGTGGTGACCTCCACTGCCGTGCAGGGTGACAACCCCGAGGTGCTGGCGGCGCGAGAGAAGCGCATTCCGATCGTGCCGCGCGCCGTGATGCTGGCCGAGCTGATGCGCCTGAAGCAGGGCATTGCCATTGCCGGCACGCACGGCAAAACCACCACCACCAGCCTGGTGGCCAGTGTGCTGGCCGAGGCCGGGCTGGACCCGACCTTCGTGATTGGCGGGCGTCTCAACAGCGCCGGTGCCAACGCGCGGCTGGGCCAGGGCGACTACATCGTGGTGGAGGCCGACGAATCGGACGCATCCTTCCTCAACCTGATGCCGGTGATGGCGGTGGTGACCAACATCGACGCCGATCACATGGAGACCTACGGCCACGACTTTGGCCGGCTGAAAAAAGCCTTCATCGATTTCCTGCACCGCATGCCCTTCTACGGCACCGCGATCCTGTGCACTGATGACGCGGCGATCCGCGAGATCGTGCCTGAGGTCTCCTGCCCGATTACCAGCTACGGTTTCGACGAAGGCGCGCAGGTGCGGGCGCTGAACGTGCGCGCGGTCGATGGCCAGATGCATTTCACCGTGCAGCGCCGCAACGGCGTGGTGCTGCCTGATCTGGAGGTGGTGCTCAACCTGCCGGGGCGCCACAACGTGCTCAATGCCCTGTCGGCCATTGCGGTGGCGGCCGAACTGGATATTCCGGACGCGGCGCTGCTCAAGGCACTGGCCGAATTCAGAGGCGTGGGCCGGCGTTTCCAGCGCTACGGGGAGGTGAACGCCAAGAACGGCGGCACGTTCACCGTGATCGACGACTACGGCCACCATCCGGTGGAAATGGCGGCCACGCTGGCGGCGGCGCGTGGTGCCTTCCCCGGGCGGCGCCTGGTGCTGGCTTTCCAGCCGCACCGCTACACCCGCACGCGCGACTGCTTCGAGGATTTCGTCAAGGTCATCGGCGAGGCTGACGCCGTGTTGCTGGCCGAGGTCTATGCCGCCGGCGAAACGCCCATCGTGGCGGCCGACGGGCGAGCGCTGGCGCGCGCCTTGCGTGTAGCCGGCAAGGTGGAGCCCGTTTTCGTGGACGACATCGCCGCCATGCCGCAGGCGGTAGCGGACAACGCGCGCGACGGTGATGTGGTGATGTGCATGGGGGCGGGCTCGATTGGTGCGGTGCCGGCCAAGGTGGTGGAGTTGCAGGGCCAGGCGGCCCAGGCAGGAAAGAAGTGAGCGAGGACCAAGTGAATCTGGGAAAAGTAGCGGTGCTGATGGGCGGGGCGTCTGCCGAGCGCGACATTTCGATCATGTCGGGCAGCGGCGTGCTCAAGGCCTTGCAGTCGCGCGGGGTGGATGCGCATGCGTTTGACCCTTCGGTGCGGGATCTGGGAGATCTCAAGCGCGACGGTTTTGCGCGCTGTTTCATCGCGCTGCACGGCCGTTTTGGCGAAGACGGCACGGTGCAGGGCGCACTTGAATTGATGGGCATTCCCTACACTGGTTCGGGCGTCATGGCCTCCAGCATCGCCATCGACAAGGTCATGACCAAGCGCATCTGGCGCTCGGAAGGGCTGCCCACGCCGGCGTGGGCACGGGTCGCAAGTGCCGAAGCCACCCGGGCGGCGTTTGCCGAACTCGGCGCCCCCATGATCGTCAAGCCGGCGCGTGAAGGCTCTTCCATCGGCCTGACCAAGGTGATGTCGGCCGACGAATGTGATGCCGCCTATGCGCGTGCCGCACAGGAAGATGAGCAGGTGCTGTGCGAGCAGTTCATCAGCGGTGATGAAGTCACGGTGCCGGTGCTCGGTACCGGCGCCCAGGCGCGCGCCTTGCCTGTGATCCGCATCGTGGCGCCCGGCGGCAATTACGACTACCAGAACAAGTACTTCACCGACGACACGCAGTACCTGGTGCCTTGCGGCCTGCCGGCGGGCGAGGAAGAGGCCATCCAGCAACTCGTGCTGAAGGCCTTCACTGTCTTGGGTTGCCGCGGCTGGGCCCGTGCGGACGTGATGATCGACGCCCGTACCCGCCGACCCTACATGCTGGAGATCAACACCGCCCCCGGCATGACCGGCCATTCGCTGGTGCCGATGTCGGCGCGTGCTGCCGGCATCAGCTATGAAGACCTGTGCGTGCGGCTGCTGCAGGCGGCCACACTCGACCATCCGCAGGAGCGTGCATGACCCACAACCTGCCCGTCCCCCTGGACGTCAAGCTCATGAACCTGACCAGCAGGCTGCTGCTGGTCGCGTTTGTGCTGCTGGCGCTGGGGGCTGCGGCAGGGTGGGTGATGGCGCATCCCTTGTTCGCCATCCGGGGGGTTACGGTGACAGGCGACGTGAACCACAACAACGCGCTGACGCTGCGAGCCAACGTGGCGCCGCAGTTGCGCGGCACCTTCCTCACCATCGATCTGGTGGCGGCGCGGCGCGCGTTCGAGGCCATGCCCTGGGTACGCCGTGCCGTGGTGCGGCGCGAATTCCCGGATCGGCTCAAGGTCATTCTGCAGGAGCACCAGGCCGTGGGTTACTGGGGTGCGGAGGGCGATTCGACACTGGTGAACAGTTATGGCGAGGTGTTCGAGGCCAATGTGGACGAGGTCGAGCAGGAGCTGCCGCGTCTGGACGGCCCGCAGGGGCAGTCGGCCCAGGCGCTTGCCATGTACCGCGCCTTGCAGCCACTGTTCGAGCGTCTGGAGTTGTCGATCGAGGAACTGGACCTCACGGGCCGGGGCAGTTGGCGCGCCAAGCTGGATACCGGTGCGGAGATCGAACTCGGCCGTGGCACGGAAGAAGAGGTGGTGGCGCGTACGCAGCGTTTCCTGGGGACCCTGACGCAGGTGACTTCGCGTTATGGCCGCTCGGTCACGTCCTTGGAGTCGGCTGACCTGCGCCACCAGGAAGGGTACGCCATCCGGCTGCGCGGTGTGAGCACCGTCCTGCCGGAGGCGCAGAAGGCGCAAAAGAACCCTTGAAGCGACAGAGCAAACAAACGTAGCGAGAAACAAAGACACACAGGACCGCATATGGCAAAAGAGTACAAAGACCTGGTTGTCGGGCTCGACATCGGCACCGCCAAGGTGATGGCGGTGGTGGCCGAGGTGATGCCCAATGGCGAGCTCAAGCTGGCCGGCTTGGGCATCGCGCCGAGCAACGGCCTCAAGCGTGGCGTGGTGGTCAACATCGATGCCACGGTGCAGAGCATCCAGCAGGCGCTGAAAGAGGCCGAGCTGATGGCCGACTGCAAGATCACGCGCGTCTACACCGGCATCACCGGCAGTCACATCCGCGGCATCAACTCCAGCGGCATGGTGGCGGTGAAGGACCGCGAAGTGACGGCGGCCGACGTGGCGCGTGTGGTGGAAACCGCCAAGGCCATCAACATCTCGACCGACCAGCGCCTGCTGCTGGTGGAACCGCAGGAGTTCATCATCGACGGCCAGGATGTGCGCGAGCCGATCGGCATGAGCGGCATCCGTCTGGAAGCCAAGGTGCACATCGTCACCGGTGCCCAGAGTGCGGCCGAAAACATCATCAAGTGCGTGCGCCGCTGTGGCCTGGAAGTGGAGCAGCTGATGCTCAACCCGCTGGCTTCCAGCCTGTCGGTGCTGACCGAGGACGAGAAGGAACTCGGCGTGGCCTGCGTCGACATCGGCGCAGGAACCACCGACGTGGCCATCTTCACCAACGGCGCCATCCGCCATACGGCGGTGATCCCGATTGCCGGTGACCTGATCACCAGCGACATTGCCATGGCGTTGCGCACACCGACCAAGGACGCCGAGGACATCAAGGTGGAAAGCGGCTTTGCCAAGCAGCTGCTGGCTGACCCCGAGACCCAGGTGGAGGTGCCGGGCCTGGGTGACCGCGGCCCGCGCATGCTTGGCCGCCAGGCGCTGGCCGGCGTGATCGAGCCGCGCATTGAAGAAATCTTTTCGCTGGTGCACCAGGTGCTGCGCGAGTCGGGCTGCGAGGAGGTGTTGTCCTCCGGCATTGTGCTCACCGGCGGCAGCTCCATCATGCCGGGCATGGTCGAGCTGGGCGAGGACATCTTCCTCAAGCCGGTGCGCCGCGGTGTGCCGAAATACGCCAGCGCCCTGTCCGACATGGTGGCCCAGCCGCGCGCGGCCACCGTCATGGGTCTGCTCGAAGAGGCCCGGCTGGCGCGCATGCGCGGCTTCAAGGTGGCGCAGAAAAACGGTTCCATGAAGACGGCCATGGGCCGCGTCAAGGACTGGTTCATCGGGAACTTCTGACCATGCAACACAAGATCTGGTTGGCACGTGGAAGTCCTCACCCCCGATGGCGGTGCATCGGCCCGCCCTCATGACCCGCATTCACGGCTATCGAACAGAAATCAAAGGCAACTGCATCAAGGAGAATCAAAAATGAGTATCGAAATGATTGAAGAAGAAGGCTTCAACCAGGGCACCCAGATCAAGGTGATCGGTGTTGGTGGTGGCGGCGGCAATGCGGTGGAACACATGATCGCCAGCGAAGTGCAGGGCGTGGAATTCATCTGCGCCAACACCGACGCCCAGGCCCTGATGCGCAGCAGTGCGCACAAGGTGATCCAGCTTGGCAACAGTGGCCTGGGCGCCGGCAGCAAGCCCGAGAAGGGGCGCGACGCCGCCGAAGTGGCCGAGGATGACATCCGCGCCGCCGTCGCAGGTGCCCACATGCTGTTCATCACTGCCGGCATGGGCGGCGGCACCGGCACCGGTGCGGCCCCCGTGATCGCGCGCGTGGCCAAGGAAATGGGCATTCTCACCGTCGGTGTGGTCACCAAGCCCTTTGACTGGGAAGGCGGTCGCCGCATGACCAATGCCGACAGTGGTCTGGCCGAGCTGGAAGCCAATGTGGACTCGCTGATCGTCGTGCTCAACGAGAAGCTGCTCGAGGTGCTGGGTGACGACGTGACGCAGGACGAGGCCTTTGCCCATGCCAACGACGTGCTGAAGAACGCCGTGGGCGGCATTGCCGAAATCATCAACGTGCCCGGTCATGTGAACGTCGACTTTGAAGATGTGCGCACCGTGATGGGCGAGCCTGGCAAGGCCATGATGGGCACCGCCGTCGCCAGCGGTCCGGACCGGGCCCGCATTGCTGCCGAGCAGGCCGTGGCCTGCCCGCTGCTCGAAGGCATCGACCTCTCCGGCGCGCGCGGTGTGCTGGTGCTGATCACCGCTGCCAAGGGCAGCCTCAAGCTGTCCGAGTCCAAGCTGGCCATGAACACCATCCGTGCCTACGCTTCGCCGGATGCCCACGTGATCTACGGCACCGCCTATGACGACGAGCTCGGCGACGACATCCGTGTCACCGTGGTGGCCACCGGCCTCTCCCGTCAGGGCATGCGCCGCACCGCGCCGCCGCTGCAGGTGCTGCGCACCGGTACCGACAACGTGCCGTTCCAGGTGCCCACGCTCAGCACGCCGATGGGTGGCGCCCCGGCGGGTGGCGCTCTGGGCACGGGCGGCATGATGGCGCCCGGCGTGGCCCCCGCCACCGCGGGTGTACCGCAGCCGGACTACCAGACCATGGCCACGCCCAGCGTCTGGCGTACCAATCGTACCCAGGCTGCGGCCAAGGTCGATGCGCTGTCCTCCGGTGGCATGGACGACTTCGAGATCCCGGCTTTCCTGCGCAAACAAGCCGACTGATCCTGTGGTCTGAGCCTGGCCCTCTTGCCCCTATGGGTGGCAAGGGGGCCAGCCTGTTTTCGGCAGGAAAATGCCGCCAACCGTAAAATCAAACTGTGCTTCAGCAAAGAACTCTCAAATCCCTCACCCGCGCCGTTGGCGTGGGTCTGCACAGCGGCCAGCGGGTCGAGATCACGCTGCGCCCGGCACAGCCCGACACCGGTATCGTGTTCCGGCGTGTCGATCTGGCACAGCCGGTCGACATTCCGGTCTCGGCGATGGCGGTGAGTGACACGCGTCTGGCTTCGACGCTGTCCAATGGCGGCGCCAAGGTGCATACGGTGGAGCACCTGATGTCGGCCTGTTCCGGCCTCGGGATCGACAACCTGTACGTGGACATCACGGCCGAAGAGGTGCCCATCCTCGACGGCTCGGCGGCGTCCTTCGTCTTCTTGCTGCAAAGTGCCGGCATCGCGCTGCAGAATGCACCACGACGCTTCATTCGTGTCATCAAGCCGGTGGAGGTGCGCGAAGGACAGGGCGTTGCTGAAAAGTGGGCGCGGCTCGACCCCTACCATGGTTACAAGCTCAGTTTCGAGATCGACTTCAGCCACCCGGCGGTGGATTCCACCGGACAGCGCGTCGAGTTCGACATGAGCACCAACTCCTACTCGCGTGACATTGCCCGTGCGCGCACGTTCGGCTTTACGAAGGACGTGGAGATGATGCGTGCCAACGGCCTGGCCTTGGGTGGTGGCTTGGACAACGCCATCGTGATGGATGACTACAAGGTGCTCAACGCCGGCGGGCTGCGCTACGACGACGAGTTCGTCAAGCACAAGATGCTGGACGCCATGGGCGACCTCTACGTCCTGGGCAAGCCGCTGCTGGCCAGCTACAGCGCCTTCCGCTCTGGCCATGCGCTGAACAACAAGTTGCTGCGCGAATTGCTGGTGCGCACCGATGCCTGGGAAACCGTGACCTTCCCCGACGAAAAGCTGGCTCCCAAGGGTTTTGCCCAGCTGGCGCGCGCCTGGTAGGCCAGACACGGAGCAAGCGCGGTGCTGCTGTTTCGCTGGCTCATCCTGTTGCTGCTGATCGGTGCAGCGGTGTCTTTCGCCTTCTTTGTTGCTACCGGCCAGCCACGCTACAAGCGCTGGGGCTTGCTCACACTCAAGTGGACGTTGATTGCCGCCGGCGGATTTTTTGCCGTCCTTATCCTGGAACGGATCGCGTAAAGGTGCTGCTTTGGAGCCGCTCTGAATACCTTCAACGCGGCAACGTCACCGTCACCACCAGCCCATTCGGTTGGGCGTTCCTCAGATGCAGTTGGCCCTGAAGGCGTTGAACGATGCTGTTGGCAATCGAGAGGCCCAGGCCGACGCCGCCACCATGGCGCTCACGCGAGCCTGCCATGCGATAGAAGGGGATCATTACCTTGTCCAGCTCGTCGTCAGGGATGCCAGGGCCGTGATCACGGATCTCGATGCAGACATGGTCGGTCAAATCCCTGTAACGGATTTCGGCGCTGCCACCGTAGCGCACGGCGTTGTCGACAAGATTGCTGATGCAACGGCGCAAAGCCGAGGCCTGGGTCCGCAAGGTCGGACAGGGTAGGGGCGGGTCGGCATCGAAGATGTGCACGGGATGGCCGCTCGCCAATTGATCATCGGCGACGCTGTTCAACAGCGAGACCAGATCCAGCGATACAAAAGGTTCCGGATCAGCCACGCCGCGCAGATGATTCAGCGTCGACGAGATCATGGCATTCATCTCGCGAATGTCACGCCAGAAGCCCCGCTGCTGTTCTTCGCTGGACAGGCTTTCGACACGCAGTGCCAGACGTGTCAAAGGCGCTCGAAGGTCATGCGATACCGCGGCCAGAAAGAAGTCGGCCTCACTGAGCGTCCGAGCAAATTCTGCCGAGGGCGGTTGACGCACCTCGCCTATTTCCCGGCATGCCGCATCATTGCCCCCCATCCCCGCCAGGCATGGGCGCTTGTGCTCAAACTCATGTGTCGTCAGGACATGGCGTTGCATGCTGGACAGCAGCCAGCGGGCACCGAGCCCGGCTGCCGGTATCAAAATCAGGAACCGTGCCCCCAGGTCGAGCCAGGCACCGGGATGAGAAAAAGAAGCGAGTGTGACAAGTGTGTCGATGACGGCTGGAGCGGGAGGCAGCGAATCCACCCCGGCAGCTGCCCCGGCTTGCGGAGTCCCACCGGGCACGGGGCCCGTCTCGAACATCTCCGGCCACAATTGGAACATCACGATCAGGGCCAAGATGTACCCCGCCAGCAGGGCTGTGAACAAGAGCAGCGTCAGTTGGCCAAACAGGGTGTTTGGCGTCAGCCTTCGAAGCCAGGTGCTTAGCTGCGCCACACCATGCGCCCCTGAACTGACTGGGCATTGAGCATGTAACCAACGCCGCGTACGGTCTTGATCATGTTGAAGCCGCCAGGCGTGCGGACCAGTTTCTGACGTAGCCGTGATACCAGCAGATCGATGCTGCGTTCGCCTGAATCCAGGGTGTGACTGCTTCCTCTTTCCATGAGCTGATCGCGTTTGAGGGCGCGACGCGGCGTTTGCAGAAGAAGACACAGCAGACGAAATTCAGCATTGGACAAGGCCACGACAGCCCCGTCGGGTGCATGCAGGCAGTGGTTTTCCCGATGCAACTCCCAGCCGTCAAAACTGATCATGTCGCTACGTGCATGGTCCGTTGGTCGCCTGGGGCTGGCTGTGGATCGGCGCAGGACCGACTGTATGCGCGCCACCAATTCGCGCGGCTCGAAAGGTTTCCCCATGTAGTCATCGGCACCTGTTTCCAGACCGACGACACGATCATAGGGGTTGGTACGTGCGGTCAACATGATGATCGGCAGGCGCGACTTCTTTCGCATCTCGCGCGCCAGTGCAAGACCATCGGTGCCCGGCAGCATCACATCCAGAATGATGAGATCAATCGCGTGCTGGGACAACTGGTATTGCATGCTGTCGGCATCACCAGCGGCAAACGCTTCATAACCATACGAGACCAGATACTGGGGCAGCATCGTGGTGATCTCTTTGTCGTCGTCAACGATCAAAATTTGTTTTCGCGAGGTCATGACATACGGATTAAACAAGAAACAGTCGAGTGACGATTCCGACTTAAACGTTGAATTGCGCGATTTTCTTCGCTCATTTCAACGCTTACTGACTCATTCACGCCATGCTGGATACATAGGTGATAAATAGCGTTTACATAAAGAAAAAAACACGCTGGATAGGGTCTTGCCTCGCAACACGGGAGATGCTCGATGCATCTCGTGTAGCGAGAAAAAGCAGCATGCTTCCTGTCAGGCACGGTGCATGGCTTCCTGGAACATCGGCAGTTTCCGGCATCAGTTGACTGCGGCGCGCACTTGCGCAGGGCGTCCCAGCAACTTGGTCTTCAGTGCCGGATCGGCCGGCTTGTCACCCAGCCAGATATTCAGCAATGCGTTGTAGAAGGCGATGTCGCGCATCGGCTCGGTCAGCGGCTTCTTGTTGAGTTCAATCACCGTGCCGGTGCCCGGTACCCAGTCCATGGTCAAGGTGTCGCCCTTGCGCAGGCCTTGGGGCTGACTGGCAATGGCCTTGCCCAACAACAGAACATGTCCGATCGATTTGGCCTGCATGCTGCTAGCTTCGTTGGAGATGAAACTCAGAATGGCTTCGTTGAAGTCTTCGCCGCTCACGTCACGCAGCATGGTGATGACGAGGCGGCGGGGGCCGTCCGTGGCCAGTACGTCCTGGACGGTCGCCTTGCGATCCAGCAGGTACAGCCCCATGGCGTACACCTTGAAGATCAGCCGGAAGCTGATGCCGGCGCCGTTGAGTTTGAGGTTCTTGCCGGCGACCAGGACCGATTCGTCCAGCGCGACACCTTCCATGTTGACTGAGGCCATGGCCGGGGCCCAGGCAAGCGCGCAGGCAGCAGCAGCCAGGCTGGTCCGAAAGCGTGAAATCATGTTTTTCTCCTTGCGCGGCTCCGCGATATCACAGGGGAACCGCATGAAAAATGCTGAGGGTCGATGCACAGTGCGGTCCGTTTTCCCCGTTACCAGACGGCGAGGTTGTTGGTCAGAACGCGTTGCAGCCAGTTGCGTGTGGTGCTGTCCGCCACGTCGCCCTGACTGACGACCTCGAGACGTGCATTGACCACATCGCTCGAGATGATGACGTTGCCTTCCTTGATGTCCTTGGGGTCCACGACGCCCGAAAAGCGCATGGTGCTGACGCTGCCGCTGAGTGCAATGCTGCGTTCGCCGGCGACGACCAGATTGCCGTTGGACAGCACATTGATCACCGAGGCAGCCAGCTGGCCTGTGAAGCTGCTGTCGTTCTTGGTGGTCCCATCGCCCTTGAAGGCAGTGCTGCCGGAGCCGGAGATGTTCTGATTCATCAACCCGCTCAGGAGGTTGGCAGGGTCGGCATTGCCAGGCCCTTTGGAGCTGAACGAGCTCGCGCGGTTCATGTCGTTCTTGACCGTATTGCTCGCGCGAAGGTTTTCGGAGATGTCGACCTTCAGCGTGTCGCCGATGTGGCGCGGCTTTTGTCGACCCGAGTAGAGCGATGCCATGCCCGGCTGAAACAGCGAACCGGTATTCACACGCTCCACGGCGGCCGGACGGGAGACAGGCGGCGCTGTCAACGGGCCCTGGACAATCGTGCTGGGCATGTTGGCACAACCGGTCGCCAGGCTGGCGCACAAGACCGCACAAACCAGCGTGCTGTACATGCCACCGTTGCCGGGCATGCATGCGCGAGGTACTGAAAGTCGTTTCATGTCTTCTCCTTCTGGGAGGTGGGGGTGGACGCAGGCTTGTTCTCGATGCCGATGATCAGGGCGGACACCACAGGGGCCAGCTTGTCTTGCGTGCTGGCCCATTTGCTTGTGCCGAGCACGGGATCCAGTTCATAGTGGCTGCTCGACAGAACCCGTCCCCGGGCTGTTTGCAGCGTCAGTGCGGCCTTGCTTACATACGGTTTGTAGCGGTCGCTGAGCGGGTACTGCCCCCAGTCGATGAAAGCGCTGTACTTCAACCAGACATTGCATTTCTCGGTCGCAACAACACCCTCGTACACCCGGCTTTCGATCTGGTGCTGGCGCAGCACGATCTGCAGGGCTGGCACGATGTCTGCCACCTGCGCTTGAGGGTTGAACTCAATGCACAACTCCTTGAGCGGTTCATGGGCGTGGTACACGGTGTTGCTGGACTCGCCGGGGGCGGTCGCTACGGCCATGCTGGCAAGACTGCCTGTTGCCTTGGCCAATTCCCAGAGTGGCGCCGGGCTGACGATCGAGCAGCCTGACAGCGACAGCCCGGCCATGACCAGGGCGAGGACTTGCAGTTGAAGCGCTTGGCGGTGCATGACCGGTGACTTGCGTGGTGAGTGGCGGCACAACATGTCAGCCGACCCTGTTCAGGACAGCGTGCCGGCGGTAACACCCAACGACACGAAGTCGGCCACATTGCCGGCGGCGGTGCTGATGCCGTCGACGACAGAGGATGCCGCATCGCTGACGGCGGTGGCGGCATCCGACAGCCCGTCTTCAATGCTGTCGACAACGTCTTCCGCCGCATGGCTCACGCTTTGGCCGACCTCACCGAGGGTGTCCAGGCCGTCGCTGGCCATGGCGGCGACGTCTGTGTACAGCTGGGTGAAACCGTTTGTGACGCTGTCGATGGCCGATTCGACGGCGTCATAACCGGCATCGGCCATGTCGCCCAGTTTCTCCAGGCTTTCCGCACTGAACGAGCAAATGGCGCTGACCGAGTCTGCCGCGGCGTTGGCCACACCGATCACGGAGGCAACAGCCGGGCCGTACAGGTTGGCGTTGATCGTGTAGTCGTCCTGGCAAGCCTTTGTTGAGGTCAAAGGTTGCACATAGGAAGAAATCGAATTGATGCTGCTCACAATAATCTCCCGAAGGTTGGTTGAGGGGGTGAATGAATGGTAGGTTTGCCATTCCATGGCGCTCTCTCCATTAACCGGAAGAAAATTCGTCACTCCTCTGGGCTCTGACAAACCAGGTTTTCATTGGAGAAACCAAGCCTCCACATTGAAATAAATGTTTACCGAAGACATATCAACATGACATGGTGCAGCGCTTGTCGATACGAAGTTGATACAGAACCATGCCCAGGTGATTGGGGCTTTCGCGGGTCGTCGAACTGCAAGCGTTGAGGCCGTTTGCAGGCAAGAATGGGCTGTTCACCCAAAGACATTGAGGAGCGGTTGTCAATGCCAGCTAGGCTGGCGGGCGGTCGATGAAGTTATGTAAAAGATGAGGCAGCACCGTGGGCGCGTTGTTGTCCCCGTGTGAAAACCAGCACAATCAGCGCCATGAGCTCCGCAAACCCATTGAGCCGCGCCATGCTCGCCATCTGGCAGATCGTCAGGACCGACCTGGCGTTGTTCCGTCGCTCTTCGCGCCTGTGGTTGGCCGTGCTGGCCATTGCGCTGGTGCCGGCAGCCTATGCGCTGATTTACCTTTCCAGCGTCTGGGATCCGAATGCCAAGACCAGTGATCTGCCGGTAGGCATCGTCAACCTGGACGAGGGCTTCGATTACCGTGGTCGCAACATGAATGTGGGTGCGGAGCTGACAAGCGAGTTGATCAAGTCCGCCACCTTCGGTTTTCGCAAGCTGGACGCTGCCGATGCCGCGCGCCAGGCGGTCAAGCACGGCAGCCTGGCGTTTGCCATCATCATCCCGCGCGATTTCAGCGCCAGCGCGGTTCCCGGCGAGTATGCCGGTGCAGGCACCGTGACGGTGGTGCTGTCCGAAGGCAACAACTACGCGGCGGCGGGTTTTGCGCGCCGCTTTGCGGTCGACCTGGGGCATCAGGTCAATGAAGCGTTGAACGAGAAGCGCTGGGAACAGGTGCTGCTGTCGGCGGATGGTTCCGGCAAGAGTCTGGACATGCTGAAGGCCGGCATGGCGGAGCTGCGCACCGGCGCCCTGACCTACAACGACGGGCTGACCCGCTACAGCGGCACGGCAGTGCAGTTGGCGAATGGCTTCAAGCAGGTTGGCGTCGGCATCCGCACCATGGAGTCCAAGTTGCCGCCTGAGGCCGAGCTCAAGGCCTTCAAGGCGGGTACCCAGCGTCTGAACCTGCGCCAGCGCGAGCTGGGCACAGGGCTGGAGCAATTGCAGGCCGGCGCACTCAAGCTGACCGAAGGCGCCGTTCAGATGCAGCAGGAAACCGCGGGCATTCCCTTCGTGGGCGACAAGATTTCAGCCAGCGCCGGGGAACTGGCCGCAGGCGGTCAACAGTTGAACGACGGGCTGATGAAGGCGCTGGATGCGAATGCACGCCTGACGCGCGGCGCTGCCAGGGTGGAAGAGGGGGCGGACAAACTGGTCGATGGCGCCAGTGCCCTGGGCGAGGGGCTGCGCACGCTGGCCGAGAAACTTCCGGAAGATGCGCGGCTGGATGCTTTTGCCAAGGGCAGTGGTGACTTGCTGCGCGGCGCCACCAAGCTGCGTACCGGGATCGAACTGGTGGCCTCGGCGCTGCCGACATCAGTCAGCAAGCTGGACGGCAGTGCGAGCGGGCTGGCGGATTCCGTCAAGCCTGCGCTGGAAGTGATGGCGCCAGTGGCCAACAATGGCAGCGCTTTTGCGCCCAACATGATCGCCATGGCCTTGTGGCTGGGGGCGGTGATGGCAGTGTACCTGTTCAATGTGCGCGTGCTGGCGGAGGAGCACGCGGGGGCGCCTGCACTGGTCAAAACACTTGGCAAGTTTGCCGCGCCCGCCTTGGTGGTGTTGGTGCAGACGGGCCTGACCTTGCTGATGCTGGTGTTCGGCCTGGGCATCACGGTGCCGGACTATGCCAGCCTCATCTTGGTCATGCTGGCGGCCGGCCAGGCCTTTCTGGCCATCGTCTACCTGTTGCTGCGAGCCCTGGGCGAGGCGGGCAAGCTGCTGGTCGTCCTGCTGCTCACGTTGCAGCTGGCGGCCGGCGGCGGCGTGATGCCGATTGAACTCACGGCCGATTTCTTCCAGGCCGTGCACGCCTGGCTGCCCTTCACCTGGGTCGTCAAGGCACTGCGTGCCAGCCTGTTCGGGGCCTTTGACCACGGCTGGCTGTCCGCCTGGCTGGAGTTGATGCTGATCGGTGCGCTGGCGCTGCTGCTGGCCAGTCTGGTGCGGCACTGGCAGACCGTACCGGCGGCGGATTACAAACCTGGTATCGAGATCTGAGGCGGCGGGTGGTCAGCGGCTACGCCCGGCGCGGTACATGCCGCTGGTCTTGCGCGTCAGCGGCGTGGCTTTGGCGATCTGCGCCTGAGCCTGCCCCACGTGGGCATGGGTGATGGCCAGACCCAGCGCGTCGGCCGCGTCCGGCCCCGGCAGGCCAGGCAATTTGAGCAGGCGCTTCACCATCTCCTGCACTTGGGACTTCTGTGCGCGGCCGTGGCCGACCACGGCCTGCTTCATCTGCAGCGCGGTGTACTCGGCCACTGGCAGGTCGCGCGTCACCAGCGCCGTGACGCAGGCGCCGCGTGCCTGGCCCAGCAGCAGGGTGGACTGCGGGTTGACGTTGACAAACACGATTTCCACGGCAGCCGCCTCGGGCTGGTAACGTGCGATCACCTCATGGATGCCATCGAACAGCACCTTCAGGCGCGCCGGCAGCTCGCCTTGCGCCAGGTGCAGGGTGCTGATGGTGCCGCTGGCCACATAACTCAGCTGGTGGCCGGTCACGTCGATGACGCCGAAACCGGTGGTGCGCAGGCCGGGGTCGATGCCGAGAACTCTCATGGCAGTTCTGCGTTCCACAGCCGTGCGGCGATCACCGCCGAGCGCTCCGCCAGGTAGCTGGAGTTGGGCAGCTTCTCGAAGTACTTGGGCCGCGGCAGCATCACGGCCAGCCGTGCCGCCTCCAGCGGTGTGAGCCGGGCGGCCGGCTTGCGGAAGTAGTGCTGTGCGGCAGCTTCGGCACCGAACACGCCTTCGCCCCATTCGACGTGGTTGAGGTAGATCTCCAGGATGCGCCGTTTGCTCAGCAGTTGTTCCAGCAGGAAGGTCAGCACAAACTCCTGGCCCTTGCGCACGAAGGTGCGCTCGCCGGAGAGGAACAGGTTCTTGGCCAGCTGCTGCGTGATGGTGGAGCCGCCGACGATCTTGGGTGGCTTCACCACCTTGGCACCATTGGCGGCTTTTTTCGCAGCCTGCGCTTCGGCCTTGGTGTTCTTCTGCCAGGCTTTTTCCAGCGCGTCCCAGTCCACGCCATCGTGGTAGGTGAAGCCGTCGTCCTCCGAGGCGATCACCGCGCGTTTGAGGTGGTCGGAGATGTCGGCATAGTCCACCCACTGCTGGCGCCAGCGCAGCTGGTCCTTCTCGTTCAGGAGGCGCCAGGTCTCGGAGCGCTCAAAGGCGGTGGACTGCGGATTGACGACCACCATCAAGGCGATGCGCGCCACGAAGAACAGCTGCAGCGCCAGCAGCGCAGCCGCGAGCAGGAAGGTCCAGCGCAGCAGGCCTTTCATCGCTGTGACACCGGCGCGCTGATGCGGGTTTCCAGGGTCTGGTCGCGCGTGAAACGGAAGCGCGACACCACCACGATCTGCTCGGCCTGGCGGCGCATCGCCTGGCTGAACGCGCCGAAGGGGCTGGCGCTCTTGGCAATCGCCTGAGCCCGCCGGTCGAGCGTGCGGTTGCCTGAGCTTTCCACCACCTCGGTGGCGAGCACACGGCCGTCGTGGTTGACGGTGACCATCATGGTCAACTCACCATAGAGTTTCTTTCCGCCGGCTTCGGGAAAGTTTTCCGTGCCGCGGTCCTCGATGCTGCGGCGCAGCTGGTCGTAGTAAATGGCGTAGACCTCTTCCCGCGTGGCCGGGCTGATGTAGCGCTTCTTGGGCCGGGCATTTTCCTGGTTGATGCGGCGTTCGATCTCGGCCAGCAGCTTGATCAGCTGGCGGCGCTTTTCCTCGCGGGCAGCCAGCTCGGAGGCATCGCTGGGTTGCGTCGGATCGGTCTTGGGCAGGGCTGCGATCTGCTGCTTGATCTGTGCCAGCAACAGGGTCTGCTGGACCTGCATGGCCTGCAGCTTCCTTTGCGTTTCCTCTTCGACGGCATCCCCGCTGTCGCTCAGCAAGGCGGAGGGCAACGGGCTGGTGGCCCGGCCCTGCTGCGCCTCGCCGCCGCCGGCCATGGTGGCCTGGGCAATGGCGCGGGCTTTGTCCGGGCGTTCGTTGGTGCGGGCATTGACCAGCACCACTTCCAGCGGTGTGTCTTCAAACACGCGGTTGAAGGCTTCGGGGTCAACGATGCGTACCGTCAGCAAGACGGCATGGACGGCCACCGAGATGCTGAGGGCCAGCTGCAAGGGACTGAGGGCGCGCAGGTTCACGAGGCAGGATTATCGCCCGCGGGGGCTTCAGCTTCGTTGACGTCGACGGCGATCTCGATCGGGCCGGCGGCCAGGTGTTCGGCCTCCTCTTCCTCGGCTTCCTCCTCGGCCACGGCTTCGGGCGCGGTGTCCAGCCGCTCGATCACCGTGCCTTTGACATCCAGCGCCACCTCGTCGATCTCGCCGAGCTTCACGCGCACCTTGGCGCCGCGCGGCAGGTCCTGTGCGCCGAGCACCGGCAGCACCAGCGGCAGCTCGTCGGCGCGCGCCATGTTGTCCTTGAACACGGTGGCCACCAGCTCGGTGATGTTGTTTTGCTGCACGTATTTCAGCGTCCAGAAGCGCTCGATGGCGCCCTGGTAGCCGTTGTAGGCGCTGTAGGCGGCGTCAAAGCCGGAGACGATGGCGAACAGCTCGGCATCCTTCGGCTTGAAGGGCGCGGCCAGCGCCGCCGTCTTGCCGTGGCGCGCGCAGGCAATGATCTGCCACTGGTTCACCAGGTCGGTGTAACGACGCAACGGCGAGGTGCTCCAGGCGTAGGCCTTGACGCCAATGCCGGCGTGCGGCAACGCCTTGGTGCCCATGCGCACCTTGACGCCCGGCGCCAGGCTGGCCTGGCTGCGGTAGATGCCGGGCACGCCGTGCTCGGCCAGCCACTGGCCCCAGGTGCTGTTGGCCAGGATCATGGCTTCGGCCACCATCAGGTCGAGCGGGGCGCCGCGCTGACGCGTGCCGATCACGACCTGTTCGTGGCCGCTGGGTTCGGCATCGCCGTTGCCGACCAGTTTGAAGGTGTAGTCAGGGCGGTTGAAGGTCTCGGGTTTGCCGCGCACCACCTCGCGCTGCGCTTTCAGGTGCAGGGCCAAGCGGTATAAAAATGATAGCTGTTTGCGCAGATGTGACAAGGGCTGTGTGCCATTTTGATGCTCAAATCCGGGGTTTTGCAGCCACTCGGCCGTGACCACCGCGTCGAGCTGGTCGTGGCGCAGGTTGTGCGCGATCGGCACGCGTTCCAGCCGCGTCTCATGGCCGCGGATCTCCAGCGTCGTCTCGTCCAGTGCCACATAGAGCGACACCGCCGGGCAGTCACGCCCTTCCTGCAGGGTGTAGCGTTGCACCACCTCGTCAGGCAGCATGGTGAGCTTGTAGCCCGGCATGTAGACGGTGGACAGGCGCGCGCGGCCCACGTTGTCAACCGCGCTGTCGCGTTGCACCGCCAGGCCCGGCGCGGCGATGTGGATGCCGACTGTCACCGTGCCTTCGCCCAAGCCTTGCACCGACAGCGCGTCGTCGATCTCGGTGGTGGCCGAATCGTCGATGGAAAAAGCCTGCACGGTGGCCAGCGGGAGTTCGTCCCGGATCTCGGGGGCTTCAAGGGCGGGAAAGCCGTAGCCCTTGGGAAAGTTCTCGAACAGGAAGCGCCGCCAGTGGAACTGGTAGGGCGAGTCGATGGCACCGGCCTTCTGCAGCAGGTCCAGCGGTGCGGTGTGGGTGGCGCGCGAGGCCTCGACCACGGCCTTGTACTCGGGCGCGTTCTTGTCCGGCTTGAACAGGATCTTGTAGAGTTGCTCGCGGATCGGTTGCGGACACTCGCCGCGGCCCAGGGCGGCGGCCCAGTCCTCGATCTGCAGCTGCAGCACGCGTTTCTTTTCAATCGCCGCCAGCGCCTGCTGGATGATTTCGGCCGGCGCCTTCTTGAAGCGCCCCTTGCCGGCGCGGCGGAAATAATGCGGTGCTTCCTGCAGGCGCAACAGTGCGGCGGCTTGCTGCGGCAGCGTGGGCGGATCCTGGAAGTAGACGCTGGCGAGATCGGCAAAGCCGAAGTCATCTTCCGGTGCGAATTCCCAGGCCAGCTCCAGCTCGATGCCTTGGCTCAGCGTCTGGGCCGCACTCAGCAACTCGGCCGGGCTGGGCTTGTCGAACTTGAGCAGCACGTTGGCGGCTTTCACCTTGACGCGCTTGCCGGATTCCAGTTCTACCTGGATCGAGGCCTCGGCCTCGGACAGGATCCTGCCGGCGAGGAATTTGCCGGCTTCATCAAACAATGCAAACATGGGCCCGATTGTCCCAGTAAATCAGCGCCTCCCGTTGGCCGGGGCTTTCGAGCCGGGAGAAGGATTCGAATTTTTCAGAATGTTGCAGTGGGGCTCAGGTCGCCAGATCGAGGAAGGCCAGCACCTCGCCCAGGTAATCGGCGAACTCGCTGATGGCATGGTCGCTGCCTTCCAGCAGCCGGAGGTGCGTGCCAGGGTAGCGGCCCGTCATCTCGCGCCAGTCCAGCACCTCGTCGCCTTTGGCAATCAAGGCAAAGTAACGCTCGGGATGGGTGATGGCCTGGACGCTGAGGGTGCGCAACTCATCCACGAACTCGGGACGGAAGAAAAAGCGCTCCTGCGGGTCATGCCAGCTGGTCTGCTCGCCAATGTATTTGGCCAGATCGCGTGCCGGGTCAACAGCCGGGTTGAGCAGGGCAGCGCGGCAGCCGGTTTGCTCCGCCACCCAGGTGGCGTAGAAGCCGCCGAGCGACGAGCCCACGACCGCCATACGCTTGCGCGGCCAGCCGGCGATGCCCTGCGTGACCAAGGCCATGGCCTCGCGTGGCGAAGGCGGCAGCTGCGGGCACCACAACTTCACCTGGGGATACTGCGCCTCGATGCGCTGGCGTACCAGTTGGGCCTTGGTGGAGCGGGGTGAGGAGCGGAAACCGTGCAGATAAAGCAGGTGGGTGGTGGGCATGTGCTGGATAATCGCACACCATGGCGGTTGTATTTGAAAGACCTTCTCTGCTCAAGCGGGCAATGCCCTGGTTCAGTGGCTTTGACGGCCCGCTGGCCTTTGCCGTTTTCCTGCTGGTCTGTGCGGGCATGTTGACCATGTTCTCCTCCGGCTACGACCATGGCACGCGCTTTCTGGACCATGGGCGCAACATGCTGATTGCCGGCTTCATCATGTTCGTGGTGGCGCAGATTCCGCCGCAACGGCTGATGACGCTGGCGGTGCCGCTGTACGTGCTGGGGGTGACCCTGCTGGTTGCGGTGGCGGTGTTCGGCATCACCAAGAAAGGTGCCAGGCGCTGGATCAATGTCGGCATCGTCATTCAGCCCAGCGAAATTCTCAAGATCGCCATGCCGCTGATGTTGGCCTGGTGGTTCCAGAAACGCGAAGGCCAGTTGCGCCCGCTCGACTTCCTGGTGGCCGGCCTGTTGCTGGCCGTGCCGGTGGGACTCATCATGAAGCAGCCCGACCTGGGAACGGCCCTGCTGGTGCTGGCCGCGGGCCTGTCGGTGATTTTCTTTGCCGGCCTGAGCTGGAAGCTCATCATTCCGCCGGTCCTGCTGGGGGTGGTCGGTCTGCTGCTGGTGGTGATCTTCGAGCCACAGTTGTGCGCGCAGGGCGTGCGCTGGCCCGTGCTGCACGACTACCAGCAACAGCGCATCTGCACCCTGCTGGATCCGACACGCGATCCCCTGGGCAAGGGTTTCCACATCATCCAGGGCATGATCGCCATCGGTTCAGGGGGGATCTTCGGCAAGGGCTTCATGCAGGGCACGCAGACCCATCTGGAATTCATTCCCGAGCGCACCACCGATTTCATCTTCGCCGCCTTCTCCGAGGAGTTCGGCCTGTTTGGCAACCTGTTGCTGATCAGCAGTTTCATTTTTCTCGTCCTGCGCGGCCTGGCGATTGCACTGGAAGCCCCCACGCTGTTTGCCCGTTTGCTGGCCGGCAGCGTGACCATGATCTTTTTCACCTATGCCTTCGTCAACATGGGCATGGTCAGCGGCATCCTGCCGGTGGTCGGGGTGCCGCTGCCTTTTATCAGCTATGGCGGGACGGCCATGGTGACGCTGGGCATGGGCTTGGGCATCCTGATGTCGATCGCCCGATCCAAGCGTCTGGTGCAGACCTGACGTCAGGCGCCTTGGGCGGAAGCCCCACACAGAGAGCGGAGATCGCACCGGCCTAAAATGAGGCCATGATTTCCCGCGAACCCACCCTGGAGCGCCTGGCCATTGCCAGGGATCTGCTGCTCACGCCCTTCGGGCTCGACGAGTCCCACCTGACACGTGCGCTGGCCGAAATCCGCGCCCACCGGGTGGACGATGCCGACCTGTATTTCCAGTACACGCGCAGTGAGGGCTGGAGCTTGGAGGAGGGCATCGTCAAGACCGGCTCGTTCTCCATCGACCAGGGTGTCGGTGTGCGCGCTGTCAGTGGCGAGAAGACCGCCTTTGCCTATTCAGATGACATTTCCGAGGCCTCGCTGCTCGATGCCGCGCATACCGTGCGCACCATTTCTGCCGCCGCCAAATCCGCGCGTGTGAAGGCGGGAACCCCCAAGATTGCTTCGGCACGCTCGCTCTATCCTGGCATGGACCCGATCGCCACGCTCGACAGCACGGCCAAGGTCAAGCTGCTTGAAACCGTGGAGCAGCTGGCGCGCGCCAAGGATCCGCGTGTGGTGCAGGTCATGGCGGGGTTGGCGGGCGAATACGACGTGGTGCTGGTGGCGCGCGCCGACGGCACGCTGGCGGCTGACGTGCGGCCGCTGGTGCGCCTGAGTGTGACGGTGATCGCCGAACAGGCTGGCCGGCGTGAGATAGGGTCTTCGGGCGGTGGTGGTCGTTTCGGCCTGGCCTATTTCGACCCGGCCCGCATTCGCCAGTACGTCGACGAGGCCGTGGTCGCCGCGTTGACCAATCTCGAATCCCGCCCGGCGCCGGCCGGCGAGATGACCGTGGTGCTCGGCCCCGGCTGGCCCGGCGTGCTCTTGCACGAGGCCATCGGCCATGGGCTGGAAGGCGACTTCAACCGCAAGGGCTCCAGCGCCTTCTCCGGCCGCATCGGCCAGCGCGTGGCGGCCAAGGGTGTGACGGTGCTGGACGACGGCACCATCGCCGACCGGCGCGGCTCGCTCAACGTGGACGACGAAGGCAATGCCAGCCAGCGCAATGTGCTGATCGAGGACGGCATCCTCAAGGGCTACATGCAGGACGCCATGAACGCACGCCTGATGAAGGTACGGCCCACCGGCAACGGCCGGCGCGAGAGCTATGCCCACATCCCGATGCCGCGCATGACCAACACCTACATGCTCGGCGGCGACAAGTCGCCGGATGAAATCGTGGCCAGCATCAAGAAGGGGCTGTACGCCACCAACTTCGGCGGTGGTCAGGTCGATATCACTTCCGGCAAGTTCGTGTTCTCGGCCAGCGAGGCCTACTGGGTGGAAAACGGCAAGATCCTTTATCCGGTCAAAGGCGCCACCATCGTCGGTAACGGGCCGGATGCCCTGACGCGCGTGACCATGATCGGCAACGACATGGAACTCGACAGTGGTGTCGGCACCTGCGGCAAGGAAGGCCAGAGCGTGCCGGTGGGCGTAGGCCAGCCGACCTTGCGCATCGATGGTTTGACCGTTGGAGGAACGGCCTGATTTGCTGGTGTGCTATATTGATGCCCATGGTTTCGACCCGTTCCTACTTTTTTGGCTACTTTTGGTTCTCAAGCGCCGTCGGCGGAAGAGAGTTCTGAACGTACCCACAAGAAACGTACCGAATTCCACCAAACCGCCGGCCAGTCCGGCGGTTTTTTTTTACCTGCTCACACATCCAATCCGAATACAAGGAGCGACACGATGACTGCCAAAGCACAACCCTCTAGCACCGATGCTTGGTATACGCACCCTGGTGACAAGACCAGCCGTACCGACGACCAACGTATCAAGGACATCACCGTGTTGCCCCCGCCCGAACATTTGATCCGTTTTTTCCCCATTGAGGGAACGCCTGTGGAGACCCTGATCTCCCACACTCGCCACACCATCCACAACATCATGGCCGGCAAGGATGATCGCCTGCTGGTCATCATTGGCCCGTGCTCCATCCATGACCCGGCCGCAGCACTCGAGTACGCTCGACGCCTGAAGGCACAGCGCGAGAAGTACAAGGACACGCTGGAGATTGTGATGCGCGTCTACTTTGAGAAGCCGCGCACTACGGTGGGTTGGAAGGGGCTGATCAACGACCCTTACCTGGACGAGAGCTTCCGCATCGACGAGGGGCTGCGCATCGCGCGTCAGCTGTTGATCGAAATCAATCGCCTGGGCCTGCCGGCCGGCAGCGAGTTCCTCGACGTGATCTCGCCGCAATACATTGGCGACCTGATCTCCTGGGGTGCCATCGGTGCGCGCACGACCGAAAGCCAGGTGCATCGTGAGCTGGCGTCCGGTCTGTCCGCCCCCATCGGTTTCAAGAACGGCACGGACGGCAACATCCGGATTGCCACCGATGCCATCCAGGCGGCGGCGCGCGGCCACCATTTCCTGTCGGTGCACAAGAACGGCAAGGTCGCCATCGTGCAGACCAATGGCAACAAGGATTGTCACGTCATCCTGCGTGGCGGCAAGGCGCCGAACTACGACGCCGCCAGCGTGGCAGCGGCCTGCAAGGAGCTGGAGGCCTCCAAGCTGCCCGCCACCCTGATGGTGGATTGCAGCCATGCCAACAGCAGCAAGCAACATGAAAAGCAGCTCGATGTGGCACGCGACATTGCCACCCAGATGGCGGGGGGCTCGCGTCATATTTTCGGCGTGATGGTTGAAAGCCACCTGCATGCCGGTGCGCAGAAGTTCACACCGGGCAAGGACGACGCCGGCAACCTGGAGTACGGCAAGAGCATCACCGATGCCTGCCTGGGATGGGACGACTCGCTGGAAGTGCTGGAAGTCCTGTCCGGCGCGGTCAAGGCGCGCCGGGAACGTTAAGGCGAGCCGGCCTTGTCGATCATGGCCCTGGCCCAGCTCTGGGCTTCGGCCATGGTTTCGAAGGCCTGAAACGGGCGGCCGACATCGGCGAAAATTTTGGCGAAATGGGGGGCCATGAATTGGCCTCCTTCGACTTCCGGGCCGATGACATAGGCCGTAGCCACTGGGGTGAACTGCGGCGGTGCCTGGCGGATCAGTTCGGCGTAGCGCTGCAGGCCGTCAGGGGTGGCCAGAGCACTTTTGCGCACGGTGCAGATGCTGACCCAAGGGCCGCTCGGTTGCAGCGCCTGCAGGAAATTCGACTGCGCCACCGCCAGGCAGTCTGCCAGTTCCTTGTTGAAAGGTCCGGTGGACTCGTAGTGCAGCAGGTCGCCGTCCATCCACATGTCCACCTGACCGTGCGGGGCGAACGGCGTGACCTTCACCTGGGTGGTGCTGCTTTTCGGCGGTGTGTCGGAAGCCATGGCTGTTCCTGGATGCAAACAGAAATCTAACCTGATGCCATCTTATCGGCATCTTCGCCCGCTCCCCATATTAGGGCAAGCGAGCATGGCCGTCAGCACTCAGGGGCTCGCGGGTTGCAGCGCCTGCAGCAGCTTGAGGTGAATGCCGCCAAAGCCGCCATTGCTCATGCACAGGATGTGATCGCCTGCTTGCGCGCTGGCGACCACCTGGTGCACCAGTTCATCGATCGAATCCGCCACCTGCGCGCGTGCCCCCATGGGAGCCAGGGCTTCGCGGGCATCCCAACCCAGGCCGCCGGCATGGCAGAAGGCGAGATCGGCATCTTCCAGGCTCCAGGGTAGCTGCGCTTTCATGGTGCCCAGCTTCATGGTGTTGGAGCGCGGTTCGAACACCGCCAGGATGCGGCTATCCGCCCCGACTTTGCGGCGCAGGCCGTCGAGCGTGGTGCGGATGGCGGTCGGGTGGTGGGCGAAGTCGTCATAGACCGTGATGCCATGGACGCTACCGCGTACCTCCATGCGACGCTTGACGTTCTGAAAATCGCCCAGCGCACGTGCGGCCATCGCTGGCGCCACGCCGACATGTTCGGCTGCGGCGATGGCGGCCAACGCATTGAGTTGATTGTGTATGCCGGTGAGCGCCCACTCGACCTTGGCAACCGGTTGGCCTTGGTTCAGCACGTCAAAGCAGTGTGGTTCGCCATGGGCCGAGAAGTCGCTCACGGCGGCGCCGAAACTGCGCACCTCGCTCCAGCAGCCGGCGTGCAGCACGCGCGCCAGACTCTCTTCCAAGCCATTGACCACGACACGGCCCGAGCCGGGCACGGTACGCACCAGGTGGTGAAACTGGCGTTCGATGGCGGCCAGGTCGTCGAAGATGTCGGCGTGGTCGAACTCGAGGTTGTTGAGCACGGCCGTGCGTGGCCGGTAGTGCACAAACTTGCTGCGCTTGTCGAAAAAGGCAGTGTCGTATTCGTCGGCTTCGATGACGAAGAGCGGGCGCTGGTCGGCCGGTGTTCTGGCGTTGGGGCGAACGGGTGCGCCAAGGCGGGCCGAAACGCCAAAGTTCATGGGAACGCCGCCAACCAGAAATCCCGGTTGCAGGCCGGCTGCGTCCAGAATCCAGGTCAGCATCGAGGTGGTGGTGGTCTTGCCGTGGGTGCCGGCCACCGCCAGCACATGGCGACCCTGCAGCACATGCTCGGCCAGCCACTGCGGGCCGCTGGTGTAGGGCAGACCGGCTTCCATGATGGCTTCCATCAGAGGGAATTTGGGGCTGCCGTCAGCCTGGCGTGCGCGGCTGACCACGTTGCCGATCACGAACATGTCGGGTCGCAACGCCAGTTGCTCGGTGCCGAACCCCTCGATCAGCCCGATACCGAGGGCGCGCAGCTGGTCGCTCATCGGTGGGTAGACACCGGCATCGCAGCCGGTGACCTTGTGGCCCGCCTCGCGGGCAAGGGCGGCCAGTCCCCCCATGAAGGTGCCGCAGATACCGAGAATGTGAATATGCATCGCCCGATTCTAGGGGGTGGCTGCCGGTGCCCTTGCGGTCGTCCGGAGATCCCGCGCAGGTGCACAATACCCTTGGCATGAGCAAACAGGAAATTGCCGCTGCAGCGGCACAGATGGTGGTGGAAGAAGGGCTGGAGTACGGGCCGGCCAAGCGCCGCGCTGTGCGCCAGCTCGGCCTGCCACAGCGTACGCCACTACCTGGCAATGACGAGGTGGAGGATGCGGTGCGTGACTATATTGCCGTGTTCTGTGCCGACACCCAGCCGGCTGAATTGCTGGCGCTGCGCCGACTGGCCCTGCAGTGGATGGAGCGGCTGGCCGTGTTCCGACCGCATTTGAGTGGTGCAGTCTGGCATGGCACAGCGACCCGCTTGTCAGATATTTATCTGCAGTTGTTTTGCGATGATGAAAAATCAGCGGAAATTGCCTTGATTGACATGGGGCAGCCTTACGAGCCGCGTAGGGTGACCGGCTTCCATCACGAGCCGGTAGAAGCGCTGAGTCTTCATGCCCACAGTCCGGAACTAGGGGAGTCCGTCGGGGTCCATTTGATGATTCACGACCTTGATGACTTGCGCGGTGCATTGGTGCGGGACGCCAAAGACAGATCACCGCGTGGTAATTTGGATGCTGTTCGTCGGTTGTTGGCAGATTTTTAATTCATTTAAGGAAATTTGTGAATTTTGGAGATGACCCGAGTCTTGCCAGGAGACGTTGGCTGTATGCCGCTGTGGCGGCGGTTGCCGGCTTGGGTGGTGCCGGCTTGGCTTGGTGGAAGTTCTCTCCCAAACCGGTGGATGAGGAGGCGATGGCCGCGTTGTGGCAGCTGTCCTTCGACACCCCGGCGGATGGGCCGTTGACACTGCAGCGTCTGCGGGGGCGACCTTTGCTGATCAATTTTTGGGCAACCTGGTGCCCGCCATGTATCGAGGAATTGCCTTTACTGGATGTCTTCTACAAAGAAAATGCGGCTAAAGGTTGGCAAGTTCTTGGGTTGGCGGTAGATAAAATGCTCCCTGTGCGTGACTTCCTGGCCAAGCACCCCCTGTCTTTTCCGGTTGCCTTGGCGGGTATGGAAGGCGTTGGTCTCAGCAAATCGTTGGGAAATCTGAGCGGAGGGCTCCCCTTTACCGTCGTGTTGGGGGCTGACGGGGTGGTTCGCGATCGTAAAATCGGCAAAGTCTCATCGGCCGATTTGGCGAGCTGGCGTGAGTTACAGTAGGGCCTGTAGCGCATCCTTTATGATGACGGGCGGCAAGTGTCCGCCCTTTTGCTTTTTTGGAATTCCCAAAAATTGGGTGGAAATCGCTTCAGTTCGAAGTAAATTGAAGCAATCTTTAGAAAGATGTTGGTGATCCCATGGATTTGCGAAAACTCAAGACCTTGATTGACCTGGTGTCCGACTCCAATGTGTCGGAACTTGAAATCACCGAAGCCGAAGGCAAGGTGCGTATCGTCAAAGGCGGCGGTGCCATGGTTCAGGGCTATCAAATGCCTGCGGTCCCGATGGCGGCGCCCGTGGCGGCAGCACCGGTTGCTGCGGCGCCTGTTGCCCCCGCTCCGGTTGCCGCCCCGCCGGCAGTCACTGGCCACACCGTCAAGTCGCCCATGGTCGGCACGTTCTACCGCTCTGCCTCGCCGGGGGCCAAGGCGTTTGTGGAGCTGGGCTCCGTTGTCAAGGAAGGCGACACCCTGTGCATCATCGAGGCGATGAAGATCCTCAATGAGATCGAGGCTGACAAGGCTGGCACTGTGACCCAGATCCTGGGCGAGAACGGTCAGGCCGTGGAATACGGTCAGCCTCTGTTCGTCATCGAATAAGGCACACCGTCTCATGTTCAAGAAGATTCTGGTTGCGAACAGGGGAGAAATCGCCCTGCGGATCCAGCGCGCCTGTAGCGAGCTGGGCATCAAGGCGGTGATGGTTTACTCCGAGGCGGACCGCGAAGCCAAGTACGTCAAGCTGGCCGAAGAGGCTGTCTGCATTGGTCCGGCGCCTTCTGCGCAGAGTTATCTCAACATGCCCGCCATCATCTCGGCGGCGGAGGTCACTGATGCCGAAGCCATCCACCCAGGCTACGGTTTCCTGAGCGAGAACGCCGATTTTGCCGAGCGCGTGGAGCAAAGCGGTTTCCAGTTCATCGGCCCGACACCCGAGTCCATCCGCATCATGGGTGACAAGGTGTCGGCCAAACAGGCCATGATCAAGGCCGGCGTGCCCTGTGTACCGGGTTCGGAAGGCGAGTTGCCGGATGATCCGGTGCAGATCCGCCGCATTGCCAAGGCCATTGGCTACCCTGTGATCATCAAGGCGGCGGGTGGTGGCGGTGGGCGCGGCATGCGCGTGGTGCACACCGAGGCGGCATTGATCAACGCGGTGCAGATGACCAAGGCCGAGGCGGGGGCAGCCTTCAACAACCCGGCGGTCTACATGGAGAAGTTCCTGCAGAACCCGCGGCATATCGAAATCCAGATCCTGGCGGACAAGCATCGTAATGCGGTGTACCTGGGTGAGCGCGACTGTTCCATGCAGCGCCGCCACCAGAAGATCATCGAAGAAGCGCCGGCACCGGGCATCCCGCGCAAGCTGATCGACAAGGTGGGCGAGCGTTGCGTGGCGGCTTGCAAGAAGATCGGCTACCGTGGCGCTGGTACTTTCGAGTTCCTGTATGAAGACGGCGAGTTCTACTTCATCGAAATGAACACACGCGTCCAGGTGGAGCATCCGGTGACCGAGATGATCACCGGTGTGGACATCGTGAAGACGCAGATCATGGTGGCGGCTGGCGAGCGCCTGCCGTTCACACAGCGTGACATCCAGATTCGTGGTCATGCGATCGAATGCCGCATCAATGCCGAAGATCCCTACAAGTTCACGCCGTCCCCGGGCCGCATCACCATGTGGCACGCACCCGGTGGACCAGGTGTGCGGGTCGATTCGCACGTCTACACCAACTACTTTGTTCCGCCGAACTACGATTCGATGGTCGGCAAGCTCATTGTTCATGGCGATACGCGGCAGCAGGCCATGGCGCGCATGAGTACCGCTTTGGGCGAAACGCTGGTCGAAGGCATCAACACCAACATCCCGCTGCATCGCGAACTGATGGCGGATGCCAAGTTCATGGCCGGTGGAACCAACATCCACTACCTTGAAGAGTGGATGGCTCGCCACGCGCGCTAAGCAACCGCCATGTACGAACTGAGTCTGTTGTGTCCGCAGGAGCGGGTCGAGGTCCTGAGTGAGGCGCTGGATGCGCTCGACGCCCTGAGTGTCAGCGTGGAAGATGCGGATGCCCAGACCGAGGCCGAGCAGGCCTTGTTCGGCGAGCCTGGCATGCCGCCGCCGCAGGATGGCTGGCAGCGTTCGCGTGTGCTGGCCCTGTACCCGACCGAAGCAGCAGCCAGCGAGGCGGCAGCTTTGCTGCAGGCGCAGGACTTTTTCGATGGTTGCCGCCTGCTGGGGATCGCTGAAGTTCCCGAGCAGGACTGGGTGCGCCTGACACAGTCGCAGTTTTCTCCGGTCGAGATCACGCCGGACTTCTGGATTGTTCCGACCTGGCATGAACCACCGGCACAAGCCAAGACCATCATCCGGCTTGATCCGGGGCTGGCCTTCGGCACGGGAACGCATCCAACGACCCGCATGTGCCTGCGCTGGATCGCGCACCACGCCACCGATCGGGGCGGGCTGGGGCGTGTGCTGGACTACGGCTGCGGTTCCGGCATCCTGGCCATTGGCGCGGCCAAGCACGGGGTAACCGAGATTGATGCGGTCGACATCGACGAGGCGGCGGTCACATCAACCCTACTCAATGCCCAGGCCAATGAGGTTGCGTTGAATGCGGGCTTGCCAGATGCGGTCAGTGGCCAGTACCGGACCGTGCTGGCCAATATCCTGGCGACACCGTTGAAGGTGCTGGCACCCTTGCTGTGTGCCCGGGTAGCGGCTGGCGGTTCGCTGGTGCTGGCCGGCATTCTCGAACGGCAGGCGGAAGAGCTGAAGCTGGCCTATGCACCCTATTGCCAACTGGCGGTGAATGACTCGGAAGATGGCTGGATCTTGATGACTGCCAGCTTCTGATCGGTGCGGGGCAGCGCTCTACAATCCCGAAGTCATGAGCCTGATCACCCGATGCCCAGCCTGCCGGACGATGTTCAAGGTCGTGCCCGACCAGTTGCGCATTTCTGAAGGTTGGGTGCGTTGCGGCCAATGTGACGAGATATTCGATGCCTCGCTGAACATGCAGGATCCGCTGGCGGTCGAGGCATTGCCATCGGATCCAGTTGATATCGAGGTGGATGCGATGCCTGTGCCGGCCGATGGCGAGCCGGCTCCCGATGCCATGCCTGATCGGTCTCGGTCTATCCATGCGGAGCCTTCTTCCATTGAGCAAGAGCAGGACGTAGCGCCCGCACCAGAGCCGGAGGGGCCGGAAACTGCGGTGCTGACGGACGTCTGGGATTCGACCTCATTGTCCGATTCGACCGAGCCGGCCGAGCCAGTGCCCCCTTCCTTCATGCGTCAGGCGCGTGACCGCACTAAAACCCGGGAGCATCCTCGTCGGCGCATGGCTTGGCTGGTTTCTGCGATTGTCTTGTGCCTGACGCTGTGCGTTCAGCTGCTCGCCCACGAGCGCGACAGGATTGCGGCAGCTGCACCCGGCTTCCAGCCGGTGGTGGAGGCAGTGTGCGTGCTGATGCAATGCAGCGTGGCACCATGGCGCCAGATTGAATCCGTGCTGATTGACAGTTCATCTTTCAGCAAACTTGGGCCGGATGTCTACCGATTGAGCCTGACGCTCAAGAATACGGCCGGAAACGATGTGGCTTTGCCGGCACTTGAGTTGTCGGTGACCGACACCCAGGACCAGGTGTTCATCCGACGCGTCTTTGTGGCCGATGATCTGGGCTTGCCTTCAACTGTGCTCGCCGCTGGCTCCGAGTCCCCTGTTTCCCTGGCGTTGAACATCACGACCAATGGCAATGCAGAGCGCATTGCCGGTTACCGTGTTCTTGCTTTTTATCCCTGAAACTTTTCAACAATACCATGGCATCTCTTATCTGCGGCTCCCTGGCTTTTGACACCATCATGAATTTCGAAGGCAGGTTTGCCGAGCAAATCCTGCCGGATCAGCTGCACATTCTCAATGTGTCCTTTCTGGTGCCAACGCTGCGCCGCGACTTCGGTGGTTGCGCTGGCAACATTGCCTATGCGCTCAAGGCATTGGGTGGCGTGCCGCTGCCGATGGCAACCGTGGGCAACGACGGTTCCGGCTATCTGCAGCGTTTGCGCGAACTGGGGATTGCCACGCAGTTTGTGCGTGAGATGGGCGATACCTACACCGCGCAGGCCTTGATCATGACGGACAAGGACAACAACCAGATCACCGCTTTCCATCCGGGCGCCATGATGCAGGCGCACGTGACCCGCATCGAACGCCATCCTGATGTCAAGCTGGGCATCATTTCACCGGATGGCCGCGATGCCATGCTCCAGCATGCCGAGCAGTTCAAGGCCGCAGATATTCCGTTTGTTTTCGATCCGGGTCAAGGTCTGCCCATGTTTGACGGCAAGGAGTTGGCGCGTTTTGTTGAACAGGCCAGTTGGGTGACAGTGAATGACTACGAAGGCAAGATGCTGTGCGATCGCACGGGCTGGAGCCCGGCTGAGATTTCACGCCAGGTTCGTGGCCTGGTCATCACGCTCGGCCATGAGGGAAGCGAGGTCTGGGTTGATGGCCAGAAGACACTGGTGCCACCGGTCAAGGCCGTGGAGGTGATTGATCCGACAGGCTGTGGCGATGCCTACCGCGGCGGCTTGCTCTATGGACTGGAGCAGGGCTGGTCGTTGGCGCGTTGCGCCGAGCTTGGCAATCGCATGGGCTCCCACAAGATCGCGCACCGGGGTCCGCAGAACTACACGGTCGATACCAAGGCGTTCGGCTTGTAAGTCACGCTCAGTCAGCGGCAGGGGGTGTCAGTTGCGCCCAGTCGGCGGCCGCTACATGGTCGGCTGCCACGCGGAGCTGCTTGCGGCGTGCCGTTTCACCGCGAACCAGTTCAACGGCCGCACGCGGTATGCCCAGTGTCTTCGCCAGCCAGGCTTGCAGGGCGAGGTTAGCTTTGCCGTCTACCGGTGGCGCCTTCAGTCGAACACGCAAGGCATTGTCATGCAGGCCCTGAATCTGGGTCTGTGGTGCATTGGGCATGACGTGAACATCCACGATGACTCCACCATCCTTTTCGGTTCGTAGGAAAGGCAGCTTGGAAACAGTCATGGCGGCGTTGATGTGACGAAGAAAAAGCCCGATGCCTTGCGGTCATCGGGCTTGAGGCTAAGCCGCTGAATCAGGGCTTGCTGGCCGTCGGAAACGGCCAAGCGGCCTGCGGGTTCAGAGTGGTCTGAGCCGCGGGGGCAGCCGGGGCAGGCGCTGCTTTGGCAGCAGGCTTTTTCGCAGCTTTCTTCGCGGCCGGCTTCTTGGCAGCTTTCTTGGCAGCTTTCTTGGCAGCGGGTTTTTTCGCAGCCGGCTTCTTGGCGGCAGCTTTCTTGGCAGCGGCCTTCTTGGCAGGCGCTTTCTTGGCTACGGCTTTTTTGGCCGGGGCTTTCTTGGCGACAACCTTCTTGGCGACGGCCTTTTTAGCCGGGGCCTTCTTCGCTGCTACCTTCTTGGCAGGCGCTTTCTTGGCTACGGCTTTTTTGGCCGGAGCTTTCTTGGCAACAACCTTCTTGGCAGGCGCTTTCTTGGCTACGGCTTTTTTGGCCGGAGCTTTCTTCGCTGCTACCTTTTTGGCGGGAGCCTTCTTAGCTGCGACTTTCTTTGCCGGAGCTTTCTTCGGTGCGGCCTTCTTTGCGGCCGGTTTTTTTGCAGTTGCCATCATTTTCTCCTTGATCAAGTTACAAAGAGCACTTCACGCCAGTTGGAGAGCATGAAGCGATTCATGGCGCTGGGACCAATCCCAACGCCATGAACTCGGGTGCACATGCCACAGCCGCTCTCTCGGGAGCGGTCGGCGACATGTGTAATTCTGGAAGCCATGGTTTGTTTGCTCAGTCCCAGGAGAGGGCGCCACCCGACTGATACTCGATCACGCGGGTTTCGAAGAAGTTGCGCTCTTTCTTGAGGTCAATCATCTCGCTCATCCAGGGGAAAGGATTTTCCTCATTGGGGAAGAGGGGCTCCAGGCCAATCTGCGTGGCACGCCGGTTGGCGATGTAGCGCAGGTAACCCTTGAACATGGAGGCATTCATGCCGAGCACGCCGCGTGGCATGGTGTCTTCGGCATAGCGGTATTCGAGTTCGACGGCCTTCTCGAACAGCCCGCGAATCTCGGCTTTGAATTCAGCCGTCCAGAGATGCGGGTTTTCGAGTTTGAGCTGGTTGATCAGGTCAATGCCGAAATTGCAGTGCATCGACTCGTCACGCAGAATGTACTGGTACTGCTCGGCGGCGCCGGTCATCTTGTTCTGGCGGCCCAGCGCCAGGATCTGCGTGAAACCGACATAGAAGAACAGGCCTTCCATCAGGCAGGCGAACACGATCAGCGACTTCAGCAGCGTTTGGTCGGTTTCCTGGGTGCCGGTCTTGAAGTTGGGGTCCATGATCGCGTTGATGAACGGGATCAGGAACTCGTCCTTGTCGCGAATCGACTGGATTTCGTTGTAGGCGTTGAAGATTTCGCTCTCGTCCAGACCGAGCGATTCAACGATGTACTGGTAGGCGTGGGTATGGATCGCCTCTTCAAAGGCCTGGCGCAGCAGGAACTGGCGGCACTCGGGGGCCGTGATGTGGCGGTAGGTACCCAGCACGATGTTGTTGGCGGCCAGTGAGTCGGCCGTGACGAAAAAGCCCAGATTGCGCTTGACGATGCGTCGCTCGTCTTCGGTCAGACCATTCGGATCTTTCCACAAGGCGATGTCACGCGTCATGTTCACTTCCTGCGGCATCCAGTGGTTGGCGCAGGTGGCCAGGTATTTTTCCCAGGCCCATTTGTATTTGAACGGCACCAGCTGGTTGACGTCGGTCTGGCCGTTGATGATGCGCTTGTCGGCTGCCTTGATGCGGTGTGCAGCCGCGGACGTAGCCGGTGCGGCGGAGGTGAACGGCGTGGCGTTCACGGCTTGTGCCGTACGCAGTTCAGGAGATTGCAGGGGAAGCTCGGTCGTACGGCTGCTGGATGAGCCGTGTGCAAAAGGCATTTGCGATGTGGGCTTGACTTCTTCGTCCCAGTTCAACATATGAGATTCCAATCAGCGGATTATGAGAGCAGCGAGATGAAATGAAAAGTATTCATTCACATCGCTGCTCAATTGTGTTGCTCAATAGCATCGCATGGCATGCGAAGCAGGCGTCGATTTACTGGCAGGCTTCGCAGCCAGGGTCATCGATCGCGCAGAACTTGATGTCGGTGGCGGCTGTTGCCATCTGTGCCTGCGCGGCCGCAGCCGCAGCTTCAAGTGCGCTCATGCCGGCACCGCCTTGCGCTGCACCACCGGAGGACACGGCATTGAGTCGGCCAGCTGCCACGGTGGATTTCTCCGCTTGTGTGGCCGAGGTGGTGCGCAGGTAGTAGGTGGTCTTCAGGCCACGCAGCCAAGCCAGCTTGTAGGTTTCGTCCAGCTTCTTGCCGGAGGCGCCCGCCATGTAGATGTTGAGCGATTGCGCCTGGTCGATCCACTTCTGGCGGCGTGCTGCCGCTTCCACCAGCCAGCTGGTTTCGACTTCAAAAGCCGTGGCGTACAAGGCCTTGATCTCCTGCGGCACGCGGTCGATGGGGGCCAGCGAACCGTCAAAGTGCTTGAGGTCCATGACCATGACGTCGTCCCACAGGCCCAGGCGCTTGAGGTCGCGCACCAGGTAGCTGTTGATGACGGTGAACTCGCCCGACAAGTTGGACTTCACCGACAGGTTGCCGAAGCAGGGTTCGATGGAGGCATCCACGCCGATGATGTTGGAAATCGTGGCGGTCGGGGCAATGGCCACGCAGTTGGAGTTACGCATGCCGTCCTTGGCAATCTTCTTGCGCAGGGCGTCCCAGTCCAGGGTGGATGAACGGTCGACTTCGACGTAGCCGCCGCGCGCCTGTGCCAGCATGTCCAGCGTGTCCGGCGGCAGGATGCCCTTGTCCCACAGGGAGCCCTGGTAGCTGGAATAGCGGCCGCGTTCGCTGGCGAGATCGGTCGATGCCAAGTAGGCGTAGTAGCAGACGGCTTCCATGGACTTGTCGGCGAAGTCCACGGCAGCATCGCTGGCGTAGGGGATGCGCAGTTCATACAGAGCATCCTGGAAGGCCATGATGCCCAGGCCGACCGGACGGTGGCGCAGGTTGGAGTCGCGGGCCTTCTTGACGGCGTAGTAGTTGATGTCGATCACGTTGTCCAGCATGCGCATGGCGGTGGCCACCGTCTTCTGCAGCTTGGCGTGGTCGATCTGGCCATCTTTCAAGTGCTGGCGCAGGTTGACGGAGCCCAGATTGCAGACGGCGGTTTCGGTGTCGCTGGTGTTGAGCGTGATCTCGGTGCACAGGTTCGAGGAGTGCACCACGCCGGCATGCTGCTGGGGCGAGCGCACATTGCAGGCGTCCTTGAACGTGATCCAGGGGTGGCCGGTCTCGAACAGCATGGTCAGCATCTTGCGCCACAGGTCGGTCGCCTGCAGGGTGCGCGTCGGCTTGATCTCGCCGCGGGCGGCCTTCTCTTCGTAGGCAACATAAGCCTTCTCGAAGTCGGCGCCGAACTTGTCATGCAGGTCAGGCACGTTGGACGGGGAGAAAAGTGTCCACTGGCCTTTTTCCATCACGCGACGCATGAACAGGTCCGGGATCCAGTTGGCCGTGTTCATGTCGTGGGTGCGGCGGCGGTCATCGCCGGTGTTCTTGCGCAACTCTAGGAATTCCTCGATGTCGAGGTGCCAGGTTTCCAGGTAGGTGCAGACGGCGCCCTTGCGCTTGCCGCCCTGGTTCACGGCGACGGCGGTGTCGTTGACGACCTTGAGGAAAGGCACGACACCCTGCGACTCGCCGTTGGTGCCCTTGATGTGGGAGCCCAGGGCGCGCACGCGCGTCCAGTCGTTGCCCAGGCCGCCGGCGAACTTGGACAGCAGGGCGTTTTCCTTGATGGATTCGTAGATGCCGTCGAGATCGTCGGGCACCGTGGTCAGGTAGCAGCTCGAGAGCTGCGAGCGCAGCGTGCCGCTGTTGAACAAGGTGGGCGTGCTGGACATGAAGTCGAACGAAGACAGCACTTCGTAGAACTCGATGGCACGGGCTTCGCGGTCGATTTCATTGAGCGACAGGCCCATGGCCACGCGCATGAAGAAGGCCTGCGGCAACTCGATGCGCGATTTGCGCACGTGCAGGAAGTAGCGGTCGTACAGCGTCTGCAGGCCGAGGTAGTCGAACTGCAGGTCGCGCTCAGCTTTGAGTGCGGCACCCAGGCGCTTGAGGTCGAACTGAAGCAGTTTCTCGTCAAGCAGGTCGTTTTCCACGCCCTTCTTGATGAAACCGGGGAAGTAGTCGGTATAAGCCTCGGCCATTTCGGACGGCTGCACGTCGCGACCCAGCACCTCTTTGGCAATGGTATGGAACAGCAGGCGTGCGGTGGCGTAGGTGTAGTCGGGGTCTTTTTCGATCAATGTGCGGGCGGCCAGGATGGCAGCCTTGTACACCTCGTCGATGGGGACGCCGTCGTAGAGGTTGCGCATGGTCTCGGCCAGGATCGGTTCTGGCTTGATGTCGGCGCCCAGGCCGGCGCAGGCCGACACGATCAGGCTTTTGAGACGGTCGAGGTCGAGGGCGATGCGTTGGTTGCCGTCAACCACATGCAGTTCCGGCGTCTTGGGTGTTTCTGCGGTTGTCTGGCGAGCCCGCTCCTGGGTACGGCGTTCACGGTAGAGCACATAGGCGCGGGCGATTTCGTGGTGGCCGCTACGCATCAGGCCGAGTTCCACCTGGTCTTGCACGTCTTCAATGTGGAAGGTGCCACCGCCGGGACGCGAGCGCATCAGGGCACGCACCACGGCCTGGGTCAGTTCATCAACCACCTCACGCACGCTGGCCGATGCTGCCCCCTGGGTGCCATGCACCGCCAGGAAGGCCTTCATCATGGCCACGGCAATCTTGTTGGGTTCGAACGGCACCACGGCACCATTGCGCCGGATGATCTGGTAGTGGTTGAGCGGTTGGGCTGCCGCATTTTCCTGAGTCTGCATGTTCAGGACGCCTGTGTTGAGGGGGGTGGATGTGTTCAGGGCAGGTTGCATCTGTTCCTCGTCTTCGCAAATTTATTGGTTATTTCAGTCTTGTTTGCCGGCTTTTCATGCACCACCGGCAACAACCGTGGTGCAAACAGGAAACACTATATATGGGGTCTTGCGTGAATACAAGCCACTACAGGTAGTGTATCGCGTCGCGATGGCATGACTGTGTCAGTCGCATGAAAGACGGCTGGCACCAAGTCGGTGAAACAGGGCGGACGGGATGTCGAGAGCAGGCCGAAACTCGGGTCAAATCGAGCGTTGTCGTGAGACAGCCAGAAAACACAAGCGATGCAGCGGACTTTTGCTTGCATGGCCGCATGGTGCTTGCGCATCGTGTGATGCACGATCAATGTGCGCGGGCGATGTGCGCATCACGCCGGTGCAGAAAAATATTTTCAGCGACGCAACATCTATGCAACGTCTTGGGGAAAACACTGAGATGGCCAGCCCAGACTTTGCCGCAAATCGGCCCACGCAAAGCCAGCGCCGGGATCGGCTTTCCTGCCGGGGGCAATGTGTTCATGACCGGCGATGTGGCGGATGGGATAGCGCTGCGGGAGGGCAGCACACAGGCCCGCCAGGGTTTCGTATTGGGCGGTATCGAACGGGGTGCCTTCCAGGCCCTCCAGTTCAATGCCGATGGAGTCATCGTTGCAGTTGTCGCGGCCGCGGTAGTGTGAGCTGCCGGCATGCCAGGCCCGTTCATCGCAGCTGACGAATTGCCAGAGCTCGCCATTGCGTCGGATGTAGAAATGGGCGGAGACTTCCAGCCCCTGGATCGTCTGGAAGTAAGGGTGGGCGTTCCAGTCCAGGGTGTTGGTGAAGAGGCGCTGCACTTCGTCCCCGCCGTACTGGCCGGGCGGCAGACTGATTGAGTGGATGACGATCAGGTCCACCATGGCCTGCGGTGGGCGCGGGCCGAAGTTGGGGGATGCCAGACGGCGGGCAAAGCGATACCAGCCGCCGTTCCACAGGGCATCGGCAGCGGGCCCGTTATGGGGTGTCGGGGGCAGCGTCATGGTCTTGCGGCATGTCGATGTTCAGCCGGGCGATCCGGTAGCGGATCTGGCGCAGGCTCAGGCCCAGGCGGGCGGCGGCGGCGGTGCGATTGAAACCGGTTTCCTGCAGGGCCTTGATCAGGATGTCGCGTTCCTGCAGGTCCAGATGGCGTTGCAGATCGTCCGGCAGCGCGCTGGGCGTTTCAGCGACAGGGGGCGGTGTGGATGGGGTCGTGGGTTCGAGTGGGGGCGGTACGGCTTGCGCCGCTGATTCGATCTGCAATTCGTGGCCATCGCTCAAGGCCACGGCGCGGTGCAGCAGGTTCTCCAGCTCCCGCACATTGCCCTTGAACGGGTGCTGTGCCAGTTGCGTCAGGGTGGTCTGGGTCAGCGCTGGCACGGGCAGCCCGGACTCGGCGGCAATCCGCTTGAGCAGCGCATCGCACAAGGCGGGCAGGTCTTCCCGCCGCTCCCGCAGCGGTGGGATGTCGATCTCGATCACGTTGAGCCGGTAATAGAGATCCTGGCGAAAGCGGCCGGCTTGCACTTCGTCCGCCAGGTTCTTGTGGGTGGCACTGACGATGCGCACATCGGCCGGCTCTTCCTGGGTTGCACCAACCGGACGCACGCAACGTTCCTGAATGGCACGCAGCAGCTTGGCCTGCATGGCCAAAGGCAGGTCACCGATTTCATCCAGGAATAACGTGCCACCGTTGGCGGCCTGGAAGAAACCTTCGCGGTCTTGTGTGGCGCCGGTGTAGGCGCCTTTTCTGACGCCGAAGAACTCGGCCTCCAGCAAGGTTTCCGGAATGGCGCTGCAATTGACCGCAACAAAGGGGCCGCCGGCGCGGTGGCTGTTGGCATGCAGCGCATTGGCCACCAGTTCCTTGCCGGTGCCGGACTCGCCGCAGACCAGCACCGGTGCCATGCTGCGCGCCACCTTGGTTATGCGCTCCTTGACCGAGCGCATGGCGACAGACGGGCCGACCAGGCGCTGCAGGCTGATGTCTGCTTGGGGGGCGGTTCCGGCTTCGGTCGTGCGGCGGGCGGTTGTGGCATCTGCCTGTTGTGCACGTGCATCCTGTACGGCAGAGGCGATGACGGCGCGGAATTGCCGTAGATTGACCGGTTTGGTCAGGTAGTCGAAAGCGCCGGCTTTGAGCGACTCGACGGCATTTTCCGCCGATCCATAGGCGGTGATGACCACGCAGCGCTCGCTGCGCTGTTGAGTGCGCAGGCGCTGGATCAACTCGATGCCCAAGCCGTCGGGCAGGCGCATGTCAGTGATCAGCACGTCAAAACGCCGCTCGCTCAGTTGCTGCCAGCCACTTTCCAGACTCTCGGCCACGTCAACCTGGTAACCCTCGCGCAGCAGGGTGAGTTCGTAAAGCGTGCGCAGGTCGGGCTCATCATCGACCACCAGGATGTGAGCGGGGGAGGTGTTCAGTGCCATGGGGTGTCGGTGGAATTGATGGCGGGGACGGTTTTGCCGGCGGCACGTGCGCGACGCAAGGATACGAAAAATTCGTTACCCTCCACGCGGGTGCCGCGGGTGCCGCGGGTGCCGCGGGTCATGCGCTGGCTGCGCCGGTAGGTGATGGCCGCGCCGTGCCGCTCGCACAATTCGCGGCAGATGTACAGGCCCAGGCCGCTGGAGCGGCTCTCGGAGGAGAAGAAGGGTTCGAACAGGTGGCGCTCGACCGATGGCTCCATGGGAGGAGCTTCGCTCCAGACGGAGAGTGTGACTTGCCCCCGGGCAGCCACCTCCGTGGCGACCTGGATGGATTCGGCCTGTCCGCTGGCATAACGCCGGGCGTTGTCGAGCAGGTTGACCAGGACGCGGCGCAGATGATCCTGCGCGAAATCCACTCGGAGTGGGGCGGTGGCCAGCTGCCAGTGCAGGACCTGTTGCCCCTGCACCTGCTGCGCCCAGTCCTGACAGATGCGGGCGACGCTCTCGTCGAGCGGCAGCGTTTCCGGTGTCTGAGCGGAACCCTCGCCACGCTTGTGCACGTGGGAGATGTCCAGGATGTCTTCCACGATCTTTTCCAGCCGCTGGGCATTTTGCTGCACCAGTCCGGTCAGTTGCCTGAGCCTGGGATCGCTGAGATCTTCGTCCAGCAGCGCATTCGCCTGGGCAATGGCCGCCAGCGGGTTGCGGATTTCATGCGCGACGGCCGCTGACATGCGCCCCATGCTGGCCAATTTTTCGGTGCGCATGCGGGCTTCCATCTCGCGCTGATCCTGCAGAAACACGACACACAGGTTTTTGGCGCCGCTGCCGCGGGTTGCTGTCAGACGTGTGCGGACCCGGATGTGCCGCGGTCCCTGTCCGGCATGCTGGATGTTGATGTCGGCCTGCTGGATGCCGCGGTACGCAAAGCTTTGCTGCGTCAGGTCGACCAAGGGCTGCCAGGCCGTTTCGCTGCTCAACGTGAAGGGCGGGGGCGGCAAGGACTGGTTGTCTGATTGCAGCATCTGGCGCGCAGCCGGATTGACCGCGTGCACGGTACCGCGGGCATCGACGACCAGAATGCCGTCGCTCAAGGTCTCGATCACCAGGTCGTTGACTTGCTGCTGGATGCGTGCGGCAGACTGGCTGCGGCGGGCCCGTTGTTCCTCCCTGGCCAAACGAGTGGAAAGCTGGTGCGACAGGAACGCGATCACGAAGCTGCCCGCGCCCGTGAGGGCCGCCTGAATCAGATGCGGTGTGACGTCACCATGGGTCTGCAGCGACAGCCGGACGGCATGCAGCAGCAGTATCAGCGTGACGCCCGCCGCAGTGCCCATGGCCAGCAGCAGGGAGCCCAGCACCGAGGCCAGCAGCACTGGCAGAGCGAAGAGCGGTGTGTAGTTGATGCTGCTGCCATGCAGGAACTGCAGGGAGGCAAATACCAGCACGTCGATACCAATGACAGCAACCCATTGCAGATCGAATGTCCGGCCCAAGCGGCGTGGGCGGGAGCCAATGCGCACCGCCAGCGCGCTGATGAAATAACCGACGCAAACGCCCAGCAGCCAGAGGTTGCTGACCTGGCCCAGCCCGTACAGGGTGATCTGCAGCAGCAGGAGCACCAAGCCTAGCGTGACGCGGGCGGTCATGAAACCGCGCCACAACCGCTCCAGTTCCGGGAGCGTGTTGTCGGCAGGTTCCAGGTCGGTGTCCAGCAGGGATGGTCCAAACCAGGAGTGAACCTCGTCGGCCGGCTGCATTCAGGACTCCGCGCGTTGCCGGTGCTCGACGCAGCAATACAAGCCGTTGCGTCCGGCAAAGGCGTCAGCTTGAGGGAAATGCACGCCGCAGTGAGCGCAACGCACCATGTCCTGCGGCGGCGGTGGGGGCGATGGTTTCTGCTTGGATGCAGCATCGGCCAGCCGGCCTGAACGCCACAGCCATACAGCAGCGACCACCACCACGAGCAACAGCAAAAACTTCATGTGCTGCGGCCGAGGATGATCTCTATGACGAAGCGGGACCCCACATAGGCCAGCAGCAGCAGACCCGAGCCGATGTAGAGAATCCGTGCGGCACGCCGGCCGCGCCAGCCAAAGCGTGCCCGGCCGATCAACAGAATGGCGAAGGTCAACCAGGACAGGACGGAAAAGACGGTCTTGTGGTCCCACTTCCAGTGGGCACCGGACGTGCCGTAAAGCGATTCGCCGAACAGAATGCCGACCAGCAGGGTGGCTGACAGCAGCACGAAGCCGGCGCTGACGAAGCGGAAGGTCAGGCGTTCGATGGTCAGCAGCGGCAGGCCGCTGTGCGGGTCGGCCGCCAAGCGGATACGTTCTTCGGTGCGGTTCATCAGCCAGGCGTGGGCTGCCGCGGCGGCGAACAGGCCGTAGGAGGCAATGCCCAGGGCCCAGTGCAAGGGAAGCCAGGGCGAAGCCGCTGCGTGCAGGGGCTGACCCGGGAACAACAGTGCCAGGATCACTGCGACGGCCCCCAAGGCTGAGAAAGCCCAGCGCGTTTCCAGTTGCGGGTAGACGTGGCTTTCCACGGTGTAGACGGCCGCGACCAGCCAGGCGGTGACGGACAGCGCCGGCGCAAAGCCGAAGTGCGGGCTGGTGCCCAGCAGACTGAAGGCCAGCACCAGCCCGTGCAGCAGCCAGGCCACCATCATGCTGCGGCGCATGGCCTGCGGGCCCAGGCGGCGTACGGCGGTGGCCGGCGCAATATAGGCAACGGTGGCCGCGACGGCCAAGGCCACGGGGAGCCAGGAAGCACTCGCTAGAATCATGGGTACAGTTTAGCGTTTTGCACCGTGTCACTTCGCCGTTGACACCCAACTTTGGTTCCGTTCGCCGGAATACCCCCTATGGCCTCCGCCCTTACCGACAAACTCAGCCGCCTCGTCAAGGAAATCCGGGGCCAGGCCCGCATCACCGAATCCAACGTGGCGGACATGCTGCGCGAGGTGCGCATGGCCCTGCTGGAGGCTGACGTGGCGCTGCCGGTGGTGCGCGACTTCGTGGCCCGCGTGAAGGAGAAAGCGCTCGGCCAGGAGGTGATGGGCTCGCTCACGCCGGGGCAGGCGTTGGTGGGCATCGTCAACCGCGAGCTGGCTGCCACCATGGGCGAGGGCATCAGCGATCTGAACCTGGCGGTGCAGCCGCCGGCGGTGATCCTGATGGCTGGCCTGCAGGGCGCCGGCAAGACCACCACCACCGCCAAGCTGGCCAAGCACCTGATCGAGAAACGCAAAAAGAAGGTGTTGACGGTCTCGGGCGACGTCTACCGCCCGGCCGCCATCGAGCAGCTCAAGACCGTGAGCGCGCAGGCCGGTGCCGAGTGGTTCCCGAGCACGCCGGACCAGAAGCCGGTCGACATTGCCAACGCAGCGCTGGATTACGCCCGCAAGCATTATTTCGACGTGCTGCTGGTCGATACCGCCGGCCGGCTGGCGATCGACGAGGCGCTGATGCGCGAGATCCGTGACCTGCATGCGGCCATCAACCCGGTGGAAACGCTCTTCGTGGTCGATGCCATGCAGGGCCAGGACGCGGTCAACACTGCCAAGGCCTTCAAGGACGCGCTGCCGCTGACCGGCATCATCCTGACTAAGACCGATGGCGATTCACGCGGTGGTGCGGCCCTGTCAGTGCGTGCTGTTACCGGCGTGCCGATCAAGTTTGCCGGTACCAGCGAGAAGATCGACGGCTTGGAGGTGTTCGACGCCGAACGCCATGCCGGCCGCGTGCTGGGCATGGGTGACATCGTGGCCCTGGTGGAGCAGGTAGCGGCCGGCGTGGACATGGCGGCGGCGCAAAAGCTGGCGGCCAAGGTCAAGAGCGGCGAGGGCTTCGACCTCAATGACTTCCTGGCCCAGCTCCAGCAGATGAAGCAGATGGGCGGCCTGTCCAGCCTGATGGACAAGCTGCCGGCGCAGATGGCGGCCAAGGCTGGTCAGGTCGATACCGACCGCGTGGAGAAGGACCTGCGCCGCAAGGAAGGCATCATCAACAGCATGACCAAGCTGGAGCGCAAGAAACCCGAGCTCATCAAGGCCACGCGCAAGCGCCGCATCGCCGCTGGTGCCGGTGTGCAGGTGCAGGACGTCAACCGCCTGCTCAAGGAATTCGAGCAGATGCAGGAGATGATGAAGAAGATGAAGGGCGGCGGCCTCATGAAGATGATGAAGCGCATGGGCGGCATGAAGGGCATGCCCAAGATGCCGTTTTGACACGTTCAGGCGCAGGTGGTGTCGGTGCCCTGGGCGCCGACGCCACCTCAATACCTCTGTTCTTCTGTTGACATCACCTCAATGACCACCTTCTCCCACGCCGCATTCGACCCCGCCGGGCGTACCGCCCCCATCGTTTGTGTGCGTGGCATTGGCAAGACCTACGCCAGTGGCTTCCAGGCGCTCAAGAACATCGATCTGGACATCCGGCGCGGCGAGATATTTGCCTTGCTCGGGCCCAATGGGGCCGGCAAGACCACCCTGATCAACATCATCTGCGGCATTGTCAATGCGACCGAAGGCACCGTCCGTGCCGATGGTCACGACACCGTGCGCGACTACCGCGCGGCGCGGGCAGCCATTGGCCTGGTGCCGCAGGAACTCCATACCGATGCCTTCGAGTCGGTCTGGGCCACCATCACGTTCAGCCGCGGCCTGTTCGGCCACGCACCCGATCCCGCCTACCTGGAAAAAGTGCTGCGCGACCTCTCGCTGTGGGACAAGCGCGACGCCAAGATCATGACGCTGTCGGGCGGAATGAAGCGCCGGGTGCTGATTGCCAAGGCATTGGCGCACGAGCCGAAGATATTGTTTCTGGACGAGCCCAGTGCCGGCGTCGATGTCGAGCTGCGCCACGACATGTGGCGTATGGTGCGCGAACTTCGCGACCGCGGCACCACCATCATCCTGACCACCCATTACATTGAAGAGGCTGAAGACATGGCCGATCGCATCGGCGTGATCAGCCAGGGGAAGCTGATCGTGGTGGAAGACAAGCATGTGCTGATGCGCAAGCTCGGCAAGAAGCAGCTCACCCTGACTCTGCAACGCCCCATGGCCAGCCTGCCGGCCGAACTGGCGGCCTGGCCGCTGGAACTTGCTGCCGGCGGCCAGGCTCTGGTCTACACCTTCGACACGCAAAAGGAAGAAACCGGCATCGCCGAACTGCTGCGCACGCTGGGTGCGCATGGCATCGACTTCAAGGACTTGCGTTCCAGCGAGAGTTCGCTGGAGGATATTTTTGTCAGCCTGGTGCGCAGCCCGAAGGAGACACTCGCATGAACATGCATGGCATCCGTGCCATCTACCGCTTCGAGATGGCGCGCGCGTTTCGCACCGTGATGCAAAGCATCGCTGCGCCGGTGCTCACCACCTCGCTGTATTTCATCGTCTTCGGCCGGGCGATCGGTGAGCGCATGGGCGATATCGACAGCGTGAGCTACGGCGCCTTCATCATCCCCGGCCTGGTCATGCTGTCGCTGCTGAATGAAAGCATCTCTAACGCCTCGTTCGGCATCTACATGCCCAAGTGGTCCGGCACCATTTACGAACTACTCTCGGCGCCGGTGTCGTGGATCGAGGTGCTGTTGGGCTACGTCGGCGCGGCCGCCACCAAGTCGGTCATGCTCGGTTTGCTGATCCTGGGCACCGCGCGCATTTTCGTGCCCTACGAGATTGCACACCCGGTCTGGATGGCCAGTTTCCTCCTGTTGACCGCTGTCACATTCAGCCTGTTCGGTTTCATCATCGGCCTGTGGGCCGACAGTTTTCAGAAACTGCAAGTCGTCCCGTTGCTGATCGTCACGCCCTTGACCTTTCTGGGTGGGGCGTTCTACTCGATCAGCATGCTGCCACCGCTGTGGCAGACCATTGCACTGTTCAACCCGGTCGTCTACCTGATCAGCGGTTTTCGCTGGAGTTTCTACGGCATTGCTGACGTCCATATCGCCGTGAGCTTCGGCATGACCTTGGCGATCCTCGTGCTCTGCCTGATTGTCGTATGGTGGGTGTTCCGGACTGGCTACAAGCTCAGGAACTGAGGTGCTGACTGGCGTTGCGCCCGGGGGCGCGCCAGGATTCAGCAGACCGTGCCGCGCAGTGAGTAGTGCATGGCCTGCGTGATCGTCACATCCACCAGTTGACCGATCAGGCTGCCTGTTGCCATTGACTCGGGTGCGGCGAAGTTCACGACCCGGTTGCATTCGGTGCGGCCCATCAACTCGTCCGCATCGCGCTTGGACGTGCCTTCCACCAGGATGCGCTGCACCGTGCCGACGCGGCTGGCGCTGATCTGCTTGATGTTGGCCTCGATCGCGGCCTGCAGCTCCTGTAGCCGCCGGAGCTTCACGTCGTGCGGCGTGTCATCGTGCAGATTGGCCGCCGGCGTGCCGGGCCGCGGGCTGAAGATGAAGCTGAAGGAGTTGTCGAAGCCGACGTCATCGATCAGTTTCATCATCTTGGCGAAATCGTCCTCGGTCTCGCCCGGGAAGCCGACGATGAAGTCGCTGCTGAGCGACATGTCTGGGCGGATGGCGCGCAGCTTGCGCACCGTGCTCTTGTATTCCATGGCGGTGTAGCCGCGTTTCATGGCCATCAAAATGCGGTCGCTGCCATGCTGCACCGGCAGGTGCAGGTGGCTCACCAGCTTGGGCACCTTGTCGTAGGCGGCGATCAGCGCCGGCGTGAATTCGTTCGGGTGGCTGGTGGTGTAGCGGATGCGCTCGATGCCGGGGATATCGGCCACGTACTCGATCAGGGTAGCGAAGTCGGCCTGTTCCGCGGTGCCGCCCATCGGTGCGCGCCAGGCGTTCACGTTCTGGCCCAACAGGTTGATCTCCTTCACGCCCTGGTCGGCCAGGCCGGCGATTTCCACCAGCACATCCTCGAAGGGGCGGCTCACTTCCTCGCCGCGTGTGTAGGGCACCACGCAGTAGCTGCAGTACTTGGAGCAACCTTCCATGATGCTGACGAAGGCGGTGGCGCCCTCCACCTTGGCGGGCGGCAGGTGGTCGAATTTCTCGATTTCGGGAAAGCTGATGTCTACCTGTGGCCGCTTCTGCGCCTCGCGCGCGGCCAGCAGTTCGGGCAGGCGGTGCAGGGTCTGCGGGCCGAACACCACGTCCACATAGGGCGCACGGCGGATGATCTCGGCACCTTCCTGGCTGGCCACGCAGCCGCCGACGCCGATCTTCACGCCTTTTTTCTTCAGGTGCTGCACACGGCCGAGGTCGGAAAACACTTTCTCCTGTGCTTTCTCGCGCACCGAGCATGTGTTGAAGAGGATCAGGTCGGCCTCGTCCACGTTCTGTGTCGGCTCATAACCCTGGGCCGCGCCCAGCACGTCGGCCATCTTGTCCGAGTCGTACTCGTTCATCTGGCAGCCGAAGGTCTTGATGAATACTTTTTTGCTCATGAGGAATCTTTCGCTATCAAATCAATAGCTGTTTGCGCAATGAAGACAAGGGTGGAGGCCCTGAAATGCCTTGAACTTGGCGCGGGTGCGCCGTTTCAGGGTTTGGCCTGGGCTTCTGCCTCGGTCAGGATCCAGACATCGTGGATCTGGCCTTCCGGGCCGCGCACGTAACGCACCAGCAGTTCCTGCCCGACCAACGAGGCCGACAGCACCAGCAGATTGTTGCGGCCACGGATGCGCGTGCCTGGCGACAGCCGGTCGGGCCGGCCATCGAGCAGGACTTCGGGCGGCTGGGTGACCACCAGCAGACCGCGTTTGGCGGCCAGGGGGATGGGGCGTTGTACGGTGTCTTGCGCCGTCGCCGGAAACGCAAGGAACAAGGCCAGCCCGGCAGACAGGGCGAGCAGTGCCGCCAGCAGGTGGCGGGGGAGAAGCAGACAGCGGTTCATGGTGTTCATCCAGAGGCTGAAAGTACAAAATAAAAAGCCACTGTGCGGGACAGTGGCTTGTCTGTCAACGCCTCGGAACGGACCGTGGCATGACAGGTGTTTGGTGGCGCTTCACGGATTCGAACCGCGGACCTGTGGATTATGATTCCATCGCTCTAACCGACTGAGCTAAAGCGCCAGAGCCTCAAATTATAGCGTCAACTTTGGCTGTTTGTCACTGGTGCCGAAATTCGGGCTTGCGCTTGGCCACGAAGGCATCCATGCCTTCTTTCTGGTCAGCGGTGGCGAAGAGGGCGTGGAACAGGCGGCGCTCGAACATCACGCCGTCGCTCAAGGTGCCTTCGAAGGCGCGGTTGACCGACTCCTTGGCGGCCATCACCGCCACCTGCGAGAAGTCGCTGATCATCAGCGCTGCGGCCAGTGTCTCGTCCATCAGCTTGTCCAGTGCCACCACGCGGCTGACCAAGCCGGCACGCTCGGCTTCTGCCGCATCCATCATGCGCCCGGTCAGTGCCATGTCCATCGCCTTGGCTTTGCCCACCGCGCGCGGCAGGCGTTGTGTGCCGCCGGCGCCGGGGATGATGCCGAGCTTGATCTCGGGCTGGCCGAACTTGGCGTTGTCGGCGGCGATGATGAAGTCGCACATCATCGCCAGTTCGCAACCACCGCCCAGGGCGAAGCCGCTGACCGCCGCGATCACCGGTTTGCGGATGCTGCGGATCTGCTCCCAGTTACGCGTGATGTAGTCGCCCTTGTAGACGTCGGCAAAGCTGTAGCTGGCCATGGCGCCGATGTCGGCACCGGCGGCAAAGGCCTTGTCGCTGCCAGTGATGATCATGCAGCCGATGCCCGGGTCGGCGTCGAAAGCCTTGAGCGCGTGGCCCAGCTCGTTCATCAGCTGGTCGTTCAGCGCATTGAGCTGCTTGGGGCGGTTCAGTGTGACGATGCCGACCTTGTCGGCTTCGGTGCGCACCTGGATCAGTTCGTAAGTCATGCGGGTCTCCATTGAAATCAGTTACTCCACCGCGCCGCGGATCGTGCGCGGCGCAAGGAACGGTCCAACCGGGGAACGCCGTAGAACCGGCTATGCCGGGCTACTGGCGTTGCCCCCTTGGGGGGGAGGCGGCCTCAGGGCCGCCACGGGGGTGCTTCATTTCAGGCTTGCAGGAACATGCGGTAAGCCGGGTTGCGGGTTTCCTCCACATAGGCATAACCCAGCGTGGCCAGGAATTTGGCGAAGGCCTTGTCGTCAGCCTTGGGCACCTGCAGTCCGACCAGGATGTGGCCGTAGTCGGCGCCCTGGTTGCGGTAGTGGAACAGGCTGATGTTCCAGCTCGGGCGCATCAGGCTGAGGAACTTGAGCAGCGCGCCGGGGCGCTCGGGGAAGACGAAGCGCAGCAGGCGCTCGTCCTGCGCCAGGCCTGAGTGGCCGCCAACCATGTAGCGGATGTGCTCCTTGGCGAGGTCGTCGTGCGTGAGGTCGATGGCATCGAAGCCCTGGCGTTTGAAGCTGGTCGCAATCTTGGTGCTTTCGCCCTTGGCCGAGGTGGTCAGGCCCACGAACACATGGGCCTGGCGGGCGTCGCTGATGCGGTAGTTGAACTCGGTCACGTTGCGCTGGCCGCCTGGCAGTGTGCCGATCGACTCGCAGAAACGGCGGAAGCTGCCGCGCTCCTCGGGAATCGTCACCGCGAACAGGGCCTCGCGCTCCTCACCCACTTCGGCGCGTTCAGCCACGAAACGCAGGCGGTCGAAGTTCATGTTGGCGCCGCACAGAATGGCGGCGTAGGTCTCGCCCTTGGTCTTGTGCTTCGCCACGTACTGCTTGATGGCCGCCACCGCCAGTGCGCCGGCCGGCTCGACGATGCTGCGCGTGTCGACGAACACGTCCTTGATGGCCGCGCACACGGCATCGGTGTCGACCTCGATGAAGTCGTCCACCAGCGCGCGCGTGAGGCGGAAGGTTTCCTCGCCCACCAGCTTGACGGCGGTGCCGTCGGAGAACAGGCCGACGTCATCCAGCGTGACGCGCTTGCCGGCCGCGATCGACTGGATCATGGCGTTGGAGTCGTTCATCTGCACGCCGATCACCTTGACTTCCGGCCGCACGGCCTTGATGTAGGCGGCCACGCCGGAGATCAGGCCGCCGCCGCCGATGGCGACGAACACCGCGTCCAGCGGGCCCTGGTGCTGGCGCAGCATCTCCATGGCGATCGTGCCCTGGCCGGCGATCACGTCCGGATCGTCGAAGGGGTGGACGAAGGTCAGTCCCTGTTTCTTTTGCAGCGCCAGGGAGTGGTTGTAGGCGTCCGAATAGCTGTCGCCGAACAGTACCGCTTCACCGCCCAAGGCCTTCACGGCATCGACCTTGAGCTGCGGCGTGGTGGTGGGCATCACGATCACGGCGCGGCAGCCCAGCTTGTGCGCGCTCAGGGCCACGCCTTGCGCGTGGTTGCCGGCGGAGGCGCAGATCACGCCCTTCTTGAGTTGCTCGGGCGTGAGGTGCGCCATCTTGTTGTAGGCGCCGCGCAGCTTGAAGCTGAACACCGGCTGCTGGTCTTCGCGTTTGAGCAGCACCTTGTTGTGCAGGCGGCGGCTCAGGGCTTTGGCGGGTTCGAAGGGTGACTCCAGCGCCACGTCATAAACGCGGGCGGTCAGGATTTTTTTCAGGTAATCGGCGGGTTTGAGGCGGGGTGTTTTCATGGGAGGAGCCAGTGTAGTCATAATTTGCGCTACACCATCCCTCCATTTTGACAAGAGAAAAACCATGGAATGTACAGTGAGCTGGACCGGCGCCACGGGCGCGCGCTCGGGCATGGGCTTTTTGGCCGAGACCGGCAGCGGCCACACGCTGATGATGGACGGCGCACCCGACGCCGCCAAACCCGAGAACGGCGGCCAGAACCTGGCACCGCGCCCGATGGAAACCGTGCTGGCCGGCACTGGCGGCTGCACTGCCTACGACGTGGTGCTCATTCTCAAGCGCGGCCGACATGATGTGCGCGGCTGTTCGGTCAAGCTCAGCAGCGAGCGGGCTGAGACCGATCCCAAGGTGTTCACCAAGATCCACATGCACTTCACTGTCAGCGGCAAAGGCATTCCAGCGGCAGCGGTGGAGCGCGCCATTGCCATGAGTCATGACAAGTACTGCTCGGCCAGCATCATGCTGGGCAAGACGGCCGAGATCACGACCAGTTTCGAACTGGTGGAACTCTGATCTGGCGCGAAATTGGCTGTTTGGCCTTGATTTGATTGCGCCGACAGCTACTGTTTTTGTAGTGTCGACTGACGTTCAGATGTGATGTGCCACCGTCGTCATCACCTTGGCGGCGGCTTTCATCAGCCCTTTGACCGGTGCCGGCAACTCCACGGCGCCGGCTTTCTGGGCGTCAAGCGCATGGCGCACCTCGTCTTCGGCCATCTGCGCCACGATGGCGCGTGACGCCGCATCACCCGCCGGCAGACGGTCCATGTGGCTCATCAGGTGAGCCTCCACCTGGCGCTCGGTTTCCACCACAAAACCCAGGCTCACGCGATCGCCCAGTCGTCCGGCCAGCAGGCCGATACCGAATGCGCCGGCGTACCAGAGCGGGTTGAGCAGCGAGGGACGTGAGTCCAGTTCGTCCAGGCGCTGTTTGGTCCAGGCCAAGTGGTCGGTCTCCTCGACGCAGGCACGGGTGAAGTGGCTACGCAGTGTTTCGTTGCGGGTGGCAAAGGCCTGGGCCGTGTAGAGCGCTTGCGCGCAGACCTCGCCCACATGGTTGACGCGCATTAGTGCCGCGGCCAGTTTCTTTTCTTCGTCCGACAGGTCGCTGGCGGCCTGGGTCGGCTGAGGTGTCGGCTGGGCCGCACGCGGAGGTGCGAACAGGGTGCGCAGGGCGGTGTCTGCAGTGGTCAGAAGGGCGTCGATCATGTGGGTTCCTTTTCAGCGGGATCAGCGGGCGACGGGGCTCTCTGCATGGGCTGCATTTCTTCGCGGATGATGCGGCGCAAGGCGTCTTCCAGCAAAGTCCGGTCCATGGCCTCGCGCAGGGCAGCATTGATCAGTGTCTGGTAACCGCGCCCGCCCGCCTGAGCCTTGAACCAGGCAATAACGTCCGGATCCAGCGTAATGTTAATTTTCTGCTTTTTCACGATGAATGGATTTTAGATAAATGGAGATGATCATGGAGATATTTGAGGCTCAGAGAGGAGCTAGGCTGTGACGTTGCACTTTGTTGCAGTGATGCAACGAAACCACTCCGATAGCGCTGATTGAGGTAGTTTTTCTTTGCCAAAGGCGCCGGGCTCTGGTGCAATACATACAACTTCCTTAAGAGGAGGTTGGCCCGGGGAACCGAAACTCCCATCGGGACCCTTGTTTAACCTTTGGAGAACTTTCAATATGAAAAAGACCCTGATTGCCTTGGCCGCTCTGGCTGCCACCGGCGCTTTCGCTCAATCTTCCGTTTCCCTGTACGGTCGTGTGGACGCTGGCTACGCTAACCTGGTTGATTCGTACACCACCGGTGGCACGACGACTGAGCAGCGTTCCAACGGCGTTGCTTCCCACAACTCGGTTTCCAGCTACTGGGGTCTCCAGGGTGTTGAGGATCTGGGTGGCGGTCTGAAGGCCAACTTCAAGTTTGAAGCTGACCTGTTCCCCGTGACCGGCGCAACTGGCACTACCGGTGCTGACAATGGCTACACCGGTACTGCTGACCGCGCTTCTAACGGTCAATTCAACCGCACTTCCCTGCTGGGCCTGTCCGGCAACTTCGGTCGCATTGACTTCGGCCGTGACTACCTGCCGACCTTCTCGTTGGCAGCTGCCACCGACGTGTTTGGCCAAAGCTCCCTGACCACTGTGGGCCTGTCCACTGGTAAGGTCACGACTGCCAACGGCGGTACGACCGTTCTGGGTGGCGTTGGTAGCACCGTGTCGCGTCAAGTGATCTACACGACGCCCAACTTCAGCGGCTTCACCGGTAAGCTCTCTTATGGCAACAGCGACCGTACCGTTACCGGTACCGGCGCAGCTGACGCTATCAACCGCAACACCAACGTGAGCGGTGTTTACTCCAACGGCCCGCTGTACGTTGGTCTGGCTTTTGGCGTGAACGAAGCTGTTGTTACTGCTTCCACCACCAAGAATGAACTGACGGTTCTGGGTGCTAGCTATGACTTCGGCTCTTTCAAACTGGTTGGTAACTACATCTCTGCCAAGGAAACCGCCACTAACCGTACCACTGACACCACGGCTACTGAAACCAACCTGGGCGTGACCGTTCCGTTTGGTGCTGTGACTGCCATCGCTCAGATCGGCCGTAACACCTACTCTTCTTCTGTTGCTACCCAAAACGGTGACATCAGCGGTAACGACTGGGCTATCGGCGCTGACTATGCTCTGAGCAAGCGCACCACCGCTTTCGTGAAGACTGGTGTCTCTAACAAGTCTGAAGGTACGATCGCTGGTGCTGCTTACGACCAGAAGCGTACGGCTACCTCCATCGGTATCCGCCACACTTTCTAATTTTTCTGCTGGCTTAGCCAGTGGTTAAATTGAAAGATAAAACCCTGCCGTTGCAAAGCGGCAGGGTTTTTTTGTTAGAAGTTACCTCTGACAACTGGAGATGATGGGCCGTGAGTTGGCGTGTGCAGGCACTGGGTTTCACGTTGTTGCTGTCAGCGTGCACGCCACTTCCGCCGAGCGGAACGGCTGTTTCTGATCCCCAGACGCGAGCAACAGGCTTTGAGCAATGGCAACATTGGCAGTTGCCGGGCAAACACGCAACAGATTACGTGTCCACACGAGAGGATGGGCGAGAGGCTGTTGCTGTAAGGGCAGACGCCTCGGCCAGCATGTTGCGTCAACGGGTACGCATTGAGTCGCAGGACTTGGGGGCACTCAGCTTTTCATGGAAGGTGCCGGAACTGATTGCCCAAGCTGATCTGGCGCAGCGTGACGCGGCGGATTCTCCCGTGCGAATCGTGTTGGCCTTTGAAGGCGATCGTTCCCGGTTGTCGATCAAAGACCGCATGCTGTCAGAACTGGCGCATGCGCTGACGGGCGAGCCCATGCCTTATGCAACGCTGATGTATGTCTGGTGCAATACACGTCCACCGGGCAGCGTGATCGTCAACCCGCGTACCGACCGCATTCGGAAACTGGTGGTCGAGTCGGGACGGCTTCACCTTAACCAATGGCTGGATTACGAGCGTGATATCCGTGCCGACTTCATGCAAGCCTTTGGCGAGCCGCCGGGTGCACTGGTTGGCATGGCCATCATGACGGACAGCGATAACACCCGGACCGTGGCACGTGCCTGGTACGGGCCAGTGCAGCATCAGTCGCCGCTGCTGGCTCAAAACGACTGAAGACTGTCCGGGGTTGGGCATGGAGACGCATCAAGCGTAGCGCTTGTTGCGCAGGTTGTTTTTCATTTCCTTGAGCATGGGCTGCAGGCGGCTACCGCCGATGCGCAGCGCTACGCAGGTGGCGAGGATGTCCACGATCATCAGGTGCAGCAGGCGCGAAACCATGGGGCTGTAGCGGTCATAACCCTCGGGGTGATCGGCCGCCAGATGGATGTGGCCGGCCATGGCCAGCGGCGAGCCACTGGTGGTGATGACGATGGTGGTGGCGCCGTTCTTGCGCGCGATGTCGCAGGCGTCCATCAGGTCGCGTGTGCGGCCCGAATTGGAGATGACGACCAGACAGTCGCCCGGGCCCATGAGCGAGGCGCTCATGACCTGCATGTGGCCGTCGCTGTAGGCCACGGTATTGACACCGAGACGAAAGAACTTGTGCTGCGCATCGAGCGCTACGATGCCGGAGTTGCCAGCGCCGATGAACTCGATGCGTTTGCCGGTTTTGAAGGTGGCGGCCAGCACGGCAGCGGCCTTGTCAATGGCTGCCGTGGATGCATCGTTGCGATATTTCAGGAAGGCTGCCACGGTGTTGTCGATCACCTTGACCACCACATCGCTGGTTTTGTCATCCACATCGACACTGCGGTGAATGAAGGGCACACCCTCACTCACGGTACCGGCAAGCTTGAGCTTGAAGTCGGACAGACCGTCATAGCCCATGCTGCGGCAGAAGCGTACAACCGTGGGTTTGCTGACATGAGAGCGCTCGGCCAGTTCGCTGACCGGCAGCTTGGCAAAGGCGCGCGGGTCGGTCAGCACGAGTTTGCCGACGCGTTGTTCGGCGGGGGCCAGGGAGGGCAGCGAGGCCCTGATTCGATCCAGCATGTCGACTCCTGCGCGCCTGTTTCAAGCGCTGCGTCATGGTTACACAGAAAAGCGATTGAGCGTAATTTTATTTCACTCATAATTCAAGCCCATGAACCAGCTCGACGCACTCAAACAGTTCACCACCGTGGTGGCGGATACCGGGGACTTCAGGCAGATTGCAGCCTTCAAGCCGCAGGATGCGACCACCAATCCTTCGCTCATCCTCAAGGCGGTGCAGAAGGCCGATTACCAGCCCTTGCTCAAGGAGACGGTGGCGCAATTCAGGGGGCGGCCGCTGGACGAGATCATGGACCGGCTGCTGGTCCGCTTCGGCTGCGAGATTCTTTCACTGATACCGGGGCGCGTTTCCACCGAGGTCGACGCCCGGCTGAGCTTCGACACCCAGGCCACCGTGGCGCGGGCCGAACGCATCATCGAGCTGTACCAGGCGCAGGGCATCCACATCGACCGCGTGTTGATCAAGATCGCAGCCACCTGGGAAGGAATCCAGGCGGCCGCGCAGCTGGAGCGGCGCGGCATCCACACCAATCTGACCCTGCTGTTCTCCTTCTGCCAGGCGGTGGCCTGTGGCCAGGCCAAGGTACAACTGATCTCGCCTTTTGTTGGTCGCATCTATGACTGGTACAAGAAGACGGCCGGCGCCAGTTGGGATGAGGCCGCCCATGCTGGCGTCAACGACCCCGGCGTGGCCTCGGTACGCGCCATCTACCAGCACTACAAGCGCTTCGACATCGCCACCGAGATCATGGGAGCGAGTTTCCGCAACATCGGACAGATCACGGCATTGGCAGGGTGCGATCTTCTGACGATTTCGCCTGAACTGCTGGCTCAGCTCGCGGCCAGCGATGCGCCAGTGGTGCGTGCACTGGATGTACAAGCGGCGCGTGCCATGGATTTGCCAGTAATCAGTTACGACGAACCGGGGTTCCGTTATGCACTCAATGAAGATGCCATGGCAACCGACAAGCTGGCCGAGGGTATCCGCGCTTTTGCGGTCGATACCCGCAAGCTCGAACAGCTGATGCTGGCAGCCTGACATGCGTCGTTGTCGCTGTGACCATACGCCGGCTTGGGGCGCCTTGCGCGCGCTCTACGATACCCAGGGCCGTGACTTCGACCTGCGCCAAGCGTTTTCCGCTGATGTGCGGCGTTTTGAATGCTTCAGCTTGCAGGCGCCGCACGTGTTTGCCGACCTGTCGAAAAATCTGATCGATGTCGCCGTCCAAGATCAGCTGCTTGAATTGGCGCGCCAGTGCGGTGTGCCGGCGCATCGCGATGCCATGTTCCGTGGCGATGTGATCAACATGACTGAGCAACGTAGAGTCATGCATTTCTTGTTGCGCTATCCGGCAACAGACCTTGCGGATGCCGCGCAGGGGGCAACAAAAAATCTGACCAAAGAACTGGGCCAGGTGCATGCCACCCTCAGCGTTATGCTGACCTACGCCGATATGGTGCGTCATGACGAAGGTATCACCGACATCGTCAATATTGGCATTGGCGGCTCCGATCTGGGACCGCAGATGGCGGTGCTGGCGCTCGATGAATTTGTGGCCCAGAACAAGCGTTTCCACTTTGTCTCCAGTGTCGACGGTCATGAGCTCAGCCAGGTGCTGCGGCAGGTCCAGCCCGAGAGCACGCTGTTCCTGATCGCCTCCAAGTCCTTCACCACCCTGGAGACCATGACCAACGCGCGCTCGGCCAAGGCCTGGTTCGAGGCCAAGGGCGGGCGCGACATCGCGAGGCATTTCTGTGCCCTCACCAGCAATGTCGAGGCGGCGCGTGAATTCGGCATCGGCACGACGTTCGATTTCTGGGACTGGGTCGGCGGACGCTATTCCATGTGGTCGGCCATCGGTTTGCCGATTGCGATTGCCATCGGGCCGGAGCGTTTTCGCGAGATGCTGGCCGGTGCGCATGCCATGGACGAGCACTTCCGCCATGAGCCCCTGGAACGCAATCTGCCGGTGCGTCTTGCCCTGCTGGACGTCTGGTACCGCAACTTCCATGGCTTCAGCAGCCGCAGCGTGGCGCCGTATCACAGCGGCCTGCGCCGTATGCAGGCCTACCTGCAGCAGCTGGAGATGGAAAGCAATGGCAAGCGAGTGGATGAAGAGGGCCAGGCCCTGCCCTATGCCACTTCCCCGGTGATCTGGGGTGAACCGGCGGCCAATGGCCAACACGCCTACTTCCAGATGCTGCACCAGGGCAGTGACGTGATTCCGGTGGAATTCATCGCGGTGAAGAAGGTGGCGCACCCGCTGCCGGAGCATCACCACAAGCTGCTGGCCAATGCGCTGGCGCAGTCGCGTGCGCTGATGTTGGGGCAGCAGGACGCCGGCGGCCATCGTCATCTGCCGGGCAATCGACCGAGCACTTTTCTGCTGCTGGACGAACTGACGCCGGCCAGCCTGGGGGCCATCATCGCGCTGCAGGAACATCGCGTGTTCGTGACCGGGTCACTCTGGGGCATCAACAGCTTCGACCAGTGGGGTGTGGAGCTGGGCAAGGTGTTGGCCAAGGACATGGAGCAACGCTTGGACAGCGGCAACGCCGATGGGTTGGATGCTTCCAGCGCCGGCTTGTTGAAAAAATTAAGAGCCAAATAGGCTATTGAGCCTTGCTGATATTGCGCGACCAGCTACTGAATTAATAGCAAAATTGTCCAGACAAAGAAAAACCCGCAGCGCTTGCGCACTGCGGGTTTTTTGATGGTCGTGAGCGCCAACACTCATCGACGCCGCATGGCGATTCAGGGCTAGGCGCGGCGGCGCAGACAGTACCTTGGGGTACGGCAAGCCGCCGCAACGACGCCCTGGATCGTCAGGCAAGGAGCTCTTACATGCCCATGCCACCCATGCCGCCCATACCACCCATGTCAGGCATGCCGCCGCCGACAGGCGCTTCGTCCTTCGGTGCCTCGGCCACCATGCACTCGGTGGTCAGCATCAGCGAAGCGACCGATGCAGCGTTCTGCAGCGCGGTGCGGGTCACCTTGGTAGGGTCCAGAATTCCCATCTCGATCATGTCGCCGTAGGTGTCGTTGGCGGCGTTGAAGCCGTAGTTGCCCTTGCCGGCCAGCACGGCGTTCACCACCACGCTCGGCTCGCCGCCGGCGTTGAACACGATTTCGCGCAGAGGCGCTTCGATGGCCTTGAGCACCAGCTTGATGCCGGCGTCCTGGTCATGGTTGTCCCCCTTGATCTCGCCAGCGGACTGACGGGCGCGCAGCAGAGCCACGCCACCACCGGCCACGATGCCTTCTTCCACCGCAGCGCGGGTGGCGTGCAGGGCGTCTTCGACGCGGGCCTTCTTCTCTTTCATTTCGACTTCGGTGGCAGCGCCAACCTTGATCACGGCCACACCGCCGGCCAGCTTGGCCACGCGCTCTTGCAGCTTCTCGCGGTCGTAGTCGCTGGTGGCTTCTTCGATCTGCACGCGGATCTGCTTGACGCGGGCTTCGATGTCAGCGGCAGCGCCGTTGCCGTCGATGATGATGGTGTTTTCCTTGCCCACTTCGATGCGCTTGGCCTGGCCGAGGTCAGCCAGCGTCACCTTCTCAAGGGTCAGGCCGACTTCTTCAGCGATGACCTTGCCGCCGGTCAGGATGGCGATGTCTTCCAGCATGGCCTTGCGACGGTCGCCGAAGCCCGGGGCCTTGACGGCCACGACCTTCAAAATGCCGCGGATGGTGTTGACCACCAGGGTCGCCAGGGCTTCGCCTTCGACGTCTTCGGCAATGATCAGCAGCGGACGGCCAGCCTTGGCGACTTGCTCCAGCGTGGGCAGCAGGTCACGGATGTTGCTGATCTTCTTGTCGAACAGCAGCACGAAGGGGTTGTCCAGCAGGGCAGCCTGCTTCTCGGGGTTGTTGATGAAGTAGGGCGACAGGTAGCCACGGTCGAACTGCATGCCCTCGACCACGTCGAGTTCGTTCTGCAGGGACTTGCCGTCTTCCACGGTGATCACGCCTTCCTTGCCGACCTTGTCCATGGCATTGGCGATGATCTCGCCGATGCTGGAGTCGCTGTTGGCGGAGATGGAGCCGACCTGAGCGATTTCCTTCGAGGTGGTGGTGGGCTTGGATGCCTTCTTCAGCTGCTCGATCAGGGCAGCCACGGCCTTGTCGATGCCGCGCTTGAGGTCCATCGGGTTCATGCCGGCGGCAACGTATTTCATGCCTTCGCGCACGATGGCCTGGGCCAGCACGGTGGCGGTGGTGGTGCCGTCGCCAGCGTTGTCAGAGGTCTTGGAAGCGACTTCCTTGACCATCTGCGCGCCCATGTTCTGCAGCTTGTCCTTCAGTTCGATTTCCTTGGCCACGGACACACCGTCCTTGGTCACGGTGGGGGCGCCGAAGGAGCGCTCGAGCACCACGTTGCGGCCTTTCGGGCCCAGGGTAACTTTGACGGCGTTGGCCAGGATGTTCACACCTTCGACCATGCGTGCGCGGGCTTCGCCGCCGAAAATGACGTCTTTTGCTGCCATGTTGATTTCTCCGAATTCAGTTCAATAAGAGGTGGAAATTGCTGTGATTTACTTTTAGCTTCGGCCGGGGCTTTGCCCCTTCACCTGGCTGCGCCAGATGAGCCTGCGCTGAAAATAAATCGCGATGCGATTTATTTTTCGACGACGGCGAACAGGTCGTCTTCCTTCATCACCAGCAGTTCATCGCCATCGACCTTGACGGTCTGGCCGCTGTACTTGCCGAACAGGACGCGGTCGCCAACTTTCACGTTCATGGCCACGAGTTCGCCCTTGTCGTTCTTCTTGCCGGGACCAACGGCCAGGACCTCGCCCTGGTCAGGCTTCTCGGCGGCGCTGTCGGGGATGACGATGCCGGAGGCGGTTTTGGTTTCGTTTTCCACGCGCTTCACGATCACGCGGTCGGCCAGAGGACGCAGTTTCATCAGGAATCTCCTTGAGTTTGAAACAATGGGTGGTTAAATCCGAAGCATCAGCAGTTAAGTTGGTGCTCATTAACTTTGTTGGATGGCGTTGTTAGCACTCAAATCCAGCGAGTGCTAATCATAAGGCTTTTTAGTCGGCTTTCAAGACAGGGCAAGTTACACTCCCGCGGGTTAAGGAAATGACAGCACCCTGTTACCCACCTGCCTGATCCGTGTCTGAGTCCCTGTCCCCCCTCTCCGGTCGTTCCTTCGGCATGCGGCTGGCCTGCGTGTTGTCCGTGTGCGCGGTGCTGGTGGGGCTGGATCTGTGGCAACGTGTCCCGCCGCCGGCTCGGCCCCGTGCGGTGTGGCCCGTGCCGACGGACAGCATGCCGACGACAACACTGATCCCGCGCGCCGGCGGCCAGATTCCAATGCCGGCCAACACGCCGGCCGCACATGCGAGCACGCTGCTGCCGCTGCCGGCAGACAACGCCGCGTCACTGCTGGCCTTCTGGTTTGCCGGTTCGCGCGAAAGCGGGCCAGATGTGCAGATTGCCGCCTCGGCGTTCGACCGCAGCCGTCAGCAGTGGAGCGCTGCACGCTTTGTGGTGAACCGCCATGAGGCGGGTGTGCAGCTGGGTTTTGGCTTGCGCCGCCTGGGCAACCCGGTGGCCTGGCGTGATGCGGACGGACGCATCCACCTGTTTGTCGTGGCCACCGGCCTGGGCGGCTGGGCGGCCGGGCGCATCCTGCACCTGCGCCAGGTCGATGGCGGACCGGACTTTGAGCAACTGGCTTTTGCACCGGTGCGCGTGCTGCCGCTGTCCTGGGCGTGGAACACCAGTCACCTGGTGCGTGCCATGCCGCTGCCCCTGGCCGATGGCGGCATGGTGCTGCCGGCTTATTTCGAGCTGGGCAAGAAATACCCAGTGGCCTTGCGCTTTGACGCGCATGGCGAGTTCCGTGGCATGGTGCGCATGTCGCAGCGCGGCTACCTGCTGCAGCCCACACTGTTGATGCGCAACGAGACCGACTGGCTGGCCTTGCTGCGCGACAACAGCGCGGAGAAAAAGCTGCGGGCCGTGCAGACGCTGGACGGCGGCCAGCACTGGCAGGACCTGCCAGACCCGGGCCTGCACAATCCGGATGCCGCCATTGCTGCGCTGACACTGGAGCCAGGGCTGATGCTGTTGGCGCACAACCCGCGCCCTGATTCGCGTGCCGTGCTGGATCTGAGTGTTTCCAGTGATGGCATGCAATGGCGCCGCCTGCTGACACTGGCCCAAGGCGAAAGACCGAGCGAATACTCCTACCCGTCCCTGGCCTGGGCCGACGGCAGCTTGTGGGTCAGTTATACCGACCAGCGGCGCACCATTGCCTGGCAGCGGCTGGACCCCGCTGACAAACGCTGAGACCACGCACCATGGACTGGACCGCCCAACTCAACAGCCTGCTGTCGACGCAGGTCCCGGTGCTACCTTCGCCCGGCATGGTGCGCCTGTACCTGGCGCTGAGCTGGGCCCTGGTGCTGGCCGCATTCGGGCTCTGGCTGTTGCGGCGCTGGGGGCCGGCGGGCAAGTCCATCTGGTACTGGCTCTTGCCAGCAGGTCTGGCGCTCTGGGCTGCGTGGCCGGGGGCGCTGTCGCCCACCTACTGGCTGGGGCTGGCATTCCAGGCGCCGAGCCTGATGAGCGCGGTGCTGTGCGGTCTGTTCCTGCTGCGGCAGTTCAAGCCGGCGGTGCTGCCGGCAGCGTGCTGTGCGCTGCCATGGTATTTCGGCATGCTGGGCATTGTGTTGGGCTGGCTGCTGTTGCTGGATACCTTTGCGGTGTGGCCCGTGTCGCTGTATGCGCTCGGTTTCAGCCCGGTCGCCTTGGCCGTGGTGGCACTGGTCGCCGGCCTGCCCTGGCTGTTGGCGGGGCAACGCCAGTCGGCGCGCAACATATCGCTTCTGCTCGTTGCGGTGCTTCTGCTGCAGGTGCTGTTGCGGCTGCCGACGGGCAACCTGTGGGACGCTCTGCTCGATCCCTGGCTGTGGATCGTGTTGCAGCTTGAGGGGCTGCAGCGCGGGCTGCGCCGCTTTCGCAGCAGTCAGTCCTGATGTGAGGCGACGTGCATCAACGCGTCAACAACCATTCACGCTTGAACAACCACTGCTGCGGCTGCCACAGATTGGCCAGCGTGACTTCGCCTGGCATATGCCGGCTGGTGAGCAGCCAGCGCTCCCCCAGTACTCGGCACTGAGGCAGACACGTCGGTGCGGTTTCCGCGCTGTCGGACTGGATCCACACCACGCCGTCATGGGTGTCAAGCAACTGCTGGAGCTGCTGTGCCGGCATCGGCAAGGTGGTCCCAGGTGCGACCCGGGCCAGGGCGCGGCCCCCGGTGTCGTAGGGGATGAACTGGCGCTGGCCCGGCAGCAGGAACTGGAAACGCTCAAACTGGCTGTTAAAGCCATTGGGGACGGCAATGCGCCCGGCAGGCGTCGCAGTGGCGGCCTCATAGAGCCCGACCGGGCCATCCATGGGGGCCACCGTCAGGTCGAACGTGGCATAGACCAGCAGGCCTGCCAGCACGGCACCGGTGCGCGTCCAGGTGGCATGCCACAGACCGATCACGATGACACAGGCCCCCAGGCCGACGGTCAACAAAACGAGGCCGATGTCCGTGGCCGACGACAGGCCCAGCGTATGGCCGACCCAGGCAATGCGCCCCAGCACCAGCAAGGCCAGGCCTGACAGCAGCAGGGTCGGGACAAACCAGAGGCGTCCGATGCTGCGCCAATGGAGCGCCAGCAGCATGGCCACCGCCGGCATGGCCGGAATGACATAACGCGCCGAACGCTGGCTTGGGAGCAGGAACACCAACAGCCAGACCGCAGCCCAGGCCAGCAGGATGGCCTGGTGTGGCGGCAAGGGCAACTTGGTACGCAGCCGCGGCAGTTGTTTCAAACCCAGCCAAGCCAAGCCAATGACGGCGAAGGCCAGCAGACCGGCATTGACTGCATAGGCCAGCAGCTGCGACCAGAGGCTGGAGCCGCTGAGTGACAGCGCCTCCTGCCAGTAGCCGCGTGAGTCGGAGAACTTGGCGGCGTTCTCGCCAACGATGAACTCGCGCCAGACCGCAGCCGGGTCGGGGTCGAGTACGAACCAGAGCGCGAACACGCCCAGGGCCAGCAGTGCACTGAACGCCGTGCGCAGGGTGTGGCGCAGCAGTGTGCGCCACGTCAGATGTGATTCGCTCAGCACCAGGGCCAGCCACCAGGCCGCAGCCGCTGGCGCGATGAGGGCAAACGACTTGTAGGCCAGACCCAGGCCCAGACCCAGACCGAACAGGGCATGCAGGCCCCAGCCGGGGCCGTTGGCAGGTTGGCGCAGCCGCTGCCACAGCAGGCTGAAGAGCGGCAGGCTGAACCAGAAGGTCTCGGGCGCGCTGGTTAGGTAGGGCCGGCCGTAGCGGAAGGTGCTGAGAAAAACCAGATAGACACAGGCGGCGATCAGACCATCACGCCAGCGTTGTGTGATGAGCCGCACGCTCCATGCGATGGCGGCGGCGATCAGCAGCGTGTAGATGAGGCTGGGCGTGCGCAGGGCGGCCAAACTCCAGTGCTGACCCCAATCACCCGCCACCATGGCCTGCCAGAACAACAGCGGCGGCTTGGTGTTGCGTGTGTCGACCAGTTCGGAGGCCAGCGGCAGCCAGTGGCTGGTCTCCGCCGTCTTGCGCGCGATATGGGCGTAGACCATCTCGTCGCCATTGGTCGGGATGTACTGCCCGCCCAGACCGATGACATAGACCGCGATGGCCAGCAGCAACAGGGTCAGCCAGGTGAAGGTGTGGTCAGCCGCAGAGGCCGGTGTGGAGTAGCCGGAAGAGCGCATGGAGATCCCGATGCCGGGCTGCCCCGGCGTTGCCCGGCATTATGGCTTGCGGTGGTGACGGAAAGTCCAGCGGTCGTTGGCAATGAAGTTGCTGACGCTGGCGATCACGATGGCGATCACGTTGGCCAGCAGGTAGTGCACGAAATGCGCCAGCCAGAGCGTGAGCGCGTACTGCAGCAAGATGCCCAGCCACGATGCGGTGGCGTACTGGCCCAGCTGTGCCAGCAGGCTCCGTTTGGAATAACCGTCTTCCTGTTGCGTTGAGGTGGCGTGCTGGCGGTCGGACCAGGTCCAAAGGCGGTTCCAGGTGAAGTTGTTGACCGTCGCGATCGCGATGGCCAGCGCCAGCGAAAAATAGGGTTTGGTGCCGGCCGGTTCAATGGCGTTGAACAGGAACTCGTGTGCGGTATAGAGCACCGCCAGATTCACGACCGTGCCGCTGGCGCCCACCAGGCCGAAACGCACGTAGCGGAAGCCGTGCAGCCAGTCGATCAGGCGCCAGATGCGTTCGCGCAAGGAGGACGTGCTCATGCCGCAGCGGGCTCCGGCAGTTCGCGCAGGGCCTGCAGGGCATCGGCCAGCACCGGGTCGGGTGCGATGCGCTTGAGGCACTGGTTGTCGCCGTCACAGAAGGTCAGGCGGTGGTTGTAGGCCGAGAGGCAGGGGGAGCAGGCGATGCCAGATTCGTACACGGTGGCCTGGGGGCCCAGATGTGCGGGTCGTATGCCGGGCAGCGGGCCGTAAAGCCGGCCGGTCTCGGGGCCGAAAAACATCAGGACGCGGACCGGCGTGAGGCTGGCGAAATGGCCCGGACCGCCATCGTTGGTCAGCAGCAGGTCGCTGGCGTGGAACAGCATCAGCAGCTCGCGCAGGCTGCGTGTGTAGCCGGTGAGGGCCACGCACAGCTCGCTGCCGACCTGGGCGCGGATCTCGTTGGCCAGGGCCGTGTCGTCCTTCAGCCCGATGAAGGCCACGGCATGACCCTGCTCGCACAGTCCACGGGCAACACGGGCATAGTGCGCCGCCGGCCAGGCACGTTCGGGCAGGATGCCGCCGCCGGGGTACATGAGCACGAGCTTGCGACCGGCCAGCACCGGGTGGTCAGCCAGCACCTGGGCCCTATAGGTCTGCAACTCCTCCGCGGTGAAGGGCACCGACAGGCCGGTCTCGCTCGGCAGCTCGCAGATGGGTGCAGCTTTGTTGCGTGGTGCGCCATCGCTTTCCAGCGCGTCGACCAGTGAGAGAAACTGCTTGCTGATGTGCTGGTAGGGGTTGTAGGGAATGGCGCAGTTGATATAGCTGCCGCGGTACAGGCCTTCCTGCGTATGCGGCGTGAAGCCGGCGCGCCGGGGGGCGCCGGTCAGGTAGGACAGCAGGCTGCTGACGCGCGAGAACAGCTCGCAGTCGATCACGGCATCAAGCGGCAGGCGGCGCATGGCCAGCGTGACACGCAGGATGTCGCGCAGCAACCGGAAACCCGAGCTGTCGTCGATCGCGTGCAGGTGCTCGGGGGCTGCCAGCCCGAGCATGCGCGCGACTTCCTGGTTCTTCTTCAGCTGCAGCACATGCACGGTGGCGCCGGGGTAACGCTGGCGCAGCGCCGCGAACATCGGGCCGGCCAGCACAACGCTGCCCATCTCGGACAGCAGGATGACCAGGATGTGGCGCGGTGCGCGGGTGCGGTCTACCTTCGGTGCGCGCGTGCCGATCAGTCGCGCCCACAGCGACACAGCGCCGCACAGGAGCTGGCCAACCCAGCGATCTATCCAGCGTTGCGTCTGCAGCTTCATGCCCGGCCGTCCCCGCCTTTACTTCAGGCCGGCAGCGGCGCGCAGCGCCTGGGCCTTGTCGGTGCGTTCCCAGGTGAACTCGGGCTCTTCGCGGCCGAAGTGGCCGTAGGCGGCGGTCTTTTCGTAGATCGGACGCAGCAGGTCCAGCATCTGGATGATGCCCTTCGGACGCAGGTCGAAATGCTCGGCCACCAGGGCGGCGATCTTGTCATCGGCAATGACGCCGGTGCCGTGGGTGTTGACCGTGATGTTCATGGGCTTGGCCACGCCGATGGCGTAGGCCACCTGCACCTGGCATTTCTTGGCCAGGCCGGCCGCCACGATGTTCTTGGCCACATAACGCGTGGCGTAAGCGGCGGAACGGTCCACCTTGGACGGGTCCTTGCCGGAGAAGGCGCCACCACCGTGCGGGCAGGCGCCGCCATAGGTGTCGACGATGATCTTGCGGCCGGTCAGGCCACAGTCACCCTGCGGGCCGCCGATGACGAAACGGCCGGTCGGGTTGATCAGGTAACGTGTCTCTTTGAGCCACTCCTTGGGCAGCACCGGCTTGATGATCTCTTCGATGATGGCTTCGGTGAACGAGGCCTTCATCTTGGTCTGGGTTTCGCTCTGGTCGGGGCTGTGCTGGGTGGACAGCACCACGGTGTCGATCGAGTGCGGCTTGCCGTCGACATAGCGCATGGTCACCTGACTCTTGGCGTCCGGGCGCAGGAAGGGCAGACGGCCGTCCTTGCGCAGCTGGGCCTGGCGTTCCACCAGGCGGTGCGCGTAGTGAATCGGTGCCGGCATCAGCTCGGGCGTTTCATCGCAGGCGTAGCCGAACATCAGGCCCTGGTCGCCGGCGCCGATGTTGAGGTGGTCGTCGGAGGCGTGGTCCACGCCCTGGGCGATGTCGTTGCTCTGCTTGTCGTAGGCCACCAGCACGGCGCAACCCTTGTAGTCGATGCCGTACTCGGTGTTGTCGTAGCCGATGCGCTTGACGGTGTCGCGTGCAACCTGGATGTAGTCCACGTGCGCATTGGTGGTGATCTCGCCGGCCAGCACCACCAGACCGGTGTTGGTCAGGGTTTCGGCGGCCACGCGCGAGCGCGGGTCCTGCTTGAAGATCGCGTCCAGGATCGCGTCGGAGATCTGGTCCGCCACCTTGTCGGGATGGCCTTCGGAAACGGACTCGGAAGTAAACAGATAATCGTTCGCCATGTGAATAAACTCCATAGTTTGGTTTTCAGGCGCGTTGCCTGGGCTCCGGAGCTTCGGCGAACGCTTTAGCAGATTCGTCACGATGGACGAGGCACAATTGCCACACCTTTGGATGCGGCGCCTGCGGTGTCGCCCTGCAAGTAGTTCTATAACTCAGCGACCTGCGTAGTTTATCCGACTCATGACCACCCTGTTCCGTTTTCTGTCCATCCTGCCCCTGGGGTTGATGCAGGGCGTTGGCTGGCTGCTGGGCTGGGTGGTGTTCCTGTTGTCCGGGGTGTACCGCCGCCGTTTCCTGGCCAATGCGCATCAGGCCGGCTACGGCGGGGCGCAGTGGCGCGGCGCCGTGGGCCCTGCCGGCCAACTGGTGGCCGAACTGCCGCGCCTGTGGCTGGGGCGGCCGGTGGCCATCGAGTGGGATGGCGCACAGCACATCGAGGCGGCGCTGGCGCTGGGCCGCGGCATCGTGTTCCTGACGCCGCACCTGGGATGTTTCGAGATCACGGCGCAGGCCTATGCACAGCGGTTTGGCCAGCGCCAACCGATGACGGTGCTGTTCCGCCCGGCACGGCAGCCCTGGCTGCGCACGCTGGTGGCCACGGCGCGCAGCCGTCCCGGGCTGCACACCGTGCCGACCACGATGGCGGGCGTCAAGCAAATGCTGAAGGCCCTGCGCCAGGGGCAGTCGGTCGGGCTGTTGCCGGACCAGGTGCCGCCGCTGGGCCTGGGCGTCTGGGCGCCGTTTTTCGGCCAGCCGGCCTACACCATGACGCTGTCGGCCCGGCTGGCACAGCAGACCGGGGCGACGGTGCTGGTGGCCTGGGGTGAACGTCTGTCGTGGGGGCGTGGTTTTCGCATTCACGTGCGCCCCTTGGGCGTTGAGTTGCCCGCCGAGATGACGGCCGCCGCCGCCGTCATCAACCAGGCGATGGCGCAATTGATTGCCGAGTGCCCCCAGCAGTACCTGTGGGGTTATGCGCGCTACAAACAGCCGCGGGAAGAACAGGGTTGAAGTTGGGACATCTTTTGAGTCGTGCTGGCGTCGTATTCATGCGCTTGATCGGGGCGTTGCCGCTGTCGTGGGTGCGGGCGCTGGGCTGGGTGTTTGGCTGGGTACTTTACGGTTTGATCCGGTCGCGGCGCCATGTGGTGCGCACCAATCTGCAGCTGTGCTTCCCGCAATTGGACGAGCGCCGCATCCGCTCGCTGTCGATCGAGACGTTCATTCGTTTTGCCCAGGCCTGGCTGGACCGCAGCTGGCTCTGGCACGGTGCCCCCGAGGTGACGCGCCGGCGCCTGCGGCTGACGGGTGCCGTGGCCGAACTGCAGGGCGAGGCGCCGACGGTCATCTTCGCGCCGCACTTCATGGGGCTGGACGCCGGCTGGACTGCGTTGACGCAGCAGCTGCCGCGCCGCTTCACCACCATCTACACCAACCAGGCCAATCCGGTGGTGGACGCCTGGATACTGGCCGGGCGCCGGCGCTTCGGCCAGGGGCGGCTGTTCGGCCGTATTGACGGCGTCAAGGCCATCGTGGCGGCGTTGCGCGAGGGCGAGCCGCTGTATCTCCTGCCTGACATGAATTTTGGCCCGGAAGACTCGGTCTTCGTGCCGTTCTACGGTGTGCCAGCGGCGACCGTGCCGTCACTGTCGCGCTTTGCCAAACTGGGTCGTGCCAAGGTGGTGCCGGTGGTGACGCGCATGACGAAGACGGGTTACGAGGTCCGGGTGATGCCAGCCTGGGATGATTTCCCGACCGACGATGCCGAGGCGGATACGGCGTGCATGAACCGGCGCCTGCAGGACTACATCGACACCATGCCCGGCCAGTACTACTGGGTGCACAAACGCTTCAAGGACCGGCCAGCCGGTGTGCCATCGGTCTACTGAGACGGTGTTTGGCAATGAAAACCGGGCTTGGCGCCCGTTCTGATTGCGCCAGATGCTTCTATTTTTGTAGCAAAAAGGCCTGCAGCGCTTCCATCACCAACTGGGGCTGCTCATGCACGATCCAGTGCGTGGCTTCGGGCACGCACTGCAGCGTCAGCTGCGGGATGTAGTCGTCCAGACCCTCGATCAACTCGGGCGGCAAGGCGGTGTCACCCAGGCCCCAGAGCACCAGCGTCGGCCGTTCGATGGTGAGCATTCCCCGCGGCAAGTCGATCGATGTTGCCGCCGGATCGCCCGCGTGCGGCGGGCGCAGCGGCGAGGCGCGGTAGTAATTCAGGCTGCCGGTGAGTCCGCGATTCCAGACGGCACGGTAACGCGCCTTGACCTCTTCGGTCAGCCAGCCATATCCCCCGGTACCCGCACCCATGTTGAGGAAGAAGTCCCACAGCCGGCGGTAGTCGTCCTGCGCCAGCAAGGCTTCGGCATCGGGCCGGATGAGGAAGTTCATGTAGGCACTGGCAGCCTGCTGCTTCGGATTGCTTTTCAGCTCGCGCAAAAAGGTGCCAGGGTGCGGCGAGTTGATGATGGCCAGTTTCTGGAGCAAGTGCGGCAACTGGTTGGCCAGGTTCCAGGCCACCGCGCCACCCCAGTCGTGCGCCACCAGGCAGGCCAGCTGGCCGCCCTGGTCCTTGGCTTCGATGGCGATCAACGCCGCGATGTCCTGTACTAGGTGCTTGGCGCGGTAGGCCGCCACATCGGCTGGTGCGCTCGACTGCTCGTAGCCGCGCAGGTTGGGCGCCACGCAGCGGTAGCCGCCATGCCCGGGGCGGGCGAAGTGTTCCAGCAGTTCGTCCCAGACAAAGGCGGCTTCCGGAAAACCGTGCAGAAACAGCAGCACCGGCCGGCCGCGCGCGCCGGCGGCGCGGCAGCTCAGGGTGATGCCGTGCGGCAGCGGCTGCAGCCAGGTTTCGATCATGCTGGCAATGCTTCGCTCTCAGGGTGGGCCCATTGCCACAACAGGCGGGCCACGTCCTCGATGCCGGTGCGTTTGGTGGCGGAGAACAGCCGCACCTCGCCGCCGCCGGCATTCAGCTTCATGATGGACAGGGCTTTGGCGGCTTCGCTGCGGGTGAGCTTGTCGGCCTTGGTCAGGATGACCAGAAACTTCAGGCCCTCTTCGACTCGGGGGCGGATCACTTCCAGCAGCACCTCGTCCAGTTCGGTCAGGCCGTGGCGTGGGTCGCACAGCAGGACGATACCTTTGAGGTTTTCGCGCGTGACCAAGTAATTGGCCATGACCTGCTGCCAGCGGATCTTGTCCTGCTTCGGGACAGCGGCGTAACCGTAACCCGGCAGGTCGGCCAGCACGGCGTCGGTGAGGCCCTGCTTGCCCAAGGCAAAGAGGTTGATGTGCTGGGTGCGCCCCGGTTTTTTGGAGGCGAAGGCCAGCTGTTTCTGCTGCGTCAGCGTGTTGATGCAGGTGGACTTGCCGGCGTTGGAGCGGCCGACAAAGGCGATTTCCGGCACGTCCAGCGCTGGCAGGAACTGCAGCTGCGGGGCCGTGGTGAGAAAGCGGGCCGTGTGCAGCCAGCCCAGCTCCTGGACGGCTTCCGTCTTGGCGGACGTACCTTGACGGTGGTCAGGGCGGGGCGGGACGGGCGTTTTGGAGGGGGTGGTCATTGTGTGTGCTGGAAAGCCTGGATCCGCATTGTAGAATCAGGCAGTTTTGCTCCAACCACACCAGACAATCACCATGAAGTTGCTTGCTCACCTGTTGATGGCTGCCGCGCTGGCAGCGCCTGCTTTTTCCCACGCGGCACAAGAGGCCAAAGCACCGGCCAAGCCGGATCTGGCCCAAGGCGAGGCCAAGTTTGCGGCGGTGTGTGCATCCTGCCACGGTGCCGATGGCAACTCGGGCACGCCAGCCAACCCCAAGCTGGCGCAGCAACACCCCGCCTACCTGGTCAAGCAGCTGCAGGAGTTCAAGTCCGGCAAGCGTGCCAGCGCCGTGATGTCCGGTTTCGCTGCCACCCTGAGCGATGACGACATGAAGAACATTGCCGCCTGGCTGACCTCGCAGAAAGCCAAACCCGGCTTTGCCAAGGACAAGGATCTGGTGGCCTTGGGTGAACGCATCTTCCGCGGCGGCATTGCCGACCGCCAGATTGCCGCCTGTGCCGGCTGCCACAGCCCCAACGGTGCCGGCATTCCCGCCCAGTACCCGCGTTTGAGCGGCCAGCATGCCGACTACTCCACGGCTCAGCTGGTGGCTTTCCGTGACGGCGTGCGCAAGAACAGCATCCAGATGACGCAGGTGGCGGCCAAGATGAACGACCGTGAGATCAAGGCGGTGTCCGACTACATTGCCGGTCTGCGCTGATCGAATACACCGGCTTGGTGCCGGGGCAATGCCGAAATCAATAAGTTTCGGATGATGTTTGGGGGAGAATGGCGGATTCGCACCCGCTGACGGAACCCGGCAGCTTTCGAACACTCCATACCAAGGCGGGTCTTTTGTGAAGACCTGCCTTTTTTATTGGTGCACAGCACAATTCACGCATGACAGTCTCCAGCCAGGGTCTTGAACTCAAGTCGTCTTCCAGCTCGTTGCGCGCCGCGGTGGAGTTGCTGTCGTCGATGCGCTTTGCCATCTCGCTGCTGACGGTGATCTGCATCGCCTCGGTCATTGGTACCGTCCTCAAGCAGCATGAGCCGCTGACCAACTACATCAACCAGTTCGGTCCTTTCTGGGCCGAGGTGTTCGGCAAGCTGGACCTGTATGCGGTGTACAGCGCCTGGTGGTTCCTGCTGATCCTGGCCTTTCTGGTGACCAGCACAACCTTGTGCATCGCACGCAACACGCCCAAGATCATCACCGACCTCAAGTCGTACAAGGAAAACATCCGCGAACAGAGCCTGCGGGCTTTCCACCATCGGGCGGAAGCGGCACTGGGTGAGGCACCCGAAACGGCGGCACGACGCATTGGCCAGCTGCTGGCGGGCAGCGGTTGGAAGGTCAAACTGCAGCAGCGCGAAACGCCGGCCGGCAGCGGCTGGATGGTGGCCGCCAAGGCGGGCGCGGCCAACAAGCTGGGCTATATCGCCGCGCACAGTGCCATCGTGCTGGTGTGCCTGGGCGGCCTGCTCGATGGTGACCTGATCGTGCGTGCCCAGATGTGGGTGGGCGGCAAGACGCCCTACAACGGTGGCGGCCTGATCGCCGACGTGAAACCCGAACACCGCCTGAGCGAGCGCAACCCGACCTTCCGCGGCAACCTGCTGGTGGCCGAAGGCACGCAATCGAGCACGGCCATCCTGAGCCAGTCTGACGGCATCCTGCTGCAGGAACTGCCGTTTGCCGTCGAGTTGAAGAAGTTCATCGTCGAGCATTACTCCACCGGTATGCCCAAGCTGTTTGCCAGCGAGATCGTGATCCACGACAAGGCCACCGGTGAGAAGCAGGAGGCGCGCGTCGAGGTCAACCACCCGGCCAGCTACAAAGGTGTCGAGATCTACCAGTCGAGTTTTGACGATGGTGGCTCCACCGTGCGGCTGCAGGCCTTGCCGATGAACGCGGCCACCAAGCCGTTCCAGATCGAGGGTGTGATCGGCAGCGCGTCACAGCTCACCAATGGCAGCGAGAAGTTGACGCTGGAGTACACCGGCCTGCGGGTGATCAATGTGGAGAATTTCGCCGGCAACGGCCCTTCGGGCGTGGATGTGCGCAAGGTCGATCTGCGTGAATCGCTCAACCAGCGCCTCGGTGCGGCCAACAAGGCCGATGCCAAGAAAACCCAGCGCAACGTCGGCCCCAGCATCAGCTACAAACTGCGCGATGCCGCCGGCCAGGCGCGTGAGTTCCACAACTACATGCTGCCGATGGACCTGGGTGATGGCGTGCCGGTGTTCCTGCTGGGCATGCGCGAGACGCCGGCCGAGCCCTTCCGCTACCTGCGCGTGCCGGCCGATGCGCAGGGTTCGAGCGACGAATTCTTCCGTCTGCGGTCTGCCTTGGCCGACCCTGCACTGCGTGAGCAGGCGGTGCGCCGTTATGCTGCCAAGGTGGTGGATGCTTCGCGCCCCGATCTGTTGCCGCAGCTGACGGCGTCTGCCGCGCGGGCCTTGGGCCTGTTCGCCGGTTTGGAAAAAGTCAAAGGCAGTTCGGCGCCGGGCGGCCTGCAGGCGGTGGCCGATTTCATGGAGGCCAACGTGCCGGAAAGCGAGCGCAACCGTGCCGGCGAGATGCTGATCCGCATCCTCAACGGGACGCTGTTCGAGCTGGCCCAGGTGGCGCGTGAGCGTGCTGGCCTCAAGGCTTTGGTGCCGGATGAAGCTTCACAGGCGTTCATGACGCAGGCCGTGCTGGCTTTGAGCGATGCCTATCTGTACCCGGCACCCATGGTGTTGCAACTGGTCGATTTCAAACAGGTGCAGGCCAGCGTGTTCCAGGTGGCACGTGCCCCGGGCAAGAACATTGTTTATCTGGGCTGCGCCCTGCTGATCCTCGGCGTGTTTGCCATGCTGTATGTGCGGGAGCGTCGCCTGTGGGTGTGGCTGGCGCCGCAAGACGCTGGCGCGCACGCCACCATGGCGCTGTCGGCCAACCGCAAGACGATGGACGGTGACCGCGAATTTGCACAGCTCCGCGACAAGTTGATCGGGGCCAAGGAGTAAGACATGAATACTGCAACCACGACACTGACCCTGAACGAAGGCTACTTTGCCAAGCGCAATGTCTTCGACTGGCTGTTTGCCGCCCTTGTGCTGGCAGGGGGACTGTTTGCCTTCTCGACCTACAGCCACGCCATGGATGTGTACGAGAAAGGCATCCTGTTGCTGGCCATGCCTTCGGCTGTGGCGCTGGGCTGGTTCTGGCGTCCGCTGCGCGCCCTGATGCTGCTGGTGGCGGTCTTTTCCCTGCTGGGCATCGTGTCTTACCAAGGGCAGCTGGCGCGTGCCGAGAGCGTGTTCTGGCTCAAGTACTTCCTGTCCAGCCAGTCCGCCATCCTGTGGATGAGCATGGTGTTCTTCATGAGCACGCTGTTCTACTGGCTCGGCATGTTTGCCAAGGGGCAGGGTGGCACGATGGAGTTGATCGGTTCGCGCCTGGCCTGGCTGGCCGTGGCCATGGCCCTGATCGGCACCATGGTGCGCTGGTATGAGAGCTATCTGCTCGGTTCCGACATCGGCCACATCCCGGTGAGCAACCTGTACGAGGTGTTCGTGCTGTTCTGCTGGATGACGGCACTGTTCTATCTCTACTTCGAAGCCCAGTACCAGACGCGTGCCATGGGCGCTTTCGTCATGCTGGTGGTCAGTGCGGCGGTCGGTTTCCTGCTCTGGTACACGGCGGTGCGTGAGGCGCATGAAATCCAGCCGCTGGTGCCGGCGCTCAAGAGCTGGTGGATGAAGCTGCATGTGCCGGCCAACTTCATCGGCTACGGTACCTTCTCCCTCTCCGCGATGGTGGCATTTGCCTATCTGATCAAGAGCCAGACGCAGGAAACGCGCTGGTTCCGATTGGCGCCGTTGTGGATCTTCGGCATCGTGCTGTGCTTCGTTCCGCTGGCCTTCCGCAAGAGCACGGCCGAAGCGGGCGGCAGCTATTGGCTGGTTTATTTCATCATCGCCAGCCTGATCGTGGGCGGCATCCTGCTGGGTCGCAAGCGCATCGCCGAACGCCTGCCGACGCTGGAGGTGCTGGACGACGTGATGTACAAGGCCATCGCCGTCGGTTTTGCCTTCTTCACCATTGCCACGGTGCTCGGCGCCTTGTGGGCGGCCGAGGCCTGGGGCGGCTACTGGAGCTGGGACCCGAAGGAGACCTGGGCGCTGATTGTCTGGCTCAACTATGCGGCTTGGCTGCACATGCGGCTGATGAAGGGCCTGCGCGGCACGGTGGCTTCCTGGTGGGCGCTGGCTGGCCTGGGGGTGACCACGTTTGCCTTCATCGGCGTCAACATGTTCCTCAGCGGCTTGCACAGTTACGGCGCCTTGTAGGAACTTTGTCAGCGTGGAGGCGCTCCTACGACTCATGTTGTAACAAGGACCGCATCATGCTGATCAAATCGCGCAACAATGGCTTCATTCATCCGGTCGCCAGTGAGATCACCCCGCAGGGGATCTACACGCAGCGCCGTGAGCTGATCCGGCTCATGGCCACAGGCGCCACCGGGGCTGCGCTTGCAACGTGGGCCATGCGCGACGCCCAAGCCCAGATCGTGACAGCACGGCCAGGCAAGCTGACGGCTGCCAAGTCCATGGTCAGCGGTGCCACCACGGTGGAGAAGATCACCGAGTACAAGGATGCCGCAGGCTATAACAACTTCTACGAATTCGGGACGGACAAGAGCGATCCGGCACGCAACGCACATACGCTGCAGACTTCACCCTGGACGGTGTCGGTCGAGGGGTTGGTGAAGAAACCCGCCAATTACACCCTGGAAGACTTGCTCAAACTCAGCCCCCAGGAGGAGCGGATCTATCGCCTGCGCTGCGTCGAAGGCTGGTCGATGGTAATCCCCTGGGTGGGTTACTCACTGTCGGAACTGATCAAGAAAGTTGAGCCGCTGAGCAGCGCCAAGTATGTCGAGTTCGTCACCCTGGCCGACCGCAAGACCATGCCCTATGTCAGCACCCACGTGCTGAATTGGCCTTATGTCGAAGGGTTGAGGATGGACGAGGCCATGCATCCGCTGACCCTGCTGACTTTCGGCATGTATGGCGAGATCCTGCCCAAGCAGAACGGTGCGCCCTTGCGCCTGGTCGTGCCGTGGAAATACGGTTTCAAGAGTGGCAAGAGTCTGGTGAAGATCCGCTTTACCGACAAGGAGCCCATGACCGCTTGGCACCAGGCCGCTCCCCAGGAATACGGCTTCTATTCCAATGTGAATCCGAACGTGGATCATCCTCGCTGGAGCCAGGCACGGGAGCGGCGCATTGGGGAAGACGGCTTGTTTTCCCAGAAGCGCAAGACGTTGATGTTCAACGGCTACGAGGCCCAGGTCGGCCAACTGTATGCCGGCATGGACCTCAAGAAATACTACTGAAACCGTTGCAGCTAGTCTGGGGATGAATCGCTTCTTGCTGAGTCCTTTAGCCAAACCACTGCTGCTGGCGGTATGTCTGTTGCCATGTGCCTTTCTGGTTTATGCCGCCGCGTCTGATCAACTCGGGGCCAATCCGGCAGAAGCCTTGGTGCGTTCGACGGGCGATTGGACCTTGCGCTTCCTGTGCCTGGTGTTGGCGGTGACACCCCTGCGCATACAGGCCGGCTTGCCTTCGCTGGCACGATTCCGTCGCATGCTGGGGCTGTTTGTGTATTTTTATGTGCTGTTGCACCTGCTGTGCTACAGCTGGTTCGACATGGGGTTCGAGTTGCAGGACATTGCACGCGACATCACCAAGCGGCCTTTCATCCTGGTAGGTTTTGCCGCCTTTGTTTTGCTCACGCCCTTGGCTGCCACCTCTTTCAACCGTGCCATCCGCTGGCTGGGCGCTCCACGCTGGCGGGTCCTGCATCGGCTGGTCTATGGCATCGCAGTCTTGGGGGTGCTGCATTTCTTCTGGATGCGCGCATCCAAGAACAACTTGGCCGAGGTGGTGGTCTACGCCGGTATTGTCGGCATCCTGCTGGCTTGGCGCTTGTGGCGCAGGCTGGCGCTGCGGCGTACTTAGGCTGGCCGATGCCCAGCCGTGATGCTGGGATCGATGACATTCTTGGGCAGACGGTAAGCCGAGCTGTCGAACAGGTCGATACCGCATTGCAGGTTTTCAATCCAGGCCAGGAAGTCTTTGATGGCTCCCGCGCCGGCGATCGGCGCGCCATGCTGCGGAACGATCATTGCGATATCCAGTTCCCGAGCCATGCGAACCCACAGGCGCAGGATCTTGTTGGAGACCATGTAGCGGCGGTGGAAGCCCTCCATGTTCGGCAGGTGCGGCTTCAGTTCGGTCACAGGCTCGCGCGCCTGCTTGCCGCTGACAAGCGAGGCACCCAGGTCCCCGGTGAAGAGGATGCGGCTGACCGGGTCGTAAAAATGGAAGTTGCCTTCCGAATGCATGAAATGGGCCGGCAGCAGCCAGAGCTCGTGCTGTCCCAGCGGCAGGCGTCCCCCGGCATCGGGCACACCCACCACACGGTCATCGGTTTTTCCTACCTTGGTGAAGTGTGGTGCAAAGCGCTCCCAGATGCGGGAGATGACCAGTGTCGCCCGGGTGCTGGTCATCCAGCGGTCCAGCGAGGCGATGATGTCCGGGTCGGCATGGGATGCGATCAGGTAGGCCAGCTTGCTGGGCGGGAAGTGCTTCGACATGTTGAGGAACAACTCGTTGAAGGCCAGGTTGCCGCCCGGGTCGATGATGGCGCCGGTGTCACCATCGCAGATGAGGAACTGGTTGGCTTGCACCGCCTGGCCGTCTTCATCGATCAGGTCGGTGAACATCAGGACCTCATGGGTCTTGTCTTTGTAGAGCTCAACAGGTGACATGGCAGCGCAAAGTAAGGCCGCCCCTGAGGCAGGGGCGTCAATCCGGAATGGGCGGTCGATCGCTGATGCAATGACCGTAGCCACAAATGTCTGCCTAGGTTGGCAAGCGTTCGTGGCTGAACGTGTCTGCGGGATTTTCGCGCACGCGGATCAAATGGACTTGATTCATGTCAATCAAGACCTCTGCCGCCCGGCCGCGGGTGTTGTAGTTGCTGGCCATGCTCATGCAGTAGGCGCCGGCAGATAACACGGCCAGCAGATCGCCGGGTGTGACGGCCAGACTGCGGTCACGTCCGATCCAGTCGCCACTTTCGCAGATGGGGCCGACGACGTCGTAAAGCGTCGACGTTGCCGGACGCGACGTCAAAGGGACAATCCGATGGAAAGCCTGGTACATGGCGGGGCGTGGCAGATCGTTCATGGCCGCGTCGACGATACAGAAGTTCTTCTGCTCGCCGGGCTTGAGATACATCACTTCGGTCAGGCAGACGCCGGCATTGCCCACCAGGGAGCGCCCGGGTTCGATCATGAGTTGCCGCCCGCCGAAACCACGTGCATCAAGCTTTGCCAGCAGCTTGGCCCACAGCGCATCGGCTGCTGGCGGTGTATCGTCGTTGTAGTCAATGCCGAGACCGCCGCCGAAATCAATGTGGTGCAGAGGGATGCCTGCAGCCTCGATGGTCTCGACCAGATCGAGCACACGGTCCATGGCATCAAGATACGGCTCTTCCTGCGTGATCTGCGAGCCGATGTGGCAGTCAATGCCCACGACCTGCAGCCCCGGCAGTGAAGCGGCTCGCTGGTAGGTGGCGAGGGTGCGTTCGTGCGCAATGCCGAACTTGTTGCCCTTCAAGCCGGTCGAGATGTAGGGGTGGGTTTTCGGGTCGACATTGGGATTGACGCGAATGCTGACCGGTGCACGCTGGTGCATGGCCAGGGCCACGTCGTTGAGCACTTCCAGCTCGGCTTCGCTCTCGACATTGAAGCAGCCGATGCCGGCTTCCAGTGCACGGCGCATTTCAGCGCGCGTTTTGCCCACACCGGAGAAGATGACTCTTTTGGCCTCGCCGCCTGCGGCCAGCACGCGTTCCAGTTCTCCACCGGAAACGATGTCAAAGCCGCAGCCGGCCTGGGCGAAGACCTGCAGGACGCCTAGCGAGGAGTTGGCTTTCATGGCGTAGCAGATTTGCACCTTTCGGCCCGCAAAGCCGCGTTGGTAGGCGGCCAAGGCCGAGAGCATGGCGGCCTTGGAATACACAAACAAAGGCGTGCCGTACTGGCGAGCCAAGTCGCTCAGACGAACGTTCTCAATGAAAAGTTCATCACCCTGGTAGGCGATATGAGGATGGCCGGGAAGTTTGGGAGCAATCATTTGGAGGCGGGGGCAGAGGCGGGGGCAGCAGGGGCGGTGGCGGCGCTGTCCCGGCGCGAGCCGGGGATCAGGGTTTCAGGCAAGGTGGCGCGGCGGGCAGCAGCCGGTTCGGTCGGCAGGTACAGTGCTCCCGGCTGACCACAGCCGCTGAGGAGGGTTGTCAAGCTAGCCGCAATGGCAGCAAGGCCCATAAGGGTTAGTGCCCTGACTAGAATTTGGTTTGTTTGCAACATCACGAAATTGTAATGACCGACACCGAATTCATGGATCGCGCCGAATTGGTCTTACGCGCGATCGAGGCCAGCTGCGACCGCATCAACGACGAAAGCGACGCCGATATTGATAACCAACGTGTTGGTGGCATGGTGACGCTGGTGTTCCGCAACCGCAGCCAGATCGTCGTGAACCTGCAGAAACCGTTGCACGAGATCTGGCTGGCCGCCAAGGCAGGGGGGTTTCATTACAAGTTCGATGGCCGCCAGTGGATGGACACCAAAGGACATGGCGAATTTTTTGCCAATCTGTCGGCCCATGCCTCGGAGCAGGCGGCTTGTCCCTTAAGTTTCGCTGCCTGATCAGTTTTTGAACAGATCGAGGATCTTCTTCTTTTCATCGGCTGGCGGCAAGGCCTGAACAGTGCCACCTGGTTCGCCGGCCGGTTTGTCTTCCAGCCCCAGATTGCTGACGCCGGCGCCTTTGGCGTACTCCTCATAGGCCCAGTCGCCACCGGTATTGGTCACGCCTTCAGGGGCGCTGATTTCGGTCACGGGGACCCCTTTGAGGGCATGTTCCATGAAGCTGATCCATACCGGCAGGCTCAAGCCGCCGCCAGTCTCACGATCACCCAGCTTGCGGGGGGTGTCGTAGCCGATCCAGGTCACGGCCGTGAGCGTGGGTTGGTAACCGGCAAACCAGGCGTCCATGGAATCATTGGTGGTACCGGTCTTGCCGTAAAGATCAGGGCGCTTCAGTGTGGCTTGCGCACGGGCAGCCGTGCCTGAGCGGGTGACCTCCTGCAGCAGGCTGGACATGATGAAGGCGTTGCGGGCATCGATGGCACGCATGGCGTCGTCGAGTACTGGAGGTGTTGTGTTGACCAGCACCTTTCCGCCTTTTTGTTCCGATACCTTGGCAATGAGCCAGGGGTTGACGCGGTAGCCGCCATTGGCGAACACCGAGTAGGCCGTTGCCATCTGCATCGGCGTGACAGAGCCGGCACCCAAGGCCATGGTCAGGTAGGGGGGGTGCTTATCGGCCTCGAAGCCGAAATGCGTGATCCAGTTCTGCGCGTTCTGTGGGCCCACTGCCTGCAGAACGCGGATCGAGATCATGTTTTTCGACTTGGCGAGGCCGCGGCGCAAGGTCATCGGGCCCTCGAACTTGCCGTCGTAGTTTTTCGGTTCCCAAGGCTGACCGCCGGTGACGCCGGAGTCGAAGAACAGCGGCGCATCGTTGACCACAGTGCTTGGCGTGAAGCCTTTTTCCAAGGCGGCCGAGTAGATGAAGGGCTTGAAGCTGGAGCCAGGTTGGCGCCATGCCTGGGTGACATGGTTGAACTTGTTCTTGACGAAATCAAAGCCGCCGACCAAGGCCTTGATGGAGCCGTCTCGCGGATCCAGTGCGACAAAAGCGCCTTCGACCTCGGGCAGTTGCGTGATCTCCCAAGTGTCCTTCGGGGTCTTGACGACACGAATGATCGCACCGCGACGGATCTTGATGTGCGGCGGGGCCTTGGCCGACAAGCCGGACTGCGCCGGACGCAGGCCTTCCCCGGTGATCTCGACGGGTTCGCCGTTCTGCCGGACGGCCACGATCTTTTTAGGGTCGGCTTCCAGCACCACCGCTGACATCAGGTCGCCGTTGTCCGGAAAGTCATCCAGTGCATCGTCAATCGCGTCTTCAAGTTCCTGCGGTTTGCTCGGCAGGTTGACGAACTTTTCCGGGCCGCGGTAGATCTGGCGCCGTTCGTAGTCCATGATGCCGCGGCGCAAGGCCTTGTAGGCCGTATCCTGGTCGGCAGCGCGGATGGTGGTGTAGACGTTCAGGCCGCGGGTATAGGTTTCATCGCCATACTGGGCATACATGAGTTGGCGCACGGTTTCGGCCACGAACTCGGCATGGATGCGCCCATTTTGGTGGGCCGGCTTGACTTTCAACTCTTGTTTTTTGGCTGCAATGGCTTGTTCTTCTGTGATGAAGCCGTTTTCCTGCATGCGCTCGATGATGTAGAGCTGGCGTGAGCGGGCCCGTTTCGGGTTGTTGATCGGGTTGTAGGCGGAGGGTGCCTTGGGCAGGCCAGCCAGCATGGCGGCCTCGGCAATGGTGATGTCCTTGAGCGGTTTGCCGAAATAAGCTTCCGAGGCTGCGGCAAAACCGTAGGCCCGATTCCCCAGGAAGATCTGGTTCATGTAGATCTCGAGAATCTGATCCTTGGTGAGCAGATGCTCAAGCTTGAATGTCAGCAGGATCTCGTAGAGCTTGCGGGTGAAGGTCTTTTCCGACGACAGGTAGACATTGCGGGCTACCTGCATGGTGATGGTGGAGGCACCCTGGCTCTTGACGCGACCGACATTGGCCAGGCCGGCGCGAATCACGCCGAGGTAGTCCACGCCGCCATGCTGATAGAAGCGGGCATCTTCGATGGCCAGCACGGCATCGGTCATCACCTTGGGGATGTCCTTGATCGGGGTGAGATTGCGCCTTTCTTCGCCAAATTCGCCGATCAGGTCGCCTTCCGTCGAAAACACACGCAGCGGTAGCTTGGGCCGGTAATCCGAAAGATCCGAGATGTCCGGCAGGTTGGGGAAGGCCACGGCCAGGGCAATCGCCACGACCATCAGGATCGAGAGCAGCCCGGCCAAGGCCAGTCCACCAGCCCACAAGCCTAATCGGGTCAGCCAGTGCATGGCGGGTTTGTGGGTGTTCACGCCTGCAGGGGCAGCTGAAACAGGCGGCTTGGGTTTTGCGGGCATAAAGAGTAATTGGGTGCGCGTCGTGCATTATAAAAATCTGCACACGATCCAAGTGATCAGGGCTCAGCTTGCATTGTGAAGGCTGGGCCACCAAGCCCGGATTGGGCTTGATGGCCTTGTTTCAATTGCATACAAAGCGTCAACTTTTGACAACGCATCAAGGATGATGAAGGGGGGAAAACCTTTGCTGGACAAGGATCTTACTGCTAGCATTGAAGTGAATTCTTAAGTTTTTCCGGTTTTGGGCCGGCATATTTCAGGGGATGCGCTTGATCTCTTTGGGGTCGCTTTTCAGTCGTCAGCCGGAGCCAATGTTGGGTCTGGATGTCAGTTCATCCAGTGTCAAACTGGTCGAACTGGGTCGGAACAAGGCCGGCCAGCTTGTGCTTGAGCGCTGCGCCATTGAGCCGCTGGAACGGGGGTGGGTGAGTGACGGCAATATCGAGAAATTCGATGAAGTTGCCGATGCGGTTCGCCGACTCGTCAAGAAAAGCGGCGCCAAAACCCGCCATGTGGCCATGGCGTTGCCCCCTTCGGCCGTCATCACCAAGAAAATCGTGTTGCCCGGTGGTCTGAACGATGTCGAGTTGGAGATGCAGGTCGAGGCGGAAGCCAATCAGTACATCCCCTTCCCACTGGACGAGGTCAGCCTGGACTTTTGTGTGGTTGGCCCCAGTGCGGCATCTGCGGGCGATGTCGACGTGCTCATTGCGGCTGCGCGCCGGGAAAAGGTGCAAGACATCCAGGGTTTGGCTGAAGCAGCCGGGCTCAAGCCCGTCATCGTTGATGTGGAGTCCTATGCCTCTCGCTTGGCAGCGGGGCGCCTGATTGAAAATCTGCCCGACAAGGGGGCTGGAACCATTGTGGCTCTGTTCGAGGTGGGGGCTCTGACCACCAGCATGCAGGTGATCCGCGATGATGAAGTGCTATATGAGCGTGACCAAGCCTTCGGTGGCGCTCAACTCACGCAGCTGATCGTGCGCCAGTATGGTTTTTCCCTCGAAGAGGCCGAGAGCAAGAAACGCAGTGGTGAACTGCCGGAAGATTATGAGTCGACCGTCTTGCGCCCCTTTGTTGAGAGCATGGTGCAGGAGATTGGTCGCGCGCTGCAGTTCTTTTTCACCAGTACGCCGCACAACAAGGTCGACTATGTGATGCTGGCGGGTGGTTCGGCAGCCTTGCCGGGTTTGACGGAGGCTGTGACGCAGCAGACGGGATTCCCTTGCAGTCTGGTGAATCCCTTTGACGGCATGGAAATCGGCGATGGGGTGCGCCTGAAAAGAATGACGCGCGAGGCGCCTTCGTACTTGACCTCCTGTGGCTTGGCGTTGCGGAGGTTCCTGCTGTGATTCTGATCAATCTGCTGCCGCACCGAGAGGCGGCGCGTAAAAAGCGACAGGATGTTTTTAATCTGTCTCTGATCGCTTCGGCGCTGGCTGGTGCGGTTATCGCATGTGTCATTTACCTGTGGCTGCAAGGGCAGATTTCGTCTCAGCAGGATCAGAACATGATTCTGCAAAAGGAGATCGCAACCTTGGAGGCGCAGATCAAGGAAATTGCTGGCTTGGAGGCCGAGATCGCTGCCCTGCGCGCACGACAGCAGGCCGTGGAGGATTTGCAATCAGACCGTAACCTGCCGGTGCACATGCTCTCTGAACTGGTCAAGCAGTTGCCGGATGGTGTCTACATCACCAATATGCGGCAGGAGAATCAAGCCGTCAGCCTGCAGGGGGTGGCACAGTCGAATGAGCGGGTCTCTGAGCTGTTGCGCAATCTTGCAAACAACACACCGTGGTTTTCCAAGCCGGAACTGGTGGAGATTGTGGCTGGCAACATCACCCTGGGGGCGCGCGACCAGCGACGGGTTTCGAATTTTTCCATCCGAGTTCGGTTGGTGAGGGCGAGTGAAGCTCAGAAGGCACAGCCTGCAACAGCATCCGCACCGACTGCCGCGGCCTCGGCGCCTGCCGGCAAATAACTGGATTGAGTCATGGCATCCCGACTTTCTTCCCTCGATCTCGCCGACCTGAAAGAGCAGGTGCAGAGCCAGTTTCGCAATCTGGATCCCCAGAATCCGGCTGTCTGGCCGGCGATTCCACGTTACGCACTGATGTCGGCTGTGGCCGCCTTGGTTGTTGTGGTCTTGTGGTTTGTCTGGCTCAGCAGTTCCGATGAGGAGCTGGAAATCGAGCGGGCAAAGGAAACGCAGCTGCGTGAAGACTACAAGGGCAAATTGGTCAAGGCGGTCAATCTGGAGGTGCTGAAGAAGCAGCGTGAACAGGTTCAGCAATATGTGAATCAGCTGGAAAAACAGCTGCCGAGCAAGGCTGAAATGGATGCGCTTCTGTCAGACATCAACCAGGCCGGCCTGGGGCGCAGTCTGCAGTTCGAGCTTTTCAGGCCCGGCCAGGTGCTTGTGAAAGACTACTACGCTGAATTGCCAATTGCCGTGCGCGTGACTGGTCGTTACCACGACATCGGGGCTTTCGCTTCGGACATTGCCCATCTTTCGCGGATTGTGACGCTCAACAACATGACCATCGTGCCGGGGCGAGAAGGCGCTCTGGCCATGGATGCGACAGCGAAAACATTCCGCTATCTTGATGCGGATGAGGTCGCGGCACAGCGCAAGGCAACCGGTGGTGCCAAAGGGGGTAAGAAATGAAGACCCTGGGGTACGGATTTCTGGTTGCGGCTTCTGTTCTGGTCTTGACCGGCTGCGGCGCATCAAGCGAGGATGAATTGCGCCAATGGATGGCTGAGCAGCGAAGTCAGACACGCCCGCGAGTGACGCCGATTCCTGAGCCGAAGCAGTTCAAACCGGAACCCTACGCCCAAGCGGGAGCCGTGGAGCCGTTCAGCAAGGAGAAGTTGGCACAGGCCCTCAAACGCGAATCGTCGCAGTCAGCGGTCAGCAGCGCATTGATTGCGCCGGAACTGGCGCGACGCAAGGAGCCGTTGGAGGCCTTTCCGCTCGACAGCATGACCATGGTCGGCAGCCTGCTGAAAGAGGGGAAGCCGGTGGCCTTGGTCAAGGTCGACAACCTGCTCTATCAAGTGCGGCCAGGAAATTACCTTGGCCAGAACTATGGGCGGATTACCAAAATTACTGAAACGCAAGTCACGCTGCGTGAAATCGCGCAAGACGCGGTGGGCGAATGGGTGGAGCGCCCTGCCACACTGCAGTTGCAGGAGAGGTTGAAATGAACAGTCAAACATGTTGGGCCGCACAGCGTGCGGGGCGAAAGGTTCTGCTGGCGTTGGCGTTGGCGGTGACAGCCGTTTCCTCGCTGGCACAAACGACCATTGAGTCCGTCACGGGTGCGTTGCAAGGCGGGGCTGAGGTGGTGCGGATTGATTTGTCGCAAGCCTTGACGGCCGCGCCGACGGGCTTTGTCATTCAGTCCCCAGCCAGGATTGCGTTGGATTTTCCTGGTGTGACCAATGCCATCGGGCGTTCCACCATCGATATCAATCAAGGTAATTTGCGCTCGGTCAGTGTGCTGCAGGCAGGCGAGCGCAGTCGGGTGGTGCTCAATCTCAAGCAGGCCACCAGCTACAAGACCCAGTTGCAAGGCAAGTCATTGCTCGTGGTGCTTGACCCGGTGGTGACGCCGGCGCCGGAGGCGACTGCTGTGCCTGCTTTTGCGGAACCCCGGAGCCGGGATGTGCTGCCGCTGAAAGATGTTGATTTCCGACGTGGCGTCAATGGCGCAGGCCGCATTGTCGTGGCGTTGCCGAGCAGCCAGGTCGGTGTGGACATCCGCCAGCGTGGTCAGACTCTGGTGGTGGAATTCATGAAGACGAGTTTGCCCGAGGGGCTCAAGCGTCGCCTCGATGTGGCTGATTTCGGGACGCCGGTCCAGACGGTGACCACATTCCAGACGGGGGACCGGGTGCGCATGGTGATCGAGCCCAAGGGGGCCTGGGAGCACAGCGCCTATCAAAGCGATGACCAGTTCGTCGTGGAGGTCAAGCCACAGCGGGTCGATCCCTCGAAGCTGACGCAGGGACCGGGTTACAACGGTCAGAAGCTGTCGCTCAATTTCCAGAACATTGAAGTGCGCTCTTTGCTTCAGGTGATCGCCGACTTCACCAATTTCAATATTGTGACCTCGGACTCGGTCGCAGGGTCTGTGACGCTGCGTTTGCAGGACGTCCCCTGGGATCAGGCGCTCGACATCATTTTGCAGGCCAAGGGCCTGGGCATGCGCAAGGCCGGCAATGTGCTCTGGATCGCGCCCAAGGATGAGATCGTCGCCAAGGAGAAGCTGGAGCGCGAAGCGAATGTGGCGCTGGAAGGGCTGGAAGCGGTTCGCACCGAGTCGTTCCAGTTGAACTATGCCAAGGCCGCAGACGTGGCCCGTCAGTTGATGGGCGGTGCTGTTCCAGGGGCAGCTCCCGTCGGGGGTGCGGCAGGTGCTGCCAGTGCGCGTCTGCTCAGTACACGGGGCAGTGCCATCGCCGAGCCGCGTACCAATCAGTTGTTTGTGACCGATGTCTCCAGTCGGATCGAACAGGTTCGCAGCCTGATCACCAAGCTGGACATTGCCGTACGGCAGGTGTTGATTGAAGCGCGCATCGTTGAGGCCTCCGACACCTTCGGCAAATCGCTTGGGGTGAAGCTGGGTGGCGGTACCGGCAATGTTCCTGCTGCCTCGGGGGGGATGGGCGGGTCGGTCGGCTCCAGCTACGTCGATGGCACGGCGGCCACCACCTCGGGTACCTTCGTCAGCTTGCCGGCTGTCGGCCAGGGGGGCTACAACCCGGCGACTTTTGCGGTGTCCATCTTTGGCGAGAACGCAGCACGGTTCCTGAATCTTGAGATTTCCGCCTTGGAAGCTGATGGCAAGGGCAAGGTGGTGTCCAGTCCGCGCGTGGTGACGGCCGACAAGATCAAGGCCGTGATCGAGCAAGGTACCGAGTTGCCGTACCAGGTGGCTACGGCCAGCGGAGCTACTTCGATTGCTTTCCGCAAGGCCAATCTGAAACTGGAGGTGACGCCGCAGATCACCCCGGAAGGCAACATCATTCTTGAGCTGGACATCGCCAAGGATACGGTGGGTCAGTCGACCGCAGCGGGCTTTGCCATCAATACCAAACACATCCAAACGCAAGTGCTGGTGGAAAATGGCGGGACGGTGGTGATCGGCGGCATTTTCGAGTTGACCGAGTCGACCAATGAAACCAAGGTGCCTTTCTTCGGCGACCTGCCGGGGGTGGGCAATCTGTTCAAGAGCCGGGGCAAGGTGTCGAACAAGCAGGAAATGCTGGTGTTCATCACGCCCAAGATGATCAGCGACAAGGCGCCTGTGCGCTGAAACAGCGCGCAATTTTGAATTCTGGGACAAGTTGATAGTCAGTCTGATTGGTCTGCCCGGTTCGGGGAAATCTACTGTCGGGCGGCAGCTTGCGCGGCGCCTGCACCTGCCCTTTGTCGACTCCGACCACGTGCTCGAAGATCGCTTGGGCTGTTCGATCCGGGCCTATTTCGAGCGTGAAGGCGAGGAGCGTTTCCGCGACATGGAGCAGGCGGTGCTGGACGAGTTGACGCGGCAGCCAGCAGGTGTGCTTTCAACGGGGGGTGGTGCCGTATTGCGGCCGGTCAATCGGAGCTGTCTGAAGTCGCGCACCCAGGTGGTCTATCTGAAGTCCTCGCCGGATGAGTTGTTCCGCCGCTTGCGGCACGACACCAACCGGCCGCTGCTGCAGGTGGCCGATCCCCTGGGGCGCCTGCGTGAGCTTTACGCCGCGCGTGACCCCTTGTACCGGGAAACCGCGCATTTCGTCATCGAGACCGGACGTCCGTCGGTTGGGACCCTGGTCAACATGATTGTGATGCAACTGGAGCTGGCCGGACTGCTGCCGTCGGCCCCGTGATTGCCACGAAACCGACCCGGCTGCAGCGTGTGCCCTAAACTTGGGGTTATGCAGTCTTCTCCTGACATTTCGCCTCGCCTGGCCGCCCAGGTTCAAATCAGCTTGGCTGATCGCAGCTACCCGATCATGATCGGCAGCGCTTTGTTGGCCAGCCCCGCCACCTTTGCCGGCTTGCCGCGCTCCGCGCAGGCGCTCATTGTCACGAACACCACGGTGGCGCCGTTGTATGCCGCGACGCTCAAGGCCGCGCTGCAGCCCCATTTCGCGACGATCCATCTGGTTGAGCTCCCTGATGGTGAGGCCTTCAAGACCTGGGAAACCCTGAACCAGATTTTTGATGCCTTGCTGGGCCATGCCTGCGATCGCAAGACAGTGCTGTTTGCCTTGGGTGGGGGCGTGATCGGCGACATGACCGGTTTTGCGGCAGCCAGCTACATGCGAGGTGTGCCTTTTGTTCAGGTGCCCACCACGTTGCTGGCGCAGGTTGACTCGTCCGTCGGCGGCAAGACGGCGATCAATCATCCGCTGGGCAAGAACATGATAGGTGCTTTCTACCAGCCGCTGCGCGTGGTGTGCGATCTTGACACGCTCAAGACCTTGCCCGAGCGGGAGCTCAGTGCCGGTCTGGCCGAAGTCATCAAGTACGGTCCCATTGCCGACATGGCGTTCCTGGAATGGATAGAGGCGAATATCGAGGCCCTGATGGCGCGTGATGTGACGGCCCTGGCCAAGGCGATCCAGCGCAGCTGTGAGATCAAGGCTGACGTTGTGGGGCAGGACGAGCGCGAGTCAGGGCTTCGTGCCATCCTCAACTTCGGGCACACCTTTGGCCATGCCATCGAAGCCGGGCTGGGTTATGGCGCGTGGCTGCATGGCGAGGCGGTCGGTTGCGGCATGGTCATGGCCGCTGAACTGTCGTGTCGGCTCGGTCTGGTGGATGCGACGTTTGCCGCGCGGCTGAAAAAACTGATCGGCAAGGCCGGTTTGCCGGTGGTTGGGCCGAAGCTGTCGGCACAGGACAACGCCGGACGCTATCTGGAACTCATGCGCGTGGACAAGAAAGCCGAGGCGGGAGAGATCCGCTTTGTGGTCATCGACGGGCCAGGGCGCGCCGCTGTCAAGGGCGCCCCGGATGCCTTGGTGCGCGAGGTGATCGATTCTTGCTGTGTTTGAGTTTGCTATAAATTCAGTAGCACCTTGCGCATTATTGACAAGGGCTGATGCCCAAATTCTTTTGAAATCATGACGCTTGCCGCCTACGCTTGCGATCCCGCCCGTTCGCGCGGTCGCCGCTACCCTGAGGCGGTGGCGCCCACGCGCACTGAATACCAGCGTGACCGTGACCGCATCGTCCACTCCACGGCCTTTCGTCGTCTGGTCTACAAGACGCAGGTGTTCCTGAATCATGAGGGCGACCTGTTCCGCACGCGGTTGACGCATTCGCTCGAAGTGGCACAGCTCGGGCGTTCGATGGCGCGGTCCCTGGGGCTTAACGAAGATCTGGTGGAGGCCATCGCGCTGGCGCATGATCTGGGGCATACCCCTTTTGGTCATGCCGGCCAGGACGCGCTGGACGAATGCATGGCAGCTCACGGCGGCTTTGAGCACAACCTGCAAAGCCTGCGGGTGGTGGACCAGCTGGAAGAGCGTTATCCCGCGTTCGATGGCCTGAATCTCACATTCGAGACCCGTGAGGGCGTTCTCAAGCACTGTTCGCGCAAGAATGCCGAGCTGCTCGAGGCGGCCGAACCCGGGGGGGTGGCACAACGCTTTCTGTTGCGTACACAGCCCAGCCTGGAAGCGCAGTTGTGCAATCTGGCCGATGAAATCGCCTACAACGCGCATGACATCGATGATGGGGTGCGTTCGGGCCTGATCACGCTGGAGCAGCTTGAGGCGGTGCCGCTGTTCGACGACTTCCGCCGTCAGACGTTGCAGGATCACCCCCGGTTGGGGTCTGCAGCGCAGGGGCGGCGCTTGTTGTATGAAACGATACGTCGCATGCTCAGTGCGCAGGTGTACGACGTCATTGAGGCCACGCAACAGGCGTTGTGTGCAGCGGCGCCCATGAGTGCCGACGCAGTGCGTCAGCTGCCGGCCCTGCTGCGCTTCAGTGATGAGATGCGTTCCCGCTCGGCGGCGCTGAAGAAATTCCTGTTTCAGAACCTCTATCGGCATCCGCAAGTGGTGCATACCACCGGGCAGGCGCGCCAGGCGATTCGCGAATTGTTTGAGGCTTACCGGGAGTCACCCGAGGAAATGCAGGCCGGTTTTGTTGCGCGGGCACAGGCCGTGCATGGCAAAGCAGATGAAGAGCACGCCGTACTGCGCGTGGTGGCCGACTACATTGCCGGCATGACGGACCGTTTCGCCTGGCGCGAGCATGAACGCCTCACGGGGCAGAGGTTGCTGGCATGAGTGCCGTCTGGAGTCGATCCATCCGCACGGTCGATCCCGCCCTGGTGGTGATCCTCGGCGGCGTCAGCGCAGCACTGCATGTCGGCAAGCTGTCGCCGGCATTGCCGGTATTGCGAGAGGCGCTTGGCGTGTCACTGTTGCAGGCTGGGTTTCTGCTCTCGCTGGTACAGCTCGCCGGCATGACACTCGGGCTGGCGGTCGGGTTGGCGGCCGATGGTCTGGGCCTCAAGCGCAGCATGCTGGGCGGATTGCTGGTGCTGTTCGCTGCTTCGCTGCTGGGTGGTTGGGCACAAGATGCCCAGAGCCTGCTGCTGCTACGGGCGGTTGAGGGTTTTGGTTTTCTCCTGGTGTCCATGCCGGCGCCGAGCCTGATTCGTTATCTGGTGGCGCCGCATCGCATGAGCGCCATGCTCGGGCTGTGGGGCGCCTACATGCCGTTGGGGACGGCCAGCGCCCTGCTGTTCGGACCGCTGGTGATTGCACTGGCGAGTTGGCAGGTTTGGTGGTGGGGGCTTGCCGCCCTGACGCTCTTGATGGCGTTGTGGTTGTGGCAGGTGGTGCCGCCGGATCAGGTGCGTGTGCCGGGCCACTCCGCACCAGACATGAAAACAGGAACTGCTGCGCAGGCGAACGCCTGGCCTCAGCGCTTGCGGCAGACGCTTGTGGCGCCCGGCCCGTGGCTGGTGGCGTTGAGCTTTGCCGTGTACTCGGGCCAGTGGCTGGCCGTGATCGGTTTTCTTCCGACCATCTATGCGCAAGCGGGTGTTGCAGCAGGCGTTACCGCTGTGCTGACGGCATTGGTGGCTGCCGTCAACATGGTCGGCAACATCGTTTCCGGGCGCCTGCTGACGCGGGGCGTGCGGCCGCAGACCCTGCTCTACATTGGTTTTTGTGCCATGGGGCTGGGCACGCTGCTGGCCTTTGTGACCTTCCCGCTGGCGCCTGGCGCCTCGGGCCTGCCGCCGATCTTCCGTTTCATGGCCGTGTTACTTTTTTCCATGCTCGGTGGCATGATCCCCGGCACACTGTTCTCGCTGGCGGTGCGGTTGGCACCCAATGAACGCACGGTATCCACCACCGTGGGTTGGATGCAGCAATGGTCTTCGCTGGGGCAGTTTGCAGGGCCACCGCTGGTGGCCTGGGTGGCCGCGAGTGTGGGGGGCTGGCACTGGACCTGGGGGGTGACGGGCGCCTGCTCACTGACCGGTCTGCTGCTGGCGCGGCAACTGGGTGCGAGGAGCCAACGATGAGTCCATTTCCCGAACAGGTGCTGATCGCCCGCGTGGTGCAAGACATGAAGACTTGGCTGGAGCGGGCCGTCATCGGCCTCAATCTCTGCCCGTTCGCCAAGAGCGTGCATGTGAAGGGCCAGGTCCACTATGTCGTGAGCCTGGCGACCGAACCGCAGGCCTTGCGTGAGGAACTGATGCGCGAATTGACGGCCTTGCATGCTGCCGATCCCGAGTTGCGCGACACCACCTTGCTGATGGCGCCGTTGTGCCTGCAGGACTTTCTCGACTTCAATGATTTTCTCGACGAAGCCGATGCCGTGTTAGATGAGCTCGGCCTGGAGGGGGACTTGCAGATTGCCAGTTTTCATCCGCAGTTCCAGTTTGCCGGCACTGCCCCGGACGACATCACCAACTACACCAACCGCGCGCCCTACCCGACATTGCACCTGTTGCGCGAGGCCAGCATCGATCGTGCTGTGCAGGCCTTTCCCGAGGCTGAAATGATTTTCGAGAAAAACATGCAAACGCTGGAGGAACTCGGGCACGCGGGCTGGGCGGCTTTGAAGGTGGGTGGTGGTCAGCCCGAATCCGAAACAATGCCAGCCGCCGATGCTGGTAAAGAGAAAGATGCACCATGATGACTTCTGGCAAGAAGCGCAAGCAGTCCGTCGCAGAAGGGGGTATCGGTTCGTCTGGGCTGTTGGCGCCCGAGATCCGGCCTGAGCAGTCGATCGAGCTGCTCAAGGAGTTGCACATCCTGACGCGCGACGGCAAGCTCAACCAGGACTCACGTCGCAAGCTCAAGCAGGTTTATCACCTGTTCCAGTTCATCGAAAAACTGCTTCAGGAGTTGCAGTCCGAGCGTGCCGGTGCGGATGCCCTCGGCATCACGCTGGCGGACCATGGTGCCGGCAAGTCCTATCTCGGGTTCATCATCTACGACCTGTTCTTCAAACAGCATCAGCGTGGCCGTATCTACGGCATCGAAACCCGGCCCGAACTGGTGCAGAAGTCGCGCGAACTGGCTGCACGCCTGGGCTTCGAACGCATGTCGTTCCTCAATCTGAGCGTGGCCGAGTCAGCGCATTCGAATGAGTTGCCCGACCGCATCGACATCGTGACCGCGCTGCATGCCTGCGACACCGCCACCGACGATGCGATTGCCTTCGGCCTGTTGAAGCAGGCGCGCTTCATGGTGCTGGTGCCCTGCTGCCAGGCGGAGGTGGCGCGTGTGCTGAATTCGGGCAAGGCGTTGTCGCTGTCGCGCACACCTCTGGCTGAACTCTGGCGCCATCCTTTGCACACACGTGAATTGGGCAGCCAGATCACCAATGTGCTGCGTTGCCTTTATCTGGAGGCTTGGGGTTACCAGGTCACGGTGACCGAACTGGTGGGTTGGGAGCACAGCATGAAGAACGAGCTCATCATCGCTCGCTACACCGGGCAGAAAAAACGGGCGGCGGCCCAGCGCCTGCACTCCATTCTGGAGGAGTTCGGGCTTGCCTCGCTGCTGGAGACGCGTTTTCGTCTGCCTGACGGTCAACCGTCGGATGCGCCCCGCGTTGGAGAGTGATTGCGGTGTTGGTGCCGACTTGGCTGTATTGGCCCTGTGATGTTTTAGGAAAGTGTGAACTATGAAAAAGCTTTTTGCGGTGGCTTTGGCTTTGGTCTTGACGGCCTGTGCCAGTAGCAGCCCGGATGTGATCCAGCGCAATGATGCGCAACGCCTGTCGGTGGTCGAGGATGGCACGGTGCTGTCCGTGCGCAGTGTGACGGTGGAAGGTAGCCAGTCTGGTGCCGGTGCGGCCACCGGTGGTGTGGTTGGTGGTCTGGCCGGTTATGGCGCTGGCAGCAACCAGCGTGAAGGCCAGATCATTGGGGTGCTCGGTGCCGTGGCCGGTGTGGTGGCCGGCCATGCCATTGAGCGCATGAGTACACGCGAAGATGCCAATGAAATCCTGGTCCAGCTCAAGAATGGCGACCGCCGTGCTGTGGTGCAGGCCAAAGGTGCTGAAGTCTTTGCTCCTGGAGATGCGGTTGTGTTGGTGACGACGGGCGGCAAGGTTCGTGTGGCCAAGGCGCCAAATAACCAAGCCCAGAAATAATCAGGGTCAGATTCGAACTATGATGATGCGACGCATTTCTTCGCATCATCATGGCACGCCTTCCCCGTCTCACGGTTCCTGGTTATCCGCACCATGTGATTCAGCGGGGCAACAACCGGCAGCCAATCTTTGTCTCGCAGGCTGACTACGCATTCTTTCTCGACCTGTTGGATGAAAATGCCCGCAAGTTCGACGTCGCCATCCATGCCTATGTACTGATGGGCAATCATTTCCATCTGCTGGTCACGCCACAGACGGATACCGCGTTGCCGCAGATGATGCAGGCGATCGGCCGTCGTTATGTGCGGTACTTCAACCATGCGCAGCAACGCAGCGGCACGCTGTGGGAGGGGCGTTACAGGGCGACCTTGATCCAGGCGGATCGCTATTTGCTGGCTTGCATGGCCTACATCGACCTCAACCCGGTCCGTGCCGGCTTGGTAGGGCAGGCGCGCGACTACCCATGGTCGAGTCACGCGCATTACATTGGCTTGCGCACGGACAAGTTGGTCACCCCCCATCCTTTGTACTGGGGACTTGGCAACACCCCTTTCGCCCGTGAAGCGGCTTATGCCGGGCTGGTGCAGTCAGGGGTGAGTGCCGCTCAGCAAGAAGATCTGACGCAGTCGACGTTGCGCGGATGGGCCTTGGGTGAGGTTGACTTCATGGCGGATTTGCAGAAGCGGACAAGTCGCCGTCTCAACAAGGCATCCGCAGGGCGCCCACAGTCGTCCTCAAAAGGTGCGTCATGAACTCTTTCCGGCAGTGGATTGGGCGATTTCATTATCAATTTAATATGTCCCCAATTATTTGTTGAATAAAAAATTCAACAAATAATTGGAATCTGACCCCAATTATTTCTCTTGGCATTCCTGTTGCACTGCACTATGCTTGCAACCCCTGTGAAATATTTAGGAGTGCGCCATGACAACGGCTGCCGAGATCCAGCATCTCCAACAAAACGGTTTGTATTCCGGTGCCAGTGAGCATGATGCTTGCGGCGTGGGCTTTGTGGCGCATATCAAGGGCATCAAGTCCCATGACATCGTTCAAGGTGCGCTCAAGATCCTGGAGAACCTGGATCACCGCGGCGCCGTGGGCGCTGACAAGCTGATGGGCGATGGTGCCGGTATCCTGATCCAGTTGCCGGATGCCTTGTACCGCGAGGAGATGGCCAAGCAGGGCGTGGAACTGCCACCCCCCGGCGAGTACGGTGTGGGCATGATCTTCCTGCCCAAGGAGCATGCCTCGCGTCTGGCTTGCGAGCAGGAAATGGAGCGCGCCATCAAGGCCGAAGGCCAGGTGCTGCTGGGCTGGCGTGATGTGCCGGTGAACCGCGACATGCCCATGTCGCCCACCGTGCGCGAAAAAGAGCCGGTGTTGCGTCAGGTGTTCATTGGCCGTGGCAGTGATGTGATCGTGCAGGACGCCTTGGAACGTAAGCTGTATGTGATCCGCAAGACCGCCAGCGCCGCCATCCAGGCCCTGCAGCTCAAGCACAGCAAGGAATACTATGTGCCGAGCATGTCCAGCCGGACCGTGGTCTACAAAGGCCTGCTGCTGGCGGATCAAGTGGGCACCTACTACCTGGACCTGCAAGACAAACGTTGCGTCTCGGCCCTGGGTCTGGTGCACCAGCGTTTCTCGACCAACACCTTCCCGGAATGGCCGCTGGCCCACCCCTACCGCTATGTCGCGCACAACGGTGAGATCAACACCGTCAAGGGCAACTACAACTGGATGAAGGCGCGCGAAGGCGTGATGTCTTCGCCGGTGCTGGGCGAAGACCTGCAGAAGCTGTACCCAATCAGTTTTGCCGGCCAGTCCGACACCGCGACCTTCGACAACTGCCTGGAACTGTTGACCATGGCAGGTTATCCGATCAGCCAGGCAGTGATGATGATGATCCCCGAGCCGTGGGAGCAGCACACCACCATGGATGCGCGTCGCAAGGCCTTCTACGAGTATCACGCTGCCATGCTGGAGCCGTGGGACGGCCCGGCCTCCATCGTGTTCACCGACGGTCGCCAGATTGGCGCCACGCTGGATCGCAACGGCCTGCGTCCTGCGCGTTACTGCGTTACCGACGATGACCTCGTCATCATGGGTTCCGAGTCCGGCGTGCTGCCGGTGCCGGAGAACAAGATCGTGCGCAAATGGCGCCTGCAGCCCGGCAAGATGTTCCTGATCGACCTCGAGCAGGGCCGCATGATCGACGACGAAGAGCTCAAGGCCAACCTCGCCAACAGCAAGCCCTACAAGCAGTGGATCGAGAACCTGCGCATCAAGCTCGACGATGTCGAAACTGGCGCCGATGACCACGTGGCAGAGGGCGGCGTCAGTCTGCTGGACCGCCAGCAGGCCTTCGGCTTCACGCAGGAAGACCTCAAATTCCTGATCGCCCCGATGGCCGCCGCTGGTGAAGAAGCCATCGGCTCCATGGGCAACGACAGCCCGCTGGCGGTGCTGTCCGACAAGAACAAGCCGCTCTACAACTACTTCAAGCAGCTGTTCGCCCAGGTGACGAACCCGCCGATTGACCCGATCCGCGAAGCGATCGTGATGTCGCTGGTGTCCTTCATCGGCCCGAAGCCGAACCTGCTTGACATCAACCAGATCAACCCGCCGATGCGCCTGGAAGTGAGCCAGCCGATCCTGGACTTCTCGGACATGGTCAAGCTGCGCAACATCGAAACCACGACCAAGGGCAAGTTCCGCAGCCAAACGCTGGACATCACTTACCCGCTGGCATGGGGCCATGAGGGGGTGGAAGCCAAGCTGGCCTCGCTGTGCGCCGAGGCGGTTGATGCCATCAAGGGTGGCAAGAACATCCTGATCATCAGCGACCGCGGTGTCAGCCCGACGCAGGTGGCCATTCCAGCACTGCTGGCGCTGTCCGCCATTCACCAGCACCTGGTACGCGAGGGCCTGCGCACCTCGGCTGGCCTGGTGGTCGAAACCGGCACGGCGCGCGAAGTGCATCACTTCGGCGTGCTGGCCGGCTACGGTGCCGAAGCCGTGCACCCCTACCTGGCCATGGAAACCCTGGTGGCCATCCACAAGGACCTGCCGGGTGACCTGAGCGCCGACAAGGCCATCTACAACTACGTCAAGGCGATCGGCAAGGGCCTGTCCAAGATCATGTCGAAGATGGGTGTGTCCACCTACATGAGCTATTGCGGCGCCCAGCTGTTCGAAGCCATCGGCCTGAACACCGCAACCGTCGACAAGTACTTCACCGGCACCCCCAGCCGAGTGGAGGGCATTGGCGTCTTCGAGATCGCCGAGGAAGCCATCCGCATGCACAAGGCGGCCTTCGGGCACGATCCGTTGCTGGCCACCATGCTGGATGCCGGCGGCGAATACGCCTGGCGTACCCGTGGCGAAGAGCACATGTGGACGCCGGATGCCATTGCCAAGCTGCAACACAGCACGCGCGCCAACAACTTCAACACCTACAAGGAATACGCGCAGATCATCAACGACCAGAACAAGCGCCACATGACGCTGCGCGGCCTGTTCGAGTTCAAGATTGATCCGGCCAAGGCGATCTCGGTTGACGAGGTGGAGCCGGCGAGCGAAATCGTCAAGCGCTTTGCCACCGGCGCCATGTCACTGGGTTCGATCTCCACCGAGGCGCATGCCACGCTGGCCGTGGCCATGAACCGCATCGGCGGCAAGAGCAACACCGGCGAGGGCGGCGAGGACCCGGCGCGCTACCGCAACGAGCTCAAGGGCATCCCGATCAAGAAAGGTGAGACCCTCAAGAGCGTGATCGGCGACGCCCAGGTGGAAGTCGACCTGCCGCTGCAGGACGGTGACTCGCTGCGCTCCAAGATCAAGCAGGTCGCGTCTGGCCGTTTCGGCGTGACGGCCGAGTACCTGGCCAGTTCCGACCAGATCCAGATCAAGATGGCACAGGGCGCCAAGCCGGGCGAAGGTGGCCAGTTGCCCGGCGGCAAGGTGTCTGACTACATCGGCAAGCTGCGTTACTCGGTGCCGGGGGTGGGCCTGATCTCGCCGCCGCCGCACCACGACATCTACTCGATCGAAGATCTGGCGCAGCTGATCCACGATCTGAAGAACGTGGCGCCACATTCAAGCGTCAGCGTCAAGCTGGTGAGCGAAATCGGTGTCGGCACCATTGCCGCAGGTGTGGCCAAGTGCAAGAGCGATCACGTGGTGATTGCCGGCCATGACGGCGGCACCGGTGCCTCGCCTTGGTCGTCCATCAAGCACGCCGGCAGCCCGTGGGAAATCGGTCTGGCCGAGACCCAGCAGACCCTGGTACTGAACCGCCTGCGCGGCCGCATCCGTGTGCAGGCTGACGGCCAGATGAAGACCGGTCGCGATGTGGCCATCGGCGCCCTGCTTGGCGCCGACGAGTTCGGCTTTGCCACCGCACCGCTGGTGGTTGAGGGCTGCATCATGATGCGCAAGTGCCACCTGAACACCTGCCCGGTGGGTGTGGCGACGCAGGACCCGGTGCTGCGCAAGAAGTTCTCGGGCAAGCCTGAGCATGTGGTGAACTTCTTCTTCTTCATTGCCGAGGAAGTGCGTCAGATCATGGCGCAGCTGGGCATCCGCAAGTTCGATGACATGATCGGACGTGCCGACTTGCTCGACATGCGTCGCGGCATCGAACACTGGAAGGCGCGTGGCCTGGACTTCTCGCGCATGTTCGCCATGCCGGCTGTCACTGCCGATGTGCCGCGCTACCACGTGGCCGAGCAGGAGCACGGTCTGGAGAAATCGCTCGACAATGTGCTGATCGCCAAGTCGCGTGCTGCCATCGACAAGGGCGAGAAGGTCCAGTTCATGGAAGTTGCTCGCAACGTCAACCGATCGGTTGGCGCCATGCTGTCCGGTGCGCTGACCAAGGTGCACCCGGAAGGTTTGCCGGATGACACTATCCGCATCCAGCTCGAAGGCACGGGCGGCCAGTCCTTCGGCGCCTTTGTCGCCAAGGGCATCACGCTGTACCTGATTGGTGAAGCCAACGACTACACCGGCAAGGGCCTGTCGGGTGGCCGCATCGTGGTGCGTCCGAGCCTGGACTTCCGCGGCGAAGCCACTCGCAACATCATCGTCGGTAATACCGTGATGTACGGTGCCACCAGCGGCGAGGCTTTCTTCAGCGGCGTGGCCGGCGAGCGTTTTGCCGTTCGCTTGTCAGGCGCCACGGCGGTGGTGGAAGGTACAGGTGACCACGGTTGCGAGTACATGACCGGCGGTACGGTCGCCGTGCTGGGCAAGACCGGTCGTAACTTCGCGGCGGGCATGAGTGGCGGTTTGGCCTATGTCTATGACGAGGACGGCCAGTTTGCAACGCGCTGTAATACCGCCATGGTATCCATGGAGAAGGTGCTGCCGGCAGCCGAGCAGGAGTCCACGATCAACCGCGCCATCTGGCACCGTGATCAGACTGACGAAGCCCAGCTCAAGAAGTTGCTGGAAGATCACCACCGCTGGACCGGCAGCAAGCGCGCGCGCGAACTGCTGGACAACTGGACCGAGGCTCGCGCCAAGTTCGTCAAGGTGTTCCCGAACGAATACAAGCGTGCTCTGGGCGAAATCAACGCCAAGAAGGCTGCTGTTGCGCCTGCCAAGGCTGCCAGCAAGAAAGAAGCCGCTGCGGCTAAGTAATGACTTGGCGGGACAGATCAGGATTTGCGCAGCCAATCTGCTCTGTCCCCAACTGACTAGATAGGAAACATCATGGGTAAAGTCACCGGCTTCATGGAGTATGAGCGTCTCGAAGAGGGCTACCAGCCCGTCGCCGAGCGCCTGAAAAACTACAAGGAATTCGTGATCGGCCTGACCGACGAGCAGGCCAAGATCCAGGGCGCCCGCTGCATGGACTGCGGCACGCCGTTCTGCAACAACGGTTGCCCGGTCAACAACATCATTCCGGATTTCAACGATCTGGTTTACCAGGGCGACTGGAAGAACGCGATCGAGGTGCTGCACTCGACCAACAATTTCCCGGACTTCACCGGCCGCGTTTGCCCGGCGCCTTGCGAGGCAGCGTGCACGCTGAACATCAACGATGATGCGGTGGGTATCAAGTCGATCGAGCACGCCATCATCGACAAGGCTTGGCAGCAGGGTTGGGTCAAGCCGCAGCCGGCCGCTGTCAAGACCGGCAAGAAGGTGGCCGTGGTCGGCTCCGGTCCCGCCGGCATGGCGGCGGCCCAGCAGCTGGCGCGTGCCGGCCATGCCGTGACGGTGTTCGAGAAGAACGACACCATCGGCGGTCTGTTGCGCTTCGGCATCCCGGATTTCAAGTTCGACAAGTCGCACATTGACCGTCGCGTCAAGCAGATGGAAGCCGAGGGCGTGGTGTTCAAGACCAACACCCTGGTCGGCGAATTGCCCAAGGGCTCCAAGGTGACCAACTGGGCCAAGGACACGGTCAGTGCCGAACAGCTGAAGAAGGAGTTCGACGCCGTGCTGTTGACCGGTGGTGCCGAGCAGTCGCGCGATCTGCCGGTGCCCGGTCGCGACCTCGACGGCATCCACTTCGCCATGGAGTTCCTGCCGCAGCAGAACCGTATCAATGCCGGCGGCAAGGTCAAGGATCAGATCCGTGCCGACGGCAAGCATGTCATCGTGATCGGTGGTGGTGACACGGGTTCGGACTGTGTGGGCACCAGCAACCGTCACGGTGCCGCCAGTGTGACCCAGTTCGAAGTCATGCCCATGCCGCCCGAGCAGGAGAACAAACCTCTGGTCTGGCCCTACTGGCCGCTGAAGCTGCGGACCAGTTCCAGCCATGAGGAAGGCTGCCAGCGCGAGTTCGCCATTTCGACCAAGGAATTCATCGGCAAGAACGGCAAGGTCACGGGCCTGAAGACCGTGCATGTCGAGTTCAAGGACGGCAAGTTCGTCGAGATCCCCGGCACCGAAAAGGAATACCAGGCCGACTTGGTGCTGCTGGCCATGGGCTTCGTCAGCCCGGTGTCGACCGTGCTGGATGCCTTCGGTGTGGAGAAGGATGCACGCGGTAATGCTAAAGCGAGTACTGACTTTTCCGGCGGCTACGTCACCAATGCAGCCAAGGTGTTCGCTGCTGGTGATATCCGGCGCGGCCAGAGTCTGGTGGTCTGGGCCATTCGCGAAGGCCGGCAAGCCGCGCGGGCGGTGGACGAGTTCCTCATGGGCGCGAGCGATCTGCCACGCTGAGAGGTTTCATCCCTTATGATTCAAAAGCCGGATCGTCCCGGCTTTTGTTTTTTATGCCCTCATCCCAAGCGAATTCTCTTGTCGAACTGCGGAACCTGACCTTCGGGTATGGGGAGCGAGTCATCCTGGATGACATTTCTCTCAGCATCCCGCGCGGCAAGGTGACCGCCCTGATGGGCGCCTCTGGCGGCGGCAAGACAACTGTACTGCGTTTGATTGGCGGGCAGAACCGCGCTCAGCGCGGTGAGTTGTTGTTTGATGGCCAGGACGTCACCCGGATGGACCAGACGCAGTTGTATGCGGCGCGGCGTCGTATGGGCATGCTGTTCCAGTTCGGCGCCCTGTTTGCGGATCTGGACGTCTTCGAGAATGTGGCCTTTCCCCTGCGTGAGCACACCGATCTGTCCGAGGCGCTGATTCGCGATATCGTTCTGATGAAGCTCAATGCCGTTGGCCTGCGTGGTGCCCGCAGCCTGATGCCGAGCGAGGTTTCGGGCGGTATGGCCCGGCGCGTGGCATTGGCACGCGCGATCGTGCTCGATCCCGAGCTGGTCATGTACGACGAGCCCTTTGCCGGTCTCGATCCGATCTCACTCGGGACAGCGGCCCAGCTGATCCGTCGCCTCAACGATGCGATGGGACTGACCAGCATCGTGGTGTCGCATGATCTGGAAGAGACCTTCCATATTGCCGATCAGGTCGTGATTCTGGCCAATGGCCGCATCGCCGCGCAGGGAACACCGGAGGAGGTCAAGCGTTCTACGGATCCTCTGGTGCAGCAGTTCGTCCAGGCCCAGGCCGAAGGGCCGGTGCACTTTCATTACCCCGGCCCCAGTGTGGAGCAGGATTTCGGTGTGGAGCAGGTATGAGCTGGTGGCGTCCTTCTGACGTGGGCTATGCGGTGCGCCAAAAGCTGGCGGACATGGGCTACGGTGCGCGCCTCTTCATGCGGCTGCTGCAGCTGGCCGGTCCGAGCTTCAAACGTTTCGGGTTGATCCGCGACCAGATCCACTTGCTGGGTAACCATTCGCTGGCCATCATTGTGGTCTCCGGTCTTTTCGTCGGCTTTGTACTCGGTTTGCAGGGTTATTACATCCTGGTGGACTACGGCTCGACGGAGGCGCTGGGCCAGATGGTGACGCTGAGTCTGGTGCGCGAACTCGGGCCCGTGGTGGCGGCCCTGCTGTTTGCCGGCCGGGCCGGTACCTCACTCACCGCCGAAATCGGCCTGATGAAAGCGGGTGAACAGCTCAGTGCCATGGAGATGATGGCGGTGGACCCGATCCGTCGCATCCTGGCGCCGCGCTTCTGGGGCGGCGTGATCACCTTGCCCTTGCTGGTCGCGGTCTTCAATGCGGTTGGCGTCATGGGCGGCTGGCTGGTTGGCGTGGTCATGATCGGTGTCGACCCAGGTGCCTTCTGGAGCCGGATGCAAGGAGGGGTCGATGTCTGGGCGGACGTGGGTAACGGCGTGGTCAAGAGTATCGTGTTCGGTTTTACGGTGAGCTTTGTGGCACTGCTGCAGGGGTACCGGTCGCAGGCGACGCCTGAAGGGGTTTCACGAGCGACCACACGGACGGTGGTGATGGCTTCGCTGGCAGTTCTGGGTCTGGATTTCATCCTGACCGCCATGATGTTTTCGATTTGAATTTGACTGGAGCTTTGTGGGTCAGGTCACTCGCGCAGCGATGTGCTCTGCTCCCCAATGAACTAAGATGCAACGCTCAAAAAATGATGTGTGGGTCGGCCTGTTTGTCCTGATCGGGGCGGTGGCCATTTTGTTTCTGGCCTTGCAGGCTGCCAATCTGCTGAACCTGAGCTTTCAGTCGACCTACCGGGTCGAGGCGCGCTTTGACAATATCGGCGGATTGAAGCCCAAGTCGCCGGTACGCAGTGGTGGCGTGGTCGTGGGGCGTGTCGAGTCCATCACATTTGATGACAAGACCTTCCAGGCCAAGGTCGCCTTGGCGCTGGAGAGCCGCTACAGTTTCCCCAAAGACAGTTCGATGAAGATTCTGACCAGTGGCCTGCTGGGAGATCAGTACATCGGTATTGAGGCCGGGGCGGACGACAAGGAACTGGCGGCTGGCGATGTGGTGACCGCCACGCAGTCCGCGGTGGTGCTGGAGAACCTGATCGGTCAGTTCCTCTACAGCAAGACCGCCGAAGGCAATACATCAAGCGCGGGCAAGAAATGAAGTTTCACTGCAGGGCAGACCGGCAGGTTGCCGGGAGATTGAGTCGTCTGTCGCCACTGGCAGCGTTGCTGCTGTGCGCGGTGTTGGCCGGTTGCGCCACCGGGCCGAATGCGAATCCTAAAGATCCGCTCGAGCCTTTCAATCGCAGCATGTTCGAGTTCAACGATGCGATAGATCATGCCGTGCTCAAGCCGGTGGCGACCGCCTACAAGGAGGTAACGCCGGATCTGCTGCGCCGCGGGGTGGGCAACTTCTTCAACAACATTGAGGACGTCTGGTCTTTTGTCAACAATGTGCTGCAGCTCAAGGGTGAAGGCGCCGCGAACAGCCTGATGCGTGTCAGCGTCAACACCCTTTTCGGTCTGGGCGGTATTCTGGACGTGGCCAGCGAGATGAGGATCGAGCGCCATCCCGAAGACTTCGGCCAGACGCTGGGGCGCTGGGGTGTCGGGGCAGGCCCTTATGTGGTGCTGCCCTTCTTCGGCCCCTCGACCTTGCGTGATACCGTGGCCTTGCCGGTGGACAAGACCGTGGGCGATCCGGTGACCAAGATTGAGGACATCCCGGTGCGCAATACGCTCTGGACCCTGCGCCTGGTGGACAACCGGGCCCAGGTGCTCAAGGCGGGCGATTTGCTGGAGGAAATTGCGCTCGATAAGTACACTTTCTTCCGGGATTCCCATCTGCAGCGGCGCCGCAACGCGGTATTTGATGGCAATCCACCGGAAGAAGATCCGGAGGCCGAGCCCGAGCAATAACCGGAGCCAGGGCAGGGTTTCGGGTCAGCCATCGACGCGACTGCTGCGTTGGAGGCGTCAGGATCATCACGAATGAATGGGAAAGCAAGCATGAAGCGTCGTTCTTTGAATCGTTGTCTGGTGGTATTGGCCTGTAGCCTGGGGCTCATGGGGCACCTGCAGGCGCACGCCGCAGACGAAGCCCCTGACCTCATGATCAAGCGTCTGTCGACCGAGGTGCTCGACAGCATCCGTGCCGACAAGGCCATCCGTGCGGGCGACATGAATCGCATCATTGCGCTGGTCGATGCCAAGATCATGCCCAACGTGAATTTCCAGCGCATGACCGCTTCAGCCATCGGCCCCGGCTGGCGCCAGGCCACACCGGAGCAGAAGAAGCGTCTGCAGGAAGAGTTCAAGACCTTGCTGGTCCGTACTTATGCCGGTGCACTGTCGCAGGTGACGGACCAGACCATCGCGCTCAAGCCCATGCGCGCTGCGCCGGAAGACAAGGAGGTGGTGGTGCGTACGGAGGTGCAGGGCCGTGGTGATCCGATCCAACTCGACTATCGCCTGGAGAAGACGCCTGGTGACGGTCTGGGCTGGAAGATCTACAACCTCAATGTGCTCGGCGTCTGGCTGGTGGAGACCTACCGCAGCCAGTTTGCACAGGAAATCAGCACCAAAGGTCTGGATGGCCTGATTGCGACGCTGACAGAGCGCAACAAGGCCAACGCCAAAAAGGTCTGAACGTGCTGGTGCTGCCCTCGGAACTGACCCACGCCCAGGCCCGGGCCTGCCTGCAGATGCTGGTGCAGGGTCTGCGTGCCCACAGCGGAGCGTCCGTGGTGGTGGATGCCGGTGCCCTGCAGCACTTTGACTCCGCGGCCTTGTCTGTGCTGCTGGAGTTCCGACGTGAATGCCTGACGGTGGGCAAGCATTTTTCGATCCGGGGTCTCTCGCCGCGGCTGGCCGATCTGGCCGCCCTGTACGGCATTGACGGGCTGCTGCCTGCGGCTTGACCCCGCATGAGCAGGCCTTCGGGCCGTCCGCTTAAAATAGCGGACTCCCATGCCAGCCATTTCCTTCCAGTCTGTCTCCAAGGCCTATCCGGCAGCACGGGGACCCAAGGGCGCCACGTTCCTGGCGCTTGATGACGTCAGCTTCAATATCGAAGAGGGCGAATTTTTTGGCCTGCTCGGCCCCAACGGTGCCGGCAAGACCACGCTCATCAGCATCCTGGCGGGCCTGACGCGCGCCAGCCAAGGCCGCGTGACGGTGCTGGGCCATGACGTGCAGGCCGATTACGCCCAGGCCCGACGCCTGCTCGGCGTGGTGCCGCAGGAACTGGTGTTTGATCCGTTTTTCAATGTGCGCGAGGCCTTGCGCATCCAGTCCGGCTACTTCGGTGTCAAGAACAACGACGCCTGGATTGACGAGCTGCTCGAAAGTCTGGGCTTAGCCGACAAGGCCAACGCCAATATGCGCCAGCTCTCCGGCGGCATGAAGCGGCGTGTGCTGGTGGCACAGGCCTTGGTGCACAAGCCGCCGGTCATCGTGCTGGACGAGCCGACCGCCGGAGTGGATGTGGAGTTGCGCCAGACGCTGTGGCAGTTCATCGCGCGGCTCAACCGCGAAGGCCACACGGTGCTGCTGACGACCCATTACCTGGAAGAAGCCGAAGCCCTGTGCGGCCGTATTGCCATGCTGAAAACCGGCAAGGTGGTGGCGCTGGAGCGCACCAGCGAGCTGCTGAAAGCCGCATCCAGCCATGTGCTGCGCCTGAAGATTGACGGCGAGTTGCCCGCCGATCTGGCGGCGCAGGCGCGTGTCACGGGGCGGATCGTCCAGTTCCCGGCGCACGACGCACGCGAGATCGAGGGTTATCTGGCCGCCGTGCGCGAGGCCGGCGTCGTTGTGGATGACGTCGAGATCAGCAAGGCTGATCTGGAGGATGTCTTCCTCGACGTGATGAGTTCGACCAATGCCAGCGCTGGCTCTAAGACGGCGGAGGGCGCATGAGCATGAAAGAAAACCTTCAGACCGAGGGACACCGCGGAGCCGGCTCGGCCGGGCCGCTGGTGTCGTCCCCCCAGGGGGGGAAGGCGGCCGCAGGTCGCTTCGGGGGGGGCATCGCCGCCGGCTGGCAAACCCTGTTCTACAAGGAAGTGCTGCGCTTCTGGAAGGTCAGCTTCCAGACCGTGGCAGCACCGGTGCTGACGGCCGTGCTCTACCTGCTGATCTTCGGCCATGTGCTGGAGAACCACGTCAAGGTGTATGACCGGATCAGCTACACCGCCTTCCTGATCCCCGGTCTGGTGATGATGAGTCTGTTGCAGAACGCCTTTGCCAACAGTTCGTCCTCGCTGATCCAGAGCAAGATCATGGGCAACCTGGTCTTTCTGCTGCTCACGCCCTTGTCGCACTGGAGCTGGTTCTTTGCCTATGTCGGCTCCTCGGTGGTGCGCGGTCTGGTGGTGGGGGCAGGCGTGTTTCTGGTGACGTTCTGGTTCACCGATCTGAGCGTGGTGGCCCCGCTCTGGGTCATCGCGTTTGCCGTCATGGGCGCAGCCTTGCTGGGCGCCCTCGGCCTGATTGCCGGCCTGTGGGCTGAAAAATTCGACCAGTTGGCGGCCTTCCAGAACTTCATCATCATGCCGATGACCTTCCTCAGCGGCGTGTTCTATTCCATCCACTCGCTGCCCAGCTTCTGGCAGGGCGTGAGCCACCTCAACCCGTTTTTCTACATGATCGACGGCTTTCGCTACGGCTTCTTCGGCCAGAGCGATGTCTCGCCTTGGCTGAGTTTCGGGATTGTGGGGGCGGCACTTGTGCTGGTGGGCGGTCTGGCGGTGCACTTGTTGCGCACCGGGTACAAGATCCGCGGCTGAAGCAACCCAGCGAACGAGCATGACTGCAGACGAACTCCAATCCTTCATCGCCGCCGGCCTGCCGTGCGAGCACATCGAACTCACGGGTGATGGCCGCCACTGGTACGCCACCATCGTGTCCAGCGAGTTCGAAGGCAAGCGCCCGATCCAGCGCCACCAGCGTGTTTATGCCACGCTGGGGCAGAAGATGCACACCGACGAGGTGCATGCCTTGTCCATGAAAACCTACACGCCGGCCGAATGGGCCGCGCTGGCCCACTGAGTGAACTGAACCATGGATAAATTGCTGATTCGTGGCGGGCGCGAGCTGCGCGGCGAGGTGCTGATTTCCGGCGCCAAAAACGCGGCTTTGCCCGAACTGTGTGCCGCCCTGCTGACGGCGCAACCCGTGACACTGCGCAATGTGCCGCGTCTGCAGGACGTGGCCACCATGCTCAAGCTGATCCGCAACATGGGCGTGAAGGCTGAAGTGGGCGATGACGGTACGGTGCGTATCGATGCCGGGCCGTTGAACTCGCCGGAAGCACCATATGAACTGGTGAAGACCATGCGTGCCTCGGTGCTGGCCCTGGGGCCGTTGCTGGCGCGTTTTGGCCAGGCCCGTGTTTCGCTGCCCGGAGGTTGCGCCATCGGTTCGCGTCCGGTGGACCAGCACATCAAGGGGCTGCAGGCCATGGGGGCCGAGATTGCGGTGGAGCACGGTTACATCATCGCCAAACTGCCGCAAGGCCAACGCCGGCTTCGCGGGGCACGCATCACCACCGACATGGTGACCGTGACCGGGACCGAGAACTTCCTGATGGCTGCCAGCCTGGCTGAAGGCGAAACCATTCTGGAGAACGCGGCGCAGGAGCCCGAGATTCCCGATCTGGCCGAGATGCTGATCAAGATGGGCGCCAAGATCGAGGGCCACGGCACCAGCCGCATCCGCATCCAGGGTGTGGAGGCGCTGCACGGCTGCGATCACCAGGTGGTGGCCGACCGCATCGAAACCGGCACCTTTCTGTGCGCCGTGGCGGCAGCCGGCGGCGACGTGGTGCTGAAACATGGCCGCGCTGACCATCTGGATGCCGTGATTGAAAAACTGCGCGCTGCCGGTGCGACGGTGACAGCACTCGCCGACGGCATCCGCGTGCAGGCGCATGGCCGGATGCAGGCGCAGAGTTTCCGCACCACCGAGTACCCAGGCTTTCCCACCGACATGCAAGCCCAGTTCATGACGCTGAACTGCGTGGCGCAGGGCACGGCCAAGGTGACCGAGACCATCTTCGAGAACCGCTTCATGCACGTCAACGAACTGGTGCGCCTGGGCGCGAAGATCCAGATCGACGGCAAGGTGGCGGTGATCGAGGGCGTCGAACGCCTGTCAGGTGCGACCGTCATGGCGACCGACCTGCGGGCTTCGGCCAGCCTGGTGATCGCCGGCCTGGTGGCCGAGGGGGAGACCGTGGTCGACCGCATCTACCACCTCGACCGCGGTTATGACCGCATGGAGGCCAAGCTGGCCGGCATCGGCGCCGACATCGAGCGCATCAAATAATGGCCTTCCAAGGGGCCTTCGCGCCCTGGGCCGGTCCGGCGTGCTCGCGCATGAGAAAATGACCCCATGATCACGCTCGCACTCTCCAAAGGCCGCATCTTCGACGAGACCCTGCCGCTGCTCAAGGCAGCCGGCATCGAGGTGCTGGACGATCCGGAAAAGACCCGCAAACTCATCCTGGCCACCAATCAGCCGGACGTGCGGGTGGTGCTGGTGCGCGCCACCGACGTGCCGACCTATGTGCAGTACGGCGGGGCCGACCTTGGCATCACCGGCAAGGACACGCTGCTCGAACACGGCAGTGACGGGCTGTACCAGCCGCTGGATTTGCAGATTGCCAAATGCCGCATCAGTGTGGCCGTGCGTGAAGGCTTCGACTACGCTGCGGCCGTTCGCCAGGGCTCGCGCCTGACCGTGGCCACCAAGTACGTGGCGATTGCGCGCGATTTTTTTGCCACCAAGGGTGTGCACGTGGACCTGATCAAGCTCTACGGCAGCATGGAGCTGGCGCCGCTCACCGGCCTGGCCGATGCCATCGTCGATCTGGTGTCGACCGGCAACACGCTCAAGGCCAACCACCTGGTCGAGGTCGAGCACATCATGGACATCAGTTCGCGCCTGGTGGTGAACCAGGCCGCGCTCAAGCTCAAGCAGGAACCGATCCGCCGCATCATCGACGCGTTTGCAAGTGTCGTGGAACCCAAGTGATTGCTATGAATTTTGTAGTTGCTCCCGCCCGTTTGTCGACGGCTGACGCCGGTTTTGAAACTCAATTCAAGGCGCGGCTGCATTGGTCGGGTGAGACCGATGCCGCCATCGAGCAGCGTGTGGCCGAGATCCTGGCCGATGTGCGCCAGCGCGGCGATGTTGCTGTGCTCGACTACACCGCCCGTTTCGATGGCCTCTCGGCGCCCAACATGGCGGCGCTGGAGCTGACCCAGACCGACTTCAAGGCCGCGTTCGACGCCATTCCGCTGGCTCAGCGTGAGGCCCTGCAGTCGGCCGCAGCCCGCGTGCGCAAGTACCATGAAGCACAGAAAAAGGCCTCGGGCGAGAGCTGGAGCTACCGTGACGAAGACGGTACGTTGTTAGGCCAGAAGGTCACGCCGCTGGACCGTGTCGGCATCTATGTGCCCGGCGGCAAGGCCGCGTACCCGTCGAGCCTGTTGATGAACGCCATTCCTGCCCACGTGGCGGGGGTGCAGGAAATCATCATGGTCGTGCCCACGCCCGTGCGTGGCAGCGTGGCCACCGGTGGCTCGGGCGAGCAGGCCGCGTCAAGCAAGGGTGAGCGCAACGAGCTGGTGCTGGCCGCCGCCTATGTGGCCGGCGTCACGCGCGCCTTCACCATCGGTGGTGCCCAGGCCGTGGCGGCCTTGGCGTATGGCACGCAAACCGTGCCCAAGGTGGACAAGATCACCGGCCCCGGCAACGCCTATGTCGCCAGCGCCAAGAAGCATGTCTTCGGCCAGGTCGGCATCGACATGATCGCTGGCCCGAGCGAGATTCTGGTGCTGGCCGACGGCACGACGCCGGCCGACTGGGTGGCAATGGACCTGTTCAGCCAGGCTGAGCACGACGAGCTGGCGCAAAGCATCCTGCTGTGCCCGGATGCGGCCTACCTCGATGCCGTGCAGCGCGAGATCGAGCGCCTGCTGCCGCAGATGCCGCGTGCCGAGATCATTGCCAAGTCGCTCACGGGCCGTGGTGCACTGATCCAGACGCGCAGCATGGAAGAGGCCTGCGCCATTTCCAACCGCATTGCACCGGAGCACCTGGAAGTGTCGAGCCGTGAGCCGCACCAGTGGGAGCCACTGTTGAAACACGCCGGCGCCATCTTCCTCGGTGCCTACACCAGCGAATCGCTCGGTGACTACTGCGCCGGCCCCAACCACGTGCTGCCTACCAGCGGCACGGCACGTTTCAGCTCGCCGCTGGGCGTCTACGATTTCCAGAAGCGCAGCAGCCTGATCGAAGTCAGCGAAGCCGGCGCGCAGAGCCTGGGGCAGATCGCCTCCGTGCTGGCGCACGGCGAAGGCCTGCAGGCGCACGCCCGTGCCGCAGAAATGCGCCTGAAAGACAGCAAGAAATGACAGCACTCGATTCGAAACTGCAACGCCTGATCCGCCAGGACATCCAGGGCATGCACGCCTATGCCATCCAGGATTCGGTGGGCATGGTCAAGCTCGACGCCATGGAGAACCCCTATGGCCTGCCGCCCGCACTGCAGGCTGAGTTGGGCCAACGTCTGGGCAAGCTCGCGCTGAATCGCTACCCGGACGGCCGCGTCAACGACCTGCGTGCCGCCCTGGCACGCTACGCCGACATGCCGGCCGGCTACGACCTGATGCTGGGCAACGGCTCGGACGAGCTGATCTCGCTGCTGGCCCTGGCCTGCGACGTGCCCGGTGCTTCCATCCTGGCGCCGGTGCCGGGCTTCGTGATGTATGCCATGAGCGCACAGCTGCAGGGCCTGGCCTTCCACGGCGTTCCGCTCACCGCCGACTTCGAGCTCGACGAGGCCGCCATGCTGGCCGCCATCCGCCAGCACAAGCCGACCCTGACCTACATCGCCTATCCGAACAACCCGACTGCCAACCTGTGGGACGAGGCCGTGATCGCCAGGATCATCGCCGCCGTGGGCGAGCAGGGCGGCCTGGTGGTGATGGACGAGGCCTACCAGCCGTTTTCCTCGCGCAGCTGGCTGGACAAGATACGCGCCAACCCGGCGGCGCACGGCCACGTGCTGCTGATGCGCACGCTCTCCAAGTTCGGCCTGGCCGGTGTGCGGCTGGGCTACATGATCGGCCCGCTGGCCCTGGTGGCCGAGATCGACAAGGTGCGCCCGCCCTACAACATCAGCGTGCTGAACTACGAGTGCGCCTTGTTCGCGCTCGAACATGCCGATGTATTTGCGGCACAGGCCCTTGAGATCAAAGCGCAGCGTGCTATGATTTTGGAAGCGTTGTCGGCGTGGCCGCAGGTGCGGGCCTGGAACAGCGATGCCAACATGATCCTCGTGCGCGTGCCGGATGCGGCCAAGGCCTTTGAGGGCATGAAGGCGCGCAAGGTGCTGGTGAAGAATGTGTCCAAGCTGCATCCCTCGCTGGCCAACTGCCTGCGTTTGACGGTCGGCACACCGGACGAGAACCGGCAGATGCTGGCAGCGCTGAAAGAATCACTATGAGCACACCACGCATTGCCGAAGTTACCCGCAATACTGCGGAGACCCAGATCACCGTCAAGGTCAACCTCGACGGCACCGGCCAGGCGCGCCTGGCCACCGGCATCGGTTTCTTCGACCACATGCTGGACCAGATCGCGCGCCACGGCCTGATCGATCTCGACATCCAGGCCAAAGGTGACCTGCACATCGACGGCCACCACACGGTGGAAGACGTCGGCATCACCCTGGGCCAGGCGGTGGCCAAGGCGGTGGGCGACAAGAAGGGCATCCGCCGTTACGGCCATGCCTACGTGCCGCTGGACGAGGCGCTGTCGCGCGTGGTGGTCGACTTCTCCGGCCGTCCGGGGCTGGTGATGCACGTGCCGTTCAAGAGCGGCATGATCGGCACCTTCGACAGCCAACTGGCCTACGAGTTCTTCCAGGGCTTCGTCAACCACGCCTTTGTCACGCTGCACATCGACAACCTGCGCGGCGAGAACGCCCACCACCAGGCCGAGACCGTGTTCAAGGCCTTCGCCCGCGCCTTGCGCGCCGCGCTGGAGCTTGACCCGCGTGCCGCGGGTACCATCCCGTCGACCAAAGGCTCCCTCTAGTCATGTGCAAAAAAGGCCTCTGGGCCTCGTCAATTCTGCGCAATCAGCTATGAATTCAGTAGCAAATCAGGTGGCTGCCAAAACCGTGGCGGTGGTCGACTACGGCATGGGCAACCTGCGCTCGGTGTCGCAGGCGGTGCAGGCGGCAGCGCAAGACAGCGGTTGGCACGTGCTCATCACCTCCCGGCCCGACGACGTGCGCGCCGCCGAGCGTGTGGTGCTGCCCGGCCAGGGCGCCATGCCCGACTGCATGCGCGAGCTGCGCGACTCCGGTCTGCGCGACGCGGTGCTGGAAGCGGCCGTGAACAAGCCGCTGTTCGGTGTTTGCGTCGGCATGCAGATGATGCTGGACCACAGCGCCGAGGGCGACACGCCCGGCCTGGGCCTGATCCACGGCGAGGTGCTCAAGTTCGACCTGGCGAACCAGCGCCAGCCCGACGGCAGCCGCTACAAGGTGCCGCAGATGGGCTGGAATCAGGTTTACCAGATGGACCACGGCCAGGGCCGTCACCCGGTCTGGGGCGAGGTGCCGGACGGCAGCTACTTCTACTTCGTGCACAGCTTCTATGCCCGACCGTCGGATGCGCGCCACAGCGCAGGCGAGGCCGACTACGGTGGCCGCTTTGCGGCGGCGATTGCGCGCGATAATATTTTTGCGACCCAATTCCACCCTGAGAAAAGTGCTGCCCACGGCTTGGCCCTTTACCGCAACTTCCTTTCTTGGAAGCCCTGATCCATTTCCCTTTGTCCCGGCTGAATCCCTAGCCCTATTCTTCTTCGAAGCACCATGCTTTTAATTCCTGCCATCGATTTGAAAGACGGTCACTGCGTTCGCCTGAAACAGGGCGACATGGATCAATCGACCACCTTCGGGGAAAACCCGGCGCTCATGGCGCGCAGCTGGGTGGACAAGGGCGCACGCCGTCTGCACTTGGTGGACCTGAACGGCGCCTTTGCGGGCCAGCCGAAGAATGAGCAGGCGATCCGCAGCATCCTGAAGGAAGTCGGCAGCGAAATCGACGTGCAGCTCGGCGGCGGCATCCGCGACCTCGACACCATCGAGCGCTACCTCGACGCCGGCCTGCGCTACGTCATCATTGGCACCGCCGCGGTCAAGAACCCGGGCTTTCTGCAGGATGCCTGCACTGCCTTTGGCGGCCACATCATCGTTGGCCTGGATGCGAAAGACGGCAAGGTGGCAACCGACGGCTGGAGCAAGCTGACGCGCCACGAAGTGGTGGACCTGGGCAAGAAGTTCGAGGACTACGGCGTCGAGTCCATCATCTACACCGACATCGGCCGTGACGGCATGCTCTCGGGCATCAACATCGAGGCCACGGTCCGGCTGGCGCAGGCGCTGACCATTCCCGTCATCGCCTCCGGCGGCCTGAGCAACATTGCCGACATAGAAGCGCTGTGTGCAGTGGAGGACGAGGGCATTGAGGGCGTGATCTGCGGCCGTGCCATCTACACCGGCGATCTCGACTTCCAGGCGGCCCAGATCCGGGCCGATGAACTCAGCGCCTGAAAGTAATCTGCGTGCTGGCCAAGAGAATCATCCCCTGCCTGGACGTGACCGGTGGTCGTGTCGTCAAGGGCGTCAACTTTGTCGAGCTGCGCGATGCCGGCGATCCGGTGGAGATCGCGGCGCGCTACAACGACCAGGGCGCTGACGAACTCACCTTTCTCGACATCACCGCCACCAGCGACGGGCGCGACCTGATCCTGCACATCATCGAGGCGGTGGCCTCCAAGGTCTTCATCCCGCTGACGGTGGGTGGCGGCGTGCGCACGGTGGAAGACGTGCGCCGCCTGCTTAATGCCGGTGCCGACAAGACCAGTTTCAACTCGGCCGCCATCGCCAACCCGCAGGTCATCCGTGACGCTTCGCACAAGTACGGCGCCCAGTGCATTGTGGTGGCCATCGACGCCAAGCGTCGCCACGGTGACGAGGTGTTGGCACGCGGCGAAGGTTGGGACGTCTACAGCCATGGTGGCCGCAAGAACACCGGGCTGGACGCCGTGGCCTGGGCGAGCCAGATGGCCGAGCATGGCGCCGGCGAGATTCTGCTGACCAGCATGGACCGCGATGGCACCAAGTCCGGCTTCGACCTGGAGCTCACCCGTGCCGTCAGCGATGCGGTGAGCGTACCGGTGATCGCCTCGGGTGGCGTCGGCAACCTCAACCACCTGGTCGACGGCATCAAGATCGGCGGCGCCGATGCGGTGCTGGCCGCCAGCATCTTCCACTACGGCGAGTACACCATCGCCCAGGCCAAGGCCCGCATGGCCGCGGTCGGCATTCCGGTGCGCATCGAACCCACGGCTTAGGGCCCCCACGCTTGCCCACTCCGTGTGGCCGCTGCCCCCCGAGGGGGCCAGAGTCGCCTTGGGGCGGCCCGGCGGCGACTCGAACCTCAAATCCGGTGACAATAACACCATGAACTGGTTGGACGAAGTGAAATGGGATGCACAGGGCCTGGTGCCGGTGATTGCGCAGGAGCAGGGCAGTAATGACGTGCTCATGTTTGCCTGGATGAACCGCGAGGCGCTGCAGAAGACGGCCGAGCTTGGCCGTGCCGTCTATTTCAGCCGTTCGCGCGGCAAACTGTGGTTCAAGGGCGAGGAATCCGGCCACGTGCAGACGGTGCACGAGATCCGCCTGGATTGCGACAACGATGTGGTGCTGCTCAAGGTGACCCAGCTCGGCCATGAGCCCGGCATTGCCTGCCACACCGGGCGCCACAGCTGTTTTTTCAGCATCTACAAGGACGGCAGCTGGCAGGCCGTCGACCCGGTCTTGAAAGACCCCGAAACCATCTACAAATAACGCCATGTCCGATTCGCGTACGAATTCCGCCGATGCCCTGGCCCGTCTGGCCGCCGTGGTCGAGAGCCGCCTGCCTGCTAACGGTGGCGACCCCGACAAGAGCTATGTCGCTCGTTTGCTGCACAAGGGGCCGGATGCCTTCCTGAAGAAGATCGGCGAGGAAGCCACGGAAGTGGTGATGGCGGCCAAGGATGCGGACCACGGCGGCGATCGCAGCAAGATCCTCTACGAGGTGGCCGACCTCTGGTTTCACTCGATGATTGCCCTGGCGCATTACGGCCTGACACCGGCGGACGTGATCGCCGAACTGGAGCGCCGCGAGGGCACCAGCGGCATCGAGGAAAAGGCGCTGCGCAAGGCACAGGCGCGCGAGGGCGGCGAGCAGTGAGCCAGAACCCGGACCGTAGCGAAGCCGAGCGGCTGCAGTCCCTCACCACGCTGGGGACGGTCAGCTACGTGCTGCACCTGATCGTGGCGGTCGGCGCCCTGGTGCCGGGGGCGCAGATCAGCCCGGTGCTGCTGGTCGTGGCGCTGGTGCTCGATCTGGTCAAGCGCCCGGACGCCGAAGGCACCTGGCACGCTTCGCATTTCCGCTGGCGCATCCGCACTGTGCTGGTGGCGGCGGCGCTTTATGTGCTGACGGCACCGCTGTGGTTCTTCTTTTTCGTGCCGGGCTGGCTGGCCTGGCTCGCCATCTCGGTCTGGTTCCTCTACCGCATTGTCAGCGGCATGGTGAACATGAACAAGGGTCTTCCCATGGAGTTTTCTGCATGACAGCCGTGCCACACGATCCGAACTGCATTTTCTGCAAGATCATTGCAGGCCAGATTCCTTCCAAGAAGGTCTACGAGGACGAGGAGATCTTCGCCTTCCATGACATCCATCCCTGGGCGCCGGTGCATTTCCTCATGGTGCCCAAGCTGCACATTCCGTCCATGGCGCAGGTAGGCACGGAACATGCTGCATTGCTCGGGCGCATGATGGCGCTGGCACCGAAGCTGGCCTTGCAGGAGGGCTGCCGTCCTTATCCGGAGGGGGGCTTTCGCATCGTTTGCAACACCGGCGAGGACGGCGGGCAGGAAGTCCACCACCTGCATGTGCATGTGATCGGCGGGCCGCGTCCCTGGCTCAAAGGCTAATTTGGGTTGGGCCGTGCGGCCGCCCACTGTGAAGATTAGAATCGTCAAATTCTTGAGGAGTGATATATGGGTTCGTTTTCTATCTGGCACTGGCTGATCGTGCTGCTGATCGTGGTGATGGTGTTCGGCACCAAGAAGCTCAAGAATCTGGGCAGCGACCTCGGTGGCGCCGTCAAGGGTTTCAAGGACGGCATGAAAGACGGTGCTTCCACTGAGGAAAAGCCGGCTGCGCCCGCCGCCCAGGTGTCTGCTCCGGCTGCGGACAAGACCACCATCGACGTCGAAGCCAAGACCAAATCCTGATTGCCGCCTAGGCAGACATGATCGATCTCGGCATTTCCAAGATGGCGCTGATCGGCGCGGTGGCACTCATTGTCATCGGGCCGGAGAAGCTGCCGCGCGTGGCCCGCACCGTCGGCACCCTGCTGGGCAAGGCGCAGCGTTATGTGGCCGATGTCAAGGCCGAGGTCAACCGGTCCATGGAGCTCGACGAGCTCAAGAAGATGAAGGACACGGTCGAAGGTGCGGCGCGCGATGTCGAGAGCTCGATCCAGACCACCACCAGCGATTTCGAGAAGAGCTGGTCCGAGGCGACTTCGGGGCTGGACTCCAGCGGCCTGGACGTGCCGATCGGCTATCCCGAGTACAAGCATCCCGGCAAGAACTGGCGCCTCAAGCGTGGTGCCACGCCGGTCTGGTACAAGGCCCGGCATGGGGTGCGTACCCGGGCGCAGTCCGGTGCTGCCCGGGTGGCCCGTTTCCGGCCGCAAAGACTGAGCTGAAGATCCTCCCCCTATCCATCGGGCTGCAGCCGCTGATCGCGGCGGGTGGTTCGAGTACCGAGCAAACAACGCATGGCAGACGATCAATCCAAAGAAGACGAGTTGGCAGGGACCGAGCAGCCGTTTGTGCAGCACCTGATGGAGCTGCGCGACCGTCTGGTCAAGTCCATGATCGCGATGGCGGTGGTCACCGTGGTGCTGGCGCTCTACCCGGGCCCGGCTGCGCTGTACGACATCCTGGCGGCGCCGCTGGTGGCGCACCTGCCCAAGGGCGCCACGCTGATCGCCACCTCGGTGATCTCGCCCTTCATGGTGCCGCTCAAGATCATGCTGATGACGGCCTTCCTGGTGGCACTGCCGGTCATCCTTTACCAGGCCTGGGCCTTTGTGGCGCCAGGCCTCTACACCCATGAGAAGAAGCTGGTGTTGCCGCTGGTGATCTCCAGCTCCATCCTGTTCTTCATTGGCGTGGCTTTCTGCTACTTCTTCGTGTTCGGCCAGGTGTTTGCCTTCATCCAGGGCTTTGCACCCAAGAGCATCACGGCCGCGCCGGACATCGAGGCCTATCTGAGCTTCGTGCTGACCATGTTCCTGGCCTTTGGCCTGGCCTTTGAGGTGCCGATCGTGGTCATCGTGCTGGCGCGCATGGGCATTGTCAGCGTGCAGAAGCTCAAGGAGTTCCGCGGCTATTTCGTGGTGCTGGCCTTCATCATCGCCGCCATCGTGACGCCACCGGACGTGGTGTCGCAGCTGGCGCTGGCCATCCCGATGGTGCTGCTGTACGAGTTGGGCCTGTGGGCAGCCCAGATCTTCATCAAGCACACCCAGGCGCCTGCCGAGGACGCCGAGGCACCGCAGCCCTGAACGGCTGCGGACGGTCGCCGTTTACTGCTGCATGCGCCGCGGCTTCGGCCGTACCCCGGGCACCACATCGAGTTCCACCGGGTTGTTCTGGCGCAGCAAGCTGAACTTCGAGGGCGTGCCCGGTTTGAGTGCGGCCACGCTCGACAACAGCTCCGAAACGTTGTGTACCGGCTTGCCGGCCACGCCGGTGATCACATCGCCGGGGCGGATGCCGGACTGCGCCGCCGGGCCGTTCTGCAGCACGCCGGTGATGATCACACCCTGGTTGGCCTTGATGCCGAAGGTGTCAGCCAGTTCCGGTGAGAGCTCGCTCGGCTCCACCCCGATCCAGCCGCGCGTCACCTGACCTTCCTTGACGATGCTGTCCAGCACCTGCTTGGCGGTCGAGACCGGAATGGCGAAGCCGATGCCCATGTTGCCGCCCGAGCGCGAGTAGATGGCGGTGTTGATGCCCAGCAGGTTGCCGTTGGTGTCAACCAGGGCGCCGCCGGAGTTGCCGGGGTTGATGGCGGCATCGGTCTGGATGAAGTTCTCGAAGGTGTTGATGCCGAGCTGGTTGCGTCCCAGCGCGCTGATGATGCCGCTGGTCACGGTCTGGCCGACGCCGAAGGGGTTGCCGATGGCCAGCACCTGATCGCCGACCTGGACATTGTCGGAATTGCCGAGCACGATCACGGGCAGCCGGTCGAGTTCGATCTTGAGCACAGCCAGGTCGCTGTCCGGGTCGGTGCCGATCACCTTGGCGCGCGCCTGGCGGTTGTCGTTGAGGATGACCTCGATCTCGTCGGCGCCGTCGATCACATGGTTGTTGGTCAGCACATAACCGTTGGGGCTGACCAGGACACCGCTGCCCAGGCCGACCTGCGGCTCGTTGTCCTGGTCGCCGAAGAAGAAGCGGAACCAGGGGTCGTTGCTGTTCGGGTTGTTCTTGGGGGCCTTGCTGGTGCTGATGCTCACCACCGCGGCCGAGGCCTTTTGTGCCGCCCCCCGGAAGCTGCCGGCTGGCACCGCCCCTGGCGGGCTGGCGGGTGCTTCGAGCAGTGCAACACCTGTCGAGAGCGAGACGGCCTTGCCCAGCCAATCCGGCTTGAGGGTCAGCACCACAAAGTAGACGGCCAGCAGAACCGTGACCACCTGGGAAAACAGCAACCAGAATCGTTTCATGGGGAAATTGTAGAGTGCTGGCTGTGAAACCGTCGTTCGTGATCCACATTCAGCCCCAGGCGGCGCCTAAACCGGCCAGCGGCACGCCTTGCAATGGCTGCGGCGTCTGCTGCCTGAGCGAGCCTTGTCCGCTGGGGATGCTGCTGTCGCACCGGCGAACCGGGGCTTGTGCGGCCGTGCGCTGGGATGCGGCGGCAAACCAATACCGCTGTGGTGCCATGGTGGATGCGACGGCTGTGTTGCACCAGGCGCTGCCGCCGGGCCTGCGTTGGCTGGCATCGGCCACAGCGCCGCTGCTGCGCCGCCTGGCACGTCGCTGGATCGCCGCTGGCCAGGGCTGCGACAGCGACCTGGCGGTGCAGGGCCCGGCCGGCAGCCAATCTGACCGACAATCACCGCCATGACAGACCGCCAACAGCTCCTCCAGGCTTTCGATGCCTTGCTGCAGCCCGAGCGTTTCCGCGATTACGGCCCCAACGGCCTGCAGGTCGAGGGTCGTTCCGAGATCCGCAAGATCGTCTCCGGCGTCACCGCCAGCCGCGCCCTGATCGAGGCCGCCATCGCCGCACAGGCTGACGCCATCTTCGTGCACCACGGCCTGTTCTGGCGCGGCCAGGACGGGCGGGTGACCGGCTGGATGAAGCAGCGCCTGGCTTTGCTGCTGGCGCACGACATCAACCTGTTGGCCTACCACCTGCCGCTGGATGCACATCCTGAATTCGGCAACAACGCCCAACTGGGTCTGCAACTGGGCTTGCGGGCGGAAGGGCGCTTTGGCGAGCAGGACCTGGGTTTTCTGGGGACGCGGATGCAGGGTACTGACTTCGCGACGGCTGGCGATCTGGCTGCCCATGTGGAGAAAGCACTAAATCGGCCAGTGATCCTTGTCAATACAGCGCAAGCCGCTATTAAAAATATAGCGTGGTGCACGGGCGGGGCGCAAGGTTATTTCGAGGCGGCGATTGCCGCCGGGGCCGATGCCTTCATCACCGGCGAGATTTCCGAGCCGCAGGCGCACTATGCGCGCGAATGCGGCGTTGCCTATATCGCGTGCGGCCACCATGCAAGCGAGCGTTATGGTGCGCCGGCGGTGGCCGCGCATGTGGCCACGCAATTGGGGCTGACCCATGAATTCATCGAGATCGACAACCCCGCCTGAGAATATGGAACACCCCCAGGCTTTGCGCACTGCGTGTCGCTACGCCCCCCCCCTTGCAGGGGGCAACGCCAGTGACCCGGCAAAGCCGGATTCACGGCGTTTCCCGGTTGGGTGGTTTCAGACGCCGCGGATGGTGCGATGCGTGCTGGAGCAACAGGCATGGTGATCGAGAAGCCCCTTGCCATCACCATGGGCGATGCCGCCGGCATCGGGCCGGAAATTATCGCCAAGGCCTTTCGCGATGCGCCGGAGGTGACGTGCGGCTGTTTTGTGGTGGGCGATGTCGCCACGCTGCGGCGCGCCACCCAGCTGATCCGGCGCGAAGGCGAACCCGTTCAGCCGCTGCTGCAACTCGATCAGGCCGCCGAGGTGCTGGCGGTGCCGCCGAATTGTGTGCCGGTGCTGCAGGTCGAGGCGCTGGCGGCGCCGGTGCCATTGGGCCGCATCAGTGCGGAGGCGGGACGGCTGGCAGGCCGTTGCGTGGTGTGGGCGGCGCAGGCGGCGTTGCGGGGGGAGATTGCCGGCCTGGTGACGGCACCCTTGCACAAGGAGGCGTTGTCGGCGGCCGGGGCGCCTTTTGATGCCTTTCCGGGCCATACCGAGCTGTTGCAGGCCGAAGCAGCGGCGTACCAGGGCAAGACCGTGGCCGAGCTGCCGGTACGCATGATGTTGGCCAATGACGAATTGCGTACGGTGCTGGTCAGCATCCATATGTCGCTGCGCCAGGCGATCGAGGCGGTCACGTACGACAACGTGTTGCAGACCTTGCGCATCACGCATGCTGCGCTGCGGCCGGTGCTGGGCCGCGTGCCGCGCATCGGCGTGGCGGGCCTGAACCCGCATGCCGGCGAGGGGGGGCTGTTCGGCCGCGAGGAAATCGAGATCATCAAGCCGGCCCTGGTGCAAGCACGTGGCGAGGGGCTGGATGTGCACGGCCCCCTGGCGCCGGACACGGTGTTCATGCGTGCCCGGGCCCACGACGGGCAGCCCGGCGAGTTCGATGTGGTGGTGGCCATGTACCACGACCAGGGCCTGATTCCGGTCAAGTACCTGGGGGTGGACAAGGGCGTCAATGTGACGCTGGGGCTGCCGCTGGTGCGTACCAGTCCGGATCATGGCACGGCGTTTGACGTGGCCGGCACGGGCCGGGCCGACGCCGCCAGCCTGATCGAGGCCATCCGCATGGCGCGGCGCTTGCTTGACTGAGCGGGCCGCCGCACGTCGATGGATGCTGGAGGGTCGGCTACAATCCCGCGTTGACCACAGCAGTCAAACAAATAAATCCCGTTGTTTTCATTGAGGCTTCCCATGAGCGACACGCTTGCCGATAAAAGTCAGATGGATCCCAGCAAACGGACGTGGCTGATCGCCACCGGTTGCGCTGGCACCGTGGGTGGCGTTGCAGCCGCCATTCCCTTCGTCAGCACTTTCCAGCCCTCGGAAAAGGCCAAGGCGGCCGGCGCGGCCGTCGAGGTGGACATTTCCGCCCTCAAGCCGGGTGAAAAGGTCACGGTGGAGTGGCGCGGCAAGCCGGTGTGGATCGTCAAGCGCACGCCCGAGCAACTGGAAAGCCTGAAAAAGACCGAAGGCCAGCTGGCGGACCCGAAGTCCGAGCGCAAGCCCGCCGAACTCACGCCTGAATACGCGCGCAACCAGTACCGCTCCATCAAGCCGGAGTTGCTGGTGGCCGTCGGCATCTGCTCGCACCTGGGTTGCTCGCCGAGCGACAAGTTCCAGCCCGGCGCCCAGCCCTCGCTGCCGGACGACTGGCAAGGCGGCTTCCTCTGCCCCTGCCACGGCTCCACCTTTGACATGGCGGGCCGCGTGTTCAAGAACAAGCCGGCACCGGACAACCTCGAGGTGCCGCCGCACATGTACCTGTCCGACAGCAAACTGCTGATCGGTGAAGACAAGAAGGCTTGAGGAAGACGAACATGGCTGAATTCAAGGAAATCTCGCCCAACGCCTCCGCAGGCGCCAAGCTCACGAACTGGTTCGAGAACCGGTTCCCGACCATGTTCGACGCCTACCGCGTCCACATGGCTGACTACTACGCCCCGAAGAACTTCAACTTCTGGTACATCTTCGGCTCGCTGGCCATGCTGGTGCTGGTGATCCAGATCGTGACCGGCATCTTCCTGGTCATGCATTACAAGCCCGATGCCGCCCTGGCCTTCGGCTCGGTCGAGTACATCATGCGCGATGTGCCGTGGGGCTGGCTGATCCGCTACATGCACTCCACCGGTGCTTCTGCCTTCTTTGTGGTGGTCTACCTGCACATGTTCCGCGGCCTGATCTATGGCAGCTACCGCAAACCGCGTGAGCTGGTCTGGATCTTCGGTTGCGCGATCTTCCTGTGCCTGATGGCTGAGGCCTTCATGGGCTACCTGCTGCCCTGGGGCCAGATGAGCTACTGGGGCGCCCAGGTGATCGTGAACCTGTTTGCCGCCATTCCCTTTGTCGGCCCTGACCTGGCGCTGCTGATCCGCGGCGACTACGTGGTGGGCGATGCCACCCTGAACCGCTTCTTCAGCTTCCACGTGATTGCCGTGCCGCTGGTGCTGCTGGGCTTGGTCGTGGCGCACCTGCTGGCGCTGCATGATGTCGGCTCCAATAACCCGGATGGCATTGAAATCAAGGGCCCGAACGCTCCGAAGGATGCCCAGGGCCACCCGCTCGACGGCGTGCCGTTCCACCCCTACTACACGGTGCATGACATCTTCGGTGTCAGCGTGTTCCTGATGGTGTTCACCGCCATCATCTTCTTCGCGCCCGAATTCGGTGGTTACTTCCTCGAGTACAACAACTTCATTCCGGCTGACCCGCTGCAGACGCCTGCGCACATTGCGCCGGTCTGGTACTTCACGCCGTTCTATTCCATGCTGCGTGCCATCACCAGCGAGATGATGTACGCCCTGATTGCCTGTGTGCTGCTCGCTGCCGTGCTGGCTGCGGTCAAGCTCAAGCTGTCCTCGCTGTTCAAGGCGGTGGTGCTGGGTGGTGCCGTGGTCGTGACGGCCCTGATGCTGGCGATCGATGCCAAGTTCTGGGGTGTGGTGGTGATGGGCGGTGCCGTCGTCATCCTGTTCTTCCTGCCTTGGCTGGACAACAGCGCGGTCAAGTCGATCCGCTACCGTCCGGACTGGCACAAATACCTGTACGGCATCTTCGTGATCAACTTCGTCGTGCTGGCCTATCTGGGCGTGCAGCCGCCGTCGCCGATCGGCGAGCGGGTGTCCCAGGTCGGCACACTGTTCTACTTCGGTTTCTTCCTGTTGATGCCGTGGTGGAGTCGTATTGGTCAGACCAAGCCTGTGCCTGACCGCGTTACCTTTGCTGCCCACTGAGCTGGAGATAACAAAAAATGAAGAAACTCATTCTCGGCCTGATCACGGCACTCGGTCTGCTCGGCGGTGCCCATGCGTCCAGTGGCGGTGGCATTTCCTGGGACAAGGCGCCCGTCAACACCAGCGACGTGGCTTCGCTGCAGAACGGCGCCAAGCTGTTCGTCAACTACTGCCTGAGCTGCCATTCGGCTGCCTTCATGCGCTACAACCGTCTGCAGGACCTTGGTTTCACCAATGAACAGATCAAGGACAACCTGCTGTTCGCCACCGACAAGGTCGGCGAGACCATGAAGTCGGCCATTGATCCGAAGCAGGCCAAGGAATGGTTCGGTGCCAACCCGCCTGACCTGACCCTGATTGCACGTTCGCGCGCCGGCCATGGCGGCACGGGTGCTGATTACCTCTACACCTTCCTGCGTACTTTCTACGTGGATGAGACCAAGGCCACTGGCTGGAACAACCTGGTCTTCCCGAGCGTCGGCATGCCGCATGCGCTGTGGGAGCTGCAGGGCAAGCGTCGCCCGATCTACGAGACCAAGGAAGAACATGGCCATGAAGTACATGTCTTCAAGGGCTGGGAGCAGCTGACGCCGGGCACCATGACGCCGCTCCAGTATGATCAAGCCATTGGCGACCTGGTCAACTTCCTGCAATGGATGGGTGAGCCGGCTCAGAAGACCCGTGTTCGCGTGGGCGTCTGGGTCTTGCTGTTCCTGTTGATGTTCACCGTGATCACCTGGCGCCTCAATGCCGCGTACTGGAAAGACGTCAAGTAACGTCTAACAGCCTCAACGGGCCACATCCACCGGATGTGGCTTGCGTTTTGCGGAGTGGGTTTGCAAAAATGCATCCCACTCTTTTTGATTTTTAGGAGTCTCCACCATGATGGTGCTGTATTCGGGAACCACCTGCCCCTTTTCCCACCGCTGCCGTTTTGTCCTGTTCGAAAAAGGGATGGACTTTGAGATCCGCGATGTGGACCTCTACAACAAGCCGGAAGACATCAATGTCATGAATCCCTACGGCCAGGTGCCGATCCTGGTGGAGCGTGACCTGATCCTGTACGAGTCGAACATCATCAACGAGTACATCGACGAGCGCTTCCCGCATCCGCAGCTGATGCCTGGCGATCCGGTGGACCGCGCGCGCGTGCGTCTGTTCCTGCTCAATTTCGAGAAGGAGCTGTTCGTCCATGTTTCGACATTGGAATCCCGTGCTTCCAAAGGCAATGAAAAGGCCCTGGAAAAAGCGCGTTCCCATATCCGCGATCGTCTGACGCAGCTTGCCCCGGTGTTCCTGAAGAACAAGTACATGCTGGGCGAGAACTTCTCCATGCTCGATGTGGCGATCGCGCCGCTGCTGTGGCGCCTCGACTACTACGGCATCGAACTGAGCAAGAATGCGGCGCCGCTGCTGAAGTACGCTGAGCGCATCTTCTCGCGTCCGGCCTACATTGAAGCGTTGACGCCGTCTGAAAAAGTGATGCGCAAGTAAACAACGGGTCGCTGTTCCATGATGAATGCTCCGAGCACCACGTCGACCCGTCCCTATCTGATCCGTGCCCTGTACGAATGGTGCACCGACAATGGCTTTACGCCGTATGTGGCGGTGCGGGTTGACGAGACCGTGCAGGTGCCGCGCGAGTATGTGAAGAACGGCGAGATTGTGCTCAACGTCAGCATGGATGCGACCAGTTCGCTCAAGCTGGGCAATGAGTTCATCGAGTTCAAGGCCCGCTTCGCGGGCACTGCGCGTGACATCATGGTGCCGGTGAGTCGGGTCATCGCCATCTATGCCCGTGAAAACGGGCAAGGCATGGCGTTCCCGTTGGATGAGGCCGGCGCGTCTGCGGCACAGGCGGACGAGGTGGCATCAGAATTGCCCGCCGAACGCGATGCTGAGGCGAAGACGGTCCAGCTGACGCGGGTCGATTCGGCACGCAGCAGCGACGAGCCCGAACCACCCAGGCCGCCAAGCGGCAATCGGCCGGCACTCAAGCGAGTCAAATGAGGCTTGTGGCCTCAGGTCGCCACGAGAGCACGGTAGAATAAAACCTGTGCCGATTTAGCTCAGTTGGTAGAGCACCCGCCTTGTAAGCGGTAGGTCGTCAGTTCGAATCCGACAATCGGCACCATCTTTTCCCTGCATGCACCCTGCCCGCCCGCACTCAGCGATCGCGGGAAATTTGGACCTTGAGCCGAATTGAGGTAATCTCCCAACCCTTGGTACGCAGCTGGGCTTCCAGTGCGGGCAGGAACTGCCGGAGCTTGGCCGCAACCGCGTTGCTGCTGACAATCAGGCACCAGACAGAGCCGTCGATGGGGCCAGCCTGGATGGCCGGGCGCAAGGGGCCGGGGATCAGTGGTTCGATGGCCTTGAGCCGTGCCGACGAATCCCGGGTCAGCTCGGTCAGCCGGGCCAAGGTGGGAGAATCCTGTGTGGCCTGCAGCAGGGTCACAGGATGGTGGCGTCGGTTCATGGCGTTGGGTTGGAGCGGAGAGACGAATGCATTTGATTATCACGGATGCTTGGCTGGCAAAGAGCCGAGCCATCTACCTGAGCGGAACCAAGCTGCTGGTGGCCGTGCTGGCCCTGTCCTTCACCTTGATGCTGGTCGCTGCCGGCCTGTACCACTGGGTTTTTCTCAAGGGTGCGCGCGAAGGCTGGCCGGTGGTGGGGACGCTCGTCCGCCTGGTGATCAAGGACGAATTTGCGCAGCGCGACCGCTTCATGCGCGAAAACCTGGATGTGATGGCCAAGCGGCTGGGCGAGATGCAGGCCAAGATGATGCAGCTTGAATCGCTGGGCGAGCGCGTCTCGGGCCTGGCGGGCATCAATCCGAATGACATCAAGATCAAGCCGGGGCAAGGCGGTGCGCTGGTGTCGGGCCGTCCGCTCACCATGGAAGAGCTGAACGCGACACTGGCGGATCTGGACCGGCTGACGGATCAGCGTTCGGACCTGATGGCGGTCATGGAGTCGCGTCTGTTTGAGCAGAAGGTCCGGACCATGATGGTGCCCACACAGCAACCGGTGGTCGGCAACCTGGGCTCCAGCTTCGGTTGGCGCATCGATCCGTTCACAGGGCGTTCCGCGCTGCATACCGGTCTGGACTTTCAGGCCAATACGGGTACGCCCATCCTGGCGGCGGCTGGCGGCGTGGTGGTGACCCAGGAATTTCATCCCGAATATGGCAACATGATCGAAGTCGATCATGGCAAGGACTTGATGACCCGTTACGCCCATACCTCCAGGGCTTACGTCAAGAAGGGTGATCTCATCAAGCGCGGGCAGCGGATTGCCGATGTCGGCAATACCGGCCGTTCGACCGGACCGCACCTGCATTTCGAGGTGCTGGTGCGCGGCGTGCCGCAGGATCCGCAGAAGTTCCTGACGGCGGGTCGCAACCTGCCGGTGCAGCAGGTGGCCATGGCGCCCGCTGGCGCCGCGACGGGGTCGACGCCGCAGCCTGCGGCGCCCACGCCGGTACCGGCACCACAGCCGGCAGCTCGGCCAGCTCCGGTGCCGGTTGCCGCCGCACCCGCGGCGCCAGCCCCCGCGCCGGCTCCCCAGCCGGCGGCGGTGCAAAGGTAGAATCAGACACTTGGTTTTCCTGCCGTCTGACGGGCCGCGCTGGCGGCTGTCTGGCCTTGGGAAGACTCGTTCCATCTTGATTGAAAAAGGATTGCGCTGCCCTGCAGGCCTCTTTGGGCTGGCGGGTCGGTAGGGCATTCATGGTCACCAACATCCTCACCAAAATTTTCGGCAGCCGCAATGACCGGCTGCTCAAGCAGTACCGCACCATCGTGGCCCGCATCAATGCGCTGGAGCCGCAGTTCGAGAAACTGAACGATGTCGAACTGCGCGGCAAGACCCAGGAGTTCCGCGACCGGCTTGCCAAGGGGGAAACGCTCGATGCCTTGCTGCCGGAGGCGTTTGCCGTGGTGCGCGAGGGTTCCAAGCGCGTCATGAAGATGCGGCATTTCGATGCTCAGCTGATCGGCGGCATTGCTCTGCACCAGGGCAAGATTGCGGAAATGCGGACGGGTGAAGGCAAGACGCTGACGGCCACGTTGCCGGTGTATCTCAATGCGCTGGGCGGGCAGGGCGTGCATGTGGTGACGGTCAACGATTACCTGGCCAACCGCGATGCGCAGTGGATGGGCAAGCTCTACAACTTCCTGGGCCTGTCGGTCGGCATCAACCTGCCGCAGATGCCGCGTGAAGACAAGCAGGCCGCCTACCTGGCCGATATCACGTACGGTACCAACAACGAATACGGCTTCGACTACCTGCGTGACAACATGGTGTACGAGGTGGCCGACCGGGTGCAACGTGGTCTGAACTACGCCATCGTTGACGAGGTCGACTCCATCCTGATCGACGAGGCGCGCACGCCGCTCATCATCAGCGGCCAGGCCGAGGACCACACCGCACTGTATGTCGCCATCAACAAGGTGGTGCCGCATCTGACGCGCCAGGAGGGCGAGGCCGATCCGCGCACCGGGGAAGGCGTGACCAAACCGGGCGACTTCACGCTGGATGAGAAAAGCCACCAGGTTTTCCTGACCGAGCAGGGCCATGAGAATGCCGAGCGCATTCTCAGCCAGGCGGGCTTGCTGCCCGAGGGCGCCAGCCTCTATGACCCGGCCAACATCTCGCTGATGCATCACCTGTATGCTGCCTTGCGGGCCAACAACCTGTACCACCGCGACCAGCATTACGTGGTGCAGAACGGCGAGATCGTCATCGTGGACGAGTTCACCGGCCGCCTGATGACGGGCCGGCGCTGGAGTGACGGCTTGCACCAGGCAGTGGAAGCCAAGGAAGGCGTGGCCATCCAGGCCGAGAACCAGACACTGGCTTCCATCACCTTCCAGAACTACTTCCGCCTCTACAACAAGCTGGCCGGCATGACGGGCACGGCCGATACCGAAGCCTATGAATTCCAGGAGATCTACGGTCTGGAGACCGTGATCATCCCGCCGAACCGTCCGAGCCGGCGTGACGACCAGCTGGACCGTGTCTACAAGACCACGCGCGAGAAATACCAGGCGGCCATCCAGGACATCCGTGAATGCCATGAGCGTGGCCAGCCGGTGCTGGTCGGCACGACCTCGATCGAGAATTCAGAGTTCATCGCCGAACTGCTGCAGAAGGAAAAGCTGCCGCACCAGGTGCTCAACGCCAAGCAGCATGCGCGCGAGGCCGACATCATTGCCCAGGCCGGCCGTCCCGGTGTGATCACGATCGCCACCAACATGGCGGGCCGCGGTACCGACATCGTGCTCGGCGGCAACATCGAGAAGTCGATCGAGGCGATTGAGGCCGATGCCACGCTGGATGACGCGGCCAAGGCCAAGCAGGTGGCGGCGCTGCGTGCGCAGTGGAACCAGGACCATGAGAAGGTCAAGGCGCTGGGCGGTCTGCGCATCATCGCGACCGAACGCCATGAGTCGCGCCGCATCGACAACCAGCTGCGTGGCCGCTCTGGCCGTCAGGGTGACCCGGGTTCGTCACGTTTCTACCTGAGTCTGGACGATGCGTTGATGCGTATCTTTGCCGGCGACCGGGTGCGGGCCATCATGGACCGGCTCAAGATGCCCGATGGCGAGGCCATTGAAGCCGGCATCGTGACGCGCAGCATCGAGAGTGCGCAGCGCAAGGTCGAGGCGCGCAACTTCGACATCCGCAAGCAGCTGCTCGAATACGACGATGTGTCCAACGACCAGCGCAAGGTGATCTACCAGCAGCGCAACGCCATTCTGGATGCGGTCGACCTGTCGGCTCAGATTGCCTCTTTGCGGGAGGGCTGTTTCACCGATCTCGTGCACCAGCATGTGCCGCCGGAGTCGGTGGAAGAACAGTGGGACATTGCCGGGTTGGAGAAGGTGCTGCACGATGAGTGGCAGATCGAGCTGCCGCTGCGCCAGCTGGTGCAGGACGCCAGCGCCATCACCGACGAGGATGTGCTTGAGAAGGTGCTGGCGGCTGCCAATGCCGCGTTCGATGCCAAGCTGGCCCAGATCGGTGCCGAGAACTTCACCCAGTTCGAACGCGTCGTGCTGTTGCAGAGCATCGATACCCATTGGCGTGAGCACTTGAGTGCGCTGGATTACCTGCGCCAGGGTATCCACCTGCGTGGTTATGCGCAGAAGCAGCCCAAACAGGAATACAAGCGCGAGGCGTTCGAGTTGTTTGGCCAGTTGCTGGATTCGGTGAAAAACGAAGTCACCCGTGTCCTGATGACGGTACGCGTGCAGTCGGGCGAGCAGATCGAAGAGGCTGCCGATGCACTGGAAAGCCGCGCCGAGCACATTGCCAACGTGACCTATACCGCCCCGACCGAAACGGGTGAGGTGGAAACCACGGTCGATGCGGCAACACAGGTGGCTGCCTTCCCTCGCGTCGGCCGCAACGATCCCTGCCCTTGCGGCAGCGGTAAGAAATACAAGCATTGCCACGGCAAGCTGAGTTGAACTTTTTGAATTCCGAGTTGCACCATGCCCGTCAACCTGTCCGCTCCCAACGCTTCTGAACTTCTGCCCATCGCCGGGGTGCGCATCGGCGTGGCCGAAGCCGGTATACGCAAGGCCAACCGCAAGGATCTGACGGTCGTGCTGCTGGACGAAGGCGCCTCGGTGGCCGGTGTCTTCACGCAAAACCGTTTCTGCGCTGCGCCGGTTCAGGTGTGCCGCGAGCACCTGGCACAACAGTCCACCGAACGCGGCATCCGGGCCATGGTCATCAACACTGGTAACGCCAATGCCGGTACCGGACAGGACGGCCTGGCGCGCGCGCGCAGCACCTGTGCCGCATTGGCCAAGCATTTGAATCTGCACGCAGAACAGGTGTTGCCGTTTTCCACCGGTGTGATCATGGAGCCGCTGCCGCATGAGCGCATCGAAGCCGGTCTGCCGGCGGCACTGGCCGATGCGCGTGAGGACAACTGGTTGCGTGCAGCGGAAGGCATTATGACCACCGACACCGTGCCCAAGGCCTTTGGCGCGCAGGTCGTGATCGGCGGTGTCACGGTGAGCGTGACCGGCATCAGCAAGGGTGCCGGCATGATCCGGCCCAACATGGCGACCATGCTCGGTTTCATGGCCACCGATGCGCGTGTCAGCCAAGCAGTCATGCAACAGCTGGCGCGTGAGTTGGCCGAGGGCTCGTTCAATCGCGTCACGGTCGATGGCGATACCTCGACCAACGACTCCTTTGTTGTCATTGCCAGCAACAAGGCCGCGCATGCACCGATCGAGTCGCTGGACAGTCCCGAGGGCCGGGCCCTCAAGGCCGCCATGCTGGGGGTGGCGCGCCAACTGGCCCAGGCCATCGTGCGCGATGGTGAAGGCGCGACCAAATTCATTGCCATCCAGGTGCAAGGCGGCAAGACCGCCGACGAATGCCGCCAGGTCGCCTATGCCATTGCGCACTCACCGCTGGTGAAGACGGCGTTTTACGCCAGCGATCCGAACCTGGGTCGCATCCTGGCGGCGGTTGGTTATGCGGGCATCGCCGATCTTGACCAGACCGGCATCGATCTGTTCCTGGACGATGTGCACGTGGCCGTGCAGGGCGGGCGCAACCCGGCCTACCGCGAGGAGGATGGCCAGCGCGTGATGAAACAAAGCGAGATCACGGTGCGTGTGGTGCTGGGCCGTGGCCAGGCTGAAGACACGGTCTGGACCTGCGACCTTAGCCACGATTACGTGTCCATCAACGCTGATTACAGAAGTTAAGCACCCCCGACTCTCGCTCACTTCGTGTAGCTCGCATCCCCCCTCAAGGGGGCGCACCCAGCGGCCCGGCGAAGCCGGTTCCACGGGTGCTTGCGAAGGGAGTCAGGCGATCACCGAGTAGAGACATGAACGAGAAATTTGACCGTCTGATCGATCGTGCCGAGCAGCTGATGGCGCGCATCGAATCCATCCTGCCGCAACCGCTGACCCAGCCCGACTGGACGGCTTCCATCGCTTTTCGTTACCGCAAGCGCAGCTCAGGCCATGGCGTCATCGAGCCGGTGCGTCATGTAGGGGCAATGCATCTGGATCAGCTCAAGGAAATTGAGCAGCAGAAAGAGAAGATCCAGCGCAACACCGAGCAGTTCGTGCGCGGCCTGCCGGCCAACAATGTGTTGCTGACCGGCGCGCGCGGCACCGGCAAGTCATCGCTGATCCGGGCCTGTCTGCACACCTATGCCGATCAGGGGCTGCGTCTGATCGAGGTCGACAAGGCCGACATGGTTGATCTGCCGGATATCGTTGAGGTGGTGTCGCAGCGGCCCGAGAAGTTCATCGTCTTCTGTGATGACCTGAGTTTCGAGGAGGGTGAGCCGGGCTACAAGGCGCTCAAGTCCATCCTCGACGGTTCGGTGGCCGCCACCACGCCCAATGTGCTGATCTACGTCACCAGCAACCGGCGCCATCTGTTGCCCGAGTACATGAAGGACAACCTCAGCTATGCGCCGAGTGACGATGGCGAGATCCATCCGGGCGAGGTGGTGGAGGAGAAGATTTCCCTCTCTGAGCGTTTTGGTCTGTGGGTGAGTTTCTACCCGTTCAGCCAGGATGAGTACCTGACCATCGTCGCGCAGTGGTTGTCGTCTTTCCAGGTCGACGCTGCCGCCATCGAGGCCGCCAAACCCGAAGCCCTGGTGTGGGCCCTGGAACGCGGTTCGCGCAGTGGCCGGGTGGCCTTCCAGTTTGCCCGTGACTACGCCGGCAAGCACGCGCAGGCATGACACAACGCCCGTTGATGGCCGATGCCGACCTCCCGCGCGAAGGCGGCGCAGACCGGCCTGTGACCGAGGTTGCCGTGGGCGTGCTGATCCGGCCCGATGGTAGTTTTCTTCTGACCTCGCGCCCGCAGGGCAAGGTCTATGAGGGCTACTGGGAATTCCCGGGTGGCAAGCTGGAAGCCGGTGAAACGGTGGAGCAGGCCTTGCGGCGCGAGCTGGAGGAGGAGCTTGGCATTCATATCGGTGCCGTTCACCCTTGGAAGTCGGAAGTTGTTGACTATCCCCATGCCCTGGTGCGCTTGAATTTCTGCAAGGTGTTCGAGTGGCAAGGCGAATTGCAGATGCGCGAGAGCCAGTCGTTCGCCTGGCAGCAGTTGCCGGTACAGGTGGTGCCCGTGTTACCCGGGACGGTGCCGCTGCTGCAATGGCTGGCCGAGGAGCGCGGCTTTCAGGGCGCTACACATTCGATAGCGTCTGGCGCAGATAAATAAAGGTCTGTGGTCGGATTCCGCTTCGAATCACTGGAGCTTGGGGTCACCGAACTCCTGATCGTCCGGTGGTGCCTCGGCGGGCATGCGGAAGTCTTCGCTGGCCCAGGCGCCGAAGTCGATCTGCTTGCAGCGCTCGCTGCAGAAGGGGCGGTAGGGGTTGCTGGGCGCGTAGATGCTGTCGCCGCCACAGGTCGGGCAGACGACGATTCTGGGCTGGCGGGGGGCGTTGTTGACGGAATCGCTCATGCTGTGCCGGAAAGAAAAGGCCGGATGCACCCGCCTCAGGAACACAGGGTCAATTCGAAGGCTGCGTCTTCATTGCTGGCGTGCAGCCGGTCGTCGTCTTCGAGCCGCATCAGCCGGATGGACACCATCAGCCGGTTGCCACTGATTTCGGGGATCAGTCCGAGTGCCGGATCGAGTGCGAGACGCAGCAGCTGGAAGGTGCGACCTTGCGGCAGGTTCTGCTGGTACTGGCCGCCTGTGGCCATGACTTTCTGGGGCGAGCCCGAATCACGCAACAACTTGAGCAGCAGATGGATGGAGTCGGCCAGAGGTGCCAGCGTGGCTGACCAGCGCTCCAGGTCGGCCCGGCGATGGGCGCCGGATTCGTGCTGCCAGGCGTAGTAGGCCGGCAGATCGAATTCGCAGGTGCCACCAGGAATGCCGATGCGGCTGCGGATGCTCATGAGCCAGTCGTTTTCGGTCAAGGCATGGCCGGCCTTGCCGGGCAGGTTGTTGAGGTCGGTGAAACCGCGCTCGATCTGCTGCAGGACGCCGTCCAACACGGTCTGATCGATGGCTGGATTGCCGCGGTAGGCCAGCAGCGCCTGTTTCTGCTTGTCCAGATCCTTGAGCACATCCGATTTCAGATCGGCACGTGCGCCCACATCCATGACTTCAAAGATGGTGGCCAGGGCGTAGTGGTGATCCAGCGGCTCTTCGCGTGAAACCAGTTCTGTCAGCCGGTGGAACAGATGTTCCAGCCGCAGGTAGGTGCGGATGCGCTCGTTGAAGGGGTATTCGTAGATGATCACGCTGATATTTCCGGACCCTGAATCATAGCCCGAAGCGTACAGCGATTTGCTTGACTTCCATGGCCAGTTCATCGAGTGTGAGGCCGTCGTTGCAGAGCACCAGGTCGGCCGCGCGCAGCCGAGCGGACCGGCTGGCCTGACTGGCCATGATGCCCAGGACGGTTTCGCGGGGCAGGCCGTTGCGCTGCATGACGCGCTCGATCTGCAGCTCAGGGCGGCAGTCCACGACCAGCACCTGGTCCAGCCGGGCCCGCCAGTGACTAGATTCCACCAGCAGCGGCACATCGAACACGATGCAGCGTCGGCCATCCGCCACCGCAGCCTCGGTCTGGCGCGCGGTCTCCAGGCCCACCAAGGGGTGAACGATGTGCTCCAGTTGCCGGCGAGCCTCCGGGGCGCGGAAGACGCGTTCGCGCATGCGCTCGCGGTCAAGTGCCCCGTCGAGGGTGATGAATTCGGGGCCAAAGGTCTGACGGATCGCCTCGATGGCTGCGCCACCTGCTGCCGTGGTCTGGCGCGAAATCGCATCGGCGTCGATCACGGCGGCGCCATGGCGGGCCAGCATGGCCGCCACCGTGCTCTTGCCGCTGCCGATGCCACCGGTAAGCCCGAGACGGATGATGGCCTGCATCGTTTACAGCCCGATGAGGCGCAGGATGCTTTGCGGGCCGAAAATCATGGCCGTGAGGCCTGCCATGGCCAGAAAGGGGCCGAAGGGGATGTAGCCGCCTTCACGCAGCCCGCTGCTGAACTTCATGGCGATGCCGATGATGGCACCGATGACGGAGGCCATCAGAATGATGGGGATCAGGGCCGACCAACCGAACCAGGCACCCAGGGCGGCGAATAGTTTGAAATCGCCGTAGCCCATGCCTTCCTTGCCGGTCAGCAGCTTGAAGGCCCAGTAGATCAGCCAGAGTGAGAGGTAGCCCGCCACGGCACCCCACAGCGCCGTGCTCAGCGGTATGGGGGTCCATTGCAGGGCGGACGCGATCAGGCCGCCCCAGAGCAGCGGCAGGGTGATGTCGTCGGGCAGCAGCGTCGTATCCCAGTCGATCAGACCGAGTGCCAGGATGGCGGCGGCAAAGGCGCTCCAGGCCAAGGCGGCGGGTGTGGCGCCCCAGCGCCAGACGCTGAAGGCAAACAGGGCAGCGGTCGCAAGTTCCACCAGCGGATAACGCAGGCTGATGGGGGTGCCGCAAACCGAGCATTTGCCGCGCAGTCCCAGATAGCTCAGGACGGGAATGTTTTCGTACCAGCGGATGGGGTGGCCGCACTTCTGGCAACGCGAACGCGGCACCATGAGATTGAAGGGCTCGGCTTCCGGCATTTCCCGGTTGTTCAATTCGGCACATTCGGCCGCCCACTGTTGCTCCATCATCTTGGGCAGGCGGTAGATCACGACATTGAGGAAGCTGCCGATCAACAGGCCCAGAAGACCGGCCAGGGTGATATCGAAGAGAGGGGATACCAGCATCAGACCACCTGACCCAGCTTGAAGATGGGCAGGTACATCGATACCACGATGCCGCCGATCAGGCTGCCGAGAAACACGATGATGATGGGCTCCATCAGGCTGGACAGGCCAGCCACCATGTCGTCAACTTCGGCTTCGTAGAAATCGGCCGCCTTGCCCAGCATGTGGTCGATCGAACCTGATTCCTCGCCGATCGAGCACATCTGCAGCACCATGGTGGGGAACAGGTTGGCATTGGTCATGGCGGCTGTCAGGCTGGTGCCGGTGGAGACCTCGTGCTGGATTCTTTCGGTGGCTTCCAGGTAGATCGAGTTGCCGGCGGCGCCGCCAACCGAATCCAGGGCCTCGACCAGTGGCACGCCAGCCGCGAACATGGTGGACAGAGTGCGGGTCCAGCGTGCAATGATGGACTTTTCAATCAGGGTGCCGAAGACCGGCACCTTGAGCAGCAGACGGTCCATGAATTTCTGCATTTTTTCGTTTCGCTTCCAGGCCTGAAAGAAGAAATACAGACCGCCGCCAATGCTGCCGAAGATCAGCCACCAGTAAGCGACAAAGAACTCACTCATGCCGATCACGAACAGGGTCGGCGCCGGCAGGTCGGCACCGAAGGACGAGAACACCTCCTTGAAGGCCGGGATCACGAAGATCATGATCACCGCGACGACGACGAAGGCGACGACAACGACGGAAATCGGGTACATCAGGGCCGATTTGATCTTGGACTTGATGGCCTCGGTCTTTTCCATGTAGACCGCCAGCCGGTCAAGCAGCTGGTCCAGAATACCGGCCTGTTCCCCCGCCTCGACCAGGTTGCAGTAGAGGTTGTCGAAGTACATCGGGTATTTGCGGAAAGCGGTACTCAACGAGGTGCCGGTCTCCACATCGGTGCGGATGTCGTTGAGCAGCCGGGTGACGCTGGGGTTGGAATTGCCGCGCCCGACAATGTCGAATGCCTGCAGCAGCGGGACGCCCGCCTTCATCATGGTGGCGAGCTGGCGCGTGAAGATGGCAAGGTCCTTGGCCTTGATGGACTTGCCTGAGCGCATGCGCCGTTTCTTGATCTTCGCCGGCAGAACGCCTTGGCGTCGCAAGGCCGCCTGCACCTGATTCTCCCCACCCGCGCGCATTTCGCCGCGCATCATCTTGCCGTTGCGATCCTTGCCTTCCCATTCAAAGACAAATTCTTTAACGGCTTTGGATTTTGCTGTCGCCATGCGGTTCCCCGGGTTTCTTGTCAGTTATTTGTTGTGGATGACCTGGACTTCATTGACATGGAGTCGGCCAATTGTCGTTGTCATTGGGTACAGAGGGGGTGATGCGGTGTCCGACGGCCGGGGAGCGGGCGCCAGATGAGGAGCCGATCGTTTCGGCGGCCATCAACGGCCTCGGCAGGCCGGCCCGAGCTGGCGCAGGACTCTGCCCAAGAAGGGCATGGGTAAAGGGGCGTTGTTGAGTGGCGGAGTCAGTGGCTGCCATGAGGCGGGAATGTACGGGGCCAAAGAAGACCCGTGGATCATCGCCGATTGCCCGCCTGATGTAAATCTGAGGCGGGCAGGCAAATTGCAAGCAGACGTTGCAAAGCAACAGGCCGGGCGCAGATGGGGGGATGGCGCGGGGTAATGGGTTTCGACCCCGCTTTGTGATTTCTACGTTGAGTCGTAGAAGGAAAACTGGTCGGAATGAGAGGATTCGAACCTCCGACCCCTTCGTCCCGAACGAAGTGCGCTACCAGGCTGCGCTACATTCCGATGTCGTTGCCGCGGCGGCCTGTTAAGACTGACGCTCCAGCAACTGAGCCGCCAATTGTAGCAGACTGTCGGCATGGGCTCCGGCCGGCAGACGTTGCGCTGCTGCCACGGCACGTTCGGCTTCCCGTGCGGCGGCTTGGCGTGACACCTCCAACGCACCGGTTTCCCGGACGATGGCGATCACCGCCTCGAGTTGTTCCGTGGCTCCGTTTTCGATGGCATGACGAATCAGCTCGCGTTGGCTGGCGTTGCCGCGTTGCATGGCGGCGATCAAGGGCAGGGTGGCTTTGCCCTCGCGCAGGTCATCGCCCAGGCTCTTGCCCATGACGGCCGCATCGCCGGCGTAATCCAGCACGTCGTCAATGACCTGGAAGGCCGTGCCCAGCGCCTGGCCGTACTCGGCGCAGGCCTCCTCGAGTGCGGGCTCGGCGTCGGCCAGGATGGCGCCGACACGGGCGCTGGCTTCGAACAGTTTGGCGGTCTTGGAGCGGATCACCTGCAGGTAGCCGGCTTCGTCAAGGCCGGCGTTGTGCATGTTCATCAACTGCATGACTTCGCCTTCGGCGATCACGTTGGTGGCATCGGCCAGCACCTGCATGATGCGCATGTTTTGCGCTTCCACCATCATCTGGAAGGCGCGCGAGTAAAGGAAATCGCCCACCAGCACACTGGCAGGGTTGCCGAAGGTCTCGTTGGCGGTGGGGTTGCCGCGACGCAGAACCGATTCGTCCACGACATCGTCATGCAGCAGGGTGGCGGTATGGATGAATTCCACGACCGCAGCCAGATTGAAGCGTTGCGCGCTCTGATAACCGAGGGCGCCACAGGTCATCAGCAACAGGGCCGGCCGCAGGCGTTTGCCGCCGGCCGCGATGATGTACTGTGAGACTTGACCGACCAGGGGGACGCCTGAGTTCAGGCGCTGGGAGATGACTTGATCCACTGCGCGCATGTCGTCTGCGATGAGCGCGAGCGGATTGACTGAACGATTTGGGTTCACTGTGGCAGGGCTTCAAAGCCGGTAGGAGGTGGCCGATTATAGGAAGCACTGCCAAGCCGGGTGGGCGGGTATGTTAGTAATCCCAAACTATGCTATACTTATTGGCTCTGCGGAATCCGTCCGTAGGGATCATTCACAAATGAGGTCAACATGTACGCGGTCATAAAAACCGGCGGCAAACAATATCGTGTTGCTGCTGGCGAAAAAATTAAAGTAGAACAGATTGCTGCGGACGTAGGCCAAGAGATCGTCATCGACCAGGTTCTGGCAGTCGGCAACGGCGCTGAACTGAAGGTCGGTACGCCCTTGGTGTCCGGCGCGACTGTCAAAGCCACTGTGGTGGCTCACGGCAAACACGACAAGGTTCGCATCTTCAAGATGCGCCGTCGTAAGCACTATCAGAAACGTCAAGGTCACCGTCAGCAGTTCACTGAGCTGCAAATCGGCGCAATTTCTGCTTAAGGGGCATCAGTCATGGCACAGAAAAAAGGCGGCGGCTCTACGCGAAACGGGCGCGATTCCAAGCCCAAGATGCTCGGTGTGAAGGCTTTTGGTGGTCAGCAGATCAGTGCCGGCTCCATCATCGTGCGCCAGCGCGGTACCAAGTTCCATCCCGGCACCAATGTCGGCGTGGGCAAGGACCACACCCTGTTTGCCTTGGTCGACGGCCAAGTGTCGTTTGCCGTCAAAGGCGCGCTCAACAAGCACACGGTGAATGTGACCGCCGCAGCTTAAGCTGTCAGCGCTTGCTCCCGTGCGAAACCCTGCGCCTCAAGCGCGGGGTTTTTCGTTTATAAACCTTGGAAACTCACGGTCATGAAATTTGTTGACGAAGCCTTCATCGACATCGCCGCCGGCGATGGTGGCAACGGCTGCGTCTCGTTCCGGCACGAGAAGTACAAGGAGTTCGGTGGCCCCAACGGCGGCGACGGCGGCCGCGGTGGCCACGTCTTTGCGGTGGCGGACCCCAACCTGAACACGCTGGTCGATTTTCGCTACACACGCCGTTTCGAGGCCAAGCGTGGCCAGCACGGCATGGGGTCCGACATGTTCGGTGCCGCCGGCGACGACATCACGCTCAAGGTGCCGGTGGGCACCATCATCACGGATGCCGAAACTGGCGAGGTGCTGTTCGAGCTGCTGACGCCGGGCGAGGTCATCACCATTGCCAAGGGCGGTGACGGCGGTTTCGGCAACCTGCGCTTCAAGAGTGCGATCAACCGCGCGCCGCGGCAGAAGACGCCGGGCTGGCCCGGCGAGCGCCGCAGTCTCAAGCTGGAACTCAAGGTGCTGGCCGATGTCGGTCTGCTGGGCCTGCCCAATGCCGGCAAGTCCACGCTCATCACTGCCATTTCCAATGCCCGCCCCCGCATTGCCGATTACCCGTTTACCACATTGCACCCCAACCTGGGCGTGGTGCGTGTCGGCCCGGAGCAGAGCTTCGTGGTGGCCGATCTGCCGGGCCTGATCGAAGGGGCCTCCGAAGGGGCCGGTCTCGGCCATCTGTTCCTGCGCCATCTGCAGCGCACCCGCCTGCTGCTGCACGTGGTGGACATGGCGCCGTTCGACGACAACGTCGATCCAGTGGCACAGGCCAAGGCCATCGTGGCCGAACTGAAGAAGTATGACAAGTCGCTGTACGACAAGCCGCGCTGGCTGGTCTTGAACAAACTCGACATGGTGCCGGCGGAAGAGCGGGAGGCGCGTGTCAAGGACTTCGTCAAGCGCATGAAATACAAGGGGCCGGTGTTCCAGATCTCGGCGTTGACGCACGAAGGCTGCGACCAGTTGGTCAAGGCGGTGTACGAGCAGGTGAAGCGGCAGCAGGTGGCCGAGCAGCCGCCTGTCGAGGTCGATCCGCGCTTCAAGGATGAACCGGGCGCCTAAAATCCGCTATTCAATTCATAGCTTTTCACGCCCGGATGACAAGGGCGACAAGCCAAAATGACCCATCAAACAGCTTCAGGTGTCATGCGCGATGCGCGACGCATTGTCGTCAAGGTCGGCTCCAGTCTGGTGACCAACGAGGGGCGCGGTCTGGACCAGGTGGCCATCGGCGAATGGTGCCGCCAGCTGTCGACGCTGGTGCGCGAGGGGCGCGAAGTCATCATGGTCTCCAGCGGCGCCATCGCCGAAGGCATGAAGCGCCTGGGCTGGAGCAGCCGCCCGCACGAGATCCACGAACTGCAGGCAGCGGCCGCGGTGGGCCAGATGGGCCTGGCGCAGATGTACGAAACCCGGCTGCGCGAACACGGCCTGGGCAGTGCCCAGGTGCTGTTGACCCATGCTGACCTGGCCGACCGCGAGCGTTACCTCAATGCGCGCTCCACCCTGCTGACGCTGCTCAAGCTCGGCGTGGTGCCGGTGATCAACGAGAACGACACGGTGGTGACCGACGAGATCAAGTTCGGCGACAACGACACGCTGGGCGCCTTGGTGGCCAACCTGGTCGAAGCCGATGCCCTGATCATCCTGACCGACCAGAAAGGCCTGTACACGGCCGACCCGCGCAAGGACCCGGCCGCTCAGTTCGTGCACGAAGCCCAGGCCGGCGATCCGACGCTGGAGACCATGGCCGGTGGCGCCGGCTCCAGCCTTGGCAAGGGCGGCATGATCACCAAGATCCTGGCGGCCAAACGTGCGGCCGGCTCCGGTGCCTCCACCGTGATTGCCTGGGGACGCGAACCTGATGCCCTGCTCCGCTTGGCGCGCGGCGAGGCGATCGGCACCCTGCTGGTGGCGCAAACGCAGAAGAACCAGGCACGCAAGCAATGGATGGCCGACCACCTGCAACTGCGGGGTGCTGTGGTGGTCGATGCCGGCGCCGCGGTCAAGCTGCTGGAAGAGGGCAAGAGCCTGCTGCCCATCGGCATGACCGCGGTGGAGGGGGAGTTCTCGCGTGGCGACGTGATCGCGGTGCGGGACGAAAGTGGGACCGAGATCGCGCGCGGCTTGGCCAATTACGCCAGTTCCGAGGCGCGGTTGCTGTGCCGCAAGCCTTCGGCTGAATTCGAAAAGCTGCTGGGTTATACTGCCGAGCCGGAGATGCTGCACCGGGACAACCTGGTGCTCGCTCGCTGAAGCATCACGGGTCCTGGCGCGGATTTTTCAGTCGCCGGATCAGTTCTGCCACCGTTCGGGCGCCGATGCCATGGCTCTCGCAAGCGCCTTGACGTGCGAGAGCAAGGGCGTGCCGGGTCGCGCTCTGGGTGTTGTCCAGTTCGCGCCAGACCGGGGCCGCGACCATGTTCCAATGTCCGGGCTCACTGGCACGGGCATAAGTCTTGAACTCACCCGTGTCGCAACGCAGGCCTTCGTACATGGCATTCACACTGCCGGTCGGGTTGTAGGCGACCATGACATAACGCACCACCCAGTCGGGGCCAATGGTCAGGGTGCTGGGGTCGACGCCAAAAATCAGGCTGGTACGGATCGGCAACTCGATCACGATCAGGCCCTCTTTGCGCCAAGACGGTGGCGGAGGGGCCTCGGCCTCCTGCCAGTCTTCGTCGGCAGCGTGTGCCGGCACGGTGATGAGATTGGCGATCAGCAAAACCATCCAAGTGAGTGCATGCTTGAATTTAGCCGGCATGTGATCCTCGGCTGGTTTGCGGATCGGGGTCAAAGGTTGCACCGGGTGGCAATTCAATCATGTTTTTTGGGGGGGCGGACGCAGCGACCTGCTCCAAGTCGCGCCCACGGTTGCCCTGACGCAAAAAGCCGCTGCGGTGATCGTGACGGGGCAGAAAACGCGCCAACTCGGTCAGCGCCATCTCGTAGACACCGCGCTTGAACTCGACCACCATGTCCAGCGGAACCCAGTAGTCGTTCCAGCGCCAGGCGTCGAATTCAGGGTGGTCGGTGGCGCGCAGATTCAGATGCCAGTCCTGCCCGAGCAACTGGAGCAGAAACCAGATCTGTTTCTGGCCTTTGTAGTGGCCGCGTGCCTCACGGCGGATGTAGCGGTCCGGCACCTCATAACGCAACCAGTCCCGGGTCCGGGCCACGATGCGCACGTGATCGGGCTGAAGCCCGACCTCCTCGCCCAACTCGCGGTACATGGCCTGTTCCGGGGTCTCGCCCCGATCAATGCCACCCTGCGGGAACTGCCACGAGTGGGTGCGTATGCGTTTGCCCCAGAAAACCTGGTTCTTCTGGTTGAGCAGAATGATGCCGACGTTGGGCCGAAAACCGTCCCGGTCAAGCATAATCAAACCCCAAATTTTTAAACTGAGTCCATTATGCACGGCCGACGTCGTGCATCAAGGTCTGCAGCCCGTTTCCCCTCGAAAAATCAGCTCATGAAAGCCTCCCAATTTCTCGTCTCCACCCTCAAGGAAGCACCGGCCGACGCCGAGGTGGTGAGCCACAAGCTCATGATGCGCGCCGGCATGATCAAGAAGCTGGGTGCCGGCATCTACAACTACATGCCCATGGGGCTGCGCGTCATCCGCAAGGTGGAGTCCATCGTGCGTGAGGAGATGAACCGCGCCGGCGCGGTGGAGCTGACCATGCCGGTGGTCCAGCCGGCAGAGTTGTGGCAGGAGACGGGCCGCTTTGACAAGATGGGCCCCGAGCTACTGCGCATCAAGGACCGGCACGACCGTGACTTCGTGGTGCAGCCGACCAGCGAAGAAGTGGTGACTGACATCGCACGCCAGGAAATTCGCAGCTACAAGCAACTGCCGAAGAATTTCTACCAGATCCAGACCAAGTTCCGTGATGAACGCCGCCCGCGTTTCGGCCTGATGCGCGGCCGAGAGTTCATCATGAAGGACGCCTACAGCTTCGACCGTGATCAGGCGTCCGCCAAAGCCAGCTACCAGGTGATGGCGCAGGCCTACCGCAAGATCTTCGACCGCTTCGGCCTGAGCTACCGTGCGGTGGCGGCCGACAGTGGTGCCATCGGCGGCGACCTGAGCGAGGAGTTCCAGGTGATTGCCGCCACCGGCGAGGACGCGATCGTCTACTGTCCGGCCAGCGAGTACGCGGCCAACATCGAGAAGGCCGAGGCGCTGGCGCCGCAAGCCCCGCGTCCAGCCGCCAGCCAGACCCTGACCAAGGTGCCGACGCCGGGCAAGAGCACCTGCCCGGACGTGGCCGAGCTGCTGGGCCTGCCACTGTCACGAACCGTCAAATCCATCGTGCTGGCGACCGATGAACTCAACGACTACGAGCAGGTGACCAAGACCGCGGTCTGGCTGCTGCTGCTGCGCGGCGACCATGACATGAACGAAGTCAAGGTGGGCAAGTTGCCAGGCATGGAAGGCGGTTTCCGTTTTGCCACTGAGGCCGAGATCCTGGCGCACTTTGGCTGCAAACCGGGTTACCTGGGCCCGGTCGGTCTGAAGCAGCCCTTGAACGTGATTGCCGACCGCGAGGTGGCGGTGATGGCAGACTGGGTCTGCGGTGCGAATGAAGTTGATGCCCACATCACCGGCGTCAACTGGGGCCGTGACCTGCCAGAGCCCGACCTGGTGGCTGACATCCGCAACGTGGTGGCGGGTGACCTGTCGCCGGATGGCAAAGGTGAGCTGGCGATTGAGCGTGGTATCGAGGTCGGCCATGTGTTCTACCTCGGCACCAAGTACAGCCGCGCCATGAACGCGACCTTCCTCGACGAGAACGGCAAGCCGCAATTCATGGAGATGGGTTGCTATGGCATCGGCATCACGCGCCTGCCGGCGGCGGCCATCGAGCAGAACCACGATGAGCGCGGCATCATCTGGCCGGATGCGATTGCACCCTTCACGGTGGTGGTGTGTCCGATCAACCCGGACCGCAGCCCGGAAGTGAAGACGGCGGCCGAGCAGTTGTATGCCGGGCTGCTGGCGGCTGGCGTGGATGTTCTGCTGGACGACCGCGGTGAGCGCCCCGGCGCCATGTTCGCCGACTGGGAGCTGATCGGCGTGCCGCACCGCATCACCATCGGCGACAAGGCCCTCAAGGACGGCGTGGTGGAGTACCAGCATCGGCGTGATGCGGCCGCTACCAAGGTGCCCGCGAACGAGGCCCTGGCCTTTGTGACATCCAAGCTGGGGATTTGAGCATGGCCGTGGCGGCCGGCCTGCCGGGGGTCAATCGACGGTCTTTCGGCCTTCTGTCCCTGCTGGCCGGCGCGGGTCTGCTATCGACTCTGGAGCAGGCGCGGGCCGGGGCCCAGATCGAGGAGCCCTTGGCCGATGCCGTTCGCACTGCCTTGAGCGCGGCCATTGCCAACAATGCACCGCCGGTGCCGGAGTTTGCCAACACCGAAGCCCGGTTGCACTATTTGCGTTGGCTTGGGGCCATGAGCGAGCGTCTGAAGAAGAAAAAACACGAGTGGCAGGTGCGCAAGGAGTTCCTGCAGACGGTCTGGTATGAGAGCAAGCGTGCTGGCCTGGACACCTCGCTGGTGTTGGGACTGATCCAGGTCGAAAGCAATTTCCGCAAGTTCGCGGTGTCCAGTGTCGGGGCCCGCGGTTACATGCAGGTCATGCCGTTCTGGACGCGTGTCATTGGCGACGGCGATGCCGGCAAACTGTTTCACATGCAGACCAACCTGCGGTTTGGCTGTGTCATCCTGCGCCACTATCTGGAGCGCGAACGTGGTGACCTGTTCATGGCCTTGGGGCGCTACAACGGTTCGCGTGGCAAGGCGCCCTATCCCGATGCCGTACTGGCAGCCCGACGCCAGTGGGAGTTTGCAGGTTAAGGCCCTTGGGCGCCCGCCATGAAAAACCACTGGCGACGTGTGCCGCCAGTGGTTGTCGTGGGGACGCTGGAGGGGTCAGGCCTGGGTGCCCAGCACCTTCTGCAGCTCGCCGGACTCGTACATCTCCATCATGATGTCGGAGCCGCCGATGAATTCGCCCTTGATGTAGAGCTGCGGGATGGTGGGCCAGTTGCTGTATTCCTTGATGCCCTGGCGGATGCCGTCATCTTCCAGCACATTGACGGTCTTCACGCTTTTCGGATCAACGCCGCAGGCCTTCAGAACCTGGATGGCGCGGCCGGAAAAACCGCACATCGGGAAGCTGGCACTGCCTTTCATGAACAGCAGGATGTCGTTGGATTTGACGAGGTCGTCAATGCGTTGTTGTGCGTCACTCATGGCGTGGGTCCTGTAGGAATCTGATAACGAATACGCGATTATTTCATTTCTGCCGCGGTGTTGCCGGCCGTTGCCGCCGGGGCATGTGGTCGGTGGGGTTTCCTGGGGTGGGACACGCCAACCCGCTTCAGGCGTGGGGCAGCCACAAGGTCACCGTGGTGCCGCTTCCCACCGCGCTGGCGATTTCGATTTCGCCGCCGTGCAGTTCGACAATTTCCTTGACGATGCTCATGCCCAGTCCGGTGCCCGGAATCTTGCCGGAGGCATCAGCCCGGTAGAAGCGTTCACAGACGCGGCTGAGCTGCTCGGCGTTCATGCCGATGCCGTGATCACGGATTTCGACGCCGACCCGGCGCAGGCGTTCTTCTCCCCCGGACACGCGGTAGCGCACGCTCACTTCACCGCCTTGGGGCGAGTATTTGTAGGCATTGGACAGGATGTTGAGCAAGGCCTGCTGTATCTTCTTGCGGTCGACATGGACGAACAGCGCTTCGCCGTGCGGTGGCAGCACAGGGGCAGGACGCTCAGATGGCGGCTTGAAGCCGGACACGGCATCGGCCACCAGGTCCTGCAAGGTGATCTGTTCGAGTACGAAGTCCTTGCCGCGCCGTGACTCGATGCGCGCCAGATCCAGCAACTCATTGATGATGGATGACATCAGCCCGGACTGGCGGGAGATGGTTGCCAGGATCTCCTGTCGTTTGGCGGTATCGAATTCCTTCATGCGCAGCAATTCGGAATAGCCGTAGATGCTGGCCATCGGCGTGCGCAGTTCATGCGCGGCAGTCGAGAGGAACTCGCTTTTCATGCGGTCCACTTCCGTTTCATGGGTCACGTCGCGAAAATAGAGGATCTGCGAGACGCTGGCGGTTTCCGACATGCGGATGCCGACTTCGAGCACGCGGCTGGCCGGGGCGGCCAGTTCGAACAGTTGCCGTCGGTTGCTTCCCGGCTCCACCTCGACGCCGGACTCGCTGATTTTTTTTCTGGCAGCACGCAGCGTTGCCAGGTCGGGGAAGCTGCTGTGGGCCAGGCATTTGCGGGCCAGCAGATCGCAGAAGCTGTTTTCTTCCAGCCCGATCACGTCATTGGCGTCCAGACCGGTCATGCGCAGGAACGCCAGGTTGGCGAACACCACTTTGTGGCTGCGGTCGAACGACACAAAACCGTCCGGGCTCAGGGCGAAGATGGTGTCGAGCTGTTCCGAGCGCTCATGCAATTCCTTGGTGCGCTGGTCCACCAATTTTTCCAGATTCAGCCGGTAGGTTTCCAGTTCGGCGGCGACCGCCTTGCGCTCGCTGATGTCGCGCAGCAAACCGACAACAAAAGTCTTGTCGCCCCATTCGGCACGGCTCAGTGACACTTCTGCCTCAAAGAGGTTGCCATCCTTGTGGCGCAGGGTGGTCTCAAAGAACTTGCCCTCCGACCCCACCGAGGCGAGCAGGTCGCTTGCCCGACTTGAATCGACATGGCTGTCCCAGTCACTCACGCGCAGTTGCAGCAGTTCGGAGGGCGTGTAGCCCAGCATGGCGGCGCATTTCGGATTGGCTTCGAAGACACTGCCGTCCAGGTTCAGGATCACGACACCGTCACGCTCGTGCTCGAACAGCGCGCGGCGGCGCGATGCCTCATCGGCAATGGTCTGCTGGGACGCCCTCTGCCGCTCGTCCTGGCGGGTGATCGTGTCCAGCAAACCATTGAAATGCTGGGCCAGGCGGCCGAGTTCGTCCTGGCGCGGCAACGTGCTGACACGTGCGGTGCGGTCGCCTTGTCCAACCGCGGACATCGTGGCACCGATGATGCCCAATTGCTGGGTCAGCTCCCGGCCGGCCCGCAGGAACACGAAAGACAGGGCCAGCATGGCCAGTGCGAGCAGCCCGGCCACCATGCCCAGCAGCAACAGCATGGCCCGCTGGTAAGGGGCATGCGGGAAGGCCACACCGATCATGCCGACGCGCCGGCCGTCGCCGTCCACCAGGGCCTCATAAGCCGCCATGTGCTTCTGGTCGGCCAACTGGAGTTGGCCAAGCCAGGAATGGCCCTGCCCGATCACGGCCTTCACGACGTCGGCGTCGGCGGGCCCTGCGACCGTGCGTTGTCCGTGGTGGCGCTGGCGGCTGACGGCGATGCGCACGCCGTCAATGAACAGGGAGGTGATGCCCTCCGCGTCGTCCGGCAGCATGCCTATGGGAAAGATGATTTCCCGCATGTGCTCGATCAGCGGGGCATTCTTGTTGAGCAGAATGCCGCCCACCAGAATCGCGTCCGGGTTGTTGACGGCCAGAGGAAAGTGGGCCGCCGCATTGATCAGCAAGCCGCGTGTTTCAACGGCGGGGCCCGAGGAGGACGCCGATGCCGGGGTGATGAGGGCCTGGCGGGGGAATTCGGGTGAAAACGCCCGCAACTGGTCGGCCTCGAAGCGTTCGTAGGCCACGTTGGCGACCCCGATCTGGGCCTGGCGAATCACATAGGAATCCGGCAGCCGGCTGCCGGAGGGGACGCCGGTGCTGGAGCCGATCACGGTGCCATCTGCCAAGGCAATGACCAGGAAGTCCAGTCCACCGCCCTCGGCGGCCGTGCCCAGCAGCTGATTGAGTTCCCGGGAGGCCGATTGTGTGCCGAGCAGATGGGTCAAGCGTTCCGACTTGGCGAGTTGGGTGACCCGCAGCCGGGCATCCGCCTTGAGCTGGTCCAGGTAGTTGTTGCTGCCGGCCAGGTGGCCGCGCAGGTTCGATTGCAACAGACGGTCGGTCCGTTCCCCGCCAACCAGCATCAGCACGGCAATCACGATGGGGAAGACCACCAGCAAGGGCATCAAACCCAGCGCCAGCAGGCGAAAGCGCAACGAGCCATCCCATGCCCGGCGCCAGCGCGTCAGCAGCGGCAAAGCGTGCCCGGCCGGTGGGTCATCCGGCTTGGCCAGTGGGGAGGCGAGATCTTGCATGGCTATTATCGGAAATTGTAGCAAATATGATAAAATAAATAACATCTGCATATATTCCGGGACTGTAAGGAGCCCCCCATGAGAAAACGTCTTTGCCTGTTCGTCGGCCTTGTCAGCCTGTTGCTGTCCGCTTGTGGTCCTCAACAACCGGTTCAGATCGGGTTCATCGGGGGACTGAGCGACCGCAATTCCGACAACGGCCAGTCGGGGCTCAATGGCGTGATTCTGGCGGTGGAGCAGTTCAACCGGGCCGGTGGGCTGAACGGCCGCATGGTCGAGCTGATTGCCCGTGACGATGCCCAGAACAAGGAAACCGCGGCCAAGTCTGCCACGGAGCTGGTGGGCGCCAAGGTGGAGGCCGTGATCGGCCCGTTCACCAGCGCCATGGCGGAGGTGATCGTGCCCATCACCGGCAAGGCCGGCATCTTCCAGATCAGCCCGACCATCACGTCGATGGCCTTTTACGGCAAGGACGACAACCTGTTCCGCATCAACCGGACCACGCGCGACAACGCGCGGGACTATGCCCGGGTCATGCTCGGCCGCGGCCAGCAGCAGATCGCCGTGGCCTACGACACCCGCAACCGCAACTTCACCGAGTCCTGGCTCAAGGAGTTCCGCGAGGCGGTGAGCGCCGGTGGCGGTTCAGTGGTTGGCGAAGTGCCTTACGAGTCGAGTCCGGATGTCGATTTCGAGGCGGTGGTGCATCAGATGTTGCGCAGCAAGCCCGACAGTCTGTTTTACATTGCCGGCGCGCTGGACGTGGCGCGCCTCGCCCAGCAGTCCCGCAAACAGGCCCCCAAGCTGCCGATCGGCGCGTCGGAGTGGGCGGCCACCGAACAGCTGATCGAACTTGGCGGCGACGTGGTCCAGGGGCTGATGATCGTGCAGAACTTCAATCGCGACGACGAAACGCAACGTTTCAAGGAGTTCAGCGAGGCGTACTTCAAGCGTTTCCAGCGCAATCCAGGCTACAGCTCGGTTTCCGCCTACGACGCCGCAACCGTGGTGCTGACGGCACTGAAAAAGCGCGGTCATGGCGAGAGCCTGAAGAGCTCGGCGCTGAAGAATGGTCCCTACCAAGGCCTGCAGCAACAGATCGTGTTTGACGTCAACGGCGATACGCAGCGCAAGGTCTTCTTCACCGAGATCCGGGACGGGCGCTACGTCCAGCTGAAATAAGGGCCGTCAGGCGGCAACCGGTCGTTCCGAAACCAGTTGCTTCATGTCCGCCGTGAAAAACCGGTAGTTGTTGCGGCCGCCTTTTTTGCTCATGTACATCGCCATGTCTGCGTGCCGGATCAGATCCTCCGCGTGTTCGCTGTCGATGGGGTAGAGGCTGAGGCCGACGCTGACGGTGGTGGTGATGTCATGCCCGTCGATCCGCATCGGCTGCGAGACGGTGTCGACAATCTTCTGCGCAACCAGTGGCACATCGCCGGCATCGGCAATCGACTCCAGGATGATCGTGAATTCGTCGCCGCCCAGGCGCGCCACGGTATCGGCCTCGCGCACACTGGCCACCAGACGCTGCGCCACGGTCTGCAGCAGCTGGTCGCCAATGTGGTGCCCCAGGGTGTCGTTGATCGGCTTGAAGTTGTCGACGTCAATGAACATCACCGCCACGATGGTGTGGTTGCGATGGGCATGGGAGACCGCGTGGTGCAGACGGTCGAGGAACAGACCTCGGTTGGGCAGGCCGGTGAGGCCGTCGTGGTAGGCGAGGAACTGCATCTGTTCTTCCGCCGCCTTGCGTTTGGTGATGTCCGCGAACACACCGACGTAGTTGACGATCTCGCCCTCTTCATTCCGGACGGTGTTGATGGTGAGCCACTCGGGATAGACCTCGCCGCTGCGACGCCGGTTCCAGATCTCACCCTGCCAATGGCCGTTGACCGCGAGCTCGTCGAACATCTTCTGGTAGAAGGTGGCGTCGTGCCGGCCGGATGACAGCATGGCCGGCGTCTGGCCGATCACCTCGTGCGCCTTGTAGCCGGTGATCTGGGTGAAGGCCGGATTGACGGATTCGATGATGCGCTGTGCATTGGTGACGACGATGCCCTCCAGCGTGCTCTCGAACACCTTGGTGGCCAGACGCTGGTGCTGCAGGGACAGCGCCAGGCTGTGCTCACGATCCTTCAACGTCTCACGCAGCTGGTGCACGTAATCGTGTTCGATGCTGGCTAGAATGTCGGAGAACGTGACCAGGCCCAGCAACTCGCCGTCGGTGCCGGTCACACCGAGATGACGGATGTGCCGTGCCGTGAACTCCGAGCGCGCGTGGTACAGGCTCGCGTTGACGGCCACGGTGATGAGGGGGCGGCTGGCCAGTTCGCCGACATTGGTGCTGGGCTTGTTGGCCCCGACCAGGCGCATCACATCGCGTTCGGTGAGGATGCCGTGACTGCCATCCGGGTAGACCACCACGATGGCATCGGTACGGCTGTCGCGCATCGTGTGAACGGCCTCGCCCAAGGACAGGTGGCTGGCAACCAGCGGCACGCGACGGTTCAGCACCGCGTTGACCTCCCGCAGGGACAGGTAGTATTCGATCCCCTGGTTGAGCACGATGTCGGTCTGGGTCACGATGCCCTTGCAGGCGCCGGTATCGTCCACCGCCAGGAAATGGCGCACCTTCTCTTCGCGAAAACGCAGGGCCGCTTCACCCAGGCCGGTCGCGACATGGATGGTCTTGACCGGCGAGGTCATGTGCTTGGAAATCGGCGCGAGGAAGGTTGACGGGTCGGAGGCGTCCAGTGCCAGCACGTCATGTTCGGTCCAGATGCCGACGATCGCACCCTTGTCCATCACCAGGATGGAACTGCAGCGTGCCGCCACCATGCGCTGCGCGGCCACAGACAAGGGGGTGTCCGGGGCACAGCTCAGAATGTCGGGATGGACAATGCGCTCGATGGAGACGTCGGCCGTCATGGTGCTCCTGAATGAATTATTTGCTCTCCACCATATCGTCGCGCGGCGGCCATGTCTTGAGTTACGTCAAGAATTGGGCAGGCAAGCCCCGCTACAGCGCGCAATGCCCGCCAGATCGGCGCGCGATTGTGTCTCGTGCAGCCCGGCTCTGCTCAGCAGGCCGCGCACGGCATCGGCCTGGTCCCAGCCGTGCTCCAGCAGCAGCCAGCCACCCGGTTGCAGATGGGCCGGCGCCTGGGCGGTGATGGTGCGGATGTCATCCAGACCGTCGCGGCCGGCGGTCAGCGCCTGGCGCGGTTCATGGCCGAGGGCGGCCAGGTGCGGGTCACCCTCGGCGATGTAGGGCGGGTTGGAGACGATCAGGTCGAAGCGGCCTTCCAGCCCAGCCAGCCAGTTGCCCTGCCGGAACGTCACATCCAGTCCCAGGCGTTGTGCATTGGCACGCGCCACCGCCAGCGCATCGGCACTGGCATCCACCGCGCTCACTTGCGCATCGGGGCGGGCGTGCTTGAGCGCCAGCGCGATGGCGCCGCTGCCGGTGCCCAGATCGACCACACGCGGCGCTGGCAACCCTGCCAGACGTTCCAGTGCCCATTCCACCAGTGTTTCGGTGTCGGGGCGCGGGTCGAGCACACGCGCATCCACCTGCAGCGGCAGGCCGTAGAACTCCCTGACGCCGGTCAGGTAGGCGAGTGGCTCGCCACCGGCACGGCGTCGTGCCAGTGCCAGGAAGCGCTCCACCGCCTCAGGGTCCAGTGCGTCGCTGTCATGTGCCAGCAGCCAGGCGCGGTCGTGTGCCGGCCGGCCCAACGCGTGCAGCAGCAAAAGCTGGGCATCGAGCCGGGGCAGGCCGAGGGTATGGGCAGCAGCGAGGGCTTGGCTGAGCTGCATTTGCTATGAAAAAGAGAGTGCCTGGCGCATATTGAATAAGGGCTGGAGTCAGATTTCTTGCTCATTCAATCAGACGTTGCCGACTTCCAGTTCGGCCAGCTGTTGCGCCGCTTCATAGGCCTGCAGCGCCTCCACCACGTCGTCCAGCTCGCCTTCCATGACGTAGAGCAGTTTGTACAGCGTGAGGTTGATGCGGTGATCGGTCAGGCGGCCCTGCGGGAAGTTGTAGGTGCGGATGCGGTCGCTGCGGTCGCCGCTGCCGATCAGGCTCTTGCGCTGGGCCGCATCCTTGGCGGCGCGTTCGGCGCGGTCTTTTTCCTGGATGCGGGCGGTGAGCACCTTCAGCGCCTGGGCCTTGTTGCTGTGCTGGCTGCGGCCGTCCTGGCACTCGGCCACGATGCCGGTGGGAATGTGCGTGATGCGCACCGCCGAGTCGGTCTTGTTGATGTGCTGGCCGCCGGCGCCGCTGGCACGGAAGGTGTCAATGCGCAGGTCGGCCGGGTTGATCTGGATCGCCTGCGCCTCGTCCGGTTCCGGCAGCACGGCCACGGTGCAGGCACTGGTGTGGATGCGGCCCTGGGTCTCGGTGGCCGGCACGCGCTGCACGCGATGGCCACCGGATTCGAACTTGAGCGCGCCGTAGACGTTGTCGCCTTCGACGCGCAGCACCACCTCCTTGTAGCCGCCCAGCTCGCTGGGTGACTCGCTGATGATCTCGGTCTTCCAACCACGGCGCTCGCAATAGCGCGTGTACATGCGCAGCAGGTCGCCGGCGAACAAGGCCGACTCGTCGCCGCCGGTGCCGGCACGGATTTCCACGAAGGCATTGCGCGCATCGTCCGGGTCCTTGGGCAGCAGCATGCGCTGCAGCTCGGTCTCAAGTTGGGCAAGCTCGGTGCTCGCGCTGTCGACTTCCTCCTGCGCCATCTCCGCCATGTCCGGGTCGGCCAGCATCTCGCGGGCGCTGGCCAGGTCGGCCTCGCGCTGCTGGTAGCGGGCCCAGCGGCTGGCCACGGCGGCCACCTCGGTGTGCTCGCGCGAGAGCGTGAGGAACTGGGCCATATCCTTCATGATGTCTTCGCGCGAGAGCAGGAATTCCAGCTCGGCCAGGCGGTCGGCGTAGCGTGCGAGTTGTTGGCGGAGAAAGGGTTTCATGAGAACACGGTACAAGAGAAGGGCGGCGGATCGGGGCTTCCGGCCAGGGGAGACGCAGGGCGGCAACGCGCACCCTGGCGGGCGCGCGGAAGGCGGCCGTCGCTAACGCTCTTTGCGCAAGAAGAAGTGCTGAATGGCGTCGCTGGCACGTTCGCGTGCAGCCGCGTCGCCGGCATGCAGTTCGGCCAGCGCGCCGTGCAGCATTTTTTGCGTCAGGCTCTTGGCCATGGCTTCCAGCACGGCATCCACATCTTCGCCCTTGGCCAGTTGCCGGCGCGCACGCGCGATCTCGGCGTTGCGCCATTCGTCGGCCTGGGCGTTGAGCTGCTGGATCAGCGGCACGCTGCGGCGCTGGTCCATCCAGTGCAGGAAGCTCTGCACGCCGGCGTCGATGATGACTTCGGCCTCGGCCACAGCGGCCTGCCGGTTGGCCTGCGCGGTCTGCACCACGGCGGCCAGGTCATCCACGGTGTAGAGGTAGACGTCGGACAGCGCCTTGACCTCGGGCTCGATGTCGCGCGGCACCGCCAGGTCGACCATGAACATGGGGCGGTGGCGGCGTAATTTCAGGGCGCGTTCCACCGCACCCAGGCCGATCAGCGGCAGCGTGCTGGCGGTGCAGCTCACCACGGCGTCGAATTCGTGCAGGCGGCTGGGCAGGTCGGCCAGGCGCATGACCTCGGCACCGAAGCGGGAAGCGAGTTTTTCACCGCGGTCGAGCGAGCGGTTGGCAATCACCATCGCCTTCGGGTTCTTCGCCGCGAAGTGGGTGGCGGCCAGCTCGATCATCTCGCCGGCACCGACGAACAGCACCCGGATGTCGCTCAGGTCTTCGAACAGCTGGCCGGCCAGGCGCACGCTGGCGGCCGCCATGCTGATGGAGTGGGCACCGATCTCGGTCGAGGTGCGCACTTCCTTGGCCACGGCAAAGGAGCGCTGGAACAACTGGTTGAGCGTGGTGCCCAGGGCGCCGGCTTCTTCGGCGGCGCGCACCGCGTCCTTCATCTGGCCCAGGATCTGCGGCTCGCCCAGCACCATGGAGTCCAGCCCACTGGCTACGCGGAAGGCATGGCGCGCCACCTGGCCGTCTTCCAGTGCGTAGGTGTGCGAGCGCAGCAGTGCGGGCGAAACGCCGCCGCTGTGGGCCAGCCAGTCCAGGGTGGGAACGATTTCCAGCTGGTCGCCGGCACAGTAGATCTCGGTGCGGTTGCAGGTGGAGATGATGGCGGCCTCGGGCGGACGCGGCAGGGCGCCGCGCAGGCCGTGCAGGGTGGGGCCGATCTGGTCGAGGGCGAACGCAAAACGGCCGCGCAGATCGAGCGGCGCGGTCGTGTGATTGATGCCTAATGCCCAGACTGCCATCGCCCGATTATAAAATTTGCCGATGCCACAAGCTTTTGCCCTCTTTTTGACCTTGTCGGGCCGGCTGACATGAGCCCGCTGGACATGCTGCTGCACCTGGCCAACTTTGCTGCGCCGGCGCTGGTGCTGGCCTTGTTGCTGCCTCTGATTGCCCACTTCTTCATCAAAAAACAGGCACCAGCGCTTGCCTGGTGGGCGCAAGCAGCTATCAATTTTGTAGTGGGCGTGGTCGTGCTGCTCGTCGGCCTGTGGCTGTGGAGCCGCGACGGCAAGATGGTCACCTATGCCCTGCTGGTGCTGGCGCTGGCCAGCAGCCAGTGGCTGTTGTCACGCGGCTGGCGCAAATAGGTCGACCCGGTCGGTGATGATGCCGTCCACGCCCAGCGCAATCAGGCGCTCGGCGGCCCATTCGTCGTTCACCGTGTAGCTCAGGCAGCGCAGGCCCGCGCTTTTCGCCTGCATCACGCTCGAGGCATCCCACAGGGTCTGGTTGCAGACCACGGCCACGCAGCCCAGCGCGCGGGCGGTTTCCAGCCAGCCGGTCCATAGTGTGTCGAGCAGCAGGCCGCGCAGCAACTGCGGCGCGGCGGCCAGGGCGCCTCGCAGTGCCTCGGGCTGGAAGGAGGTCAGCAGCGGCGGCACGGCCTGGCCCTGCCACAGGCGCGCTGCCGTGGCGGCGACCACCTCACCGGTAGGGCGCTCGGTGCCGGGTGTGGGTTTGATTTCGATGTTGAGCAGATAACCGTTGTGCTGGCAGAAGCGCGTTACCGCTTCGAGTGTGGGCAGTGGTTCGCCCGCGAAGGCGCGCGAGTGCCAGCTGCCGGCGTCGAGCTGCGACAGGGCCTGCCAGCTGTGTGCGCCGGCCGTGCCTTGGCCGTTGGTGGTGCGCTCGAGTGTGCTGTCGTGCAGCAGGAAGGGCACACCATCGCTGGAGAGTTTCACATCGCATTCGAACATGCGGTAGCCGTGGGTGGCGCCGGTGCGAAAGGCCGCCAGGGTGTTTTCGGGCGCCAGTTTGCCGGCGCCGCGGTGGGCGATCCAACGTGAATAGGGCCAGGCCGTGGTGCGGTCAGCCGTGTTCACAGGCGTTTCCCGGTGGCTTCGTCGAACCAGTGCAGGCGTTCGGGCTGCGGCGCCACAAACAGGCGGGTACCGATGGCCGGTGCCGAGTCCTGTTCTTCGTTGACGCGAATAATCAGTTGCTCACTGTCCAGCCGCGTGTAGATCAGTCGTTCGGCGCCCAGCATTTCCACCGCCTCCACCTGCACCGACCAGCCCGTGTCAACGGGTTGCGGCACGATCTGCAGGTGCTCGGGGCGGATGCCCAGGATGGTGCCGGGTTTTACATGTGGGGCGCTGCTGAGCAGGTTCATGGGTGGCGAGCCGATGAAGCTGGCGACGAAGGTGGAGGCAGGCCGGTGGTAAACCTCCTCCGGCGTGCCGAACTGTTCCATCTGGCCGGCGTTCATGACGATCATGCGCTGCGCCAGTGTCATGGCCTCGACCTGGTCGTGCGTGACGAACAGCGAGGTAATGCCGAGTTCTCGGTGCAGCTTCTGGATTTCGAGCCGGGTCTGTGCGCGCAGCTTGGCGTCCAGGTTGGACAGTGGTTCGTCGAACAGGAAAACCTGCGGCTGGCGCACGATGGCGCGGCCCATGGCGACACGCTGGCGTTGTCCGCCGGAGAGCTGGCGCGGCTTGCGCTCCAGAAAGGGGCCGAGCTCCAGAATCGCGGCAGCCTTGGCCACGCGGGAGCGGATCTCGTCCTTCGGCACCTTGGCGATCTTCAGGCCGTAGGCCATGTTGTCGAACACGCTCATGTGCGGGTAGAGCGCGTAGTTCTGGAACACCATGGCGATGTCGCGCTCGGCCGGCTCTAGGTCGTTGACGACCCGGTTGCCGATGGCAATGCTGCCGCCGGAGATCTCCTCCAGCCCGGCCACCATGCGCAGCAGGGTGGACTTGCCGCAGCCCGAGGGGCCGACGATGACGATGAACTCGCCGTCGGCGATGTCGGCGTTCACGCCATGGATGACCTGCAGCTCGTGCCGGCCCTTGCCGTAGCGCTTGATGACGTTGTTGAATGTGATGGCAGCCATTATTTTTCCGTGTCGACCAGACCTTTGACAAACCACTTCTGCATCAGGATCACGACCAGCGCCGGCGGCAGCATGGCCAGGATGGCCGTGGCCATGACCACGTTCCATTCGATGTAGACCTCGCCGAAGATGGCGCGTTTGATACCCAGCACGATCGGGTACATGTCTTCGCTGGTGGTGACCATCAGCGGCCACAGGTACTGGTTCCAACCGTAGATGAACTGGATGACGAACAGTGCGGCCATCGACGTTTTCGACAGCGGCAGCAGCACGTCAAAGAAAAAGCGCATGGGGCCGGCACCGTCGATGCGCGTCGCCTCCACCAGTTCGTCGGGCACGGTCAGGAAGAACTGGCGGAACAGGAAGGTGGCGGTGGCCGAGGCGATCAGCGGCACGGTCAGGCCGGCGTAGCTGTTGAGCATGCCCAGATTGGCAATGACCTCGTAGGTCGGGCCGATGCGCACCTCCACCGGCAGCATCAGCGTGATGAAGATCATCCAGAACACGGCGCCCTTGAAGGGGAAACGGAAGTAGACGATGGCGAAGGCCGACAGGAGCGAGATGGCGATCTTGCCGACGGTGATGGCCAGGGCCACCACCAGACTGACCCACATCATCGGCCAGCCCGCCGCGATGGTGGCGCCGCCATAGGTCTTGCCGCCGAACAGGGCCAGCCGGTAGGTGTCCAGCAAGTGGCTGCCGGGCAAGAGGGACAGCGGGTGGCTGGAGGCGATCTGCTCGGCCGACTGCGTGGACGCAATGAAAGCCAGGTAGACCGGAAAGGCGATGACGATGACGCCCGCCAGCAGGATGACGTGGGTGAAGAAATCAAGGATAGGGCGACGTTCGATCATCGTGGCTTCCGCCTTATTGCATAGTGCGTGACCCACAAGGTGTGAGCCCTCCAGTCAGATGCGCAGGCACCCGCGGAACCGGCAGTGCCGGGCCGCTGGGTGCGCCCCCTTGAGGGGCTGAGGGCTGCGGCTCCCAGCCTGCCTGCGCAGGCTGGGACAGCCTGAAAGGCCACGACCTCTGGTCGTCGGCATCGGGCGCCAAAGGCGCTTCGGGGGTGTTCCATCAGTACTCAATCTTGCGTTCGACAAAGCGGAACTGGACCACGGTGAGCGCAATCACGATGAGCATCAGCACCACCGACTGCGCGGCCGAGCCGCCCATGTCCAGCGCCTTGAAACCGTCGTAATAGACCTTGTAGACCAGGATGGCGGTTTCCTTGCCCGGGCCACCATGGGTGGCCGCGTCCACCGTGCCGAAAGTATCGAAGAAGGCGTAGATCACGTTCATGACCAGCAGGAAAAAGCTGGTGGGCGCCAGCAGCGGGAAGACAATGGTCCAGAAGCGCCGCCAGGGCGAGGCGCCATCGATGGCGGCGGCCTCGATCAGCGAGTGGGGGATCGACTGCAGTCCCGCCAGGAAGAACAGGAAGTTGTAGGACACCTGTTTCCAGGCCGCGGCTATCACGATCAGGGCCATGGCGTGGTCGGCGTCGAGCAGATGGTTCCAGGGCAGGCCCAGGGCCTGCAGGGCGTAGGCAATCACGCCGTAGGGCGAGGCGAACAGCATCAGCCACAGGACACCGGCCACCACCGGGGCCACCGCGTAGGGCCAGATCAGCAGGGTCTTGTAGAAGCCAGCCAGCCGGTTGACGCGGTTGGCCATGACCGCCAGCAGCAGTGCCAGCGACATCGATGAGGCCGCAACCCACAGCGAAAAGACGGCCGTGGTCTTGAAGGAGGCGAGGTAGCTGGCGTCGTCGAACAGGCGCTGGAAGTTCTCCCAGCCCACAAACTCCCGGCTGGTGCCGAAGGCGTCCTCCTGCAGCACGCTCTGGTACAGCGCCTGGCCGGCAGGCCAGAAGAAGAACACCAGGACGATGATCAGCTGGGGTGCCAACAGAACCCAGGGCAACCAGGATGATTTGAAGAGGACGCGCTTTTCCATGGTGTGATTGTGTGCCTCCAGAAATCACCCTCCCCGCCAAACGGGGAGGGTTGGGGAGGGACCGTCAGTACAGCCGGGGCGAAAAGTCGGTCAGGACTTGTTGGCTTTCTGGAAGCGCTCCAGCTGCTCGTTGCCGCGTTTGACGGCCACATCCAGCGCCTCTTTCGGCGCCTTCTTGCCGGCCCACACGCCTTCGAGTTCCTCGTCGATGATGGTGCGGATCTGCACGAAGTTGCCCAGGCGCACGCCGCGCGACTTGTCGGTGGTCTTGCGGATCATCTGCGTCACCGACACATCGGTGCCGGGGTTCTTCTTGTAGAAACCCGATTTGTCGGTCAGCTCGAAGGAAGCCTTGGTGACGGGCAGGTAGCCCGTGCGCTGGTGGCTTTTCGCGGCCACTTCGGGTTGCGACAGGTAGCTGAAGAAAGCGGCCACGCCCTTGTAGTCGGCGGCTTTTTTGCCGTTCATCACCCACAGGCTGGCACCGCCGATCACCGTGTTCTGCGGTGCGCCCTGCACGTCGGGGTAGTAGGGCAGGGTGCCGATGCCGTAGCCGAACTTGCCGTTGCGCACGACGTTGCCGTACAGCGCCGAGGAGCCGGTCATCATGGCGCATTCGCCCGAGACGAAGGTGGCATCGGCGGCATTGCCGCGGCCCTTGTAGACAAACAGGCCGGACTTGGCCATGTTGGCCAGGTTTTCGATGTGGCGCACGTGCAGCGGCGAGTTGAACTCCAGGCGCGTGTCCAGGCCACCAAAGCCGTTGTTCTTGCTGGCGAACAGCACGTTGTGCCAGGCCGAGAAGCTCTCCAGCTGGGTCCAGCTGATCCAGCTGGTGGTGTACGGACACTTGTGGCCGCTGGCCTTGAGCTTGGCGGCTGCCAGGGCCACCTCGGGCCAGGTGGTCGGCGGGCGCTCGGGGTCGAGGCCGGCGGCCTTGAAGGCGTCCTTGTTGTAGTGGAAGACCGGTGTCGAACTGTTGAAGGGGAAGCTCAGCATCTGGCCGTTGGGGGCGGTGTAGTAGCCGGCGACGGCGGGCACGTAGGCGTTTTGGTCGAATTTCTGGCCGCCTTCCTTCATGACCTCGGCCACCGGCTTGATGGCGCCCTTGGAGGCCATCATGGTGGCGGTGCCGACCTCGAAGACCTGGAGAATGTGCGGGGCATTGCCGGCACGGAAGGCTGCAATGGCGGCTGTCATCGACTCGTCATAGCTGCCCTTGAAGGTCGGGGTGACCTTGTAATCCTTCTGGCTGGCGTTGAAGTCGCGGGCCAGATCGTTGACCCATTCGCCCAGGGCGCCGCCCATGGAATGCCACCACTGGATCTCGGTCTGGGCCTGGGCGGGGGCCAGCAACAGGGTGGAGAGGGCGGCAAGCGCCAGTTTCGCTTTCAAACGCATGGGTTAACTCCTTGAAGACAAGATGCCGAGCCTAGCCGGGTGATATGTCAGTCTGGTTACGGTTTGATTAAACCTCGGGCGGCAGTCCCTGGGGACCCGGGGTTACCATGAGGCGAACAGGTGAATGCTGCGCTGCGGTAACATCACCCCTCAGCCGGGTTCTACCGTTCTGGCTGAAATTCCAGATTTCCCATGAACGCACCGACTCCGCTTGACCAGCTTGTGAATGCGCCCGGCGTTGCGCCGCACGGCCACGAACGCATCCGCGAAATTCCCTACAACTACACCTCGTTCTCCGACCGCGAGATCGTAATCCGCCTGCTCGGCATGCGAGCCTGGGAGGTGCTCAACCAGCTGCGCGAGGAGCGTCGTACCGGCCGCTCGGCCCGCATGCTGTACGAGGTGCTGGGCGATGTCTGGGTGGTGCAGCGCAACCCCTACCTGCAGGATGACCTGTTGGACAACCCGAAGCGCCGCGCCCAGTTGGTGGAGGCCTTGCGCCATCGCCTGGGCGAGGTGCAGAAACGCCGCACGCCGCAGGACGACCCGCAGCGTGATGCCTTGGTCGGTGAGTTGCTGGTGGCGGCCAGCCAGGCGGTCACATCCTTCGACGCCGCGTTCCAGGAGATTGCCGCCCTGCGCCGCAAGGCCCAGCGCAGCCTGAGCCGTCTGACCGCGAAAGACAACGTCAAGTTCGACGGCCTGAGCCGCGTCTCGCACGTGACCGATGCCACCGACTGGCGTGTCGAGTACCCCTTTGTAGTGCTGACGCCCGACACCGAAGCCGAAATGGCCCATCTGGTCAAAGGCTGTATTGAGCTCGGCCTGACCATCATCCCGCGTGGCGGCGGCACCGGCTACACCGGTGGCGCCGTGCCGCTGACCTGGAAGAGCGCGGTCATCAACACCGAGAAGCTCGAAGCCATGACCGAGGTCGAGATGGTGCAGCTGCCGGGCCTGGACCGGCCGGTGCCGACCATCTGGACCGAAGCCGGTGTGGTGACGCAGCGCGTGGCCGATGCGGCCGAGCGCGCCGGTTTTGTCTTTGCGGTTGATCCGACCTCGGCCGAGGCTTCCTGCGTGGGCGGCAACATCGCCATGAACGCCGGCGGCAAGAAGGCCGTGCTGTGGGGCACGGCGCTGGACAACCTGGCCTCGTGGCGCATGGTGACGCCTGACGCCGGCTGGCTGGAAGTCACGCGCATCAACCACAACCTGGGCAAGATCCACGACGCCGAGCTGGCCAGTTTTGAGCTGAAATACTTCGAGGCCGACGGCAAGACGCTGGTGAAGACCGAGCGCCTGGACATCCCGGGCCCGAGTTTCCGCAAGGAAGGCTTGGGCAAGGACGTGACCGACAAGTTCTTGAGCGGCCTGCCCGGCATCCAGAAGGAAGGTTGCGACGGCCTGATCACCAGCGGCCGCTGGGTGGTGCACCGCATGCCGGCGCACACCCGCACCGTCTGCCTGGAGTTCTTCGGCAATGCGCGCGACGCCGTGCCCAGCATCGTCGAGATCAAGGACTTCATGTTCGCCGAGCAAAAGCGCAGCGGTGTGTTGCTGGCGGGGCTGGAGCACCTGGACGACCGTTACCTGAAGGCGGTCGGCTACGCCACCAAGAGCAAGCGCGGCGGCCTGCCCAAGATGGTGCTGTTCGGCGACATTTCCGGGGACGATGCCGATGCTGTGGCGCGTGTTACCTCCGAGGTGGTGCGCATCGCCAATTCGCGCAGCGGCGAGGGCTTCATTGCCATCAGCCCGGAAGCGCGCAAGAAGTTCTGGCTCGACCGCAAGCGCACCGCGGCCATCAGCAAACACACCAACGCCTTCAAGATCAACGAAGACGTGGTGATTCCGCTGCCGCGCATGGCCGAGTACACCGACGGTATCGAGCGCATCAACATCGAACTCTCGCTGCGCAACAAGATCAAGCTGTGCGATGAGCTTGAGGCCTTTTTCAGCCAGGGCGATCTGCCGCTGGGCAAGCAGGACGACGCCAACGAGATTCCCTCGGCCGAACTGCTGGAAGACCGTGTGGCGCAGGGCCTGGCCCTGGTCGGCGAGGTGCGCACGCAGTGGCAGGGCTGGCTGCGCGATGTGGATGCGCTGTTCCCTCAGCTGCAGGACCACAGCCTGCGCGCCAGCTGGAAGACGCAGATCCGCGCCCAGCTGCAAAACATCTTTGCCGGCAGCGCGTTTGACGCCATCCTGGCCGAGTGCAATGCCATCCACCAGCGCGTGCTCAAGGGCCGGGTCTGGGTGGCGCTGCACATGCACGCCGGCGACGGCAATGTGCACACCAACATCCCGGTCAACAGCGACGACTACGAGATGCTGCAGGCCGCCCATGAGGCAGTCAAGCGCATCATGGCGCTGGCGCGCTCGCTCGACGGCGTGATTTCGGGCGAGCACGGCATCGGCATCACCAAGCTGGAGTTCCTGAGCGACGACGAGCTGCGCCCGTTCGCCGACTACAAGCGCCGTGTCGACCCCGAGGGGCGCTTCAACAAGGGCAAATTGCTACGAGATCAGGAGCTGTCGGCGCAGGATGGGCAAGGTCTGATGGCCGATTTGACCAATGCCTATACGCCGAGCTTCGGCCTCATGGGGCATGAGTCACTGATCATGCAGCAGTCCGATATCGGCGCCATCGCCGACAGCGTCAAGGACTGCCTGCGCTGCGGCAAGTGCAAGCCGGTGTGCTCCACGCACGTGCCGCGTGCCAACCTGCTGTACAGCCCACGCAACAAGATCCTGGCGACCTCGCTGCTGGTGGAGGCTTTCCTGTACGAGGAGCAGACCCGGCGCGGCATCTCGATCCGCCACTGGCAGGAATTCGAGGATGTGGCCGACCACTGCACCGTCTGCCACAAATGCCTGTCGCCCTGTCCGGTGAAGATCGACTTCGGCGACGTGTCGATGAACATGCGCAACCTGCTGCGCAAGATGGGCCAGAAGACCTGGCGCCCGGGCAATGCGGCGGCCATGTTCTTCCTCAACGCCACCAACCCCGAGACCATCAAGCTGATGCGCTCGGCCATGGTGGGGGTGGGCTTCAAGGCGCAGCGCCTTGCCAACCAGCTGCTGCGCACGCTGGCGCGCCGCCAGACGGCCAAGCCGCCGGCCACCGTGGGTGCGGCACCGGTGAAAGAGCAGGTGATCCACTTCATCAACAAGAAGATGCCAGGCGGCCTGCCCAAGAAGACGGCGCGGGCGTTGCTGGACATCGAGGACCCGAACTACGTCCCCATCATCCGCAACCCGCAGGCCACCAATTCGGAAACCGAGGCGGTGTTCTATTTCCCGGGCTGCGGTTCGGAACGCCTGTTCAGCCAGGTCGGGCTGGCGACGCAAGCCATGCTCTGGCATGCCGGTGTGCAGACCGTGCTGCCGCCGGGTTACCTGTGCTGCGGTTACCCGCAGCGCGGCAGTGGTCAGTTCGACAAAGCCGAGAAGATGATCACCGACAACCGGGTGCTGTTCCACCGCGTGGCCAACACGCTGAACTACCTGGACATCAAGACCGTGGTGGTGAGCTGCGGTACCTGCTACGACCAGCTGCAGGGCTACAAGTTCGAGGACATCTTCCCGGGCTGCCGCATCATCGACATCCACGAGTATCTGCTGGAGAAGGGTATCAAGCTCAGTGGCGAGCAGGGCGGTTACCTGTACCACGAGCCCTGCCACAACCCGATGAAGCTGGGCGACTCGATGAAGACCGTCAAGGCACTGCTGGCCGGCGATACCGGCGGCAATGTGCTCAAGAGCGAGCGCTGCTGTGGTGAGTCCGGCACGCTGGGCGTGACCCGACCCGACATCTCGACCCAGGTGCGCTTCCGCAAGGAAGAGGAAATCCGCAAGGGCGAGGCGGCGCTGCGCGCTGCCGGCCAGGTGGGCGAGAAGGACAACGTCAAGATCCTGACCAGCTGCCCGAGCTGTCTGCAAGGTTTGACGCGGTACGGCAACGACCTGCAGAACGGTCTGCTGGAAGCCGACTACATCGTGATCGAGATGGCACGCCAGATCATCGGCGAAGACTGGTTGCCGCAGTATGTGGCGTCGGCCAATGCCGGCGGCATCGAACGCGTGCTGGTCTGAGCTCATGACGCTGGCCGGCTGTGCGCTGTGCGAGACGGAAGGCGGCGTGGCCGTTTTCCGTGCTGGCAAGTTCCGTGTCATCCGGGCCGAGGAGGCCGGCTTCCCGGCCTTCTACCGCCTGGTCTGGAATGCCCATGTGGCCGAGTTTTCGGATCTTTCCGCGGCCGACCGCCACCTATGCATGGAGGCGGTCACGCTGATCGAGGCCGTATTGCGCCGTCAGCTGCAGCCGACCAAGGTCAATCTGGCCACGCTGGGCAATGTGGTGCCGCACCTGCACTGGCATGTGATTGCGCGCTTCGACTGGGACAGCCACTTTCCGGCGCCGGTCTGGGGCGCGGCCGTGCGGCCGGACAATGCCGCGGCGCTGGCGCGTGTGCGCAGTGAGTTGCCGACATTGGATGGGGCCATCCGGGCTGCGTTGGCAACCTTGCCGGATGCCTTGTGATAATCGAGTTTTTAAGCAGCAGGTGATTCCCATGGCAGGTTTGCAATCCGGTTCCCCGACGCCCCAGGATCTGACGGTGCACGGCCAGTCCCGTGTGCTGGAGGTGAGTTTTTCCGATGGCCAGACCTTCCGCATCCCGTTCGAGTTGATGCGCGTGTACTCGCCCTCGGCCGAGGTGCAGGGCCATGGCCCGGGGCAGGAAGTGCTGCAGACCGGCAAGCGCGAGGTGGATCTGGTGGGGCTGGAGCCGGTGGGCAACTACGCGGTGCAACCCACCTTCTCCGACGGCCATGACAGTGGCATCTACTCCTGGGATTTTCTTTATTTTCTCGGTTCGCAGCAGAACCAATTGTGGGCCGACTACGAGGCGCGCCTGCAGGCCGCTGGTGTGGACCGCGATGCGCCCATGCCTGAAAAAGCTGGCCACAGCTGTGGTGGCCACTGAGACCCATTGCCATGACTCAAACTCATTTCGGATTCGAGACCGTTGACGAGGCGGAGAAAGCCAAGCGCGTGCGCGGCGTGTTCGACTCGGTCGCCTCCAAGTACGACGTGATGAACGACCTCATGTCGGTCGGGTTGCACCGTGTCTGGAAGGCCTATACCGTCACGGTCGCCAACCTCAAAGAGGGTGACCGTGTGCTCGACATTGCCGGCGGCACCGGCGATCTGGCCCTGGCCTTCTCCAAAAAGGTCGGCAAGACCGGCCAGGTGGTGCACACCGACATCAACGAAGCCATGCTGCGCGTCGGACGCGACCGCCTGCTCGACGCCGGCGTGGTGTTGCCCACCCTGGTGTGTGATGCCGAGAAGCTGCCTTTTCCGGATCAGTATTTCGATGTGGTGAGCGTGGCTTTCGGTCTGCGCAACATGACACACAAGGATGTGGCGTTGGCCGAAATGTGCCGGGTCCTCAAGCCCGGCGGCAAATTGCTGGTGCTGGAGTTTTCCAAGGTGGCACCGCCACTGGAAAAACTCTACGACTGGTATTCCTTCAAGGTGCTGCCAAAGCTGGGGCAACTGGTGGCGGGCGATGCCCACAGCTACCAGTACCTGGCGGAGTCGATCCGCATGCACCCCGGGCAGGAGGAGTTGAAGGCCCTGATGCACAAATCCGGATTCGGTCATGTGGATTTTCACAACATGTCGGGCGGTGTTGTGGCCTTGCATGTTGGAATCAGGTGCTGACACGCCTGTTTTGCGGTAATTTAGGGGTGTCGACCCACTCACTGGATCAATCGGAGACCTGACCTATGAAATTCTGGACGTTAGCCTTGTCGTTGGCCCTGGCCCTTGGGGGCGTGAATGCAGAGGCCAAACGCTTGGGCGGCGGCACATCGGTCGGCAAGCAGTCGAGCAACGTGACGCAGCGCCAGGCCGCGCCCGCAGCCCCTGCCGCGCCGGCGCAAAATGCCGCCACAGCACCCAAACCGGCACCCGCTGCCGCACCGGCTGCGGCTCCGAAACGGCCCTGGGGTGCCATGCTCGGTGGCTTGGCCGCCGGCCTGGGGCTGGCCTGGCTGGCCCATTCGCTGGGCATGGGTGAGGCGTTCGGCCAGTTCATGCTGATCGGCTTGGTGGTGTTGCTGGCCATGATGGCGTTTGGCTGGTTCATGCGCAACCGTCGCCCGGCGGCCTCATCCGCGGGGCCATATGCCTTCCAGGGAGCGACTGCCGGTGACGCAGTGGCCCCGCGCCCGGCCTATCGCCCGGAAAACGTCGGCAACGATGCCTCGGCCCGTCCGTGGGAACGTAACACCGCGTCGTTCGACGCTTCTGCGCCAGCCAGCTCCGGCATCGTGATCGGCTCGGCTCTGGCCGGCTCGCAGTCCTGGGGGGTGCCGGCCGGTTTTGATGCGGAGGGTTTCCTCAAGGCCGCCAAGACCAATTTCGCCACCCTGCAGGCAGCTTGGGACCGTTCCGACCTGACCACGCTGCGTTCCATGATGACCGACGAGATGCTGGCCGAAATCCGCCAGCAACTGACCGAGCGCGAGGCCCATACCGGTGGCCCGGCCAACCAGACCGATGTGGTGATGCTCGAAGCCCAACTGCTCGGTATCGAGGACTTGGGTGACGCCTACATGGCCAGCGTCGAGTTCTCCGGCATGATCCGCGAAGAGCCCTCGGCTGGCCCGAGCCCCTTCCGCGAGGTCTGGAACATGACCAAGTCCAAGGCCGGTGCCAGCGGCTGGCTGGTGGCGGGGGTCCAGGCGCTGCAATAAACACGCTGCTGCTGCCCAACCCCCGTGGGTGAGGGGAGATGGGGAATAATCGGGGGCTATGGCAACACAGTCCCCGTTTTCTTTTCTGGAAGATGTCTTCCAGCAGCTCACCACCACCTTGCAGCCACCCGCCTGGGCGGTGCAGGAGGCACAGCGCCGCATCGTACTGCTGCTCAACCATGTGCTGATGCAGGAACCGGAGGCGACCGCACGGCTGGTGCGGCAGAAGGGCCGGGTGGTGCTGTTTCACTGGCGCAATGTCCATTTCAAGCTCTTGCTGACGCCGGCCGGCCTGCTTGACCTGGCCGCGGCGGATGCCCCGTCCGACCTGACGCTGTCGGTGACGGAGGAGTCACCCGTGGCCCTGGTGCAGTCGGCCTTGAGCGGGGCCAAGCCATCGGTGCGCATCGAAGGCGATGTGCAGCTGGCGGCCGAGGTCAACTGGCTGGTGGATCACGTGCGCTGGGACATCGAAGAGGATCTAGCGCGCATCATCGGCGATGCACCGGCCCACGCCCTGGGGCAGGTGGCACGGCGCGTAGCCGAGGCGGTGCGTCAGTTCTTGACCACCCGCGCAGGCGGGGCAGGTGGCCCAGCATGAGGCGCCTGTTCCGAGGGGCCTTCATCGTCTGGACAGCCTTGCGTTATGGTCTGGATGAACTGGTTCTGACCAGTTTCCAGAAACCCTGGCTGCGGGTGATCGCCCGTATCGTGTCGATCGGCCGCAACCTGGATGCGCCGCGCGGCCAGCGTCTGCGTGAGGCGCTGGAGCGTCTGGGGCCGATCTTCGTCAAGTTCGGTCAGGTGCTGTCGACCCGGCGCGACCTGATGCCGCCCGATGTGGCCGATGAACTGGCCAAGCTGCAGGATCGGGTGCCGCCGTTCAGCTCCGACGTGGCTGTGGCGACCATCGAACGGGCTTTCCGCAAGCCGTTGGCAGAGATCTTCAGCGAGTTCGAGCGCGAGCCGGTGGCCAGTGCCTCCATTGCCCAGGTGCATTTCGCCAAGCTGCGCGACCGTGACGGCCGCGAACGCGAGGTGGCGGTCAAGGTGCTACGCCCGGGCATGCGGCCGGCGATTGAAAAAGACCTGAGCCTGATGCGCATGATGGCGGGCTGGGTCGAAAGCCTCTCGGCCGACGGCAAGCGCCTCAAGCCGCGCGAGGTGGTGGCCGAGTTCGACAAGTACCTGCACGACGAGCTGGACCTGGTGCGCGAGGCCGCCAGCGCCGCCCAGTTGCGCCGCAACATGGAAGGCCTCAACCTGGTGCTGATCCCCGAGATGTTCTGGGACTATTGCCAGAGCGAAGTGATCGTGATGGAGCGCATGAAGGGTATCCCGATCAGCCAGACGGCGCGCTTGCGCGACGCCGGCATCGACATGAAAAAACTGGCGCGCGACGGCGTCACCATCTTCTTCACCCAGGTGTTTCGTGACGGTTTCTTCCATGCCGACATGCACCCGGGCAACATCTTCATCAGCACCGATCCGGCCACCTTCGGGCGCTACATCTCGCTCGATTTCGGCATCGTCGGTACGCTCACCGAGTACGACAAGGAATACCTGGCGCAGAACTTCACCGCCTTCTTCCGACGCGACTACAAACGTGTGGCCGAGCTGCACATCGAATCGGGCTGGGTGCCACCGCAAACGCGCGTGGACGAACTGGAGTCGGCCATCCGAGCCGTGTGTGAGCCGTACTTTGACCGGCCGCTGAAGGAAATTTCGCTCGGCATGGTGCTGCTGCGCCTGTTCCAGACCTCGCGCCGTTTCCAGGTCGAGATCCAGCCGCAACTGGTGCTGTTGCAGAAGACCCTGCTCAACATCGAGGGCCTGGGGCGCGAACTCGACCCGGAACTAGACCTGTGGAGCACGGCCAAGCCCTTCCTGGAAAAGTGGATGGCCGACCAGATCGGCCCACGCCGTTTGTGGGAAGAACTCAAGAACCAGGCGCCGCGTTATGCCAAGCTGCTTCCCGAACTGCCGCGCCTGCTGCACGACTACCTGGCGCAGCGCCCGGGTTTGCAGCGTCGCGAGTTCGAGGAACTGCTGGCCGAGCAGCGCCGCACCAACCGGCTGCTGCAGGGCCTGATCTATGCCGGCATCGGTTTCGCCCTGGGGCTGGTGGTCATGCAGCTCGTGGTCCGGGTCCAGCTTTTCTGACGCGATAATCCGGGCCAAATTTCCAAGGAGCATGAGGTGCTGCTGACCCTGGTCATCGTCTATCTGCTGGTTACCATCGCCATCGGCCTGGTGGCGGCCAAGCGCGTCAAGAATTCGGCGGACTTTGCCATTGCCGGGCGCAAGTTGCCGCTGATGATGATCGTCACCACCACCTTTGCCACCTGGTTCGGTTCGGAGACGGTGCTGGGCATTCCGGCCAAGTTCGTCAACGGCGGCCTGCACACGGTGGTGGAAGACCCCTTCGGTGCCGGCTTCTGCCTGATCCTGGTCGGCCTTTTCTTTGCCGCCCGGCTGTACCGCATGACGCTGCTGACCATCAGCGACTATTTCCGCGAGCGTTATGGCCGCAGTGTCGAAGTGGTGTGCTCGCTCATCATCATGGTCAGCTACCTGGGCTGGGTCTCGGCGCAGGTGACGGCGCTGGGCCTGGTGTTTCACGTGCTGTCGGGGCAGGTGATCAGCATCCCGATGGGCATGGTGATCGGCGTGGTCTCGATCCTGGCCTACACCCTGTTTGGCGGCATGTGGTCGGTGGCGATCACCGATTTCATCCAGATGATCATCCTGGTCGGCGGCCTGGCCATCCTGGCGGTGTTTGCCAGCCACATGGCCGGCGGCGCCGACAAGGTGGTCAACCTGGCACTGAGCCGCGACATGTTCCGCTTCCTGCCCGAGCCTAATTTCAAGGACATCGTGTTCTTCATCGCAGCCGCCATCACCATGATGCTGGGCTCTATTCCGCAGCAGGACGTGTTCCAGCGCGTGATGTCGGCCGACAGCACGAAGTCGGCCACGCGTGGCCCGGTGATCGGCGGCATCTTCTACATCCTGTTCGCTTTCGTGCCCATGTTCCTGGTGACCAGCGCGCTGGTCATCATGCCGGAGCAGGCCGAGGCGCTGCTGCAGGATGACCCGCAGAAGGTACTGCCCACCCTGGTGCTGGAGAAGATGCCTTTCATCATGCAGGTGCTGTTTTTCGGCGCCTTGCTCTCAGCCATCAAGTCCTGTGCCTCGGCCACCCTGCTGGCGCCGAGTGTGACCTTTGTGGAAAACATCTGGCGCCAGTTCCGTCCGCACCTGGGCGACCAGCAGGAGCTCAAGACCATGCGCGTCACGGTGCTGGTGTTCAGCGCGCTGGTGCTGCTTTACGCCATCAAGATGCAGGGCACGTCGATCTACGAGATGGTCTCCGGTGCCTACCAGGTGACGTTGGTGGGGGCTTTTGTGCCGCTGGTGTTCGGGCTGTACTGGAAAAAGGCCAGCACCCAGGGGGCGATCTTCGCCATCGTGCTGGGCCTGCTGACCTGGGGGCTGTTCCTGGCCACACCGGCGGGCGAAGAGTTTCCGGCGCAACTGGCGGGTGTGCTGGCCTCGCTGACGGGCATGCTGGTGGGCTCGCTCGGTCCGCAGGCGATTGTCAACCGGCATGCCTCGCACCACAAGCTGGTGGGCGCGGACTGAAGCTGCCGTCTCGGGCGCTTGCGCCTTGTTTTCCGGCTGGCTGCCTATAATTGAGAGTTTTGCACCAACCTCTCACCTGTAACCCTTCGAGCCATGCCAATCTACGCCTACAAGTGTGAATCCTGCGGCCTCGCCAAGGATGTCCTGCAAAAAATTTCCGACCCGGTCCTGACCGACTGCCCGGCCTGCGGCAAAGCCACGTTCAAGAAACAGCTGACCGCGGCAGGTTTCCAGCTCAAGGGCTCTGGTTGGTACGAAACCGATTTCAAGGGCGGCAACAGCTGCGCTGCACCGTCCGGCGCGTCTGAGGGCGCCGCCTGTGCGGCTTGCCCGGCCGCCGCCAGTGCCGCTGACGCCAGCTGAGCCGATATCCCATGGGCAAATTCCGCAAATGGCTGTTCTCGGGCCTGCTGGTGCTGGCGCCGCTCGGCATCACCGTCTGGGTGCTGGAGTGGGTCGTGTCCACGCTGGACAAGACCTTGCAGATCCTGCCGAATGCCTGGCAGCCGGACCAGTTGCTGGGGTTGCACATCCCCGGCCTGGGCGTGATCTTTGCCTTGGCCGTGGTGCTGGCCATCGGCGCCATGGCGTCCAATTTCGTCGGCAACAAGCTGGTGACTTGGTGGCATGCGCTGCTGCACCGCATTCCTGTGGTGCGCTCGATCTATTCGGGTGTCAAGCAGGTGTCCGACACCCTGTTCTCCGAGAAAGGCAATGCCTTTCGCCAAGCCCTGCTGGTGCAGTGGCCGCGCGAGGGCATGTGGACCATCGGCTTCCTCACCGGTACGCCGGGCGGTGACCTGCTCAACCACCTCGACGGCGAGTACCTGAGCGTGTACGTGCCCACCACCCCCAACCCCACCGGCGGCTACTTCGTCATGCTCAAGAAAAGCGACTGCATCGAACTCGAGATGAGCGTCGACGAGGCGCTGACCTATGTCATTTCCATGGGCGTGATCGTGCCCGGTGGACCGAAAAACCCGCATCTGAAGCAGGCCGTGAACGGCCCGCTCATCCACAGCTGAAAGAGAACTTGTTATGGCCATGCGCTCCCACTATTGCGGTCTTGTGACCGAAGCCCTGATGGGCCAAACCGTCACCCTGTGCGGCTGGGTCAACCGTCGCCGCGACCATGGCGGCGTGATCTTTGTCGACCTGCGTGACCGCGAAGGCTATGTGCAGGTGGTGTGCGATCCCGATCGTGCCGAGATGTTCAAGGCCGCCGAGGACCTGCGCAACGAGTTCTGCATCCAGGTCAAGGGCCTGGTGCGCGCCCGTCCGGAGGGCACGACCAACGACAGCCTCAAGAGCGGCAAGATCGAGGTGCTGTGCCATGAGCTGACCGTGCTCAACCCCTCGGTCACGCCCCCGTTCCAGCTTGACGACGACAACCTGTCGGAAACCACGCGTCTGACGCACCGTGTGCTGGACCTGCGTCGCCCCTATATGCAGCGCAACCTCATGCTGCGCTACAAGGTGGCGATGGAGGTACGCAAGTTCCTCGATGCCAACGGTTTCGTGGACATCGAAACCCCCATGCTGACCAAGAGCACGCCCGAAGGCGCGCGTGACTACCTGGTGCCCAGCCGTGTGCATGACGGCCAGTTCTTCGCGCTGCCGCAGTCACCCCAGTTGTTCAAGCAGCTGCTGATGGTGGCCGGCTACGACCGTTATTACCAGATCACCAAGTGCTTCCGCGACGAGGACCTGCGCGCCGACCGTCAGCCCGAGTTCACCCAGATCGATATCGAGACATCCTTCCTCTCCGAGCAGGACATCCGCGACATGTTCCAGGGCATGATCACCACGGTGTTCAAGAACACCATCGGCGTGGATCTGGGTGAGTTCCCGGTCATGACCTACCAGGACGCCATGTTCCTCTACGGCTCCGACAAGCCGGACCTGCGCGTGAAGCTGCAGTTCACCGAAGTCACCGAGCTGATGAAGGACGTGGACTTCAAGGTCTTCTCCGGCGCCGCCAACATGACTGGAGGCCGTGTGGTGGCCCTGCGCGTGCCCGGCGGCGCGCGTGAAGAGGGCGGCCTGAGCCGCGGCGAGATCGACGGCTACACCGAGTTCGTCAAGATCTACGGCGCCAAGGGCTTGGCCTACATCAAGGTCAATGAGCTGGCCAAGGGCCGCGACGGCCTGCAAAGCCCGATCGTGAAGAACATCCACGATGCCGCCCTGAACGAAGTCCTGAAGCGCACCGGCGCGCAGGACGGCGACCTGATCTTTTTCGGCGCCGACAAGGCCAAGGTTGTCAACGATGCCATTGGTGCATTGCGCATCAAGATCGGCCACAGCGAGTTCGGCAAGAAGAACGGCCTGTTTGAAGACCGCTGGGCCCCGATGTGGGTGGTGGACTTCCCGATGTTCGAGTTCGACGAGGAAAGCCAGCGCTACACCGCCGTGCACCACCCCTTCACTGCGCCCAAGGAAGGCCATGAGGACTGGATGGTGACCGCGCCCGAGAAGTGCATCTCGCAGGGCTACGACATGGTGCTCAACGGCTGGGAAATGGGTGGCGGCTCGGTCCGTATCCACCGCGCCGACGTGCAGCAGAAGGTGTTCGACGCCCTCAAGATCACGCCGGAAGAAGCCCAACTCAAGTTCGGCTTCCTGCTCGACGCGCTGCAGTACGGTGCCCCGCCGCACGGCGGCCTGGCCTTTGGCCTGGACCGTATCGTCACGCTCATGACCGGCGCCGAGTCGATCCGCGACGTGATCGCCTTCCCCAAGACCCAGCGTGCCCAGTGTCTGTTGACGCAGGCCCCGAGCCCGGTGGACGAGAAGCAGCTGCGCGAGTTGCACATCCGCCTGCGCAACCCGGACGCTGTGAAGGCGGCCTGAGCTCCCGAGGCTTGAGGCAGAATCAAAGGGCGCTGTTACAGCGCCCTTTTTCATGAGCAAGCCGTACAAGATTCCCCAATCCGTGCTGGTGGTGATTTACACCCCGGCCTTGGAGGTGCTGCTGATCAAGCGTGCCGATGCCGAGAATTTCTGGCAGTCGGTCACGGGCGCCAAGAACCATCTGAAAGAGGGTTATGCCGAGACGGCAGCGCGGGAGGTATTCGAGGAGACCGGCATCGACGCCCTGGCTCCCGGTCACCAGCTGCGCGACTGGGGACTGGAAAACGTCTACGACATCTACCCACGCTGGCGCCATCGTTATGCGCCGGGCGTGACACGCAACACCGAGCATCTGTTCGGCCTGCAGGTGCCCGCTGGCACAGTGGTTCGGCTCGATCCGCGTGAGCACACGGACTGGCGCTGGCTGCCCTGGCGCGAGGCGGCCGAAGCCTGCTACTCGCCCAGCAATGCCGAAGCCTGCCTGATGCTGCCAAAATTCACCCCATGAAGACCTTGCGCGTTGCCACCTACAACATCCACAAGGGCGTGCAGGGCCTGGGGCCGCAGCGCCGGCTGGAGATCCACAACCTGGGACTGGCGGTGGAGCAGCTCGATGCCGACATCGTCTGCCTGCAGGAAGTGCGCAAGATGAACCGGCGCGAGGCGCAGTATTTCGCGCGCTGGCCCGAACAGCCGCAGGCTGATTTCCTGGCGCCCGAGGGTTACGAGGCGGTTTACCGGACCAACGCCTACACACGCCATGGCGAGCATGGCAATGCCATGTTGACGCGCTGGCCGGTGCTGGGGCATCAGCATGAAGACATGTCGGACCACCGTTTTGAGCAGCGTGGCCTGCTGCACAGCGAGGTCATGGTCAACGGACAGTCCATCCATGTGCTGGTGGTGCATCTGGGCCTGATCCGCGCCAGTCGCGTGCGCCAGGCCGCGCAGTTGGATCGCTTCATCGAACGCGAGGTGCCGGCCGGAGCGCCCCTGATCGTGGCGGGGGATTTCAATGACTGGGGCGAGCGCGTGCATCGCCATTTCGCAAGCATGGGGCTGAAGACCTTCGACCCCGGGGCGAACCCGACCTTCCCGGCACGCCTGCCACTGGTGCAGCTTGACTACATCTACACCCGGGGTCTGCAGCCGATGCATGTTCACGTACCGCGTGGAAAAGCCTGGTGGCGCATGTCCGATCACCTGCCGCTGATCGCTGAATTCGGCATGCCGGCATGAAGGACAAGCAACTGCCACCGCTTCGCGCTGCGCACCAGGTGCAATTGCTGCAGGGTGGGGTGGCCTTCTTTCCCCAACTGGTCCACGACATCGGGCACAGCGTGCACGAAGTCCGGCTGGAAACCTATATTTTCCATTTCGATCCCTCCGGTGAGCGGGTGGCCGAGGCGCTGGTGCAGGCTGCGCAACGCGGCGTGGCCGTCTACTTGGTGATGGATGGGGTCGGCACGCCCTCGGTGCCGGCGGCTTGGGCGACGCGCTTTGACGAAGCCGGCGTGCAGTGGCGGATTTTTCAGCCCCTGGGACGCTTGGGTTTGTTCATCCCGAGCCGCTGGCGTCGCCTGCATCGCAAGCTGTGCGTGATCGACGGCCAGGTGGCGTTCTGTGGCGGCATCAATGTGCTGGACGACGAGTTCGACCATCACGATGCCCGCCTGCCCGCGCCTCGATTTGATTTCGCGGTGCGTGTGACCGGCCCGCTGGTGCGTTCGGTGCATGAGGTCACCGCGCAGTTCTGGTGGCGTTTGCAGGCGGTCCGGGATGTGAAGCACATCGATCTGGCCGCCAGCTGGCACGACCTTGAGCAGGCCGTGCGACTGGCGCTGCAGGCGCGTGAGGACGGCAGCAGTGGCGGTGCGACCGATACACAGGCGGCCAATGGCGGTTCCCGTGCCACCTTGCTGCTGCGCGACAACCTGCGGCACCGCAGCCGCATCGAGCGCGCCTACCGCAAGGCCATTGGCGAAGCGCACGAGGAAATCATCATCGCCAACGCCTACTTCCTGCCTGGCCGCAAGCTGCGCCAGGCACTCATCCACGCCGCGCAGCGCGGGGTGCGGGTGCGCCTACTGCTGCAGGGGCGTTACGAGTATTTCCTGCAGTACCACGCCGTGCGGGTGGTCTACGGCGTGTTGCTCAAGGCAGGGGTGGAGATTCATGAGTACGAGCCGAGCTTCCTGCATGCCAAGGTGGCGGTGATCGACCGGCGCTGGGCAACGGTCGGTTCCTCCAACCTCGACCCCTTGAGCCTGCTGCTGGCGCGCGAGGCCAATGTGGTGGTGGTGGATGAGCGGTTTGCCCAGGCGTTGCGTGCGCGGCTGGTGCAGGCCATGGAGCATGACGGTCGGCGTGTGGACCCGGCCAGCTATGCCCACCGGCCGTGGCGGCAGCGTCTGCGCGATCGCGTGGCCTTCGGCCTGGCGCGTGCCATGATCTTCCTGAATGGCAAGCGCTATTGAATTGATAGCTGGCGGCGCATATTTAGCAAGGTCTGGTGGCCAATAACCACAAACATCAATCGCTGGTACCATTGCAGCATGTTGAAGAAAAGCCAGAGCGTCATGAATCCCAGCGACACCGAAGAGGGAACGCCCGTCTCCGTGAAGATCCGCGAGCGCCTGCAGGCTGCGCGCAAGCGCTTCAACGCCAACGACAACATTGCCGAGTTCATCGAGCCCGGCGAGCTGGAGCAGCTGCTCGACGAGGTCGAGATCAAGATGCAGGCGGTGCTTGACAGCCTGGTGATCGACACCGACCGTGACCACAACACCGACAAGACGGCCCGCCGCGTGGCCAAGATGTACGTCAACGAGGTGTTTCGTGGCCGCTACGTCCCGGGCCCCACCATCACCGAGTTTCCCAATGCCGAGCACCTGAATGAGCTGATGATCGTCGGCCCCATCACCGTGCGCAGCGCCTGCTCGCACCACTTCTGCCCGGTGATCGGCAAGATCTGGATCGGCGTCATGCCCAACGAGCACACCAACGTGATCGGCCTGTCCAAGTACGCACGACTGGCGGAATGGATCATGGGTCGGCCGCAGATCCAGGAAGAGGCGGTGGTGCAGCTGGCCGACCTGATCCAGGAGAAAACCCAGCCCGATGGCCTGGCCATCGTCATGGAAGCCAGCCACTACTGCATGGCCTGGCGCGGCGTGAAGGACATGGACAGCAAGATGATCAACTCGGTCATGCGCGGTGTGTTCCTGAAAGACCCGACCCTGCGCCGCGAATTCCTGTCGCTCATTCCCCAGAGGAACTGATCATGCTAGTCCGTCTGCTCTATGCCAGCCGCGCCGTCGATTCGGGTGCTGAGGCCATCGACAACATCCTGGCCCAGTCGCGCCAGTTCAACCCGACCTGCGGCATCACCGGCATCCTGTGCTACGGCGGCGGCATCTTCCTGCAGGCCATCGAGGGCGGGCGCAACGCCGTGAGCGAACTCTATGGCCACATCCAGCGCGATGCCCGCCACAAGGACGTGGTGCTGCTGCACTACGAGGAAATCAGCGAGCGCCGTTTCGGCGGCTGGACCATGGGGCAGGTCAACCTCTCGCGCATCAACACCTCCATCCTGCTCAAGTACTCCGAGAAACCCGAACTCGACCCCTATGCGGTCTCGGGTCGTGTCTCGCTGGCGCTGCTGGAGGAGTTGATGGCCACCGCCTCCATCATCGGCCGCGCCTGAAACGGCTGCCTGCGCCGTGACTGCACCGGCAGCTGGTGGTTTGCCTCTGCTGCTGGGCTGCGACTTCTCCAGCAGCCCGACGCGGCAAAAACCGATTGTTTTAGCCCTTGGGTCCTTGCAGAACGGGCGTGTCCAGCTATCAAAACTGGAGCGTCTGACTTCTCTCGATGCTTTTGCCGACTGGCTCAAGCAGCCGGGCGAGTGGCTGGGCGCTTTCGATTTCCCTTTGGGGCTGCCGCGTGAACTGGTGCACGCCTTGAGCTGGCCCTCGGATTGGGAGGCGTGCATGCGCCACTACGCCAGCTTGAGCCGGGATGATATCCGGGCTCGTTTTGCCGCCTTCTGTGCCGCCCGGCCGGTGGGCAGCAAGTTTGCCCACCGTGCCACCGATGTTCCGGCCGGCTCCAGCCCCTCCATGAAGTGGGTGAATCCGCCGGTAGCGTTCATGCTGCATGCTGGCGTCCCCCGCCTGCTGGCGGCAGGTGTGCATATGCCGGGCCTGCATGCGGGTGACCTCAAGCGCGTGGCGCTGGAAGGCTACCCCGGCCTGCTGGCGCGTGAAGTGCTGGGCGTGCGCAGCTACAAGAGCGATGAACGGGCACGCCAGACGCCGGAGCGCCTGATTGCCCGCAAGGACCTGCTCACTGCGCTGGAGCATGGCCAGACCCGTCTGGGCCTGCGCCTGAAGCTCACGCATGCGCAACGCGACGCGCTGGTGGATGATGGCCGGGGGGATGCGCTCGATGCCGTGTTGTGCCTGATGCAGGCGGCCTGGGCCTGGCAGCGGGGCGCGCCGCATTACGGGTTGCCGGCGACGGTGGATCCGCTCGAAGGCTGGATCGTCACGGCCTAAGCCGCGACGGCGCCGTTCAGGCGTCTTTGTTCAGGATCGTTTCTTCGATCTTCAGGGCCAGCTGGGAGATCGCCATGCCTGCCGGACAGCCGGGGGTGTTCTGCATCAGCAACTGGCGCCGCATGATGGCCTGGCGCACCGTGGGATCTTCCGGGATGTCGCCCATGTGGATCAGGCGCACCGGACGACCAGGCTCGGCGGTGACAAAACGGTCCAGCACCTGCTGCAGCTGCACTGTGATGGCGCGGCCATCGCCCAGACGGGCCGTCTGGTTGATGATCATGCGGATGTTCTGGCGCTTTTGCTGGCCCACCAGCACCTTGATGGTGGCGTAGGCATCGGTCAGCGAGGTCGGCTCAGGGGTGGCCACCAGCAGCACTTCAGTGGCCTGGGAGACGGCGAACAGCACCACATCGGAAATGCCGGCGCCGGTGTCGAGCAGCAGCACGTCGAATTTGGAGGCCAGCGTCTCGATCACATGCAGGAAATCGTCACGCACTTCGGCGGTCAGGCGCGAGTACTCGACCATGCCGGAGCCGGCCAGCAGAACGGAGAAGCCGCCGGGCGCCTTGATGATCGCCTCTTCCAGTTTGGCCTTGCCGGTGAACACATCGTGCAGCGTGACCTTGGAATAGAGGTTCAGCACGACGTCGAGATTGGCCAGGCCGAGGTCGGCGTCGATCACCAGCACGCGGTGGCCACGCTTGGCCAGTGCGGCTGCCAGGTTGGCCGAGACAAAGGTCTTGCCGACGCCACCCTTGCCGCTGGTCACGGCCAGCACCTTGCCCTGCGGCTTGGTGGGCTGCTGCGGGGAGGTGGGTTTGTCCTGCGGTGGATTCAGCACGTCACTCATGGGTTGACCTTCTGCATGGCACTGTTTTCCTCTGTGCCGGGAATATTCTCACTCCATGCTGGCTCGCCTGTGGAAAGCGCGCCGAACAGGAGACTTTTTTCTTCTGGACTGACGGAGATGACTTGTTGGTGATCGATGTACACGCGGTTGCGCCCCTGCGCCTTGGCCTGATAGAGCTGGTTGTCGGCCCGTTCGACCCACAAGTCCGGCGTGCAGCGGGCCTGCGTCGGCGCGAAGGCGCCACCGACGCTGAGGGTGACTTGCAGGGTGAGCTCGGGGGACACGGCAATCGAGAGGTTGGCCACGGTCTGGCGGATGCGCTCGGCGACGGCTTCGCCGTAGTTGAGCTGGCAGTCCGGCAGCACGATGGCAAATTCCTCGCCGCCGTAACGGGCCACCGTGTCCTGCGGACGGACGCAGCCTGCAAGACAGCGCGCCACGGCTTGCAGCACCCGATCACCTGCGAGATGACCATGGGCGTCGTTGATCGATTTGAAGTGGTCGATGTCGAGCATCAGCAGCAATGCCGGATTGCCCGAGCGCACGACCACATCGATTTCGCGCGCCAGGACCGCTCGGAAATGCCGGCGGTTGGCCAAGCCGGTCAGCGGATCGCGCAGTGACAGCTCGCACAGTCCGTCAATGACGCCCTGGAGAAAAGCCGCGGGTGCCGCTTCCGGCGCAGGCAGATCCATGCCACCCCCATGTTCCAGCAACGCGCGTGCGTCGTCCAGGCGCAGGTCGCGCAGGTCAATCGGGTTGAGGCTGGGTGATGTCACGAAGAGCGGCGACGGTAATGAACTCTGAAAAGTCTAACAGGTTTACCTTGGGAAAAAGCAGGAAAATCAGCCGAATCGCCCGTCTTTGCGTGGTTTTAACAGAGTGATCGAAGCGCGGGGTTGTGCCGGAGGAGGGTGGATGCGCGGATGGAAAACATGGCTGGTCTGGATGGCGCTGGCCTGCTGCTGCATGGGTGGTCCCGGCCAAGCTGCTGAGCGGCCGCAGCCATGGGCTGCCCGGGTGACCCATGTGTCGGATGGCGACACCCTTTGGGTGCAACCTATGCGTGGTGGCAGGCCGCGCAAGATTCGCCTCGACGGTGTGGATGCGCCTGAAATCTGCCAGCCTTACGGGGTGATGGCGCGTGACCGGCTGGCACAGCAGGTGGCGGGACGGATGGTGCAGGTCTTGCCGCGTCGACATGATGACTACGGTCGCCTGCTGGCGCGCGTTTCAGTGCAGGGGCAGGATATGGGCCGCTGGATGGTGCGGCAAGGACATGCCTGGTCGCATCGCTACCGCGGCCAGCCGGGGCCCTATGCTTCGTTGGAAGCCCGGGCAAGGGCACAGCGGCTGGGGTTGTGGCAATCGGCGGCCGAGATGCCGCGCCAGTTTCGTCAGCGGCATGGCCGCTGTCATTGAGTGCGACCGGATGCTCAGGCCGGTGCGTTGCCGCACACCGGGCAGGCCGGGGCACGCGGCAGTCGCATCTCGGTCCACTCCATGTGGCGGCCGTCAAGCATCAACAGGCGGCCAGCCAGCGAACTGCCGGTCTGGCCGAGCAGTTTGAGCGCTTCAGCCGCCTGCACGGCGCCGACGATGCCCACCAGGGGGGCGAACACGCCCATGGTGGCGCAGAGGGTTTCCTCGAAAGTGTCGTCCGGTGGAAAGACGCAGGCATAACAGGGTGAGGTGGCCGCGCGCGGGTCGTAAACCGTGATCTGGCCATCAAAACGGATGGCAGCGCCCGACACCAGCGGCTTGCGATGCTTGACGCACGCTGCGTTGATGAGGTGGCGGGTGGCGAAGTTGTCACAACAGTCCAGCACCACATCGGCCTGTGCCACCAGCGTGTCGAGCAGCGCAGCATCGGCGCGCGCCATCACTGGTGTGACATGCACTTCGGGGTTGATGGCGGCCACCGCCTGCACGATGGAATCGACCTTGGGCAGGCCGACACGGTCCAGGGTGTGTGCGACCTGGCGCTGCAGGTTGGTGACGTCAACCGTATCGTGGTCGACCACGGTGAGGCGGCCGACACCGGCTGAGCCGAGGTAGAGCGCCACCGGCGAACCGAGGCCGCCGGCCCCGATAACCAGGGCGTGGCCATCCAGAATGCGCTGCTGGCCTTCAATGCCGATTTCTTCGAGCAGGATGTGGCGCGAATAGCGTAAGAGTTGATCGTCCGTCATAGAGGGTGCACCCCTGAGGCGCTGCACGCCTTCCCCTTGAGGGGGCGCCCCCAGTGGCCCGGCCAAGCCGGTTCCACGGGAGCCCGCGCCCGGGACCTTGGTGGAGTCATGGGTCGCTGGCTCGCGCTCAGTTCTCCTTGCTCTCTTCCTTGCGCTCGGTCTGGGTCTTGCTGACGAGCACCGGCAAGCCCTTGAGCTTGTTCAGGGCCTGGGTCAGCTGGAAGTCCTTGTCGCTGCCGAATTCGGGCAGCTTGCGATCCTGCGGCGGCTTTTTCGCTTCCTCTTCCAGTTTCTTCATGGCCTCATCGCGTGCTTTCTCGCGCGCCGGATCTTTCTGCTCCGCGCTCTGGCCGTTCGACAGGTGTTTTTCCAGATCGGCTTCCCGCGTGCGCAGGGCGGCAAACACATTTCCCTCTGCGGTTTCATCAATCATGACGTCGGGCACGATGCCGCGTGCCTGGATCGACTTGCCGCTGGGGGTGTAGTAGCGCGCAGTGGTGATCTTGAGTGCGGTGTCGGGGCCGAGCGGGCGTACGGTCTGCACCGAGCCCTTGCCAAAGGTCTGGCTGCCCATGACAACGGCACGCTTGTGGTCCTGCAGCGCACCGGCCACGATCTCGCTGGCCGAAGCCGAGCCCTCGTTGACCAGCACCACCAGGGGCACGTTCTTGAGTGCGGCGGGCAAACGCTTGAGTGGGTCGTTGTTGCTGCGGCGCTGGTAGAACTCGGGTGCGGCCCGGTAGGTGAACTTGCTTTCGGCCAGCTGGCCATTGGTCGAGACCACGGTCACGTTTTCCGGCAGGAAGGCGGCGGAGATGGCCACCGCGGCATCCAGCAGGCCGCCGGGGTCGTTGCGCAGGTCGAGCACCAGGCCTTTGAGGCCGGGGTCCTGCTTGTACAGCTCGTCAACCTTGCGCACGAAGTCGTCCACCGTGCGCTCCTGGAACTGGCTCAGACGGATCCAGGCATAACCCGGCTCGATCAGCTTGGCCTTGACCGATTGCGTCTTGATTTCCTCGCGGACGATGGTGACGGCGAAGGTACGGTTCTCATCCTTGCGGAAGACGGTGAGGATGACCTTGGTATTGGGTTCGCCGCGCATGCGCTTGACGGCTTCGTTCAGCGACAGGCCCTTGACGGCAGTGTCATCAACCTTGGTGATCAGGTCATTGGTCTTGAGGCCGGCGCGGTAGGCCGGGGAACCCTCGATCGGCGATACCACCTTGACCAGGCCGTCTTCCTGCGTGATCTCGATGCCGACACCGACGAAACGGCCAGTGGTGCCTTCGCGGAATTCCTTGAAGGACTTCTTGTCGAAATACTGGGAATGCGGGTCCAGGCTGGACACCATGCCGGAAATGGCATCGGTGATGAGTTTCTTTTCGTCCACCGGCTCGACGTAGTCGGTCTTGACCATGCCGAAGACAGCGGCCAGTTGCTGCAACTCTTCCAGCGGCAGCGGCGTCAAGGCACTGCGTGCCACGGTCTGCAGTGAGACGGTGGTCAAGGCGCCGGCGACCACGCCGAGCGAAATCCAACCTGCGATTTTGAGTTTCTGACCCATAAATATTCCTTCACCGGCCAATATACACGGTTGGACGCGAATTGGCCGCCGGGGTTCCCGGCGGCCAGAGCGCAAAAACCTTGCTTTTACCAGCGCTTTATTTGGGACCGCTTTGTCCCGGATCAAGCGCCGGCAAAAAGGTGGGGCGGGTCAGGCCTTGCCTTGGGACGCCACAGCGGCGGCGGCCCGGGCGGCGGCTTCGGCGTCACCCAGGTAGTAGTGGCGGATCGGCTTGAGGTTGGCGTCGAGCTCGTAGACCAGCGGAATGCCGTTGGGAATGTTCAGGCCGACGATGTCCTGGTCGGAGATGCCGTCCAGGTACTTGACCAGGGCGCGGATCGAGTTGCCGTGCGCAGCCACCACGATGCGCTTGCCCGACTTGATGGCCGGTGCCATGGTCTCGTTCCAGAACGGCAGCACGCGCGCCACCGTGTCCTTCAGACACTCGGTCAGTGGCACGTCCGACGCCGGCAGGCCGGCGTAGCGCGGGTCGCTGCGCTCGCTGCGCGGGTCGGTCGGCTCCAGCGCCGGCGGCGGGGTGTCGTAGCTGCGGCGCCAGACCAGCACCTGCTCGTCGCCATACTGCTTGGCCATGTCGGCCTTGTTCAGACCCTGCAGGGCGCCGTAGTGGCGCTCGTTGAGACGCCAGCTCTTGACCACCGGCAGCCAGGTGCGGTCCATCTCGTCCAGGCAGTACCAGAGGGTATGGATGGCGCGCTTGAGCACGCTGGTGTAGGCCAGGTCGAATTCATAGCCTTCGGCCTTGAGCAGCTTGCCGGCCGACATGGCCTGGGTGACGCCGGTGGGCGTGAGGTCGACATCGGTCCAGCCGGTGAAGCGGTTTTCCAGGTTCCAGGTCGATTCGCCGTGGCGGATGAGCACGAGTTTGTACATGGTGTGGGCAGATTCCAGGGGCGGTTGGCGGGGCGCAGGCCGGGGTTAAAACGCCCTGTCCTGCAGCAAATAACCCTCCATTCTAAAATCACTGCTTCAGACGATGCCAAAACAAGGAACAACGTGAAATTCATTCTCGATAACTGGATGCTGCTCGCCGTGGCGCTGAGCTCGGGTGCCCTGCTGCTGTGGCCTGCCGTGCGCGGTGCCGCCGGCGGCTCTCTGACCGCCACCGGTGCCGTGCAACTCATCAACCAGGAAAAGGCGGTGGTGATCGATGTCTGCGAGGCAGCGGAGTTCGCCGCCGGCCACGTCACCGGTGCCAAGCACATTCCGCTGGGCCAGTTGGCGAACCAGTTGCCCGGTGTGGTGAAGAACAAGGAACTGCCGGTGATTTTCGTCTGCCAGAGCGGGATGCGCTCCAACAGTGCGGCGCGCATTGCCAAGGGCCTGGGTTACCAGAAGGCGCAGTCGCTGGCCGGCGGTCTGTCCAGCTGGCGCGCTGCCAACCTGCCGGTGGAAAAGGCTTGATTTGGGGCATCTCTGCCCCCAGGTAGTTCAAATGGTTGATGGGAACAAGTCATGCAAGCAGTGAAGATGTACACCACCGCGGTCTGCCCCTATTGCATCCGCGCCAAGCAGATCCTCAAGTCCAAAGGCGTCGAGCAGATTGAGGAAGTCCGCATCGATACCGATCCGGATGCCCGCAACAGCATGATGGAAATCACCGGCCGGCGCACTGTGCCGCAGATTTTCATCGGCAGCACGCACGTGGGCGGCTGTGACGATCTGGTGGCGCTCGATGCCCAGGGCGGTCTGGTGCCGCTGCTCAACGCCGGTTGATGCGGGATGAGTGGCCGTCGGGCCCCATCTCCAGGCGACCGGGGGCCCCCGGGGCAGCGTGGCTGCATGCCCGGCGCCTGACATAATCCTGCCATCCCGCCCGTGAGCCCGTTTCGGTGTGATACCGGGCGGGCTTTGTTGTTTTGATCCGATTTTCGACCTCTGAAAGCAAGCCATGGCTGACATGCAAGAACCCGTTTTCCAGATCCAGCGCGTTTACCTCAAGGAAGCATCGCTGGAACAGCCCAACTCTCCCGCCATCCTGTTGCAGCAGGAACAGCCGGCCGTGGACATTCAGCTTGGCGTCGAAACCGCCCTCGTGACCGATGGCGTGTACGAGGTGGTGGTGACGGCGACCGTGCACACCAAGGTGCTGGACAAGACGGTGTTCCTGGTCGAAGCCAAGCAGGCCGGCATCTTCGAGATCCGCAACCTGCCGGACGACCAGATGGGCCCGATCATGGGCATCGCCTGCCCGCAGATCGTCTACCCCTACCTGCGCGGCAATGTGGCCGACCTAGTGCAGCGTGCCGGCTTCCCGCCGGTGCATCTGGCGGAGATCAACTTCCAGTCGATGTACGAGCAGCAACAGCAGGCGCAAGCCAACGAAATCCAGGTTCAATAAGAAACAGGGCTTGAACCCTTGTTGAATAAGCGCAAGGCGCTATGAAAATCGTAGTAATCGGTGCTGGCGCCTGGGGCTCCGCACTGGCCATGAGTGCCAGCCAGAACCCGTTGGCGCAACATGAGGTGACGCTGTGGGCGCGCGATCCGGTGCAGGCGGCCGCCATGCAGGCCGAGCGGGTCAATGCGCGTTACCTGCCGGGGCTGCCCTTGCCCGAACCCTTGCGTGTGATCAACGGTCCGGCCCATGATCTGGCGGCAGTGGTGGATGGGCAGGACCTCGTCATCGTGGCAACGCCCATGGCGGGCCTGCGCGGGGTGCTGCAGCACATCCAGGGCTGCAGGCAGCCGGTGGCCTGGCTGTGCAAGGGTTTCGAGTCCGTCGCAGCGGGCCCTTCGGGGTTGCTGGCGCATGAAGTCCAAGCGCAGGTGGCCCCCGGTTTGATGGCCGGGGTGCTCAGTGGCCCGAGTTTTGCGCAGGAGGTGGCCCGCGGCCAGCCGACGGCCCTGGTGGCGGCCAGCCGCCATGCCGGTGTGCGTGAGCTGCTGGTGCAGGCCTTTCACAGCCCGACGCTGCGTGTCTATGCCAACGAGGACATCGTCGGTGTCGAGGTCGGTGGTGCGGTCAAGAACGTGCTGGCGATCGCCACGGGGCTGTGCGATGGCCTGGACCTGGGGCTCAATGCCCGCGCGGCGCTCATCACGCGCGGCTTGGCTGAAATGACGCGTCTGGGGCTGGCGCTGGGGGCGCGCGCCGAAACCTTCATGGGCCTGTCCGGTCTGGGCGATCTGGTGCTGACCGCCACCGGTGACCTCAGCCGCAACCGCAAGGTCGGCTTGCTGCTGGCACAGGGCCAGACATTGCAGGAGGCGGTAGCCTCGCTCGGCCATGTGGCCGAAGGCGTCTACTGCGCCCGTACCGTGGTGCAGCGGGCGCAGAGTCTGGGCGTGGACATGCCGATTGCGCAAGCCGTGGTGGCTTTGCTGGACGGCCAGATGCAGCCGGCGCAGGCCGTAGCTGCTTTGATGGGGCGAGACCCTACCAGCGAACTGGCCTGAGCCATGGAAATCCTGGCCGTTGCAACGGCCAGGAGGGATTGGATGATCAGGCCTTGTCGCGCTCAATGCGCGCGGCAATGTGGGCCAGCGCCTCTTCCACCTGATCGACCAGGATCAGACACAGATCCCCCTCACACAGCTTGTCCATGGCCAGGTCGATGGCCAGAAACTCGCCATGGATCTCCTGCATCTCACGCGTACGTTTGGCGCCTTCCAAGCCCTCACGCAGCAGGGCCAGCACCTCGCCGTCGGCGCGACCACGCTGGCAGGCGTCCTGGTACAGCACCACTTCGTCAAAGGCATCACCCAGGATGCGCGTCTGTTCGCGGATGTCTTCGTCGCGCCGGTCGCCGGCACCGCTGATGACAACGGAGCGGCGCTTGGCCGGCATGGCTTCCACTGCGCGTACCAGGGCCAGCATGGCGTCCGGGTTGTGGCCGTAATCGGCAATCACCGTGGCGCCGCGGTAGTGGAACAGGTTGAAGCGTCCCTGCGCGTTGTCACTGTCGTTGACGAAGCTGGCCAAGCCCTGGCGCACCAAGGCCCAATCCAGGCCCAGCCCCCAGGCCGCGCCGACGGCAGCCATCACGTTCTCGACCTGGAAACCGATGGTGCCCTGCAGTGTGAGCGGCACATCGGCGAGCGCGATCTTGTGCTGTGTCGTGCCTTCGGCCGCGACCAGCTGGCCGTTGTCGACATAGATGGCCCGGCGTCCCTGGGCCAGGTGCGTGGCCATCACGGCATGGTTACGGTCCATGCCGAAGAAGGTGACGGCACCGCGGCAATGGGCCGCCATGCCAGCAACGATCGGGTCGGTGGCGTTGAGCACGGCCATGCCCTTGTCGGCGATGTTCTGCACGATCACGCGCTTGAGAACCGCCAGGTCTTCGACCGTGGTGATGTAGTTCAGGCCGAGGTGGTCGCCGCTGCCGACATTGGTGACGACGGCCACATCGCAGCGGTCGAAGGCCAGGCCTTCGCGCAGCATGCCGCCACGTGCCGTCTCCAGCACGGCGGCATCGACGTCGGGGTGCTGCAGCACGTTGCGTGCGCTCTTGGGACCGCTGCAATCGCCGGTGTCGATCCGCTCGCCATCAATGTAGACACCGTCGGTGCTGGTCATGCCAACACACAGACCCTTCTGGGCCAGCAGGTGGGCGATCAGGCGCACGGTGGTGGTCTTGCCATTGGTGCCGGTCACCGCCACCAGCGGGATGCGGCCGTTTTCGCCTTCGGGGAACATGGCCGAGATGATGGCCTCGCCCACCGGACGGCCCTTGCCGAAGGAGGGCGACAAGTGCATGCGCAGGCCGGGCGCCGCATTGACCTCAACCACGCCGCCACCCTGTTCTTCGAGCGGCAGATGGACGCTGTCGCACACCACGTCCACGCCGCAGATCTCCAGCCCCACCATCTGGGCCGCCGCCACGGCGCGTTGCGCCACTTCGGGATGCACATCGTCGGTGACGTCAGTGGCGGAGCCACCGGTGGAGAGGTTGGCGTTGTGACGCAGCGAGACGCGCTTGCCTTTGGGCGGCACGGAATCGGCGTTCAGCCCCTGGGCCGTCAGGCAGGAGAGGGCAATGTCGTCAAAGCGGATCTTGGTCAGGGAGGTGGCATGGCCGGTGCCGCGACGCGGGTCCTTGTTGACCTCTTCCACCAGCTCGCGCACGCTGTGCAGGCCGTCGCCCACCACGCTGGGCGGGTCACGTCGTGCTGCAGCCACCAGCTTGTTGCCCACCACCAGCAGGCGGAAGTCGTTGCCGGGCATGAAACGCTCGACCAGGATTTCATCATCGAACTCGGCAGCAGCAGCATAGGCCGCCATCAGCTGTTCATGCGTCGTGATGTTGACCGTCACGCCTTTGCCCTGGTTGCCGTTCTTGGGCTTGATCACCACTGGCAGACCAATCTTGCGTGCGGCTTTCCAGGCTTCTTCGGGGGAGGCAACCTCGAAACCCAACGGCACGGGCACACCGGCGGTGGCCAGCAGCTTCTTGGTGAGCTGCTTGTCCTGCGCGATGGCTTCGGCAATCGCGCTGGTGACATCCATTTCGGCCGCCTGGATACGGCGTTGCTTGCTGCCCCAGCCGAACTGGATCATGCTGCCTTGTGTCATGCGGCGGTAGGGGATCTGGCGTGCGGCGGCAGCGACGGCGATGGAGCCGGTGCTCGGCCCCAGACGCACGTCTTCATCGAGTTCGCGCAGCTGGTCGAGGGCCTGTTCCAGGTCGAAGGGGGTGTCCTGCTGGGCCGACTGGCAAAGGGCTTGGGCCAACTCCAGCGCCAAGCGGCCGACTTCCTCTTCGGAGTACTCGACCACCACCTGGTAGACGCCCGTCTCGGGCGTGGCGGTGGTGCGGCTGAAGGTGACCGGACAGCCGGCCTGGGCCTGCAGGTCAAGTGCCACCAGCTCCAGCACATGGGCCATGGGCACGGTTTCGTCGTGGCCACTGGGGCGCAAGGCGCGGATCTGGGGGAAGCGGGCACGCAGCCGGGCCTCGAAGCCGTTGCGCGTGCTGACGGCACATTCGGCGGGTGTGCAGGTCACAACCGCTTCAATAGCCGTGTGATGACTCCACAGATTGGGCCCGCGCAGGGCGCGGATGCGTGTGACGTCCATATGCTCAGAAGTTTTTCTTGGGAGTCGGGTTGAAGGTGCGCAGGCCGGCGCCGATCAGTTCGGGCGTGATGCCCAGGGCCCAGGCGGCGGCCACGGCGGCCATCACCATTTCGGGTTTCTCGGCTTTGGCCGGGGCCAGCGAGTCCAGTGGAACATGGCTCACCTCGTCCATGCCCTGGGCCAGGATGATCTGCCGTTCGCGCAGGAAGACGGCACGTTCACCGCTGGCGCGGTGCGTGGCGATGGCTGCGAGTTCCGAATCGAGGCCATAGAAGATGACCTTGCCGTCGCACAGTTCCGCCATTTCCACCACCTGCGGGTTGGCGGCATTGAGTACGGCCGTGCCGCTGGGCAGCACGACATCGACTTGCGTACGCACCACGTTGTAAAGACGGTCGGCGTCGTCGATGTAGAAGTCGGACAGCTCGTCCAGATTGCCGAGGTCGGTGACGACGCCAACCGTGCAGCGGTCATAGGCCAGTCCTTCGGACAGGATGGCGCGGTTGCTGTGCTCCAGCACGGCGGCTTCCACGGAGCGGTTGATCAACAGACGCTGGCCGGCTTCCCAATGGATGCTGTCGGCACTGTCGACCTGGCGCGCGCCGAGGAAGAAACCGTCCTGGCAGGCCAGGCCTACCTGGGTGCCGTTGATGTGCAGCAGCCAGGCGACCAGGCGCGCGATGCGCGTGGTGTGCTGGCTGCCGGTGATGCCGACGACCGGGATGCGGCCCTGATCGTCACCGGGAAACAGGTGGTCGACGATGGCCTGGCCCACCGGACGCGGCTGGCCTTCAGCCGGCTTGATGTGCATCAGCAGGCCCGGGCCGGCATTGACTTCAATGATGGCGCCGCCCTGTTCCTTGAGCGGGCGGCCGATATCTTCAGCCACCAAGTCGATGCCCGCGATGTCCAGCCCGACCACGCGGGCGGCCAGTGCGGCAGCCGACGCCACTTGGGGGTGCACCTGGTCTGTGACGTCGTAGGCCAAGTCGCCCTGGCGTTTGACCAGGATGGTTCGGCCGGCTTCGGGTACCGATTCGCCGGTCAGACCCTGGCGCTCCAGTTCGAGCTGCGCAATCGGCTCCTTGTCCAGAACCAGCGGCTCCAGCGGAAACTCTTCCTCGACACCGCAGCGCGGGTCGCTGTTGATCTGGCTCTCGATCAACTGGCGCACCGTGGAGCGGCCGTCGCCGGTGACGGTCTGCATCTTGCCGCGGGTGGCGGCGACGACACGCTTGCCGACCACCAGCAGGCGGTGGGCATCGCCCCGGATGAATTTTTCCACCAGCACGCCGCTGCCTTCGGCGTCGGCGGCCACGTAGGCCTTTTCAATTTCAGCGCGGGTATTGAGGTCGGTGAACACGCCGCGGCCGTGGTTGGCGTCGGTCGGTTTGACGACCACCGGCAAGCCGATGTCCTGTGCAGCCTCCCAGGCGGCCTCGGCGCTGTCGACTTCCTGGCCTTCGGGCACCGGCACACCGCAGGACTGCAGCAGGCCTTTGGTCATGTGCTTGTCGCTGGCGATGCTCTCGGCAATGGCGCTGGTCTGGTCGGTTTCGGCAGTCCAGATGCGGTGCTGGCGCGTGCCGTAGCCCAACTGGACCAGGTTGCCACCGGTCAGCCGGATGTGCGGAATGCGGCGCTCGCTGGCCGCATCAACGATATGGGCCGTGCTCGGCCCCAGGCAGACCTTGTCGCACAGTTCGCGCAACTGGTTCACGGCGCCTGCCACGTCATACGGCCGGTCTTCGATCGCCGCCATCACCAGGTCGCGGCCGGCCTCCAGTGCGGCCCGCCCCACGTCTTCCTGCCGGGTACGGAAAGCCAGCTTGTAGATGCCGTGGGCCGAGGTCATGCGGGCCTTGCCGAAGCCGGTCTGCATGCCGGCCAGGTTCTGCAACTCCAGCACTACGTGTTCGAGGATGTGCGCGGCCCAGGTGCCTTCACGCAGGCGCATCAGGAAGCCGCCGGGTTCCCCCACGCCACAGCGGTGTTCCGCCAGGGTGGGCAGCATGGCCGTCAAACGCTCGTAGAATCCAGGGATGGTGTTGGATGGGTAGTGTTCCAGCTCGCCGATGTCGACCCAGGCCTCGATCACCGGACGGTAGGTCCAGATGTTGGGGCCACGCAAATGGGTGATTCGCAGGAATTGAATATTTTTCGTTGTCATGAATCTAAGCAGGTCTGGCAATCAAGCGCCACGCGCGGCATTCTGGTTTGCATGAGCTGACCCTGGTCTTGGCACAGTCGTATCCCAACAATCACTTCAAAAAACGGCGCCCATCGTATATCGTCAGTCAGTTGCACATCGCAAAAGACACAGGCACGGCAGCAAACCACCCACCTGCACAAACCACTCTGGACTCCATGACACACCCCAATTCAGCCGCCATCGAATTATCAATCAACGAGATCCCGGCTGATTGGCGTCAGGAGGCGCGGTCACTTCTCCAACCTGGAGAAAACGTTCTGGCCGTGCTGGAGGTTGACCTCGACACCCAACTTCGTTTCGTCCGCGGACTGGTGGCGGTGACCGACCGGCGCCTGTTCAGCCGCTCCCCGGGGGACGCCGGCTGGCAGACATGGGATTATCGGCCCGGTTTGGCCCTGAATCACCACGACCATGCGGGTGTGGGGCACCTAGACCTGACGGATGCCTCCGGCCTGTTGGCCAGCTGGCGCTTCACCCTGGGCCAGAACCTGCAGGCCATCCGGCTGTACGACCAGTTCCGCCTGCAGCTGGAAGGCCATCTCAGTGGCCGGCCTGTGGTGCAGCCTCCCGCACATGTCTGTCCCAGTTGCAAGGCCCCGCTGGCGCCGGATCAGGACGAATGTCCGATCTGCACCAAGGTCATCCATACCCCGCCGTCCACCTGGACCCTGTTCCGGCTCTGGCGCTTTGCCCGGCCCTACCGGGTCCAGCTGTTCTGGGGGTTTGTGTTGACCCTCTTGGGAACGGCGGCCAGCCTGGTGCCGCCTTACCTCACCATGCCGTTGATGGACGAGGTGCTGATTCCGTTCCAGAACGGGCAGAAGATCGACCCGATGCTGGTGGCGCTCTACCTGGGCGGCCTGCTCGGCTCGGCCTTGCTGGCCTGGGTGCTGACCTGGGCGCGTACCTACATCCTGGCGCTGGTGTCGGAGCGCATCGGTGCCGACCTGCGCACCACCACCTACGATCACCTGCTGAACCTTTCGCTTGAATATTTCGGTGGCAAACGCACCGGCGACCTGATGGCCCGCATCGGCAGCGAGACCGACCGCATTTGCGTCTTCCTCTCGCTGCACCTGCTGGACTTCGCCACCGACGTGCTGATGCTGGCCATGACGGCCGCCATCCTGTTTTCCATCAACCCCTGGCTGGCCCTGGTGACGCTGCTGCCCTTGCCCATCATCATCTGGATGATCCATGCCGTGCGTGATCGCCTCAAGACCGGGTTCGAGAAGATCGACCGCGTCTGGTCCGAGGTCACCAGCGTGTTGGCCGACACCATTCCCGGCATCCGCGTGGTCAAGGCCTTCGCCCAGGAAAAGCGCGAGTCCAAGCGCTTCCATGATGCCAACCGCCACAACCTGGCGGTCAACGACAAGCTCAACCGCACCTGGTCGCTGTTCACGCCCAGCGTGTCCTTCCTGACCGAGGTCGGCCTGCTGGTGGTCTGGGCCTTCGGCGTCTGGCTGGTGGCACACGAGCAGATCACCGTGGGTGTGCTGACCGCCTTCATCGCCTACATCAGCCGCTTCTACGGCCGGCTCGACTCCATGAGCCGCATCGTGTCGTGGACCGAGAAATCCGCCTCGGCGGCCAAGCGCATCTTCGACATCCTCGACCACGTCTCCAGCGTGCCGGAGCCGACGCAGCCGGTGCATCTGGACCACGTGAAGGGTCGCATCGAGGTGCGCGACGTCGGCTTCCGCTACGGCAACCGCGAGGTCAACCGCGGCATCAACCTGACCATCGAACCCGGCCAGATGGTCGGCCTGGTCGGCCACAGCGGCTCCGGCAAGAGCACGCTGGTCAACCTGATCTGCCGCTTCTACGATGTGTCCGAGGGCAGCATCCGTGTCGACGGCGTCGACATTCGTGCGTTGCCGGTGGCCGAATACCGGCGCAACATCGGCCTGGTGCTGCAGGAACCGTTCCTCTTCTTCGGCACCATTGCCGACAACATTGCCTACGGCCGTCCTGACGCCACACGCGAGGAAATCATTGCTGCCGCGCGTGCCGCCCACGCGCACGAGTTCATCCTGCGTTTGGCGCAGGGCTACGACTCCATGGTGGGTGAGCGCGGCCAAGGCTTGTCCGGCGGCGAGCGCCAGCGCATCTCGATCGCGCGCGCCCTGCTGATCGACCCGCGCATCCTGATCTTGGACGAGGCCACCGCCTCGGTCGACTCCGAGACCGAAAAAGAAATCCAGAAGGCGCTGGAAAACCTGGTGCAGGGCCGCACCACCATTGCCATTGCGCACCGCCTCTCCACCCTGCAGCGTGCCGACCGGCTGGTGGTGCTGGACCGCGGCCAGGTGGTGGAAGAGGGCACGCACGACGAACTGATGGCGCAAGAGGGGGCCTACTACGGCCTGTACCAGGCGCAGGCACGCAACATGGACGTGGACATAGACGACGCGGTGGAATCAGCCGTCGGCGACAAGAAGGACGATGCCAAATGAACACCAGCTCTAACCCTCAACTGGTGCCCAACGCTTTCGAACTCAGCCGCAACAGCTTCGGCAAGCTGGTGCTGACCACACCCGACGGCCAGACACATGAAGACGTGGTGCCGGTGCGCGCCTTTCCGATCCAGTCGCCTGATCGTGGCATTTCCCTGCTCAACAGCGAAGGGCATGAAGTGGCCTGGGTGGATGCCCTGGCCGATGTGCCGCAGCCGACGCAGGGGCTGATTCGCGAAGCCCTCGGCGGGCGCGAGTTCATGCCTGAAATCCAGGCCATTCTGAGCGTGACCAGCTTTGCGACCCCCTGCACCTGGCAGGTGCTGACCGACCGCGGCGAAACGAATTTCGTGCTGCGCGGTGACGAGGACATCCGCCGACTGGCCGGCAACACCTTGCTGGTGACCGACTCGCATGGCATCTATTTCCTGATTCGTGACCTGACGGCCTTGAGCCGTGACAGCCGCCGGATTCTCGACCGCTTCATGTAAGCCGCCTTTCCCCTGTCCTGCCTTTGGATCCTGTTGTATGAATCCCGTTCTTGACTATTCCGAGTCCATGCTGCGTGAGTTGGCGCAGGCTGATGTGACCCGCGCCTTGCAGGAAGATGTGGGCCAGGGCGACCTGACCGCCGGCCTGATTGATCCCACGCGCCAGGCGCGTGCCCGCGTGCTGGCACGTGAATCCGCCGTGATCTGCGGCGTACCCTGGGTCGAGGCCACACTGCGGGAGATGGTTCCCGAGGCCAAACTCACCTGGCATGTGCGCGACGGCCAGCGCTGCGCACCGGATCAGGTGGTGCTGGAAATCGCCGGCCCGGCCCGTGGTCTGCTCACGGCCGAACGCACCTTGCTCAACTTTTTGCAACTGCTCAGCGCCGTTGCCACCTACACGGCCACCTATGTGCAGGCCGTGCAAAGCGTGCCTGGCAACCGGGCGCAGATTGTTGACACGCGCAAGACACTGCCAGGGCTGCGCCTGGCGCAGAAGTACGCCGTGTGCACCGGTGGCGGCACCAACCACCGCATCGGTCTGTATGACGCGGTGCTGATCAAGGAAAACCACATTGCCGCGGCCGGCGGCGTGACCGCCGTATTGCAGCGTGCCGCAGCGGTGGCGCCCAGTGCCAAGTTCGTCGAGATCGAGGTCGAGACTTTGGCGCAGCTGGAGGAAGCCCTGGTTGCCGGCGCCACCATGGTGTTGCTCGACAACATGAGCCTGGATACGTTGCGCGAGGCTGTGCGCCTCAACGCCGGTCGCGCGATTCTGGAGGTGTCGGGGGGCGTGAATTTGAGCACGGTGCGCGACATTGCCGCCACCGGAGTGGACCGCATCTCCATTGGCGCCCTGACCAAGGACGTCAAGGCGATTGATTTTTCCATGCGCTTCGAGGAATTGTGATGACTGCCCCTGCCAAGGTGATCGATGTCGAATACGAGCAACCGGCCTGTGCCACGCGCCACGCCTGGGCGCGTGTACCGGTGGAGCCGGCGCCGGCCGAGCGCGCCGCGCTGAAAGACAAGATCCGTTGCCTGCTGAAAGAGAAAAACGCTGTCATGGTGTCGCACTACTATGTGCACCCCGACCTGCAGGACCTGGCCGAGGAAACCGGCGGCATCGTCAGCGACTCCCTCGAGATGGCACGTTTCGGCCGCGACCATGCCGCGCAGACGCTGGTGGTGTCGGGCGTACGCTTCATGGGCGAGACGGCCAAGATCCTGTCGCCGGAAAAACGTATCCTCATGCCCGATCTGGATGCCACCTGCTCGCTCGATCTCGGCTGTCCGATCGACGAGTTCTCGGCCTTCTGCGACGCGCACCCTGACCGTACCGTGGTGGTTTATGCCAACACCAGCGCCGCCGTGAAGGCGCGTTCCGACTGGCTGGTGACTTCCAGCTGCGCGCTCGACATCGTGCGCGCACTCAAGGAGAAGGGGCAGAAAATCCTGTGGGCGCCCGACAAGCACCTGGGCGGTTACATCCAGCGTGAGACTGGCGCCGACATGGTGATGTGGAACGGCTCGTGCATCGTGCATGACGAATTCAAGGCCTTCGAGCTGGAAGAGCTGATGAAGGAGCATCCGAAGGCCAAGGTGCTGGTGCATCCGGAGTCGCCGGCCGAAGTCATCGCGTTGGCCGATGCCGTGGGTTCCACCTCCGGCATCCTCAAGGCGGCGCACGACATGGATGCGCCCGAGTTCATCGTCGCCACCGACAAGGGCATGATGCACAAGCTGCGCACGCTCAACCCGGGCAAGACCTTCATCGAAGCACCCACTGCCGGCAACAGCGCCACCTGCAAGAGCTGTGCGCACTGCCCCTGGATGGCCATGAACAGTCTGGCCGGCGTGGCGCAGGTACTGGAGAGCGGCGGCAATGAAATTCATGTCGATCCGGCGCTGATTCCACGTGCCCGTGTGCCGATCGACCGCATGCTGGCGTTCACCGCCGCCCTCAAGGCCGGCCAGCCGACCGGTGGGCTGGTGCCGAACATCGGGGCGGCGTAGCGCTGGCACACCCCCAGGCTGCGCGCACTGCGTGTCGCTTCGCCACCCCCCTTGCAGGGGGCGATGCCAGTGGCCCGGCGGAGCCGGTCCACGGCATCTCCCGGTTGAAGCCACTGCCCGCGATGCGGGCTTCGTTTTAATCGAGCAACTGCTCTGCCGGTACGTACGCGTAACCGAGTTGCTGCGCCACCGCTTTGTGCGTGACATGACCCTGGGCGATGTTCAGGCCGTGGCGCAGGTGCGGGTCCTCACGCATGGCCTGTTGCCAGCCTTTGCCGGCCAGCGCCAGTGCGTGCGGCAGGGTGGCGTTGTTGAGGGCGAAGGTGGATGTGCGGGCCACATTGCCTGGCATGTTGGCCACGCAGTAGTGCACCACGCCATCCACCACAAAGGTCGGATCGGCATGTGTGGTGGGGTGTGAGGTCTCGAAGCAGCCGCCTTGGTCGATGGCTACGTCCACCATGACAGCGCCTTTTTTCATGCGCGAGACGAGCGCGCGTGAGACCAGTTTCGGTGCTGTGGCGCCAGCGACCAGTGCGCTGCCGATGACGAGCTCGGCGTCCAGCACGGACTGCTCGATGTTGTGTGTGCTGGCCAGGAGGGTGTGGATGCGGTTGCCGTAGAGCGCGTCGAGCGCGCGCAGCTTCTCCACGCTGCGGTTGAGTACGGTGACGCGAGCCCCCATGCCCACGGCCATCTGCACCGCGTTGGCGCCGACCGTGCCGGCACCCAGGATCACCACGTGAGCGGCCGGCACACCGGGCACGCCGCCCAGTAGCACGCCCATGCCGCCACGTGACTTCTCCAGATGCGTGGCGCCTGCCTGCACCGCCATGCGGCCGGCCACTTCGCTCATGGGCGCCAGCAGCGGCAGCGTGCGGTTGGGGCCGGTAATGGTTTCGTAGGCAATGCACACCGCGCCGGACCTCACCAGCGCTGCCGTGAGTGCGGCATCAGGTGCCAGGTGCAAGTAGGTGTAGAGGATCTGGCCCGGGCGCAGCATGGTCAATTCCGGCGCTTGCGGTTCCTTGACCTTGATGATCATCTCGGCCTGTGCAAACACGCTGGCAGCATCCGGGACCAGCGTGGCACCGGCAGCGCGGTAGTCCTCGTCGCTCAGCCCGATGGCGGCGCCGGCACCGCTTTGCACCCGTACCGAGTGGCCGTGCGCGCACAGCTCACGTACGCTGGCCGGTGTCAGGCCAACGCGGTACTCGTGGTTCTTGATTTCCTGGGGGACGCCGATCTGCATAGGGGTGCTCCTTGCGCGGGAATCGGCGTCAAGGTTACCCCAAATGGCGACAGAGATTCAGGCCTCGAGATTGTCGATCAGCCGCGTCGTTCCCAGGCGGGCTGCACCCAGCACCACCAGCGAGTCCGGACCGAAGTCGTCTGCTTGCGGTGGCTGCAGGTCGTGGCGACGGCGCACGGTCAGGTAGTCAGGCTGCCAGCCGCGGGCAGTCAGGGCCTGCACGGCTTGTGCCTCGATCCTGCCAATGTCGCGCTCACCCTGCTGCAGCGCGGCGATCATGCCCTTGAGGGTCAGCGAGAGCTGCACCGCCTCGGCACGCTCGGCAGCGCTCAGGTAGCCATTGCGCGACGACAGGGCCAGGCCGTCCGCGGCGCGCAAGGTGGCGCCGGTGTGGATGTCGATCGGCAGCGCCAGCTGTGCCACCATGCGGCGGATCACCATCTGTTGCTGGTAGTCCTTGGCGCCGAAGACGGCAGCAGAGGGCTGCACGATGTTGAAGAGCTTGAGTACGACCGTACAGACGCCAGTGAAGAAACCAGGGCGAAAGTGGCCTTCCAGAATGTCGGCCAACTCGGTCGGCGGTTGCACCTTGTAGCCCTGCGGCTCGGGGTAGAGCTCCTGTTCGCTCGGCGCGAAGACGACGTCGCAGCCGGCAGCCTGCAGCTTGGCGCAGTCCGCCTCCAGCGTGCGCGGGTAGGTGCCGAAGTCCTCGTGCGGCAGGAACTGCAGCCGGTTGACGAAGATGCTCGCCACCGTCACATCGCCCAGCGGCTTGGCCTGCTTCACCAGCGCCAGGTGGCCCTCGTGCAGATTGCCCATGGTGGGCACGAGCGCCGGACGTTCGTATTTCGCCAGTTCCGCGCGGAGTTCAGCAATGGTGTGGATCAGCTTCATAAGAGAGAGTGAAAGTATCAGATCGCGGGGCGTCGCGGAACCGGCTCCGCCGCGCCACTGGCGCCGTCCCCCTGTGGGGGATGACGCCGCAGGCGGCTCAGGGGGGAATCTTATCTACCAGGCGTGTTGTGCGTTCACCGGAAAGCGGCTTTCCTTGACGGCCTTGACATAGGCCTCCATGGCGCCGCGCACGCTGCCGGCGTCGGCCATGAAGTTGTGCACGAACTTCGGCATTTTGCCCAGGTTCATGCCCAGCATGTCGTGCAGCACCAACACCTGGCCGGCGCAGTCCACGCCGGCGCCGATGCCGATGGTGGCGCAGTGCGGCAGCGCTCGGGTGAGCTCGGCCGACAAGGCCGCTGGCACCATTTCCAGCACCAGCAGGGTGGCACCGGCGTCCTGCAATTCGAGCGCATGGCGTTTGAGCGTGGCGGCGGATTCCTCGGTCTTGCCCTGCACGCGGTAGCCGCCCAGGGCATGCACGGTCTGTGGCGTCAGGCCGAGGTGGGCGCAGACCGGAATGCCGCGTTCGACCAGGAAGCGCACCGTGTCGGCGGTCCAGCCGCCGCCTTCGAGCTTGACCATGTGGGCGCCGGCCTGCATCAGCACGGCGGCGCTGCGCAGGGCCTGTTCCTTCGACTCATGGTAGCTGCCGTAAGGCAGGTCACCGATGATCCAGGCCGTGCCCTGCACGCGGCGCACGCCGCGCGTCACGCTTTCCACGTGGTAGCGCATGGTCTCCAGTGTCACGCCAACGGTGCTGGAGAGGCCTTGGCACACCATGCCCAGTGAGTCGCCGACCAGGATGGTCTCCACCCCGGCGGCATCGGCCACGGCGGCGAAGGTGGCGTCGTAGGCAGTGAGCATGGTGATCTTCTCGCCGCGCGCATGCATTTCCAGCAGACGCGGCAGGCTGATCGGTTTGCGCGTGGCCGGCGCGGAGGCCGGCGGCAACGTGCCATAAGGAGAAGCGCTATTTTGCGGGGCTGAGGTCGAGGTCACGGCGAGCTCCAGAAGTTTGCGCGAGTGTATTCGGCTGGCTGCTCAGGCTTCAGGCGTGCCGCGTTGCATGCCCAGCCGGTTGAGCAGGTCGATGTCGGCATCCGTGTCGGGGTTGCCAGTGGTCAGCAGCTTGTCGCCATAGAAGATGGAGTTCGCGCCCGCCAGGAAACACAGGGCCTGCACTGCATCGCCCATCTGCTGGCGGCCGGCCGACAGGCGAACGCGCGCCTTCGGCATGGTGATGCGGGCCACGGCGATGGTGCGCACGAACTCGAAGGGATCGAGCGGCGCCTGGTCGGCCAACGGCGTGCCTTCGACGCGCACCAGGTTGTTGATTGGCACCGACTCCGGATAGGGGGCGAGGTTGGCCAGTTCGGCGATCAGGCCGGCACGCTGGCGGTGGCTTTCGCCCATGCCGACGATGCCGCCGCTGCACACCTTGACGCCGGCGCCGCGCACGCGTGCCAGCGTGTCCAGGCGGTCCTGGTAGACACGGGTGCTGATGATGTCGCCATAGAAGTCGGGCGAGGTGTCCAGGTTGTGGTTGTAGTAGTCCAGGCCGGCGTCGCGCAGCTGTTCGGCATGACCTTCCTTGAGCATGCCGAGGGTGGCACAGGTCTCCAGCCCCAGACCTTTGACGGCGCTGACCAGTTCGGCCACCTTCTCGATGTCACGGTCTTTCGGTTCGCGCCAGGCGGCGCCCATGCAAAAGCGTGTGGCGCCGGCGTCCTTGGCGCGGTTGGCAGCGAACAGCACTTCTTCCAGCTCCATCAGCTTGGAGGCCTTCACGCCGGTGTCGAACGAGGCCGATTGTGGGCAATAGCCGCAATCCTCCGAGCAGCCGCCGGTCTTGACCGACAGCAGGGTGGCGAACTCGACCTGCGTCGGGTCGAAGTGTTCGCGGTGCACTGTCTGCGCACGGAACAGCAGTTCGGGGAACGGCAGCTTGAACAGTGCCTCGATGGCTTCGACGCTCCAGCGCTCGGCCTTCGGCGTGGCCGCATGGGCGTGCGGGCGGTGCAAGGTGACGGTTTGTTCCTGGACGGTGCTCATATGAAATGTCCTGTGGTCAATTGGGTCAGGGGATTCAGGCGCTGTCGCCGCCGTGGTGTTCCCCATGTGCCGGCACATGGGAGGCTTCCTGCACCGGGATATGGCTGCGCTGTTCCTTGATGCGGTTGTTGTCGTCGACAAAGACCAGCTTGGGTTCGAAACCCTTGCATTGGGCTTCCGGCACCTGGGCGAAGGCGGCAATGATGATCAGGTCGCCCACGGCGGCGCGGCGTGCAGCCGAGCCGTTGACCGAGATGATGCCGGTGCCGCGCTCGCCGCGGATGGCGTAGGTGACAAAGCGCTCGCCGTTGTTGATGTTCCAGATGTGAACCTGTTCGTTCTCCATCATGTTGGCGGCATCGAGCAGATCTTCGTCGATGGCGCACGAACCTTCGTAGTGCAGTTCGCAGTCAGTGACGGTGGCGCGGTGGATCTTGGACTTGAGCAGGGTACGTTGCATGGTCGGCTCCTTGCGGGAGTTTCAGTGGGTTGTCGGGGTCAGCAGGGTGGGCTTGGCCACCGCATCGGTTTGAGGGTAATCGCGGCTGAAATGCAGGCCACGGCTTTCATGCCGGCCCTGTGCGCTGCGCACGATGAGGTCGGCCACTTGCACCAGGTTGCGCAGCTCCAGCAGGTCGCGCGTCACGTGGAACTGGGCGTAGAACTCCTGGATTTCTCCTTGCAGCAGCGCTATGCGGTGGGCTGCACGTTCCAGGCGCTTGTTGGTGCGCACAATGCCGACGTAATCCCACATGAAACGGCGCAGTTCGTCCCAGTTGTGCGAAATGACGACCTCCTCGTCGGCGTCGGTCACACGGCTGTCGTCCCAGGCCGGCAGTGGCGGGCAAGGCGGCGCGCTTTCCTGCGCAATGGCCTGGGTGGCGGCACGCGCGAACACCATGCATTCCACCAGTGAGTTGCTGGCCAGCCGGTTGGCACCATGCAGGCCGGTGCAGGAGGTTTCGCCAATCGCATAGAGGCCGGGCAGGTCGCTGCGGCCAGTCAGGTCGGTAACGACGCCGCCGCAGGTGTAATGCGCGGCCGGCACCACGGGGATGGGCTGCTTGGCGATGTCGATGCCGAGCTCCAGGCAGCGCGCATAGATGTTGGGGAAGTGCTCCAGCAGGAAGGCCTTGGGCTGGTGCGAGATGTCCAGGTAGACGCAGTCCAGGCCATGCTTCTTCATTTCGAAGTCGATGGCACGCGCCACCACGTCACGCGGCGCCAGTTCGGCGCGCGGGTCGTGCTGCAGCATGAAGCGCGTGCCCCCCGCCGATTCAGGCAGGATCAGCCGCCCGCCTTCGCCGCGCACCGCTTCGCTGATGAGGAAGGACTTGGCGTGCGGGTGGTACAGGCAGGTCGGGTGGAACTGGATGAACTCCATGTTGCCGACCCGGCAACCGGCGCGCCAGGCCGCGGCAATGCCGTCGCCGGTGGCGGTGTCGGGGTTGGTGGTGTAGAGGTAGACCTTGCCGGCGCCGCCGGTGGCCAGGATGGTGTGCGGTGCGTGGAAGGTGAGCACCTGGTCGGAGATCTCGTCCAGCGCATACAGGCCGTAGCAACGCTGGTCGGGCAGGCCGAGCTTGTGGCCGGTGATCAGGTCCACCAGCATGTGGTGCTCGAACAGCGTGATGTTGGGCGTGGCGCGCACGCGCGCCATCAGCGTGTCCTGCACCGCTGCGCCGGTGGCATCGGTCACGTGCACCACGCGCCGTTCGCTGTGGCCGCCTTCGCGTGTCAGGTGCAGATGCCCCTCTTCCTGCGAGAACGGTACGCCGAGCTGCTGCAGCCAGCGGATGTTTTCCGGCGCATGCTCGACCACGAAGCGCGTTGCGGCCAGGTCACACAGACCGGCGCCCGCCACCAGGGTGTCCTGCACATGGGCTTCGAGCGTGTCGCCTTCGCCCATGACGGCGGCAATGCCGCCCTGGGCCCAGCGGCTGGAGCCGTCGTTGAGCTCGCGCTTGGTCAGGATCGCCACGCGATGGGTGGGGGCCAGATGCAGTGCTGCGCTCAGGCCTGCCAGGCCGCTGCCGACGATGAGGACGTCGAAATGATGGGAAGTGGTCACGGACAGGGTCTCAGAACAGGGGTCAGGCAGGCCGGCTCAGACGGGAGAGTACGCCAGCCGGACATAGATCGGGGCAAAGGCCTCGGCCTGGGTGATTTCAATCAGGCATTCCTTGGCCAGCTCCAGCAGGGCGATGAAGGTCACCACCAGCACCGGTGTGCCCTGTTCGGGGGCGAACAGGTGCTCGAACTCGACGAATTTCTGGCCTTGCAGCTGGCGCAGCACGATGCTCATGTGTTCGCGCACCGAGAGTTCCTCACGCGTGATCTTGTGGTGCTGCACCAGCTTGGCACGCTTGAGGATGTCGGCCCAGGCTTCCTGCAGCTCGACGACGTGCACGTCTGGAAAACGCGGCTGCAGGGCCTGTTCGATGTAGACCTGCGCCTTGAGGAAGTCGCGTCCATATTGCGGCAGATTGCCCAGTTGCACGGCAGCCAGTTTGATCTGCTCGTATTCCAGCAGGCGGCGTACCAGCTCGGCGCGCGGATCCTCGGCTTCTTCGCCCTCGGCCGTCTTCTTGGGCGGCAGCAGCATGCGCGACTTGATCTCGATCAGCATGGCCGCCATCAGCAGGTACTCGGCGGCCAGCTCCAGATTGCGGTTGCGGATGTCGTCGACATAGACCAGGTACTGGCGCGTGACCGCTGCCATCGGGATGTCGAGGATGTTGAAGTTCTGCTTGCGGATCAGGTAGAGCAGCAGGTCAAGGGGACCTTCGAAGGCCTCCAGGAACACCTCCAGCGCTTCCGGCGGGATGTACAGATCCTGCGGCATCGCAAACAGCGGCTCGCCATAGAGCCGCGCCACGGCCACGTGGTCGACGACTTCCGGCATGTCCGGGCTGAGCGTTGCCTCGGCGGTTTCCAGGCCGCTGGTGTCGTGTGGGGTGTTCATGGATTTGCTATCAAATCTATAGCTTCCGGCGCCCTTTTATCAAGGTCGGAGGCATGATTTGAGTGTTTATTTGCCTTCGGTCTGGTAGACGTAGGGCTTTTGCGCCACACGGGCTTGCGCATAGCCGGCCCAGGCGTCGCGGTCGACCGACTTGTCCCACAGCAGATCACGGCCCTGGCGTTGCTGGGCTTCGAGCTGCGGCTGACGGGCCTTGAGTTGCTCAATGAACTGGGTGGCGTCGGATTGGTAATCGGGGCGGCGGAAAATATGCATGGGCAGACCTCTTGAGGGGCCTGTACGGGACAGGCATCAGCCATTTTACCGGTGCCGGCCACCCCGGGTCCGGTCCGTGCGGAATGGGTGGATACTGGGTGCCTGGCATCTGCGCAGGAGGGGAGGGCGTTTCGATGATCACGATTCTGGAAGCCAAGCGGGCCGGCCTGTTCGGCAAAGGCAAGCTGATTCCCAACATCATCGCCGGCGTGATCGTCGGCGTCGTTGCCCTGCCGCTGGCGATGGCCTTTGCCATTGCCTCCGGGGCCAAGCCGGAGCAGGGGCTGTACACGGCCATCATCGGCGGCTTCATGGTGTCGGTGCTGGGCGGCAGCCGGGTGCAGATCGCCGGACCGACGGGCGCCTTCATCGCCATCCTCTCCGGGGTGACGGCCAAGTACGGCATTGCCGGTCTGCAGCTGGCCACCCTGATGGCCGGCCTGATGCTGGCCGCCATGGGGCTGGCCAAGATGGGGGCGGTGATCAAGTTCATTCCGGCCCCGGTGGTGGTGGGGTTCACGACCGGCATTGCCGTCATCATCTTTGTCGGCCAATGGAAGGACTTCCTCGGTCTGCCGGCCGGTGGTGGTGAGCATTTCCATGAGAAGCTGCTGCAGCTGATCGAGGCCTTGCCGCAACTCCATCCGACCACCACGGCGCTGGCGGTGTTGAGCCTGCTGCTGGTGCTGTTCTCCTCCCGGATCCGGGGCCTGGGCCGTGTGCCGGGGCCGCTGACGGCGATGGTGGTCGTGACCGCTTTGCAGGCCAGCTTCCAGTTCGAAGGCGTGGCGACCATTGGCAGCGCGTTTGGCGGCATTCCGCAAGGCCTGCCGGCGTTCACCATGCCGACCTTCACCCTGACGCAGATCGTGCAGCTCATGGGCCCGGCGTTCACGATTGCCATGCTGGGGGCGATCGAGTCATTGCTGTCGGCGACGGTGGCCGACGGCATGGCCGGCACCAAACACGACCCCAACCAAGAGCTGGTGGGCCAGGGTTTGGCCAATATCGCCACGCCCTTGTTCGGCGGGTTTGCCGCCACCGGGGCCATTGCACGCACGGCCACCAACATCCGCAATGGCGGCACCAGCCCGCTGGCGGGTGTCACGCACACGTTGACCCTGGTGGCGGTATTGCTGTTTCTTGCGCCGCTGGCCTCCAACATCCCGCTGGCCAGCCTGGCGGCCATCCTGTTCGTGGTGGCCTACAACATGAGTGAACTCAAGCATTTCTTCCACATCGTGGCGCGTGCGCCGCGGGCGGATGTGGCCATCCTGCTGGTGACCTTTGCCCTCACGGTGCTGGTGGACCTGGTCGCGGCGGTCAGCATCGGTGTGATCCTGGCTTTCATGCAGTTCTTGCGCCGCATGGCGGATACGGTGGACGTGCAAGCCCTGGATGCCGAGGATTTGAAGCATGACCTGAAGGATCTGGGGCTGACCCGCTTGCCGCGCGATGTGCTGGTCTATGAAATCGATGGCCCTTTCTTTTTCGGGGCGGTCGAGAATTTCGAGAGCGCCCTCAAACAGACGCATTCAGACCCGCGGGTCCTGATCGTACGTTTGCACCGCGTCCCCTTCATTGATTCGACCGGCCTGCAGGCGATGGACGTCGTGGTCCAGACGCTGCAAAAACGCGGTGTTCGCGTCATGCTGTGCGAGGCCAACGAACGGGTGCGGGCCAAACTCTGGAAATATGGTGTGCTGGACCGCTTGCAGGCGGGAGACTACGCCGAGCGGCTGTCGGAGCCACTGGCCAAGGCCGTCAAGCCAGCGGCCACGCAAACCATGGCCGGCGGTGCAGAGCAGCCCGCTCAGCCCTGAGTCTTGGGCGGCTCAGGCGCGATCATGCCGCTGCGAAGGTCGTGCGAGATTGGGCCCCAGACCAGCAGGACCAGCAGCAAGGCCAGCGGCACGCTGGTGATGTAGCCCCAGAACTTGAAGCCGAAGGCGCCTGCCAGGCCGCCCAGCAGGAAAGCCGCTGTCAGCGACAGGTGGATTCTCAGCTTGCGGCGGTTGGCCACGACCTTGATCGGCGACTCGGAGCGGTGGAAGTACAGCAGCTTGCCAAGCTCAATGCCGATATCGGTGATCAGGCCGGTGACGTGGGTGGTGCGGATCTCGGCATTCGAGATCTTGGTGATGACGGCATTCTGCAGACCCATGATGAAGCACAGGATCAGTACGGTCAGCGGCGCAAAAAAATCAGCGAACAGGTTGATGGCGGCGCCGAACATGCCGAACACCAGCAGCAGCCCGGCCTCGACCACCAGCGGGCGGGCAAAGGCGCTGCGCAAACGCCGGCGCATGCTCCAGTTCACCATCCAGGCCGTTGTCATGGCGCCACCCAGAAAAGCCGCAATGGCGGACAGGCTGGCCATGATCAGTCCGAATTGACCCAGCACCAGGTTGTCGGCGATCGAGGACAGCAGCCCGGTCATGTGCGACGTGTATTGGCCCACGGCCAGGAAGCCGCCGGCATTGGTGGCCCCGGCGATGAAGCACAGGGAAATACCCAGCCGGAGGTTGGCCGCCGTCGAGCGGTGGATGTCGGTCCACCAATGCAGGTGCGAAAGCGGATGCGTCGGCGGTTTGGATCCGGACATGGGTTGGGGTGTGGGCCTGCAGTGCAGAAGCCGCCGGTGAGGGCGAAAAACGGAAAGTTTACTCCGCAGGGCCGCATCCCCCAAATGGGGGATATCCCCAGAACGGGTGCCAAGCTTACATTAATGTGTTCACATGCTGTCACATGCCATCGGAGACAAAAGGCACCATCAGCCGGCCACAGGCTGAGGCGCCTTGCAGGGTGTTGGGATTCCGCGAATGTCGCCGTCATCGGGAAATCGTCCGTGAAATACCTCCGCGCTGCCTCTGGGTGGCTTCTTGTTTTTGGGCTGGTGCTGCTGGCCCAGCTGGCTCAGGTCGTCTTTGCCCTGCAAGCCGATCGACCTGCCATGGCGTCGCTTGCTCTCGGGCTAGTCGGGCTTGTTCTGGTGTTGGCGCTGGGTTTCGTCCTCTGGCGTCGGACATCGAGGCTGGAAGCTGAGCACCAACGGGCGCAGGCTGCCTATGCCTGCCTGCGCGAAGCCATTGATGAAATGCCGGCAGCGATCGAGCTGTACGACGCGCAGGACCGGCTGGTCATCTGCAACCAGCGCATGGAGCAGTTGTACCCGGACAGTGCCCGTACCGCAGGCGTCGGTTTGCGCTATGAAGAACTGCTGCGCCGGGCCCAGCAGCAAGGCATGCTGATTGATGCGCCGGTGGGCCAGGAAGAAGAATGGATCGCACTGCGCCTGGCGGGCCGGGGCCGCAGCAACGCACCCCAGTTGCGCCGTCTGCCTGGTGGCGGCTGGGCCCATCTTTATGAGGCGCGCACGACATCCGGCTGCATTGTGGCCGTGCGGGTGGACGTGACCGAATCGGTACACCAGCGCCAGGTGCTGAGTGCCGCGCGGGCCGAAGCGCATTCGGCGCATGTGCGTTTGCGGGAAGCCATTGATGCCATGCCGGCCGGCGTGGCGATCTATGACGAAGCCGACCGGCTGGTGATGTACAACCGCGAGGCAGTGGACATGCCGCCCTATGGCGTGGGCGGGGAGTTGATCGGCCAAACCTACGAAGCCTTGCTGCGCCGCAGCCTGGCCCAAGGCGACATCGCCGAGGCGTTGGGGCGCGAGGACGAGTGGCTGCGCCAGCGGCTGGCCGCGCGCGGCCTGCTCAAGGTGCCGGTGCTGCGCCGCTCCAAAGATGGCCGCTGGATGCACTACTACGAGACCCGCGCGCCCTCGGGCAACCTGATCATGGTGCGGCTGGATGTGACGGACCTGGTGGAGAAGAGCCTGGAGCTGGAGCGTGCCAACGAGCTGCTGTCGCGCCTGTCCACCACCGACAGCCTGACCGGACTGGCTAACCGGCGCCAGTTCGACCAGAGCCTGCAGACCGAATGGCTACGCAGCGCGCGCAACCAGCAGCCGATCTCGCTGCTGATGATCGACGTCGACTTCTTCAAGCGCTACAACGACCACTACGGCCACCTGACCGGAGATGCCTGCCTGCGCCAGATCGCCGGCATCCTGTTCGACTGCGCCCAGCGCTCGGGCGAGGTGGTGGCCCGCTACGGCGGCGAGGAGTTCGCCATGCTCTTGCCGGGTGCCGACGTTGAAGCGGCGAGGGTGGTGGCCCAGCGTTGCATGGACGAATTGAGCAAGGCCGCCATCCCGCACGCCAACTCGCCGGTGGCGCCCTGGCTCACCATCAGCATCGGGGTGGCCACTGCAGTGGCTGACCAGAACCTGCTGCCGGAGAGTCTGGTGGCGTGTGCCGATGCGGCGCTGTACCGCACCAAGGGCTCGGGCCGAGCCCGCTTTGAGGTGGTCTCGACCTGATGTCCAGGCCGGTGCACCGGCCTGGATCGGCTTGAAGGCGCTGGTTTAGCGCACCCGCATGCCCGGCTGGGCGCCGGGCCAAGGGTTGAGCACATAGATACCGGGCTGAGCCTTTTCGTCACCGTGGCTGGCGGCCAGCACCATGCCTTCCGACACGCCGAATTTCATCTTGCGCGGTGCCAGGTTGGCCACCATCACGGTGAGCTTGCCCACCAGATCTTCCGGCTTGTAGGCGCTGGCAATACCGCTGAAAACATTGCGCGTCTTGCCTTCACCCACGTCCAGTGTCAGGCGCAACAGTTTGGTCGAGCCTTCGACCGCTTCGCAGTTGACGATCTGGGCGATGCGCAGGTCGATCTTGGCGAAGTCGTCGATGCTGATGGTCGGGGCCAGTTCCTCGCCGCCGGGTGCTCCTGATTCTGTAGCGGTTGGCGCAGATTCCACGGTGGCTGGAGGCTCAAACAATGCCTCAAGCTGCTTGACATCGACGCGTTGCATCAGATGCTGGTAGGCACCGATGGTGTGGCCGGCGCCCAGGGCCTTGGTCGCGTCAGACCATTGCAGCGGGCCGACTTGCAGGAAGGCTTCGACCTGCGCTGCCAGCGCCGGCAGCACCGGCTTCAGATAGATGGTCAGCAGGCGGAAGGCTTCGATGCAGACGGTGCAGACATCGTGCAGATGGCTGTCCATGCCTTCCTGCTTGGCCAGCTCCCAGGGCTTGTTCTGGTCCACGTACTCGTTGACACGGTCGGCCAGCAGCATGATCTCGCGCATGGCCTTGCCGTACTCGCGTTCGGCCAGCAGCTCGGCCAGATTGGCGGAGGCGTCGCGTAGGTGTTCCAGCAGGGCATCGCCGTCACCCGAGATGTCGCCCAGCTTGCCGCCGAAGCGCTTGGCCAGGAAACCGGCGGCGCGCGAGGCGATGTTGATGTATTTGCCGACCAGGTCGCTGTTGACGCGGGCCATGAAGTCGTCGGCGTTGAAGTCGATGTCCTCGTTGCGGCCGCTCAGTTTGGCCGCCAGGTAGTAGCGTAGCCACTCGGGGTTCATGCCCAGGCCCAGGTACTTCAGCGGGTCCAGGCCGGTGCCGCGGCTCTTGCTCATCTTCTCGCCGTTGTTCACGGTCAGGAAGCCGTGCACGAAGATCTTGTCCGGCGTCTTGCGGCCGCTGAACTTCAGCATGGCAGGCCAGAACAGGGTGTGGAAAGTCACGATGTCCTTGCCGATGAAGTGGTACTGCTCCAGCTGCGGGTCGGTCATGTAGGCGTCAAAGTCCTGGCCGCGTTGGTCCAGTAGGTTCTTCAGCGAGGCGAGGTAGCCGACCGGGGCGTCCAGCCAGACATAGAAGTACTTGCCGGGTGCATCGGGAATCTCGATGCCGAAGTAGGGCGCATCGCGCGAGATGTCCCAGTCGCCCAGGCCTTCGCTAGTGCTGCCGTCAGGGTTGGTGCGCACGGTGAACCATTCCTTCACCTTGTTGGCCACTTCGGGCTGCAGGCGGCCGTCCTGCGTCCATTCCTCGAGGAAGGCCACGCAACGCGGGTCGGACAGCTTGAAGAAGAAGTGCTCGGAGCTCTTGAGCACCGGCTTGGCGCCCGACAGGGTGGAGTAGGGGTTGCGCAGGTCGGTGGGCGCATAGACGGCGCCGCACGACTCGCAGTTGTCGCCGTACTGGTCTTTCGTGCCGCACTTCGGGCACTCGCCCTTGATGAAGCGGTCCGGCAGGAACATGGCCTTCTCGGGATCGAAGAACTGCTCGATCACCTTGCTGGAGATCAGTCCGGCGGCCTTCAGGTCGAGGTAGATCGCCTTGGCGAGCTGGTGGTTTTCCGGGCTGTCGGTCGAACTCCAGTTGTCGAACGCGATGTGGAAACCGTCCAGGTAGGGCTTGCGGCCAGCGGCAATGTCGGCCACGAACTGCTGCGGCGTCTTGCCGGCTTTTTCGGCCGCAATCATGATGGGCGCGCCATGGGTGTCGTCGGCACCGACGAAGTTCACCTCATGACCGAGCATGCGTTGCAAGCGCACCCAGATATCGGCCTGGATGTACTCCATGATGTGGCCGATATGGAAGTTGCCGTTGGCGTAGGGCAGGGCGGTGGTGACGAAGAGCTTGCGTGACATGGGGTTCTTCCGAAAGGGAACCCATGATTTTAGTCGGCCCCGGCCGAAAGGCGTGGTTCACAGGCGCAAGGGGTCGCGGCGGCGTTCGATCCGGCCGGGGGCTGCGTCATGCCCCGGCGCTGGGGCGGGCCAGCCGAAAAACTGCCGGATGGCCTCCTGCTGCTGCAGCGCATCGGCATAACCCAGCTTCATGAGCTCGCGCGTGTAGACCGATTCGAACAGCAGGTAGCTGGCCAGCGCGCCGCCCTTGACGTCGGCGGCACTCGACGACACGCCGATGCCGCCGAGCAGGGTGCGCACCGCCGCGGGCAGGGCATCGATGTGCCGGGCCGCCAGTTGGTCCAGCCGCTCGGAGGGCGAGATCACCAGCAGCTCGATCGGACGCAACGCACTGGCCTGCCGCGCTTCGGGCGGCACCAGCGAAATGGTCTGGTTGATGCGCCGCATGCGCTCGATGTCCACCGACAGGGCGTCGAGGAAGATGCTGGACATGGCATGGCCGGCGATCTGCGCCAGCGAGGGGTAGCTGTGCTGGGTGCCGGGCTCCGGTGCGTTGCGTGGCTCGTGCATGCGGCCGGCACCGACCACCAGGATGCGCTCGGCGCCGAGGTGGATGGCCGGTGCCACCGGTGCGGTCTGGCGCATCGAGCCGTCGCCAAAGAATTCGGTGCGGCCGTGGATGTCCAGCGGCATGGCCGGGAACATGAAGGGAATCGCCGACGAGGCCAGCAGGTGCTCGTGGGTGATGCGGTGGCGTACCGACAGACGTTGGGAACGCACCCAGGGCTGCAGCTGCTCGGCGCCTTCGAAGAACGTGACATGGTGGCCCGAGCTGTAGCTGGAGGCGGTGACGGCCAGCGCGTGCAGGTGGCCTTGCGCCACCAGGCCGGGCAGGCGTTCCAGCGGCACCATGGTACGCAGCAGGGTTTCCAGCGGCGAGTTGTCCAGCAGCGAACGCGGCTTGAGGCGGCGCCATTTGGCCACCAGCCAGCCGAGTGACAGCAGGCTCAGCCATTTGGCGCCGCTGCGCATCACGCTCAGCACGTCGGACTGGTAAACCTGATGTACCTCGAAGTCCTGCCAGACGCCCACGATGCGCCGCACTGCCAGGTCGAAGTCATCGGCACCGCAGGCCAGGGCGGCGGCATTGATGGCGCCGGCCGAGGTGCCGGTGATGATGGCAAAGGGGTTGTGCTCCTGGTGGACGCCGCTGTCCAGCCGCAGGTCGGCCAGCGCTTCCAGCACACCGACCTGGTAGGCGGCGCGCGCACCGCCGCCGGTCAGCAGCAGGCCGGTGGTGGGCGGTCGGGTCGAGACATCCATGCGTCGATTATGGGTGGGTTGCACAGGGCGCCCATGCGCCGAAAAGCACCGTGTTTACCCTGTTCTGCCGGGTTGGGTGCTGGTTTCTACCAATTTGCCCGGTTCGGCAAGGTTAAGACGGGCTTCGCTAGACTACGCAACTCTTCAGGAGTATTTGATGACGTTGACAGAACAAGCGCTGATGGACGCCCTCAAGGCGGTGGTCGACCCCAATACCGGGCGGGACTTCGTTTCTTCGAAAGCGATCAAGAACCTCAGCATCCAGGACGGTGATGTCTCGTTCGATGTCGAACTGGGGTATCCGGCCAAGAGCCAGGTGGCAGGTTTCCGCAAGGCGCTGATTGCCGCCGCCAAGGGGGTGGCCGGGGTGGGGAATGTGTCGGTCAATGTCACCACCCACATCGTGGCGCACGCGGTGCAGCGCGGCGTGCAGCTGTTGCCCAAGGTGAAAAACATCGTGGCCGTGGCGTCCGGCAAGGGCGGCGTGGGCAAAAGCACCACGGCCGTCAACCTGGCGTTGGCCCTGGCCGCGGAAGGCGCCAGCGTCGGCATCCTGGATGCCGATATCTATGGCCCGAGCCAGCCCATGATGATGGGTATCGACGCCCGTCCCGAGAGCGAGGACGGCCAGACCATGGAGCCGCTGGAGAACTACGGCGTGCAGGTCATGTCGATCGGTTTCCTGGTCGGCCAGGACGAGGCCATGATCTGGCGCGGCCCCATGGCCACCCAGGCGCTGGAGCAATTGCTGCGCCAGACCAACTGGAAGGACCTCGATTACCTGATCGTCGACATGCCGCCCGGCACCGGCGACATCCAGCTCACGCTGTCCCAGCGTGTGCCCATGACCGGTGCGGTCATTGTGACCACGCCGCAGGACATTGCGCTGATCGACGCCAAGAAGGGCATCAAGATGTTCGAGAAGGTGGGTGTTCCCATTCTCGGCCTGGTCGAGAACATGGCGGTGCACGTGTGCAGCAACTGCGGCCACATCGAACATATCTTCGGTGTCGACGGCGGCAAGAAGATGGCGGCCGAGTACGGCATGCACTACCTGGGCGCCTTGCCCCTGAACATGCAGATCCGCCTGCAGGCCGACAGCGGCAAGCCCACCGTGGTGGCCGACCCCGACGGTGAAGTGGCCGGCATCTACAAGACGCTGGCGCGCCAAGTGGCGGTGGCGATTGCCGCCAAGAACAAGGACTTCTCCAGCAAGTTCCCTAGCATCAAGATCTCGAAAGAGACCTGAACCCCGCCCCCCTCGGCGGGCGGGACTCAGTAGCGTAGCTGGCCCGTGTTGTCCACGATCGCCAGCTCGACGTAGGACGAGCCGTTGTGGGAGCTGGGCGAGTATCTCGCCGCAAAGCGGCCGAAGCTGATCTCGCCCGCATCCTCCATGGCTTTGGTGAACGATGTCGTGCTCAGGTTGCGCCCCGCACGGCGCAGCCCCTCGACGAGCAGCTTGGCGTGGACGAAACCCTCAAGCTGGAAGGCCGATGGGACCGCCGACGGATTCTTTTCGCGCAGGGCTCGGTGATATTCGGCTACCACCGGGATGGTGGTGTTGCGCAGAGGCGGCATGATCTGCGCCAGCACGATGCCGCGTGCCTGCTCCTTCAGGTCGCGCCGGATGAGGTCCACGTTGGCGATCGAGAATCCATAGAAGACTGGGCGCAGGCTGGTCTGCCATGTCGCCTTGATGAAGTTCGTCATCGTGTCACCCGCGACACCTAGCAGCACGGCTTGGGGTTGGGCGCTCTCTGTGGCTGCAGCGGCACCGGCGTAGTCTGGTGCCTTGGGGTCGAGCTTCAGCTCGGCGGTGAAACTGATTTTGGCGGTCGCGGCGGCCTGTTGCAATTCAGTCAGCAAAGTTTTGCCCAGGCCGTCATCCTGATACAGCACAGCAACGCGGCTGATGCCCGTGTTCTGCAGTTGCGACACGATGCGGCGTGCCTCGTCAGCATAACTCGCCCGAACGTGGAAAAGGTAGGGGTTGACCTTGTTGCGAAAGGCCGTGGCCCCTGTGACGGGCCCGAAGATGATCGTGCGGCTTTCTTCGGCCAGGGGCAGGATGGCCCCGGTCTGGGCCGTGCCCGTGTTGTTGTAGATCATGAAAACACCCTGTTCATTGATCAGTTTGCGGGTGTTTTCGACGGCGCGCTTCACGTCGAAGCCGTCGTCCAGGGTGGTGTAGACGATCTTGCGCCCATGCACACCGCCGGCCGCATTCACAGCGTCGAAGTAGAGGCGTGAGCCTTCGCCGAACTCCAGGGTCTGAGGGCCCAGTGGTCCGCTCAGGACGACCGAGGCACCTAGCCGTATTTCGGTGGGCGTTACACCGCGGTCTCCTGCCATCGCGAGGCTTGCCACAGTGAATCCCAAGGTCAAGGCAAGTGAGCGCAACATCTTCATCGTCTGATATTCTGGTTGTGCGGGGTGCGCGCTTGGCATGGCAGAAGCGCTGAACCCCGATGGTCTTCAAACTAGTTATTAGATATAAACATCTCGAGCGCATGACTCAGTGTTTCCCCTAGTGTTGCTGGTCTGTGGCTTGAACTGTCGACAGTCTGGCAAGATGGTGATCCCATGAACCTGCTCGTTTCCATGCGCTACCTCGTCGCCCTCGACGAGCACAAGCATTTCGCCCGCGCGGCCCAGGCCTGCTTCGTCACGCAACCGGCGCTCTCCAATGCGTTGCGGGCGCTGGAGGAGGAGTTCGGTGCGGCCATCGTCAAGCGCGGCCGCACCTTTGTCGGTTTCACCGACGAGGGGCAGCGCCTGCTGGCCAGTGCCCGGCGCATGCTGCACGAAGAGCAACTGCTCAAGCAGGACATGAGCAGTGTCAGCGGCCAGCCGCAGGGGCGCCTGGGCATCGGCGTGGTGCCTTCGGCGGAGCCGATCGCCGCCCGCTTCGCCGCCATGCTGCATGCCAAGTACCCGGGCATCACACCGGTGGTGCGTTCCATGAGTTCGCAGGACATCGAAACCGGCCTGGAGGAGCTCACGCTCGACATGGGGCTGGGTTTCATCGAGCGTGTGCGGCCCGGCGCCACGTCGCTGCGCACGCAGGCGCAGTACACCGAACACTATTTTCTGGTGCGCAAGGCGGCCAACCCAGGCAGGCAGGGCATCCAGTTCGGTGGTCCCATGACGTGGCAGGAGGCGGCCGCCCTGCCGCTGTGCCTGATGACGTCTGAAATGCACAACCGCCACATCGTCGATGCCGCCTTTGCCAAGGCAGGTGTAGCGGTGCGCCCGGTGCTGGAAACCAATTCCCTGCTGACCCTGGCCCTGAGTGCCTTAAGCGGCGCGGTGTGCAGCGTCATGCCGGGGGCACTGGTGGGCGCGGTGCGCGCCTATGGCGATCTGGAGGTGCGCCCGTTGACCGGCCCTGAAGTGCACACGCCGATCGGCTTCATGGTGTTGGCGTCCGAGCGCATGTCGCGTACGCTGGATGCAGCCCTGACCCTGGCGCAGGACGCGGCTTGGCTACGCCATGCAGCAGTCCACAGCGGCCTGTTGCACGCCTGACCCATTTGGTTGCGGTCAATTTATTGCGCTGCATCATTTACTTTTTGAATCTCTGCATGTCTTGATTCAATTTGACCCATCGGTGGCAGAGGCTGACACTGCGCCCATTGGTATGAATTGAGGGACATAAGATGAACCATCCAGGCCGCAAAGGCGAGGTGCAGGCGGTGGCAGTTGCCACGGTCGATGATCTGCGCGAGCGCATCCGGCGCAAGAGCAAGCTCAAGGGGCGTCAGCCCGATGCCCAGTCCCTGGCCGAGGTGGTGGCCCTGATTGGTGAACGGCCGGAGGGTGGTCGCCGACGCGACCTGCTGATCGAGCACCTGCACCAGCTCAACGATGCCTACCACTGTCTGCACGACCGTCATCTGGTGGCGCTGGCCAAGGAAATGAATCTTCCGATGGCCGAGGTCTACGAGGTCGCGACCTTCTATCACCACTTTGAAGTCGTGAAGGGCGATGAGCAGGCCCCCGGCCTGACGGTGCGCGTCTGCGATGGCCTGAGTTGTGAGCTCGGGGGTGCCAAGAGCCTGATGAGCAAGCTGCAGGCCACGCTCACGGGCAACGGTGTGCGCGTGGTGGCAGCACCCTGCGTTGGCCGTTGCGAGCAGGCGCCGGTGGCGGTGGTGCATCAGAACCCGGTGCTGCGCGCCACACCCGAGACCGTGGCCACGGCGGTCAAGGCTGAGGCCACGACGCACCCGAAGTCGTCCGGCAAAGCCAGTTTTGAGCCGGCCGCACATGCGCTCAAGGCAGTTTCGCCGCTGCAGCAGCAAGTTTCACCCGATTTCGTCGGCTACGCGTCCTACCAGGCGCAGGGTGGTTATGCGCTGGCTGCCGCCGTCAGCAGCGGCCAGCAAGACACGGAGAGCCTCATCAAGGCGATGGAAGACTCCGGTCTGCGCGGTCTGGGTGGTGCCGGTTTCCCGGCCGGTCGCAAATGGCGCATCGTGCGCGACCAGCCGGCACCGCGCGTGATGGCAGTCAACATCGACGAGGGCGAGCCGGGTACCTTCAAGGACCGCACCTACTTGGAGCGCGACCCGCACCGCTTCCTGGAAGGCCTGCTGATTGCCGCCAAGGTGGTTGGCATCGACGCCTGCTACATCTACCTGCGTGACGAATACCATGGCGCCCGTGCGCTGCTGGAGAGCGAGCTGGCTGCGTTGCAGGCCAACCCGCCGTGCCCGCTGCCGAAGATCGAATTGCGCCGCGGCGCCGGCGCCTACATCTGCGGCGAAGAGTCCGCCATGATCGAGAGCATCGAGGGCAAGCGCGGTGAGCCGCGCATGCGGCCACCCTACATCGCCCAGGTCGGCCTCTTCGGCCGGCCGACGCTGGAACACAACTTCGAGACGCTGTACTGGGTGCGCGACATTGTGCAAAAGGGCCCACAGTGGTTCAGCAGCTTCGGCGCCAATGGCCGCAAGGGGCTGCGCAGTTTCAGCGTCAGCGGCCGCGTCAGGCAACCAGGCGTCAAGTTGGCACCGGCGGGCATCACCATCCGTGAACTCATCGACCAGTATTGCGGCGGTATGCCTGAGGGCCATGAACTCTACGCCTACCTGCCGGGCGGGGCTTCAGGGGGCATCCTGCCGGCCAGCATGGACAACATCCCGCTGGACTTCGACACCCTGCAACCCTATGGCTGTTTCATCGGTTCGGCGGCAGTCATCGTGTTGAGCCAGCACGACACCGCGCGCGAAGCCGCGCTGAACATGATGCGCTTCTTCGCGCACGAGAGCTGCGGGCAGTGCACGCCCTGCCGTGTCGGCACCGCCAAGGCGGCCCAGCTGATGGAAGCCCCCCAGTGGGACAACGCCACGCTCGAAGACCTGTGCCAGGTCATGGGCGATGCGTCCATCTGCGGCCTGGGCCAGGCCGCGCCGAACCCGATCCGCTGTGTCCAGAAATACTTTCCTCAGGAGTTGGCCCAATGAATGCACCCGCCAAACTCAACGAAGTCATGCCGCAAACCATCGAGTTCACGCTCGATGGGCAAAAGGTAAGTGCCTACAGCGGTGAAACCATCCTGAGCGTCGCCAAGCGCGTCGGCCTCGAGATTCCGCACCTTTGCTACAAGGAAGGCATGCGGCCGGACGGCAACTGTCGCGCCTGTGTGGTCGAGATCAAGGGTGAGCGCACGCTGGCCCCCAGTTGCTGCCGCAGCGCCACCGCCGGCATGGAGGTGCAGGCCACCAGCGAGCGCGCCGTCAAGAGCCAGAAGATGGTGCTGGAGATGCTGCTGTCCGACATGCCGGACCAGGGCTACAAATGGGATGAGCAGAACGAGTCGCTGCAGCATGGTGAGCTGTCACAGTGGGCCGATCACATGCGAGTCAAGGTGCGGCCGGAACTCAAGGCCCTGCGGCGTGAGCAGCCCGCTGCCGATGTGTCGCACCCGGCCATGGCTGTGAATCTGGATGCCTGCATCCAGTGCAACCGCTGTGTGCGCGCCTGCCGTGAGGAGCAGGTCAACGACGTGATCGGCTACGCGATGCGCGGCAGCCACAGCGAGATCGTGTTCGACCTGAACGATCCGATGGGCGACAGCACCTGTGTGGCTTGTGGCGAATGTGTGCAGGCCTGCCCGACCGGTGCGCTGATGCCGAAGACGCGCGTCGGCTCCCAGGTGGTGGACAAAAAAGTCGATTCCGTTTGTCCTTTCTGTGGTGTCGGCTGCCTGCTGACCTACAACGTCAAGGACAACAAGATCGTCAGTGTGGATGGCCGCGATGGTCCGGCCAATCACAGCCGCTTGTGCGTCAAGGGCCGCTTCGGTTTCGATTACGCGCACAACGATCAGCGCCTCACGGTGCCGCTGATCCGCAAGGCAGGAATTCCCAAAGACCCTGAAGTGCTGGAACAACTGAATCGGGATACCGCCGACTGGTCGGCCGTGTTCCGTGAAGCCACCTGGGACGAGGCATTGGCATTGGCGGCCGGCAAGCTGAAGGGCTTGCGCGACACCCATGGCAAGAAGGCGCTGGCCGGCTTCGGCTCGGCCAAGGGCAGCAATGAGGAGGCCTATCTGTTCCAGAAACTGGTTCGCACCGGCTTCGGCTCCAACAACGTGGACCACTGCACGCGCCTGTGCCATGCCTCCAGCGTGGCGGCGCTGCTCGAAGGCGTGGGCTCGGGGGCGGTGAGCAACCAGGTCAACGACGTCGAGCATGCCGATCTCATCCTGGTGATCGGCTCCAACCCGACCGCCAACCACCCGGTGGCGGCCACCTGGATGAAGAACGCCGCCAAGCGCGGCGCCAAGATCGTGCTGGCCGATCCGCGTGTCACCGACATTGGCAAGCATGCCTGGCGCACCATGCAGTTCAAGCCCGACACTGACGTGGCCATGCTCAATGCCATGATCTACACGGTGATCGAGGAGGGGCTGGTGGATCAGGCCTTTGTGCGCAGCCGCGCCAACAACTTCGAGGCCTTGAAATCCAACGTCAAAGGCTACAGCCCCGAAGCCATGGAGCCGATCTGCGGCGTGCCGGCACAGACGCTGCGCGAGGTGACACGCGAATTCGCCAAGGCGAAGGGCGCCATGATCCTGTGGGGCATGGGGGTGAGCCAGCACATCCACGGCACCGACAACGTGCGTTGCCTGATCGCACTGTGCACGGTGACCGGTCAGATCGGCAAACCCGGCTCCGGCCTGCACCCCTTGCGGGGCCAGAACAATGTGCAGGGGGCCAGCGATGCCGGTCTCATTCCCATGATGTACCCCAACTACCAGCGCGTCACCAACAAGGAGGCACACCAGTGGTTCGAGGATTTCTGGGGCATGAAGCTGGACGACCAGCCTGGCTACACCGTGGTGGAGATCATGCACAAGGCGCTGGCCGACGACAGCGACCCGCACAAGGTACGCGGCATGTACATCATGGGCGAGAACCCGGCCATGAGTGACCCCGACCTGAACCATGCGCGCCATGCGCTGGCGTCGCTGGAACATCTGGTGGTGCAGGACATCTTCATGACCGAAACCGCCTGGCTGGCCGATGTGGTGCTGCCGGCCACGGCCTGGCCGGAAAAAACCGGTACCGTGAGCAACACCGACCGCATGGTGCAGCTCGGCCAGCAGGCAATCAACCCGCCTGGCCAGGCCAAGCCGGATCTGTGGATCATCCAGCAGATCGCCCAACGCATGGGCCTGTCCTGGAACTATGCCGGTGAACACGAGGGCGTGGCGGCGGTGTACGAGGAAATGCGCCAGGCCATGCACGCGGCCATCTCCGGCATCACCTGGGAGCGTTTGCAGCGCGAGTCGAGCGTGACCTACCCCTGTCTGAGTGCCGACGATCCGGGCCAGCCGACGGTCTTCATTGACAACTTCCCGACACCGGACGGGCGTGTGACGCTGGTGCCGGCCGACATCATCCCGGCAGCCGAACGGCCCGATGCGCAGTACCCCTTCGTGCTCATCACCGGCCGTCAGCTGGAGCACTGGCACACCGGCAGCATGACGCGCCGCTCGGAAGTGCTTGATGCCATCGAACCCATGGCGACCGCCTCCATGTGCGGCAGCGACATGGCCGACCTGGGCCTGCAGCCGGGTGATGTGATCACTGTGGCCTCGCGCCGCGGTGCCGTGGCCATCCATGTGCGGCGCGATGACGGCACGCCGCATGGCGCAGTCTTCATCCCCTTCGCCTATTACGAGGCGGCGGCCAACCTGATGACCAACGCAGCGCTCGACCCCTTCGGCAAGATCCCGGAGTTCAAGTACTGCGCGGTGGCCATCCGCCGTGGCGGCAAGCCGGCTGCGGTGGCGGGTTACGGCAAGGCCGACTGAGCGCGTCAGCGCAGCTGGCCCCCCAGCGGGGGAGTCGGCCGCGCGCCACCAAGGGGGGCGAAACAGGACGGTTATGCAGGGCTTTGCCTATCCTGTACAGTGGCGCCTGTCATGAATACACACAACCCTGCCCTCGATGTCGCCGTGGTGATGCGCAAGGAGCGCGTCGAAGGTGCCATGAGCCGTTGGCAGCCCTGGCGTTGGGTCTTGGACGAAGTGATCGCCAACCAAGCCAGCTTCGGCGACCAGCCCACCCTGCTGCACAAGGCGGATGGTGAGGAGCGCTGGTTGCACCCCGGTTTCACCGTGGCCTTGTTCAAGGACGATGCCGAGGGCTACTACCTCAACGCGACCACGCCGGCCCCTGGCTGGTTTGTGCACTGGCGCATGGAAGAGGAAGCCACCGTGGCCGACGAACCGATGGCCCGGCCGCTGGAGGTGTCCCTGAGTTACCACGACGCAGGTCGCTGGCTCGATGCGCAGGAAATGGTGGAACAGGTGCCTGTCGCGCCCGACGTTGTGGCGTGGATGCTCGCATTCGCACGCGAGCACTACGTGGAGGAGCCGAAGCGGCGCAAGCGGCCCGAGAGCTTCAAGCCGCTGACGGACCGTTTCGGCAACCCGGCTTCTGTCAGCGCCGAAAAGAAATTCAGAGGCGGCCATGACTGACGGTTTTCTGGGCCGCTGGTCGCGCCGCAAGCAGGATGTGCGCGAAGGCCGGCGCCTGGAGGAAGAGCCCCAGGCATTAAAAGAACCGCTGGCCACTCCTCCTGCCCCGGCGCCAGCCGTTGTGGTGCCGCCTGCCGGCACGTCGCCACAGACAACCCCAGTGGTGGACGCCGCCGCGCCGCCACCAACACTGGAAGAGGCGCAGGCACTGCATCCGCAGTCCGACTTCACGCGTTTCGTGGCCAGCGATGTCGATCCGCAGGTGCGCAATGCCGCGATGAAAAAATTGTTCGCCGACCCGCACTTCAATGTGATGGACGGGCTGGACATCTACATCGACGACTATTCCAAGCCAGACCCGCTGCCGCTGTCCATGTTGCGCAAGATGGCCAGTGCCCAGTTTCTCCATCTGGTGGAGCCGGAAGAGAAAGCGCCAACTGCGCCGGCACCTTCCAGTCCTGCGGTGCCGGCATCTGCCGCCAGCGCGCCACAACAACACCCCACAGACCAGCCTGCTGGTCTGAACGATATCAGCCAGGTCCCGTTGTCCGCTGCCGGGCAGACCGCGGGTTCCCAGCCAACCCCAGAAGATCATGCCGACACTGATTTGCGACTGCAATAAGACCATGCCGCTGGAGCCCAAGGCTCTGGGGGCTGTACTGAATGAAACGCTGACGCTGCATTCCACCCTGTGCCGCCGGGAAGCCGGCGCCTTCGAGCAGGCCTTGGCCCAGGGCGACGACGTCGTGGTGGCCTGTACCCAGGAAAGCCGCCTGTTCGGCGAGATCGCGGCGCAAACCCCCAGTGCTGCGGGTGTGCCGATCCGTTTTGTCAATCTTCGCGAGACCGGTGGCTGGAGCAAGGACGCAGCCAAGGCCACGCCGAAAATGGCGGCCTTGCTGGCGGCCGCGCACTTGCCCGATCCGGAGCCGGTGCCTACCGTCACCTACAAGAGTGCAGGCCGCTTGCTCATCATCGGCGCGCTGGATGCCGCCGAGCGCGCAGCCGAGCTGCTGGCCGATACTCTGGATGTGACGATCTTCAGCCTCGGCGTTGGCCAGGAGGGTGGCCTGCAGGAACGACGCTACCCGGTGCTGACCGGAAAGATCGGTACTTTGACCGGGTGGCTCGGCGCCTTCGAGTTGACGTGGCAACGCAACAATCCGATCGATCTGGACCTGTGCACGCGTTGCAATGCCTGCATTGCAGCCTGTCCGGAGGGTGCAATCGGTTTCGACTATCAAATTGATAGCGCCTCGTGCAGATCACACAGGGCTTGCGTCAAGGTTTGCGGTGTGGCTGGTGCCATCGACTTCAGCCGGGAGCCGCAAGACAGCAGCGAGAGCTTTGACCTGGTGCTGGACTTGCGTGCTACGCCAGCGTTCACGCAGCACGCCAAGCCGCAGGGCTATTTCATGTGGGACGGGCAGGATGCCTGGGCGCTGATCGAACTGCGCGGCCTGGTGGGGGAGTTCGAGAAACCGAAGTTTTTCGTCTACAAGCAGAAGCTCTGTGCCCACAGCCGCAACGAGAAGACCGGCTGCAATGCCTGCATCGATGTCTGCTCGGCCTCGGCCATCAGCTCCGAGCGCGAACGCCAGCAGATCAAGGTCAATCCCAACCTGTGTGTCGGTTGCGGCGCCTGCACCACGGTCTGCCCCAGCGGGGCCCTGAGTTTTGCCTACCCGCGTGCCAGTGACCAGGGCGTCAAAATCAAGACGCTGCTGTCCACCTACGTCCGTGCCGGCGGCAAGCAGCCGGCCCTGCTGCTGCACAGCCAGGACGCTGGTGCGCGCCTGATCGGCGACCTGGGGCGTGCTGCCCGCATCGACCCGGCCACCCGCGGCATACCGGCACGTGTGCTGCCGGTGCCGGTGTGGCATACCGCCTCGCTTGGTCTGGATGTCTGGCTGTCGGCCGTGGCCTATGGCGCCAGCAATGTCTGGGTGCTGATGACTGGCGAGGAAGCGCCGCAGTACCTGGAGGCCGTGCGTGCACAGATGGATGTGGCCCAAGCCATCCTGAACGGGCTGGGTTATCAGGGGGAGCATTTCCGCATCCTGCACGCGCGCGATGCACGCGATCTGGCCGCACTCGATGCCGACTTGCAGGCACCGGCCGCACAAGGTGTGGCCAAGGTGGCGGGTTTTGCGGTGCAAGCCGACAAGCGCGCCACGCTGGAGCTGGCGCTCGATCATCTGGTCGAGCAGGCAGCGCAGCAGCCCGAAGTCATTGCGCTGCCGGCGCAGGGTTCGCCCCTGGGGGCTTTGGGCATCAACAAGGACGCATGCACCCTGTGTCTGAGTTGTGTCAACGCCTGTCCGGCCAGCGCGCTGCAGGACAACCCGCAGTCGCCGCAGCTCAAGTTCATCGAGAAGAACTGTGTGCAGTGCGGCTTGTGCGTCAAGACCTGCCCGGAAAAAGCGCTCTCGCTCATTCCGCAGCTGCGTCTCACGCCTGCGCGCAAGGAGGCGGTGGTGCTCAACGAAATGCAGCCCTATGCCTGCGTGCGCTGTGGCAAGCCTTTCGGCACACTCAAGGCCATTGAAGCCATGCTCGGCAAGCTGGCTAGCCATGCCATGTTTCAGGGGGCGGCCTTGGAGAGGCTCAAGATGTGTGGTGATTGCCGCGTGATCGACCTCTACACCGACCCGAACGAAACCCGTATCACCGATCTCTGATTGCCGAGCACTTGCAACCGACGAAATCTGCCCATGACTATTCGATCCGATTCCAACCCTGCTGCGCTCGCGCCGAGCCCGACGCTTGACGAGGAAACCGCGCGCGCCGAACTCTATGGCCTGCTGGCCATGCTGTACTACGCGCCAGCAGAACCTGAGTTGCTGGCGCAGTTGCGCATGGCGGCGACGGAAGCCCCCGCGGCCGGTGGTTTTCTGGAGGAACCCTGGCGCGGTCTGGTGGCGGCAGCCCGCGCGCTGGATGATGCGGCCATTCGCCAGGAGTACGACGCCCTGTTCGGCGGTGTTGGCAAGCCCGAGGTCTACCTCTTTGGTTCCCATTACCTGAGCGGCTTTCTGAATGAAAAACCGTTGGCCAAGCTGCGCGACACCTTGGCGGCACTCGGCCTGGCGCGCGATGAGACGATGCCGGAAACCGAGGATCACATTGCCTACCTGTGCGAGGTGATGCGTTACCTGATTGCTGGCGATGACGTGGCGGTGGCGAACCTGACGCGCCAGCGCGAGTTCTTCGCCGAACACCTGCAACCCTGGATCAGCCAGTTGTGCGATGCCCTTGCCCAGCACCCCAAGGCGCGCTTTTATGCCGCGCTGGCCGAATTCACACGCGCTTTCTTCAGCGTGGAGATGCAGGGCTTCGACATGCTGGCTTGAGCCGCAGGAAGCGTTCAGGCGCGGCGAGGCTCCATGCTGGCCGCAGGCGTTTCGGGTGACAGCGGCTCGCTCAGCAGCCAGACGCGGAAGGTGGCGCCTTGCACGCCATCGCCGAGTTCTTCTCGGTTCAGACCTTCGATGCTGCCGCCGTAGCGTTCCACCAGCCCCACACTGATCCACAGCCCCAGGCCGTTGCCATCGTTCTTGGTGGTGAAAAAGGGGCGGAACAGGCGCTCGCGCACTTTCGGGCTCAGGCCTGGCCCGGTATCGCTGATCTCGATCAGTACGCCGGTGCGGCCATCCGCGGCCAGCTCGCTGCGATTGCGTGTACGCAGCCGCAGCCGGCCGCCGCCCGGCATGGACTGGATCGCATTGATCAGCAGGTTGATCACGATCTGCTGCAATTCCTGCCGGTTGATGCCGGCCCATGCCGTGGCCTGCAGATCGCGCTCGACCTCGATGTGGGTGTGTGCCAGCAGGTGGGCCACCAGCACCAGTGAATCCTCCAAGGCGCGGTTCACGTCCACGGCTTCGACGTAACCGGCGTATTCGGTGGGGCGGGCGTACTGCAGCAGTTGGGTCACGATCAGCCGCATGCGGTCAATCTGCTGGTCCAGCAGTTGCAGCTCGGCGTTGACCGGGGCGGCTTGCGAGCCCAGGGTCTCACGCATCAGGTCGAGATTGCCCTGGATGACGGCAATCGGGTTGTTGATTTCATGCGCCACACTCGCGGTGAGCTGGCCGATGGCCGCCAGTTTTTCTGACTTGACGAGCTGCTGCTGTGCCTGCTGCAGTGAAGCGTTGCTCTGTGCCAGTTCGCGTGTGCGCTCGTTCACCTTGGCGTCGAGTTCGTCGGCCCAGCGCTGCAAGGCGCGCGTCTTGTCGTCAATGACGTCGAGCAACTGGTCGAAGTGGCTGGCCAGGGCGCCGATTTCATCACATGCCGCCACCGGGCCGACGCGTGCGCTGGTCTCGCCGTCTTCGACGCGTTGCATGGTCTGGTTCATCTGTTCCAGCGGGCGGAAGATGCTGCGCGCCCAGCGCACCGAGAACAGCGCCGCCAGCACCATGACAACCAGGAAGATGCCCACGATCAGCGCCAGCATGCCGTACTTGACGTAGCGAAACGGCTGCTCCAGGTAGCCCACATACAGCATGCCGATGCGCTCGCCGCGCCCGTCAAGCAGCGGTTCGTAGGCCGAGACGTACCAGTCGTTCACCACAAAGGCGCGGTCGAGCCAGGTTTCGCCGTTGCCTAGCACGGCATCGCGCACCGCCTGCGACACCCGTGTGCCGATGGCGCGCTGGTCCTGGAACAGGCGGACGTTGGTGGTGATGCGCACATCGTCCATGAACAGCGTGGCCGTGCCGTGGCTGTCAAAGGGCAGCGAGCCATCCGGGTAGACGATGCGGTTGATGTAGTCGATCAAGGGCAGGTTCTGGTTGAGCAGCACACCGCCACGCAGCAGCGCCTGGATGTTGCCGTCCCAGCCGTAGACCGGTGTGGTGGAGAGCATGACCAAGGCGCGATCTTCAATGTTGCGTGTCGTGGGCACTGCGCCGCGGGTCGCGATCAGCGGAATGTTCAGGCGTTCCGCCAGATGCGGCGCCAGTGCCAGCAGTTCATCTGCTTCAAGCCGGGCCAGGCTGGCCTGGCCGGTGCCTGTCGGGCTGATGGTGGCGGTGTCGCGGGCTGGCCGGTGCAGGGCGGTGGGTGTTGTCTGCGCCGTGAGCCAGTCCGCCGTGATCAGCTGGCCATCCGGTTGGTAGAGGTTGATGAAGTCGAAGCCGAGGCGGGTGCGTTCGCGTGCCAGCAGTCCCTGCAGGGCTGGCAGGTCATGGCGGGTCAGCGCCTGGTACAAGGCATGGGAAGCGCCGACACCTTGCGTGCCCGACCCCACTTCTCCCAGCACTTGTTCGAAGTAGCCGCGTGCCACGGCCAGGTCGCTGCGCACCTTGGTGATGAGCAGCCGGTCGTAGGCGGCATTGCCCCAGATGACGAGTGCTGCGACCAGCAGTGGCAGCACCACCAGCAGCGGCAGCAACGCCATGGCCAGCAGTTTGTTGCGAATTGAGCCGCTGATCCAGCGCGGTGTCCGCCAGGCCTGCAGGACAGCGGCAGGCTTCACGACAAGGCCCACTCGGCGCAGCGGCGTTCCAGCGTACGGCGCGAGATGCCCAGCAACTGGGCAGCCTGGGTCTTGTCACCTTGCACCGAATCGAGGATGGTGCGGATGTGCTGCTTTTCCAGGGTATGCAGATCGGTGGTGGCCGGTGCCGTGGCGTGACGGCCAGCCGTCCCGGCCTCGGGTTTGTCCATCGAATAAAGCGCCGAGACATTGAGCGAACCCAGGATGAGGGAGCGCTCGATCAGGTTGCGCAGCTCGCGCGCATTGCCTGGCCAGTCGTACTGCAACAGATAGGCCATCTCGGCCGGTGTGATCTCCAACGGGCTTGCACCCAGGGCGGGGGCGAGTTGGGTCATGAAATGTTGCACCAGGTCCGGAATATCTTCCTTGTGTTCTCGCAGCGGTGGCAATGTGATTTCCACCACCTGCAAGCGGTAATACAGGTCTTTGCGGAAGCGCCCGGCGGCCACTTCTTCCTGCAGTGAGCGGTTGGTGGCGGCAATGATGCGGACATCCACCGGCAACAACTGCTCGCTGCCCAGTGGACGGATCTTCAGGTCTTCAAGTGCGCGCAGCAGTGTGGCCTGCAGCGCCAGCGGCAATTCGGCCACTTCATCCAGAAACAAGGTGCCACCTTGGGCGTAGTAGAACAGCCCGTCGCGCGCCTTGGTGGCGCCGGTAAAGGCACCTTTGGCGTGGCCGAAGAGTTCGCGCTCGATCAGCTCAGGCGACATGGAGGCGCAATTGACCGGCACGAAAGGGCCTTGCGCACGCGGGCTCTGCGCGTGCAGTGCGCGCGCCACCAGCTCCTTGCCGGTGCCCGATTCGCCTTGCAACAGCACGGTGCTGTTGACGGCAGCCACGCGCCGCAGGGTTTGTGCCAACTGGGTGATGGCAGGGGAATGCCCGACCAGGCCGTTGCTGGCGCACTGGCTGCTGGAGAGCGTATGACGCAGCACGAAATTCTCACGCGCCAGCCGGGCGGACTCATGGCAGTGCTGGACCGCATTGAGGATTTGCGGCATGCGAAAGGGTTTGAGGATGAAGTCGGAGGCGCCGGCGCGCAAGGCTTCGATGGCGGTGTCGAGGTCGGCAAAGGCGGTGATCAGGATCACCTGCCCCGAGAAACCCTGGTCGCGCAGTTCCTTGAGCCAGGCCACGCCGTTCAGGCCTGGCAGGGCGATGTCCAGGATGATGAGGTCGACATGGTGGTTGCGCAACAGCGTGGCGCCATCTTCAGCGCTGCTGGCCTCCATGACGGACTGGCAACGCGGGGTCAGTGTCTTGACCAGGAAGTTGCGCATGCCGGGTTCGTCGTCAACCACCAGAACGGACCAGAACGGCCAGCTCTCGGTGGCCTTGCCATGTGCAGGAAAAATGGATGCGTGGGTCACGGTAGAAGCGATGGGCTGATGATGAATTCTATCGACGCACCTGACTCATTTAGTCGGGTAATGGGGTTTTTCGCACCTATGCAACATTGTTCTTGAGCGGGTCGGCTCTGCGAACAAAACGACAAGCTGGGTTGATTGTGACAACTTGTCTTGAAATGCGCGACAGATTGGCGCTGCTCGATCGCTTATTGCGTTGCAGCATTGACGCAAGTCATTGATTTCCCTAGAGGGCTTCACGGGGCAGTGATTTTGACGGATTCACAAGAATATTTCTGAGCTTGGCCGAGCCAGCTCAGACCTGATGAACGTGCCTTGTCCTGAGGCCTGTGTGACTTGCTGAAACACTCGGGGATTGATACATTCGCACGAGCTTTGATATGCATTTCTGTTCCTAGGCAGAAATTTTCAGGAGACACAGCATGAGTCAATCCCCGGGCAAATTGTCGCGGCGCACCCTGTTTGCGGGCGCCGGTACCGCTGGTGCCGTGGCCACAGTCGCCAGTCTGATGCCGGCCGTGCAGCCGGTCGCACCGGTAGGACACGAACCCAAGGTCGCGCCAAGCAAAGGTGGCGGCTACAGCCTGACCGAGCACGTCAAGCGCTATTACAAGACGACCCTCATTTAACGCCGACTGCTGGAGAGTCCCATGCTATTGACCAAAAAATCCACGGCCATCGATACGGCTGCCCGGTCGCCCTTCGTTCACAGCCTGCGTCGCGGCTTGGCTCAGGCCTTGCCGACCATGGACCGTCGTGCCTTCCTGCGTCGCTCCGGCCTCGGCCTGGGTGTCGGAATGGCAGCTTCGCAGCTCACCTTGGTGAAGAAAGCGCGTGCCGCCCAAGGTGTGGCGGTCGGCGATGGCAAGATCGAAGTGAAACGCACGGTCTGCACACACTGCTCGGTGGGCTGTGCGGTGGATGCTGTGGTGGAAAACGGTGTCTGGGTGCGCCAGGAGGCGGTGTTCGACTCCCCGATCAACCTCGGCGCCCACTGCGCCAAGGGCGCGGCCTTGCGCGAGCACGGTCACGGCGAATTCCGTCTGCGCTACCCGATGAAGCTGGTCAACGGCAAGTACGAACGCATCGGTTGGGACCAGGCGCTCAATGAGATCAGCGCCAAGATGATGGAGCTGCGCAAGGCCAGCGGCCCGGACAGCGTGTACTTCATCGGATCCAGCAAGCACAACAACGAGCAGGCGTATCTGCTGCGCAAGTTTGTCAGCTTCTGGGGCTCCAACAACTGCGACCACCAGGCCCGTATCTGTCACTCCACCACGGTGGCCGGTGTGGCCAATACCTGGGGTTATGGCGCCATGACCAATTCGTACAACGACATGCAGAACAGCAAGGTCGCCCTGTACATCGGCTCCAATGCGGCCGAGGCGCACCCGGTGAGCCTGTTGCACATGCTGCATGCCAAGGAAACCGGCTGCAAGATGATCGTGGTCGATCCGCGTTTCACCCGCACCGCGGCCAAGGCCGACGAGTACGTGCGCATCCGCTCCGGTACTGACATTCCTTTCCTGTTCGGCCTGCTGTACCACATCTTCAAGAACGGCTGGGAAGACAAGAAGTACATCAACGACCGTGTCTACGGCATGGACAAGGTCAAGGAAGACGTGCTGGCCAAGTGGGCACCTGCTGCCGTGGAAGAGGCCTGCGGCGTCAAGGAAGAGCAGATGTACAAGGTGGCCAAGATGCTGGCCGACAGCCGTCCGGGCACCATCGTCTGGTGCATGGGCCAGACCCAGCACACCATCGGCAATGCCATGGTGCGTGCGTCCTGCATTCTGCAGCTGGCGCTGGGCAATGTCGGCAAGACCGGCGGTGGTACCAACATTTTCCGCGGCCACGACAACGTGCAGGGTGCGACCGACGTCGGCCCCAACCCCGACTCGCTGCCCGGTTACTACGGTCTGGCCGAAGGTTCCTGGAAGCATTTCGCCAAGGTCTGGGGCGTGGACTTCGACTGGATCAAGGGCCGTTATGCCTCGCCGGCGATGATGGGCAAGAACGGCATCACCGTCTCGCGCTGGATCGACGGTGTACTGGAGAAGAACGAGCTGATCGACCAGGATTCCAACCTGCGCGGCGTCTTCTACTGGGGCCATGCGCCCAACTCGCAGACCCGCGGTCTGGAGATGAAGCGCGCCATGGACAAGCTGGACCTGCTGGTGGTGGTCGATCCCTACCCGTCGGCGACCGCCGCCATGGCCGCCATGCCCGGCAAGCCGGAAGACCTGAATCCGAACCGTGCGGTGTACCTGCTGCCGGCCGCCACACAGTTCGAAACCAGCGGTTCCTGCACCGCTTCCAACCGCTCGATTCAGTGGCGCGAGAAAGTCATCGAGCCGCTGTGGGAGAGCCGCAGCGACCACATGATCATGCACCAGCTGGCCGAAAAACTCGGTTTCGCCAAGGAGCTGTCCAAGAATTACAAGATGCAGAAGGTCAAGGGCATGGACGAGCCCATGCCGGAAGACATCCTGCGTGAGATCAACCGTTCGGTCTGGACCATTGGCTACACCGGCCAGAGCCCGGAGCGGCTGAAGGCGCACATGAAGAACATGCACCTGTTCGACGTGAAGACGCTCAAGGCCAAGGGCGGCAAGGACAAGGAAACCGGCTACGACTTCACCGGTGACTACTTCGGCCTGCCCTGGCCCTGCTACGGCACGCCTGAACTCAAGCATCCGGGTTCACCCAACCTGTACGACACTTCCAAGCACGTGATGGATGGTGGCGGCAACTTCCGCGCCAACTTCGGTGTCGAGCGCGAAGGCAAGAGCCTGCTGGCCGAGGACGGTTCGCACTCGCTGGGTGCCGACATCACCACCGGGTATCCGGAGTTCGACCATGTGCTGCTGAAGAAGCTGGGCTGGTGGGACGAGTTGACTGATGCCGAAAAAACCGCAGCCGAGGGCAAGAACTGGAAGACCGACGCGTCGGGCGGCATCATCCGCGTGACCATGAAGAACCATGGCTGCCATCCCTTCGGCAATGCCAAGGCACGTGCCGTGGTGTGGAACTTCCCGGATCCGGTGCCACAGCACCGCGAGCCGCTCTACGGTACCAAGCCGGACCTGATGGCCAAGTACCCGACGCACGACGACAAGAAGGCCTTCTGGCGTCTGCCGACACTGTACAAGACCGTGCAGCAGAAGAACATTGCCGACAAGGTGCACGAGAAGTTCCCGCTCATCCTGTCCTCCGGCCGTCTGGTCGAGTACGAGGGCGGCGGCGAGGAAACCCGCTCCAACCCCTGGCTGGCCGAACTGCAGCAGGAAGCTTTTGTCGAGATCAACCCGAAGGCGGCAGCCGACCGCGGCATCCGCAACGGCGACCGTGTCTGGCTGCTCAGCCCGACGGGTGCGCGGCTGAATGTGCAGGCGCTGGTGACCGAACGTGTCGGTCCCGACACCTGCTGGATGCCGTTCCACTTCTCCGGTCGCTGGCAAGGCGCCGATATGCTGGCCTACTACCCGAAGGGCGCGGCACCGGTGGTGCGCGGTGAGGCCGTCAACACGGCGACCACCTATGGCTACGACAGCGTGACCATGATGCAAGAAACCAAGACCACGATCTGCAATATCGAGAAAGCCTAAGGAGAAACACAAATGGCACGTATGAAATTTGTTTGTGACTCCGAGCGCTGTATCGAGTGCAACGGCTGCGTCACGGCCTGCAAGAATGAGCATGAGGTGCCGTGGGGTGTGAACCGCCGCCGTGTGGTCACGCTCAACGATGGTGTCCCCGGCGAGAAATCCATCTCGGTGGCCTGCATGCACTGCAGTGACGCCCCCTGCATGGCCGTCTGCCCGGTGAACTGTTTCTACCGCACCGACGAAGGTGTGGTGCTGCACGACAAGGACATCTGTATCGGCTGCGGCTATTGCTCCTACGCCTGCCCCTTCGGGGCACCGCAGTTCCCTTCGCAGGGCACCTTCGGGGTACGCGGCAAGATGGACAAGTGCACCTTCTGTGCCGGCGGTCCGGAAGCCAATGGCAGCGAGGCCGAGTTCGAGAAATATGGTCGCAACCGCTTGGCCGAAGGCAAGCTGCCGGCCTGTGCCGAGATGTGCTCAACCAAGGCATTGCTGGCTGGTGACGGCGACATGGTGGCCGACATCTTCCGCAACCGCGTGCTGCAGCGTGGCAAGGGCGCCGAAGTCTGGGGCTGGGGCACTGCCTACGGTTCGCGTCAGGCGGGTCAGCCGGAAACCGCAGCACCTGCCAAAGGAGCGAAGTCATGAAAAACATCTTGATGCTGATTGCTGCCGTGGCTTTGCTGTCTGCCTGTGGCGAGAAGCCGCAGACGATCGGTGGCGCCAAGCAGGACGCCGCACCGTACAGCGGCACCGGCAAGCCTTTTGTCGATGCCGGCTGGAAGCCCGGTGACAAGGCCAGCTGGGAGTCGCACCTCAAGGCGCGCGGACAGAACAGCCAGAACGAATACACCAAGACCAACTGAGACGGGATGGCCCTCATGAAAAAAGCGCTTGCTGCTGTCCTGCTGATGGCTCTGGGCTGGGGCAACCTGGTCCTGGCGCAGGACAAACCCACGGCGCCTGCCGGAGCCGGCGGCATCCAGAGCCAGAACATCATGGATGTCAAGCCGGATGCCAGTTCGGATCCGGGCTACGCCCAGCAGACCAATGCCGAGCGGGCCAAGGTCCAGCCGGGCAACAATGCGCCCATGTGGCGCCAGGTCGGCTCCGGTGTTACTGGCTACAGCAGTCTGCCCAAAAGCCAGGCACCTGAGGCAGGCAACCTGATCCAGCCTTTTGTGCAGTACCCGGGCTCGATGTTCACCAATGCCGGCGAAGCCTGGCGTCAGGTGCGCAACAACTGGCTCATTCCCTACGGTGGCGCCTTGTTGCTGATTGTGCTGGGCGCGATTGGCGTGTTCTACTGGCGCAAAGGCACGTTGCAGTTGCATGGCACGCAAACCGGTCGCAAGATCGAGCGCTTTACGCCCTTCGAGCGTTCGGCGCACTGGGCCAACGCGATTGCCTTCACCATCCTGGCCGTCTCCGGCATCGTGATGGCCTTCGGCAAGTTCTTCCTGCACCCGGTCATCGGCGGCACGCTGTTCGGCTGGCTGACCTATGTGCTGAAGAATGCGCACAACTTTGCCGGCCCGGTGTTTGCCGTGTCGCTGGTGGTGGTGATCATCACTTTCGTGCGCGACAACCTGCCGCGCAAGGAAGACATCACCTGGCTCGTCAAGGGTGGTGGCCTGCTGGGCGAACACGAGATCCCTTCGCACCGGTTCAACGCTGGCGAGAAGGTGCTGTTCTGGGGCGGCGTGTTCCTGCTGGGCTTGGTCGTGGTCGGTTCCGGCCTGATGCTCGACAAGCTGATCCCGGGCCTGGTCTACGAGCGCAGCACCATGCAGCTTAGCCACATGATCCACGCCGTGGCCACCGTGCTGATGATGGCCATGTTCATGGGCCACATCTACATGGGCACGATCGGCATGGCCGGCGCCTACGACGCCATGAAGACCGGCTACGTCGACGAAACCTGGGCCAAGGAGCACCATGAGCTCTGGTACGACGACATCCAGGCCGGCAAGATTCCGGCCCAGCGCAGCGCCGAAGCGGCACCTGCTCCGACCGTTCAAGCCTAAGCACAAGAAAGAGGCTCACATGAAATCGATTGCTGTTTTTGTTCTGGGTGCTGCGCTGACCGTGTCGGCGCTGGCCAAGCTGCCCCCTTTGAATGACGAAGCCAAAGCCAAGGCGGCCGAAGCGGCAGCCAAGACGGCCCATGCCGGCAAGGTGGACAACTACCTGCTGTGCAAGTCGCAGGACAAGGTGGCGGCCCACTACCGCAAAGGCAACAAGGACGCCAAAGCCGCAGCAGCGACACCACCGTGCGCGGACCCTGGTCCTTTTGTCTACACCCCTGCTGGGGCGACGCCGACCGCCGCCGCACCTGCGCCCGCACCCGCTGCGCCGGTGGCTGCCGACAAGAAGAAAAAGAAGTCCTGACTTTTCGTCAGGCTTAGTGGTCATGGGCCCGGGCTGCACAGCCCCGGCCCTTTTTGTTGTAGTCTGCTGCCATGTCTTCATTTCCCCTGCCTCAGTTGACTCGCGCCAGCGCACCGCTGACACGTGAGGTGTTGGCTGTCAATGAATTCGGCGAAGCCACCACGGTATCCATTCCGGCAGAGCGGGCGCTCACTGTTTACGTGGACAAACGCGAGCTGGTCACGCTCATGACCCTGGGCGCCAACCCGGAGCTGCTGGTGCTCGGTTTTCTGCGCAACCAGCGCCTGGTGCGCTCGGTGCAGGAGATTGAGTCCATCACCGTGGACTGGGAGGTTGGTGCCGCTGCGGTCAAAACGCGCGAAGGCATCACCAACGTGGAGGAGCGCACCGCCAAGCGCGTGGTCACTACCGGCTGTGGCCAGGGCAGTGTGTTCGGCGACCTGATGGACGAGGTCGACAGCATCGTGCTGCCTGAGGCCACGCTGACGCAGGGCCAGCTGTATGGCGTCGTGAATGCCATCCGGCTGCAGGAGAGCACCTACAAGTCGGCCGGCTCGGTTCACGGTTGCGCGCTGTTCCGTGGTGAAGATATGTTGCTCTTTGTCGAAGACGTCGGCCGTCACAACGCCATCGACACCATTGCCGGCTGGATGTGGCTGCAGGATCCGGATTCGATGTCGGGGGCCGACAAGGTGTTCTACACCACGGGTCGCCTGACCAGCGAGATGGTGATCAAGTCGGCACAGATGGGGGTGCCGATCGTGGTGTCGCGCAGCGGCATCACGCAGATGGGGCATGCGGTGGCCGAACGGGTCGGCCTGTGCACCATCGGCCGGGCCACCAACAAACACTTCCTTTGTTACACCGGAGCAGAGCGGCTGCAGCTGCAGCCGGAGCTTGCCGGGACGAGACCGCGAGTGCTTGCCTAGGCCTCTCTCGGCCGCTTCGTCGAAAACGCCGTAAGACGACATGCCTGTGCGCTTGAGGTGCTGACGCGGCAAGAGCTCGACCCAGCCTGCCCTTCGTCATTCCTTGCGTCCCAATCGATGGACGTCAGGGCTGTCAGCGGGAACGTTCCCAAGATCGGTCCGCCGTGGCAGCGTACGGCCCCCAGATGAGGCCTGACCATGTTTGACCTCCTGGAACTGTCGTGCCCGCTTTTCTCCCAGGCCACTGCCGGGGATTGGATTAACCGTTTTTTTGATGCAGATCAGATTGGTGGCCGACGAATCCTATAAGGTATATCCTGTATACATCATTAACAGGAGGGGTCTCCATGAGCCAAGGCTTTACCAGTCAGATGGCGCGCAACATTTTTTACGGCGGCACGGCATTTTTTGTGCTGCTGTTTGCGGCGCTGATTTTTCATACGGAAAGCAAGATTCCGGAGCGCTCAAAGGCGGGCGATCTGAGTCCGGCGGTCGTACGCGGCAAACATTTGTGGGAAACACGCAATTGCATTGGGTGTCATACCTTGCTGGGTGAGGGTGCGTATTTCGCACCCGAGTTGGGTAATGTGTACCAACGGCGTGGCCCTGATTTCATCAAGGCCTGGATCAAGGCACAACCGACGCATGCGCCCGGTCGCCGGCAGATGCCACAGTTCAATTTCACGGAGGCTCAGCTTGACGATCTGGTGGAGTTCCTGAAGTGGACCAACGGCGTCAACACCGAAAAGTGGCCACCCAATATTGAAGGGTAGCGAGTTGTCCACGCGGCCATTCGACATCGACATTCCACGAGGAGAAATTCATGCCTAACGCAACCCTCAAATATTCATCACAGGCTGTCGCTAAACTGTATTTCATTGCGGCACTCGGCCTGTTCACTGGGCAGATCATTTTTGGACTCACCTTGGGTCTGCAGTATGTGATCGGTGATCTGTTCTTTCCCCTTATTCCGTTCAACATCGCGCGAATGGTGCATACCAACCTGCTCATTGTGTGGCTGCTGTTCGGTTTCATGGGGGCCGCCTATTACATGATTCCCGAAGAGAGCGAGACAGAGCTTTACAGCCCCTTGCTGGCCAAGGTGCTGTTCTGGGTGTTCCTGGTTGCCGGTGCCTTGACCATTCTGGGCTACCTGCTGGTGCCCTACGCCACTCTGGCCGAGATGACGGGGAACGACCTGCTAGCCACGATGGGGCGCGAGTTTCTGGAACAACCCCTGCCAACCAAGCTTGGCATTGTGGTGGTGGCCCTGGGCTTTCTCTTTAACATCAGCATGACTGTGCTAAAGGGCCGCAAAACCTCCGTGTCCCTCGTGCTGCTGATGGGCTTGTGGGGTCTGGCCTTGATGTTCCTTTTCAGCTTCGTGAACCCCAGCAATCTGGTGCGCGACAAAATGTACTGGTGGTTCGTGGTGCACTTGTGGGTTGAGGGCACCTGGGAACTGATCATGGGGGCCATGCTGGCTTTCGTGCTGGTCAAGACAACCGGTGTGGACCGTGAGGTGATTGACAAATGGCTTTACGTCATCATCACCTTGGCGCTGGTGACGGGCATCTTGGGGACAGGGCACCATTTCTACTTCATCGGTCTGCCCGGCTATTGGCAGTGGGTGGGCAGCGTGTTCTCCGCCCTGGAGCCCATTCCCTTCTTTGCCATGACCATGTTTGCCTTCAATATGGTGCAACGTCGCCGCCGTGAACATCCCAATCAAGCAGCGGTGTTGTGGGCTGTCGGTACTGCGGTGATCGGTTTCCTCGGGGCAGGCTTGTGGGGTTTCATCCACACACTGAGCCCGGTGAACTACTACACTCATGGCAGTCAGGTGACGGCAGCGCACGGCCATCTGGCCTTCTATGGGGCTTATGTGCTGGTGGTGATCGCCATGATCAGCTACGCCATGCCCATGTTGCGTGGGCGCCAGGCGAACCCGCGTCGCGCCCAATCGGTCGAGATGTGGAGTTTCTGGGTAATGAGCGTGAGCATGGGTGTGATGGTGCTGGCGTTGACGGGCGCCGGTGTTCTGCAGATCTGGCTGCAGCGCATGCCGACAACCGGTGCCATGTCGTTCATGGCGACGCAAGACCAGCTGGTTTTCTTCTACTGGATTCGTGTGGCCGGCGGTGTGGGCTTCCTGTTGGGCTTGTTGATGTACCTGAGCAGCTTCTTTGTGGGGGCAGCTTCTCACGAGCAGACCGACACCGCAGCCAACATGCGCGTACGCCAAGTCTGAACCGTAGCGGGACGACACCATGAGACGCGTGGACAGTGTTGGCGTAACTGCAGCGGCCGAAACCAGTGGGGGAGGCTTGCCCCCTTTTTATGTAGCCCAGGGGAGTGAATGCGAGCTGTTCCAGCATTGCCATGAGAAAAGCCTGCCTCTGCTCATCAAAGGCCCGACAGGCTGCGGCAAGACGCGTTTCGTGGAGCACATGGCCGCGCGGTTGCGTCGCCCGCTGATCACGGTGTCGTGCCACGACGATCTGAGCGCCGCCGATCTGGTGGGACGTCACCTCATCGGTCGGGCTGAAACGGTGTGGGCAGATGGTCCCTTGACACGTGCCGTGCGCGAGGGTGCCATCCTGTACCTGGACGAGGTGGTCGAGGCACGCAAGGACACGACAGTGGTTCTGCATCCGCTGGCGGATGATCGACGGATTCTGCCGATTGAGAGAACCGGTGAACTCCTGGTGGCGCCGCCCGAGTTCATGCTGGTCATGTCCTACAACCCGGGTTACCAGAATCTGCTCAAGGGCCTCAAGCCCAGTACCCGGCAGCGTTTTGTTGCCCTGGCGCTGGACTACCCCAGTGCCGCCGTAGAGCAGGCCATCCTGGCGCAGGAGGGTGGGGCATCAGCGATGCTGGCGACGCAACTCGTGCAACTGGCACAGGCTTTGCGTCGTTTGACGGAACATGACCTGGAAGAAACGGTGAGTACACGTCTGCTGGTCATGGCCGCACGTCTGGTGGTGTCGGGCTTGGGCTTGCGTGCCGCGTGCCGCGCCGCGATTGTGGACGCCCTGACGGACGACGAGGACACGGCCTCGGCCTTGGACGAGGTGGTTGCCGCGGTGGTGGGCGATGGCGACTGACAGCCCTGCTGTGGCCGTAGGTGTCAGCGAGAGGCGCGATGCTGCCCGGACGTTGCAGCGCCGACGCCGGATATTCCAGCTGGCTTTTTTTGCACTGTTCCTCGTTGCGCCAGCATTCAACCTGTTGCGCTTCGATTTGTACGAAACGCAACTCTGGGTGCTTGGTTTTCGCTGGTCACTCGGGATTGAAGCCTTGACCCGGGGCGAGGCGACAGCCATGCAGACGGCGGCCTCCATCCTGGTACGCGGTTTTTTGCCAGCCATTGCCTTGGTGGTCACGTTTCTGCTGGTGGCTTACCGGTTCGGACGTCTGTATTGCGGCTGGTTGTGCCCTCATTTCTCACTGGTCGAGTTGCTCAACGATGTGTTGCACAGGGCCAGCGGCAAGCTGAGTTTGTGGGATACATCGCCCACGCCCCGCGGACAACGGCAGCCACAGGCGCACTGGTGGCCGGTGTATGTACTGCTCTGTGCCGTGATGGGATTTGTCTGGGCCATCACCTTACTGACCTACCTCTTGCCCCCTGCAGTGATCTGGGGCAATCTGGTGCATGGTTCGCTGACCGCGATTCAAGCCCGGTTTCTGGGTATCGGAACCTCGGTGTTCAGTCTCGAACTCTTGCTGGCCAGGCATCTGTTCTGTCGTTTTGGCTGTGCTGTCGGTTTGTTCCAGAGCCTGGCCTGGATGGCCAATCCCAAAGGGATGGTGGTTGCGTTTGCACGTGAACGTGCGCGCGAATGCCGAACCTGCGATGCACCGCATGGAAGCGCCTGCGACCATGCCTGCCCGATGCGTCTCAACCCACGGAACATCAAACGGATGATGTTTTCATGTGCCCAATGTGGTCAATGCCTCAGTGCCTGCGAGACATCCCAAGGTGCCCAGAATCGCAGCAGCAGCCTGGAGTGGGTCGTTGGCCTGGATGCCGTGCGTGAGACATTGCGGCAGCGCAAAGAGGATCGCCAGTAATGGAGGAGTGGGTCGGTTTATGGTGGCACCGAGCGGTCACGCGCGCGGCAGACCGTTCCCATGGGCAAAGTGCCGTGGCACTGGATGAGGTCAGGCGAAGCCTGCATCTGCTGTTCATGGCCGGTGGGGGAGCACCCTCGATACGCGTTGCCTCCTCGGCCGAGCGTCGACATGGCGGCCCGCGTGGCTGGGTGCAGCGGGTGGCAGGTAGCGGGCTGCGTGCAGCCCCGTCAACACTGGACACCCAGGTCCTGGCCTTGCCACCAGTGGTGGCCGTGTTTGACCAGCGCCAGCTCAACCGCGATTTGTACCTGTGGCTGGCGGCATTGGCGAGCGTTTATGAGCCCCGTGGTGACTGGATCGACGACAACCGTGTAGCGACGAGCCGTGCCTTGCAACGGTTTCCAGGCCTGCGCGCGCGGCACCAGCGTCTGGTCCAGGCGCATCTGGCGCAACGTCCCGCGCTGCAAGGCCTTCGGGGGCCCGCGGCCTTGTGGGAAGGCGCTGTCCAGGCGGCGCTGCGTGCCATGGAGCATCCGCCCGTGCAGGTTGACGCGATCCAGGTGGCGCCGGTCTGTCTCTGGATCGAAGCACAAGCGACCGCCACCGCGTCCGATCAGACGAGTTCGGGGCCAGGGGGGCAGCGGCCAGACACCCCCATGCAGGTGCAAAGTGCCAAGCGACGCCAGACGAACCAAGTTGACAACCCCGATGAAAGCCATGCCTTCATCCTTCCTTCCAGGGTTGAGTCCATTCGCACCTGGGCCGAATACCTGCGCGTGAACCGTGCCACCGATGACGAGCCCGATGCGGACGCGCTCCCGGCGGCTGACGACATGGATGCATTGTCCATCGCAAAGGGTGACAAGACCACCGTCGCTCGTGTGAAATTCGATCTGGATCTTCCCAGCGCCCAGGCGGATGATCTGCCTTTGGGGCCAGGCCGCAAGACGCCGGAATGGGATTGGCGCCGAGGCATTCTGATACCGGACCATTGTTCATTGCAGTCGGTGGTGGCACGTCCCGGCGAGCGTTACAGCGCAGCCACTGCGTTGCAGGCCACGGCGCGCAAGATGCGCCGGCGTTTTGAAGTCCTGCGCGCCGCGCCCCGCTGGCAAACAGGACAAACACAGGGTGAGGCGGTGGATCTGGACGCGTGGGTGCGCTTTCATGCCGAAACGCAGGCAGGTCAACCGCATAGCGATTCCCCCTCCGTCTACGCCAGCCGCCGGCGCAACGGACGCAGCCTGGCCACGTTGTTGCTGGCCGACCTGTCCCTGTCCACCGATGCGTATGCCAACTCCCAGGCACGCGTGATTGATGTGATCCGCGATGCCTTGTATGTTTTTGGCGAAGCGCTGGCAGGCACGGGCGATGTCTATGAAATCCTGGGTTTCAGTTCCGTGCGGCGACAGCATGTCCGGATCCAGCACCTCAAGGGGTTTGATGAGCCGTGGAACGATACGGTGCGCTCCCGTGTTGGCGCCTTGAAGCCAGGTTACTACACCCGGATGGGTGCGGCGATTCGTGACGCCACGCGCCGCCTGAGTGCGCGGCCTGAGCATCAGCGTCTGTTGCTGGTGCTGACTGACGGGAAACCCAATGACTTGGATGTGTATGAAGGCCGTTACGGCTTGGAAGATACGCGCCATGCCGTGCAGGCTGCGCGTGATGCAGGGCTCACGCCTTTTTGCGTGACGATCGACAGCGAAGCCCATGCTTACTTGCCGCAGCTCTTCGGTCAGCACGGTTATGCCTGGGTACGTCGTCCGGAAGACTTGGTGAACCGCCTGACACAAGCCTGGGCAATCTTGACGCGCTGATTCAGTTCCGAGATTTCAGGGTGTTGCCTCGGGGCGAGCCCCCCACAGGAAATAGGCGGCCTCCATCGTTGGCAAAGACCGTTGCCACAGGGGGAGCAAAGAGCGGCTGTCCACCACCCGCACGCTGCCGGCCGCTCCCCGCGCGCTGAGCAGGGCGTGACGTCCGCCGGCACTGAACTGAACTGGCGTCCACGCGGCGCCTGACGCGTGCAGGGTGTGTGCCGTATGACCATCGGTGGGATCCACCAGCAACAGGGTGTCCTGTGTTGTGGTGTCAGCCGCATGGCTGATCCAAAGCCAGGGCGTGGCAGCATGGGTTCGCACGCTGGCAACGCCGCACACAGGCCCCAGGCGCCGGGTATCGGTACGCCATTGACGGGCATCGAGCAGGAGCACGCAGCCGTCAGCTTCATTCACGAGCGCGACCCAGGGGGTGCCTTGCCGGGTGAATGTGTCACCTGCGGCGCGCCGGGGGCGTTGCGGCAAGGCCAGCGTGGTGATTCGCCTGCGGATGTCCAGATTGAGAATGTCCAGCTCATCCGCAGAAGGCTTGCCCGTTGGTGCCGTCAACAGTACATGACGCATGGCGGAATCTATCTGGATGAATTCCCGCGGTTGCGGCAAGGGCGTGCGACGCACGCCCAGAAAACCCGGGCTGGCAATGGCCTCGCCCATACGGTAGTCATGCACCAGGCCATCAAATATGGGTTCGGCACTGGGGCTGTACGAGATTTCCCACACCTCCGGCAATGACGTGAAAGTCAGCACAAAGCTGTTGCGCGCAGATGCCGTCACCACATGGTCCACGGCAGAGCTGAGGCCGCCCGACAAGGCCTGAGCCTTGTAATCCCGCACACGCGACAAGTCGGTATCCAGCAGCACGGCGGAGTGGGGTGCCGCATGCCCGGCCAGGAGCCAACGGCCATCGTGCGATAAGGCCAGGCCCTGCAGTGCCAGGCCCGTCCGTGTGCGCAGAGTGGCGCCCGACTGGAGGTCGAAACGGATCACCCAGCCGTCGCTGGCGGCCCAATAAAGCCAACGCCCGTCCGGGCTGGGCCGCGGTGCCCCTTGCAACGCCACAGGCAAACGGCAACGGCTGTAGGTGGTTCCCTGGGCAGCGTCAAGCATTAGCAGCTGTTGCCCTGCCGCCTGCACGACGGCGATTAGTGCGGCAGGGGGCTGCTGGTGAGGGAGACGTTCACACCAGTCTGGCTCCGGTCGGGGGGACTGGTCGGTATCACGCCAAGGGGTTTGTGCCAGCGTGACAGGCAGGGTGAGCAGGCCGGCGACCCACAAAAAAAAGGTGGGCCACAGCCCACCCGGTACAGGTCGTTGAAGCAACCCGCTCAACCGAAGTCCGTTCACGACTTGAGGATGAACTCAACCGATGCCTTCAGGTCGGCATCGTTAATCTTGTCGGGACCGTTCGGTGACATGGGAATGGGGCCAAAAGAACCTGACCCGCCCTTGCGGACTTTTTCCATCAGCTTGGCTACGGCATCCTGGCCTTTGTACTTGGCAGCAATGTCCTTGAATGAGGGGCCGACCAGTTTCTTGTCTTTGGCGTGGCAGGCCATGCAACCTGCCTTGTTCATGGCGTCTTCCGGTGCAGCCGCTTGTGCGCCGAAAGCCAGCGCCATGACCGAAAAGATGAGGAGTGATTTCATGATGTTGGCTCCAATAGAGGGGCCTGCTGACCGCGCAGATGCCGCCTTGAGCCGGCTGCATCTGCGCGTCACAGGTCAGTACACGTCGTGTTGGGTGTTGTACACGTTGAAGTGGCCGGTCGGGGTGATCAAGCGCGGGTCCTTGATCACGGCCTTGAGCTTCAAGGTCTTGTCGTCCACCACCACCAGCGCACTTTCCTTGTTCTTGGCGGACCAGACCGAGAACCACACTTCGTCGCCGGCCTTGTTGTACTCCGGTTGCACGACACGCTTGGCGCCATCGTCCTTCAGGCCAGCCCATTCAGCAACCGGCAGCACGGTGTAGCCCTTGTCCAAGTTCTTGATGTCGTACACCACCACCGATTGCGAGATCTTGGGATCCGGGTTCAGCGGTGCGTCCGAGTACAGGTGCTGCGACTTGGGGTGGCTCTTGATGAAGAGCGCGCCGCCGCCGGGGCCACTCAGCTTGGCCACTTCCTTGAAAGCGTACTGCTGGTGCTTCACCGGGTCGGTGCCGATCAACGAGATCGTCTCGTCACCCAGGTGGCCGGTAGCCCAGACGGGGCCGAACTTCGGGTGGATGAAGTTGGCACCGCGGCCCGGGTGGGGGATCTTGCCCACGTCGATCAGCTTGGTCAGTTTGCCTTCTTTCAGATCCACCGCAGCAATCTTGTTGCTGTTGTTGGCGGCCACCATGAAGTAGCGCTTGGTGGAGTCCAGCCCGCCGTCGTGCAAGAAGAGGGCGGTGCCGATCTCCGTGGTCTTGAGTGCGTCGATGTTGCGGTAGTCCACCAGCAATGTCTTGCCGGTTTCTTTCACATTCACGACGAACTCAGGCTTGAAGTGCGAGCCCACGATCGAAGCCACACGGGGTTCGGGGTGGTATTCCTGCTTGTCCACCGTCATGCCGCGGGTTCCCACGATCTTCAGCGGCTCCAGCGTATCGCCTTTCATGATGGTGAACTGGGGCGGCCAGTAGCTGCCGGCAATCGCCAGCTTGTCCTCGAAGCCCTTGTACTTGGAGGTTTCGACCGAACGGGCTTCCAGGCCAACGCGGATTTCGGCCACGTTGTCGGGTTTTCCCATCCACAGGTCGATCATGTTGATCTTGGCATCGCGGCCAATCACGAACAGGTAACGTCCCGATGCCGACAGGCGCGAGATGTGCACCGCGTAACCGGTCTTGATGATGTTGATGATCTGCTTGGTGTCGCCGTCGATCAGCGCCACCTCGCCGGTGTCACGCAACGTGGTCGAGAAGATGTTGCTGATGTTGTAGTTGTTCATTTTCTTCGTCGGGCGCTGTGCCGGCGGAATGATGACTTTCCACGTCTTCTTCATCTCCGCCATGCCGAACTCGGGCGGCTGCGGCGGATCATGCTGAATGTAGCGGGCCATCAAGTCCACTTCCTTCTCGCTCATCTCGCCCGAGGTTTGCCAGTTCGGCATGCCGGCAGGAGATCCGTAGGCAATGAAGATCTTGAGGTAGTCCGTGCCTTTGGCGACAGTCAGGTCAGGGGTCAGGGGCTTGCCCGTGGCGCCCTTGCGCAGCACGCCGTGGCAACCGGCGCAACGCTCGAAGTAGATCTTGCGCGCGACGTCAAATTCGGCCTGCGTCATCGGTGGGGCCTTGGGGTTGGTGCTTTGCACCATCGGCTCATTGGCCAGCGGTGACGAGCCGGCCTGGTAATTCATTTCCGGGGCGCTGACGCCCTTTTTGTCTTCTGCGAATGAAGAAACGGCCAGCGTTGCCAGCACAAGTGCTGCCACGTGCCTGAGTTTTCGTATTTTCATGAACGAACTCCTTGTTGCCTGTGGTTTAAGAGAACCAGCCCCTGCTTGCACAGAGCCCGCCCGCCGCATGCCACAGAACAGATTTCATGCGGCGGGTAAGACCAAGACATCGTGCGCCAGGTCCCGGGTGCCATCTTTGACTTATGACAAAGATGTATTGATAAGGCTTCTTTTTTGCGGAGACGTTGTCGACTGAATCTGTGCCTTGATATGGGTCAAACCGGGTCTGACCTTGCCCTCTAAACTGGCCATCATCCTGAATACATATATGTTTGACAATTCTTTTTTCAGCGCAGTCTCCTCGCTCTGAAGCATCTTATGAAAAGCACCGTCACATTCCTTTCCATCCCGGCCTTCAATGGGTGGAAGATCATTCCGGGCGTGCTTGTCTTTTGCGGTGTGTTCACGCTGGCACACGCGCAATCCACGGCTGATGTCAATACGCCCACCCTGAAAGTCGTGGTGGTCAGTGGCTCGCGCAGCGAGCAGTCGCTCGACGAATTGCCCATGTCCATGGAGGTGGTGAACCAGCAGGCGCTGGAGGAAAAACAGATCGGCGACATCAAGGAACTGGCGGCCGACATGCCCAATGTTTCGGTCAAGCACGCACCAGCGCGGTTCACCGTGACCGGGGCGGGCAACCCGACGGGGCGAGATGGCAACACGGGCTTCACGATCCGGGGTCTGGGCGGTAACCGGGTGCTCATGCTGGTGGACGGCATCCGCCTGCCGCGCAGCTATGTCAACGGCAACAATGCCTTCGGGCGGGATGCCCTGTCGCTTGATCTCGTCAAGCGCGTGGAGCTGGTGCGTGGACCCAGCTCTGTCCTGTACGGCTCGGACGGCTTGGCCGGCATGGTCAACTTCATTACGTACGAGCCGATCGATTTCCTCGCCACGGACGATGGCGAGGTCAGGAACCTGGGTGGACGCGTGGCAGCGGGCTGGAGTGGAGACGACGACACATTCAAGGTGGCGACGACGGTTGCCGGCCGTGCCAGCGAGACGCTGCAGTGGCTGATCACCGCTACCACCCAGCGAGGCCAGGCGTTGAACAACATGGGCACCAACGATGCGGCCAATGTCGACCGCACCCGTCCCAATCCGCAGAACACCACGGGTGATTCATTGCTGGCCAAGCTCGTGGCCAGGCCCGATGGTGTCCAGAAGCACATTCTCACCGTGGAGCATGTGAACAAGAACTCGGATGTCGAACTGCTGACCAGCCGGGTCAAGCCGCCGCTGGTGGCCGCGTCGGTCGTGGGCGAGAACGCCCGCCAGAACCTGAGCCGGGACCGGATCACCTGGGATGCGCATTACGCGCTGAATGCCGCCTGGGCTGACCATCTGCAGACGGTGTTGAGCCTGCAGAATTCGGATGCGCAGGACAACGGGCGCACCACACGCAACGATGGCAAAGTCCGGGTCCGTGACACCACATACGCCGAGCACGCTTGGCAAGCCAGTGTGCAGGCCAGCAAGACCCTGCCCCTGTCGCGCGAATGGTCGCAGAAGATCACCTATGGATTGGATTACACCAGCACCGAGATCACCAGCTGGTTCGGAGGCTACGACCCGGCGCCACTGACCGCTTACGTTCCCAAGAAATACTTCCCCGACTCGCGCGATTCAAGCATCGCGGCGTATGCGCAGAGCGAGTTTGGCAGCGAGCGCTGGCGCGTCACGCCCGGCCTGCGGTTGGAGAGTTTTGCACTGGACGTGATCAGCCAGGCCGGTTATGCACCGCCAGCCACGGCACCCGGGCTGTCGATCTCGGGTTTTAATGCCTCTCCCAAGCTGGGGGCCCTGTACCAGATCGATTCCCGCTGGGCGGTTTACGGCAACTACGCCAGCGGCTTCAAGGCGCCCAATGCCACGCAGCTCAATGGCTATTTCGACCCGTCGCCGGGCATCAATGCGCGCTTGCTGCCGAATCCCAACCTGAAGTCCGAGACCAGCCAGAATTTCGAGCTGGGCGTGCGCACGCGCTTTGAGCGTTTGAGCCTGGAAGTGGCCGCATTCACGGGGCGCTACAACCAGCTGATCGTGGACAAGAAGCTGATGCGCGGCAGCAACACGGTGGCCGACCCTTACGAGTACCAAACCGTGAACATCGACAATGCCACCATCTGGGGGTTCGAGCTCAAGGGTCGGATGGACTGGGGGCGGGTGGGCAGCGGCAACCTGTCGATGCCGTTCACCCTGGGGCAGGCACGTGGCCAGGACGATGGCAACGGGCGTCCGTTGAATTCGGTCGATCCCGCGATGCTCACGCTGGGACTCCACTACGCCACCGCGGCATGGACCCTGCGGCTGGACATGCGCCACCACGCTGCCAAGAATGCGGACGACATCGATGCCACGGCAGGCGTCAAGGCCGGCAGTTTCCAGTTCAGCGACGTGCCCGCCGCCACGACACTCGACCTCTCGGGGCAGTGGCGCATCCGCAAGGGCTTGCGGCTCAATGCCGCCATCATCAACCTGACGGACCGGAAATACTGGCTGTGGTCCGATGTGCAAGGCCTCACCGCCGCCAGCGCGACCACCCAGGCAGACGCCTATACCCAGCCGGGACGCCATGTGAATGTGTCGCTGGTGATGGACTTCTGAAGCGACCCGCGCCCCGCTTTCCGGGGATTCAAGCGGCACGAGCGCCGTGGCTTGGCCGCGCGGGTCGGCTGAGCGCCTCATCGACAGCGCACACCTCAGGTACAACGTGCCTTGCCCCGGTGCGCAACAGGATTCCGGAAATCCTCTAAGCTACCTTCATGAACATTACTTTCTGGCAACTTGGCTGGCGCACCCTGTGGCGCGATCTGCGCTCCGGTGAACTGCGCTTGCTGCTGCTGGCTGTCACGCTGGCGGTGGCGGCCCTCACCGCCGTCGGTTTTTTTGCCGACCGGCTCAAGGGCGGCCTGCAGCGCGATGCGCGCCAGCTGCTCGGTGGTGACGCCGTGGTGGCCAGCGACAACCCGGCGCCGGAAGCCTTTGCCAAGCAGGCGCGGATGCTGGGCTTGAAGGTGTCGACTTCGCTGAGCTTTCCCACCATGGCGCGCGCGCCGGACGAACAGGGCGGCGCCAGCCGGCTGGTGGCGTTGAAGGCGGTGGAAGAGGGGTATCCCTTGCGCGGTCAGTTGACCGTGGCCAGCAACCCGACCGCCGCCGGCGAGAAGACCGACGACATTCCGGCGCCGGGCGAAGTCTGGGTTGATGCTCCGCTGCTGGAGGCATTGGGACTGCAGGCGGGCGACACGCTGCTGCTGGGCGAGCGCAGTTTCCGCATCACCCGTGTCATCGTGCTGGAGCCCGACCGGGGTGCCGGCTTCATCAACTTCGCGCCGCGCGCCATGATGCGCGAGGCGGATATCGCGGCCACCGGGCTGATCCAGCCGGCCAGCCGCGTCAGCTACCGGCTGGCGGTGGCAGGGGCCGACCGAGCCGTAGCGCGCTACGTGAAATGGGCGAATGACGAAATCGCCCAGCGCAGCCTGCGTGGCCTGCGCGTTGAGTCGCTGCAGGGTGGGCGGCCCGAGATGGGGCAGACGCTGGACCGGGCCGAGAAATTCCTCAATCTGGTAGCGCTGCTGGCGGCCCTGCTCAGTGCGGTGGCGGTGGCGCTGGCCGCGCGCGGTTTTGCCAGCAACCACCTGGACGATTGCGCCATGCTGCGTGTGCTGGGCTTGGGTCACCGCACCATCGCCTGGAGCTACACCTTCGAGTTCGTGCTCGCCGGCTTGGCCGCCAGCACGCTCGGTGTGCTGCTGGGGTATGCGGTGCACCATGTGTTTGTGTTGCTGCTGGCCGGCCTGGTGGAAACCGCCTTGCCGGCACCGAGCCTCTGGCCGGTGCTGTTCGGCCTGGGCATGGGGCAGACGCTGCTGGTGGCCTTTGGCTTGCCGCCGGTGCTGCAGTTGGCCCAGGTGCCGGCGCTGCGCATGCTGCGGCGCGATGTCGGCAACCTGCGACCGGCCTCGCTCGGTGTGTTGGCGCTTGGTGTGGCCGGTTTTGCGGCGCTGCTGCTGGCGGTGAGCAGTGACCTCAAGCTCGGGCTGATCGCCGTCGGGGGTTTTGCCGCCGCAGTGGCGTTGTTCGCCGCGGCCAGCTGGGGCGCCGTGTGGCTGTTGCGTCGCGCCGTGAACGAGGCCAGCGCACCGCGTTGGCTGGTGTTGGCGACGCGCCAGATCGCCGCACGTCCGGCCTACACCGTGGTGCAGGTCAGCAGCCTGGCGGTGGGCCTGCTGGCACTGGTGCTGCTGGTGCTGTTGCGCACCGACCTGATCGCCGGCTGGCGCCAGGCTACGCCGGCCGATGCGCCGAACCGTTTTGTCATCAACGTCCAGCCCGAGCAGGGCGACGCCTTCCAGCAGGCCTTGAAGAACGCCGGTGTCAGCGGTTACGACTGGTACCCCATGATCCGCGGCCGGCTGGTGGCGGTGAATGGCCGCGACGTGAAACCGGAAGACTACGCCGAAGACCGCGCGCGCCGGCTGCTGGACCGCGAGTTCAACCTGTCGCACAGTGCGACCTTGCCCGTGCACAACCCGGTGACGGCGGGGCGCTGGACGCCGGAGGAGGCGGGCGCCATCAGCATGGAAGAAGGCATCGCCAAGACGCTGGGCCTGAAGCTCGGCGACACGCTGCGCTTCGACATCGCCGGTGTACCGACCGAATCCACCATCACCTCGCTGCGCAAGGTGGACTGGGGTTCGATGCGTGCCAACTTCTTCGCCATCTACCCGGTCAGCCGCATGCCCGAGGTGCCCAGCACCTACATGACGGCCTTCCGCGCGCCGGACGTCAAAGGCTTTGACAACACCCTGGTGCGCCACTTCCCCAACATCACCGTGGTGGACATGAGCACCACGCTGCTGCAGGTGCAGCGCGTGCTGGGCCAGGTGATCCGTGCGGTGGAGTTCCTGTTCGGCTTCACGCTCGCGGCCGGGCTGATCGTCTTGCTGGCAGCGGTGACGGCCACACGCGAGGACCGTGCGCGCGAATTCGCCATCATGCGGGCCGTGGGCGCCAGTGCCGGCCTGCTGCGCCAGGTGCAGCGCGCCGAGCTGCTGGGTGTCGGCCTGTTGGCGGGTTTCCTGGCCTCGCTGGTGGCGGCTGCGGTGGGCTGGGCGCTGGCGCGTTTTGTGTTCGAATTCGACTGGGCAGTCTCCCTGCTCGTGCCGCTGGCCGGCGCCTTGGCCGGGGCCGTGCTGGCGCTGGCAGCCGGCTGGTGGGGCCTGCGCGACGTGCTGCGCCGGCCAGTGGTGGAGACGCTGCGTCGTGCGGCACAGTGATGATTTGCTATTAATTTGATAGCTGTTGGCGCATATTTCATAAGGGCTGGGTGCCATTTTGACCATGACTACTGAAGAGAAGCCGGAACCGGCCAATGCCTTTGACTGGATCGGCGGCGAGGCGCGTGTGCAAGAACTGGTGACGCGTTTTTATGACCTGATGGACCTGGAGCCAAGCTACAAGGAGCTGCGTGCCGCCCACGGCAGCGACCTGGCCAGCGCACGCGAAAAACTGTTCTGGTTCCTCTGCGGCTGGCTCGGCGGCCCCAACCACTACATCGAACGCTTCGGTCACCCGCGCCTGCGCGCACGGCACATGCCGTTCAAGATCGGCATTCTGGAGCGCGACCAGTGGCTGGCCTGCATGGACCAGGCCATGGGCGAGGTGGGGATTGATGAGGCGCTGCGTGCGCGGCTGCGCGAATCGTTCTTCGGGACGGCGGACTGGATGCGCAATACGCCGCTTTAACCGCCGCGCTAACCGGCGGGTTGCAGCAGCACGATCAGCGCGCCGGCACCGCCCTCGGCGGGCTTGGCCTGCACAAAAGCCAGTACTTCCTTCTTCTGCACCAGCCAGCTGTGCACGCGGCTCTTCAGCACCGGGGTCTTGCCCGGTGAGCCCAGGCCCTTGCCGTGCACCACACGCACGCAGCGGATGCCGTGCTTGCGGGCGTCGCGGATGAATTGGCCCAGCGCGCCGCGCGCCTCGTCGGTGCGCAGGCCGTGCAGGTCGATCTCGCGCTGGATGGCCCAGTCGCCGCGACGCAGTTTGCGCGTCACGTCCGGGCCGATGCCGGGGCGGCGAAAGCTCAGGTGTTCATCGGTGTCGAGCAAGGTGCTGACGTCGAATTCGTCGCTGATGGCCTCCTGCAGCACCGCCTGTTCATCGCGCTCGCGCTGCACCGGGATGGGTTTGGGTTGCTCTTTTTTCAATAGCGCCTGGCGCTTGTCGTTCAAGGGTTTGACGGCGCCAGCGGCTTTGATGAAGAGGTCCTTGTCGGCCGTGGCTTGACGCGCGGCACGTTCGCGTTCCGCCTTGCGCTCGGCTTCCAGTTTGGCCTGTGCCTCGATGGCCTTCTTGACCTGCTTCAGGTCAGCGAGCGATTTGACCTTCACCATCACACGAGTCCCTGCTCGGCCATGGAGAGTGCCTGCCCGGGCGCGACGATCACGTGGTCGAGCACGCGCACATCCACCAGTGCCAGTGCGGCCTTGAGCGCCTGTGTCAGCGCCTCGTCCGCGCGCGAGGGCAACACCGTGCCGCTGGGGTGGTTGTGTGCCAGCACCACGGCGGCGGCATGGTGGTGCAGGGCGCGCAGCACCACCTCGCGCGGGTAGACGCTGGTCTGCGTCAGCGTGCCGCGGAACAGCTCTTCCAGCGCCAACAGGCGATGCTGGCTGTCAAGAAACAGCACGGCGAACACTTCATGTTTCTTGGCGCCCAGGTGCAGCTGCAGGTAGTGCTTGACGGCCTCCGGTGTGTCCAGCGCGGCGCGTTCCTTCAACTGCTCGGCCATGGCCCGCCGGGCCAGCTCCAGCACGGCCACCAGTTCGGCCCGTTTGGCCGGCCCCAGGCCCTTGATGCGTTGGAGGTCGTCCGCCGTGGCGTGCAGCAGGCCGGCCATGCCACCAAAACCGGTCTTGGCGTCCAGCAGTTCCTGTGCCAACTGCAGCACGCCCTTGCCGGCCAGCCCGGTGCGCAGCAGCAAGGCCAGCAGCTCGGCGTCGCTCAGGGCGCCGGGGCCGCGGGCCAGCAGCTTTTCACGCGGGCGCGCGTCGGGAGGAAGGTCTTTGAGCGGCATCAGAAGCGGGGTGGGCCGGGGTTTTTACAATAGAGGCCAGTTTATAGGGACTTCATATGACCTCCACCCTTCCCCGCGTCCAGGCAGGCTCCTTCCTGACCCTGCATTACCGTCTGGCCGGCCCGGCTGGTGACATCATCAACACCTTCGAGGGCAAGCCGGCCACGCTGTCGCTGGGCACGGGGGAGCTTTCCCCCGCGGTGGAGCAGTGCCTGATCGGGCTGGAGGAGGGGGCACGCCAGACCTTCGAGTTGCCGGCGGGTGCCGCTTTCGGCGAGCGCAGCCCCGACATGCAGCAATGGCTGGCGCGCAAGGTGCTGACCGAGATGGGTGACCCGCTGGAGCAGTACAGCCTGGGTGACGTGGTGCAGTTCCCCACGCCCGACGGCCAGGGCCGTTTTGCCGGTGTGGTGCTGCAGGTGCGCGAGGACGGCGCCGTGCTGTTCGACTTCAATCACCCGCTGGCGGGACAGCCGGTGACGTTTGAAGTGCAGCTGCTCGGGGTGCTGTGATGCTGGACGAAATCATCCTGGCCGAGCCGCGCGGCTTCTGTGCCGGCGTCGACCGCGCCATCGAGATCGTCGAACGTGCGCTGCACAAGTTCGGCGCGCCGATCTATGTGCGCCATGAAATCGTGCACAACACCTATGTGGTGAACGACCTGAAGGCCAAGGGCGCGATTTTCATCGAGGAACTGGACGACGTGCCGCCCGGCGCTACCTTGATCTTTTCGGCCCATGGCGTCAGCAAGGCGGTGCAGCAGGAAGCTGCCCAGCGTGGTTTCCATGTGTTCGATGCGACCTGCCCGCTGGTGACCAAGGTGCACATCGAGGTGGCCAAGTTGCACAAGGAAGGTTACGAATTCATCATGATCGGCCACAAGGGCCACCCCGAGGTGGAAGGCACCATGGGCCAGCTCGACAGTGGCATTCACCTGGTGGAAGATGTGGCCGATGTGGCGCGTGTGCAGCCGACGCAGACGACCAAGCTGGCGGTGGTGACGCAGACTACGCTGAGCATGGACGACGCGGCCGGCATTCTGGCGGCGGTGAAAGCGCGCTTTCCGAACGTGCGCGAACCCAAGCAGCAGGACATCTGCTACGCCACGCAGAACCGGCAGGATGCCGTCAAGCTGCTGAGCCCGCAGGTGGACATCGTCATCGTGGTCGGCAGCCCGACCAGCTCCAACAGCAACCGCCTGCGTGAAGTGGCCCAAAAGCTCGGCACCGAGAGTTACATGGTGGACAACGCCGATGAGCTCAAGCCTGAATGGTTCGAGGGCAAGGGCCGGGTCGGCCTGACGGCCGGGGCCTCGGCGCCCAGCATCCTGGTGCGCCAGGTGGTGGACCGCATCAAGGCCTTCGGCGCCCTGTCGGTGCGCAAGATGGACGGCATCGAGGAAACGGTCAAGTTCCCGCTGCCCAAGGGCCTGAAGACCGATCTCTGACCTCTGTGCCCCATTGACCTGCCGGCCTACAATTCAGCCATGCTAGACATCACCCTGCTCCGTAAAGACCTCGATTCGGTCGTTGCCCGTCTGGAGACGCGCAAAAAACCGCAAGCCTTCCTGAATGTGGACGCCTTCCGTGCCCTGGAGGCCGAACGCAAGACCATCCAGACCCGCACTGAAGAGCTGCAGGCCAAGCGCAACACCTTGAGCAAGCAGATCGGCGCGCTCAAGGGCAAGGGCGAGCACGCCCAGGCCGAAGCTGCCATGGCCGAGGTCAGCGCCCTCAAGGCTGAGTTGGAAAGCTCCGCGACCCGGCTGGATCAGATCCAGGCCGAGCTGCAGACCCTGTTGCTGGCCGTGCCCAACCTGCCGCACGAGAGCGTGCCGGTGGGCGCGGACGAGACCGGCAACGTGGTGGTGCGCTCCTGGGGCACACCCAAGGCCATGGACTTCGCCATCAAGGACCATGTGGACGTCGGTGCGCCGCTGGGGCTGGACTTCGACCTCGGCGTCAAGCTCACCGGTTCGCGCTTCACGGTCATGAAGGGCGGCATTGCCCGCCTGCACCGCGCCATTGCCCAGTTCATGCTCGACGTGCAGACGCAGGAGCACGGCTACACCGAGTGCTACACCCCCTACATCGTCAACGCCGACAGCCTGCGCGGCACCGGCCAACTGCCCAAGTTCGAGGCCGACCTGTTTGCCGCCAAGAAGGGCGGCCAGGAAGGCGAGGTGGTGGAAGATGCGGCGCTTTACCTGATCCCTACCAGCGAAGTGCCGTTGACCAACTTCGTGCGCGACGAGATCGTGGCCGAAGCAGACCTGCCGCTCAAGTTCACCGCGCACACGCCGTGCTTCCGCTCCGAGGCCGGCTCCTACGGTCGCGACACGCGCGGCATGATCCGCCAGCACCAGTTCGACAAGGTTGAGATGGTGCAGATCGTGCGCCCCGAGAAGAGTTACGAGGCTCTGGAAGAGATGACGCGCCATGCCGAGGCCATCCTGCAGAAGCTGGGCCTGCCGTACCGTGTGATGAGCCTGTGCACCGGCGACATGGGCTTTGGGGCCGCCAAGACCTACGACCTGGAAGTCTGGCTGCCGGCGCAGAACACCTACCGCGAGATCAGCTCGGTCTCCAACTGCGAAGCCTTCCAGGCGCGCCGCCTGCAGGCCCGCTTCAAGAATGCCCAAGGCAAGAACGAGCTGGTGCACACCCTCAACGGCTCCGGTCTGGCCGTGGGCCGCACGCTGGTGGCGGTGCTGGAAAACTACCAGCGCGCCGACGGCAGTGTCGAAATCCCGGCCGCTCTGCAGCCCTACATGGGCGGCATCAAGGAGCTGCGGCCGTGATCTCCCGCCTGCGGCGCGCCCTGTGCCTGCTGTTGCCCCTGGGCGCAGCCAGTGTGCAGGCTGCTGTGCCGGCCGCGGGCCAGCCCGCGCCGGACTTCACCCTGCCGGACCAGAGCGGCAAGCCGCGTCGCCTGGCCGATTGGCGTGGCAAGTGGCTGGTGCTTTATTTCTACCCCAAGAACGACACGCCCGGCTGCACCGAAGAGGCATGCACCTTCCGAGACGACTGGGAACAGCTCAGCGCGCTCGGCGCCGAGGTGGTGGGCATCAGTGTGGACGACAGCGCCTCGCACGCGGCCTTCGCCCAGAAGTACAAGCTGCCCTTTCCCTTGCTGGCCGACACGCAAGGTGACGTGGCGCAGCGTTATGGCGCCATCTCGGACTGGAAACTCTTCAAGTTCGCCAAGCGCTACACTTTTTTGATCGACCCGCAGGGCCGCATTACCAAGGTCTACCTGTCGGTCAACACCTCGCGCCATTCGGCCGAGATCGTGGCGGACCTCAAGCAGCTCAAGTCATCACGGCCCTGAGCCGGCACGACGGCCGGCAAGTGCCGCCGGCATTCAGAAGGTGAACCGAGGAAGTGTCGTACCGTGTCATTCGTTTATTCAAGGGAGAAGCATCATGACTTCATTGTTGTCCCGTCGTTTCATGTGGGGTGTGGTTTTGCTTGCGGGCTGCGGGGTGCTGCCATTGGCGAACGCCAGTGACCTGCCCACCGTGCAGCAGCAAGGCGGCATCGAATACCTGAGTGGTGGCATCGGCCTGGAGGAGTCCACCGCGATCGATGCCGAGAGCCGCAAGTGGCCCCTGACATTGCTGTTTTCGGCCAAGAGATGGCAGCGTTCGGTCTACACCGCGGATGCGAAGGTCAGCCTGCGGGATGGACATGGCAAGTTGCTGCTGCAGATGCAGGCCGACGGGCCCTTTCTTCTGCTCCGGCTGGTGCCGGGTACCTACGTGGTCGAAGCGACACTGAACGGCAAAGTGCTGCAGCAGCGGATCGTGCTGAAGAAGGGGGAGCCGGCGCGCGTGGTGTTTGTCTGGCCGGAGGTTCCGACGGACGAGCCGGCGCAGGACTGAGCTGTTCGCCAACCAGGCGGAACAGAAACAACAAACCCCGCACACGGCGGGGTTTGTTGTTTATGGTGCTGTGCGGTTCAGGCCTGTCGGCGCTGGCGCACGGCGTGTGCCAGACTCTCCAGTACCGGCACGGTCTGTTCGAAGCTGATGCAGGCGTCGGTGATGGATACGCCGTACGCCAGCGGCTTGTTCGGCACGAGGTCCCGTCGGCCTTCGTGCAGGTGGCTTTCGACCATCAGGCCGATGATGCGGCGGTCGCCGGCGGCAATCTGGGTCGCGACATCCTGGGCCACCTCGATCTGCCGCAGGTACTGCTTGCTGCTGTTGGCATGCGAGACGTCGATCATCACCTGCGGCGGCAGGCCGGAGGCCTGCAGCACCTGGCAGGCCGGAGGCCTGCAGCACCTGGCAGGCGGCATCCACATCGGCGGCGGCATAGTTGGGGGCCTTGCCGCCGCGCAGGATGATGTGCACATCCTGGTTGCCGCGGGTCTCGAAGATGGCGGCCTGCCCCATCTTGGTCATGCCCATGAAAGCATGCGGCGCACGCGAGGCCACCACGGCATCGGCAGCCACCTTGACGCCACCATCGGTGCCGTTCTTGAAGCCGACCGGGCACGACAGGCCGCTGGCCAGCTGACGGTGGCTCTGGCTTTCGGTGGTGCGCGCGCCGATGGCACCCCAGCTCACCAGATCGCTAATGAACTGCGGGCTCAGCAGGTCCAGGAACTCGGTGCCCACGGGCAGGCCCAGGTCCACCACGTCGAGCAGGAGCTTGCGCGCCATCTCCAGACCCTCGTTCATGGCGAAACTGTCATCGAGGTGCGGGTCGTTGATGTAGCCCTTCCAACCAACGGTGGTGCGGGGTTTCTCGAAATACACACGCATCACCACCAGCAGGTCTTTCGCATGCTTGTCGGCTTCCTGCCTGAGCAGCCGGGCGTAGGCCAGGGCCTGCTCATGGTCATGGATGGAGCAGGGCCCCACCACCACCAGCAACCGGTCGTCTTGCCCTTGCAGCACGGCAGAGATGTCTTGCCGCGAGCGCTCCACCAGGGCCAGTTGTTGCTCGCTGGCGGGCAGGCGCTCTTCGAGCAAGGCCGGGGTCATGAGAGGGCGTACACACGAGATGCGGGTGTCGTCGATGCGGGTTTTGTCCTGGGTGGAGAGCATGGAATCGTTCAAATGGCAAAGCGTTGAGAGCCATCCGTGGGATGGCATCGGGTGCGGGTCAGGATGGCAGGGCCTTACGGGGGCGAGATCGTGCTGGCAAAAAGGAGTCTCTCGGCGGTGTCTCTCAGCTGCCCAGCACGCCCTTGAGGCCGGTGTAGATCGACACAGCCGTGGTGCCCACGGCCACGATCGAGCTACCGTACTCCTCCAGTTTCTTGATCAAGGTCCCGAGCTGTTGCGGTGTCAGATTGCCGCCGACCAGGCGGGAGACGACTGACATGAGCAAGGTGTCGCGAAGCTTCCCGGCCGGCCGGTGACTGCGCGAATGCAGCACGCCACCGAGCAGCATGCCGGTCAGGAAGCTGAAGGAGATGCTGGCGGCATATTCAAGGTATTCGCGCCACTCAAAGGCGTTTTGCGGCAGCACAGGCGTGCCATCCACCAGGCTGGTGATCCAGCTCATGCCGATGACGGAGGCAATGGCCAGAAACACGGTGCCGGCAAACCAGGGCAGGACTGCGCGCCGACGGCGCAGAAAGAGCACCAAGCCAAAAGGCAGGGGCACGGCGATCGAGATGATGCGCAGGTACAGCAGGCTGGTGTCCAGGGCGATGGTGATCAGCCAGTGCGACAGCAACAGCAGGCCCAGGGGCAGCAGGATGAAGACAGCCAGATTGATCAAAAACGCCAGCGGCCCTGTGCGGACGGGGTGGAGCCGCTCATGGGCACTGGCCAGCTGCTGTTCCAGATCACGAATGCGCGCATCAAAGCTGGCAGGGTCTGCCACGGCTGCCAGCTGGCCCTCCAGCTTGGCGATTTTTTCCAGCAGCGGCTTGAAGAGATAAAGGTCCCGCGTGCAGACCTTGCAGACCAGTGCCTCGTCTTCGATGTCACTCAGGCAATACGGACACTTCATTATTTGTTGACGACGATGGTCATCGTGCTGTTGGTCTCGCGGCCAGCACTGTCCTTGACGGTGACGCGCAGGGTGTGTTCACCCGGCGGCACTTCGGCTTGCTGGAAGTCGATGCCGGTTGGGGTGATGGCGGATTGCAGGCGCGAGGTCAGGTCCACGAACGGTGATTTCATGTAGACCACCTTGACCGAATTGGGGTCGATCTTCTCGCCGCCGCGGGCTTCGAAATTGAGTTTGAGGTTGAACGGCGATTTGACCGCTGCCTCCGGCTCGGGCGACACCATCTTGATGGCGGGGCCGCGCGAAATGCCGCGCGTGGCCAGGGCGCCCGCGGCCGGAGGCAAGGCAGCCTCCTTGGCAGTGATCAGGGGAGCGGCGAAAGCCGTACCCTGGGCGAGCAGACCAGACAAAAGCGCAGAAGCCAGGACAGAACGAATCATGTTTACCTCCAATCATTCAACACTTGCACAAAAGATCATGCCCAGCCACCCGTGCGCATCGCGCCTGGGGCTAGTCGCCAACCACCATGAAGGGTGCCCAGAAAAGGGGATGGGCATAAGAATACTTCATTGCCTTGCCGTCGCTCATGCCGCCCTGGTCGATCAGCTGCAGCATGGCCTGGCGCAGGGCGTCCGACTTCGCCAGCGCCTTGTCGCCGGTCTGCTGGCGCCGGAACAGGTCGGTCATCAGCAGACGGGCTGCCACGGAATCAACCGGCCAGTTGGAGACCAGCAGCGCCTTGGCGCCAGCAAAAAAGAAGGCACGGCCCAGGCCGGACACGGCCTCCGAGCCCGAACCTTCGCCAGATGCGGTGTTGCAGGCCGAGAGTACCACCCAGTCGGCATTGAGCTTGAGGGTCAGCACCTTGTCCATGGTCAGCAGACCGTCATCCTGGTCGCCGGTCACCTCGGGCGATGACAGCGCCAGGGCCGGTTGGCTCAGGCCGTCGAGTTCTCCCGGCACCAGGCCGTGGGTGGCGAACATCACCACTTTGCGGTTCGAGAGATCGGCTTCCATGACAGCCTTAACGCTGGCCTGCCGGTTCAGGTAGACATCAGAAGGTGCCGCGCCCAGCACTCTGGCGATTTCGAGGATTTCCTGCTTGGTATCCGGCAGGCGCGGCAACAGGCCCAGTTCCGCAGAGCTGACACCGGTTGTCTTGGGTGCGTTGCGCAGGTTCAGGGGCAGGCCGCGCGTGGCCAGCTGCGTCGATCTGGCAGCTTGTGCCTTCTCGGCGCTGCGGTACTGCTCGGCGCTGAAGAAGGGGTCGCCGAAGCCGATGAAGTTCCCGCGGTTGGGGTTGCCCGGCGGCGTGTTGCGCAAGGCGGTGAGCGCCGTGACCGAGGGCAGCTGGGCAATGGCGATGTCGCGCACCAGCCAAGGCACGGCCTTGTAGCTGGCGAACGGTACGGCAGGCTTGCCGGCAGCCGCTGTGTCCTGCGTGACCAGGACCGACAGCGGCAGTTGTCCCAGTTCGGCATGCGGTACCACCAGCAGGACTTTCTTGCCCTTGAGGCTTTCCTGCACCGGCGCCAGGATCTGCTGGTAGAGCAGGAAGGACGCCTTCACGTCGAAGGGGGGGATTTCATCGATCGTCGCCACACCAGGATCCAAGGCGCGGCGCAAGTGGCTGACTTGCTTGGCCATCTCGCTGCGCCCAAGTGCCACTGCCTTGAACAGTGGAATGTCGTGCTTGCTGATGGCCCAGACATAGGCCTCCTTCTCGGCGAAGTACCACGACACCAGCACTTCATCGGCGCGCAGCAGGGCGCGCGTGCGCTCCACCGTCGCCGGTTTGGGCTCGACCATCTCGGCGTAATCAGGGTATTTGCGCTCGATCTCCTTTTTCAGGGTTTCGCGCTCGGCTTTGAACGTCGTGATGTCCTGCCGGATCTTGGCCTGTACCGACGGCAGCTGTTGCTCAGGCGGGGCGGCCAGCAGGCCGGTCAGCAGTTCCGACAAGGAGTTGACGCGACGTTGCAGATCCTGTTCCTTGCGCGCCAGTTGGGCCAGCAACGGGTCCTTGATGTTGGCGCGTGCGGCGCTGGCGGTCAAAGCCCGTTGCACGCCGCTGCTCTTGGCCAGGTCGGCGACGCGGAACGCTTCGGCGGCCGCGGCTTGTGCCTGGGCCGGGTCACTTTGGGCGATCCGGGCCAGCAAGGCGACGTAATTCTCGAACAGGTAGGTGGTACGTTGCTGTTGTTTGATGCTGGCGGTATCGTTCTCGGCATCGCTGCGCGTCTGGTCGACCAGCGTCGGCGCCGCTTCACGAAATGCCGCATGGGCTTCCTTCAGCTTGCCCTGGTTCTGCAATGACACGGCATGGAAGGCTGCAATCAAGGCGGTGCGCGGCGAACTCTTGCCGGACTGGGCCTCGGATCGCTTCAGCATGCGTTCGGCCATGGCCAGGGCTTCGGGCTGCTTGCCGATTTTCTGCATGGCCAGCACCCAGTCCAGATCGTCCGGGCGGAAGGTCTTTTCAAGGGCCGGATCCTTGCGTACGCCCGCCATCATCTCGTTGAAGACCTTGTCGGCGGCCTGGTACTGGCCATCGGCGACCAGCGCGGTGGCATAGAACTTCCGTGCCATGGCCATGACGCGCGATTCATCGGTGATGCCGCTCTCGGTGTGGGCTTTCAGCGAGGCTTGTGCCAGCAGAACCGCTTCCGGGAAGCGCCCTTGCTCAGAGACGATTTTCGACATCGTGGCCAAGGCCTTGCCTACATCGGTGGAGTTGCGGCCGAAGTTGTCCAGGGCCAGTTTCAAGGCTTCGCGGGCATAGAACTCGGCGTCGACCAGCCGTCTTTGCTGCAACAGGACATCGGCCAGGTTCATGTTGCGCAATATGATCTGGGACAGATGCATCCGGGGATTGTTGGTGCCGTCGCTGTAGGTCCTCTCGCCACTTCCCAGATCGTCCGCTTTGGTGGCGCTGTTCTTGGCAGCCTGGTAGTTCTGGTTCAGCAGGCGCAAGGCTTTGCGCAAAGAGCGTTCGCTTTCGACCCACAGGCCCTGCTGCCACTGGAGGGTGCCACGCGCACTCTCCACATTGGCTTCCCAGATGGAGATGTACTCAGCCACCGAGGGGGCGCGGCGCAGACGGTTCAGCAGGTTGTCCATCTCGGTGAGCGTTGTTTTGGCAATTTCAAAATTGCCCACGGCCGCGTGATTGATCACTAGCAAACGATTGATCGTCAGCAGGAAACCACCTGCCTGCGGTAGGCCGCGCACAATATTTTTGGCCTTGTCCAAGGCGCTGATGGCGTTTGCCATATTGCCGGAGAAGCTCTCCAGCACAGACAGATCGATCAAGTCCCGGATTTCCAGCTTGGGATCGCTCAGGCGACGATCAAGCGCTGCGATCCGCATCTCGGCCACAGCTTCACTCATCCGGCCCAGCTTCTGGTTGGCCAGGGCGCGCTTGAAATGGAAGTTGTTCCAGGTCGGGTTGTCCGCGTCTGGCGCCGGTTGGGGCAGGGCCAGGATTTTCCGGGCCTGTTCGATTTCGGTCAGGTCGACCTTGCCCTGTTCCAGCACGCGCAGGATGTCCTTGACATCACGTGGCGGCGGCTTGATGGCGGCAATGTCCACATCATCGGTACTTTCCCGTGCAGGCGCTTGGGCCAGGGATGTGTTGAACCAGCACCCTGTCAACAGGGTCATGGCGAGCATGAATGCGGGACGGGTGAGGGATCTCATGGCAGCCTTGGGATGAAATGGTCTGCGCACTCTAGCGCAGACGGGACAAAAGCGCATCCCCCTCCTGCGAGGGCGGCGGGCGATTCCCCGTGATCAGCCTGACAGAAGGCATGGCCCCGTCTTCTGACGGCAAGCTGTTGCCGGAACAGGGCGGGAGATGGGCCACAATCCTAGGCGTCAGGTATTTCCCATCTTCAGACATGAAAAAAATCTTGCTTCTCGGCTCCGGTGAACTCGGTAAAGAATTTGTGATCAGTGCAAAACGCCTGGGCTGCCATGTGGTGGCCTGCGACAGCTATGCGGGCGCTCCAGCCATGCAGGTGGCGGACGAAAGCTGTGTGTTCAGCATGCTTGATGAGGCCGCTTTGCGGGCCGCTATCCATCAGCACCAACCCGATCTGATCGTCCCTGAAATTGAAGCGATCAGAACGGAGGTTCTGCTGGAAGTCGAGCAAGAGGGGTTTGAGGTCATTCCCAGCGCACGGGCCGCCAACCTCACGATGAACCGCGACCGGATCAGGGATGTGGCCGTCGGTTTGGGGGTTCGCACGGCCAAATTCAGCTACGCGGAATCAGCGCAGGACTTGTTGACGCAGGCCCAGGCGATTGGCTTCCCGGTGGTCATCAAGCCCGTCATGAGTTCCTCCGGCAAAGGCCAGAGCGTCGCCAGAAGTGCCTCGGAGATCCAGGCCAGCTGGGACTATGCCTGCCAAGGCATGCGCGGGGATCGGCAAAAGGTGATTGTTGAAGAGTTCATCCATTTCGAGTTCGAGATCACGCTCCTCACCATCCGGCAGCGCAACGGGAAAACCCTTTTCTGCGACCCGATCGGTCACGTACAGGAGCGCGGCGACTATCAGTACAGCTGGCAACCGCAAGCCATGAAACTGGACTACCTGAAAGCTGCACAGGAGATGGCCGAAAAAGTCACATCGGACCTGGGCGGTGCGGGCTTGTTCGGTGTGGAGTTCTTCGTGACCCGAGACGAAGTGATCTTCAGTGAGCTGAGCCCGCGCCCGCATGACACGGGCATGGTGACCTTGATCAGCCAGAACCTGAGCGAGTTTGATCTTCACGCACGCGCTGTTCTCGGGCTGCCGATACCGCTGATCGAATCGACCGAGGGCGCAAGCGCAGTCGTCTTGGCAACGCAGGATGGCACCAACCCGAGCTACTCGGGTGTGGCGGATGCCATGAGCGAGCCAGGTATTGACGTGCGGATCTTTGGCAAGCCCAGCACGCGTCCTTATCGCCGCATGGCGGTGGCGCTGGCAAAGGGTCGCAATGCCCTGGCCAGGGCAAGAGCGGCAGCCCAAAAGATCCGTGTGATATCCGCCTGACGGCGGGTGGAAATAAAAACGGGCCGTGAAGGCCCGTTTTTATTGGCTGTCTGGCGGAGAGGGAGGGATTCGAACCCTCGGTAGGGTCGCCCCTACGCCTGATTTCGAGTCAGGTACATTCGACCACTCTGCCACCTCTCCGGGGTGTCTCGAAAGACCGCTATTGTAGCAGTGCTCAGGCGGCGTCGCGCAGCTGGTGCAAGGCCTGGGCCACCTCCTGCTGGCTGATGCCACCAACGGGTGCGAATTGGGCCAGTGCCGCATCGTTCTGCTGCAAGGCCCGGATGGCCTGGCCGGCGTCCTTGGGGCTGGCGTAAGCAGCACTCTGCAGCAGCAGTTTGCCTTGCGCATCGACCAGCTTGAAGTAGAACTGGCCGTCGCTTTCACGGTATTGCTTGAAGGACGGCAGGGCTGCCTTGGCGGCTTTGGCTTGCTTCTCGGTGCCTTGCGCGCGCAGATCGCGCAGGCCGACGGCATGGCGCAGCTTGGCCGTGAAGGGGGTGGCGATGGCGCGCGCCTTGGCCGCGCCGGCGAGCAGCATGTCTTCCAGCCGCTCCGGATGCCGCATCAAGGACTCGTAGGTCTCGCGCATCGGTGCGATCTCATGGTCGATGCGTTCGAACAGCACCTGCTTGGCGTCGGCCCAGGCAATGCCGTCGGCATAGGCTTGGCGCAGGGCGACGGTTTCATCCGGGGTGGCAAAGGCCTGGTAGATCTGGAACAGCGCGGAGCCCTCGGTGTCCTTGGGTTCGCCTGGCGCACGTGAATCGGTCTTGATGCCAGCGATCAGTTTCTTCAGCTGCTCACGTGGCGCGAACAGCGGAATGGTGTTGTCGTAGCTCTTGCTCATCTTGCGCCCGTCCAGCCCGGGCAGCGTGGCCACCGATTCTTCAATGGCGGCTTCCGGCAGCACGAAGTGCTCGCCGTAGCGGTGGTTGAAGCTGGCGGCCATGTCGCGTGCCATCTCGATGTGCTGGATCTGGTCGCGCCCGACCGGCACGCGGTGGGCGTTGAACATCAGGATGTCGGCCGCCATCAGCACCGGGTACATGAAGAGGCCGGCGGTGACGTCGGCGTCCGGGTCGACACCGGCGGCGTTGTTCTTGTCGACCGAGGCCTTGTAGGCGTGTGCGCGGTTGAGCAGGCCCTTGCCGCAGACGCAGGTGAGGAACCAGGTCAGCTCCGGGATTTCCGGAATGTCGGACTGGCGGTAGAAGGTGACGCGCTCGGGGTCGAGGCCGGCGGCGATCCAGGTGGCGGCGATCTCCAGCGTGGAGCGCTGGATGCGTGCCGGCTCGTCGATCTTGATCAGCGCGTGGTAGTCGGCCAGGAAATAGAAGCTCTCTACCCCGCTGGCACGGCTGGCGGCGATGGCGGGCCGGATGGCACCCACGTAGTTGCCCAGATGGGGCGTACCCGAAGTGGTGATGCCGGTCAGAACACGAGTGGAACGCATGGCGGGAAGTCTTAACGAATCAGGAAAGAGAGGGGAGTGAGCAGAATGTCGAGCAGGCCGTAGGTCAAGGCCATGATGGGCTGCATCCACAGCGCGCTGACCACGCCCAGAATCACCAGCGCCATGACGACAAAAAAGCCCCAGGGCTCAACGCGCGCCAGCAGGGCGGCATAACGCCAGGGCAGCAGGCCGATCAGGATGCGGCCGCCATCCAGCGGCGGCAGCGGGAACAGGTTGAAGGCGAACATCACCACGTTGACCAGCACACCGGCCTTGCACATCTCAAGGAAGAAGCGCTCGTTCACATCCAGACCGAGCAGCACGTACATCAGCACCGCCCACAGCAGCGCCTGCAGCAGGTTGGCGCCCGGGCCGGCCAGCGCCACCCAGACCATGTCGCGTTTGGGGTGGCGCAGGCGGTCGAAACGCACCGGCACCGGCCGTGCGTAGCCGAACAGGAAAGCCCCTGAGGTCGCGAAGTACAGCAGCAGCGGCATCAGGATGGTGCCGATCGGATCGATGTGCTTGACCGGATTGAGGGTGATGCGGCCCATCATGGCGGCCGTGTTGTCGCCGAAATGGCGTGCGGCGTAGCCATGGGCCGCCTCGTGCACGGTAATGGCAAATAACACCGGCAGGGCGTAGATGAGAACGGTTTGAATCAGATGGGCAATATCCACGGGTGCAATTGTCTCAGAGTGAGGAAGGGCGCTGCAGGACGTCACAGGCCCAGGGTGGCCAGATCACCCCGGCCCTGGCGCAGCACCAGCGGCTCTCCGCTGGTGAGGTCGACCACGGTGGTGGGTTCATGCACGCAGGCACCGGCGTCGATGACCGCGGCAATCTGGTGTTCGTAGCGCTCCCGGATCTCGGACGCGTCATTGATCGGATCGGATTCGCCGGCCGCGATCAAGGTGGTCGCCAGCAAAGGCTCGCTGTGCAGTGCCAGCAGCGCGTGCAACACCGGATGGTCCGGCACGCGCAGGCCGATGGTCTTGCGTGAGGGATGGCTCAGGCGCCTGGGCACTTCCTTGGTGGCCTCCAGGATGAAGGTGTACGGGCCCGGTGTGGCGGCCTTGAGCAGGCGGTACTGCCGGTTGTCGACACGCGCGTAATTGGCCAGCTCGCTGAGGTCGCGGCACAGCAGCGTCAGGTGGTGCTTGTCATCCACGCCGCGAATGCTGCGCAGCCGGTCGGACGCAGCCTTGTCGTCGAGGTGGCAGACCAGCGCATAACTCGAGTCGGTTGGCACGGCCAGCACGCCACCTTTCTCCAGCAAGGCGGCCGCCTGCTTGAGCAGGCGCAACTGCGGGTTGTCGGGGTGAACTTCGAAATACTGTGCCATCAGACCTCCATCGGCTCCAACTGCAGGCGGCTTTCACGCACGGCCAGCCAGGCGCTGCCGGCCCCACAGAAGGCAATCATGGCCATGCCCAGCAGGGCCCAGCCGTCGGGAACATGAGAGAAGACCAGCCAGCCGCCCAGCATAGCAAAGGCGATCTGGGCGTACAGCAGGGGCGTCAGTGTGGCGGCCGCGGTGCGGCGGTAGGCCAGGATCAGCAGGAAGTGGCCCACCGCACCCATGGCGCCCATCAGCAGCAAGCCGGCCCATTGGCCGCCTGTTTCCGGCAGGACCCAGGCAAAGGGCAGCGCCAGCGACGCCAGCAACGCTCCGACCCAGCCGGTATAGAAGTGCATGGTCACGGCGTCTTCGGTCTTCACCAGCCGGCTGGTCAGGATCTGGAAGGCCGAATAGGCCGCGACTTGCACCAGTGACAGCAGCATAGGCCAGCCGAACAGCGCACTGCCGGGCCGGATGATGATCAGCGTGCCGACAAAACCGCCCGCCACCAGTGCCCAGCGCAGCGGCGAGACCTTTTCGCCCAGCGTGGTGGCAGCCAGCAGGGTGACCACCAGCGGGGTGATCATGGCGATGGCGGTGAATTCGCCCACCGGCATGTACTTGAGGCAGAGGAACGTGAACAGGCTGGTGACGAACAGCAGCACGCCGCGCAGGCATTGCAGGAAAAGGCGCTGGGTCCGCAGCAGGCTGCGACCGCGTTGCGGCAGCATCACGACGGTGGTGGCCACGGCCTGGAAAATGTAGCGGAACCACAGCGCCAGCAGCAAGGGCACGCTGAGCGTGATGTACTTGGTGGTGGTATCCAGTGTGGCGAAGCAGGCCAGTGCAGAAAGCGCCAGCAACATGCCGGCCAGGTTGTGTCTCGGCATCAGATGGGTCCTACGGGTGTCTGCTGCTGATCGCTGCGGCCCGAAGCGGCCGCGGTGGCCTTGGGGGCTGCCCGGCGCCGGCTCACTGGATCCGTCCTGCCAGCAACTCCCACACCGGCGTCAACCCGCCGGGCAGGTAGGGCAGGGCACCCAGGTCGGTGCGCGATTCGTCGGGGCTGTGGAAGTCGCTGCCACGCGAGGCCGCCAGGCCGAACTCGCGCGCCATGTCGGCGTATTTGACGTACTCGGCAGCGGTGTGGCTGCCGGTCACCACTTCCACGGCCTGGCCGCCGTGTGCCTTGAACTCGCTGAACAGCGCGTATTCCTCGTTGGCGCTGAAGCTGTAGCGCGCCGGGTGGGCAATCACCGCCACGCCGCCGGCATCAACGATCCAGCTCACGGCATCGCGCAGCGTGGCCCAGCGGTGCGGCACGAAGCCGGGCTTGCCCTCGGTCAGGTATTTGCGGAAAACCTCATTGGTGTCGCGGCAGATGCCGGCCTCCACCAGAAAGCGGGCAAAGTGGGTGCGTGAGACCAGTTCAGGATTGCCGGCGTGCTGAAGGGCGCCCTCGTAGGCGCCGCGGATGCCGACCGCGGCCAGGCTGTCCGACATGGCCATGGCGCGCTGGCCACGCCCACCACGTGTCTGGTACAGGCCCTGCTGCATGCGCGTGTCGTCGGGGTCGAAGCCCAGACCGACGATGTGCACTGTCTGACCTGCGAAGGTGATGGAAATCTCGGCGCCGGTGAGGTATTTCATGCCCTGTGCACGGGCTGCGGCTGCAGCGCGGTGCTGGCCACCGATCTCGTCGTGGTCGGTCAGTGCCCACAGCTCGACGCCATTGTTGGCGGCCCGTGCGGCCAACTCTTCCGGCGTGAGGGTACCGTCGGAGACGACGGAATGGCAGTGCAGATCAGCGTTGAGGATGGATGTCACGCCTTCATTTTAGGCCTTGCGTGCTGGCACAATGTCCCTCATGGTTGATTTCATCTCGACGCATGTCTATGACTTTGCCGGCTTTGCCCTGAGTGTGGCGGCTGTGGCAGCGTACCAAATGTATTTGCGCTGGCGTAACCGGCGTGACCCGGCTTCCAGCGCCTTGTATGGCATGAACGCCGCCCGTGTCGCCTGGGTCGAAGGCGTGATGCGCGACGGTCGCGACATCCTGGCGGTGCAGACCCTGCGCAACTCCACCATGACATCGAGCTTCATGGCTTCCACGGCCATTCTGCTGATCATTGGCGTGCTGACCCTGAGCGCCCAGGGCGACAAGCTGATTGGGACCTGGCACGCACTCAACGTTCTGGGGACCAACAGTTCGGAAATGTGGCTGTTCAAGCTGCTCATCCTGCTGTTTGACCTGTTGTTCGCCTTCTTCGCTTTTTGCCTGTCGATGCGGCTGTACCACCACATCGGCTACCAGATCAATGTGCAGAAGGATCTGGCGCTCGACTGCACACGGCCGGCGCATGTGGGGGCGGAGCTCAATCGCGCTGCCATCTTCTACCGTGTCGGCATGCGGGCCTATTACTTCACGGTGCCCCTGCTGTTCTGGCTGTTTGGCCCCTTGTGGATCGTCGGCGCCACCTTTTTGCTGGTGTTTTTCCTCTACCACCTCGATCGCGCGCCACGCCGTGATTCGGATCTGCTGGGTTGAGGATGGCTTTCCGGCTGACAGTGACTTCTCCGAAACGGTGGTTTGAGGTGGTGGTTTCATGATGGGGCTGGACCTGCGCTCCATCATCCTCCTGAGCGGCATCATGGGCTTGCTGCTGGCCGTGGTGTTTCTGTTCCTGCGCCTGAGCTATCCCAGATCCATCCAGGGGCTGGGCTGGTGGGCGGCCGCCCCGGTGGCCAGCTTCGTGTCGACGCTGCTGTTTGCCGCGCGCGGCCAGATTCCTGATCTGGTGTCTGTTGTTGCTGCCAATGGCCTGTTGTTGACCGGCATTGCCATGTTCTATTTCGGGGCCCGGCATTTTTTCGGTCTGGCCCCGGCTTACCTGTCGCGCATCGGGCTGATCCTGGCGGCCCTGCCCCTTCTGGCTTGGTACACCCTCGTCGAGCCCAGCTTCACCGCTCGCATCCTGATTGTTTCCCTGCTCTGGGCCTATATCCAGATGACGCTGGCCGTGTTGATCTGGCGTCATGGGCCGGAGGTGTTTTCGACCCGATTTACCGCAGTGGTGCTGCTGATCCATACCTGCACCCTGGTGTTGCGCTTCCTGTCGGCCTGGCTGCCATTGCCGAACGAACACCTGCTCGATCCGACACGCGTGCAGACGCTGTACGTCGTGATGAATGCCTTGCTCACCGTTGCGCTGGGGGTCGGTCTCATCCTCATGGCCAGCGATCGGCTGCGCGTGCTGCTGGAGCACTCTGCGTCTCACGACTCCCTGACCAATGCGCTGGTGCGCCGGACGTTGATCGGCGCTTGTGAGCAGGAGCTGGAGCGTTGCCGCCGCCATGGACGCAGCATGGCCCTGCTGATGCTGGACATTGACCACTTCAAGGCCATCAACGACATGCACGGCCACCAGATGGGCGATCGTGTGCTGGTCGATTTTGTGAACCGCTTGACACCCCTGTTGCGACGTCCTGACCAGTTGGGCCGTTTCGGCGGCGAGGAGTTCGTCGTGCTGCTGCCGGAGACCACGCAGGAACAGGCATTGCTGGTGGCCGAACGTATCCGTGCGGCGGTCGCGCAGCCGACGACCGGGCTGCCGCCCATCACGGCCAGTATTGGCGTGACGACCAACCGACCGGATGATGCCCAGGTCGATGTGTTGCTGGCGCGTGCCGACACGGCCCTGTACAAGGCCAAGGCCGAAGGCCGTAACCGCATTGCGGTGGTTTGACAGGGGCGCCACAGGCGCGCCAGAAGTCCGCCGCCGTTGGCAGACAGCCGGTAGACATTCGGCTCTTTTTTTGAGCGAAAATGATCAATATAAAAAATATAAACAAATTCGGGGATTTCCTGTCACGTGCTTGACCTCTGTTTTGGGAGGCTGGGCATAAGCTGACCTCAAAGGAGTCAGAAATGAAATTCAATAACCTGCGTGTGTCCTACAAACTCTGGAGCGTCATTCTGGGACTGTTGTTGCTGATGTTCACCGTTGCAACATGGACACAAGTACGGACCCGGCAGACGACAGACGAGGCCGAACGGCTGGTGCAGAAGTATGAGGACTCGATCACCAATGCGGTGACCTGGCGCGGGTTGGCCGAACTGGCGGTGTCCATGTCCATGGCCAGCCTGATCACGACCGACGAAGAGCTGCAGAAGGATTTCGACACCCGGGTGGCCGCACTGACGGCCCGCATCACGCCCGTGCAGGAGCGCATCAACAAAGGTGCCACCACGGCGGCCGACAAGGAGGCCCTGGCGGTTGTGGCGGGCACACGCGTCAAAGTCCGCGGTGTGAGCGAGAAGGTGGCCGAGCTGAAGACGTCCGGTCATCCGGCCGCGCGCCAGGAGTTTCACGACAAGCAGTTCCGCCCTCTGGTGGTGGAGTACCTGGGGGCCATCGACAAATACGTCGCGTTGCAGGAGAAGCAGCGTGACGAGGCCCGGCAGGCGGCATTGCAGACCCGCAACGATGTCCAGCTGGTGGCGGCCGTGCTGGTGTTTGCCTTGAGCATCGTTCTGTCCCTCATGCTGGTGCGCTCCATCACACGCCCGCTGGAACGGGCCGTGTCTGTTGCCGAGGCCATCACCGCCGGAGACCTGACGCAGCAGATCCGGGATGACCGCCAAGATGAGTTTGGCGTGCTGACGCGCAGCCTGTCCGAGATGGCGAGCAAGCTGCGCAGCCTGGTCTCGGAAGTGCGCAGCGGCGTGGAATCCGTTTCCACCGCCTCCAGCGAAATTGCCAACGGCAACCATGACCTGTCGGTCCGTACCGAGCAGACCGCCTCCAATCTGCAGCAGACGGCGTCCAGCATGGAAGAGCTGACGAGCACCGTGAACCAGTCGGCGGACACGGCGCGTCAGGCCAACCAGTTGGCCACCACGGCGGCGCAGGTCGCCAGCCGCGGCGGTGAAGTGGTCGGTCAGGTCGTGAACAGCATGCAGCACATCACCGACTCGTCGCGCAAGATCGCCGACATCATCGGCACGATCGATGGCATTGCCTTCCAGACCAACATCCTGGCGCTCAATGCTGCCGTGGAGGCTGCCCGCGCCGGCGAGCAGGGCCGGGGGTTTGCCGTCGTGGCCTCAGAAGTGCGCAGTCTGGCCCAGCGCTCGGCCGAGGCCGCCAAGGAAATCAAGGAACTCATCAGCCTGTCGGTGGAGACGGTCGAGTCCGGTTCCAAGCAGGTAGAGCAGGCCGGGCAGACCATGAGCGAAATTGTCAGCAGCGTGCAGCGGGTCACGGACCTGATCGGTGAGATCACGGTGTCTTCTGCCGAGCAGCGTGACGGCATCGCCCTGGTGAACGATGCGGTGGCCAATCTGGACCAGATGACCCAACAGAACGCGGCACTGGTGGAGGAGTCGGCGGCGGCGGCCTCTGCCCTGCGTGATCAGGCGCAGCGCCTGGCCGAGGTGGTGTCTGTCTTTAATGTGGGCGAGCCTGGCACCATGCCGGCGCTGGCGTCTGCCGCCCACCTGCCGCGACTGACGTCGTGACAAGGGACGCGGAGCTCAGAGTTCCGCGCCCTCGACGAGAAACCTGACCCGGCGCACACCCTGCCATTCATCGGCATCGAGCCGGAAGGCCAGTAGCACGCGCTGCGGCAGCGGCTCGGTGTGGCCGAACCAGATGCCATCCACCGGCTGGCCCTGGTGCTTGAGTTTCAGTGCCAGGTGTTTCTCGCCCACCAGGCGCTGCGACACCACCTCCACCTCTTCGCTGAAGGTCGGTGGCGCAAAACCCTGGCCCCAGACTTCACGGTGCAGCACCTCCACCACATCGGTGCGCCGGTACTCCGGCGGCAGCGGGCCGTCGGTGTCGAGCCGGCGCGTCAGCGTGGCGGCATCCAGCCACTCCTGTGCCACTTCGTTCAGGCCCTGCTCGAAGGCGTCGAAATGCTCTTCGGCAATGGTGCAGCCGGCCGCCATGGCGTGGCCGCCGAAGCGCAGCAACACGCCGGGGTAACGCTTGGCCACCAGGTCGAGCGCATCGCGCAGGTGGAAGCCGGGGATGGAGCGCCCCGAGCCCTTGAGCTCGTGTTCCTTGCCCGGCGCCTGGCTGGCGGCGAAGACGAAGCTCGGGCGGTGCAGCTTGTCCTTGATGCGCGAGGCCACGATGCCGACCACACCTTCGTGGAAGTCGGGGTCGAAGACGCAGATGGCCGGCGGCGGCTCATCGCCCTCGTCGAACAGCGACTCGGCAATGTCAAAGGCCTGCTCGCGCATCTCGCCCTCGATCTCGCGTCGCTCGCGGTTGATGCCGTCCAGCGTGCGCGCCAGTTCCTCGGCGCGTGCGGGGTCATCGGTGAGCAGGCATTCGATGCCGAGGGTCATGTCCGACAGGCGGCCGGCGGCGTTGATGCGCGGGCCCAGGGCGAAACCGAAGTCGAAGGTGGTGGCCACCGCCGCGTTGCGGCCGGCCACGCTGAACAGGCTGCCCATGCCCGGCGGCAGGGCACCGGCGCGCACGCGCTTCAAGCCCTGCGCCACCAGGCGGCGGTTGTTGGCATCGAGCTTCACCACGTCGGCCACCGTGCCCAGCGCCACCAGTGGCAGGAGGGCGTCCAGCTTGGGTTGACTGGCCGCGTCAAAGGCACCGCGCTGGCGCAACTCGGCGCGCAGTGCCAGCAGCACGTAGAACATCACGCCGACGCCGGCGATGGACTTGCTTTCGAAATCGCAGCCGGGCTGGTTCGGGTTGACGATGACCTCCGCGTCAGGAAGTTCGGGGCCGGGCAGATGGTGATCCGTCACCAGCACCTGCAGGCCCAGTTCACGCGCCACGCGCACGCCGTCCACGCTGGCAATGCCGTTGTCCACCGTGATCAGCACGTCGGCGCCGCTGGCCTTGACGCGCTGGGCGATCGGGGCGGTGAGGCCATAACCGTCCACCACGCGGTCGGGCACCAGGTAGCTCACGTGCTTCGCGCCCAGCAGGCGCAGGCCGCGCACGGCCACGGCACAGGCGGTGGCGCCGTCGCAGTCGTAGTCGGCCACGATGCACAGCTTCTTGGCCTGCGCCATGGCGTCGGCCAGCAGCACCGCCGCTTCGTTGGCACCTTTCAGGCTGGCCGGTGGCAGCAGCCGGGCCAGGCCATCGTCCAGTTCGTCCTTGGCCGCAACGCCGCGGGCGGCAAACAGCCGCGCCAGCAGCGGGTGCACGCCGGCCTGCTCCAGGGCCCAGGCGGCGCGTGGTGGAATGTCTCTTGCTACTATTTTCATAGCTTGTCGGGCAGATTTGATAAGGGCTCAGGGCCAAAAATGCTTGAAATCCGGCGCCACAGGCCGGGCGTGGACGGGGTGTAGCTGAGCGCGCGTTGCTCGCTGCACAGGGTCAGCTGCACCTGCGGCATGCCGGCGTCCAGGGCTGTGCGCAGGGCGGTGATGTCGGTGGCGTCGAGCTGCTCCCAGGCGCGGCCCCAGGCCGGCCAGTCGCCGCGCAGCGCGGCCTGCATCAGGCCCTGTGGCACCACCAGCGGCCGCGCCGGGGCCGGCAGCGTTGCCGGCAGGGCGCCGCTGCCGCTGATCCAGAACGAATTCACCGCCAGCGTGCGGCGCGCGGCGCGCGCTTCGTTGACGGCGTGGGTGTAGAGCAGCATCTGCATTTCGTTCTGCAGCCGGCGCAGCAGCTGGGACGCCGGCAGCCAGGGCGCGACATCGCGCCCGATGGCGCGTTCCGGCGACGCCGTGGCCAGGCCGCGAAAGACCTCACCCCGGGCCAGCCAGCGTGCCGGGCTGTCGAAGAAGAGCGTGATGCCGTCTTCGGCGAAATAGGGTTGCATGGTGGCCAGCAGGGCGCGCGACTCCTCGTCGGTCAGCGCCAGTTCCTCCGGCGCCAGCAGGGTGACCTGCGCCTGCCCCACTTGCCAGTGGCAGGGGGTGAGGACGGCCCAGCCCTCTTCGGTAGCACCGGGCAGGGCCAGTTGCCGTGCGCGCAGCGCCGCCCAGGCCGGCGCCTGCGGTGCCAGGCCCAGTTCGGCGGCGTGGAGGCGTTCGTGCGGCAGCACCAGTGCTTCGGCGGGGGTGTCGCTCTGCGGCAGCGGCTGCAGGCGGCGCAACAGCTGTTGCAGCTGCGGCAGTTGCAGCCCGCGCCAGACCTGGCGGCTGGCCGGGTCCGCGCTGGCGGCAAACGGGATCAGGAGATGCATGCCGCTATTGTCCGGGCAAACGGATCGGGCCGGCGGGGGTGGTGCGCCAGATCGCGAATAATCGGGGGCACGGACCCTATATGCAAATACCTTACGAACTCATCCTCGGCTGGCGCTACACCCGCGCCGGCCGCGCCACCCGGCGCAACGGGTTCATCTCCTTCATCTCGGGCGTGTCCATGCTGGGCATTGCGCTGGGGGTGGCCGCGCTCATCATCGTGCTCAGCGTGATGAACGGCTTCCAGAAAGAGGTGCGCGACCGCATGCTGGGCGTGGTGTCGCACATCGAGATCTTCGCGCCCAACGGTGCGGCGCTGCCCGATGTGGATCTGACCCTGCGCGAGGCACGCGCCAACCCGCAGGTGATCGGCGCTGCGCCCTTCATCGGCACCCAGGCCCTGCTGGCGCGTGGTGAGGACATGAAAGGCACCATCGTGCGCGGCATCGACCCGGCGCGCGAACCCGAGGTGACCGACCTGGCCGCGAGTTTGAAGAATGCGGCGCTGGCGCGGCTGGTGCCGGGCGAATTCGGCATCGTGCTGGGTGTGGACCTGGCGCGCGCCATGGGCGTGCGCGAGGGCGACAAGGTCACGCTGGTGGCGCCCAGCGGCCAGGTGACGCCGGCCGGCGTGGTGCCGCGCCTGAAGCAGATGACGGTGGTGGGCACCTTCGATTCCGGTCATTACGAATACGATGCTGGCCTGGTGATGCTGCACGTGGACGACGCGGCGAAGATCTTCCGCCTTGAAGGGCCGACCGGCATCCGCCTGAAGCTGAAGGACCTGCACCAGGCGCGCGAGGTGGCCGGCGAGCTGGCGCGCAGCCTGAGCGGCGACCTCTACATCCGCGACTGGACGCGGCAGAACCGCAACTGGTTCGCTGCAGTGCAGCTGGAAAAACGCATGATGTTCATCATCCTCACCCTGATCGTGGCGGTGGCCGCCTTCAACCTGGTGAGCACACTGGTGATGACGGTGACCGACAAGCGCGCCGACATCGCCATCCTGCGCACGCTGGGCGCCAGCCCGCGCAGCATCATGGGCGTGTTCGTGGTGCAGGGCGCCATGGTGGGTGTGATCGGCACCCTGGCCGGCCTGCTGCTGGGGCTGGGCGTGGCCTTCAACATCGACGTCATCGTGCCGGCGCTGGAGCGCCTGTTCCACGCCAGTTTCCTGCCGCGCGACATCTACCTGATCAGCCGCATGCCGAGCGACCCACAAAGCAGCGACATTGTGCCGATCGCCATCATTTCGCTGGTGCTGGCGTTTGTGGCCACCCTCTACCCGAGCTGGCGCGCCAGCCGCGTCAACCCCGCGGAGGCATTGCGTTATGAGTGAGGCAATGAACAACGTGGTGTTGCAGGCGCAAGGCCTGAGCAAACGCTTTACCGAAGGCCGGCTCGATGTCACGGTGCTGCAGGGCGTGGACCTGCAGGTGCGGCGCGGCGAGACGCTGGCCATCGTCGGTGCCTCCGGTTCCGGCAAGAGCACGCTGCTGCACCTGCTGGGCGGGCTCGATGCGCCGACGACCGGCTCGGTCCAGCTGATGGGGCAGACCCTGTCGGCCCTGTCGCCGGCGGTCCAGGGCCAGTTGCGGAACCAGCATCTCGGCTTTGTCTACCAGTTCCACCACCTGTTGCCGGAATTCAGCGCGCTGGACAACGTGGCCATGCCGCTGTGGATCCGGCGCCAGGACCGCGCTGCCGCGGCGCAGACCGCAGCACGCATGCTGGCGGCTGTGGGCCTGGCCGAGCGCGTGTTGCACCGTCCGGCCGAACTGTCGGGCGGCGAGCGCCAGCGTGTGGCGATTGCGCGCGCGCTGGTGACGCAGCCGGCCTGCGTTCTGGCCGACGAACCGACCGGCAACCTGGACCGCAGCACCGCTGACGGCGTGTTCGAACAGATGCTGCGCCTGGCGCGCGAGCAGGGCACGGCCTTCATCGTGGTCACGCACGACGAGACGCTGGCGGCGCGCTGCCAGCGTCAACTCCGGCTGGAGCAGGGGCGCTTGAGCGCCTGAACGTTGGTGGGGCGATGCGATTCTGGATCGACACCCATTGCCATCTGGATGCGGCAGAATTTTCGCCTGATGTCCAGATGGTTAGGGCGCGGGCCGCTACGGAAAATGTAGCGCACTGTGTGCTGCCGGCGGTGCAGGTGCAGGACTTCGAGCGCGTGCGGACGCTGGCGCACGAATTCGGCGACAGCTACGCACTGGGCATCCATCCCCTGTACGTGAAGCAGGCACAGGATGACGACCTGGCCCGGCTCGACGCCGCGTTGACCGCACAGCGTGACGATCCGCGCCTGGTGGCGGTGGGCGAGATCGGGCTCGACTACTTCGTGCCGGAACTGCTGGCCAGCCCGCTGCGCGAGCGGCAGGAATTCTTCTATGTCGAGCAGCTCAAGCTGGCGCGCAAGCACGGTTTGCCGGTGATCCTTCACGTGCGCCGTTCGGCCGACATGCTGCTCAAGGGCCTGCGCGCCATCGGCAATGGCACGCCATGGCAAGGCATTGCCCACGCCTTCAACGGCAGTGCGCAGCAGGCGCAGGCCTTCATCACCTTCGGGCTCAAGCTCGGTTTTGGCGGCGCGCTGACCTATGAGCGTGCCGAGAACCTGCGCCGGCTGGCGACCACGCTGCCGCTGGAGGCCATCGTGCTGGAGACCGATGCACCCGACATGCCGCCGCACTGGCTCTACCAGACCGCTGAAGCACGGGCCGCCGGTGCGCCGCAAGGCCGCAACGAACCGGGCGAGCTGCCACGCATTGCACAGGTGCTGGCCGGCTTGCGTGGCCTTGACTCCGAGACGCTGGCCGTGGCCACCACACGCAATGCCATGGCCGCCTTGCCGCGCTTGCAGGCCCTGCTGGCGTCCTGAAGTCAGTACAGCGTGGCGCGCTGGCGTGCCGGCAGTTCCCGGTCGTAGGCGGCGCCGTCGATGGCGGCGTCGGTCAGTGCGGAGAGGATGGCGCCGGCCGTCGGGACCGTGCTGCGTGCATCGGCTGCCGGTGGGGCCCAGAGCGAGGAACGTTGGATGGCGCGCGCGCACTGGAAGAAGACCGACTCGACCTTGATTTCGATGATGCACTTCGGTTCGGCCTGTTCATGTGCCAGGCGTTGCAGCAGCGCTGGGTCAACCGTGATGCGGGCGCGGCCATGGACGCGTAGCGTCTCGCCGACGCCGGGAACCAGGAACAGCAGTGCGACCCGCGGGTCGTGCAGGATGTTGCGCAGGCTGTCGATGCGGTTGTTGCCGCGTCGCTCCGGCAGCAGCAGGGTGTGCTCGTCCTGGATCGTCACCAGACTGGCCGGATCGCCGCGCGGCGAGGCATCCAGCCCATGGGGCCCGCTGGTGGCCAGCACGGCAAACGGCGAGGCATGGATCCATTGCTGGTAGACCGGATGCAGGTAGGTCACTTCCTTGCGCAAGGAGGCTTCGCCGACGGGGCCGAACAGGGCCGTAAGGGTTTGCAGATCGGCAACAGTGTGGGGAGCAGGCGTGGGCATGAGGGCGGCTTCCGGGTGAGGTTCCTGCGTATGGCGGACCTTAGAATTCTAGGCGCAGCGCATGAAGCCTGCCATCCCCGCCGAGAGAGGATGGAACCTGCAGATGCGCTACCTCCGCATGACATCGATCGGCCCAGTTTCCTCAGCGTCCCGCCCTGCCGACAGCGCGCGCCTGTACGGTCTACCGCCTATCGTCGGGCCCGGCACACGTCTGCTGATCCTCGGCAGTTTCCCTGGCGTGGCCTCGTTGCGGGCGCAGCAGTACTACGGCCACCCGCAGAACCAGTTCTGGAAGATATTGCAGGCGATTTGGCCTTCCGTGCCCATGGATACGGGTGCCAATAGCTATGAAAAACGTAGCAAATGGCTGCTCGACCGCGGCCTGGGGTTATGGGATGTTTATGCCTGCTGCGAGCGCAGCGGCAGCCTGGACAGCGCCATCCGCAACCCGCAGGTCAACGACTTCGCCAGTCTGAAGGCGTTTTGCCCGCAGCTGAAGATGATTGCGCACAACGGCGGCGAGAGCTTCAAGCATGCCAAGCTGGTGCGCAGCAGCCTGGGCGTGGAACACTTCCCGCTGGTGAAGCTGCCGTCCACCAGCCCGGCCAATGCCAGCTGGCCTTTCGAGCGCAAGCTGGCCGCCTGGCGGGCGGTGATGGTGGCGGCCGGCCTGGTGTCAGGTGCGTGAGAACTGTTTGGGGATAATGGCCCGATCTTGAAAAAACGCCAACCTACTCTCCCCGAAGTCCACTTCTCCGACGAAGGCGACATCCGCCACATGCACCTGGGCACCATCTGGATCCAGGGCTCCATGGACATGGACGACCCGACCGCGCTGGTGCACGAATACGTCCAGCGCATGATGGCCTGGCTGCTGTTTGTCGATCCGGCCACGGTGCCGAAGCGCCAGGCGGTGCAGCTCGGCCTGGGTGCCGGTTCGCTCACCAAGTTCTGCGCCAAAGTGCTGCGCATGAAGACCACCGCCATCGAACTCAACCCGCAGGTGCTGCACGCCTGCCGCGGCTGGTTCCACCTGCCGGACGACAGTGCGAAGCTGCAGGTGATCCTGGCCGATGCGGCGCAGGAGATCAAAAAGCCGCAGTGGTTCGGCACAGTCGATGCGTTGCAGGTCGATCTGTACGACGACGAGGCGGCGGCGCCGGTGCTCGACAGTGCGGACTTTTATGCCGACTGCCGGCGTCTGCTGACCGAGGAGGGCTGCATGACGGTCAACCTGTTCGGCCGTTCCTCCAGCTTTGCGCGCAGCGTGGACCGGATTGCCGAGGCCTTTGGCCGTGATGCCATCTGGGCCTTCAAGGCGACGCGCGAAGGCAACACGGTGGTGCTGGCGCAACGCACCCCCAGCCGCCCGAAGCGGGCTGAGCTTGCCGCCCGTGCCGAAATCATCCAGACTCAGTGGGGCCTGCCAGCGCCCAAGTGGCTGCGCGGTTTCAAACCGATCGAATGAACGCAAACGTGAAAACCAAATCCCTGGCCAAGACACCGCATGACGGGCCGATCGACTGGCGCCGTCTGGTGGCGTGGCTGCAGGCCGATGGTGTGATCTCGGACGAGGAAGCGCAGCGCACCGTGGCGCGTTGTGCCCAGGCCGAGAGTGCGCAGCATCCGCTCTTGCGCCTGGCCAGTGTGTCGATGCGTCGCGTCAGCGATCAGAAACCGTTGGACATCGAAAGCCTGACGCAGTGGCTGGCTGGCCGTGCCGGGCTGGACTATCTGCGCATCGATCCGCTCAAGGTCGATGTGGGCAAGGTGGCTGACATCATGAGCGCGGCCTATGCCGAGCGGCATCGTGTGCTGCCGGTGCAGGTGACGCCGACCGAGGTGGTGGTGGCCACGGCCGAGCCGTTCCTTACCGACTGGGTGGGCGAGGTCGAGCGCCAGAGCCGCCGCAGCGTACGCCGCGTGGTGGCCAACCCGCAGGACATCCATCGTTTCACGGCCGAGTTCTTTGCCTTGGCCAAGTCAGTGCGCGCTGCGCAGAAGGCCGGTGGCGGCACCGGTGGCGCCAGCTTCGAGCAGCTGGTGGAGCTGGGCAAGAGCAACAAGCAGCTCGATGCCAACGACCAGGGCGTGGTGCAGGTGGTGGACTGGTTGTGGCAGTACGCTTTCGACCAGCGCGCCAGCGACATCCACCTGGAGCCGCGGCGCGAGCAGGGCGTGATCCGTTTCCGCATCGACGGCGTGCTGCACCCGGTCTACCAGATGCCGATGGGCGTGCTCAACGCCATGACGGCCCGCATCAAGCTGCTGGGCCGCATGGATGTGGTGGAGAAACGCCGCCCGCAGGACGGCCGCATCAAGACGCGCAACCCGCGTGGCGACGAGGTCGAGATGCGGATCTCGACCCTGCCCACCGCCTTCGGCGAGAAGATGGTGATGCGGATCTTCGATCCCGACACCACGGTCAAGAACCTGGATGAACTCGGCTTCACGCCGCACGACGCGCAGCGCTGGGAGGCGCTGGTGAAGCGTCCGCACGGCATCATCCTGGTGACCGGGCCGACCGGCTCGGGCAAGACCACCACGCTGTACTCCACCTTGAAGCGCGTGGCTACCGAAGAGGTGAACGTGAGCACGGTGGAAGACCCGATCGAGATGATCGAGCCGGCCTTCAACCAGACCCAGATGCAGCTGCAGCTCGATTTCGGTTTTGCCGAGGGCCTGCGCGCCCTGATGCGGCAGGACCCGGACATCATCATGGTGGGCGAGATCCGCGACCTGGAAACGGCCGAGATGGCGGTGCAGGCGGCCCTCACCGGCCACCTGGTGTTCTCCACCCTGCACACCAATGACGCACCCTCGGCCATCACACGCCTGATGGAACTGGGCATTCCGCCCTACCTGATCAACGCCACCGTGCTGGGGGTGCTGGCGCAGCGCCTGGTGCGCACCCTGTGCCCGCAGTGCAAGGCGCTGGACGAGACGGCCAAGCGCGAGGCACTGGCCGAGGTGGTGAAACCCTGGCAGCTCAGTGGCGGCTACAAGCCCTACAAACCGGTGGGCTGTGTCGACTGCCGCATGACCGGTTACCTGGGCCGCATGGGCCTGTATGAACTGCTGGTGGTGAGCGAGGCCTTCAAGGACCGGGTGAGCCGCGAGCCCAACATCGATGCCCTGCGGCGCCAGGCGGTGAGCGATGGCATGCGCCCGCTGCGGCTGGCGGGTGCCTTGCGCGTGGCCGAAGGCCTGACCGTGCTGGACGAAGTGCTGAGCGCAACGCCCCCGCTGGTCTGAATGCACCCGGACGGTGCAGAGCCGCTGAAAACCAAGGGTATTCCCTGTGTTTTGCGGCCCGATGCGTCGCATTCATAGGTGGAATCCACATCCGGGAACAGGGGCTTTCCGTTGCAGAATCGACGGTTTGAGAGTTGCTCTTAGGAGACTGTTTGTGAAGATCAAGAGTCAGAAAGACTTTTTCTCCGGGCTCATGTTCACCGCCGTCGGCGTTGGATTTGCCTGGGGTGCTGCCAATTACAACGTGGGAACTGGCGCCCGCATGGGGCCGGGCTACTTCCCCCTGATGCTGGGCATTGTGCTGGCTTTCCTGGGCGGGCTGATCATGTTCAAGGCCCTGGTCGTCGAGACCGAGGACGGCGACAAGATCGGCAAGTGGGCCTGGAAGCCGCTGGTGTTCATCATCAGCGCCAACCTGCTGTTCGGCATCATGATCGGTGGCCTGCCCAGCATCGGCCTGCCGCCCATGGGGCTGGTCGCCGGCATTTTTGCCCTCACCATCGTCGCCAGCCTGGCGGGTGAAAACTTCAAGCTCAAGGAAGTGCTGGTCCTGGCGGCCGTGCTGGCCCTGGGCAGCTACCTGGCCTTTGTGATGCTGCTCAAACTGCAGTTCCCGGTCTGGCCGACCTTCATCGCGGGCTGAGGAGAACAAGAACATGATGGATTTGATCAACAACCTCTCGATCGGTTTTGGCGTTGCCTTCACGGGCCAGAACCTGATCTATGCCTTCATCGGTTGTGTGCTGGGCACGCTGATCGGTGTGCTGCCGGGCGTCGGCCCGATTGCCACCATCGCCATGCTGCTGCCGGCCACCTATGCGCTGCCGCCGGTGGCCGCGCTGATCATGCTGGCCGGTATCTACTACGGCGCCCAGTACGGTGGTTCCACCACCGCGATTCTGGTGAACCTGCCGGGTGAATCGTCTTCGGTGGTGACCGTGATCGACGGCTACCAGATGGCGCGTCAAGGTCGTGCGGGTCCGGCACTGTCGGCCGCCGGCATCGGTTCCTTCTTCGCCGGCTGCGTCGGCACGCTGATCCTGGCCGCCTTTGCGGCACCGTTGACCGAAGTGGCCTTCAAGTTCGGTCCGGCCGAGTATTTCTCGCTCATGGTGCTGGGCCTGATCGGCGCCGTGGTGCTGGCCTCGGGCTCGCTGCTCAAGGCCGTGGCCATGATCGTGCTGGGCTTGCTGCTGGGTCTGGTGGGTACCGACGTGAACTCGGGCGTGGCCCGCTTCTCGTTTGACATCCCGGAACTGACCGACGGCATTGGCTTCATCACCATCGCCATGGGTGTGTTCGGTTACGGCGAGATCATTGCCAACCTGTCGCATTCCGAAGACAAGCGCGAAGTGTTCACCGGCAAGGTGAAGAACATCTACCCCACGGGCCAGGACCTCAAGCGCATGTTCCCGGCCATCCTGCGCGGAACGACCATCGGCTCCGTGCTGGGCATCCTGCCGGGTGGTGGTGCACTGCTGGCGGCTTTTGCGGCCTACACCATCGAGAAGAAGACCAAGCTCAAGCCGGGCGAAGTGCCGTTCGGCAAGGGCAACATCCGCGGTGTGGCGGCACCCGAGTCGGCCAACAACGCCGGTTCGCAGACCTCCTTCATCCCGCTGCTGACGCTGGGCATCCCGCCCAACGCCGTGATGGCGCTGATGGTCGGTGCCATGACCATCCACAACATCCAGCCCGGCCCGCAGGTGATGACCAGCAACCCCGAGCTGTTCTGGGGCCTGATCGCCTCGATGTGGATCGGCAACCTGATGCTCATCGTGCTGAACCTGCCGCTGATCGGCATGTGGATCAAGCTGCTGACCGTGCCTTACCGCTGGCTGTTCCCGTCGATTGTGCTGTTCTGCGCCATCGGTGTGTACTCGACCAACAACAACACCTTCGACATCTGGATGGTGGCGATCTTCGGTGTGATCGGCTACGGCTTCATCAAGCTCGGCGTCGAACCGGCACCGCTGCTGCTGGGTTTCATCCTGGGGCCGATGATGGAAGAAAACCTGCGCCGGGCCCTGCTGCTGTCGCGTGGCGACTGGAGCGTGCTGGTCACGCGCCCGCTGTCCGCCGGTCTGCTGGCTGCCGCGGCCTTGCTTCTGGTGATCGTGCTGCTGCCGGCGGTCAAGAACAAGCGCGAAGAGGCCTTCGTCGAGGACTGAGCTCACGGTTCGAGCGTTAGAAAACGGCACCTTCGGGTGCCGTTTTTTTGCCGGGTCACAGATGGCCATGGACCTGGAACCGCCTTGCGTCACAATCAGGCCAAGAGGACGCCATGCAACTGAAAAACAACCCGCTCCAGCACCCGCAAAGGGTGACTTTGCACAACGAAATCCATGCCCGGCCACCCGAGGCGATGAGCACGCCGCTGGCGATTTCGCACGTGGTGATGGTGTGCGATGCGGCCCAGCGCGAAGCCAGCCGGGCGCATGTGACCACCCTGCTGCGTGACCATCACCTGCCGCTGCCGGACGCCCATGCCACGCATTTCCGCATGGATATCGGCCCCTTCCGTCTGCGTTGGGAGCTGCACACCGAATTCGTCTCCTGGACCTTTCTGCGCACGCTGCCGGCATCGAACTACGTCGAACGTGAGCCCGAGGCTGCCATCGACGTGGTGCCGCAGGACTGGGTGGCCGCCTTGCCCGGCCAGTGCCTGGCCAGCCTGCACCTGTGGGCGCTGCCCGACCAGGCGGATGCCACCAGCCTCGTGCGCCATGTGCTGCATGAAGACTCACTTGTGGCCTCTGGCGTGGCGGGAGGCGCTGGTGAGGTCTATACCGATTTCGCCATCCATGCCGACGGTTTTTCGCGCATGCTGCTGTTTGTTGATGCCGCCAGCAGCGAGGATGCCAAAACGCCGAGCGTGGACGGGCTGCACATGTCGCCGCGCCGCCTGGGCCGGATGGTGCAGCGTCTGCTGGAAATCGAGACCTACCGCATGGCCGCCTTGCTGGGCCTGCCGGCGGCGCGCGAGGCCTCCAGTGTGCTGGGCTCGGCCGAGCGCGAGCTGGCTGAGCTGGCCGAGGCCATCCGCAGCGCCACGCGCAATGACGAACCGCTGCTGCTGGATCGCCTGACCAAGCTGGCGGGCAAGGTGGAGAGCCAGTACGCCGCCACCCATTCACGTTTTTCCGCCAGCACGGCTTACTTCGAACTGGTCGACAAACGCATCAACGACATCACCGAGACCCGGCTGGTCGGCATGCAGACCATCCGCGAATTCATGGACCGGCGTTTGTCGCCGGCGCGCAGCACCTGTGAATGGGTGACACGCCGGCAGGATGCGTTGTCACAACGCGTCTCGCGCATCAGCAACCTGCTGCGCACGCGCGTCGAGATCGAGCAGCAGCAAAGCAGCCAGGCCCTGCTGGCCACCATGAACCAGCGCCAGGACCTGCAGCTCAAGCTGCAGTCCACGGTGGAGGGCCTGTCGGTGGCGGCCATCACCTATTACATCGTCGGACTGGTGAGCTACCTGGCCAAGGGCGCGCACAGCCTGGGCTGGCCGCTGAGCGGTGAAACGACAGCGGCACTGGCGGTGCCAGTGGTCGGTTTTGCCGTCTGGTGGTCATTGCGCAAACTGCACCGCCGGATCGTGGGGCATGACACGCATGAAAGTTAGACACTTCTTCGGCCTGCTGCTGGCGGGCCTGTGTGCGGGTCACGGTCTGCAGGCGATCGCGCAGACCTACCCGGTCAAGCCGGTGCACCTGATCGTGCCGTTCCCGGCGGGTGGTGCCACCGACATCCTGTCGCGCGCCCTGTCCACCGAACTCGGGCGCAAGCTGGGCCAGCCGGTGGTGGTGGACAACAAGCCGGGTGCCGGCGGCACCATCGGTGCGCTGGCCGCGGCCAAGGCAGTACCGGACGGCTACACCCTGCTGCTCACGACCTCCAGCACGCACAGCATCGGCGCGGCCCTCAACCCGCGCATGCCGTACAACGCAGAGGCCGACTTCACACCCATCGTCTACGTGGCGAGTTCGCCGCAGTTGCTGGTGGTACCCAACAGCTCGCCGGCCAAAACATTGCGCGAGTTCATTGACTACGCACGCAAGAACCCGGGCCGGCTGAACTACGCCTCCAGTGGCAACGGCACCATCTCCAACCTGTCGACCGAGGTCTTCAAGCAGCAGTCCGGCACCTTCCTGGTCCACATTCCCTACCGCGGTACCGGCCTGGCCATGCCCGACCTCATCAGCGGCAAGGTCGACCTGCTGATCGATTCGCTGATCTCGGGCATGCCGCATGTCAGGGACGGCCGCGTGCGCGCGCTGGCCGTCACCAGCCCGAAGCGCACCAGCCTGGCGCCCGAGCTGCCGACCGTGGCCGAGGTACTGCCCGGTTACGAATCGGTCAACTGGTTCGGCATCTATGGTCCGCGCGGCCTGCCCGCCGACATCGTGGTCAAGGTCAACCAGGCGGCCAATGTGGCCCTGACCAGCGCCGAGGTGAAGGACCGCTTTGCCCGCCTGGGGGCCGAGCCGGTCGGCGGCACACCCGAGGGCTTTGCCGCTGCCGTCCGGGCCGAAACCGCCAAATGGAAGAAGCTGGCCGCCGAACGCAAGATCACGCTCGACTGAGCACCTGACTCAAAACATCATGAACTTCAACTACACCAACCCCTACACCAGCACGCGCCTGCCTGTGTTCGCGCGCAACGTCGTCTCCACCTCGCACCCGCTGGCGGCCCAGGCCGGCCTGCGCATGCTCTACAAGGGCGGCAACGCGGTCGATGCCGCCATTGCCGCGGCGGCGGCCATCACCATTACCGAGCCGGTCAGCAACGGCCTGGGCAGCGACGCCTTTGCCATCCTGTGGGACGGCAAGGAGTTGCATGGCCTGAACGCATCCGGCCGTGCGCCGCAGAGCTGGACACCCGAGTACTTCAAACGCAAGTACGGTGACGATGCCAAGAACCCGCCCAAGCGGGGCATCGATGCCGTTACCGTGCCGGGCGCGGTGGCCGGCTGGGTCGCCATGAGCGAGCGCTTCGGCAAGCTGCCCTTTGCCGACCTGATGGAGCCGGCGATCGAGATCGCCGAGCGCGGTTACCTGCTGCCGGTGGTGGTGCAGCAGAAGTGGGCCGCCGCCACGCCCGAGCTGCAAAGCCTGCCTGGCTTTGCGCAGTCCTTCCTGCCCTGGGGCCGCGCGCCGCAGGTGGGTGAGCTGTTCCAGTTCAAGGCCGCCGCGCGCGGCCTGCGTGCCATTGCCGAAACCAAGGGTCAGGCCTATTACGGCGGTGAGATCGCGCAGGCGATCGAGAAGTTCTCCGCGCAACACGGCGGCAGCATCAAGGCGAGCGACTTCGCGGCCTATAAACCTGAATGGGTCAAACCCATCGGCAAGAACTACCGCGGCTACACCTTGCACGAGATTCCGCCGAACGGGCAGGGCATTGCGGCGCTGATCGCGCTGGGCATTCTCGACAAGTTCGACCTGGGTTCTCTGCCGGTGGACAGCGTTGACTCGCAGCACCTGCAGATTGAGGCCATGAAGCTGGCCTTTGCCGACGTTTACCGTTATGTGGCCGAACCTTCGAGCATGGAAGTGACGGCCGAGCAGATGTTGGACGACGCCTACCTGGCCTCGCGTGCCAAGCTGATCAACATGAAAAAGGCGCAGGACTTCAAGGCCGGCAACCCGGTGAAAGGCGGCACCATCTACCTGACGGCGGCCGACGAGAACGGCATGATGGTCAGCTTCATCCAGAGCAACTACATGGGCTTCGGCTCGGGCTGCGTCGAGCCGACGTTCGGCATCAGCCTGCAGAACCGCGGCCACGGCTTCAGCCTGGACGCCAAGGGCCACAACCCGGCCAACGTGGTGGCGCCGGGCAAACGTCCCTTCCATACCATCATCCCGGCCTTCCTGACGAAGGACGGCCAGCCGGTGATGAGCTACGGCGTCATGGGCGCCAACATGCAGCCGCAGGGCCATATGCAGACGCTGGTGCGCATGCTGGATTACGGGCAGAACCCGCAGGCGGCCTGCGACGCGCCGCGCTGGCGCTACAACGCCGGGCTGGAGATCAACGTCGAGGCCGGTATGGACAAGGCCACGGTGCAGGGCCTGGCCGAACGCGGCCACCGCATGGAAGTGATCAACGACTCCTACCAGGACTTCGGCGCCGGCCAGTTCATCTGGCGCGCCGGTGATCCGAAGGTCGAGGGTTATGTGGCTGCCAGCGATGCGCGACGTGACGGACTGGTCGCCGGTTTCTGACCGGCGGTTTTCGTATTCATCAAGAAATTCGGTCTCTGCCCTTGTGAAACCTGCGCAAAGCGCTACAAAAAACGTAGCGTCCGGTTTGTTGTTCGCGGTCATCGGTGCCATTGCTTTCAGTGGCAAGGCGATCATCGTCAAGCTGGCCTACCGCCACGGCGTCGATGCGGTCACGCTCATCATGTACCGCATGCTGTTCGCTCTGCCGCTGTTCGCCGCCATGGCCTGGTGGGCGAGCCGAGGCCAGCCGCCGCTGAAGTGGCGCGACTGGCTGGGCGTGCTGGGGTTGGGTTTTTCCGGTTATTACCTGGCCAGCTTTCTCGACTTTGCCGGGCTGGCCTTCATCACGGCGTCGCTGGAGCGGCTAATCCTGTATCTCACGCCCACCCTGGTGCTGCTGCTGGGGCTGGTGCTGTTTGGCCGCAGGGTGCAGCGCAAGCAGTTGTGGGGTATGGCGATCAGCTACGCCGGTGTGCTGCTGGTGTTCGGTCGTGAGGTTTCGTTGGCCGGCAGTGATGTGGCCTGGGGTTCGCTGCTGGTGTTCATCAGCGCCATCAGTTATGCGCTGTACCTGACCTACAGCGGCGAGCTGGTGCGGCGCCTGGGCTCGTTGCGCCTGGTCGGGTTGGCCACCAGCGTGGCCTGTCTTCTTTGCATCCTGCAGTTTGTCCTGCTGCGACCACTTGCAGCGGCCGAGGTCGCGATGCCGGTGATCTGGCTTTCGCTGCTCAATGCCATCGCCTGCACGGCGGTGCCGGTGCTGCTGGTGATGATGGCGATCGAGCGCATCGGCGCCGGCCTGACGGCGCAGGTCGGCATGGTCGGGCCGATGTCCACCATCCTGATGGGCGTGTGGCTACTGGGCGAGCCATTCACGCCCTGGATTGCGGCTGGCACCGTATTGGTGGTGGCCGGCATCTTCGTCTTCAGTCGCGCGGCACGGCTGCCGCCGGATTGATGCCACCTGGCTGGTCGTGGCGGAAGACCACAGACGGGCAGCCAGTCGTCAGTAAACGTATCATCGTCCCCATTCAATTTTTTAGACAGGAAAGAACAACATGGATCTCGGAATTGCAGGCAAGTGGGCGCTGGTGGGCGGCGCCAGCAAGGGGCTGGGTTTTGGCTGCGCGCAGGCACTGGTGCGTGAGGGCGTCAATGTGCTGATCGTGGCGCGTGGTGCCGAGGCGCTGCAGGCCGCGGCCGACAAGCTCAAGGCCGAAGCCCGGGGCACGCAGGTGCTGGCCGTCGCGACCGACATCACCACGCCCGCCGGGCGCGAAGCCATCTTCGCGCAGCACAAGGACTTCGACATCGTCGTCACCAATGCCGGCGGTCCGCCGCCCGGTGACTTCCGTGACTGGGACCGCGAGGCCTGGATCAAGGCGGTGGATGCCAACATGCTGACCCCGATCGAGCTGATCAAGGCCACGGTGGACGGCATGGCCGAGCGTGGCTTCGGCCGCATCATCAACATCACGTCCAGTGCGGTGAAGGCCCCGATCGACATCCTGGGCCTGTCCAACGGCGCGCGCAGCGGCCTGACGGGTTTTGTGGCCGGCGTGGCGCGCAACCCCAAGCTGGCGGCGCGAGGCGTGACCATCAACAACCTGCTGCCGGGTGCGTTTGACACCGACCGGCTGAAGGCGACGATGGTGGGGGCGTCGCAGAAGACCGGCCAGAGCATCGATGCCGTGGCCGAGGCGCGCAAGAAGACGATTCCGGCACAGCGCTTCGGGACGTCCGAGGAGTTCGGCGCGATCTGCGCCTTCCTGTGCAGCCAGCATGCCGGCTACATGAACGGCCAGAACGTGCTGGCCGATGGTGGCGCCTACCCGGGCACCTACTGAGGACTGTCAGGCCGGCGCCCGCTGTCAGCGCGCCGGCCGCTGCCGCTGAGCTGTTTAGCGGCGTACCGGCTGGGTCGACGGGGTCGGAGCCGGTGGGGGCGGCAGCGTGCTCTTGGGCGTGACGGTCAGCGTGGCCTGCGAGCCGCCCATCACACCGCCTTCGTTCAGTTCAACAGTGGCGCTGCGGTCGGCCTTGGTGAAGACCAGCAGGCTGGTCTTGCCGCGCACCGCGCTCACCAGCGTCCAGCCCTGCGGCGGGTATTGCTCAAGAAAGAAGTTGTAGGCGGCGTTCGGGTTCTGGTCGAGTTCCAGCACCACGCGGCCGACCCAGTTTTCGCCCGAGCCCATGATCAGCGACTGGCTGTGGTTGATCTTGGCGCCCGCCGGCAGCTGGGAGTTGACGATCAGGTCGTTCATCGCGCCGTTGCCCGAGCCCGTGCCGGCGCTGTTGCCGGAGGTGGTGGCGCATCCCGTCAGCAGGATGAAGGTGGACAGCAGCAGCGACTTGAGGGCAACAGGTTTCATGGCAGGTTCCAGCGAAGACGGTTAATGCTCAACGCCGGGAAGATACCACGATGCCGCCCACAATCAGCGCAAAGGCCACGCCATGGTAGACCTGCGGCAGTTCGCCCAGCAGGGCCGAGGACAGCACGGCCGCAAACAGCGGCGTGAGGTTGGAGAAGAAACCGGCCACCGACGGGCCGGCGCGCTGCACGCCGGTGCCCCAGCAGCGGTAGGCCAGCAGGGCCGGCCCCAGGGCCACGAACAGCAGCGCCCCAGCCAGCGGCCAGCCCCACTCGATGTGTGCGTCGGTCAGCGCCCACTCGCCTGCCGTGAAAAGGGCAGACCAGACCAGGCCAAACACGATCTGTGCCATCAGGAAGGCCGCCCAGTTGTTGCGGATGTCCGCGGGTTCCTTGGCCGGTTGCACCAGCATCCAGCTGTACCAGGCCCAGGCCATGGCCGCCAGCAGCACATAAAAGTCGCCCGGGACCAGCTTCAGGTGCAGCAGCGTGCCCGGTTCGCCGCGGCTGAGCACCAGCAGCACACCGCTCATGGACAGGCCGGCGCCCAGCAATTGACGGCGCGTGATCCGGGCGTTGAAGAACAGGCGGCCGAAAACCAGCATCCAGACCGGGATGCTGGAGGCCACCAGCGTGACGTTGATCGGCGTGGAGGTGTGCAGGGCCAGGTACTGCAGCGCGTTGTAGGCGCCGACGCTGAGCAGGCCCAGCACGCTGAAGCGCCGCCAATGCGCCCACAGGCCGCTGCCGCGGCGCAGCACGTCGGAGGCTAGGGGCAGCAGCAAGACAAAGGCCAGCAGCCAGCGCAGCAGGTTGAGTGTCATCGGCGGCACCAGCGGACCCACCACGCGGCCGACGACGGCATTGCCGGCCCACATCAGGGGCGGGATGGTGAGGAGCAGGGTGGTGGCTGGGGTGAGTCGTGCGTGCATCGCCAGCACTGTAGCAAGACATCATGGGCATTGCCGTCACAGGTCTTTTGACTGTGCGGCATGATGGAGACGGCACAGTAAAATTTTTCGCTATTCCGCAGGAGACATCACATGACACACATCACATCGCGCGCCGTGCGCATTGACCAGAACGGCGGCCCCGAGCAGCTCAAGATCGTCGAGGTGACGGTGGGCGACCCCGGACCGGGCGAGATCCGCATCCGCCACAAGGCGGTCGGTCTGAATTTCATCGACACCTACCAGCGCTCCGGCCTGTACCAGTTGCCCATGCCGCTGCAGCTCGGCATGGAAGCCTCGGGCATCGTCGAGGCGGTGGGCGAGGGCGTCACGCATCTGAAGGTGGGTGATCGCGCCGCCTACGCCAGCCAGCCGCCCGGCAGCTACTGCGAGGTGCGCGTGATGCCGGCCAAATGCGTGTGCAAGTTGCCGGGTGACATCTCGTTCGAGACCGGCGCGGCCATGATGCTCAAGGGCCTGACCGTGCAGTACCTGCTGCGCCGTACCCAGCCACAAGGGGGACTGCAGGCCGGCGACTTCGTGCTGTTCCATGCGGCAGCGGGCGGCGTCGGTCTGATTGCCTGCCAGTGGGCGCGGGCCATGGGCCTGCAGCTCATCGGTACGGCCGGCTCGGACGACAAATGCGCCCTGGCCAAGGCGAACGGTGCCGCCTACGCCATCAATTACGGGAAAGAGGACTTCGTGGCACGGGTGAAAGAGATCACCGGCGGCAAGGGCGTGCCGGTGGTGTACGACTCGGTGGGCAAGGACACCTTCCTCCGGTCGCTCGACTGCCTGCGGCCCTTTGGCCTGGCGGCCAATTTCGGCAATGCCTCGGGCAAGGTCGAGCCGCTGGACATCGGGCTGCTGGCGGCCAAGGGCTCGCTGTACGTGTCGCGTCCGACGCTGTTCACCCACATCGCCACGCGCGAGAGCACGCAGGCGATGGCAGACGATCTGTTCGCCATGGTGAGCAGCGGCAAGGTCAAGATCCAGATCGACCAGACCTACCCGCTGGAACAGGTGCAACAGGCGCACCGCGACCTGGAAGCGCGCAAGACCACCGGCTGTACCGTTCTTACGCTGTGAGTGTGTGCCGGCACCGTCTCAGTTGACGGCGCCGGCGCGCTCGACCAGGAAGTCGAGGAAGGCCCGTGTCTTGGCGGGCATGAATTTGCGCGTCGGCAGGGCGGCGTAGGCCGTCACGCGGCCCAGCATCCAGTCGGGCAGCAACTGGATCAACTGCCCGCAGTTCAGGTACGGCCTGGCAATGAGTTCGGAGACGGCAAAAAAGCCGATGCCGTTCAGGCCCGCACGCAACATCACGTCGAAGCTTTGCGTACGCAGCACCGGCATCACCGCGACTTCCACGGGGTCACTGGCCTCCAGGCACGGGTCGCTCAGTTCAAGCCGCAGTTTGCGGCCACTCTGGTCCTGCCCCGGCAGCAAAGCGGGTTTGAGGTAGTCGTGCCGCACCAGATCATCAGGAGCCATGGGCTTTCCCATGCGCTGCACATAGTCGGCTGAGGCGCACAGGATCAGGTTGTTGGTGCCCAGTGGGCGGGCAACGATGTTGGCATCGAAGTCCTCATCAGCCGCCACAACCGCCAGATCGAAGGCCTCAATGCGGGCCAGGGGCTGGGGATCGATCGACAGGTCCAGCATCAGCTTCGGGTGGCGCTCACGCCAATGCGCAATGTTAGGCGCGATGAAGTAGGAGGCCATGGTCGGTGTGCTCAGCACGCGCACCGAACCCTGCAGCTCCTTGCTGTGGGCCGCGGCTGCCATCTCCGCTTCGTCAATGTCCTGCAGGATGCTGTGCAGCCGTGCGCCGTATTCATTCCCTGCTTCGGTCAGCGAGAGCTTGCGTGTTGTTCGGTGCAGCAGGCGTGTGCCCAGGCTCTGCTCCAGATCGGCCACCAGCCGGGTGATCACGGCCGGTGACATGTCCAGTGCACGGGCGGCAGCGGTAAAGCTGCCTTCTTCAACCACGCGTTGAAAAACGCGCATGGATTGGAGTCTGTCCATGATGGCCCCTCTTTCAGATATCAATGGCGACAGAGTAATTATTGCTGAATTGGCAATGATTATTTGAAGGAAACGCTATTTTTCTTGAAATCAAGCTGTCATAAAGTTCATTCCATCGATGAATCGAAACAAATAACGAGGCATCGAGGTTGGACAGACGAGAAAGCGATTTCCTGCCATGCCCAGAAACATTGTTCGTCTTTGAAAGGAAATACATCATGAACCGCAAGTACACCACCGTGATTACTCTGGCCGTCGCCGCTCTGGCTGCAGGCAATGCCTTGGCTGCCGATCAGGCTGTCGGCAAAACCCGCGCCCAAGTCCAAGCCGAGCTGCTGGAAGCCCAGCGCACGGGCGACATCGTGGATGCCGGCACCGGCCAGAAGCTCAATGAGCTGTACCCCAACCGTTATCCGGCCAAGGTGGTTGCCTCGAACCGCAGCCGTGCTGAAGTCAATGCCGAGTTGGCCGAAGCCCAGCGTACCGGCGACATCGTGGATGCCGGCACCGGCCAGAAGCTCAATGAGCTGTACCCCAACCGTTATCCGGCCAAGGTAACGGCCTCTAACCGCAGCCGCGCTGAAGTCAATGCCGAGCTGCGGGAAGCCCAGCGCACGGGTGACATCGTCGATGCAGGTACCGGCCAGAAGCTCAACGAGCTCTACACCAACCGCTATCCGATCAAGGGCTAAACGTCGTTTGTTTTAACAGGAACTCAACATGAACACCAAATACACCAACATCATCATGCTGGCTGTGGCTGCACTGGCCGCCGGCAATGCTCTGGCTGCCGATCCGGCTGCTGCCAAAACACGTGCCCAGGTTCAGGCTGAATTGGCAGAAGCCCAGCGCACGGGTGACATCATCGATGCAGGTACCGGCCAGAAGCTCAACCAGCTCCAACCCGGCCATTACCCGGCCAAGGCCGCTGCGCAGGGCCGTACCCGCGCAGAGGTGAAGGCTGAGCTGGCCGAAGCCCGCCGGACCGGTGACATCGTCTATGTCGGCACCGGCAAGAAAATGAATGAGCTGAACCCGGACCTGTTCCCCGCCAAGACGGTTGCTCCCAGCCGCAGTCGCTCGGAAGTCAATGCCGAGTTGAAAGAGGCTCAGCGCACCGGCAACCTCATCGACGGAGGTACCGGCCAGAAGTTGAACGAGCTTTACCCGAACAGTTACCCATCCAAGAACTGATGCGAGGCTGAGAGCATGAAACGGCCGTGGAGCGAGAGCCCCGCGGCCGTTCTGTTTTTCCCGCATGCCACGCCGGTTGGGAGCTTGTTGTTGTCACGCCCAGGGCTGCGAGGGCACGGGTGCAAGCAACTGGTCGGGCTTCTTGTGCCACATCGGCCATCTGCGTAAGCCGCAGATGGCCGATGCCCATTTCTTGACTATCGGCTACGCCGCACCCGCAGCAACTCGTCCAGGATCAGGCAGGCGGCGCCAAGGGTGATGGCGCTGTCGGCCACATTGAAGGCCGGGAAATGCCAGTTGCGCAGGTGAAAGTCGAGAAAGTCGATCACATAACCGTGCAGCAGGCGGTCGATCACGTTGCCGATGGCGCCGCCCAGAATGCAGGCCATGGCAAAGCAGAACAGCCGCTGGCCGGCGTGCGAACGCAGCATGAACAGGATGAAGACCACCGCAGCCACCGCGATGCCGACGAAGAACCAGCGCTGCCAGCCCGAGCCGCTGGCCAGGAAGGAAAAGGCCGCGCCGCTGTTGTGCACCCGTACGACGTTGAAAAAGCTCGTGACGTAGGTGCTCTCACCCAGGTGGTAATACCCCAGGATCAGCACCTTGGTGAACTGGTCGGCCAGCAGCAGGATGAAGGCCAGGCCCAGCCACTGCAGCATGCCGGCACTGGTGTGGGAACGCGGCTTGGCCATCAGGCAACCTTTCTTTCTTCGCCGGCACCATACAGGTTGCTGGTGCAGCGGCCACACAGCGTCGGGTGAGCAGTGTCATGGCCGACGTCGTCGCGGTAGTGCCAGCAGCGTTCGCACTTGCTGGCTGCGGTGACAGTAACTTTTGTTGCTAGCAATCCAACATCATTAGCGCCAATAAACACTCCACCCATTTGCTGAGTGTTGTGAGCTTCTGCGGTGGCTACCTCTTCAGGAGCATAGGGACGGACATTTGCCTTTGAAACAATGAGCGCGAATTTCAAATCGTCGCCTAGTTCAGTAAGGTCTTTGTAAATTTGTTTATCAGCCCAAAGAGTCACTTCAGTTTGCAAAGAGGATCCAACTTTGCCATCGACGCGTAGCGCTTCAATTTCCTTATTCACTACGTCGCGGACGGCTCGGATACGGCTCCATTTAGCTCGCAATGGCGCATTGGAGTCCATCAATTTAGCCGCTAGGGAAGGAGCATCAAATTCCCAGTAGGTTTCCATGAAGATCGACTCGGAGGTGCCGAACACCTTCCACGCTTCCTCGGCCGTGAAGCTGAGGAAGGGCGCCATCCAGCGCAGCATGGCGTGCGTGATCTGCCACAGGGTGGTCTGGGCGCTGCGGCGCGCCAGCGATTTCGGTGCCGTGGTGTACAGGCGGTCTTTCAGCACGTCCAGGTAGAAGGCACCGAGGTCTTCCGAGCAATAGACCTGCAGCTTGGCCACCACCGGGTGGAATTCATAGACTTCGTAGTGCGCCAGGATGTCGGCTTGCAGCTCAGCCGCGCGCGACAGGGCGTAGCGGTCGATCTCCAGCAACTGGTCGGCCGGCACAGCGTCCTTGACCGGATCGAAGTCGCTCACGTTGGCCAGCAGGAAGCGCAGCGTGTTGCGGATGCGGCGGTAACCGTCCACGACGCGCGCCAGGATCTTGTCGTCGATGCCGAGGTCACCCGAGTAGTCAGTGGCGGCGCACCACAGGCGGATGATCTCGGCGCCCATCTTCTCGCTGATCTGCTGCGGTGCCACCACATTGCCCACGCTCTTGCTCATCTTGCGGCCCTGGCCGTCGACGGTGAAGCCGTGCGTCAGCAGGCCCTTGTACGGCGCGTGGTCGTACATGGCGCAGGCGGTCAGCAGTGAGCTGTGGAACCAGCCGCGGTGTTGGTCGTGCCCTTCCAGGTACAGGTCGGCCGGCCAGGTGGACTGGTCCTTGTGGCTGTTCTTCAGCACGTGGAAGTGCGTGGTGCCGGAGTCGAACCAGACGTCCAGGATGTCGTTGACCTTGGTGTAGTGCGCGGCATCTGCCGCACCCAGGATCTCCTCGGCCGTGACCTTGCTCCAGGCCTCGATGCCGCCGGCCTCCACCATGCTGGCGGCCTGGTCCATGATCTCCATGGTGCGCGGGTGCAGCTCGCCGCTGTCCTTGTGGATGAAGAAGGGCAGGGGCACGCCCCAGTTGCGCTGGCGCGAGATGCACCAGTCGGGCCGGCCGGCGATCATGTCGCGCAGCCGGGCCTTGCCGTTCTCGGGGAAGAAGCTGGTCTCCTCGATGGCCGCGAGCGCCAGCTGGCGCAACGTCTTGCTCGCCTTGTCCTTGGTGAACACGCCTTCACCTTCGTCCATGCGCACGAACCACTGTGCGGCGGCACGGTAGATCACCGGCGTTTTGTGGCGCCAGCAATGCGGGTAGCTGTGGGTGATGTCGTGGGTGGCAAAGAGGCGGCCGGCATTGCGTAGCGCTTCGATGACGACGGGCACCGCCTTCCAGATGTTGAGGCCGCCGAAGAGCGGGAAATCGGCCGCGTAACTGCCGTTGCCCTGCACCGGGTTCAGGATGTCGTCGTAGGCCATGCCGTGGGCAACGCAGCTGTTGAAGTCGTCCACGCCGTAGGCAGGCGAGGAGTGGACCAGACCGGTGCCGTCTTCCGCCGTGGCGTAGTCGGCCAGGTACACCGGGCTGAAGCGGCGATAACCTGCATCAACGTCGTACAGCGGGTGTTTGAAGTTGATGAGGCCGAGGTTTTTGCCCTGCGTGGTGGCCAGCACCTTGCCGCTGAGCTGGTAGCGCTCCATGCACTTTTCCACCAGCACCGCAGCCAGCAGCAACAAGCCACGCTCGGTCTGCACCAGCGCGTACTCCAGCTCGGGGTTGAGGTTGATCGCCTGGTTGGCGGGGATGGTCCAGGCGGTGGTGGTCCAGATCACGGCAAAAGCCGGCTGCTCCAGCTTTGGCAGACCGAAGGCCGTGGCCAGTTTCTCCGGTTCGGCGCATTCGAAGCCCACGTCCAGCGTGGTGCTCTTCTTGTCCTGGTACTCGATTTCGAACTCGGCCAGCGAAGAGCCGCAGTCAAAGCACCAGTAGACGGGTTTGAGGCCACGGTAGACGAAGCCGCGCTCCATGATGCGCTTCAAGGCGCGGATCTCGTTGGCCTCGTTGCCGAAGTCCATGGTGCGGTACGGGTTGTCCCACTCGCCCAGCACACCGAGGCGCTTGAAGTCGGCCATCTGCCCGGCGATCTGCTCGGTGGCGAAGGCGCGCGATTTGGCTTGCACCACATCACGGGAGAGGTTGCGGCCGTGCAGTTTCTCGATCGCGTTCTCGATCGGCAGGCCGTGGCAATCCCAGCCCGGCACGTAGATGGCGTCCAGCCCCTTGAGCTGGCGCGCCTTGACGATCATGTCCTTCAGCACCTTGTTTACGGCGTGGCCGATGTGGATCTGGCCGTTGGCGTAGGGGGGGCCGTCGTGCAGCACGAATTTGGGCTGGCCGGCGCGTGCGGCGCGCAGCTTCTTGTACAGCCCCTTGTCTTCCCATTCCTTGACCCAGCCCGGCTCGCGCTTGGGCAGGTCGCCGCGCATGGGGAAAGGGGTGTCGGGCAGGTTCAGGGTGCTGCGGTAATCCGGTTTGTTGGTGTCTGACATGGCGATGGTGTTGTGAGGGCTTCGACAAGCTCAGCCCGAACGCAAAGGTTGGGGCAACAAGAGATAAGCCGTTGGCCCTGAGCTTGGTCGAAGGGCTACGACGGTCGAGACAGATCGTCTAAATTCGGTCGCGTGTCGTCTGCCGGTGCGTTTCGGCGTGCATGGAGGCAAAAAAAGCCCGAGCATCATCGCAGTCCTTGGTGATCCCCGCTGTCAGGGCGTCCAGACCATCGTATTTGAGCTCGTCGTGCAGTTTGTGCAGCAGTTCCACGCGGATGATTTTACCGTAGGCCCCCTCCGGCCCCAGGCCGGCCGGCCAGTCCAGGCAATGGGTCTCCAGCAACACGCGTCCGCCGTTGACGTCATTCGGATCGAGCGAGGGGCGCACGCCCAGGTTGGCGACGCCTCGCAGGGGCTGGCCATAGGCCCCCACGCTCGGCACTGACGTGTCCTCGCTGCCCCCCGAGGAGGTGCTCGCCGCCTTGGGGCGGCCCGGCGGCGGCTCGGCCAGACCATGCACCAGCACGGCAAAGATGCCGCTGGCGGCCGGTTTCCAGTGAGCAAAGCGCAGGTTGAGGGTCTTGAAGCCCAGCTCACGCCCGAGCTTGCGACCGTGCACCACATGGCCGGAGATGTGGTACGGGTGACCGAGCAGGCGTGCCGCATCCGCCATGCGGCCTTCTCCCAGCGCCGCACGCACCGCCGAGCTGGAGACGCGCAGGCCGTGCACCTCGTAGCTGTTCATGCGCGCCACGTCGAAACCCTGCTTCACACCGGCCGCGTCGAGCATGGCGTAGTCACCCGCGCGCTTGGCGCCAAAACGGAAATCGTCACCCACCAGCACATAGCGCGCGCCCAGGCCCTGCACCAGCACCTGGTCGATGAAGGCCTGCGGCGTGAGCGAGGCCAGCCGGGCATCGAAGGGCAGCACCACGGTCTGGTCAACGCCGCAGCGCTCCAGCTCGGTCAGCTTGTCGCGCAGCGTGCCGACGCGTGCCGGTGCCAGTTCGGGTTTGCCCGTCACGCCGGCAAAGTAGTCGCGCGGATGCGGCTCGAAGGTCAGTACGCAGCTCGGTACGCCGCGTTGCTGCGCCTCGCCACGCAAAAGCGCCAGCATGGCCTGGTGGCCGCGGTGCACACCGTCGAAGTTGCCGATGGTCATGGCACAAGCCGGTGCGATGCCGGGGTGGTGGAAGCCGCGGAAGACCTTCATGGAGCAGTATCTTTTTGATAGCAGTCAGCGCTGTAACGTAAAGCAACTGCCGCCAATTTGTCATGAAAACAGGGTATATTGTGACCCATGGCGAGGCAGCACGGCCCGGCCGGCTGCCGCAGACGCAAGCGTTCCGTTTGAATGGTTTTGTGACCGGTCAGGAGGCGTGTTTTGAAAGTCTTGAAGCTGTCGGCCCAAGGGCTGCCCCAGTCGTGGATTTCGCTCGAAGAGGCGGTATTGCACTACGCCGCCGATGAGGTGCGCTGGGAATCCGGCGGCAAGGTGGCCGTGTTCCATGGCGGCCACAACGCGATCACGGGCCAGCAGTCCATCATCTCGGTCAACAGCATCATCGGCACCAAGGGCGTGCCCAACATCAACCCCTTCAACCTGCGGCCCAGCCTGACCAACAGCAAGCTGTTTGTGCGCGACCGCAACGTCTGTGCCTACTGTGGCGACCACTTCCATGAGACGGAGCTGACGCGCGAGCACATCATCCCGTTCGCGCAGAACGGCCAGGACCACTGGATGAACGTGGTCACCGCCTGCCGTGCCTGCAACCACCGCAAGAGCCATCGCACCCCTGAGCAGGCCAACATGCCCCTGCTCTACGCGCCCTACGTGCCCAGCCTGTGGGAAGACTTCATTCTGCGCAACCGCCGCATCCTGGCCGACCAGATGGAGTTCCTGATGGCGCATGTGCCCAAGTCCTCGCGGCTGCTCACGTAGGCTGCAGGTGGGCCGGACCGATGTCGCTGAGGCGGCGTGCAGCCGGCGGCGGGAAAACTACAATGCACGCTCATCATTCCCGTCAACGTTTCTGAGAAAGTCCCCATCATGACCTTTCGCCGTTCCGTCCTTACGAGTTGTGCGGCCGCCTTGCTGGCTGCTGCGACTGGCGCTGCGTTTGCGCAGCAAGCCCGGGAGGTGAAGATTGGCTATGCACTGGCCATCAATTCGCACTACGGCGCTGCGGCCCAGGCCTGGGCTGATTCGGTTGAGAAGGCGACCAACAATGCCTTCAAGTTCAAGCAGTTCCCCTCCAGCGCCCTGGGTGGCGAACGCGAGCTGATCGAAGGCCTGCAACTGGGCACGGTGGAAGCCATCATCGTGTCCACCGGCGCGCTGAGCAATTTCGTGCCGGAAGTCGGCGTGGTGGACATCCCCTTCCTGTTCCGTGACACCGCCCATGCGCGCAAGGTGCTCGACGGCGAGTTCGGCCAGGACCTGCTGACCAAGTTCAAGAAACGCGGCCTGATTGCCCTGGCCTGGGGCGAGCAGGGTTTCCGCCACCTGAGCAACAACAAGCACCCGGTGAACAAGCCCGACGACCTCAAGGGCCTGAAGATCCGCACCATGGAAAACCCGGTGCACATCCTGGCTTTCCGCACCATGGGCGCTTCGCCCACCCCCATGGCCTGGCCTGAGGTGATCGGCGCCCTGCAGCAGGGCACCATCGACGGCCAGGAAAACCCGCTGTCGGTTTTTGTCTCTGCCAAGCTGTGGCAGGTGCAGAAGAACCTGACGCTGACCGGCCACGTCTACGCGCCGATTGCCTTGATCGTCTCGCCCGCTTTCTTCGGCAGCCTGACGGAGGCGCAAAAGGCCGCCTTCATCCAGGGCGCCAAGCTCGGTGCCCAGGCCTCGCGCAAGTTCGTCGACGACGTCGAGAAGAAGGGTGTGGAGGAGATCAAATCGCACGGCGTGAAGGTCGTGACCCAGGTGAACAACGCCCCCTTCCAGGCCGCCCTGACACCGGCCTACAAGCAGTACGCGGCCAAGTACGGGCAGAAAACGCTGGACCAGATCGCAGCGGTCAAATAAACAGCCGTTTGCTGTCCTGAACCTGCACCGCCCGGCTTTGTCCGGGCGTTTGTTTTAAATCCTCATGACCCGACACCCCCGGTGCCGACCCCGACTATGTTGAACCGCATTGAGCGCATCCTGGTGGCCTGCAACCGCTGGCTGTTGATCCTGCTGCTGCTGGCCATGGCCTGCATCGTTTTTGCCAATGTGGTGCTGCGCTACACCACGGGCGACTCCATCGTCTGGGCCGAGGAGGTGGCGCGGCATCTGATGATCTGGGGCACTTTCCTCGGGGCCGGGCTGGTGCTGCGCTTCGGCGGCCACGTGGCGATCGACAACCTGCATCAGGCGGTGAGCACACGTGCCGCCCGCTGGTTGCGCACCGTGGTGGTGGTCGGCATCGGCATCTTCTGCCTGGTGATGACCTATTTCTCGATCCTCTACGTCTGGGCAACGCGTTTCCAGACCACGGCCGCCACCGACATCCCGATCTCCTTCATCTACGTGGCCATGCCGGTGGGCTTTCTGCTGATGTTCGTGCACCTGCTGTTCATCGTGCGCGGCTACATCACTGACGGCAGCTACATCGAGTCCGGCGAGATGGACGCCGAAGCCGCAGCTTCGCTCTGACGTGGGAAGGACAGACATTCCATGACACTTACTCTTTTCATTGCCGTCGTCGTGCTGATGGCACTGGGTTTTCCCGTCGCTTTCGCGCTGGCCATGTCGGCCGCGCTGGCGGTGTTCGTCGGCGGCCGCTATCCGCAACTCGTGGTCTTCAAGGAGATGTTTACCGGCATTGACAGCTTTCCGCTGATGGCGGTGCCGTTTTTCATCCTGGCGGCCGAGCTCATGTCGGGTGGTGCACTGACTGCGGTGCTGCTGCGTTTCGCGGCGCAGTTTGTCGGCCATCTGCGTGGCGGACTGGGTTATGCCAACGTGCTGTCGCTCACCCTGTTCTCGGGCATCTCCGGCTCGGCGCTGGCCGATGCCGCCGGCCCCGGCTCCATGATGGTCAAGATGATGGAGAAGGCGGGTTACTCGCGCGCCTATGCCGCAGCACTGACGTCAAGCACGGCCATCGTCGGCCCCATCATCCCGCCGTCCATCAGCATGATCATCTACGCCATGCAGGACGAGCAGGTCTCGGTCGGCGGGCTCTTCATGGCCGGCTTCCTGCCGGGCATCCTGATCGCGCTGGCCATGGCCTTCGTCAACTGGCGCGTCTGCACCCGGCGCAACTACCGCTCCACCCAGCCGCGTCCCTCGGCGCGCGAGATGCTGGTCAACAGCGTCAAGGCCATTCCTGCCCTGATGCTGATTGTGTTGATCCTGGTCGGTATCCGTTTCGGCATCTTCACGCCGACCGAGGCCTCGGTGGTCGCGGTGTTCTACGCGCTGGTGTGCGGCAAGTGGATCTACCGCACGCTGGAGTGGAAAGCACTGCCGGCCATTGCGGCGCGCTCGGCACTGCTGACGGCTTCCGTGCTGCTGGTGATGGCGACCTCGGCCGCGTTCGCCTGGGTGCTCACGGTGGAAGGTGTGCCGCAGCAGGTGTCTCAAGCCATCGTGGGCTGGAACCTGTCGCCAGTGACCTTCCTGATTGCCGTCAATATCCTGCTGCTGGTCTTCGGCATCTTCATGGAGCCGCTGCCGGGCGTGATGATTCTGGTGCCGATCCTGGCGCCGATTGCCGCCACGCTGGGTATCGACCCGACCCACTTTGCCATGGTGGTGATCGTCAATCTCACGCTGGGCATGATCACGCCGCCGGTCGGCGGCCTGCTGTTCGTCACGGCCGTGTCCACCCGGGTGTCGATGGCGGAGCTCACGCGCGAGTTGCCGCCGTTCCTGCTGGCGCATTTCATCGTGCTGGTCTTGTTGACCTTTGTGCCGGCCATCTCGACCTGGCTGCCCCATACCCTGGGGTTCTGAGCCGCCTGAGACATGAAAAAGCCCGTCAGCAACATGCTGGCGGGCTTTTTTTAATGGCAGATCGAGAGCGCGTCAGGCAAACACGCCGGCCGTGTCCTGCATGCGGGCCGACACTTCGCCCAGCTGGTGCAGGCTGTCGCCAAAAGTCATCTCCAGCTGCGTCAGCTTCTTGAAGTAATGGCTGACGATGTACTCGTCGGTCACGCCGATGCCGCCGTGCAACTGCACCGCCTGCTGGCCGACGAAGCGCATCGACTGGCCCAGCTGGTACTTGGCGCGTGCCATGGCGCGGCGGCGCTCTTCCGCCGGTGCATTGAGCTTGAGGCTGGCGTAATAGCTCATCGAGCGTGCCAGCTCCAGTTGCATCTTCATGTCAGCCGCGCGGTGGCGCAGGGCCTGGAAGCTGGCAATCGCCACGCCGAACTGCTTGCGCGTGTTCATGTATTCCAGTGTCACGGCCAGGGTCTGGTCCATCACGCCAACGGCTTCGGCACAGGTGGCGGCAATGCCGATGTCCACGGCGTACTCCAGCGCCGTCAGGCCGTCCTGCGTGACGAGTTGCGCCGGCGTGTTGGCCAGCACCACGTCGGCCGCGCGGCCACCGTCCTGCGTGCCGTAGCCGCGCGTGGTGACGCCGGTTGCCGTGCGTTCGACCAGGAACAGGGCGATCTTGCCGTTCGCAGTGGCGGGCACCAGGAAGGCGTCGGCCTGGTCGCCGGCCGGCACCACGTTTTTGGTGCCGGAGACGGTCCACCCAGCGGTCGTCTGGGTCGCCTTGGTGTCGCACACATCGAGGCGGTAACGTGCGCGGCGTTCCTGCTGTGCCAGCACCACCATTGCCTCGCCGGAGGCAATGCGCGGCAGCCAGGCCGCCTTGAGTTCGGCGCTGGCGTAGCCGGCGAGCACGCCACCGGCAATCAGGCTTTGCGCCAGCGGCTCAAGCACGATGCCGCGGCCCAGTTCCTCCATCACCACCATGCCTTCGATCGGGCCCATGCCGAGGCCGCCGTCGTCTTCCGGGATGTAGAGGCCGCACAGGCCTAGTTCGGCGAGTTCATTGAAGGCCTCGCGCGAGAAGCCGCCGGCAGCTTCCGTGGCGCGGCGGCGCTCGAAGCCGTAGCCCTTCTCCACCCATTTGTGCACGGCGTCACGCAGTTGCTGCTGGTCGTCGGTGAAATCGAAATCCATGTTGTTCTCCTGTTCCTGCGGCGATCAGCCGAGAATCGTCTGCGCGACGATGTTGCGTTGCACTTCGTTGCTGCCGCCGTAGATGGTGGTCTTGCGCATGTTGAAGTAGGTCGAGGCCAACGGGGCATTGGCCAGCAGACCGCCGGGGTAGTCACCCTGCCAGCCGGCTTCCATCGCCTCGCGGATCAGCGGCACGGCGTAGGGGCCGGCGGCCAGCATCATCAGTTCGCTGTAGCGCTGCTGGATCTCGCTGCCGCGGATCTTGAGCAGGCCGGCGATGTCCAGTGAGTTCTTGCCCGACTTCTCGGCGGAGAGCACGCGCAGCACCAGCATCTCCAGCGCGACCACGTCCACTTCCAGCTTGGCGATCTCGTCGCGGAAACGCACGTCGTCGTAGACGCCTTCGGCCTTGGCGATGCGCTTCAGGCGCTCCAGTTCGCGCTTGGCACGGTTCACATCCGCGATGTTGGTGCGCTCATGGCTCAGCAGGTGCTTGGCATAGGTCCAGCCCTTGTTCTCTTCGCCGATCAGGTTCTCGGCCGGCACTTCGACGTTGTCGAAGAACACCTCGTTGACTTCGCACTCGCCGTCGAGCAGGCGGATCGGTCGCACCGTCACGCCGGGCGACTTCATGTCGATCAGCAGGAAGGAAATGCCGGTCTGCGGCTTGCCTTCGGTGCTGGTGCGAACCAGGCAGAAGATCCATTCACCATACTGGCCCAGCGTGGTCCAGGTCTTCTGGCCGTTCACGATGTACTTGTCGCCCTTGCGGTCGGCACGGGTCTTGACCGAGGCCAGGTCGGAGCCGGAGCCCGGCTCGCTGTAGCCCTGGCTCCACCAGACTTCACCGCTGGCGATGCCGGGCAGGAAGCGTTGCTGTTGCTCCGGGCTGCCGAAGGCCATGATGACGGGGGCCACCATCACCGGGCCGAAGGGCACCACGCGCGGCGCACCGGCCAGTGCGCACTCTTCCTCGAACAGGTGTTTTTGCACCGCGTTCCAGCCCGGGCCGCCGAACTGCTTGGGCCAGCCCCAGCCGAGCCAGCCTTTCTTGCCCAGGATCTTGGCCCAGCGCTGCATATCGTCGCGGGTCAGGTGCAGGGCGTTGTGCACCTTGTGGGCAATGTCGGCCGGCAGGTTGTCGCGCACCCAGGCGCGGATCTCCTCGCGGAATTTCTGTTCTTCGGGGGTGAATGCCAAATCCATAGATGTCTCCAAACAGGTTGCGCATATTCATGTTGCAAGCGCAAGCCTGTGTTTTTAGCACGATCGTTCGCTAAGCCCTGTCCAAATCGCGACAAGCCAGAAATAGGCACCCCCCTGGGCCGGCCCACTGCGTGCGGCCGTCTTCCCCTCCAGGGGGACGACGCCGGTGGCTCAGGCTTTGCCGGTTCCACGGCGTTCCCCGTTGGGCGTCTTTGCAGCCGGGTCACCTGGCCGTGCACAATCCAGTCTGGCTCAGAAGCAAGAAATGAAAAACATCGTCATCCTGATTTCCGGCGGCGGCTCCAATATGGCCGCCATCGTCAAGACTGCCGAGCGCGAGCGCTGGCAGGACAAGTTCGATGCTCGGGTAGCGGCCGTCATCAGCAACAAGGCCGATGCCCAGGGGCTGGTTTTTGCGCGTGACCATGGCATCAGCACCGAGGTGCTGGACCACAAGGGGTTTGCGTCACGCGAGGCGTTTGATGCCGCACTGATGGCGGCGATCGACCGCTTCGAACCGGCGCTGGTGGTGCTGGCCGGTTTCATGCGCATCCTGACGCCTGGCTTTGTCAACCATTACGAAGGCCGCTTGCTCAACATCCATCCCTCGCTGCTGCCGGCCTTTCCGGGGCTGCACACGCACCAGCGCGCGATCGACGCCGGCTGCAAGTTCGCCGGTGCTACCGTGCACCAGGTCACGGCCGAACTCGACCATGGCCCGATCCTGGCCCAGGCCGTGGTGCCGGTGCTGCCGGGCGACGACGAACATACGCTGGCGGCGCGCGTGCTCACGCAGGAGCACCTGATCTACCCACGCGCAGTGGTTCAGTTGCTACAAAAACGATAGCTTATTGCGCATATTTCTCGGGGTCTTGCTGCTGATTTGTCTCTGAAACCCAGGCAAAACGCGGCTGCCGCACGCCGTCGATCACCACCTCTTCGCCGAACATGGCCGCCGGCCGCACCCACAGTCCGCGCTCGCCATAGAGCGCGCGGTACAGCGTCATCGGCTCCAGCGTTTCGCTGTGCCGTACGGTGCCCAGCACCTCGTACATCAGGTGCTTGTAGTGGCGGTAGATGCCGGGCCGGGTTTCGATCAACGGGGGGAGTTTTTCCTCAAGCATGGGACAATTCTCTCCTATGCATCCCAAATCCCTGTTGGACGTCTGCTCCGAGCTCGTCCGGCTCACCCTCAAGTTTGATCATCCTGCCGACGCCATCGTGTCGCGCTTTTTCCGCGACAACCGAGGCCTCGGCCCGCGCGAGCGCGCCACGCTGGCTGAAACCGTCTACACCGTGCTGCGCAAGAAGCTGCTGTTCGACCAGCTGGCGCTCTCGGGCAGCGGCCCGAAAGAGCGGCGCCTGGCCATCCTCGGCTTTCATGGCCCGCGCGACTTCCTCAAGAGTGCGCTGACGGATCAGGAAAAACAGTGGCTTGACCAGTGCGACCAGGTCAAGCCGACCGACCTGATGGACCGGCATCGCCACAACCTGCCCGACTGGCTGGTGCAGCCGCTCAAGGAGCAGTTGGGCGACGGCTTCTGGCCGCTGGTTGACAGCCTCAACCTGGGCGCCGGGCTGGACCTGCGCGTCAACACCCAGCTGGCCAAGCGCGAGGCCATCCAGAAGGAACTGGCGCAGGCTGGCATCCAGGCGGTGCCGACGCCGTATTCGCCCTGGGGCTTGCGCATCGAGGGCAAACCCCCCCTGAACAAGCTCGATGCCTTCACGCGTGGCGCCATCGAAGTGCAGGACGAGGGCTCGCAACTGCTGGCCCTGCTGCTGGAGGCCAAGCGTGGCGAGATGGTGGCCGATTTCTGTGCCGGTGCCGGCGGCAAGACACTGGCCATTGGTGCGGCCATGCGCAGCACCGGGCGGCTTTATGCCTTTGACACCTCGGCGCACCGGCTGGAGGCGCTGAAACCCCGGTTGGCACGAAGCGGCCTGTCCAACGTCCACCCCGCGGCGATTGCCCATGAGCGTGACGATCGCATCAAGCGGCTGGCCGGCAAGCTCGACCGGGTGCTGGTGGATGCGCCGTGCTCGGGGCTGGGCACGCTGCGGCGCAACCCGGACCTGAAATGGCGCCAGAACCTGCAAGCGGTGCAGGAGATGACCGTCAAGCAGGCCGCCATCCTGGCCAGCGCGGCGCGTCTGCTCAAGTCCGGCGGCCGGCTGGTTTATGCCACCTGCAGCATCCTGCCGCAGGAAAACGAAGCGATTGCCGAGGCCTTCTCGGCTGCCCACAGCGATTTCCAGCCGCTGGAGGCCGGTGAGCTGCTGGCCCAGCTGAAGGTGGCGGGCGCTGCCAGCCTGTGCAGCGGCGGCGACAGCGGCCAGAAATACCTGCGCCTGTGGCCGCACAAGCATCAAACAGATGGCTTTTTTGCCGCAATTTGGCAAAAGAAGTGATCATCTGACTTGAATTCACGGTTTTCGTCTGCAGCTGCCCAGGGATGGTCAAACCGGGCCGAAACCCTTAAAATTCATGCCTACGGGGGTAAGCAATCGCTTGCCCTTATTACTATTCCTATTCATTTCGTTGAGAGTCTCTGACTATGCTGTTACCTGACTGGGCTGTGCTGAATGCGGCCATTGAGTGGTTCGCCCATGGCCTGTTGGATTTTTCCTGGTGGCAGATCGTTCTGTTCACCCTGGCCATGACGCACGTGACCATTGCCAGCGTCACCATCTTCCTGCACCGCAACCAGGCACACCGCGCGCTGGACCTGCACCCGATTGCCTCGCACTTCTTCCGCTTCTGGCTCTGGATGACCACCGGCCAAGTGACCAAGGAGTGGGCCTCCATCCACCGCAAGCACCATGCCAAGTGCGAGCAGGCCGAGGACCCGCACAGCCCGCACGTGTATGGCATCAAGAAGGTGTTCCTGGAAGGTGCCGAGCTCTATCGCGCCGAAGCCAAGAACAAGGAAACCATGGCGCGTTATGGCCATGGCACGCCGAACGACTGGATCGAGCAGAACCTCTACACCCGCTATTCGTGGCAGGGTGTGGGCCTGATGATGATCATCGACCTGACCCTGTTCGGTGCGGCCGGTCTGGCCGTGTGGGCCGTCCAGATGGCATGGATTCCGTTCTGGGCTGCGGGTGTCGTCAATGGCGTGGGCCACTACTGGGGTTATCGCAACTTCGAGGCGCCGGACGCCAGCACCAATCTGACGCCCTGGGGCATCATCATTGGCGGCGAAGAACTGCACAACAACCACCATACCTACCCGACCTCGGCGAAGTTCTCGGTCAAGCCCTATGAGTTCGACATCGGCTGGGTCTACATCAGCCTGATGCAGAAAGTCGGTCTGGCCAAGGTCAAGAAGACACCGCCGAAGCTCGCTTTCGGCGACATCAAGCCGGTGGCCGACGAGAAGACACTTGAGGCCCTGATTGCCAACCGCTACGAAATCATGGCGGGTTACGCCCATGGCATGCAGCGCGCCTTCCAGCAGGAAGTGGCGGCGCTGAAGGCCCGCAGTGCCGACACCGCCGTCATCAAGGCCGCCAGCCGCTGGCTGCACCGCGACGCTGACAAGGTGCCCGCTGCTGCCGTGCCTGAGTTGGCCAAGGCGCGTGCCGCTTCGCCGGCACTGGACAAGATGGTGACCATGCGTGAAGAGCTGCGCCAGCTCTGGCTCAACACCTCGCTGTCACGCGAACAGCTGTTGGCCAACCTGCAGGCCTGGTGCCACCACGCCGAGGAAAGCGGCATTGCCGCGCTGCAGGAGTTCTCGCGCAAGCTGCGTGCAGCACGCGCCTGATACCTCCGCGGTTTCTCCTGCATCTAAAAAAGCCCGCTTCATGCGGGTTTTTTTGTGGGTGGCCGCTTGGCATGTCAGGTCTCAACGCGATGGTCGATTCAAAAGGAAACCCAAGAAGGCGAGCCGAAGTCAGGGCTGCTGCGTGAGCCTTGCGGTGCGCAGCCTTGTCGCACGGCGATGAAATCCGGTAGTCAGAACAGCCGAACAAACAGCCACAAAAAAGCCCGCATGAAGCGGGCTTTTCTGAGAGAAGAAAGACTGAATTACTTCAGCTTCATTTCCTTGTATTCCACGTGCTTGCGAGCCTTGGGATCAAACTTCATGATCGCCATCTTCTCGGGCATGGTTTTCTTGTTCTTGCTGGTGGTGTAGAAGTGACCGGTACCGGCCGTGGATTCCAGCTTGATTTTTTCGCGTCCGCCTTTGGTTGCCATGATTCAGCTCCTTAAGCTTGGCCACGTGCGCGCAGGTCGGCGAGCACGGAGTCGATACCATTCTTGTCGATCAGACGCAAGGCGGCGCTGGAAACGCGCAGACGGACCCAGCGGTTCTCGGATTCAACCCAGAAACGGCGATATTGCAGGTTCGGCAGGAACCGGCGCTTGGTTTTGTTGTTGGCGTGGGAAACATTGTTTCCGACCATCGGGCCCTTGCCCGTGACTTCACATACGCGTGCCATGAGGACACTTCGCTTTCTTCAAAACGGCGGTCACTGACGTGAGCGCCTCACCTCGCCAGTAGGGTGGCGGTAACCCATGATCACTGGGCGAACCCAGCAAAGCCTTGAATTATAAGAGATTTCGGCTGTGCTGTGCAAATCGAGGCCGCGCGCAGCGCAGGCCCGTTCGCAGGCACCCGCGGAACCGGCTTGGCCGGGCCGCTGGGTGCGCCCCCTGGAGGGGGGATGCGAGCCACACGCAGTGGGCGAGAGTCGGGGGTGGTTTCTTACCCCTCCTGCTCCAGGAACCGTTGCGCATCCAGCGCCGCCATGCAGCCGGTGCCGGCGCTGGTGATGGCCTGGCGGTAGACGTGGTCCTGCACGTCGCCGGCGGCAAAGATGCCGGGCACCGAGGTCTGGGTGGCGAAGCCCTTGAGGCCGCCTTGGGTGACGATGTAGCCGTTTTCCAGTTCCAGCTGGCCTTGGAAGATCTCGGTGTTGGGGGCGTGGCCGATGGCGATGAAGCAGCCCTTGAGTTCCAGATCTTCGGTGCTGCCGTCCTTGGTGCTCTTGAGGCGGATGCCGGTTACACCGCTGGCATCGCCCAGCACCTCGTCCAGCGTCTGGAAGGTCTTGAGCACGATCTTGCCGGCTGCCACCTTGTCCATCAGCTTGTCCACCAGGATCGGCTCGGCCTTGAACTTGTCGCGCCGGTGTACCAGGTAGACCTTGCTGGCGATGTTGGAGAGGTAGAGCGCTTCTTCCACGGCGGTGTTGCCGCCGCCGACCACGCAGCAGACCTGGTCGCGGTAGAAGAAACCGTCGCAGGTGGCGCAGCCAGAGACGCCGCGGCCCATGAAGGCCTGCTCGGACGGCAGGCCCAGGTACTTGGCCGAGGCGCCGGTGGCGATGATGAGCGAGTCACAGGTGTAGGTGCCGCTGTCGCCGGTCAGGGTGAAGGGGCGTTTCTGGAAGTCGACCTTGTTGATGTGGTCGAACACGATCTCGGTCTTGAAGCGCTCGGCGTGGGCCAGGAAGCGTTGCATCAGGTCCGGGCCCTGCACGCCGTCCACGTCGGCCGGCCAGTTGTCGACTTCGGTGGTGGTCATGAGCTGGCCGCCCTGCGCGATGCCGGTGATCAGCAGCGGCTTGAGGTTGGCGCGTGCAGCGTAGACGGCGGCGGTGTAGCCGGCCGGGCCGGAGCCGAGAATCAGGACTTGGGCATGCTTGTTCTGTGACATTCTGAAACCTTTGCAAGGGGGATGCAGCTCTGATTGTAAGAACGGATGGCGCCGGACGCCGGGCGCCCGCCAGATGCCCTTGTGCCAGCGGGACGAATTGACCACAGGGCCGTGCGAAAAACGGCCTGGGCTGCGGTAAGCTAAGCCCCATTCCTGCCTATGACTTACTCCCTCAATACCCTGAACAACCCATCCCGCCAAGAGGAGGCGCCGGCCCGCGCGGGCTGGAGCCGTTTTGCCCACGAACTGGCCCTGGTGGCCGGTCTGGTGGGGCTGGCCTTCTGGCTGATGGCGCTGAGCAGCCATTCGCTGCAGGACGCGGCCTGGTCCACCTCGGGTGAGAGTGGCGTCATCCACAACCGCGGCGGCCGCCTGGGGGCCTGGCTGGCCGATGCGAGTTATTACCTGCTCGGTTTTTCGGTCTGGTGGGCCTTTGCTGCCGGCGTGCGTGCCTGGCTGGCTTCGCTGGCGCGCTGGTTGCGCGGCCATGAGCTGCTGGAGGGGGAGGCGCCGGCGGTGCACGAGTCGTCGCGTCTGAGCCGCTGGGCCGCCAGCCGCGCGGCGTTCTGGCTGGGCCTGGTCATGCTGCTGTGCGCCAGTGCCGCCATCGAATGGGCCCGTTTCTACAGCCTGGAAGCCCGTCTGCCGGGCCATGGCGGTGGCGTGCTGGGGTATTTCGTCGGTCCGTTCAGCGTGCGCTGGCTGGGGTTTGCCGGTTCGGCACTGGTGGCCATCAGCCTGGGTGTGCTTGGCTCGGCGCTGGTGTTCCGTTTTTCCTGGGGCCATGTGGCCGAACGCCTGGGCGGCTGGATTGACGGTTTCATCGAGTCGCGGCGCGAAAAGCGCGAGATTGCCGAAGACCTGGCTCTGGGCCAGCAGGCCGCACGCGAGCGCGAGGAAGTGGTGATGGAGGAGCGCGAGGAGATCATCGAGCAGCATCACGCGCCCGTGCTGATCGAACCCGTGCTGGTGGAGGTGCCGCAGAGCGAGCGCGTCGCCAAGGAGCGGCAGAAACCCCTGTTCAGCGAGCTGCCGGATTCCAAGCTGCCGCAGGTCGACCTGCTGGACGGTGCGCCGGCACGCCAGGAGAGCGTGGCGCCCGAGACGCTGGAGATGACCAGCCGCATGATCGAGAAGAAGTTGAAGGACTTCGGCGTCGAGGTGCGTGTGGTGCTGGCCCAGCCGGGCCCGGTGGTGACGCGTTACGAGATCGAGCCCGCCACCGGTGTGAAGGGCTCGCAGATCGTGGGCCTGGCCAAGGACCTGGCGCGAAGCTTGAGCCTGGTGTCGATTCGCGTGGTCGAGACCATTCCCGGCAAGAACTACATGGCGCTGGAGTTGCCTAACGCCAAGCGCCAGTCGATCCGCCTGTCCGAGATCCTGGGCTCGCAGGTCTACAACGAAGCCAAGTCCATGCTGACCATGGGCCTGGGCAAAGACATCGTGGGCAACCCGGTGGTCGCCGACCTGGCCAAGATGCCGCACGTGCTGGTGGCCGGTACCACCGGCTCCGGCAAGTCGGTCGGCATCAACGCCATGATCCTCTCGCTGCTGTACAAGGCCGAGGCGCGCGACGTACGCCTGCTGATGATCGACCCCAAGATGCTGGAGATGTCGGTCTACGAAGGCATCCCGCATCTGCTGGCGCCGGTGGTGACCGACATGAAGCAGGCCGCGCACGGCCTGAACTGGTGCGTGGCCGAGATGGAACGCCGCTACAAGCTCATGAGCAAGCTGGGCGTGCGCAACCTGGCCGGCTACAACCACAAGATCGACGAAGCCAAGGCGCGCGAGGAGTTCATCTACAACCCGTTCAGCCTCACGCCCGAGAGCCCGGAGCCGCTGGAACGGCTGCCGCACATCGTGGTGGTCATCGACGAGCTGGCCGACCTGATGATGGTGGTGGGCAAGAAGATCGAAGAGTTGATCGCCCGTCTGGCGCAAAAGGCACGCGCTGCCGGCATCCACCTGATCCTGGCCACGCAGCGCCCCAGTGTGGACGTGATCACCGGCCTGATCAAGGCCAACATCCCGACCCGTATCGCCTTCCAGGTGTCGAGCAAGATCGACAGCCGCACCATCCTCGACCAGATGGGTGCCGAGGCGCTCCTGGGCATGGGCGACATGCTCTACATGGCCAGCGGTACCGGCCTGCCGGTGCGTGTTCACGGGGCCTTCGTCAGTGACGACGAGGTGCACCGTGTGGTGAGCTACCTGAAAGCCCAGGGTGAGCCGGACTACATCGAAGGCGTGCTTGAAGGCGGCACGGTGGATGGCGAAGACGGCCCCGGCGGCGAAGGCGGCGGCAGCGGCGAGAAGGATCCGATGTACGACCAGGCGGTTGAGATCGTGCTGAAGAACCGCAAGGCCAGCATCTCGCTGGTGCAGCGTCACCTCAAGATCGGCTACAACCGCGCCGCCCGGCTGGTGGAAGACATGGAAAAAGCCGGCCTGGTCAGCGCCATGAGCAGCAACGGGCAGCGTGAAATCCTGGTGCCATCGCGCGCGGAGTGACAGCCTTGAAGATTATTTTTGCTCTGTTTTTGATAGCGTTTGGCGCAATGTCGGCGAGGGCGGATGGCCTGGAAAGCCTGGAGGTTTTCATGCGCTCCGCCAGCAGCGGCCGTGCCGAGTTCACCCAGGTGGTGTCCATGCCGGCGCGTGAAGGGCAGGCTGCGCGCCACAAGACTTCCAGCGGCAGCTTTGAGTTTGTGCGGCCCAACCGCTTCAAGTTCATCTACAAGAAACCGTTCGAACAAAGCATCGTGGCCGATGGTCAGACGCTGTGGCTCTATGACGTGGACCTCAACCAGGTGACGGCACGCAAGCAGGCGCAGGCGCTGGGCAGCACGCCGGCCGCGCTGATCGCGTCCGCCCCCGACCTGCGCGCGCTGCAGGCGGACTTCACACTGGCGGCCTTGCCCGACAAGGATGGCCTGCAGTGGGTGGAGGCGAAGCCGAAGGCGAAAGAGGGCCAATTGCAGTCCATCCGGGTCGGTTTTCGCGCGGCGGACAAGGTGCCCGAACTGGCTGCGCTCGACATCCTCGACAGCTTTGGCCAGCGTTCGGTGCTGAATTTCAGCAAGGTCGAGATCAACCCGCGCCTGGCCGCCGACGCTTTCCGTTTCCAGCCGCCCAAGGGGGCGGATGTCATCCGGCAATAGTCTTCGCAGCGGCCACCAGGTCCAGCTCGACGGACGCATTCTTCGGCAGCTGGAACACGCCAACCGAGGTGCGCGTGTGCACGCCGGCCTCGCCCAGGATCTCATGCAAGATGTCGGAGGCGCCGTCGGCCACTTCGCTGAGTTGGGTGAAGTCCTGGCTGCATTGGACGTAAACCGTCATCCGCAGCACGCGCTCGATCTGATCCAGGCCGCCCAAGGTCTGGCGCAGCAGCGCCAGCCCCCGCATGACGCAGATCTGGGCGGCGGTCTGTGCCTGTAGCAGTGTCACGTCCGTGCCGACGCGGCCGGTGACAACCACCGTCTGGTCCACACGTGGCACCTGGCCGCTGATGTACAGCTCGGCACCATGCCGGACGACCGGCGCGTAATGGCCGCCGACCCTGATCTCGCCGTCGAAACTGTGGCCGCGCCGAGTCGCCACGGCATTGAATCGGGTGTCGCGGGAGTTTTCCATGTTGTCCCTAAGCAAGAGATCGGTCATTCAGGCGGATCGTCAGATCCAGGTAGCGCGATGCCGGAGGTCCAGCCCGGTATGGCGGAGGGCTCATACGGCGACCCCAAAGATGGCGCCCACACCCGCCGTCAGCGCCATGGCCAGGGCGCCCCAAAAGGCGACCCGCGCCGCCGCTTGCAGCATGGAGGCACCGCCGGCACGTGCCGCCACAGCCCCCAGAAAAGCAAGGAAGAAGAGTGAGCTGCCGGAAACTGCCCACAGGAGAGCAGAGGTCGGCACCAAGAAGACGATCAGCAGCGGCAAAACGGCACCGACGGCAAACGTGGCGGCCGACGCCAAGGCCGCTTGAACCGGCCGTGCGTTCAGCACCTCGGAGATGCCCAGTTCGTCACGCCCGTGCGCACCCAGGGCATCGTGCGCTGTCAATTGCGCCGCAACGCGGGCAGCGAGTGCCGGGTCAAGCCCACGCGCCACATAGATGGCCGTCAGTTCCGCGAGTTCGTTTGCGGGGTCAGTCTGCAGTTCCTTGCGCTCCCGGTCCAGATCGGCGCGTTCGGTGTCGGCTTGGGAGCTGACGGAAACATACTCACCTGCGGCCATGGACATGGCGCCCGCCACGAGGCCGGCGATGCCTGCGACCAGGATGCTTTTCGCTTCGGCACCGGCCGCGGCAACCCCCAGGACCAGACTCGCCGTCGAAACGATCCCGTCATTGGCCCCTAGAACAGCGGCCCGGAGCCAGCCGATGCGGTGGGTTCGGTGTCTTTCAATGTGTCTCATCATGTCCTGCGAATTGGTGTTGCCCCATCCTAGCTCTAAATAGTACCGATGCACGCAGGCCGATGAGGCGTCATTCCCCCTAGAATTCCCGGCATGAACAGCGCTACCGCCTCGTCCCACCAGCCCCTGGCCGAGCGCCTGCGCCCGAGAACGCTGGGCGAAGTGATTGGCCAGCAGCATCTGTTGGGCGAAGGCATGCCGCTGCGCATCGCGTTTGAATCGGGCCAGCCGCACAGCTGCATCCTCTGGGGCCCGCCAGGCACGGGCAAGACCACCATTGCGCGGCTGATGGCCGATGCCTTTGACGCGCAGTTCATCACCATCAGCGCCGTGCTGGGTGGTGTCAAGGACATCCGCGAGGCGGTGGAGCAGGCGCAGGTGGCGCTGGGCCAGGGCAAGCGCACCATCGTGTTCGTCGACGAGGTGCACCGCTTCAACAAAAGCCAGCAGGACGCCTTCCTGCCGCACGTGGAAAGCGGCCTGTTCACCTTCATCGGCGCGACCACCGAAAACCCCTCGTTCGAGGTCAACTCGGCTCTGCTGTCGCGTGCGGCGGTTTATGTACTGCAGTCGCTGAGCGAAGAGGATTTGAAGCAAATTGTGGCCCGGGCCCTTGATATCAAAGCGGTGCCAGCTATCGAAACCGTAGCAATTGACAAGCTCATCGCCTATGCCGACGGCGATGCGCGCCGCCTGCTCAACACGCTGGAGACGCTGGCCGTGGCGGCCGAGCAGCAGAAGCAGACCACCATCACCGAGGCCTGGCTGCTCAAGGTGCTGGGCGAGCGCATGCGCCGCTACGACAAGGGTGGTGAGCAGTTCTACGACACCATCAGCGCGCTGCACAAGTCGGTGCGCGGCTCTGACCCCGATGCTTCGCTCTACTGGTTCCTGCGCATGCTCGACGGCGGCGCCGACCCGCGCTACATGGCGCGCCGCCTGGTCCGCATGGCGAGCGAAGACATTGGCCTGGCCGACCCGCGCGCGCTGCGCCTGGCGCTGGACGCGGCCGAAGTGTACGAACGGCTGGGCTCGCCCGAGGGCGAACTGGCACTGGCTGAGTGCGTGGTTTACCTGGCCATCGCGCCCAAGAGCAATGCGGTCTACAAGGCCTTCAACGAGGCCAAGGCCTTTATCAAGAAAGACGGCACGCGCCCGGTGCCCATGCACCTGCGCAACGCGCCGACCAAGCTGATGAAGGAGCTCGACTACGGCAAGGGTTACCGCTACGCCCATGACGAGGAGGGCGGTTTTGCCGCTGGCGAGCGTTACCTGCCCGACGGCATGGCCGAGCCGGGTTTCTACCGACCCGTGGAACGCGGTCTGGAGATCAAAATCGCCGAGAAGATGCGTACACTGCGCGCACTGAACGACGCCAAGAAAAAATAACGCGTGGGATCCGACGCAGATGGCACAGACATTGCGTTAGGAATTCAATGGACATCCTCCTGCAGCAAATCATCAACGGCCTGGTGCTGGGCAGCATGTACGCGCTGGTGGCGCTGGGTTACACCATGGTGTACGGCATCATCGGCCTGATCAACTTCGCCCACGGCGAGGTGCTGATGGTGGGGGCGCTCACCAGCTGGAGCGTCATCGGCCTGATGCAGGGTGCCCTGCCAGGCGCGCCGGGCTGGCTCATCCTGCTGCTGGCCATGCTGATCGCCTGCGTGGTGGCCGCCACCCTCAACTACAGCATCGAAAAGATCGCCTACCGGCCACTGCGCAATGCGCCCAGGCTGGCGCCGCTGATCACCGCCATCGGCATGTCCATCCTGCTGCAGACGCTGGCCATGATCATCTGGAAGCCCAACTACAAGTCCTTCCCCGCGCTGCTGCCGAGCGAGCCCATCCCGATCGGGGGTGCCACCATCACACCGACGCAGGTGCTGATCCTGGCGCTGACTGCCGTCTGCCTGGCGGCGCTGATGTGGCTGGTGCACGCGACCAAGCTCGGCCGTGCCATGCGCGCCACGGCCGAGAACCCGCGCGTGGCGGCGCTCATGGGCGTGCGGCCGGACCGCGTGATCTCGGCCACCTTCATCATCGGCGCCGTGCTGGCGGCGGTGGCCGGCGTGATGTGGGCCGCCAACTACGGCACGGTGCAGCACAGCATGGGCTTCCTGCCTGGGCTCAAGGCCTTCACGGCCGCGGTGTTCGGCGGCATCGGCAACCTGGCCGGCGCCGTGGTCGGCGGCATCCTGCTCGGGCTGATCGAATCGATCGGTGCCGGCTACATCGGCGACCTCACCGGCGGCGTGCTGGGCAGCCACTACGCCGACATCTTTGCCTTCATCGTGCTGATCGTGGTGCTGACGCTGCGGCCTTCGGGCTTGTTGGGTGAGCGGGTGGCCGACCGGGCTTGAGATGCAGAGCATGAAGTCGTCCACCCGTCTTTTCGCCATCCTGCTCGCCGCGCTCGGCCTGCTGGTGCTGCCGCTCATCCTGCAGGGCTTCGGCAATGCCTGGGTGCGCATTGCCGACATGGCGCTGCTGTTTGTTTTGCTGGCGCTCGGTCTGAACATCGTGGTCGGCTACGCCGGCCTGCTCGACCTCGGTTTCGTCGCCTTCTTCGCCATCGGCGCCTACATGTTCGGCCTGATGGCCTCGCCGCACCTGAGCGATACCTTCCCGCTCTTTGCGGCCATGTTCCCGCAGGGCCTGCACACGCCGCTGTGGCTGGTGATTCCGCTGGCGGCGCTGCTGGCCGGCGGTTTTGGCATCCTGCTGGGCGCGCCCACCCTGCGGCTGCGCGGCGACTACCTGGCCATTGTCACGCTCGGCTTCGGCGAGATCATCCGCGTCTTCCTCAACAACCTGGATCAGCCCTTCAACCTGACCAACGGCCCCAAGGGCATCGGCCAGATCGACTCGATCAAGTTCTTCGGCTTCGACCTCGGCAAGAAGCTCAATCTGTTCGGGTTCGATCTGTCGTCCGTCACCCTCTACTACTACCTGTTCCTGGTGCTGGTGGTGGTCAGCGTCGTCATCTGCCACCGGCTGGAGCTGTCGCGCATCGGCCGTGCCTGGATGGCCATCCGCGAAGACGAGGTGGCGGCCAAGGCCATGGGCATCAACACCCGCAACATGAAGCTGTTGGCCTTCGGCATGGGCGCCACCTTCGGCGGCGTGTCGGGCGCCATGTTTGCCGCCTTCCAGGGTTTCATCTCGCCCGAATCGTTCAGCCTGATGGAGTCGGTGATGATCGTCGCCATGGTGGTGCTGGGCGGCCTCGGCCACCTGCCGGGCGTCATCCTCGGTGCCGTGCTGCTGGCCGCGTTGCCCGAGGTGCTGCGCTACGTGGCCAGCCCCCTGCAGGCCATGACCGGCGGCCGGCTCGACGCCGCCATCCTGCGCCAGTTGCTGATTGCGCTGGCCATGATCGGTGTCATGCTGCTGCGCCCGCGCGGCCTGTGGCCGGCACCCGAGCACGGCAAGTCGCTGCAGGGCAAGGGAGAGACACCATGACGGATGTGCTCCTGAATGTCAGCGGTGTGAGCAAGCGCTTCGGCGGTTTGCACGCCCTGAGCGACGTCGGCTTGCGCATCGAGCGCGGCCAGGTCTACGGCCTGATCGGTCCCAACGGCGCCGGTAAGACCACCTTCTTCAATGTCATCACCGGCCTGTACACGCCCGACAGCGGCACGTTCGCACTCGCTGGCCGGCCCTACCGGCCGAGCGCCGTGCACGAGGTGGCGCAGGCCGGCATTGCGCGCACCTTCCAGAACATCCGCCTGTTCGCCGACATGACGGCGCTGGAAAACGTGATGGTGGGCCGCCACATCCGCTCCCGCACCGGCCTGCTGGGCGCCATTTTCCGCACACCCGCCTTCAAAGCCGAGGAGGCTGCGATTGCGGCGCGTGCGCACGAACTGCTGGCCTACGTCGGCATCGGCCAGTTGGCCGACTACAAGGCGCGCACGCTCAGCTACGGCGACCAGCGCCGGCTGGAAATCGCGCGCGCGCTGGCGACCGAACCGCAGCTGTTGGCGCTGGACGAGCCGGCCGCCGGCATGAATGCCACCGAGAAAGTTCAGCTGCGCGAACTGATCGACCGCATCCGCAACGATGGCCGCACCGTGCTGCTGATCGAGCATGACGTCAAGCTGGTGATGGGCCTGTGCGACCGCGTCACCGTGCTGGACTACGGCAAGCAGATTGCCGAAGGCACGCCGGCCGAGGTGCAACGCAATGCCCAGGTGATCGAGGCCTATCTGGGCCACGGCGCCAGCACCACGACACAGGAGCAGCCTGCATGAGCAACGAGGCTTTGCTGCAAGTCAACGGCCTGCAGGTGGCCTATGGCGGCATCCAGGCCGTCAAGGGCATCGACTTCGAAGTCCGCGCCGGCGAGCTGGTGTGCCTGATCGGCTCCAACGGCGCCGGCAAGACCAGCACCATGAAGGCCATCACCGGCACGCTATCGGCCAGCGCCGGTGAGGTTCGTTACCTCGGCCGCCCGATCGCCGGCCAGGGCGCCTGGGACCTGGTGCGCCAGGGCCTGGCCATGGTGCCGGAGGGGCGCGGCGTGTTCACGCGCATGAGCATTGCCGAGAATTTGCAGATGGGCGCCTACTGCCGCGACGACAAGGCGCAGATCGCCGCCGACACCGAGCAGATGTACGCGCTGTTTCCGCGCCTGAAGGAGCGCCACGGCCAGCTGGCTGGCACGCTCAGTGGCGGCGAGCAGCAGATGCTGGCCATGGCGCGCGCCCTCATGAGCCGGCCGCGCCTGCTGCTGCTGGACGAACCGTCCATGGGCCTGGCGCCGGTGATGGTGGACAAGATCTTCGAGGTCATCCGCGACGTGGCGGCGCAAGGCGTCACCATCCTGCTGGTGGAGCAGAACGCCAGCCGGGCCCTGGCCATTGCCGACCGGGGTTACGTCATGGAGTCGGGGCAAATCACCCTCAGCGGCCCGGCGCAGACGCTGCTGCACGACCCGGCGGTACGGGCGGCTTATCTGGGCGAATAACGCAGCGCCCTGCTCAAGTTTGCCGCCGACCGCCAAGCGTGCGGTCTACGATGTGCCTCTGTCTCACAGACCTGAAGGAGTTCCCATGAAACGCATCACTCTTTCCCTCGCCGCCCTCGGCCTGGCCGGCAGCGCACTGGCACAGGAGGCCGTGTTCCAGACCAAGACGCTGACGCCCGAGGCAGCACTGAAGGCGGCCCAGGTGGCGCTGGAGGCCTGCCGCAAGCAGGGTTACCAGGTGGCGGTGGCCGTGACCGACCGCAACGGGCTGGTGCAGGTGCTGTTGCGCGACCGCTTTGCCGGCCCGCACACACCGACCGTGGCCATGGACAAGGCCTGGACCGCGGCCAGCTTCAAGACCTCCACGCTGGAGTTTGGCAAGGACACCCAGCCCGGCAAGGCCATGAGCGGCATCCGTCATGTGCCACGTGTCGTGGCGGCCGGCGGCGGCCTGCCGATTGAAGGCGGTGGCGCGCTGGTGGGCGCCATCGGAGTTTCCGGCGGACCCGGCGGCGAGGCCGACGAGTCCTGCGCCAAGGCCGGCATCAAGGCGATTGCCGACAGTCTGGAGCTTTGACGGAATGAAGATCGACAGTCTGGATCATCTGGTGCTGACAGTGCAAGACATTGAGGCCACGTGCGTCTTCTATCAACGCGTGCTGGGCATGGAGGTGGTCACTTTCGGCGCTGGCCGCAAGGCGCTGGCCTTTGGTGTGCAGAAGATCAACCTGCACCAGGCCGGCCGCGAGTTCGAGCCCAAGGCCGAGCGGCCGACGCCGGGCTCGGCCGACTTGTGCTTCCTGACCTCGGTGCCGCTGGCCGAGGTACAAAACCACCTGGTCGCCTGCGGCGTGACGGTGACCGAAGGCCCGGTGCAGCGCACCGGCGCGCAGGGGCCCATCCTGTCGGTTTATTTCCGTGATCCGGACCTCAACCTGATTGAGGTGTCCAATCAGATCAGCAAGACAGGAACGAACTGAACCATGCTGTACTACGCGCTCAAGGTGTTGCTGTCGGCGCTGCTGATCGTGGTCATCACCGAGGTCGCCAAGCGCAGCTCGGGTTTTGCCGCGCTGGTGGCTTCGCTGCCGCTGACTTCCTTGCTGGCGTTTGTCTGGCTGCATGTGGAGGGCACACCGGCGAGCGAGATCGCCGGCCTGTCGAGCCAGATCTTCTGGCTGGTGCTGCCCTCGCTGGTCTTGTTCCTGCTGCTGCCGTTGCTGTTGCGCCAGGGGTTGAACTTCTGGCTCAGCCTGGGGCTGGCCAGCGCCGCCACTGTGCTGTGCTACCTGGCCCTGTTGCCGCTGCTGCGCAAGTTCGGTGTTCAGCTATGAATTTGATAGCTGCTCGCGCCGTCAGGACGGCCCGAAAGCCTTAGAAGGCCTTCAATCCCTCAATCGACCTTGGCGCCTGACGCTTTCACCACGCGCTCGTAGCGCGCCCGCTCGCGCTGCATGAAGGCGCCGAATTCCTCCGGCGTGCTCGGCACCGGCTCGGCCATCAGGGCGGCGAAGCGGGTGTGCGTTTCTGGCGCCTTGAGTGCGGCCACGAAAGCCTGGTTGAGTTTGGCGATCACGTCCTTCGGTGTGGACGCCGGCGCCACCAGGCCCCACCAGGTGTCGATGGCAAAACCCTTGAGCGTGTCGGCCATCGGCGGCACCTCGGGCAGGGCCGGCGAGCGCTGCAGCGTGGTGACGGCAATGGCCTTGAGCTTGCCGCTGCGGATGTTGGGCGCGGCGCTGGCCAGGTTGTCGATGTTGAAGTCCACCTGGCCGCTGAGCAGCGCCAGCTGCGCCGGGTTGGCGCCGTTGTAGGGAATGTGCACGGCAAAGATGCCGGCCTGCGCCTTGAACATCTCGCCTGCCAGATGACCGGCGCTGCCGTTGCCGCCGGAGCCGTAGTTGAGCTTGCCCGGGTTGGCCTTGGCATAAGCGATCAGGTCACGCAGGTTGTTGATGTGCAGCCGTTTGGCGGAGTCGGCGTTCATCACCAGCACGTTCGGCACACGCAGCATCTGCGTGATGGGTGCGAAGTCGGTGGCAGCGTTGTAGGGCATGCGGCTGTAGAGCCAGGGGTTCACCGCGTGGGTGGCGGTGGCGGCGATGCCGATGGTCAGGCCGTCTGGCGCGGCCTTGGCCACGGCATCGGCGCCGATGTTGCCGCCGGCGCCCGGCCGGTTTTCGATGATGACGGTGCCCAGGGTGTCCTTCACGCGTTCGGCCAGGGCTCGCGCCGTGATGTCGATCGGCCCGCCGGCGGCGTAGGGCACGATCAGGCGGATCGGCCTGGTCTGTGCCAGGCTGGCACCAGCGAACGGGGCCAGTGCGGCGCCAAGAAGAAGGGGTCTGCGTTTCATTGGCATGCTCCTAAGAGGGTGAACATCCGGGGGGGCTCAGTCGTGGAGTTTGTGGCTACGGCCGCAGCCATGCAACTTAACTTGGCTGCGCCGCAAGCATGGCGCTACGCGCCATGCTTGTCTGCCTCGCTGGTGAAGGAGTCGGCGAAGAACTCGTCTTCCGGCAAACCGGCCTGTGCCGTGTAGTCGCGCCGGGCCGAGTCCACCACGATCGGGGCGCCGCAGGCATAAACCTGGTGGCCCGACAGGTCGGGCAGGTCCTGCAGCACGGCCTGGTGCACGAAGCCGGTGCGGCCGTGCCAGTGGTCTTCCGGCAGGGCGTTGGAGACCACCGGGACGTAGCTGAGGTTGGGCATCTCGGCGGCCTTCTGCACCACCCAGTCGTGCATGTAAAGGTCGGCCGGACGGCGGCCGCCCCAGTAGAGCGTGACCGGGCGGGTGATGCCCTGGTGCTGCATGTGCTCCAGGATGGCCTTGATCGGCGCGAAGCCGGTGCCCGAGGCCAGCAGCACAATGGGTTTGGCCGAGTCCTCGCGCAGGAAGAAGCTGCCGTACGGCCCTTCGATGCGCAGGATTTCCTTTTCCTTCATGGCGCCGAACACGTGGTCGGTGAACTTGCCACCCGGCATATGGCGGATGTGCAGCTCGATGCTGGGGCCGACTGGCGGCGTGGCCTCCTTGGCCGCGGCCAGGGTGTGCGGCGCGTTGGCCATGGAGTAGCTGCGCCGCGCGCCGTCGCGCAGCAGGAACTCCACGTACTGGCCGGCATGGAAGGCAAAGCTGTCGTTGGCCGGCAGCTGCAGCCGCACGACCATGACGTCGTCTGATTTCTTTTCCAACTGGTTCACGCGCACCGGCATCTTGCGCACCGGGTAGGCGCCTTCTTCGGTCACCTGGCGCGACTCCAGCACCACATCGCTCTGCGGCACGGCGCAGCAGGTCAGCACCAGGCCGGCGGCTTCTTCGGCCGCGCTCAGGGCCTTGTCCTGGTGCGGGCCGTGCACCACGCTGCCGGAGAGCTTCTTGCACTTGCAGGAGCCGCAGGCGCCGTCCTTGCAGCCGTAGGGCAGGCCGACCCCTGAGCGGATGGCGGCGGCCAGGATGGCTTCGCCAGCGCTGGTGCTGAAGGCGCGGCCGCTGGGTTGCACGGTCACCTGGAAGCTGGTGGGGTCACTGCTCGACATCTTTTCGTTATCCTTGAACCATCAGATTGCAAAGGTTGGAATTTTGCCCTCAAACCAAAGCCCCCTCGGCGCGCTGCCAGCGCGCTTTCGCCGCGAGCGTGTGCTCATCGTCGGCTGTGGCGATGTCGGCCTGCGTGCGGCACGCCAATTGCAGGGCCGGGTGCGTCTGTTGGCGCTGACGTCCTCACCGTCGCGCCAAGCCGAGTTGCGTGCACGCGGCATCACGCCGCTGGCCGGCAACCTCGACCAGCCGGCCACGCTGCAACGCCTGGCTGGTTTGGCCACGCGTGTGCTGCACCTGGCGCCGCCGCCTTCCGAGGGTTGGGGTGACCCGCGCACCCAGGCCTTGCTGCACGTGTTGCGGCAACGGTCACTGCCCGGCGCGCTGGTTTATGGTTCGACCAGCGGTGTGTATGGCGATTGCGCAGGGGCGTGGGTGGCGGAAACCCGCTTGCCCCAGGCCCGTACACCACGCGGCCAGCGGCGTGTTGTTGCCGAGCGGGCGGCACGTTTTTTCGGCCGCAGTGCCGGCACCCGCACCAGCCTGCTGCGTATTCCCGGCATCTACGCACCGGACCGTGAAGGCGGCACGCCGCGCGAACGCCTGCTCAAAGGCACACCGGTGCTGAAAGCGGAGGACGACGTCTACACCAACCACATCCATGCCGACGATCTGGCGCGCGCCTGCGTGGCCGCGCTGTGGCGTGGTGCACCGCAGCGCGTCTACAACGTCAACGACGACACGGTGCTGAAGATGGGTGATTATTTCGATCTCGCGGCCGACCTCTACGGCCTGCCGCACCCTCCGCGGGTGCCGCGCACGACCGCGCAGGACAAGCTGCCGCTGATGCTGCTGAGTTTCATGAGCGAATCGCGTCGCATGGACAACACGCGGCTCAAGCGCGAACTGCGGGTGACACTGCATTACCCGACGGTGCGTGAGGGTTTGCTGGCAGCCGAGTGAAAAGGGAACGTGCCGGTTCGCGAAGGGAACAGGCATTGGAAAATCAAGAAGTGGTGTTCGGGGCCGGAATCGAAACATGCGCAGGAGGTGCGCTTCACATGCCGCCTTGGGCGTGCCGGTTCGTGAGTGCCGACGAACGGGTTGTTCAAGGAGGTGGTGCCCGGGGCCGGAATCGAACCGGCACGCCTTGCGGCGGGGGATTTTGAGTCCCCTGCGTCTACCAATTTCACCACCCGGGCAGGGAGGAAGGCAAGACCGAAATTATGGCACAGTGTGGGCATGAAGTATCCGACCATTGAAGACGCCATCGGCAAGACCCCCCTGGTGGCACTGCAACGCATTGGTGCTGCCGAGAACGCGGCGCGCGGCAACGTGATTCTGGGCAAGCTCGAAGGCAACAACCCGGCGGGCTCGGTCAAGGACCGGCCGGCGGTGTCCATGATCAAGCGCGCCGAGGAGCGTGGCGACATCAAGCCCGGCGACACCCTGATCGAGGCGACTTCCGGCAACACCGGCATTGCCCTGGCGATGGCGGCGGCCATCAAGGGCTACCGCATGGTGCTGATCATGCCGGAGGACCTGTCGGTCGAACGCGCCCAGACCATGAAGGCCTTCGGTGCCGAGCTGATCCTGACGCCGAAGTCCGGCGGCATGGAGTACGCGCGCGACCTGGCCACGCAGATGGAGCAAAGCGGCAAGGGCCGGGTGCTCGACCAGTTCGCCAACGCCGACAACCCGCGCATCCATTACGAGACCACCGGCCCCGAGCTGTGGGAGCAGACCGGCGGGCGCATCACGCACTTCGTCAGCGCCATGGGCACCACCGGCACCATCACCGGCGTGGCGCGCTTCCTGAAGGAAAAGAATCCCAAGATCCGGATCATCGGTGCGCAGCCGAGCGAAGGCTCGCGCATTCCCGGCATCCGCAAGTGGCCGCAGGAATACCTGCCCAAGATCTACGAACCCAGCCTGGTCGATGAACTGGTCAACGTCAGCCAGTCCGATGCCGAGGAGATGTGCCGCCGTCTGGCACGCGAGGAAGGCATTTTTGCCGGCATCTCGGCGGCCGGTGCCTGCTGGGTGGCACAGGAAATTGCCAAGCGCGAAGAGAACGCAACCATCGTGTTTGTCGTCTGCGACCGCGGCGACCGTTACTTGTCCACCGGGGTCTTTCCCGCTTGATTGCCACGCTGCGTCATGACGCATGAATTCCGTTTCTGCCCCAACTGCGCCACACCGCTGGCGTCGATGGTGCAGTTGGAGGATGGCGGCGAGAAGGCGCGGCTGCGTTGCGCAGTCTGCGGATTTACGCATTGGAACAACCCCACCCCGGTGCTGGCGGCGGTGGTCGAATACCGCGGGCAGATCCTGCTGGCACGCAATGCCGCCTGGAGCGGCAAGATGTACGCCCTCATCACCGGTTTCATGGAGGCCGGCGAGACGCCGCAGGACGGTATCGCGCGCGAGATCCGCGAGGAAACCAGCCTGGAGCCACTTGAACTCAATCTGATCGGTGTTTACGACTTCCAGCGCATGAACCAGGTCATCGTGGCCTATCACGCCCGCTGCGAAGGTGAGGTCAGCCTGTCCCCCGAGCTGGTGGATTACCGGCTGTTCTCGCCTGAGACAGTCAAATGCTGGCCCGGCGGCACAGGCTCGGCCCTGGCTGACTGGTTGCGGTCGCGCGGTCATACGCCGCAGTTTTTCGACTGGTCCCACGGGTAAGTCACAGGTCGGGCGGCTGCCCGATGCCCGTACACTCGCGGCAGATGGCTCTCGGGCTGATTCGGTGCCGGCATTGGGAGATGTCGGAGGCAGGCGAAAAGGATTCTCTGATGACGGGCTTTCAAGGATTGGTGTTCGTCGAGCACGACGACAAGCTGGTGGCGCAAGTCCAGGCTGGGGCTGATCGGCCGCCACTGGATGAGCAGACCTTGCGGACCCTGCTGAGCCAGGCCGGTTATGGCCACTGGTTTTTGCTGGAGGCTGCCTTGGCAACGCTGGTGGCGCGTTACAACACGGTGCCCACCGAGTTCGAGGTGACGGTGGCCGAGCGGCGTGATGGCAGTTTCATGCTGGATATCGCCCAGGATGCCTCCTGTGCTTGGGTGAATGTGGTGCCTGCCCATGGCGGCAAGGCCTTGGCGCGTGATGACATCGCTCGGGCGCTGGAAGACGCGGGGGTGATCTTCGGCATTGACGAGGCTGCGTTCCAGCTGGTGTGCAATGCGACTGAACCGGCCCGTGTGCTGGTTGCCACGGGTATGGCGCCGGTGCACGGTGAAGACGCCCAGTTCAAGAAGCTGATCGACTTGGCCCGCGATCGTGCACCCAAAGTCAATGCACAGGGTCTGATTGATTTTCGTGAGCACGGCGACATCCCGTCCGTGGAGCCCGGCACGGCCCTGATGCAGCGTGTCCCGGCCACAACGGGGGTCGAGGGCCGTGATGTGCGTGGCACGACGCTGCCAGCCACGCCTGGCCACGACCATCCCTTTGCCGACAAGCTCGGTGGCGTTTCCCAGGCAAGCGATGACCCCAATGTGCTGGTCGCAGCAATCAAGGGACAGCCGGTGTATGTCGACCACGGTGTGATGGTGGAACAGGTGCTGGCGCTCGGCAACGTCGACATGGACTGCGGCAACATCACTTACGACGGTTCAGCGCGGATCGAGGGTGACGTCCTGTCGGGCATGAAGGTCCATGTCACCGGTGACATCACGGTGACGGGTACGGTCGAAGGTGGCGAGCTGGAGGCCGGCGGTAACGTTGTGGTGGGCGCCGGCATCATTGCGCATGCCAAGGTGCGGGCTTCCGGTTCGGTGGCAGCGCGTTTTGTCGAAAATTCTCAGATCCATGCCGGTACGGTGATCGCGATTGACGACATGGTCCTGCAAAGCGAGTTGCAGGCCCTCAACCAGATTCTGATCGGCGTGAAGTCGCCGCAACGCGGGCGGCTGGTGGGTGGTTCGGCCCGCAGCATGATGCTGATTCAAACGCCTTTGCTCGGCGCGGAGTCCAGTGGTGTCACCAGTGTGCAGGTGGGTGTCAATCCTGTGTTGGAAGCGCGCTACCAGGAGCTGGAGCAGATCATCGAGAAACAGAGCGCCGATCAGGAGAACCTGAAAAAGGTGGTCAAGCACCTGATGCAGCATGGTGACCCGAAAGGGATGTTGCCGCGCGCCAAAGCCTCTTGGCAGCATGCCGTCCAGCTGTGGGCCCATTCCATCAAGGAGAAGGACGAACTGGAGCAGCAGTTGGCGCTGGTGCGCGATGCACGGGTAGCGATTGATCTGGGCGTGGCGGGGACGGTGGACCTGATGTTCGGCAAACACGCGCGGCGCCTGCAGCGCAATTTTGACGCCGGGGTGTTTTCGGTAGACGAAGCCGGCCACATCGTCTTTACCGGCAAAGGTTCCGAGCCTGTCGTGGTGCACTGAACCTGGGTCAGAAATTGCTTAAAATTAAAGCAATTGAAGGAATTGTGATGAACTTTGACAGAGAACTCGATACCCGCGGCCTGAACTGCCCCTTGCCCATCCTCAAGGCGAAGAAGGCACTGGCCGAAATGCAGAGCGGCCAGATCCTCAAGGTGGTTGCCACCGATGCGGGGTCGGTGCGCGACTTCGTGGCGTTCGCCAAGCAGACCGGCAATGACCTGGTCGAGCAAGCCACCGAAGGCCAGGACTACATCCACGTCCTGCGCCGCCGCTGATGCCGGCGCGCTGACTCAGACTGTCAGCGCCCGCAGGTAGTCGCGGAAATGCTGGCCGACTTCCGGGTGGGCCAGGGCCAGTTCCACGGTTGCCTCCAGAAATCCTTCCTTGCTGCCGCAGTCGTAGCGCTTGCCCTGGTACTGGTAGGCGTGCACGGCTTCGCTGGCCAGCAGGCCGGCAATGCCATCCGTCAACTGGATCTCGCCGCCGGCACCGCGTGGCTGACGGCGGATCTGCTCGAACACCGCCGGGGTGAGGACGTAACGGCCGGCCACCGCCATGCGTGACGGTGCCTGCTCGGGCGCCGGCTTTTCGACGATCTGACGGACTTTGAGCAGGCGTTCACCGTCGGCGGTGCCGGCCACGATGCCGTAGCGCCGTACGTGTTCCTGCGGCACCTCCTGAACGGCGATCACCGAATTGCCCAGTCGTTCAAAGGCATCGACCATCTGCGCCAGCACCGGCTGGCCGTTGGGCGGCCCGATCATCAGGTCGTCGGCCAGCAGCACGGCAAAGGGTGCGCCTTCGGTCAGGTGTTCGGCACACAGCACCGCATGGCCCAGACCGAGTGCGCGCGGCTGGCGCACATAGGAGCACAGCATGTCCTCCGGCTGGACCGAGCGCACCAGGTCGAGCAGGGCTTGCTTGCCGGCCTGTTCCAGTTCGTTTTCCAACTCGTAGGCGGTGTCGAAGTGGTCTTCGATGGCGCGCTTGTTGCGCCCGGTCACGAACACCATGTGGCGGATGCCCGCGGCATACGCTTCTTCCACGGCGTACTGGATCAGCGGCTTGTCCACCACCGGCAGCATCTCCTTCGGCGCGGCCTTGGTGGCCGGCAGGAAGCGCGTGCCCAGACCGGCCACAGGAAAGACGGCGGTTTTGACTTTGTTGTTCATGCGCGCAGCTCTCTCAACGTGTGGTGAGTTCATTGGGGGAACGCCGTGGAACCGGCTTTGCCGGGCCACTGGCGTTGCCCCCTTGAGGGGGAGGCGGCGATAGCCGACACAGGAGTGTTACTTTAATCGGCCGAGCTGCTCTTTGACTTTTTCCAGGGTGGCCGTGAAGTCGGCGACACGCTTCTTTTCCTGTTCGATCACGGCGGGCGGCGCCTTGGCAACGAAGGCCTCGTTGCCGAGTTTGCCGTTGGCCTTGGTGATCTCGGCCTGCAGGCGCTCGGCCTCCTTGCCCAGTCGCACCTTCTCGGCTGCGACATCCACTTCCATGTGCAGGCAGACGCGGGCTTCGCCCACCACTGCCACCGGGGCCGCTTGCGCCGCGGCAACCCAGGCAGCCTCGTCATTGAACACCTTGACTTCGCTCAGTTTGGCCAGTGCCTGCAGCACCGGGGCAGACTGCTGGAGGAAGGCTGCTTCGGCGGTGTTGCTGGCGACGGCATACAGCGGCAGGCGGGTGGCGGGGGACACCTTCATCTCGCCGCGCAGGTTGCGGCAGGCGTCCACCAGTTGCTTGAGCTTGGCAATTTGTGCCATGGCCGCCGTGTCAATGCGCTCGGGCTGGCTCACCGGGTAGGCGGCGATGCTGACCGACTCACCACTGCGACCGGCGACCGGCGCCACTTTCTGCCACAGCTCTTCGGTGATGAAGGGAATCAGTGGGTGCGCCAGGCGCTGGATGGTTTCCAGCGTGCGGATCAGGGTGCGGCGCGTGCCGCGCTGCTGCGCCTCGTTGCCGGTGCTGATCTGTACCTTGGCGATTTCCAGGTACCAGTCGCAGAACTCGTTCCAGACGAAGTCGTAAATGGTGTTGGCGACGTTGTCCAGTCGGTAGTCGGCAAAACCCTGGGCCACGTCAGCCTCGACCTGCTGCAGCAGCGAAACGATCCAGCGGTCGGCGGCGCTGAACTCCAGGTAGCCGCCGGGCAGGCATTCGCCGGCGCCGTGTTCCTTCAGGCCGCAGTCGTAACCCTCGCAGTTCATCAGCACGAAACGCGTGGCGTTCCACAGCTTGTTGCAGAAGTTGCGGTAACCCTCGCAGCGCTTGCTGTCGAAATTGATGTTGCGGCCCAGCGATGCCAGCGAGGCGAAGGTGAAGCGCAGCGCGTCGGCACCAAAGGCCGGAATGCCGTTGGGGAATTCCTTCTCCGTGTTCTTGCGCACCTGGGGTGCGGTCTCGGGTTTGCGCAGGCCGACGACGCGCTTGTCGAGCAGCGGGGCCAGTGCGATGCCGTCGATCAGGTCCACCGGGTCCAGCACATTGCCCTCGGACTTGCTCATCTTCTGGCCCTGGGCGTCGCGCACCAGGCCGTGGATGTAGACATGCTTGAACGGCACCTTGCCGGTGAAATGGGTCGTCATCATGATCATGCGGGCGACCCAGAAGAAGATGATGTCGTAGCCGGTGACCAGTACGCTGGAGGGCAGGTAGAGGTCGAAGTCCTGCGTCTTCTCCGGCCAGCCCATGGTGGAGAAGGGCACCAGTGCCGAGGAGTACCAGGTGTCGAGCACGTCCTCGTCGCGCGTGAGCTTCTTGCCGGGGGCCTTGGCCTGCGCTTCGGCTTCGTTGCGCGCCACGATCACGTTGCCGGCGTCGTCGTACCAGGCCGGAATCTGGTGGCCCCACCAGAGCTGGCGCGAGATGCACCAGTCCTGGATGTTGTTCATCCACTGGTTGTAGGTGTTGACCCAGTTCTCCGGCACAAACTTCACCGCGCCGCTGTCCACCGCATCGATGGCCTTTTGCGCAATGCTCTTGCCGGTCGGGTCGCCCTTGCCAACCTGGCTCATGGCGACGAACCACTGGTCGGTCAGCATGGGCTCCACGATCTGGCCGGTGCGGGTGCAGATGGGCACCATGAGCTTGTGCTTCTTGGTTTCCACCAGCGCGCCGATGGCTTCCAGGTCCTTGACGATGGCCTTGCGTGCTACGAAGCGGTCCAGGCCGCGGTATTTCTCCGGCGCGTTGTCGTTGACGGTGGCCTGCAGCGTCAGCACGCAGATCAGCTCCAGCTTGTGACGCTGGCCGACCTGGTAGTCGTTGGTGTCATGGGCCGGCGTGACCTTGACCACACCGGTGCCGAATTCCTTGTCCACGTAGGCGTCAGCAATCACCGGGATTTGACGGCCCACCAGGGGCAGCGTCACCATCTTGCCGATCAGATGCTTGTAGCGATCATCCTCGGGGTGGACCATCACGGCCACGTCGCCCAGCATGGTCTCGGGACGGGTGGTGGCCACGGTCAGCGAACCGGATCCGTCGGCCAAGGGGTAGGCGATGTGCCAGAGCGAACCGTCCTTCTCCTCGCTTTCCACTTCGAGGTCGGACACGGCCGACTGCAGCACCGGATCCCAGTTGACCAGGCGCTTGCCGCGGTAGATCAGCCCCTGCTCGTATAGGCGAACGAAAGTCTCTGTCACCACCTTGGACAGCTTGTCGTCCATGGTGAAGTACTCGCGCTTCCAGTCCACGCTGTCGCCCATGCGGCGCATCTGGGTGGTGATGGTGTTGCCGCTCTGTTCCTTCCACTCCCACACGCGGGCGACGAAGTTCTTGCGCCCCAGGTCGTGGCGGCTGATCTTCTGTTCCTGCAGCTGGCGTTCCACCACGATCTGCGTGGCGATACCTGCGTGGTCGGTGCCCGGTACCCAGACGGTGTTGGCGCCCGCCATGCGGTGGTAGCGCGTCAACGAGTCCATGATGGTCTGGTTGAAGGCGTGGCCCATGTGCAGCGTGCCGGTCACATTGGGCGGCGGCAGTTGGATGGCGAACGAAGGGACGCCGTCTTTCGGTGCGCCGGTACCGCGGTAGCCGGCGGCGGCGTAGCCGCGGCGTTCCCATTCGGGGCCCCAGTGCGCCTCGAGGGCGGCCGGTTCGAAGGATTTGGACAGGCTGTTGAGGCCGGGCTGCTGGACGGTGTCGCTCATGGAGATGGCTCGGATCGGAAAAAGCGGCACCCTGCAATGCGATTCAGGGTGCCATGGCGCCCCAAGTGTGGCAGGGCGAGGAGATGGGCAATTTTATGCGATCGACCGGCTTGGCCCGCCGGTACCTGTGCCCTGTGTTACCGGCCGGCATGACGCCGCAGGACTGGCATGGTCAGGGCGGCAGCGGCCGCCAGGCCCGCCAGCGCCAGACCGGCCCCGACGATGGCCGGCACCAGCCCCGCCTGGTTGACCAGCGCGCCGGCGGCCACCCCCGACACGGCCGGCAGCACCTGCGAGGTGATGGCGTACATCGACATGACCCGTCCGCGCAGGGCCTCGGGGGCCTGCGTCTGGATGCCGGCCACCACCAGGCTGATGACCATGCCGCCCAGCATGCCGACGCAGGCCAGGGTCAGGGCTGACAACAGCGGCGACGCAATAGCGCCCAGCAGGGCAAAGATGAGACCGCCCAGCGCCACGCCGCCCAGGATGGTGCGGCCATGGTGCAGGCGCCGGGCCAGCACCAGCGCCAGCACGCCGCCGATGATCAGGCTGATGGCCAGCAGCCCCAGGTAGGCACCGCGTTGCGCTTCCGTCAGACCGAGCTGCTGGCGTGCCAGCTTCGGCAACAGGATCTGCAACGGCCCGGTCATGGCGTAGCCGATCACCGCGGCCAGCATCAGCTGGCGCAGCAGCGGCGCGGACCCGACGGCGCGGAAGCCCTCGGCGATATCGGACCATACCGACTGCGACGACGGCACAGGGTTGGCGTGGGTGCGCAGGCGTAGCAGCAGCGCCGACGACAACCCGAAGCCCAGTGCCGCCGTGGCCAGCACGGCAGGCCAGGCATGGGCACTGCGGATCAGGCCGATCAGCAGCGGGGCCAGGCCGAAGCCCAGCAGCACCTGCAGGTTGAAGACGATGGTCAGTGGCCGCAGTTCGCTGGCCGAGGCGAGCTGGCCCAGCGCGGTCAGGCGCGCCGGGCCGACGAAGGACCAGGCCAGGCCACCGGCGAAAGCACCCGAGAGTACCCAGGCCGCCCGCTGGCCGGCAGCGGCACCGGTGTCCGCCCACCAGAGACAGGCCAGGCCCAGCAGGAACAGGGCCTGGGCCCCGTGGATCACGCGCCCCGGTGCCATGCGGTCGCACAGTACGCCGCCGAACCAGCCGAAGACGATCGAACTGCCGAAGGCCAGGCCAAAACCCAGGCCGGACAGCAGGTCCGACCCCACCGTCTCCTGCAGGTACAGGATGACGGTGTAGTTGAACATGTGCCCGGCGGTGAAGGCCAGCAGGCACGACAGCAGGAACGGAATGTGCCGGCGCATCAGTTCACTTGGCGTTGCCAGGTTGCAGCTGGATCAAGGTCGGCTGCGCATCCTCGATGTGCCAGGACGGAAAGCTGGCGCTGGAGAGGAAGACGCGGCCGTCCTTGCCAAACTCGACATCGCGCGTGAAGGTGGCCTTGCGCGGCAGCGGGTAGAAGCGCCAGGTGCCGCTGGCGATGTCCAGGCACTGCGCCGAGTCGGAATTGGTGCCTGTGACCCAGACCTGGTGGCGCTGGCGGTCCACGTTCAGGGCATAGGGGGTGTCGCTGCCCTTGGGCAGCACCGGCATGTCGAAGGTGGTGAATTTGCCGCTGGCCGGCTCGTAGCGCAGGATGGCCGATTCGTTGAACATGGCGATCCAGAGGTTGCCGTCGCGGTCACTGCGCAGCCGGCGTGGCCCGTGCAGCGGGGTGGGAATCATGGTGACTTTGCCGCTGGCCGGGTCGATGGAGGCGATCTCGTCGGTGTGCAGGCGTGCGATCCAGACCGTGCCGTCGGGTGTGATGTCAATGCCGTAGGGCAGCGGCACGCCGGTGGAGACGTGGTCGATCTTGACCCAGTTGGTGATGGGCAGGCCCCAGCCGATGAGCTTGAAGAAGAAGGGCGTCAGCTTGACGGTGAGCTTCTCCATGACGCTGCGAAACGGCAGGTCGTAGGTGGTGAACTTGGCCGTGGCGCGGTCGAACATGGCGACCTGATTGGACAGCGCCAGCGTGAACCAGACGCGGTCCTGGGCATCGATGCGCACCGTGTGCGGGTAGAAACCGCTGTCCATCTCGTGCGTCTTGAAGGTTTTGTTCACCGGGTCGAACTCGATCAGCCGGCGCTGGTAGGACGGCGTGATGAAGACGTGGCCGTCCTTGCGCGACTCGGCCAGCGAATGGATGCCCTGGTAGGTTTCGTGTTTCGGGAAATCACGCAGCCGGCCGGCCAGCAGGCCACCGAGCTGGTCGCCGGCCACGGGCGGAATCTTGTAGACCGTATAGGCGCCCGTGTCGGGGTTCACCTCGTACAACCGGTCCTGCAGGTTGTCGCCGATGTAGACAAAACCGTTGCTGTGCATCAGGAAGTCATGCATCTGTGAAAAGCGGTCGCCCAGCGGCAACTCCGTGATCTGCGCCCCTGCCAGATGCTCGCGCCATGGTGTGGACGCCGGTACCAGCTCCGGGTGGGCCGCAATGTTCTTCCAGTGTTTCTCCAGCAGCGCGGGCAATTCCTTCTGCGCTTCGCTCGACAGGCGCGAGCCATAACGCACCATGCGCTTGATCGTCGTTTCCCATTCTTCGGCGCTGCGCTCGCGGTGCAGGAAGGCCGAACCCTGCTGATGGCAGAAGCCGCAGTGCAGCAGGAACTCCTTGCGGATCGCGGTATCCGGCACCCCTTTTTCCAGCGTGGCCGTCCAGGCGTTGGAGGGGCGCTGCTGGGCCAGTGCTGCGACATCCTTCTCGGTCTTCAGCGTCAGCACCGGGTTGGCGGCCAGATCTTTCGACGACAGCTTCAGGTCCTGGTAACCCGGCTTGCGCAGGCGCAGCTCGAAGGCGCTCCGCGTGTCTGCCAGCGTGGCCTGGCCTTGTGCATCGGTGAAGCGGGTGCGCTCGAAAGCGCCCTGCTGCAGTTTGCCGGAGGCCGGGTAGCCGTTGTCCGAATCGTCGATGCGTGCGAGAGGCTGCGGCGTCTGCGTCACCATGACCAGGCTGGCGGCCCGGCCATCTTCGGTCTGGACCTTGAGCGTCAGGGCCTGGGCGTTCATTCCTGCCAGTGCCAGAAGGCCCGTCAGGGCAGCGATCAGGGCCGCCCGCGGTACGTTGTGTGCCAAGCATGGTTTCATGTCAGTCTCCTCCTTGTTGGTGTTGTGCTCTCATTTCGCCTTGCAGACGGCGCCGCATGAGAGCGGCATACAGGTTGGGCCAGCAGCGCGACAGCCACCAGGCCAGGCGCGCGGTGGCACTGAAAAGCAGCAGCGTTTTTCCATGCGAGGCGGCCTGGAGAATGGCCTGGGCCACTTCGTCCGGCGTGGCCTGACGGCCGGTCGTCAGGCGGGAATGGCCTGCGGGTCGACCGTCGCCACCCAGCGCGGCCTGGTCGATGCCGGTGTCGATGAACGAGGGACAGACCAGCAGCACGCCGACACCGTCGTCGGTCAGTTCGGCGCGCAGGCTGTCGAAAAAACCGTGCAGCGCATGTTTGCTTGCCGCGTAGCCGGTACGGCCGATCAGCGGGGAAAAACCGGCGACGCTGGAGATCGTGATGACCAGGCCGCGCGCGGCGCGCAGATCGGCCAGGGCGGCGTGCGTGCAATGCACGGCACCGAAAAAATTGACGTCCATGACGCGGCGGATCACGTCGAGGCGTGTGGCAGCGAAGGCGCTGCGGTGGGCGATGCCGGCGTTGTTGACGAGGACGTCGATGCCGCCCCAGCGCGCATGGACGGCCTGCATGGCTGCGGCGCAGGCAACTGCGTCGGTGACGTCGCAAAGTTGGGTGTGGATCTCGCCGCCTTGTGCTGCCAGCTCGTGTGCCAGAGTTTGCAGGCCGTTCGCATCGCGGTCCAGGGCGGCGACACGGGCGCCCGCCGCACTGAAGCGCAGGCACATGCTGCGGCCGAGCCCGCCGGCAGCACCGGTGACGACCACCGTCTTGCCCCTGAAACTGCGCTGCGTCATGGGCGTGGCGCCTGGCGGCTCTGGGCGGCCCGGGCCTGGCGGTAGATCTCGAACACCTCGGCCGAGGTGTAGCGCGGTGTGTAGCCGAACACGGTTTTCAGGCGCGTGTTGAGCAGCACCGGCCGGTAGCGCAGGAAGTCCAGCTGCTCCGGCCCGTACTGGGTCAGGCCCAAGGGCTTGAGCAGGGCCAACGCGCCCTGCAGCAGCCAGGCTGGCAGCACCAGGCGGCGCTTGCCCAGGCGTGCCGCGATCTCGCGCAGGGTCAGGGCGCCATCACCCGCCACGTTGTAGATGCCGGCCGGACCATCGCCAATGGCGCGCAGGATGATGGCCACCACGTCCTGGTCCCAGATGAAGACAAAGGGACTCTCCGAGCCGGCAATCGCCAGCAGGCGGGGCTTTTCGAACAGGTCGGTGATCTGGTTGCGCACGGTGGCGCCCAGGATGGTGCCGATGCGCAGCACCACCTGCTCCAGTGTCGGATGGCGGGCGCGGTAGTCGGCCAGCATTTCCTCCACCAGCCGTTTGTGGTGTGCGTAGGCGAAGACTTCGTTGCCGCGCAGGGGCATGTCCTCGGTCAGCCAGGCCGGGTTGTCGGCGTGGTAGCCATAGGCGGCGCCGCTGGAGGAGACGATGATGCGCCGTACGCCGTGCTGAACGCAGGCCTGCAGCACATTGCGGGTGCCGTTCACGTCCACGTCGTATTCGAGTTCACGGTGGCTCTTGCGTCCGGGGGTGACGATGGCGGCCAGATGCACCACCGTATCAATGCGGTGACGGCTCATCAGCTCATGCAACGCCGGGGCACGGATGTCACCCATCTCGTACGTGACGCCGGGCAGCGCCTGTGCTGGCGCGCGCAGGTCGTGGGCCACCAGTACAGCAGGCCGCTGCGAGGCGGGCAACTGCGCCAGACGCTCCAGCACCTGGCGCCCCAGGTAGCCGCCGGCCCCGGTGACCAGGATGCGGTGCCCGCTCATGATGTGGCTCCGTCAGGCGCGCGGTTTTTCCAGAATGTGGCGAGTGTCATGCCGGCCACGATGTGCCAGATGCCCCACCAGGCGGTGACGATGGCCATGCCGCCGAGGCCATTGAAGAAGTTGAAGATCAGGATCAGGCCCAGCCCGGAATTCTGGATGCCCATCTCGAAGGTGATGGCACGACGGTCGCGCTCCGGCAGTCCTACCGCCGTTGCCAGGCTGTAGCCCGTCACCAGCGCCAGCAGGTTGTGGATGAACACCACCAGCAGCACGAACTGGATGTAGGCCAGCAAGTGCTTGAAGTTGGCCGCCAGCGCGCCGACGATGAAACCCACCAACACCAGCAGCGAGAGGATCTTCATCGGTTTCTGGATGCGTTGCGCGAAAGCCGGGTAGCGGCGCGCCACCCACATGCCCAACACCAGCGGCACGCCCAGCAGCAGCACGATGACTTCCAGCATTTCCCACGGGCTCATGGCCACCTGCTTCATCAGACCGCTGGTGACGGGGCTGAGGTTGCCCCAGAACGCGAAGTTCAGCGGCGTCATGACCAGGGCCACCGCCGTGGACAAGGCGCTCACGCTGACCGAGAGCGCGGTGTTGCCCTTCGAGTAATGCACCAGGAAGTTGGAGATGTGGCCGGCCGGGCAGGACGAGACCAGAATCATGCCGAGTGCGATGCTGGGGAGGGGGTTGAGGAGCCAGACCAGCACATAGGTCATGGCCGGAAACAGGATGTGATGGCCGAACAGGCCCAGTGCCAGTGCCTTGGGTGTTTTCAGCGCGGCCTTGAAGTCGTCGACTTTCAGCTCCAGCGCCACGCCGAACATCACCAGCCCCAGCACGGTGTTCAGCAGGGTCAGGGTCTGCGGGTTGAAGCTCAGTTGCACCTGGTCGATGGGCGCCATGATGTGTCTCCTCGTTTTGGTAGGCTCAAGGGCCCATCCGCGACGGCTGCCCCGATCTTTTTTTACGTGCCGAAACTTTAGGGCAAACTCGCGCTGCCGTCCCGCACCATTCGGGACAGGCAGCCATCAATTCGGGACAGGCAGCCATCGGCATCAACCGCCATGCAAGACTCATTCAGCGTTACGGCCAGGTTCACCCAGGCCATCGTCGAGGCCGCACAACGCCAGGGCGTCAGCCTGCCCGAGACCTTGCGTGAGTCCTTGACGCAGCACAGCCGGGTACCGATGGCCCAGCAGGATGCCTTGTGGACCCTGTTCGCCGAGGCCGCCACCGACCCGCTGGCCGCCCTGCGCCTGGGCGGCGATCTGCAGGCGGGCCACCTGGACATCGTGGGCATGTTGCTGCTCAGCTGCGACACGCTGGGTGACGGCCTGGAGGTGCTGACCGAGTACGCGCCGATCATTGGCGACAACGCCCGTTTCGACATCGTGACGGATGCCCATGGCGTGGTGCTGCGCTACACGCCGGATTACGCGGTCTGCCGTGCGCAGCGGGTGGAGGCGGTGCTGGCTTGTGTGATCAGCCTGGCGCGCTGGATGACAAATGGCCGCTTCCGGCCCCGTGAGGTGTATTTCATGCATGCGCCCCGCGGCGATGTGGCTGCCTACGAGGCCTTGCTCGGTTGCCCGGTCTGTTTTGAGCAGACGGCCAATGGCGTGGGCATGGAGGCTAGTGCACTTGATTGCAGCCTGATCCAGGCCGGCATGCAGTTGCATGCCCATCTGCGGTCGATTGCCGACGACATGCTGGCCTCACTGCAGCAGGGCAGCGTCTCGGCGCGGGTGCAGCAACTGATCCGTGAGCACCCCCGCTGGGGCAAGGAGCGCATCGGCGAGCAACTGGGCATGAGCGGCCGGCACCTCAACCGCAAGCTGGCCGCCGAAGCCATTTCATTCAAAGGCTTGCGCGAAGCGCTTCTGCATGAGATGGCGGTGCAGGCGCTGCGCAGCGGGCAGTCTGCCGCGGCCGTGAGCGAGAAGCTGGGCTTTTCCGACGAGAACGCCTTTGTCCGGGCCTTCCGGCGTTGGCGCGGCCAGACACCGGCGCAGTTCGCACGCGCCAGTGCCTCGGCGGCAGACCCTGCCAGCAGCGCAGGCCGCTGATCAGTCCGGCAGCTGCCGGGCGGCCTCGATGCAGGCCGCCAGCACCTCGCGGTTGCCGATCTGGTTGGCCAGCAGCAGGATCAGCCGGGCGTTCAGCAGCGCTGACTGTTCATGGCCCAGTCCGGTATGGGCGTCGAGCAATTGCTCGTAGAAAGTGTCGGCATCCTGGAAATGCAAGGTGGTCTTCATGGGATGCTCCTCAAGACTTCAGGCCAATGGCCTGTTCAATGGCCTGGATCAGGTCGGCGTCCACGCTCTCGCCGGTGGCGGCCAGATAACCGTCGGGCCGCACCAGTGCCCAGGCATGGCCGAACACATGGCAAGCGCCCTGCAGGTGACCTTGCGGGTCACGCACATGCTCGCGCGCCTGGGCGTGGCTGTCTGTGCCCATCACCTGCACGCAGCGCACCGGCGCCTGGCTGGCCAGCTGGCGCAGGCGCTGGCTGGCGGCGGCTGACATGTCGCCGAACACCAGCACCAGCAGATCGCCGTCGGCCCATTCGAGCAGGTCGTTCACCGTGCCGCGGCTGTTGTCCGCCCAGCGGAACCCCACGTTCTGCACCGACAGACCGCCGGTGCGGTCGCAGATGCGGGAGTGGGTGTAGCTGTTGGCCATGGCCATGCGGCCGGTGTTGATCAGCGAGCGCGCGAACGGGTATTGGCGCGCCAGGCTGATGGCCGCACTGCGGAAGGTGCGCTCCGTGCCGTCGGCCGGACGCAGGAAACGCGCTGTGCGGTTGGTCACCTGTACGTTCTGAGTGGCGGCCTCGTGTCGCTCATCGTGGTAGCTGTCCAGCAGGCTGGCCGGGGCGCGGCCCTTGAGCACGGCGGCCAGCTTCCAGGCCAGGTTGTCGGCATCGGCCACGCCGGTGTTGCCGCCACGGGCGCCGAAGGGGCTGACGATCTTGGCCGTATCGCCCATGAAGAAAACGCTGCCGATACGCAAGCGGTCCAGGCACTGGCTGCGGTAGGCATAAGGGCCGACCCACACGATCTCGTAGGCGACATCGGGTCCGAATTGCTGGCGCAGGCGCTCGCGCACCACGTCCTCACGGCTCACGACTTCGGGGTCGGCATTGGGTTCCATCTGGTAGTCGATGCGCCAGACGTCGTCGGCCATCAGGTGCTGCCAGACGGCGCGGTTGCCATTGAAGGGCGCCTCGATCCAGGTGTGGCGCTCCTTGGGCGGATGGTTCTTGAAGCGCACGTCGGCAATGCACCAGCGGTCGTCGCCGCGGCGCGAGGTCATGGTGGCACCGCACCAGCCGTGGAACGGCGTGTGCGAACCGCTGGCGTCGATCACATGCACGGCTTCCAACTGGTAGCTGCCCGCCGGCGTTTCCACGGTGAGCGTGGCATAACCGTTGTGCTGTTTGAAACCGGTCACGCGCGACTTCCAGCGCATGTCCACATGGCCCAGGCCGTAAATGCGCTCGACCAGATAACCCTCGATGTAGAACTGCTGGATGTTGATGAAGGGCGGCTGGGCCGACAGGCCGAAGTTGCTCTGCTCGCGCAGGTCGAAGGAGTAGACCTCGTCCTTGCCGGCGAAGGTGCGCCCCACGCTCCACTGGATGCCTTTGGCGGCGATGCGTTCGTACACACCCAGGCGCTGGAAGATCTCCAGGGACTTTTGCGTGTAGCAGATGCCGCGCGAGGCCGCGCCCTTCACGCCCACGGTGTTGTCTTCGTCGAGCAGCACCGCCGCAATGCCCAGTTTGGCCAAGCTGCAGGCCATGGTCAGGCCGGTGATGCCAGCGCCGACGATCACCACCGGGTGACGCTGGGCCTTGCCGCTCTTGAGTTCAGGTGGCGCGACGAACGGGTATTCGGGCAGTTCGTAGCCCGACCCCTGCGTGAATTCGTAGCCATTGGTGTAGGCGGTTTCGCGGTAAGTCGTGTTCATGCTGCATGGCCTTTCTGCCCTTGGATGCGGGCGGCTACTTCGGGGCGGTCGTTCTGCTGTGGCTTGAGGGGCGCGGCCACCCTGCCGGCAGCACGGTCGCGGCGCCACTGTTCCTTGCGTGCCGTCCACTCGTTCAGCCGCGCGTGGGCGGTGGTGCTTTCCTTGAGCATCTGGAACTCGTCGGCCACCTGGGCCGAGAGTTCGAGCCGCACACCGTTGGGGTCGAAGAAATAGATGCTCTTGAAGATGTGGTGGTCGATGACGCCGATCACCTCGATGCCGTGCGCCTGCAGGCGGGTTTTCATGGCCTCCAGTTCCGGCAGCGAGTTGAGCCGGAAGGCAATGTGGTTCACCCACTGGGGGGTGTTGGCGCTGGGTGCTGCGGCCTGGTCATCGCCGAGGTCGAAGAAAGCGATGAAAGAGCCGTCCTGCAGACGGAAGAAGAAGTGCGTGTAGGGACAGTACTCGCCGGTGCTGGGCACGTAGTCGCTCTGGATGATGTGGTACAGCGGCAGGCCCAGGATGTCTTCGTAGAAGTGCCGCGTTTCTTCCGCATCGCGGGCGCGGTAGGCGTAGTGGTGCAGTTGCTGGATGGGGGCAGGCGGCGGGGCCGTGGAGCCCATTTCCCGGGGGCTTGTCATGCAGTCTCCTCTCAGGTGATTCATTCACCATTACGTAATTCGTTTACTTTATCGTAACTTTTAGTCGGACTTATTCGGGAAGACCAGCGGGCTGCGCGAGGTTTTTTTGAGAATGAATCTCAATAGCAAAAAATCATAGGCAGCGGTAATTCTTTGAATTGAAAGAGCCTATTAGACCGAGGGCCCGAATCGGAATAGTCTGTGCGGGTCTTTGACACAACTTGTTCAAGGCACGCGAGACAAATCTTCAACTTTTCAAGGAGATATTCATGCCGACACTCAAAGGTTCCAAGACGGAAGGGTGCCTCAAAGAAGCCTTCGCCGGCGAATCCCAGGCGAACCGCCGTTACCTGTATTTTGCGAACAAGGCCGACGTTGAAGGCCAGAACGATGTGGCCGCGCTGTTCCGCTCCACCGCCGAAGGCGAAACCGGCCACGCCCACGGGCACCTGGAGTTTCTGGAGCAATCCGGCGACCCGGCCACCGGCCTGCCGATCGGCCCGACCCGCGACAACCTGAAGTCGGCCGTGGCGGGCGAGACCCACGAGTACACCGACATGTACCCCGGCATGGCCAAGACCGCCCGCTCGGAAGGCTTCGATGAAATCGCCGACTGGTTCGAAACCCTGGCCAAGGCCGAGCGTTCGCATGCGAACCGCTACGCCAAGGCGCTCGCAGAACTCGTCGATTGATTTTCGGCTACTGCGCGGCTGTGATCCGTCGTTGCGGGGCCTGTCGGGAAATCCTCACGTACCTTCAGGTACGTTCCGGTTTCCCGCCACCCGCTTCTTTAGCTGACAGCCGCTCGCTACGCCGCAAGGCGTAGCGGTTTTACAAAACAGCTTCGAGCAGGCGCTTTTTTGTAAATCCAAAACCATAACGAGACAAAGGACTGGCCATGGCACGCGAAGGCAACCTGGAAGCCCCGACCCGACATCCGCTGGACTGGAAAAATCCCGACTTCTACGACGAGGCCTCCTGCTTCCAGGAACTGGAACGCATCTTCGATATCTGCCACGGTTGCCGCCGTTGCGTCAGCCTGTGCGGTGCCTTCCCCACGTTGTTCGACCTGGTGGACGAGAGTGCGACCATGGAAGTCGACGGGGTCGACAAGAAAGACTACTGGCAGGTGGTGAACCAGTGCTACATGTGCGACCTCTGCTACATGACCAAGTGTCCCTACACCCCGCCGCACGAATGGAACCTGGACTTTCCGCACACCATGCTGCGTGCCAAGGCCATCAAGTTCAAAAAAGGCGGGGTCGGCATGGCCGAGCAATTTCTCGCTTCCACCGATGTGCACGGCCAGTTCGCCGGCATCCCGGTCGTGGTGCAGGTGGCCAATGCCGTGAACAAGACCCAGGTGATGCGCAGCGTGATGGAAAGCGTGGCCGGTGTGGACAAGGACGCCTGGCTGCCTGCGCTGGCCACCCGGAAGTTCCGCTCCGGCACGCCGCCAGCACAAGCCACAGTGGTGAAGAACGGCGAGAAGACACCGGGCAAGGTAGCGATTTTTGCCACCTGCTACATCAATTACAACGAACCCGGGATCGGCCACGATCTGCTGAAGATCCTGGACCACAACGACATCCCCTACGTGATTGTCGAGAAGGAAAAATGCTGCGGCATGCCCAAGCTGGAACTGGGTGACCTCGATGCCGTGAATGCCAGCAAGGAGGCCAACATCCCGGTGCTGGCCCGCTATGCGAAAGAGGGCTACGCCATCCTGGCCGCTGTGCCGAGCTGCGCGCTGATGTTCAAGCAGGAAATCCCGCTGATGTACCCGGACGAGGCCGATGTGCAATTGGTCAAGGACGCGATGTGGGACCCGTTCGAATACCTGATGGCGCGCAAGCGCGACGGCCTGCTCAAGACCGAATTCAGCACGCCGCTGGGCAAGGTGAGTTACCAGATCCCCTGCCACGGCCGGGTGCAGAACATCGGCAAGAAGACCGAAGAGATGCTCAAGATGATCCCCGACACCACGATCAACACCATCGAACGTTGCTCGGGTCATGCCGGCACCTTCGGCGTCAAGAAGGCCTACCACCAGCAGGCCATGAAGATCGGCAAACCAGTGTTCAAAGCCATGGCCACCATGAAGGACGGCGCCAAGCCCGACTACATCAGCTCGGACTGCCCGCTCGGCGGCCACCACATCGCGCAGGGTTTTGAGGTCAACGGGCTGGGTGCGCCTGAACTACAACATCCGCTTAGCCTCGTGCGCAAGGCCTACGGCTTGAAATGAGGAAGATGGACATGCAACTCACCGGCAAGATCACCCCCGACAGCCTGATGTCGCTGGAGGCCTACAGCAAATGGCGCAAGGAACACAAGGCAGAGGTCATGGCGCACCGCCAGTTGCGCAGCGTGCACCTGGGCGAGCACATCCATCTGCAGTTCGAGTCCGAGACCACCATCCGTTACCAGATCCAGGAGATGCTGCGCATCGAGAAAATCTTCGAGGAGGAAGGCATCCTGCAGGAGATCGAGGCCTATGCTCCGCTGGTGCCGGACGGCAGCAACTGGAAGGCCACGATGCTGATCGAGTACCCCGACATCAACGAGCGCAAGCGCGAGCTGGCGCGCCTGATCGGTGTGGAAGACCGCATGTTTGTCGAGGTCGAAGGGTATGAGCGTGTCTACGCGATTGCCGATGAAGACCTGGACCGCGAGAACGACGAGAAGACTTCCGCCGTGCATTTCGTGCGCTTCGAGTTCACGCCGGCCATGCGCGCAGCCATCCAGGCCGGGGCCAGCGTCAAGCTGGGGTGCGACCACACCCACTACCCGGCCCATATGAGCATCGGCGCTGAAACGCTGACGTCCTTGGCGGGTGACCTGAAGTAGCTTGGCTTGCGTGGTGTCCGCCGCCCGCTGGCTCAGCGGGCCTGGCGCGTCAGTCCGTCAGTGCCGGAAAACGATGGCTTCCAGCTTGAGGGTCTGGATGGTTTTTGCTGCGGCGTCGGCTTGGGCTCGTGTGGAAAACGGTCCGACCCGAACGCGGGTCAGCTGGCCCTTCTTGTTCGTCAAGCGGTCGGAAAACACCGGCAATCCCGCCACCTCCAGCTTCTGGTGCGCGTTCGTGCCGTTGGCGGGAACGGCAAACAAGCCCACATTGATGTAGTACCCGTGCGCCAGGTCGGCTGCGGTCAGGGTGGGCAACGGTGCTGCCGCCTTCGGCGTTGACGCCTTGGCCGGCGCTTGAGGCGGGCTTGCTGGCGGCGTTTCTGCCTTGACGGGGGCCGCCGGCGCGGTCGTGGCGGCTTCCGGCTGGGTGGGCAAAGACTGGGGCGCTGCCGCGCTCAACGGTATGGCGGCTGTGGCGGGTTTTTCGCCTTCGGCCGGGGCGGTGGCTGGCGCCGGTTCGGCGGGAACGGCAACCGGCGTGGGTTCGGAGGCCCTGGACTTGGGCCACAAAGAGCAACCTGCCAGAAAGGTCGCGGCCACGATGGCCATCATGCCCAGCGTGGCGCTGCGTGTGCGCGGGGTGTTGTGCAAGAGCGTCGAGAGACAGTGCATGGGACGGGTGCTTTCTGGGTAAGGCGCAGGGTGCGCGGTTCCTCTTCGGAGGCCAGAATGGTCGCACATTTTGGCGCAAGCCAGAACAGGCGCAGAGGCAGGGCCGGGCCGGCGATGGGGGGCGACGGGTCGCTACCCGGCGGCAAGATGCCTTGGCCAGAGCTGCCACTCAGGGCCGGGTTCTGCTTCAAGGGTGAGGACCATGCCGCTGATGGGATGCGGCAACACCAGGCGCTGTGCATGCAGCCACAAGCGTTGCTGGCCCAGAAACTCCGCCACGGCACGATTCAACGGCCCCTTGCCATGCGTGGCATCGCCGATGATGGGGTGGGCCATGTGCTTCATGTGCCGGCGCAGCTGGTGGCGCCGGCCGGTCAGGGGCTGCAGTTCAACCAGGGCGCAACGCGTGCTGGCAAAGGTGCCGTAGGGCAAAGGCAGTTCGTAGTGCGCCAGCGTGCGGTAACGCGTCTGCGCATCCTGTACTTCCTCGCGGCCGGCGCGGGCGTCGTCGCGCATGCGTTTGAGCGGATGGTCGATCAGGCCTTCGGCGGCGGGCCAGCCGCGCACCACGGCGCGGTAGGTTTTCTGCATGGCTGCACCGGTGTCGAACTGCTGGCCAAGCAGACTGGCAATGGAGGCGTCGAGTGCGAACAACAGCACGCCGCTGGTGCCCTTGTCGAGCCGGTGCGCCGGCCAGACCGGGCGGCCGAGCTGGTCGCGCAGCAGCTGCAGCGCGAACTGTGTTTCTCCTGCATCAAGCCCGGTGCGGTGCACCAGCAGTCCGGGCGGTTTGTTCACGGCCACGAGATAATCGTCGTGATACAGGATTTCCAGCATGTTGTTTTTATTATCCCCCGCTAAATCGCTCGACTACGACACCCCCGCCGGCGACGTGCCGCACACGCAGCCGCTGTTCGTCAAACAGTCGGCCGAGCTGATCGGCCTGCTGCGCGAAAAGTCGCCGCAGGACATTGCCGAGCTGATGAGCCTCAGCGATGCGCTGTCGGGCCTGAACGTGGCGCGTTACCAGGCCTGGAGCTCCAAGTTCACGGCCAAGAATTCCAAGCAGGCGGTGCTGGCCTTCAATGGCGACGTCTATGAGGGGCTGGACGCCAAGACGTTGAAGGCTGATGACCTGGCCTGGGCGCAAGAGCATGTCTGCATCCTGAGCGGCCTCTATGGCGTGCTGCGGCCGCTGGACTGGATGCAGCCCTACCGGCTGGAGATGGGCACCCAGCTGGCCAACGCGAAAGGCAACAACCTCTACAAGTTCTGGGGCTCGCAGATTGCCGATTACCTGAACGAGCGGCTGCAGGCCGACAAGACGCCGGTGGTGGTGAACCTGGCCTCGCAGGAGTATTTCAAGTCGGTGGACCAGAAAACCTTGAAGGCACGCGTGATCGAATGCGTGTTCGAAGACTGGAAGGGCGGCAAATACAAGATCATCAGTTTCCTGGCCAAGCGTGCACGCGGCCTTATGGCGCGTTACGCCGCTACCCACCGGGTGACGACGCCCAAGCAGCTGGAGAAATTCAACCTCGAAGGGTATGCCTTCGATGCTGCGGCCTCTGAGCCGGATCGTCTCGTCTTCCGTCGCAAGGTGCAGGAATGACCACACCCGAAAACTCCCTGCTCGGCAAGGCCGTGCCCTACGCCGACCAGTACGACGCTTCGCTGCTGTACCCGATTGCGCGCATCGCCAAACGCGAGGAGATTGGTGTGCCGGCCACGCTGCCGTTTCTCGGTGCCGACCTGTGGACGGCCTACGAGCTGAGCTGGCTCAACGCCCGTGGCAAGCCGCAGGTGGCGCTGGCGCACATCACGGTGCCGTGCGAGACGCCCAATATCGTGGAGAGCAAGTCCTTCAAGCTCTACCTCAACAGCTTCAACAACACCAAGTTCAACGATGCGGCCGAGGTGCAAGCACGCATCCGCACCGACATCAGCGAGGCAGTGTGGCGCGGCTCAGAGGCCAAGGGCACGGTGGGCGTCAAGCTGATCTCGCCCGAGCTGTTCGACCGCGAGCCGATCCACGAACTCGATGGCCTGAACCTGGACCGGCTGGAGGTGGAGTGCTCGCAGTACACGCCGGCGCCCGAGTTGTTGAGCGCGGCGTTCGACGAGCAGCCGGTGAGCGAGGTGCTGACCAGCAACCTGCTCAAGAGCAATTGCCTGGTGACCGGTCAGCCGGACTGGGCCAGCGTGCAGATCGGCTACAGCGGGCCGCAGATCGACCAGGAAGGGCTGCTGAAGTACATCGTGAGCTTTCGTAACCACAACGAGTTCCACGAGCAATGCGTGGAGCGCATCTTCATGGACGTGTGGACGCGCTGCAAACCGGCCAAGCTGACCGTCTATGCACGCTACACGCGGCGCGGCGGGCTGGACATCAACCCCTGGCGCACCAGCCATCCGCAGGCGCTACCGGCCAACGTGCGCACGGCACGCCAGTAAGTTGCTATTAAAAACGTAGCTGTTGGCGCCGTGTTGACGGGCTTTACTGGCCAATTTCCTTGAAGGATTGCAGCGGTGCCAGCGGCGGGAAGTTGCCACCGCGTTTTTCCTTCATGGCCGTCACGGACTCCAGCACATGCTTGTTGCTCCAGATCGCGCCCTGCAGCCAGCCCATCTGTTTGAGCGCGTCGTCTACGCCGTGGTCGCGTGCATAGTGCAAGGCCTGCTTGGTGCCCCAGATGGCCACCGGCGGCTTGGCGACGATTTCTTTTGCGGTCTGCAGCGCACCGGCCAGCAGGGCTTCCGGGGTGTCGAACACCTGGTTCACCAGGCCGTAACCGAGCGCCTGCGCCGCCGGCAGGCGGCGGCCGGTGTAGGCCAGCTCCTTCACCACACCCAGCGGCATGAGTTTGGGCAGACGCTGCAGCGTGCCGACGTCGGCCACCATGCCGATGTTGATTTCCTGGATGCAGAAGAAGGCATCTGCCGTGGCGTAGCGCAGGCAGCAGGCGGACACCATGTCCACCGCGCCGCCGATGCAGCCGCCCTGGATGGCCGCGATCACCGGGATGCGCAGTGTTTCCAGCTTGGTGAAGGTGGCCTGCATGTCGGTCAGCAGGTCGAAGACGGCGGCGCGGCCCTCGGGGCTGCGGTCGTCCAGTTGCACCGCGCCGCCGAAGGTCTCCAGCGCCATGCCGGCACTGAAGTGCCGGCCGGTGCTGCTGATCACCAGCGCGCGTGCCTCGTTGCCGGCATGCAGCTGCGTCAGCACCTGGTCGAGCTCGCGCCAGAACAGCGGGTGCATGGTGTTCATCGCCTCGGGGCGGTTGAGCACCAGGTGGGCGATGTGGTCGGTGACGGTGAGCGTGAAGCAGTTCATGGCGGCAAGGTGGGTGGGAGTGGATAAACTGTAATCGAACGAACCCGTCTTCCACAGTCACCTGTGCGAAACAGGTGTCCTCCCAAGATGAACCGCAGACACTACCTTGTTCTACAGACGAGCTTGCTCGCCGGAGGCGCCATGGCCGATATCCCTAAAGTTCAATCCCTGGACGATGTGCAACGCTGGCTCGACCGGCTTGAGCGTGCCAGCCAGGTGCGCAGCACCAATGCCTGGACGATGCGTGCCGTGCTTGAGCACCTGGCGCAAAGCATCGAGATGAGCCTGGACGGTTTCCCCGCACCGAAGAGTCCGCTGTTCCAGGCCACCGCCGGCTCGGCGGCCTTTGCCTTTTTCAAGTGGCGCGGCCGCATGAGCCACGGCCTGACCGAACCGATCCCCGGCGCGCCGCCACTGGCGCAACTGGAGGACTGGCAACCCGGCGCGGACCGCCTGCGTGCGGCGGTCACACGCTTCCAGTCACATACGGGGCCGCTCCAGCCGCACTTTGCCTATGGCGCGCTGAGCCGGGCTGACTTTGCCCTGGCCCACGCCTTTCACGTGGCCAACCACCAGGACGAGATCGAGGTGGCCTGAACCGTTCAGCCGACGTTGCCGAGCCAGTCGCAGCGCAGGCGTTGCGTCTGATGCGCGTGCCGGCGCCAGGCCACATACATCTGCGGTGCGCTCATGGCCAGCAGGCACAGCGGCCAGGCCCAGAGGGCATCCAGCGCAAAGGCCGGCAGCCAGCCGACCAGACCCATCAGCCACAGGCAGAGCATGGCATCCCACAACTGGTATTCCAGCGGGTGATCGTCCCGGTGGGCCACATGCCATTGCTTGATGCGTTGCATCTCTACCAGGGTGAGGTCGTGATTCATGGGAGCCTCCTGCGCGAAGTTTAATTGTAAGTTTCGCGTCAGATTTTTCAAGGTGCTGTCAGGTCAGAACAGCGAGCCGGTTTTTGCTCCTGAATTCATAGCGCCTGGCGCATGACCAGCAAGGTCTGTCCCCTGTTTTTGCAGGGTATCCGCTTCGTCGGCGCGCAGCAGCGAGCCCACCCGCACCCCCAGCAGGCGCAGCCGGCGCGACAGGTCCACGCGCTTGAGGCACTGGCCGGCGGCTTGGCGGATGGCCTTGGCGTCACCGGTGTAGTGGTCGAGGGTCTGGTCGCGCGTCACGCTCTTGAAGTCGTCGTAACGCAGCTTGATGCCGATGGTCTTGCCGACATAACCCTTGCGTTGCAGGTCGGCCGCCACGCGCTCGCACAGCCAGGTGAAGACCTTGCCCAGCTCGGCCTTGTCGCGCACCGCGTGCAGGTCGCGTTCGAAGGTGGTTTCGCGGCTCACCGACACCGGCTCGCTCTCGGTCACCACCGGCCGCTCGTCACGGCCCCAGGCGGCCTCATGCAGCCAGGCGCCGTAGCTCTTGCCGAAGTGTTCCACCAGCCAGGCCGGTTCGCGCGCCGCCAGTTCGCCGATGGTGTGGATGCCGTGTGTCTGCAGCTTGGCGTCGGTCTTGGGGCCGACGCCGTTGATCTTGCGGCAGGGCAGCGGCCAGATCAGCGTCTGCAGGTCGTCCGGCAGCACGATGGAAATGCCGTTGGGCTTGTTGAACTCGCTCGCCATCTTGGCCAGCAGCTTGTTGGGCGCCACACCGATGGAGCAGGTCAGGCCGGTGGCATCCAGAATGCTTTTCTGGATCAGCCGTGCCAGCGTGCGGCCGCCCTCGCGCTGGCCACCGGGCACCTCGGTGAAGTCGATGTAGACCTCGTCCACGCCGCGGTCTTCCATCAACGGTGCGATCTCGGTGATCACCGCCTTGAAGCGGCGCGAGTACTGGCGGTATTCGTCGAAGTCCACCGGCAGCAGGATGGCCTGCGGGCACAGCTTGGCGGCCTTCATCAGGCCCATGGCCGAGCCGACGCCGAACTGACGCGCCGGGTAGGTGGCGGTGGTGATGACGCCGCGGCCGGTGTAGTCCTTCAGCAGCGGAAAGGCCGCGACGGGAATCTCGGACAAGGGCACTTCGGCATATTGCTGCAACAGGGCGTCGTCAGGCCGGCGCCGGCTGCCGCCGATGACCACCGGCAGGCCCTTGAGCTGCGGATAACGCAGCAGCTCGACCGAGGCGTAGAACGCATCCATGTCGAGGTGGGCGATGCGCCGGTTGGGCGGGGAGGTACTCATGGTCGTTGGCATCGGGCCGCAATGGCCCGAGGGTGAGGCGGTCGTTGCGTCAGGCTCCCGTGGCCGGTGGCGGCACCGTCGGCAGCTCGACATGGAACGTGGTGCCCTGGCCTTCAACCGATTCGAAGCCCACGCTGCCGCCGTGTGCCTCGACCAGCGCCTTGACGATGCTCAGGCCCAGCCCGGTGCTGGCAATGGGTCGGTTGGGGCGGGCGGGGCCGCGGGCGAATTTCTCGAACACGTGGGGCTGGAAATCGGCCGGAATGCCCGGCCCGTCGTCGCTGACGCAGACGCGCACCTTGCCTGGGGCAGTTTGGGTGATGCCCACACGCACGGTGCCGCCACGCGGCGAAAACTTGGTGGCGTTGGAAATCAGGTTGGCGCCGATCTGCTGCAGGCGCATCGGATCGGCATGCACCCAGAACGGCTCCTGCGGCGGTGTGAAGTCGAGCTGGACGTCGCTCTGCTGTGCGTAATCGCGCAACTGCGCCAGGGTGTCGCGCACATTCAGGACGAGGTCCACCGGGCATTTTTGCAGCGTCAGCCGGCCCGATTCAATGCGCCGGCTCTCCAGCAGGTCGTCGATCAGGCGCAGCAGCCGCTCGGCATTGCGCTCGATCATCGACAGGCTGGTCTGCAGCCGCGGCGGCAGCTCGCCGAGTTGGGCCTGGCCGAGGAACGACAGCGTACTGGAAATGGTGGAGATCGGCGTGCGCATCTCGTGCGTGATGACCGAGAACAGTTCTTCGCGCGAGCGTTCGGCCGCCTGACGGCGCTGATCCTCGCGACGCAGCAGAAAAAGCGAGGCACCGATCACCGCCCCGAAGGCCAGCAACAGAAGCAGCGTGCCCCCCAGCGTGCGGCGCTTGTACGCGGCAAAGAAGTCGGGCTGCGCCAGATCGGCCACTTGCCATTGGCTGTGCTCCACCGGATGGCGGGCCAACAGGCGGCCCAGCTCGTCCGCCGTCAGGCGGTAGTCTTCGCGCGGCGTGCGGTTGCGTGCGCCTTCGGCGGTGACCTCGATCATGGGCTGCGCCGCATCCGAGATCAGCATCAGCTGATGCCCGGGCGGCTGGATGCTGCGGATCATCTGGCCGAGCTCTGTCGGTGCAAAGCTGACCATCAGCACGAAGGGCCGATCGCCAGTGCCGCGCCAGCTGGCCATGACATCGTAGTGGTAGGCCAGGTTGTTCGGGTGGATGCGGGCGGCATAAAAGCCGTGCAGGGCATAAGTCTGGATGTCCTGCACGCAGATATCGCCGACATAACCCTCGAAATCCGGGGTGAGGGGGTGGCCCTGGTCATCGGTGATGGTGAAGCCGAAGACGTCGGGAAAGACCCGCTTCAGGCTGAGTTCCAGCTGCTTGTGAAGTGCCGTGTCGTCCGGGGCTGCCTGCAACTGGCGCAGCAGCGGCAGATGGTCTTCGGCGTACAGCTGCACCTGGCGTTGCCGCTCGCTCAGGATGAAGGTCACCTGGTTGGCGACTTCCGCGCTGGTGGTGCGTGCCAGGTCGCGGTGCGAAGTCTCGAAACGGATCACGCGGTCGAAGTAGCCCAGGATCAGGAGCAGGATGGCCAGCGTGCTCAGGACGGTGACGATCCATTGGCCGGTGGTCAGGTGCTTCTTGAATGCTCGCATAGGGCTGTCATCCCGACGAATCGGGGTCCGCAGGGGTGTATGGTGTGTGGCCGGTGCTTGCCACCATGATACGTCCCTGCCGTTCAATCCTATTGAAGGAGGAAGCCGATGAAAAAACGCCATTTCCTTGTCGCCACCGCCACCGCCGCCGGTGCCACCCTCACCTCGGCCGCCCTGGCTGCGCCCGCGCGCCAGCGCCCGGTCGGCCCCGGCCTGCTGACCATCACCGGGGCCATCGGCCGCGGCAACCGTGGGCCGCTGGACAAGGCGCTGGACCAGATGCTGGCCAAGCAACAGATCACTTTCGACAAGGCGCATGTGTTCGACTTCGCGGCCCTGGTCCGCCTGCCGGCCGTGACCATCCGCCCGACGGTGGAATACGACGCCCATGTCCACACGCTGAAGGGGCCGCTGCTGAGCGAGGTGCTGCAGGCCGCGGGGGTGGATGTGAGCCGCCCGGCCAAGCTGGTGCTGCGGGCGGTCGATGGCTACACCGTCAACCTGAGCTTGGCGCAGGCGCACCAGCAGCGGTTCATCGTGGCCACCCATCTGGACGGCCAGCCGATGGCGCTGGGCGGGCTGGGACCCCTGTGGGCCGTGTTCGATGCCGATCGTTACCCCGAGATGGCCGCCAAGCCGCTGCCGGAACGCTTTGCCCAGTGTCCCTGGGGCCTGTACCACCTGGCGGTGCAGCCGGCCTGAACCGGCTGCCAGGGCTGCAGGATCAGGCGGTCGGGTAGGTGCCCGGCAGCAGGATGCTGCGGTCCACGTTGCTGAGCTGGGTATGGCCGCAGAAGGCCATGGTGGTGTCGAGTTCCTTGTGGATCATCTGCAGCGCCTTGCTCACGCCGGCCTCGCCCATGGCACCCAGACCGTAGGCCATGGCGCGGCCGATCATGGTGCCGCGCGCGCCCAGCGCCCAGGCCTTGAGCACGTCCTGGCCGGAGCGGATGCCGCCATCCATCCAGACCTCGATTTGGGAGCCGACCTCGGCCACGATGGCCGGCAGGGCTTCGATGCTGGACGGTGCGCCGTCGAGCTGGCGGCCGCCGTGGTTGCTGACCACAATGGCATCGGCACCGCTGGCCACGGCCAGGCGTGCGTCTTCCGCGTCCATGATGCCCTTGAGGATGAGCTTGCCACCCCACTGTTCCTTCACCCAGGCAATGTCGGGCCAGGACAGGCGCGGATCGAACTGCTCGTTGGTCCAGGCGGCCAGCGAGCTCATGTCGCTCACGCCCTTCACATGGCCCACCAGGTTGCGGAAGGTGTGGCGGCGCGTGCCGGCCATGCCCAGACACCAGCGCGGCTTGGTCATCAGGTTGATGATGTTGGCCAGCGTGGGCTTCGGGGGCGCGGTCAGGCCGTTTTTCAGGTCCTTGTGGCGCTGGCCGATCACCTGCAGGTCCAGCGTGAGGACCAGGGCCGAGCAATTGGCGGCCTTGGCGCGCTGGATCATGCGGGCCATGGCGTCGCGGTCGCGCATCATGTAGAGCTGGAACCAGAACGGCGCGCTGGTGTTCTCGGCGATGTCCTCGATCGAGCAGATGCTCATGGTCGAGAGCGTGAACGGGATGCCGAACTTCTCGGCCGCGCGCGCCGCGTGGATCTCGCCGTCGGCATGCTGCATGCCGGTCAGGCCCACGGGGGCAATGGCCACCGGCATCTTGACGTCGATGCCGATCATCTTGACGGCCGTGCTGCGGTTGTCCATGTTCACCGCCACGCGCTGGCGCAGCTTGATCTTCTGGAAGTCGGCCTCATTGGCGCGGTAGGTGCCCTCGGTCCACGAGCCGCTGTCGGCGTAGTCGTAGAACATGCGCGGCACGCGCTTTTGCGCCAGCACGCGCAGATCTTCGATGTTGGTGATCACGGATGGCACGAGGGAACTCCTTCAGTCGTGTTGGGGGTGTTGTTCTTGAAAGTTTCGCTCACAGTATCAAAGCCTTTTTCCGCCAGGTAGCCCACCAGGCCGGCATCCATGCTCTGGGCATGCTGGGGAAACCATTCCACCAGCGCTTCGAGCATGTTCTCGATCAGGGCCATCTCGCCCAGCAGGGCGCGGCGCTCCACCTCGCGCATCACCTCCAGCACGCTGTTGTGCTGGCCGAAGTGGCAGAAGTCGGCCGGGATGCCGCAGGCCGTCATCCAGCGCTCTTCCTGGGCGAAGTGCTCCACGGTGTGCTTGACCAGCTCCTGGTACAGGGCGAGTTTGGCTTCGGGGGCGGCGGCCGAGGTGGCGTTGACCAGCTCGACGAATTCCTCGTGTGTGGTGTCGGTGCGGGCATCGCCCAGCGCCAGTTCAGGCGACCAGACGAGCGTGGTGGCGGTGGACACGGTTGTCATGGTGTGTTCCTTCAGGCCTGGACGCCCAGACGGGCCAGGTGGCGGGCGATCTGCACTTCAACCTGCGCCGGCGCCGTGCCGCCCAGGGTGTGGCGTGCGTTGAGCGAGCCGCGCAGCGACAGCACGTCGTACACGTCCTTCTCGATGTTCGGGTTGAACTGCTGCAGCACGGTGAGCGGCAGCTCCGACAGGTCGCAGGCATGGGTGATGGCGGCCTTCACCGCATGCGCCACGGTCTCGTGCGCATCGCGGAAGGGCAGGCCCTTCTTCACCAGGTAGTCGGCCAGGTCGGTGGCGGTGGCGTAGCCCTTGAGCGCGGCCTGCTCCATGGCCGGCGCATTGACGGTGATGCCGCCTTCGAGCTTGCCGGTATCGGGGTTCATCTGGCCGCCCACCATCTCGGCGAAGATGCGCAGCGTGTCCTTCAGGGTGTCCACCGTGTCGAACAGCGGCTCCTTGTCTTCCTGGTTGTCCTTGTTGTAGGCCAGCGGCTGGCCCTTCATCAGGGTGATCAGGCCCATCAGGTGGCCGACCACGCGGCCGGTCTTGCCGCGTGCCAGTTCCGGCACGTCCGGGTTCTTCTTCTGCGGCATGATGGATGAGCCGGTGGTGAAGCGGTCCGCAATCTTGATGAAGCCGAAGTTCTGGCTCATCCACAGAATGAGTTCTTCGCTGAAGCGGCTGATGTGCACCATCACCAGCGAGGCGGCGGCGGTGAATTCAATCGCAAAATCGCGGTCACTTACCGCGTCCAGGCTGTTCTGGCACACGCCGTCCATGCCCAGTGTCTTGGCCACGCGCTCGCGGTTCAGCGGGTAGCTGGTGCCGGCGAGGGCTGCCGCACCCAGCGGCAGGCGGTTGACGCGTTTGCGCACATCGGCCATGCGCTCGGCGTCGCGCGCAAACATCTCCACATAAGCCAGCATGTGGTGGCCAAAGCTCACCGGCTGCGCCACCTGCAGGTGGGTGAACCCGGGCAGGATCACGTCCACGTTCTGCTGCGCCACCGTCAGCAGTGCCTTCTGCAGGTCGATCAGCAGGTCGCAGATGATGTCGATCTCGGTGCGCAGCCACAGGCGCACGTCGGTGGCCACCTGGTCGTTGCGGCTGCGGCCGGTGTGCAGGCGCTTGCCGGCGTCACCCACCAGCTGGGTCAGGCGCGCCTCGATGTTCAGGTGCACGTCTTCCAGGTCGAGCTTCCACTCGAACTTGCCGGTCTCGATCTCGGCCACGATCTGCGCCATGCCGTCCCGGATGGCCGCATGGTCGATGGCGTTGATGATGCCCTGTGCCGCCAGCATCTCGGCATGCGCCAGGCTGCCGGTGATGTCGGCATGCCACAGGCGCTTGTCAAAAAACACGCTGGCGGTGTAGCGCTTGACCAGGTCGCTCATCGGCTCGGAGAAGAGCGCCGACCAGGCTTCGGATTTTTTGTCGAGTTGGTTTTTTGACATGGGAACCGTGCGGTGGATGGGGCGGGAGCCCCATTGTCGTGTGAATACATTGTGCGGAGGTCCGGACTTCACCAATAATCGGGTCTTGGCCCTTGTGGCCTGATCCCTTGGGCTGGTCCTGCCATCCGCGACATGAAAGATACCCAGATTTTATCGACCTTCCAGGAGTGGGCCCCCGAGCCGGCGGTGCCTGCTGCGCCGCCGGCGCCGTTGTTCAATGCCTGTCAGGTCGGCGTGGCCCTGCGCGCGGTGCTGTTTGTCGAGCTGGTGGTGGCGGTGGCCGCCCTGTTCGGGACGTCCAACTTCTTCGACTGGCTGATCCGGCTCTCGCTTTACACCGGCGGTGCCTTGCCGGCCACGGTGATCTGGCTGGTGGTGGCGTGCGCGGCCCGGCGCCCGCTGCTGCGCCTGCCGCCGCAAGGCCAGTATGTGGTCGCCATCGGGCTGGGGGCCTTGGCCGGCCTCTATGGCTGCGGCCTGCTGGTCCTGTCCGGCCTGCTGGAGACACCGCCCTGGCTGGCCAGTGCCGCCAGCGGCGCCCTGCTGGCGGGCAGCGGGGTGGGGGCACTGGCCCTGCGGGAACGCGGCAAGACGCCAGCGGCCACCACGGCGCGGCTGGCCGAGCTGCAGTCGCGCATCCGGCCGCATTTCCTCTTCAACACCCTCAACAGCGCCATCGCCCTGGTGCGGGCCGAACCGGCGCGCGCCGAGGCGCTGCTGGAAGACCTGAGCGACCTGTTCCGCCACGCCTTGGCGGACCAGGGCGAGTCCGTCACGCTGGCGCAGGAGATTGCGCTGGCGCGGCACTACCTGGAAATCGAGCAGGTGCGTTTTGGCGAGCGCCTGCGGCTGGACTGGGCGCTGGACCCGGCCGCCGACACGGCCCGCCTGCCGCCGCTGTTGCTGCAGCCCTTGCTGGAGAACGCAGTGCGCCATGGCGTCGAGCCTAGCGCCGAGGGCGCACAGATCCGCATTTCCACCCGGCGCCGTGGCTCGAATGTGGTGATCAAGGTCACCAACACCGTGCCCGCCGGCCCCGGTGCCCAAGGCCATGGTGTGGCGCTCAACAATGTGCGCGACCGCCTGCGCCTGCTGCACGACGTGGAGGGCCAGTTCCGCCATGTGCTGAAAGACGGCGTGTTCCAGGTCCGCATCGAGGTGCCCGCATGAGCCGCCGGGCCGTTCCCAAGGCCAATACCGCAGCGCGCCGCGCGGAGGTTGCTCCATGACACTTCAAGTCCTGATCGTTGACGACGAATCGCTGGCGCGCGCCCGCTTGCGCACCCTGCTGGGCGACTGCACCAGCCCGGCGGTGAGCGTGGCGGGTGAGGCCGCCAACGCCACGCAGGCGGTCGAGTTGCTGCACAAACAGTCGTTCGACGTGGCCCTGCTCGACATCCACATGCCCGGTGCAGACGGCCTGACGTTGGCGCGTACCCTGCAAACCCTGCCGCAACCGCCGGCCATCGTCTTTGTCACTGCGCATGCCGAGCATGCGGTGCAGGCCTTCGAGATCGAGGCGGTGGACTACCTGACCAAGCCGGTCCGGCTGGAGCGGCTGCAGCAGGCGCTACAAAAAGTGGAGCGCCTCGCGCAATCATCTAAAGGGATGGGGGCTGATTTGCCTGAAGAATGCCTGGTGATCCAGGAGCGTGGCCGGACCGAGCGCGTGCCGCTGGCCGAGGTGCTGTACTTCAAGGCCGAGCTGAAATACATCACGGTGCGCACGGCGGCCAAGAGCTACATCCTCGACGGTTCCCTCAGCGAGCTGGAAGAGAAATACCCGACGCAGTTCATGCGCATTCACCGCAACGCCCTGGTGGCCCGGCGCGCCGTGCGCGCGCTGGAAAAGCACTACGATCCGGAAGAAGGCGAGGGGTGGGCGGTGCGGCTCAATGGCATTGATGAGTTGCTGTCGGTGTCGCGGCGGCAGCTGTCAGCGGTGCGCGAGGCCATTGCCTCGCTCTGATTTTTTCTACTCTGACCGAGGAGATGCCATGCTGGAGCTATTGACCGACCCACAGGCCTGGATCGCGCTGGCCACGCTGACGGCGCTGGAACTGGTGCTCGGCATCGACAACATCGTCTTCATCTCCATCCTGGTGGACAAGCTGCCGCCCGAGAAGCGCGTGCTGGCGCGCCGGCTGGGCCTGTTCATGGCGATGTTCATGCGCATCGGCCTGCTGCTGGTGCTGTCCTGGATCATCGGGCTGGTGGCGCCGCTGTTCACCGTGTTCGGCCAGGAGATCTCGGGCCGCGACCTGATCCTGATCGGTGGCGGCCTGTTCCTGATCTGGAAGAGCACGGGCGAGATCCACCAGTCGCTCGAAGGCGAGGAGGGGCATGCCTCCAGCGCGGTGAAAGCCACCTTTGCTGCCGTCATTCTGCAGATCATGGTCGTGGACATGGTGTTCTCGCTCGACTCCATCATCACGGCGGTGGGCATGGTGTCCGAACTGGCGGTGATGATTGCCGCCGTGATCGCCTCGGTCATCCTGATGATGCTGTTCGCCGGTGCCATCGGCAACTTCGTGTCGGAGCATCCGACCGTCAAGATGCTGGCGCTGTCCTTCCTGGTGCTGGTCGGCGTGCTGCTCATCGCTGAAGGTTTTGACCACCACGTGCCCAAGGGTTATGTCTACTTCGCCATGGCCTTCTCGGTCGTGGTGGAAATGCTCAACATCCGAATGCGCAAACGCGCGGCCAAACCGGTGCACCTGCATGAGGCCTATGCGCCGGCAACGCCGGATCAGTCCTGACGGGGGCTGGCTGCCGCCGTCAACGCCACAGCGTCAAGCGCCCGTTCCAGCGCCGCCCGGCTCGGCGTCTCCACAAACACGCATTGCTTGCCGGTTCGTTTGCAGTGGTCCTTCACGCGCCAGTAGGCGTTGTGGCTGATGCAGCCGCTCTGGCAGATCACCAGATCGGCCGCGGCCAGCGTGGCATCGAGCTGGCTGGCGTTGTCTTCTTCGCCGCCATCGTGGTGCAGGAAGCGCGCGCCGGTGTGCTCGATCACCTGGCGATAGATCGGTACGCTGGCCGTGCGGCCGCCCACGCACAGGACGGAGCGCTTGCACAGCGGCGGTGCTGCGTTACAGGCTGGCGCTGCTGGTTCGGCCAACTGGGCACTGCGCAATTGGCCGACTTGCGCCTCGGCCTCTTCGGTGCGCCGGCGCAGGCGTTCGGCCTCCTGCTGTGCCTGCTGCAGCGCGCGCTGCAGGTGCTGGATCTGTTCGTTCTGTTGCCGGTTCTCTTGCGTGAGCACGATGCGCTCACGCAAGCCGGGCGCGGCTTGTTCCTGCTCCGCCAGCTGTTCGCCTTGCAGCTGCAAGGCCGTTGCCGTGCGCAGCAGTTCGGCGCGCACACGCATCAGCTCACCCTGCTGCTGCTCCAGGCGCAGCGAGAATTCGGCCGCCTGGTTGCGGCTGCGGTGCTGGGCAGCCGCCAGTTCGCGCGTCAGTACGCCGTTTTCATGTGCCAGGGCATCCAGGCGCGTCAGGTCGGCGCGCGTGGCCGCGCCCACCTGGTGCTGCAGCATGTGCGCCTCGCCCAGCACGCGGTGTTCCAGTGCGGGCGTGCAGCGCGGGTGTGTCAGCGTGGCCCACAGGGCACCGGCCCAGTCGGCGTTGGCGCAGGCGCTTCGCCACCAGGCCGCCAGCGCCTCTGTGTGTTTGAGCTGGGCGGCAGCGCTCACCACCAGGCTGTAGCGTCGTTCCAGTTCCTTCTGCACCGCCTCGGCCATGGGTGTGCGGTGTTTGCATTCGGTGACCACGGTGCAGTGCACCTCGTAGTCGCTGCTGGCCGTCATGTCGCCCAGCGTGCGCTCAGCCAGGCGCCGCAGCAGCGGAATGGGCAGGCAGACGCCGACCACCGGGCAGAAGGCGTGGCCGTCGAGCTCCCACAGCCGCCGCCGGCGCGAGCCTTGCGGTGCCGGGGACGGCGGCACGTGCTGCGGCTGCGCGTAGGGCAGCGCCGCCTCCAGGGCAGATTGCAGCGGGTCGGGCTTGGCTTGGCACATGGGTCGCCTCCTGGGTCAGTGCAGCAAGCTGGCCGCTTCGGGCGGCATGGCGGCGTACAGCTCGGCCGCCATGACGGGGGTCTTGTCATGACCGGCGGCATTGCACACGGCAACCCAGCGCTCATGGGCATTGGCCATGACCTGGCGCAGGGCCGGGCTGGCGTGCGGATGGGTCTTGAGGAAGAACAGGTTGGAGACGATCTTGCGCGCCATCAGCAGGCGTTGCCGCCCGGGGCTGGTGGCCGCCTGCGCGGCCGGTGCAGCCCAGCAGGTCATGAGGGCGAAAGTGCCCGCCACCAGGGCTTCCAGGCAGGGGGTGGCGAGTTCATCATCGGTCAAGGGCATGGTCGGCTCCGGGTTGGATGTGTGACAGTGAAGCGCAGTGTAATGAGAATTATTCTCAATAACAAGATCTATTCCTGTCCACATGGCGGGGTATTGCCGATCGGGTCTTCTGTCTCAGCGCAAACCGGCCGGGGGCCAACCTGCGAAAATCACGCCTTTGCATGTTTCAAGGCCAGGCATGACTTACGCGGTCAAGGAGATCTTCTACACCCTGCAAGGCGAGGGCGCCCAGTCCGGCCGGGCGGCGGTGTTCTGCCGTTTTGCCGGCTGCAATCTCTGGAGCGGGCGCGAGGAAGACCGGGCCACGGCGGTGTGCCGGTTCTGCGATACCGATTTTGTGGGCACAGACGGTACTGGTGGCGGCAAGTTCAGCACCGCCGATGCGTTGGCCGATGCGATTGAACGCGCCTGGGAACCCGCCGGCCAAGCCGGCCGCTATGTGGTGCTGACCGGCGGCGAGCCGCTGCTGCAGGTGGACGAAGCACTTACCACCGCCTTGCATGCGCGCGGTTTCACCATCGCGGTAGAGACCAACGGCACCCTGCCGGCGCCGCCGGGGCTGGACTGGATTTGCGTCAGCCCCAAGGACCAGGCCGAGGTGGTGCAAAAGACCGGCAGCGAACTCAAGCTGGTCTACCCGCAGCCGGGTGTGGACCCGGCGCAGTTCGCAGGCCTGGCCTTCGAGCATTTCTTCCTGCAGCCCATGGACGGGCCGCAGCGTGAACAGAACACGGCGCAGGCCATTGCCTACTGCCAGCAGCACCCCCAGTGGCGACTGGGCATCCAGTCGCACAAGATGATCGGAATTCGATGATGTACGAGATCAGCCAGCGTTTTTTCTTTGATGCCGCCCACACCCTGCGCCGCGAGATCGAGGCCGAAGGCAGCAAGCGCGTGCACGGTCACACCTACTACGCCGAGGTCTTCGTGCGCGGTGAGCCGGCCGCCGAGAACGGCATGGTGATGGACCTGGGCTACATCCGCCGCGAGGTGAATGCCTTACGCGAGCAGCTGGACCACCATTTCCTCGACGAGGTGCAAGGCCTGGGCCCGGCCACGCTGGAGAACCTCTGCACCTACATCTGGAAGGCGCTCAAGCCCAAGATTCCGGGTCTGTCGGCGGTGATGGTGGAGCGGCACGCGATTGGGGATAAGTGCGTGTATCGGCCGTGAGAGGTTAAGTTAGGGCAGCTTTCGGCCAAGGCCAGTCTCCAATGGCAAATTTCATTAGTCACTCGTTACGGCTTTCCGAGATGCTGAAGAGCCCCAAAAGACGATTGGCTAGGGTTTACTAGAACATGCCAAGGCACTGCGGCAGTCGCGACGGGATCAAGAATTGGGCTATCAGATACGAACATACAGGCGAAGATGTGGTTTCTTCCACTACCTTCCGAAAAAAGCCACGTACTTATGTTAGCCAAGTATTCTTGAATTATGGGGTCAGCAAAATCTGAAACCTCAGGCAGGTAATACATAACAAACCCGTTCGCATGGGTTGCTTGGAGTTGTTCTGCGGCGTCTCGTATAGCACTTTTTAGGTTCCGAGTAACCCTGTCTGCTATCGGTGCGATGAACCTGACTGGTAAAGGGTCGCATAACACATCACTTCTGGAACTCAGCACAATTGAGTATGTGAATCTATCGAGCTGATTCCTTTTTCGTGTATTCAAGAACGCTTGATAGTCGACAATCTCGCCCGACCGGGCAGATAGCTCACCTGCAATGGAAATGCCATGAGCTTCGTAACAAATCCTGCCTTCATCCAGAGCGTTGACGATTAACGAGACCGTTTCAGCTCGCTCCTTGTCGGTCTCCGGGAACGCGTCTAACTCAATGGTGATATCGAGGTATCCCTTCTTGTTGATGCCTCGGGCAGCTAATTCGTCAGCCAGCAGTAGCACGCTCTTCCGGTCTATGCGACGCCCAGCATCAAGGCCGGCCGCTTTACACTCAACGGCGAACTCAATATTGGTGTTTCGCGCAATTAGTTCTGCAATACGCGCACCGTTGCGCCCAGAGTCGTCTAGCCACTTAATGCTGTAACCGCGCCTTGCCCAGAACAATGCAGCTTCATACTCAAGCAAGACCGGCTTAATCTCATCGGCAGCACACAAGCTGGTGACCAGCTTATTTCTGCGGTTTTCATCCATCGTGGTAGCCGCTTCAGTAAAGATACGCGCGGCATAGAGCGCTCTTTCGAACAGAGCCTTTTGTTTTTCCGGAACGCGACTTGCAGAAACTATCTCGCCGCGTGCCCATGCGGCCCTGGCGACACGCAAAACCGACCAAATGATGTTCTGAGGAGCGAACCACTCGCGCACGTAGGCTGAATCTCTATAAATCTGCCTTTCTGTACGCTCTAATCTTGCAAGCCGCTCAGTTAGGAGTGTTTCTCCAATGAGCTCGGAAAATCTGCGTAACACTGCATCGACATCAGTTGCGTCCATAAACGTTGAGTACGTTCACTTTCCTACTCGTCTTGCTTACACTTAGGGGCGGAGCAAACGTCGAACCAAACAATCACCCCGTATTCCTCAACCCCGCCGCAATCCCGTTGATCGAAATGTGAATGCCGCGCCGCACGCGCTCGTCGCTCTGGCCAGCGCGGTAGCGACGCATCAACTCCACCTGCAGGTGATGCAGTGGGTCGATGTAGGGAAAACGGTGGCGAATGGAGCGCTGCAGCGCGGCATTGCCGGCCAGGCGCTGCTTTTCGCCGGTGAGCTGCGCCAGCGCCTGCACGGTGCGCTGCCATTCGGCTTCGATCTGCGTGAAGACTTTTTTGCGCAGCTTGCCGTCGCCCACCAGTTCGGCGTAGCGTGACCCGAGCGCCAGGTCGCTCTTGGCCAGCACCATGTCCATGTTGGACAGCAGCGTCTTGAAGAAGGGCCAGTTGCGGGCCATCTTTTGCAGCAGCGCCAGCCGCTCCTTCTGACCTTTCGGTCCGTCGGCATTCAAAAAGTTTTCCACCGCCGAACCGAAGCCGTACCAGCCCGGCAATGTGAGGCGACATTGGCCCCAGCTGAAGCCCCAGGGAATGGCGCGCAGGTCTTCAATTTTTTGCGTTGCCTTGCGCGAGGCCGGGCGCGAGCCGATGTTGAGCTCGGCAATCTCGCGGATCGGTGTGGCGCCGAAGAAATAGTCGGCAAAGCCGGCGGTGTCGTACACCAGCGCGCGGTAGGCGGCCATGCTGGCGCGCGACAGTTGTTCTGCCGCCTGCAGGTAGGCCGCAGCCGCCGGTTTGGTGGGTTGCAGCAGGGTGGCTTCCAGCGTGGCGGCTACCAGCGTTTCCAGGTTGCGCCGGCCGATCTCCGGGTTGGCGTATTTGGAAGCGATCACTTCGCCCTGCTCGGTCAGACGGATCTGGCCGCGCACCGTGCCGGGTGGCTGCGCCAGGATGGCTTGGTAGCTCGGGCCGCCGCCGCGGCCCACGGTGCCGCCTCGGCCATGGAACAGCCTGAGTTGGATCGGGGCCAGTTCATCGAACAGTTCCACCAGCGCGATCTCGGTGCGGTAGAGCTCCCAGTTGCTGGTGAAGATGCCGCCGTCCTTGTTGCTGTCGGAGTAACCGAGCATGACGTCCTGCTCAGCCCCGCTGCGCTGGACCATGGCGCGGATGCCGGGCAGGGCGTAGTAGTCGCGCATGATGGGCGCGGCGTTGCGCAGGTCTTCGATGGTCTCGAACAGCGGCACCACGATCAGGTCGGTCGTGCAGGCCACATCGTCCAAGGTTCCGTGCAACAGGCCCACTTCCTTTTGCAGCAGCAGCACCTCCAGCAGGTCGCTCACCGTTTCGGTGTGGCTGATGATGTAGTGGCGAATGGCCTGGGCGCCGAAGCGCTGGCGCAGCGTGCGCGCGGTCTCGAACACCGCCAGTTCGCTCTGCGTGTGGGCGCTGTAGCTGGCGCCCACCACGCGCAAGGGGCGTGCATCGGCCAGCAGGCGCAGCAGCAGGGCGCGCTTGGCGTTCTCGTCCAGGCGGGCGTAGTGCGATTCAATGCGCGCCGTGGCCAGCAGTTCGGTGATCACTTCTTCGTGCTTGTCCGAGCTCTGGCGCAGGTCCAGTGTGGCGAGGTGGAAGCCGAACACGTCCACCGCACGCATCAGCGGGCGCAGGCGCTGCTGCGTCAGCGTGGCGCCGTGGCGCGACAGCAGCGAGGCTTCGATGGTGCGTAGGTCGGCCAGGAACTCGGCCGCGTCGCGGTAGGGGTTTTGCGGTGCCACCGCATGGCGGGTCGCCTCGCCGCCGGTGAGTGCGGTGAGGGTGGCAGCCAGCCGGGCGTAGATACCGATCAGTGCGCGGCGGTAGGGTTCATCCTGGCGATGCTCGCTGGTGTCGGGCGAGGCGTCGGCCAGCGCCTGCATCGCGGGGCTGCAGCCCACCAGCAGGCCGGACAGTGACAGTTCGGCGCCCAGCAGGTGGACTTCGGTCAGGTAGAAGCGCAGCGCCACGTCGGCCTGCCGGCTCACGGCCTGCACCATGGTCTGCGCCGTCACGTTGGGATTGCCGTCGCGGTCGCCGCCGATCCAGTGGCCCATGCGCAGGAAGCTGTGCACCGGCTGGTTGCCCAGCTCGCGTTCCAGCTCGGCATACAGCGCCGGGATTTCGCGCAGAAAGGTCGGTTCGTAATAGCTCAGCGCGTTGTCGATCTCGTCGATCACGGTCAGCTTGCTGCTGCGCACCAGGCGCGTCTGCCACAGCTGCAGCACGCGGGCGCGCAGCTGGGCTTCGTTCGTCGCCAGCTCACGCGGCGTGAGCATGTCCTTCTTCGGATCGACGCCGACGGCGCGTGCCTTGATCTCGTCGCGCTGCGTCAGCAGGCGGGCGATGTCGCGCTCGGCGTCCAGGATGCTCTTGCGCTGCACCTCGGTCGGGTGCGCGGTGAGCACCGGTGAGAGGTAACTGTGCGCCAGTGTGTTGGCAATCGTCTTGGGGCCGATGCCGGCCCAGCGCAGGCGCGACAGTGCGACGTCGATGCTGCCCTCCTGCGAGTTGCCGGCGCGCTCATGGATGGCGCGGCGCCGGATGTGGTGCCGGTCCTCGGCCAGGTTGGCCAGGTGGCTGAAGTAGGTGAAGGCGCGGATCACACTCACCGTCTGGTCGTCGCTCAGGCCCTTGAGCAGTTTCTTCAGCGTCTTGTCCGCGTCATGGTCGGCGTCACGGCGGAAGGCAACCGACAGTTTGCGGATCTGCTCGATCAGTTCGAAGGCGGTCACGCCTTCCTGCTCGCGGATCACATCGCCAAGAATGCGGCCGAGCAGGCGGATGTCTTCCACCAGCGGACGTTCGTTGTCTCTGCTTTTTCGGGCGCTGTCAGTTTTCATGCGGAGAGGGAGAAAGAGGGGGCGATGTGGCCCGGGGCTGAAGAACTTCGGCCATGCTAGCATCTTCAGTTCACTGAAGGATTACCAGCAGGTTACCAATTGAGCAAGCCGATGAAACTGACCATTGCCACCCGAGAAAGCCGGCTTGCCCTGTGGCAAGCCGAGCACGTCAAGGCCCTGCTCGAACAGCACGGCCACCAGGTCACCCTGTTGGGCATGACGACCAAGGGCGACCAGATCCTCGACCGCTCGCTGAGCAAGGTCGGCGGCAAGGGCCTGTTCGTCAAGGAACTCGAAGTCGCGCTGGAAGAAGGCCGCGCCGACCTGGCCGTGCATTCACTGAAAGACGTGCCGATGGAGCTGCCCGAAGGCTTTGCCTTGGCCTGCGTCATGGAGCGTGAAGACCCGCACGACGCTTTTGTCTCTCCCCGCTACGCCAGCCTGGCGGCGCTGCCGCAGGGCGCCGTGGTCGGTACCTCCAGCCTGCGCCGCGTGGCGCTGCTGCGCGCGCTGCGCCCGGACCTGAAGATCGAACCACTGCGCGGCAACCTCGACACCCGCTTACGCAAGCTCGATGACGGCCAGTACGACGCCATCGTGCTGGCCGCGGCCGGCCTCAAGCGCCTGGGGCTGGAAAGCCGCATCCGTGCCGTGTTCGCGCCGGGCGAGATGCTGCCGGCAGCCGGCCAGGGCGCGCTGGGGATTGAAATCCGCAGCGACCGCACAGATGTTCAGCAGGCGCTGGCGCCGCTGGTGCACCAGATCACCTGGCTGCGGGTGGCGGCCGAGCGCGCCGTGAGCCGCGCCATGGGCGGCAGCTGTTCCATGCCGCTGGCCGCGTTTGCCCGGTTGCAGGGCGAGCAATTGCAGATTGAAGCCGCCTGGGGTGATCCGGAAGGCCGGGTGGCCCTGGTGCGCTCCCATGCCACAGCCGTGGTCGCCGACCTCTCCGCCGCCGCAACCCTGGGTGAACAGGTGGCGGCCGATCTCAAGGACGGGGTGCAGCGTGTCGGCGGTTCGCTGACGATCGACCACACACCGGACGCCGACTGAGCATGCGTGTCATCGTGACCCGGCCGCCGCGCGAGGCGCAGGACTGGGTGCATGAACTCGCCAAGGCCGGCCTGTCGGCCCAAGCCCTGCCGTTGATCGACATCCTGCCGGCCCCTGATGCCGCAGGTCTGGCGCGTGTCTGGCAGCGTTTGGGCGATGGGGCATATGCCAGCGTGATGTTTGTCAGTGCCAATGCGGTGGCTGGTTTTTTTGCATCAAATTCGGCTAATCCCCATATATTTGCTGTGCCATCAGCTATCAAAATGAGAGCGTGGGCGCCCGGCCCCGGCACGGCCAAGGCCTTGTTGCAGGTGGGCGTGGCGCCTGAGCGCATCGACGCGCCGGCCCGCGAGGCGGCGCAGTTCGATTCCGAAGCCCTGTGGCAGGTGGTCGGCCCGAAGGTGAAACCGGGACACCAAGTGCTGATCGTGCGCGGTGGCGATGCGCAGGATGCCGCGAGTGTTTCCGGCAACGGCCGCGACTGGCTGGCCCAGCGCCTGGCCGACGTGGGGGCCAGGGCCGAGTTCGTCGTGGCCTACCAGCGGGCCCGGCCGCAGTTCGATGCGGCACAGCGGCAGCTTGCGACCGAGGCCGCCGGTGACGGCTCGGTCTGGCTGTTCAGCAGCAGCGAAGCCGTGCGCAACCTACAGGCCTGCCTGCCGGGCCAAAGCTGGCATGCGGCGCGGGCCGTGGCCACCCACCCGCGCATTGCGGCGGCGGCCCGGGAGGCCGGCTTTGGTGTGGTGTGCGAGTCACGGCCGGCCTTGGCTGATGTCATGGCCTCGATAGAATCGCTGCAATGAACCCCGAGTCGAATGTCGAATCTTCTGTGCCTACCGCTGCAGCCTCTGTCACGGAGCCCGTGACACCCGTGGCGGCGTCTGCGCCGCAGAAGGCCACCCCCGCTGTGGCGCGCTCCCTGGTGCTGGCGCTCGGCGCCGTCGCGTTGCTGGCCTTGCTGCTCAGCGTCTTGCTGTGGCAACGCCTGTCGGCCACCCAGGAGCAGCTGGCGCGCCAGAGCGCCGATTCCGGGGCCCATGCGGTCGAGGCGCGGACCATGGCGCGCCAGGCGCAAGACCAGACGCGCGAACTGGCAGCCCGCCTCGCCGTGATGGAGGCGCGCCTGAGCGAGGTGGCGCTGCAGCGCACCCAGCTGGAAGAACTGATGCAGAGCCTGTCGCGCTCGCGTGACGAGAACCTGGTGGTCGACATCGAGTCGTCCATCCGGCTGGCGCAGCAGCAGGCGCAACTCACCGGCAGTGTCGAGCCGCTGCTGGCCGCGCTCAAGACCGCGGAGCAGCGCGTGACGCGTGCCGCCCAGCCGCGCCTGACGCCGCTGCAGCGCGCCATTGCGCGCGACGTGGCGCGCATCAAGGCCACCACCGTGAGCGACACGCCGGCATTGCTGGTCAAGATGGACGAACTGGTGCGCCTGGCCGATGAATTGCCGCTGGCCAATGCCGTGGCCGCAGCGTCTGCCACCGGCAAGGTGGCAGCCCTGAAACCGCGCCGCGAGGACAGCGTTGCCAGCTGGTGGCAGCGCAGCCTGCAGCTGGTGGTTGACGAGCTGCGCAGCCTGGTGCGCGTGAGCCGCGTCGAGCAGCCGGAAGCCGCACTGCTGTCGCCAGACCAGTCCTTCTTCCTGCGCGAGAACTTCAAGCTCAAGCTGCTCAATGCCCGCCTGGGCCTGCTGTCGCGCCAGCTCGAATCGGCCCGTGCCGATCTGGGCTCGGCCTCCGCCACGCTCAACAAGTACTTTGATGCCAGCTCGCGCAAGACGCAGGCGGCGGCCAGCCTGCTGCAGCAGATGCAGGGCCAGATGAAAACGCTGGAACTGCCGCGCGTTGACGAGACCCTGGCCGCGCTGGCAACCGCAGCGGCAGGCAGGTAAGCATGCGCGCCATCCTCTGGTTTTTTGGCCTGTTTGCCATTGCGGTGGCGACAGCTTTGTTCGCCGGCAACAACCAGGGCACGGTCACCGTGTTCTGGCCGCCTTACCGCATCGACCTCTCGCTCAACCTGGTGCTGCTCACCTTGCTGGGCGTGTTCTTTGTGATGTATGTGGCCCTGCGCGCGCTCGCGGTGCTGCTGTCCTTGCCGGGCGAGGCGCGGCGCTGGCGCATCCAGCATCAGGAACGCGCCATGCAGGTCGGCCTGATCGATTCGCTGTCCCACCTGGCGGCCGGCCGCTTCATCCGCGCCCGCAAGGCGGCCGAAGGCGTGCTGGAGCAGGAGCGGGCGCTGGCCGGCAGCGAGCAGGCCCTGCCTTATGGCGCCCGGCTGCGGGCCGTGGCGCACCTGCTGGCCGCCGAGAGCACCCATGCCCTGCAGGACAAGACGGCGCGTGACGAGCACGTGCGCCAGGCGCTGGACCTGCCGCATACCTCGCGCCGCGAGGAACAGGAATTGCGTGAAGGCCTGCAGCTGCGTGCGGCACGCTGGGCTTTTGACGACCGTGATGTGCAGGCCGCTCTCCAGCGGCTGGACGAACTGCCGCAAGGCGTGGCCCGGCGTACCCTCGCCCTGCGCCTGCGCTTCAGGGTGGCGCGGCTGGCCCGGCGCACGCAGGTGGCACTGGAGACAGCGCGTTTGCTGGCCAAGCACCGCGCGTTCTCCGAGGCGGCTGCGCGCAGCATCGTGCGTGGGCTGGCGATGGAGCTGGTGCAGGCCGCACATGACCCGGCGCAACTGAACAAGGCCTGGGGCCAGCTGGATGCCAGCGAGCGCAGCATGCCCGAGGTGGCCATCCTGGCCGCCGAGCGCCTGCTCTTCCTGGGCGGCCAGGTGAGCGTTGTCCAACAGTGGCTGCTGCCGGTCTGGGAGCAGATGGTCAAGCCGGACACGGCCCTGGTGCCGGAGCAGCGCATGCGGCTGGTGCAGGTGCTGGAGCGGAGTTTTGCCCAGGTGGAAGGCACGCCGGACGCCGCCTGGCTGACGCGCATCGAGACCGCGCAGATGGGCAACCCGCGCGATCCCATGCTGCAGTACCTGGCTGGGGTGGCCTGCATGCGTCTGAGCCTGTGGGGCAAGGCGCAGCTTCTGCTGCGGCAGTCGCTGGCCCAGCTGCGCGAGCCGGCGTTGCGGCGCAGCGCCTGGCGTGCCCTGGCCCAGCTGGCCGAGCAGCGCGAGGATGCCGCGGCTGCCGCCGAAGCCTGGCGCAACGCCGCAAAAGAGTGACGATCCGGCGGTTCCCCGCTATCATGGGTTCATGGCGACCCTGACCGAACACCTCATCAAGCTGACCGATCACCGGGATCGTGACCTGCTGGAATTGACGCTGGCAAAGGCACTGATCGATCTGGTTTCCATCGACCGTGTGCTGATTGCGCGCGTGACCAGCGAAGACGGCGTCAAACGCTGGCTCGATGTGGTCTCGCTTGACGCCCGCGGTGGCGGCAAGGTGGTGGACCCGCTGCGCATTGACGTCAGTCGTCTGCCGCGGCTGGAAGATGCCGCAGACCGGTTGCGCAGCATCCAGACCGGCGAACGGGTTGAAGTGGCCTGGGCCGGTGAAAACGGCCCGCGCAAGACCTACTTCCCGTTGTTCTCCGATGCGCGGGGCGATGACGCGCAGGGCGTGCTCGAAATCCATTCACCCACCGCCTTGAGCGAGGACGATCTGGCGACCATTGGCCAGCTGCACCACATCTACCGCAACATGTTTGCATTGCTGGCCTACAGCGACCGTGATGCATTGACCGGCCTGCTCAACCGCAAATCGCTGGACGACGCCTTCTACAGTGCCGTGCTGGAAGAACTCGATGGCACCACCGATGACAGCAAGAACGCGCCGGCGCCTCACGGTGTGGGCCGGGAGCGGCGCCACCGCGTGCCGCCCAATTACTGGCTGGGCACCATGGTCATCGACAACTTTCCCTTGTTGAGCGACAAGCACGGCCACCTCATCATGGAAGAAGTCACGCTGCTGGTCGCGCGCCTGATGAACAGTACCTTCCGGGCGCACGACCGGCTCTACCGTTTTGGCGGTGATCAGTTCGCGGCGCTCTTCCATTGCCCGGATGAGGCGCTGGCCTTTGGTGCTTTCGAGCGCATGCGGGCCAATGTGGAGAAATTCAACTTTCCGCAGGTCGGCCGCGTGACCATCTGCGCCGGCTTCACGCGCATCCTGGCCGACGATTCCCCCAGCACCGCGCTGGAGCGCGCCGAACAGGCGGTCGATTACGCGCAGAAGAATGGCCGCGACAAGGTGTGCAGCCATCTGGATCTGGTGCGGCGTGGGTTCTTTGGCGAGGTGGTTCGTACAGGGGCGGTTGATATCTTCTGAGGTTCCTTACGTGTTGCATGGAAAGGCCCGCTGCTTGCGGGCCTTTTTGCTTTCAAAGCCTTTGGTTCGTTGCGCCAAATGTTATTGAATTTGTAGCGTTTGGCTGAGTATCTGGCAAGGATGATGTGTCGGGATATGCGCCCGACAGCGCAGTAACTTTCTCTTGCTTGCCCAAGAGAAAGTCACCAAAGAGAAGGGCAGCCGAAGTCAGGGCCGCTGCGCGGTTCCTTGCGCTGCTCGCATCGGGCGGGGTCGGGCTGAACTCGCTGCGCTCAAACAACGCCCGCCCTGATCCGCCCGCTGCTGCGCTGCTCAGCCCTGCCACACGGCATAGGAATCCAAACTACCGGGAACCAACAGCCATAACCTCACAAGGACGCGCCATGGCGCGTCCTTGTTGTCTTCGGTATCCGGTTTCCCTCGCCGTTATGAGGAGGCGAGTAGCGCAGGGGCAAGCGGATCAAGAGCCGTGCATGTTTGAGCGCAGCGAGTTTGCGCGGCTCCCGCTTGGCCCGAGCAACGCAGCGTGCCCGTAGCGTCAGCGCAGGGCCGACGAATCCGGCTCGCCTTCTCTTTGCTTACTTTCTCTTGGCGAAGCAAGAGAAAGTGAGTCGCCCGCCGGGGCGAGACCCGGCTTGCCAGCTCTGCCAGGCACTCAGCCAAACGCTACAAATTCAATAGCATTTGGCGAAATAACCACAAGGCAAAAACCACAAAAAAGCCCGCATGAAGCGGGCTTCTTGTCAGCGGGGCAGGGCGTCAGCTCTGCACCGACTGCTGCTCGAACGGCAGGTTCAGGTCACGCAGATCCTTGCGGGTCTCAACCAGGATCAGCGGACCCTCGTCGATCACCACCGGCGCCGGACGCTCGCGCGGCACATGCACCGGCTTCGGTTCTGCGGCGATGGCAGCCTGCACGGCTGCCACCTTGTCCGCATCAGAGTTGACCCACTGCAGGCCGGCGGTATCGGCGATCTGGTTCAGCTCGGTCAGCGGCAGGGCATAGCTCTGGACACGCGGCAGGCCACGGGTGGCGGCTGCTGCAGCCGGTGCCGGGGCGCGGGTTTCAGCCACGGGTGCGGCAACCGGTGCGCTGTCGAATGCTGCTGACGGCGTTTCCACCGGGGCGGTTTCTTGCGGGGCGCGTTCCTGACGCTCGCCGCGTTCCCCGCGCTCGCCACGCTGGCGGTCGCGGCCATAACGGTCGCGCGAGCGGCGCTCGCGTTGGCCGTTGCCGCCTTCGCCTTCAGCCGGTGCTGCAGTCTCGGTGGCGGCTTGTTGTGCCATGTCGAGCACGACCTGATTTTCCGCCGCAGCAACCGCGGGGGCGACTGCTGGCACGCCGGCCGTGCCTTCGCCATTCAAGCGGACTTCTTCAGCCGGTTGTTGACGGGTGTCGTCCTGACGCGGCGGGCGTTCACCACGGCGTCCGCCGCGGCCCTCGCCCCGCTCGCCGCGGCCTTCACCACGGTTTTCACCGCGTTCGGCGCGTTCACCCCGGGGGGGGCGCTGTTCCGTGCGCTCACCGCGTTCACCCTGCTCGGTGCGGCCTTCGCCACGTTCAGCACGGTCACCGCGACCACGCTGCTCGCCGTTGCGCGGCGCGCGTTCCTGACGCTGTTCGGTCTTGGCGGCTTCGTTGCCCTGGGCTGACGACTCGGCCGTCACGGCCTTGTTGTCGGTCTCACCGCGCTGGCCCTGGCGCTCACCGCGACCGCGGCCTTCGCCATCACGGCCACCGCGACCACCACGACCGCCGCGTCCACGGCCTTCGCCGCGTCCTTCCGGGCGACCCTCAGCGCGACCTTCGCCGCCGCGGCCTTCACCACGACCACGGCCTTCACCGCCACGACCGCCGCGACCTTCGCGGCGCTCGTCTTTCTTGTCACCCGTCTTGACGGGCTCGGCTGCCGGCGCAGCGCCGAACAGGCTCTTGAGCCAGCCGAAGAAGCCGGTGCTGGCCGGGGCTGCCGGCTTGGCTGCTTTGACCGGTTTGGCCGCCTGGGGCTGCGCGACGGGTTTCGGTGCCACGATCGGTGCCGGCGCATCGGGCAGCACACCCTTGATGACCGGGGTCTGCTTGTTGGTCGGCTCCTGCGAGCGACGCGTCACCGCGGTCGGGTCTTCCACCTCTTCGGCCATCTTGTAGCTGGCTTCGATGTTGTCCAGGCGCGGGTCGTCGTGCTTGAGGCGCTCGAGCTTGTAGTTCGGCGTTTCCAGCGACTTGTTGGGCACCATCAGCACGTTGATGCGCTGCTTGAGCTCGATCTTGGCGATTTCGGTGCGCTTCTCGTTGAGCAGGAAGGAGGCGACGTCCACCGGCACCTGGCACAGCACCGAAGCGGTGTTGTCCTTCTGGGCTTCTTCCTGGATGATGCGCAGGATCTGCAGCGCCGAGCTTTCGGTGTCGCGGATGTGGCCGGAGCCGCCGCAACGCGGGCAGGGAATGGAAGCACCTTCCGAGAGGGCCGGGCGCAGACGCTGGCGGCTCATCTCCATCAGACCGAATTTGCTGATGGTGCCGAACTGCACGCGGGCGCGGTCCTGGCGCAGCGCATCGCGCAGGCGGTTTTCCACTTCGCGGCGGTTGCGACTTTCTTCCATGTCGATGAAGTCGATCACGATCAGGCCGCCGAGGTCGCGCAGGCGCATCTGGCGGGCCACTTCGTCCGCGGCTTCCAAGTTGGTGCGGGTGGCGGTTTCCTCGATGTCGCCGCCCTTGATGGCACGCGCCGAGTTCACGTCCACCGACACCAGGGCTTCGGTGTGGTCGATCACGATGGCGCCGCCGCTGGGCAGCGTCACGGTGCGGGCGTAGGCCGACTCAATCTGGTGCTCGATCTGGAAGCGCGAGAACAGCGGTGCGTCGTCGCGGTAGCGTTTCACGCGGGCGGCATGCTCGGGCATGACGTGCGCCATGAACTGCTGCGCCTGGTCGTACACGTCGTCGGTGTCGATCAGGATGTCGCCGATGTCGGCATTGAAGTAGTCGCGGATGGCGCGGATCACCAGGCTCGATTCCTGGTAGATCAAGAAGGCGCCCTTGGCGCCCTTGGTGGCGCCGTCGATGGCGTTCCACAGCTTGAGCAGGTAGTTCAGGTCCCACTGCAGCTCGGGCGCGCTGCGGCCGATGCCGGCGGTGCGCGCGATGATGGACATGCCGTTGGGGTACTCGAGCTGGTCGAGCGCTTCCTTCAGTTCGGCGCGGTCGTCACCCTCGATGCGGCGCGAGACGCCACCGCCGCGCGGGTTGTTGGGCATCAGCACCACGTAGCGGCCGGCCAGCGAGATGAAGGTGGTCAGGGCAGCGCCCTTGTTGCCGCGCTCTTCCTTTTCGACCTGTACCAGCAGCTCCTGGCCTTCCTTGATCGCGTCCTGGATGCGGGCCTGGCTGACCGAGACGCCTTGCTGGAAGTATTGCTTCGAGATTTCCTTGAACGGCAGGAAGCCGTGGCGGTCTTCGCCGTAGTCGACGAAACAGGCTTCGAGCGAAGGCTCGACGCGTGTGACGACGGCCTTGTAGATGTTGCCCTTGCGCTGTTCGCGCCCTTCGATTTCGATTTCGTAGTCGAGCAGTTTCTGCCCGTCCACAATCGCCAGACGGCGCTCTTCTGCCTGCGTGGCGTTGATCAGCATGCGTTTCATGGCTTGCTTTCCTTTTTTCAGTTCACATGCCCATAGCGGGCCAACGATGCCTGAACTGACGCCTTGAAACGAAGGGAATTGCCGGAGAACCGCAGGCTCAGATGGTGAGCCGCAGTGTAGGCGCGTGGATGGGGGCGAGGGGGAGCGATTGTGGAGTGGTTACCGGTTTGGCAACTCTTTGTGCCCGCGTGGCGGGCACTGACGGCCGATCCATGCCATCAAACAGCGCGTAGCAGCGCTGCAGGCAGGTGAGGATCAGACTCATCAACACAAACATTTCGCTTTGATCCGTCTGCCAGCTTCTCGCTGACAGACTTGGGTATTCCGTATCAGTGTTTCAGTGCGTCGGTTACGCCGCCTGTTTTACCGGCCACGGCAAGCAACTGGCTTGCGGTCTGCATACAAAACGGGCGGTGACATCAACCTTCCAGCGAGGCTGGTGGCGTCATGTGGACTAAACTCCAGACAAATCAACCACTTACAGCGCGTCGCTAGTGAAACACATTATAGGGGGCAAATTGCCCGCCAGCGCTCCCCAGGTCAAATCAGTGGAAGTCGACGAGGAATCGGCTGGCCAGCGCCTGGACAATTTCCTGCTGCGCCAGCTCAAGGGCGTGCCGAAAACCCATGTCTACCGCATCATCCGCAGCGGCGAAGTGAGGGTTAACAAAGGGCGGGCTTCAGCCGACACAAGGGTCGAAGCCGGTGATGTGGTGCGGGTGCCGCCGGTGCGCCTGTCGGAGCGGGTGGCGGAAAAAGCCGAGGCCATGGCCGGGCTGGTGGCACGTGGTGCGCCGGCACGCGAGTTTCCTGTGCTGTTAGAGGACGAGGCCGTGCTGGCCATCAACAAGCCGGCCGGTGTGGCGGTGCATGGCGGCTCGGGCGTGAGCTTCGGGGTCATCGAGCAGTTGCGCATGGCGCGACCCCAGGCGAAATTTCTGGAACTGGTGCACCGGCTGGACCGCGAGACCAGCGGCATCCTGCTGGTGGCCAAGAAGCGCAGCGCCCTCAAAAGCCTGCAGGACCAGTTCCGCGAGCGCGAGACCGGCAAGACCTATCTGGCGCTGGTGGCCGGGCAGTGGCCGGCCAACAAGAAGGTGCTGGACAAACCGCTGCACAAGTACCTGCTTGACGACGGCGAGCGCCGTGTCCGGGTGGTGGCCAAGGACGACCCGGACGGCATGAAGTCAGTCACCTTGGTCAAGGTGCGGGAGCGCTCGCCGCTCCCGGTGGGGCCGGCGGCCCAGGGCTACTCGCTGCTGGAGGTCACCATCAAGACGGGGCGCACGCACCAGATCCGGGTGCACCTGGCGTCCGAGGGCCTGCCCATCGTCGGCGATGACAAGTACGGTGATTTCGAGCTGAACAAAGCGTTGCAAAAACCAGCGGACGGCCCGGCGCTCAAACGGATGTTTCTGCATGCGTGGCGGTTACAGTTCAGCCATCCGGTCAGCGGCGAGCGCATCGAACTGCTGGCGCCCTTGCCGAGTGAACTGGACCAATTTGTGGTGCATGCCATGTCTTCCCATGCCTGACTCTGCCCTTGAACCTATGGCTTTCCGTCCCCGCCAGTTTGATCTGATTGCCTTCGACTGGGATGGCACGCTGTTCGATTCCACCGCCATCATCACGCGTTGCATCCAGCTGGCGGTGCGCGATGTCGGTGGCACCGTGCCCAGCGATGAGCAGGCCTCCTATGTGATCGGCATGGCGCTGATGCAGGCGCTGGCCCATGCCGCACCCGACGTGCCGGAAGAGAAATACCCGGAACTGGGCGCGCGGTACCGGTACCACTACATGGCGCACCAGAACGACATCAGCCTGTTCGGCGGCGTGCTGGCCATGCTGGAGGACCTCAAGGCAAGGCACCACTGGCTGACGGTGGCCACGGGCAAAAGCCGGCGCGGCCTGGACGAGGTGTTGCAGACGGTGGAGCTCAAGGGCATGTTCAACGGTTCACGCACCGCGGACGAGACCGCCGGCAAGCCGCATCCGCGCATGCTGCAGGAACTGATGCGCGAGTTCGGCGTCGAGCCGGAGCGCACGCTGATGATCGGCGACACCACACACGACCTGCAGATGGCGCTCAATGCCGGCTGTGCCAGCGTGGGTGTGAGCTACGGTGCGCATGAGCCGGACGCCTTTCAGGCGCTGCAGCCGCGTCATGTGGCGCATTCGGTGCGCGACTTGCACGACTGGCTGCTGCAGAACGGCTGAGAACCTTCACGAGACCATGAGCGACGAAGTCCTGATCCCCTTGTGCAATTCGGCGGACCTGGCCGAGGGCGGCCTGGCCGTGCCCTTCGATTTGGTCTACCACGGGCAGACCTGCCGCGCCTTTGCCATCCGCTTCGAGGGGCAGGTGCATGCCTATGTGAATCGCTGCACCCATGTGGCGATGGAAATGGACTACCAGCCCAACCACTTTTTCGACCCGACCGGCCGCTGGCTGATGTGCGCCACGCACGGTGCGGTTTATGCGCCCGATACCGGCGCCTGCCGTGGTGGCCCTTGCCGCGGCGGCCTGGCCAAGATTCCCCTCACCGAACATGACGGTGTGGTGCACTGGCATACTGCCTACAACCTGCAACCTGTCGAGTTCTGATATGAACGATTCCAGCCGCCCTGACACGCAAGACAACATGCCAAACAGCCCTCAAGACCCGATCGATCATGCGCAAGGCGCTATCAAAAACGGAGCAAAAGATGCCGCAACCGATGTGCCGGGCTGGGAGCGCAGCGTGCTTGAAAAGCTGGCGTTTGCCGCGCTGGAGGAACAGCGTGCGGCGCGCCGTTTCCGCCTGATCACGCGCATCAGCTGGCTGGTGCTCATTGTGCTGCTGGTCGGCATTGGCTTCGGCCTGGGGAACTCGTCCAAAAGCACCATCACCCCGCACACGGCGCTGGTGGAGATCAAGGGCGAGATCGCCTCGGGCACCGAGGCCAGCGCGGAGCTGGTGGTGTCGTCCGTCCGCAGCGCCTTCGAGGACCATGGTTCCCAGGCGATTGTGTTGTTGATCAACTCGCCCGGCGGCAGCCCGGTGCAGGCCGGCATCATCAACGACGAGATCCGCCGCCTGAAGGCCAAGCACAACAAGCCGGTCTACGCCGTGGTGGAGGAAGCCGCCGCGTCGGCCGCCTATTACATCGCCGTCTCGGCCGACAAGATCTATGTCGACAAGGCCAGCATCGTGGGCAGCATCGGCGTGCTGATGGACGGTTTCGGCTTTACCGGCCTGATGGACAAGCTCGGCATCGAGCGCCGTCTCATGACCGCCGGCGAGAACAAGGGTTTTCTCGACCCTTTCAGCCCGCAGACGGAGAAACAACGCGCCTATGCGCAGGCCATGCTGGACCAGATTCACCAGCAGTTCATCAGCGTGGTCAAGGCCGGTCGCGGCAATCGCCTGAAGGAGACGCCGGAGATGTTCAGCGGCCTGTTCTGGAGTGGCCAGCAGGCGGTTGAACTTGGCCTGGCTGACCAGTTCGGCAACCTCGACTACGTGGCACGGGAGGTGGTGAAGGCCGAGGACGTCGTTGACTACACCCGGCGTGACAACGTGGCCGAGCGCCTGGTCAAGCGTTTCGGCGCCGCCATTGGCGAGGGCGCGGTCAAGGCCTTGCGCACGCTGCCCTCGTTCCGCTGAGCGGCGTGATCATCGGCCTGGGCGCCCCCGGGCCTCAGGTCGTGTAGTCGCCGCTGGCCTCCGGCTGGAAAAGAATGGCCGTTATCTCGGCCATGCCCTCCGTGCCATGCGGTGTTCGCCAGCGCGCCAAGGAACCCACGCGCAATCCGAGCAGGCTCGCGCCCATCGGGGAGAGCACGGAGATGAAACCTGCGCCAGGGTCGGAGTCCTCCGGGTAGCACAGGGTCAGGGTCTGACGTGCCTGGTTGCTCGGATCCACCAGCAGTACCCGGGAATTCATGGTGACGATATCCGGGGCCACATCGTGCGATGCCACCAGGTCGCTGGTGTCAAGCAGCGCTTGCATGGTTTCGAGCGTGGGTGTTGGCGAAAAGTGGGTGGCCTGCGAGCGTGTGGTCAGCTTGTGGAGGCGTACGTGGTCAAGCTGGGTGAGCGTGCGCTCGACCGGGGAGAACGTGTTCATTGAAAACTCCTGTCGGGACAAGACGCCGTTGCACGGATCCGTGCGGCGGGCGTCATCGCGCTGAGGCTGTGCCCGGCGATTGAAGAGTTGCGCAAAAAGTTCGAAGGGGAAATCGCCGGGCTCAGGAATGTGCGAGGGTGGGCGGACACAGTTTGGTGTCCGTCGGCATCAACCCCTGCACGCGCGCGCAGCCCCGCCGCACAGGGGCCGGCGTACCCATGTGGTGTTCGGTCGAAGACGGTGTGGCGCAACGCATCGGGGAAAGTATAGGTGGCACCTTCATGTCGGGACCATCAGGGGTGCAAAGTCCCCAGGGTTCTTGCCAGAATCAAGGCGGCCAGGCCGCTGGTCAGCGCCCGATGGAGAACACCGCCGGCGTGTTGTTGTCGAGTGCAGTCGTTTGCTGTTTCCATTGTCTGGCGCTGTCACTCCGGTTGTGTGCGCTCGCCAGCGTGAGGCCGCTGCTCACGGCCAGCCGGGTGGTGGGTTGCAGGGTCCTGAGCAGCGCATCCAGCAGGGCCATATTGCGATAAGGCGTTTCGATGAAAAGCTGGGTTTGCCCGGTCTTCAGGGCCAGTGCCTCAAGCTCCTTGATGCGCTGCGTGCGGGCGGCAGCATCCTGCGGCAGGTAACCCACAAAGGCAAAATTCTGGCCCGACAGGCCGCTGGCCGCCAGGGCCAGCAGCAGGGACACCGGGCCGACCAGCGGCACGACCTCGATGCCCAGCTCGTGCGCGGAACGTACTACCGAGGAGCCCGGGTCGGCCACCGCCGGCATGCCGGCTTCGCTCAGCAGGCCGACATCGTGACCGGTCAGGGCGGCGCCCAGCAGCGGGCGGGCGTCGAAGGTGCCGCCATGGTCGCCTTTCTTGTGCACCTCGCGCGGCAGCTCCTGGATCTGCAGCGCCTGAATGGGGCAGGGCAGGGGATGAAGCTCATTGACACGCTTGAGGTAGGCACGTGCGCTCTTGGCGTTTTCGCACACCCAGTGCTGCAAGCGGGCGGCCACGGCCAGCGTGCCTTGCGGCAGCACGTCGGTCAGCGGTGTTTGTGTGGCGCAGCCGAAGTCCAGCGGTGCCGGCACCAGGTAGAGCTTGCCCATGGGGGTGCTCATGCGCTGGCTTTCTGGGATGGCAGCAAGGGAACACCGGCGGCGCGCAGCAGGCGGCTGGTGCGAATCAGCGGCAAGCCGACCAGGGCCGTGGGGTCGTCGTTCTCGATCGACTCCAGCAGCGTGATGCCCAGCCCCTCGCTCTTGGCGCTGCCGGCGCAGTCGTAGGGCGTTTCGGCGCGCAGGTAGGCCTCGATCTCGGCATCGCCCAGGTCGCGAAAGCGCACGCGCACCGCTGCCAGGTCGGTCTGCGCAAAGCCGGTCTCCATGCAGACCACGGCCACAGCCGTCTGGAATACCACGACGCGGCCGCGCATCTGGCGCAACTGTGCCACCGCGCGCTCGTGCGAGCCGGGTTTGCCCAGCGGCTGGCCGTCGAGATCGGCCACCTGGTCGGAGCCGATCACCACTGCGGCCGGGAAGCGGGTCGCCACGGCGCGGGCCTTGGCCAGCGCCAGGCGGCAGGCCAGATCGCGCGGGGTTTCGTTGGGGTGCGGGGTTTCGTCGACCTCGGGCGAGGCGACGTCGAAGGGCAGGCGCAGTCGTGCCAGCAGTTCGCGCCGGTACGGTGAGGTCGAGCCCAGCACCAGTTGTCGGGAGGCAATGTCAGTCATGGTTCGATTCTCTTACACTGCAGCCATGTCACATGAGTTTGTTGTTACCCGGCTTGACGTCAAGGCCTTTGCCAAGGCGGGTGCCATCCTGGCCGGTCAGGAGCCCTTGTCCCGGTTCGCACGTTTGCTGGAGGAAGCCGGCGGCCAGGGGGGCGAGCGCCCGGTGCAGTGGGAAGCCCGCGGCGAGACGCGGACCGATGCCAGTGGTTCGGCCCAGGTCTGGCTGCACCTGAGTGCGCAGCTCAGCCTGCCGCAGACCTGCCAGCGTTGTCTCGGGCCGGTGGACGTGGCTGTGTCGGTCGACCGTTCGTTCCGCTTTGTCGCCAGCGAGGCGCAGGCCGAGGCCGAAGACGAGGAGGCGGAAGAAGACGTCCTGGCCCTGAGCCGGGATTTCAACCTGCACGAGCTGATTGAGGATGAATTGCTGATGGACCTGCCGGTGGTGCCGCGCCACGACGTCTGCCCGACTGCGGTCAAACTGGCGGCGCAAGATGCCGATTTTGACGCCGCGCAAGCCAGCAAGCCCAATCCCTTTGCCGCCCTGGCCGGACTCAAAGGCGGCAAGTCCAACTGAGGCGGTAAGGGAAACTAGCGCAAAATCAATCAGTTAGGCTATAATTCAAGGCTTCGCGCAGACCCAACCTGCGCAGACCCACCAACCTTATTGAACAACCCCTGCTGTGCGGTGTCCGCATGGCATAAGACCAGGAGCCGATCATGGCCGTCCAGCAAAACAAAAAGTCTCCTTCCAAGCGCGGCATGCACCGTTCGCACAACGCACTGAACGTGCCCGGTATCGCTGTGGAACCCACCACCGGCGAAACCCACCTGCGCCACCACATCAGCCCGAACGGTTTCTACCGCGGCCGTCAGGTGCTGAAGAACAAGTCTGAAGCCTGATCAAGCCTGACTGCCCAAGGCCCGATGCTACAAAACAGTAGCCTCGGGCCTTTGTTTTGATGACGACCGTCCCCGGTTTCCAGGCGCCTGATCGCGCTACTTGCCCATGATCACGATCGCTGTTGACTGCATGGGGGGCGATCACGGCCCCCGCGTCACGCTGGCTGCGTGCCGTAATTTTCTTGAACACCACCCCGACGCCGAGTTGCTGCTGGTCGGCCTGCCCGACAGCCTGAGCGCTTTGAAGCATCCGCGCGCCCGCGTGGTGGCGGCTACCGAAGTGGTGGGGATGGATGACCCGATCGAGGTGGCGCTGCGCCGCAAGAAGGATTCGTCCATGCGTGTGGCGATCCAGCAGGTCAAGGACGGCGCGGCGCAGGCTGCGGTGTCGGCCGGCAACACCGGCGCGCTGATGGCGATTGCTCGCTATCTGCTCAAAACCGTGGACGGGATTGATCGCCCGGCCATTGCGGCGCAAATTCCCAATGCCAAGGGGGGCGGTACCACGGTGCTCGATCTGGGGGCCAATGTGGACTGCACGGCTGAGCACCTGCTCCAGTTCGCGGTCATGGGCTCGGCCTTGGTCTCGGTGCTGCGCGACGACCCGAATCCCTCGGTGGGTCTGCTCAACATTGGTGAAGAAGTCATCAAAGGCAATGAAATCATCAAAAAATCGGGTGAACTGCTTCGATTGGCGGCTAATTCCGGTGATTTGAATTTCTTTGGCAATGTTGAAGGCAACGATATTTTCAAGGGAACGACCGATATCGTGGTCTGTGACGGTTTTGTCGGCAATGTGGCCCTCAAGACCAGCGAAGGCCTGGCCTCGATGATCGGCAGTTTCCTGAAGCAAGAGTTTTCCCGCAATATCTTCACGAAATTTGCTGCTATTTGTGCTTATCCGGTGCTTTCTGTGTTCAAGAAGCGAATGGATCACCGACGTTACAATGGCGCGGCACTGCTGGGCCTGCGTGGTCTGGTATTCAAGAGCCATGGCTCGGCTGACGCCTTCGCTTTTGAGCAGGCGTTGAACCGCGCGTATGATGCAGCCCGTAACAAGCTGCTCGACCGGGTCCAGGCCCGGATCGCGCATGCCGCTCCGTTGCTGGCTGGTGTGGCCGGCGCGGAGTAACCGGTTATCTCGGCCAGGGTCTGGCCGGCGCCGGGTCAACCCATAGAACAGCCCATGAGACGTTATTCCCGCATCACTGGTACTGGCAGCTATCTGCCGTCGCGCCGTTTGAGCAATGCCCAACTGGTGTCTGAACTGGCCACCCAAGGGGTGGAAACTTCCGACGACTGGATTGTCGAGCGCACCGGCATCCGGGCCCGGCATTTCGCCGCCCCTGATGAGTGCAGCAGCGACCTGGGTGTGGCCGCCGCACGCAACGCACTGCAGGCTGCCGGCCTGCAGGCGCAGGACATCGATCTGATCATTGTTGCCACGTCCACGCCGGACATGGTGTTTCCCTCCACCGCTTGTATTTTGCAGAACAAGCTGGGCGCCCATGGCTGCCCGGCCTTTGATGTGCAGGCAGTCTGCAGCGGTTTTATCTACGCGCTGACCGTGGCCGATGCCATGATCCAGACCGGTGCGGCCAGCAAGGCGCTGGTGATCGGGGCCGAGGTCTTCTCCCGCATTCTTGATTTCAAGGACCGTACTACCTGTGTGCTGTTTGGCGACGGCGCTGGCGCCGTGGTGCTGGAAGCCTCCGACAAGCCGGGCATCCTGGCCAGCGACCTGCATGCCGATGGCAAGCACGTCGGCATCTTGTGCGTGCCGGGCCATGTCTCGGGCGGCAATGTGCTGGGCGACCCGGTGCTCAAGATGGACGGCCAGGCCGTCTTCAAGCTGGCGGTTGGCGTGCTGGAAGAAACGGCCCGGGCCACGCTGGCCAAGGCCGGCAAGCAGGACGCCGACATCGATTGGCTGATCCCGCACCAGGCCAACATCCGCATCATGCAGAGCACGGCCAAGAAGCTGAAATTGCCGATGGACAAGGTCATCGTGACCGTGGACCAGCACGGCAATACGTCTGCGGCCTCGATTCCGCTGGCGCTGGACGCTGCGGTGCGCGGCGGCCAGGTCAAGCCGGGCCAGCTGATCATGCTCGAAGGGGTGGGCGGCGGCTTCACCTGGGGTTCTGTGCTATTGAATATGTAGCGCCTGGCGCACATGAAGCAAGATCTGAAGCCTGAATCAATCCATTATTTTTGACGAATCACGATGAAACCGTTTGCCTTTGTCTTTCCCGGTCAGGGTTCGCAGTCGGTCGGCATGCTCGACGGCTGGGGCGACCACCCGGTGGTGCTCGAAACCCTGAAGGAAGCGTCCGACGCCCTGGGTGAGGACGTGGCCAAGCTGATCAAGGAAGGTCCCAAGGAGGCGCTGGCCCTGACCACCAACACCCAGCCGGTGATGCTGGTGGCGGCGGTGGCGGCCTACCGCGTCTGGATGGGCGAGACCGGCGTGGCGCCGGCCGCGGTGGCCGGCCATTCGCTGGGCGAGTACTCGGCCATGGTAGCCGCCGGCGTGCTGACGCTGGCGCAAGCCACGCCGCTGGTGCGCCTGCGCGCCCAGGCCATGCAGGAAGCAGTGCCGGTGGGCACCGGTGCCATGGCGGCCATCCTCGGCATGGAGGCGGCCAAGGTGATCGCCGGTTGTGCCGAGGTGACGCAGTCCTTTGGTGCCGGTTCTGCCGAAGTGGTGGAGGCGGTCAATTTCAACGATCCGGCGCAAACGGTGATTGCCGGCTCCAAGGCGGCGGTCGACAAGGCGTGTGAGGTGCTCAAGGCCAACGGTGCCAAGCGTGCCCTGCCGCTGCCGGTGTCGGCCCCCTTCCACTCCAGCCTGATGAAACCGGCGGCCGAGAAGCTGCGCGAGCGGCTGGAGACGGTGACTTTCGGTGCACCGCAGATGCCACTGATCAACAACATCGACGTGGCGGTGGAAACCGATGCCGACCGCATCCGCGATGCGCTGTACCGCCAGGCCTTCGGCCCGGTGCGCTGGGTCGAATGCGTGCAGGCCATCAAGGCGCACGGCATCACGACCCTGGTGGAATGCGGCCCGGGCAAGGTGCTGGCCGGCATGGTCAAGCGCATTGATGCAGAACTCACTGGCATGGCCTTGTATGACCCGGCCACGCTGGCGGAAGTGAAAGGAGCATTGGAATGAGCGAGATGAAATTCGAAGGCCAGGTGGCCCTGGTCACCGGCGCTTCGCGCGGCATTGGCGCCGCGATTGCCCATGAGTTGGCCCACCGCGGCCTCAAGGTCATCGGTACCGCCACCAGTGACGACGGCGCCGAGAAGATCAGCGCGGCGCTGGCCGAATTCAACGGCTGCAAGGGCGTCAAGCTCAATGTGAACGATGCCGCCGGCTGCGACGCCCTGATCGAAACCATCATCAAGGAGCAGGGCGCGCTGCACGTGCTGGTCAACAATGCCGGCATCACGCGCGACAACCTGGCCATGCGCATGAAGGACGGCGAATGGGACGAGGTGCTCGAAACCAACCTCAAGGCGGTGTTCCGCCTGAGCCGTGCCGTCATCCGCCCCATGATGAAGCAGCGTTATGGCCGCATCATCAGCATCACCTCGGTGGTGGGCGCCTCGGGCAACCCGGGCCAGGCCAACTACGCCGCGGCCAAGGCCGGCGTGGCCGGCATGACGCGCGCGCTGGCGCGTGAACTGGGTTCGCGTACCATCACGGTCAACTGCGTGGCGCCCGGCTTCATCGAAACCGACATGACGTCGCACCTGCCGGACGAACAGCAAAAGGCCTTGTTGAGCCAGATTCCGCTGGGGCATCTGGGCAAACCGGCCGACATTGCGCACGCGGTGGCTTATCTGGCGTCGCCGCAGGCAGGTTATGTGACGGGGCAGGAGTTGCACGTCAACGGCGGCATGTTGATGTAAGGTTCAAGCCGATTTATCCGTACGGCCATCCGGCCTGGGCAGACAACTTCCCGGGCCGGCTAAAATCACGGATTCATTTACAACCCTCTGAGGGAAATATGAGCGATATCGAAGCACGCGTCAAAAAAATCATTGCCGAACAACTCGGTGTGGAAGAGTCTCAAGTCACCAACGAGAAAGCCTTCGTGGCTGATCTAGGTGCCGACTCCCTCGACACCGTCGAGCTGGTGATGGCCCTGGAAGACGAGTTCGGCATCGAGATTCCGGACGAAGACGCCGAGAAAATCACCACGGTGCAAAACGCCATCGACTACGCCAACACCCACAAGAAGGCCTGATGGCATTCCCTGCGGTACGGCGTTTGCTGTACTGCACAGCCCTGTGAGCGGCATAACGCCCAATGGGCGTACCGCTCACGGTGGCTCCCGTTTTTGTAGCACACACAGAAATCTATGTCCCGTCGTCGCGTTGTCGTAACAGGTCTGGGCTGTATCAGCCCCGTGGGTAATACCGTGGCTGATGCCTGGTCCACTCTGCTGGCCGGTCAGTCCGGCATTGACCTGATCACCAAGTTCGATGCCACCAATTTCGCCTGCAAGATTGCCGGCGAGGTGAAGGGTTTCGACCTTGATTCGTACATCGGCTCCAAAGAGGCGCGCACGATGGACACCTTCATCCATTACGGCATTGCCGCCGCGGTTCAGGCCGTGGCCGACGCCGGCCTGCCCACGGGCGAGGCCCTGGGCGAAGAGCAGGCCTGCCGCATCGGCTGCATGATCGGTTCCGGCATTGGCGGCCTGCCGCTGATCGAGGACACCCATGCCGAGCTGACCAACCGTGGTCCGCGCCGCATCTCGCCCTTCTTTGTGCCGGCATCCATCATCAACATGATCTCGGGTCATGTGTCGATGCGTTTCGGTTTCAAGGGCCCCAACCTCGCCATCGTCACCGCCTGCACCACCGGCCTGCACAACATCGGTGATGCCGGGCGCATGATCGAGTACGGCGATGCCGACGTCATGATCGCCGGTGGTTCCGAGGCCACCGTTTCGCCGCTGGGCGTGGGCGGTTTTGCTGCCATGCGTGCGCTCTCCACCCGCAATGACGATCCCAAGACGGCCTCCCGCCCCTGGGACAAGGACCGCGATGGTTTCGTGCTGGGCGAAGGCGCCGGCGTCATGGTGCTGGAAGAGTACGAGCACGCCAAGGCGCGCGGCGCCAAGATCTACGCTGAACTGAGCGGCTTCGGCATGAGCGCCGATGCCGGTCACATGACGGCACCCAACATGGACGGCCCGCGTCGTGCCATGGTGGCCGCCTTGCGCAACGCCGGCGTCAATGCCGATCAGGTGGACTACCTCAACGCGCACGGCACCTCCACGCCGTTGGGCGACATCAACGAGACCAACGCGATCAAGGCTGCTTTGGGCGACCATGCCAAGAAGACCGTGGTCAACTCCACCAAGTCCATGACCGGCCACTTGTTGGGCGGCGCCGGTGGCATTGAATCCGTGTTCACGGTGCTGGCCATTCATCATCAGAAGAGCCCGCCGACCATCAACCTCTTCAACCAGGACCCCGAGTGCGATCTGGACTACTGCGCCAACACCGCGCGGGACATGAAGATCGATGTGGCCGTGAAGAACAACTTCGGCTTCGGCGGAACCAACGGCACCCTGGTCTTCAAGCGCATCTGACGCGCACCGTCGAGCTTTCAGCATGCACAGCGCCCCAGCGGTTACATATCCGGTGGGGCGTTGCCACATTCAGACCGTCCTGACACTGGCACTGTGGGGGCTGGGCGCAGTGGTCTGTGTGCTCTGGATCCGCGATGCCGGCCGCATCGGTTGGTCGCAAGGAATGGCCGTGTTGTTTTGGCTGCTGAGCGGTGCGCTGGCGCTGCGCAGCCTGCTGAAGGCGCCAGAGGGCACCTTGCGCTGGGATGGCCAGCAGTGGGGCTGGCAGACTGGCCGCGACAGCCTGGGCGGTACGGTGCGGCCGACGCTGGATCTCCAGCACTGGGTGCTGCTGGAATTCCGGCCGCAGGCGGGCCGCCCGATCTGGCTCTGGGTGGCACGGACGAACGAGCCAACGCGCTGGGATGCCTTGCGCCGGGCCTTGTGGTCGCGTGTTCCACGCACGGCGGCGGTGGGCCATGCCGACGGTTGGCCGGATGCCGGGCAAGGGCGCGCATGAAAGAGCCGGTGCCGTCTGCGCAACCTTCTGCGGATCACAGCGATCTGCTGCTGGTCGAACGCACGCTGGCGGGTGACCAGCACGCTTTCGAATTGCTGGTCGTCAAATACCAGCGTCGCATCCAGCGCCTGATCAGCCGCATGGTGCGCGACGGCGACCTGGTGGAGGACATTGCGCAGGAAACCTTCATCCGCGCCTACCGGGCGCTGCACCAGTTCCGCGGTGACGCCCAGTTCTACACCTGGCTGTACCGCATTGCGGTAAATACCGCCAAGAAATTCCTGCTGGACCTCAAGCGTGATCCCCTGGTGACGCTGACGACCCTGCAACCCGATGGCGAGGAAGATGAAACTTCTCGCCCCGGAAATGAACCAACCAGCGATGAGACGCCGGAATCGGTGCTGGCGGCCAGCGAGATCGCACAGGCCGTCAATGCGGCCATGGAGGCCCTGCCGGAAGATTTGCGCCAGGCGGTGACGCTGCGCGAGATCGAAGGCCTGAGCTACGAGGATATTGCAGCCGCGATGGACTGCCCGATCGGTACCGTGCGGTCCCGGATCTTCCGGGCGCGCGAGGCCATTTCGGCGCGGGTGCGGCCGCTGCTGGAACACCAGTCCGGCAAGCGCTGGTAAGACGAAACAGAGGTAGTGCCAAGATGACGCAAGACATGTCGACGACGCGAGAACTGGTGTCCGCCCTAGCGGATGGACAGCTGCGCGGTGAGGAATGCGCACGTGCGCTGGCATTGATCGAGCACAGCGCGGATGCCCGTGCCCAGTGGCATGCCTATCACTTGGTGGGCGATGTGCTGCGTGCGCAAGAGCTGGGCGCTACCAGTGCCCGTGATGCCGCCTTCACCGAGCGCCTGCGTCAGCGCCTGCAGCAGGAGGTGGCGCTGGAGCGCCCTGCGGTCGCTATGAATTTCATAGCTTCCGGCGCCGATTCATCAAGCTCGGAAGGTCAAAATCGTGCCGAACATCCGAGTGCCAATGACGCCAGCATGCGCTGGAAGCTGGTGGCGGGATTGGCCTCGCTGGCGACCGTGATGGTGGTCGGCTGGCATCTGACGTCCGACGACGGCAAGGTCGGTGAAGCGCCGCAGCTGGCGCAGGTGAGCGTGCCGGTGCAGCCCGTCGCGGGCGAGGCCACCCCGGCCATGATCCGCGATCCGCGCCTGGACCAGTTGCTGGCGGCGCACCAGCAGTTCGGCGGCACCTCGGCGCTGCAGATGCCGGCCGGTTTCGTGCGCAACGCGACGTTCGAACGGCCGGCGCGCTGAATGAATACATGCATGGCATGAGCAACCCCGTATGAAGACCGTTTCCCTGAGCCGCCTGTTGCTGGCCACGGCCCTGCTGTTGATGGCATTGAATGGCCAGGCGCAGACCAGCGGCGCTTCGGCCGAGGCCGCAGCCATCGGCGTTGCGCCTGAGCGCAGCATCACCGACTGGCTGATGCGCCTGCACGAGGCCTCGCGCCGGCGCGCCTACATCGGCACGCTGGTCGTGTCGTCCGGCGGCACCATGGCGAGTTCGCGCATCTGGCACGTGTGCGATGGCGAAAAACAGATCGAACGCGTGGAGGCGCTCTCGGGCACGCCGCGCTCCACCTTCCGCCGCAACGACGAGGTCATCACCTTCTCGCCGCAGAGCAAGGTGGCGGTGACGGAAAAGCGCGAGTCGCTGGGACTGTTCCCGCACCTGCTCCAGTCGCCCGACAGCGCCATCGACCAGTTCTACAGCGCACGTGCGCAGGGCAGTGAGCGGGTGGCCGGTTTCGAGGCCGACGTGGTGCAGTTGGCGCCCAAGGACAAGCTGCGTTTCGGCTACCGCATCTGGAGCGAGAAGAAAAGCGGCCTGGTCGTCAAGCTGCAGACCCTCGACCTGGACGGCCAGGTGCTCGAGCAGGTCGCCTTTTCGGAGCTGCAGCTGGATGCGCCGGTCAGCATGGACAAGCTGACGCAGATGATGCGCAACACTGAAGGCTACAAACTGGAAAAGCCGGAGCTGGTCAAGACCACCGCGGCCGCCGAAGGCTGGCAGCTCAAGAGCCCGGTGCCCGGCTTCAAGCCCATGAGTTGCTACCGACGCCCCGCAGGCAGCCGGCCTGACGCATCCGACAACCTGGTGCAGTGGGTGTTTTCTGACGGGCTGGCTTCGGTGTCCTTGTTCATCGAGCCGTTTGACCGCCGACGCCATGGCGCCGAAGGGTTGATGGCCATGGGGGCAACGCATACCCTGGTGCGCCGCGTCGCAGCCAGGAATGCGGCGCAGGACGGGGGCTGGTGGCTCACGGTGGTGGGTGAGGTGCCGGGGCCGACGCTGCAAGCGTTTGCCCAGGGCCTTGAGCGAAAGAAATAGAACCTTATGTACGTTCGGGTGCGCCATGCACCGGGCGGTGTTTTTTTGTCAATGAGAGGTTGATGATGTTCGGTATCGCGAGTCAAAAACTGCGTTCCACCTTTTGGTTGGGGGCTGTGCTGGCCATGGCGTCGGCGCTGCTGCTGCCGCTGCAGCCTGCCACGGCACAAACGCGTGTGCTGCCTGATTTCACTGATCTGGTGGAGCAGGTGGGGCCATCGGTGGTCAATATCCGCACCATCGAGAAAGTCATGGTGCGGCCCAGCAGCGGCAGCGGCATGGACGAGGACATGCTGGAGTTCTTCCGCCGCTTCGGCCTGCCCATGCCCAATGTGCCGCGCCAGCAGGGGCCACGCTCCAACCGGCCGCAGGAGGAAGAGCAGCCGCGCGGCGTCGGCTCCGGTTTCATCCTGTCGACCGACGGTTTCATCATGACCAATGCGCACGTGGTGGAAGGGGCGGACGAGATGATCGTTACTCTGACCGACAAGCGCGAGTTCAAGGCGCGTCTGGTGGGCGCCGACAAGCGCACCGATGTGGCGGTGGTGAAGATCGAGGCCAGCGGCCTGCCGGCGGTGAAGATCGGCGATGTCAACCGGCTCAAGGTGGGCGAGTGGGTCATGGCCATCGGTTCGCCCTTCGGCCTGGAGAACTCGGTGACGGCCGGCATCGTCAGCGCCAAGCAGCGCGACACCGGCGACTACCTGCCCTTCATCCAGACCGATGTGGCCATCAACCCCGGCAATTCGGGCGGGCCGCTGATCAACATGCGTGGCGAGGTGGTGGGCATCAACAGCCAGATCTATTCACGCTCGGGCGGTTACATGGGCATTGCCTTTGCCATCCCGATCGACGAGGCCACCCGCGTCAGTGACCAGCTGCGTGCCAGCGGCCGTGTGACGCGCGGGCGCATCGGCGTGCAGATCGACCAGGTGACCAAGGACGTGGCCGAGGCCATCGGTCTGGGCAAACCGCAAGGTGCCCTGGTGCGTGGGGTGGAGAGTGGCTCGCCGGCCGAGAAGGCGGGTGTGGAGGCCGGCGACATCATCATCAAGTTCGACGGCAAGGCGATCGAGAAATCGACCGACCTGCCGCGCCTGGTGGGCAATGTCAAACCCGGCACGCGCAGCACGCTGACGGTGTTCCGTCGCGGCAGCAGCAAGGACCTGAGCGTGACCATTGGCGAGGTCGAGGCGGACAAGCCGGTGGCCCGCAAGGACCGTGAGGAGAAACCGCGTATCAGTGGCGCCGCCCAGGCGCTCGGCTTGGTGGTGGCCGACCTGACGGACGCCCAGAAGAAGGAGCTCAAGCTCAAGGGCGGCGTGCTGGTGAATGCAGCCACTGAGGCTGCCGCCCGTGCCGGCCTGCGCGAAGGCGATGTCATCCTGGCCGTGGCCAACATGGAGGTGGGCGGCGTGCGTGAATTTGAAGCCGTGCTGGGCCGGCTCGACAAGGGCAAACCCATCAACGTGCTGTTCCGGCGTGGTGACTGGGCGCAATACGCGGTGATCCGCCCGGCACGCTGAAGCAGTCGGCGCGGGCCGCTCAAAACCCCCAACCCTGAGTCGGGTTTGGGGGTTTTTGTCTGTTTTGGCAGGGCAAAAAATTTTTTTTGATTTTTTTTCAGTCGACGGCGATATTGAATTTTGTTTGTGATTACTAACTTCTTTTTCGCAAATTGATTAAATTGGTTAGAATGGAACCCGTGGATCGGGCATTACTTGCATATTGAAAAGCTGTCGATCCACGATGCGGGATGGTGTTGAGCCGGACAGGGATGATCCACAGATCGCCCACAAGTTGTCCAGAATCTCTCCACCGAATATTGTTGATAAGCTGTGTATAAAATCCTTGTTGCTGCGCTGCAACGACCCTTGGTGACTGTTTTTTGGGCTGTACGGACTGGGCTTTTTGCCTACAATGAAGCTCCAACTATCGCAGTTGCCATAGATTGTTGGTTTAGGGCGCGTCACAAGTCGACGCGCCCTTTTTTCTTTCTGCGTCCGTTTTAATTCAATCACTTAAGCGTTTCCGTTGATGAAGCACATCAGAAATTTTTCGATCATTGCGCACATTGATCATGGCAAATCGACGCTGGCAGACCGCTTGATCCAGCGTTGTGGTGGACTGGAAGAACGTCAGATGGAAGCACAGGTGCTCGACTCGATGGACATCGAGAAAGAGCGTGGGATAACCATCAAGGCGCAGACCGCTGCGCTGCACTACAAGGCCCGCGACGGCCAGATTTACAACCTCAACCTGATCGACACCCCGGGCCATGTGGACTTCTCGTATGAAGTGAGCCGTTCGCTGTCGGCTTGCGAAGGCGCCTTGCTGGTGGTTGATGCATCGCAAGGGGTGGAAGCGCAGACGGTGGCCAACTGTTACACCGCGCTCGACCTTGGCGTCGAGGTGGTGCCGGTGCTCAACAAGATGGATCTGCCCAACGCTGACCCGGACAACGCCAAGGCCGAGATCGAAGACGTGATCGGCATCGATGCCACCGACGCGATTCCCTGCTCGGCCAAGACCGGCATGGGCATTGACGAGATCCTGGAAGCGATCGTCGCCAAGGTGCCGGCGCCCAAGGGCAACCCGGACGGCCCGCTGCGCGCCATGATCATCGACAGCTGGTTCGACAGTTATGTCGGCGTGGTGATGCTGGTGCGCGTGGTGGACGGCCGCCTGGCCAAGGGCGAGCGCATCAAGATGATGGCCACCGGCGCCACCTACAACGCCGACAACCTGGGCGTGTTCACGCCCGCCAACGAGCCGCGCGAATCACTGGAAGCGGGCGAGGTGGGTTACATCATTGCCGGCATCAAGGAACTGCAGGCGGCCAAGGTGGGCGACACCGTGACCCTGATCAAGGGCGGTTCGGGGGGCGCGGCCTTCACCGCCACCGAAGCACTGCCGGGTTTCAAGGAAATCCAGCCGCAGGTGTTTGCCGGCCTGTACCCGACCGAAGCCAGTGAATACGATTCGCTGCGCGATGCGCTGGAAAAGCTCAAGCTGAACGACGCCTCGCTGCACTACGAGCCGGAAGTCAGCCAGGCGCTGGGCTTCGGCTTCCGCTGCGGCTTCCTGGGCCTGCTGCACATGGAGATCGTGCAGGAGCGACTGGAGCGTGAGTTCGATCAGGACCTGATCACCACCGCGCCCAGCGTGGTCTACCAGGTGGTCAAGGGCGACGGCGAGGTCATCATGGTCGAGAACCCGTCCAAGATGCCGGACCAGGGCAAGCTCCAGGAAATCCGCGAGCCGATCGTGACCGTGCACCTGTACATGCCGCAGGACTATGTGGGGCCGGTCATGACGCTGGCCAACCAGAAGCGCGGTGTGCAGCTCAACATGGCCTACCATGGCCGCCAGGTCATGCTGACCTACGAGATGCCGCTGGGCGAGATCGTGCTCGACTTCTTCGACAAGCTCAAGTCGGTCAGCCGCGGTTATGCCTCCATGGACTACGAGTTCAAGGAGTACCGGGCCTCCGACGTGGTCAAGGTCGACATCCTGCTCAACGGCGAGAAGGTGGATGCGCTGTCCATCATCGTGCACCGCACCCAGGCAGCCTTCCGTGGCCGCGCGGTGGCGGCCAAGATGCGCGAGATCATCAGCCGCCAGATGTACGACGTGGCCATCCAGGCCGCCATCGGCGCCAACATCATTGCGCGCGAGACCATCAAGGCATTGCGCAAGAACGTGCTGGCAAAATGCTACGGCGGTGACATCACGCGCAAGAAGAAACTCCTCGAAAAGCAGAAAGCAGGCAAGAAGCGCATGAAACAGATCGGATCGGTGGAAGTGCCCCAAGAGGCCTTCCTGGCAATTCTGCAGGTGGAAGACTGATGCAATTTTTGACCTCCCTCATCCTGGCCGCCTTTGTCGGGTATGCCGGTTCCTGGTACTTCGGCGTGATTGAAGGCAACTTTGCCTTGCTGCTGTTCCTGGCCACGGTGGTGACCGGCCTGTACTGGCTGGCCGAGCGCTTTTATTTCCTGCCGCAGCGCCAGCAGGCCGCCGCCAAGCTGGAAGCCGAAGCACTGCAGCGCAGCGCCGACCTGAACAAGCTGGGCATCGCCCAAGGGGCCAGCGATCTGGCACCGGCGCGCGAAAGACTGCTGATGCAGCCCTGGTGGCTGGACTGGACGGCTGGCCTGTTCCCGGTGATCCTGGTGGTTTTTCTGCTGCGTTCCTTCCTGTTCGAGCCGTTCAAGATCCCGTCCGGCTCCATGATCCCGACGCTGCTGGTGGGCGACCTGATCCTGGTCAACAAATTCCATTACGGTGTGCGCCTGCCGGTGATCAACACCAAGATCACCGAAGGCCACAAGGTCGAACGCGGCGACATCATGGTGTTCCGTTATCCGCCCAAGCCGAGCCTGGACTACATCAAGCGCGTGGTGGGCGTGCCGGGTGACGAGGTGGCCTACCTGAACAAGCGGCTGACCATCAACGGCCAGCCTGTGGCCACCAGTGCGGTGCCCGAGTTCTTCGACGAGAGCGTGATGCGCTACTTCAAGCAGTACGAGGAGTCGCTCGGCACCGTCCGGCACCGCATCCTGACCGATGACGAACGCCCGGCGTTCATCCCCGGTGTGGAGGAGTTCCCGTACCGCAACAACTGCCGCTACAGCGTTGAAGGTGTGGTGTGCAAAGTGCCCGAAGGACACTACTTCATGATGGGCGACAATCGCGATAATTCGCTCGATTCGCGCTTCTGGGGTTTTGTGCCGGACCAGAACATCGTGGGCAAGGCCTTCTTTGTCTGGATGAACTTCAGTGATCTGAAGCGCATCGGTAAATTCAACTGACCAGCAATGTCGTACATGGGGAACGCTATGCGGACACAACTCAAATCAGGACAACGCGGCATCTCGTTTCTGGGGCTGCTTTTCGTCGGCGGCATTCTGGCCGTGACCGGTGTGGTGGCCGCCCAGGTTCTTCCGACGCTGATCGAGTACCAGGCCATCACCAAGGCGGCCAAGAAGGCCCGCGACGGCAGCAGCGTGGCGGAAGTGCGTGCCCTGTTCGACAAGGCAGCCCAGATCGACGACATCAAGTCCATCAGCGGCAAGGATCTCGAAGTCACCAAAGAGGGCGACACGGTGGTGGTGAGCTTTGCCTACCAGCGCGAAATCCACCTGGCCGGGCCGGCCTGGCTGACCCTCAAGTACGCTGGTCGTTCCAAATAGTGTGATGGATGCCTGTGTCTGATGGTCTCTCTGAGTTGCAAGCCCGCTTGCAGCATTCCTTTTCCGATCCGTCGCTGCTGACGCGTGCCGTCACGCATCGCAGCTTCTCGGCCGATCACAACGAACGTCTCGAATTCCTCGGCGACTCGGTGCTCAACCTGTCGGTGGCGCACCTGCTGTACGAGCATCTGAGTTCACTGCCCGAAGGCGACCTCTCGCGCATCCGCGCCAACCTGGTCAAGCAGGACACCCTGCACCAGCTGGCCGTTGACCTGGGCCTGCCGGCGGTGGTGCGGCTGGGCGAGGGCGAGGTGCGCTCCGGTGGCCACAAGCGGCCCTCCATCCTGGCCGATGCGCTGGAAGCGGTGCTGGGTGCCGTCTATCTGGACGCCGGCTACCCGGCTGCGCAGGCGCTGGTGCAGCGTCTGTTCCAGGCGGTGGAAATCAACCCGCAGATGCAGGCCAGCGCCAAGGACGCCAAGACCGAGTTGCAGGAATGGCTGCAGGGGCGCAAGATGAAGCTGCCGGTCTACCGCGTGGTGGCCACGCTGGGCGTGGCGCACAAGCAGACCTTCGATGTCGAATGTGAAATTCCCGAACTGCAGCTGGTCGAGCGCGGCATCGGCGGCTCGCGCCGTGCTGGCGAACAGGCCGCGGCAGCCGCCATGCTGCAAACCATCAAGGCCCAGGGCAAAGTATGAATGCTATGAATTCGATAGCTGGCGGCGCTGATTCTACGGACTCAGAGGGCCAAAATGATGCCGAAACCGACGCGCGGCGCTGCGGTCTGGTGGCCATCGTCGGCAAGCCCAATGTGGGCAAGTCCACCCTGCTCAATGCACTGGTGGGGCAGAAGATCAGCATCACCTCGCGCAAGGCGCAGACCACGCGCCACCGCATCACCGGCATGCGCACCTTGGGCGCGACCCAGTTCGTGTTTGTCGACACCCCGGGTTTCCAGACCCGCCACAACAACGCGCTGAACCGCTCCCTCAACAAGACGGTGATGGGCGCCGTGGGTGATGTGGACCTGATCCTGTACGTGGTGGAGGCCGGCATGTTCAACCAGGCCGATGCCAAGGTGCTGGCTTTGTTGAACAAGGACATTCCCACCCTGCTGGTGGCCAACAAGCTCGACACGGTGAACCGCCGCGCCGAGATTGCGCCGTGGCTGCAGGAGATGCAGCAACGCCACCCGTTTGCCGAGTTTGTGCCGATGTCGGCCAAGAACGCCAAGGACATCGAGCGCCTGCTGGGCATCTGCGAGAAATACCTGCCCGAGCAGGACTGGTGGTATGCCGAGGACGAGCTGACCGACCGCAGCGAGAAGTTCCTGGCCTCGGAAACCGTGCGCGAAAAACTGTTCCGCCTCACCGGCGATGAGCTGCCCTACACCTCGACCGTGGTGATCGACAAGTTCGAGGAAGAGGCTGGCAAGGGCAAACAAAAGCGCCTGGTCCGGATTGCCGCCACCATCGTGGTGGAGCGCGAAGGCCACAAGGCCATGGTGATCGGCGACAAGGGTGAGCGCATCAAGCGCATCGGCACCGAGACCCGGGTCGAACTCGAGAAGCTGATGGATGCCAAGGTGTTCCTCGAACTCTGGGTCAAGGTGCGCTCCGGCTGGGCCGACGACGAGGCCCGCGTGCGCAGTTTTGGGTATGAGTGACACCCCCCAGGCTCCGCACCTAACGGTGCTGCGCCACCCCCCCTCCGCTGCGCGAGGGGGGCGCTCCCAGTGGCCTGGCCAAGCCAGTTCCGCGGGAGCCCTGGTCTGGAACACCCTTCCTCAGCTGCGTGTGTTCGATGGCGACCAAACGCATCAGTGACGAACCGGCCTTTGTGCTGCACCGCTACGACTGGAGCGAGACCAGTCTGATCCTGGACGTGTTCACGCGCCATCATGGGCGCATTGCGCTGGTGGCCAAGGGGGCCAAACGGCCGAGCTCCAGTTTCCGCCCGGTGCTGCTGCCGCTGCAGCCCTTGCAGCTGGCTTTCGGTGGCGATGCCGAGGTGCGCACGCTCAAGAGTGCCGAGTGGATGGGCGGGCATGTCATGCCGACCGGCGAGGCGCTGCTGTCGGGTTATTACCTCAATGAATTGTTGATGCAGCTGCTGGCGCGCGAGGATCCGCATCCCGCGCTGTTCGACGTCTATGCCAACGTGGTGCGCGTGCTGGCCTCCGAGCACGACGAGGTGCTGCAGGCCGCCTTGCGCACCTTCGAATTGCTGCTGTTGCGTGAGATCGGTTTCCTGCCGCAACTCGATCACCAGACGCTGACCCTGGCGCCGCTGGACGAGGAAGCGCACTACAGCCTGGTGCCCGAAGGCGGCCTGCGCGCCAGCCACGAGGCCGACCGTGCCAGCCTGAGCGGTGCCCAGTGGCTGGCCCTGCAGCAGGCGCTGGCAACGGGCGCCCCCTTTACCGATACGCTGCGTGCCTGTGCCACGGTGATGGGGGAGCTCAAGCCGCAGCTGCGTGCCTTGCTCAATTACCATTGCGGGGTCTCGACACTGCGCACCCGGCAGATGATGGTGGATCTCCAAAGTTTATGAAAATCAAGACCGCGCTTTCCGTCAACGTCAACAAGGTCGCGCTGATGCGCAACACGCGCCACCTGGGCATTCCCAGCGTCACGCGCGCCGCCACCCAGTGCCTGCAGGCCGGCGCGCACGGCATCACGGTGCATCCGCGGCCGGACGAGCGCCACATCCGGGCGCAGGACGTGTTCGACCTCGCAACCTTGATGCAGGACTGGCCAGGGCGCGAGTTCAACATCGAAGGCAACCCCTTCCACAACCTGATGGACTTCATCCGCCAGGTGCGGCCGCAGCAGGCCACTTTCGTGCCCGACAGTGAGGGCCAGTTCACCAGCGACCACGGCTGGAGCTTCCCCGCCGATGCCGAGCGCCTGCGCCCGCTGATTGCCGAATGCCACGCCCTGGGCGTGCGGGTCAGCCTGTTCATGGACCCGGTGCCCGAGCAGATGGCGCTGGCCCGTGCGGCCGGGGCCGACCGCGTCGAGCTCTACACCGAGCCCTACGCCGCAGCCTGGGGCCATGCCAGCCAGGCCGTGCAGCTGCAGCGCTACGCGGCGGCGGCGCAGGCCGCGCTCGATGCCGGCCTGGGCGTGAACGCCGGCCACGACCTGAACCGCGACAACCTCACCGAATTCCTGCGCCAGGTGCCGGGCGTGGCCGAGGTGTCGATTGGCCATGCGCTGATCGCTGATGCATTGGAGTTGGGTTACACGGAAACAGTGAAAGCCTATTTGCGTTGCATCGATGAGGTTGGTCAGTGATCTACGGCATCGGCACCGACATCTGCGATGTGCGGCGCATCCGTGCCAGCTTGGCGCGGCATGGCGAGCGCTTTGCGCACAAGATCCTGAGCGAAGCCGAATACGCCACCTGGCAGGCGCGCAGCGCGCGCTGGCCCGAACGCGGCATCCGTTACCTGGCGACGCGCTTTTCCGCCAAGGAGGCTTTCTCCAAGGCGATCGGTCTGGGCATGCGCATGCCCATGACCTGGCGCGCGTGTGAAATCAGCAAACTGCCCAGCGGCCAGCCGGTGATCGTGCTGCATGGCGAACTCAAGAGCTGGTTCGAGGCCCGCGGCCTGAGCGCCCAGGTCAGCGTGACCGACGAGTCCGACTATGCGGCCAGTTTTGTGGTTGTCGAGAAGAACTGAGCTTTCGCCTTTTAAAACAGGCGCCAATAGCTATCAAATTTATAGCATTTTAGGAATGTCACCATGCACGCACCCCTGATCATCGACATCGCCGGCCTGAGCCTGAGCAAGACCGACCGTCGCCGCCTCAAGCACCCGCTGGTCGGCGGCATCATCCTGTTCGCGCGCAATTGGCAGGACCGTGCGCAGCTGACAGCGCTGTGCCGCGACATCAAGAAAGTTCGCCGTGATCTGCTGATCTGCGTCGACCACGAAGGTGGCCGCGTGCAGCGCTTCAGGACCGATGGCTTCACCCATCTGCCACCCATGCGTGCCCTGGGTGAACAGTGGCTGAAGGACCCGCTGCAAGCCACCAACGCCGCCACCGCCTGTGGCTACGTGCTGGCCGCCGAATTGCGCGCCTGCGGCGTGGACTTCAGCTTCACGCCGGTGCTCGACCTCGACTACGGTGAAAGTGGTGTCATCGGCGACCGCTCGTTTGCACGCGACCCGCGCGTGGTGACCCTGCTGGCCAAGAGCCTGATGCACGGCCTGCGCCTGGCCGGCATGGCCAGCTGCGGCAAGCATTTCCCCGGCCACGGTTTCGTCAAGGCAGATTCGCACACCGAGATTCCGGTCGACAAGCGCAGCCTCAAGGCCATCCTGGCCGACGATGCTGCGCCCTACGGCTGGCTCAACACGGCGCTCGATAGCGTGATGCCGGCGCATGTGATCTACCCCAAGGTGGATGCCCGGCCGGCGGGTTTCTCTTCGACCTGGCTGGGCGACATCCTGCGCGGCCGCCTGCGCTTCGGCGGTGCCGTGTTCAGCGACGACCTCAGCATGGCCGGTGCACGCCTGATCGACGGGCGCGAGGTCAGCTACACCGAAGCGGCGGTGACGGCGCTCAATGCCGGCTGTGATCTGGTGCTGTTGTGCAACCAGTCCCTCGGCAAGGGCGAAGCGGTGGACGAGCTGATCGACGGTTTGAGTGAGACGCAACTCAAGGGTCGCTGGCAGCTGGACGAGGCCAGTGAAGCGCGCCGCCAGGCCCTGCTGCCGGTGACACCAGCGCCGGTATGGGACGAGCTGATGGTGAGCCCGTCCTACATGCATGCGCTGGACCTGATTCCCTGAGACCCTGCGAAAACGAAGGCCGTTCGTCACGAAACTGAAACGCTGCAGTCATAAACTTTTCCCGATCACCAGAGGCTCACATGTGTGAGCCTCATACATCGAGGAAATGGAATGACGAGATTGAGGCTCACCCTGGTCCAGCGGATTGCCATGACGATTGCGCTGCTGGTCGGCGTGTTCTTGCTGGTCGGGGGCTTCACCGCCTGGGCGGTGCGGGGCATTCAGACCCAGGCCCACCAGACGGTGGATGCGGATCTGGCGCAACTGGTGCGCATGGCGGCGATCCAGGAAAACCTGCTCAAGGCCCGGCGTGCCGAAAAAGACCTCTCCATCGATCTGCTGATGAAGATGGAGCGTGTGCCCCAGCGCGTTGCCGAATGGAAAAAACATGCGGCCGAGGTGGCGACCTTGCTGAGCGCAGCTATTGCCGCCGAGGCCGACCCGACCCTGCAGCAGATGCTCAAGGACGGTCTGGCGCAGCAGACTCAGTACGCAGCCCAGGTGGGTGCCAGCGTGGCCAAGATCGAGCGCAAGGAAATCCTGGACCAGGCGGTCTTCGAAGAGGAAATCCAGCAGCCGGTGCAGTCGGCGCTGGCGGCGGAGGTCCAGATCAGCAAAGCGATCGAGGAGAACCGCTCGCACACCACCCGCGGTGGTGAAGCAATCAACGCTGCCGTCAATCAGCTGACCTGGCTGGTCGTCCTCGGCATGCTGTTTGCCGTGGCCAGTGGTTTGCTGCTGGGCCTGATGTTGCTGGCGCGCATCCGCCAGCCGCTGGCCCAGCTGACCGGTGGCATCACCCGCGTCAAGTCGGGCGATCTGTCGCTGGCGGTGGTGGTGCAGTCGGACGACGAGCTGGGGCGCATGTCGCATGACTTCAACGCCATGGTCGATTCGCTGCAGTCCATGGTGCTGGAGGTGCGGCTGGCCGCTGACAGCATCACCGGGGCGAGTTCACAGATCGCCAACGGAAATCTCGATCTGAGTACCCGGACCGAACGGGCCGCTGCCAGCCTGCAGCAGGCGGCAGCGTCGCTCGATGCGTTGACCGGGACGGTACGCAAGATGGCCGAGTCGGCCCATGCAGCCAGCCAGATCGCCAGCGCCGCGGCCAGTTCCGCCGGGCAGGGGGGTGATCTGGTGCAGCAGGTGGTGCGCAGCATGGCCGGCATCCAGGCCTCCAGCAGCCGCATTGCCGACATCACGGCCGTGATTGACAGCATTGCCTTCCAGACCAACATCCTGGCGCTCAATGCGGCGGTGGAGGCAGCGCGTGCCGGTGAGCAGGGCCGCGGTTTTGCCGTGGTGGCCGGCGAGGTGCGTGCGCTGGCGCAGCGCTCGGCTGAGGCGGCACGCGAGATCAGGGGCTTGATCGAGGCCAGCCGAAGCCAGGTCGAGACCGGCTCGCGCCTGGTGCAGGACGCCGGCAGCGCCATGGCGCAGATCGTGCATCAGGTGGCCGAGGTCAGCCACATGATCCAGGCCATCACCCGCGAGGCCAGTGAGCAGTCCAGCGGGATCGGCGGTGTCAACCAGTCGATGGGGCAACTGGAGCAGATGACGCAGCAGAATGCGGCACTGGTGGAAGAGGCCGCTGCGGCTGCCGCCAGCCTTCAGGAACAGGCCGATCGCATGGCAGGTGTCATGCGCATGTTCGTGGTCAACCGGGACCCGCAGCCCTTGCTGCTGCCGGCCTGAGCCGCGATCTGGTCAGGGCGTTTCAGACCAATCTGACCAGATCCGCTGTCCGGTCGCCTCGTTGTGCGTCAGGTACAGCCGCAGGTCGAACTCGTATTGGTGGTAGTTCGGCTCCATGTGGGCACAGAGCTGGTAGAAGGCCTTGTCGTGGGCCTTTTCCTTGAGATGGGCCAGCTCGTGCACCACGATCATGCGCAGGAATTCGGGTGGCACGTTCTTGAACAGGCTGGCAACGCGGATTTCACGTTTGGCCTTGAGTTTGCTCCCCTGCACGCGCGAGACGCTGGTGTGCGTGCCCAAGGCATGCTGGATAACATGGAGCTTGCTGTCGAAGCAGACCTTGTTCAGCGGCTCGGTGCTGCGCAGGTACTCGGCTTTGAGCGCCTGCACGTAGTCGAACAGCGCCTTGTCGCTGCGGATGTCATGGGTGTCCGGGTACCGCTGCTGCAGCAGGGACGCCAGCCGGTCGCTGGCGAGGAGCTGCCGCACCTGTTCCAGCACCGCAGGGGGATACCCGGTGAGGTAGCGCAAGGGGTCTGTTGGCCTTGGCAGGGCGTTTGCCGTGCGGGCCGGCCTGTGGGATGTCATGGCTGCCTTAGTATTTTTTTAGGAATTCGCTAGCGAGTTCTTAAGAGTCAGAAGAGGGGCGAATTTCTAGACTTCCTGCATGTTCCCGCTCACGGTGGGTGAGGGACCTGTTTAACCCGGCAGTTCGCCGGGGATCAAGGAAATCAAGCATGAAAATCGATTCGAACGAGATGGTACAGCTGACGTTCGCGGCTGAGCTCCCCCAACGTGTGGATCTCTATGTGGGCATCCACAAGGCCATGCGCGCCCTGATGGCCGACATGCTGGTGGCCGTGGGCAAGATGGATCCGGCGGATGACTCGGAAGTCGAATGGATCGGTTCGCGCGTGCTGCAATTTGCGGATTTCTGCACCTCGCACCTTCAGCACGAGAACAAATTCGTGCATGTGGCGCTGGAAGCACGCATGCCCGGCGCCAGTGCACGCATCGCCGCCGAGCATGTCGAACACGAGCAGGCAATTGCGGCACTCAAGGCCGCAGTCGGCAAGCTGCAGACCAGCAGCGGCCCGGAGCGCGAACACGCTGCACTGGCGCTGTACCGTCAGCTGGCACTCTTCATCGCCCACAATTTCGAGCACATGCAGGCCGAAGAGATCGAGCACAATCAGGCTTTGTGGGTGCACTACACCGACGAGGAGCTGCTGGCGCTCCATGGTCGGCTGGTGGCCACCATCCCGCCCGAGGAAACCCTGTTCACGATGCGCTGGATGGTGCCGGCCATGACGCCGGCCGAGCGGCTGGCGGTGCTGCAGGGCATGCAGGCCCATGCACCGGCGCCTGTGTTCTCAGCCGTGCTGGACGTGGTGCGGCCGCATCTGAGCAGCGGCGAGTGGGCCAAGCTGGCGCGCGGCTTGAAGCTGGCACCGGTGCCGGGCTTGGTGCAGGCCTGAAGCGGCAGCGAATCTGGCGGCTCAGTCGGTCTCGGTGAGTTCGAGTCGGGCACCGACGCAGAGCCTGAACTGGCCACGGCCGGTCTTCTCGATCCGGATCGGCAGGGCCTGCTCCGCCAACCGGCGCACCAGCAGGATCAGCCGCGCTTCCAGGTTGTCCACCACGTCGGGCAGGCCGATGCTGGCATCCAGCCGCAGCTCGCGGTTGGAGAAGTCGGTGCGGCCACGCTGCTGGTAGTCGTTCAGCAGTTTCCAGAAAATCGCGCCGGCCACGCCCTTGATGAGGTAGCCGTCATTGAGGAAGATGCTGTTGTTGCTTCTGTACCGGCGCACCTGCAGCAGGGCATCCGGTGCGGCACAGGTGGGTGTTGCGGACACGGCCGCGGCCGGCGTGGCCTCCTCGCCATCCAGGCGCAGCAGGTCGATGGCGGCGCCGAGATGGCCAGCCATCGTCACCAGCACGTCTTCGTCTTCGAAACTGAAACGCAACTCCTCGGCACTCTCGACAAACATCACCCCCAGCAGATGGCCGGTGCACAGGATGGGCACGGCCATCTGGCTTTGCGGTTGGACCAGCCCGGGGTAGGGGATGTCGGTGTCCAGGGCAATGTCGGGCTGGCTGCTCTCCAGCGTGCGGCGCACGGCGTGGTTGTAGAGGCTGGCGCCGGTCATGTGGGTGATGCGGATCGGCGTCAGTGCTCGGGCGGCCATGCCGATGACGCCGCGGCCGAGTTCGATCTCCGAGCCGACGCCCGAGGCGGCGTAACCGTGGCTGGCAACGGTGTACAGGCGTTGCAGCGTTGGATCGAACAACAAGAGCATGGCATGGCTGATCTGCAGCTCCTGGGTCAGCGTCGCCATCACGGTGTCCAGCACTTCATCCAGTGCCGTGCAGCGGGCGAGCCGCTCGCTGCAGCGGCGCATCTGTCCCAGCAGGCCGCAGCGCGGCGGCGGCGGCGCCTCCAGGCTGTTGCCGGGCACGCGTTCGATGTCGAGCACCTCGTAGAGGTCGGCGCCTTTGAGCTCGAACACTTCGGCCATGCCGCTGTGGGAGGCGATGCCGGCCAGTTGGGCGCGCATGCCTTCGAACAGCGCGCCTTCGGTCTGCGTGTGCAGGTAGCGGATCTGCAGCCGGTAGAAGGCAAAGGTCTGCGGGTGCAGCAACAACAAGGTGGCGTAGGGGTTGGCCAGGATGTTCTGCCGCGTCTTGTTGAAGAACTGGAACGACAGGGCGACGTGCCGTTCATCCGCATAGTAGACCTGCGACAGGTAGGCCACGTTGGGCGTGCCGTCGGGGGCACAGGTGGCGATCTGTGCCGGAATGATGCCTTCCAGGCAGGGCCGGATGTCGTCCAGGGCCAGCGTGGTCATGCCATGCCTCCGGCGGGCGGCAGGCTGGCGCCGGCTTTCGGTCCGGGTGTCTGGTCGAAGGCCTGTTCAGGACTGAAAGAGACGGCGGCCACGTCGCCCAGCTGGTAGGCCAGCATGGTGCGGGTGTAGTCCGGGCCGAAGCCGATGCGGCCGAGTTCGTGCTCCATGCCGGCCAGATAACGTGCCAGGACCGGTGCATCCTCCGGGCCGGCGGCACGCAGTTCGACACGGCAGGCCTTGACTTGGACCGCGCGGTGCGAAAACGGCTCGCTGAAGACCACGGCAATCTGCCCGGTGGCCTGCAGGTCGGCCAGCAACTGGGGGCAGGCCGGGCGGTTCAGGTAGACCGTGATGCGGGTGCCATCCGGTGTGGTGGCGGCCCCCACGGCGCGCATCAGGCTGGGGCGGCCCGATGCATCGTGCGAGGCGACGATGGTGGACACCCCGCTGGTGATCAGCGCAATGAACTCGGGGCTGAGCAAGCCCGGCCTGCCTGCTGTCGTGCCTGTCATGGGGTGTCTTTCATGCAAGCAGGCCGGCGGAGGTCAGCCCTCGCGGCGCAGCGCGGGGAAGAGGATCACGTCGCGGATGCTCGGGCTGTCGGTCAACAGCATCATCAGGCGGTCGATGCCGATGCCGCAGCCGCCGGTGGGCGGCATGCCGTATTCGAGCGCGCGCACGAAGTCGTGGTCGAAGAACATGGCCTCGTCGTCGCCGCTGTCTTTGGCGGCCACCTGGCTGTGGAAGCGTGCGGCCTGTTCCTCGGCGTCATTCAGCTCGGAGAAACCGTTGCCGAACTCGCGGCCGGTGATGTAGAGCTCGAAACGCTCGGTCACCTCGGGGCGCGTGTCGCTGGCGCGTGCCAGCGGCGAGATTTCCACCGGGTGCTCACAGATGAAGGTCGGCTGCCAGAGCTTTTCTTCCACTACCTCCTCGAAGTACAGCACCTGCAGCGAGGCCAGCGAGCGGGTGGAGAGCTTGTCCTTCGCTTCGTTCATGCCAAGTTTCTTGAGCGCGTTGATCAGCCAGGCGCTGTCGTCCACGTTCACTCCGGCTTCGCTGTGGTGAACGATGGCTTCACGGATGGTCAGGCGTTCGAACGGTTTCGCCAGGTCGACCGGCTTGCCGCCGTAGCTGAGTTGCAGCGTGCCTGCTGCCTGCTGGGCGGCATGGCGCACCAGGCCTTCGGTGAAGGTCATGAGGTCCTGGTAGTCCCAGTAGGCTGCGTAGAACTCCATCATGGTGAACTCGGGGTTGTGGCGCACCGAGATGCCTTCGTTGCGGAAGTTGCGGTTGATCTCGAACACGCGCTCGAAGCCGCCCACGATCAGGCGCTTGAGGTAGAGCTCGGGCGCGATGCGCAGGAACATCTCCTGGTCCAGCGCATTGTGGTGTGTGATGAAGGGTTTGGCATTGGCACCGCCGGGAATCGGGTGCAGCATCGGCGTCTCGACTTCGAGGAAGTTGTGCGAGACCATGAACTCACGGATCGAACTCACTGCCTTGCTGCGCGCAACGAAACGCTTGCGTGCGTCCTCGTCGGTCATCAGGTCGATGTAACGCTGACGGTACTTGACCTCCTGGTCGGCCACGCCGTGGAACTTGTCCGGCATCGGGCGCAGGCTCTTGGTCAGCAGGCGCACGCTGCTGGCCTGGATCGAGAGCTCGCCGGTCTTGGTCTTGAACATCGTGCCCTCGGCGGCCACGATGTCACCCAGGTCCCAGTGCTTGAACTGCTCGTAAACCTCTTCGCCCACTTCGTCGCGCTTGACGTAGATCTGGATGCGGCCGGTGCTGTCCTGCAGCGTGGCGAAGCTGGCCTTGCCCATGACGCGCTTGAGCATCATGCGGCCGGCCACCTTGGCCGGGCAGGCCTGGGCCTCCAGGCCTTCGGCAGTCTGGCCGGCATGGGCGGCAAACAGGTCGGCGGCACGGTCGGCCGGCTTGAAATCATTGGGGAAGGCGGGCCCTTTGCCCTCGGCCTCCTGCTGGCGGATGGTTTTGAGCTTCTCGCGCCGTTCGGCGATCAGCTGGTTTTCGTCCTGGGCGGGGGCTGCGGTGTTGTGTTCAGACATGAGAGGGCTGGGTAGGAGGTGGCCGTGAAACATGGCCAGAACCCGCTATTTTAATGACGCTATGATTTGGCGAACTTTTCGTCCAGATCCATGCTGTTCCAGATCATTTCCCTGCTGCTCGAAGTCATTGCCGGTGTGGTGGGCGGCGCTTGCCTGCTGCGCCTGTACATGCAGCACCAGCGCATCCCGATGTCGGCGCGCTCCGGCAATCCGCTGGGCCGCTTCGTCTTTGCCCTGACCGATTGGCTGGTGCTGCCGCTGCGCCGCCTGCTGCCGGCCCTGGGGCGCTGGGATACGGCGAGCCTGGTCGGTGCGTTCCTGATCGAACTGGCGCAGTTCTCGCTGCTGTGGGCGTTCACCAGCTTCGGTGCCAGCTACGTCTCGGTGCTGATCCTGGCCGCCTTCGGTGTGGTGCGGCTGGCCATTTCTGGGCTGACGGGCCTGGTCATCGTCTACGCCGTGCTCTCGTGGCTGCAGAGCAGCAATGTGCTGACCGATGTCATCGAACGGCTGGTGGCGCCGGCGCTGGCGCCGATCCGGCGTTTTGTGCCGTTGGTGGGTGGCATCGACCTGTCGCCGCTGGTGCTGTTGGTCCTGTTGCAGGTGGCTGCCATCGTGCTGGGCAGCCTGCAGGGCGCTGCGCTGATGTATTGAACACCTCCAGGCTTGCTCGCTGCGCGTAGCCGCCAGACAGGCCCGCGCCAGAGGCTGTGGCTCTTCGGCCTGTCCGAGCCTGCGCAGGCAGGTTCGGAGCCGCAGTCCTCAGCCCCTTGCAGGGGGCAACGCCAGCGGTCCGGCAAAGCCGGTCCCGCGGCGTTTCACGACTGAGTCCGGTAGTGCGCGACGATCTCGCGCCCTGTACAGGGGATTTGCGCGGGGCTGTCTGCTTCAGATCACCGCGTCGGCCGGCTGGCGCTGCAGCATGGCCAGCGTGCTGGCGATGGTCTTGCGCAGTTCACGGCGGTCGCAGATGAAGTCGACCGCGCCTTTTTGCTGCAGGAACTCGGCGCGCTGGAAGCCTTCCGGCAGGGTCACGCGCACGGTCGATTCGATCACGCGCGGGCCGGCAAAGCCAATCAGGGCCTTGGGCTCGGCAATCACCACATCGCCCAGGAAGGCGAAGCCGGCGCTGACACCGCCCATGGTCGGGTCGGTCAGCACGCTGATGTAAGGCAGGCCCTTCTTGGCCAGGCGCGTGAGCGCTGCATTGGTCTTGGCCATCTGCATGAGTGAGAGCAGGCCTTCCTGCATGCGGGCACCACCGGTGGCGGTGAAGCACAGGAAGGGTACTTTCTGCTCAATCGCGGTTTCCACGCCGCGCACGAAACGCTCGCCCACCACCGAACCCATGGAACCGCCCATGAAGCCGAACTCGAAACAAGCTGCCACCAGGCTGATGCCATGTACGGCGCCGCCCATCACGATCAGGGCATCGGTCTCACCGGTGGCTTCCATCGCCTCCTTCAGGCGCTCGGGGTACTTGCGGCTGTCCTTGAACTTCAGGGCGTCGACCGGTACCACTTCCTGGCCGATCTCGTAGCGGCCCTCGTTGTCGAGGAAGGCGTTGAGACGGGCACGGGCGTCGATGCGGTGGTGGTGGCTGCAGCTCGGGCAGACGTTCTGGTTCTGCTCCAGATCGGTCTTGTAGAGCACGCTTTCGCAGCTGGGGCACTTGATCCACAGGCCTTCGGGCACACTGCGCCGGTCGGCCGGGTCGGTGTGCTGGATTTTGGGAGGCAGAAGTTTTTCAAGCCAACTCATGTGCAATTCCTCAATTTGGAAACTGGGGTTCCCCCCAATTTCCGGTTTCATTGGTCGCTTGGGGGTGGATTATGAATCCAAAGCGGTCCGGATCCCGCGCAGGAAGTCCACGGCGGCGGGGACCACCTTGTCGCGCGGCTGGTTGTCGATCAGCTGGATGATGCGGCTGCCGATCACCACCGCGTCGGCCACCCGGCCCACGGCACAGGCGCTGGCCGCATCGCGGATGCCGAAACCGACGCCCACCGGCACTTTGACGTGCTGGCGGATGCGCGGCAGCATGGCTTCCACCGCTGCCGTGTCCAGGGTACCGGCACCGGTCACGCCCTTGAGCGAGACGTAGTAGACGTAACCGCTGGCCACGCGCGCCACTTGGTCCATACGTTCGTCTGTGCTGGTGGGCGCCAGCAGGAAGATCAAGTCCAGGCCATGGGCCTTGAGCGCGGCAGCAAATGCTTCGCACTCCTCGGGCGGGTAGTCCACCACCAGCACACCGTCGACGCCGGCAACGGCCGCATCGCGGGCAAAGGCGTTGTCGCCAGTGGTTTGGTGCAGCTGGTTGTAGCGCTCGATCGGGTTGGCGTAGCCCATCAGCACCACCGGGGTCGTGCTGTTCTTCTGGCGGAAGATACGCACCATCTCGATGACCTGGCGCAGGCCGATGCCGGCCGCCAGGGCCTTGTCGCCAGCGGCCTGGATGACGGGGCCGTCGGCGCTGGGGTCGGAGAAGGGCACGCCGAGTTCAATCACATCGGCACCGGCGGTGACCATGCCGTGCATCAGCTCGGGCGTGATGTCGGGGTAGGGGAAGCCGGCCGTGACGAAGGGGATCAGGGCCTTGCGTTGGCTGGCCTGCAGCGCGGCGAAGGTGGCGGTGATACGGCTCATTTCTGGGGTTCTCCGCCTTTGACCTGGATGCCACGCATGGAAGGGCGGTCGTAGAAGTCGGCGCCCGAGAGGTCGGCCACGGTGCCGATGTCCTTGTCGCCGCGGCCCGAGAGGTTCACGAGGATGGACTGGTCGGGCCGCATGGTCTTGGCCAGTTTCATGGCGTGGGCGATGGCGTGGCTGGATTCGAGCGCCGGGATGATTCCCTCGGTACGGCAGAGGTAGTGGAAGGCGGCCAGCGCCTCCTGGTCGGTGATGCCGACGTACTCGGCACGGCCGATGTCCTTCAGGTACGCGTGCTCGGGGCCGACACCGGGGTAGTCCAGGCCGGCGCTGATGCTGTGCGTCTCGGTCACCTGGCCGTCCTCGTTCTGCAGCACATAGGTGCGGTTGCCGTGCAGCACGCCCGGGCTTCCCTTTTGCAACGAAGCCGAATGCTTGTCTGTGTTCATGCCTTCGCCGGCGGCTTCCACGCCGATCAGGCGCGTTTGCTCATGCTGTATGTAGGGGTAGAAGATGCCCATGGCATTGCTGCCGCCGCCGACACAGGCGACCACCGCATCGGGCTGCGGCGTCTTGCAGCCGGCGCGCGCCAGCATCTCGGGCATCTGCACCAGACATTCGTTGCCGATCACGCTCTGGAAGTCGCGCACCATCATGGGGTAGGGGTGCGGGCCGGCCACGGTGCCGATGATGTAGAAGGTGTTGTCCACATTCGCCACCCAGTCGCGCATGGCCTCATTGAGTGCGTCTTTCAGCGTCTTGCTGCCGCTCTCCACCGGCACCACGGTCGCGCCGAGCAGGTTCATGCGATAGACGTTGGGACTCTGGCGCTTGACGTCCGCGCTGCCCATGTAGACGATGCACTCGAGGCCGTAGCGCGCACAGATGGTGGCCGTGGCCACGCCGTGCTGACCGGCGCCGGTCTCGGCGATGATGCGCGTCTTGCCCATGCGGCGCGCCAGCATGGCCTGGCCGATGGTGTTGTTGATCTTGTGCGCGCCGGTGTGGTTGAGGTCTTCGCGCTTGAGGAAGATCTGCGCGCCGCCCTGCTCGCGGCTCATGCGCGCGGCGTGGTAGACGGGCGAGGGCCGGCCGACGAAGTGGGCCAGTTCGTCCTGGAACTCGGCCAGGAAGTCCGGGTCGTGCTGGTAGCGGGCGTAGGCTTCGCGCAGCTGGTTGATGGCGTGGGTCAGCGTCTCGCTGACGAAGCTGCCGCCGTAGATGCCGAAATGCCCCTTGGCATCGGGCTGGTGGTAGTCGAACATGTTTTAGCCTGCAAGTTGTGCGTCGGCGGCACGCACGGCCGCGACGAACTGATTGATCTTGCCGGCGTCCTTGATGCCCTTGGAGGCCTCGACGCCGGAACTCACATCCACGGCCAGCGACTTACAGCGCGGCCGTACCTGCCGAATGCCATCGGCCACGTTTGCAGGTGTGAGCCCACCACTCAAGACGAGGTGAGCGTCGACGCTTGGAGGAAGAAGTGACCATTCGAACGATTTGCCGCCGCCCCCAAAACCGTCGACGTGGGCGTCGAGCAGGATGGCCTGGGCGGCCGAGTATTCTTGGGCGTATTTTACGAGGTTGAAGCCCCGGCCGGCTTCGCCCAGCGGAATACGGGCGGCACGCAGGAAGGGGCGGGCGCCGTTCTGGCTGGCCAGCAGACAGTCGGCGGGTGTTTCATCCCCATGAAATTGCACGGTAGCGCCCGGAATGGCAGCGCAGGCAGCTATGATTTTTGTAGCATCTGCGTTGACGAACAGCAGCACCGGCGTGACAAAAGGCGGCAGGCGACGGGCCAGCTCGGCGGCGCGCTCGGGCGTCACATGGCGCGGGCTTTTTTCGTACAGCACGAAACCCACGGCATCGGCGCCGGCGGCCACGGCAGCGTCCACATCCTGCTCGCGTGTCAGGCCGCAGATCTTGATGCGGGTACGTTCTGTGTCCGGGAGACTTCGAGTGTTCATGCCTATGTCTCCATGGCGCACGGCCTGTAACGCGGGCGCGGCTCAGACCAGGAACACCGCGGAACCGGCTTTTCCGGGCCGCTGGTGTTGCACCCTTGAGGGGGGCGGCGACCCACACGGAGTGGGGGAGCAACGGGGGGGAGCTTCATGGCAGCCAATCATACGCAGGCGTGCGGTCGGGCAGGCCCCAGCGGGCATCGTAGCGCGGCCCGAGGAAGTACAGGCCGTCGGGTGAGAAGGTCGGGGCGGCGGCATCGCGGCTGCGTGCCGCCAAGACCTCGTCGATCCACTCCGGTGCTTGCTTGCCCTGGCCGATGACGATCAGGCAGCCCATGATGTTGCGGATCATGTGGTGCAGGAAGGCATTGGCCTCGAACTCGAAACGCCAGTAGGCGCCGCGTCGGCTGATTTCGATGCGCAGCAGGTTCTTCACCGGCGACAGCGCCTGGCAAGCGGAGGCGCGGAACGAGGTGAAGTCGTGCTCGCCCAGCAGGCGGGTGGCGGCCGCCTGCATGGCCGCCAGGTCCAGCGGCTGGAAGACCCAGCCGACGCGACCGGCATCGACGCTGGGGCGCACCGGCGACTCCAGCAGCGAATAGGCATAACGGCGCGAGAGGGCGCTGGCACGGCAGTGGAACTCGTCCGGCACCACATGGGCCCACTGCACGGCAATGTCGCGCGGCAGGAAGCTGTTGGTGCCACGTACCCAGGCGTAGGGTGCGCGTTCGGCGCTGGTGTCGAAATGCACCACCTGCATCAGGCCGTGCACGCCGGCATCGGTGCGGCCGGCGCACAGGGTGGAGATACGCTGGTCCGCAAATTTGCCCAGCGCTTTTTCCAGCTGGTCCTGTACCGTGCGGCCCGAGGGCTGGCTTTGCCAGCCGTCGTAGGACTGGCCGTTGTAGCTGACGCCTAAGGCTACCCTCACGGCAGGGTCGGGTCCAGGTGCATTGCCTTCGCCTTAGGACCTAGCCAGCTCAGTTGAGCTTGCTCAGGGCCTCCTGGGCCTTGATCTTCATGTCACCGGTGGCTTCGGCAATGATTTCCTCGATCAGGGCGCGGGCACCATCGGTGTCGCCGATGGCACTGAACTCTTCTGCCAGGGCCAGCTTGGTGGCCAGCGGGTCGTCCGTGGCGCCGGTCTGCTCGGTCGTGGCTTCACCCAGGTCCAGCGAGAGCGAACCCAGATCGAACTCAAGTGCGCCGGTATCGGCGGCGGCCGTCGGCGTGCTGTCAGCCGTTTCGGCGGTGCTGTCGCGACCGGTTGACGGCTCAGGCAAGCTGGGCGGTTCGAACTCGAGGCTATTGTCCGCACCCTGGATGGAGGCGGTGGGCAACTCGAAATTCAGGTCCAGGTCGGGGGCCACTGACTCTGGTGCAGGCGCGGCGGCAGGCGTTGCGGTGACTGCGGGTGTTGCTGTTGCCGGTTCTTCATCAAGCGAGAAGTCCAGATCCAGGTCCAGATCCAAGGCGGATGTCGCAGGCTCGGCGGCAGGGGGGGCCACTTGCGGGCTGGCCTCAGGTGCGCTGGCCACGGGCTCCGACACGGCTGCCGGCGAGGTCGGTGCCGAGGCCGGCTGACCGCCGGGCTGGAAGAGGCTGTTGCCCGGATCAATGCCCAGGCCCAGTTCGCACACGCGGTTCCAGTCGGCACCTTCGCCACCGGTCAGGCGATGGGCTTCGGCGGCGCTGCTTTCGAAGTTGCGGACGTCGCGGCGCTTGGCGTAGATCTCCAGCAATTTGAGGTGGATGGCCACCCGGTCAGGGTGGACGCGCAGGGCTTCCTTGAGGATTTCCTCGGCCTGCAGATCGCGGCCATAGGCCAGATAGACATCGGCTTCGGCCACCGGGTCCACATCGTCCGCTGCCTCGAGCTGGCTCGGGGAATAGACCATGGAGGAGCCGTTGGCACCACTGTCATGGGTGTCGACGCGCTGACCACCGCTGGCACCGAAGAAGGAATCGGGTTGCAGCCGGCTTTCCAGGAAGGAGCTGTCCATCTGGGCCGCCTGCTTGCGCTGGCGCACGCGGTAAATCCCCAGGCCGGCCAGCAAGGCCAGCAGGCCTGCCGCTGCCGCGGGGACCAGCGGATTGTCCAGCAGTTCGTCCAGCAGACTGGGCTCTTCCACCGGCATCGGCACCGGGGGAACTGGCCGCTTGACGGGGGCGGAGGCCACAGGGGCGGGTGCTGGGGCAGAGGCTTCAGTTGCCGGTGCCGAGGCTGTGACGGCGGGGGCGGCCGCGCTGGCCGCAGCGGCCGGCTCGGACGCGGCCGGTGCTGCAGCCTGGGGGGCTGATGCGGCAGGGGCAGGGGCTGCCGCCGCGCTCAATTTGCTCAGTTCGGCAATGTTCTTGGAGATTTCCTCGGCGCGGCTGGCCGCTTCCTTGGCGCTGCGTTCCTGGGCAATCTTTTCCTCGCCGCCCTTGGCCTGGACAGCGCCCTTGGAGAGGGTCAGCTTGTCGGGCGTGCCGGCCGCGCTCTTCTTGTCTTCGACTTGTGCTTCCACCTTGCCGCTGGCGCGGCGGTCGGCACTGGTTACCTGGCTGACCGGCGCATTGCCGGCGAGCTTGCGGCGGAATTCATTGAAATCCTTGCTTTGCGCCAGCACAATCTGGCGCGCTTCGTCGGCCGGTGTGGCTTGTGCATCTTCGGCGCCAGGCATGTCTACCACGGCGCCGCTGCGCAGACGGTTGATGTTGCCGCCGATGAACGCATCGGGATTGGCACGCAGCATGGCCACCAGCATCTGGTCCAGCGATACACCGGCCGGACGGTTGGCGGCGGCCAGCTTGCTGGCCGTATCGCCGGACTTGACGGTCAGCTGTTTGGCCGAGCTGTCTGGCGTAGTCTTGGCTGCCGGTTCGGCGGGTGCCTTGGCGGGCTGGCGGGCGGCGGCTGGCGCCGCGGCGCGGCCCGTATCGCTGGCGGGCGCAGGCGCGGTGGTACGGGCTGCGGGCGTAGCCGCACGGGACGGTGCGGGGCTGACTTGCGGCACGGTGGCTGTCACGGCCTGCGGCTGGCGCAGATTGGGCGGGTCGAACAGCATCGTGTAGTCGCGCACGATGCGGCCGGAAGACCAACTGGCCTCCAGAATCAGGTCGATGTAGGGATCATTGATCGTGCGGTCGCTGCTGACGCGCAGGAAAGAGCGTCCGTCGGGGCGTTTCTGCAGCGTAATCTGCAGACCGCTCATGCTCGCGTTGTAGTCCATGCCGGCGGCCCGGAAGGCTTCCGGTGAGGCCACACTGGCCTTCAGCGAGGCAGCTTCCTCGGCATTAATGTCGGGAATGTCGATTTCAGCCCGCAGAGGCTCGCCCAGTGCCGACAGGACGGCAATACGTCCCAGCGAAAGCGCCGAGGCATGGGTTCCCCACAGACCCAGAACCGCCGCGGCCGCAGCGGCCAGGGCAGTCTTCTGCCAACGATGTGACTTAGCAATCAATTTATTAGCCTCCGATGTTCGGGCAAGCGGCCACGCCTAGCACCTTGTATGGACCAGGCGACCGACGCTCAAAACAGGAAAAGTACCTTAACATCAAGATGTTAGCCTGACAAGCTAAGAAAGCGCTTAACCTTCTGAGCTGCCCGTTCGTCGCCCCAGGCGGGGCTGAATGTTGTCAAACGACAACGGCTTGCGGTGAACCGCAAGCCGTTGGGTCTGGGGAAAAGGGACTCAGGCTGCCAGCAGGATGCGCAGCATGCGGCGCAGCGGTTCGGCCGCGCCCCACAGCAGCTGGTCGCCCACGGTGAAGGCGCCCAGGTAGTCGTTGCCCATGGCCAGCTTGTGCAGGCGGCCGACCGGCACGGTCAACGTGCCGGTGACGGCGGCCGGCGTCAGGTCGCGCTCGGTGATCTCACGTTGGTTAGGGACCACTTTCACCCAGTCGTTGGCGCCCGCCAGCATGGACTCGATCTCGTCCAGTGGCACATCCTTCTTCAGCTTGACGGTCAGGCCCTGCGAGTGGCAGCGCATGGCGCCGATGCGCACGCACAGGCCGTCGATCGGGATGCTGCCGGCGCTGCGGAAGGCCGGGTTGCCCAGGATCTTGTTGCACTCGGCGCCACCCTTCCACTCTTCCTTGCTCTGGCCGTGTTCGACCGGCACGTCGATCCAGGGGATCAGGCTGCCGGCCAGGGCGGTGTTGCGGAAGTTCTTGGTCGGGAAGCTGGCGTCGCGCATGGTGGCGGCCACCTTGCGGTCGATGTCCAGGATGGCGGAGGCCGGGTCGGCCAGCTCGGCCTTGACGGCGTCGTGCAGGGCGCCCATCTGGCTCAGCAGTTCACGCATGTTCTGCGCACCGGCGCCGGAGGCGGCCTGGTAGGTCATGGCGCTGACCCACTCGATCAGACCGGCCTTGAACAGGCCACCCATGGCCATGAGCATCAGGCTCACAGTGCAGTTGCCGCCGATCCAGTTGCGGCCACCCTTGGCCAGCGCCTGGTCGATGACGTCGCGGTTGACCGGGTCGAGCACGATGACGGCGTCATCGGCCATGCGCAGCGTGGAGGCGGCGTCGATCCAGTGGCCGTTCCAGCCGGCAGCACGCAGCTTCGGATACACCTCCTTGGTGTAGTCGCCGCCCTGGCAGGTCAGGATGATGTCGCACTTCTTCAGCTCGTCGATGCTGTTGGCATCCTTGAGCGTGGGTTCGTTTTTCGCCTGCGCCGGGGCTTTGCCGCCGGCATTCGACGTGGAGAAGAACACCGGCTCGATCAGGTCGAAATCCTTCTCCTGCACCATGCGGTCCATCAGCACGGAGCCGACCATGCCGCGCCAGCCGACCAAACCTACCAACTTGCTCATTTCAACGCCCTTTCAAAAATAAAACAGTGCACACCGGCCTGTCTGCCCCGGCTCGTCTGGCCGGGAAGGGCGCACGACGAACCGGAGCCGGATCAGCCCTTAATGGTCGTGGTTTTGATGATCGTTGCGCGCGTAGCCACGCCTGCCGGGGCGGCAGAGGCGGTGTTCAGGGGGAACGGGCGGGCGGCAAACATAAGGCTCCATTGTAGCGGATGAGGTGTTGTTCCGGCAGAGTGGATGCGGTCCCTGCCGTGAGCGGGGGCGGCCCGCGTGGCTTGGCCGTGCGGGGAAGCAAGCAAAAGGGCAGCCGGATGGCTGCCCTTTAATGTGAGATGCGAAGGACCGGTGGGTCAGCCCAATGCCTTGACCACCGCGTCGCCCATCTGCGCCGTGCCGACCTTGGTCGTGCCTTCGCTCCAGATGTCCGGCGTGCGCAGGCCCTGGGCCAGCACTTTCTTCACAGCAGTCTCGATGCGGTCGGCGGCCTCAGCCTGGTTCAGGCTGAAGCGCAGCATCATGGCGGCCGAGAGGATGGTGGCCAGCGGGTTGGCCACGCCCTTGCCCGCGATGTCGGGTGCGCTGCCATGGCTGGGCTCGTACAGGCCCCGGTTCTGGCTGTTCAGGCTGGCCGAGGGCAGCATGCCAATGGAGCCGGTCAGCATCGACGCTTCATCCGACAGGATGTCGCCGAACATGTTGCCGGTGACCACCACGTCGAAGGCCTTGGGGGCCTTGACCAGTTGCATGGCGGCGTTGTCCACGTACATGTGCTGCAGTTCCACGTCCGGGTACTGGGCATGCACTTCCGTCACCACGTCCTTCCAGAACTGGAAGGTTTCCAGCACATTGGCCTTGTCCACGCTGGTGACCTTCTTGTTGCGCTTGCGCGCAGCCTGGAAGGCGACGTGGGCGATGCGTTCGATCTCCGGCTTGCTGTAGCGCATGGTGTCGAAGGCCTCTTCCGCGCCGGGGAAGTGGCCGTCCACCGCGGTGCGGCGGCCGCGCGGCTGGCCGAAGTAGATGTCGCCGGTCAGCTCGCGGATGATCAGGATGTCCAGACCGGCAATCAGCTCGGGCTTGAGGCTGGAGGCGCCAACCAGCTGCTCGTAGCAGATGGCGGGGCGGAAGTTGGCGAACAGGCCCAGGTGCTTGCGCAGGCCCAGGATGGCCTGCTCGGGGCGCAGCGGGCGATCCAGCTTGTCGTACTTCCAGTCGCCGACGGCGCCGAACAGGATGGCATCGGCCGCCTTGGCCAGGCTCAGGGTGGACTCGGGCAGGGGATGGCCATGGGCCTCGTAGGCGGCGCCGCCGACCAGCGCGCTTTCCATCTCGAATTTCAGGCCGAGCACCTTCAGGACCTTGACGGCCTCGGCCACGATTTCGGTGCCGATGCCGTCACCCGGCAAGACTGCGATTTTCATTCCAACTTCTCCAATTTTTTATTCGCAAAACGCCGTGGAACCGGCTTTGCCGGGCCACTGGCGTTGCCCCCTTGAGGGGGTGGCGGAGCGACACAATGTGCGCGCAGCCTGGGGGTGTTATCCGATTGCCGTGTGGGCCAACCAGGGTTTTTGTGCAAGACGCTGGGCTTCGAAAGCCTGGATCTTGTCCTTGTGGCGCAGTGTCAGGCCAATGTCGTCGAAGCCGTTGAGCAGGCAGTATTTGCGGAAGGCCTGCACGTCGAAGGGAATTTCCTCGCCCTGTGGCTTGACGATGACCTGGCGCTCCAGGTCGATGGTGAGCTGGTAGCCGGGGAAGGCGGCACATTCGTCGAACAGCTGCGCTACCGTGGCCTCCGGCAGCTGGATCGGCAGCAGGCCGTTCTTGAAGCAGTTGTTGAAGAAGATGTCGGCAAAGCTGGGCGCGATGATGGCGCGAAAGCCATACTGGTCGATCGCCCACGGCGCATGCTCGCGAGAGGAACCGCAGCCGAAGTTCTTGCGTGCCAGCAGGATGGAGGCACCCTGGAAACGCGGCTGGTTCAGTACGAAATCCGGATTGGGCTTCCGGCTGGCCGGGTCCTGGCCCGGGTAGCCGGCATCCAGGTAGCGCCATTCGTCGAACAGATTGGGGCCAAAGCCGGTCTTGCGGATCGACTTGAGGAACTGCTTCGGAATGATGGCGTCGGTGTCGACATTCTCGCGGTCCATCGGGGCCACCAGACCCTTGTGTACGGTAAAGGTTTTCATTATTTCTTCGCCGCGCCTTCGATCTTCTCGCCGGCCTTCTGGATATCCTGGCCCACGCCCTTGACGGTGTTGCAGCCCACCAGCGTCAGCGTCAGGGATAGGATCACAAACAGGGTCGTTTTTTTCATCGTGTTCTCCTAGGCAGATAGTTCAGGCGAATTTGCGGACATCGACAAAATGGCCGTGCACCGCGGCAGCGGCGGCCATGGCCGGGCTCACCAGGTGGGTACGGCCACCGGCGCCCTGACGGCCTTCGAAATTGCGGTTGCTGGTGGAGGCGCAGCGCTCGCCCGGCTCCAGGCGGTCGGCGTTCATGGCCAGGCACATGGAGCAGCCCGGTTCGCGCCACTCGAAGCCGGCGGCCTTGAAGATCTCGTGCAGGCCTTCGCGCTCGGCCTGTTCCTTGACCAGGCCGGAGCCTGGTACCACCATCGCCAGCTTGACGTTCTTGGCCACTTTCTGGCCCAGTTTCTTCACCACGGCGGCAGCCTCGCGCATGTCCTCGATGCGGCTGTTGGTGCAGGAGCCGATGAAGACCTTGTCGATGGCGATATCGGCCAGCGGTTTGCCCGGTTCCAGACCCATGTAGGTCAGGGCGCGTTCGATGGCGCCGCGCTTGTTGGCGTCCTTCTCCTTGTCGGGGTCGGGCACGCGGCCGTCGATCCCCAGCACCATCTCGGGCGAGGTGCCCCAGGTGACCTGCGGCAGGATCTGCGCGGCATCGAGTTCGACCACTGCATCGAACTTGGCATCGGCGTCGGAGTGCAGCGTCTTCCAGTAGGCCACCGCCTGGTCCCATTCCACACCGGTGGGAGAGAGCAGGCGGCCCTTGACGTACTCGATGGTCTTGTCGTCCACCGCCACCAGGCCGGCGCGGGCGCCGCCTTCGATCGCCATGTTGCACACCGTCATGCGGCCTTCCATGCTCAGGGCGCGGATGGCCGAGCCGGCGAATTCGATGGTGTAGCCGGTGCCGCCGGCGGTGCCGATCTTGCCGATGATGGCCAGCACGATGTCCTTGGCGGTGACGCCGCGGGCCACGCTGCCTTCCACCTTGACGAGCATGTTCTTGGCCTTCTTGGCCAGCAGAGTCTGCGTGGCCATCACGTGCTCGACCTCGCTGGTGCCGATGCCGTGCGCCAGCGCACCAAAGGCGCCGTGGGTCGAGGTGTGCGAGTCGCCGCAGACCACGGTCATGCCGGGCAGGGTGGCGCCGTTTTCCGGGCCGATCACGTGCACGATGCCCTGGCGCTTGGACAGGAAGGGGAAGAAGGCGGCGGCGCCGGACTCCTTGATGTTCGCGTCCAGCGTGGTGATCTGTTCCTTGCTGATTGGGTCGGCAATGCCGTCGTAGCCCAGTTCCCAGCCGGTGGTCGGGGTGTTGTGGTCGGCGGTGGCGACGATGGAGCTGACGCGCCAGACCTTGCGGCCGGCCTGACGCAGGCCCTCGAAGGCCTGCGGGCTGGTGACTTCATGCACCAGATGGCGGTCGATGTAGAGGATGGCGGTGCCGTCTTCCTCGGTGTGGACGACGTGCTCGTCCCAGATCTTGTCGTACAGGGTGCGTCCCATGGGCAATCTTCCTTGGCAATCCGCCATTTTATGCGGACGCTGCCAGTGGGGTTTCAATCGTGGATGTCCGGCTGCGGCGACAGTTCGCGCACGCGGTGGTCGACGTAGTAACCGCCGAACTCGGTGTAACGCAGCATATGGCGGCAGCAAGAGCGGCACTGCCAGACGTCGCAGCGGTTGTAGGGAAAGTAGGCCAGTGCCACCGGTGCCTCCGGCGAGTCGTAGCGTGTGCCGTGCGGGTGGTATTCCTCGAAGGTCGGTTCACAGACCTCCGGGTCGCGCAGGGTGGCCACCTGGGTCATCTGCGCAGCCGGCCAGCGCTCTTCGGTGATGCTGGTCCAGCCGGCACAGTGTCCCAGGCCACACGCGCAGGAGGACGCAGCGGACGCGTCTTCCAGCAGCGAGCGAAGTTCAGCAGCGCTTCGGATCAGGTGCATGTTGGGGACAAAAGTTGGGCGACCCATGAAAAATGCCCGCCGACGTTGCCGTGCGGCGGGCATGCGTTTCAGCGCAGTTTAACGCTTGGCCAGCGGCGGCACGTCGCGGCGCGGCGAACCGGTGAAGAGCTGGCGCGGACGGCCAATCTTGTATTCCGGATCACTGATCATTTCGTTCAGCTGGGCGATCCAGCCGACGGTGCGAGCCAGGGCGAAGATGCCGGTGAACAGGTTGACCGGAATGCCCAGGGCGCGCTGCACGATGCCAGAGTAGAAGTCGACGTTCGGGTAGAGCTTGCGCTGCACGAAGTAGTCGTCTTCCAGGGCGATCTTCTCCAGCGACATGGCCAGCTTGAACAGCGGGTCGTTTTCCAGGCCCAGCTCGGCCAGCACTTCCTTGCAGGTTTCCTGCATCAGCTTGGCGCGCGGGTCGTGGTTCTTGTAGACGCGGTGGCCGAAGCCCATCAGGCGCACGCCGGAGTTCTTGTCCTTGACCTGGTTCATGAACTCGCCGACCTTGGCCACGCCGCCGTTGGCCTGGATGTCTTCCAGCATGTTCAGGCAGGCTTCGTTGGCGCCGCCGTGGGCCGGGCCCCAGAGGCAGGCCACGCCAGCGGCAATCGCCGCGAACGGGTTGGTGCCGGAGGAGCCGCACAGACGCACGGTGGAGGTGGAGGCGTTCTGCTCGTGGTCGGCGTGCAGGATGAAGATGCGGTCCATGGCGCGCTCGAGCACCGGGTTGACCTTGTAGTCCTCGCAGGGTGTGCCGAACATCATGCGCAGGAAGTTGCCGGCATAGCTCAGGTCGTTGCGCGGGTACATGTAGGGCTGGCCGACGCCGTACTTGTAGGCCATGGCCACCAGCGTTGGCATCTTGGCGATCAGGCGGATCGCGGCGATTTCGCGGTGTTCCGGGTTGTTGATGTCGGTGCTGTCGTGGTAGAAGGCCGACAGGGCGCCCACCAGACCGGTCAGCACGGCCATCGGGTGCGCATCACGGCGGAAACCGCGCAGGAAGAACTGCATCTGCTCGTTGACCATGGTGTGCATGGTCACGCGCTGGCTGAAGGCGGCCTTCTTGTCGGCGTTCGGCAGGTCACCGTACAGCAGCAGGTGGCAGGTTTCAAGGAAGTCGCACTGGGTGGCCAGCTGCTCGATCGGGTAACCGCGGTACAGCAGCTCGCCCTTGTCGCCATCGATGTAGGTGATGGCCGACTGGCAGGAAGCCGTCGAGAGGAAACCCGGGTCGTAGGTGAACATGCCGGTCTGGCCGTAGAGCTTGCGGATGTCGATCACATCCGGGCCGATGTTGCCCTGGTAGACGGGCAGCTCGACGCTGGGGCTGCCGTTACTGAACGACAGGGTGGCTTTGTTGTCAGCGAGTTTCATTGGGGGCCTTTCAGCAGGTTTCTCTCAACATGTCTAAAACTTCTTGCACGTCCGCACGGTTCAGCTCGGGGCTGACCTCGGCCAGCGGCTTGCGGCCGAGATGGAGGTCGAGCAGATCGTTGTCACTCAGGTCCATCAGGGCCGTCAGGCCCTGTGCCTGGCCCAGGGTCAGCGTGGACTCGAACTTGTTGAAAAAACGCTCGATGAAGAGGTCGTTCTCCAGCAGACCGCGGCGGCAGCGCCACTTCAGCTTGCTCAGCGTTCTTTCGTCAATCAGTTCATTGTCCATGTTGAACCCCGGTGAATTGCTTACACCGCACGGGCGACCATCATTTCCTTGATCTTGCCGATGGCCTTGGTCGGGTTCAGACCCTTGGGGCAGACATCGACACAGTTCATGATGGTGTGGCAGCGGAACAGGCGGTACGGATCTTCCAGGTTGTCCAGACGCTCGCCGGTGGCGTTGTCGCGGCTGTCCGCCAGGAAGCGGTAGGCCTGCAGCAGACCGGCGGGACCGACGAACTTGTCCGGGTTCCACCAGAAGCTCGGGCAGCTGGTCGAGCAGCTGGCGCACAGGATGCACTCGTACAGGCCGTTGAGCTCTTCACGCTCTTCCGGGCTCTGCAGGCGCTCGCGCTCGGGTGCCGGCGTGTCGTTGATCAGGTAGGGCTTGATCGAGTTGTACTGCTTGAAGAACTGCGTCATGTCGACGATCAGGTCGCGCACCACCGGCAGGCCGGGCAGCGGCTTGAGCGTGATCACGCCAGGCAGCGTGTTCATGTTGGTCAGGCAGGCCAAGCCGTTCTTGCCGTTGATGTTCATTGCGTCCGAACCACAGACGCCTTCGCGGCAGGAGCGGCGGAACGAAATGGACGGATCAACCGCCTTGAGCTTCATCAGGGCGTCGAGCAGCATGCGCTCGTGACCGTCGAGTTCGACCTCGATGGTCTGCATGTAGGGTTTGGCGTCCTTTTCCGGGTCGTAGCGGTAGATCTGGAATGTGCGTTTTGCCATGGTATTTTTCTCCGTGCGTCGTGGATGCTGGATGTGGGGGGCTTAGAAGGTACGGACCTTCGGGGGCACCGACTCCACGGTCAGCGGCTTCAGGTTGACGGGTTTGTACGACAGGCTGTTGGTGGCGCTGTCCCACAGGGTGTGTTTCATCCACTCGGCGTCGTTGCGGCCCAGCGGGAACTGGGCGTCGTCGGCCGGACGCTCGTAGTCGTTCACGGTGTGGGCACCGCGGCACTCGCGGCGGGCGGCAGCCGAGGTCATGGTGGCCTGGGCGGCTTCCATCAGGTTCTCGACTTCCAGCGCCTCGATGCGCGCGGTGTTGAACACCTTGGACTTGTCCTTGAGCGTGATGTTGGCCACGCGCTCGCGCAAGGCATTGATCTTGCGCACACCTTCGTCCATGGAGGCCTGGGTACGGAACACGCCAGCGTGCTGCTGCATGGTGGCACGCATGTCGTTGGCAACGTCCTGGGCATATTCACCGGTGGTGGAGCTGTCAAGACGGGCCAGACGGGCCAGTGTGCGGTCGGCGGCGTCGGCCGGCAGCGGCTTGTGGGCCTTGGCCTTGTCGCTGGCCTGGACGATGTGGTTGCCGGCCGCGCGGCCGAACACCAGCAGGTCGAGCAGCGAGTTGGTGCCCAGACGGTTGGCACCGTGCACGCTCACGCAGGCGCATTCGCCCACCGCGTAGAGGCCGTTCACGACCTTCTGGCTGCCGCTGCCGTCGGGAGTGACGACCTGGCCGTTGATGTTGGTCGGAATGCCGCCCATCTGGTAGTGGATGGTGGGCACCACCGGAATCGGCTCCTTGGTGATGTCCACATTGGCGAAGTTGACACCGATCTCGTACACCGAGGGCAGACGCTTGTGGATGGTCTCGGCGCCCAGGTGATCCAGCTTGAGCAGCACGTAGTCCTTGTTCGGGCCACAGCCACGGCCTTCCTTGATCTCCTGGTCCATGCAGCGCGAGACGAAGTCGCGCGGTGCCAGGTCCTTCAGCGTCGGGGCATAACGCTCCATGAAACGCTCGCCATTGCTGTTGAGCAGGATGGCGCCTTCGCCGCGGCAGCCTTCGGTCAGCAGCACGCCCGCGCCGGCCACGCCGGTCGGGTGGAACTGCCAGAACTCCATGTCCTGCAGGGGGATGCCGGCACGTGCCGCCATGCCCAGGCCATCACCGGTGTTGATGAAGGCGTTGGTCGATGCGGCGAAGATGCGCCCGGCACCGCCGGTGGCCAGCAGCGTGTGCTTGGCTTCCAGGATGTAGGTCTCGCCGGTTTCCATTTCCAGCGCGGTCACACCCACCACGTCGCCGTCAGCGTCGCGGATCAGGTCCAGCGCCATCCATTCGACGAAGAAGGTGGTCTTGGCTTGCACGTTCTGCTGGTACAGCGTGTGCAGCATGGCATGGCCGGTACGGTCGGCTGCGGCGCAGGCACGCTGCACCGGCTTTTCACCGTAGTTGGCGGTGTGGCCGCCGAACGGACGCTGGTAGATGGTGCCGTCGGGGTTGCGGTCGAACGGCATGCCGAAGTGTTCCAGCTCATACACCACCTTCGGTGCTTCGCGGCACATGAACTCGATGGCGTCCTGGTCGCCCAGCCAGTCAGAGCCTTTGATGGTGTCGTAGAAGTGGTAGTGCCAGTTGTCTTCGCTCATGTTGCCCAAGCTGGCGCTGACGCCGCCTTGAGCGGCGACGGTGTGCGAGCGGGTCGGGAACACCTTGGACAGCACGGCCACGTTCAGGCCGGCGCGTGCGAGCTGCAGCGAGGCGCGCATGCCGGAACCGCCGGCACCGATGATGACAACGTCAAATTTGCGTTTGGATAAGGAGTAGGACATGGGTTACAGCCTCAATCGTGCAGTGGCATCACAGACGCCACAGGACTTGGATGGCCCAGCCGGCACAGCCGACCAGCCAGACGATGGTGAAAACCTGCAGCGACAGGCGAAGCCAGATGGGCTTGATGTAGTCCATCCAGATGTCGCGCATGCCCACCCAGACGTGGTAGGCCAGCGCGATGATGACAACGAAGGTCAGTACCTTCATCCATTGGGCGGCAAAGATGCCGGCCCAGGTTTCGTAGCCGATGGGGCCGCGGGTGAGCAGGACCTGGCCCAGCAGCAGCAGGGTGAACACGACCATCAGGGCCGCGGTGATGCGCTGGCTCAGCCAGTCGCGAAGTCCGTAGTGCGCACCGACGACGATGCGCTTGGAGCCGTAGTTAACCGACATGTGTCGCTCCTTCTTGCTTAGTAAAGGCCAAACAGCTTGGCGCCGAGAACCGCGGTCAGGCCGAGGCTGAGCACCAGTGTGACGATGGCCGAACTGCGGCCGAATTCCTTGGTCACCGCATGGGTGAGGTCCATCCACAGGTGGCGGATGCCGGCAATGATGTGGTGCAGGTAGGCCCAGATCAGGGCCAGAGCCACCAGCTTGAAGAACCAGCCCGGCACCGGGCCGACGCCGGCACTGAACAGGGCCGTGAAACGGGCGAAGGAATACTCCGACGACACCGACACATCGAACAGCCAGATGATGAAGGGCAGCAGGAGGAACATGAGGGCGCCGCTGACGCGATGCAGGATCGACACCCAGGCGGCCGGGGCCATGCGGTAGGTGGGGAGATCCTTGAACGCGTTGATGTTGCGGAACTCGGGCCGTTTGGCCTGGGAGGTGGTGACAAGCTCAGTCATGGTTGGGCTTTCTCTTTTGGATGTAACCGCTTTGTAATTTCTGGCAGGTTGCCGGGGCAAATTCTATTGCAATGCAGCAATGGAACGAGGGAGTCAGGGGATTCTTTATGGGGTTTGCACGTGGTAACAGAGTTTCTCAGCCGAGTTCGTTGTGGTAGTGGTGGGTGTCGGTCAGGTACAGGCCGCGGCGCAGTTCCATCGGGACGTCGTTGTAGGTGTAGGCAATGCGCTCGACGCTCAGCAAGGGCGTGTTTTTCGGAATCTTGAGCAAGGCGGCCTGGGCGGCATCGGGTAGGACGGCGCGGATTTTTTCCTCGGCGCGCACCATGCGCACGCCGAATTCGGTTTCGAACAGTGCGTACATCGGGCCGTGGTACTGGCTCAGGCGCTCCGCTGTCAGGCCCTTGAAGGGGGTGCCCGGCAGCCACAGGTCTTCCAGGATGGTGGGGCGGCCGGCGAAGGAAAGCACCCGGCGTGCCTGCAGCACGCTGTCGCCGGTGCGCAGTGCCAGGGCGCGCGCCACGTCGGCGCTGGCGCGCAGGCGCTTGCAGTCGATGATGGTGCGCTCGGCCGGTCCTTCGCTCTGGTTGTCGCCCTGGTCTGGCATCAGGCGCAGAAAGCGGTACTGGACATGCTGTTCCGCATGGGTGGCGACGAAGGTGCCCTTGCCCTGGCGGCGCAGCAGCAGGTTCTCGGCCGCGAGTTCATCGATTGCCTTGCGCACCGTGCCCTGGCTGACGCGAAAGCGCGCTGCCAGATCCATTTCGCTCGGGATGGCCTCGCCGGGCTTCCATTCGCCCGACTGCAGGCTTTGCAGAATCAGTCCCTTGATCTGCTGGTACAGCGGGCTGAAGGCGGGGGTTGGGCCGGGCTGCGCAGACGCGCCACCTTCCGTGCCGGGGTGGGCAGGGTCAACAGCAAAAGAGGGCGTCTGGTTCATGGGGCGGGAGGTGGTTGCACGCAGGCAGAACAGGCTGAATCATATCTTATATAAGACATAAGACAAATTGATAAAACAGGGTTTTCGCGGTACACTCCGCGGTGAATCCGGGGCTTGGTTACGTCCCGGTTACCGTCCACAACACTTCTGGAGTTCTCACCATGAGCAAAAAGCCCGTTCGCGTTGCTGTTACTGGCGCCGCAGGCCAAATCGGTTACGCCCTGTTGTTCCGCATCGCTTCCGGCGAAATGCTGGGCAAGGACCAGCCCGTCATTCTGCAATTGCTCGAAATCCCCGACGAAAAGGCCCAGAAGGCCCTCAAGGGTGTGATGATGGAACTTGACGACTGCGCCTTCCCGCTGCTGGCCGGCATGGAAGCCCACAGCGATCCGATGACCGCTTTCAAGGATACCGACTACGCCCTGCTGGTGGGTTCGCGTCCGCGTGGCCCGGGCATGGAACGTGCCGAGCTGCTGGCCGTCAACGGCGCCATCTTCACGGCCCAGGGCAAGGCACTGAACGCCGTGGCCAGCCGCAACGTCAAGGTGCTGGTGGTCGGTAACCCGGCCAACACCAACGCCTACATCGCCATGAAGAGCGCCCCGGATCTGCCGCGCAAGAACTTCACCGCCATGCTGCGCCTGGACCACAACCGCGCTGCCAGCCAGATCGCTGCCAAGACCGGCAAGGCCGTGGCCGACATCGAAAAACTCACCGTGTGGGGCAACCACTCGCCCACCATGTACGCCGACTACCGCTTTGCCACCATCAAGGGCGAGAGCGTGGCCAAGATGATCAACGACCAGGAATGGAACGCCAACGTGTTCCTGCCCACCGTGGGCAAGCGCGGCGCGGCCATCATCGAGGCACGCGGCCTGTCGTCGGCTGCTTCGGCTGCCAACGCCGCCATCGACCACATGCGCGACTGGGCCCTGGGCACCAACGGCAAGTGGGTCACCATGGGCATTCCGTCGGATGGCCAGTACGGCATTCCGAAGGACACCATGTTCGGCTTCCCGGTGACCTGTGAAAACGGCGAGTACAAGGTGGTTGAAGGCCTGGCCATCGACGCCTTCTCGCAAGAGCGCATCAACATCACCCTGGCCGAGTTGCAAGGCGAGCAGGACGGCGTCAAGCACCTGCTGTAAACATGGCTCATCCGCGCGACATCCTCCTTGGCGCCCAGGCCGCGGCCGGCTTCTTGCCGGTCTGCGACCATTACAGCGGCGTCGAGGTCCGGATGCGCAAGAGCCTGCAGCTGCAGGCCGAGATGATTGCCGAGTTCGGGGCCTGCGTCTTCGACGTCTCGCTCGATTGCGAAGACGGTGCCCCGGTCGGTGGCGAGTGCGACCATGCCCAGATGGTGGTGGCACTGGCCAATGAAGCGCAGGAGGCCGCCGGCAAGGCGGCCTTGCCGGCGTCGCCACGTGTCGCCGTGCGCGTGCATCCGGTGGACCATGTCGCGTTCGAGGCCGATGTGGCAGCCATTGTTGGCGGTGCCGGCAAGGCCTTGTGCCACCTGATGATCCCCAAGGTCGAGACGGTGGCGGATGTCGAGTGGGCTGTGGCGGCCGTTGATGCTGCTGCGCGCTCAGTGGGGCGCAGTGAACCCTTGCCCTTGCAGGTGCTGCTGGAGTCGCCGGCGGCCGTGCATCGGGCGTTCGATATTGCCGCGCATCCGCGCGTGCAGTCCATCAGCTTCGGCCTCATGGATTTTGTATCGGCCCACGGTGGCGCCATTCCTGCCAGTGCCATGAGTTCGCGCCCTGATGCGCAGTCCGGAGAACTGGGGCAGTTCAGCCATCCGCTGGTGGTGCGCGCCAAGCTCGAAATTGCTTCCGCCTGCCACGCCCACGGCAAAGTGCCTTCCCATTGTGTGGTCACTGAATTCAGTGATACTGAAGCCATGAAGGCCGCGGCCGCCAAGGCGGCCCGGGAGTTTGGCTACACGCGCATGTGGAGCATTCATCCCAGCCAGATTCGCCCTATCCTGGAGGCACTGGCGCCGAGCGGTTCGGAGATCGAACGCGCCGCAGCCATCATCGAGGTGGCCGCGCAGGCGCAGTGGGCACCCGTGAGTTTTGAAGGCCAGCTGCATGACCGTGCCAGCTACCGCTATTTCTGGCAGGTGCTGGAGCGGGCACACCAGACCGGGCGCCACTTGCCCGCAAGTGTGCAGGCCTATTTCCAGATTGCAACTCGTTAAAGTGCCGGATTGTCGAATCACACAAGGAGCGCATGATGAAAGCATTGATTACCTTGGTTCTGGTGGCAGCCATGCCCATGTCGCTGCTGGCGCAGAACCTGCCGTCCCGCAAGACACATTTCGCCCACGGCAAACAGGCGTCGTCGGCGAAGACGGCTGTTGCTGCGGCCACGCCAGTAGCCGTACCCGCTGCGCCGCTGTCGCCCGCTGAACTGGCGCTGGCGGAGCGCGTGCAGGTGGGGCATGTGCCGTGCGAACTCGGTGCCTCCGTCACGGTAGAGGCCGATCCCAAGGCTGCTGGTTATTTCCATGTGCGTCTGGGCAAGGACCTCTTCCACATGGCGCCGGTGGTGACCTCGACCGGTGCCATGCGGCTGGAAGACCAGCACGCCGGCGCCGTCTGGCTGCAGCTGGCGAACAAATCCATGCTGATGAGCACCAAACTCGGCAAACGCCTGGCGGATGCCTGCATGAACCCCTCTCAGGTGGCGGTTGCTGCGGCCATGGAGAAGAACCCGCCGCCTTCCCTGCTGGATCCGGTGACCCCGCCGCCCACGATGCGCAATGCACTGGCATTGCAGGATGCTGCGGAATAAGTAGCAGAGAAAACCCGTGCGACAAGGGTTGAAACTATTTTTGATTTTTGAAGAAGGAGATTTTCATGTTGCAAGCCTACCGCGCCCATGTCGCAGAACGCGCCGCGCTCGGCATTCCCCCGCTGCCGCTGTCTGCCAAGCAGACCGCTGAACTGATCGAGCTGCTGAAGAACCCGCCCAAGGGCGAGGAAACCACGCTGGTCGATCTGATCACCCACCGTGTCCCGGCCGGTGTGGACGATGCCGCCAAGGTCAAGGCCAGTTACCTGGCCGCCGTGGCCCACGGCACCGAGAAATGTGCTCTGATCAGCCGCGAGAAGGCCACCGAACTGCTGGGCACCATGCTCGGCGGCTACAACCTGACGCCCCTGATCGATCTGCTGGATGACAGCGCCGTGGCCGCCGTGGCCGCCGAAGGCCTGAAGAAAACCCTGCTGATGTTCGACCAGTTCCACGACGTCAAGGAAAAGGCCGACAAGGGCAATGCCCACGCCAAGGCCGTGCTGCAAAGCTGGGCCGATGCCGAGTGGTTCACCAGCCGCCCCGAAGTGCCCAAGAGCATCACCCTGACCGTGTTCAAGGTGACCGGCGAGACCAATACCGACGATCTGTCGCCCGCTCCTGACGCCTGGAGCCGCCCCGACATTCCGCTGCATGCGCTGGCCATGCTGAAGAACAAGCGCGATGGCATCACGCCCGAGGAAGACGGCAAGCGCGGCCCGGTGAAATTCATCGAAGACCTGCGCGCCAAGGGCAACCTGGTGGCCTACGTCGGCGACGTGGTCGGCACCGGTTCTTCCCGCAAGTCGGCCACCAACTCCGTGCTGTGGTTCACCGGCGAGGACATCCCCTTCGTGCCGAACAAGCGTTTCGGTGGCGTCTGCCTGGGCTCCAAGATCGCCCCGATCTTCTACAACACGATGGAAGATGCCGGCGCCCTGCCGATCGAACTCGATGTGAGCCAGATGAACATGGGCGATACCGTCGAGCTGCGCCCCTATGAAGGCAAGGCCCTGAAGGATGGCAAGGTGATTGCCGAGTTCACGGTCAAGAGCGAAGTGCTGTTCGACGAAGTGCGTGCCGGTGGCCGCATTCCGCTGATCATCGGCCGTGGCCTGACCGGCAAGGCGCGCGAAGCGCTGGGCCTGCCGCCGTCCACACTGTTCCGTCTGCCCAAGAACCCGACCGCCAAGGCCAAGGGCTTCTCGCTGGCACAGAAGATGGTTGGCCGCGCCTGCGGCCTGCCGGAAGGCCAGGGCGTGTTGCCCGGCACCTACTGCGAACCGAAGATGACCTCGGTCGGCTCGCAGGACACCACCGGTCCGATGACCCGCGACGAACTGAAGGACCTGGCCTGCCTGGGCTTCAGCTCCGACTTGGTGATGCAGTCCTTCTGCCACACCGCTGCCTACCCGAAGCCGGTTGACGTGAAGATGCACCACGAACTGCCCGAGTTCATCAGCAACCGCGGCGGCATTGCACTGCGTCCGGGCGACGGCATCATCCACAGCTGGCTCAACCGCATGCTGCTGCCCGACACCGTCGGCACCGGCGGCGACAGCCACACCCGCTTCCCGATCGGCATCAGCTTCCCGGCCGGCTCCGGCCTGGTGGCCTTTGCCGCTGCCACCGGCGTCATGCCGCTGGACATGCCGGAATCGGTGCTGGTGCGCTTCAAGGGCAAGATGCAGCCTGGCGTCACGCTGCGTGACTTGGTGCATGCCATCCCGCTGTACGCCATCAAGGCCGGCCTGCTGACGGTCGAGAAGAAGGGCAAGAAGAACATCTTCTCCGGCCGCATTCTCGAAATCGAAGGCTTGCCGGACATGAAGGTGGAGCAGGCGTTCGAGCTGTCCGACGCCTCGGCGGAGCGTTCTGCCGCCGGTTGCACGGTGCGCCTGAACAAGGAACCGATCATCGAGTACATCAACAGCAACATCGTGCTGCTGAAGAACATGATTGCCCAGGGCTACGCCGATGCGCGCACCATCGGTCGCCGCATCAAGGCCATGGAGGCTTGGCTGGCCAACCCGCAGCTGCTGGCACCCGATGCCGATGCCGAGTACGCTGCCGTGATCGAGATCGACCTGGCCGAGATCACCGAGCCGATCGTCTGCTGCCCGAACGATCCCGATGACGCCAAGACGCTGTCGGACGTGGCCGGCGCCAAGATCGACGAAGTGTTCATCGGTTCCTGCATGACCAACATCGGTCACTTCCGTGCCGCATCCAAGCTGCTCGAAGGCAAGAAGGACATCCCGGTCAAGCTGTGGATGGCTCCGCCGACCAAGATGGATGCCCACCAGCTGACCGAAGAAGGCCACTACGGTGTGTTCGGTGCGGCCGGCGCCCGCATGGAAATGCCGGGCTGCTCGCTGTGCATGGGCAACCAGGCGCAGGTGAAGGAGGGCGCGACCGTGATGTCCACCAGCACGCGTAACTTCCCGAACCGTCTGGGCAAGAACACCAATGTGTACCTGGGCTCGGCCGAACTGTCGGCGATCTGCTCCAAGCTGGGTCGCATTCCGACCAAGGCCGAGTACCTGGCCGACATCGGTGTGATCAACGCCAACGGCGACAAGATCTACAAGTACATGAACTTCGACCAGATCGAGGAGTACAAGGACGTGGCCGCCTCCGTGGCCGCCTGATCTGTGATCTCCCCTGACCGGGCTCGTCTGCAGCCCGGTTTTTAAAGCCCCTCGGCACACGCTGTGGGGCTTTTTCTTTGCGCCTCCGGGATAATTCGGCCATGAATGCCATCACCTCACTGCCCTTGTCCGTGCAAACCGTGCTGCTGCTGATCGGCAGCAATGTGTTCATGACCTTTGCCTGGTACGGACACCTGAGGAATCTGGCCACGGCGCCCTGGTATCTGGCTGCGCTGGCGAGCTGGGGCATCGCCCTGTTCGAGTACCTGCTGCAGGTGCCGGCCAACCGCATCGGTTTCCAGCAGGCGGGCTTCACGGTGGCGCAGCTCAAGATCGTGCAGGAGGTGGTGACACTCAGCGTGTTCCTGCCGTTTGCCATGCTCTACCTGAAGGAGCCGTTCAAGCTCGACTATGTCTGGGCCGCCTTGTGCATGGTGGGGGCGGTGTATTTCATCTTCCGTAGTGCCTGAGGGGCGGGTGGCGTCGGGCGTGGCGGTTAAACTTCACCCCGTTTTCAGTCATTTCACTGACGAGCCAAGAATTAGGAGAGCTTCATGCTGTTTGGGAAATTAATGCCGCGCGACGGCAACTTTTTTGAGATGTTCAATCAGCATGCGGACCGCATCGTGGAGGCAGCACGCGCTTTCTCCCAGCTGGTGGCGCACTACAGCGACCTCAATCTGCGTGATCAGTACAACCGCGATGTCGATGCCGCGGAGCAGGCGGCCGACCGCATCACACGCGAGGTCAACCAGTCCTTGCACAAGACCTTCATCACGCCGATCGACCGTGAACAGATCCACTCGTTGATCAACACCATGGATGACGTGGCCGACCTGATCCAGGATTCGGCGGAGACCATGGCGTTGTACGACGTGCGCCACATGACGGAAGAGATCATCCGGCTGACCGAGCTCAGCGTGAAGTGCTGCGAGCGCGTCAAGGATGCGGTCTACCTGCTGGACAACATTGGCGACGCCAAGACGGCGGAAGCCGCGCTCAAGACCTGCGAGGAGATCGACCGCCTCGAGTCCGACGCCGACCGCGTGATGCGCACCGCCATGAGCAAGCTGTTCCGCGAGGAACCCGATGTGCGCGAGGTGATCAAGCTCAAGGCTATCTACGAGTTGCTGGAGACTGTGACCGACAAGTGCGAGGACGTGGCCAACCAGATCGAGGGCATCGTCCTCGAAAACGCCTGATCGGGCCCCGGCATGGAAAGCGTACAGAGTGCCCTCTGGGTGATCATTCTGCTGGTGTTCCTGGCACTGGCCTTCGACTTCATGAACGGGTTTCATGACGCCGCTAACTCGATTGCCACGGTGGTGTCGACCGGCGTGCTGCGGCCCGGGCAGGCGGTGCTGTTTGCCGCCTTCTTCAACTTCGTGGCCATCTTCATCTTCCACCTCAGCGTGGCGGCGACAGTGGGCAAGGGCATCGTGCAGCCGGGCGTGGTCGATGTCCACGTGGTGTTCGGTGCACTGATCGGCGCCATCAGCTGGAACCTGATCACCTGGTACTACGGCATTCCCAGCAGCTCGTCGCATGCGCTGATCGGCGGCATCGTCGGTGCCGTCATCGGCAAGGCCGGCACCGAGGCGCTGATTTCCACCGGCATCATCAAGACGGTGGTCTTCATCTTCGTGTCGCCCTTGCTCGGCTTTCTGCTGGGCTCGTTGATGATGTTGCTGGTCGCCTGGCTGTTCCGTCGCACGACACCGTCGCGCGTGGATCGCTGGTTCCGTCGTCTGCAACTGGTGTCCGCGGGTGCCTACAGCCTGGGGCATGGCGGCAACGATGCGCAAAAGACCATCGGCATCATCTGGATGCTGCTGGTCGCAACCGGCTACATGACCTCGGTCGACACCTCGCCGCCGACCTGGACGGTGGTGTGCTGCTACATGGCCATCGGTGCCGGCACCATGTTCGGCGGCTGGCGCATCGTCAAGACCATGGGGCAGAAGATCACCAAGCTCAAGCCAGTCGGTGGTTTCTGCGCCGAAACCGGTGGAGCGCTCACGCTTTTCATCGCCACCGCCCTGGGCATCCCGGTTTCCACCACCCACACCATCACCGGTGCCATCGTCGGTGTGGGCTCGGCTCAGCGTGCCAGCGCGGTGCGCTGGGGGGTGGCCGGCAACATCGTCTGGGCCTGGATCTTCACCATCCCGGCCAGCGCCTTTGTAGCCATCGTGGCCTACTGGTTGAGCCTGACGCTTTTCTGATGCTATCCAATTGATAGCGTTTGGCGCTGATTCCGCAAGGACTCAGCGCCATTTTCATTGTGAAATCTTGCGTGCTTCCTCGATCTGGTACTCGAAGTAGCGCTGGAAGCTGAAGGCGATGCTGGCCATCAGCACCGTGGTGCCGATCAGCAGTGAGCAGGCAATGGCACCGATGGTCAGCCAGCTGGTGCTGCCGGCCGGATGGTCGCTGGCGAGCGTCGGGTTGAAGCGGGCATTCCACTTTTCAGGCGTCATGAGACCGTAGACGATGGCGTTGAGCGCACAGCCGGCGATGGTGAAGCCCACCAGCGGGATCAGCACCCAGCTCACGGGATCGTCCTGGCCATATGTCTGCACCCGTTCCACGCCATACAGGCCCAGGGCGGTGGGGATGGGCAGCAGCCAGCCCAGAAAGTCGCCCAGGCCATAGAGGTAGAAACGATGCAGGCCCAGCGGGCCGGTGAGGAAGGTGAGCCAGGCGGCGAACGTCTTGTTTTTCATGGCGCTATTGTCAGGGATGCGTCGGCGCGGTGCGGTCGCCGAGGCCCAGCGCTTTTTCCATCAGAACAGTGTCGAGCCAGCGGTCGAACTTCCAGCCGCTGGCGGTCAGCACGCCAACGGGCGTGAAGCCGCAGCTGCGGTGCAGGCCGATGGACGCGGCATTGGCCGAGTCGCCGATGACGGCAATCAGCTTGCGCATGCCGGCGCGTTCGGCGGCGGCTGACAGTTCGGTCAGCAGCGCCCGGCCCAGCCCCTGGCCGCGGGCCTGGGGCGCCAGGTAGATGGAGTCTTCGGCGGCATAGCGGTAGGCCGGGCGCGGGCGAAACCAGTTGCAGTAGGCATAACCCAACACCTGGCCTTGGTCTTCGGCCACCAGCCAGGGCAGGCCGCGTGCCAGCACCTCGGCGCGGCGGGCCTGCATGTCGGCCGGAGAGGGGGGATCCAGTTCGAACGTGCCGGTGCCGTGCAGCACATGGTGGGCATAAATCGAGGTGATGGCGACAATATCTTCGTCGCGGCTGGGGCGGATGATAGGCATAAGCGGCAGAAACGTTATAATCACAGGCTTTTCAGTGTGTCGCTGGCCGGGTGGCTATGTCGCGTGTCTCAAACACTGAAAGATTTCGTACTGGATGGTTCTATTCGAGTCTGAATGGAATATCCACCACCCAAAGGATAAATCATGGTCGTTATTCGACTCTCTCGTGGCGGCTCCAAGGCACGTCCGTTCTTCAACATTGTCGTCTCCGACAAGCGTAACCGTCGTGACGGCCGTTTCATCGAGCGTATCGGTTTCTACAACCCGATCGCCACCGCCGCTGAGGAAAGCATCCGCATTGCGCAGGATCGCCTGACTTACTGGGTGGGTGTGGGCGCGCAAGCCTCTCCGACCGTGGAACGCCTGATCAAGCAAGCTGGCAAGAAAGCTGCCGCTTAATTGGCATCCATGCTGCCCGGCCTCGAAGCCGCTGAATTGCCAGCGGACGCCATCGAAGTCGGGCGCATTACGGATGCCTGGGGCATCAAGGGCTGGTTCAAGGTCCTGCCCTACAGCGCCGATCCCGAGGCGCTGTTTTCTTCCAAATGCTGGTATCTGCTACCGGCCGAGAAAGGCGCAAAAACCTTTGCCGGTCCGGCCAAGCTGGCCATTCGTGAAGCCAAAGAGCATTCCGACAGCGTGGTCGCCTGTGCGCAGGACGTGCCTGACCGCAATGCTGCCGAACTGTTGCGTGGCGCCCGCATTTTTGTGGCGCGTTCCAGTTTCCCTTCTCCCGAGCAGGATGAGTACTACTGGGTTGACCTGATCGGTCTGGCGGTGGTCAACCGCGAGGACGTCGCCTTGGGCACCGTGCGCGAACTGCTGTCCACCGGGCCGCAAACCGTGCTGGTCATCAGCTACGAGCAGGATGGCAAACCGGCCGAGCGCATGATTCCCTTTGTGTCTGCCTATGTCGACGAGGTGGACCTGGCGGCACGCCGCATCCGAGTCGACTGGCAACCCGACTATTGACTGGAAATGGCCCCCACGCTTGTCACCGCGTGTACTGCGCTGCCCCCCGAGGGGGCCGCAGCCGCCTTGGGACGGCCCGGCGGCGACTGAGCCATGCGCTTTGACGTCCTCACCCTGTTTCCCGAGCTGTTTGCGCCACTGCTGAGCAGCGGCATCACGCGACGCGCCTACGAGTCGGACCAGGTGCAGGTGAACCTGCACAACCCGCGCGACTTTGCCGAGGGCAACTACCGCCGCGTCGATGACCGGCCTTTCGGTGGCGGCCCCGGCATGGTCATGATGGCCGAGCCGCTGTCGCGCTGTCTGCAGCAGGCCCAGGCGCAGCGTCCCGCACGTGCGCCGGTGGTGTTGTTCTCGCCGCTGGGCAAGCCGCTCAACCACGCCATGGTGGAACGCTGGGCCGCCAGCGAGGGCGCGGTGCTGGTCTGTGGCCGCTACGAAGGCATCGACCAGCGCTTCATCGACGCCCATGTGGACGAGCAGATCAGCCTGGGCGACTTTGTACTGTCGGGTGGCGAGATTGCCGCCATGGCGCTGCTCGACGCCGTGGCGCGGCTGCAGCCCGGTGTGCTGGGGGATGCCGACAGCCATGCCCAGGACAGCTTCAATCCGGCGCTGGACGGCTTGCTCGATTGCCCGCATTACACCCGGCCCGAGGCTTGGGAAGGGCAGGGCGTCCCTGAGGTGCTGCTGTCCGGCCACCACGGTCAGATCGAGCGCTGGCGCCGCGAGCAGAGGCTGGCACTGACGGCTCGCCTGCGGCCGGAATTGATCGCCCAGGCCCGTGCGGCCGGGCGCCTGAACCGTCTGGACGAGGCCTTTCTGGCTGGTCTGGCGCGCCAGAACGCCTGAATCAGGCGCTTCCTGCTATAATTTCAGGCTTTCCAGATCCTCTGGCCGGCCGCTTTGCCATCCCGGTAAAGCCTTTTGTGTCATCCCGACACTGGCGCGGACAAGATCATTAGAGGTAACCATGAACCTGATCCAGACCCTCGAGCAAGAAGAAATTGCTCGCCTCGGCAAGACCATTCCCGAATTCGCCCCCGGTGACACCGTCATCGTGAACGTCAACGTGGTTGAAGGCGCCCGCAAGCGCGTCCAGGCCTACGAAGGCGTGGTGATCGCCAAGCGCAACCGTGGCCTCAACAGCGGCTTCACCGTGCGCAAGATCTCCAGCGGCGAAGGCGTGGAGCGTACGTTCCAGACCTACAGCCCGCTGATCGCCAGCATTGAAGTCAAGCGCCGTGGTGACGTGCGCCGCGCCAAGCTGTACTACCTGCGTGACCGCAGCGGCAAGTCGGCCCGTATCAAGGAAAAACTGCCGGCCAAGAAGACTGCTGCCGAATAAGCAGCCGGTCTTTGCGCCCCAAGCCGCCACAAGCCTGTGCTTGAGGCGGCTTTTTTGTTTTGAGTCCTTTGTTTCCTGTCCCAGGTGCTGCCGGTGTCGTCTTCCGATCACATCACCCCGCTGTCCAAGCTGCCGAACTTCGATCCGCGCCAGGTTCCGGTGGTCGGGGTGGATGCGCATCTGCCCGCCGTGCCGCGCGAGCAGTTGCAGCCCGAGGCGCTGCGCCAGCGTTTCGTGACGCCGCCGGCATGGCAGCCCGAGGTTCGCATGGAGCCGCGTTTCACGCAGCGCGCGCCCGTGCCGGCGTCGGTGCTGGTACCGATCGTCGCGCACGCGCGGCCCACGGTGCTGCTGACCCAGCGTACCAGCCACCTGGCCAACCATTCGGGGCAGATTGCCTTTCCCGGCGGCAAGGTGGATGACACCGATGCCGATTCGGTGGCCGCCGCCCTGCGCGAGGCCGAGGAGGAGGTGGGGCTGACGCCGGATTTCATCCAGGTGCTCGGCACGCTGCCGATCTACACCACCGGCAGCGCCTTCATCATCACGCCCGTGGTGGCGCTGGTGCGGCCCGGCTTCATACTCGCGCCCAACGAAGGCGAGGTGGCCGACGTGTTCGAGGTGCCGCTGGACTTCCTCATGAACCCGGCCCACCATCGGCGCCACCGCCTGATGGCCGAAGGGCTGCAGCGCGACTGGTTTTCCATGCCCTACCAGGATGCCGACATGGAGCGCTTCATCTGGGGCGCCACGGCCGGCATGCTGCGCAACTTCTATCGCTTCCTGGCGGCCTGATTGCGCCGGTGCGCAGCGTGAAGGCGCGGTTCGGGCCGCTATGATGGCAACATGAGTTTTTTCGCCATTCTTGTCGCATTGTTGCTGGAGCAGGCCCGTCCCCTGGCCAGCGGCAACATGGTGCATGCCGGCGTGCGGGGCTGGATGCGCTGGATCATTCGCAACCTCGATGCCGGCCGCCAGCCGCATGGCTGGCTGGCCTGGTTTTTTGCCGTCGCTTTTCCCACGCTGCTGGCGCTGGCCATTCACTGGCTGCTGTGGAGCCTGCTGGGCTGGTGGGCTGCCGTGCTGTGGAATGTGGTGGTGCTTTATGTCTCGCTTGGTTTCCGTCAGTTCAGCCACCATTTCACCGACATCCGCGATGCGCTCGATGCAGGCGACGAGGCACAGGCGCGCCAATTGCTGGCCCAGTGGCGGCAGACCGATGTGGGTGAGTTGTCGCGGCGCGAAATCGTGCGCCAGGTCATTGAGCAATCGGTGCTGTCCGCGCACCGACATGTCTTTGGCGTGCTGGCCTGGTTTTCGATCCTGGCGGCCTTTGGCCTGGGGCCGGCAGGCGCTGTGCTCTACCGCCTGACCGAGTTCGCGGCGCGTTACTGGCCGCATGTGTCGCAGCGCCAGGGACAGCCGGTGAGCGAGGCGGCACGCGCTGCCGCCAGCCAAGCCTGGCATTGGGTTGACTGGTTGCCGGCGCGCATCACAGCACTGGGTTTCGCCGTGGTTGGCAGCTTCGAGGACGCCATCGACAGCTGGCGCAGCCACGAAGCCCAACTGGATGCCAGCAATGACGGTGTGATCCTGGCGGCCACGGCCGGTGCCGTGAATGTGCGCCTGGGCGCACAGGCGCCGGTGGTCGGGCTGGAGGAAGAGGTGGAGGCCCCAAGCACAACGCGGCAAGAGCCCGAGCTGGCCCATTTGCGCAGCATCGTTGGCCTGGTCTGGCGCTCGGTGGTGATGTGGATGCTGCTGCTGGCACTGCTCACGCTGGCACGGCTGCTCGGCTGAAACATTGGCACCCGCACGTCCCCACGACGTGCCCGCTACCCTTAAAGAGACATCAAGGCGCGCGGGGGCGTTCAATAACGCCGTTGCGACAATTCGGCAAACAGGTCGCTATAGATTTTGTAGCGCGTCGCGCTGATTACAGGCGGATTTACGTCTGATTTGAGCGCGGACGTCACGCCGCAGCCGGGCTCATGCAGATGGGTGCAGTTGTAGAACTTGCAGTCTTTCACCCAGGCCTTCAGGTCCGGCATCAGGCTGGCCAGGTGCATGGGGTCGATGTGCTGCAGGCCGAATTCCTGAAAACCCGGTGAGTCGATCAGGGCCATGCTGCGTGCCTCGTCCGCCCAGTACCAGTGGGTGCTGGTGGTGGTGTGCTTGCCTGAGTTCAGCGCGGTCGAGATCTCGCCGGTGAGCACTTGCGCGCCCGGCACCAACTGGTTGATCAACGTGCTCTTGCCGGCGCCTGACGGACCGAGTACCAGCGTGGTCTTGGCTTGCAGTTGCGCTCGCAGTGTGTCGAGTTCCGGCACCATGCCTTCGGCCTTGGGTTTCAGTGCCAGCGGCAACACGGTGTAGCCCATGCGCCGGTACGGTTCCAGCCGCGCCCAGGCGCGGGCGAACGGTTCGGCCAGGTCGCTCTTGTTGAGGGCGATGATGGGGGTGATGCGTTCGGCCTCGGCCGCGATCAGGGCGCGTGCCAGCTGGCTTTCGGAGAATTCCGGCTCGGCCGCGATCAGGATCAGCACCTGGTCCAGGTTGGCGGCAAAGCTCTTGGTACGGACTTCGTCCTGGCGGTAGAACAGGTTGCGCCGCGTCTCGATTTTTTCGATCGTGCCCTCGTCGCCGCTGGCCAGCCACAGCACACGGTCGCCGACGACGGCCTGGCTTTTCTTGCCGCGCGGGTGGCAAATCAGGCGCCGGCCTTCCGGGGTTTCCACCACCACGTGGCGGCCATGGGTGGCGACCACCAGGCCGTTGTCGAGTTCTGCGGCTTGGCTCAAGAGGTCACCTCAGCAGGGCATCAACCAGCGCGGCGCAATCGAAATCGGCGCATGTGATGCCGCCGGCATCGTGGCTGCGCCAGCGCACCGTGCAATGGCGATAGGCCACCGACAGCTCAGGGTGGTGATCCTGCCGCTGCGCGATGAAGGCCACGGCATTGGCAAAGGCCATGGCAGCCTGGAAGTCGGGGAACGGGAAGTGTTTCTCGATCGCCAGTTCCGGACCGTCGCCGCTGAGGCGCCAGCCGTCCAGCTGCGCCAGATTTGCTACGATTTCAGTAGCTGTCAGCGCACGTTTGGCAATGGCTTGAGGCTGATTTTTCATCGAATCTCCGCTCATGCCACCAATCGTGCCAGCCGTTCAGAGGCCGGCGGATGCGAATAATAAAAGGCCACGTACAGCGGGTCCGGCGTCAGCGTGGAGGCGTTGTCCTCGTAGAGCTTGAGCAGGGCGTGCCCCAGGTCCGCGCCATTGGTCTGCTGGGCGGCATAGGCATCGGCTTCGAACTCGTGCTTGCGCGAGAACAGGGCCAGCAGCGGCGCAATGAAGAAGCTGAACACCGGTGACACCAGCACGAACAGCAGCAGCGCCAGCGCATCGTTGGCCGCATCCAGGTTCGGGTTGACACCCAGGCCGGTGTAGAACCAGCCCTGAGTGGCCAGCCAGCCCAGCAACGCGAAGCCGGCCAGGCTCAGGGCGAACAGGCTGACGATGCGCTTGAGGATGTGCTTGTGCTTGAAGTGGCCCAGCTCATGCGCCAGCACGGCATCCACCTCGCCGGGGCTGAGCTTGGCCAGCAGCGTGTCGAAGAACACCACGCGCTTGGCGGCGCCGAAGCCGGTGAAATAGGCGTTGGCATGCGCACTGCGCCGGCTGCCGTCCATCACGAACAGCCCTTTGGCGGCAAAGCCGCAGCGCTGCATCAGCGCCGTCACGCGCGCCTTCAGGCTCTCGTCTTCCAGTGGCTGGAATTTGTTGAACAGCGGGGCGATGAAGGTCGGGTAGATCAACAGCAACAGCAGGTTGAAACCCATCCACACGCACCAGGCCCACAGCCACCAGGTCGGACCAGTGGCCCCCATGACCCACAGGATGAGCGCGGCGATCGGCAACCCGATCAGGGCGCCGAGCACGGTGGATTTGACGAGGTCGACCAGCCAGAGCTTGAAGTTCATCTTGTTGAAGCCGAAGCGCTGCTCGATGACAAAAGTCTGGTACAGCGAGAGTGGCAACTCGACCAGGCTGCCGATCAGCACAAAACCGGCGATCAGCGCCAGCTGCTGCAGCATGCCGCTGCCCAGCCATTGCTGCAACGCCTGGTTCAGCAGATTCAGGCCGCCGAACAGCGTCCAGCCCAGCAGCACAGCGGCACCGACCGCGGTTTCCAGCAGACCGAATCGTGTCTTGGCCAAGGTGTAGTCGGCGGCTTTCTGATGGGCCGCCAGCGTGATGGTCTCGGCAAAGGCGACGGGGACTGCACTGCGGTGCCGTGCCACGTGGCGGATCTGGCGCGTGGCCAGCCAGTACTTCAGGACGAGACCCAGCAGCAGGGCCATGGCGAAGGCCAGTGTCAGAGCCAGGGAAGGGGAAAGCGTTGATGACATGGGAGGCGAGTGTAGGCCATCGGCGACAATCGGCCCATGGCTGACACGAACACCCCACTTCCGAAATCCGACCTCAACCTGGTCTGGCTCGACTGCGAAATGACCGGGCTGGATCCGGAGCAGGAACGGCTGATCGAAATCGCCGTTGTCGTCACCGGCCCGAACCTGGAGCCGCGCATCGAAGGGCCGGTGCTGGTGATCCACCAGAGCGACGAGGTGCTGAACAGGATGGACGCCTGGAACAAGGGAACGCACGGCCGCAGCGGCCTGATCGACAAGGTGAAGGCATCCACCCTGAGCGAGCACGAGGCTGAGGCGCAGTTGACGGCCTTCCTCTCCAAGTACGTGCCCAAGGGGAAGTCGCCGATGTGCGGCAACAGCATCGGCCAGGACCGGCGCTTTCTGGTGAAGTACATGCCCAAGCTGGAGGCTTTTTTCCACTACCGCAATGTCGACGTCAGCACCTTCAAGGAGCTGGCCCGGCGTTGGCGGCCCGAGGTCTACAGCGGCTTCAAGAAGGCGCAGAAGCACACGGCGCTGGCTGATGTGCACGAGTCCATCGACGAACTGCAGCACTACCGCACGCATTTCCTGAAGCTCGATTAGGTGAAAACCCTGATCTGTGTCATAATTCGAAGCTGCGCTGCAAAAGCAGTGCATTTTGTGCATCTCCCTTCACACACCGGACTCCTAGCCACGCGGCTGAGATGAGTCCCCGGTGCCGGCCTCAAGGCCAGCGCAGGTTCCGTTTGATGGTTGATGTTTTTTAACCATTGACGGAGCCACTGCAGACCCTGCGGTGCTCGCGTGTGAGTAAATCCATGACCGACACTTTTGAAGTGACGGGCGAACTGTCGCCTGTCGAATCCACTATGGCCACCGAAACCGAGCAGGCTGTGCCCAACGGTTTCGTGCAACTGGGCCTGGCGCCCGAACTGATCCAGGCCGTGGCCGACCTCGGCTACACCCAGCCGACCCAGGTCCAGTCCGAAGTCATTCCGCAGGCCCTGCCGACCGACGCCGAGGGCGGCGCGCCGCAGCGTTTCATCGACCTGATGGTCTCCAGCCAGACCGGCAGCGGCAAGACCGCGGCCTTCCTGCTGCCCGTGCTGCACACCCTGATCCAGCAGCAGGCCCAGGCGGCCGAGAAAGAGCGTACCGCTTTCGAAAACGCCTGTGCCGAAGCCGCTGCCAAGGGCGAGCCGGCTCCCAAGCGCCCCAAGCGCCAGGACCCGACCAACCCGCGTCATTTCAAGGCCGCCACTCCCGGTGCCCTGATCCTGTGCCCGACGCGCGAGCTGGCGCAGCAGGTGGCGCACGACGCCATCGAGCTGGTCAAGCACTGCCGCGGCCTGCGCATTGCCAACGTGGTGGGCGGCATGCCCTACCAGATCCAGATCGCCAAGCTGCAGAACGCCAACCTGGTGGTGGCCACACCCGGCCGCCTGCTGGACCTGCAGCGCTCGATGCAACTCAAGCTCGACCAGGTGCAGTTCCTGGTGGTGGATGAGGCCGACCGCATGCTCGACCTCGGCTTCTCCGACGACCTGGCCGAGATCAACCAGCTGACGGCACAGCGCCGCCAGACCATGATGTTCAGCGCCACCTTTGCACCGCGTATCCAGCAGCTCGCCATGCGCGTGATGCACGACAACGGCGCCTCCGTGAAGAAGGTGCAGATCGACACGCCGCAGGAAAAGCACGCCAACATCAAGCAGGTGCTGTTCTGGGCTGACAACGCCCAGCACAAGCGCCAGCTGCTCGACCACTGGCTGCGCGATGCAGGTATCGACCAGGCGATCGTGTTTGCCAGCACCCAGGTGGAGTGTGACGGCCTGGCCAACGACCTGCAGCAGGACGGCTTCTCTGCCGTGGCGCTGCACGGTGCCCTGAGCCAGGGCCTGCGCAACCGTCGCCTGATGGCGTTGCGCCAAGGCCAGGTGCAGATTCTGGTGGCCACCGATGTGGCGGCGCGCGGCATCGACGTGCCCACCATCACCCACGTGTTCAACTTTGGCCTGCCGATGAAGGCCGAGGACTATACGCACCGTATCGGCCGCACCGGCCGTGCCGGCCGCGATGGTCTGGCGGTGACCTTTGCCGAGTTCCGCGACCGTCGCAAGATCTTCGACATCGAAGGTTACAGCCAGCAGAAGTTCAAGGCCGAGGTGATTCCGGGCATGGAGCCCAAGCAACGCATGCCCGAGCCGCGTTCCAACGCCGGCTTCGGTGGTCGCAACAGCCGTGGTGGCGACTTCGGGCGCGATCGCAAGTTCGGTGGCGGTGGCCGCAGCGGTGGTTTTGGTGGCAACCGCGGTGGCTTTGGCGGTGATCGCGGCGGCTTCGGGGCGGAGCGTCCCAATGCTGGCGGCTTTGGTGGTGGTTATGCCCAGCGCGATGAGCGCGGTGGCGATCGCCGCGAAGGCTTCAGCTACGAGCGCAAGGGTGGTTTCAACGACCGTTTTGCCGGCGATGGCCGCCGTGGTGGTGACGCTCCGCGTGGTGACTTTGGTGACCGCAAACCGGCGTTCGGCGCCAAGCCTGCATTTGCCAAGCCAGGCAATGGCGGTGGCAAGGTCTTCGTGCCGCGTGATGCAGCCAAGAAGCGCGCGCCGCGTCCTGCACGCTGATCAGCTTCTGACCTGACCCCAAGCCCGCCTGACCTTGCGTCGGCGGGCTTTTTTCATTGCAGGCGCAAAGCGCCTTCGGCGGTTGTGACGATGCGCTTGCCTGGGGGGAGCGTGAGGTAGGCCACGGCGTTGGCTGGCTCCAGGCCGAAGGTCAGGCTGGCCGGCCCGCGCGCGCCGCGGCCGCTGGCGAAGCCGCTGGTTTCGCTCAAGGCATTGAAGCTCAGCGAGACCTCGGTGTTGTCGCTGCATTTCAGGTTGATCGCACCGCTCTTGCTGGCGGTGTAGCGCATATTGCCCATGCATTGAAGACCACCGCCAGCACTCAATGCCACGGTGCCGGTGCGGTCAGTGAAGAGTTTCACCTCGCCGGACAGCAGTGTTTCATTCACCACGGCCAGTGCAGGCGCAGACGAGGAGATCAGTCGCATGCCGACGTCATTGATCTTGGCGCAGCCGGCCAGCGACAAAACGAGCATCAAGTGGGTGGTGAGGGCTTTCATAGCTCCAAGATGATAGGGGACAGATACCGGTTCAGTGAAATGAATTCCCGGGTGTTTGGCAGTCAATTGTCGTCATGGACGTGGTTGCGAGTCGAAAATTGTGGGCAATGCGGTGTGAATACTCCGTAAGATGCTTGGCATGATTTGGTGGTGTCGATCATGGGCGGTCAAGTGGATCTGGGTCAACATTCTGTCCCTGCTCGTTCTGGCCGGTATGGCGGCAACCAACCTGGACCGTCTCCAGCAACTGGCGCTGAGCCGCTACGGCGTCGAGGTGGCGCGTCTGGTGGGCGAGTGGCGTGCCCTGCTGCCGCCAGTACCGGGCTCGAATGAGCTGGACAAGCTCGAACGCATCAACAACTTCTTCAACCGCCGTATCCGTTGGGTGGAAGACTCGGTGCTGTGGCAGCAGGACGACTACTGGGCTACCGTGCTCGAGACCCTGGGCAAGGGCGCAGGCGACTGTGAGGACTTTGCCATCGCCAAGTACGTGAGCCTGCTGCTGGCCGGTGTGCCCGAAAGCAAGCTGCGCCTGACCTACGTTCGCCTGCAGCGGCCGGAGCGCACCGAGCCAGAGGCGCACATGATCCTGGCCTACTACGCGACCCCGTCCAGCGAACCGCTGATCCTGGACAACTTCAACCCCGATATCAAGCCGGCTGCACAGCGGCCGGACCTGACGCCCGTCTATGCCTTCAACGCCACCCAATTGTGGTTCCGCGGACCCAACCCGTCCAGCTCGGATCCCACGGTTCGCATCTCGCGCTGGCGCGATGTGCTGGCGCGCCTGCAGGCGGAGCACACGCTATAGAACTCGACTTGAGGGAACTGCACCATGTCACTGGTCAAACGTTTATGGATTGCCATCGGCCTGATCATTCTCGCCGCGGTACTCAGCGCGGGCATCATCAACATCCGTTCGGCCCAGCACTACCTGGAAAATGAACTCAAGGTCAAAAACCTTGACAACGCCACGGCGCTGGCCCTTACCCTCTCGCAAAGCGCCAGCGATGTGGTCACGGTCGATTTGCTGCTGAGTTCACAGTTCGACCTCGGCCACTATCAGCATATCGATTATCTGGGGCCCGATGGCCGCCTCATGGCCCATCGTGAGCGGATCACCCTGCCGCCGGCTGTGCCAGCCTGGTTCATGCGACTGTTCCCGATCGCACCTGAACCCGGTACGGCTGTGATCCAGCATGGCTGGACGCAGCTCGGCAGCATCCAGCTGCGCAGTGACCCATCCTTTGCCTACGACTCCTTGTGGCACTCGGCACTGGAACTGGCCGAACTGTTTCTGCTCGGTGGCCTATTCGTTGGCGCGCTGGGCATGGTCTACATCCGACGCGTGCTTCAGCCGCTGCAACGTGTGGTGGAGCAGGCTGAGGCACTGGCCGAGCGGCGCTACCTTGAAATCCCGCCGCCGCGCACACGGGAGTTCCGTCTCATCATCGAGGCCATGAATCGGCTGGCGCACAGGACCAAAGTTCTGCTGGATGATGAAGCGACACGCCTGTACAAGCTCAAGACAGAACACGAGGTCGACGCACGTACCGGTTTCATGGTGGGCGAGGTCTTCCGCCGGAATGCGGCCGACGAGATCGAACGCGAGAGTACAAATCCACAAGGCCTGTTGCTGCTGGTGCGCATCGCCAATCTGGAGGAACTCAACCGCGAGATCGGGCGTCAGCAAGCCGATCGCCTGATCGGATTGATGGCGCAGCAGATGCGCCAGGCACTGCAAGCCCAAACGGGTGTGCATTACGGCCGCCTCGGCGCGGCGGAGTTCGGCATCCTGTTGCCGGGTCAGGGCGACAGCGCGGCTGTCTTGCAGCAACTCCATGCCAGTCTGCTGCAGGTGGAGCACAGCAACCTGTTGCAGCTCAGTTATGGCGCGACGTGTTACGAGGCGCACAGCGATCTGTTCGAGTTGCTGTCGGCTTGCGAGCAGCACATGGCACCAGTGGATGCTGAAAGACTGACGCTGCTGGTGTCAGGGGGAATGCAGCCTTCGCACTCGGCACGTGAGTGGGAGCAGATCCTGCAGGTGGCGCTGCGCAAGCACGAATTCCAATTGGCGCTCTATCCGGTGCGCGGCCGCAACAACAGCTACCTGCATACGGAGGCGCCGGCGCGGCTTCACTCCAGTGTGTGCGGTGAAACACTGGTGGCAGGTGCTTTCCTGCCTTGGGCACGGCGCCAGGGCCTGGTCGGGCAGGTTGATCTTGAAATCCTGGCGCAGACCTTGGCGACGGTCGAGCGCCATGGGCATGACATCTGCATCAATCTCGGCTACGAATCGGTTTGCGATGAAGGCTTGATGCAGCGCATCATCGACATGATGGAACAGAGTAAAGCGCAGTCTGCTCAGCTCTGGTTCGATGTGGGTGAAGAGATCGCTTTCGAACACCCGCAGGCCTTTGCTCGTTTCTGCGAGCGCCTGCGTCCGCTGGGGTGCAAGATTGGCATCGAGCACCTCGACCATCACGTCGGACACTTGGCGCGCCTGCACGGTCTGGGTCTGCATTACATCAAGCTCAGCCGCACCTTGGTGCAGGATGTGGGGCATGAAGAGACCGCCCAGGCGCTGCTTCGCGGTCTGTGCACCATCGGTCACACCATGGGTATGCTGGTCATTGCCGAAGGGGTGTCGCAGAGCTACGATGTGCCGCTCTTGTTCGACCTGGGCCTGGATGGGGTCACTGGCAGCGCTGTGGTCTGATCGTCCAGCTACGGTCGCCTCCAGCCTCGCCTGGCGCGGTGCAGTCCGTCATCAGGCCGCGATTGATTACGAAAGGCTTGTCCGTTGCGAAAGCGATGAGCTTGCCGCCACAAAGTGTGGATTCAACACGTCGGGTTTGCCATAGCGAACAGGTGTGCCGTCAAGTTTCAGCACGCAGCCCCCAGCGGCTTCCAGCACCGCTTGCCCGGCGGCGGTGTCCCACTCGCAAGTCGGGCTCAGCCTGGGGTAGAGGTCGGCGCTGCCTTCGGCAATGCGACAGAACTTCAGTGAACTGCCGGCATGCACCAGTTCGTGAGGACCCAGCCGGTTCAGAAAAGCCTGCGTTTCGGGATCCATGTGGCTTTTGCTGGCCAGTACCCGCAGCGTCCGGCCGGATCGCTTTTGTTCGGATGTGACACGGATGGCTTCGGTCTCCTGCGAACTTTGGCGAAAGGCGCCGAGACCGGTTGCCCCCCAGTAGGTCAAACCCAGCGCTGGCGCCACCACCACGCCCAGCACGGGGTGGCCATCTTCAATCAGCGCAATGTTGACGGTGAACTCGCCATTGCGAGCCAGAAACTCCTTGGTGCCGTCCAGAGGGTCCACCAGCCAGAAGCGTCCCTGATGCTGGCGGTGTACCTGTGAGGCACCATCTTCTTCCGAGACGACAGGGATACCGGGTGTCAGGCGGGCCAGCGCCTGGGCGATTACCTGATGCGCGGCCAAGTCTGCCTGTGTCAGCGGGCTGCCATCGGCCTTGTGCTGAATGTTGTCGAGTGCTGGCATCGCCGCATAGACCGCCATGACGGCTGCACCAGCGTCTTGTGCGATGCGTATTACTTGAGGTTGTAAATTGTGAAATGTCATGGGCATGATTGGATGCTGTAGTGTCAGGTTCAAGTCCAAGCTGTCAATTCCCAGCGGACATGGTCTTCGCGTCCTTGGTAGCTGCGGTCCCCAATAATTAGGTATTCTCCCCAGACCTCTCGAGCGGCCCATCGGCCAATCTCCGGAACCAGCCAGACGATTTCCTTGCGGATCGAGTTAATCCGGGAAATGTCGTAGTGCTGCAGACGAATGAATTTCTCAATTCGTAAGGCATCGAACTGGCCATGCGGGAGGTAGATCTTTTCCCATGCCTTGACGGTGGTCTGGACATGAATCCAGAAGCGGAAGGAAAAATTGTCCAACCGGTAGTGGGTACTGATGGCGTTTGTCGTGCCGACGGCCAGTGATGGCGGCCAGATCGGGAGCGGACTTTCGTAATTCTGCACGAAGTCCCAAGTCGGATCGCGCAGGACCTGACCCCATTGAAGATGTTGCTCTTCGGGGAGCGTTTGCTGTGGACCGGCCGTTCTGCGAAGGACGATACGCGGTTCCAGGGCAACCACTTCCTCGCGTTCTGTTGCCAGCAACTGGCTGTTGTACCCATTGAACTTCTGGTAAGTCCATGAATGCCCTAAGGCAGGCGATCGTAATGGGGGCAGGCGGGCAGGCCTGCCGAGCGGTTCGGTACGGAGTGTACGGAGCGGTTGAAAGGCACATCCGGCAGGCAAAGCCAATAGCGCCAGAACGGTTTTGCGTCTTGAGGAGTCCATGCGGCAACAGTAGCTGTCTGAGGAAGGAAATCAAACGGAAGCGGTCACGATAGCAGACGGTATCATTCCCTGGGACGTCTTTACCCAAGCCAACAGGAAGCACCATGAAACATACGCTGCCCAGCGCCATCTTGCGCCGTACCCTGATCGCCGCTGCCACGGCAGCCGTCTTGACCACGCCGGCATTTGCAGCCGACAACATCAAGGTCGGCCTGCTGTCCACACTGTCCGGCCCGGGCGCCGGGCTGGGCATCGACATCCGTGACGGTTTCCAGCTGGCGGTCAAGTTGAACGGCGGCAAGCTCGGCGGTCTGCCGGCCGAGGTGGTGGTGGCCGACGACCAGGCCAGCCCGGACGTGGGTCGCCAGACTGCTGATCGGTTGGTCAAGCGCAACAAGGTCGATTTCATGACCGGCATCGTGTTTTCCAACGTGATGCTGGCCGTGGGTGCGCCGACTTTTGCGGCCAAGACTTTCTACATCAGCGCCAATGCCGGTCCCTCGCAGTACGCCGGCGAGCAGTGCAATCCCTACTTCTTCAGCGCCTCTTACCAGAACGACAACCAGCACGAGGCCGTGGGCAAGACCGTCACCGACAAGGGGTTCAAGCGCGTGGCGCTGATCGCGCCCAACTACCCGGCAGGCAAGGATGCGCTCACCGGCTTCAAGCGCTTCTTCAAGGGGGAGGTGGTGTCGGAGAGCTACACGCCGCTCAACCTGCTGGACTACGGGGCCGAGCTGTCCAAGCTGCGCGCCGCCAAGCCGGACGCGGTCTACATCTTCCTGCCCGGCGGCCTGGGCATCAACTTCATCAAGCAGTTTGTTGGTGCCGGCCTGTCCAAGGACATGACGCTGTTCGGCCCCGGTTTCTCGGGCGATGAAGACGTGATCAAGGCCGTGGGCGAACCCATGCTGGGCATGTTCAACACCTCGCAGTGGGCGCATGACCTCGACAACGCTGCCAACAAGAAGTTCGTCGCCGCCTTCGAGAAGGAATACGGACGCCTGCCCACGCTGTATGCAGCGCAGGGATTTGACGCGGCACAGCTGATTGCTGCCGCGGTGCGCGACACCAAGGGCAAGGTCGAGGACAAGGCTGCCGTGCGCAAGGCCCTGGAAGCGGCCAAGTTCGACTCGGTGCGCGGGGCCTTCAAGTTCAACAGCAACCACTTCCCGGTGCAGGACTACTACCTGCGCGTCATCACCCGTGATGCCAAGGGCCGGATCACCAACCGCACGCTGGGCACGGTGTTCAAGAACCATGCCGATGCCTATGTGGGCAAATGCAAGATGGCGGCCAACTGAGATCGGCGTATGGTGGCTGACCTTTGATGAGCGGTGTTCTGCTTCTGGAGCAGGCCTTGAATGGCCTGCAGTTCGGGCTCATGCTGTTTTTGCTGGCGGCGGGCCTGACGCTGGTGTTCGGCATCATGGACATGATCAACTTGGCGCACGGCTCGCTCTACATGGTGGGCGCCTACCTGGTGGCCGCGGCCACCGCCGCCTCGGGTTCGTTCTGGCTCGGGCTGACAGCAGGTATTGCGGGCGCGGCGTTGTTCGGCGTGCTGCTGGAACTCACCGTGTTGCGTCGCCTCTACCAACGGGACCATCTGTCGCAGGTGTTGGGCACCTTTGCCATCCTGCTGATGTGCAACGAGGCGGTGCGTTTCATCTGGGGTTCGCAGCCGGTGCTGCTGAGTCCACCCGAATCGCTGGCCGGTCCGGTGGCGTTGCTGCCCGGTTTTGATTACCCGGCTTATCGCCTGCTCATCATCGGCGTCGGGTTGGCGGTGGCGTTGCTGCTGTGGGTGCTGATCACGCGCACGCGCTTGGGCATGCAGGTGCGCGCCGGTGCGTCCAATCGCGAAATGGCGCTGGTCATGGGCACCAATGTGCGGGTCCTGTTCACCGCCCTGTTCGGTTTGGGTGCCGCCTTGTGCGCCGTGGCCGGCGGCATGCTCGGGCCGCTGCTGGCGGTGCAGGTGGGCATGGGCGAAAGCATCCTGATCCTGGCCTTCGTCGTCATTGTCATCGGTGGTATCGGGTCGGTGCGTGGCGCGTTGCTGGGCGCGCTGCTGGTGGGGGTGGTCGATACCGCCGGCCGCACGCTGATTCCCATGGCCTTCGAGGCGCTGCTGGGGCCCGAGGCCGCCAGCAACGCCGGGCCCGCCGTGGCTTCCATCCTGATTTACGTGCTGATGGCCGCCGTGTTGTTCTGGAAGCCGAAAGGTCTTTTCCCATCCCATGGCTGATGCGCTGCTGAACTCTGCCGCGCCGTCTGCGGCCGTGGTGCCGCGCAGTCTGCTGGACCATGCGCTGTCACTGCGCTGGTCGCTGCCACTGCTGGCGGTCTTGCTGGTGTTCCCGTGGCTGGCACCGCTGATTGGCGGTGATTTCTACCTCGGTCTGGCGGCGCGTGTCCTGATCTTCGCGTTGGCAGCCAGCAGCCTGAACCTGATCCTCGGCTTTGGTGGCATGGTGAGTTTTGGCCATGCGGCTTTTATCGGCGTGGGCGCCTATACGGTGGGCGTGCTGGCGCAGGCCGGCATCAGTTCCGCCTGGGTGGTCTGGCCGGTCGCCATGGGTGTGAGTGCGCTTTTTGCGCTGGTCATCGGCGCCATCAGCCTGCGCACGCAGGGCGTGTACTTCATCATGATCACGCTGGCCTTCGCACAGATGCTCTATTACCTGGCCGTGTCCAACAAGGCCTATGGCGGTGACGATGGCTTGTCACTGCCCGGACGCTCGACCGTTGGCTTCGGTCTCGACCTGGCGGATGAACGGACTTTCTATTACGTCACTTTGCTTTTGGCGATGTTGGCGTTTGTCCTGATGTGGCGGCTGCTTAACGCGCGCTTTGGCCACACGCTGCAGGCCATCCGCGAGAACGCGCCGCGCATGGAGGCCATCGGTTTTCCGGTTTACCGTTTCAAGCTTGTTGCCTTCAGCATCGCCGGTGCGCTGGCGGGGTTGGCGGGCGTATTGCTGGCCAATCTGGGCAGTTTCGTCAGTCCGTCAATGATGCAGTGGAACCAGTCGGGGCTGTTGATGGTCATGGTCATCCTGGGCGGTGTCGGGCATTTGTGGGGGGGCGTCGTCGGTGCGGTGGTGTTCCTGCTGCTCGAAGAGGTGTTGAGCCACTACACCATTTACTGGCAATTTCTGCTGGGTGCCGTACTGCTGGCGGTGGTGCTGGCGGCACCCAATGGTTTGATGAGCCTGCTGCGCCGGAAGGACCGATCGTGAGCGGCGTGCTGCTTCAGGTCGAAGGCTTGCTCAAGCGGTTTGGTGGTCTGGTGGCCACGGACCGTGCGCAACTGGCCGTGCGTGCCGGTGAGATCCACGCGTTGATCGGCCCCAACGGCGCCGGCAAGACGACGCTGATCCAGCAACTCTCGGGTGCGCTGGCACCCGATGCCGGGCGCATCGTCTTGGATGGCATGAACATCACATCGTTGTCCATGCATGAGCGCGTGCACCGCGGTCTGGCGCGCTCCTACCAGATCACCAGCATCTTCGGGCGTCTGCCGGTGCTTGATAACCTGGCGTTGGCCTTGCAGGCGCGCCAGGGGAGCAGTCTGGGCTTCTGGCGTGCGGCGCGCGCGGACGTCCAACGTTACGCGCAAGCGGCCACGGTGGCCGAGCGCGTCGGTCTGGGTGGGCAGTTGCAGCAACTCGCAGGGGCCCTGTCCCACGGCCAGCAGCGCCAGCTGGAGGTGGGCATTGCGTTGGCCACCGGCGCGAAGCTCTTGCTGCTGGACGAGCCCATGGCCGGCATGGGAGCGGAGGAGTCCGAACGCATGGTGACGCTACTGCAGAGCCTGCGCAGCGAGTACACCCTGCTGCTGGTCGAGCATGACATGGACGCGGTGTTCCGGCTGGCCGACACCATCTCGGTGTTGGTGGCCGGTCGCGTGATCGCCAGTGGATCGCCACAACAGATTCGCGCCCATTCCGAAGTCCGGCGCGCCTACCTGGGCGATGATTTTGAAATGGCGGAGGTCGACGCATGACGGCCCTGCTCGAGGTTGAAAATCTGGAGACGGCCTACGGCCCCAGTCAGGTGCTGTTTGGCGTCAGTCTGCGCCTGGGTGCTGGTGGCGTAGCCACCCTGCTGGGGCGCAACGGCATGGGCAAGACCACCACCGTGCGCTCCATCCTTGGCCTGACGCCGCCACGCAGTGGCACGGTGCGCTTTCTCGGCGAACGCATTGACGGCCGGAGCACGGACCGCATTGCGCGCATGGGGCTGGCGTTGGTGCCCGAGGGGCGGCAGATCTTCCCCAATCTGAGCGTGAACGAAAACCTGCGCGCTTTTGCAGCCAAGCGCAACGCGAGCCGGGACCCCTGGACGCTCGAGCGCGTTTATGCGCTGTTTCCCCGTCTGGCCGAACGCAGCCGCAACATGGGCAACCAGCTCTCGGGCGGTGAGCAGCAGATGCTGGCCATTGCCCGTGCGCTCATGACCAATCCGCACCTGCTGATTCTGGATGAGGCCACTGAAGGCCTGGCACCCCTGATTCGCGAGGAAATCTGGCAGTGCCTGGCGGCCTTGCGCGCGCAAGGGCAAAGCATCCTGGTGATCGACAAGTACGTGCAACGCCTGATCGAACTGGCCGACCAGCACACCATCATCGAACGCGGACGCGTGGTCTGGGCCGGCAGTTCGACGCAACTCGCTGCCGACCCGGGCTTGTGGCACCGCTATATCGGGGTCTGAGCGCGACCAGAAGCCCGGCCCACCACAGGAGTTGAGGCAGCGTCTATTTCCATCTTGACACTCAGGAAAAGAAAAATCTGGCCTAATTCTTGCGCATCAAGGCCATGTCTTGATGCCTGACAACACCATGCACCCCCTTGCGCCACTTCCTGCTCGTTCCCGTACAGACCATGTGTTCTGGCCGCGGCGCGCGCTGGTCGGGTTGCTGTGTGCAGGTCTACTCATGTGCCTGCTGGGTCTGCTGGTGAACGCGAAAACCTTGCCGACGCCGCCTTTGCAGTCAGTGACCGACATGGTGTCTGCCGCGCACGGGCACACGGCGACTATGCTGGCCTGCAGTGCCACGCAATTGCAAGGCACCTGCACCGATGCCGATCAAGGCGATTGGGCTGACCTGGATGTCTTGCCGGCTTTGCCCCTTGCCATGCACGTGTTGCGGGTCTTGCATTCGATCGAGACCCGGACGCCGTTGATTCAGGTGGGTGTGCAACCTGGCTTGCCACCACCACGCAGCCTGGGCTGATCTTTCCACTTCTTTTGTTGTTGTTCTGAGGCGGACCGGCCATGCCGGTGTGCCGCCGTGGATATTTGCCTGTGAGTCCTAGCGTATGAGATACCTTGTCAACTGGAAACCCCTGATGTGCCTGCTGCTCTGGCCGGCGATGCATGCCTGGGCGCAGCCGGCGTCAACGCAGATGGCGAACTCAGCGCCCCACAACGGGCCATCGTTGAGCTTGCCGGAATTGATAAGCACCATCCTGGTGCACAACCCCGGCCTGCAGGTTGCACGCCGCGCGCGTGACCAGGCTGCGGCCGGTGTGAGCACGGCCGCTGCGCTGGCCAACCCCCGGCTGGAGTGGAGCGAAGGCCAGACCCAGGCCCGCTTGGCTTCGGCCAATCCTGGTCGGGTGCAGGGCTGGGCGCTGTCGCAGTTCATCGAAAACCCGGTGCTGCGGGGCGCGCGCATGGAGGCCGCCCGTGCCAACGAGCGCGGCAGCAGCCACCAGGTCGCCATCGTGCGTAACGAACTGGCAGCACAGGTTCAGCTGCGTGCCTTTGAATACCTGCTGCGCAGGGCCGAGGTACGTGCGACCACCGAGGACGTGGCCTTGCTGGAGCAGGTACGCGAACGCGTACGGTTGCGGGTGGAAAGCGGCGAAGCCGCGCGTTACGAAATCATCAAGGCCGATGCGGAAATCATCAATGCGCGTCAGCGCCAGCAAAACGCCACGCTGCAGGCTGAACAGGCGCTGTTGAGTCTCAACCGGCTGGCAGCCGGCCAACTGCCGGCACGCTGGAGCCTGCGCGGCGCGCTCGACGACGAGATTCGCCTGGGCGAGCTCGACGAAATACAGCGCCAGGCGCAGGTCCACAACCCGGAGATCAAAGCGCTGCAAAGCCAGGTGGAGAAGGCACAGAGCCAGCAGCAGGCGGCACGCGCCAGCCGCTGGCCCGGTGTCGAGGTGCGTTACACCGAGTCGACGGATGTCGAACTGCGCCATGGCACGCTGGGCGTGCAGATGCAGATTCCGCTGCTCGACCAGCGCAGCGGTCCGATGGCGGAAGCCGCGGCCGAACTGGAGCGTGCCCGCATCCGGCTGGAGGGGCGTCAGGCGGAAATGCGCCAGCAGGTCTTGCAGGCCTGGAAATCACTGGAGATGGCCCGCTTGCGTGTGGAAGCGCTGGGGCAGGGCGCCATGCGCGAGGCCGAGGCAGCGCTGCGTGTGGCCCAGGCCGCTTACCGTTTTGGCGAGCGCGGCATTCTCGATGTGCTTGATGCCCAGCGCGTTCTGCAGTCGGTGCGTGCCGACCTGCTCGATGCGCGCTACCAGGTACAGGCTGCGCGCATCGACCTCGACTACCTCGCCGGCCGTTACGCCGAAGACAATCTTTGATTCCGAAGGACACGTCATGAGATTCGTTCCCCCCTTCACACTGCGACGAACCCGGCTGTTCGTCGCGGGGCTGGCTGTCGTAGCCGGCCTGATGACCCTGGCCGGATGCACGGACAAGACCGAGGCCAATGCGTCGGCGGCGCCCCAGGTGGTCAGCGATCCGCTGCTGGTGCGCATCAGCCCCGAGCAGGCGGCCAACTACAAGATCGGTCCGGTCGTGCTGGCCGACGTGGCACTGATCCAGGAGCATCCGGGTCGCATTGAAGCCAATGAGCGGCTGGTCAGCCGCATCGGCGCGACCGTCACCGGCCGGGTGACGCAGGTGCTGGCCGAGCTGGGTGATACGGTGCGCCCGGGGCAGACCCTGGCCCAGGTCAGCAGCCCGGAGCTGACCACCTCCCAGCTGGCCTATCTGCGTGCCAACTCGGGCCTGTCTCTGGCCGAACGTGCCGTGGAGCGGGCGCGCCAGCTGATCCAGGCGGATGTGATCGGCTCGGCCGAGCTGCAGCGGCGCGAATCGGAGCTGTCGATTGCGCGTGCCGAGAAGCGCGCGGCCGAGGACCAGCTGCGCCTGCTCGGCCTGCCGCAGGCCGCCATCGAACGCCTGCGTACCGAAGGCAGTCTGCATTCCGAGGCTGGTGTGGTGGCGCGGCTGGGCGGCGTCGTGATCGAACGCAAGGTGAGCCAGGGCCAGGTGGTGCAGCCTGGCGACCAGCTGTTCACCGTGGCCGACCTGTCCAGTGTCTGGGTGGTGGGGGCGTTGCCTGAGCAGGCGGCGCGCTCGGTGCAGCGCGGCCAGGTGGTGGAGATCGAAGTGCCGGCCATTGACCAGAAGTTCACCGGCCAGGTGGTGTTCGTGAGTGACACCATCCAGCCCGAAACACGCACGGTGGCGATCCGCACCCAGGTGGACAACGCCCGGCGCGAGCTCAAGCCGCAGATGCTGGCCACGCTACGCATTGCGGGCGCGACCCACAACACGCCGGTGGTGCCCGAAACGGCGGTGGTGCGCGAGAACGACCGCGACCACGTGTTCGTGCAGGTGGCGCCCAACAGCTTTCGCCTGACGCAGGTCGAGCTGGGGCCGGTCACGGCCAAGCTGCGGCCGGTGCTCAAGGGGTTGAGCGCAGGGGCGATCATCGTTACCGACGGCGGCTTCCACCTCAACAATGACCGTGCGCAGCGGCTGCTGACAGATGGCGCCGCACCTGCCACGGCCGGAGCGACCAAATGATCGCAGGCCTGATCCGCTGGTCGCTGCAGGAGCGCATCCTGGTGGCGGTGATCAGTTGCGTGCTGTTGCTGGCCGGTCTGCTGGCGGTCAAGCGCCTGTCGGTCGATGCCTTTCCGGATGTCACCAATGTTCAGGTGCAGGTGGCGACCGAGGCGCCGGGCCGACCGCCGACCGAGGTCGAACGCTTCATCACGGCGCCGATCGAGATTGCCATGACCGGCTTGCCCGGGCTGGTGGAAATGCGTTCGCTCAACCGCAACGGCGTGTCGCTCGTCACCCTGGTGTTCACCGACAAGACCGATGTCTACTTCGCACGCCAACTGGTGCTGGAGCGCCTGATGGAAGTCGGTCAGCGCATGCCCGCCGGTGTGACGCCGGTGCTGGGGCCGGTGTCGACCGGCCTGGGCGAGGTCTACCAGTACACGCTGGAGCGTGCCGATGACCGTGGCCCGGATGGCCGGCTCAAGCCCTTGTCGGAAGAGGAACTGCGCAAGCGGCGCGAGGTGCAGGACTGGGTGGTACGGCCCATGCTGCGTTCCGTGCCGGGGGTGGCCGACATCAACAGCCAGGGCGGTTTCGCCCGCCAGTACCAGGTCAAGGTTAATCCGGACCGCTTGCGCTACTACAGCCTGAGCGTCAAGGAGGTCCATGACGCGATTGCGCGCAACAACGCGAATTCGTCCGGCGGCGTGCTGCCGGCGCTGGCGGAACAGTACCTGATCCGGGGCGTTGGCCTGATCTCCTCGCTGGAGGACGTGGGCAACATCGCGCTCAAGGAGTTCCAGGGCACACCGGTGTATGTGAAAGACGTGGCCCAGGTGAGCTTCGGCTCCGAGGTGCGCCAGGGGGCCATCATCAAGGATGGCGATACCGAGTCGGTCGCCGGCATCGTGCAGATGATCCGCGGCGGCAACGCGCGCGAGGTGGTGACGCGCATCAAGGCGCGCGTCGCCGAGATCAATACCCGGCAGATGCTGCCCGACGGCTTGCAGATCGTGCCCTTTTACGATCGTTCGGAACTGGTCAACACGGCGATGAAGACCGTGGCAAAGGTGCTGGCCGAAGGTATCGTGCTGGTGATCGTCATCCTGTTCGTCTTCCTTGGCGACGTGCGCTCGAGCATCATCGTGGTGGCCACGCTGATCCTCACACCCTTGCTGACCTTCTTCGTGATGAACCGCATCGGCCTGAGCGCCAACCTGATGTCGCTCGGCGGTCTGGCCATTGCCATCGGTCTGATGGTCGACGGCGCCGTGGTGGTGGTGGAGAACGCCTTTGCTCGTCTTGGTGATCCGGCCCACGAGGGCAAGTCACGCGCCCGGGTGATCTTGGAAGCCGCATCCGAGGTCGGCAAGCCGGTGCTGTACGGCGTGGGCATCATCATTCTGGTGTTCCTGCCGCTGCTGAGCCTGCAGGGCATGGAAGGCAAGATGTTCGCACCGCTGGCGCTGACGATTGCGATTGCGCTGACCATCTCGCTCATCCTGAGCTTCACCATGAGCCCGATGCTGTGCAGTTTCATCCTCAAGGGTGGCGCCGAGCATGACACCTGGTTGCTGCGCCAGCTCAAGGCACCCTACCTGCGCATGCTGCACTGGTCGCTGGCACAGCCGCGCAAGGTCTTGACGGGAGCGCTGGTGGCGCTGGTCGGCAGCTTTGCGCTGGTGCCCTTCCTCGGCACGGCCTTCATCCCCACCATGCAGGAAGGGTCCATCACACCGGTGATCGTGCGTGTGCCGAAGATCTCGATCGAGGAGTCGATCAAGCTGGAAAGCCAGGCCATGCGTGCCATCAAGACCGTGCCCGAGGTGCAGACCGTGGTCTCGCGCCTGGGGCGCGGCGAGTCGGCATCCGATCCGGGGCAGCCGCACGAGTCAGACCCGATCGTGATGCTCAAGCCCCGTGACCAGTGGCGCGATGGCATGGACCAGGAAGCCATCGCCGCTGAAATACGCGACAAGCTCAGGTTCCTGCCGGGTGTGGAGATCGCCATCAGCCAGCCGATTGCCGCGCGGGTGGACGAGATGGTGTCAGGCGTGCGCTCCCAGGTTGCGGTGAAGATCTTTGGTGACGACCTGGAGCAGCTGCGCAAGCTCGGCGACGCGGTGGCAGCCGCGCTCATGGCCACCTCCGGTGCCACCGACCTGCGGGTGGAGCGCGTCAGCGGCCAGGAGTACCTGACCATCCGCATCGACCGCTCAGCCATCGCGCGTTATGGCCTGAACGTCGAGGACGTCAACGCCCTGATCGAGATCGCGGTGCAGGGCAAGGTCGCGACCCAGGTGTACGAGGGGGAGCGCCGCTTCGACACCGTGGTGCGGCTACCGGCCGCGTACCGCTCGGACGTGGAGTCGATCGGCAGTCTGGTGCTGCGCGCACCCACCGGCGCCATCGTGCCGCTGCGTGACGTGGCCCACATCACGCTCGGCGACGGGCCAGCGCAGGTCAGCCGCGAGGGCGGCAAGCGCCGGCTGGTGGTGGGCGTCAACGTGCAGGGGCGCGACCTGGGCGGCTTCGTGGCCGAGGCGCAGGGCCGCATCGGGCGCAGCGTGCCGCTGCCGCCGGGTTACGAGTTGTCCTGGGGCGGTCAGTTCGAGAACATGGAGCGCGCCATCGAACGGCTCTCGCTGATCATTCCGCTGACCATCGTGGCCATCTTCTTCTTGCTGTTCATGCTGTTCAATTCGGTGCGATATGCCGCGCTGGTGATCACGGTGCTGCCGCTGGCAGCCATCGGCGGCCTGGTGGCGCTGGCCCTCAGCGGCGAGTACCTGAGCGTGCCGGCGGCGGTGGGCTTCATCAACCTGTGGGGCATTGCCGTGCTCAACGGTGTGGTGCTGGTGAGCTTCATCCGTGAGAAGCGCGAGGCGGGACTGTCGACCGACGAGGCCATCCTGGAGGGCTGCACACACCGTTTCCGGCCCGTCATGATGACCGCGATGGTGGCGCTGCTGGCGCTCATTCCCATGCTGTTTTCCACCGGCCCCGGCTCGGAGGTGACACGCCCGCTGGCGGTGGTGGTGATCGGTGGCCTGTTCTCGTCGACCAGTCTGACGCTGCTGCTGGTGCCGGTGCTCTACCGCTGGTTTGAAGAAAAAGAAGTCGAGGCCTGAGAGAATCGAGGAAAAATGCCATGAAAGAAATCCGTGCCATCGTCCGTCCCAACCGCCTGCCGCTGCTGCGCGAGGCCTTGCGGGGCATTCCCAATTTTCCCGGCCTCACACTGATCAAGGCCGAAGGCTTCACGGCCCCGGCGTCGGTGGGCAAACGTACGGTCAGGGAAGAACTGACCGACTACACACCGAAGGTCATGGTGACGGTGCTGGTGGACGATGACATGGTGGAAGAGATCCGCGACACCATCATCATGATCTGCAGCACAGGCCAGATCGGCGACGGCATCGTCTGGACGGTGCCGATTGCCAGCATGCACCGTATCCGCAACGGCTCGGACATGCTGGCCGAGGAGTAAGGCCTGACGGTAAGGTCTTAGGCCATGCCGTTACGCCGTGCCAGTTCAACGAACAGGCCGGCCTGGTCCAGGTCGCTCAGGCCATGCTCCACGCCGTCGGCGTAAAGCTTCTCCAGCAGGCCGGTGATGGGGGCATCGAAGCCCAGGCCGCTGGCTGTGTCCAGCGCATTGCGCATGTCCTTCAGTTGTACCGTCATGCGGCCGCGCGGCTCGAAGTCGCGCTCCACCATGCGCTGGCCGTGCACCTGCAGGATGCGGCTGTCGGCGAAGCCGCCGGTGATGGCTTCTTTCACCTTGGCCGGAATGGCGCCGCCTTTCTGGCACAGCAGCAAGGCCTCGGCCACGGCGCCGATGGTGATGCCCACGATCATCTGGTTGGCCAGCTTGGCCAACTGGCCCGCACCCGCAGGACCGACCAGGGTGGCGCGGCCCAGTGCTGCGAACACCGGCTGGGCGCGTGCGAAGGTGCTGGGCTTGCCACCGGCCATGATGGCCAGCGAGCCCTGTTCGGCGCCGATGGTGCCGCCGGATACCGGCGCGTCAAGGTGCGTGATGGCGTAGTCGCCCAGGCGTTCGGCATGGGCACGGGCCTCGGCCGGCTTGATGGACGACATGTCGACCACCACGGTGCCCGGTTTCATGGCGTTGGCAACGCCGGCGCCAAACAGCACCTGTTCCACCACCTCGCCGTTCTCCAGCATGGTGATGACAATCTCCGCTTCGCGAGCGGCTGCGGCCGCGGTGTCGTGCACGGTGGCCAGGGTTGCCAGGCGTTCCGCCTTGTCGCGGCTGCGGTTCCAGACGTGGACTTCATGTCCCGCTTCGCACAGACGGCGGGCCATGGGAAATCCCATCAGCCCGATGCCCAGAAAGGCAAGTTTCATTCTTTTCTCACTCCCTCAAACATGCGTTCCATCTCGCGTCGCACCTGGTAGGCATGGGTGTTGGTATCCATGGCGACATCGTCCCAGCACAGGCTTTGGCCTTTTTTCACCGGACGCACCAGCTTGACATTGTGCGCCAAGCCCAGCGGCAGGCCGCCCAGCTGCAGCGAGGTGCTGGCCGGCAGCAGCTTGCCCCAGACGGTGTAGCCGCCTTCGCCGTCGAGCATCTCGCCGGGCTGCAGGTCGCGCTTGGCGGTGGCCACCACGTCGGCGTTCCAGCAGGTTGCCACGCCGGTGGGCTCACCACGCAGGGCGACAGAGGCGACCGAGACCCCCACTTCAAGGCCAATCAGGTGCCAGCGTTTGTAGAGCGTGAAGTAGCGCCCGCTGGGGTCGGTGTGGGCGTTGTATTCCTCGAAGCAGTTCTTGATGTACTCGGTCTCGGCTTCCACCGTGACCCACACGCCCATGCGGATGTCGTAGGGAATCTTGCGGCCATCGGCCTCCAGCGAAGAGATCACCTCCACCATGCCCTTGCGCTCCAGCACGCCACCTTCGCTTTTCGGCCGGGTCACAAAAGGAATGTCTTCCACGCTGGCCGGCGGGTAGAGCAGGCCGTTGCTGGGCACCGTCAGGCCGGTGGCGTTGGCCACCGCCGTGCTTTCGATCGAGGGCTTGGAGCCGTCGAGGAAGCTGTTGAACATCTTGGGGTTGAGGCCGCCGCGCGCCGCCTGCTCGGGCGTCAGGCCATAGTTGCCCCACACGGTCTCGGGCGTCGATTCACTGAAATGCGGCAGCCACTTGTGGCCGCGCCCGGCCGCCACCACCGGGAAGCCGCAGGTGCGCGCCCAGTCCACCAGATCGCAGATCAGTGCCGGCTGGTCGCCGAAGGCCAGCGAATAGACCACCCCGGCCTGCGCCGCACGGCGCGCCAGCAGCGGGCCACAGAAGGCATCGGCTTCCACCGTGACGTTGACCACGTGCTTGCCATGGGCGAAGGCCTCCAGGATGTGGTCCACTGCGGCAACCGGGTTGCCGGTGCACTCGACGATGATGTCGATCTGCGGATGCGTGACGACCGCCTGCCAGTCATCGGTGATCCAGGTTGCTCCTGTTTTGATAGCGTCTTGCGCAGATTTCGCCTGGGTGGAAGCAAGATTCCATCCGACACGGGCGAGGTTGGCGCGTGCGGCGTCGGGTGACAGGTCGGCAATGGCCACCAGCTGCACGCCGGGCGTGCGCGGAATCTGGGCCAGGTACATGGAGCCGAATTTGCCGGCACCGATCAGGCCGACACGGATCGGTCGCTGTTCGGCGGCGCGCTGCTGGAGTTTGGCGTGGAGGTTCATGAAACAAGAATACCGCGACTTGTTCTTCTCAGGGTTTCCCCTTGCCGCAGGCCACGCACCGTCGAACAGTGGGAGTGTGACAAGATCAAGCCCTGCGAAAATGTTCAGAACACAGATTGGAGATCGCGAATGGCTTCTTGGGACAAGCAATGGCTGGACCGCATGTACAACAACCGGGCGCTGGTGCCTGAACACGCTGCCCACTTCGCCCAATGGGCAGATGCCTCCGACGATGTACGGGAGGTCCATGCACACACGCTGGATGTCGCTTATGGCGATGGACCGATGGAAACGCTCGACATCTTTCCGCGTTCGCGTCTGGCGCCGCAACCGGCTCCGGCCGCCGGTGCGCCGGTGGTGGTGTTCATCCACGGCGGCTACTGGCGTTCGCTCGACAAGGCCGAGCATGCCTTCATCGCCCCGGCCTTCACCAACCAGGGGGCTTGCGTGATGATCCCCAACTACGCACTGTGCCCGGCGGTGACCATTCCCGAGATCACGTTGCAGATGGTCAAGGCGCTGGCCTGGGTCTGGCGCAACGCCCGCAAGTACGGCGGCGACCCGAAGCGCATCCATGTGGTGGGCCATTCGGCGGGGGGCCATCTGGCGGCCATGCTGCTGAATTGCCTCTGGCCGGCTTATGCCAAGGACCTGCCGGCCGACCTGGTGAAAGGTGCCCTGTCCATTTCCGGCCTGTACGACCTGGAACCGATCATGCACACCCCTTTCCTCAAGGACTCGCTCAAGCTCACACCCGAGCAGGTCCGCCTGGCCAGTCCGGCTCGGCTCGCTGCGCCGAAACAAGGTGTGCTGTACACCGTGGCCGGGGGCGACGAAAGCGCCGAGTTCATCCGCCACAACCGGCTGATCCAGCAGGCCTGGGGCAAAAAAGTGGTGCCGGTGTGCCGGACCCTTCCCGGCAAGAACCATTTCAGCGTGCTGGAAGACCTGACGGCACCTTGGACCGATCTGTACCAACTGGCGAGCCGGTTGGTCTTTGGCAAGGCGTGAGCTGACGCTTCGGCGGCCTGTTCCGTCCTTTTCTCCGGCAAGGATGTCACGGGAGGGTTGATGCGCTGCAGTTGTCGTCTGGGCCTGCTGACGTGCCATGCACTCCACGGGGGTGACCGCCCATGAGTTTGCTCGACCCCCGATCGGTGATCGTGATGAGTGCCTTTCTGGCGCTGGTCGCCATGCTGATCCTGGTATCACTACGCCGCAGCGTGTCGGCGCAGATCAGGGGAATGGGCGAATGGATCGCAGCGGATTCGGGGTTCCTGCTGGCCGTGGTGCTGCTGAACCTGCGCGAGAAGGTGCATCCCTTCTGGGGGGTGGCGGTGGCCAATACCCTCATTGTCGTGGCGGTGCTGCTGTTTGGCCGCAGCCTGAGGCGCTTCTACGGCGAGCAGCCCGCCATCCGGCCGCTGGTGTTGGCCGGGGCGGCCTTTTTCACCGTCGTGACCGTCATCACTTTGGCGGCGGACACCTATGCGTTGCGCCTGGCCGTGGTCACCGCTTCGCTGTTGTGTGCTTTTGCCCTTGCCTTGTGGCACCTGTCGCGCCATGCCAAGGGGACGTTCGGCGAGCGAGTTACCCAGCTGGCGCTGGCGCTGCCTGCCGTCGGCATCTTGCTGCGCCTGCTGACGGTCGGTGAGGTCGGGGTTGAGTCCGGCCTGTTCCAGCCGTCCCCGGTGCAGTCGTTTTACATTGCATCGCTGGGGGCGGGTGTTCTGCTGGCAGGGGTGGGTTTCATCCTGATGATCAACGAACGCACGCGCACCGAGCTGGAGAAGCTGGCGCGCCGCCTGGAGCGGACGACGCAGAAATTGCGCCAGCAGAACGAGATCAAGTCCAAGTTCCTGGCTTATGCCGGACATGACATCCGCCAGCCCCTGCAGGCCATCCATCTGCTGCTGGGCGGCCTGATCGAGTCGAATCTCGATGCCAGACAGCAGAAGACCGCCCACCTGATCGAGTCCTCCGTCCTTGCGCTCACAGATCTGCTCAATACCCTGCTGGATATTTCCAAGCTGGAAGCCGGTGCCATCAAGCCCAACCTGAAACCGGTCGATCTGGAGCTTGTCCTGGCCCAACTGGTGCAGGAGTTCATGCCGCAGGCCACTGCCCAGGGACTGAGGCTGCGCCTGCGCTTGCCTGCCGAGGAGGTGACGGTGCTGACCGATGAACAGCTGCTGTCCTCGATAGTGCGCAACCTGCTGGGCAATGCCATCAAGTACACGCCGCAGGGCGGTGTGCTGGTGGCCGTGCGGCGAGTTCCCCAGGGGTTCAAGCTGCAGGTGTGGGACACCGGCATCGGCATTGCTGACGAGCACCTTGCGCATGTATTCGATGAGTATTACCAGGTGGGCAATCCACATCGGGATCGCAGCAAGGGCCTGGGTCTGGGGCTGGCCATCGTGCACCGGATGTCGACGCTGCTCGACATGCCGCTTGCATGCCGCTCCCGGCTGGGCAAGGGCACCGTCATGGAAATCACCCTGCCGCAGGGGACCCGCGCACGGGCGAAGCCGGATGCCCCTGGCGATACGGCCGGCGCGCTGGACCTGCGCGGCAGCCGGGTGGTGGTGGTCGAGGATGCCGAGGAGGTGGCCCGGGCGCTCGCCGCGTGGCTGCAGGCCCATGGGGCCCAGGTCGTCCACTTCGCCTCGGCGGAAGAGGCGCTGGCCGAGCCCGGCATCGAATCAGCCGACCTGTACCTCAGCGATTACCGGCTGTCAGGCCGGATGTCCGGTCTTGATTTCCTCCAGACGCTGCACTCACGCTCGCAGGGGGATGTGAGGGCCGTGCTGTTGACCGGCGATACGTCCAGCCAGTTCATCGGACAGGTGGCCGCCAGCGGCTGGCCGATCCTGTTCAAGCCCGTCAACCCGCGGGAGTTGCGGGCGGTGCTCAAACTGGTACGTGCCGCTGCCTGGCAGCCGGACCTTGCGTGAGTGCGCGCCGGATGCGCGGCAGGCCGGCACTCTTTCCCTAATGCAATCCTGATGCGAGGGGTGCTACGCTGTCTGCATCATGGACCGACAACCGATTCCTGCCTTATCCTTCGCTAGGCGTTGGGGTGTGGTCTGCGCGCTGCTCTCGCTGGCCACGGTTGCCGGTCTGTTGCTGGAGCCGTACATCTCGCTGACCAGCCAGGCCATGATCTATGTCCTGGTCGTGGTGTTGGCCTCCTACAAGCTGGAATGGATCGAGTCGGCGGTCTGTGCGGTCGGGGCGGTCACAGCCCTGAACTTCTTCTTCGTACCACCGCGCTGGACGTTTGAGGTCGAGAGCCAGGAGCACTTCATCGCGCTGACCACCATGCTGGTGGTCGCCCTGGTCATCAGCCGCCTGGCCAGCGGGCTGCGGCGCGAGACCGAGATTGCCCGCCTGAACGAGCGGCGTGCGCGGCAACTGCAGACGCTGGCCGCCGAGCTGTCCGATGCCACCACGCCCCAGCAGGTGTTGGCATTGGGCCGCGCAGCCTTGGCGGCCGCTTTTGCAGGGCCTAACACGCTGGTGCTGGCAGACGACGCCGAAGCCCTGGTGGCCGAAGGGCCTGCGCCTGCCGTGCTCGACGGCATGCGCTGTTGCATGAACGAAGACGCGGTGCTGGGCCCGGGCACCGGGCGCTGGCCCGGCCTGGACGCCTGGTACCTGCCCCTGGGCCGCAAGGGGCAGATGTCGGGGGCCGCCTGTGTCCGCCCGGCGCTGGCCACGGATGAAGAGGGACGGGAGCATGCGCAGGCGCTGTGTGCCCTGCTGGCGCAAGCGCTGTGGCGTCTGAAGCTGGCCGCGTCCATGCTGGCGGCGCAAGGCGAGGTGCAGCGCCAGCAGTTGCAAAGCACGCTGCTGGCCGCCATCTCGCATGACCTGCGCACACCGCTGTCGGTCATCCTGGGTGCGGCCTCGTCGTTGCAGTCGCAGCGCGACAAGCTGAGTGCCGCCGAGCAGCAACGCCTGCTGGCCATTCTCGTCAGCGAGGCGTCCTACCTTGCCACGGTGACCGAGAACACCTTGCAGCTGGTGCGCCTGGAGAGCCCCGGGCTGGTCCTGCAGCGTGACTGGGAATCGATGGAGGAAATCATCGGCACTGTCCTGGCGCGTGTGCGCCAGAGCGACCCCGGCCGACGCATCAAGTCCAGGGTGGCCGAAGGCCTGCCGCTGGTCAAGGCCGATCCGGTGTTGTTGTCGCAGTTGCTGGGCAATCTGCTGGACAACGCGCTGAAATACAGCGATGGCGAGATCGACCTGACGGCCAGCGCCAGCCCGCAGGCCATCGAAGTGTGCGTGGCGGACCGCGGGCCCGGCATCCCCGAGGCCGAGCAGCAGTCGGTTTTCCAGCCCTACAGCCGCGGCGACCGGGCCGGGCACCACGGCGCCGGGCTGGGCCTGGCGGTGTGCCGCGCCGTGGCCCAGGCGCATGGCGGCCAGCTGGTGCTCAGGCCGCGTGCCGGCGGCGGCAGCCTCTTTTGCCTGACGCTGCCGCTGGATGAGGCGCCACCGTCGATGGAGGAGGTGTTGCCATGAGCCCCGCCCGGCCGTCCGAAGGGGCTCGCACCGCAGTGCGCTGCACGGAGGTGTTCATGAATCCCGCCCGGCCGTCCGAAGGGGCTCGCACCGCAGTGCGCTGCACGGAGGTGTTCATGAATCCCGCCCGGCCGTCCGAAGGGGCTCGCACCGCAGTGCGCTGCACGGAGGTGTTGCCATGACCTTGCGTGTCCTGGTGGTCGAGGACGACCGTGAGATCCGCGCGCTGATCCAGGCGACCCTGAGCGTCGAAGGCTTCGAGGTGCAGACCGCGGTCACGCTGAGCGAGGCCATGGCGCTGCTGCAGCACAGCCCGCCCGATGTCATCGTGCTCGACCTGGGCCTGCCTGACGGCGAAGGCCTGCAGCTGGTGCACGCGGTGCGCCGGCAACTGAACGTGCCCATCATCGTGGTCTCGGCACGCCACCAGGAGGCGCAGAAGATCCAGCTGCTTGATGCCGGGGCCGACGACTACCTGACCAAACCCTTCAGCGTGGGGGAACTGCTGGCCCGCATCCGGGTGGCGCTGCGCCACCGCGGCACGGCGCTGGCGGCCGCCGTGACGGAGCATGCGCTGGACGACTTGCGCATCGATCTGGCGACACACGCGGTGCAGCGCAACGGCGAGCCGGTGCACCTCACGCCCACCGAGTTCAAGCTGCTGGCGCGCCTGGTGCGCAGCGCCGGCAAGGTGGTGACCCACCGGCAACTGCTGTCCGATGTGTGGGGCCCCGAGTACACCGAGCACACGCACTACCTGCGCCTGTACATGGCGCAGCTGCGCGCCAAGATCGAGCGCGACCCGGCCGAGCCGCGCCACCTGCTGACCGAGACCGGGGTCGGCTACCGGCTGGCGGTGGAGTGACCCGGACCATCCTTATGCGTTCCTGATGCAAGGCGCGTGACAGTGCGGCCATCGTCACTTTGAACGCTTTGCGATGGACACGACACACGACAAGGAAAAACTCGCGGTACTGGCGCTGGGCGCGCTGGGGGTGGTGTACGGCGACATTGGCACCAGCCCGCTGTACACCATGAAGGAAATCTTCGGCGCCGCGGGCGTGCCGCTGGACACACCCCATGTCATCGGTGCCGTCTCGGTGATCCTCTGGGGACTGTTGACCATCGTCACCCTGAAGTACGTGATGCTGATCCTGCGCGCCAGCAACCGTGGCGAAGGCGGCATCCTGGCGCTGACGGCGCTGGCCGCCCAGGCGGCGGGCAAGACGCCGGGGCGGCGCATTGCGCTGCTGCTGACCGGCGTTTCGGGGGCGGCCCTGTTTTATGGCGACAGCGTCATCACGCCGGCCATCTCCGTCCTGAGTGCGGTCGAGGGGCTGGAGGTGGTGACGCCGGCGCTCAAGCCCTACGTGCTGCCGGTGTCGGCCGCGGTGCTGGTTGGCCTGTTCATGGTGCAGCGTTTCGGCACCGGCCTGGTCGGACGGCTGTTCGGCCCCGTCATCATGCTGTGGTTTGCGGTGCTGGCCCTGACCGGTCTGCTGGAGATCGTGCGCGAGCCCGCCATTCTGGCGGCCCTGAACCCGCTGCATGCGCTGGCCTTCCTGCGGGCGCAGGGCTGGCACGTGTTCGTGGCGGTGGGGGCCATCGTGCTGGCCTTCACCGGTGCCGAGGCGCTGTATGCCGACATGGGGCACTTCGGCAAGCGCCCGGTGCAACTGGCCTGGCTGGGCTACGTGCTGCCGGCGCTGGCGATCAACTACATGGGGCAGGGCGCCCTGCTCATGCGCGATCCGAGCGCGGTCGACAACCCGTTCTACCGCATGTTCCCCACCGCCTGGCTGGTGCCGGCGGTGGTGCTGGCCACGCTGGCCACCATCATTGCCTCGCAGGCGGTGATCTCGGGTGCCTATTCGGTCACCAAGCAGGCCATCCAGCTCGGCCTGCTGCCGCGCATGCGCGTGCTGTACACCTCGGCCAAGGAGGTCGGACAGATCTACATGCCGGAGGTCAACTGGCTGCTGCTGACGGCCGTGCTGCTGGCGGTATTCGGCTTCGGCAGTTCGTCGGCGCTGGCGTCGGCCTACGGCATTGCGGTCACCTTGACCATGTTCATCACCACGCTGCTGACGTTCTTCGTCATCCGCCATGGCTGGGCGTATCCCTTGCCGCTGGCCCTCGCCGCGACGGGGGCTTTCCTGCTGCTGGACGCGGCGCTGGTGGTGTCCTGTGCCATCAAGTTCCTGGAAGGCGGCTGGTTCCCGCTGGCCGCCGGCATTGCCATCTTTGCCGTCATGGCGACCTGGCGGCGCGGTCGCGAACTGCTGATCGAGAACATCCGGCAGGGCGATCCGGAACTGCTGCCCTTCATCACGACCTTGGCTGCCGAGTCCCTGCACCGGGTGCCGCGCACCGCGGTCTACGCAGTGGCCAACCCCGACACCGTGCCGCAGGCGCTGATGCACAACCTCAAGCACAACCAGGTGCTGCATGAACGCAACCTGATTCTCACGGTGGTATTCCATGACGTGCCGTGGATTGCTGCCGGGGAGCAGGTGCAGGTGACCGCCCTGGTACCCGGGTTCTGGAAGGTGCAGGTCAACTACGGCTTCATGAACACGCCCGACATCCCGCAGGCACTCGAACGCTGCCAGCCCCAGGGGCTGCCGATCAACCTGTTCGAAACCTCCTATTTCCTTAGCCGGGAAATCGTGGTGCCGACCCGGGGCACCGGCATGGCCCACTGGCGCGAAGCCCTGTTCTCGCTCATGTCGCGCAATGCCGGCAACGTGGCGGACTTCTTCCGCCTGCCGAACAACTGCGTCATCGAGCTGGGCACACGGGTGCAGATATGAGGTGGTGAGGCGCGGACTTCCTACAATGGCGGCATGTTTTCCTGGTCGCTCCCCACTGGTCTTCGTGGTTTCCGAGGTCGTCTGACGCTCTGGTTTGGTGGCCTGACGCTGCTGACCTTGCTGAGCGTGGGGCTGTACGTGGGGCGCATGGCAACACAGCAACTGGTCACTGCCAGCGGCGAGGCCTTGCACAGCACGGCCCAGTCGGCTGCTGACTTGCTCGGGGCCAATCTGCGTGAACGTGAGCAGGAGATCCTCCTGATGAGCCAATCGCCTCAGTTCACGAGCGGCCAGCTGGATCATCCCGAGGTGCTGCGTTTGCTGGAGCGGCGCAAGGTCCTGCATGACGAGTACGCCTGGCTGGGCGTGGCCGATGCGGCGGGCGTCGTGCGCCAAGCCACGGGCGGCATGCTGGTGCAGCAGTCGGTGCTGCAGCGGCCTTGGTTCCAGGCGGCCAGCCGCGGCGTTTACACGGGCGACATTCACGAGGCCGTGCTGCTGTCCAAGCTGTTGCCGGGCAATTCTTCGGGTGAACCACTGCGCTTCATTGACTTTGCCGCGCCGATTCGAAGCACCGATGGCCGACTGTTGGGCGTGTTGGGTGCCCATGCTCACTGGAACTGGGTGACACAGACCGTGGAGTCCGCGGTGCGGCACCAAGGCCGACGACCGGAGGTGGAAGTGCTCATCCTCAACCGTGCCGGCGACGTGCTGTACCCGGAGCGACTGGTGGGCACCCTGCGCTTGCCGCAGCGCATTGGTGGTGAAAGCCATGACGACATGGTGCGCTGGCCGGACGGGCTGGACTATCTCAGCCGCGAGGTGGCTGTGACGGCTGGGACAGCGAACGATCTGGGCTGGCGAATCGTGGTGCGCCTGCCGACGCAGATCGCCTTGCAGCCGGTGAACGCACTGCGCCAGCAGTTGCTGGTGCTGGGCCTGCTGGCTGCGCTGCTGTTTGCTTTCGTGGCCTACCAGCTGGCGTCGCGCATGAGCTACCCGATCGAACGCCTGGCGCGGGCCGTGCGCCAGGTGGAGCGGCGCGAAGGCGAGCCGGACTTTGCGCATGCGCACGATACGCGAGAAGTCGCGCAGCTCAGCCAGTCCATCCAGTCCATGACGCACTCGCTGCTGGTCAAGGAGCGCGAACTGGAGGCGGTCAATGCCTCGCTGGAGGTCACTGTCGCCCAGCGCACCGAGGCACTCACGCGCGCCAACGAAGAGTTGGCGCAGCTGGCGTCGCGCGATGGACTGACCGGGGTGTACAACCGCCGCAGTTTCGACGAGCGGCTGGTCGAGTGGTTTCAGGCGTTCCGTCGTAACGGACGCCCTTACGCCCTGCTGTTGATCGATATCGACCATTTCAAGCGTATCAATGACACCCATGGCCATCCGGCCGGCGATGCCGTGCTGCGCCAGCTGGCGCAGCTGCTGAGTGACCAGGTTCGTGCGTCGGACTTTGTGGCGCGCTACGGCGGCGAGGAGTTCGTCGTGTTGTTGCCGGAAACCGGCACGGCGCGGGCTGCGGAAACCGTGGCTGAAAAAATCCGTGCCGCGGTTGCAGATGTGGCGTTTCCTGACGCCGGGCAGGTCACGATCAGTGTGGGCCTGAGTGTGAGTGAAGCGTCCGATGCTGATGCCAGTGCCGTGATGCGGCGGGCGGATGATGCGCTTTACCAAGCCAAGGCAGCTGGCCGCAACCGGGTGACAAGTATCGTACTTGAGTCGCAGAACGACTGATACGTCTGCGTCAGGGTGTCGGGCGTTGCCCAGCTTTCTACAATGGCGGCATGTCCTCTGTTTTGCCGCCCTCCGGTTCCTCTTCCCTGTTTTCCGCCCCTGCCGACTCCCCGTTGATCGCGAGTCTGAATGAGGAGCAGCGTGCCGCCGTCACGCTGCCGCCCGAGCATGCGCTGATCCTGGCCGGCGCCGGCTCGGGCAAGACGCGGGTGCTGACCACGCGCATTGCCTGGCTGCTGCAGACCGGGCAGGTGTCGCCCGGCGGCGTGCTGGCCGTGACCTTCACCAACAAGGCGGCGCGCGAGATGATGACGCGCCTGCAGGCCATGCTGCCGGTCAATGTGCGCGGCATGTGGATCGGCACCTTCCACGGCCTGTGCAACCGCCTGCTGCGGGCCCACTACAAGGCGGCCAACCTGCCGCAGACTTTCCAGATCCTGGACACGCAGGACCAGCTCAGTGCCATCAAGCGCCTGTGCAAGCAGTTCAATGTGGACGACGAGCGTTTTCCGCCGAAGCAGCTGGCCTGGTTCATTGCCGGCTGCAAGGAAGACGGCCTGCGCCCCAACATGGTGGAGGCGCGCGACGAGGACACACGCAAGAAGGTGGAGCTGTACCAGCTGTACGAAGAGCAGTGCCAGCGCGAGGGCGTGGTCGATTTCGGCGAGCTGCTGCTGCGTTCCTACGAGCTGCTGCGCGACAACGACCCGGTGCGCGAGCACTACCAGCGGCGCTTTCGCCACATCCTGATCGACGAGTTCCAGGACACCAACAAGCTGCAGTACGCCTGGATCAAGCTGCTGGCGGGGCAGGACGACAGCGGCACGCTGCGCCCGGACGGCGGGGCCGTGCTGGCGGTGGGCGACGACGACCAGAGCATCTACGCCTTCCGCGGGGCGCGGGTGGGCAACATGGCCGACTTCGTGCGCGAGTTCAAGGTGCAGCACCAGATCAAGCTGGAGCAGAACTACCGCAGCTACAGCAACATCCTGGATGCGGCCAACGAGCTGATCAGCCACAACAAGCACCGCCTGGGCAAGAACCTGCGCACTGACCAGGGGCCGGGCGAGCCCGTACGCATCTACGAATTTGCGAGAGACATCGACGAAGCGCAGTGGATGGTGGACGAGATGAAGCAGCTGGTGCGCGAGGGCATAAGCCAGAAAGAGATCGCCGTGCTGTACCGCTCCAATGTGCAGAGCCGGGTGATCGAGACTGCGCTGTTCAATGCCGGGCTGCCTTACCGCGTGTATGGCGGTCAGCGTTTCTATGAGCGAGCCGAGATCAAGCACGCGTTGGCCTACCTGCGTCTGCTGGAGAATCCAAACGACGACACCAGCTTTTTGCGCGTGGTCAATTTTCCGCCGCGCGGCATTGGCGCGCGCAGCCTGGAGCAGCTGCAGGACGCGGCGCGCGCGGCCGGCTGTTCGCTGCACGATGCGGTGAGCACGGTCAGCGGCAAGGCCGGCGCCAACCTCGGTGCCTTCGTGGCCAAGATCGACGTGCTGCGCGAGCAGACGCAGGGCCTGACGCTGCGCGAGATCATCGAGCTGGTGCTGGACCACAGTGACCTGATCGAACACTACAAGAGTGAACGCGAAGGCGCTGACCGCATCGAGAACTTGGAGGAATTGCTCACCGCCGCTGAGAGCTTCGTCTCGCTCGAAGGCTTTGGCCGCGATGCCGAGGCGCTGCCGCAGGAAATACCGGGAACGGCGCCGGCTGAGTCAGGCGCGCCCGACGAGACCGGCGAGGTCATGTCACCCCTCGCTGCCTTCCTGACTCTTGCGGCTCTGGAGGCCGGCGACAACCAAGCAAAGGAAGGCCAGGAGGCCGTGCAACTGATGACCGTCCACGCCAGCAAGGGCTTGGAATTCGACGTGGTCTTCATCACCGGGCTGGAAGAAGGCCTGTTCCCGCATGAGAACTCGATGAGCGACTTCGACGGGCTGGAGGAAGAGCGGCGCCTGATGTACGTCGCCATCACGCGCGCGCGCCAGCGCCTGTACCTGAGCTACTCGCAGACGCGCATGCTGCACGGCCAGACGCGCTACAACATCCGCAGCCGCTTTTTCGACGAATTGCCGGAAGAGGCGCTGAAGTGGATCACGCCGAAGCACCAAGGCTTTGGCTCCGGCTTCGAGGGTGCTATCAATTCAGGAGCTGGTCGCGCAGCGTGGTCGGGGTCTAGAGGTCAATTTGGCTCTGATTTTTCGGGCAGCCGCAGCGCGCCGGAGCCGGTGTCGAAGGCCAGCGAGAGCACGGGCCTGAAGGTCGGCATGAAGGTGTTCCACACCAAATTCGGCGAAGGCACGGTGATGACGCTTGAAGGTGCGGGTGACGACGCCCGGGCCCAGGTCAACTTCCCGCGCCACGGCGTCAAGTGGCTGGCGCTGTCGGTGGCCAAACTGACGCCGGTGCCCTGAGGCACACGCGGGTTTGCGTCCTCAGACGCCGGAGGGGCTGGTTTCAGCCTCGTCGGTGACGAAGCTGTCGCGGAAGCTGAAATAGATCGAGCAGAAGAACATGGCGGCCAGCAGCAGGGAGGCCGGGAACATCAGCATGCCCATCAGTTCGGGCTGGCCCATGGCCATGCTCAGCACCAGCAGCCCGGCGCCGACCAGCGAGAAGATGCCCAGCCAGCCGAGCAGGAAAAGCGTCATGGCGCCGAAGTTGCGCAGACAGGCCACGCCGCTGAAGAACAGGCTTTTCACCGGCGAGACGCCATGCCAGTGCACCAGCGCCGGGGCGTGCCAGAACAGCAGCGACAGCGGCAGGTACAGCGCCATGGCCGCCCACATGGCGTTCTGGAACGCCGGGCTTTCCACCATCTCGCGTGTGAGCGAACCGCCCACCAGATACAGGCGGGCGAAGTCACCGCCGTCGAACAGGGCCGAGATGCCGAGCACCGCCAGAAAACCCAGCGCATAGATCACCCCCAGCACCGTCATGGCACGCGCTTGCTGGCGGCCGGCCCGGAAGGCGCTGACCAGGATGGACGGCATGGGGAACTTGCCTTGGGCTGCCTCACGCGTGGCCGCCATCAGCCCCAGGGTGGCCGCCGGCAGCAGGCCCAGGGCTAGCGCATTGCCGAGGTAGGGCACCAGGCTGGCCACCGACATGACGGTGATGAACAGGAAGAACAGGCCCGAGAGCGCCAGCGGCTGTTGCCAGAAGGTGCGCAGTCCGGCCTTGACCCAGAGCCAACCGGTACGTGCGGGGACGATGTTGAGTTTCATGCCGCTTGCAGCACCGGGCTGGTCAGAAAGTCGGCCGCGTGCACCGGTTGCTCAATGCGCTGGCGCAGCACGCGCTCGAAATGCGCCGGGTCATGCGGCTGCAGCATCGAGGCTTCGCGCGGCAGGTGGAAGTCCCACAGGCGCGAGGTCCAGAAGCGCAGGGCACCGGCGCGCAGCATGGCGGGCATCAGCTCCCGCTCTGCGGCGCTGAACGGCCGCACGGCGGCATAGGCCTGCAGGAAGGCCGCGGTGCGTTCGGCATCGGTTTCGCCAGTGGTCAGGTCAATGCACCAGTCGTTCAGGCACACCGCGACGTCGAACAGCCAGCTGTCGACGCCGGCAAAGTAGAAGTCGAAGAAGCCGGTCAGCTCGGGTTGCTCCGAGCCTGGTGCGTGGTCGAACATCACGTTGTCGCGGAACAGGTCGGCATGGATGGGGCCGCGCGGCAGGGCGCCGTACACCGGCTGCGCCGCCACATGGTTCTGGTAGGCCAGTTCGCTGCGGATCAGTGTGGCCTGCTCGGTCTTCAGGTGCGGCAGCACCACCGGCACGGTTTCGTTCCACCAGGCCAGGCCACGCAGATTGGGCTGCTGGCGGTCGTAGTCGCGCCCGGCCAGATGCATCCTGGCCAGCATGTCGCCCACGGCCGCGCAGTGCGCCGGGGTGGGCGACAACTCGCTCTTGCCACGCAGGCGGTTGACCACCGCTGCTGGCTTGCCCTTCAGTGTGTGCAGGATGTCGCCGTCACGGTCGGCGGCCGGGTCGGGCACCGGGATGCCTTTGAGCGCCAGATGCTTCATCAGGCGCAGGTAGAAAGGCAGCTGCTCGAAGCTCAGGCGCTCGAACAGGGTCAGCACATAGGCGCCCTGGTCGGTGGTGACGAAGTAGTTGGTGTTCTCGATGCCGCTCTGGATGCCGCGCAGATCCTGCAGCTGGCCCAGGTTCAGTGCTTGCAGCAGGGCGCCGGCCTCATCGAATGAGACTTCCGTGAAAACCGCCATGGATCAGAAACTCTTGATTTTCCAGCCACCCGAGCCGCCGGCGCCGCGTTCGCGGTCGGCTGCGGCCGGATTGCGGTTGTTGCTTTCCGGTCCCACCTCATAGGCCGGGGCATCGCCCTTGGGCTTGACGGTGATGCTCTTGGTCTCACCGCCCACGCGCAACTCGTCGATGCGCGAGCCGGCATCCTCGTGGCGGATGTTCTCGACGCGCGGTTCGGCCTTGTCGGCCTGTTCGGCGGGGCTCGGGGTGGCAGTTTGAGCCTGAACCAGACCGGTAGCCAGGCAGACCAGAAGAAGGGGGAGGTGGGCGGCGCGCATCCGGTCATTGTAAAACGTCCGGTGCCCCGGCCATCACGGGCACAATTGACCTTATGAACGAGATTCCGAGCGAGAAGAAAACCCTGCTGCTGGTCGACGGTTCCAGCTACCTGTACCGCGCCTTCCACGCCATGCCGGACCTGCGCGCCGTGCCGGGCGACCCCACCAGCGCGCCCACCGGGGCCATCCGCGGCATGATCAACATGCTGCAGAAGCTGTTGAAGGATGTGCACGCCGAGTACGCGGCCTGCGTGTTCGACGCCAAGGGGCCGACTTTCCGCGATGCGATCTACCCCGATTACAAGGCGCACCGTTCGCCGATGCCGGACGACCTGCGGGCCCAGATCGAGCCGATCCACGAGGTGGTGCGCCTGATGGGCTGGAAGGTGCTGGACGTGCCGGGCGTGGAGGCCGACGACGTGATCGGCACCCTGGCCGTCACCGCCGCGAAGCAAGGCATTGAGGTCATCATCAGCAGCGGCGACAAGGACCTGGCGCAGCTGGTCAACCCGCACATCACCATCATCGACACCATGAACGGCAAGCGGCGCGACGTGGCCGGCGTGGAAGCCGAGTTCGGTGTGCCGCCGCACTTGATGATCGACTTCCAGACCCTGGTCGGCGATGTCATCGACAACGTGCCGGGCGTGGCCAAGGTCGGCCCCAAGACCGCCGCCAAGTGGCTGCAGGAATACGGCTCGCTCGAAGGCGTGGTGGCCAACGCCGATGCCATCAAGGGCGTGGCCGGCGAGAACCTGAAAAAGGCGCTGGACTGGCTGCCGACCGGCCGCCAGCTGCTGACCATCAAGACCGACTGCGATCTCAATGGCTGGGTGCCGGACCTGCCTGCTATCGATTCGATAGCTATCGGCGCAGAAGATACGGCGTCTTTGCGCGATTTTTATGAGAAGTACGGCTTCAAGGGCCTAGCCAGGGCACTGGGCGGCGACGTGCCGGCACCGGCGCCACGCAAGGCGAAGAGCGCCGAGCCGGGCCTGTTTGACGAACCGGAAGAGCCGGTGGCTGCGACGGCGTCCAAGGTCAGTTCGGTGTCCTACGAAACCATTCTGGATTGGGAGGCGTTCAACCGTTGGTTGGCGCGCCTCGAGGCGGCCGAGCTGGTGGCGCTGGACACCGAGACCACCTCGCTGGACGAGATGGTGGCCGAGATCGTCGGCCTGTCCTTCAGCGTCCAGCCGGGCGAGGCGATCTACATCCCGCTGGCGCACAACTATGCCGATGTGCCGGCGCAGTTGCCGCGTGACGAGGTGCTGGCGCGGCTCAAGCCCTGGCTGGAAAACCCGGCGGCCAAGAAGCTCGGCCAGCACATCAAGTACGACCGCCATGTGTTTGCCAACCACGGCATCGAGGTGCAGGGTTACGCACACGACACCATGTTGCAGAGTTATGTGCTGGAAGTGCACAAGCCGCACGGCCTGGCCAGCCTGGCTGAACGCCATCTCGGGCGCAGCGGCATCAATTACGAAGACCTGTGCGGCAAGGGCGCGCACCAGATTCCGTTCAGCCAGGTGGACATCGCCCGCGCGGCCGAATACTCGTGCGAAGACTCCGACCAGACGCTGGACGTGCACGAGGTGTTGTGGCCGCAGCTGCAGGCCGATGAGAAACTGAAGTTCATCTACGAACTGGAGATCGCCAGCTCCGAGGCGCTGTACCGCATCGAGCGCAACGGCGTGCTGATCGACGGCCCCACGCTGGCGGCGCAGAGCCACGAGCTGGGCCAGCGCATCCTGCAGCTGGAGCAGGAGGCGCACGAGCTGGCCGGGCAACCGTTCAACCTGAGTTCGCCGAAGCAGATCGGCGAGATCTTCTTCACCAAGCTCGGCCTGCCGGTGGTGAAGAAAACCGCCACCGGGGCGCCCAGCACCGACGAGGAGGTGCTGGAGAAGCTGGCGGAGGACTTCCCGCTGCCGGCCAAGATCCTGGAGCACCGGGGCCTGTCCAAGCTCAAGGGCACCTACACCGACAAGCTGGCGCAGATGGCCAACCCGCGTACCGGCCGTGTGCACACGCACTACGCGCAGGCGGTGGCGGTGACCGGGCGCCTCTCCAGCAACGACCCCAACCTGCAGAACATCCCGATCCGCACACCCGAGGGCCGGCGCGTGCGCGAGGCCTTTGTCGCGCCGCCCGGCTGTGTGATTGCCAGTGCCGACTACTCGCAGATCGAGCTGCGCATCATGGCGCATATCAGCGGCGATGCCGCGCTGCTGCTGGCCTTCCACGACGGCATGGACGTGCACCGCGCCACCGCGGCCGAGGTGTTCGGCATCCCGACCAGCGCCGTCTCCAGCGAGCAGCGGCGTTACGCCAAGGTCATCAACTTCGGCCTGATCTACGGCATGAGCGCCTATGGCTTGGCCAAGAGCCTGGGCATCGACAACACAGCGGCCAAGAACTACATCGAGCGCTATTTCCAGCGTTTCTCCGGCGTCAAGCAGTACATGGACGACACGCGCGCCAGCGCCAAGGCCAAAGGGTATGTGGAAACCGTGTTCGGCCGCCGCCTTTACCTGCCGGAGATCAACTCACCCAACGGCCCGCGCCGCAGTGGTGCCGAGCGCGCCGCCATCAACGCGCCCATGCAGGGCACGGCGGCCGACCTGATCAAGCTCAGCATGGTCAAGGTGCAGGAAGTGCTGGATGCCGAAAAGCGCGGTACCAAGATCATCATGCAGGTGCACGACGAACTGGTGTTCGAGGTGCCCGAGGCCGAGGTGGACTGGGTTCGCCATGAAGTCCCGCGCCTGATGGCGGGTGTGGCGCACCTCAAGGTGCCGCTGCTGGCCGAGGTGGGCGTGGGGCCGAACTGGGATAAGGCGCATTGACATGCGCGTGGGCCAAGGCGCACCAAGCGCCTTGGCACCATCCGGTGCAGGCCATGCCCCGGATGGTGTGGGTGTGACCCGCACCGGGGTGGTGCTTACTGCTTGCCGGGGTCCTTGAAGTTGGGCACCTCGTCGAACTCAACGTTCTGCAGCTTGCCGCCGACCCTTTCCACTTTGCGGATGTAGATGGTCTGGATGATGTCGCGGGTCTGGGGGTCGATGCTGATGGGGCCGCGCGGGCTGGTCCAGCTCATCCCCTTGGCGGCGGCGACGAACTTGTCGCCGCTGGCGTCGCCACCGGTTTTCTCCAGTGTCTTGGCGATCAGCTGCATGCCGTCGTAGCCGCTGACCGACATGAAGTTCGGACGGTAGCCGGGATAGGCCTTGTAGTAGGCCTGGACGTAGGCCTTGTTCTCAGGCGAGTTGTGTGCTTCCGAGTAATGGAAGGAGTTCACCACACCCAGCGCGTTGTTGCCCATGGCGTCGATCAGGTCCTCCGAGGTCAGATCGCCGGTGGCGATGATGCGGATGCCCGCTTTCCCCATGCCGCGCTCTTCGAAGCCCTTCATGAAGGCAATGGTCTGTTCGCCCGGGGGCAGGAACAGGAACACGGCTTCGGGTTTGGCATCCCTGATCCGCTGCAGGAAGGGCGCGAAGTCCGGGTTCTTGACGGGTGTGCGCACTTCGCCGATGACTTCACCGCCGGCGGCCGTGAACGTTTTCTTGAACTGCGCTTCGGCATCATGCCCGGGCCCGAAGTCGGCCACCAGCGTGTAGACCTTCTTGATCTTGTTCTGGGCGGCCCAGCTGGCAATCGGGGCGGTGTCCTGGGGCAGGGTGTGCGAGACCCGCAGGATGTAGTCGGACTTGGTGGTGATCGAGGACGTGGCCGCGTTCATGATGATCATGGGGGTCTTGGCCTGAGTGGCAATCGGTGCGACCGCGAAGGCCGAGGGTGTCAGGCCGAAGCCGGCGAGCACATCGACCTTGTCCTTGACGATCAACTCCTGCGCGGCACGCTTGCTGATTTCCGGTGCCACGCCGGTGTCGTCCTTGATGATGAGCTCGACCTTGCGGCCGGAGAAGACGCCGCCGGTCTGCTGCAGGTAGAGGCGCGCACCGTTCTCGATGTGTTTGCCGTAGGAAGAGAACGGCCCCGACATCGGCAGCACCAGCCCGACCTTCAGGGGTTCGGCTGCCACGGCCAGGGTGGCCGTCAGGCTCAAGGTGCAGGCAGCCAGGACGGCTGACCAGCGTGCGAGGTTCTTGGGTTTCATGATTTGTCTCCTTCTTGCTTGCGGTTGCCGGCGGAGCAGGATTACCCCGCCAGCTGAAAACACGGCTGATGTTTTTTTCACTGCGAGTCCGGCTGCTGCAGCGGTGCGGCGCGCCGGAAGGCCTCCAGTTCTGCACAGGCCTGGTCGACGGCCACGATATTCGGGTACGGTGCCAGGTCCACCTTGAAGCGGCGGGCGCTTTCCACTTGCGGGATCAGGTAGACATCGGCCACGGTGGGTGTCTCCCCAAAGCTGTAGCGGCCCCGCGTCTTGTCGGCGGCCAGCAGCGCCTCGTAGGCCTCCAAGCCGGCGCTGATCCAGGTGGCGCACCAGGCGTTCACGGCCGCCTCATCACAGCCAAGTTGCTTGCGCAGGTATTCCAGGATGCGGCGGTTGTTGATGGGGTGGATGTCGCAGCCCACGATGGCTGCCAGCGCGCGCACGTGCGCGCGTGCTTCGGGGTCGGCAGGCAGCAGCGCTGGCGTGGGATGGCGCTCCTCCAGCCATTCGATGATGGCGGGGGACTGGATCAATACCGGCCCGGGCTGGCCCGCAGCGCCCGGCAGCGCCAGGGCAGGCACCAGGCCCTGGGGATTGAGCGTCTTGAATTCGGCCTTCAGGTGCTGTTCGGTGCGCAGGTCCACTGGCACATACTCGGTCTGCAGGCCCTTGAGGTTCAGCGCAATGCGAAGCCGGTGCGAGGTGCCGCTGCGAAAGAAGTTGTAGAGCTTCATGGCCGCCTCTCTCACGCAGCCGGACCGACGTTGAGTGCGATCTCGCCTACGCCTTCGACATGGCCAGTGATGCGGTCGCCGCTGACGACCGGGCCGACGCCTTCAGGGGTGCCGGTGTAAATCAGGTCGCCGGGTTGCAGGTGGTAGAACAAGGACAGATCGGCAATGAGTTCACGGATGTTCCAGATCAGCTTGTTCAGGTCCGACTTCTGCTTGACCTGCCCATTGACGCTGAGTTCGATCTCGCCCTGCTCCAGCACCACACCGGGCATCGGCACGATCTCGGAGCAGACCGAGGACTCTTCGACGTCCTTGCCCAGGTCCCACGGGCGGCCCTGGTCGCGCGCCACCAGCTGCAGGTCGCGGCGTGTCATGTCCAGGCCGCAGGCGTAGCCATAGATGAGCTGGTGCGCCGCTTCGGCCTTGACGCGAAAGCCCGGTGCACCGATGGCCAGCACCAGTTCCATCTCGAACTGGTAGTTGCTGGTCTCCGGGGGGTAGGCCACGGTTGCGCCGGACGCCACCAGCGTGGACGGGGCCTTGGTGAAGTAGAACGGGCGTGCGCTCGTCTTGTCCACCGGGCGCCCCATTTCAACGGCGTGCGCATGGTAGTTGCGGCCGACAAAAAACAGGCGGTTGACGGGCAGGCGCTCGGTCTTGCCGCGCACAGGCAGTGAAGGCGTGGCGGGCGGCTGCCAAAGGTAGGTCGGATTCATGGATGGTCTTTTTTCAAAATGAGGCTGAAGGCGACGGCTTTAGCCCCGGTTCTCGAACACACCGAGTTTTTGATGCAAAGGCGTCTCGTCGGCAATGAACAGGAAAGCCGGCTGCTCAGACGACAGATTGCGCAGCGTCACGGCCGTGTAGCCGGGGGCGCAGCAGGTGTCTGCCTCGTTCAGGGTGAAGGTGCTGTCCTCGATCCGGGCTTCAGCCCGGCCTTCGATCTGGTGGAAGACCATGGCCGGCGAGCGCGCGGGCAGGCGCAGCGTCTGGCCGGGGCGCAGCATCAGGGCGTAGAAGCCCAGGATGTTCTGTGCATCCTGGCCCGTCTCCGGGTTGACGTAACTCACCTGCACGGCTTCCTGGTCCGGGCGGTCCGCGGCCAGCGCGACCAGGGCCGCACGTGCGTCAACCCACGGGTAACGCAGCATCGGATAGGCCTTGTGGCTGCGCTCGAACACCGGTGTCGGCATGACGCCGCCACTGCGGTAGGCCTGCTCGCCATGGCCGGGCCTGACCGGCTGGCGCTGCCCTTCGATGGCGTACGAGGTCTCGGTGTAGTAGACGAGCGGCAGATCCAGCACATCGAGCCAGACCACCGGTTCCGTGCCGTCGTGGCCGTGTTCGTGCCACAGGCCGGTGGGGGTCAGGATCAGGTCGCCGCGGCGCATGGGGCATTTCTCGCCATCGACCGTGGTGTAGGCGCCTTCACCCTCCACGATCATGCGCACTGCATTCGGCGTGTGCCGATGGGACGGTGCCCATTCACCGGGCAGCAGCAGTTGCATGCCCAGGTACATGGCAGCGCTGGCCTGCATCTTCTCCAGGCCGTGGCCAGGGTTGGCCAGCACCAGCACGCGGCGTTCGGCCTTCTCCATCGGGGTCAGCTCGCCTGCGCGCAGCAGCAGAGGGCGCAGCAACTGGTAGGACCAGAAGGTGGGCCGGGTCTTGCGCGTCGGTACCTTGGGCGGCAACACGGCACGCAGGCTGGGCCACAGCGGCACCAGGTTGAGTTGGGTCAGCTCGTCGCGGTAGTCTTGCGGCAGGTCTTCGAGTCGGCCGAGTTCGTGGCTCATGTTCATGTCCTGAAGTGGGGGGCGGTGTGGGGGCTGAGGCGGTGGACACTGCAGCGCCGGTTGTGCCGGGTCACTGGCGTCGCTCCTTTGAGCAGGAACTCTCAGGCTGCTTGGTGAGTGGGTGTTATTGGGGCAAGACAGCGTTGCCCAGGTTCCCACCGTTCAACCCGTTCACCCATGTTTTCACCGGCGACGAGAACGGTGGCAGGTGGTTGTCCGGAAAGGGGCACGGCGAAGTCCTTGAATTCAAGCGGTCTGAATAAGAAGCATGCATATGGTACGTATGCTTACTATCAGTGTAGATTTAGAATCCATCCGATCAACCCCGTAAAAACCCTAGCGCTGTCACGATGAGTCGTTCGAACGTCGAACTGGAAAACCTGCCCGGCTTCCATATCCGCCGCCTGCAGCAGATTGCCGTCGCTGTTTTCCTGGAAGAGACGCAAGCCTTTGGCGTGACGCCGGTTCAATACGCGGCCATGGCGGCCATTCAGCGTCAGCCGGGTGTTGACCAGCGCACGCTGGCACGCAGCATCGGCTTTGATGCCGCCACCATCGGCAGCGTGATCGACCGGCTGGAGGTGCGCGGGCTGATGCAGCGCCAAGCCAATCCGGACGATCGGCGCGCCCGCCTGTTGACCCTGACCCCTGACGGCACCAGGCTGCTGCGCAAGATTGAACCCAGCATGCTGCGCGCCCAGGAGCGCATGCTGGAACCCTTGCCCGCAGGGCAGCGCGGCCTGTTCATGGCGATGTTGCGCCAGCTGGTGGAAGGCAACAACGACTTGAGCCGTGCGCCTAGCGCAACCGTGGCGCCTCCCGCCGCCACGACGCGAGATGTGGCTCCAACAACCCGGAAAAAACCTTCCGGTACCGCACTCGGCAAGCCCACCCGAGCGGCGGCTCGGGCCGCGTAGTCGGTCGCCATGCGCGCAAGACAACCGCCGCCGGCGGGTGTCTGTCAGGCCACGTCCAGCAGCCGCACCTTCACGCTCTTGCCTTTGACCTTGCCGGCATTGAGCCGGGCCGCGGCCTCGCGGGCGACGCGGCGATCCACCGCAACAAAGGTGCAGAACTCGGTGACGTTGATCTTGCCGATCTGTTCGCGCGTGTAGCCGGCCTCACCCGTCAGGGCGCCCAGCACGTCGCCGGCGCGGATCTTTTCCTTGCGTCCGCCCAGGATCTGCAGTGTCATCATGGGTGGCAGCAGCGGCTCCTGACTCGCCGGGGTCAGCTCGTCGAGCTTGTGCCAGACCGATGCCTGCTGCTGGTACTGGTCGATCTTGCCGACATACCCCATCTCGTCCATGCTGGCCAGGCTCAGGGCCAGGCCGGTTTCACCGGCGCGGCCGGTACGGCCGATGCGGTGCACATGCACTTCGGGGTCGGGTGAGATGTCGACGTTGATCACCGCTTCCAGCTGCGTGATGTCCAGCCCGCGCGAGGCCACGTCGGTGGCCACCAGCACCGAACAGCTGCGGTTGGCGAACTGCGCCAGTACCTGGTCACGTTCGCGCTGCTCCAGCTCGCCGTACAGCGCCAGCGCACTGAAGCCCTGTGCCTGCAGCAGCTCCACCAATTCCTTGCAGCGCTGCTTGGTGTTGCAGAAGGCCAGGGTGCTGACCGGGCGGAAGTGCTGCAGGAGCTGCGCCACGGCCTGCAGCCGGTTGGCGCGTGTGACTTCGTAAAAGCGTTGTTCGATCAGCGATGCGTTGTGCTGCGCCTCGACCTTCACCTGCTGCGGCTCGCGCAGGAATTGTTTGGCGATCTTGTCGATGCCTTCCGGGTAGGTGGCCGAGAACAGCAGCGTTTGCCGCTCGGGCGGGCACTGGCGTGCCACGGTGGCAATGTCGTCGAAAAAGCCCATGTCGAGCATGCGGTCGGCCTCGTCCAGCACCAGCGTGTTGAGCGCCGACAGGTCCAGCGTGCCGCGTTGCAGGTGGTCCATGATGCGGCCCGGCGTGCCCACCGCGATGTGAGCACCGTGCTCCAGCGAGGCGTTTTGCATGCGCATCGGCACGCCGCCACACAGGGTGACGATCTTGATGTTGTCCTGGGCGCGGGCCAGGCGGCGCAGCTCCACCGTCACCTGGTCGGCCAGTTCGCGCGTGGGGCACAGCACTAGCGCCTGCACCGCAAAACGGCGCGGGTTCAGGTTGGCCAGCACCGCCAGCGCAAAGGCGGCGGTCTTGCCGCTGCCGGTCTTGGCCTGGGCGATCAGATCCTTACCCAGCAGGGCAATCGGCAGGCTGGCGGCCTGGATCGGTGTCATCTCGGTGTAGCCCAGCTGCTGCAGGTTGTCGAGCATGGCGGGGCTCAGTGGCAGGGTGCTGAAGCTGGCTTGGGGGGAGGCCGCCGTGCGGGGCTGCTGGCCGGGTGTGGGGGTGGTCATGCCCCGATTATCCGGACTCGCTGTCGGTGTCCCGGTTGTGGGTGATTACGGCGGGCGTGTGCAGCGCTTCTGCCTTGCCCCTAGACTCGCTACTTCCGCCAAACCAGAACAAGGAGCAACCGATGATGAACCGCGACCTCAAGACCGAATTCAATGCCCTGCTGCCGGGCCAGAGCACCGAAGCGGGCGCCACACGCCGTACCGCGCTCAAGACCGCGCTGGGCGTGGGTTATGCCGCGTCTGTCATGCCCATCATGGCGCAGACGGCCATCAAGACACCGACCGACGGCTTGACCGCGGGCGAGGTGAGCATCGACGTCAAGGGCTTCAAGATGCCGGCCTACCGCGCCATGCCGGCGGGCAAGAAAAACCTGCCGGTGGTGCTGGTGCTGTCGGAAATCTTCGGCGTGCACGAGCACATTGCCGACGTGGCCAACCGCTTTGCCCGCGCCGGCTACCTGGCCATCGCCCCCGAGCTGTTTGTGCGCCAGGGTGATGCGCAAAGCTACGGCGAGATGGCCAAGCTGATCGCCGAAGTCATCTCGAAGGTGCCGGACGCCCAGGTGATGAGTGACCTCGATGCCACCGTGGCCTGGGCTGGCGCCAACGGTGGCGACCTGGCGCGCGTGGGCATCACCGGTTTCTGCTGGGGCGGCCGCCAGACCTGGCTTTATGCCGCACACAGCAAGCACATCAAGGCCGGTGTGGCCTGGTATGGCCGCCTCGTCGGCGACCGCACGGAGCTGACGCCGAAGAACCCGATCGACATCGCCGGCCAGCTCCATGGTCCGGTGCTGGGGCTGTACGGCGGCGCCGACACCGGCATCCCGCTCGACAGCGTGGAGAAGATGAAGGCCGCGCTGGCCACCGGCAACGCAAGTTCGAAGGCCTCGCAGTTCGTGGTCTACCCGGAGGCGCCGCACGCTTTCCATGCCGACTACCGGCCCAGCTACCGCAAGGAAGCCGCGGAAGACGGCTGGAAGCGTTGCCTGGCCTGGTTCAAGCAGCACGGCGTGGCCTGAGTCTTGCATGGTGTCCGACCATGCACCGGCAACCAGCCGCCTGCGGGCGGCTTTTTTGACCGCGCCCGGGCCGCGCCCTGAATTGGATGCGAAAATCGGCCCCTACCCTTGATGAAAAAGCGCAAGCAGCTATGGTTTTGATAGCAATTCTGGCCGGTACCCTGGCTGCCGGCATCGGCAGCGTGTGGCTGGCCGCGGCCCTGAGTTTCGGCGTGCTGTCACGCTACACCCAGCACATGCTGAGCCTGGCCGCGGGGGCCTTGATGGGCACCGCCTTTTTGCACCTGCTGCCCGAAGCCTTCGAGAGCGAGGTCGCGCCGCACCGCCTGTTCATGACGCTGCTGGTCGGCCTGGTGTTCTTCTTCCTGCTCGACAAGGCCGAACTCTGGCACCACGGCCATGAACACCACCACGCGGCGGACAACGGATACGAGCATGACCATGACCATGGACACGCGGCACATCACCCGCACGACCACGGCCATGCGCACACCTCGGGCGGCTGGACCGTGCTGGCCGGCGACAGCGTGCACTGCTTCGGCGACGGCATCCTGATCGCCTCCGCCTTTATCGCCGACCTGCGCCTGGGCGTGGTTGCCGCCTTGGCCGTGCTGGCGCACGAGGTGCCACACCACATGGGTGACCTGCTGTTGCTGCGGCAAAGCACGGGCGACCGCAAGGCTGCGCTGCTCAAGGTCACGCTGGCTGGCGCCATCACGGCGCTGGGCGGGTTGATCGGCTACTGGCTGGTGGACCAGCTGCACGATTACCTGACCTACTTCCTGGTGGTGGCCTCCAGCAGCTTCATCTACGTGGCGCTGGCCGACCTGATTCCACAACTGCAAAAGCGCCTGAGTCTGCGCGAGACGCTGGCCCAGATTGCCTGGCTGCTGGTGGGCATCGGGCTGGTGACGCTGGTCAGCAGCGTGGCGCACGGGCACTGAGCGCATCCCGTGGCCCGCCGGCGCAAGAGGCCGGAAACCTGCAATCCCGCGCCTGGGTGTCCGTGCAGGCCGGGTGGTGTGCCTTGGCACAAACCTCTGTTGCACGGCTTTACAGAAGATTTACCGGATGGTCAGTATCCGGTCAACCTGTTGCCATTAAGTTTCATCTCCGTATGAAACTGATTTATGTGGTGCGTCGTTTTGGCCCGGTGGGTGGCATGGAACGCTATGTCTGGGAAACGGCGTGCGAGATGCGCCTGCTGGGGCATGAGGTCAAGGTCCTGTGTGAAACACGTGAGGCCGAACCGCCGCCCGGCATGGTCGTGCATGAATTGGGAACATCGCCGGCGCGTCCCCGCTGGAAAGCGCTCTGGCGCTTTGGCAACAAGGTGGCGCATTGGCTGGAGGCGCATCCGCACCCCGGCTGGTTGATCCACAGCCATGAGCGATTGGGGTGCCATCACATCACGACCTACCACGGCCAGCCCTTTGCCACGGTGTTCGAGAAGCACTGGAGCCGCTGGTTGTCCCTGCGGGTCGTGATGCAGCTGTACATGGAGCGGCGCGAGCTGGCCAGGGCCCAATGGATCGTTCCGGTGTCCCAGCTCAACCGGCAGCAACTGGCGCATTACTACCCGAAATTCGCGCACAAGCTGACGCAAGCGATCGAGCCCGGCGTTGCCGGCAGTGCGCATCGTTTGCCACACAGCGTGCCTGGTGATGGCGGTGTGGTCGGCTTTGTCGGCAAGGAGTGGCAGCGCAAGGGCCTTGAGTTTGCGGTCGCCGTTGTCGAGCGCTTGCGCCGGTGGCGGCCCCATCTGGTTTTCATGGTGCTGGGGCCGGTGGCGGCAGAAGTGCAGCCGCTGTTTGCCCATTGGCAGGAAGGGTATGAACTGATGGGGTGGTCGCTTCCGGACTACGCCCAGTTTGACGTCCTGCTGCATCCGGCCAAAGCCGAACCGTATGGCATGGTCATTGCCGAAGCTATGGCGGCCCAGGTGCCGGTGGTGGTGTCGAACCACTGTGGTGCCGCAGCCCATGTCAAACCGGAGGCTGGCGCGGTGCTGGCATTGACCGATCCGGTCGATGCCTGGGCCGCGGCCATTGAACAGCAGTTGGAGCGGCAGACCTCGGTGCCTTCTTTCGTGCGGACCTGGCGCCAGGTCGCCCAGGCGTACGAAACCCTCTACCAGGCAACGGACGGTAATGCTGCGGCCAGCCAGTTCAAGGCGCCAGGCGATCGCGCCGATCCGGGGTCGGTCCCGGTCTTGCATTCAAGGCCGTAGGCCTTACCTGTGGCAGGCATAAAGGAGTTCAGGCGTGGATGATGTGATCCGGGGTGTATTCAAGCTGTTGCTGCGGGCCGTCCTGCTGCTGATGGGGCTGGTGTTTCTGGCCAGTCTGGCGGTGGCGGCCGTGCTGGTAGGGGCCTTGTGGCTGGTGCGCGCCTTGTGGGCGCGCTTGACGGGCCGGCCGGTGCAGCCGCTGGCGTTCACGCTCATCCGCCGTGCCCAGTGGGCGCGGTTTTATCGCCCGGGCAGCGCGGCGCGTGCCGATGACGCAGAGGTGATCGATGTGCCGTCACGGCAGGTGTCTCCCGCGCCCGAATCGCCGGGCCAGCTCGACCACTGAACCGCGCCCACCGCGCCACAGCGTCAAGCGCGGTAGGGGCTGTTGGCCTCAGCGTGCCGCCGTGCCCCGCAGCTGTTGCACGTCCAGCGCACTCACCGGTGCGGCCTGGTTGCCCCATTGCGTGCGGATGTAGGTCAGCAGGGTAGCCACATCGCTGTCGCTGAGCTGGAGCACAAAGGGCGGCATGCCGAAGGGGCGTGGGTGGCCCGAGGTGGCCGGCGCAAAGCCGCCGTTCAGCACGATCTGCACCAGGTTGGCCGGTGAGGCCAGCGTGACAGCGCGGTTGCCTGCCAGCGGCGGGTAGGCCAGGCGGCCATCGGTGCCGCGGCGGCCTTCGCCGTGTTCGCCGTGGCATTGCGCACAGCGCTTGTCATAAAGCTGTTCGCCCATTCCTTTCAGGCGTGCGCCGGGTGCTGCGCCGGTGCTGGCCACCGGTGTTTCGGTGCGGGGCAGTTGCTTCAGGTACAGCGCCATGGCGCGCAGGTCGGCGGCGCTCCAGTGCTGCGTGCTGTGCTGCACCACCTCGGCCATGGGACCAGTCACCAGGGCATTGCCGGCACGGCCGCTCTGGAACAGCGCCACGATGTCGTCCAGCGTCCAGTCCTGCACGCCAGCTTCGGCCGGGTTGGTCAGCGAGGGCGCATACCAGTTCTGCACCGGGATCAGGCCGCCTGCGAGGTCCAGCATGTTGCTGCTGGCGCCCAGCGCATTGCGCGGCGCATGGCAGGCGCTGCAGTGCCCGAGACCGCGCACCAGGTAGGCGCCGCGTTGCACCTCCAGGTTGCTGTCATTCGCTGCCGCTGGCGCGGCGGCACCTTCTTCGAAATACAGGGCGCGCCAGACCTTGAGCGCGGCCTGGGTGTTGTAGGGCCAGTCGAGCTGGTGCGCTGGGGCAGGCGTCGCATCCGGCGGCAGGCTGCGCAGGTAGGCGTAGAGCGCGTCGCTGTCGGTGCGCGTGATGTGGGTGGTGTTGTTGTAGGGGAAGGCCGGGTACAGCCAGCGCCCGTCGCGCGACTGGCCGTGGTGCAGCGCGCGCCAGAAGTCGTCCGCGCTCCAGGCGCCCAGGCCGGCGGGGCTGGGCGTGAGGTTGCTGCTGAAGACGGTGCCGAACGGCGTGGCGATGCCGCGTCCGCCGGCGTAAGGCACGCCGCCGCGCGCGGTGTGGCAGACCTGACAGTTGCCCAGCGTGGCCAGGTAGCGCCCACGCTCGACCGTGGCGGTGTCGGTTGCCGGGTTGGTGGCTGAAGCCTTCACGGCCAGCGGCGCTGTTGGCCACATCAGCCAAGCGAGCACGCTGCCGAGCAGCAGGAGCAGGAGCAGGGCCAGCACGGGCAGCAGCCGGCCTTGATGGGCATGGCGCCCGGTGGGGTGTTTGCGTGCGTTCATGGCCGGCCTCCTGTGGCTGCGGCGGCTGAGGGCGCATAAGCGCTGCCGCATTCCAGGGGCAAAGGCGCCGGCAACGCCCGGGCCGGTTTGGGGTTGGCCGGCAGCGGCTGGCTGGCCAGCCAGCCGCTCACCGCCGACACATCGCCGTCGCTCAAGCGCCGGGCGATGCTGGCCATGCAGTCTGGGGTATGGGCGCGACGTTGGCCGCTGCGCCAGGCGCCCATCTGCGAATTCAGGTAGTCGCGCGGCAGGCCCAGCAAGCCGGGAATGCCGGGTTGCACGCCGGTCAAGGCGCTGCCGTGGCATTGCACGCAGGCCGGCACCTGGCGGGCGGCATCGCCTTGCAAGGCCAGTTGCCGGCCGCGTTGGAGTTCCTGTGCCGTGGCCGAGACCGGGCTGGGGGCGGGGTAGGGCAGGTCCAGCGTGGCAAAGTGTTCGGCCATTTCGCGCAGGTAGCTGTCGCTCAAGGGTTCCACCATGTGCGTCATCAGGCGGTAGCTGCGGCGGCCCTCGCGGAAATGCAGCAGCTGGTTGTACAGATAACCCGCCGGCTTGCCGGCGATGCGGGGGTAGTAGCCATCGGGTGCTGCGCGGCCCTGGGCGCCGTGGCATGCCGTGCAGGCCAGGGTGCGCTGGGCGATCGTGTCTTCAAACGCGGGTGGGGCGGCCAGGGTAGGCAGGACCAGCCAGCCAGCCAACGCACTGAAGAGTGTGCCCAGCAGGCGGCAGCGGTAACGGGTGCGGAACATGGTGATGAGGGACATCAGAAAAACAAAAATCAAATGGGTGATGCATCGGCGCGGGCGGTGACACAACCTGGGCTCATTCCGGCGCGAGCCACTGGGGATTGAAGACCACCTCCCAGAGATGGCCGTCGGGGTCCTGGAAGTAACCGGCATAACCGCCCCAGAAAGTGGCCTGCGCCGGCTTGACGATGAGCGCTCCCGCCGCCTGCGCCTGTGCCATGACGGCATCGACTTCCGCCTGGGAGGCAACGTTGTGCCCGAGGCTGAGTTCGGTCGGGCTGCGCGTGCCCAAAGGCAGACCGGTATCCCGCGCCAGGCTCTTGCGTGGCCAGAGCGCGAGCTTCAGGCCGGCTTGCAGGTCGATGAAGACCACCGCACCCTGTTCGAACTCGGCCCCGACGATGCCTTCGGTCGGCAGACCCAGGCCATCGCGGTAGAAACGCAGGGCGCGCGCCAGGTCATCAACGCCGAGGGTGATGACGGTGATGCGTGGTTGCATGGTGTGGTGTCCGGCTCAGCCTTGCGCCATCGGCCGGGCCGGGTCGCTGCACCACTCGCTCCAGCTGCCGGCATACAGGGCGCCACGGCCCAGGCCGGCGATCTCCATGGCCAGCAGGTTGGGCACGGCGCTGACCCCGCTGCCGCAGTGGTGCACCACGCTCGCCGGGTCGCGCCCGGCCAGCAGTTCGGTGAATTCGGCCCGCAGCTCGGCGGCCGGCTTGAACTTGCCATCCGGGCCGAGATTGAGGTTGAACGGGCGGTTTAGCGCCCCTGGGATGTGGCCGGCTACCGGGTCGAGCGGTTCCGCCTCGCCGCGAAAGCGCGGCGCGCCGCGGGCATCGACCAGCGTTTGCACCGGGCGGCCGAGTTGCTGCAGCACGCTGTCGACAGTGGCGAGCTGGGCCTTGGGTTCGGTTGCGCTGAAGGTGGATGCCACGCGCGGCAGGGCGGTGCCGGTCTCGATGGCACCGTTGGCAGCCTCCCACGCCTGCAGGCCGCCGTCGAGTACCGCCACCGCCTCATGGCCAACCCACTTGAGCATCCACCACAGCCGGCCGCAGTAGTTGGCGCCCTGGCGGTCATACACCACGGCCTGCATGTCGGCCGTGAAACCGAGGCTGGCCAGCCAGGCAGCGAAGGCCTCGCGCGTCGGCAGCGGGTGACGCCCGCCGTTGACCGCGTCAGCAGGATGCTTGGCGCTGAGGTGGCGGTCCAGGTCGGCACGCTGCGCGCCGGCAATGTGCGCGCGCAGGTACTGCTGTTCGCCTTCGGTGGGCTGCATCAGCTCGAAGCTGCAGTCGAACACCATCAGAGGCTTGCTACTTTGTTGCAGGGTCAGCAGTTGCTCGGCAGTGATCAGGGTGGTGTACATGAAGAATCCTTGCGGAAAGTCAGGGGGACTTTCGCGGACTGCCTGGCGGAAAAAATGGCTTCAACCCAAGGCACCCGCGGAACCGGCTTTGCCGGGCCGCTGGGTGCGCCCCCTGGAAGGGGGGATGCGAGCCACACGCAGTGGGCGAGAGTCGGGGGTGATCTTAATGCTCTTCCGCCGGCGTATCCGGGATGGCACGTTCACGCAGGAAGGTGGCGGCCACGCCGCTGGTGACGATGAGGCCGATGCCCAACCAGCCGGAAAGCGGAATCTGGTCGCCGAACAGCAGCAGGCTGTAGAGCGCGGCAAACACGATGCCCGAGTACTGCAGGCTGGCCACCACCAGGGTGTGGCCGCGGCTGTAGGCGCGCGTCATGCACCACTGGCCGAGCGAGGCCAGCACGCCGATGGGGATCAGCCAGACGGCGGCCTGCCAGGTGATCTGCGACCAGGGCGTGAAGCCGGCAAACAGCGTGCCCACCGCGCCGGTGGCCGTGGTGCCGACGGCGAAATAAAACACCGTGCGACCCACCGGTTCGCCCGCGCGGCCCAACGCCGTGACCTGCATGTAGGCCAGCGCCGCACTCATGCCCGAGAGCAGGCCGATCAGGCCGGCAAAGAGCTGGTTCTGGTCGATGGTGGGGCGCAGTGTCAGCACCACGCCGGCAAAACCCAGCAGCACGGTGGCCAGCAGCGGTCCCTGGCGCTCGGCCTTGCCGTAGAGCAGGGCGCCACCGATGATGAAGGCCGCCACCCAGATGCCGCTCATGTAGTTCAGTGTCATGGCCGTGGCCAGCGGCAGGTGGGCGATGGCGTAGAACCAGGCGGTCAGGGCCGCACCGCCGACCACCGTGCGCCAGGCGTGCATGAAAGGCACCGGCGTGCGCAGCGCCACACCGCCAGTGCGCAGCACGGCTGCCATGAAGGCGATGCTGATGAGGCCGCGGTAGAACACCAGCTCGAAGGTGTTGAAGGAGGCCGAGGCCAGCTTGACCCCCACGCCCATGGTGGCAAAGAAAAAGGCGCCGAGGACCATCCAAAGTGCTTGCATGACTCAATCTTGAAGAGGCGGGTGGGAGTCACCCGTGTTGTGGCGGATCAGCCGCATGGGACGGCTGTCTGACGTGCAGGGTGTCAGTACGGCCGCCATTTTAGGATTCACCTTGACGGGGCAGGCTGTTGGCGTGAAATGATTCGAGCGCTGCCAGCGCAGAGCGGATCAGGGGTGACAGGGCCAGGTCGCTGGCCAGAGCTTCGGCATTCAGCTCGCAGGCCGTGACCGGGATGCGCAGGCAGGCCTCGGGGATGAGCTGTGCGTTCATCGTGCGCAGGATCTCGCGCAGGGCGTCGTCGGCGTGCTGGGCGCGGTGCGACGGATTGAGCACGGCAACGGGTTTGTCGGTGAACGGGACGAGGCCGACCAGCCAGTCGAGCGTATTCTTGATCGTGCCGGTGACACCGTGGGCGTATTCCGGGCTGGCGATGACCAGTGCATCCGCTTGGGTGACCGCGCTCCACAGGGCTTGCACGGGGCTGGGGGCGCAGGGCTCGAGATCAGGGTTGAACAGCGGCAGCTCACCCAGGCCGGTGAAGAGGGTGAAGTCCATCCTGCCCGGGGCCAGGGTGCGCATGGCCTGCAACAGGGCCAGGCTTCTCGACTGTTGCCGCAGGCTGCCGCACAGGGCGAGCACATGCATGCCGGATGCCCGCCTGGACGGACTCACATCCCCATCTGCCGCCGGTACCACTCGTGGAAGTGCTGCATGCCGTCTTCCATCGGGCTCTGGTAGGGGCCGACTTCGTTGTCACCGCGGTCGAACAGGGCACGGCGGCCGGCGTCCATGCGTTCGCCGATTTCGTCGTCCTCGATGCAGGTTTCCATGTAGGCCGCCTGCTGGGCTTCGACGAACTCGCGCTCGAAGGCGGTGATCTCTTCCGGGTAGTAGAACTCCACCATGTTGAGCGTCTTGGTGGTGCTGATCGGGTGCAGCGTGGAGACAGTCAGCACGTGCGGGTACCACTCGACCATGATGTGCGGGTAATAGGTCAGCCAGATGGCGCCGCGCTCGGGCAGTTGGCCGTTGCGGTACTTCAGCAGGGCGTCGTGCCAGCGTTGGTAGACCTTGGAGCCGGGACGGCCGAAGGCACTGGACACGCCCACGGTCTGCACCGAGTAGTTGTCCTTGAATTCCCAGTTCAGGTCGTCGCAGGTGACGAAGTGGCCCAGGCCGGGGTGGAAGGGGCCGACGTGGTAGTCCTCCAGATAGACCTCGATGAAGGTCTTCCAGTTGTAGTTGCACTCGTGCAGCTCGACGCGGTCTAGCGTGAAGCCGGTGAAGTCGAGTTCGGCGCGCGGCCCCATGCCAGCCAGGTCGGTCTCGATGTCGCGGCCGTTGTCCTCGAACAGCAGGCCGTTCCACTCGCGCAGCTTGTAGTTGTTCAGGTTCAGGCAGGGGTCGTGCGCAAAATGCGGTGCGCCGATGAGCTGCCCCTGGGCCGAGTAGGTCCAGCGGTGCAAGGGGCACACGATGTTGCCGCCGGCGCTGCCCGACTGGGTGTGGTTGAGTGAACCACGGCCCTTGAGCATCACCGCCTGGCGATGCCGGCAGACGTTGGAGATCAATTCCACGCCGGCAGGCGTGCGCACCAGGGCACGGCCCTCGTTCTCCTGCGGCAGGGCGTAGTAGTCGCCCACCTCGGGAACACTGGCGGCGTGCCCCACATAGCGGGGCCCGCGCTGAAAAATCTGTGCCATCTCGCGCTGGAACAGCGCCTCGTCAAAGTAGCTTGAAACTGGTAGTTGGCTGTGCGCCTGCTGCAGTTGAAGACTTAAATCAGACATGGGTGACCTGACCTAAAGACTCCCCACAGGGAGGTACGCCCTCGGGCGTGAAAAACGGAAATGGCCTTGCCGATGCGGCAGGCCGGGGGAGGACCTGGGATTGTACCCCGGGGCTGCTGCACGCCACACCGAAGGGTTGATTCCGTATGCCCGTTGCCGGATTTCGAGGACTTTTACAGGTCAGCTGACCCGGGCGGGCAGGTGGCAGCCTAAAATTGCAGGTTTTCACCCCTCTCGCTTCCATGCCCAAGGCCACCCCTTCCTCGTCCGCATCCAGCCTGCCCGCCAGCTACGAGGCTGCACTCGCAGAACTCGAGCAACTGGTCAGTCGGCTCGAATCCGGCGACATGCCGCTGGAACAGCTGCTGTCGGGCTACCAGCGCGGCGCGGAACTGCTGAAGTATTGCCGCGACAAGCTCGAAGCGGTGGAGGCCCAAATCAAGGTGCTGGACGAAGGCACGCTCAAGACATGGACACCCGAGTGACTCAGCTGGCTGAATTGGATCTGCGCGCCTGGAGCGCCGAGCGGCTGGACCGCGTCGAAGGGGCGCTCTCGACCTGGGTGGCATCCGATGCCCCGGCCGGCCTGGGACAGGCGATGCGCTACGCCGTGCTGGATGGCGGCAAGCGCCTGCGCCCGCTGCTGGTACTGGCTGCCGCCGAGGCGGTGGGCGGCAACATGCAAGCCGCGCTGCGCGCCGCCTGCGCGGTGGAGCTGATCCATGCCTATTCGCTAGTGCATGACGACATGCCTTGTATGGACAACGACGTGCTGCGCCGCGGCAAGCCGACCGTGCATGTGCAGTACGGCGAGGCCAGTGCCTTGCTGGCCGGCGACGCGCTGCAGGCGCTGGCCTTCGAGTTGCTCACGCCGGACGACGGCAGCGTGCCCGAGGCCATGCAGGCCCAGCTGTGCCGGCTGCTGGCACGTGCTGCCGGCAGCGCCGGCATGGCCGGCGGCCAGGCCATTGACCTGGCCAGCGTCGGCGTCAGGCTGGACGAGGCGCAACTGCGTGAGATGCACCGCCTGAAGACGGGCGCCCTGCTGCAGGGCAGCGTGCTGATGGGGGCAAGTTGCGGTGCCTTGACGACCGCTGAACGTGACGCCCTGTCGACCTATGGAGCCGCCATCGGCCTGGCCTTCCAGGTGGTGGACGACATCCTCGATGTGACGGCCGACTCCGCTACCCTGGGCAAGACCGCCGGCAAGGATGCCGAGCAGGACAAGCCGACCTATGTCTCCATCCTCGGGCTGGAGCGTTCGCAGCGTTATGCGCAGGAGCTGCTGGCACAGGCGTTGGCAGCACTTGATGCCAGCGGCCTGGCCGACACGCGCGCGCTGCGTGCCTTGGCCGACATGGTGGTCAACCGTGCCAGTTGAGTATCAAATCGGCATCAAGCCCTTGTCAATATTGCGCAACCAGCTATCAAAAACATAGCGTATGTCGAACACCACCTATCCCTTGCTGCAGACCGTCAACGATCCGGCGGATCTGCGCAAGCTTTCGCGTCTCCAGTTGCGCACGCTGGCGGATGAACTGCGCGCCTACCTGCTGGAGAGTGTGGCCAAAACCGGCGGCCACCTCAGTTCCAACCTCGGCACGGTGGAGCTCACCGTGGCGCTGCACTACGTCTTCAACACGCCGCACGACCGCCTAGTGTGGGACGTGGGCCACCAGACCTACCCGCACAAGATCCTGACCGGTCGGCGTGAACGCATGGCCTCGCTGCGCCAGCTCGGTGGCCTCTCGGGCTTCCCGCAGCGCACCGAAAGCGAATACGACGCCTTCGGCACCGCCCACTCCAGCACCTCGATCTCCGCTGCCTTGGGCATGGCGTTGGCGGCGCGGCAAAAGGGCGAAGACCGCCATGCCATCGCCGTCATCGGCGACGGTGCCATGACGGCCGGCATGGCCTTTGAGGCGCTCAACCACGGCGGCGTGGAAGACTGCCGCTTGCTGGTCATCCTGAATGACAACGACATGAGCATCAGCCCGCCGGTGGGGGCGCTCAACCGCTACCTGGCGCAGTTGATGAGCGGCCAGTTCTATGCCGCCGCCAAGAACGTTGGCAAGACGGTGCTCAAGGGCGCGCCGCCGCTGTTCGAGCTGGCCAAGCGCATCGAGGAGCACGCCAAGGGCATGGTGGTGCCGGCGACTCTGTTCGAGAAGTTCGGCTTCAACTACATCGGCCCGATCGACGGCCACGACCTCGAATCGCTCATTCCCACGCTGGAGAACATCAAGCACCTCAAGGGGCCGCAGTTCCTGCACGTGGTCACCAAGAAGGGCCAGGGCTACAAGCTGGCCGAGGCCGACCCGGTGGCCTACCACGGCCCGGGCAAGTTCGACCCGGCGGTCGGTCTGCAGAAACCGGCCACGCCGCCGAAACAGACCTTCACCCAGGTGTTCGGCCACTGGCTGTGCGACATGGCCGAGAAGGATCCGCGCCTGGTCGGCATCACGCCGGCCATGCGCGAGGGTTCCGGCATGGTGGAGTTCCACCAGCGTTTCCCCGATCGTTATTACGACGTCGGCATCGCCGAGCAGCACGCGGTCACGTTCGCCGCCGGCCTGGCCTGCGAAGGGCTGAAGCCGGTGGTGGCGATCTACTCCACCTTCCTGCAGCGCGCCTACGACCAGTTGATCCACGACGTGGCACTGCAGAACCTGCCGGTGGTGTTCGCGCTCGACCGTGCCGGCCTGGTCGGCGCCGACGGGGCCACACACGCCGGTGCCTATGACATTCCCTACCTGCGCTGCATTCCGAATGTGAGCGTGGCCTGCCCGGCCGACGAACGCGAGTGCCGTCAGCTGTTGAGTACCGCCTTCGAGCAGAACCATCCGGTGGCGGTGCGTTACCCGCGCGGTGCGGGTGTCGGTGTCGCCCCCGAAGCCGGCTTGTCAGGCTTGCCGTTTGCCAAGGGTGAGGTCCGGCGTCAGGGCAAAGGCATTGCCATCCTGGCCTTCGGTACGCTGCTTTACCCCGCGCTGGACGTGGCCGAGAAGCTCGGCGCCACCGTGGTCAACATGCGTTGGGTCAAGCCGCTCGATACTGAGTTGCTGCTTCAGGTGGCGGCCGAACACGAGGCACTGGTCACCGTGGAAGAGGGCGCTGTCATGGGTGGCGCCGGCAGTGCGGTGAGTGAGGCCCTGCAGGCTGCAGGGGTACTCAAGCCGCTGCTGCAACTGGGGCTGCCCGATGTCTTCATCGAGCACGGCGACCCGGCCAAGCTGCTGAGTTTGCAGGGGCTGGATGCCGCGGGCATGCAGGCCAGCATCGAGAAGCGTTTCCCTGATCTGGTGGCGCAGGCACGCCCTGCGCTCAAGGTCGTGGCCTAGGGATAACCATTGTTGCCAGTCAGTCTGAATACGCTTGTTTCGGTTTAGACTTCGCAGCCTGTACTCCGTGCGTTCATGAGACGCATGGTCAGTTTTTCAACCCAAAATCTGGAGATCGCCCCATGGATCGTCGTTCCATCATCAAGCAGGCCGGTATTGCTGGCGTGCTCGCCGCCGGTGTCGCCCCTGCCGTGCATGCTCAAGCTGCCGTGCGTTGGCGCCTGGCTTCGAGCTTCCCCAAGTCGCTTGCGACCATCTTCGGCAGCGCTGAAATGCTGGCCAAGACCGTCAAGGCCATGTCGGGCGGCAAGTTCGAAATCTCGGTCCACCCGGCTGGCGAGTTGATGCCCGCTTTCGGCGTGGTGGATGCGCTGCAGGGCGACACGATCGAAATGGCGCAGTCTGCGTCCTACTACTTCACGGGCAAGGATCCCATTTTTGCCTTCAGCTGCGCCGTGCCCTTCGGCCTGACCGCACGCCAGAATGAAGCCTGGAAGCAATACGGCAATGGCCGCAAGTTGCTGGACGCCTTCTTTGCCAAGTACAACTTCCGTACCGCCACCGCGGGCAACACCGGCACCCAGATGGGTGGCTGGTACCGCAAGGAGATCAAGTCCGTGGCCGACCTCAAGGGCCTGAAGATGCGCCTGGGTGGCGGCCTGTTCGGCGAAGCCATGGCCAAGCTGGGCGTGGTGGCGCAGAACATGCCTGCCGGTGACGTGTACCAGGCACTGGAAAAAGGCACGCTGGACGCGAGCGAGTTCGTCGGCCCGTACGACGACCAGAAACTGGGCTTCAACAAGGTGGCCCCGTTCTACTACTACCCCGGCTGGTGGGAAGGCGGCGCCGACCTCGAGTTCTTCATCAACAACAAGGCCTATGCCAAGCTGTCGGATGAGAACAAGGCCATCCTCGACGCTGCAACCGTTGTGGCAGCCCGCGACATGACCGCCAAGTACGATGCCTGGAACCCGATCGCCCTCAAGCAACTGGTGGCTGAAAAGACCCAGCTCAAGGCCTTCCCCAAGGCTGTGATGGACGCCGGCTTCAAGGCCTCGATGGAAGTGTTCGCCGAGCACGAAGCCAAGTCGCCCGAGTTCAAGAAGATCCACCAGGACATGCGTGCTTTCCAGCGCGACCAGATCCTGTGGAACCGTTTCTCCGAATTCCCGTTCAACCAGTACATGAACGCGGTGAAGATCTAAACCGTCTCGCACCTGCCACGCTGTGGCAGGCACAAAAAAGCCGCGCAATGCGCGGCTTTTTTTCATGGGTATGGCAGCGTGGCTCTCTGCAGTTGGCACGCGCGGTGTCGGTCCGCCGTGCCAGCGTGCCGTCCCGCTATTTCTTCTTGTCGGCCTTGAGGGCGTCCTGCATGGCCTTGAGCGGATCGTCTTCAGTGCTTGCACCGGCAGCTTCCGGAGCGGGGGCTGCCGCGTCCGGTTTTTCATCGGCGCCATAACCCGGATCCGCGTTGTCGTTGCTGTCTTCCGTGGACAGGCTGTCGCGCATCTGGTCGCTGATGCTCTCCATGTTGACTTCCACCTTTTTGTCCAGGCTGCCGGTCACCAGCTGCGGGAAGGCGATCAGGATGCCGACCATGGTCAGCTGGATGATCAGGAAGGGAATGGCGCCCTTGTAGATCTGCATGGTGGTCACCGGCTCCATGACCTTCTTGGTCACGCGATCCACATAGGGTTTTTCCGGCGCGACCGAGCGCAGGAAGAACAATGCGAAGCCGAACGGCGGGTGCATGAACGAGGTCTGCATGTTGACGGCCAGCAGCACGCCGAACCAGATCAGGTCGATGCCCAGTTTCTCGGCCACCGGCGCCAGCAGCGGCACCACGATGAACGACAGCTCGAAGTAGTCGAGGAAGAACGCCAGGAAGAAGATCATGACGTTGACCAGGATCAGGAAGCCGACCTGACCGCCGGGCAGATTGGCCATCAGGTGCTCCACCCACTTCGGGCCGTCCGCGGCCTGGAACACCAGGCTGAAAACGGTCGCGCCGATCAGGATGAACATCACGAAGCTGGCCAGCTTGGTGGTCGATGCCAGGGCCTGCTTGAGCAGCTTGAGGTCCAGACGCTTGCGCATCCAGCCCATGATCAGCGCGCCCATGGCGCCCATGGCGCCGCCTTCGGTCGGTGTAGCCACGCCCAGGAAGATGGTGCCCAGCACCAGGAAGATCAGCAGCAGCGGCGGAATCAGCACGAACGTCACGCGTTCTGCCAGACGCGACAGCAGGCCCAGCTTGGTGGCCCGGTTGACCAGCGCGATGATGAGTGCCAGGAAGACGCCGCCGCACATGGCGACCACGATCTTCTCGTCCGTGGCAACGAAGCTCACTTCTTCGCCCAGCCACCAGGTGTGCACCGCTTCCATGTTGCGTGCGAGGAAGACCGACACCGTGGCCGACAGCGCGGTCAGCACAGCCAGCGAGGTGTAGCCGCTGCTGCCATCGGCTTCGCGGAACGTGCGCGCCTCGGGCGGCAGTGCCGGCACGCGCTCCGGCTTGAAGACGGCCAGGAACAGGACATAGGCGACATACAGGCCCATCAGCATGAAGCCGGGGATGAAGGCGCCCTTGTACATGTCACCCACGCTGCGGCCGAGCTGGTCGGCCATGATGATCAGCACCAGTGAGGGCGGGATGATCTGTGCCAAGGTGCCGGAGGCAGCGATCACGCCGCTGGCCAGGCGCCGGTCATAGCCATAGCGCAGCATGATGGGCAGGGAGATCAGACCCATGGAGATGACGGAAGCCGCCACCACGCCGGTGGTGGCCGCCAGCAGCGCGCCGACGAAGACCACCGCCAGTGCCAGACCGCCACGCATCGGGCCAAAGACCTGACCGACGGTTTCAAGCAAGTCCTCGGCCATGCCGCTGCGTTCAAGTACCAGCCCCATCAAGGTGAAGAAGGGCACGGCCAGCAGGGTGTCGTTGGCCATGATGCCGATCAGGCGCTGTGGCAGCCAGGCCATCACGGAAGAGGGAAACACGCCGAGCTCGATGCCGATGAAGCCGAAGAACAGGCCGCAGGCACCGAGGCTGAAAGCCACCGGGAAGCCCAGCAGCAAGAACATGATCAGCCCCGCGAACATGATCGGGGCGAAATTGGTGGTGATGAATTCCATATTGAGTAGCTCCAGCCGCTTAGCGTTGGGGGGCAGCGCCGGTCGCGGGGCTGGCTTCAAAGTTTTCGGCGGCGGCCTGGGCGCGCAGGGCTTCGGCCAGTTCCTCCTCGGCCGATTTGTCGCTCAGGCGGCCCATCGGGTCAGGTCCCTGACCGCGCAGGAAGGCGATGCGCTTGATCAGTTCCGACCAGCCCTGCAGCAGCAGCAAGACAAAACCGAATGGCAGCGCCGCCCAGACCGGCCAGCGGATCAGACCGCCGGGGTTGGGTGATGTTTCGCCGGTCTGGAACATCTGGATCACCAGCGGAATGCCGAGGTAGAGGACCACGAGGCACAGCGGTGTCAGGAAGAAAGCAAAACCGATGATGTCGATCCACACCTGCGCGCGCTTGGGCAGGCGGCTGTTCAGCACGTCGATGCGCACATGTTCGCGGTGCAGCAGGGTGTAGCCGGCCGCGGCTAGGAACGACCAGGCGAACAGGTACCACTGTGCTTCGAGGTAGGCATTGGAGCTGGTGTCGAAGACCTTGCGCACGATGGCGTTGAGGGCACTGATGGTGGTGGCTGCAAAGATGAGCCAGATCACGTATTTGCCGACTTGGGCGTTCAGCCAGTCCACGGCATTGGAGAACTTCAGTAAAGCGCGCATTGAGTTGGTCCCATGGCATGCAAAAGGAGGAGGGTGTCTGAAGACACGATTGACAGATAAAGAAACACGCAGCAGTTGCCTACTAGCAAGTGCTGCGTGTCAAATTATTGGCAGGTGCGAAATTGTAGGGCGCCTCGCCCGGAGGAGGGTCGGGTGAAAAATAGGGGTAAATACGTACATCGTCTTGGCTGGAAATCACCCGGAACCGGCGCACCGATAAATAATGATGCGCATGAGCACCGTCCCTTTGTCTGCCAGGCCAGGCACCATCGATTCACCGGCCATGCGGCAGGCGGGGCGCGACCTGCTGTCACTGGCCCTGATGGATGCGCGCAACCACACGCTGCACCTGATCTCGCAGTACGAGCAGGCACTTGGTGCCGAGGGCTTTGGCGTGCCGCTGCGGGCCGAACTCAACCCGCCTTTGTGGGAACTCGGCCATATCGGCTGGTTCCAGGAGCGCTGGATCGGCCGTAATCTGCAGCGCCACCAGGGGCCGCGCTGTGACCCGCAGGCCACCCAACTGGCCTCGCTGCTTCCTTATGCGGATCGGTGGTGGGACTCCAGCCGGGTGCCGCACGACAGCCGCTGGCAGCTGGCGTTGCCTTCCTTGGGCGAACTCAAGGACTACCTGCTGGCGACGCTGGAGTCCACCCTCGACCTGCTGGCCAAGACGCCGGATGAGGATGATGCGCTTTATTTCTACCGCCTGGCCTTGTTTCACGAAGACATGCACGGTGAGGCCTTCATCTACATGGCCCAGACACTGGGCCTGCCGCTGGCGTTGACCTTGCCGGCCCCGTCGCCGGCGCGTGAACCCTTGAGGGTACCGGCGTCACGCTGGCGCCTCGGGCTCGATGCCGGCCACGGCTTTACCTTCGACAACGAACGCCCGACACACGAAGTGGCGGTGCCGGAATTCGAGATCGATGCCCAGCCTGTGACCTGGTCGCAGTACGTGGAATTCGTGGCCGACGGCGGCTACGACCGGCCCGAGTTCTGGCAGCCGGCCGGTTGGGACTGGCTGCAGGAGAAAGCGCGCGGCGAGGGCCGGCGTGCGCCGCGCCATGTCGAGCAGATCGGGGTGTCGCGCGGCGGCGGCCAGGGGGCGGTGCTTCAGACCCTGTTCGGCCAGACCCAGCGCCGTGCCGGCGAGCAACCGGCCATGCACCTGAGCTGGTGGGAGGCCGATGCCTGGTGCCGCTGGGCTGGCCGCCGTTTGCCAACCGAGGTGGAGTGGGAGTTGGCGGCCCACAGCGCAGCGCGGCTCGGTTTTCGCTGGGGCATGGTGTGGGAATGGACTGCCAGCAGCTTCTTCGGCTACCCCAGCTTTGCCGCGGATCCTTACCGCGACTACTCCGAACCCTGGTTCGGCACGCACAAGGTGCTGCGCGGGGCCTCGTTTGCGACGCGTGCCCGGCTGAAGTCGCCGAAGTACCGCAACTACTACCTGCCGGGGCGCGACGACATCTTCTGCGGTTTCCGCTCCTGTGCGCTCTGAGGCGAGGCCTTGGTGCCAGCGGCGGATTTTTCGGTACGGTAATTCCACCACGGCAGGGTGCGCCGCAGCGACAGCACCTGGCCGGCCTGATCGGCCAGCTGGTAGCCTGGCAACTGGTGCAGCACCTCCTGCCAACCCTGGCTTTGCAGCACGCTGCACAATGCCTGCACGGCGGGTTCGTCCAAAGCCGATTTGAGGCAGACCAGGTGGTAGTTCTCCTCCACCAGCGGCACGAAGTCCAGACCGCGAGTCCGCGCGGCAGCCTCAATGCCGAGGCCTGCATCGGCCTGGCCGGCCGCCACGGCCTGGGCCACGGCGGTGTGCGAGGGCTCGGTATGGTCGTAACCCTTGATCTTGCTGGCGCTGATGCCAGCCTGGGCCAGCAGCTCGTCGAACAGCACGCGTGTGCCCGTGCCCAGGGCACGGTTCACGAATCGTGCACCGCTGCGCGGCAGGTCGTGCAGGGCGCGCAGGCCGAGCGGATTGCCTTTGGCCACCATCAGGCCCTGGCTGCGTTTAGCGAAGCCGATGATCTTGTGCAGGCCGGGTTTGAGCAGCGGTTTGTAGGTGTGCTCGGCCAGTGAACCCTGGCCCGGCTGATGCAGCGTATGAAAACCCGCCATCACGCAGCGGCCTTCGTTGAGCGCGCGAATGGCGTCCACGCTGCCGGTGAAGCGTACATCCAGATGCAGCTGGTGCTGGCTGGCGGCGTGCATGCGCAGGGCACTCAGGGCATCGTCGTGGCTGGCGTAGAGCGTCACCACATGCACCGAGTCGTCAAAGGCCACGGCAAAGGCGCGCTCCAGGTCGGCACGCAGGGCTTCGATCTGCGGCGACAGCCGTGCCTGTGCTTGGCGCTCGGCCCACAACAGCTTGTTGCCGAATTCGGTCAACCGGGCCGACTGGCCTTTTTCCCAGACGATGAGCTCATGTCCCAGCTCACCTTCCCAGCGCTTGAGCTCGCCCCAGACGTGACGGTACGACAGCTGCAGCGTGCGCGCAGCACCCGAGATCGAACCGGACTCCTGCACGGCGTACAGCAGATCGAACAGCGGGTTGCGGATCAATCCCGCGCGGTCCTGTGGCTGGGAGCCGAATGTGTAGTGGAATTGCAACCTATGCACGGTGGTTCATATCGTGGGGAATTGATCGAGTCCGTACGATAACCCAGCCATGTCGACATTCACCGAAAGCGCGGTCACAGCGCTGCAACTCATCACCTCCCTCGATCCCGTCCTGCTGGCCATCGTCGGCCGCTCGCTTGCTGTCAGTGCCACCGCCTGCGCGCTGGCCTGCAGCGCGGGCTTGGTGCTCGGCGCCTGGCTTGGTGTGGCCCGCTTCGCCGGGCGCAATGCCATCCTGACTCTGCTCAACACATTGCTGGCCATCCCCTCGGTGGTGGTCGGCTTGGTGGTTTATCTGCTGCTGTCGCGTTCCGGGCCGCTGGGGCATCTGGGCTGGCTGTTCAATTTCCAGGCCATGGTGCTGGCACAGGCCGTGCTGGTGCTGCCAATGGCCACCGCCTTGACGCGCCAGGTCATCGAGGATGCGGAAAACCAGCATGGCGAGCAACTGCGTTCGCTCGGGGCCGGCTCCTTGCTGCGCAGCCTGCTGCTGGCCTGGGACGAGCGCTATGCCTTGCTCACCATGCTGATGGCTTCCTTCGGCCGCGCCATCTCGGAGGTTGGTGCGGTGATGATCGTTGGAGGCAACATCGATGGTTTCACCCGCGTCATGACCACCGCCATTGCGCTGGAAACGAGCAAGGGCGACTTGCCGCTGGCGTTGGCACTGGGTCTTCTGCTGCTGGGCGTGGTGCTGATGCTCAATACCCTGATTTCCCTGGTGCGGCGCTGGCGGGAACGCGTTGAAGGCCATGCCAACGGCATCGCGGCGGGCGTGGAGGCCGTGGCATGACCGCCATTTTTGATTTGCAATCGGCCGGTGTGTCGTTTGGTCCGGTGCATGCGCTGGTGGATGTGACGCTGCGCATCGGGCATGGCGAGTCGGTGGCGCTGGTGGGGGCCAACGGCAGTGGCAAGAGCACGCTGCTGCGCCTGCTGCACGGCTTGCAGCGGCCTACGGCCGGCCAGTGCGTCAGCCATGCGGCTGCGCGGCAGGCCATGCTGTTTCAGCGGCCCTTCATGCTGCGCACCTCGGCGCGCAACAACGTGGCGCTAGCCCTGTGGCTGCGCGGCACGCCTTGGCAGGTCGCCAAGGACAAGGCGTTGGAGGCACTTGAACGCGTCGAACTGGCCGACAAGGCGGGCCGACCGGCACGCACACTGTCCGGCGGTCAGCAGCAGCGCCTGGCCATGGCGCGCGCCTGGGCTCTGCAGCCCGATGTGCTGATGCTCGACGAGCCCACCGCCAGCCTTGACCCGCACGCCAAGCGCGAGGTGGAGCAGCTGATGGCGGAATTCGCCAGTGGCGCCCAGCGCCAGGACGGCCGCCCGGTGACCGTGATCTTCGCCAGCCACAACCTGGGCCAGGTCAAGCGCCTGGCCACCCGGGTGATCTACCTGGAGCAGGGGCGGGTGCAGGCCGACCTGCCGGTGCAGGCGTTTTTCGATATCGAGCGGCTGCGTGCCGTCTCGTCAACTGCCCATTTATTCGTCAAAGGAGAACAGGTATGAGCGCTTTCAAATCTTCATGGTCTTTTGGGGCTTCCGCCCTCGTCAAGGCTGCGCTAGCAGCTACGATTTCGATAGCATCTCTGGCGGTGTCGGCTCAGACCATCGTCATGTCGTCGACCACCTCCACCGAGCAGTCGGGCCTGTTCTCCTACCTGCTGCCCGAATTCAAGAAGGCCAGCGGCATCGACATCAAGGTGGTGGCCCTGGGCACCGGCCAGGCGCTGGACATGGCGCGCCGCGGTGATGCCGACGTGGTGTTCGTGCACGATCAGGTGGCGGAGGAGAAGTTCGTTGCCGAGGGCTTTGGCCTCAAGCGCCTGCCCGTCATGTACAACGACTTCGTGCTGATCGGCCCCAAGGCCGACCCGGTGGGGGCCAAAGGCAATGACATTGCGGTGGCGCTGAAGAAGATCAGCGCTGCCAACGGCCCCTTCATCTCGCGCGGCGACAAGAGCGGCACGCATGCCGCCGAACTGCGCTTCTGGAAGCTGGCCGATCTGGCCGATAAAAAAGGCGGCGGCTACAAGGAGTGCGGCTGCGGCATGGGCCCGGCGCTCAACATTGCCGCCAGCAGCGGCGCCTACGTGCTGGCCGACCGCGGCACCTGGCTCAACTTCAAGAACCGCGCCGACCTGGCGGTGCTGGTGGAGGGCGACAAGCGCTTGTTCAACCAGTATGGCGTGATGGTGGTCAACCCGGCCAAGCACCCGCAGGTCAAGCTGGCCGAAGCGCAGAAGTTCGTCGACTGGGTCGTTTCCCCCGCCGGCCAGAACGCCATTGCCGCCTACAAGATCGGTGGCGAACAGCTCTTCTTCCCCAACGCCGGCAAGTGAGTCGGCGGGCGGTCCTGCTTGCATGTCACGGCCTGTACAGCGTTTGAGTCATGAACCTGTTCACCTCGCTGCGTTATGTGGTGGCCTTGCACGAGCACAGGCATTTCGGGCGTGCGGCGCTGGCCTGCCACATCTCTCAGCCGGCGCTGTCCAACGCGCTGCGTGCGCTGGAGGAGGAGTTCGGCACCGCCATCGTCAAGCGCGGGCGCGCGTTTGAAGGCTTCACGCCGGAAGGCGAACTGATCTTTCAGGCGGCGCAGCGCATCCTGCACGAGCATGAGTTGCTGAAGCAGGAACTCAAGAGCACGGACGGACATCCGCAAGGGCAATTGCGCATTGGGGCCGTGCCTTCGGTGATGCCGATCGCAGCGCGCTTTGCGGCCATGCTACAGGCGCGTCATCTCGGCATCCTGCCGATCGTGCGTTCGATGAGTTCACCCGACATCGAGACTGGGCTGGAGAACCTCGCACTCGACATGGGGCTGGGTTACATGGAGCGCCTGAGCCGGCGCAACATGCCGTTCAAGACCATCCCGCAGTACACCGAGCACTACTTCCTGTTGCGCCGTGCCACCGGCGCGGCCCAGGCGAGCATGCAGATGGGGAATGAACTGAGCTGGGCCGAGGCGGCGCGGCTGCCCCTGTGCCTGCTGACACCCGAGATGCACAACCGTACCATCGTCGATGCCGCCCTGACCGAAGCTGGCGCGCAAGTTGTGCCTGCCATGGAGACCGATTCGGTGCTGGCCCTGGCCTTGAGCGTGCTGGACGGCCAGGTCTGCAGCATCCTGCCCGGCGCGCTGGTCGGCGCCATCCGCAGCTTTGGTGAACTGGAAGCGTTGCCGCTGTTCAGCCCCACGGTCACCACGCCGATCGGCTTCATGGTGCTCGACATGAACCGGCCGTCGCGGGCACTGAATGCGGCGCTGGAGCTGGCCCAGGACCCGACTTGGCTCCAGCATGCCTCAGCCCACAGCGGCCTGCTGGGAACGTGAGATCACCCAGCCGTCACACGGCCACGGTACCATCCGGTGATGAACACCAAAGAGTGCGAGCGGGAGCGAAATCTTGACTGAGGCATCTTCGGGCCCAAGCCGATCCGGCGAGCGCCTGTCGCTGGCCGTGCTGCAGGCGGAAAACCAGCGCTTGCGCACCCGGCTGGATGCGATGCTGAACGAAGCACGCCTGAACCAGGAAAAGATGAGGCGCTTCGACCTGCTGGAGCGCAAGGTGATTGGTGCGGCCAGCCTGGCTGAACTGATCCGGACGCTGTTGCAGGATTACAGGACGCTGTTCGAACTCGACACGGTCTCCCTTGTGCTGGTGGACCCGCAGCACGAGGTGGCCCAGATCCTGGCCAGCCAGGCGGCCGGCGTGCCGGAGGACGGGTTGATCTTTCTGGACAGCGACCAAGCCCTGCAGGCGCTGTACGCCCACGCGGGCCGGCCCATCCTGACCCCCAACGGGCCAGCCCATGCCTTCCTCTTCGAGACCGAGGTGCCGGGGCTGTTCTCGCTTGCCTTGTTGCCTTTGGTGCACCACGGCCGTTTCATCGGCAGCCTGAACCTGGGCAGCAAGGACCGCCAACGTTTCCTGTCCGGCAGCAGCACTGACTTTCTGGAACGGCTGGCCGCGCTGGTGGCCGTGTGCCTGGACAGTGCCCTGGCCACCGAGCGCCTCAAGCTCGCAGGGCTGACCGACGCCCTCACTGGTGTGCACAACCGCCGTTATTTCGAATCGCGTTGCCTGGAAGAGGTGGTTGCAGCGCGCCGCAGCGGCGCACCGCTGGTCTGCATGTTCCTGGACGTGGACCACTTCAAGAAGCTCAACGACACGCTGGGGCACCAGGCCGGTGATGAAGTGCTCGGTTACGTGGCCCGGCTGATCAAGGCGCAACTGCGCGGCAGCGATGTGGTGGCGCGCTACGGTGGCGAGGAGTTTGTGGTGCTGCTGCCCGCAACGCCGCTGCAGGCCGGGCTGGAAACGGCAGAGCGCATCCGACGCATTGTGGCGGCGCAAAGCGTACCGGCCAAAACACGGGAGACCATCCGCGTGACGGTTTCCATCGGCGTGTCGATGCTGAACACCACCACCGCGGCGGCCCAGGAGCCCGGCGCCCTGGTGGCCGACATGGTTTCACGGGCCGACAAGGCCCTGTACGAAGCCAAGGCCACGGGACGCAATCGCGTGATGTCGGCACCCGAAGCCTGACACCACGCTGCAACAGCCTCAGTCGCGTGCCGGCAGCAGTGTGCCTTCGCACACGCCAAAGCCGATGCGCACGGTCCCGGCCTGGCTGCAGTGGCCGCGCAGCAGCACGGTGTCACCATCCTGCAAGAAGGTGCGCGTCTCGCCATTCGGTAGGCTGATGGGATGCTTGCCACCGGCAGTCAGCTCCAGCAGGGCGCCGGCCTGCTCCAGTGTTGGCCCCGACAGTGTGCCGCTGCCAAACAGATCACCCGGCTGCAGGTTGCAGCCGTTGACGGTGTGGTGCGTCACCAGTTGGGCCATGGTCCAGTAGGCATGGCGGTAGCTGGTCTGCACCAGGCGGTGTGGCGCCAGGCCGGCCTGTTTCATCTTTGGGGTCTGGATCAGCACTTCGAGCTGGATGTCCAGCGCACCGCTGGTGCGGTTGGCCGGTGTGTCCAGGTAGGGCAGGGGCTGCGGGTCTTCGGCCGGGTGGAACGGCGCGGTGCGGTACGGTGCCAGCGCTTCGAGTGTCACCACCCAGGGCGAGACGGTGGTAGCGAAGTTCTTCGCCAGGAATGGCCCCAGTGGCTGGTATTCCCAGGCCTGGATGTCGCGTGCCGACCAGTCGTTGAGCAGGCACAGACCGAACACATGGTCCTCCGCCTCTGTCATGGGAATGGGCTCGCCCAGTGCATTGCCCTGGCCGATGAAGATGCCCAGTTCCAGCTCGATGTCCATGCGCTGGCTGGGCGCCAGCACCGGGGCCGTGGCGCCAGGCGCCATCAGTTGCCCCTTGGGCCGATGAAACGCCTGGCCCGACACACCAATGCTGGAACTGCGGCCGTGGTAGCCGATGGGCACCCACTTGTAGTTGGGCAGCAGCGGGTTGTCGGGGCGGAACAGCTTGCCGACGTTGGTGGCGTGGTAGACCGAGGTGTAGAAGTCGGTGTAGTCGCCAATGCGGGCCGGCAGGGTGTATTCCACCTGCGCTTGCGGCAGCAGCGCGGTCTGCAGGGTGGCTTGCAAGGGTGAGCCTTCGCGCAGCGCGCGTGACAACGCCAGACGCAGGGCCGACCAGACGGCCGGGCCCTGCGCCATCAGCCCGTTCAGGGCTGGCTGCGCCAGGGCGGTGGTGACGTTGGTGTCCAGCCCCAGGGCGGCGCACACGGCAGGCTGGCCCAGGTCCAGCACCTGGTCGCCAATCGCTACGCCGACCCGAAACGCCTCCTGGCTGCCCTGCCGCCGGAAGATGGCAAAGGGCAGGTTCTGGATCGGGAAATCACTGGCTGCCTCATTGGCCGATACGACCCAACTGCGCAAAGCTGGGTTGTGCGTCTCGTTGATCATGCCTTGCCGTCCTCGAACTCCAGCGAGTGCATCCACGCGGCGTGTTTCGGCGCGCGCTTGGTCTGGCTCCATTCGTTGAGCATGTCCCACTTCACGGCGGCAGCGCGGGCCACGAGTTCGGGCGTGCTGGTGTCCACGGCCAGTTCCAGGCGGTGGCCGTTGGGGTCGAAGAAGTAGATCGACTTGAACAGCGTGTGGTCAGTGATGCCCACCACTTCAATGCCATCGGCCTGCAGCCGCGCCTTGACCTGTTCCAGCACATCCAGCGACTCGACTTCGAACGCGATGTGCTGCACCCAGGCGGGGGTGTTGGTGTCGCGGCCCATCTCGGGCTGCAGGGGCAGTTCGAAGAAGGCCAGCACATTGCCGGCCCCTGCGTCCAGGAAGATGTGCATGTAGGGGTCATGCGCCTTGGTGGAGGGCACCAGGTCTTCGGCAAAAGCGAGCTGGAAGTCCATGTTGAGGTACTTGGCGTACCACTCGACGGTCTGCTTGGCGTCCTTGCAGCGGTAGGCCACGTGGTGAATTTTCTTGATCTTCATGTCTTTCTCCTGAGGTGTTGTTGGAGCTTGAAGGCGGTTGCCGTTCAAAGCTCAAGGATCAGTTTCATGCCCGCCGCCCTGGAGCAGCAGGCCATCATCTTGTTGTTCGCTTCGCGTTCGGAGCGTGTCAGCACCACGTCCCGGTGGTCCACCTTGCCAGACAGCACCTTGACTTCGCAAGAGCCGCACAGGCCTTCGCCGCAATCGCTCTGGATGTCAATGTTGGCAGAGCGCAAGGCCGTCAACAAGGTCTGGTTGGCGGGCACCTTGACGAGCAGGCCCGAGTCCTTGAGTTCAACCTCAAAGGCATGCTCCTTCTCGGGGTCGAGGGTACTGCGTGTGGACTGGAAGTGTTCAACCCGCAGTGCATCTTCCGGCCACTTCTCGCAGCAGGCCTCCAGTGCCTCCAGCATCCGAACCGGGCCGCAGGCATAGACCTGCGTTCCTTCCTGCGGCTGGCCCAGCAGCTGGCCGAAGTCGTTGCGCTGGCCTTCATCCTTGGCGTAGACCTGCAGCCGTGCGCCGTGCAGTTGGGACAACTCATCCAGCAAAGCCATGGTGTCGCGCGAACGTCCGCTGTAGTGCAGTTCGTAGTCGATCCCGAGTTCCTTGGCTCTGCGCGCCATCGTGGCAACCGGGGTGATGCCGATACCGCCCGCAATGAAGATAGCCTTCTTCGTGCTTTCATCAAAGCGGAAATGGTTGCGCGGGCCGCGGATCTTGAGCTTGTCACCGCGCTGGAGGTTCTCATGCAGCCAGCGCGAGCCGCCCCGGCTGTCTGGGTCCTTGAGCACGGCGATCTCCAGCACGCTGCTGTCAGCGGGGTCGCCGCACAGCGAGTACTGGCGCGACAGATCAGGCGTGCCGCATTCAACGTCGATGTGTGAGCCCGGCGTCCAGCGCGGCATGGCGCTGCCGTCGGGCGACTTCAGCCGCAGGTGCAGGATGTCGGTCGCCACTTGGCGCACCTCGTCCACGACGACGGTCCGGCTGATTGCATGCCGGGACGGCTCGCCCATGCGGACGGTGGCCTGCTGCTGAAGGATGGCCGGCTGAACACGTTCCGGGTTCAGCGTCGGGTCCCACTCCACCCAGAGGTGCTCGGGGCCGCGGAAGGAGGTATTGGGCACATAGGTGAATTTCTGCGGTGACAGGCGCATGTGCGGCAGACGTTTGGTGAGCTCCTCCAGGAAGATCTGCAGCTCCAGGCGCGCCAGGTTCTTGCCCATGCACTGGTGCGAGCCATAACCAAAGGTCAGGTGCTCGCTCGAGTTGTCGCGGCGGATGTCGAAGAGGTCCGGGTCTTCAAAGTGACGCCCGTCATGGTTGGCGGATGACATCACGATCAGCAGCCGGCTGCCGGCGCTGATGTCGATGTCGCCAATGCGCGTGTCCTTGGTGGCAAGCCGTCGCCAGGCGGCCACCGAGCCGTTGTAGCGGATGCATTCCTCCACTGCGTTGGGAATCAAACCGGGGTCTTCGCAGATGTCCCGCCAGGCGCTCGGGTGTTGCAACAGCAGCTTGACGGCATTGGCCGTGGCGTTGGCTGTGGTCTCGTGCGCGGCCACGATGCCGGCCATCATCATCGAATGCAGGTACGAGTCCGTGACGACGTCCGGGTACTCAGCCTGCTTGCGGATGCCGTAGCGCATCCAGCCCGGGCCACTGGGGTCTTTGCGCATCTTGTCGAGGATCTTGCCGGCCAGCTGCCAGAAGTTGCCGACCGCGTGCGCGACCTTGATCTGCTCCTCCGGCTTCGGCCGGCCCCAGGTGTTGACGGTGTGGGCAATCGAATACTGCCGCAGCGTGTCCATGTCTTCCTCAGGCACGCCCAGGAAGTGCAGGGCGATGGTGAGCGGAACCTCCCACAGCATCTGGTCGACCAGGTCGGCCTTGCCGTCGTTGATGAAGCGGTCGACGTATTCCCGCGTCACCTGGCGCACCATGGGCTCATGGTGCTTGAGTGCTTCAGGGGTGAACGGCTCCATGAGCACGCGGCGCCGCGCCATGTGGGCTGGCTCGTCTTCGTTCACCAGCGTGCGGTTCATCGCGTAGTTGTAGGACGCGAGAACGTCATTGGCCTCCTGGCTGGTGGGGGTGATCTTTTCCAGCGCGATCGAGGGGCTGAAGGTGATGTTGTCGCGGAAGATTGCCTTGATGTCGTCGTAGCGTGTCACGACCCAGTAACCCAGTTTGGGGCTGTAGAAGACCGGCTCCTGCTCCCGTGCCCAGCGCACGTACTCGGGCGGGTCCTGCTGGTAGGCGTCCTCGAACGGATCGAATTCGGCCGCGCGCTGGCTGATGGGGCAGCCATTGGGCGCCTGCAAGCCGGTCAAGGCCTTGTGGTCAATGGGGCAGCCCGGCTTGATAGCTGCAGCACTGGAAGAGTTCATGGTTCACCTCGTTGTGGCATGACCGCGCCCCAGATTCCCTGAGTTGGGTCAAACTTCGTATTGCGTAATTATGATACGCAATGCGTAATGTTGGTGACTGGGGTTATCCCTAGACCAAGCGCCGAGGTGTGGGCGAGGGTGGGCGTGCGGCATCAGCGCGGTGGCCGCACTGGAAGAGGCTTCGTGCCGGGGGAGCGGCGTGGTCTCACCCGTCATGGATGAGGCTCGCTGGAAGGAGGGAAATCGAAGCGGCCCCGCCTGTTGCGGGGCCGTGTGGCGCGCGCGTCAGGCCACCGTGTCAGCGGCCGTCAAAGCCCAGTGCGGCACTGATGGCCGCAGCCTCGCGCATGACCTGTTTGGCAATCACACCATCGGCGCGGGCGTCAAAACCGCCCGTGGCACCCAGCGCCGTGAGCACGGCGCTGGTGCGTCCCGTGTAGTCGAACACCGGTGCGGCCACCGCGCTGATGCCCCGCAACAAGGTGTCATGCACCACGGCGCAGCCGTGGGTGCGAACCGTCTTGCGCAGATGGTCGATCGGTTGCCTGGTGGAGAGCGACGCCCGCTGCTCCTTGGTTGCCCGGCTGTATTCCTCGTCGGCCTGGTGACGCACCTTGGCATCGTCCAGGTAGCTCAGAAACACCTGCCCGGTGGCCGACCAGAGCAGGGGCAAAGTGGAGCCTGCCCGTACATTGATGGTGATGGGCAGGCCGGGTTCTTCAAAACGCAGCACTGTCGGGCCCTTGTTGCCCATGATGGCGAGGAAACAAGTCACTTCCAGTTGCTCGCGCAAGCGCACCAGGGCCGACTCCCCCAGGCGAATCGGGTCGCATTGCCGGATGGCCGCCAGCCCGATCTGGATCGCCTCGCGGCCGAGGAAATAACGTTGCGTCGTCGGATCCTGCTCGACCACGCCTTCCTGAATGAGGCTGGCCATGTAGCGGTGCACTTTGGCGGTGCTCTCGCCAACTTCCGAGGCCACCAGCGTCAGACTGGCGGCACCGCCCAGGCGGCTCAGGGCCTTCAGGATGCCCATGCCCATCTCGGCGGACTGGACCCGCTGTCGACGTTCCAGCGGCGGTTTGGTGGTTTTTTTCTGGGTCACTTTCCGGTTTTCTCCAATGGCGCGAACGATAGCACGCGAGGTCATTGTCTTGAGGCGCAAGCGGCCTGCGCAAGGGCCGACTTCAACAGTCCTCAGTGAATACCCTTGGTTCATATTACGCTTTGCGCAGCTATATTACGCAAAAGTTATTTTCATTGATCTTGCGCAAAGCTTGGCTGTTTCGGGTGCCGAAATGGTTGGCCTTTTGACCTGTCGCAGACCTTGGCTTTGGATAAATCGTTTCTTGATAGAGGAGTTCAACTTGAAATTTCGACTTGCTGCCTGCCTGATGGCATTGCCTCTGTTGGTGGGGGTGTCCGTTGCCCACGCGCAGTCCTACCCCGCCAAGCCCATCCGCTGGCTGGTACCTTACCCGGCCGGTGGCGGCTCGGACTTCCTGGCCCGCACCATCGGCCAGCAGTTGTCGACCCAGATCGGCCAGCCCGTTCTGATCGATAACAAGCCGGGCGGCAACACCGCCATCGCTGCCTCCGAGACGGCCCGCTCCGCACCCGACGGCTACACCATCCTGTCTGCCGACAACGGCACCATGGTCTTCAACTCCGCCCTGTACTCCAAGTTGTCCTACAGCCCGGAAAAAGACCTCACCCCCGTAACCTTGATGGGCCGCTTCCCCATGATTCTGGTGGTCGGTCCGGATTCCGACGCCAAGGACGCCAAGGACTTCATCGCCAAGGCCAAGGCCAACCCCGGCAAGGTGAGCTTCGGTTCCGCCGGCGCAGGCAGCCCGCACCACCTGGCCATGGAACTCCTGAAAGTTACCGCCGGCCTCCACATGGTCCACATCCCCTACCGTGGCGCGGCACCTGCTTTGGCCGATCTGGCAGGCGGTCAGATTCCGGCCATGATGGTCGACATGGCAGCCGGCGCGGCCTTCATCAAGTCCGGCAAGATCCGGCCCCTCGCCGTGGCCAACGCCACGCGCCTGGCCCAGTTGCCCGACGTGCCGACTTTCGCCGAGCTGGGTTACAAGAGTGTCGATGCTGCTGCGCTGGTTGGCATCGTGGCACCCGCCGGTACGGCACCGGCCGTTGTGAATGCACTGCAGAAACAGGTGGCCACGGCCATCAACCAGCCCGCCGTGAAGCAGCGCCTGGTGGACTTCGGTGTGGAGCCCGTCGGCAACACACCCCAGCAGTACGCCGATCTGCTGCGCAGCGAAGTCGTGCGCTGGCACAAGCTGATCAAGGACCAGAAGATTTCGCTTGATTGATCTGGCAGATGTGCTTTGGTACATGAGCAGTACGGCGTAAGTCGTGCCGAAATAAAAAAGCCACGCTTAAACAAGCGTGGCTTTTTTTCATGCGTGGCCTGCAACCCCGGGCGTGGGGCAGCGCCCGTCAAAGGAGCGCAGGCCTGATGCCTACGACGCCGGTTTCTTCAGATCGAAATGGCCATGTGCCACCGTGAGGCCATTGACCAGCAATTCCACCTGATGCCGCCCGGCGTAGTGGATCCGGGTCGTGAAGTTCGCAATGGTCTGGCGCTTGCTGAGCGTCACTTTCGCCTGGCCGTCCAGTTCCAGCGTGCGCAGCTTGAAGACCTTGCGGCTGCTGTCGCCGTTTTTCTTCACGTAGTGGATGGCGTAGTCGATCACCAGCCGCTGTGGCGTGCGCGCTGTGGACACGAGCGTTGCGTTCAGCTGCAGTGTTTGCCCCAGGCGCAAGGCGGTGGGGGACACCTCAAAAGAAACCAACCGCACCTTGGCGCCCAGCGTGGCCCCCACGAGCTGGAGTGCGCGCGGGTGGCCGGCCTTGATGAGGTTGCGCAGCGCGTGTTTGGCGATCCATTTCGTCTCGGCCTGCTGCGTGGGCCAGCCCTCCAGCAGCTCCAGCACCCAGTCAGGGTGCTCCTTGCTGATGTCGTTGAGGTGGTTGGCCACCGAGCGGCGCACGTAGTCGCTCGGGTCCGCCTTGAGTTTTTCCAGGATGGGGCGTGTGCGCTGCGGCTCGGCCGCCAGCAGGGGCAGGCGCCGGGCCCAGGGCAGGCGGGGGCGCGTGCCTTCGCTGGCCAGGCGGCGCACGTGCTCGTTGTCGTCTTCGGCCCAGCGGGCGGCCACGGCCAGCACGGCATCGGGGTCCAGCGCAATGAAGGGGCGGATGGCGAACTCGGCGCTGCTGTAAGGCGTGAGCTCGCGCAGTGCTTCCAGCGAGAGCTCGAAATGATCCAGCCCGTGCCGGCCCACGAACTCGGGCAACACCATGTCAGCGAAACCGCCGGGCAGCAGGGGAGCCATGCGACGCACGGTCTGGAGCGCGCGGGGGTAATCGGCCGGCAGGTGCGCGTGTAGGCTGTCCGCCGCGCGGCTCATGCGCTGCATGATGGAAAGCTCGTCCAGCCCTTCGCGCGCCATGGCCAGATAGGCCCGCTGGTCAAACGCCGGGTGCACCTGTGCCGCCACGCGGCCGATGTTGGCCAGGACCTTGACATTCAGCAGTTCTTTCAGCAGTGGGGCGGATTCTTTGTCTTGTGCCATGGTGCCCAAGCGTAGCGCTTTCAATTCTTGCCGCTGTAGACAGACCCGCGGCCTCGGGCTTCTGGCCCGGTGTCTCAGGCCTGAAAGGTGAACTTCTGGCCCCGAATCAGCTTGATGCAGGCCTCTACAACCGCGGGCTCGTACAGCCGGCCCTTGTGCGCTTCAAGTTCGGCCAAGGCGGCTTCCACACCCAGCGAGGCCCGGTACGGCCGGTGCGATGACATCGCCTCCACCACATCCGCCACCGCAATCACCTTGGCGCCCATGAGGATCTGATCGTCCTGGAGGCCCTTGGGGTAGCCGGAGCCGTCCAACCGCTCATGATGCTGGTAAATCATCTCTGCGATGGGCCAGGGGAAGTCGATGTTCTTGAGAATGTCATAGCCAGCCTGCGGATGGTTCTGCACAATTTCCCGTTCGATGCTGTTCAGGCTGCCCGGCCGGGTCAGTATTTCAGCAGGGATCTGGATGTCGCCAATGTCGTGGACCGATGCGGCCAGGTAGATGCCCTGCGCCTCATCCTCCGGCAGCCCCAGTTCCTGCGCAATGGCCTCGGCCAGTTGCGCCACGCGCCGCTGGTGGCCGGCGGTGTAGGGCGCGCGAATCTCCACGGTGGAGGCCATGGCTTCGATGGTCTTCTTCATGCTTTGCAGCAGCTTGTCCATCGACTGTTTCTGCATCTGGCTGACCACCAGGGCCCGTTCCGTCTTCAGCCTTTCGTTCTTCTCCCGAATCAGTTCCAGGCTGCGTGAGGTCAGGTTCTCGTACATGCTCAGCACCGTCTCGACGAAGGTCTGCATGATCCCGGTCATTTCCTCGTCGGCGCGCGCTTTGGCGGCTTGCAGGCCGAGCCCCTCGTCCAGGGCGCGCAGGGTCTTGGCCATCCGGCGGTCGTTGTCGAGGATGTGGAACACCAGCCAGTTGACCAGGAACTTCAGCGTTTCCTCCAGCACCTTTTCGTAAGAAGCGTCCGTCAGCTTGTTCTGGATCTCTTGCGCCTTGGGCAGAAAAGAATCATGGGCGCGCTTGTGCGCCGTGTACCAGGGGTCGTTCTGAAAGCGGGGTTGCCAGATCTGCTCTTCCGCCTTGAAGTGGTAGTCCGCATACGCCACCAGCTCCCCGAACACCTCGGCCATCTGGATGTTGCTGGAACCATGCGATAGATGGGAGGCCAGCTTGTTGATCAGGTGCACCAACTGCTGATGCTGCTCGTCGACCAGCGCAATGCCGGTTGCAAAATTGTCATTCCAGGGGAATACCTCGAACTGGTATTTCTCGGTATGGGCCTGGATCTGATTTGTCGGTGATTCGTTTGACACGGTCATTCCTTCTGCCCGTCAATGGTTTCGGTTCATTCTACGCACGAGGGGCCTTGGTGGGGGCTGGCTGACATGGCGCAGTCGCAGATGCCTTACAGTGTCGCCACGCGTTTGCCAGGCCCGGGCCTGGACGCAAGAACCGAAGACCTTTTTTCCATGACTTCTCAAAACAAAGAACAAGATCTTGTCCTCATCGCCGGCGGCGGCATCGGCGGCCTGACACTGGCCCTCACCCTGCACCAGATCGGCGTACCCTGCCGTGTGTATGAGGCCGTGCCCGAGCTGCAGCCCCTGGGCGTGGGCATCAACCTGCAGCCCAACGCCGTGCGCGAGTTGTATGACCTGGGCATTGGTGCCGACCTGCTCGACACCATTGGCATCCAGGCCAAGGAATGGGCCCTGGTGGGTCGCAACGGCAACGACGTCTATGCCGAGCCGCGCGGCCTGCTGGCCGGCTACAAGTGGCCGCAGTACGCGGTGTACCGCGGCAAGCTGCAGATGCTGTTGCTCGACGAGGTCAAACGCCGCCTGGGGCCGGACGCCGTGCAACTGGGCAACCGCGTGGCGGGCTACCGCAACGAGGCGCAGGGTGTCACCGCCATCCTTGAAACGGGCAATGGCGTGCAGCGCGAAGTGCAGGGCCGGCTGCTCATTGCAGCCGACGGCCTGCATTCCGCCGTGCGCGCGCAGATGCACCCCACGCAGCCGCCCATACAGTGGGGCGGCGCCATCATGTGGCGCGGCACCACGCCGGGTGTGGCCAGCCGCACCGGTTCTTCCTTCGTCGGCCTGGGCTCGCTCAAACACCGCGTGGTGGTGTACCCCCTCACCCCGCCAGACCCGGCCACGGGGCTGTCCATCCTGAACTGGATTGCCGAGATCACCGTGGACAACTCTGGCGGTTGGCCGCAGGGCGACTGGAACCGCCGCGTGAAGGTGGAGGACTTCATCCAGCACTTTGAGGGCTGGAACTACGACTGGCTGGACGTGCCCGCCATGCTGCGCGGCGCCAAGGAAGTGTTCGAGTACCCCATGATCGACCGTGACCCCGTGCCCACCTGGGTGGACGGCCGCGTGGCCCTGCTGGGCGACGCCGCGCACGTGATGTACCCCGTGGGCTCGGCCGGCGCCAGCCAGGCCATTGTGGACACGCGCGTGCTGGGTGCCGCCATGGTGCAGCACGGCGTGAACGCGCAGGCGCTGCAGGCCTACGACCAGAAACTGTGCAAGGACATCTCGGCCCTGGTGCTGCGCAACCGCGGCGCCGGCCCCTTCGCCATCCTGGGCCTGGTGGACGAGCGCTGCGGCGGCGTCTTCGACAACATCGACGACGTCATCCCCAAGGCCGAGCGCGACGAGTTCATGGCGCGCTACAAGCAGGCGGCGGGGTTTGCCATCGAGGCGTTGAATGCGGCGCCACCCACCATCGCCGCGGGGGCAAAGGCCAAGCAGGGCTGAGCTTTACGCTTGCGCTGCGCCGGCGGCTGCCAGCGCAGCGCGTGGCGCTCAGCTTTTGCTGGCCTGAGCTGAGCGCACGGCCATGTGCGTGTAGGCCAGGCGTAGCAGGTCCATGGACAGGCCGGCCTTCTGGCCGCGGCGCACCATGTCACCCAGAATGTGCTCGTGCTCCGTGCGCTGCCCGCCTTGCAGGTCGCGCAGCATGGAGGCCGTGAAGGCCGAGCCCTTTTGCGTCAGCATGGCCAGCGCCTTGCCTTGCTCTTCGGTGTTGATCGGGAAGCCGCTGGCCTGTGCCACGGCGCAGCATTCACCGAACATCTGGCGCGTGAGTGCGTCGCCCTCCGAGGTGGCCAGGATCTCGCCCACCGATCCCTGGCACACCGTGGTCATGCCCGCCAGGGTGGCCAGAAACACCCACTTGTTCCACAGCGTCTGTTCGATGTGCTCGCTGTGCACGCTGTCAAACCCGGCTCCTGTGCCCAAGGCGGCAAAGTCGCGCGCCAGCACGGCGTGCGCCGCATCGCGCGCGCCCACTGTCAGGCGATGCAGGTCGCTGAGCTGCTTCACCGCGCCCGTGGGCGTGATGGTGGCGGCAATGTGCGCCACGCCGCCCATCACGCGCGCACGGCCGTAGCGCGCATCCAGCACGCGCAGGTGGTCCAGGCCATTCAGGAAGGGCAGCAACACCCCTCGGCTGTCGGCCCCGGCCAGAGAGACCAGCGCGTCGTCCAGGTCATAGGCCTTGGGCGCGAGCACGATCAGGTCGTACTCGGGCTTGACGGTGGCCGCCGTCACTGTGCGCGGCTGCACGCTGAAATTGCCCTGCGGCGTTTCAATCTGCAGGCTAGCGCTGTCGATGAGCTGCTTGCGCTTCTCGCGCAGCAGAAAGGTCACGTCTGCACCGGCCTGGATGAGCCGCGCACCGAAATAGCCGCCGATACCGCCGGCGCCGAGGATGAGGGTTTTCATGGGCTGCATTCTCGCCCGGCAATTTGGCCTGTGCTGGGCGAGGGGTAATCCGTGGGGAAGACTTTTGCGTGAGAAAAATTCACACCGTATGCGCGTGCCGACGCCATGGGGCGGTAGTGCAGGACTTGGCCCCGTGACCATCGGCGACTGTGCCACACTTGCGACATGAAACTTGAAGAACTGGGCTTGGACAGCGAGTCGGCGCAGCAGGCCGCGGCACTCTGTGGCACGGACCTGGCCCCAGCCCGCGTCACCGCGGTGGACCGTGGTCGTTATCTGGTGCGTGGCGAAGACGGCGAGATCCCGGCTGAGCTGACCGGCAAGTTTCTTCATCTCGCTGAATCGTCTGCCGAGCTGCCCTGTGTGGGCGACTGGGTGTGCGTGCAGGTCCGCGACGGCGGCACGCAGGCCAGCATCCACCACGTGCTGCCGCGCCGCACCTTCCTGCGCCGCAAAGCCGCCGGCCGCGACGTGGAGTTCCAGATGATTGCGGCCAACATCGACGTGGCCTTCATCGTGCAGTCCTGTCACTTCGACTTCAACCTCCCGCGACTGGAGCGCTATCTGGTGATGGTGCGCGACGGCCGGATCGCCCCCGTGGTGCTGCTCACCAAGATCGATCTGGTCAGCCCGCAAGAGCAGCAGGGCCTGATCGAGTCCATCCACGGCATCGGCGTGGATGTCCCCATCGTCTGCCTCAGCAACGTGACCGGTGCTGGCGTGGACGAAGTGCGCAAGCACCTGGCTCCCGGAAAAACCTGCTGCCTGCTCGGCTCATCCGGCGTGGGCAAGACCACCCTTATCAACCGCCTGCTCGGTGGTGATGCGCTGGCCACGGGAGAAGTCAGCCACACGGGCGAGGGGCGCCACACTACCACCCGGCGCCAGCTCATCATGCTCCCGAACGGCGCCATGCTCATCGACATGCCGGGCATGCGCGAGCTGGGTCTGATGGGGGCCGGCGAAGGCATCACCGACACCTTTGCCGACATCCACGCCCTGGCCGCCCAGTGCCGCTACCCCGACTGCACCCATGGCGGCGAACCGGGGTGCGCGGTGCGTGCCGCCATCGAGCGCCAAGAACTCAGCGAAGCACACCTGCGCAACTACCAGAAGCTGCGCAAGGAATCCGAGTTTCACGACCTGTCGCAGCAGGAGCGGCGCAAGAAGGACCGGGCGTTTGGGCGGTTTCTGCACAACTACAAGAAGCAAAGGGACTGAGCGTCGTTCCGCGGCGGTTCAGCTCTTTGCCCGTTGGGTCGGCGCCGGTTGGTCGGTGCAGTTTCATGCCGGGAAACGTGTCACCGAAGAGTGTGGAGGCGGTGCATCTGTTCCGACGCCGGGGGGGCTGTGGTGCTGACGTCAGCTGAGTTATGTGGGAATTCGGATCATCAGATTGCGCTGGACGGCTGATGAGTGCGTTTGGGCTGTGATTTGCGTGGATGTAAGACCTGATCTCGTGCCCCTTGACTTTTATGTCAGTATCTGACACTTCGGTTGTGAGCTCAATCAGCGCATAGCGAGTTTGCCGATGGTGTGTTGAAAATCATCAAGACTTGGCATTTCCAAGGCATAGCGCGACGAGTTCATGGCGCGCTACAAACAGGCGGCGGGCTTCGCCATCGAGGCGTTGAATGCGGCCCCGTCCACCATCACGCCGGGCGCGCGCGTTCGTCCGGCCTGAAACCCGCCGGGGCATCAGGCGGCAACGCTCGCGTCTGTTTCGTCTTCGATGACATAGCACCCGCGGCCCTGCGACTTGGCCCTGTACATCAGGTGGTCGGCTTTGAGCAGCAGGCCGTCCGGTGAACTGCCGGCGTTGCCGATGACGCAGCCGATGGAGACACCAAGCTGGCACAGGGTTCCGGCAACACGGAATGGCTCCCGCAACGTGGCAATGATCTCCTGGGCCACCCGTTCTGTTGCCTGATAAGTCGGTTCGGAGACGTTGTCCAGCAGCACCACAAACTCGTCGCCGCCAAGGCGCGCCACCGAGTCCGTGCCGCGCACGATCGCCGTCAGCCGGCGTGCCACCTCCTGCAGGACCTTGTCGCCAGCCTCGTGCCCCAGGGAGTCGTTGATGGGTTTGAACAGGTCAAGGTCAAGGAACAGCAGGGCCACCGCTGTCTGGTGGCGCGCGGCATGGGCCAATGCCTGGCGCACGCGGTCGGCGAGCAGGGTGCGGTTGGGCAGGCCCGTCAGTGCATCATGCTGGGCTGCGTCGGCGAGTGCATGGTTCTGCTCGTTGAGTTTGACGAGCAGGCGGTTGAAGGCCGCAATCAGCGTGCCCACTTCATCCTGGCCGTGCACTGGCAGGGGCTGCATCGGCGCCTGCCCCAGCGTCATTTTTTCGGCCTGCGCGGTGGCGCGGAGCAAGGGGCGTAGCAGGTAGTAGAGCACCGCCACGAAGGTCGTCAGAAAAAATGCCGCTGACAGGAAGGCATTGCGGAACATAAAAGCTTTGGCATGGTCAACCGTGACCAATGCTTCCGAGGTGGGGATGCGTGCCACCACGAACCAGCCGGTGCTGGGCACCGTGACCATGGCCGAAATCTCTTCGATGCCCTGCGCATTCACCGTCACCCCGGTGCCGCGGTAACCTGCCATGGCCTTGTCGTGCAGCAGGTTGACGCCTTCCGGTGGCGTGGGTTTGAGCACCATGCTGGGGTGCGAGGCGGCGATGAACAGCCTCTCCTGTGGCGAGATCAGCAAAAAGCCGCCACTGCTTTGACCAATCCGGCTGCTCATGAGGTTGCCTAGGAAGTCCGGATCAGACAGGAACGTCAGGCCGATCAGCAGTGTGGCCGGGCGTCCTTTTTGACCGGGGATCCGCACCATCATCGGCATGACCGGTTGCACCGGGTTGGAGGTCAGGACCGGCCGGCCCACGTACACCTCTGCGTGACGCAGGGCTCGCAAAGCATCGTCGGTGATCAGGGAGTGCGCGTCGCTCAGGGGCCAGGCACGAGACGTGGGGAGTGCCTTGCCTTGTTCATCTGTCACCAGCAGGCCGGCGGAAAACAGGGTTTGCCCGGTCTGGATGGATGTGATCCAGTGCGCCAGATCAGTGGGGTGCTGCAAGGCTTCAGGTGGCAAGGCGGTTGCCAGTTGCCTCAGAAAATCCTGGCGTTGGGTGATCTTGTGGTTGATGTCCTTCGCTGCGTAATTGGCCAGTGACAACTGCTGTTGCGCGACGACCTGGGTGATGTCATCACGCAGGAAGCGGGTGAGAATGAAATAGCGGCCGACCAAGGCGATGACGACCAATGCAAGTCCGAGCATCAACAGCCGAATGAAGATGCTCTGGAAGAAAGTCCGTCGCGACATGAAAAGCATCATAGGCAAGCAGGGCGGAAGTTCCGGTGATCGTCCGCATGGCGGACTTTCCCTTCAATTCGAAGGGGTGTCAAACAATGACTCCCAGTGCTTTGCTATGTAACTAGTATGCACAACATTTTCTGCTTATCTATGAACATCATTGCATACATTTTCAAAACGAATGAATGCATGTCACGAATCAATTTGACCCAATCTTGATTCGAGACTGACACTCCGCCTCGTCAGACGTGTCCATTTCGCGGACGCGTCGTTGTAAAAGCGAGGCAGACATGAGCACCACAACAGGCCAGGCCCAGCACACCATTCGCCGGGTGCTGGATGAGAAGCGCGATATGCCGGGGGCACTGCTCCCCATCCTCCACACCATTCAGGACGCTTTGGGCCACGTGCCGCCCGAGGCCGTGCCCGAGATTGCCGAGGCGCTGAACCTCTCGCGCGCCGAGGTGCACGGCGTCATCACCTACTACCACCACTTCCGCAGCGAGGCGCCGCAGGGCGCTGTGGTGCAGGTTTGCCGGGCCGAGGCCTGCCAAGCCTGCGGGTCGGACGCACTGTGGGAGCACGCCAGCCAGAAGACCGCAGGCCAGCACGTGACGCTGGAGCCGGTCTACTGCCTGGGCCTGTGTGCCGCGGCCCCGTCCATGAGCATCAACGACAAGCCTTATGCGCGTGTGAGCCCGAGCAAGTTTGACCACTTGCTGGCACAGCTGAAGGAGGCCGCATGAACCGTATCAAGATCTATGTGCCGCGCGACTCTGCGGCCCTGGCGCTGGGCGCCGACGAGGTGGCCGCGGTGATGGCGTTGCAGGCACACCAGCGTGGCCTGAGCATCGAGCTGGTGCGCAACGGCTCGCGTGGCCTGCTCTGGCTAGAGCCGCTGGTGGAAGTGGAAACCCCGGCCGGCCGCATGGCCTACGGGCCGGTGGCGCCAGAAGATGTGGCCAGCCTGTTTGAGGCCGGTTTTCACGCCGGCGGCCAGCACCCGCTGAGCCAGGGGCGCACGGCAGACATTGACTTCTTGCGCAAGCAAGAGCGGCTGACCTTTGCCCGCATGGGCATCACCGACCCCGTGTCGCTGGCCGACTACCAGGCGCACGAGGGTTACGCCGGCCTGCGCCGCGCGCTGGCGCTGCAGCCGGGTGAAGTGGTGCAGCAGGTGCTGGACGCGGGCCTGCGCGGCCGTGGCGGCGCAGCCTTTCCGGCCGGCATCAAGTGGAAGACGGTGGCTGCGACGCAGGCCCAGCAGAAGTACGTGGTGTGCAATGCCGACGAGGGCGACTCCGGCACCTTCTCCGACCGCATGACCATGGAGGGCGACCCCTTCATGCTGATCGAAGGCATGACGATTGCCGCCCTGGCCACCGGTGCCACACAGGGTTACATCTATGTGCGCAGCGAATACCCGCATGCCATAACTACGCTGAACGAAGCGATAAGCAAGGCCACGGCGGCCGGCTTCCTGGGCAGCAGCGTGCTGGGTTCGGGCCGTGCCTTCCATCTGGAGGTGCGCAAGGGCGCCGGCAGTTATGTCTGCGGCGAAGAAACCGCCATGCTGGAGAGCATCGAGGGCAAGCGCGGAGTGGTGCGCGCCAAGCCGCCCATTCCCGCGCTCAAGGGCCTGTTCGGTCAGCCGACGGTGATCAACAACGTCATCACCTTCGCTTCGGTGCCCCTCATCCTGGCGCGCGGCGCCGCCTTCTACGCCAAATACGGCGTGGGTCGATCCAAGGGCACGTTGCCCATTCAACTGGCCGGCAACATCAAGCACGGCGGCCTGGTGGAAAAAGCTTTTGGCGTCACGCTACGCGAGCTGATGTATGGCTACGGCGGCGGCACGGCCAGCGGCCGGCCGATCAAGGCGGTGCAGGTGGGCGGCCCGCTGGGCGCCTATGTGCCCGAAGCGCAGTGGGATCTGCCGATGGACTACGAGGGCTGGGCTGCGGTGGGCGCCACCGTGGGCCACGGCGGCATTGTGGTGCATGACGATACGGCCGATATGTCGAAATTGGCACGCTACGCCATGGACTTCTGCGCGGTGGAGAGCTGCGGCAAGTGCACACCCTGCCGCATCGGCTCCACCCGCGGCGTGGAGGTGATCGACCGCATCACCACGGGTGATGCGCAGCAGAGGCCGCAGCAGGTCAAGCTGCTGCGCGACCTGTGCGACACCATGGTCAACGGCTCGCTCTGCGCCATGGGCGGCATGACGCCGTTCCCGGTGCTGTCGGCCCTCAACCATTACCCGCAGGACTTCGGCCTGTCCAACCCGGACCGCAAAGCAGCCTGACGCTGCCGTTTAAGGGAGACAACACCATGCTCGAACATTTGAAAACCACTGACTACGGTACACCCAAACGCGAATCCACCAAGGAGGTGACGCTGGAGATCGACGGCCAGAGCGTCACCGTGCCGGAAGGCACCTCGCTCATGCGCGCGGCGGTGGACGCCGGCGTGAAGGTGCCCAAGCTTTGCGCCACCGACAGCCTGGAGCCTTTCGGCTCCTGCCGCCTGTGCTTGGTGGAAGTGGAGGGGCGCAAGGGCTTCCAGGCCAGTTGCACCACGCCGGCCGAAGCCGGCATGAAGGTGCGCACACAGACCAACAAGCTGCAGGCGCTGCGCAAGAACGTGATGGAGCTCTACATCTCCGACCACCCGCTGGACTGCCTGACCTGCTCCGCCAACGGCAACTGCGAGCTGCAGGACATGGCAGGTGTGACCGGCCTGCGCGAGGTTCGCTATGGTATTGATAGCGCATCTCACTTCAGGGACGGCGCCAAAGCCCCGATTGATGCCTCCAACCCCTATTTCAGCTACGACGCCTCCAAGTGCATCGTCTGCAACCGCTGCGTGCGCGCCTGCGAGGAAACGCAGGGCACGTTTGCGCTCACCATCTCGGGCCGCGGCTTCGACAGCCGCGTGTCGCCAGGGCAGAGCCAGCCTTTCATGGAAAGCGAATGCGTGAGCTGCGGCGCCTGTGTGGAAGCCTGCCCCACGGCCACGCTGCAGGAAAAGAGCGTGATCTGGCTCGGCCAGCCCGAGCACAGTGCCATCACCACCTGCGCCTACTGCGGCGTGGGCTGCGGCTTCAAGGCCGAGATGAAGGGCAACGAGGTGGTGCGCATGGTGCCGTGGAAAGACGGCAAGGCCAACGAAGGCCACGCCTGCGTCAAGGGCCGTTTTGCCTGGGGTTACGCCACACACAAGGACCGCATCACCACACCCATGATCCGCAAGAGCATTCACGAGCCGTGGACGGAAGTGAGCTGGGACGATGCCATCAACTATGCCGCCAGCGAGTTCAAGCGCATCCAGGCCAAGCATGGGCGCGATGCGGTGGGTGGCATCACCTCCAGCCGCTGCACCAATGAAGAGACCTATCTGGTGCAGAAGCTGGTGCGTGCCGCTTTCGGTAACAACAACGTGGACACTTGCGCCCGCGTCTGCCATTCGCCCACCGGTTACGGCCTGGGCCAGACCTACGGCACCTCGGCCGGCACGCAGACCTTCAAGTCGGTGGAGCAGGCGGACGTGATCATGGTGATCGGTGCCAACCCGACCGATGGCCACCCGGTGTTCGGCTCGCGCATGAAAAAGCGCCTGCGCGCCGGGGCCAAGCTGATCGTGGTGGACCCGCGCCGCATCGACCTGGTGAAGAGCCCGCACGTGAAGGCCGACTACCACCTGCAGCTCAAGCCCGGTACCAACGTGGCGCTGATCACCGCACTCGCCCACGTGGTGGTGACCGAAGGCCTGCTGGCGGCGGACTACATTGCCGAGCGTTGCGACGACAAGTCCTTCAATGAATGGCGCGAGTTCGTGGCGCGGCCGGCCAATTCGCCCGAGGCCATGGCCACCGTCACCGGTGTGCCGGCGGCGGACATCCGCGCGGCGGCACGACTCTATGCCACCGGTGGCAATGCGGCGATCTACTACGGCCTGGGTGTCACCGAGCACGCGCAGGGCTCCACCATGGTGATGGGCATTGCCAACCTGGCCATGGCCACCGGCAACGTGGGGCGCGAAGGCGTGGGCGTGAACCCGCTGCGCGGCCAGAACAATGTGCAGGGCGCCTGCGACATGGGCTCCTTCCCGCACGAGCTGCCGGGCTACCGCCATATTTCCGACAGCACGGTGCGCAGCGAGTTCGAAAGCGCCTGGGGCGTGTCGCTCAACCCCGAGCCGGGCCTGCGCATTCCCAACATGCTGGACGCGGCCCACGCCGGCAGTTTCATGGGCCTGTACTGCGAGGGCGAGGACATTGTGCAGTCCGACCCCGACACGCAGCACGTGGCGGCTGCGCTGGAGGCGATGGAGTGCATCGTGGTGCAGGACCTGTTCCTGAACGAGACCGCCAAGTACGCCCATGTGTTCCTGCCCGGTTCGTCCTTCCTGGAAAAGGACGGCACCTTCACCAACGCCGAACGCCGCATCTCGCGCGTACGCAAGGTCATGCCGCCCCAGGCCGGTTATGCCGACTGGGAAATCACGCAGAAGCTGGCCAATGCCCTAGGCTACCCCATGGCCTACAGCCACCCGCGCGAGATCATGGCCGAGATCGCGGCGCTCACGCCCACCTTCCGCGGCGTGAGCTACGAGAAGATCGAGCAGCATGGCAGCGTGCAGTGGCCCTGCAACGAGACCACTGCCGAGTTGGGCACCGAGACCATGCACATCGACCAGTTTGTGCGCGGCAAGGGGCGCTTCATCATCACGCAGTATGTGGCGACCGACGAGAAGGTGACGCGCAAGTTCCCGCTCATCCTGACCACCGGGCGCATCCTGTCGCAGTACAACGTGGGCGCGCAGACCCGGCGCACCGACAACGTGGCCTGGCACAGCGAAGACCGGCTGGAGATCCACCCGCACGATGCTGAGGAGCGCGGCGTGAAGGACGGCGACTGGGTCGGCATCCAGAGCCGGGCCGGCGAAACCGTGCTGCGCGCGCGCGTGACCGAGCGCGTGCAGCCGGGCGTGGTGTACACCACCTTCCACTTCCCCGAGTCGGGTGCCAATGTCATCACCACCGACAACTCCGACTGGGCCACCAACTGCCCCGAGTACAAGGTGACGGCGGTGCAGGTGATGCCGGTGGCGCAGCCGAGCGAGTGGCAGAAGGGCTACCAGCGCTTCAACGACGAACAGCAGCACCTGCTGCAGGCGGCGCACCCTGCCGAATCCACGGCGGTGGTGGGCAAATAAGGAGCACACCATGCAGATGTATGAGTTGCCTTACCCGCCGGTGGCCGGTGCCCGCGCCACCGCGGTCAGCGGCCTGCGCGGCGGTGCTGTGTTCGAGACCACCGACTGGGTGGCCGAAGAGGTGCCGGTGGCGTTGGTTTACAACGGCGTCTCGCACGCGGTGATGCTGGCCTCGCCCTCCGACCTGGAAGACTTCGCGGTAGGTTTCAGTTGCAGCGAAGGCATTGTGGACAGTCCGGCACAGATCTACGACATCGAGTTGAGCGAAACGACGCAGGGCATCACGCTGGCGCTGGATGTGGCATCGTCCTGCTTCGCGCGCCTGAAGGACCGCCGGCGCAGCTTGGCCGGGCGCACCGGCTGCGGCCTGTGCGGTACCGATAGCCTGGAACAGGCGGTACGTAGCCCGACACCGCTGACGACCATGCAGTGCTTCGAGGCGGCCGCCGTGTCGCGGGCACTGGCCCGTATGCGCGAGCGCCAGTTGCTGCTGGGCGTGACCGGTGCGTCGCACGCGGCGGCCTGGTGCACGGCGGACGGCGAGATAACGCTGCTACGCGAAGACGTGGGACGCCACAACGCACTCGACAAGCTGCTGGGCGCCGCGGCGCGTGCCCACCTGCCTGTGTGCGACGGCTTCATCGCCGTCACCAGCCGCGCCAGCTACGAGATGGTGCAGAAGACGGCCAGCGCCGGCGTCAGCCTGCTGGCGGCGGTATCGGGCGTGACGGGCCTGGCCATCGACACCGCGCAGGGCTGCGGCGTCACGTTGCTGGGTTTTGCGCGCGGGCAGGACCTGTCGGTCTACAGCCATGCCGACCGTATCCATCTTGAAGTCCGCAATCTCGAACAATGAACACCATGAACCGCGAACACCTGATCCGCATGGCCAACCAGATTGGTACCTTCTTCGAATCCATGCCCGACCGCACCGAGGCGCTGGAGGGCATTGCCACCCACCTCAAGAAGTTCTGGGACCCGCGCATGCTGCATGAGTTTCTGCAATTGCTGGAGGAAGACGGTGAGGGTGTGCACCCCATCGTGCGCGAGGCATTGGACAAACACCGCGCGCTGGTGGCCTGAGCGGGCGGGGGCATTGCCCGGCGCTCAGCAAGGCGGACGCGGATTGCCTACACTGATGGGGCTCTGGAGCCGCGCGTTGGAATGCGTGCGCGAGCATCAACCCTCATCGATTGACACACCATGAAACTCTTCATCAAGCCCGGCGCCTGTTCCTTGTCTCCCCACATCGTGCTCGAAGAACTGGGCCTGCCCTACGAGACCGAGACCGTGGACTTCAAGAGCAAGAAGACCGCTTCGGGTGCCGACTACCTGGCCATCAATTCCAAGGGTTATGTGCCCGCGCTGCTGCTGGAAGACGGCACACTGCTGACCGAAGGCCCGGCCATCGTGCAGTACCTGGCCGACCTCAAGCCCGAGAAGAAGCTGGCACCGGCCAATGGCACGCCGGCGCGCTACCAGTTGCAAAGCTGGCTGACTTTCGTGGGCATGGAGCTGCACCGCAACTTCACCCCGCAGTTCAACCCCGCGGCTTCGCAGGACTGGAAAGACGCTGCGCGCGCCAACATCGAGCGCCGCCTGGCCTGGGTGAACGAGCAACTGGCAGGCCGCGACTACCTGATGGGTGCGGACTTCACCGTGGCCGATGCCTACCTGTTCACGGTGGCGGGCTGGACCAAGGTAGTGAAGATCGACATCAGCGCTTTGACCCACCTCACCGCTTACCTGACCCGCGTCGCTGCGCGCCCGGCAGTGCAGGCAGCTCTCAAGGCCGAAGGTCTGGCGTAAAGAACGCAGGAAAAATGAGCGGGCGTTTCAGCCCCGCTTGCCGTGACCGAGCTTGCGGTAGACGGTGGCGCGGCTGATGCCCAAAGCGCGTGCAGCCTCTGCCACGTTGCCGCGAGCTTCTTCCACCGCCTTGCGGATCAGGTCGGACTCGACTTCCTTGAGCGGGCGCATGGTTGCGGTGGATGCGACCTGCATTGACATCCTGGGGGCGCGGGGCATTGGCATGCCGCGTGCATTGAGGCTGGCCCGCACCTGCAGGCGCAGGCCGGACCACAGCGGCACCTCGATGGCGTTGTTGCCGTGGCGGGCGGCGTCGAACAGCATTTCAAACGGCAGGGCAAACAGGTCGCGGCTGTGCAGGTCATCGTGGCCGGCCTGGCCGAGTTGGGGCAGCAACTGGCGTGCGGTACGGTTGGCCGCTGTCACACAGCCGTCGGCGTCGAGGGTGAGCAGGCCGTCGGCGTCATCACCCAGCGGCAGGCCGGACCAGTTCAGCCGCAGCAGCAACTGGTGCGGACGTTGCAACACCAGCGCGTTTTCAATGGCATGCGCCGAGCGCAGTGCCAGGTGGCTGAGTTCCGGGCGCTCCGGCGCCTCGACGCCGGTGAGGTCCAGCATGCCGACGCAGCGGCCGTCCGGGCCGAACAGCGGTGTGCCGGCGCAGCTGTAGACCGAGGTGTCGTTGTAGAAGTGTTCGCCGCGATGCAGCCACACCGGCTGCAGTTCACGCAGGGCGGCACCAATGGCGGTGGTGCCCACGCTGCGCTCTGACAGGTCGACCCCGACACGTGTGATGACGGTGGCGCGCGGGTCGCTGCGGTCGATCGGGCCATCCACGTCCACCACCACGCCATCCTGATTGGTAAGGATGGCGAAGTAGCGCGTGTCGGCCAGTGTGCGGCCGAGCTGCTTGAGGATGGGGCGAGCTGCCTGCACCAGTGTGTGGTTCGCTTCCGAGATCTGGCGCATGGTCTGGGCCGACACGGACTCGAAGGCCACGTGCGCAGCAGGGTGCTGGCCCTGTGCCAGGCAACGCTGCCACGAGCGCACGATCCATGGCTCCACCAGTCCGCTGGGTAAGGGGGCAGCGTCGTGCAGGGCCAGTTGCCGTGCCTGGGCAATGCGGCTCAGGCGCGAGGCGGGCAGTGTGGACGAAGACACGGGCATGGGACGGAGCTGTGTGGTGTTCAGGCTGGCAATGATGCGGGCTGCCGCCTGGGCAGGTGTTGCATTTTGAGAATTTTGCCGGATTCGACCTATCCCGACTAGGGTTCTCCCTAGGGATTTGCCCGCAGTCTGCTTCAACAATTCCTATGCATTTCATTTCATAGGCAACGTGCTGCCGCACGACGACCCAGAGGAGACCTCCATGCAAAAGGTGTTGCACATCAACGCAGACAAGTGCACCGGCTGTCTGCAGTGCGAAATGGCCTGTTCCTTCGAGAACTACGGCACTTTCGCCACCGCCAAGTCGCGCATCAAGGTGTTCGACTTCCATCACACCGGCAAAAAAGTGCCGTACACCTGCACCCAGTGCGACGAAGCCTGGTGCCTGCACGCCTGCCCGGTGGAGGCCATCACCGTGGACAAGGCCACCGGCGCCAAGGTGGTGAACGACAGCACCTGCGTGGGTTGCAAGGTCTGCACCATCGCCTGCCCGTTTGGCACCATCAACTACGTGCAGGAGACCGGCAAGGTGCAGAAGTGTGATCTGTGCGGCGGCGATCCGGCCTGCGCCAGCGCTTGCCCGACCGGCGCCATCACTTTCATCGATGCCAACTGGACCGGCCTGGGCAAGATGGAGCAGTGGGCCAACAAGCTCGGCAACCAACCTTCCGCCGCTTAAGGAGAACGACTATGTCTTGGGCAGGAAAAATTCTCCGCGTCAACTTGACTGCGGGCACCGTGAAGTCCGAACCCCTCAACATGGAATGGGCACATGCCTACCTGGGCTCGCGCGGCCTGGGCTCCAAATACCTGGTGGAGGAGGTCGATGCCAAGGTCGATCCGCTCTCACCAGACAACAAGATCATCTGGGCCACCGGCCCGCTGACCGGCACCATGGCCTCCACCGGCGGGCGTTACACCGTCATCACCAAAAGCCCGCTGACGGGCGCCATCGCCTGCTCCAACTCGGGCGGCTACTGGGGCGCCGAGTTCAAGATGGCCGGCTGGGACATGGTGATCTTCGAAGGCAAGAGCCCAAAGCCGGTGTACCTGTACGTGAATGACGACGTGGCAGAACTGCGCGACGCCAGCCACCTGTGGGGCCAGAGCGTGTGGCAGACCGAGGAGCTGCTGAAGAAGGGCCTGCAGGACCCGCTGCTGCGTGTGTCGAGTATCGGCAAGGCGGGTGAGAACGGTGTGCTGTTTGCGGCCGTGGTGAACGACCTGCACCGCGCGGCTGGCCGCTCGGGCGTGGGCACGGTGATGGGCAGCAAGAACCTGAAGGCGATTGCGGTGCGCGGCACCAAGGGCGTGGGCAACATCCGCGACCCGAAAGCCTTCATGAAGGCCGTGGCCGAGAAAAAACAGATCCTGAAGGACAACGCGGTCACCGGCCAGGGCCTGCCGGCCTATGGTACCCAGGTGCTGATGAACGTCATCAACGAGGTGGGCGCGCTGCCCACGCGCAACCATCAGGACGTGCAGTTCGAGGGCGCCAAGGATATTTCGGCCGAGGCCATGGCCACGCCGCGCAAGACCGACGGCAAGAAACAACTGGTGACCAACCAAGCCTGCTTCGGCTGCACCATCGCCTGCGGTCGTATCAGCAAGATGGACGAGGGCCACTTCACCGTGGCTAACAAGCCGCAGTACTGGGGCGCTTCCGGCGGCCTGGAGTACGAGGCGGCCTGGGCACTGGGTGCCGCCAATGGCGTGAACGACCTCGAATGCCTGCAGTACGCCACCATGATCTGCAACGAGGAAGGCATCGACCCGATCAGCTTCGGCGCCACCGTGGGCGCGGTGATGGAGCTGTATGAAAAAGGTGTGCTGACCAAGGAGCAGATCGGTATCGAGGCGCCCTTCGGCTCGGCCAAGGCGCTGGCCTTCCTGGTAGACGAGACGGTGCATGGCCGCGGCTTTGGCAAGGAGATCGGTCAGGGCTCCAAGCGCCTGACGGCCAAGTACGGCCACCCCGAACTGTCCATGACCTCCAAGGGCCAGGAATTCCCGGCCTACGACGGGCGGGGCATCCAGGGCATCGGCCTGGCCTATGCCACCAGCAACCGCGGCGGCTGCCACCTGCGCGGTTACACCATTGCCTCCGAGGTGCTGGGCATTCCGGTCAAGACCGACCCGCTGGAAAGCGAAGGCAAGCCGGAACTGGTGAAGGCCTTCCAGGACGCTACCGCTGCTTTTGACTCGTCGGGGCTGTGCGTGTTCACTACCTTCGCCTGGGGCCTGGCCGATCTGGCGCCGCAGCTGCAGGGGGCCATTGGCGAGCAGTACACCACCGAGGAGCTGGAGAAGATCGGCGAGCGCATCTGGAACATGGAGCGCGAGTTCAACAACCGCGCCGGCCTGACGTCCAAGGACGACTCGTTGCCGAAGCGCTTGCTGACTGAAGCCGCCAAGACCGGTCCGGCCAAGGGCAAGGTCAACGAGCTGGCCAAGATGCTGCCCAAGTACTACGCGGTGCGCGGCTGGGACACCGAAGGCCGGCCCACCGCCGAGACCAAGAAGCGCCTGGGACTCTGAACCATGGCGCACCATGTGATCCTGGGCGCTGGCCCGGCCGGCGTGATCGCGGCTGAAACCTTGCGCAAGCATGCGCCGGGCGACCGCGTCACGCTGGTGGGCGAGGAGCGCGAGGCGCCGTATTCGCGCATGGCGATTCCCTACCTGCTGATGGGCAACATCGACGAGCGCGGCACCTGGCTGCGCAAGGGCGAGGCGCACTACCCGTCGCAGGGGATCAACTTGCGCCAGGCACGCGCCACCCAGGTGGACACGGCGGCACACCGGGTGCAACTCGACAGCGGTGAGACGCTGACCTTCGACACGCTGCTGATTGCCACCGGCTCCAACCCGGCGCGTGCACCGGTTCCCGGCATCGACCTGCCGGGCGTGCACAGCTGCTGGACGCTGGCCGATGCACGCGCCATCCAGGCGCGCGCCACCCAGGGCGCGCGTGTGCTGCAGATGGGCGCCGGTTTCATCGGCTGCATCATCATGGAAGCACTGGCCATGCGCGGCGTGCACTTGAGTGTGGTGGAGATGGGCGACCGCATGGTGCCGCGCATGATGGGCCCGGTGGCTGGCGGCATGATCCGCCAGTGGTGCGAGGGCAAGGGCGTGCAGGTCTTCACCGGCACGCGCGTGGAGGCGATCACGCAGGGCCAGGGCAACACGCTGGACGTCAGGCTGTCGAACGGCCAGACGCTCAACGTGGACCTTGTCATCAGCGCCACCGGCGTCAAGCCGTCGATCGGCTTTCTGGAAAACTCGGGCGTGCGCTGCCTGCAGGGTGTGCTGACCGATGAGCACATGCAGACCAATGTGCCCGGCATCTATGCCGCGGGCGATTGCGCCGAAGCGTTTGACAAGGTCAGCGGCACGACGGTTGTCAGCGCCATTCAGCCCAATGCGGCCGAGCAGGCCCGCGTGGCTGCGCTCAACATGGCGGGCCAGCGCACCGAACTGAAAGGTGTCACACAGATCAATGTGCTCGACACCTTGGGCCTGATTTCGGCCAGTTTCGGCAACTGGCAGGGTGTGCCCGGCGGCGAGCATGCGGAGCTGACCGACCTGGCCGAGGGCCGGCACCTGAGCCTGCAGTTCAAGGGCGATGTGCTGGTGGGCTGCAACAGCGTGGGCTGGACCGAGCACGTGGGGGTGATGCGTGGCCTGGTGGAAGGGCAGATCAGCCTGGGCGCCTGGAAGGACGTGCTGCTGAAGGATCCGACGCAACTGGTGCCAGCCTACCTGGCCAGCGCGCAGGCGCAAGGGCAGTGGAGCGGCGCGCTGGACGCGCGGCGGCGATGATGCGTGTGGCGTGGTGTGTGCCGGAGTGAGTGGGCGTTGATGAAGATTACTTTCAAGCTGTTTGCGTCGTTGACCGATTACCTGCCGCCTGCTGCGCGCGGCGACAACCGGATCGAGCTGGAGGTGGCGCCGGACGCCAGCATCAGCCAGATCATTGAACCCTTTGGCCTGCCGCCCAAGCTGGTGCATCTGGTGCTGGTGAACGGTCACTACATCACGCCCGAGCAGCGCCTGAGCCGCACGCTGGCCGAAGGCGACGTGCTGGCGATCTGGCCGCCGATTGCCGGGGGATGAACGGGCGCTGCAGTTCGTCCCTGCCTTGCTGGCCCGTGCAGTCGGCGTCTGCTGAAGTCTTGGAACAACGCGGCGATGCAATCCTTCTACCCCGAGCGCTTCGAGCGTGATATGGCCTGCACCGAGGCCGAGTGGCTGCAGTGGCTGCCGCGCGCGGTGGGACCGCATGCCTGCCAGGTCAGCGGCACGTCGGCCCAGGTAGCGATCGGCGAAGGTGAACTCCGCTTGACGTGGCAAGTGGTGCCGCCGCGTGTCATCGCGCTTCTGCGTCTGCCGCGCCTGCGGCTGGACTTTGCTTTCAGCCGCCTGGACGACGCGCAGCGCCATGCGTTCATGAAACGTTTTGACCTCTATACCCAACGTGGCGGTGGTTGATCGCGTGAGTTGCTGAGAGCTTGACGCATATCAAGTTGGCCTCGTTTATGGGAGGGCCTCGCTTGGCGCCGGTCAGGGAAACCCGGAGAATGGCCGCCACGTGTTCAGTGACTTGCCGCGGCAAGAGGAATCAAATGAAAATCGGCGATCTCAAAATCGGCACCCGCTTGGGTGCGGGCTTCGGCCTGCTCATCGTCACGCTGCTGTGTGTCGTCACGGTGGGTGTTCAGCGCTTCACGGAAGTGGGCGAAGTCAACAACCGCATCATTGAGAAGGACTGGGTCAAGGCCGATGCGGCGCACACCATCAATGCCACCACCCGGGCCAATGCACGCCGCACCATGGAGTTGCTGATTGCCAGCGATCCGGAGCAGGTCAAGCGCGTGAAGGCAGCGATCGAGACCAACAAGAAAACCATCGATGAGGCGCTGAAGACACTGGACCAGTTGATCTACCTGCCTGAGGGGCGGGCCTTGCTGGCGCGCCTGGGGGAAGCGCGGATCAAATATGTGAAGTCTTTCAGCCAGGTGGCCAGGCTGGTGGATGAAGGACAGAAGGAAGAGGCCACCCGCATCCTCAACAGCGAGACGCTGCCGGCGCTCGACGCGTTGCAGGAGCCGATCAATGCCCTGACCGAATTGCAGAAGAAGCTGGTGGAGCACAGCAGCGCCGAGATGCGCAACGACATCAACGCCGCGCACAGCCTGATGCTGCTGCTGGGGGCGGTTGGCGTGGTGGCCGGCATTCTGTGTTCTGTCTTGATCACCCGTTCCATCACCCGACCCATGGGCGAGGCGGTGCAGATTGCCCGGACCGTGGCCGCTGGCGATCTCGGCAGCCACATCCAGGTGCGCACGCAAGATGAATGCGGCCAGTTGCTGCAGGCCTTGCAGGACATGAACGACAGCCTGGTCAAGATCGTGCAGCAGGTGCGGGGCGGTTCCGAGGCCATGGCCACGGCCACCAGCCAGATTGCTGCCGGCAACATCGACCTGTCGTCCCGCACCGAGGAGCAGGCCAGCGCGCTGGAGCAGACAGCAGCCTCCATGCAGGAGCTGGCTTCCACCGTCAAGCAAAACTACGAGAGCGGCAAGCATGCCAGCCAGCTGGCGGAGTCCGCCGCCAGCGTGGCCGTCAAAGGCGGCGATGTGGTGTCGCAGGTGGTGCACACCATGGATGCCATCAACACCTCGTCCGGCCGGATCGCCGACATCATTGGCGTGATCGACGGCATCGCCTTCCAGACCAACCTGCTGGCGCTCAATGCGGCGGTGGAAGCGGCACGTGCCGGTGAACAGGGACGCGGTTTTGCCGTGGTGGCGGCCGAGGTGCGCAACCTGGCCGGGCGCAGCGCCGAAGCGGCCAAGGAGATCAAGAACCTGATCGGGGCCTCGGTCAGCAATGTCAATGACGGGTGCAAGCTGGTGGAGCAGGCCGGCAGCACGATGGACGAGATCGTGGTCCATGTGCGACGCGTGGCCGACCTGATGCGCGAGATCACGACCGCCAGCCAGGACCAGGCGTCCGGCATCGACCAGATCAACCAGGCCGTTGGTCAGATGGACCAGGTGACGCAGCAGAACGCCGCGCTGGTGGAAGAGGCCGCTGCGGCGGCGCAATCGCTGGAGCACCAGGCCCAGGGGCTGGTGCATGCGGTAAGCGTGTTCCGGCTTGGCCGGCATGACGCACCCGGTGCCATGATGGCCCTGCCATCGCCCGCCTGACCCACCGGAGTTCCGCATGGCTTACTTTGAATGGGCTGACGATCTGGCGATCGACCACGGTCCGATCGATGCGGACCACCGGCATCTGGTGGACCTGGTCAACGAGTTGCATACCGCCACCAGCGAGGGGCGCGGCCGGGAAGTGGTCAACAAGGTCCTGAACGAGCTGATCGGCTACACCGCAGCGCATCTGCAGCGTGAGGAAGCGCGCATGGCGTCCGTGCATTTTCCGAATCTGGAGCGGCACAAGATCGGCCACCAGCATTTTGTGGATAGCCTGAACGACCTGCGCCAGAAATACGAGGCGGGCAGTATCACGGTGGCGGCCCAGTTGTCGACCGTGCTGCGCGACTGGCTTTCGCTGCACATCCGCCGTTCTGACAAGGAGTTGCTTGAGTTTCTTCAGAAAACGCAAGCCAAATCGGCCTCCAAGCCTTGATCAGAATGCGCGGGCAGCTATCAAAACAGTAGCGGATTTGATGCCGGCCACGGTCAGCAGCAAGGAGCCGAACAGGTGCACCGAGGCGGTGCCCAAGGCCAGCATGTAACGTTGCTGCTGCAGCATGGTCACCACCTCGGCCGAGAAGCTGGAGAAGGTGGTCAAGGCCCCCAGGAAACCCGTGACCAGCGCCAGACGCCAGATTGGATCAAGCTGCGGCAGCTGCTGGAACACGGCAACGCAAACGCCGACCAGGTAGCCGCCAATCAGATTAGCCGTCAGCGTGCCCCAGGGCAGCAGCGCACCCGGGGTGCTCAACCAGAGGCCGAGCCGCCAGCGCAGCAGGGCACCGACGCTGGCACCGAGGCAAATTGCAAGGACGGAAATCATGCCCCGATGATAGCGGGCAAGGGCTTATTTCGGCGCAGTGGGCTGCTCGGCGCTGTAGCCGGCACCGTTAACGCTCAGCCCCGCGTCTGACAGCCGGGCGGCGCTGTGGCTGCGAATGCCTTTGACGCGCCGCATCAGGTCCTGCCAGTCGCGAAACGGCGCCTTCTGACGCTCGGCCAGGATCTTGCCCGAGAGCGCCGGCCCGATGCCACGGATGCCGTCAAGGTCGGCTTCGCTGGCCTGGTTGACCTCTACGGTGGCAAAGCAACTGGCCGAGACCAGCAGGGCTGAAAAGCTTGCAAGCAGTTTGCGCATGGTGTGTCAGCCTCCATGAAATCAGGAACCAGCTTGGGTATAACGTCAGGCCGGCGTTTTCGGCGCTCGGGATTTCCCGGAGCGTTCCCACCTGTCTCGCTTCTCTCGTTCAGCGCATGCGGCAGGGGATACGGCTTTGTACCGCAGAAAATGGCCCAGTTGGCAGGGGCACTGCCACTACACTTGCCCTTTTAACGCTGCGACTGTTTCTTGCATGGAGTTCCTTCTTCCCCTGTTGCTGCTTGTGATCGCGCTGCAGTTCCTCAAAACCCGCGACCAGCGCCAGCGCATCGCCCTTTTGGGGGCGTATCTCAGCCGCTTCCAGATCGAGAAACTGATGGAGAACTTGACCGAGGGTTATTTGCGCGCCCTGGACGAGAAGGATCCGGAGCGCCGCGCGCAAATCTGGAGCATGTTGGGCACGGCGGAGCTTGAGTTGAGCGAGCAGTTCAAGCGGTTCTGCGCTGACTTTTCGACGGTCTGGGGTGACAAGACACTGGTCAGCACCTTGCCTGTGGCGATTCCCTATGCCAGCAAGCTGTTCCCGCAGGCCAGCTTCGACCTGCGCCAGGCATTGGCCATTCATGCGCAGGGGATCGCTGAAGTGGCCGAGAACCGGCGCAACCTGTCGCTGCGCGACAAGGCCTACATGTTGTCTGCCGAGCTGTTCCTGATGCAGCACAGCTGCCACTGGTTTTGCCGTTCCAAAGCCGTGGCCTCGGCGCGCATGCTGGCGCGCCACCAGACGAGCCATGCACAGCTGCTTGAGTCTGTTTCGCCGCAAACGCGTGAAGCCTACCTCCGGCTGATCGGCGGCTAGCCAGGCGCCAGTTCACGCCGCGGCCAGGTCACCACGACGACGTCTCTGATCGGTGTGGGCGTGGCAGAGGATGGGGTGGCACAGGTGTATGGTGCCGGTTCGTGTCATCTGTGCTGGAACTCATGTTTAATATCCAGGCTTCAATCACTCGGGAGATGGCGATGCGTCGCATTCTTTTCATCATGTCCGTGGCACTGGCTGGGTGCGCTACGTCGTTGACGGATGGTGCGGCCCGCATCCGTGTCATCCAGAATGACAGCCCTGCAGCGAAGGCTTGTACTCAGCTCGGCTCTGTTGCCGGCAGATCCAAGGGCTTGCTGTTCGAGTCTGCCGCGAAGTCCAAAGCCATGGCAGATTTGCTTGATGCCGCTGCCAACATGGGGGCGGACACGGTGGCCATCGTGAAAACGACGGAGGCAGAAGAGGTGATTACCTTGTATGGGGTGGCCTTGAAGTGCCTCTGAAACAGGGGCCAAAACAAAGGCCGGTGAGCGACTGCTCAACCGGCCTTTGTTTTGTGGCATGAGAAACAACGCGTGTGTTGTCAGTTGGCTCCTGATGAGCGCATTCAGGCCTGGCTGGCCAGCCACTGCACGTACTTTGCCACACCGGTTTGCACATCGGCAAAGGCATGGTTGCAGCCCGTGGCGCGCAGCTTGCCCAGGTCGGCCTGGGTGTAACACTGGTACTTGCCGCGCAACGCATCGGGGAAGGGGATGTACTCGATCAGGCCTTGGGCCACGATGTCGGCGAGCGACAGGGCCGACTCACCCTGCAGGCTGCGCAGTGTGTTGACCACACCCACGGCCACGTCGTTGAAGGGCTGGGCGCGGCCGGAGCCGAGGTTGAACACGCCGTTTTGGCCCGGGTTATCGTAGAACCAGAGATTCACGGCCACCACGTCGTCCACAAACACGAAGTCGCGCATCTGCTCACCTTGGGCGTAACCGCCGTACGCGCCGAACAGTTTGACCTTGCCCTCGGCCCGGAACTGGTTGAACTGGTGGAAGGCCACACTGGCCATGCGGCCCTTGTGCTGCTCACGTGGGCCGTAGACGTTGAAGTAGCGGAAGCCCACTACCTGGGTCTTGGCTTTTTCGAACTGGGGGCCGAGTTCGCGGCGCATGCGCTGGTCGAACAGCAGCTTGGAGTAGCCGTAGACATTGAGCGGGCGCTCGAACTCCGGCACTTCGCGGAAGGTGTCGGAGCCGCCGTAGGTGGCCGCCGAGGAGGCATAGAGCAGGCGCGTGCCCTGCTGCTGGCAGGCCTGGAACAGCTCGGTGGACAGCGTGTAGTTGTTGTCCATCATGTACTTGCCGTCCTGCTCCATGGTGTCGCTGCAGGCGCCCTCATGGAACACGGCCTCGACCTGGCCATAGTGCCGCTCGTCGAACAGGGGGTAGAAATCGTCAAGGTCGACGTAGTCGGCAATCTTCAGGTCGGCCAGGTTGCGGAACTTGTCGCCCTGGCTCAGGTCGTCAACGGCGATGATGTTGTCAATGCCGCGGGCATTGAGCCCCTTGATGATGTTGCTGCCGATAAAACCCGCAGCCCCCGTAACTACAACGCGTGTCATGGTCTGGTCCTTCAAATTCAGTTTGTGGCAAACAGCTCGTCATAGCTGACGGTGGCGGTGCCGAACTTGCCGACCACGATGCCGCCGGCACGGTTGGCCAGCGGCATGGCCTGGCGCAGGCTCAGGCCTGCGGCCACCAGTGCGGCCATGGTGGCAATCACGGTGTCGCCGGCACCGGTGACGTCGAACACCTCACGTGCCTGCGCGGCGACACTGAGTTCGCCTTCATCGTCATAAAGCGTCATGCCTTCTTCGCTGCGCGTGAGCAGCAGGGCCTGCAGGCCAAGTTGCCGGCGCAGGTTCTGGGCCTTGCTGCGCAGCTCGTCTTCGTCGCGCCAGCCGCCCACCACCTGCTGCAGTTCGGCGCGGTTGGGTGTGATGACAGTGGCGCCGCTGTAACGCGAGTAGTCGGAGCCCTTGGGGTCGATCAGGACCGGCTTGCCGGCCGCCTTGGCATGCTCGATCATGTCGTGCACATGGTCCAGGCCACCCTTGCCGTAGTCGGAAAACAGCACAGCGTCATGGCTGGACAACAGGTTGCGGAAGGTGGCTGTTTGCGACGCCAGCACTTCGCTCTTGGGGGTGTTCTCGAAGTCGAGCCGGATCAGCTGCTGCTGGCGGCCAATGATGCGCAGCTTGACGGTAGTCTGCAGCTGGGCGTCACGGTCGAAGTAGGGGGTGATGCCGGTCTTGGCCACCAGCTGTTCCAGCTTGTGGCTGGCATCATCCTCGCCCACGACCGTCAACAACGAAGCCCGGGCACCCAGCGCCACCACGTTGCTGGCCACATTGGCGGCACCGCCAATGCGTTCTTCCTCGCGCGTGATGCGAACCACCGGCACCGGCGCCTCCGGGCTGATGCGATCCACCGCGCCGTACCAGTAGCGGTCGATCATGGCATCGCCGACCACAAGCACGCGGGCTTTAGACAGTTGTTCTTTGGATATGTTCATCTGCTTGCTGATCTTAATGGCGGACCCCGGGATGAGACGATGCCAGCATGAAGTGTCTTGTACGCGGGACGCCGTGGAACCGGCTTCGCCGGGCCGCTGGTGTCGCCCCCTTGAGGGGGGAGGCGGCCACACGAAGTGAGCAAGCAACGGGGGGGAGCCTCATAGCTCTTCTACCCGCCGCGCCGGATAGCTGTCCCAGGTCTGGCAACCCGGGCATTGCCAGAAATGCTGTTTGGCCTCGAAGCCGCAGGCGGCGCAGCGGTAGCGCGTCAAGGGTTTGACGGCGTGGTCCAGCGCGCGTTGCACCTGCGGATGGAATTGTTCATGCTCCAGCTTTTCGCCCGCAATCCACTTGGCAGCGGCCACCAGCGACGGCTCGTTTTCGAGGTGGCGCACGTACCAGTCGCGTGCTGTGTGGCCATTGCTGCCCTGAGTTGCTTCCAGGGCGACGATGGCTTCCAGCACATCCAGCGAGGGGGCCTGTTCATAGCTGGCCTTGAGTTGTGGCAGCACGGTCGGGACACGGCCGCTGGCGATAGCTGCATTGGCGAGCGGCGCTGCCACCAAGGGCGTGGCCGCCGGGGCAGCCTGAAGTGTCGTTTCCAGCGTGGTGCAGGCGGCGGCGTGGTCCCCCTGGCTGCTGAGCAGGCTGGCCAGCTCAATGCGTGGGCGCGGCGCAGCGGGGGCTGTTGTCATGGCCTGTTCCAGCAGGCTGCGGGCCTGAGCGGTTTCTCCGGCGGTCAGATGGGCCGCAGCCTGCTCGCACAGATAGTGGGCGAGACGGCTGCTGAAGCTGCCGCTGTCCGAGTTGTCCAGCTTGCTGGCAATGCTGGCCGCTTGCGGCCAGTCGCGTGAGCGTTCGTAGTTGGCCAGCAGGGCCAGACGGGCCTGCGCTTCAAACGGCGTACCTTCGAGCTTGAGCAGGGCGTCTTCCGCCCGGTCGAGCAAGCCGGCCTTCAGGAAGTCGAGGGCCAGCGCATGCTGGGCGCGCTGGCGGTCCGCCTCGGAGAGGTCGCCGCGTGACAACAGGTGTTCATGCACGCGCACGGCGCGTTCGTACTCGCCACGGCGGCGGAACAGGTTGCCCAGGGCAAAGTGCAGTTCCGAGGTGTCGGGGTCGTGCTGCACGGCCTCGATGAAGGCATCGATGGCCTGGTCCTGCTGCTCGTTGAGCAGGAAGTTCAGGCCGCGGAAATAGGCCTTGGGCGTCTGCCGGTTTTCGATGCGCAGTTGGCGCAAGTCGAATCGCGAAGCCAGCCAGCCCAGGCCGAAGGCCAGGGGCAGGCCCAGCAGGATCCAGCTCAGATCAAAGTCCATGGGGCGGTACGGGCGGTTGAGGTGGCGCGCTGGAGGGGACGGCGGCTGCGGTATGCACACGGCTGGCGGCACTGCGGTGCTTCCACCAGCGCGGCACCATGGCCAGAACGCCGGCGACCAGTCCGGCCGCAAAGGCGGCCAGTACCACCAGCACCAGCGGGGTTCGCCACGCGGTGCCAAAGAAGAAATGCACCGTCGCATCCTGCTGGTTGTTCAGGGCGAAGGCAAAAAGGGTGAAAAAAATGGCTGCTTTCAGTATCCACCTGAGCAGCCACATGAGGTGTTTCATTGATCTCCTCTGTGACGAGGGGATTCTAACGTTGCGTTGGGTCCGTCAGCTTTTGCTCTGGACCTGCATTTCGCTGGTGCGCTGGTCCACGGCTTCACGCAAGGCCTTGCCTGGCTTGAAGTGGGGAACGCGCTTTTCGGGGATGGCCACGCTCTCGCCACTGCGCGGGTTGCGTCCCATGCGGGGCGGTCGGCGGTTGATGGAGAAACTGCCAAAGCCGCGGATTTCGATCCGGTGACCGCGTACCAGGGCGTCGTTCATGGCATCCAGAATGGCCTTGACCGCGAATTCGGCATCGCGGTGGGTCAGTTGGCTGAAACGGTTGGCCAGTTCTTCAACGAGGTCGGAGCGGGTCATGGCAATTCAGGGTATGGCGAAGAAAAAACGACCGGCGCCTGCAGGCAACCGGCCGTTTGTTCAGGTCAGCAACAGCAGATCAGTTGTTGTTGTCCAGTTTGGCACGCAGCAGGGCGCCCAGGCTGGTCGTGCCAGCGTTTTCGCGGGCAGACTGCTGGCTCAGGGACTGCATGGCTTCATTCTGGTCTGCCATGTCCTTGGCCTTGATGGACAGCTGGATGTTGCGGGTCTTGCGATCCACGTTCACCACCACAGCGGTCACTTCATCGCCTTCCTTCAGCACATTGCGGGCATCTTCCACGCGGTCGCGGGAGATTTCGCTGGCGCGCAGGTAACCGATGATGTCGTCGCCGAGGTCAATTTCAGCGCCCTTGGCATCCACGGTCTTGACCTTGCCGGTCACGGTCTGGCCCTTGTCGTTGATCGACACGAAGGTCGTGAACGGGTCGGAGTCCAGCTGCTTGATGCCCAGGGAGATGCGCTCGCGGTCCACATCCACGGCCAGCACGATGGCTTCGACTTCCTGACCCTTCTTGTAGTTGCGCACGGCGGCTTCGCCGGGCTCGTTCCAGGACAGGTCGGACAGGTGCACCAGGCCGTCGATGCCGGCAGCCAGGCCAACGAACACGCCGAAGTCGGTGATCGACTTGATCGGGCCCTTGACGCGGTCGCCGCGCTTGGTGTTCTGCGCGAATTCCTGCCACGGGTTGGCCTTGCACTGCTTCATGCCCAAGCTGATGCGGCGCTTGTCTTCGTCGATCTCGAGGACCATGACTTCGACTTCGTCACCCAGGGAGACGATCTTGGAAGGGGCCACATTCTTGTTGGTCCAGTCCATTTCGGACACGTGCACCAGACCTTCGATGCCGGGCTCGAGTTCCACAAACGCGCCGTAGTCGGCGATGTTGGTGATCTTGCCGAACATGCGGGTGCCTTGCGGGTAGCGGCGGTTCACGCCCATCCACGGGTCGTCGCCCATCTGCTTGAGACCCAGGGACACACGGTTCTTCTCGGTGTCGAACTTGAGGATCTTGGCGGAGATTTCCTGGCCAGCCTGAACGACTTCGCTCGGGTGGCGGACGCGGCGCCATGCCATGTCGGTGATGTGCAGCAGACCGTCAATGCCGCCCAGGTCCACGAAGGCACCATATTCGGTGATGTTCTTGACCACGCCTTGCACCACAGAGCCTTCTTTCAGGGTCTGCATCAGCTTGGCGCGCTCTTCGCCCATGGAGGCTTCCACCACGGCGCGGCGGCTCAGCACCACGTTGTTGCGCTTGCGGTCGAGCTTGATGACCTTGAACTCCATGGTCTTGTTCTCGTACGGAGACAGATCCTTGGTCGGACGGGTGTCAACCAGCGAGCCGGGCAGGAAGGCGCGGATGCCGTTGACCAGCACGGTCAGGCCACCCTTGACCTTGCCGCTGGTGGTGCCGGTGACGAATTCGCCGGATTCCAGGGCCTTTTCCAGGCTCATCCAGGAAGCCAGGCGCTTGGCGGTGTCGCGCGACAGGATGGTGTCGCCGTAGCCGTTTTCGATGGAGCCGATGGCCACGGAAACGAAGTCGCCCACTTGGACTTCGAGCACGCCCTGGTCGTTCTTGAATTCCTCGATCGGCACGTAGGCTTCGGACTTCAGACCAGCGTTCACGACGACGAAGCCGTGCTCGATGCGCACGACTTCAGCGGTGATCACTTCGCCCGGACGCATTTCGGTGCGTTGCAGGGATTCTTCAAACAGGGCGGCAAAAGATTCAGACATTTAATTTCCTAGACCGTCTGGGCGTCCATGGCATGGAACCATGGCGTTACAGCAGCACCATTGCTGCTGGGGGATAGCTTTCGACGGCGGTTTGTGCGGATGACCCGCGGGTTACGTTGTTGAGCCACACGGCCATGCGCAATGCATGCGCGAGGGGAGCCGTGTGGGCCGTTCAGCCGCTCAGACTTTGCTGAAAGGCTGTTTGTCCTGCCACCAGTCCAGCACCAGATCAAGCGACTTTTCAATCGAGAGATCCGAGTTGTCCAGCAACCGGGCATCTTGTGCCGGCTTGAGTGGCGCGACCGCGCGGGAGGTGTCCCGGGCATCGCGCGCCTCCAGATCGGCGCGAAGATCTGACAATATAGCCGAAATTCCCTTTGAAATCAACTGCTTATGACGTCGCTCAGCGCGTTTTTCGGCGCTCGCGGTCAAAAACACCTTGAGCGGGGCGTCGGGGAAGATCACGGTGCCCATGTCGCGGCCGTCGGCCACCAGGCCCGGCAGCCGACGGAAACTGTGCTGCAGGGCGACCAGCGCGGTACGCACGGCGGGCAGGGCCGAGACCTTGGAGGCATTCATGCCACCTTGCTCACTGCGGATGGCGTTGCTGACGTCCTCGCCGGCCAACAGGACCTGCTCGCCCACGAAACGCACCGGCAAATGCTTGGCCAGGGCAGCAATGGCCGCTTCGTTGGCAGGTTCCAGCGTCAGGCCGGCGCGCAGGGCGGCCAGCGCGGTCACGCGGTAGAGTGCGCCGGAGTCCAGGTAATGGTAGCCCAGCGCCTGCGCCAGGCGGGCAGCCAAGGTGCCCTTGCCGGAGGCAGTGGGGCCGTCGACACAGAGCACCGGCACGGTACCAGGCACGGGGACCGTGACCGAGAACAGGGCCTCAAAGTAGTCTGGGAAAGTCTTGCCCACGCACTTGGGGTCGAGGATACGTACCGGGAGCCGGGCCGGGTTGAAGGCGGCCAGCGAGAAACACATGGCGACACGGTGGTCGTCGTAGGTATGAATGCTGGCGGCTTTCCAGCCGGCGGCCTGAGGCAGGGGCTGGATGCGGATGAAGTCCGCGCCTTCTTCCACCGTGGCGCCGAGCTTGCGCAACTCGGTGGCCATGGCGGCAATGCGGTCGGTTTCCTTGACACGCCAGCTGGCAATGTTGCGCAGTGTCGTGGGGCCGTCGGCATACAGCGCCATCACGGCCAGGGTCATGGCAGCGTCGGGGATGTGGTTGCAGTCAAGGTCCAGCGCCTTGAGCGGCCAACTGCCTTTCGAAATTTCCAGCCAGTTCGGGCCGCTGGTGACGTGGGCCCCCATCAGACGCGCCGCATCGATGAATCTGATGTCGCCCTGGATCGAGCTTTCGCCCACGCCCTCGATGCGCACAGGGGCAGACTGATGAGCGGCGATGGCGCCCAGGGCGATGAAGTAGCTGGCCGAGGATGCGTCGGCCTCCACATGCAACACACCGGGCGTCTGGTAGCGGCTGCCAGCGGGAATGGTGAAACGCTGCCAACCTTCGCGCCGCACGGCAATGCCGAAGCGAGCCAGCAGATTGAGGGTGATCTCGATGTAAGGCTTGGAGATCAGTTCGCCAACAACTTCGATGGTGATGTCCTTGCTCGCGACCAGAGGCAGTGCCATCAGCAGGGCCGTGAGGAACTGGCTGGAGACGTCGCCGCGCACCCGGATGGGCGCGTCGAGCTTCAGGGTCGGGCGACCGATGCGCAGCGGCGGGTAGCCGTCGTTGCCGAGGTAGTCAATCTGGCAGCCGAGTTGGCGCAGCGCATCAACGAGGTCGCCGATCGGGCGCTCATGCATGCGCGGGATGCCGGACAGCTCGAAGTCGCCTCCCAACACGGCCAGGGCCGCGGTCAGTGGCCGCATGGCCGTGCCGGCATTGCCCATGAAGAACTTCAGGGCGGTGGCGGGGAGTTTGCCGTCGAGGCCATCGATAACGACGCTGGTTCCCTCCTGCTGCACGCCACAGCCCAGTTGGTGCAGCGCGGCGAGCATGACGCGCGTGTCGTCGGAGTCCAGCAGGTCGTGCAGGGTGGTGCGGCCGCAGCACAAGGCGGCCAGCAGCAGCACGCGGTTGGAAATGCTCTTGGAGCCGGGCAGCACGACGCAGCCTTGGGCGCCGGCCAGCGGCGGCAGATCGAGAAACTCGGTGGCAAACATTATTTTTGGAACTTGTTCATGCTCCAGCCAGCGCGCGCGCGGCTGGCCTGGTCGATCAGACCTTCAAGCGCCTCGCCGTTGCCGTTAGAGATCATGAGCTCCAAGGCCTGCAGCTGTCGCTGGAAGATCTGGGACTGGGCCAGCAATTCTTCCCGGTTGGAGATCAGGATGTCGCGCCAGACGTGGGGGTCGCTGGCGGCGATGCGGGTGAAGTCGCGGAAACCAGGCCCGGCCAGCGACAGGAAGTCCTTGCCTTGCGGTTGACTGGTGATCGAATTCATCAGGGCAAAGGCCAGCAGGTGCGGCAGGTGGCTGACCGAGGCAAAGGCCGCATCGTGCGCTTCGGGGGACATCTGCTGCACACGGCAGCCCAGCGCAGTCCAGACATCGACGGCTTGCTGCAGCTGGGTAGGCTGGGTGCGCTCAATCGGAGTCAGGATGACCTGTTTGCCGGCGTAGAGATCGGGGTCGGCATGGTCGACCCCGGAGACTTCCTTGCCAGCAATCGGGTGGGCTGGCACGAAGGAGCCGATGTGATCGCGCAGGGCACGACGGCCGGCGTCGATGACATCGCGTTTGGTCGAGCCGACGTCCATGATCAGCATCTGCGGCGAGACGAGATGACGGATGGCCTTGAAGGTGGCCTCGGTGGCAGCCACCGGCACCGCGATCAGCACGATGTCGGCACCTGAGACGGCCAGCAGTGCGGAGGGGGCCTCGACGTCGATCACACCCAGTTGCCGGGCCCGTTCCGTGGTGGAGGGGGACTTGCTGTAGCCGACGACACGCTTGACCAGGCCGGCGCGCTTGAGGGCCAGCGCAAAGGAGCCGCCCATCAGACCGCAGCCAATAAGTCCGAGTTGTTCAAACATCTTGAGCTGCCGGGCCGCCCCAAGGTGCTCTGAACCGCTTGGCGGTCAGCCCCGTCAGGGAAATGCGGCCCCGAGACCAAGCAGAGCGCAGGGCAGGCCTGTGCTTGGGGGCAGCGAATGACACGAAGTGCATGAGCGAGGGGGCCTTCATTATTCAGACACCGGGTAAGTGCCCAGCACCTTGTAGAAGGCGCACAGGCCCTGCAGTTCCTGCAGGGCCGCGGCAACATGGGGCTGCGAGAGGTGGCCCTGGATGTCGATGTAGAAGTAGTACTCCCACTGGCCGGAACGTGCCGGACGCGACTCGAAGCGTGTCATGGAGACACCATGCCTCTTCAGTGGCACCAGCAAGTCGTGCACGGCGCCGGGACGGTTGGGGACCGAGACGATCAGGCTCACGCAGTCCTTGCCCGACGCCTCGGGGGCCGGCATGGTCTGCGGCAGGCAGACCACGGCAAAGCGGGTGCGGTTGTAGGCGTCGTCCTGGATGGCGTGCGCCACCACGTGCAGACCGAACTCGCTGCCGGCGCGCTCGCTGGCGATGCCGGCCCAGGCCGGATTGCTGGCGGCCAGGCGTGCGCCTTCGGCATTGCTGGCGGCCGCATGGCGCTCGGCGTGCGGCAGATGGGTGTTGAGCCAGTTCTGGCACTGGGCCAGGGCCTGCGGATGGGCGTAGACCGCCTCGATGCCTTCGAGCGAGTCGGATCGGCGCAGCAGGTTGTGGCGCACCAGCAGGCTGGTCTCGCCGATGACGTGCAGCGGCGAGGTCAGGAACAGGTCGAGCGAACGCGACACCATGCCCTCGGTGGAGTTCTCCATCGGGACCACGCCGTACTGGGCGCTTCCGGCGGCGGTGGCGCGGAACACCTCGTCGATGCTGCCGCAGGGCATGCGTTCAATGCTGGAGCCGAAGAACTGTTCTGCCGCCTGTTCGCTGAAGGTACCGGCGGGGCCGAGGTAGGCCACGCGTTGCGGTGCTTCCAGGGCGCGGCAGGCAGACATGATCTCGCGCCAGATGGTGGCTACGCTGTCGCGCTTGAGCGGTCCGGGATTGGCGGTCTGCAGGCCGGCAATGACCTGGGCCTCGCGTTCGGGGCGGAACACCGGTGAACCATCGACCTTTTTGATCTCGCCCACATCATGGGCCAAGGCGGCACGGCGGTTGAGCAGGGCCAGCAGCTCCTGGTCCAGGGCGTCAATCTGTACGCGCAGTTCTGAAAGGGTCTTGGCCATGACTCAGCTTTGCGTACGTTCGAATTCTTGCATGTAGGACACCAGCGTCTGCACGCCCTCGATCGGCATGGCGTTGTAGAGGCTGGCACGCATGCCGCCGACCGACTTGTGGCCCTTGAGTTGCAACAGGCCCGCCGTCTTGGCTCCGGCCAGGAAAGCTTCGTTGCGGGATTCGTCGCGCAGGAAAAAAGGCACATTCATGCGCGAGCGACAGGCTGGATCAACCTTGTTGAGGTAGAGCTGCGAGCTGTCGATGTAGCTGTAGAGCAGCTCGGCTTTGGCGATGTTGCGCGCCTCGATGGCCGGCACGCCGCCCAGTTTCTTGAGCCACTGGAAGATCAGGCCGGCCATGTAGATGGCGAAGGTCGGCGGCGTGTTGAACATGGACTGGTTGTCGGCCACGGTCTTGTAGTCGAAGGCGCTGGGGCAGACAGGCAGGGCATGGCCCAGCAGATCTTCGCGCACGATCACCAGGGTCAGGCCGGCCGGGCCGATGTTCTTCTGCGCGCCGCCGAAGGCCAGGCCGACGCGCGACCAGTCCACCGGGCGCGACGCCACCTGGGATGAAAAGTCGACCACCAGCGGAGCACTGGAGCCCAGTGCCTTCAGGTCGGGCAGCTCGTGGAATTCGACGCCATGAATGGTTTCATTCGAGCAGATGTGCACGTAGCTCGCATCTGCGCTGAGCTGCCAGTCGGCCGATGCAGGCAGTTGGGTGAAGCCATGGGCTTCGTCCGTGGCTGCAACATGCGCTTGGCAGTACTTGCGCGCTTCCTTGAGTGACTTCTGGCTCCAGCTGCCGGTGAGCACGAAGTCCGCCTTGCCGCCACGCGACAGGTTAAGCGGAACGATGGCGTTCTCCGCCAGACCGCCGCCCTGCATGAACAGGATGTGGAAGTTCTTCGGTACTGCCAGCAGTTCACGCAGATCGGCCTGGGCCTGTTCGTAGATGCTGATGAACTCCTTGCCGCGATGGCTCATCTCCATGACACCCATGCCGCTGCCATGCCAGTCCAGCATCTCGCTGGCGGCCTGCTGCAGCACTTCGGGGGCGATGGTGGCCGGGCCGGCCGAGAAGTTGAAGGGGCGTGACATCAGGCCTCGTCTCCTTCGGCGGCATCAGCCTCGCCCTCACCTTCGCCGGCATTGGCGTCGTTTTCGACAATGCGTTGCAGGCCACTCAGTTTGGAGCCTTCGTCCAAGCCGATCAGGGTGACGCCTTGGGTGGCACGGCCAAGTTCCCGGATTTCACTGACCCGGGTGCGTACCAGCACACCGCGGTCGGTGATCAACATGATCTCGTCGTCGGTATGCACCAGTGTCGCGGCGACGACCTTGCCGTTGCGCTCGGATTGCTGGATGGCAATCATGCCCTTGGTGCCGCGGCCATGGCGGGTGTATTCCACGATGGAGGTCCGCTTGCCATAGCCGTTTTCCGTGGCCGTCAGCACGCTTTGTTGCTCGTCTTCAGCCACCAGCATGGCAATCACGCTTTGTCCTTCTTCGAGCATCATGCCGCGCACGCCGCGCGCATTGCGGCCCATGGGGCGCACGTCGTTCTCGTCGAAGCGCACGGCTTTGCCACCGTCGGAGAACAGCATGACATCATGCTTGCCGTCCGTCAGCGCGGCGCCAATCAGGAAGTCGCCGGCGTCGAGGTCCACGGCAATGATGCCGGCTTTGCGCGGGTTGCTGAACTCATCGAGCGTGGTTTTCTTGACCGTGCCCATGGAGGTCGCCATGAACACGTAGTGGTCGGCCGGAAAGCTGCGGGATTCACCAGTCAGCGGCAGCACCACGGTGATCTTCTCGCCCTCTTGCAGCGGGAACATGTTGACGATCGGGCGGCCACGCGAACCACGCGAACCGGCGGGAACCTCCCAGACCTTGAGCCAGTACAGGCGACCGCGGTTGGAGAAGCACAGGATGTAGTCGTGCGTGTTGGCAATGAAGAGCTGGTCGATCCAGTCATCTTCCTTGGTGGCGGTAGCCTGCTTGCCACGGCCGCCGCGCTTTTGCGCGCGGTACTCGCCCAAGGGTTGGCTCTTGATGTAGCCGCTGTGGCTCAGTGTCACCACCATGTCGGTCGGTGTGATCAGGTCTTCGGTGGCCAGATCCTGGGCGTTGTGCTCGACCTCGCTGCGACGCATGCCGACCTTGGCCTGGCCGAACTCCTGCTTGATGGCGCCGAGCTCCTCGCTGATGATGACCGAGACGCGCTCCGGCTTGGCCAGGATGTCGAGCAGATCTTCAATCTCGGCCATGACGTCCTTGTACTCGGCCACGATCTTGTCCTGTTCCAGGCCGGTCAGGCGCTGCAGGCGCATCTGCAGGATTTCCTGGGCCTGGGTGTCGGACAGGCGGTACAGGCCATCGCTGCCCATGCCATAGCTCTTTTCCAGGCTTTCCGGGCGGTAGTCGTCTGCATTGACCACGCCGCCATCGGCGCGGGTGCGGGTGAGCATCTCGCGCACCAGCTTGCTGTCCCAGGGTTTGCTCATCAACTCGGCCTTGGCCACCGGCGGGGTGGGGGCGTTGCGGATGATGGCGATGAAATCGTCGATGTTGGCCAGGGCCACCGCCAGGCCTTCGAGCACATGGCCGCGCTCGCGGGCCTTGCGCAGGTTGAACACAGTGCGGCGTGTTACCACTTCGCGGCGGTGGTCGAGGAAGACCTCGATCAGGTCCTTCAGGTTACACAGCTTGGGTTGGCCGTTGATCAGGGCCACCATGTTCATGCCGAAGGTGTCCTGCAGCTGGGTCTGTTTGTACAGGTTGTTGAGCACCACCTCGGGCACTTCGCCGCGTTTGAGTTCGATCACCACGCGCATGCCCGACTTGTCGGACTCGTCCTGGATGTGGCTGATGCCTTCGATCTTCTTCTCGTGCACCAGTTCGGCGATGCGCTCCAGCAAGGTCTTCTTGTTGACCTGGTAGGGTAACTCGTCCACGATGATGGACTGGCGCTGGCCCTTGTCGATGTCTTCAAAATGGCAACGGGCGCGCATCACGATGCGACCGCGGCCAGTGCGGTAGCCTTCCTTGACGCCGCTGATGCCGTAGATGATGCCGGCGGTAGGGAAGTCGGGCGCCGGGATGATCTCCATCAACTCGTCGATGGAGGCCTCGGGGTTGCGCAACAGGTGCAGGCAGGCGTCCACCACCTCGTTCAGATTGTGTGGTGGGATGTTGGTGGCCATGCCCACCGCAATGCCGCCAGAGCCGTTGACCAGCAGGTTGGGCAGACGGCTGGGCAGCACCAGTGGCTCTTTCTCCGAGCCGTCGTAGTTGGGGCCGAAATCCACCGTTTCCTTGTCGATGTCCGCCAACATCTCATGGGCGATCTTGGCCAGGCGGATTTCGGTGTAACGCATGGCGGCGGCGCTGTCGCCGTCGACCGAGCCGAAGTTGCCCTGGCCGTCCACCAGCATGTGGCGCATGGAGAAATCCTGCGCCATGCGCACGATGGTGTCGTAAACCGACTGATCTCCGTGCGGGTGGTATTTACCAATGACGTCACCGACGATACGGGCCGACTTCTTGTAGGCCCGGTTCCAGTCGTTGTTGAGCTCATGCATTGCATACAGCACGCGCCGGTGAACAGGCTTCAAGCCATCCCGTGCATCGGGCAGGGCGCGGCCCACGATCACGCTCATGGCGTAATCAAGGTAGCTGCGCCGCATTTCCTCTTCAAGGCTGATGGGCAGGGTTTCTTTGGCGAACTGGGTCATGGAGCGCTCTGGTCAAGGACGTGGGCAATCTGCCATTTTAAGGTGCCGCCCTTGTTGCTTCATGGCAACAGAGAGGCGGCTTGTTGGTTTGTAACGGGCTGTGTCGCTGTTTTGACAATTGAAGCCCCTGCCATATGTGGCACAATGGCAAAGACCGTTCGGGTGGTAGTCACATGTGCATGCCATCTTTTCTTCATTAATCGCAGCCTTGCTGCAGCTTTTTCCGCTAAAGGAGAACCATGAAAAAACTGAATAAAGTGGCAATGTTGATTGCAACCGCAGCCCTCGCTACCGCTGCAGGTGCCCAGTCTGTCGACAACTGGGTTAGCGGTTCTGGCATCGCTGTGAAGAATGGCACCAACGAACTGTGCTGGCGCGATGCCAACTGGACCCCGGCTACTGCTGCCAAGGGTTGCGATGGCGCCATCGTTGAAGCCCCCAAGGCTGCTCCTGCCGCTCCGGCTGCTGCCGCTGCTCCGAAGGCCGCTGCTCCGGCTGTTGCTGCCAGCAAGGTGACCTATGCTGCTGACGCTTTCTTCGACTTCGACAAAGCTGTGCTCAAGCCCGAAGGCAAGGCCAAGCTGGATGACCTGGCCCAGAAGGTCAAGGGCATCAACCTCGAAGTGATCATCGCTGTCGGCCACACCGACTCTGTTGGTACTGACGCTTACAACCAGAAGCTGTCGATCCGCCGTTCTGAAGCTGTCAAGGCTTATCTGGTGTCCAAGGGCATCGAAAAGAACCGTATCTACACCGAAGGCAAGGGCGAGAAGCAGCCTGTGGCTGACAACAAGACCAAGGAAGGCCGCGCCAAGAACCGTCGCGTGGAAATCGAAGTGGTCGGTACCCGTCCCAACAAGTAATCCCTCGGATTGCTGTGAAAACCCCGCTTCGGCGGGGTTTTTGTTTTGGGCGGCCGCACATCGCTGCGCAGAGTTTGCCGACGGTGCAACCGTGTCAACAGCATGTGTACTTTCGTTCACCAAATCGCTTGCCCGATAATCAGGCCATGACTTCTACATTGAACGCCGATCCGGCCGAGCTGGCCAAGTTTTCCGAGCTGGCCCATCGCTGGTGGGACCCTGAGAGCGAATTTCGTCCTCTGCACCAGATCAATCCGCTGCGACTGGACTGGATCCATGGCCAAGTGTCCCTGTCAGAGCGCCAGGTGCTTGATGTCGGTTGCGGTGGCGGCATCCTGGCCGACGCCATGGCGCGCAAGGGCGCCCGTGTCACGGGCATTGACTTGTCGACCAAGGCGCTGAAAGTGGCCCAACTGCATGCACTTGAAGCCCAGACGCCAAATGTGCAGTACCGTGAGGTCAGCGCCGAGACGCTGGCGGCCGAACAGCCGGCCAGCTTCGATGTGGTGACCTGCATGGAAATGCTGGAGCATGTGCCGGATCCCGCCTCCGTTGTGCAGGCTTGTTACACGCTGGTCAAACCGGGTGGCTGGGTGTTCTTCTCCACCCTCAACCGCAATCCCAAATCATTCCTGTTCGCGATCGTCGGGGCTGAATACCTGCTCAAGCTGCTGCCGCGCGGCACCCACGAGTACGCGAAGATGATTCGCCCCAACGAACTGGCGCGCTACTGCCGGCAGGCGGGGCTGGAGTTGGGGCAGACCCGTGGCATGGAATACAACCCGCTCACCCGGCGTTATTGGCTGAGTGCCGATACCAGCGTCAACTACCTGTTGGCGACACGCCGACCGGTGGCGGGGACGTGATGAAAGGCTTTTCCGGGATTGAGGCCGTCCTGTTTGACCTGGACGGCACCCTGATCGACAGTGCCCCCGACTTGGGGGCCGCCGTAGACAAAATGCGGACCGATCGCGGCTTGCCGTCCCTGGCACCCGAGGTCTACCGGCCCATGGCCGGTGCTGGCGCGCGAGGCATGCTGGAGGTGGCCTTCGGTCTGACGCCGGAGCACCCGGAATTCGCTTTGATGCGCGAGGAATTTTTCGTCAACTACGAAAACTGCATGACGCAACGCACCTACGCCTTTGCCGGTGTGGCGGAGCTGATCGAGCGGCTGCAACAGCGCCTGTTGGCGTGGGGTGTGGTCACCAACAAGTCGCAGCGTTTCACCGAACCATTAACGCGGGCGATGCCGCTGTTTGCCAGCGCCAGCGCCATTGTGAGCGGGGACACCACCCCCCATGCCAAACCGCATCCCGAGCCACTGTTCGAGGCGGCGCGTCGTCTACGGCTGCGTCCCGAGCGTTGTCTTTATGTGGGCGACGACGAGCGCGACATCGTGGCTGGCCGTGCGGCCGGCATGGGCACGGTGGCGGCCACCTACGGTTATCTCGGTCAGAAAACCGACGTGGCCAGTTGGGGTGCACACGCCACGATAAATTCTCCGGCCGAGCTCTTGCAATTGCTGGAGCAGGCCTAAAATAGCTACTTCAGGGGCTGCACTGGTTTCGACGTGGGTTCGGACACGCAGCAGGGCATGTCGAGGTTCTGTCACCTCGTAAAACCGCAGAAAAAAACTAACTGCAAACGACGAACGTTTCGCACTCGCCGCTTAATCCGGTGAGCCTTGCAACAGTTGGCCGATAGGCTGGGCAAGGGGGCGTAAGCCTCCAGGCTGCAAGGGAATTCATATTGGCTGGTCTGTCTCCGGGTGCCTTGGGGATGGACGAGAAAATAGGGTACTGGTCTGATGCGTAGCGTGTCGCTGCGCGGCGCATCGGGCGAGATCCAAATCAGACGACTACACATGTAGAACTGCGCGAAGAAGGCTTGCGGACGGGGGTTCAAATCCCCCCAGCTCCACCAATCTCCAAAACCCGGCCGGCAACGGTCGGGTTTTCCCTTTTCGGCCGGGTCTTTCTTGCTTGTATAGTGGATCGAGCAAGATAAAAAGAACGCTGATCTTGGAAAACGTCATGACCTTTACCTACCAGTGGCCCCTGGTTGCGTTCTCGGTCTTCATCGCCATCTTTGCCGCCTACACCACCTTGCGTGTGGCCTTCCGGCTGGCATGGGCCAGCCAGGCGACGCGGCTGTACTGGATTGCGGGTGGCGCATGTTCCATGGGCATCGGCATCTGGACCATGCACTTTATGGGCATGCTGGCGCTGCATCTGCCGATACCGGTGGCCTACGACCCACTGGTGACAGCCCTGTCCTTGTTGCCGGCCATCTTTGCTTCCGCCATTGCATTGGCGATGCTGGGGCAGCAGCAGGCCCGTGCTGCGAGCCGTTTCGTGGCTTCGGTGTTGATGGGCCTGGGCATCGTGGCAATGCACTACAGCGGCATGGCGGCCATGAAGATGGCGCCCCCCATCGTCTATGACAGGACATTGCTGGTCCTGTCACTGCTGATTGCCGTCGGGGCCAGCTGGGTTGCCTTGTATCTGTTTTCACGCGAGCGCAGGGAGGCGAGTCCATCCCTGGGCCGAAGGCTGGTCAGCGCCGTGCTCATGGGGCTGGCGATTGCCGGCATGCACTACACCAGCATGGCAGCGGCCGAGTTCGCCCCCGAGGCAATCTGTACCGTGGCGGCCACCGGCTGGGGAGGCGACACCATTGGCGTATTCGTCGGTCTGGTGGCGGTGCTGGTGCTGGCGGCTTCGCTGGCGCTGACTTTCTATGACGAAGTGCTCGGCGAGAACAATTTCTACAAGGCCTTGCTGGCCGCCCAGTCGAATGCCGGCGAAGGCGTGCTGCTGATCGAGGGCGACCGTGTGATTTATGCCAATCAGGCGATGGAAAGCCTGAGCGGTTACACGGCAGTTGAACTCTCTGCTTTGCCAAGCTGGACGGCGTTGCTGGAGGATGCCGGAGCCGCATTGTTGCCGTCAGGTGCGGTCTCCGATCTGTCGCCGGAACCGGGGGCCGGCCGCCAGGAGGTAATGCTGCGCGTGCGTGGCGGCCAGCGCCTGGCCTGCGAAGCCGTGCTGAGCAGTTTCAGGCATGGCGATGTCCGCCGGCAGTTGCTGGTCTGCATTGACATATCCGGGCGCAAGGCGGCACAAGAGGCGCTGCAGGCGCGTGATGCCCAGGCGCGTGAGCTGGCCCTGGTGGCAGCGCGTACCGACAACGCCGTGATCATCACCGATGCCCAAGGCCTGATCCTGTGGGTGAACGAAGGTTTTGAGCGGATATCCGGGTTCAGCCTGGACGAGGCCATGGGCAAGAACCCAGGCCGCTTGCTGCAGGGGCCGGACACGGATCCGGTGGTGCGCCGCATGATGCGCGAACAACTGGCGCGTGGCGAGGGTTTCGAAACCGAAATCGTCAATTACGACAAGGCCGGGCGCAAATACTGGGTCGCGCTCAATGTCAAGCCGGTGCATGACGAAGCGGGTGGCCTAGTCAAGTTCATTGCGATCGAGCGCGACGTCACGGAGCGCAAGCAGGCGGATGCCGCGTTGCGCCTGAGCGAGGTGCGGCTGAAGGAAGCGCAACAACTGGCCCGTGTCGGCAGCTGGGAGCTCGATCTGGCGCGCAATGAATACATCATGTCCGACGAATCGCTGCGCATCCATGAGCTGGATCCGTCCTGTCAGCGGGTGTCACGCGAAACCGTGGTCGCGCTCATGCACCCGGATGACCAGCTGATGCACCGGCAGAGCCGGGCGCAGGCCCTGGCCAGTCTGGGGAGCTATGCGCTGCAGATCCGGTTGCGATTTGCCGATGGACGCATCAAGCATGTACAGCTGCGCGCGGCGGTGCAGGCCGATGCGCAGGGCAATCCGCTGCGCGTGATCGGCACCATACAGGACATTACCGAGCAGACCCTGGCTGAACAGGCCTTGCGTGAACGCGAGGCACAGGCGCGGGAGTTGGCGCTTGTGGCTTCCGGGACCGATAACGGCGTCATCATCATGGATGCGGATACCCGGATTACCTGGGTCAATGAGGGTTTCACGCGCATGAGCGGGTACACGCTGGCCGAAGTGCGCGGCAAGAGTCCGGGTGACGTGCTCAACGGACCTGAGACGGACGTAGGCACCTACGCGTTCATCCAGGAATGCATTTCCAAGGGCGAGCGCTTTGAGGCCGAGATCATCCACTACCACAAGAGTGGCCGCAGATACTGGGCCATCATTGATGTGCAGGCGGTGTACGACGAGCGCGGGCAACTGGTCAAGTACATCTCAATTGAACGCGACATCACGCAAAACAAGCAGGCCGAAGAGGCGTTGCGCCGGAGCGAGGCGCTGTTGCAGGAGGCCCAGCGCCTGGCGCACATCGGCAGTTGGGAACTTGATCTGGTGACCAACGAGTACCGCCTGTCGAAGGAAGCGCTGCGTATTCATGAACTGGATGTGCCTGATGGACGCGTGTCGCGCGAGGCCATGGCGGCAACTCTCCCTCCGGAAGATGGCGTCGAACTGCGCCGCGCCCGCTTGGATGCCATGCATCCGGGCGGCACCTACTCGGCGCGGGTGCGGTTGGTATTCGCTGATGGCCGCACGAAGTACGTGCAAGTGCGTGGTGTCGTGCACTGTGACGAGCAGGACCAGCCGGTGCGTGTGCTGGGCACGGTGCAGGATCTGACCGAATATGCCTTGGCTGAACTGGCCTTGCGTGACAGCGAGCTGCGCTTGAAAGAGGCGCAGCGGCTGGCCAAGATCGGCCACTGGGAGTTCAACTTTGCCCAGGATGACTACCTGATGTCGGAGGAGACGCTGCGTATTCATGAGCTGGAGAGCGCAGACGGGCGTGTGTCACGTGTTCGGGCGGCGGAAATGCTCCATCCCGAGGACCGGGATACTCTGCGCGAAAGGCGTACGGCGGCGATGGCCAACTGTTCCGATTTCGAGGTGGTGCTAAGGCTGCTGCTTCCAGGGGACCGGATGAAATACGTGCATCTGCGCGGCGCGGTGCAAGGGGACGATCGGGGACGCCCGGCGCGGGTCAATGGGACGCTGCAGGACATTACTGAGCAGAAGCAGGCTGAGTTGGCGTTGCGTGAACTCAACGAAACGCTGGAGCAGCGCGTGCTGGAGCGCACCAACGAACTCGAACAGCAGCGCGCTTTCATTGAAACCATTCTGAACACGGCCGAGACGCTGATTTTTGTGATCGATACACGTGGCTGTTTTGTGCGCTTCAACGAGGCGTGCGAGCGGCTCACGGGCTACCGGTTCGAGGAATTGCGCGACCGGCCGATCTGGGAGTCCGTGATTCCGCCTGAGCGCAGGGCCGCGGTGCGCGCCAAATACGAGAACCAGACATCGCCGGCGGCCTTGCCACGCAATCTGGAGGTCGAGTGGCTGACACGCGATGGCCAGCGGCGATTGGTTTCCTGGAGCAATGCCATGCTGACCGACGAAGCCGGGCGACTTCAGTACATGATCGGAACCGGCATCGACATCACCGAGCGCAAGCGCGCCGAGCTGGCTCTGATCGAGGCCAACGACAACCTGAGCCGCACCATTGGCACGCTGCGCGAAGCGCAGTCGCAGCTGGTGCAGTCTGAAAAGATGGCCTCGCTCGGCGCCCTGGTGGCCGGTATTTCACACGAGATCAACACACCCATCGGCATTGGCGTCACCTCCGCCACCACCTTGCAGGAGGAGTTCAAGCTGCTGAGCCGTGCGTTTGCCGAGGGCACGCTCAAACGCTCCGCCTTGGAGCGTTTCATCACGCATGGGATCAATGGCTGCGACATCCTGGTCAACAACCTGCTGCGTGCGGCCGAACTGATTCGCAGCTTCAAGCAGGTGGCGGTGGACCAGTCCAGCAACGAGTGGCGCCACCTCAATCTGCATGACTACATCGACGAGATCGTTCTCAGTCTCAAGCCGCGGTTCAAGGGGACTGGGGTCGAGGTGGTCAATGACAGCGACCGCCAGCTGGTCATCTGTACCCATCCCGGGGCGATCTACCAGATCCTGAGCAATCTGCTGCTCAACGCCCTGATCCATGCCTACGAGGCGGGGCAGCCTGGCCGGATCCGCATGACGGCCGAGCAGGTGGGCGACGAGATCCAGCTGGAGTTTTCCGATGACGGCAAAGGCATTGCGGCTGACATCGAAGGCCGGATTTTTGACCCTTTCTTCACCACGCGGCGCGGTGCCGGTGGCAGCGGTCTGGGCCTGCACATCGTCTACAACCTGGTGGCCGGCACGCTGGGCGGTGTGATTCACTTGGTCAAGAAGGATGGGGGGACAGGAACGGCATTCCGTATCCGCTTCCCGTTGCAGCCGGGCAAGGAGGGCGAATGAAAGACGAGGAACTCCCGGAAGGGGTGATGGTTTTTGCGCAGGAGCTGGAAGAGGCACCTGCCGGGCTGCCGGCCCGGCCCGGCTGGAAAGTCATGATCATCGATGACGATGCCGGTGTGCACGAGGTGACCCGGCTGGCCTTGAGCGGCTTCGAGTTCGATGGCCGTGGGCTGGAATTTCTCAGCGCTTACTCGGCGGCCGAGGGCGAGCTGCTGTTGCGGGCCCACCCCGACACGGCAGTGGCGCTGGTGGACGTGGTGATGGAGCGCGAGCACGCCGGGCTGGATCTGGTGCGCACCATTCGCGAGGTGCACCACAACCGCCTGATCCGGCTGATCCTGCGCACCGGCCAGCCCGGTCAGGCGCCGGAGCGTGCGGTGATTCGCCAGTACGACATCAACGACTACAAGGAAAAGTCGGAGCTGTCAGCACAGAAGCTCTACAGCACCATTCTCACCAGCCTGCGTTCCTGGCGCGACCTGATGGCGCTGAATGCCAACCGCGCCGGTCTGCGGCGCGTCATCCATGCCACCGGCGAGATCTTCCGCACGCGCGACCTGAGCCGCTTCGTGCAAGGCGTGCTGGAACAGCTGGTGGCCTTGCTGTACCTGGAGCGCGATGCCTTGTTCATCAAGTGCGACAGCCTGGCCTTGCGCGACGACGGCGGCCAGGTGGTGGTGGCGGCGGCCACCGGCCGTTTTGTCGAGCTGATCGGCACCCCGGCGGGCACCAGCTTGCCGGCGCAGATGCTGGAGGATGTGGCCACCGTGCTGCGCACGCGCCAGCCGTTGCTGCGCGAGGGCGAGTACTGGGGCTACTTCCAGGCCGACGGCGGCAAGGAAAACGTCATCTACCTCAAGAGCCTGCACCCACTGTCGCGGGACGATTCCCACCTGATCGAGCTGTTTCTGCAGAACGTTTCGATCGCCTACGAAAACACGTTGTTGCACGAGGAGATCGAGGGCACGCAGCGCGACATCGTCTACATGCTGGGCGAGGCGATTGAAACCCGCTCCAGGGAAACCGGCCAGCACGTGCGGCGTGTGGCAGAGTACTGCTACCTGATCGCCCGCGGCCTGGGGCTGTCGGACCGCGAGGCCGACATCCTGAAGGTCGCGGCCCCTTTACACGACTTCGGCAAGATCGGCATCCCCGATGCGGTGCTGCATAAGCCGAGCAAGCTCGACGAGGACGAATGGGCCGTGATGCGCCAGCATGCCGAGATCGGCCAGGACCTGCTCAGCCAGTCCAAGCGCGAAATCCTGCAGGCGGCCGCGGTGCTGGCAGGCCAGCATCACGAGAAATGGGACGGCAGCGGTTATCCGCTCGGTCTGCAGGGCGAGCAGATCCACATCTACGGCCGCATCGGCGCCGTGGCCGACGTGTTCGATGCCCTGGCCAGCCTGCGCAGCTACAAGGCGCCCTGGCCGCTGGAGGCCATCCTGGATTACCTGCGCCAGCAGCGCGGCCGGCATTTCGATCCCGCCATCGTCGACTGGGTGCTGGACAACGTCGACACCATGGGAACGGTTGCCCGGGAATTTCCGGACACCAGGGCGTGAGCGCCGGCGCATGGCGGCAGGTTTGCGATACTTGGCGCCATGCAATTGCAAGACATTCTCTATTCCCAGGGCTTTGGCACGCGGCGCGTGTGCGCCGGCCTGATCCAGCAGGGCCATGTGCAGGTTTACGAGGGAAATGACGCATCTGAGCCCGTCGAATGTGCGCAGGCTGCTATGGAATTCGAAGCGGACGGCCTGCGCTTCCGGGTGCAGGGTGAGGACTGGGCCTACCACGAGAAGGCCTACCTGATGCTGCACAAGCCGGCGGGCACTGAGTGCTCACAAAAGCCCTCCACCTGGCCCAGCATCTACACCCTGCTGCCGTCGCCGCTGCGCCTGCGGCCCAACAAGGGCGCCGTGCAGGGCGTGCAGGCGATCGGCCGGCTTGACCAGGACACCACGGGCCTGCTGCTGCTGAGCGACGACGGCAAGTTCATTCACCGCATGAGCTCGCCGCGCCACCATGTGCCCAAGGTGTACGAGGTGACGCTCAAGCACGCGCTGGATGACCAGCAGGTACAACGCCTGCTGGCGGGCGTGGTGCTGGACGACGACCCGAAACCGGTGCGCGCCGCCGCCTGCGAGGCGGTTGACAGCCACCATCTGCGCCTGACCCTGACGGATGGCAAGTACCACCAGGTCAAGCGCATGCTGGCCGCGGTGGGCAACCGGGTGGAGGGCCTGCACCGCTCGCAGATCGGCGGCCTCACCCTGCCGGCCGACCTGGCGCCGGGGCAGTGGCGCTGGCTGACCGAAGCCGATCTGGGGTTGATCACCGGCTGACGCTCCGCACCGGCCGAGCGGTGCTGCCGCGAGACAACAGCCGGCCTTGAGGCGGGTCAAACAATGGGTGCGTCGGGCTCTCCCGGTCGGATCCGGCACAGGCCGGCCGCTACACTTGCAGATTGTCTGAACTCGTCACCCGCCGTGCGCTTACCCATTCCATTCTCTCGTGTGCTGCTGGCCCTTGTGGCGGCAAGCACCTTCACCTCCGGGGCCTGGGCGCAGCTGCGGCCGATCTTCGTGCTCAACTCGCTGGATGCCGACGTCAGCGTCATCGACCCGGCCAGCTGGAAGGTGGTCAAGCGCATTGCCACCGGCAAGGAGCCGCACCACCTGTACCTGACGCCGGACGAGAAGTCGCTCATCATCGCCAACGCGCTGAGCGACTCGCTGACCTTTGTCGATCCGAAGACAGCCGAGGTGCAGCGCACCGTGCGCGGCATCATCGATCCATACCAGCTGCGCTTCTCGCCCGACATGAAGTGGTTTGTCACCGCCGGCAACCGGCTGAACCACGTCGACATCTACCGCTGGGACGGCCGTGACCTGACGCTGGTCAAGCGCATTGCCACCGGCAAGACACCCAGCCACGTCTGGATCGACAGCAAGAGCAGCACCGCTTACGCCACCATGCAGGACAGCGATGAGCTGGTGGCGATTGACCTGCCCAGCCAGACGCTCAAATGGCGCCGCAAGACCGGCCCCTTGCCGGCCGACGTGTTCGGGACGCCGGATGACCGCTTCCTGCTGATCGGCCTGACCGGCGGCGAAGGCGTGGAGGTCTATGACGTTTCCGGGCCCGCACCGCGCCTGGCGCATTACATCCCCACCGGCAAGGGGGCGCACGCCTTCCGTGCCGTCGGCGACCGGCGCCATGTCTTCGTCAGCAACCGCGTGGCCGACACCATCAGCAAGATCGACTTCCAGACCATGACCGTGGTGGACCAGTACCCGGGCCCCAGCGGCCCGGACTGCATGGACCTGACGGCCGACGGTCGTTACATCTTTGTTGCCTCGCGCTGGGCCAAGAAACTCAGCGTGATCGACACCACCACGCGCGAGGTGGTGCGGCAGGTTCGCGTCGGCAAATCGCCGCACGGCGTCTGGACACTGGATCATGCGCCGCGCCAGTAAGCTGCTGCCGGGCTTCCTGATTGCTATCGTTTCGGTAGCTGTTGGCGCAAATACGGCAAGGCCTGAGGCCCCAAAAGACTGCAAAAAACCGGTCTACCTGACCTTCGACACCGGCCACATGGGCGTGGCCGAACTGGTGGCCGAGGTGCTACAACGCCAGCAGGTGCGGGTGACTTTTTTCGCCGCCCAGGAGCGCAGCCGCGTTGGCGACGGCAGCCTGGGCGAGCACTGGGCGCCCTGGTGGCGCGCCCGGGCCGCCGAAGGGCATGAGTTCGCTTCGCACACGTTCGACCATGTTTACTGGCGCGCCGATGTCGCTGCGGAAGGCGGGGCGATGCGCTTTCGCGTGAAACCTTCTGCCGGCGCAGACGAAGGGCGCGAGATGGTCTGGGATGCACGGCAGTACTGCGCGCAGATCAGGGCCGCGTCCGACCGGCTGGCGCAGCTCACCGGCCGCCCGGCGCTCCCCTTGTTTCGTGCGCCCGGCGGCAAGACCTCGCCGGCGCTGCTGACGGCGGCCAAAGGCTGCGGTTACGCCCACGTGGGCTGGGCTGCGGCGGGCTTCCTCGGTGACGAGTTGCCGAGCGAGACCTACAGCAACGCCGCACTGCTGAAGAAGGCCCTGCGCGACATCCGCGCTGGCGACATCCTGATGGCGCATCTGGGCATCTGGTCACGCAAGGACCCGTGGGCACCCACCGTGCTGGAGCCGCTCATCATGGGCCTGAAGGACCGCGGTTTCTGCTTCCGCACCCTGCGCGAGCATCCGGCCTACCGGGGCTGGATCGACGGCCGGCGTTCACGCGAGAATTGAGCATGGACGCACTGGCCAATGCCTTCGCCGACCTGCAGGAGTGGCTGTTCGAGGCACTGGTGCAGCCGCTGGCTTTCGGGCTCGGGCTGGGTAACCGGCTGGAGGACGCTTACGACGCCACCGGCTGGCTGCTGGTCGGGCTGCTGCAGCTGGTCGTGCTGTTGGCGGTGATCGGGCCGCTGCAGCGCTGGCGCCCGGTCGAGGCCGTGACCGACCGCGCCACCGTGCGCGTCGATGTGCTCTACACCCTGATCCACCGCCTCGGCCTGTTCCGCCTGGTGCTGTTCTTCACGCTGACACCGCTGCTTGATGACCTGTTCGGCGAACTGCGCGTGGCCGGGCTGGCCACCTTTCATCTGGACGATCTCTGGCCCGGCGTCACCGACCTGCCCGTGGTCAGCCTGCTGCTGTACCTGGTGGTGTTTGATTTTCTCGACTACTGGATCCACCGCGGCCAGCACCGGTTCGAATGGTGGTGGCGTCTGCATGCGCTGCACCACGCACAGCGCCAGATGACGATGTGGAGCGACAACCGCAACCACCTGCTCGACGACTTGCTGCGCGACGTGATCGTGGTCGCCGTGGCCCAGCTGATCGGTGTGGCGCCTGGGCAGTTCGTCGCCATCGTCGCCTTCACCCAGCTCAGCGAAAGCTTCCAGCATGCCAACCTGCGCCTGTCTTTTGGCCGCTGGGGCGAGCGGCTGTGGATCAGCCCGCGTTTTCATCGCGTGCACCATGCCATCGGCATCGGGCATGAGTCCCCAGGAAAAGTGCTCGGTGGGCATAACTTTGGGGTGCTGCTGCCCTGGTGGGACATGTTGTTCGGCACCGCGAATTTCGAGCAGCGTTACGACCCTACCGGCGTGCGCGACCAGGTGGAACAGGGGCGGGACTACGGGCGCGGCTTCTGGGCCCAGCAGTGGCTGGGCTTCAAGCGCCTGGTGGGACGCGCCTGACATTCCCCTGTCATGCCAACCCGGGTATGCTCCGCGCCATGAATCTGTTTCTGGACTCCTTCTGGCGCGCCCTGGTCTATTCGCTGCGGCCGCGTGTGATCGCGCTGTCCTTCCTGCCGCTGGTGCTGATGGTGGCCCTGTCCGGCGGTCTGGTCTATTTCTTCTGGGAGCCGGCGGTGCAGGCCGTGCAGGCTTGGCTGGGCGAGCTGGCACTGCTGGAAAGCCTGATGCGCTGGCTAGAGAGCGTGGGGGCCGGCAACCTGCGCAGCGTGGTGGCGCCGCTGGTGCTGCTCATGCTCACGCTGCCGGCCATCATCATCCTGTCGCTGCTGGCGGTGGCCTCGTTCATGACGCCCTCGCTGGTGGCGCTGGTGGCAGAACGGCGTTTTCCCCGCTTGGAGCGCCGCCACGGCGGCTCCTTCTGGCGTGGCCTGCTGTTTGCCGTGGGCACTTCCTTGCTGGCGGCGCTGGCGCTGGTGGTGTCCGTGCCCCTGTGGCTGATTCCGCCGCTGGTGGTGGTGCTGCCGCCGTTGGTCTGGGGCTGGCTGACCTACCGCGTGATGGCCTACGACACGCTGGCCGAGCACGCCAGCCGCGAGGAGCGCGCCGAGCTGCTGCGCCGCCACCGGCTCTGGCTGCTGGCCATCGGCATCCTGACCGGCTACCTGGGGGCGGCGCCCGGCCTGATCTGGGCGGTGGGTGCCATGGCCATCGTGTTTGCGCCGCTACTGGTGCCGCTGGCGATCTGGATCTACACCTTCGTTTTTGCCTTTTCCTCGCTGTGGTTCGCGCATTTCTGCCTGGCTGCACTGACGGCTCTGCGGGCCGAAGCCGCAGCGGTCCCGGCTGCGGCCGTCCCGCTGACAAGCAGCCCGGCGCCTGCCACCAGCGACACCCCTACCTTGCCCGATGCACCCCATGCCGACGACCAGCCACACGCCTGAATTCAGCCTCATCATCATTGGCGACGAAATCCTCTCCGGCAAACGGGCCGACAAACACCTGCCCAAGGTGATCGAGCTGTTGCACGCGCGCGGCCTGCAGCTGGCGCATGCCGACTACGTGGGCGACTCGCCGGAACGCATCACCGCCACGCTGGCACGCGCCTTCGCCTCGGGCGAGATTGTGTTCTCCTGCGGCGGCATTGGTGCCACACCCGATGACCATACGCGCCAATGCGCGGCGCGTGCCCTGGGTGTCGAGCTGGCCTTGCACCCGCAAGCCGAAAGCCTGATCCGCGAGCGCATGCAGGACGTGGCGCGGGAGCAGGGCGTGCCTTACGAGCCGGACCGGGCCGACAACATCCACCGGCTGAACATGGGCGTGTTCCCGCAGGGGGCTGACATCATCCCCAACCCGTACAACAAGATTCCGGGCTTCAGTTGCGCCTCGCCCGGCGGCAGGGGGGCGATGTTGAGCGGCGCCGGGCCGTCCCAAGCCGCGAGGGCCCCCTCGGGGGGCAGCGACCCACACGCAGTGGGGGAGCGTGGGGGCGCAATTCATTTCGTGCCGGGTTTCCCGGTCATGGCCTGGCCGATGATCGAGTGGGTGCTGGACACCCATTACCGGCATCTGTTCCGCCAGGCCGCCTGGGTTGAGCAGTCGGTCATCGTCTACGGCTCCATGGAAGCCGCCTTGACGCCGCTGATGGAAGACATCGAGCGCCGCTTTGACGGCATCAAGGTGTTCAGCCTGCCCAGCGTCGACCACCCGCAGCATGGCCGCCATATTGAACTCGGCGTCAAAGGATCACCCGACCGGGTGGCATTGGCCTATCCGGAACTGTTGACTGGCCTGCACCTGCAGGGCGTCAAAATAGGCCCCGAATTGGTGCGTAAATAATGTTGCACAAAATTGGTGCCATGTGTATTGCACCTGCATGGTGCGCTCCAGGGGCCGAATCCGGAAATTGATCTTGATGCTCGTGTCGAACAGGGTCAAACTGAGGGCAAAATGCGGGGTTCGGCGCAGCCATGCAGAAACCAGATTGGCACAGAAACTGCATTCATGCCCATGAAATTTTCAACCAACCATTCAACCAGGAGTATCTGATGGCCAAGACCGTCGCAGACGTGATGAAGATGGTGAAGGAAAACGAAGTCAAGTTTGTTGACTTTCGCTTCACCGACACCCGTGGCAAACAGCAGCACACCACGGTGCCCGTCTCTCACTTTGATGAAGACAAGTTCACGTCGGGCCATGCGTTCGACGGTTCGTCCATCGCCGGCTGGAAGGGCATTGAAGCATCGGACATGTTGTTGATGCCCGATCCCAACACCGCCAATATCGACCCCTTCTACGAAGAAACGACGCTGTTCCTGAACTGCGACGTGGTCGAACCCGCTGACGGCAAGGCCTATGACCGCGACCCGCGTTCCATCGCCAAGCGCGCCGAAGCCTACCTGAAGGCCTCCGGCATTGGCGACACCGCCTACTTCGGTCCCGAGCCCGAATTCTTCATTTTTGACGGCGTGCGCTGGAGCACCGACGCCAACAACCCCTTCTACGAAATCGAAGAGTACGAAGCACCCTGGAACACCGGTGCCAAGCTCGAAGGCGGCAACCGCGGCCACCGCCCCTCCGTCAAGGGCGGCTATTTCCCGGTGCCCCCGGTCGACAGCACGCAGGACATGCGCGCTGAAATGTCTCTGATCCTCGAATCCCTGGGCATCCCGGTCGAAGTGTTCCACCACGAAGTGGCGGGCGCTGGCCAGAACGAAATCGGCACCAAGTTCAGCACCCTGGTTGAGCGCGCCGACTGGACCATGCTGCAGAAGTATGTGGTGCACAACGTGGCCAATGCCTATGGCAAGACCGCCACCTTCATGCCCAAGCCCTACCACGGTGACAACGGTTCCGGCATGCACGTGCACCAGTCGGTCTGGAAAGACGGCAAGAACCTGTTTGCCGGTGACGGCTACGCCGGCCTGAGCGATTTCGCCCTGTACTACATCGGCGGCATCATCAAGCACGCCCGTGCCCTGAACGCCATCACCAACCCCGGTACCAACAGCTACAAGCGCCTGGTGCCGCACTTCGAAGCACCGGTGAAGCTGGCTTACTCGGCCAAGAACCGTTCTGCTTCCATCCGTATCCCGTTCGTGGCCAACCCGAAGGGCCGTCGCGTGGAAGCCCGCTTCCCCGATCCGCTGATGAACCCCTACCTGGGCTTTGCCGCCCTGCTGATGGCCGGTCTGGACGGCGTGGAAAACAAGATCCATCCGGGCGAAGCTGCCACCAAGGACCTGTACCACCTGCCCCCGGAAGAGGACAAGCTGGTGCCGACCGTGTGCCACAGCCTGGACCAGGCGCTGGAGCACCTGGACAAGGACCGCGCCTTCCTGACCAAGGGCGGCGTGTTCACCGACAGCATGATCGATGCCTACATCGAGCTCAAGATGCAGGAAGTCACCCGCTTCCGCATGGCGGTGCACCCGGTCGAGTACGACATGTACTACTCCCTGTAATCGGGGTATCGAACACTGTGGATACCCACAGTGTGTCGCCAAAAAAGGACGGCTCCGGCCGTCCTTTTTGTTTGCAGAGTGTTACCGGCGTTGGACTTTCCCGGGCTTTGAGGGATACTGGCAGACCGTCCCTGCATCTGTCGATGCGTGGAGAGAAAGCATGAAATACGCATTAGTCATCCCGCTGCTTGCTGCATTTTTTGTAGCAAATGGTCACGCTCAAGGTCGCATCTATCGCTGTGGCAATGAGTACACCAACACGATTTCCGAGTCGCAAAAGAGCCGCTGCAAACTGCTTGACGGCGGTAACGTCACAGTGGTGCAGAACCAGCGCCCGGCACCGTTGCGCGTGGCGTCCGCCACCCAGGCCGGCTCACGCATCGACACCCCTGAGCAGCGTTCGCGCGATTCCGATGCACGCCTGATCCTCGAGTCCGAGTTGCGCAAGGCTGAACTCCGGCGCGAGGAATTGCAGAAGGAATACAACAACGGTGAGCCGGAAAAACTCGGTCCCGAGACCCGCAACCACCAGAAGTACCTGGACCGCGTGGCTGAACTCAAGGCCAACATCGAACGCAACGACAGCGATATTGCCGGCATTCGACGCGAATTGGGCCGCGTGGGCACGTCAACTGCGTCAAAATAGGCGGCTTGAAAAAGTCCACCTCATCCTCCTCCCGTTTCCAGACTTTCGATCTACTCGCCACCCTGGTGGCGGTGGTGCACAGCGACGGTGCCGTGCTGTTTGCCAATGCCGCGCTGGAAGATGCGCTGGGAACGTCGCGCCGCCTGATTGTCGACACCGACTTTGGCGCCAGCTTCACCGAGCCGCAGGTGCTGCGCAATGCCCTCGCCGGCGTCAAGAGCAATGACTTTGCGGCCCTGCGTTACGACGCCTGGCTCAAGCGCCCCAACCGCGATCTGCTGCCTGTCCACGTGATCGTGACGCAGACTGACCACCCCGACGAAATTGTGGTTGAACTGCTGCCACTGGAGCAGCAGGCACGCCAGGAGCGCGAGGAACGCCTGCTGGACCAGGCCCAGGCCAACAAGGAACTGATCCGCAACCTGGCACACGAGATCAAGAACCCGCTGGGCGGTATCCGTGGTGCAGCGCAGCTGCTGGAGATGGAGATCGACAGCCAGATGACCGAGTACACGCGTGTCATCATCCACGAGGCGGATCGGCTGCAGACCCTGGTGGACCGGTTGCTGGCCCCGCACCGCCGCCCGCACGTGGTGGGCGATGTCAACATCCATGAGGTGTGCGAGCGCGTGCGCTCGCTGATCCTGGCCGAATTTCCCAAGGGCCTGCGCGTGGTGCGCGATTACGACACCTCGATTCCCGAATTCCGGGGCGACCGCGAGCAACTGATCCAGGCGGTGCTCAACATCGCCCACAACGCCTGCCATGCCCTGGCAGAGCGCGTGGCGGCTGGCGATGCACAACTGACCTTCCGCACCCGGGTGGCGCGTCAAACCACTTTTGGCAAACAGCGCTACAAACTGGCACTGGAATTGCATGTGATCGACAACGGGCCTGGCGTGCCAGACTCGATCAAGGACCGCATCTTCTATCCGCTGGTATCGGGACGGGAGGGCGGCTCCGGCCTGGGGCTGACGTTGGCACAGACGTTTGTGCAGCAGCACCATGGCCTGATCGAGTGTGACAGTGAGCCGGGCCGGACCGATTTCAAGATTTTGATCCCGCTGCCCTGAACCGTTCACGGCAGCATGACCTGAGGTAAGCCACGACATGAAGCCGATTTGGATCGTTGATGATGACCAGTCCATCCGCTTCGTGCTGGAAAAAGCACTGTTGCGCGAGCAGCTGCCCACACGCAGTTTCACCAATCCACGCGACGTGCTGGCAGCGCTCGATGACGAAGATGGCCCACAGGTCCTGGTGAGCGACATTCGCATGCCGGGCGGCTCCGGCCTCGAACTGCTGGAGAAGGTCAAGGCACGTTACCCCGGCCTGCCGGTCATCATCATGACCGCCTTCTCTGACCTGGACAGTGCCGTCTCGGCCTTCCAGGGCGGCGCCTTCGAATACCTGCCCAAACCGTTTGACCTGCCCAAGGCGGTCGAGCTGATTCACCGCGCGGTGGAAGAGAGCCAGCGTGAGGAAGTGGCACAGGAAAGCATCAGTGCCGCCCCCGAGATGCTGGGCCAGGCACCGGCCATGCAGGATGTGTTTCGCGCCATCGGCCGCCTGAGCCAGAGCAATGTGACGGTGCTGATCACCGGCGAGTCCGGTTCCGGCAAGGAACTGGTGGCGCGCGCTCTGCACAAGCATTCGCCGCGCGCTGACGGCCCGTTTGTGGCCATCAACACCGCCGCCATCCCGAAGGATCTGCTGGAAAGCGAACTGTTCGGCCATGAGCGTGGCGCCTTCACCGGCGCGCAGACCATGCGCCGCGGCCGCTTCGAGCAGGCCGAGGGCGGCACGCTGTTCCTTGACGAAATCGGCGACATGCCCTTCGACCTGCAGACCCGCTTGTTGCGGGTGCTGTCCGACGGTCATTTCTACCGCGTGGGCGGCCACAGCGCGGTCAAGGCCAATGTGCGCGTCATTGCTGCCACGCACCAGGATCTGGAGCAGCGCGTCAAGGAAGGCGTGTTCCGGGAAGACCTGTTCCACCGCCTCAACGTCATCCGCCTGCGCCTGCCGGCCTTGCGCGAGCGGCGCGAGGATGTGCCGATGCTGGCACGCCACTTCCTGCAGCAGAGTGCGCGCCAGCTCGGTGTGGAGCCCAAGCGCATTTCCGATGCGGCGCTGGAACGCCTGAGCCGCTTCGGTTTCCCCGGCAATGTGCGCCAGCTGGAAAACATCTGCCACTGGCTCACCGTCATGGCGCCTGCGCAAGTGATCGAGCCCAAGGACCTGCCACCCGAGGTCATGGTGGACGAGAGCGGCCATGCCGCAGTGGCTGTGCCGGTGCAGCCGACCGTGGCCGCAGCGCTCCCGACGGCCGCTCCAGCCACAGCGGGCAACACTGCCGCGCCTGTGCCGACCGTTGCGCTGACGGGCGACGGTTGGGAGGAGGGACTGGAGGCGGAGGCGCTGGCCTTGCTGGGCAGCGGCCGGGAAGATGTGTGGGATGAACTGAGCCGCCGCTTCGAGCGCAAGCTCATCCTGACGGCCCTGTTCAATACCAAAGGGCGTCGCATTGAAGCGGCGCACAAGCTCGGCATCGGCCGCAACACCATCACACGCAAGATCCAGGAATTGGGGCTCGAATAGGCTCGCCTGGCGAGTGTCATGAGGTCCATCCATAATGCCGTGCAGGACGCACGGTATCGATGGAGTCAATTCAATGGGGACGTTAGGCATTGCACTGGCCTTGCTGGCCGCAGGGCTGGGGCTGGGTTTTTTCCTGGGCCGACGCCGTGGTGTGCCCACCGTTGTGCCGGAGGTGCCGATGGAGGCCGTGTTCAGTGTCGAAGCGGAAGAATCGCTGCGCAAACGCGACGCCATCTTTGCCAAGGTGTTCAACCTGGTGCCCGACACCCTGACCATCACGCGCATGGCGGATGGCCGGTATATTGAAGTCAATCACAACTGGGAAGCCTTGAGTGGCTTCACGCGGGAAGAGGCCATTGGCCATACCTCGGCCGAGTTGGACATCTGGGCGGTCCCTGAGCAACGTACCCAGCTGATTGGCATCCTGCAGCGCGAAGGCGAGGTGCGCGACTTCGATGTGACTTTCAAGCGCAAGCAGGGGCAGCAGTTCTATACCAAGGTATCCGCCAGCACCTTTGAGTCTGACGGGGAAAAGTACCTGATGCTGGCTGTGAAGGACATCACAGCCCAGCGCACGGCAGAGCAGGCCATTCGCGACATCAACCAGCAACTGGAAGAGCGGGTGCGGCAGCGCACGCTCAAGTTGGAGCAGGCCAACGCCGAGTTGGCCCAGGCTTTGGACAACTTGCACCGGGCCCAGGATGAACTGGTCCGGTCGGAAAAAATGGCGGCCCTGGGATCGCTGGTGGCCGGCGTTGCCCATGAGCTCAATACGCCGATCGGCAACAGCCTGACTGTGGCCACCACGCTGGAGCACCGCTTGCAGGCGTTTGAAGGACAGATCAAGGCGGGCCTGCGCCGCTCGGAACTGGATCACTGCATGGCTGATGCCCGGTTTGCCACCGAGGTGCTGGTGCGCAACCTGATGCGAGCCGGCGATCTGGTGCGCAGCTTCAAGCAGGTGGCGGTGGATCGGGCCAGTTCACAGCGCCGGCAATTCAACCTGCAGGACATCGTCTCGGAAATCGTCATCACCCTCAGCCCGGTGATCAGCCGCTCCGGCTGCGAGGTACAGGCGGACATCGCCAGCGGGCTGGAACTGGACAGCTATCCGGGCCCGCTCGGGCAGGTTCTGGACAACCTGATCAACAACGCGATGACCCATGCCTTTGTGGATGGAAAGCGTGGCCGCATCGAGGTGCATGCCCATGACATCAACGCCGACGAGGTGCAGATCGAGGTGCGCGACAACGGCGTGGGCATTCCCGCCGACAACCTGAAGCGGGTGTTCGATCCCTTTTTCACCACCCGGCTTGGCCAGGGCGGCTCCGGCCTGGGGTTGCACATCGTGCACAACATCGTGACCGAGGTGCTCGGCGGGCAGGTCGACGTGAGCAGCCAGCCCGGTGCCGGCACCATCTTTACCCTGCGGGTGCCACTGCGGGCTCCGGCGTCAGCGCAGCCGGCCTGAGCGCCGTCTGCCTCAGGGGACTAGGCAGCTTGAAGCTCGACAATGACCGGCGCGTGGTCGCTCGGCCGTTCGTTCTTGCGCGGTGCCTTGTCGATGGTGCAGGCCGTTACCAGCGGCTTCAGCACATCGCTGACCAGGATGTGGTCGATGCGCAGGCCGCGGTTGCGGCGGAAGGCGAAGTCGCGGTAGTCCCACCACGAATAGCTTTTCTCGGGCTGCTCGAACAGCCGGAACGCGTCATGCAGGCCCAGCGCGATCAAGGCGCGCAGCTGGTAGCGCTCCTCTTCGGTGCAGTGGATGGTGTCCTTCAGGCCCACCGGGTCCCAGACATCGGCGTCGTCAAAGGTGATGTTGTAGTCACCCATCAGCACCAGCTTCGGGTGCACAACCAGTTCCTGGCGCAGCCAGTCGCGCAAGCCCTTGAGCCAGGCCATCTTGTACTCAAACTTGTCCGAGCCCGGTTCCTGCCCATTGGGGAAATAGGCCCCCACCACCCGCAGTTCACCCACGTCAGCGCTGATGACGCGCGCCATGTCGTCGTCAAACCCCGGGATGTTGCGTACCACGTGGGTGGCGGGCGTACGCGTCAGCAGGGCCACGCCGTTGTAGGTCTTCTGGCCGAAACACTGCGCTGAATAGCCTGCTTGCGTGAAGGCGTCGAACGGGAACTTGTCGTCGGTGAGCTTGAGTTCCTGCAGCGCCAGCACGTCCACCGGGTTGGTGGCCAGCCAGTCCAGCACCTGCGGCAGCCGCACGTTCAGCGAGTTGATGTTCCAGGTCGCGAGCTTCATGGGTTTTGTATGTTTTCAGGCCTTGGCGCTTGTCGTCTATGCGCAGGCAGCTATCAAATGTGTAGCGCCGCCAAGGCGCCGACAATGATGCCGAGCCCGCCGGTGCCGAACATGGCGTACTCCAGCCACTTCTTGCGCGTCAGCAGGGCAATGGCGGCCAGGGCGATGCAGACCTGCAGCACGGTGGTGGCCTGGGCCCAGCGGTGGTGCTGATGCATCTGCTCGTCACTCTTCTTGTCCCACTCGGTGGCGTCGGCTTCGAGCTTCTCGGCCACGGCCTTGATCTCGTTCTTTTCCTTCTCGTAGCGGTCGATCTTGGCCTGGTATTTGTCCTTCTCGCCCTCGCGCGAAGTCAGGTCGCGCGAGACCTCGGCCAACGACTGTTTGGTGCTCTTGGACTGGAAGTAGTTCCACTGGTTGGAGGCTTCCGTCTTCTTGATGGCGGCGTTGTTCTTGTACAGGCCGGCATTGGCCTGGGTGGCACCGCCCATGTAGGCGAAGATGGCACCCACGGTGGCGATGATGGCGGTAAACATCGCGATCTGGTTGGTCATGCCGCTGCCATGATCGCCGTGGCCACCCTGCTGGGCGTGTTCCAGTTCGTGGTCGTGCGGGCCGTGGACGTGAAAACCGTGTCCGGACATATCAATTTCCTTCTGTGCGCTGGTAGGTGACAAAACTGAAGTGCAAACCGTTGGTGGCCGTGTGGCGCTCACGTGCCACTTCCTTCCACTCGGGGCCGAATTGTGGCGCAAAGGCGTCCCCATCGAAGTCGGCCTCGATCTCGGTGATGACGGCCGTGCTGGCCAAAGGCAGCGACTGGGCGTAGATCTCGGCGCCGCCGATGATCCAGGCATCCGGTGCTTCACCGCACAGGGCCAGCGCTTCCGGCAGCGAATGGGCCACGCTGGCGCCCCTGTCCTGCCAGTCGTGCTGGCGGGTCACCACCACATTGACGCGGTCGGGCAGGGGGCGGAAGCGGGCGGGGAGCGATTCCCAGGTCTTGCGCCCCATGATCACCGGACAGCCCAGCGTGGTGCGCTTGAAGTGGGCCAGATCCTCTGGCAGGTGCCAGGGCATGGTGCCGTCCTTGCCGATCACGCCGTTGGCGGCGCGGGCGAAGATGATGTGCAGTTTCAAGCGGGTTCTCCTTGGAGACGTTGGGCACGCGGTGGCAGCAGGACGGCCGGAATCGCCGCCATGACGAACACAATGGCAACGAAATCCTGCCAATGCGGCCATTCGCCCACGATGACGGAGGCGCTCAGGGTGCCTACCAGGGGAATGGCCATCACGCTCATGGTGCAGGCACGGAAGTACATGGGCGACAGCTCTCGCCGCGAGAGTTTCATCATCGGCCAGTTGATGCCCCACATCAGCGTGAGGGCCAACAGGGCCAGCAACTGCTTTTTGCTGATCACACGGCCACCGGCGCCTTGATGGCAGCGTGGCACTGGTAGTCCAGCACCTCGAAGTCCTCGTATTGATAGTCGAAGATCGAGGCCGGCCGGCGCTTGATGTTCAGGGTCGGGTAAGGGTAGGGCGCGCGGCTCAACTGGAGTTCCACCTGTTCATGGTGGTTGCTGTAGATGTGGCAGTCGCCGCCGGTCCAGATGAAGTCGCCCACGGCCAGGTCGCACTGCTGCGCCACCATGTGGGTCAGCAGGGCGTAGCTGGCGATGTTGAAGGGCACACCGAGAAAGATGTCGGCGCTGCGCTGGTAGAGCTGGCAGCTCAGCTTGCCGGGCTCGCCGGCCACCTGCGAGGGCGCGACGTAGAACTGGAAAAAGGCATGACAGGGCATGAGCGCCATTTTGTTCAGCTCGGCCACGTTCCAGGCGCTGACGATGATGCGACGCGAGTCCGGGTTGGACTTGAGCGTCTTGATCACGTCGGCAATCTGGTCGATGTGGCCGCCGTCCGGCGTCGGCCAGCTGCGCCATTGCACACCGTAGACCGGTCCCAGATCGCCATCGGGTTTGGCCCACTCGTCCCAGATGGTGACGCCGCGCTCCTTCAGCCAGTTGTTGTTGCTGGAACCGGTGAGGAACCACAGCAATTCCTGGATGATGGACTTGAGGTGCACCTTCTTGGTGGTCACCAGCGGAAAGCCTTCATTCAGGTCGAAGCGCATCTGGTGGCCGAACACGCTGCGCGTGCCGGTGCCGGTGCGGTCGGTCTTGGTGACGCCTGTGGTGTACACGTGGCGCATGAAGTCTTCGTACTGGGAGCGGATGGGGCGGGTGGTCATAAGAAAGGCATTTTCCTACAAGTCGGGCCGCCTCTGCACGGCCCCGGCGAAGACCGTCATGATGCTGCTTTATAGTGGTATCAAACAAAAAAGCAGTGATGTGAACTGCAACGTATCAGGTGAGGAATTCATGTCATCGATTCTTACGTCCGCCTCGTCAGGCGATGAGCGCCGGCTGGTTGAGCGCAAACCCTTGAGGGTGCGCGTCCGCGTCACGCTGGCCGGCAGGCCGGAGATGGAGGTCCGCTCGGTCGATGTCAGCACCGGCGGCATGAGCCTTGTCGTCGACGTGAATCTGGCGCCGGCCACCCCGTGCAACCTGTCTTTCACGCTGCTGCTGCCGGACGGCAGCATGCACAAGGTCCAGATTGCAGCCACCGTCGCCCACTGCACCTACAGTGGCCAACGCAGTGGGTTCGTCATCGGGCTGCAGTTCAAGGGCGCTTCAGAGGAGCTGAAGGCACTGCTGCAGCGCTACGTGAAGGGGTAAACATGTCGATTGCTAGAAATTTGTTCGAGAGCTTTTGGGTGGTGGTCATCAGCTTGGTGGCCGGGTGTGCCGTGCCGTCCAAACCGTATGAACCGCCTGTTGATGTGAGGTTGCAGGATCCACCACAAGACCAGGCCATCGTGTACCTGTTACGTGCGCCCTACGATGGCATCGAAATTGCCATTCATGTCGGTGCGGACCGAGTCGCCATCTTGCCGCCCAGTACCTACACCGCTATCGTTTTGAAGCCTGGCCCGCATGTGCTGACAACTCGTACAAGTTCGCTTTTTGGTGAAGGTGCCTTTTTGGCTCCTCCATTCAATCTACAGCTCAAGGCGAATGAGCGGCGGTTTTTCAACATCTCCGGTGTGACTCGGAAGGAAGCCCAGTTCACGGGCGTGATTCCCATGCCGGGTGGGACGATGATGCCCATGGTGACTGCCACGCAGGCTACAGCAGCGGGTTCCAGGACATGGAAGGAAGTGACGGAGTTGGATGCCCAAGGGCTGATGTCGATCGCCAAACTTGTGATGCCTGAAAAGGGTGCGCTTTAACACCTTGTGCAGAGTTTCGTCAGTCTTCTCGTGGCCTGCTAATTCACTGATGCGGAGCAGCAGGCCGCCGTCGATTTGATCAGGCCTTGAGGACCCGGTTCGGGTTCATCAGGTTCTGCGGGTCCAGCGCCTGCTTGATCGAACGCATGAGCCCCAAGGCCACCGGCGACTTGTGGTGCGCCAGCTTGTCGGCCTTCAGGCTGCCGATGCCGTGCTCGGCCGAGATCGAGCCGTTGTAGCGGTCCACCACCTCGTACACCAGTTCGTTCATCGGTGCCTCTTCCTCGTTCAGAAAGCGGGCCTGGTCGTCACCCTCCGGCGCCTGCACGTTGTAGTGCAGGTTGCCGTCGCCCAGATGGCCGTAGGTCACCAGGCGTGCGCCGGGGAAACGCTCCAGAAGCAGGGCATTGGTTTCGTTCACGAACTCGGGGATGCGCGAGACGTTGATCGAGATGTCGTGCTTGATGTTCAGGCCCTCTTCGGCCTGCGCCAGCGGAATGCTCTCGCGAATGTGCCACAGCGCATGGGCCTGCGCCATGCTCTCGGCTACCACGGCGTCCGTCACGTGGCCGGCTTCCATGGCAGCTTCCAGCAGACGCTCGAAGCAGTCGCGCGCATGGGCTTCCGATTCGTTGTCAGAGTTCTCCAGCACCACGCACCAGGGCGACTCCTGCCAGAACGGCACACGCTGCTGCGGGAAGTGTTTGGCCACCAGGCTGAGCGCGAACTGGCCCATGACCTCGAAGCCAGTCAGGCCTGAGCTCAGGTGCTGGTGCGCCAGGCCCAGCAGTTTCACGGCATCTTCCAGCGAAGGCACGGCGGCAAAGGCGGTCAGCTGCGCTTTGGGCATCGGGTACAGCTTCATGGTGGCGCCGGTGATCACGCCCAGCGTGCCTTCGGAGCCGATGAAGAGGTGGCGCAGGTCGTAGCCGGTGTTGTCCTTGCGCAGCCCGGTCAGGCCGTTCCAGATTTCGCCTTGTGCCGTCACCACTTCCAGCCCCAGGCACAGCTCGCGTGTGTTGCCATAGCGCACCACCTGGGTACCGCCGGCGTTCGTCCCGAGATTGCCGCCGATGGTGCAGCTGCCTTCCGAGGCCAGGCTGAGCGGGAACAGGAAACCTGCCTTCTCGCATTCCTCCTGCAGGCTTTGCAGCACGCAACCGGCGTCCACCGTGATGGTCAGGTTGCCGGCATCGAGCGCGCGCACCCTGTTCATGCGGGTGAGGCTCAGTACCACCTGGGTGCCGCTGGCATCGGGCGTGGAGCCCACCACCATGCCGGTGTTGCCGCCTTGCGGCACCATGCTCACGCCGGCCGCCGCACAGGCTTTCACCACGGCGGCCACCTCCTCGGTGGTGCCGGGGCGCACCACGGCCAGGGCACGGCCGCGTTCGCGGCGGCGCCAGTCCAGTTCCCAGGCGGTCAGATCGCCGTCGGTCAATACATTGGCAGCGCCGACGATCTGGCGCAGTTGATCAAGCAGTTGGGCAGGGGATGTCATGGTGTTTGAGCTTCGGTCATTGGATGGGCCTTGGCGGCCTTCAGGCGCAGGCGCACATGCAGGGTGCAGCCCGTGAACAGTGTGAGGCACAGCAGCACCTCGAGTGCGGCCAGCCAGGCGCCGGGGGCCGGTTCACTGGTGGCGCGCACCACACCTTCGATGAAATACAGCCAGACCACCAGGCTGACCCAGCGGTAGGTGTACATGCGGTTCTTCAGCAGGCCGACCAGCGGAATGCACAAGGGCAGCACTTTCAGCGCCAGCCAGGAGCCGCCAGGACGCAGCGGCGCCAGCCACAACTCCCAGGCCAGGCCCAGCAGGATCAGGCCGAGCAGGCTGCCGACGGCCAGCAGGCGACTCAGGCGGACGCTGGGGGGCACAGGGTGGTCGATTGCATTCATGGAGGTGGCATCATAGCGGGATGAGCGAGCCCTTCCGACTGCACGTCTTTCTCCAAAACCTGTCGCACTTCCCCTGGCGGAACACGCTGCTGACCTTGCGGGAGCGCTTTCGCGAAGACCGCCTGGGCCTGACCGCCAGCAGCCTGACCTTCACCACCATCATCGCCCTGGTGCCGCTGGTCACGGTGGCGCTGGCGGTGTTCACCGCCTTCCCCATGTTCGGCAAGCTGCAGGAGGTGCTGCAGAAGTGGCTCGTTGAAAGCCTGATTCCCGACAACATCGCCCGCCAGGTGCTGGGTTACCTGACGCAGTTTGCCGGCAAGGCCAGCCGGCTCGGGGCGGTCGGTCTGGCCGCGCTGTTCGCCACCGCGCTGAGTCTGGTGTTCACCATCGACCGCACGCTCAACAGCATCTGGCGTGTGCGCCGGCCGCGCCCGCTGGGGCAGCGTCTGCTGATCTACTGGGCGGCCCTCACGCTCGGCCCTGTGCTGCTGGCGGGCAGCCTGACCATCACGTCCTACCTGCTCTCGGCATCGCGCGGTCTGGTGGGGGAGATGCCGGGGGGGGTGCGTTTCCTGCTGGATCTGCTGGAGTTCTTCATGGTGGCCGGTGGCATGGCGGCCACCTACTACTACGTTCCGAACACCCCGGTGAAGTGGGGCCACGCCTGGGCCGGCGGCATATTCGCTGCGGCCGGCATCGAGGTGGCCAAGAAGCTGCTGGCACTTTATGTGAAGGCGGTGCCTACCTATTCGGCGGTCTATGGCGCCTTTGCCACGGTGCCGATCCTGCTGGTCTGGATCTACGTGGTCTGGGTCATCGTGCTGCTGGGCGCCGTCATCACCGCCTACTTGCCCAGCCTGCTGATGGGCGTGGCGCGCCGCGGCGGCACGCCGGGCTGGGAATTCACGCTGGCGCTGGACACCGTGGCGAAGCTGCTCGAGAGCGGGCAGGCCGGACACCGTGGGTTGGATGCCGGGCGTCTGGCCGAGGCGCTGCGCGTTGATCCGGTGCAGCTCGAAGCCGTGCTGGGCACCCTGGTGGCGCTGGACTGGGTGGGGCGTCTCGACGAAGACGGCGGCCGCTACGTCTTGCTGGTGGATCCCGAATCCACCTCCATCGGGCCGTTGGTCGACAGGCTGCTGCTGGCACCATCGCCGCGCACGGCGTTCATGACCATCAATGGCATGAAGTCCTCGTCCCTGCTGCGCGACGCGCTATGAAAACAATAGCGTTTCCGCGGTGCCGGCGATGAGCCGGCACGCCGGTCAGAGCTTGATCTTGCCGGTCCAGATGTCCTTGTACATCACCCAGTCGCCCATGAAGCTGTAGAGCGGGCGCTTGAAGCTGGCCGGCTTGTTTTTCTCGAAACCGAAGTGGCCCAGCCAGGCAAAACCATAACCACACAGCAGGCCATACAGAAAGTACTGCGGCTTGCCGGTGACGATCAGCATGGCCAGGCAGGCGAGGGCCAGCGAGCTGCCGACAAAGTGCAGACGGCGGCAGGTACGGTTGCTGTGCTCGCCCAGGTAGAAAGGATAGAACTCGGCAAAGCTGCTGAAGGCCTTGGGGTCGGTGGATGCGGTGGTGGTGTTCATGGCGGGTCTCCTTGGTTTTATGGCCGCAGTGTAGGCGCTGGCGCCGGTTGTGCGCAACCTGCCGCTGCAAAACGCCAGCCTTCTGCGGTCAAGGTTATAGTGCCCGGCAAACTGGCAACAGACCGGCCATGACAGCCAGCAGGCTGACGGGCCGGTTACCGCAGCCTCACCGGCCTGGGCCCGCAGGCATGGTTTGACGCGCCACACACTCTCTCAAAGTTATGCTGAAAACAATCTTGATGTCCGTGCTCCTGATGGCGGGAAGCAGTCAGGTGATGGCTGAGTGGGTGAAGATCTCCCGCAACGAACAATCGGTCTTCTACATCAACACGCCGATCCAGAAAAAAGCTGGTAGCAATGTGATGATCTGGATCCTGCGCGACCATACCGAGTTGCGCCATGGCCCTGCCGGGCCCTACCTGTCGTCCAAAGACCAGATCGAGGTCGACTGCGCCGGCCGACGGATTCGCCGGATGTATTCTTCGGACCATCCGCAAGCCATGGGTGCCGGCAAGCTGGTGCACTATGAGCACGGCCCGATGAGCTGGAATTTCGCCACACCCCATACCATCGCCAGCCGTATGGTGGATATCGCCTGCGGGTGATGCCCTGCGGCCCCCGTCTGCGGGATGGCAACAACGGGGTGCGCTTTTTCGCAAAAGGGAGTTTTCATGTTCATCGGTCACTTCGCCCTTGGTTTTGGCGCCAAAGTGGTTGCCCCGCGTGTGTCACTCGGCGCGCTGTTCCTCGCGGCCCAGTTCATTGACCTGTTGTGGCCGACTTTCCTGCTGTTCGGCATCGAGCGCGTGCGCATCGAGCCGGGTGCCACGGCGGTGACACCTCTGGTGTTCGAGCATTACCCCTATTCCCACAGCCTGCTGGCGGTGCTGTGCTGGGCGATGGTACTGGGGGTGGTCTACGGGCTGCGTCGGCGCGATCGCATCGGCGCCGTGGTGCTGGGCACACTGGTGCTGAGCCACTGGCTGCTGGACCTCATGGTGCACCGGCCGGATCTGCCGCTGTCTCCTTGGGGCGATACCGTGGCCGGCCTGCATCTCTGGTCTTCCTTGCCGCTGACTTTGGCGCTGGAGGTTCCGATGTTTGCTCTTGGCGTCTGGATCTACGTGCGCAACACTGTGGCCCTGGACGGAGCTGGCCGCTGGGGGCTGCTGGGCCTGGTGCTCTTCCTGTTTGTGATTTACGCCGCCAATGTGCTGGGCGCCCCGCCGCCGAGCACACAGGCCCTTGCCTGGGTCGGACAGCTGCAATGGCTGCTGGTGCTGTGGGGCTACTGGGTGGACCGGCACCGTCGCCCTTTGGTGCCGGCCTGAGCGTCAACGGGCCAGGAAATCGCGGATCGCGAACAGCGCCTCCTCCGGCGTCTCGCTCATCTGGTGGTGGCCCACCGGCAGGTTGACCACTTGCACAGATTTGCCCGCTTCGCGCGCCTTGGCAATCAGTCCTTGCGCGGCTTTGGGCATGGTCATCTGGTCTTGCGCGCCGAGCAGGAACAGCACCGGGCAGCTGATCTGGACCACCGCATTCTCGCCATTGGCATAGCTGTCGCAGGCCTTGAAGCCGCGGTGGAACACGTTGACCTTGGGGTTGCTGGCCAGCACGCGCCGGCCCAGCGCCATGCCGGCACCATAGACCCAGGTGCCAGGGCCCAGCACCGAGGGCGGCGCAGCCAGCGTGCTGCGTGAGAACACGTTGATCATGGTCAGCGCCTTCATCGGCTCGTTCAGTGAGGTGTCGAGCAGGGCCGGCGACACCTTCATCGGGAAGGCCGTGCCCACCAGCACCAGGTGGCTGATGCGGTCCTTCAGTTTGGATGCCGCCTCCAGCGCAATCAGCGAACCCCAGCTGTGGCCCACCAGCGCGGCGCGTGGCACCTTGGCGGCATCGAGCAGGGCGGCGATGAAGTCCGCGGCCTGCTCCACCGTTTCCGGCGCCTCGCCGGCGCTGCGGCAGTGGCCCGGCAGGTCCACCGCCAGCACGTTCCAGCCATGGTTGGCCAGGTAACGGCTTTGCAGGATCCAGACGCTGTGGTCGTTGAGCACGCCGTGGATGAAAACAACGGTGGGTTTGGCCGGGTCGAAGGCTTTGCCGCCGGTGTAGCAATAGGTGGTGTGACCGTTGACAGTGAGATTCATGCTGCCTTCTCCGCTGCTTTTAATGCACGCTTGAGATCGTCAATCAGGTCATCCGGATCTTCCAGACCGATCGACAGGCGGATGGTGCCCTGGCTGATGCCGGCACCGGCCAGCGCCTCGTCGCTCATGCGGAAGTGGGTGGTGCTGGCCGGGTGGATCACCAGGCTGCGGCAGTCGCCCACGTTGGCCAGGTGGCTGAAGACCTTGAGTGCTTCGATGAAAGCCTTGCCCTGCTCGCGGTTGCCCTTGATGTCGAAGCTGAACACCGAACCGGCGCCGCGCGGCAGCAGCTGCTTGGCCAACGCGTGGCTGGGGTGGCTTTCCAGCAGCGGGTGGCCGACGCGCGAGACAAAAGGCTGGCCGGCCAGGAACTGCACCACGCGCTCGGTGTTGCTCATGTGGCGCGCCATGCGCAGCGGCAATGTTTCGATGCCCTGCAGGATCAGCCAGGCGGTGTGCGGGCTCATGCAGGCGCCGAAATCGCGCAGGCCTTCGCGCCGCGCGCGCAGCAGGAAGGCGCCCACGGTCGATTCTTCGGTGAACACCATGTTGTGGAAGCCGTCGTAGGCCTGGCTCAGTTCGGCAAACTTGCCCGAGGCATCCCAGTCGAAGCTGCCGCCATCCACCACCACACCGCCAATCACGGTGCCGTGGCCGCTCAGGAACTTGGTGGCCGAGTGGTAGACCAGGTCGGCGCCGTGCTCGAAGGGCTTGATCAGCCAGGGCGAGGTGAGGGTGGAGTCCACCAGCAGCGGCACGCCGGCCTCGTGGGCGATCGCGCTCACCGTCGGAATGTCCAGCACGTCCAGCCCGGGGTTGCCCACGGTTTCGCCGAAGAAAAGCTTGGTGTTGGGCCGCACCGCGGCGCGCCAGCCGTCGATGTCGCCCGGTTTGACGAAGGTGGTCTCGATGCCGAAGCGGCGCAGGGTGTAGTGCAGCAGGTTCTGCGAGCCGCCATAGAGCGCGGTGCTGGCCACGATGTGCGAGCCGGCGCCCATCAGCGTGGCAATGCTCAAGTGCAGCGCGGCTTGGCCGCTGGCGACGGCGATGGCGCCGATGCCACCTTCCAGCGCCGCCATGCGCTGCTCGAACACCGCATTGGTGGGGTTGCTGATGCGGCTGTAGACGTGGCCGGCACGTTCCAGGTTGAACAGGGCGGCGGCGTGGTCGCTCGATTCGAAGACGAAGGAGGTGGTCAGGTGGATTGGCACGGCGCGCGCGCCGGTGGCAGGGTCGGGGGCGGCACCGGCGTGCAACGCCAGGGTGTCGAAGCCGGGATCGGAATAACCGGGCATGAATAACTCCGCAGATGTTTCGATGGGTGCTGCCGGTGTCGCGGGGTGGCTTGACCAGCAGCCTCGTTATGGTTCCAATCATGCCATGGGCTATATTTCATGCCCTTGAGAGTCACGAGGAGCACACCATGAAAGTCAGCGACATCCTGCGCGTCAAGGGCAACACCCTGTACACCGTCACCCCCGACGAGCCGCTGGCCCGCGCGACCGAGGTCATGGCGGAAAAAGACATCGGCTCGCTGGTGGTCATGGACCATGGCGACCTGGTGGGCATGCTGACCTTCCGCGAAGTCATCAAACAGGCCGTGAAGAACGGCGGCAGCATTGGCACGACGCTGGTGCGCACTGCCATGGACGACGCGCCGCTGACCTGCACCATGGAAACCGACATGGACGAGGTGCGCCGCATGATGCTGGACCGCCATGCCCGCTACATGCCGGTGATGGACAAGAAGATGCTTATGGGCGTGATCAGCTTCTACGACGTGGCCAAGGCCGTGGTGGACGCCCAGAACTTCGAGAACAAGATGCTCAAGGCCTACATCCGCGACTGGCCGGAAGAAGAAGGGCAGCCGGCAGCCAAAGACGCCTAAGCACGAGCACCCTGGCCGGCCCAAGGCCAGGGCGACCACAGCCCGCGGCCAGAAGCTGCGCGCTGCAGTCGAAGCGTGGCAGCGCAGAGGAGTGAATACTCTCTGGGATAATCCCTCCCATGAGCGGCAATACCTTCGGAAACCTCTTCGCGGTCACCAACTTCGGTGAATCCCACGGCCCGGCCATCGGCTGCGTGATCGACGGCTGTCCGCCGGGTTTGGACCTGAGCGAGGCCGACATCCAGCCCGACCTGGACCGCCGTCGCCCCGGCACCTCCAAATTCGTCACCCAGCGCAACGAACCCGATGCGGTGGAAATCCTCTCCGGCGTCTATGAGGGCAAGACCACTGGCACGCCGATCTGCCTGCTCATCAGGAACACCGACCAGCGCAGCAAGGACTACGGCAATATCCTGCAGACCTTCCGCCCCGGTCATGCCGACTACACCTACTGGCACAAGTACGGCATCCGCGACCCGCGCGGCGGTGGTCGCTCTTCGGCCCGTCTGACCGCGCCCATGGTGGCGGCCGGCGCCGTGGCCAAGAAATGGCTCAAGGAACACTACGGCACCGAGTTCCGCGGCTGCATGACGCAAATTGGTGAGATAGCCATTCCCTTCGAGTCCTGGGACCACGTGTCCGCCAACCCCTTCTTCGCTCCGGTGGCTGATGTGTCGGCGCTGGAAGCCTACATGGAAGCCCTGCGCAAGGCCGGCGATTCCTGCGGTGCGCGCCTGCGCGTCACGGCCAGGCACATGCCGGTCGGCCTGGGCGAGCCGCTGTTCGACAAGCTCGACGCCGACATTGCCTTTGCCATGATGGGCATCAATGCCGTCAAGGGCGTGGAGATTGGTGCCGGTTTTGCGGCCGTGGCCGACAAGGGCAGCACCCACGGCGATGCGCTCAGTCCGCAAGGCTTCAAGGCCAACAAGGCCGGTGGCGTGCTGGGGGGCATCAGCACCGGGCAGGACCTGGAGGTGTCGATCGCCATCAAGCCGACCAGTTCCATCCTGACGCCGCGCGAGTCGATCGACGTCGAAGGCCACAGCACCGAGGTGGTGACCAAGGGCCGGCACGACCCCTGCGTCGGCATCCGCGCCACCCCGATCGCCGAGGCCATGCTGGCCTTGGTGGTGATGGAGCATGCACTGCGCCAGCGCGCCCAGTGCGGCGATGTCAAGCTGGCGGTCGGCCCCATCCCAGGTTCGGTCTGAGCCGGGCATCACGTTCACTTTCGATTTCGGGAATCTCACCATGCCTACCATCCGCGTTGAAATGTTCGAGGGCCGCACGCCCGAGCAGAAGAGGGAATTCGTCAAGGCCGTTACCGAGGCCGCCGTCAAGACCTTGGGCACCTCGCCCGAGGCGGTGGACGTGATCCTGTTCGACATCAAGAAGTCCGACTGGGCCAGCGCCGGCGTGCTCTGGAGCGAGAAGAAATAGCCGGGGCGATAGTGCCCAACACCCCGCGCCATCTCGCGCCGTTTGCGGCCCTGTCGGCCACCTACTTCGCGCACATCGGTTTTTTCAACCCCTACCTGCCGCTCTGGCTCAAGGATCTGGGCCTTGGCATTGTTGCCATCAGCCTGCTGACCGCCGTGCAGTCGGCAACGCGCCTGGTGGCGCCCTATGCCTGGGGCTGGCTGAGCGACCACACGGGTGAGCGCGTCAAGCTGCTGCGTCTGGGCGCCACGGTGGCGCTGCTTGTGTCGTGCGGCTTGTGGGTCCAAGGCGGCTTCTGGTGGCTGGCTGCGGTGCTGGGGCTGATGTTCCTGCACACCAGCGCCATGATGCCGATGAGCGAGGCCGCCATGGCCCATCTGGTCAGCAGTGGCGGCGCGTTCGACGCCAAACGTTATGGCCGCGTGCGCCTGTGGGGCTCGCTCGGTTTTCTGGTCACGGTGTTTGCTGCCGGTGCCTGGTTCGAGCATTTCGGCATGGGGCATTTCCCGGCCTGGACCGTGCTCTCACTGCTGGCGGTGGTGGCCAGTGTCTGGTGGCTGCCCGACCTGAAGGAGGCGGTGCCGGCACACGAGAAAAAGCAACCGGTGCTGCCCATTCTGAAGAAGCGTTCCGTGCAGTGGTTTTTTGCCACGGCGTTTTTCCATGTGCTGTCACACATGGGGATCTACATCTTTTTCTCGCTCTACCTCGACGCCCTGGGCTACAGCAAGACCGTGATCGGCCTGCTGTGGGCGGTTTCAGTCATCGTGGAAATTGCCTGGTTCTTCACGCAAAGCCGTTGGTTGCCGCGCTTCAGCCTCACGGCCTGGCTGGTGGTGTGTGCCGCAGTCGCAGTGCTGCGCATGGGGGTCACCGCTTCCAGTGCCGCCATCTGGCCCTTGCTGCTGCTGGCACAGGCGCTGCATGGGCTGACCTTTGCCGCGCACCATTCGGTGTGCATCGCGCTGCTGTCGCATCATTTCCCCGGTACCTTGCGCGGCCGTGGCCAGGCATTGTACGCCGTACTGGGTTATGGGCTGCCAGGGGTGCTGACCGGGTTGGCGGGTGGCGTCTTGAGTGCGCGCTTTGGCCTGGTCAGCGTGTTCTGGGCAGCGCTGGCCAGCAGTGTGCTGGCCACGCTGTGTGCCTGGCAGGTCTGGCGCCTGCGTCACCGGCCGGTCTAGCGCACGGACCAGGCCGATAGCAGCGGGCGCGGGTCGTCCGGCTCCCGGGGTTCCAGTTCGCGTGTGGGGCTGCCGATGCAGACAAAGCCCACCAGTTGCTCGCCGGCTTGGCAGAAGGCCTGCACCAGCGCCGGGTGCTGGCATTTGCGGCCGCTCAGGATCTTGGCGCCAAAGCCCATGAAGTGCAGCGCGCTCATGAAATTGCTCAAGGCGCCACCGACGCAGATCCACTGTTCGTGCGGCGGCACCTTGGCCACGCCACTGTCAATGCGTGCCACCCAGGCCACCAGCACCGGCCCGTTGTAGGCGCGCTCACGTTCGATCGCCACGTCCTCTGCACTCTTGCCGGAGTCGCGGGCGAACTGCTCGAACAGATCGGCCAGGGCAGGGCGCTGCGCCTCGCTCACCGTGACCACCCGCCAGGGTTTCATGCGCCCATGGTTGGGGGCCCGCAAGGCGGCTTGCACCGCCTGGGTCAGTTGCGCGTCATTCGGGCCAGGGGCCACCATCCAGCGCGGGCCGATCGAGTGGCGGCCCAGCAGGGCAGCCAGGGCGGTGTCTGGTGCGGTGTTTTCTGTGTTCTGTTGCTCAGTCATGTTGTGTCTTCAGCGTGTCAGCCGCTCGTGCACCCAATGCGCGGCGGCCAGCAGCTTATGGTCTTCCCCAAAGCGGCCCACCAGCTGCAGGCCGACCGGCAGGTCCATGGCGCCGGTGGCAAAGGGCAGGTGCACGCAGGGCAGGCCCAGCAGCGACCAGCTGCGGCAGAACAGCGGGTCGCCAGTGGCTTCCAGGCCTTTGGGCGCTTCACCGATGGCGCTGGGAGTCAGCAGCACATCATGCCGTTCGAACAGCGAGTCGATGCGCAGGCGCCAGTCGGCAGTGCGCTGCAGGTTGGCGTCGTGGGTGGCGCCATCGATGGCCATGCCGGCATCCAGCAGCGCCACCAGTTGGGCGCTCAGGGCTTCGCGGTGGCGCAGCCGCTCGTGGCTGAGCGAGCGGGCCATCTCGAAGGTCATCACATCTTTCTGCAGCTGGATCAGGTCGCCGAAGTTCTGCGGCATGGCCACGTCCTGGCAGGCGTCGGTGTGCGCGGCCAGCGCCTGCGTGGCCAGCGACCAGACGTTTTGCGTGTCGACATCGGCCTGCGGCCAGGCTGGCGTCTGGAACAGGCCGATGCGCGGTGCGCCGTGCTCGCCCCATTCAAACAGGCGCCGGTCACCGGTGAGCACGGCACCCAGCAGGGCGACGTCGCGCACGCTGCGGCCGAAGCCACCGATCACGTCCAGTGAGGGCGACAGGCTTTTCACGCCGGCCCCGACCACGCGGCCATGGCTGGGTTTGTAGCCCACCACACCACAGAAGGCGGCCGGGCGGATGATGGAGCCCGCTGTCTGCGTGCCCAGTGCCAGCGGCACCATGCGGTCGGCCACCGCTGCAGCCGAGCCGCTGGACGAACCGCCCGGGGTGAACTGCGTGTTGTGCGGGTTGCAGGTGGGACCGGGCTGGAAGTAGGCGAACTCGGTGGTGACAGTCTTGCCCAGCACCACGGCGCCGGCCTCGCGGCACAAGGCCACGGTGGCAGCATCGGCCACCGGGCGGTGGTGGGCGTAGAGCGCCGAGCCGTAGCCGGTGGGCAGGTCGGTGGTATCGAACAGGTCTTTCACGCCGAGAGGCAGGCCATGCAGCAGGCCGCGTACCGGCCCGGCGTCAAGCGCCCGGGCCTGCGCCAGGGCATTGACGGCGTCGAGGTGGGCAAAGGCGTGGACGTCGTCCTCGCGCTCGGCCACGCGCTCCAGGCAGGCAATGGCCAGGTCTTCGGCCTTGATCTCGCGCCGTGCCAGTCGCACCACCAGTTCGGAGGCGTCGAATTCATTGAGTCGGGGCGTCGTCATGCGTGTCTTCCTTATCCCTCGTGATGGGCCGATGGTAGCCCAGTGGCACAATTGGCCATCTGCTGATCTGCACCCCTTTGGCTAGGGAATTCCCCATGAAAACCGTTCTCGTCCTCAATGGCCCCAACCTCAACCTGCTCGGTACGCGTGAGCCGGCGGTTTATGGCTCGCAAACACTGGCCGATGTGCAGGCTTTGTGCGAGCGCTCCTGCGCTGCCAACGGCCTGGCGCTGGACTTCCGCCAGAGCAATCACGAGGGCGAACTGGTGGACTGGATCCATGAAGCCGGCCGCCTGCAAACTGCGGGCCAATTGGCGGGCGTCATTCTCAACGCTGGGGCCTACACCCACACCAGCATTGCGCTGCACGACGCTATCAAGGGCGCCGGCGTGACACTGATCGAGCTGCACATCAGCAACGTGCATGCGCGCGAGGAGTTTCGCCACCACTCCTTCATCTCGCCGGTTGCCAAGGCCGTGATGGCCGGTTTCGGCGTCAACGGTTATGCGCTGGCGATTGCCGGCCTGGCCCAATTGGCGGAAACGAAATGAAGCGCAAGGCCCCCGAACTGCTGGCCCCGGCCGGCTCGCTGGCCATGCTGGAGACGGCCTTCGCCTTCGGGGCGGACGCCATCTACGCCGGCCAGCCGCGTTATTCGCTGCGCGTGCGCAACAACGACTTTGGCGACCTGGCGGTGCTCAAGCGCGGCATCGACCGCGCGCACGAGCTCGGCCGCAAGTTCTTTCTCGTCTCCAACATCTTTCCGCACGGCAACAAGATCAAGAACTACGTGCCCAACATGGCGCCGGTCATCGCCTTGAAGCCGGACGCCATGATCATGTCCGACCCCGGCCTGATCATGATGGTGCGCGAAACCTGGCCCGAGATGGAGATCCATCTCTCGGTGCAGGCCAACACCGTCAACGCCGCTGCCGTGCGTTTCTGGAACAAGGCCGGCGTCAAGCGCGTCATCCTGTCGCGCGAGCTGTCGCTCGACCAGGTGGAGCAGATCCGCCAGGACTGCCCGGACAGCGAGATCGAGGTGTTCGTGCACGGCGCGTTGTGCATTGCCTACTCGGGCCGCTGCCTGCTGTCGGGTTACTTCAACCACCGTGACGCCAACCAGGGTACCTGTACCAATGCCTGCCGCTGGGACTACAAGACCCACACCGTGCAGGTCGACGCCAGTGGTGATGTGCTGTCACCCGAGCGGGCCGCAGGCCACGGCTGTGGCGGCGGCGGGCAGACGCTGCCGAAGGAGGCGCGCGATTCGATCTCCTACCTGCTGGAAGAAAGCAACCGCCCCGGCGAGTTCATGCCGATCGAGGAAGACGAGCACGGCACCTATGTCATGAACTCCAAGGACCTGCGCGCCATCGAACACGTGCAGCGCCTGGTGGAGATCGGTGTCGACTCGCTCAAGATCGAAGGCCGCACCAAGAGCGCCTACTACGTGGCGCGCACCGTGCAGAGTTATCGACAGGCGATTGACGATGCCGTGGCCGGCCGCAGCCTGGACCCGGCGCTGATTGGCCAGCTCGAAGGCCTGGCCAACCGCGGCTACACCTCGGGCTTCTACCAGCGCCACACGCCGCAGGAAACGCAGAACTACCTGCGTGGTTATTCCGAGTCGGGGCGCAGCCAGTATGTGGGCGACGTGGTGGCGTTTGACGCGACGCGCGGCCTGGCCCAGGTGAGCGTCAAGAACAAGTTCTCGGTCGGCGACCGGCTGGAACTGATCCAGCCCGGTGGCAATGTGGACTACGACATCACCCGCATGGAAAACGCCGAAGGGCAGGCCATCGAGGTGGCGCCTGGCTCGGGCCACACCGTCTGGCTGCCCTTGCCGGCCAGTAGCGTGGGTGCCTTCGTGGCACGTTATGTGAATCTCGCCGTCACGACACCGGAGCCGGTGGCCGGTTGACCCGGCAGTCGTGCGCTCATGACCCTGCCTGCGCTGCTCCAAATCGACGAGTCCGAAGTCGAGATCAGCGCCATCCGCGCGCAGGGGGCCGGTGGCCAGAACGTCAACAAGGTCTCGAGCGCAGTGCACCTGCGCTTCGACATCCGGGCCTCGTCACTGCCCGAGGGCGTGAAGGAACGCCTGCTGGCCCTGCGCGACAGCCGCATCACGCAGGATGGCGTGCTGGTGCTCAAGGCGCAGCAGCACCGCAGCCAGGACCTGAACCGGCTCGATGCATTTTCCCGTCTGCACGAACTGGTCAACAGCGTGGCGCGGCCACCCAAGACACGCCGCGCCACCCAGCCCACCTACGGCTCGCGTCAGCGACGCCTGGAAGGCAAGAGCCAGCGTGCCCAGACCAAGGCCTTGCGCGGCCGCGTCAGAAACGGTGCCGACGCGCACTGAAGATGCGACGCCTGCAAGGTTGCTCAAGATGACCTAGGATTGCCGCATGACTACCTCTCTTCAAATCGATTTCGTCTCCGACGTGGCCTGCCCTTGGTGTGCCGTCGGCCTGGGTGCGCTGGAACAGGCGCTGACCCATGTGCAGGGCGACATCAGTGCCGAGCTGCACTTCCAGCCCTTCGAACTCAACCCGCACATGGGCCCCGAGGGGCAGGACGTCGGCGAACACCTGAGCGAGAAATACGGCTCCACCCCCGAACAGCAGGCGCAGATCCGCGAGACCATTCGCCAGCGCGGCGCCGAGGTTGGTTTCACCTTCAAGCCTGAAGGTCGCGGCCGCATCTGGAACACCTTTGACGCGCATCGCCTGTTGCACTGGGCTGGGCTGCAGGGCGCTGACAAGCAGCATGCGCTGAAGAAGGAACTGCTCAACGCCTACCACGGCCGGGCCGAGAATGTGTCGGACGCTGAGGTGCTGGCCCAGACCTGTGCCAGCGTGGGGCTGGACGCTGCGCAGGCGCGCGCCATCCTGGCCGGTGACGACTACGCCGACGCCGTGCGTTCCAACGAAATGCAATGGCAGCAGGCCGGCATCCGCTCGGTGCCAGCTATCGTCATCAATCGCCAATACCTGATCTCCGGCGGCCAGCCGGCGGCTGTTTTCGAGGAAGCTCTGCGCAAGATTGCGGCGGACGCTGCAGGCCAAGCCTGAGCTGCGTGACGGTTTTATTGTTTGCTTCTGATCGCATGAAACGTTGGCTGTCTTTCTGCGCCTTGAGTGTACTGACCGGTGCGTTGGCTGCGCAGCCGGTGTCGTTTGGCCTGTTTGGTGATCTGCCCTACAGTCGCTGGGAACGCGAGCAACTGCCCGGCCTGATGAATGAAATGAACCGCGAGCCGCTGGCCTTTGTGGTGCACGATGGCGATTTCAAGAGTGGGGGTTCGGTCTGCAGTGACGAGGTGTTTGCCGACATGCTCGGTGTGTTTCAGAGCTCGTTGCATCCGCTGGTCTTTGTGCCCGGCGACAACGAGTGGACCGACTGCCACCGCAAGAACAATGGCAGCTACGACCCGCTGGAGCGCCTGGCCAAATTGCGCGAGTTGTTTTTCGCCGGCGATATGGCGCTGGGGCAGCGCCCCCTGAAGTTGACGCGCCAGAGCAGCGACCCGGCTTTTGCCGCCTACCGCGAGAACGTGCGCTGGGAGACGGGCGGCGCGCTGTTCGTCGGCCTGAACGTCACAGGCAGTGACAACAACTACCATGGGGTGCACCGCAGCGGCGGCCCGGTGCCGGAGTTCATCGAGCGCAGTGCGGCCAACCGGGCCTGGCTGGCGCAAGCTTTCGAGCTGGCGCGTACCCGCAAGCTGGCCGGTGTGCTGATCGTGATCCAGGCCAATCCCGAGTTCGAAGCTGCCAGCGTTGGCAATTTCAAACCCGGCTATCGCGACTTCCTCACCCAGTTGCGCGATGAAACGCAGGCCTTCCCTGGCCAGGTGGTGCTGGTGCATGGCGATTCGCACCACCAGCAGATCAACCAGCCCTTGCTGGATGCCAGCGCGCGTGAAGTGGTGAAGAACTTCACCCGCGTCGAAACCTACGGCTCACCTTTCCTGGGCTGGGTCAAGGGCACGGTCGATGCGGCCGACCCCAAGGTGTTCCGCTTCGAGCCGCGACGCTGGAATCCGCAGCCAGCGACGAACTGAGCCTTGACGCGGCACCGTGCCGCAGTCACCAATTTCAATTTCTTCATTTCTGGGCATGGCCCTTGCTCTTGTCTCTGCACAAGACAGGCCGATGCACCATGAAGAACATCTTTGACGAAATGCATGCCCCAAGCGGGGGCACGCGCCTGCATTACGCCCCATACCAGGACTGGCTGTCGCTGATGCCAGCCGCCCACATCGCCCAAAAGCGTGCCGAGGCCGATTCGGCCTTTCACCGCTCCGGCATCACTTTCGCCGTTTATGGTGAAGACACGGGCAAGGAGCGGCTGATTCCCTTCGACATCATTCCGCGCATCATCCCGGCGGCCGAATGGGAGCTGCTGGAGCGCGGCTTGCGCCAGCGCGTCAACGCGCTCAACGCCTTCCTCCATGACATCTACCACGGCCAGCGCATCGTCAAGGCGGGGCTGATCCCGGCCGAACAGGTGTTCTGCAATGCCCAGTACCGGCCCGAGATGCAGGACGTGACGGTGCGCAACGACATCTACGCCCACATTGCCGGCATCGACATCGTGCGCGCCTCGCTGCCGGGTGATGACGCCGCCTACTACGTACTGGAAGACAACCTGCGCGTACCCTCGGGCGTCTCGTACATGCTGGAAAACCGGCGCATGATGATGCGCCTGTTTCCCGAACTGTTCGGTCGCTACAAACTGCGCCCGGTCGACCATTACCCCGACCTGCTGCTCGACACCTTGCGCCAGGCCGCCCCGGCCGGCGTGGACGACCCCACGGTGGTGGTGCTCACGCCCGGCGCCTTCAACAGCGCCTACTTTGAGCACGCCTTCCTGGCGCAGCAGATGGGCGTGGAGCTGGTGGAGGGCAAGGACTTGTTCGTGCACGATGAAACCCTGTTCATGCGCACCACCCAGGGCCCGCGCCGGGTAGACGTGATCTACCGCCGCATCGACGACGACTTCCTTGACCCGCTGGCTTTCCGCGCCGACTCAGGCCTGGGCGTGGCTGGCTTGCTGTCGGTCTACCGTGCCGGCCGTGTCACGCTGGCCAATGCCATCGGCACCGGCGTGGCGGACGACAAGTCGATCTACCCCTACGTGCCCGACATGATCCGCTTCTACCTGTCGGAAGAGCCCATCATCGCCAACGTGCCCACTTACCAGTGTCGCAAGCCGGACGAGCTGAGCTACGTGCTGGCCAACATGGAGCAGCTAGTGGTGAAGGAAACCCACGGTGCCGGCGGCTACGGCATGCTGGTCGGCCCCGCTTCGACCAAAGCCGAGGTCGAAGCCTTCCGCGCTCGCGTCAAGGCCGCGCCTGACAAGTACATCGCCCAGCCCACGCTGGCGCTGTCGGCCTGCCCGACCTTTGTCGAGGCTGGCATCGCGCCGCGCCACATCGACTTGCGGCCCTTTGTGCTGTCCGGGCGCGAGGTGCGCATGGCACCCGGCGGCCTGACGCGCGTGGCGCTCAAGGCCGGCTCGCTGGTTGTCAATTCATCCCAAGGCGGCGGCACCAAGGACACCTGGGTGCTGGAGGACTGATCATGTTGTCTCGTACCGCTGACCATCTCTACTGGATGTCCCGCTACACCGAGCGGGCCGAAAACATCGCCCGCATGCTGGAGGTGAGCTACCGCATGTCGCTGCAGACGCCCGCAGCCCAGGGCGGCTACTGGGGGGCGGCGCTGGGCATCAACGGCCTGGAAGAGGCCTACCGCAACAAGTACGGCGCCATTACCCCCAGCAACGTGCTGCGCTTCATGAGCGTGGACCAGGACAACCCCTCGTCCATCCTGTCCTGCCTGCGCGCCGCGCGGGAGAACTGCCATGCTGTGCGCGGCACCGTGACCTCCGAGGTGTGGGAAACGCTCAACACCACCTGGCTGGAGGCGCGTGATTCGGTGCAGGGGCTGCCGCAGGGCAGCATCCAGGGCAGCGAACTGACCAAGTACTTCGAGTGGGTCAAGTTCCGCTCGCACCTCTCGCGCGGCGTGACGGTGGGCACCATGCTGCAGGACGAGGCTTTCCACTTCACCCGCCTGGGCACCTTCCTGGAGCGGGCCGACAACACCGCGCGCCTGCTGGACGTGAAGTTCGACGAGCTGGCGCCGCAAAGTTCGGCCAGCGGCGAGTACTACGAATGGAGTGCGCTCTTGCGTTCGGTTTCGGCCTTCGAGATCTACCGCAAGGTCTACCGCGACATGATCACGCCGCAGCGTGTGGCCGAGCTGCTGATCCTGCGCGAGGACATGCCGCGCTCGCTGCACGCCTGCATGAAGGAGGTGCACCAGATCCTCGGCCAGGTGGCCAACACCCGTTCGCAGGAAACCATGCGCCGTGCCGGCGCCTTGTACTCACGTCTGCGCTACAGCCGCATCGAGGACATTGCTGCGCGCGGCCTGCACGAAGTGCTGACCGATTTTCTCGACGGCACGGCCGACCTGGGCAACCGGATCGCGCAGGACTTCCTCTTACCGATAGGCTGATCCAGGAGAACACCATGCTGCTCGACATCCGCCACGAAACCCTGTACCGCTATGCCGTGCCGGCCAGCTACAGCCTGCAGTACATGCGGTTGTGGCCGCGCGCCGACGGTGGCCAGCGCGTGCTCAACTGGCGCATTGACGCACCGGGCCGGCGCTGGGCGCAGACCGATGCCTATGGCAATGCGGTCTTCGTCACTTCGCTGACCGACAAGCACGACGTCATTCGCGTGGTGGCCCAGGGCCAGGTGGAAACCTCGGACGAGCGCGGCCTGCTGCTGCCGCACGATTCGGCCGTGCCGCCGCTGGCCTTTGCCTTGCCCACCAGCCTGACCGAAGCCGACGCCGCCATTGAAGCCCTGGCCGCCGAGGCGCTGGGCGACACGCCCTGGGGCATGCTGGCCGGCCCCGAGCCGCTGCAGGCCCTGGCCGACGCCATCTACCAGCGCGTGGCCTATGTGCAGGGCGTCACCGATGTTTTTCACACCGCGGCCGAGGTGCTGCAACAAGGGCAGGGCGTGTGCCAGGACATGGCGCATGTCTTCCTGGCCTGCTGTCGTGCGCGCGGCATTCCGGCGCGTTACGTCAGCGGCTACCTGCTGACCGACGCCACGCATGCCGCTTCGCATGCCTGGGCCGAAGCTTGGTTGCCCAAGGCGAAGGGGGGCGCCGGTGCCTGGATCGGTTTTGATGTCACGCACCAGCGCCTGGCTGGCCCCGAGTTGTGCCGCCTGGCCGTGGGGCGCGACTATGCGGACGCCAGCCCCCTGCGCGGCATCCATGTCGGCGGCGGTGGCGAAGCGCTGGCCGTGCACGTGGCGGTGCAGGGGGCAGACCAGTAAGCCCGGAATGAAGCCAGCATACGGCGGCAGCCGCGGCGTAAGATGCGACCGGCGCCGAACACCGGCCCCGCAGAAGATTGAAGGAGACTCTGAAGTGACCTATTGCGTTGCCGTCCGCAGCGATGCCGGGCTGGTATTCCTGTCCGATTCCCGCACCAATGCCGGGGTGGACCAGATCAACACCTTCCGCAAGATGCACGTGTACGAGGTTCCGGGCGAGCGCGTCATGGTGCTGCTGACCGCGGGCAACCTGTCCATCAGCCAGTCGGTGGCCAGCGGCCTGCGCGTGGCCATGGAACAGCAGGGCGAGAAAAGCCTGGCCAGTGCGCCCAACATGTTTTCTGCCGCCAAGCTGGTGGGCGACGCGGTGCGCAAGGTGCACGAGCGCGACGCTGAAGCGCTGAAGGAATTCGGCATCGAGTTCAACGTCAGCCTCATTTTTGGCGGCCAGATCAAGGGCGAGGTGCCGCGCCTCTTCAACATCTACTCGGCTGGCAACTTCGTCGAAGCCACGCACGAGACGCCCTACTTCCAGGTCGGCGAATCGAAATACGGCAAACCCATCCTGGACCGCGTGATCGGCAGCAAGCTCAGCCTCGATGAAGTAGCCAAGTGCTGCCTGATCTCCATGGACTCCACCATGAAGTCCAACCTCTCGGTGGGCCTGCCGCTGGACTTGTTGTGCTACGAGCGCAACAGCCTGCACGTGCGCCGCCACAGCCTCATCGACGCTAAGGACCCGTACTTCACCTCGCTGCGCGAACGCTGGGGTGAGCAGTTGCGCAAGGTGTTCAACGAGTTGCCGGATCCGGGGTATTGGCAGAAGTAGCCCCGTGGGGCCGGTGACCGAGATCGGCGGCGGATTCAACCGGTCGATGCAACACACTAACCAGCGCGTAGGCGCAAGGAGTGTTGCAAATGAAGCAGCGACCGAGGATTTACTATTCCGAGAGCCAGAAGGCGGTCATGTGGGAGCGCTGGAAG